>Ga0209426_1000005_pt1 | contig 908576 bp, 1000 predicted proteins | sample Deesub1362B_J571_FD_187697 | JGI IMG/M metagenome (GOLD analysis project Ga0209426, IMG submission 187697) | Deep oceanic, basalt-hosted subsurface ecosystem from Juan de Fuca Ridge flank, Pacific Ocean, CORK Borehole 1362B_J2.571 (SPAdes)... ...
CAAAAATTGAGAACTTAACAAGAGTAATTAACCAGAAAGAGGCAGAATTACAGGGACTCTATGTAGAATTAAACAAGACTAAGAGTGTTGGGACTCTTGAGAAGATTATTAAGCTTGAGGATGAGGTTTGGGGTTTGAAGCATGATTTGAAGGCTTTTGAGCGTCAGAAGCTTAGTTTGGAGTTAATCAAGAAGTATACTCGTAAAACTCCCTATGGATTGGAAGTGCTTTATTACAGGCTTCCTGAGGAGGACGAGTTGGTCAGAGAGTATGTTGAGAAGGTTCATCCTGTTAGGAAGGATGTTGACTTAGACTGGTTTATTGCCTTTTACAGGCAGGCTGGTGAGTTGACTTTTGACGAGTACATTGAGGCTGATATGAAGCTTAGGGAGATTCTCAAAGCAATAAAGGCTGGCAATGCTACAATTGATGATGTGTTAAAGCTTATTCAGAAGAGGAGGGAAATTTGGGACAGAATTTATGCTTACTTAGAGGAGAGGGATAAACTGCAAACACTCAAAAAGCTTAAAGAACTCGGAAAACAACAAACAATCATGAAAACCACAGGAATAGAACCACTAGCATATAACTTTGGAGGGATAACTAAAGGAAGCTGGTGCCCTTCGTGGAATTGTCCTCCAACGATGCCATATCCACCATTACCAGAATACACCCCTGTTTATTATAGTTATGCATCTCCAGTTGCAGTTTGGGTTGGGATGTATGAGGTTAATGACCCAGATCCCCATAAATTTTGGGGAGAGTACTGTACTTATGAATTTCCATCAACAAGTACGGATGTGAAAAAGTATTGGGATTGGGCAATAGAAAAAGCAAACTCTAAAGGTTTTTACAACTTTAAAGACATCGGATCAATACAAGTAAAACTATTCTATAGTGGATCAGCTTACAATCCGAAGAATGGAAAATATCAGAAAAGCAATTTAATTTGGCAATTTGAGTGTCACAAAAATCTCAATGATGGCAAAAATGAATGTTGGGTAGTAAGGTACAAGCCCAAGTTACCTACATATCCAAACAGGGTAATGTTTGATCAATACTTCGAGCTTTACATTGAAGAATACTGGCTCTCATGTTGCAAAGGAGGGGATGTTGGAAGCTCATGTAGTTGGGCAAATACCCATTGTGGAGGATGTTTTGCCCCAGATGCATCGAGTTCACAGAATTTCGCATGGATTGATAGACCATATCAAGAAATTATAATTCGGTGGGAGGACTCATGAAGAAACGTTATTTGTTCTTTTTATTTCCTGTTCTCTTTCTTCTTTTGTACTTCCTAATTTCTGAGTCTATAGATATTGTTGAAGTGCCTGTATCCATGAACAATTCCTTTGATTATCCTTTGGGTGGAAAATGGCTTGTCAATGGCAGGGTTCTCGATTATATTCCCATGTGGTTTACCCCTCCAGTTAAAATCAATGCTCAGATTATATCAAACCCAGTAATCTGTGAAGAAAACTCTTATTGTAGTTTCTTTGAATTCAAAGAGTCTAAGGGTAACGTTATTGGTAATTACACATCAGATGGAGTGATGTGGATAGGATATTTTTACTTTAAGGATGGGTTCATCGTTTACAGTGGAGATACAGATGGAATAGAAGTAACAGCTTTCTCATATAATCTCAAAATAAAGTATTGGAAAAAAATTTACGAGAAGTATCTGGATTATACAGTTCTTGACCTTCTCGCGTCATATGCTGATAGGGACTATGCTTTCTTTTTTATTATAAACAGACATCCACATACGAATGAGTGTGCACATCCTTGTCTTTACTACATTGAGTTCGGCACCGGATCATTAGGAAAGATTTGTGATATAAAACCCCATTCACTCATAGGAGCAACTATTTTTCAGAATAAGATTTATGTAGCTACCCCTGATGGATTGTTTCTTTATACGAAATCTGGAGATTATATGGGAAGGATCAAGGTGAAATTACCAAAAAGAATTTTTATGTTTGCTGGTGAGAAATATCTTGCAGTCGCTTATGAGTCGACTGTTTGTGTGTTTACTTCTAAATTGAGCGGGAACAGATGTGTTGATGTTGGGGGAGAGGTTGATGCACTTAAACTCGAAGGAAATAATTTAATCGTAAGAACAGGCGATAGAGTGAGGGAATTTCTCATAGTTCAAAAAAGGTGGTTTCAATGAAAAAAACATTAGCGGCTCTTTTCTTTTTTCTAATCTTATTTGTTTATTATCTTCACCAAGGTTCAGAAATTCCTGAAAATCAACTTGCCGGGAGCATGGCTAAAAATACACCCTCCCCCACATTTGAAAATACATCTGTGAATACCTCCACTCTTGAGGAAAAAGGGAACAATAACACACTAAAGAGCTACCTGATGGAGGTTGAAGTGAAGGATAACCCAAGCTTCAAAAGTGATAATCCTTTTATAGAATGTCCTTTCAAGGTGAGTTCCAATTATTATCAGCACAGTCTTTACCATTACATGAATTTCACTATACTCAAAAAGGGGGTAGTTTTAGCTAATTATAATTTGAAGGGTGTTACTGGAAAGTATCTTTGTCTTTCAGAAGGCATTCTTTTGTACGCTTATTACCCTGGTGACGTTCTTGGGAACACTTCAATGCTGTTTCTCGATCATAATTTGAGTGAAAAATGGAAGAAGGAGTTTAATGGACTAGCTCTTCCAGAATATTATATTGACAAAAATATTTTACTGATAAAGCATGGAAGCGAAGAATGGAACGTTAAAGCATGTTTATACAAACTAAATATTGAAACTGGAGAGGTTATCTCTAAGTTCTGCCCAGAACCCTACTATGGTTCAGAAATTCTTAATATAAAAGTTTTTAAAAACAGAATTTATCTAACAACTTCAGGGGGATTTCTATACCTGTTAGAAGGAAACAAAAGCAAAAATGTTTTTATTGAAACTATCGAAGGAATTAAACTTGGGGCAAGGATGAAGATTGATGCTAATGAAAAATACGTTGTCGTTGCTTATTTCTTTGCTAATGAGATTGGAGAGGAAGAAAACGGACTGTGTATTTTTACAAGTGAGCTTAAGAAGATATCTTGCAAAAAATTTGAAAACACTCCTTGGGACGTTAAGATCAAAGGAAACATAATTTATGTTCAATTCAGAAATGGGGAGATTAAAACATATGAAATTACAACCTAAAAGTCCTGCTTTTCAGAACAGAGAACAGGTCAAATGAGGAGGAACGCAGCAAATACTCTTAAAATCAGCCTTAGTACAACCTTTGTCTATAAGTTGGGGTATTCCACAGTACCAAGGAGAATCATGCTGGTCAATATTTTGTCCAAGCAAAGAATCACTCTCAATTGAGGAGTGTGACGGGGATGTATAATACATATGAACCAGTGAATGATCCAAGCGAGTATCGTTGGAGGAATATATGGCCGTGAGGTGGTTTTATGAATAAAAAACTTTTGTTTGTCTTTTTGTGCCTTGTTTTCTTCATTTTGTTATTTCCACACTTAATCTTTACTCCTAAGCTTGTTCTCGTGGAGAATGTTAATGCTGATGAGTTGCTCGCTAAAGTTAATGAAGAACATCCTTATTTGATAATGACTCAAGGATCTAAAGTTTTAGTTTTAAACAAAACCACGAACAAAACTTTATTTACTTTTACTTTTAAAGAGCCTGAAAGTGGTTACAAGTTTTTAAGCGATGGAATTCTGCTTTATGGTTATTATCCTGATGAATTTGTGAGCTGTGAGATTCTCTTCCTTAATTACAATTTAAGTTTGAAGTGGAAAATGGCTACTAAATTCAACATTTCAGGAGATTATATGATAGTATTTCCTCAGAGTTCTGAGGAGTTTGAAAAGTATATTTTAATGTTTGGCAGTGTTGTGAAGGGTTTTGAAGTGAACAGAGGATTGTTGTTATTTAATAGATTCAATGGGAAATTTGTTGAGATTATCCCATTTTACGGTAATGATTTGAAGGTTATTAAAGACAAAGCTTACATTCTGAGCCTGAATCATACTCTGGATAAGTCTGGACACACTAAAAAAATCTGGTATGAAATTTTAATATATGATTTGAGAAAAAAGAATCTCATAAAAATTGTTAAAACTCCTGCCAAAGTAAAATATGGAGAGATGTTTTATGCTTATCTCCTTAAAGGGGAAGAATACATAGGTTTGCACTTTAGTGATAAAGCGCAAACTCCTGATGCAGTTGACAGGATATGCATTTACACTTTAGACCTAAAGCTCATCGATTGCCTGACATTTGAATATCACGAAGAATACAATCCAAATGAATTCCCTTCAGAAATTTACTTAGAGTCAGTATCAGAAGTTTGGATAATTGATGATTATCTTATAATCGAAAGAAAAAGTGGAAGAAAAGAAGTTTACAAGATTAATGGGTGAGTATTGTTATGGTTGTTTTGCTCCTGATGAGTCTAAATCGCAGAACTTCCCTTATGAGGGATAAGGGGGTGTAGATAAGTGAAAATCCGCAGATTTTCTTTATTTTTGTTTTTTATTTTACTTTTAGTCTCTTTGATCATGGTTAGTCAAAAGTTCCAAGAGGAGAGACTAAGATTATTGTCTATAAGGTTACATAAGGTGTTCAGACATGAGGCTTAGGGAGACGCTTAAAGAGATAAAAGCTGGTAATGCTACAGTTGAGTGTTGGTTAACAACTGGGAGAGCTGACCTTCCAGATCCCAACTTAGTTCCTTGGGGAATTTATGAATTGGATGTGTTTGAAAACTATTTAGCTTGTTGCAGAGGCTGCTTGATCGGTTGTCAATGTCATTGGTGCAACACCCATTGTGGAGGATGCTTCGCATGTGATCCCAGCAGAGCACAAAACTTTGTACATGAAGACAAACCGAATAGAACAATATGGCCATAGGTGAAAGAAACATGAAGATCTCGACGAGGATGCTTGCAGTTTCTCTCATCTTTTTATTTCTAATTTTAATCCTTTGCATTTCGTATGAATACAGGAGCTATGAATGGGAGTACAGGGATGCTTCTCTAGTTGGTGTTTGGAATGGAAAGGTTGCAATCCTCAAGGGTGATACCTTACTAATCCTTAACATAACAAACGGAAAAGTCCTCAAAAAATTCCCAAACACAAAGAAGGTATTCCTTGTAGAAAACATGCTCTCGATTATCAATGCTTCCAAGGTCTTGAACATTGACTTGAGAAATTTCACAATCACTAAGCTTGGTGTGCCTAAAGGTGTTGATTCAACTGAATTGGTGTTTGGCATCAACTTAGGCAATTTTTCGCTGTATTCTTCGAGTCACCCCGTTAGAGGGAAGTACAATTTTGAGGTTATTGAATACTATATCTGTGCTGAAAACTGCTTAGTGTATTCCTTTAAAGCACCTCCTGATTCGTATCCGCTGATTTACAAATTTTCGGAAGGATATATTTTAACATTTGGAACTAATGATGCCTTTGCCAACGGTTCTGCAGTAGTCCTTAGCGAAAACGGAAGTTTTATGTGGAATCTAACTACAAGGTATGCAATCAGCGACTTTGAGTATTCCAATGATACGCTGTTCTTTTCAACTGGCGGGACAGAACCTGGAGGAACGCTCATAGCTGGTGGGGACATCTACGCGTTCTCTCTCAATGGTTCTCTTAAGTGGCACATTAGCTTTAGAAACTATGAGGGAAAGTTTTATGATTGGGGCATTGCCGGGATGAAAGCTTATGGCAATGATTTGTATGTTATTGGATATACTGGTACAATCTATGTTATTGATTTTGAAGGGAAACTCAGGAGGATTATAGCTTCACCAATTTACAAAAGGCTGGAGACTCCGTCCTTGATAAAGGTGTTAAGGCATCAAAAGATGATATAATAGCTTTTGCCTACCTTGACATAAAAACATCTGGCTTATTCCGGGAAGCTAAAGGTGTTTGCATCTATGATTTCAAGAACTTTAAGTGTTGGAAAATCAAGGGACCATTATCCAAGATTTTGGTCTGGAATGGTGGATAATTGGACAAAGGACTAATGAAGTTTGCACATGGAAGATTTTTAGTGGGTGATTATATGAGGACGAGGAAATTCTTAGACTTCTGCTGATGCTACTCTTGATCCTTTACTTCCTTCCCAAGGGTGTACTTATAAGCAGTAACTCACTCAATCTCAGCTTCACTGAAACTGCATCCTTTTCAAGTCAAAATCCAATTATACGCTTAGAGGCATTAATGGGCTTATATCTGTCTTTCAGAATGAAATCCTGCTATATGTTTATTACCCGAGTAATGCCTTTGGATATTTCAATAGCGTTCTTGAGTTATAATCTAAGTAAAGAGTGAAGGAAAAATTTGGGGTCTTGTCCTGCTTAAATATTACGAGAGCGGTTCTTTACTTCTTGTAGAGCATGGAGATTTGACTTCTAAATTCTGTCCTGAGATTCCAAGGAGCTTTAGTATCTCCAATATTAAGATCCTTGAAGACAGGCATTATTTTGTGGTAATGTGGGTTGATGCAATACTCCTTCACATTGGAAGAGAAACTTAACTGCAGAAATAATTGTGGGAGTTAAAGATTAATTAGGAACAACAGTCAACAGAAGTATCATAAACTTCAGTCAGAGACAAATAACAAAAACTGAAGCTCTGTAAAATTTAAACAGGGATGTAATCATTCAATAGGGACTCCATCCTGTGTTCTCGGTGCTAGCCATTTTATTAATCTTTGCGGGTCTTTTGAGCGGATTATTATTGTTATTGGACCCAAAGGAGAGTCTTCATTAAAGTTGACCTTTCCAGCATAGGCAACTTGCTTATGAACTTTGAAAATAATTTCTTCACCAAAAGTTCCCTCTTCCAAAATCATTCTAGCAGTGTCCAAAATTCTCTGCCCTCTGAATAGTTCATAAATCCTTTGCAAAGCTTTTTTGTCTCTCGTTTTTCCAATCAAAATCAAATAATCTCCCTTATCAAAAGCTTCAAACTCCAAGCCGCTTATTAAATTCAGCATCGCCTTTTTAACTTTCTCTATATCCTCCGTCGGATAAACATAAGCCTCGACCTCAATTTCTTCAAACATTCTCTCACCTCAAAATTCCGAACTTTTTAGCCAAATCTAAAATCTCAGCTCTATACTCATCTATATGGTTTTCATTTATTATCATGTAATCAGCTAAGGCTATAACATTTCCTATTCCAAAGCCAAGCTCTTTCATATCTCTCTGTAAGAATTCTTCCCAAGTTTTTGGATCATCGCTTCTTCCCCTTTTCTTTAGTCTTTCGAATCTTTTCTTTGGTGAAGAGTGAACAGCTATTATTACGAACTCTTCTGTTGGAAAAGCTTCTTTAAAAGTTTCAATCTCATCTAAGGAACGAACTCCATCAATAATAACGAATTTGTGGTTTTTTAATAACTCTTTAACCTTTGGAATACAGAGCTTTGCAACAGCATTTTTTCCAAGTTCTTGTCTCAGAGCTATGCTTATTTTCTTCATTCCCTCTGATGTTCTGGGAATACCTCTTTTATCGGCTTCTTCCCTAACAATATCCCCCATATTAACGTGAGGAACGCCAAAGCGGGAAAAGATTCTAACAATCTCACCTTTACCAGAACCGGGCATACCAACGATGCAAATTATCATTGCCCACACCGAGATAATTAGAGAGAGTTTAAAAAGATAACGCTATTTAAAGAATTCATCAAGCGTTCCTTTTCTCTTCTTTTTCTCCTTTAATTTTGGCAGTTCAACCCCAAAGTGTTTGTAGAGATTTTCCAGAATTTTAACACCGATTCCTTCAACTTTTAAAAGCTCGCTTGGTTTAGCTCTAACTATGTCATCAACCGTCTTAAATCCAGCCAAATAAAGCGCCCTTGCCCTTTTTCTTCCAATCATCGGTAATTGAACCAACTCTAAAAGCTCTTCTCTAACTCCATGCTTTACCCTGAGATGTAAGTTTTGTAAGAACTCTAAAACTTCCCTCTTTGGATCAAATAGCTTATAGATCTCTATGAACGAATAGAGAAGCCAGTCTGCTAATTCTAAGGTTCTATACAAGTCACCAGGATCAATATTATAAGTCTCAAGTATCTTTTCTTCCCTAACTTCATTAATCCAGTCTAAAAGGAGTTTAGCTGTCTTTATTTGACTTAAAAATATTGAGAAGCTGTAATCCTGCCAGTAGGGTATTTCCATGTATAAGTTCTCCTCCATATCATAGGCATAGTCAAAATAAGTATCCATTTCCCTTCTTCTAACACTTATAGTGCCCATGTCTGGAGTTGAGGCTATCAATTGAAAAACTCCAAAGGGGTTTGGGTTTTCTTCAAGCTTTGGTAGAGCATCTTTAAAGCGTTTAGCCGTTAGAGGATCGAGATAAAGCTGAGAGGTCCTGATTCCAAATGGTAATGGAACAAATTTATCTTCTAAGCTAATATCTATAAATTCGTTCTCAAAGAAAAAGTGAACAATTTGTCTCGCTTTATCCTCTAACGCTGCCAAATCTTTTCTTTGATGGTAATAAAAGGTTTTTTCAAGGAACTTAACGAGTTTTGGAAAAGTATTGACGTTAAAGTTCGTTATTAATGCCAAAATTTGGCTCCTAAATGCTGACTCATTTGATAGCATTGAGAAGAGCTTTTCGGGTTTTCCTTGAATATATTTTTTAAAGAGCTCTTGAGGATCCTCCGTTTTTACAACTATTATCGCTTCCCCTACTTTGTCGTACTTTGGTCTTCCTGCCCTTCCCATCATCTGCTGGATCTCTAAAATTGGAATACTAACCCAGCCTACAGAGGAGTAACGCTTTGTGTCCCTAATAATAACACGGAATGATGGTAAATTTATTCCGGCGGATAATGTTGGAGTCGCTGTTATAACTTTAATCAACCCCTCTCTAAACGCATCTTCAATCAAAGTCCTTTCTTTTCTCCCCAAACCAGCATGATGAAAAGCAACACCGCTAACCAAAGCCGATTTAAGCTTGTCATTTGTTGGGTTGCTTTCTAATTCATTGGCAAGCTCTTTCAGCTTTCTTATATCTGGTTTTGAAATCAGGCTTTTGATCTTCTTTCCAAGTTTTATTGCCTCTTTTTCAGCAGTTTTTCTTGTATTCACAAAAACTAAAGCTTGTTTACCTTTTTTAACAGCATCAATTGCTAAACTTTCCCATTCCTTTGGAAAGTGATCGATTCTGTCATCTTCCCAAATTAGCTGACCCTGATAAAAGATGCCCTTTTTCAGCTTTACTGGACGCCAATCACTTACAATGAGTTCTGCATTGAGCCATTCCGCTAATTCCTCTGTATTTCCAATAGTGGCGCTCAAACCTAAAATCTGGGCTTTGTCCAATAGATGAGATAAAATTACCTCTAATGTCGCTCCTCTGTCAAATGAGCCTAATAAATGAATTTCATCTGCAATTATGAGCTTTACATCCTTAATCCACTTTGCTTTGTGTCTTAAAAGCGAATCAAACTTTTCTGAAGTAGCTATTATAATATCGTAGGAACCTAACCACTCATCACTGCTATCATAATCACCAGTGCTCATAGCAACCCTAATCCCTAACTTTTCCCAGTCTTTAAACTCCCTATATTTTTCTTCTGCAAGAGCTTTTAGTGGAACGAGATAAACGACTTTTCCTCCTTCCTTAAGGAGTTTATTTATCATGACTATCTCAGCAACAAGGGTTTTCCCTGAAGCAGTTGGAATTGCTAAAACAAGATTCCTTCCTTCCAATACACCACTCTTTAGGGCATCTTCTTGGGGAGGATAAAACTCCTCAATTCCTCTCTCCCTAATTACCCTAATAATTCTCTCATCAACATCAAATGATTTTAGTTCTTCAATCCTCATCGTTATCAACTTTAATCTGGGCTATGTTTTTATATTCTTTTGGATTTTGTTTTCAGCAGATTCTGGGTTTAAAAGAGAGAACAGAGTTTTATATAAGTATGTGGGCATTTATAAGACTTCTTGTTAGAGATACAACCCTAATCAATAAGCAATGTTCAACATAAGGTCATTAATTTAATGAAAAGTGCTTAGATAGAGAATATCCTAAACAAATTGTTGAAGGCTGCATATCTATTATAAACGCATCTACGAAAAGCTTAAATGCCATAAAGGTCAAGTAAAAATTGTAAAAACTTTAGTTTGGTGATGTAGATGGTTAGGGCCTATGTTTTATTGACAGTGGAGATCGGAAAAGTTGAGAAGGTAATTGAGGAGGTAAAAAGGATATCAGGAGTTACTAAGGCAGATGCAGTTACTGGACCCTATGATGCAATAGTCCACTTAGAGGCTGCAGACTTAGGAGACCTAACGAGAAAGATATTGCACGATATACACAACATTGATGGAGTTATAGATACAACAACTGCAATAGTGGTAGAATTAGAAGAAGAGTGATCATCTTTTCCTGCTCTTAGCCTTCCTGAACTCCCTAATCTTTTGGGCAATTAGTCTTAAACTCTTGGATTTTCCGTGATGGCTTTCTAAAACAAGCATCCCTGTAGTCCTTAAATTTTCATCTATTCCAGATAATCGTGGATTTAGTTTATCTTTATTAATTGCTATTATCTTCATGCCTAAGCTTCTTGCAGCTTTTTCAATCTCTTCTATTGTTGGATTATCAACCGCTAAATTCTTGGAAACTTCTCTTCCATACTTTCTGGAAAGCCTTGCATCAAGTTCGTTGCTCCATACTACAAACTTTTTCATTTTTAACACCTAAAAGATTTAAAGGAAGTTATAATAAAAATTCTTTGGTGTTGTGAGAAAATTTGTGTTGAGAGGTGCAGAAAATGGAAGGCTCTCAATTGGAGGAGTTTTTAAAGAGGGAAATTAGAGAGGGTGATATTGTTCTAATTGAGTATCCGAGCAGGTATCCCTTGGAAAAATTAGTTTGGGGAAAAATAATTCCAGAACTATCTCACGGTAATCAGATCATAATAGATGACTTTTTTGGAATTGGAGATTTAACGTTTAGAAATTATATTAGAACAGTCCCTCCAAAAGAGTACAAAGAGCTAATTGAGATAGCAAAAAGTCTTAAAGTTATAAAGATTGGACCTGGAATGGGAAGTTATGGAACGATTATAGATGAGATTCCCCTCACATATGAAGTTCCAGAGTTTATGAAAAATTACTACGATGCTATTAGGAAAGCATCTTCAAGTGCAATAAAGCCTGTTTATTTTATAACGTTTGGATTGGCTGAATACCTGTATTTTGGAAAGGAAAAGGGGCTTCAAGTGATACTCTTTAGTAGAAGCAACCTACCAGTTGAAGATTGGACCTCGATATACTTTATAAACAAGGATGTTATACAGAATGAAGTGTTGGCTATATTGGAAGAGATTTCTCCATGGGTAATAGATGTTGTGGAAAAGGAAAATGAATATGAAATAGAAGTCAAAAAAGGGTTGTTTGACTTTAAACAGAAATAGAATGGTGGGCAAAGTGATACAAGAAGGCAGCAAAGTGTTACTAGTTGATCCAAGAGGTAAGAGATATATTGTTGAGGTGAAAAAAGGAGAATTTCATACGGATTTAGGTAAGATAAACCTTGAAGAGCTTATAGAAAAAGAATTTGGGAGCATAATAGAAAGCCACAAAGGATACAAATTTAAGATTTTGAAGCCAAGAATAGTTGATTATTTGGCTAAGATGAAGAGAGGTCCTCAAATAATTCATCCAAAAGATGCTGCCCAAATTGTTGCACTTGCAGGAATTTCTCCAGGAGATTTTATAATCGAAGCTGGCGTTGGAAGCGGTGCATTAACCCTTATATTAGCAAACATAGTTGGGAAAGAAGGAAGGATAATTAGTTATGAGATAAGGGAAGACTTTGCTAAACTGGCATGGAGAAATATAGTTTGGGCTGGATTTGACGATAGAGTACAGATAAAGCTTAAAAATATTTACGAGGGTATTGATGAACGAAATGTTGATCACATAATCTTAGATCTTCCTAAGCCCGAAAATGTTGTTGAACATGCGATAGAAGCTCTAAAACCGGGCGGATTTTTTGTTGCATATACCCCATGTATAAATCAAGTTCAAAGACTTTATAGGAAACTTGAGGAGTTTAAAGAGCATTTCAAAAAGCCTTTTACAATAGAATGCTTAGTGAGAGAACAGGAAGTTAAAGAAGAGTGCATACGACCAAAAACTAGAATGATAGCTCATACTGGATACATAACTTTTGTCAGAAGGCTTTAACTCTTCTTTTTGAACTGTTAATTCACAGTATTTTCAAAACCTTCTTCAGGTTTGTGCATTTTCTTTTCAGTATTTAACCTTTGGTTAAGAATAATTTTATAAACACAAAATGTTCTACACCAAAATGCATGTTCAAATTTGAACACATGTATGGAGGTGTTCATTGTGTATAAAATCCTTGAGAAGAAAGAAATCGCATTGAAGGAAGTTTGGTACAAAATTCATGCTCCCCACATAGCTAAAAAACTTAAGCCTGGACAGTTTGTGATTGTTAGAGCTTTTGAAAATGGTGAGAGAATCCCATTAACTCCAATAACATGGAACAAAGAGGAAGGCTGGATCACTTTTGTAGTTTTTAGTAGGGGCAAGACTACCTTAAGAATGAACTTAGAACTTAAAGAAGGAGATTACTTGTTAAATATAGCCGGTCCGTTAGGAAATCCAGCTCCAATGAAGAAGTTTGGAAAGATTTTGGCTATAGGCATGATTACTGGAATAGTTGAAGTTTATCCAATAGCTAAAGCATGGCAAGAACATGGAAATGAAGTTATAAGCCTGCACATAACTCCAGAACCAATGATACTTCTTAAAGATGAGTTTGAAAATGCAGTTTCAAATCACATAATAGAAAGTTTCCCGCTTAAAGAGGGCATGGGAATGCCGGAAATCTTCATGGAACTTTTAAGTAGAGGTACTAAAAAAGTTAGAGAGCTAATTGAAAAAGAAAAACCAGACTTAGTTTTCATGGTTGGTCCACCAGCTGGACAAAGGGCAATTTTTGAGGTCGTTAAAGAGTATGGAATTCCAATGGAAGTTGATCTGCATCCAATTATGGTTGATGGGACTGGAATGTGCGGTGCTTGTAGGGTTCATGTTGGGGAAGAAGTAAAATTTGCCTGTGTTGATGGACCTTCATTTAACGCTTATGAAGTTAATTGGGATGAGCTAATTAAAAGGAGTGGATTCTATTCTGATTTGGAGAGAAAGGCGATGGAAATGTATCTACAGGTAATCCAAGCTAATGGAGGTGCTCAATGATGTCAAGAAAATTAATTAGAGAAAGAGTCCCAACGCCAGAACAAGATCCTAAAAAAAGAATCCATAATTTCGACGAGGTTAATTTGGGTTATACTTTTGAGTTGGCTAGGAAGGAGGCAGAGCGTTGTTTGCAATGCCCACCCGAATATGCGCCATGCATCAAAGGCTGCCCAGTAAATATTGACGTTCCAGGATTTATTGCTAAGCTCAAAGAGGGAGATATAAGGGGAGCTTTAGAAGTTATATGGCAGTGTAATTCTTTACCAGCTATTACTGGTAGAGTTTGTCCTCAAGAGGATCAGTGTGAAGGAGTTTGTGTAATGGGAAAAGTTGGTGATCCAATAAACATTGGAAAGCTTGAGAGATTTGTTGCCGATTATGCGAGAGAGCATGGAATGGATGATGAGCTGTTAATGAAAATCCCTCCAAAAATTGAAAGAAAAGAACAAAAGATTGCTGTTGTTGGAGCTGGTCCTGCTGGTTTGACTTGTGCTGCTGAGTTGGCTAAGATGGGTTATGATGTTACAATCTTCGAAGCACTCCACAAACCAGGGGGAGTCCTAATCTACGGCATCCCAGAATTCAGACTACCAAAGGAAATAGTTAGGAAAGAACTCAAAAAGTTAGAGCTTTTAGGCGTTAAAATTAAGACGGATCATATAGTTGGGAGAACAGTTACAATTCCAGAGCTCATGGAAGAGTATGACGCAATCTTCATAGGTACCGGAGCAGGAACTCCAAAACTACCAAATATCCCCGGGGTTAATTTGAATGGTATTTATTCTGCTAATGAGTTTTTGACGAGGGTAAACTTGATGAAAGCATACAAATTCCCAGAGTATGATACACCAGTAAAAGTTGGAAAGAGAACGATTGTAATTGGAGCTGGAAATACAGCAATGGATGCCGCAAGAACTGCAAAAAGATTGGGAGCAGAGGTTTGGATTGCTTATAGAAGAGGAGAAAGAGATATGACCGCAAGGATTGAGGAGATAGAGCATGCAAAGGAGGAAGGAATCAAGTTCATGTTCTTTGTAAGCCCAGTAGAATTTATTGGGGATGAAGATGGCAAAGTTAAAGCTGTTAAATTTGTGAAAATGAAAGCTTTGGAAGAAAAGGACGAAAAAGGAAAGAGGAAGGTTATTCCAACGAGCGAAACAATAACAGTTGAAGCAGATACAGTAATTATAGCAATTGGGCAAGTTCCAAACAAGATAGTTTGGAAAACAACACCGGGGTTAAAAATTACAGAAAAAGGGACTATTCTTGTAGATGAGAATATGATGACCTCAATTCAAAGCGTTTTTGCTGGTGGGGATGCTATTAGGGGAGAGGCTACGGTTATTTTGGCAATGGGTGACGGAAGAAAAGCGGCAAAAGCAATACACGAATACCTCCAAAAGAAGGCGAAGAAAAGTGCTTGACTCTCTTTTTCTTTAACTTTTGAAGCACTCTTCTAAAATTGGATCAGCGATTCTGTAGTAAACGTTCCTCCCCTCCTCAACTCTTTCTAAAAATGACGAATTAACCAACCCCTTAAGCAACCGTGAAAGGACACTGTCTGCTATTGTTTTTCCTTCACGCTCCTCAAGGTGATCTTTTATTCTCTCCCACGTTATCTTTCCATTTGCTACAGCTTCCATAACACGTGTATATCTCTCTTCTGCAGGCTTTCGCTTTTTTAGAAATTCATTAAACTCTTCAATTACCAGTAGCTTGGCTTCCTCAAACACTTCTTCAACCAACTCTTTTGAGGGTCTTTTTTCTAAAGATTTTATGCCAAAGAAGACGAGCCATCCCACTATACCGTCGAGTCTTTCCACAGCATATTCGAGTATCTCTTCATCAACTTCACTGCCCATTTGCCTGAAGCCTTCTCTTAAAAAGTTGAGGCTTTCATCCTTGCTGAATCTCTCAAGGGTTATCTCTTTGAAATATCTGCCATATAGAGGAGCTTTTGGGTTATCCATTCCTAAAAAATCATGGAGCAAACCAACTTCTGAACCTGTTAAAATCATCCTAATGTCTGAGTAATCATATAGATGAGCCAAGAGCCCTGAAAATTCTTCTCCCATTGGTCCCCGCAGATTTTGAACTTCATCAAAGGCTAAGACCACATCATATTTTTCGAGTTCTTTGAATAAAGCAGCTAAATCTGTTTTTTCTTTTTTCCATGAAAAGTTAACCCCTGTTCCTAAAATTTCAAGTCCGCTTATGCTTTTTAAAACCTCTTTTACACTTTCCCATATCGTGCGGTTTTGCTGGAAAAAGGTGTTCACAGCAGATTCGATTTTTTTGTAAATGTCTCTCCTAGAGTTTGGGTTAATTCCGCGAAAGTCAACTAATATGTAAGGAACTTTCATCTCGTTTAAACCCACAAGCAATAGAGAGGTTTTTCCGAGTCTTCTGACACCGGATATGACTGTTAGTGGGTTTCTCTGCTTAAGTGATTTCTCAAACTCCTTGAGTTCTTTTTCTCTGTCATATAAATCCTCCTTCCGTCTTTTCGGTCTTATATCGAAATATATAACTACCACCCCAGTAGTTAACTACTGGGGCGGAAGTATATATAACTTTCGAAAAGGTTTATCAACATTCTGAGAAAAGCACTTCATGGGCGATGAAGAGCTCTAGGGTATCTGAGAGATGATGAAGGTCAACAAGCTGAGCCTTTTTAGCTATCTTGGGAAAAGTATTTACATGACAAGAATTAATTATCCTTAGATGATGGAAAAATGACCTCAAAAAATCACGAAGTGTTACGTGTATGTAGGACCAAGGCTCAGGCGAAAAAAGCCTACGACAGGATCAGCCGGTTTTACGATTATTTTGCCGGTGTCTTTGAGCGGAAGTATAGAGACAGGGCATTGGAGCTGTTGGACATTAAAAAAGGGGAAATTGTTTTAGAGATTGGCTTTGGAACAGGGCACTGCTTGAAGAAAATGGCTGAGCTGGTAGGTGAAGAGGGGAAGGTTTACGGTATTGATATTTCTTCTGGGATGTTAGAGGTTAGTAAAAAGAGACTCCAAAAAGCTGGGCTTTTGGATAGGGTCGAGCTGTACTGTGGAGATGCATCAAAGCTGCCCTATGAAGATAACAAATTTGATGCTGTTTTCATGAGCTTCACCCTTGAACTTTTTGACACACCCGAAATTCCGAAAGTTCTTAATGAGATTAAAAGGGTCTTAAAACCTGGTGGAAGGCTTGGAGTAGTCAGCATGTCAAAAGAAGGTGGGGGATTGTTGATGAGACTGTATGAGTGGCTCCATGAAAAGCTTCCCCAATATATTGACTGCAGACCAATTTATGTTGAGCAATCAATAAGAGAAGCTGGATTCGAGATAAAGTACAAAGAAGAAGTGAGATTATTCGGGCTGCCAGGAGAGATCGTTATTGCTGTAAAGCCATCCAAACTGTAAAAGGAACAAACAAAATGAATGACACAAATACAACAATGTTATATACTCTTTGAGCCAACAAAAGCACGGGAGGTAAAAATGCCAAAAGAGAACTTCTTTCCGGATATAATTACAAATCTGCCAAAAGCGGATATTCCAATTGAAGATATCCACTTTGTTCATTAGGGTGGCTGTGAAATGGTACATGGTCGCCAGCCTTATAGTGCATCTTTGTAATCATCGATTTTTCACCAACAGCCAACACGTCAAACGAAACTCCTTTAAACTCCCTCTTTTTAGCATCCTGCCTTTTTACTATCTCTCCACACAGCGCTCTTGGTTGTGTAGTCTCTTTTGCCTTATATCTATCTTTTTGATTAAATAAAGTCAAATCTTTGTAGCCTTTCTTAATCTTCGCACTGTGCTTGACACCTTTGGGAATAAAATATGTGTCGCCTTTTTTGAAAATGTATTTCTTGCCGTCTATGGTTAATTCGATTTCGCCATCCAAAATAACGCCCCACTGTGCCTCATGCGAATGTTCTGGAATTTCTACATCCTTTTCAAAGTTCATGAAAAGGATTTGCTGGTTTTCACCTTGAAAAAGGTACGCATGCAATCGTTGTTTCTGGAAGGATTCGATTGAGATTCGGGGAATATGATGAAATTCTCGAAGCTGGGGATAGCTATTCAATACCAGCGGGCATGGAGCATAGCGTTGATGCACTGGAAGACTCGATAGTAATAGATTTCTTTGTTCCGTTCTGCCTACCCGTTAATTGTGTGTAGTGTGTTAATTTCGTAACGGGTAGGCTTCCAGCCTCCCATCTTCATCGGCTGGCTTTCGGGGGGAACGGTGACTCCCCACATCTTCAGGGCTTTCAAGCGAATATTCCAACTTCCAACAACGTCCCTATCGGCTTCAAAACCACAGTTTGAACACTTCAAAACCCTGTGCCCATTCGGGCTTAATTTACTCCCACATATCGGGCACAGGGAGGAAGTGTGAGCGGGATTTACGAAAACAACCTTAACACCCTTCAGTTTAGCCTTGTACTCAATGATTGATTGAAGTTTGCGAAAACTCCAGCGGTGAAGTCTCCCATTCATTTCAGCAGAGTATCTGATTGAATCCCTAATTTCAGTCAAATCCTCTAAAGCAATACCACCGTATTTCTCTGCCAACTCCACGATTTTATTCGCAAGTTTATGATACAAGTCGTTAAGCCTATTCCTCTCCCTCTCACCGTATTTTTCAAGGAGTTCTCTCCTCCTTTTGCCAGTCTTAAGTTTTTTCTGAATCTTCCTCCTCTTTACAAAATAACCCGTCCTAATTTCCCTCTCGTGAGTTATGATTTGGACAAACTCGCCATTCGGAAGGCTTAAAGTAACATTATTCTCATTCAAGTCCACTCCAACGAAAGTGAATGGCTCTCCGATTTCAACCTCTTTTGAAAAGACCACGTTAATGAAAACTCCCTTAGGTGTTTTGATAAGCCAAGCCTGTCCAACCTTCCAGTCCCTTAACTTCTCGTGATACTTGGCTGGATAGAATTCAAAGAAAGTCCTCCCTTTGGGAGTGGAAAGTTTGATTATTCCCTTTTCAAGGTTGAGTTTGAACAAGTGGTCGTCCAGCATTATAACTTCCTTCTTAAAAACAGGCTTACCGTTGGCTTTCCCTTTCCTTTTCCTCTTCCTGTAACTCTTGTAAATTGATGTAGCCATTTGGCAAGCCGTGTAAAGGTAGTGGCTCGGTAATTGTGGGTACTTCCCTCTTAACTTTTTGTAAGTCTCTTTCTTGAGCCTTTTAAAACTGGTTATGTTGTTCTCGAAGGCAAAAGTTATGAGATAATTCACAATCTCACGGTAAGTGGAGAAAAGGTTATTTAACTCTTCAGAAAATTCCTTAAGTTTGAATTTTGCAGTGAGTTTAATCGTCTCTGAGGGCATTCTTTACCGCCTCTACAAGACGCTTTTTCTTATGAGAACGCATTCCATAAAGTTTTCCAGCAAATGAAGTTACGATGGCTAACAAATCCTCTACGAGTTCTTTTTCTGGCGTTTTCTCTTCATCATCGAAGATTACCTCGATTTCAACACCATGAGAGTTGAAGTATTGTTCGAGGTATTTGAATCCAAAGCGTGTGAGTCTATCCCTGTAAGTTATGACGACTTTCCCAACTTCTCCACCCTCAACCAATTTGAAGAGTTGTTTTAATCCCCTTCTGTTCTCGTTCAAGCCTGATGAAATGTCGGTAAGAATTTTCACAACTTGATAACCCTTGGAGGAGCAGTAGTTTTTGAGATATTCAACCTGTCTCTCCAAGTCCTCTTTCTGGTCTCTGCTCGAAACTCTGGCATAAATGACGACCTTATCAAGAGTTTTTCCTTCAAGTAGTCTTTTGATTTCACTTTCGGGAATACGGTATTCTTTTCCAACACGATACGCTTTAATCTCGCCAGATTTAATCTTTCTAATTAGTGTTGGTTTGCTGATACCCAAGAGTTGTGATGCCTTACCTGTTCGATAGAGCCTCATACAGCACTCCTCCAAAATAAATTATGAAATGAAAATATTTAAACTTTACGCTTTTAACTATTTATGAAACAGCCCTAGAGAGGACTATCTATGAAGTAACTGCTGTTTAGGAGTACTATTACCAATTAAAACCACAAGCTAATCAAGTACTGCATTTATAAACACATCCATCATTCAATATAAATTGAAAAGTTTGGGGAGGAGTACATAGAGTACATGAAAAACAAAAAAATTAATTCCTTACCTATACTAAGTGAATGGGGAAAGAAAGAAGCTCAAAGGCTCTCCAAATATTTGGCATAAGCTTCGGCATCCATTAGGTTCTTTAAATCTTCTTCAAGATTCTCTGGCTTAATCTTTGCAATCCATGCTTCGTATGGCTCTTCGTTAATCTTTTCTGGGGCATCTTCAAGTTCGCCGTTAACTTCAACAACTTCACCACTAACTGGGGCATATACTTCGCTCACAGCTTTAACGCTTTCAATTTCACACAAAACTTCAAATTGCTTAACTTCTTTTCCGACCTCGGGAAGCTCAACGTATGCGACATCTCCAAGCTCTTTTTGGGCATAATCGCTGATACCAACTAAAACGTTGCCATCTTCCAAAACTTGAACCCATTCATGTTCTTTTGTATAGTAGAGACCTTCCTTAACTTTGTACTCTCCTACTTCGATCATGAGAAACCACCAAAGCATTTTAGGAATATAAAAGATTTAAAGCTTTCCATGAGACAGAGAGATTTACTTTCCTCTTTTCACCTTGAATATTGTTTCACAAAAGATGTTAAGGTACAAGAACTTGTTGAAGTTTTCTGTAAAACTGAAGATTTTTAACGTTTAATCTTGAAAAGAAGAATATGAAGCGCCAAGAACTTGCTTACATATACGGTATGTTAGCGGTCTTTCTATGGTCAACCGTAGCTTCGGCTTTTAAGCTATCCCTCAGATATGTGGGCTATGTTCATTTGCTGTTTTACTCTTCATTAACTTCTTTAACAGTTTTCTTTCTAATTTTGCTCTTTCAAGGAAAGCTAAGACTTTTGAGAGAAAACCCAAAAAGCCATTTTCGATCTGTAATTTTGGGCTTTTTAAATCCCTTCTTGTACTACTTAGTCCTGTTTAAAGCATATTCCCTTCTTCCAGCCCAAGAGGCACAAGCTTTAAACTATACGTGGCCAATAATGTTGGCTTTACTTTCAATTCCTCTGCTTAAGCAAAGGGTGACGACTAAAAACATTATCGGAATTTTAACCAGCTTTTTTGGAGTGTTAATAATCTCTACTAGAGGGGATGTGTTTTCTCTCCACTTTGCGAATCCACTAGGTTCATTGCTCGCTTTGAGTAGTGCAATCATATGGGCTCTCTACTGGATATTTAATTTGAGAGATGAGAGGGATGATCTTCTTAGAATGTTCCTAAACTTTACATTTGGCTTTATTTATACAGCTCTTGTTCTTATGATATTCTCAGGATTTTATCTTTCCCCACTGAAAGGGACTATTGGAAGTGTGTATGTTGGACTTTTTGAGATGGGGATAACATTTCTGGTTTGGCTGAAAGCCCTTAGACTCTCAAAAACAACAGCCCAAATAGCGAATCTCATATATCTAACTCCCTTTTTATCATTGGTCATTATTCATTTTGCCGTTGGAGAAAAGATTTTACCCTCAACGCTTCTTGGACTAGGTTTCATAGTTGGGGGCATAATAATAGGGCGCTCAAAATAAAGAGAGAAAAGAAGTCACATCTCACGGAAGGCTCCATATTTCTTTGGATCATAGAATGGTGGTGCAACTGTTAAAGCCTTCTTCTCCTGTCCCCTAATCTCTATCTCAATCTCAACCCCTGGCTTTGCGAACTCTGGCTTAACGAAAGCGATTCCAATACCTATACCTAATAATGGCGACATTGTTCCGCTCGTAACTTCTCCAATCAATTGACCATCCTTGTAGACTTTATAACCAGCCCTTGGAATTCCTTTATCAACCATCTTGAAGTGAACCATTTTACTTGGTAAGCCACGCTCTTTTTGCTTAAGCAAAGCATCTTTTCCAATAAATTCTTTATCCCAGAACAAAGCAAAATCCAAGTTAGCTTGTAAAGGAGTTACTTCATCAATATCTGTGCTTAAAAGTTGCAATTCTTTAGTTTCGTTTCCATACAATGTATAACCTGCTTCCAATCTCAAGGTATCTCTTGCACCCAAGCCACAGGGCTTAATGTCATACTTTTTCCCAGCTTCTAATATTTTCTCCCAGACATAGAGGGCTTTTTCAGGCTTTTCTCTCTTGCTTTCATCTGGGTGATATGGATTTGCATCTTCAAAATAAACTTCAAAGCCATTTTCTCCAGTGTAACCGCTCCTTGAGAGAATCATCTTTATTCCATCAAGCTCAACTTCTGTTGCTTTGAACCACCAAAGTTCATTAATATCAACACCAAATAGCTCCATAGCCAAATCTCTTGCTTTAGGACCTTGAATCGAGAACATAACATAATCATAAGTCTTATTTTCAATCTCAAGATCAAGCTTTGTGTATTGCTCAATCGCACCCTTTATACTTGTAAACCATGCATAGAGCTTTTCAAAGGCATCGCTGTCACAAACCATCATGTAAGTATCATTACCCATGTTGAAAACTAAGGTTTCATCTTTAACAGCACCTCTTTCGTTCAAAACAAGGGTGTAGGTTCCACTAATTGCAGGTGGTCTCGAGATATCGTTTGTTGTTACATATTGCAAAAACTTTAGGGCATCTTTTCCTCTAAAGAAGATTTCACCCATATGGGATACATCAAAAATTCCAACGCCATTTCTAACAGCCAAGTGTTCTTCTTTAATGCTTGAATACCAAATTGGCATTTCCCAGCCAGCAAATTCTTCAACTTTTTTAGCATTTGCTTTATGCCAGTCAAAGATATGCACTCTCTTCATGAGTATCACCGTAATGAAATAATTTATCCTTAATATAATACTTTCGGGTTTAAAAGAGCAAGAGAAAAGAAGAGCACTCAAAATCCATAGATATGTCTTCCATATTTGACTAGTGCATAAACTGCATCAACACCATCTTCAACAGTTTCAAATACTGGAACTCCACCTTTTTCGATTCTTCTTGCCATTCTCTCTGGATATTCTCCACCAGGAGCTACGAAAATTATTGGCTTACCGTACTTTTGCAATGCTGCAACTTTCTCAACTATTCCTTCATCAAGAGCTGGGCTTTGGAACAATGCAATAACCACAAGAGCATCGACATTTGGATCTTCTAAGGCATACCTCATAGCAATTTCATACCTTGTGGAGGGTGCATCGCCTATAATGTCAATTGGGTTTTTATAGCTCATATGCTCTGGGAGCTTCTTCTCTTTAATATCCCTCTCAAATTTTTGTTTTGTTTCTTCACTAAGCTCTGCAATTTTCATTCCAGCTTCAATTATTCCATCGCTCATCATAACACCAGCACCGCCACCATTGGTAACTATTGCAATCCTATCGCCCTTTGCTGGTGGTTGCATTGCTAAGGCTTTTGCAAAATTAAAGAGTTGCCTCATTGACCTTGCGCCTAAAACACCTGTTTGTTCAAATGCTGCTTCATAAATTGCATAGCTTCCAGCCAGTGAACCTGTGTGTGAAGCTGCAGCTTTTGCACCTGCTTCAGTTCTTCCACTCTTTAAGACTACAACTGGCTTGACCTTTGTTGTATCTTTAGCGGCTTTTAAGAACTTTTTACCATCCTTAACTCCCTCTAAATACAGTGTTATGACTCTTGTCTTCTCATCATCTTTTAAGTACTCAATAAAGTCGCTTTCATCCAAATCCGCCATGTTACCTAAGCTAACGAACTTGCTCATTCCTACCTCATGCTTTGCAGCCCAGTCAAGAATTGCAGCACCAAAAGCGCCACTTTGGCTCATGAAGGCTATTGTTCCAAAATGTGGTCTTGCTTGTCTCTCTGGTGGGTTAAAGTTACAATCAAAGCCATTCTCTAAATTCGTCACACCTAAACAGTTTGGACCGACTAATCTAATTCCCCATTTTCTTGCCCTTCTTACCAATTCTTCTTCTAAATCCGCTCTTCCAGCCTCTTTAAATCCAGCGCTTATAACAACTGCACCTTTGACACCTTTTTGACCACATTGGTCAATAACATCTGGAACGAACTTTGCTGGAACTGCTATGACTGCAACATCAACTTTCTCTGGAACATCTAAAATGCTTTTGTAGGCTTTTAATCCTAAAACTTCTTTCTCTTTGATGTTTATTGGGTAAACCTTTCCATTAAATTCCCGTAGAATTGACTTCATTATTGAATTCCCGATTTTTCCCTCTTTGTTTGAAGCCCCTATGACAGCAACACTTCTCGGATAGAACAAGAAATCCAAGTTCATACTTCCACCCCCTCTTTAATTAAGCCTATGCTCCCTTAAGGTTATCGTCTATACATGATTTTACACATGCCGATGTATGTTGGGGTTTCGTACCTTTACATTTATAAAATTTTTCTAAATTGGATATCTTGTCCATTTTTTATAGAATTCTTTTTATCTTTCAACTTCCTTTATTTTAGTGGTGGTGAACATGCTTTACAAGGACTTGGCTGAGCTCTATAAAAGGTTGGAAAAAACTACACTTAAAACACTTAAAACTCGCCTTGTTGCAGAGTTTTTAAGAGAAGTTGATAAGCCCGATATTTTAGAAATCGTTCCATATCTAATTCTTGGAAAAGTTTTTCCAGATTGGGATGAGAGAGAATTAGGAGTTGGAGAGAAGCTTTTGATTAGGGCAGTATCAATGGCTACTGGAATTGAAGGGAGTTGGATTGAAAATTCTGTAAAAGATACTGGTGATTTAGGTGAGAGCGTTGCTTTAGCCTTACAAAAGAGGAGGCAAAAAAGCTTCTTTGGTCAGCCTTTAACAATTAAAAGAGTTTACACAACTTTTGTTAAGATTGCAGAGACACAAGGAGCGGGAAGTCAAGATAGAAAGCTGAAATATTTAGCCAATATTTTCATGGATGCCACACCGGAGGAGGGAAAATATTTGGCAAGGACGATTTTGGGGCAAATGAGAACTGGTGTTGCTGAGGGACTACTAAGGGATGCAATAGCTCAAGCATTTAGCGTTAAAGTTGAACTTGTCGAAAGAGCTTACATGCTCACAACCGATTTTGGATATGTGGCTAAAGTAGCAAAGTTTGAGGGAAACGAAGGATTGTCAAAAGTTGAGATACAGGTTGGGAAGCCCATAAAGCCAATGTTAGCCCAAATGGCTACTAATGTTAGAGACGCTTTAGTGGAAATGGGTGGAGAAGCCGAGTTTGAAATAAAATATGATGGCGCGAGAGTTCAGGTTCATAAAGATGGGGATAGGATTATAATATACTCGAGAAGGCTGGAAAACGTTACGAAGTCTATTCCCGAAGTTGTTGAGAGGATTAAAAAGCACTTAAAGCCCGAAAAAGTTATTGTTGAAGGTGAACTGGTAGCAATAGGTGAAGGTGGAAGACCAAGACCTTTCCAATACGTTTTGAGAAGATTTAGAAGGAAATACAACATCAAAGAGATGATTGAAAAAATACCCCTTGAGCTTAACCTTTTTGACATTCTCTACGTAGATGGAGAGAACATGATCGATACGATTTTTATTGAGCGCAGAAAAAGGCTTGAAAGTGTTGTAAATCAAGGAGATGGAGTAAAGCTTGCTGAGAATATAATTACAAAGAGTCCTGAGGAGGCTGAAGCTTTCTATAGGAAAGCTTTGGCAATGGGTCATGAGGGATTAATGGCAAAACGTTTAGATGCAACCTATGAGCCTGGAAACAGGGGAAAAAAGTGGTTGAAGATTAAACCAACCATGGAGAACTTAGATTTGGTTATTATTGGAGCAGAATGGGGAGAAGGTAGAAGGGCTCACGTTTTAAGCTCCTTCTTACTTGGTGCCTATGATCCAGAAAAGGGTGACTTCGTTCCAGTTGGTAAAGTTGGTAGCGGGTTTACAGATGAAGATTTGATTGAGTTTACAAAAATGCTTAAACCTTTAATAAGGGAAGAAAAAGGCAAGGAAGTAAAAATCGAGCCTAAAGTCGTCATAGAAATTGCATATCAAGAGATCCAGAAGAGTCCAAAATATGAAAGCGGCTATGCCTTGAGATTTCCAAGATACGTTGCTTTGAGGGAAGATAAGAGCCCAGAGGATGCTGATACAATAGAGAGAGTTGCCCAGCTTTATGAACTGCAAGAGAGAATGAAGGCTGGAAAGGGTTAGCTTTTTAAACTCTTTTCTGTTTAACTTCTTTGACATTTTGCTTAGCTTTAACATTTTGGTGGTAAAAATGAAGGAAGAACTGATAAGACTGATCTTTAAAGAAGGTTGTATAAGGTTCGGTCATTTTGTCTTGACTTCTGGAAAGGAAAGTAACTATTACATTGACATCAAAAAGCTCATAACTAATCCCAGAGCATTAAAGTTGATTGCTAAGCTCATTAAAGAAAAGACTCAAGAGATGAATCTTGAATTTGATAAAGTGGCTGGTCCAGAGCTTGGAGCAGTGCCGATAGCTACAGCTTTATCTTTAGAGACTGAAAAACCGCTATTAATTGTGCGCAAGAAAAAGAAGGATTATGGAACCGGAAAGCAAATAGAGGGAGAGGTCAGAGAAGGAGACATGGTTATTCTTGTAGAGGATGTAACAACAACTGGTGGAAGTGTCCTGAGGGCAGCAAAAGTTATTGAAAGCGAAGGTGCAAAAGTAAAGGCTATCTTTGTTGTGGTTGATAGGGAGGAGGGTGCAAGAGAGAGTTTGAAAAAAGAAGGATACCGTCTAATTCCATTAGTAACTGTTGGAGAATTATTTAAATATAAAGAAAAACTGGGCGGATAGAGGAGAAATTAAAGATAGCTGTTCAAATTTTTAGCTTTAACCATTATTGAAGCCTTTTCTTTACCATAGAATACTTCTACCAATCCATCAGATTCTAACTTTTTTAACAGAAGCATTAGAGAGGGCATTGAAACATCGAAGGTCATGGAGAGTTTTTGTAAGGATGTGTCCCCATTTTTAGATAAAAACTTGTAAAGCACTTCGGGGGAAACTTGCATAAGGTACACCAAATCTATATTCTCATTGAATATTAATAAGCATTGCTGAATAGGTATTGGCATAATGTCAAATTTTCTGCTTTATTATACAGTAATGTTCCATAGAATTTATAAGCAGAGCTCTTGAATGAAAACTTATGAAGGTACAGATTGAGAAATATGACGACAATGGATTTGGGATAGCCAAAATAGGTAAAAAGGAGGTTAGTGTTCCATTCACCTCTGTTGGAGATGTTGTCGAAATTAGGAAGTGGGGACGAGAAAAGAGGAGAATTGTGGCTAAAGATTTTGAAATTATTGAATATTCTCCCCATAGGGTTCAACCGAGATGCGCTTATTTTGGAAAATGTGGGGGCTGTTTATGGCAACATATTCCCTACAAAGAGCAGATTAAAATAAAGGAGGAAAAACTCAGCAAGTTATTGGATTTAGAGATAGGAGTTTTGCCTTCTCCAAAAACCTATGGACATAGGAATAGGATAGATGTTGCTGTAACAACTCAAGGCATAGGATTTAGGGAGAGAGGTAAATGGTGGAAGACTGTTGATATTGAGAAGTGTGAAGTATTTGGAGACAAAAGTGAGCTTTCACTAAAAAGGCTACGTGAATTTATGGAAGATTTCAACCTTAAGCCGTGGGATTTAAGAAAAGGAGAGGGATTTTTGAGGTATATAGTTTTAAGAGAAGGGAAGTTCACCGGTGAGTTGATGGTTAATCTAGTTACTTACGAAGGAACTTTGCCAGAGGAAGTTGAGAATTATTTTAATTTTGCTGATTCTTTGTATTGGAGCATTAACGCAACAAAAAGTGATGTTTCTTATGGCGACCCAAAGAAGTTTTGGGGAAGTGAGTTCATAACTGAAATGCTTGATGATGTAGTCTATCTTATCCATCCCAACAGTTTTTTCCAGACTAATTCTTATCAGGCTGTGAATTTGGTGAAAATGGTCTCTAAATTTGTTGAGGGTGAAAGGATTTTGGATCTTTATGCAGGTGTGGGAACTTTTGGAATTTACTTGGCAAAACGCGAGTTTAAAGTAGAAGGCATTGAAATCAACCCATTTGCAGTGGAAATAGCCAATAAAAACGTCGAAATGAATAAAGTGGAGGCTATTTTTAGAGTGGGTGAAGATAAGGATGTTGAAAGCTTGAAGGACTATGATACAGTAATAGTTGACCCACCAAGAGGTGGTTTGCATCCAAAACTCATAAAGAAAATTCTTAGGGATAAGCCGTCTAATATTGTCTATGTCTCATGCAATCCCAAAACATTAAAAGACAACCTGAATATCTTAAAGCAACAATATAAAATCGATGCAGTGGTAGGATTAGATATGTTTCCCCACACGCCTCATATTGAATCGGTTGTTAAATTAACTCTTAAAGTTTGAGTCATAAACCAAAAAGTTCAAAAACTTAATATATTAGATTTACAAAGTTTTGGATGAGGTGAAAAAATGACAGTGGATGAGAGGGATAGGATAATAATCGACATTTTGGCTAAGGATTCAAGGACTCCATTTACAGAAATTGCAAAGGTCTTAGGGATAAGTGAAACAGCGGTTAGAAAGAGGATTAAATCCCTAGAGGAAAGGGGAGTAATAAAGAAGTACACAGTTGAAATTGAACCGTCAAAATTGGGCTATGGGTTAGTTTCAATAACGGGTGTTGATACATTACCAGAGAAAATATTCGAGGTCGCTGAGGAGCTTAAGAAGTACGAATTCGTGAAGAGTCTATATCTAACGAGCGGGGATCACATGATAATGGCAGAAGTATGGGCAAAGGATGGAGAGGACTTAGCAGACATAATTTCGAATAAAATAGGCAAAATTGATGGGGTAACTAAGGTCTGTCCGGCAATAATACTTGAACGGTTGAAATGATCAATTTTGAGAAAACGGTAATTAAGCTAAGAAAGGTTATTTTGGAGTTTCGTGTTTTGTTTAAAACAGCGAAAGCTTTAAATTTACCCCTCCTTCTAATTATCTAATGATGCGGTGGTAGTCTAGTCTGGTCTAGGACAGCGGCCTCCCGAGCCGCTGACCCGGGTTCAAATCCCGGCCACCGCACCAAATTTTCTATTAAACCAAAGTATGCTACTTCTATGGGCTGATTAAGGGGTGGGAGAGTATGGACGACATGATTAAAGCTGCAAAGGAGTTCTATGAAGATGAATACAGCGATTCAGCACTTTATGCTCAGCTGGCAAAATATGAGAAGAATGAGGAGCTAAAAAGGGAATTCTTAAGGCTTGCAAATATTGAATCTGCCCATGCTAAATTTTGGCACGATTTTTTGATAAAAAGAAATGCTAAGCCCCCAAAAGCTAAAATTAGCAAATTTAAGATTAATATAGTTAAGCTCTTGAGAAAAGCATTAGGTCCTGGAGCAGTTGCATCTCTTTTAGAGATGGGTGAAAACTCTGCTATTCAAAAATATTACAGCTTTTTAAGCTCTTATAGGTTGAGTGAGGATGAAAAAGCTGAGCTGGCAAAGGTTATTGTTGATGAGCTTGAGCATGAACGATTTTTCTATGAGAGCAAAAAGAAGTTTCACGTTGAAAACGTTAGGGATTTAGTTTTGGGAATGAATGATGGTTTGGTAGAAATTTTAGGAGCAGTTACTGGTTTATCTGCCGTCTATGTGAATAACCCCTTTTTAGTTGGTGTTAGTGGTTTAATTGTTGGTGTTGCTGGTGCCCTTTCAATGGGAATTGGAGCTTTTATTTCGGTTCGCTCTCAAAGACAGGTAAATGAAGGAATTAGGCAAAGATTGGAGATACTCTTTAGTGTTTCTCCAGAAAAGGCAAAGGAGGAGCTTTTGAATAAGCTGAGTGACTATGGGCTACCTCTGGAAGTTGCACAAGAAATAGCTGAAAAGCTCTCAAAAGGTAAGAAGACACTAATAAAGATGTTGATTGAAGAGAGTGAAGAGAATGAAATACGCTCTGCCCTCTACACTGGATTAGCCTATCTATTGGGTGTTTTCTTCCCAGTTGTGCCATACTTCTTTGCAGGCTCTTCTTTAACTGCACTGCCCTTTTCAATACTTTTTGCTGGAAGTGTTTTAGCTATAGTTGCCACGATTGTTTCAATACTCTCAGGGATTTCAATAAGACAGAAAGTCTTTGAAATGGTGACTACTGGGCTAGGAGCGGCTTTCTTGTCATACATGTTTGGAAGGCTAATGGAATCTTTCTTTGGAGCTTCATTTGGTCTTTAATTTTAACTTTTTGTGTAAACCCATTTCAATAGGGGTGGGGTGATTAGAGTTGTTATAATTACCATAAAGACGGCTATGGTAAGCATATCTTGACTCGCAACTCCACTTCTTATTGCTATGGAAAGCATTGCTAACTCTACACCCAGTCTTGGTATCATTCCTACTCCTATCCTAATAGCCTCCTTTGGAGTAAACTTTGCCAAGTAAGCTCCCAAACCACAGCCAAAAATCTTGCTTATTATCGCTATTATTGTATAAACAACGGCGAAAGCGCTTGCTTTTAAAAAGTATCCGAGTTCTATACTCATTCCAACTTCTACAAAAAATATGGGGATAAAAAGGGAATAACCTATAGTGGAAACTTTCTCAATGATTTGCCTGCCATAGAACGTTTGCCCTAATACCAAGCCAACCATATATGCTCCAAGAATTGAAGCTATGTTTAGTTCTTCTGCTATAAAAGCAATTAAAATTGCAGATATCAAGGCAAAACTTGTAACAGTTTCTGGTAAATGTATTCTGCTGACTGTATGGAAGAGTTTATTTGCAACGGGAACACCAAACTTCAAAAGGATAATTAGGAATAGAGAAACTTCAATTAAAATTTTAAGTATGTTGATCACGTTTACAGTGTGTTCCTTCAATATTGAAATGATTATAGTTAACAACAAAATTGCTAGAACATCATCTATTACTGCTGCAGCCAATATGGTTGCTCCTTCTTTTGTTCTAAGACTTCTAAGCTCCATTAAAACCCTAACAGTGATGCTAACGCTTGTTGGAGTCATTATTGCTCCAAATAGAAGAGCCTCTCCATAGGAGTAATGGAAGGGCAAAGCAATTAAAAATCCAAAAATGAATGCTATAAAGACTCCAATGGTAGCAACTAAGACACCTGGGACTCCAACGCTTCTAAACTCTTCAATATCGCTTTCAAGACCTGCTAAGAATAGCAAAAGCAAAACACCCATAATGGAAAAAGCCTGAATTATCTCATCACTTTTAAGATAAAGCCCAATTAAAATGCCTCCCAATATCTGTCCCAACACGGTTGGTTGCTTTAATTTGTCAAATATCCAGCCCCCAATTTTTGCCGTTGCAAGCATTATTGCTATAATGAGCAGATCTTCCATTTTACTCCCTCGAAAATGCCCATTTTAAGAGCGGAGGAGTTAGGATAGTTGTCACTATCACCATAGCCACAGAAACTGAAAAAACTCCTCTATCAAATACTCCCTCAGTTAGGGCTATATTTGCCATAATTAATGCAACTTCCATTCTTGGTATCATTCCTATTCCAACTCTCAGAGCTTCTTTCAAATTAAACCTAGATAACATTGCACCCGCACCACATCCTACGATCTTTCCAATAATTGCTATCATAGAATAAATTATGGCAAACTTTCCGGCATGGCTAAATATTCTAATATCGCTGTTGACTCCGATTCCAACTAAGAATACTGGAATAAAGAGGGAATAGGCAATCGTTATCATTTTATCGCTAATTCTCCTTGCTTCATCAGTTTGTCCTAAAATTAATCCTGCTAAAAATGCTCCAGTAATTGCTGCAATTCTAACCTCTTCTGCTAGATATGCAAATATCAAAACAATTGCAAAGGCAAAGCTCGGAACTGCCTCAGGCAGAACAACATTAATTCTATTTGAAAGCTTCATAAGGCGTTTTACAAGAGGTACCCCAATAAAGATGCTAAATACAAAGAAGGAGATAACCTCAATGAATAAGGTGGCAATCTCCCTAATGCTAATACTCCCTGTTCTGTTCAAAGCGACAAAGACCGTTAACAACAAAATTGCTAAAACATCATCCACAACAGCAGCAGCTAAAATGGCAGTTCCCTCTTTTCCTCTAAGCTTCTTCATTTCCATTAAGATGCTTGCAGTTAAACCAACACTTGTTGCAGTTAAAACACCACCTAAGAAGAGTGCTTGGGTTTTGGGATACCCAAAAGCTATCGCAATCCAGTATCCTAAAATAAAGGGAACTATTACACCACCTCCAGCTATTAAGAAAGCTGGGACTCCAACTCTCTTGAATTCATCCAAATCTGTTTCAAGTCCAGCCAAGAAAAGCAACAAAACGACACCAAGGGAGCTTACGAGTTCTATGGCTTCATTGAACTCAACAAGACTTAAAAGAGAGGGACCAATTACAATTCCTCCAATAATTTCACCCAATGCTGAAGGTTGCTTTAATTTTGTAAACAAAAAACCAAAGGTCTTTGATACCAATAACATTAGCGCTATAGTTATGAAGATATCCATGCTCCCACCCCTTAATGTTTAAAGAGCTTTTGACCACTCTAAGCACCAGTCTAGGTGCTTACTATCCTAATAAGCCTGATAATATCCTTAACTTCCAAAACTCCGTGAACTCTCTTGTTATTATCAATTACAGGCAAATGATGCTTTCCAGTTTCGATCATGACCTTTATGGCATGACCTAGATTATCATCTATGTGAATCGTTATGGGTTTGGTGGTCATAACATCTCTAATTCTCGTTGCCCTGCTAACCCGATATTTCTTCAGTAAACCTAAACCAACGACTCTATAACGCTGAAGAGGCTCAAAAAACTTTAGTAAATCTTTGACTGTTATGAAACCTAATAATTTGCCCTCTGAATCCAGAACAATTGCAGAAGTTTCTTCTCCTCTTAATTGTTCTATAAGTGTGACAATAGAATCTTCTGGATGAACAGTTAAAAATTCCCTATCCATAACAAGTTTTACCGGAACTTTTGATATGTATTTAATATTGTGGCTTAATTCTTGTTTTCTCTGCATTTGTAAGTGTCTTCGTTTACCAACTATAATATGCATCTTTTTTCTCTTGCTCTTCTCAGATCTGCTTAGATTAAGGGCATCTTCAACCAACCTTGCTCCCCAGCATTAAATATGCAAAGTTAATGCGTTTAAAGATTTCGATAGAAATTTTTCTTGCATAAAGTGTTGCAGAAGAGCTTTGTTAATTTTTTGGTGGTCCCGCGGCCCGGATTTGAACCGGGGACCTGCGGATCTACAGAGCACAAATTCTCCAAACAAAGGTGACAAACTCACTTACACACCAGTCAGAGAACAATTTATCCGGTATCTCGCTAACAGACTCAGTAAAAGTACTGCTGACGACTACATTAAGTACTTGGACAAATACTTTGGTGATGCTGTCGTCAGGAGTCCAGAAGAATTGAAGCAACTCCTCGCCAAAGCAGATAATGGGAAACCTGGAAGGTGGAATTGGTTGATTAATGCAATTCGTGTTTTGATACGCTTTCACTTGGAGACTGGAAGAATTACTCAGGATTTTGCATTCCAACTGAAGCGGGTCTTGAAAGAAAGACCAGAAGGTGTAGATGTGCGGTTGCCTAGCGACGAAGAAGTTAGACAAGCTCTTTCCAAAGTTGAAGACGAGAGGATGCTGGTTGTCGGGTTGCTCTGTTTGTTTGGTGGTATCAGAGTAAAAGAAGCTATCAAACTAGTCAATGAGTTTGACAGGAGCAAGCTTCACATAGAAGACGGAATAGCCTACTATGAGTTGGGTTGGAGGAGAAAGAGCAAGATATCCTACTATGTCTTCATGCCAATTGAGTTAGCGGAAAGGTTAAGGAGATTCAGAGTGACGTATGATGGAGTTGGAGGATACTTTGTTAAGCGAGGTCTCCCACTGAAATACGCAAGAAAATGGTTCATAAACAAGATGATAGAAAGCGGTGTTCAGGAGAGTGTTGTGAAGTTCATGATAGGTCATAGCCAAGGTGGTGACATCTTAGCAACCCATTACATCAACCTCTTTCACCAGGCAAGAAAAGCTTACAAAGAGAATGTGGAGAGGCTAAAACAAGCCCTTGATTTTCCCACCATTCTTGCCTCTTACAACCAGCACTCAATGACAAAAAACCGTGAAGAAACAAAGGTTACCAGTACTCCAATCCCCTCAAGAACTCTAGTTGCCTATCAATGTCCCTGATTTCAGCGTCGATAAATTTTATTTCCTGAATAAGCCTCCTCCTCTCCTCTAGCAGTTTTTGCCTCTGTTTTTCCAGTTTTTCAATCTTTCTGAAGTATGCACTGGTCTGGCGGACTTCATCAAGAGCACTTCTGGCAACTTTCCTCCCAAAGAGTAATCTCAACATCTTGACCACCTAAAAAAGAAAGTTTCAAGGGGAGAGGAGTTCACTGCCTCTGATAATAGCCTGCTCCCCCGAATTGCTGAACGACATTCCACAAGGCGTAGATAATCATTATCAAGAAGAACAGTAGGATTACTGTTGCTCCTATGCTCATAGCGTTGTTCAAGGGCTGGAAGACTCCACCAAAGACTGGAAGTGTGGTAATGTCTGTGACGTTTATGTTGTCCAATGTAACTTTTGCTGTGTATCCTAGGAAGATAAAGGTCAATGACAAAATCCCAATATACATCATAGCACGTCCTGCTATTTCAATGTCGGTAAAGGCACTGTCTTTACTCAAGAGCCACTTCAAAAACACTATCACTTTTCACCACCTCCTAAGGTTGTTGTGGTTGTAGGGGGAGGACAGGGACAGAGAATTGTCCCCTCCTCCCAATATTCACTAAATTTTCAATCTTTACAGGATTTTTGGACGGTTTTCATAGTGTTTTAGACGGAGAAACACTATCATAGCCCTCTGTTTCTTGTCATTGTCGTCAGTGTCTAGTCAGAAATCTTAACATTCAGAGTGAAAGTTAAAAGTTCTTACCAGGCTTTTCTTAACTTTCAAACTGATATCTAGCGAATGTTAAGAAAACAGAGAGCTGAAAACCGTCCAAAAAGTTTACTAACAGTAAGTAGGACTTAATATCAGTAAAGGGCGGAGGTGAAACGAGATGGGGAAGGAAGAAGAAATCAAACGACTTGTAAGGGACTTGAAAACCAACCTCTACAGTATCCGAGCGACAAAGGTGTCAAAGTACTGGAAAGGTGTTGGAAGGAATGTCGAGGAGGCTATCAACCTTGTTGAGACCTTAGAGAAAGAGTTAGGAGGTGAGAACAAATGAAGCCAAGATTACAGTTCGAGAAGTACCTAGGAGCCAAGGTCAGCATAAAAATGGATGATGGCAATGTGTTTGTTGGCACTCTTGAGAATGAGGATTGGCAATTCTTGCACCTCACTAATTGCAAAGTGAAGACACCCAAAAGCAGAAAATTCACCAGCAGACCTGCTGCAGTGGTGAGAAAGTTGTTCATACAGAACTTGGTTGTCCTTGAAGATTCAAGAGGTGAGGCGAGATGAGCACTAACTGGGCTGAGTTTAGCCACTTCTGGCGAAAGAAAGTCATTGTCATGGACAGGTCTAAGAAAACCACGTATGTTGGGAAACTTGTTCAGGAGACCAATCAGTTTATCACACTTAAGGACGCTAAGGTTGTAGTTAACGGCAGGGCGAAGGAGTCAGAATATCTAGCAATTTGGAAAGGAAGAATTGCTGTTATTAAGTTGGCAGAACAACAACCAGGAGAAGGTGAGGACAATGCAAACACCAAAAATCCCTAAACCTGAAGGCCCGTATTACTCTCCACGGGAAATAGCCAAGATTCTTGGCACTTCGGTTGACGCCATTTACGTCTGGATAGAACAGGGGAGAGTTGCAACACTGAAAATACACTATGGGATGAGAGTGTATCATTGGATACCGAAAGAAGAAGTTAAAAGGCTCAAGAAGGAGAAACCTCCAAAAGACAGAGTGTTAAGTACTCGTGAAGCCGCTGAAATTCTTGGCGTTAGACAGGAAGACGTGGTGCAGCTTATTCATTCCGGCAAACTCAGAGGCATCAAAGTAGGATTGTACTGGAAGATACCTGAAAGTGAAGTCTTGAGGTTGAAACAAACAGAGGGATAAGCACTTGAAAAAGAAAAGTTGGAGGGAGACAGACATGGCAGCACTCCTCTACGCCTTTCAAGGAAATGAGATTGCCATAGAGTATGACCCCAATAAGATGTTTGCCTTTCCACATACAAAGGCATTTTGGTACACTCCCGAAATCCCAGAAACCGACAGATTGTCCTGTTCCTCTCAAAAGCCCACAGCATCTCCCTTCTTTGGGTTTTTGAAAAACAACAAGGAGACAGGAGGACTTGTGGAACAACCGGTGAACATGGCTTCTTTTTCTACCCCTTTGTTTTCTTGCCAGATTTTGGTATGAACAACCAGACCTCTACAGTTAAGATTTTGGAAGTTTGCTAAGGGTGGTGGTGAAGATGGGGAGGCAGTATTTCACCATTAAAGAGTTCGCCAAAGCGTTCATGACGTCTGAAGGAGAAGTACTATGGGCAATCACATGGGGCAAAATCAAGGCAGAGAAAGTGGATGGTAAGCTCATGATTCCGAGGAGCGAGATACTCAGATTACTAAGAAAGGTGAATCCCAACCTAACTGACAAAGACTTGGACATCTGGGAAGAAGCAAACTTTGGGAAATGATAAGCCTCTCCTGTTCTTTCTTTTTCTTGGTAGGCTGGTGAAAACACTCCAAAAAGTATATGTAATGAGATAAAGAGATAAAGATTTGAGGGAGGAAGCATGCAGAAGAAGGAGTACTATACAACTGGAGATGTTGCAAGATTGTCAGGCTACCACTACACTACTGTCCAGCTTTGGATTCAAACAGGAAAGATAGAAGCAAAGAAAATCGGTGGCTGGTGGAGAATACCCAGAAGTGAAGTTATCAAGATTCTCAAAGAGAAACTTGGCTTAACTAATGAGGAAGTCAAAAAGCTCCTAGGTCAAGAGGAAGTAAAAAACTAAAACAGAAAAGGTGAGACCAGATGACCAAGAGCACAGCCCCCAATAGTGGATATGCTGGAACTCCTACAAAGGGTTTATGGAGGGTTCCGGTAACTGTCTACCGAGCACCAGCAGGTTCAGGGAAAACTACTTACATGGCAAGGCAAGTGAAAGAATGGTGGAAGAAGAATCCAATAAACCGGAAAATTGTACTCATCCTTTCTGATAATCACAAAAGTCTTGAAGAAGTTGAGAGGAAACTAATTGAAGCTGGTATTGACCCTAAGCTCATTTTCCACTACTATGGACACTCCCAACTGTGCCCTGTTGTTCACTTGAAAAACTTCAGACCAGTCATTGCTTGTAGCATCTGCGAGAAGTTCTATCCGCAAACTGCCCAAAACTGCCTGTACAAAGAGAGAGTTGAGAAGTTTAGGAGAGGTCACTACAAAATCCTCATAGCTCCTTTTGAAGTCATAAACAACAGAACCTTCAGAGAGATTCAGGACAGAATAGCATTCATCTGGATTGAAGAAGACCCTTTCAAAACAAGACCACTGAAAGAGCCAACACCTCAAGTAATTGCAGGGCAATCAAAAATCTACGGCAGAATGCTTACAGAAGATGACTACATCAACAGAGCTACTGAAATTGAAAAGAAGATAGTGGAAATTTTGTTTCCTTCCAATCTTGACCCTCAAGAAGTACCTGCTAGAGCAGTCCTCTTAGCTCAAATCTTCAATCCATCACCAAGAGAGATAGGGTACTACTACAAAATGAAACAAGCAGGTCTTAGTACTTGGCTAATCAAACAGTGGTACATCCTTGACGTCATTGAAATTGCAAAATCAAACCAAGCTCCAATCTACATAACTAACGCTTCATTTGACATGAACAAGTGGCTAAATGTAGATGTTATTTACTTTGCCATTCATGGAGAGCGCCTCCCAGTAAACCTCACAATTGACAACACTATTTTCTTTAATCCTAGCCCATCTCCCAACATGATTGTAAGACTACATTTTGAGGCTTGGTATCCTAGAAACTCCTTCAACAACAGAAGAACAGTGAAGGAAATTGCAAAAGAGATAGTGATTCTTGCTAGTAAGTTCAAACAGCCAGTTATTCCGGTTATCACTTTCAAGACTCTTGCTGATACCCTGAAAGCTGAGATAGAGAATGAAATCTCCAAGATAAGAATGAAGGAAGGCAAAGAACTCAAACACTACAATGCTGAGGTCAAGGTCATGACATTTGGAAGTTTGAAGACAAGAAATGACTTTGAAGACTACAAAGTTGGATTCATTGTCGGCAGTTACAACATTGGGAAAGAGAGCTTGAAAAAAGCGATTGAAAAAGAGCGTGGTCCAGTATTCGATGATAAGGACTTTGAAACAACAAAAGTGCCAGGACTTGGTTACATCTACACGAATGCTGAGATTGAGGAATTCAGACAAGCGGAAGAAGATGAGGAGCAGTATCAAGCAATCATGAGGTTCAGACCTAAGAAAAAGCCTACTCTTGTTTTCATCTGGGGCAGAGTTCCCGAGAGAGCTATAAAAGAGTTCAACAGGTATGTCGAAGAAGATAGTGCACTAACTTTCATCACAACTTGGCTCAGCCCAAGAAAAAGAAAACTCCTCAAACCCTACATCACAGAATTCACACTGGATGACTTGGTGAAAGTTGGTGAGGCTTATCTCCTCGACAGGAAAAACAAAGGGGCAAAGAAAGTTGCAGTTTCAGAGGTCAGGAAATTCTTGGTCAGGCACTTCAAGGTTGACAACAAGAAAATCAACAGAGCTATGAGAACACTGAAAGAGAAGTATAGGGTAGAGCAGGTCAAGAAAGGAAAAACTTACAAGGAGTTTTTTGACCTCTCCGACTCAAAGAATTAGCAATATGCGTTAATCTCTTCTATCTACCGAGTTCAACTTGATTGCTTGGTTTTCTGGCAACTTTGTTTCCAAAGATGCTTAAAATAATAATAATGTAACAACAATCTTTTTCGTTGTCCTCCACCACTCCTAGCATACTCCTTCTTTTCCTAGAAAGAAGAGATTTCCTCCTGACCTAACGCATATTGCTAATTTTTTGCCCTATACTCCTCACACAGAAAACTCACAAACATAATTTTCGTCAGTGAGGTGGAAAGCTGTGGGGGATGTTGAAATCCTTTCCAAACTTCCGACTTTGATTTCAACAAGACTCTATTATTATATAGTATGGCAGAAATCAAACATACCAGAAAATAGCCTCCTCTTCACAAGCACCAAGAAAACTTCCGCACTGACGAATATTATGTTTTGCCAAACTGTAGTCCTGATAAGAAAGCTGTTGGGAGGTGGTTTGTTTGTTTGACTACTTGATAAACAGTTTAGTTGGGAAGAAAGTTCTTATTAAGACTATCAAAGACATCACTATCAAGGGTGTCCTCAGAGACTACTCTCCAGATTTCCTTTGGATTCAGGATGCAGTGATGGGAGGAGTTTATGTCGGAACTGTCTTTGTGCCAAGAAACACAGTTATTGACATTCTTCCAGTCTGATTCTCTTTTGTTCCACTCTTCCAATCTCAGCTGATGCTTTCTTTCCTCAGTTTTCCCCACATTTTCTCCTGTTTTCACTCTACCAGTAATCTACCCTCTCCCCCTCCAAAAAGTAGATGTAGAACTTCCAATTAACAATTTTACACAGAGGGAGAGGGGTGAAGATTGTGGGCTTGTCTCTGCTCTCAGGTAAAGAGCTTCTGGCAAAAAACGGAGGAGAATTACTTGACCGCTTTCTCAGCAGAAACCCAGCATACGGTGGTAGACTTGGCATGATTACAGGAGAGCAAGGAAGTGGAAAAACCTCCTTGCAACTACTCTTTGCCAAGAACTTTGTTGGTGGGGAGTATGTCATCTGGAGAGGCAGATTCTTGGCACAGTGGCATAAGTTACCAAACTGGGGAAGCAAGGTAAGGATACTTGTTCACAAGGACGACAGTATAGAATTCTTGAAGTTACCTTATGACGGTAGTAGGTCTGAAGTACTTAACATTCCAGTGGTCAGATATGAGAGTGCCAGAGATGTACTGAAGAAGTTAGACAAGAACTACATTAATGTGATTTACGAACCACCTGGCTACAGAATTTCACAAGAGTTGGTGGAAGATGTCAAAGAGAGGACAGGATTAGTAATCTCGCCCGACAAACTTGAGGAGGAGAAGCCTGCGTTCTTTTGGTTCGAGATGTTATACCGTCTGCTCACCAGAGAAGACAGAGATTGGTACGCTGTTTTCATAGATGAGGTGGACGACATTTTCCCAGAGACACCGTCGGGCCCTCAATTCGCCCTCCAAGCGTGGGTGAAAGACATACTCAAAGACCTGAGGAAGGCGTTGGTGTCGCTGATAGTTTCAACTCACACAATCCGCAATGTTGACTGGAGGATTCGCACTAAGATACCGACATATATTTACCTGAGAGGAGCAGAGGTGAGGCCGGGGTCTAAAATAAAACAACAGTATGTCCTCCTCATGGACCCTGGGTATGCTTACATTGAGTGGGGGCGATATGGTGTATTCAAATTCAACTATCTTCCCCAACCAAAATACGACATCCTAGTACGGAGAGGTAAGAAGGAGGGGTGACACAGAGAGGGAGTACTTTTAATATTTACTATGTCCCGCCTACATAGTCTGCCTCTCGCTCTTCTCTCTTGCGGGTTGGCCGCCTGGTACCCTGGGTGTTTGTCAACTTTGTTTTCAAGCATGAAAGTTCTTTGAGGATTCAAGTGAACATTCAACTTTCAACTGTTTTACAAACAGAAAAGCCTATAAGTGTCAAAGAAGAATACTACAGGTGACAACCTGTTTTTCTGGGAGGTGTTAAGGGTGGCAAGATGGGTTCAGGTCTTGAAGGATGGAGACTGGGCAATGGTACGTGCGGAAGCCATAGATAGTTTTTGGATTACTGAGCGCAAGGATGAAAAGGTTGTCAACTTTGATGTCAATGGTCAGACCTACTATCTCCTTTACCCAAGGAAGCGTCTTGTTCCAGACATTTCCGACATTCGCAAGTGGCTTGATGTCGACTATGATGGGGTCTTGACACTCTGGCACTTCTATGTACTCCCAACACGGTATGATGTCACAGAATTTGTTGTTTCCGTTGCTCTGACTGATTACCTCCACTCTTTCTCGAATTTCAAGAGCTTCAAGAATAGAGAAGTGGTGCGTCAGGGAGTTGAAGAAGCATTAGAGGAGATTTCGGAGAGAGGAGAAGCGCTAGATTTTGGCTTCACCTTGCCATTGTTTGGTCCAGGGTGGTGGGAAGATTTGACATTTCCGAAATCATTGCTCTTGGAAGAATGGAATGGTTTCAAACTTGTTTTGAAGTCACACTTTGTGCAAATTATCCCAAAACTTCAAGGTGAGGAAAAAATCTCAGATATAGCAGACAGAATTGCCGGTACTATTGTTAACTACTACAACCTTGTTAACTTTGTGAAAAGGAAGTATCCAAAATTCTGGATTCTTTGACTCTTCCTTCTTTTCTTCCGGTTTGGCAAAAAGATTTAAATCTTGATTTATATCAGTTACTATTGCTTGTGGTATTGTTGCCATAGGAGTTATAGGCTCTATAGTCGGAGGCGCTGGCAATGGGTGTTGAATCCGGAAGGAAAACGACAATCTGGGTGAGTGTGGAGTTGAGGGAGGAGTTACGGAAGATTGGCAGAATGGGAGAAACTTACGAGCAGGTTATCTGGCGTCTGCTAGAATTTTGGTGGTCCCGCGGCCCGGATTTGAACCGGGGACCTGCGGATCTACAGTCCGCCGCCGCTCCCAGGCTAGGCTACCGCGGGACCCTACAGCCTAGCCCTCATGATGTAGTCATCGATGATGGATTTATAAACTTTTCCATAACAAACTTCGCCTTCGCGAAGTTTGATCAAGGTTTGTGTATCATTTCAGAAACAGTCGTTTTTAGAGGTTTTTCTATTAAGGCGATATCTTAGAGTCTGTTTCAAACTTTCACTCGCTCTAGAACGCAATAATAACGAAACAGCGGCAAAAAGCTAAGTTAAAACTAAAAAACGCATCTGAGCTTTAACATTTGAGATGATACACAATGTATTTGTGTTCATTAAGAAGTCAACATACTTTTGATCAAACTTTTCTGACGAAAAGTTTGTTGTGGTGGGGCCGCCGAGATTTGAACTCGGGTCACGGGATCCCGAATCCCGCAGGATAGTCCAAGCTACCCCACGGCCCCCCAAGAATAATGCTCAAAAAAGCAATTATAAAGATTATCCTCAAAAGATATAAAGCATGGGTAAAATATCCAATCTGGTGAGGCAATGAAAAACTTACTCCCCTTCCTTACGAGAGTTCCATTAAAAGGAGACTTTGAAAAAGCGAGAGAAGAGTTATGGAGTTTGCCCCTATTAGCGATTGTTACATCCTTTTTACCTTGTTCAATCATTTATTTCAAAGTGCCCTTATTTAACGTGCTTTCACTTTTAGCACTTTACTGGATTATAGGTCTTCTGCATCTCGATGGATTAGCGGATTTTGCCGATGGAATTATGGTTAAGGGAGACAAAGAGAGAAAAATTAAGGCATTAAAAGATGTTAACATTGGGATAGCGGGAGTTTTTGTCGTCGTTATGGTACTCCTTTTACAGGTTTACTCTTTAAGTATTGTTCCTTTTTACGCTCTCTTTTTAGCTGAACTAAATTCAAAATTTGCGATGCTTTTAGCTTTGGCTACAAGAAAGCCTCTTGGCAAGGGTTTGGGAAGATACTTCATGGAGAAGATGAATAAAAAGCAGCTTTTGGTTGGCGCTGTAATTTACGTTTCTCTTCTCTTAATAGTTTTCTTTTTTGATTCAACAGCCTTCTTATCTCTTTTAGCAATCCCATTTGTTCTCTATCTAATTACACTCTCCCTTAACAACTTTGGAGGGTTAAATGGGGATTGCATTGGAGCTATCGCTGAGCTTACACGAACTTTTACGCTTTTAGTATTTGCTTTGGCTGGTGAGATAATATGATAATCATAATGGCTGGCGGAAAATCAAGGCGAATGGGTAAAGAAAAGACCGTTTTAGAGGTTAATGGAAAACCTATGCTTTTAAGGGTTTATGAGCAGGCAAAAGAAATTGATGAGACTTTAGTTACTTTGAGCAAAAACACGCCAAAAACTAAGGAGCTATGCATAAAGGAAGGAATTGATTTTGTAGAAACATCTGGAAAGGATTATGTAAGCGATGTTCAATGGCTTTTAAGGGAATTTGGCGAATTTATAAGCGTTGCGGGAGATCTGCCTTTTATAAAAGCAAGCGACATTTATGAGATTAAGAAAGCCTTTAAGGGAAAAAGCTTGACTGGTGTTTTGCCTCTCTCAATAATCCCCAAGGATTTAAAGCCTCTAATTTACAAGAATTATGCAATAGTTGGCTTAAATGCTGTTTCATTTGAAGGTAATGCATTTTTTGAGCTTAGAAACTTCTTGCTGGCTTTAAATGTTAATACACCAAAAGAGCTTAAGCTTGCAAATAGAATAGCTGAGCTTATTGAAAAAGCATAAAAACAAAAGAGAGCTTATCTTTTAGGAGGGTTTGGCATGATTTCAATCATCGTTCCAACTTACAATGAGCGTGAAAATTTGGAGGAACTGTTTAAGAGAATTAGTGATGCTTTAAAGGATTATGAGTATGAAATTATAGTTGTTGACGATGATTCTCCAGATAAAACCTGGGAGAAAGCTCAAGAGTTATCAAAGAGTTATCCAGTTAGAGTTATCAGAAGGACGAAAGAAAAAGGGCTCTCTTCTGCAGTTATTAGAGGATTTAAAGAAGCAGAGGGAGAAATTTTTGTCGTTATGGATGCAGATTTGCAACACCCTCCAGAGATCATTCCAAAACTTCTAAATGCTCTTGAAAAAGCTGACATTGCAATTGCTTCTCGCTATGTAAAAGGGGGAAAAGTCGAGAACTGGTATTGGTGGAGGAAGATAATCTCTAAAGGTGCAATAATGATTGGAAGAGTTGCATTGCCTAAAATTAGGGGTATAAAAGACCCTGTGAGTGGTTTCTTTGCTTTGAGGAGAGAAGTTGTTGAAAACGTTAACTTAAATCCAGTTGGCTTCAAAATCTTGCTTGAGATTCTCATCAAAGGCAATTACTCAAAAGTAGTTGAAGTTCCATTTACTTTTGGCTTGAGGTTCGCTGGAGAAAGCAAATTGGGAAAGAAGCAGATCTTCAATTACTTGAAGCATTTATACCGTTTGATGAGATGGGAAGGCGAAATTGATAGATTCCTCAAGTTTGCAATCGTAGGAACAACGGGAATATTTGTGAACCAATTTTTCCTTTGGCTTTTTGTGGAGAAGATTTTTGGAAAAGGTGCAAGTCTGGATTATCTCATAGCTAATATCCTTGCAACAGAGTTGGCTATATTAAATAACTTTACCTGGAATGATCTTTGGACTTTTAAAGACTTAAGGAGAGCACCACTATACAAGCGGCTCTTTAACTTCCATTTAGCTGCTTTAACTGGGGCAATTGTTCAATGGGTAATCTTCATAATTCTGTTGCAATTTGGAATTCACTACCTAATAGCCAACCTAATAGGAATTGGTTTCTCTTTTGTGGTCAGATTTCTCGTTAATAGACATGTTACATGGGGATAGGCATGGGAAAGGCTTTAATGATTCAGGGGACTTCATCAGGTGCTGGAAAATCTCTGCTAGCTTTAGCCCTTTGCAGGATTTTCTCTAATCTGGGCTATGACGTAGTTCCCTTTAAAAGCCAAAACATGAGCCTAAATTCAGCACCGAGCATTGAAGGCGGGGAGATTAGCAGAGCTCAATATTTACAAGCTTTAGCATGCAGAAAAAAGCCATCCATAAAGTTTAACCCAATACTTCTGAAACCTGAAGGAAATATGAAAAGCCAAGTGGTTTTCATGGGAAAGCCAATTGGAAGTGTTTCTGCTAAAGAATACATGTTCAGCAAAAAGGAGGAGCTCTTTTCGAAAGCTATGAATGTTTTAGATGAGCTTTTAGAGAAGCATGATTTGGTAATAATTGAAGGTGCTGGAAGTCCAGTTGAAATAAATCTGAAAGACTATGATATTGCCAATATGCGAGTTGCAAAGCACTCAAAATCCAAGGTGATTTTAGTTACAGATATTGACAGAGGGGGGAGCTTTGCATCAATCGTTGGCACAATGGAGCTTTTAGATAAAGAAGAGCGTGATTTGATCCTTGGTTTTGTATTCAACAAGTTTAGAGGTGATAAAAGCCTTCTTGAGCCAGGATTTGAGTTTTTAGAAAATCGCTATAGAAAGAGGGTTTTAGGTGTTATACCTTATGTCGAACATAAACTCCCAGAAGAGGATTCTCTAGTTGAATTTCCAAAAGTTAAGGGAGATTTGCACATTCAAATAGTTAAGCTACCGCATATAAGCAATTTCACGGACTTTGAACCTTTGCACTGGGCTAATGGAGTGGATTATGTAACAAAGGCTGAAGAGATTAAAGGAGACCTGATAATTATTCCAGGGAGTAAAAACACTGTTGGTGATTTACTTTGGATGAGAGAGAACGGAATCGAAGATGCGATAATTCAAGCCTATAAGGAAGGAGCATTTATTGTGGGAATCTGTGGTGGCTTCCAAATGCTTGGGGAGAAGATAATAGATAATGTTGAGAGTAAAGCTGGAGAAATTAAGGGAATTGGGATTTTAAAGGTTAAAACTACATTTGCAAACCAAAAAAGGACTAATCATTTAAAGGGTGAGCTTTTGTGGGAACCTTTCAAAGGCATGACAGTTGAAGGTTATGAAATTAGATTTGGGAGGAGCAGAACAGAAAAACCCTTCTCTATAATTAGGGCAATTAACGAAAAGCCAGCATTTGAGTATGATGGGGCTATTGGAAAGAGAGCTTTTGGAACCTATCTGCATGGAATCTTTCACAATTTTGCATTTACACAAGGGTTCTTGAACATGCTCAGAAAAGAGAAAGGACTGGAAAAGATAAGCTTGGAAGAATGGAGTATAGAAGAGGAGATAGGGAGATTTGCAAAGATAGTTGAGAGGAATATTGATGTTGATTATATCTTAAATGTCCTTGAGCTTTAGGAAACCTTTTTTATATCTTTGTCTTCTAATTTTTTAGGTGTTCGGTATGAGGCGTTTTTTGAAAGAAGCTGAGGAATATTTTAACGTTGATGGAGCTTTAGGAAACATAGCAGACATAACAAAATTCCATAGGATTCAAGGATCAAAAGAGCTTGTTGAGGCTGCAAAATATATTTTGGAAGAACTTTGGCTTTTAGGCATGAAAGCAGAGCTTTTGGAAGATACCTATGATGGTGAGAGATTGCATTTGACCTTAAAATCACCAATAGCATGGGATGTTATTGAAGGTTTTGTCGAAATAAATGGAAAAAAGCTCACAACCCTAAAAACGCCCCTTGTTGTCATGGCACATTCTCCAAGTGGAGAAGCTGAGGGAGAAGTTGTTCTAATTGAAAGTGAAGATGAGTGGGAAAAAGCAAAGGGAAAAATAGTTTTGGTTGGAAAAGAATGGAGAGAGAATTATGAAAAGGCAAATAAAAATGGTGCAATTGGCTTTATTATTTATAAAAAGGGTTCTGGGAAAGCAATACCTTACGTTGGGCTTTTCTTGACTAAAAAAGATTTGGAATGGGCAAAAATTCCAGCTGTGGCAATAAGTGAGGAATGGGCTGAAGAAATTATTGCAAAGCTGAAAAAAGGCGAAAAAGTTGAAGCAAAAATAAAAACTGTTACAGAGATTAGGGAAAAACAGACTTTGCCAATAGTTTATGCTGAAATTGGAAAAGCGCCTTACATTCTTTTCACAGCACATATTTGTCATCCAACGCCTGGAGCAAATGATAATGCGAGCGGTAGTGGACTATTGCTTGAAATTGCGAGGGTTTTAAATAATTTATACAATGAAGAATTCCGCTTTGGCTTTGCTTTCCTTTGGGTTCCAGAATATCATGGAAGTCAAGCGTTTATAGAGAAGTTTGCAAAGCTTGAGAATTATTACGTTTCAATGAACCTTGACATGGTTGGAGGGAGTGAGGACAGGACAAATTCGACTTTAATGCTTATTAAAACACCTCTTTCAAGATTTTCAATAGTTAACGGGCTTTTGGAGTACTTTGTTAATCTTTTGAACTCCCAAGGGAAGAGTTTTGGAGGAGAGGCTTTGCCAAAGCTTAAGTTTAAAGCTTACAGCTATGAAGCAGGAAGCGATCACGATGTATTGAACTTTTTTGGAGTTCCCTCCCTAATGCTGATAACATGGCCCGATAACTATTACCATACAAGCGAAGATTCTCTTGAAAAGCTCAGCAAGGATTCTCTTGAAATAGTTGGAAAAAGCATTGTTGCAACAGTTTTGGCTTTGGCAAAGGCAGAGAGGAGTGAATTGAAGAGGTTTGTAAGGGGTTACATTATGAAGTATCTGGGAGAGCTTGGGTTGGATAGGGATATAGAAGTTTCAGAGAAACTTATCATGAGCGGATTGTTAAGAGATTCAAAGTTTTTGGGGGTTAATTTAGGTCATGAGTTTAAGCCTAATCCTTGGCTTAGATGGGAAAGAAAAGGCATAATCTCTGTAAAAGCAATAAAGGAAATTGATGAAGAAGTTGCAGAAGAGCTAAGGAAGCTCTTTAAAGATTCTAAAATTTACCATATATATGAACTCTTAATGCTTGGCGAAGCTTTGCCAAAGGAAGAGAGCTTCAAAGCTTTAGAAGAGGAGTTTGGCAAAATTGAGAGAGAAAAGCTTGAAAAGGTTTTAGAGCTTTTAAGTAGAATCGGCTTCGTGTCTTTTGTTTAGTTCTTCCTCAATTTCACTTATCCTTTTAACTATATTTTCCTTCAGCCTTTCTAGGAGTTCTGTTGGCGAGATTGCTGTGTAAACGTAACCTAACCAGCCTTTTTGGATTAGTTGTCTCTTTAAAAATCCTCTACGATATAAATTTAGAACATGTTCTCTAACGCTTCTCTCGCTTATTCCAAGCTCCTTTTGAATTTCTGTTATTCTCATCGGCACTTCTCTCTCTAAAAGCAGTCTATAAATCTTGATCTCTGTTCTCTTAACGCCTAATGACCTCAATAGGTTCTCAAACTTTTCATGCATTACTCTCACCATTTCGATATTTGTTTAATTATGCTATCTAACCCACCTATGCAAATTTATTTTCATACGTTTATGTTCATAAAACTTGCGGTTGGGATTGACAACTTTCTGATAAAATTTTAAAAATTTGAATAACTGTCGAATTTTATACTTCCCAAATAGGTTCCATCTGGTAAAAAGACCTCCCCTTCTTTGCTATTTTTCAAAAAGGGAATCATTTTAATACCTTCTCTAATTTCAAATCCTTCAAGGTATGGATTTATTGTAGGCATGATTAGAAATTTGCTGATCTTAAGAAAGCACTTCGCTTTTCTAACAACGCCTCCAACTTTAACACTTACAGCTGGGTGTATATGACCTAAAACGGCTTTTTTAAACTCCATGTCTGGCAAATTTTGATGCCCATGAATGAATAGAACATCATCTAAGAGGAAATGATTCACAACTTTAACATTTGGAAATTCCGTTATAATCTCTTCAATCAAGCCATCGTGATTCCCCTTCGTTATAATAATCCTAAAATCTCTCAAATTACTAAAAAACTCTAAGAGAAGTTTCTTTGTAAATGTGCTCATCCCTATGGGCTCTTTAATGTCTCCAAGCAAAATAACTAGGTCTGGGTTATTTGAGTTAATAAACTCTGCTAACTTTTTCTCAAAGTAGGTTCTTATCCTAATTCCACGTGAGAGCTCAAAAGCAATGTGCGGATCAGCTAAAATAAGGGTTTTTCCAAGTGAAGTTTTTAGTTCCAAAGAAAGTTTAGAAAAGCTTTCAAAATTCATATTTTGCACCTTAAGAGAAATGAAAAAGGGAAGTCTTCAAATGATTCCTCTTTCCTTCTTCCTTTGTCTCTTCAGTCTCCTGATTCTCTTTTTAATCCACTTCCACCTCATCCTGCCCTTCTTTTTCCATTTCCTTGGTCTCCTCTTCATGATGATCACCCCTATAATCGTTCCGCCTTAAGCTTTTTCAAGTATCTTTTTAAGCTTTTCTCCTCAAGAGGAATGAACCTATAACAATTCCCACAAAAAGCGATGTAAAGGCTATTATGCTGGCTTTGTCGATTGGGAGCACTTCCTTTTTTACTATCTTTTCAACGGGAGCATAAACGATCTTAGTTATGTTTTGGGGCTTGCATTGGCTTTGATTGGTCAATGTGATAGTTTGAGTTGCATTTTCTGGGCATACTTCTTTTTCAACAATTTTCTTAATTAATTGTGTTGTTACAGGTGAGTAAACTTGAATCACTGCACTGTCAAGGGTTTTTTCAATAGGAAATACGCTTTTGAGGGCTATGGTTAGATTGCCCTCTTTTAGGGGGATGGCTTCCAAGCTAATAACACCCTTTGATGGAGAATCAATAAATACTCTATTAGAACCTTTGATAAACAATTCTCCAGTTAGCTCTAAAACCACGGAGCTGTTATAGCTTGAAGATGCTTCATAGTTAACTTTCAATGTGAAAGGCTTACCAAGAGTTATATTTTTATAATCGCCAACTATCTTTGCATTGAGAGTTAGCTCTGGGTCTGTAACGGATATCTGTCTCGTTAAAACATTCCTATAAATTCTTCCCCTTTCATCTTCGTATATTAGTTCAACTGTAACTTTTTGGTATCCTTTCTTGTTCATTGTTATGTTGCCTGTGACTGAAAAGCTCCTTCCAGGGTTGAGTCTCAAAAGCGACTTCCTTAGAATTAATCCATCTGTATAAACAAGTACCTCCAAGTTATTTGCCTTTCCATCCCCTTTATTTTCAAAGGAAATCTTCAATGGGATGATTTCTCCTATATGGGAAGTCTCTTTCAAATCTATGTTTACATCGATTATTGGAAGGGTAACATTGCCTTCCTCTTGATACAGCAATTCCTCATCTGCAAAAATGATTACATGAGCTAAGTTGTGTGTAACACCGCCGAAACCGTAATCAAACTTAATCGCTACTGGTGGGTGCACTAAATATGGATCATCCAAAGTTAACACTTTTTTGTCTACCATAATGCCAGCTCTGTAAAGGGTAATCTCTACCCTTTCCTCGCTGATGAATTTTGAGAGCTCAACTTCGTAAATCTTGGATATCCTAACCTTCTCTCCCTCTATTAAAAATCCTTCAAAAAAGGGAAGTTCTTTTATCTCCAGATAGGCTCCATCCACTAAATCAAGCCTAACAACTGCTTCTTTTGTGTTGAAATCTAAAAGCGTCATTAGAGTTGCATCGTCGATATAAACGCTCTCTCCCCTACCAAGTTTGTAAGTTTTTTCATTCACAACTAAAACAGCCTTTCCATTGCTGATTCCTTCATATTTCACATATCCTTCTTCTCCTTTTTTAATAGATGCCTTAAAGATATAATCATAGGAATCGAGCTTTATTTCAAAATTCTTGTCTTTATAGTAAGTGTTTTCCTTATTTAGTTCAATGACAGTGTATCCAAGGTCTATCTTTGCATAGCTTTGATTAGCCTTTACAATGCGAATTTCTTTATCTTTAAGCTTTATTTTCTGCCCGGTTTTAAAGTATGGTACATCTATCTCAAAAAGAACAGATGGGTAAATCTCTGACTTAAAACTATCTTCAGCCCATATTAGAAGGTTATCAACTAAAGTTCCGTTACCTATTGGGAGCGTGTCTATTCTATACAACTGCCCATATTTGTATGTATGCAATAGGGCTTTTGTAAAGTCTCTATCCACATCTGCAAGTTTTATCGTGTATTCATCTATAACGATGCTATCACCAATCTTAATCCATGTAAACAGCTTTCCTTGATCGATAGCACTCACTGGATTAGAGATAAGAAGGAGAAGAGCAATAGTAATTAAAACTTTTTTCATGTTCACCACCAATGTTATTAGGTCTTAAGCTTATTAATAATTTGTCGTGGTGATGGAAATGAAAATCGGGTTTATTCAAATGGAACCAAAGCTTTTGGATTTGAACACTAACTTAAGCAAAGCAGAGAAGTTTTTAAAAGAAGCCGCTAAAAAAGAAACAAAGCTTGTTGTTTTGCCAGAGCTTTTTGACACGGGATACAACTTTTATAGCAAGGAGGAATTGGAAGAGATTGCTCAGCAAGTTCCAGATGGTGAAACTACCCAATTCTTAATTGAACAGGCAAGGGAGCATGAAATGTTTATTATCGCTGGAACTGCAGAGAAAGATGAAAAAGGGAGAATATATAACTCAGCAGTAATTGTTGGTCCTATTGGATGGGGCTACATTGGAAAATACCGCAAGATACATCTCTTTTACAGGGAAAAACTATTCTTTGAGCCTGGAAATTTAGGATTTCACGTCTTCAACATAGGTATAGCTAGAGTTGGGGTAATGATTTGCTTTGATTGGTTCTTCCCTGAAGCAATGAGGACTTTAGCTTTGAAAGGCGCTGATATAATTGCTCATCCTGCTAACCTAGTCATGCCTTATGCTCCAAAAGCTATGCCAATTAGGAGCTTGGAGAACAGGGTTTTCAGTATTACGGCAAATAGGATTGGAGAGGAGAGAGGATTGAGGTTCATTGGAATGAGCCAAATTAACTCGCCAAAAGCTGAGATTTTGCTTAGGGCAAGTGAAGACAAGGAAGAAGTTGGAATTGTGGAGATTGGCTTAGAAGAAGCGAGAAATAAAAAGATAAACGAGTTTAACGACATTTTCAAAGATAGGAGACCAGAGCATTATATGCTTTAGCTTTTTAATTTTTGGAAAACAATGAAATAAACATCATTACAATTGGCAAACCTATTAATAGAGCAACCAAGATTGGCAAATGATTAACTGGGAAGATATGAGTGCTGTTTAAGTTGAACCAAAGCATGTCGAGGAAGGAAATAAATTGAAGGAACATTACAGAGAGAAGTAAATTAAGCGTCCATTTCCTTGTTTTCTCTGGATTTTTTGAATAAATAGATATGTAAACCCTTCTAAAAGGCTCTTTTGCAAGGTAGATTAAACCTAAGAGAAGAAGCATCGTTAGAGAAGGAAGAATTAGCGCAAAAATTAGCTTTGAACCAAAGTTATCTGGAACTCCTGAGGAGTTAAAGTGAATTGCTATGATTTCGGGAAGCTTTGGATAAGTGTATAAAAGGATGAGTAAATAGGCTGCAAAGATTATACTTCCAGCAAAGAGCCAAGGCTTGACATTAAATTCTTTTAAAGGCTTTACTTCACCTTTAGCTGGCTTAAAGGTTTCTATTTCAAGGGCTCTCTTTGATACGTAAGTACCTATTAAAATAACCGCAACTAGTCCAAACACGCTTACAGACACTACCTGATTCTCGTCTAAGAAAAAGCCCATAATAATTACAGCAATTCCAAGGATCATTAACGCTATTCCAACAAATGTGTTTCCAACTTTCCAAGCTTCTGGAGAAGCTAAGGTATAGGGGATTCTAAAGCCAATCCTTAACCCATATTTAAATTCAGGCTTGTCCCTAAATGCATAGCTTATAACTCCCGCAAAAAATATTATTACTCCTAAAAGCTGGACTTCATTCATTTTCCCACCCCAACTTTTCAAATATTTTGGTTATGAATGAAAGCTCATTTTTCAGTTCATTTAAAACATCCTCTCCAAGGGGCGTGATTTTATAATACTTCCTTGCTCTCCCCCCAATTTCTCCCCAAAAGCTACTAACAAGCTTATATTTCTCCAAACTTTTGAGCAGGTCATAAAGTGTCCCTTCGCTTGGAACTAATTTTCCTTCGCTAAGCTCTTCAAAAGCCCTTCTTATTGCATAACCATGCATAGGTTTCTCTTTAAGGAAGGATAAAATTATGAGAGAGTAAGTTCCAGCCCTAAGTTCTTTCCTCAGCTTCTTGAGAGCTTTTTCCTTAGCATCACCAAACAATCTTCTCTTCCTCCTTCTCTTCCTTTGCTTTAGGCAATGCATAGTGGAGCAGTATTAGGGCAGTGATGATTAAAGAGCTATATGTCAAAATTAGGCTTATTTGGGACTGTGTTAGCTGATAGTGAGCGGCAAATGTGTCTATGATTCCATGAGCAATGCTTAAACCTAAAAGTGCTTTCCTTCCAAAGCCATTTTTGTAAGCGTAAGCTAAAACCATTGTAGTTCCAGCATGGAAGAGCGTTGCTGAAAATCTCTCTATCATGGATAAAAAGCTCATGCTGATTGAAGAGACTGACAAAGGAGCACCAAGTATAGAATAGAGCACTGATAAGAGGGGGATTATTATTGCTTCTCCAACTCCAAAGCCTAATCCTATAAAGAGCGCAACTTTAACGCTTCTATTTCTTGAAAAGAAGTACTTCAACCCTTCTTGGAAAAAGCCTGCGACAAAGCCTAGCCAAATCGAAGCAAAAATAATGAATTCTGTTCCCCTCGCAACAACATCAACGTTAGATTTTATGCCCATTGCTAAAAAAGGTAGCTGTTGAAAGATCGGCTGAATGAAGAGAGTTATCATTACCAGGAAGAAACCTAATATGATCTCCGCCCATCCTATTTTTTTGAATCCAAGTGCATAGAAGGTTAAAAATGCTAAAATTCCACCAAGCATTGGAAAAGCCACTGCTATAGGTGTTGGAATGCTTTTTTCTTTTCCCTTCAGATTTACAGCATCTATCCAAAGTCCAGAAAGCTTGTATTGCCCATTAACTTCCCTAAAAACGAGTCTTAAAGTCAAGTCGGCTTTTTCAAATTTAAAACGATAGTATGCTAAGATAAATTCGCCTTTTTTCCCTTCTTTAACGAATTCGTAGCTCTTAAGATCTCCATACTTTGAAGTTAGCTGATCCCTAAAGGCTTCGAAATAGCTTTCTGTAAATGCTTTTTTCATTTCTCTGTCTAGGTATGGCTCCAAAATTGAATAATCCCCACTTTTTAAACTTTCAAATGTTGCCTTAGCAGCTTCATCATAGGGTTTTTCAGAAATCACAAGGCTTGATATCAAGAGGATTCCAATCAATGGAATGATTGCTTTCTTCATATTCATCACCATACCTCGGACCTCGATGTATTACTTTTTCACAAATATTAAAAGGTTTTTGCTTTAAATAGAAGCGGTGAGAAAATGCACGAGATTCATGAAAGAGAGATATTAGAAAAGCTTAGAGAACTTAATGCTAAAAGAGTATTAATTCAAACCCCTGAAGGCTTAAAGAAGGAAGCACAGTATTTAGCAGACTTTTTGGAAGAGAATGGAATTGAGGTTATTATTAGCGGAGACATTAATTATGGTGCTTGTGATCCTGCTGATAGGGAAGCAAAGCTTCTCGGTTGTGATGCTTTAGTTCATTTGGGGCATTCGTATATGCAGCTCAATTTGGAAGTTCCAACTATTTTTGTGCCAGCCTTTGCAAAAGTTGATATTGTTAAAGCTTTGGAGAAAAATCTTGAGCAAATTAAAAAGCTTGGTAAGAGAATAGCTTTGGTTACAACTGTTCAGCACATAAAAGACTTGCCTAATGTAAAAGAGTTCTTAAGAAGCAAAGGTTTTGAAGTTTTCATTGGAAAAGGTGATAACAGGGTTTCTTTTGCAGGTCAAGTCTTAGGGTGCAACTTCACTGCTGCAAAGGTTAGTGAAGAAGTTGATGGCATTTTATTTATCGGTGCAGGCTATTTTCATCCAATAGGCGTAGCATTGGCAACTAAAAAACCTACTTTAGCCATTAATCCCTACAGCGGAGATGCCCTGTGGATGGATGTTGAAGTTGGGAGAATAATAAGGAAACGCTGGGCTCAAATTGCTAAAGCTTACGATGCAAAGAAGTTTGGGGTAATAATAAGCACAAAGAAGGGACAACTGAGATTAAATGAAGCTAAGAGGATTGTCAAGTTATTGAGAGAGCATGGGAGGGAAGCAAAGCTCATTGCAATGAACTACATAAATCCAGAAGCACTGGAAGGTTTTGATTTTGATGCTTACGTAGTAGTTGCCTGTCCAAGGGTTCCAATTGATGATGTTGAGAGGTGGAGAAAAGCAGTTCTAACGCCTAAAGAGGTTGAAATTTTGCTTGGTTTGAGGGAAGAATATCAGTTCGATGAAATTTTGGGAGGAGAAAGGAAAAAAGATGAACCTTTAGGAATTAGTTTAAGGTGATTTGATGAAGAAGAAGCATCTTGCAATTATTCTTTCTAAGCTAAAGGGCTTTGAGAATCCAAAAATAGAGTTGGAGCAATATAGAACACCGGGAAACGTTGCAGCTGAAATGCTTTGGTTAGCCTATTCTTTAGGCGATATTGAAGAAAGGATTATAGCGGATTTAGGTGCTGGGACTGGAGTTTTGAGTGTTGGGGCTTGTCTTTTAGGTGCAAAGAAAGTTTATGCTGTTGAGATTGATGAGAAAGCATTAATGATAGCTAAAGAAAATGCTAAAAACTTAAATTTAGAAGGCTGTGTTGAGCTAATTTTATCTGATGTTCGCTTTTTTGATAAAAAGATTGACACAGTCGTTATGAACCCTCCTTTCGGCTCTCAAAACCCTAAAGCAGACAGACCTTTCCTAATGAAAGCGTTTGAAATAAGTGACGTTATTTATTCGATTCACCTAGCAAAGGAAGAAGTTAGAAGGTTTATTGAAGCTTTTGTAAATGATAATGGTTTCAAAATTACGCATCGCTTAACATTAGACTTTGAAATTCCAGCTCAATTTTTCTTCCATAAAAAGAGATTGGAACGGATAAAAGTTGATGTTTATAGATTTGAGAGGGAAAAATAATTGTTTAAGGGTCAAAATCTTCCAAATTAATCATAGTTGAGATTTTCACTTTTATAGTTATCAATCATTGTTCTTTCTCAATTCTGACTCTGAGCTCCTCTGCAAACCAGTTCACTCTTTGTGGGAATGGAATTTCGATTCCTTCTTTATCTAAAGCCTCTTTGACCCTTTGAACTATTTGAGTTCTAACATCAAACCACTTTTCACTTGGCGCCCATGCTCTAACCGAGATGATAATGCTATTATCAGCGAGCTCATTAACAAAAACTGTTGGCTCTGGCTCGGCTAAAACGTAAGGCATTTCATCGAGCGTTTTCTTTATAACCTCAATAGCTTTATTTACATCCTCTCTGTAGGCAATGCCAATTTTAATGTCAACTCTCCTTGCTGGATACCTCATTAGATTTCTAATTTCAGAATTGAAGACTTTTTCATTTGGGATTCTTACTAGAGTTCCATCCCATGTCCTGATTCTTGTTGATAGAATTCTAATATCGTTTACAATACCGCCATAGCCCGCTATCTCAACTGGATCACCAATTTTTAAGGGTCTGTCAAAGTACATGAAAATACCAGACACAAAGTTTGCTATAACTGTTTGAGCTGAAAAACCTAAAACTATGCCCGTTATTCCACCTGCAACTAAAAGGGAGTCGATGTTCTCTAAAAAGCCAGCAACGTCAAGAGATACAATTAATGCAGCAAAGACTATTATGTAATAGAAAAGCTTGGCTTTAATCTGAGCTTCTTCAACTTTTCCCTTTTGAACACCGCTCATTAGTAGATAGTCTTTTGATTTTTTGGCGATTAAATATGAGAAGTAGAAAACTACAACAGCGGAAATGATGTTTCTAATTGTAGTCCCTGCTATCTCGTAAGAAAGAATTCTTTCCCCTAAAACGCTTAGCGAACCAACTAGTGATAAAATAATTATGAATTTAAAAGTCAGGTTTGCTGTATCCTCATTTATTATCCAAACATAGCGGGTAGTCCTTGATAGAGAAATTAAGTAGGATTTGAGGGCTTTTGCAAGAATGATGCCAATTAAAAGAATAATTAAAGCTTTAGCTATCATTAAAAAAGTTATTCCACTGATAATTTGCTGGTTAAACAAGTTTGTGACATTCATCCTCACCACCTCATTAGGAAGTTCGGTAAAGCTAAAAGCTCCATTGTGGCGTTTAATCCCTCTTTGGGAGGTTTCCCTGTGTTGTTAACTTCTAGGATGTTGTTCTTTATCGTTACAACTAGGAGAGGATAATAGGCTTTGTCGTTTGAATAAAACATCACACTGTTTTTTATTGGAAAAACTATTCTTTCAAGCATTTTCCAGTCTTTTGATGGATTACTTACAATTATTTTTGCAGTTCCTAAAGCTTTAGGTTCTTCTAAGTGAAAATCGCTCACATGATAGCGTGTTATCACTCCAACATCAACAGTGCCATACAGAGCGTATTTTTCCCTTCCAATGTTAAAGTGATCAATAATTAGCTCACCAACCTTTACATCAACTTCAATTGGAGCTTCAACAAATCCTGTTAAGACATTTTTTGGAGGCACAACTATGGGCTCTTTAAGCTTGAGCATCATCAAGTCAACTCCATAACCTACAGCTGGAGATGGAAGAATTCTTGGAGTTTCTTCACCTTTTTTAATAATCCTCCTAACTTCATCCCGCTTGTAGATAATTATGTCTCCTTTTTCTTCAAACTCTATCTGATAATTGCCGACTAAAAATCTTTGAGCTTTAAGCTCTATATCTCCAAACATAAAGAAAGATAAGCATTAAAGGATTTAAAGTTTGTTAAAATGAATGAACGTCCGAATGAGATTTAAAGGATGAACTCAAATTTTGCTTTAGGCGAATTAAAGGAGGTGTTTAGATGTATGAGAGAGAAAAGCTTTTAGGTGAAATAAGAGAGCTGATGGAAAATGAAGAGCTTTTTAAACTTTTCAAAGAAGCTTTTGAAAGGTATGAGTGTTATTTCAACACAACAAATTACATAGTTTTAAACATTTATCGCTTTAACGATCATGGAGTGATTCACGTTTTGCTAACAGTGAGAAGAGCTTTAGAAATTTTGAGAATACTTAAAAAGTTTGGCATTAGCACTACAGCTGAACAATTAGGAAAACCTTTTGAATGGAGCAAGTTCATAGTTGCTTTTGGAGCATTGTTCCATGATATTGGAAACTCAATTCATAGGGAAAACCATTATCTATTCAGCGTTTTATTGGCAGAGCCTATAATTGATGAATTTGTGAAGAAATTTGAAAGAGAAGACTGGCTTTTGCTTAAAGCTTTAACCTTAAACGCAATTTATACTCATGACGAGGCAATGCAGTGCACGACCATTGAAGGGAGCTGTGTAACAATTGCGGATGGCTGTGATATGGAGGAGGGAAGGAGTAGATTAGCTTATAAGAGGGATAAAGTTGATATTCATGCCGTTTCAGCATTGGCTATAAATAAGGTTGAGATTAAAGAAGGAGATGAGAGAACTCCAATCCTAATTGAAATTTGGATGAAGCATCTTGCAGGAATATTCCAAGTTGATGAAATTCTGACCAAAAAAGTTAAGCATTCTCTTTTAAGCGGAAAAGTCATGATTAAAATTCATGCAGAGAATCAAATTTTAGAAAAGATAGTGTGAGGTGATATTTATCCTCTTTGATGCGTATAGAGACTTGAAGTATCTCCTTAATAGGGGCTATAGAAAAAGCATTGCCCTAAATTTTGTGGCTAATCATTATAAGCTTAGACTTAAGGAGAGACATCTCTTGGCTAGATGTGTTTTTAGCGATGAGGATATAGAGACTAGGATGAAAAAAATAAAGCCTATGTGTTTTATAGAAGGTAAAACACTTGCAGTTGATGGATTCAATGTTTTGATAACCCTTGAGTCCGTTCTTGAAGGAAAAGCCGTTCTTTGTGAAGATAATATAGTTAGGGATTTAAAATACCAAGGAGGTTACAAGCAAAGGAAAAACACTGCAAAAACACTTGAACTTCTAATATCTTTTATTTCCAAATTTAGTCCAAAAGAAGTGGTTTTTTTCTACGATGCTCCAATAAGCGGAAGCGGAAAAATTGCTAAGCTAACTGAGGAAATTTTAAGAAAGTTCAACCTTCTCGGTGAGGCTAAGACTGTTAAAGGAGTTGATAAAGAATTAAAGCGGTTCGAAGTAGTCGCTACCTCTGATATTGGCGTGATAGACAAGGTCCCCTATATTATCGATTTGCCTTTTGAAATTGCAAAAAATAGAAGCATTAAAATAAAAAAGCTTGAAGAAATACTGCAATCTTAATACCGCATTTTGAGTCTTGTTCTAAAGATAAAATAAAAAAGATCAGTTGTCTTTTTTGAGTTCTTTGTATTCGTAGGACACGCCTTCATCAACGATTGTATAAACTTCACTTGATCCTGTTTCATAATGCATTATAGGTTTGTCAAGTAGCTCAAAGGCTTTTCTTAAATCATCTTTTGTAGCTAATGCTATTTTTTTGTCAACTCTGTTTGGAATCCCTTCGATTATATACTGTCTCAAATCCTTTAACTCGTCTTTCGGAGCTTTTCCTTTTGCGGTATACACCATGCCAAAGAGAGGTATACCCGTAAAGAGCATTAACACTGAGAACAATATTTTTCCTGTTCTAACTTCTACAGACCTCCCAAGAAATGTTAAGAAATTTTGCTGTTCTTTGCTTTCAATTATGTTTTTTCTTGTAACTTTCTCCTCATTTGTGAAGTATATAAGTCCAGTTGCTGTGTCTTCAACAAGACCGATACTTTGAGTAAAGTCCTCTAGTATATTTTCATTGGCAATGATTCCAGAGGGTTTTGTATGAAATACTAACCTCACTTCACGTGAAAGTCTTGGAATTTTAAGCGTCTGCTTTATCTCCGCGGATCTTGCATTAATGACTTGTAAGTTGAAGAAAACTGCTTCACTTGCGGTTCCATTCTTTAAAATTCCTTCTTTCTTTAAGATGCTTTCATCCCAAAGCACTATCTTCTCGTTCCCCTTTGAGACGTAGTAGATTGTGATAATCTCAAGCGTGTAATTTCCGTTAACATTTTCTCTAGGAGAAAAAGAGTACCTATAAACTCCTGAAATGTTTTTAGTTATATCTCGAGGGTAATATTCCATGCTTTGAGGGGTTTTGTAAAGTGAATTATTTGAGAAAATACCCTCATGATGAAAAACACCTTTCTGCGTATAGCTTCCTACTGCTGTATTTACCATTAAAACTGAGTCCTTTTGAAACGCCATAATTGTTAGCGTTGAAAAAGATAGAAAAAGAAACAAAAGAGTTCCTAGCGCGATTTTTTTCTTTTTAACTTTTTTCATTTTTTAAACACCTAGTTTAATCTCAATTATCCGTCACAATAACAGTTATAGGGCTTGTGACAATCCCATAATTTGTTAGATTTGCACCATCATTTAGGTTGTAGATACCGGGGCTTGTGTACCCTATGTGACAGCAAGATTGGTGTCCACAGTGACATTTTTCTCTTGTAGTGACAGTAATGTTCATATGAGCTGAAGTACCTGCAGGGAGATCAAATGTCCATGTTATCTTTGTTGCGCCTAGACCATGACAATTCCCCATTTTAACAGCTGTATAGTTTCCTACACTTACTGAAGTCTGAGCTAAGTTCACTTCAAGTTCAGCTGGAATTGTATCCTTTACTATCAAGTTGTTTTTATCTCCACCATTGTTTACGACGGTTATTCTCATCATCCAAGTTTGGTTTGTATTTACTGGAAAGACCGTTGGTCCTGATATTAGATCCTTTGTTATTGTAATTAGAGGTCCGATGACATTAATCCTTAGAGGGCATGTGCTGACTTCTGCATCCCCCGTGTTCCAAGTTCCATAGAGAGTTAGAGGAACCTCATAATCCCCTGTGACATCACCAGCACTTATGACTCCAGTGAAAGTGTACGTATCTTGATCATATAAGAGAATCCACTCACTCTCAATGTCTACATCAAGTGAGGGAGGTAGGGATGAATAATCTCCTTCAATTCTAAGGTTTAAGTTCTCTCCAAGTTTGTTTTCTACTGATAGGACATCAAAAACTCCTGACGAATTAGCTTCTATAGTCACAATGTTTGACGAATTTTGATACTCACAGTAATAGCTTATGTATGAGGAATTTCCAGCGACGATATCAATTTGGAAATTCCGTTTGCTATCATATTCTCTGAAAGTTCCACTGGAGCTAATTAGTATTAAAAAGCTTATTGCTAACAGAAATAGTAGTTTAAGTATTTTCATAGTCTCATACCCCTTCTTATTCTTTTAAAAATCCCAAAAGTTCCAGAACGATGAACCCGATATCTAATTACCTCTTCATTTCCAACTCCTGCAATGAGATGTAACAGCAAAAACAACAATGCAGCTTCTCCAATATATGCGATAAATGGCAGATATGGACTTTTGGAGTAAAGAACGCCAATTATGCTAATTGGGACTATTGGAAGGTAAGCATACACATCGATTTTTTCAGTAAAGAGTCTTGTTTCCTTTGGAACATTAATAGTTAATTTAATGTCCTTGTTTTCCCCACTAGAAATTTTGAAGGAATTCTCTCCATTTATCTGTATTCTGTCGCCCCGTGGTTCTATGAAGTAATAAAATGGATAAACCGCTCTGTTTTGCAAAGAAAGTTCTTTTTCAAAGGTAGATTCCGGAAGATACCATCCCTCATTTTGTCCTCCCGCAAGAGTTGAGGAATATCCAAATGACAAAGTTCCCCAAGACAGCATCATTGAGAGAATCAAAATTGCTATTGTCAGAGCAGATGTGATTATATAAACAGTTTTAAATTTAATTTTGATAACTTTCTGTCTTTTTCTTTTCTTCTCATTTTTGTCGTTAAGTGTTACCAAAACACCTCCAAAAATTAAGAGTGCTGCAGCAACATAAAAGTTTGATATTTTATTTGATATCGTCTTAACATAACCTCCAACTTTTGGCACCGTTAGAGGTGTCCCTTTAATAACTATAACCTTGCCAATTATATCTTTTGATTTTATCTCAGGATTTTTGCCCTCTTGTTGATCTGTAGCGATATTGTTATCCCCTTTTGTTATATATCCTTCAGCCCCTTTTGCATAAATTCTGTGTACCGTCCACTGACCTTTCATATTATAAACGATTATATCTCCAACATCTCCTTTTGACAGTGGATTTATGAAGAAAAAGTCTCCTTTTTTCAAGGTTGGATTCATGCTGTCCGAATAAACATATGATACAAGAACGGGCATATCCAAAATAAATCCTGCTATAGATGCAAACAAAAATACAACTATGATCCCTGTTAAAACTCCTTCAAGTATCTTTATCATTCACATGCACCTTCAAAAGCTTGTATTTTAATTGTTCCAGAGGCATTTCCAATGTTAAAGTTTGTAGTGTTTATTTGCATCCCAATATTCATAATTTCGTTGGCTCCGAGAGTTATTGCAATGCTTTCACTTGGATTATTATCTAAGTAGTAAAATTTCAATCCAGTCATTTGAGATGTTACAATTACGCAGATAACATCTGCTCCGGTTTTAGTTACATTATTTTCAACAAACATAACATCATCGAAAGTGTAAGTAGAATCCTTACTAAGTCCTTCCCCATAGTTGGGATAAAGAGGACTTTGTGAGCTTATATCAATTGTTAAGTTCTCTCCGTGATAGAGAAAAGCATAGGGAGGAAGTGGTGTTTCAATATTATCCGGAGTATCAGAAACATTCCCATCAAAGGCATAAGAAATTGGAATAGGCTTACTAACACTAATTCCAAAGAATAACATGAATACAATGATTAATAATGCGATTTTTATGTTCATTGTTTTTTCTCTCCACAAAGTTAAGGTATTATGAAGAGCAAAGGCTCTTCCAAATCTTCAAAATTCTAGTATTTTCACTATGGGCATGCGCCAGCAACTGCTTCTATGTTCATTTGTGTTTGGTATGATCCCAAGCTCATGTTTGTATTGTCGAATATAAATCCGATCTTAACTGGACTTCCATGATTTACTGTAAAGGTTATGCTATCACTTGGACCAGCTGTTGGAGCGTCATAATCACCTGCAAATATTTCAACATCGTATGCTCCTGCAACGCTAATTGTTACACAAATTGGGTAAGCAGTTTTATTGTTTTCCCAAAGGTCGTTACTGACTTCAAACATTTCCTCAAAGACATAGGTTGTGTTTGGGCTTAATCCAGTTCCTCCCCAAGCAGGTCTATTTGGGTTGTACTGACCGATGTCAATGTAAAGTTTTCCACCGCTCAGCCTTGCATATGGCTGGATTGGAGTTAAGTCGATGAGTTCGTTGTCGTCTGCAACTATTGCAACTGTAATGTCTCTCTCGGCTTCGTAATATCTAAAGTTAGCGCCTGCGCCAACTGCTAAAACCATCCCTATTAGAAGTAGGGCTAAACCAATAAGTTTATTCATTTTTCTCAATCCTCCTCAAAATTCACTATTGTCCGCACTTTCCTACGAGCTCTGCTGGTTCTGTTCCTAGTCTGTAAGCCTTAATGCTCATGTGCTCATCCCAAACGTCTCCTGGGGTGTCACCGTCTGTACTGATATCTATTCCCACTTTAACTGCATCGTTTGGACCAACAACAAAACAAACGTCTTCGTCTGCTACATCTGAAGAACTAACGACTGTTCCGTTTGCAACTTCATGAACGTCTCCTTCGTGTCCATAGAATTCAATTCCAGTAACACTTGAAGTTATTCTGACAACTATTGTCATATTGTCTTCCCAAAGATCATTGCTGACTTCAAAGACCTCATCAAAGTTATATTCTGCTGATGGACTTATGCCGTCCCCATATCCTGGATAGTTTGGATTCTCAGTTGAGAAGTCTATCACTAAAACACCTGCATCACTTATGTATGCATATGGTTGAAGTGGCGTTAAGTCAATAAGTTCATTGTCGTCCGGAACAATTTCCCAATGGACGCTTCTGCTGGCATTGTAGTCACTAAAATTTGCCCCCGCTCCAAGAACGAGCCCAAAGGCAACTAAAAGACCAAAAATACCAAGTATTATTTTTCTCATTTTTTCATCTCCTTAAAAAATTTCGAGCCCTCATACAAGGGCATCATCTAGAGAGTTAGTCATTGTTGTATATAGGTAATGAGAACAATACTGGGGGTAATGGAGAATTACTCTCCGTTTTTTAGGAGTAAATGCTCCTTTGATCTGTGAATTATTGAGAGACTTAGGAAAACCATTGATATGAAAACTCCATGCCAGTTCGTTATGGCATAGCTTATAATTGCTGAACTTAAAGAAAGAAGAATATAGAAAGTTGACCATCGAATGTCATTTTCTCTTACAATTTCCAAATAAACACTCACATTTTCAGGAACCTTGATAAGTCGAACTGTTCCTGCCCTATAGGTTATTACTCCTTCTCTTTCCATCTTAGGGAGATGGGTTTGGATTAAACTTACATATATGCTCTTTCTATGCTTCCTATCAGTCTTACCTTCCCTCTCAGCTATGTACTCAACTACATCCCTAAGATCCGCATACCCACTTGATTTTTGAAGAAACTCTACCACAAACATTCTTCTATCGTTTCCAAGGAGCATTGCTGAAGTATTCATTATGTTGACCTCAATCTATAATGCTTTCTGTGATTGCTGTTGATATAATATGCCTCAATTATCTCCTTTCCAATAAGGTCTCTTAGAACCCTTTCGACCTTTTGTCGTGTGCAGGGTATGCCTCGTTCATTTAGTCTTCGTGTAAGAATTGCTACTGTAGAAGAGTCCTCCATACTTAAAATATTAATAATCTCATGTATAATAGATGCTGTCATCATATTTATCATATACTCACCTTATAGCGTAATTATTTCCTTATATTATAAATACTTTTCTAAGATTGCTTACTTTTGCTAAATGGGGTATTTCAACTATCTATTGCTAAAAATCGGTTGTATTATCTTGCTATTATTGTCTAAACCATGATTTAAAAAATAAAAGGGTTTGCAAAGTTCTTAAAATTTTGGAAAAAATTCAATAAATTTTAGGTTTATGATTTGATATAAGCTATTTTCTAATGACATGTTATATTTTCAATATAAAATCCAAAAGAGCATATTACGTTTAAATATATAACATAAAGAACTAATAGAACTTGGTTTAGTTTAAAAATTTTTGTATCATGAAAATATAACATGTGATTGGTAGCCCCGCCGGGATTCGAACCCGGGTCAGGGGATCCAGAGTCCCCCATGCTTGGCCGCTACACCACGGGGCTACAATAACAAATAATACTCCGTAGCTTTTAAGGTTTTGCGGAATATAGAAAGCTCCCAAACAATGGCATGATATGAAATTAAGAACGATTCTGGCGGGCCGGCCGGGATTCGAACCCGGGACCACCGGGTTAAAAGCCCGGTGCTCTAACCAGGCTGAGCTACCGGCCCATGTCGAATACCAATAAAAGGGATTGTTTTATAAATTTTATGGTCTGTTTGAGAACAAAGCATAACCCAATTTGAATTAATAACTCTGAGAATTTTTAAGAAACGATGTAAAAGTTGGCGCCCGGGTCGGGATTTGAACCCGAGTCGCGGGAGTGACAGTCCCGCATGATGGGCCGGGCTACACCACCCGGGCATTTGAGTGGCCGGCGGCGTCCCCGGTTTCCCGCCCCCTCTCGGAGGGCAGTACTGCCGGGATCGCTGGCGGGCTTAACTTCCGGGGTCGAAACGAGTCCGGGTGTGGCCCCGCCGCTGTGACCGCCGTGCCGATAACTACTCATACCAAGCCAATTTATAAACTTTACGGTGTGCTCTAGGACAACATTAATAACAAAAAACCTCTAAAATTTTTTAGGTGTGGTGAATATGGGATTGATGGAGGATAAAGCATTAGTTGAAGCCGCTCTTTTTGTTGCTGGGAGACCTTTAAGTATAAAGGAACTATCAAGAGCGCTTGGTATAAGATCCTCAGACTATCTTGAAAAGCTCATTGAGCTAATTGCTGCTGAATACGCTGAGAGAAAGAGTGCAATAGAGGTTGTTAGGGTCTTGGGGGATAAATATGTAATGCAGCTTAAGCAAGAATACTCTCAAAGAGTTTTTCATTTAATGCCAAAGCCAGATCTAAGAACTGGAGAACTAAAGACATTGGCCTTGATTGCGTATTTGCAACCTATTGAACAAAGTAAATTAGTAAAGCTAAGAGGGAGTCAAGCCTATGAACATGTAAAGCATTTGCTTAGTATGGGCTTGATATATGCTGAACCCTATGAAAAGACAAAGTTGTTGGGAACAACTCAAAAATTTGCCGAACTTTATGGATTTCCAGAAAATGATCCACTTTTAATAAAAGAAGCATTTAAAAAGGTTATTCACGCTGAATACGCTGATTTAATGGAAAAGATTGAAAAGAGTGAAAAAAGTCAAACTAAGGATAAGTAATCCTTTAGAGACTTACTTTTACTATTTCTCAATAAATGAGAAATTAAATAACTCTTTACCTAATATCAAGCTCTCAAAAAGTTTAAATACCTAAATTATAAATTACTATTTAGGTGAGTGTATATGGTGGTGTTAACTAAGGAACAGATTATAGGGCTTATTAAGAAACAAAAAGGCCTTAGCATTCGTGAAATAGATAGTAAAATAAGGGAAATTGCTAAAAGGCATGAAATTTCCGAACATGCTGCTGCTTTACTCCTTGCAGAACAACTTGGAATTAGCTTAGAAGAAGCCCCAAGTTTAATGCATATAGAAGATTTGGTTCCAGGTATGAGGGAAATTAACATAGTTGGCAGGGTTTTAAGGAAGTACCCAATTAGGACATACACTAAGAAGGACAAAACCACTGGAAAAGTTGCAAGTTTGCTAATTTATGACAGCACTGGAAGGGCGAGGGTTGTTCTCTGGGATACTCAAGTTGATAAATACTACAATGATATTCGCGTAGGGGATGTTGTAAAGATAATTGATGCAAATGTTAAAGAAAGTCTTACTGGTCTACCAGAATTGCATGTTAGCTTTAGAAGTAGGATAATAGTTAACCCCGAAGATCCAAGAGTTCAAGAAATTCCAGAGATTTCAGAGGTTAGAGCCTATAATTATGTTAGGAGGAACATTGGGGAGTTAATTGGTGGAGAAAAGTTTGTTGAAGTTAGAGGAACTGTTGCTAGGTTGTATAGAGTTGTGGTTTACGATGCATGCCCAGAGTGTAAGAGGAAAGTTGATTACGACCCTGGAATGGGGGTATGGATCTGTCCAGAGCATGGAGAGGTTGAAGCGATTAAAATGGTTATAGTGGACTTTGGATTGGATGATTGTACAGGATATATTAGGGCTACACTCTTCGGTGACGATGCAGCAGAGCTGTTGGGTAAAGATCCAGAGGAGATAAGTGAGAAGCTTAAGGAGCTAATCAATATGGGAATGACAATAAAAGAGGCTGGAAGGAAATTAGCTGAAGATGAGTTTTACTCTTTGCTTGGAAAGGAGATAATAATTAGAGGAAATGTCTTGGAGGACAGGTTTTTGGGCTTAATATTAAGGGCTTCTTCATGGGAAGAAGTTGATTACAAGAGTGAGATTGAGAGGATTAGGAGAGAGCTAAGGGAGGTCGCTTAAAATGGAGGAAATAGTGCAAATTAGACGTAGAAAACCTGCCGTAGAGAGAAAAATTAGCGAGATAAGGGAGGAAGATACAAGGGTTGCTTTAATTGGCAAAGTCGTCAAAGTTGATAAGCTTGATTACCTCTTTTGGCTCGACGATGGCACAGGTGTTGCAATAATAGAGAGTGAAGAAAATATTCTTCCAAAAATAGGGCAAGTTGTTAGGGTTATCGGGAGAATAATAAGAAATGAGGAGATGCACATATATGCAGAGGTTGTTCAAGACTTCAGTGATGCTGATTTAGATGCTTTGGAAGAGATTCAAGATTTGGAAAGAAGAATTTTGCCTAAAATTGAAAATGCTCTTATATGGTGGTCAGAATGAAGAAGAGATTGCCTGCAACAAGAGTTTATATTAAGGACATCTTGGATGGATTCTTTGTTAAAAGTGAGGGTGATTTTGAGCCTAATTACCTAATAACAAAAGATGCAAAGAAGGTTTACAGGGCAAAAGTAGTTGGAACTGTTGTGAGAGAACCAGCCATAGCTGAGGATGAAACCTATGGGAAGTTTCAAATTGATGATGGAACTGGAGTGATATGGGTTCTTGGATTTAGGGATGATACAAAATTCATAAAGCTTGTAAATAAGGGTGATTTGGTACAGATAATCGGAAAAATAGCAGAATGGAGAGGGGATAAGCAAATTCTAATTGAGGGAGTTTCAAAGGTAAGTCCCAACATGTGGATATTGCACCGTTATGAAACTTTAAAGGATAAGATAGAGCATGTAAAGAAAGCAAAAATCGCTTTTGAAATCTACAACACCTATGGTATTACAGCAAAGGCAAAGGTGATTGCAAAAAATAAAGGAGTTACTGAGGATCTTTTAGAGACAATTGACGAGCTTTATGCTATTTTGATGGAGCAAAAGGCGGAGGAAACGTTAGAAGCTGAAATGTTTGAAGAGGAGCTTGAAGTAAAAGAAAAAGAAGTTGATGAAAAGCTGGAAGAGGCTAAGAAAGCTGTACTTGAGATATTGAGGGCTAAAACAGGGACTCCTGTATCGAGGAAATACATAGAGCGCAAACTTCAAGATAAATTTGATATTGATACAATAGATGACGCTATACGGGAATTGCTGAGTGAAGGGGAAATTTACGAACCAGAGATTGGCTACTACAAGATCATCGAATAGCGACCCAAACTTTTTTAATCCCTTTCTTTCTCTTTATATTAGGTGCGCCTAATGGAGTTAAAAGCCTTCATAGAGATATTAAGACCTCACAATTGCTTTATTGCTGGATTAGTTGGTATTCTTGGCTCTGTTGTAGCTATAGGGAAGTTCCCTGAGCTTAAACTTGCTCTATTGATATTTTCGGTTGTCTTTCTTGGATGTGGCGGCGGAGATACAATAAATGACTATTTTGATTATGAGATCGATAGAATAAACAGACCAAAAAGACCTTTGCCGAGAGGTGCAATTTCGAGAAAAACTGCATTTTGGTATGCTATTGTGCTTTTTGCCGTTGGATTAGTGCTTGCCTCAAGAATTAACACCAATGCTTTCTTATTAGCCTTAGTTGCTTATGTGACCATGATAGTTTATGCATGGAAGCTTAAACCCTTGCCTTTTATTGGAAATTTAGCTGTGGCATTTTTAGCAGGTATAACCCCAATTTATGGAGCAGTGTCTGTAGGAAAAATAGGGTTTGCTGGATATTTGGCAATCTGTGCCTTCTTGGTTAATGTCGCAAGAGAAATTATCAAGGATATAGAGGATATGGAAGGGGATAAAGCTGAAGGGGCAAAAACTCTGCCAATTGTTTGGGGAGTTAAAAAATCCGCATATTTGGCTTCGATTTTTGGAATAGCAACAATAATAGCTTCTATACTCCCTGTAAAGTTGGGTATTGGAGTTGGATACTTCACAATATTGCTTGTTGATTTTTTGATCTTGTCTGCTATCTTTGATATTTTGAAAAATCCCTCTCCAAAAGTTGCTGGAAGGTCTCAGAGAAAGCTTAAATTGGCTATTTATTTAGCCGTGTTCAGCTTTTTGTTTGGTTCAATCACTCAGGGGGTGAGATTATGAAGTTTAAAGATGAATTAAGAAAGCACTTAGAAGGTGAGGAGTTTTGGACGGTTATCACATTCAAAACCCCTTATGGTCCAAGGGAAACTATGGATAGATTAGCAGAAGAAATACAAAAACTTGGATGGAAAGTGGGATTTAAAGCAAACTGGTGGACTTCTGAAATTCCCTATGGTCTAATCAGAATTGATATTTCGCAGGGGGAAAGGGAAAAGATAGTTCTGGGAAGATGGATACTCAGCAATGAATGTAAGCTCATAAGGATTGACAATCTTGAGTTTGAAGAGGGGAAAGAAGAGTTTTTTAAGATGGTTGACAGCATATCAGCCACATTAATTCATGATAGCACGATTAGAACTATGAGAGAGCAATATTAAAGCAGATTTCTGTCAAGTAAACCCAATTCCTCTCCATCTTCCCTTACCCTAATTCTTCCAAATCTTATCTCTCTAACTTTCTTCATTTCATCCTCAGTTAAAGGAGTTAAGATTTCAATTGTTTTTTCTTTAAAGTTGATGACCTTTAAAATCCCCAAACCCACGCAAAATCCTTTATCGTCTATGAGTCCCACTATCAGATTACTCAATCTCTCAAAATCAATGTAATGAAGAGTACTCCTATCTACCTGTCTTGGAAAGTTTACTAGATCAACTTTCACAACAAAGTACCTTCCATCTATTTTTACTCCATAAATGATGAGCCATTTAAAAAGAGACTCTAAGAGCTTTTTCTCTTCTTCTCTTATTTCTTCTCCATGGAATAGTGATGTCCCGCTGATGTAATATTCATTCAAATTCAACAAGTAGCTCTTTGAATTTTTGAAATATGTTCTCCATTTTTCTCTCCTTATCTCTCTCCTTTCTTCTCTGCTGTGTTTCCTTATCTTCTCACTGACTTTGAGCTTAAAGATTCTTATTTTATTCTCAAATGGCTTTAATATTGGTTCCAGCTCATTTTCTCTTCCTAATGCGAGTATTATATCGGGTTTTATTGTTTCAATTTTCATCCTTTTCAGGTCTACTCCACTACCATGAACAAATCCAGTAGTGTCTATTAAAATAACATCCGCTTTTTTCAAGGCTTCATCAATTAAAACCTTAACTCCTGTTATCATTTCTCCGAAGAATTGATTTGGGGTTATGCTTCCGATGAAATAGTGTTTGTAAGGAGTTATCTCATCCAGTGAGTTGAACAATCTGTCTGGAAATCCTAGAGTTATGGTTGCTGGGGGTAAAATGCCCTTTTGGCCAATGTCGCTATCAATCACTGCAATTCTAAAGCCCAATGAGAGAAGTTCATTTGCAAAAAATACCATTGCAGTAGTTTTTCCGCTATCTGTTCCTCCTATGATCATTACCTTTACTGGTTTTTTATGAGCTTTTATAACCCCAAGCACTTCTAATCTGTCGCTTGGAACATCTTTTGTATAAACGGTCTTGTTCATGTTTTAAAATCTTAGTAAAACTAATAAAAACTTAACTCCATTAGGATATGGAAAAATTTATAATTGAAAGGTTAGGTTATTATTCCTTGACAAATTTTAATTTTACAAAAACCAAAAAGTTTATTAAACTTTGAAAGTTTAAACTTATAATTGGCAAAGATATCACTGGGAGGGAACATGAATGGTAGATGAAAAAATTTCACTCACAACTAGACAAATTGAGCTTTTAAGGAAGCTTTACAAAGAAGGTAAAACTATCGAAGTACATACAGTAGAGAAAACTCAAGATGAACTTGCAGAAGAACTTGGAATAACAAGACAGGCTTTAAGCAATCATCTAAAAGTTCTAAAGGAGTTGAACTATATCAGGACTGGAAGGGGATTCATTGACTTAACGGAAAAAGCATTGGAACTTCTTGGAGAAAAGAAGGGAGATGTGTTTATATTTGTGAAAATTGAACCCACAAAAAGGAAAGATGTTTACGAGTCTATTAGAAAATTAAAGGTTAAGCGCATCTATAGGGTTACAGGAGATATTGATTTAATTGTTGAAGCTGACAAAACAAAGCTTGACGAAATTCTTGAAGAAGTCGCTTCTCTTGAAGGTGTTAGAGAAACAATTACCCATGTCGTTCTTGAAACTCTCTGATCTTCTTTTCCATTATTTTTCTTAATTCGTCCAAATTAGTTCCAAATTTTGCAGATATCGGAATAAAAATTTCTCTATAGTCGCTCCAACTCCCATTTAGTCCAAATTTTTCCATTATTCTGTTCATAACCCTCTCTAAATTCTTGATTTTATCCATTTTGTTCACTGCGACTATTGTGGGTATATTCAACTCCTGAAGGAATTGAAAAAACTCGACATCAATAGGTATCTCTCCCCTTTTTTCCCATCTCTCAATTATTTCTAAAACGCTTTTACCATCAATTACTAAAACCGCAAGCTCAATCTTATCTGAGTTATTTTCGATAAAGTGAATTATCTCTGTTTTAATTTTCTCTTGAACTTTTTTTGGAACTCCATGCATAAATCCAAAGCCTGGCATGTCTATTATAGTTCTATTTCTCCACTTGATTTCGACAGGTTTTCTTGTAACTCCGGGTCTCTTACCCCTTCTAACGTCTTTTCCAGTTAACTGATATATCAAAGTGCTTTTTCCAACGTTTGAGCGACCTACGAATATTATCATTTGTCTCACCTGAAGGTTAGTTAGTTTTTGCTTGCTCCTTTTAAAGTGTTTGGGATTTGCAGAAATAGTATTTGAAAAGACTTAAGTATGTAAATTTCAAAAATATTTCGGGTGAGCATTATGTCTGAACAACAGGGTCAGGGGAATCAATTGGTGAATAGGTTTGTTATCTCTCTTACTGATGGAAAGATATTGGGCTATGTTACAGGGATTAACGTTGAAGTGGAAGGGGATCAATTCTATTTCATATTAAAGATGAAAGTACTTGAAAATATTGGAAAAACAGGCGAATTCCATCCAGGGATGTTTACCACAGAGAAAAAGATTAAGATAAAGCCAAACGACATTGTGAACGTTGGAAGGGATGCAATAATCATAGGAAATGGGATGGTTCCTCCACTTAGAGAGATAGAAAGATTAAACCAAATTGCTATGGAATACAACTCCTTAGTTAGAGAGCTGGAAGAAAAGGAAAAGGTCATTAATAAGTACAAGGAAGAAAACTACCAACTCTCAAAGCAAGTTGAGGAGCTAAGGAGGGAACTTAAAAAACTGCAGGTTATTAAAGAAGACTTTGAACACTTAAAAGAGCAGTTAATAAAGCAAGAAGGACAGCTGGAGATGGCTAAGGAATATATAAGGCTTTTAGAAGGCTTAAGGCATGATATAGATCAAATAAAAGCAGATGTTGAGAAGTTGGTAAAGGGATATATAGAGGACTCAGTGAGGAGAATAGTAAACGAAGAGTTAAATGCGAGAGGATTAAAGAGGACGTTAATTTAGCCGAGTAGCTGAACCCCAAAGACGTGTAGGAGTATCTCTATGGCTACAAAAATCAAAACTATTGCTATTGCTCCTCTTGGGCTTATCTTTATTGCTCTCGTATCTTCATCAAAAAACCTCATCAATCCCGCACCAGTGGGGGGTAATGTTGCTTTTTCCTTAGCCATGATATTCCACCTCTTGTTTGCGATTTAAATACTATCTCTATAAAAAGTTTTGCCTATTCGATAGGAAAATTTTTAAATGCATGGACTTTAGCCATCTTGGAAGGGGTTCGAGTGAATCCCGCTTATGAAGATCTGGAGGTGGGAGGAAATGGCAACTTTTAAGGTTGTGATTTCAGACCCTAAAAGTGGAGTTGCAAAGCAAGTTGAAATTAGTGGTGCTCAAGCTGAGAACTTAATTGGATTAAGGATTGGGGACACAATTGAGCCAAGCGCACTGGGTCTTGATCTAGGTAAGATATTTGACATAGAGATCAAAGGAAAAGTAAAGATAAAGATCACGGGCGGAACTGATAAAGATGGATTTCCAATGAGACCAGATGTCCATGGTCCAAGGAGAGTTAGGATCTTAGTTTCAAGAGGACCAGGATTTAGACCAGAAAAGAAAGGTGAAAGAAGGAAGAAAACAGTAAGAGGAAATACTATCAGCCCAGAAATTGCTCAAATAAATACGGTTATTGTGTATGAGGAGTGATAATGGCTCCTCTCTATCTTTCTCCCATATTATATCGTGTCATTTAATTCTAAAATTTGCGAGTTTTGGGATGGATTTATTCAAGATGTGGTAACATTAATAAAGTCAGCTTTCATGGTATAGTGTAGGTGAGGTGATTCTCATGTCAAAAAAGAAGTTTAAGCAAGCTGAAGTTAATATTGGTATGGTTGGTCACGTTGATCACGGTAAAACGACGCTTACAAGGGCATTAACTGGTATCTGGACAGACACTCATAGTGAAGAGCTGAGGAGAGGAATTACAATAAAAATAGGGTTTGCCGATGCCGAGATAAGGAAATGTCCAAATTGTGGGAAATATTCTACTTCTCCAGTTTGTCCCTATTGTGGGCATGAAACTGAGTTTGAAAGAAGAGTTTCTTTCATAGATTCTCCGGGACACGAGGCTTTGATGACAACAATGTTGGCTGGTGCTTCATTAATGGATGGTGCAATTTTGGTTATCGCGGCAAATGAACCGTGCCCAAAGCCTCAAACTAAAGAACACTTAATGGCTCTTCAAATCATTGGAAATAGGAACATCATCATAGTTCAAAATAAGATTGAATTAGTTACAAAAGAACAAGTTTTAGAAAACTACAAGCAAATTAAGGAGTTTGTTAAAGGAACTGTTGCAGAAAATGCTCCAATAATTCCAATCTCAGCTTTGCATGGAGCGAACATTGACATTTTAATTAAAGCAATTGAAGATTTTATCCCAACTCCAGAGAGGGATCCAAATAAGCCACCTAAAATGCTTGTCTTAAGGAGTTTTGATGTGAATAAGCCTGGAACTCCACCAGAAAAACTTGTTGGGGGAGTAATAGGTGGTTCAATAATCCAAGGGAAGTTAAGAGTAGGGGACGAAATTGAAATAAGACCAGGTGTTCCATATGAGGAGCATGGAAGGATTAGATATGAGCCAATAGTTACTGAGATAGTTTCCCTTCAAGCTGGAGGTCGTTTCGTAGATGAAGCTTATCCCGGTGGATTGGTTGGAATTGGAACTAAATTAGATCCCTTCTTGACTAAGAACGATTTAATGGCTGGAAATGTAGTAGGAAAGCCTGGAAAATTGCCACCAGTGTGGGATACACTTAGAATAGAAGTTCATCTTCTGGATAGGGTTGTTGGAACTGAGGAAGAGCTTAAAGTTGAACCAATAAAGAAAAGAGAAGTTTTGCTTTTGAACGTTGGAACTGCAAGAACAATGGGACTTGTCACAGGCTTAGGAAAAGACGAGATTGAGCTAAAGCTCCAAATACCCATATGTGCAGAAGTTGGAGAAAGGGTGGCAATAAGCAGGCAAGTAGGATCAAGATGGCGCTTAATTGGATATGGCTTAATTAAGGAGTGACATTTCTTACTTCTTTTTTGGTGAGTTATATGGAAAAGAAAGGCTATCTTGTTGTTCCGGACACGAATTTTCTCCTGATTCCCGGTCAGTTTGGTGTTGATATAATTGGCGAACTAAAGAGAGTTCTTGACGTTAATTTCAAAGTTGTAATTCCTAATGTTGTGATTAAAGAGTTAGACCTTATAGAAAAGAAATCACGAGGGAAAGATTTAGTTGCCATTAGAATGGCGAGACAGTTAATTGAGAGGTTTGAAATAATAGATATCGGAAAATTTGGAGAAAAGCCTACTGATGAGCAGATTTATGAGTTTGCACTAAAAAGATCAAATGTCATAGTGTGCACTAATGATAAGGGGTTAAAGAAAAAGCTTAGAGAAAGGGGGATTCCCGTTGTGTATTTGAGACAGAAAAAGATTTTGGTTTTGGAAGGTATCCTGAAGTGAATTCTACTTTTGTTATCTTTTATCACCAAGAGGGATTTATGCATATTTTGCATACTATCTAAAGTGATAAGCAAAATTTGCATAGAAAAAGTATTTATATTTGCTCGTAGTTATTTCTTTCATGATTACTGATAGGGTGATGGATGATGAGAAAAATAGTAAGCTTAGTCATAATATATCTAATGATTAGTTTAAGTTTTATTGTAGCAGAAAATCAGAGTATTTATGTCTCAGCATTAGATAACCAAGCCTATGAAGAATTCTGGAAAATCTTAAACAGAGAAGCAGAATTAATAGTTCAGCTGAACAATACTAATGACCCAAATCAAATTGAAAATTTAGCTCAGGAGCTAATCAAGAATTCTCAAAATGGTTCACAAAATGCTGCTCAAATTTCAGCATTAATATGGCAGAGTCTGGAGGAGATTAAAAATTCGGGAGTTAAGACTTACTATACTGCAGAGGAGCTTAGGGAGCTGGCTCAAAATATTTCTCAAAATGGTTTGCCTGAGGAGACAATCCAGGCTTTGAAGGAACAGGGCTGGAGTGATGATGAGATTAAAGCCTTAGAACAGTACATTATTGAGAATTCTGATCAAATTAATGAAGATTTTAATTTAACCAAGTTTTTGGAAGATTTCAGCTTAGCTTTCATTGAGGTTGGCTTCAAATACAACTACTACGAAACATGGGCACTGGAGAAATGGAAGTGGAGTAATGCGGAGAATGCTAGCATTCCCGAAGGAGAGAATATAATTTTGCCCCAACTTCAGGGGGAGTGGACTAATTTTTACAAAGCTTACTATAATGGAACGCTTGATGAGCAATTGACGACAATTCAAAGGCTTAAGGATAAAATTTATGGAGTGATTAGTAGTTCTGGGAGTACTTACAGTTCTAACGGTATTTTGATCTTAGATGGTGGCACAGAAAAAAGAAGTAAGATTAAGAATGGAGTTATATGCTATGAGACATACAAAGTACAATATTACTGGAAGGCTTTAGAATCTTACGAAAAGGCTTCACAAATAAAAACGCTACTGTTAGCAAAAGACTTTGGGAATGATAATGAGGAGTTAAAATTAATTTTAAACGGAAAGATTGCAGAGTTGAAGGAAGCATTAATCGCAGTTAAAGTTTCTTCGATGATAAGCTATTCATGTGACAGTCCTATCAAGCCATTCCCACCAATTAAGCCTCCAAGCACTTTCACCACTGGTGAAAACCTAGAAGATCCACTTACCCAAGAAGCCTTAGATCCAAACACTGGAGAGACTGTTCTGTACATCAATGGTGAAATTATTGCTAATTCAATAACTCCAGATAAAGCTTCCTATAAGGTTCAGATCACTGTTAGGGCAGAGAATGCTCAGGCAACAAACATCAACATTTACATTGATGGGAATAAAGAATACGGACCATTTGACTTGGGAGCTGGGGAAAGTAGAGCAATAACTTTGCCCGTGGGAAGTTACTTCACTGAGGACATTCCAAGCAATGCTCAGGAGATAACGCTCAGCAAAACCATAAAAGTCACCTACACAAAATGGTGCAACAATATAAACAGTGTTCCCGGTGGAGAGGAAGTTTTAAGCGCTCCAGCAGGCTGTGGTGAGGAGGCAATGGTTATAAAAACAGTCTCAAAAACAATTCAGCTGTTCGATTCTCAAGTTTCCGTTTCAAAGGCTATTGTGAAAGTTAATGAACCAGTAGAGTTTACCTTCACGATAACCAATTACATGACGAGTGATAAAACGTTCAATTTGCTGGTCACTGCTGGCGGGAAATCTAAAGAGGATACACTCACAGTTCCAGCTGGCGAAACTAAAACCAAGACTCTGCAGTTAACTTTCAATACACCAGGCGAAAGAACCTACTACGCAAAGGTTGATGGGACAACATATGCAGTGGGAACAATAAAGGTGGAAGACGATGACAGTAGTACAGACTCCGGCAACTTAACAATCGAAAGCGTTGAACTTTATCCAAATCCACCGAGAGTTGGTGACACTGCAGAATTTAGGGTCAAAGTTAAGAATACTTACAGCTCGTCTAAGAGTTTCACACTAAAGTTAAAAGTTAATGGTTCTGAAGTTTATAGTGAGTCTGTTTCATTGAATGGTGGAAAGAGTGCAACGTTTAAGCTTTACTGGACTCCGGAAAAAGTGGGAAGATATGTGTGGGGGGTTATGGTTTCGGTGCCTTGGGGGACTGCGTCTTACAGGGAGGGCACTGTAAATGTAGTGCCGGCGAATGCTCAGTTTGGTGTTAGTTTGGAGGCAATGCCAACGGAGATTGTGGGTGGTGGTACTGTGGTTTTTACGGTTAAAGCTTCGAATTACTTGGGCAATGCTTATTCATTGTTTGGTTATGTTGTGGATGAGGATGGTGCAGTGATCAAGAGGGTTAGTACAACATTACCAGCGAGTGCTCAGGATTACACTTTAACTTCATTCAGCCTGCAAGTTTCTGGCGTTGGAACCCACACTTACACCCTCTTCCTCGACAACTACGATGGTGAGCCTAACGGAATAGGCGAAGAGCACTGGGACGAAGTAAGAGTGATAGTACACCCAAGCAACGAAACAGAACTACAACAAGTAGCATTCGAATGCAATGATCCCGAATTTAACTGGAACGGCATAGAATACAAGGCTAAATTGGTTTGTAGGGCTATTATTTACAATCCTACTCAAAATGATGTTAGTATAAACTCTGTAAGTGTTGAAAACTGGTCAATTGAGAATCAAGAGTTCATGGAATCATTAGAATCTGCATGGATGATTGAATATCCAGCTAAGGTGGAACCTTCCCAAACTGCAGAAATAGTTTTCAAAAACACTGCCCATACGGGATTAATAACACTTGAGAAAGACTTGTTTGGAACTTACGTTGGAGTATCAATAGAATACATAATCTCTCCACAGAACGCAGAAGACATTACTTTCACAGGCTTCGATGTGGTGAATATAAAGCAGGACAACAGTGACGTAATAGTGGACGTTGGAACGAATGCTGTATTAATTGGTGGTGAAGTTAAAGCAATTATTGTTTCAGCAAAGCTCATACGTGCAGGAAAGGTTCTAAAGGGACTTGGAGAGTTGGCACCAGTAATCGCTGACTTTATCAGACGAGCATGGAGCTGGAGGTGAGTACAATGCCGATAACCAAGAACAAATTTGTACTTCCTGCCTTTTTTATGTTTCTTATCGCGGTAGCGAGCGCGTTTTATCTTGCGAAATATTTACTCCCACAGTTCCTGATTACTGCATATCTTATCGGGTTCATTACATTTTACTGGAAGAAAGCGTTGCCCCTAAAGGAGAAAGCCATTATAGGCATTGTAGTTAGCTTTCCACTCTATGTCCTTCCAGCATGGGCAGTAACCGATAATCTAATTCTGGCTCTCTCCCTTGGAACGTTGTGGGGCATCTCAACAGGCTTAGGAATTCTTGCAATACTAACAAGAAGGCCCGAGGATAAATCGAATATAACCAAGTGATAGTAGGTGCCCTTTGGATTGGCTTTTATTTACACTTAACAACTATAACGGAAAGCCAAATGAAAAAGGGAAAGAGCACTGGAGCGAGGTTAGGGTGGAAGTGATACCCGTGGGGAACGTTATTGCAAGCATGAATTGTAATCCATCATTGGTTCCTTTGGATGAAAGATTGGCAAGTGCCTTAGGATTAGATGACGTCAGAGACTTGACACCTTATACGACTCACTGGAGTTGTTCTGGCGGGAATTGTTACTATACCAGGGACAGACCAGACACACCACACTACTTAAGCATAACCTTGTGGATAGAAAATCTCGGGGATAAAATCCTAGACAACGTTATAATAGCAAGGTATGAAGGAAGTGAGTACTGGAGAGAGGATGCCGAAGGAGGTATTAAAAAAGGTGGATTAATGATAGTTGCACCCCTTGGATTGGCATATGCTCCAGTAGAATACATTGGAACTGTGATGGTCGAAATGACCCCAATACCAGAACCAGTAAAAACAGCTATCCAAGTATTTCTGTTTGTTAGAAATATTGGTCAAGGTATTTGGAAAGATATATCTGGAAAGTGACAATTTTGGAGGGTGGTACATATGAAGTTTGATATTATCTCAATAGGGATTTCAGTGTTATCACTACTGACATATGCTTTTAGTAAACAGGAGATTCATTTTTTATCCTTTATTCTATTTGCATTCCTCTCAGCTTTTTATCCGGTTAAAAATGAAATTCAAAGTCTTAAAAAGGAGCTTAATCTTGGAAATATTGACCAGGATCCCGGAGAATTAGTAGTTAGGTATATTTTGTTAGGGATTATTGCAATATCTTTTGCTATGAGTGGAAGTCTAAGAGACTTTGTCGCTCTCGTGTTGTTGTACTCTTTAATTGAGAGATGGCAAATCAGACAAGAACTTATCCACATTAGAAATAGTTTAAGGTATCTAACTCAACAAGAGCAAAAAGGAGGAATATAAATCTGTCATAGAAACCCCTAAAAATGCTATCTGGATTGCAATTGAAAAGTTAGTTAGAATTGCAAAAGAGGTGTGGTGGTTGTGGAAGTATTCAGAAGATTTTGTAGAAACTGATGGAAACAAAGTCATAGGAGGGTAGCGGGCATGTACGGAGAGTTTCCTTTTTTTGTATTTTTTGCAATCTCACTATTTTATGTTGTTATTCTAATAATTACATGGGTACTTCAGAGCATGAGGGGGAATTATGAAGGTAGTGTTACTTTAATGACACTAGCCCCGTGGTTCTCTTTACTATATGCATTCAGTAATGTTTCAGCAGCCCAAGGAAAAGGAGCTGCACCAGTGCTTGCTTCTATTCTCGCAATTTACTTGATTTATAGAGTTGTAAGGGGCATTTTAGACGTCGATTATCTAAGACAGAAATGGAAACATATTCACATTCCAGCACTCATGGTTTTAGTGATGATTTTCCTAGCAGGAATAAAAGAAATTCTTGTCTGGATAGTGGCAGTGCTTACATTCATTCTTTATTGGAAGTCCTTGAGGATGCTTCAGCAGGCTATTAAGGAAATTGAAGCGTTGGAGAGAAAGCAAAAACAGTATAGTTAGTGGTGATGTCTCAGTGGGTGCTAAGGTGAGGTTCACTCTTACTGTTAGGAATGATGAAAACGCCCCAAGGTACTCTATTCCAGTTAGGGTGTATTATGTTTACACTTCGCCAGATGATGTGTGGCACAGTGTTATTAAGGTCAAGGAGGCTGAGGTTGACTTTGATCCTCTTGAGGAATACCAGGACTGGTTTGACTTCACTTTCGCAAATCCGGGCACTTACAAGTTTTACCTCGTAGTTAACGGTCAGGAGGAGGATGAAAAAGTGATAACGGTGAATTCACAGGAAGAGATAGAAGCCTGGATGATATGTACTCCAAAAATTGTACAAGTGAGTGCTCCTGGAACTGAATCTATAATTTCATGTAAGATCTATGTGAGTACAATATTTGAACCTAGTAATTCAGTGGAAGTGAGCATCAGAGAGATATTTTTTGGAGAATATCCATTGTATCCCCAAACAAGGTTTAATCGACCACCTAAAAGTGTAAGAATAGATACTGGAGCAACAAATTTAACTCAGAGCAATGTTGAAGACACTCTCTCTTTTGTTATAAGTGCTGATAGTTCTTTGGCAACAGATATATTTAGCGATGAATTTTACACCATGTACCTAACACAACCGGATGGGATGTCTTATAGGATCTATGTAAACTTAACTGTACTACCTAATTATATTGGGGATGATGTAACCTTAGTTCCTTATTATGAGACTGAAAACACAAGAGAAAAGATACATATACTTGCAGATATTCCAGAGGGTGTGGGATTTATCCTCTCTACCTTGAAACATTTAACTATTGACTTCTTTTATTTTATGTACAAGGGTATCATTGGACCACCAATACCCGGAGGTCAAGAACAGGATAACAATGAAATTATAGGGGACACCGTTAGGAGGTGATGATGTGTCGTGCTTTGAAGTATTTCATGAGTATCAATTTGTGTCTGCTTTCTTATATTTCTCACTTATTTTTGGTTTTATCTTAACAATCTGGTACTATTCGGAAAAATGGAAGCGGGAAAAGGGAAATACAAAGTTGCTTAAAGCATTTGGGATATCTCTTCCAATTCTCGTGTACATTAATTCTACATATGTTACATACTACTTAACTCCAGATGCCTCGGTAGTCTGGAATTTGTTACTATCTTTCATGATATGGTTTGGGATATACCTGTTACTAAGACACTTCCATATTTCAGACAATCTAATAAAAGTCATTGTCACAGTTTTGTACTTCTTTATTTACCTAGTTCCTCTTCAAGTATACTGGGAGCTAAGAGAACAATGCAATTTGACAAGAACATTGCTATTATTCACACTAATTTATATATCACAGTACATTATTACACTAAAAATACTAACACTCCAAGAAAGATCAACGAGACTGACAACTTAGCTGTATCTTATGATTCTCTACACAACTACACTAAAACTGACGGAAACTCGATCTGTGGGGATGGTGGTTGAAATGATGTGTGAGGTATATTTTGGCATGGTTCTTTTTGTTTTTGTTTTTCTCATTTTAGTGTTGGTTTTTAAGTACGAGGGGATGCGTCCCTTGGTTGGCGAAGTGGAAAGTAAGTTGCCAGAGTTTGGTGTGGATATTGTTGTTTTTCCGTACCTGGTACTGATGGGAATTTTTGGAATGCTACTCTCAATAAGATTAAACAACTCAATCCCGGCAATAATGGGAATCCTTATGACAACTGCTTTGGCATCGATTTTAGCAGCTAGACTAAAATACCAGCGTGAGAGGTTTATAAGGTTCTCAATGAACTTGAAGGAACGTATAATACTCGTGAACACTCTCATACTTGGACTAATGTCAGTGGGAATGCTAAAGTTGCTCTGCAGAAAACTAAGAACCAGCCACATAATCGGAATAATACCTCCTCTGGTAGTTTATGCTCTCCTATCAATCAGATACTTACATAATTATAAAACAGGCAATATCCAAGAAGTGATAACTTGGTAATTCCGAATCCGAGCAGTTTGAGTTTAAGCTCATACTCCACTGGAACGTTCACTTTCACGATTCCGATTAATGATGAATTACAGGAGAGGATTCCAGTGGATTTAAGTGACATGAACCCAGGAACACCAATAGCAATCAAAGCTTATCTAAATCAACTAGAAAACCCAACAATGTTCGTAATACAAATGAATCCAGAGCCAACTGGGGTTTGGGATGTTGTAAAGGGAGCATACGGTGTAGTTGTTAAAATTAAGAATGAGGTAGTGGGAAAAGTTAGTGACTACAAGACAGTAGCTGGATGGGTAGGTCTTACCAAAGCAATTCAAAAATCTGCAGAGAGGTATGGTCTTGAGGTATCATCAAAAACAGCTGGGGGTATTGCAGGGATATTTGTATTATATATAGAATTCGTATGGCATGTAATGAATGAACCAATACCTCCAGACGACCCAGGAGATAACAACCTCATTATCGGAGATAACTAACAAGGTGATATTCGATGGGAGTTGGAATTGTTGGATTCTATATCTCTGCAAATGCTTTCTTTATTCTCCTAATTTTTATCCTTCAGGTGATTGGAACTCCGAAGTCCAAGGTTGATACCAGGACTCCCATCCTCTCCGCCCCCACAATGCTGACAATAACTTTAATCTTTGGCAAACTTCACGAAGGAGCTGGGGCCCTTGCCTTCCTAGCATATGGAATAGCAATGACTAAGACCAGCCTAGAAGACAAGACCTTAGGAATCCTAGCCAGAAAATTCAACTACAGCATTCTATACATATTGACCATGTTATTGATCTGTGCATACATACTAACAACCTTCGAACTCCCAGTGAAATTCGCCATATTGACTTCAGCATTGATTCACGGAGCTTATATGGCACTGCTCCTAAGGACTAAATAATTTAAGATTTGACGTGGAACTTCCCAATGATTCAGGAGATAATAACTTAATAATTGAGGATTAAGGGGTGATATTAGTGGGTCTAGTGGACATATTCCTAGTTTACTTTGTCCTTAACTTTATTTTCATTGTTTCAGTAAGTTATATGATTGTAGCAGAAGGAGTCTCCAAGAATTGGAAAAATGAAACTATACCTGTGCTCTCTCTAGCAACGGTTATGACTATCCTGTTAGTCCTTGGTCTAGTTTATGAACTCGCTGGATATGTTGGGGCGTTTGCGTCCATGCTGTTAATAGCGAAGAACAAAATAAATGGGAGAGTGCTTGGAAAAATCTCAGAGAGTCCAGCACTGTGTGTGATGTATTTGATCGGCCTGTGTGCACTGTCGTTTGTCATGACTTACTGGAAGCTTGGTTCAGTGAAAGTAGGGATTGCGTTAGGTGTGGTGTACTTCGCCTACTCAGTCCTAGCACTTTACTCTCACATAATACGGAAAGAGGTGGGACAGAAGCCGTCACAAATGTGAATAACAACTTAATAGTGGGTGATGAGTGATGCCTCTAAGTTTGAGTACGGACTTGAAAGATGCAAAAAATCTCCTCAAGATATACATAATTTCTCTTTTTCTCTCTGTTTTTGCATGGCCAGAGAAAGCCAGTATTAAAGAGATTTTAGGATTAGCTACTATAACATTCCTAGTAATACTAGTGTTCTTGTATATTTGGAATCTTTTAGCACCAACAGAAGATTTACGTTAGAACCTGATCAACTAACTTACGTGAGTGAAATGAATCCAAAGGGAATATTAGATGAGGTAACAACTTAATAGTGGGGGATAATTGATGAAGGTCAAGATACCTAAAGTCCTTTCTAGATGGCTCCTTATTCTTTACATTTTTATTTGGTTTGTTGCAGCACTAGCTACGGATTTGTTTGAAAACATGACTCTTTCAGAAATCTTATTCGTAGTTCACTTTGTTTTCATTGTGTTCGCAGGCTTAATATTCATAGCATATCTCCTAACACCAACAGAAGATTTACTTACGTGATTGAGATGAATCTAAAAGGAAATAACAGAACTAGGGAGACAACAACCTTATAGTGGGGGATGAGTCATGAATTTTGGGGAAATTCCTGCCTTTCTTTTAGTTTTTATTCCTGTGTTGTTGCTTGTTTTTATGTTAGTATACTTTGCTACATTTAGTGCCCTTGAGCAGAAGCGGCTTGAGTATCTGCTGAATCTTTATTTGGGCTTGCCACATGTTCTCTTATTCTGGAGTACAATAATGGCAGGAACAAAAAGTAGCATATTGGGCTGGCTTGTAATCTTTGGATTCCTAATACTCGCCAAGGCATTAAGACCTCTTCATCTGGTGGATGGATTGACCCTTGGAGCATTAATATACTTAGCATTTTCATCAAGAATTGTCTTGGTGAGTGTTGCGTTTTATCTGATTGTACAGCTTACAGGTAAGTGGAAAGGCAGTATAATGACTTACCTCCTCTTGTTCTGGAGTGGGATGCTACTGACATTTACAGAGTCACCTTTCCAAACATTGGCAATTTTAGCCTTTGGCACAATTCACATCCTCGGTGCATTAAAACTTTTGAAAACAACAAATCAACAAATTCATATGAGCTCAGCACTGGAGCTATAATACCTTTTGTTAAATCGGTAGGACAAAAAAGTTTGCCGTTAATTGCCAAATATGGAAGTAAGATTGTCAAGGAAATATTACAACAGCTATTTGGGTGATTTAAATGAGGAGAATTAAGATACTACTTGCAATTTCCTTTTTAATTTTATTATATTTAGTCGAAACCAGGGAAATTGTACTTTATATATTAGTTGCCAGCATGATTGTAGTTGGTCTATTGCAAAAAGACAAAAGAAAAGAGAGAAATCCATACATCATCGGCGATTCAAGTAAGGTTGAGTATCTTACGGAGGAAGAGCTGAAAGAGAGGCTTGGACATGGAAAAGATATTGAGTCGTGAGTACAGGGAGAGTATGGGGGATGACTGATGAAGAGACGAGTTAAGAATGCTCTCTTTTTCTTGTTTTTTTCTGTATTTTATGACTTCATTAGGAGCGGGTTATATAATGGAGTCTTTGATTGTTGGTTTTGCCTTAATTGCAGTATTCCTATGCACTCCACTTATCATAGCGTATATAATTTTGGGTGGTTTTGACATAAAAACTCCATATGTTATTGGGGATTCGAATGAGGTGGTTTATTTGACTCAAGATGAGCTTGAAGAAATCCTAAACAAAAAGATAAGGTGAGGAATTGTGAAAATAAAATATTGGATTGCAATCTTTATTTTTTATGTTCTTTTATGCATTCCTTTATCCGAAAACGAGAAAGTTGGGTCATTTGAAATTATTGGTGTTATAATACTTCTAACAGCATTTTACATTGATCAGAAAATACAACACAAACATAGAGAACCGTACATTATTGGTGATTCAAACAAAATTGAGTATCTTACGGAGGGAGAGCTGAAAGAGAGGCTTGCACATGGAAAAGATACTGAATCGTGAATACAGAAAAAGTATTGGTCCAGTAAGGGAACAAGTTAAAAATACTCTCAGTCTAGTATTCAACATGAGTTATTTTTAGATGTATTTTTCCAAAACGCTTTCATTTAATCCTCTTTGTATCTAATACAATCAGCTGACATTAAAAGAATTCAGAAAACGTCAGTATTTAAGTGACAATAATAATTTCAAATAAACAAGGAGGCGACAACTTTAAAAGCTAACCTTAAAAGCTAAATGCAGATAGCGTAGGTAAATTTATAACCTTGTCTTTTAAAAACGCTATGAGGTGGTTGAGATGAATCCGTTCCATGACTTAGAGCCAGGACCAGAGGTTCCTGAAGTCGTCTATGCATTTATTGAAATTCCAAAGGGAAGCAGAAACAAGTATGAGCTTGACAAAAAGAGTGGATTAATAAAGCTTGATAGAGTGCTTTACAGCCCATTCCACTACCCAGTTGACTATGGTATAATACCAAGAACATGGTATGACGATGACGATCCCTTTGATATCATGGTAATTATGAGGGAACCAACTTATCCTGGAGTTTTAATAGAGGCAAGACCAATTGGCTTGTTCAAAATGATAGACAGCGGAGATAAAGACTATAAGATTTTAGCAGTTCCAGTTGAGGATCCCTACTTCAATGATTGGAAGGACATAAGCGATGTTCCAAAAGCATTCCTAGATGAGATTGCCCACTTCTTTAGAAGATACAAGGAATTGCAAGGAAAAGAGATAATTGTTGAAGGTTGGGAGGACGCCGAGACTGCAAAGAAAGAAATCCTTAAGGCAATTGAGCTATACAAAGAGAAGTTTGGGAAGGAGTGATCCTTTCTATTTTTAAAATTTTGGGAGGTTAAAGCTATGTATAAACTGCTTACAGTTAAAGACGTTGTTAGGATTCCACCACAAAAGTTCATGAAGGATCCAAAAGAAGCCGCTAAGGAAGAGTTGAGGGAAACTTATGAGGGAATTTATGATAAGGATGAAGGTGTCATCTTAGCTGTTCTTGACGTCAAGGAGATTAGTGAGGGTATCATTGTCCCTGGAGATGGGGCAACTTACCATGAAGCTGTCTTTGACGTTTTAGTTTGGAAGCCTGAGCTTCATGAGGTTGTTGAGGGAGAAGTTATAGATGCTGTTCAATACGGAACTTTCATAAGAATTGGCCCGATGGATGGCTTAGTTCACGTTTCACAGTTAATGGATGATTATGTTGTGTTTGATGAGAAGAACAAGCAGTTTGTGGGAAAAGAAAGCAAGCGTATTCTTAAAGTGGGAGATAAAGTTAGGGCGAGGATTATTGCTATAAGTGTCAAGAGCAAAATAATTAGGGAGAATAAGATAGGTTTAACGATGAGGCAACCGGGTCTAGGAAAGTTCGATTGGATCGAGAAGGAAAAGCGTAAAGAAGGTGAAGCTTGATGAGTGGAAAAGCCTGTAGACACTGCCACTATATAACCACAGAAGACAGATGTCCCGTTTGCGGTAGTAGGGATTTAAGTGATGAATGGTTTGATTTGGTGATAATACTACACCCCGAAACCTCTAAAATTGCTCAAGCATTAGATGTGAAAGTTCCTGGCAAGTATGCTATCAGGGTAAGATGAAGTAAGAGAGTTGATGGGCGAGATGACAAGGGATATCTACTATAAACTGCCAGAAAAGCTCAGGAGTAAGTTGAAAATCCCATTAGGTCAATTAGTTAAAGGTCCACTGCCTAAGCCTTACTTTGATTCGCTAAAGAAGTTTAAATCAGCTCCTTATTTAATAACCGTTGGTGATGTTGTAACTGAGAACGTTATTAGGCTTGGAATAAAGCCAAACGTGGCTATTTATGACCATAAGACTGAACGCAAAGTTTACAATCCAGAGGTAAATTCCAATGCTGTGATACTAACCGCTAATAATCCTCCGGCAACAATAACGAAAGCTTTATTAAATGCAATTAAAAAATCAATTGAGCTTGCCAAAAGAGGGAAAGAAGTTCATATCAAAATCTGTGGCGAGGAAGATTTAGCGGCTATACCTGCTGTGATTTATGCTCCTGTTGGAAGTTTGGTTATCTATGGACAGCCCAAAGAGGGCATAGTGCTTATAAATGTGACTCCTGAAACTAAGCTTAGATTTGCAAAACTGCTTAGAGAAATGGAGGTGGTTACCGATGGAGATTAGGATTATTGAAGTTAAAGAAAATCCATTAGTTGGAAGGAAGGAGATTTACTTTGAAGTCGTTCACGAAGGAGAGCCAACACCTTCAAGAAAGGACGTTAAAGGAAAGCTTGTCGCTATGTTGGATTTAAACCCAGAGACAACCATCGTTCAATACATTCGCTCATACTTTGGTAGCAGGGTTTCAAGGGGATTTGCAAAATCCTATGAAAGCAAGGAGAGAATGCTCTATATAGAGCCCGAATATATTTTAAAAAGAGATGGGTTAATCCAAGAGGAAAGCCAATGAGGTGATTTAAATGGGACAAAAGTGGAAGCTCTATGAAGTTAAAGGTGGAAAAGCAACGAGGAAGAACAAATACTGCCCAAGATGCGGACCAGGGATATTTATGGCAAACCACAAGGATAGATGGGCATGCGGAAGATGCGGCTACACTGAGTGGAAGAAGTGACCTTCTTTTCTCTCTTTAACACTTGAGGTCAGAATTATGGATTTCTTATATTATAAGGGGTTAAAAATCAAGCTTCATCCTCAAGTCTATTCTCCAGCAGAGGATAGCTTTCTTTTAGCAGAAAATCTGAAAATTAAGCGAGGTGATTTAGCTTTAGATGTTGGAACAGGAACTGGAATAATTGCTCTTTTAATGAGCAAAAAAGCTAAATTTGTTTTAGGTGTTGATGTAAATCCTTATGCTGTAGAATTAGCAAAGGAAAATGCAAAAATCAACAACATAAAGAACGTTGAATTTCGTCTAAGTGATTTATTTGAAAACATTGATGGAAAGTTTGATATCATAACCTTCAATGCCCCTTACTTACCAGATGAAGAGCCAAAAGAAATGATAGAAAGGGCATGGAGTGGAGGAGAAAGTGGAAGGGAAGTTTTGGACAGGTTTATCGAAGAAGTTTCAAATTATTTAACTCCAAATGGTGTTGTCCAAATCGTGCAATCTTCTTTAACTGGCATAGAAGAAACCTTAGAAAAGCTCAACGCTAAAGGCTTCAACGTAGAAATAACAGCTAGGGAAAGATATTTCTTTGAGGAGATTGTTGTTATAAGTGCTAAGCTAAATAAAAGCGTCTAATCTCTTGGACAAACTTAACCTTAGGTCTCTTTTCAACCTCTTCTCCCTCTTCAAAAAAGTCTACCTCAAATTCCCTTTCTTTAGTTTTGATTATTAACACAGGCTTTATCTCGCTGAACATGAAAGTGCATAATCCCTTTAGGTATTTAAGTTTTTTGTCGAATTATTTTACGACGATGAAATAACATAAGGTAAACAAAAATGGTTTCCAAAGATTTTTAAGTCAATTGAAATACTTTGCTTTAGGTGAGCCTAAATGGTTAATGTGAGACCGATGCCCCCTGAAATTGAAGCTCTATTTAAAAAGCAACATTACGCTCTTGTGGGAAATCATAGTGGTGTAAAGCTTTGTCATTGGTTAAAGGAGAGTATAAAGCATGATAGGGTTTGCTACAAGCAGATATTTTATGGAATTCACTCTCATCGCTGCTTGCAAATGACTCCAGTTGTAGCTTGGTGCACTCACAATTGTATCTTCTGCTGGCGCCCAATGGAAGGTTTCTTAGGGACTGAAGTCCCCGAACCTTTAGATGACCCAGCATTAATAGTGGAAGAGAGCATTAAAGCTCAAAGAAAGCTTCTAAGCGGCTACTGGGGGATAAAAGACCAAATAAATGTTAAAAAGCTTGAAGAAGCTCAAGAACCTAAGCATGCTGCCATAAGCTTATCTGGAGAGCCCATGATATATCCAAAAATAGGCGACTTGGTAGAAGAGTTTCACAAGAGAGGATTTACAACTTTCATAGTTACGAATGGAACAGCTCCAGAGCGCTTAGAAGAGATGATAAGAGAAGATAAGCTCCCTACTCAATTCTACGTTTCACTTACAGCACCAGATATTGAAACCTATAACAAAGTCAACATTCCGATGATACCCGATGGATGGGAGAGAATAATGAGAACATTGGAATTAATGAGGGATTTGCCAACGAGGACTGTTATTAGGTTAACCCTCGTTAAGGGTGAAAACATGCACAGTCCAGAAAAATATGCCGAATTGATTAAAAAAGCGATGCCGATGTTTGTTGAGGCAAAGGCTTACATGTTCGTGGGCTTTTCAAGGAATAGACTAACGATAAATAACATGCCAAGTCATGAGGATATTAGAGAATTTGCTGAGCAGTTGGCAAAATATCTCCCAGAGTATCATATAGAGGATGAATACGCTCCAAGCAGAGTCGTTATGCTAATGAGGAATGACTTAGATAAAAGGGACAGATTCATTAAACACTAAGCTTTTATTTTTCTCATGCCTAAGCTATTGGAAAAGCTTATTTATTTTTGGAAAGCATTTTATGTAAGAGGGTATCAAAATGAAGCGCGTGCTTTCATTAATACTGGTTGTAATCATGGTTATTTCTTACGTACCTGTGAGTGCTAAGCCTTTGTTAGATGGATCAGTTGAGTTTTTATCCGAGGCTGAAACGCTTATAGTCCGCACTCAGGATTTAAGCCTATCTCTGTTGGCTTTAATAGATGCAAAGGAAAAAGTTGAGGGCAATATCTCAGGAGATATTGACTATTTCATGAACACTTTATTGGAATATCAAAACGATGATGGTGGATGGGGTTATACAAATGGAAGTGCGAGTAATGTCGTTGACACTTCCTACGCTCTCATTGCCCTTAAAAGAGCATTAAACGTCTATGAAAAAGGCTCTCTGATGTATTCTAAAGTTTCGCATTCTCTTGATCATGGGATTGATTTCCTTTTGGAAGCCTATAATGGAGAAGCTTGGGGCTACGTAAAAGATACCAGCACTGAGTTTTATCCAACTGTACTTGCGGTGTGGGCTTTAGGAGAGAATGGTTATATATGGAGGAATCCGATTATCAAAAATGCCATAATTTACTTGAAAAATGCAGACATCGGTGGAATTAGCAACTACACTGCCCTTGGATTAAGAATCTTGGCGTACAAAAGCGTTGGTTATCCCTATGATTATGATTTTATGGTAGGTCTCGTAAAGGAGTATCTCTTCTCTGAAAAGGGTATCCCAACATCTGAGAGAGCATTTTTGACCTTTGTTCTTGTGAGTTATGAGGATGTAAACTTTGATGTTGCAAAGGCATTGATTTTGCTTGAGGATTTAAAAGAAGGAGAAGAGATGTTTTACTGGAAGGATGAGAGCGGATTGTTCAAATCAAGTGAAATCGTCAAAGCCTCTGCCTATGCAACTTTGAGCTTTTCACTGGTTAGTGATAAATTAAGCTCTGGCTTAGAAAATCCCTTCAAGGAATCCTGCGGTGCTTTAAAAGAAGCCCAAAATCCTGATGGTGGATGGAGCTATATTAGGGGATTCCCCTCAAACGAAAAAACAACCTATTATGCACTAAAAGCTTTAAGGCTGTGCTACTTTAGAGATGTGAGCATAGAGAATGGGCTTAACTGGATGAAAGAAAGACTTCCCACATTAACATTGATGGTTAAAGAAGAGAGAGAAATTTATTCGCCATACATATACGCTTTATTGACGCTCTCAGAGTTTGATATGTTGAGTGAAGAGGAAAAGAAGGAGCATATAGAATTAATAAAGAGCATAAAGCTTAGCAATGGTAAATGGGGCAACTTTTTAGGTCCTCAGCCCTTTGATACTGCACTTGCTGTGAAAGCTTTGATGGCATTGGGAGTTTCATCAGATGATCCAGATATTGAAGAAGCAAAATCATGGCTACTCTCAATTTCCAGTGAGGGATGGGGAACGTATATTGAAACAAAAAGCTATTCCTACATGCTACCTTCAGAAGTTTCAGTAACTTTGGAGGTTCTTGAAGCCCTTCAAAACATTTCAACAAAGGAAGAACTTCAATCACATTTAGAGTGGCTTATCGAGCAAAGAACCGATGGTGGATGGGCTAACATGAAAGAGCATTATCTATTTGGAGTTTTCCAATACAAGGAAGAGCCTACTGTTGAGCTGACTATCAGGGCTACAGAGGTTTTGGCTAAATTTGGCTATGATTACAAACAAGAAACCTTGGAATGGGTTATGGAAAAAGAGCATGATGGCGTGTGGGGTAAAACGGTAATCGACTTAGCCTTAGCTACCATGTATCTCTCTCAATTCAAGTTCATACCAAAGACGAACCTTTACGATGTTGTGAGAAGAATAAGGGATGAAAAATTTGCCGTGCTCTATATCGATGATAGAGAAGATACCGCAATAAAGGTGAAAGATTCAATAGAGAAGTTCTTTGAGGCAAACGTCAGCGTTGAGAAGTTCGAGGAAATTGGGGACTTGAATTATATAATATTGACGGACTTTAGCCTGAACTTGGAGGAATATAACCCATATGTAAAGTTAGAGGTTAAAAATGGAACTATAAACCTGGAGAACAAAACCTACGATGTTTCAAACACTGTGATCTTGGCTCCAGGAAAGACCGAGATGGGATATGTGCTGTTTGTGTTCTATGAAAAAGGGTTGGATAATGTTGTAGTTGAGATCTTTGAGTCTGGTCTAATCAAGTATCTCAAAGGAAGAGCTTTGGTAGTATCTTACGAGGATAAGAACTCGAATGGTGTTGTTGATCTGAGCGATTTGAGTGTGGAGTTTGTGAGGTGATGAAATGAGGGCTTTAATAATAGGAATCGGTCAATGCGGAACTAAAATTGCAGACATATTCTCCCTCGTGGACTTTGAAGCTATTGCTATAAACACTTCAAAGAGTGATTTAGAGTATTTAAAGCACATCCCTCATGAGCGTAGAATCTTGATTGGTGAGAGCATAGTTGGAGGAAAGGGAGTAAATGGAAATCCTGTGTTAGGAAGAGATGCTATGAGGAGAGACTTAAACGTAGTTATGATGGAAATAGATTCCATAGTTGGTTATGAAGACGTGGATATATTTTTCCTAACCTTCGGATTTGGTGGAGGTACTGGTGCTGGAGGAACCCCTGTGTTAGCCAAAGCCCTAAAAAGTGAATATCCAGACTCTTTAGTGGTTGCTATTGGAGCGCTGCCACTAAGAGAGGAGGGTATAAGACCTACGATAAACGCTGCAATTACAATAGATAAGCTTTCAAAAATTGCAGACTCTATTATAGCAATTGACAACAACAAGCTTAAAGAAAGTGCTTACGATATAAGCAAAGCTTATGAGAAGATAAACTACACGATAGTGGAGAGGATAGCTTCTCTTTTGAGCTTAGTCGATGTCCCTGGGGAGCAGACTTTAGATGCGAGTGATTTGAAGTTTGTTCTAAAGGCATTTGGAAGCTTTGCAACAATTGGTTATGCAAAGGAAGAACCTTCTCGTGTTAAAAACCTCTCAAGATTGATTCTAAAATCCTTTGAAAACGAAGGGCTTTACTTAGATGCGAGCATAGAGTCAGCGTTATATGCTTTAGTTGCTGTACACGGTCCTCCATATGTGTTAAGGGCTGATGAGATATTTGATGCTTTAAGCTACTTAACAAACAAAATTAAGGGAAGACAGATCTTTAGAGGCTTTTATCCAGATCCGAGGGAGAAGGAAATAGAGGTTGTGACTTTATTAAGCGGAATATATGAGAGCAAAAGCATTGAGGATATAGTGATAACTGCTAAGAAATATGCCCAATCTTTTATTGAAGCCAAAAAAGAGGCTAAAACGAAAAAGACAGAGCTTTTGTCCGGATTGCCAGATTTTGATGATATTTATGCAGGTGGGGTTAAATGAAGGACTCAATAGATGTTGCTTTAGACCTTGATGAAAAAGAGGTGTATTCGCATATAGCCCACGAAAGTGCTGAAGATATAATAAGGATAATTTCATCTCTTGATGCTGAGAGAGCAAAAAACAGGGGAGAGATTATTTATTATGAAGATGATTGGGATGATTTGATTAAAAAGAGGATTCAAAAAGGAAAGAGGCATACGGCATTTGATTTCTATAATCCAGCGCTGCTGAACATATGGGAGAAAAAAGTTCGTTACATAAAGAAAACCAAGAATTACGTCAATGTTGGGATTTTGCTTATACTAATTCTGTTTATTTCAAGCATTGGAGCTTCAGTTCTACTAAATGAACCTCTGTTTATTTTAGGCATTAGTATTTTACCTTTGATCTTGTTTTTGCAGAGGTACAAGAGGGAAGTTCTAGATTTTGGATACTACCAATTGACCCAGTTTTTCATAGATGAGCTGAGGCAATTGATAAAAACGCACTCTCTCGATAGCAATAAGTACAAATTTAAAATCTTCACCCATGGATATTTTGGAGTCTTGATAAGAAGAGTTGGCATGACGACTTTTGCAATAGTCAAAAATGAGAAAGATACCAGCAATAGTGAATAACAATTATTAAATACTTTTTTGACCGTATAGTATTCTGAGAAGTGAGGATTATGAAAAAAGGTCAAATTTCCCTGGAATTTATGTTCATATTCAGCATAATACTCATGATGTTAGCTTATTCTCTCAGCAACGTAACATTCACCCAAGAATCTCAAGCTGTTGAACTTTTGAGGGTGGATGCTAGTTTAGAGGCTAGAAGCTTTGCAAACTCTATTTCCAACACAATCTCTCAAGTTTATGCTCAAGGCTCAGGTTCTAAAGCAACAACCTATGTCACATTGAGATACTTAAGAAATAGTGATTCACTAAAAAAAGCTTTCAACATGACAGGAACTCCTCAAATTTTCATAAGTTACCAGTCAAATTACACTTACGTAGCAATAGTGGACAGCACAACCCGTAAGTTGTATTTCGCGGATAATGGTACCATTAAGAAAAATGTCTTTAGGGCACTCTCATTATATGCAAAAACCTTGAATGATCCAACAGCTTATGATCCAAGCGGAAGTGTAACTTCAGGAAGCAATACCTATTATGGAATAGTTTTGAATGCAACTCAACTTCCTAACAAAGTAAAGATAGTAGTTGAATGGAATCCAGATAGGAATGAAATGTGGACGTTTAATATAACTTCTAGCGAGTTAAGGATAAACATTAACCCTGGTGGGTAGATATGAGGGGACAGCTTAGCATAGATTTGATGTTTGCTGTGTTGATGATAATCGTGACTATTACAAACCTCACCTACTTAGCTACTACTGAAATTTCCCATTCTGAAGAACTTGATGTATTAACTAATGTTAAGATATTTTCAATATCGCTTTCTGATCATGTGAGCAAGGTTTATGCGACTGGTAGAGGGTATAAGATAAAAGAGATTGCTCCAAATTTGGATGGGGGTAGTATTAGGGTAATATTCAATGGAACAGAAAATACAATCACCGTAAATGCGAGTGTAAATGGCAGGAGCTTTTGGATTGTAAGGAATTCAACCGTCCCATTATATACTTCCAATGTAACCTTAAGCAGTGAAGAGGAGTTTTGGCTCGTAGCTTATTATGATGAGAATGAAGGGATGCTTTATGTTAAAGTTGAAGGGTAAAAAAGCCCAGAGCGCTATAGAAATGCTATTCATATTTATCCTGATACTAATGGTAGTGGCATTACTTACCCCAAGCTATTTTGAAGAAAATAAGATTATTTCGGTAGTTAGCTATGTTAGAGCTTCCGCTTCTCATGCCTGCGATTATTTAAATACTGGTGTCTTTTCAGACAAATATCCCTATTCAACTTTGAACAGCATATTGATGTCTTTAGATGGCCAAAATCCGCGTTTAAGAGTTGTTAGGCTTAATCTTGTGCAAAATGATAATGAATTAAACATCTCTATCTTGATATCAACACCCTATTCAAGTATAAACAATGAAACGCTTGCAGAGAGCATAGAAACTTTTATTGAAGAAGAGCTTATAACAAAAATGAACTTTGTTAAAATTAATGGAACCCTCTTCTATGACGATACAATAGTGAGAATAAACGTGAGGGTTGAGAGATGAGGAGGGCTCAAATCTTATCCGTAGATGCCCTACTTTCGTTGATCCTAATCATCATGATTATTGGGATAATATTAAATACGGGAGACATTATCAAAGCTGACATTCTAAATCTAATTGAATGGTATGATAGGGCAAACATTGCGAATAATATGCTTGATGTATTGACCAAAAGCCCAGGTTATCCTGAAAACTGGGAAGATGATATCGAAGGGTTGAAGGTTTTGGGACTAAGAAGTTCTGAGTATTCAAATGCTCTGGATTATGATAAGCTCTTAACCCTAAACTCCTCCAAAGATTCTCCCAGGATTAAAAACAGTCTCTTCAACCTAAGTTATTGGAAAGACTTTCAATTGGAGTTCTATCTGCTAAAGAAAGATATCAATATCAGCGGAAGTTTTCCCACGGATATCTACATTACCCTTGGAGATGGGGAAAATCAAGTTAATATTTTCATAGCTGGGGACCAGGTTGGAAATGAAGCATTCAGCGCAACTAATGTAACTTTAAATGGAGAACCTCTGCTTGAGAGACCTCAACCCTATGATTTAGAGGTGGGCAGTGTATTGGCCTTTAAAGCACTGCAGGACATATGGATATATGCAAAAAAAGGAACGATCGAAGAGAAATATCAAATTGATGCATATTCCTATATAGAAGTTTACGTTACTGGAAGGACTTCAAATTTGCAGGCTACATATGATAATGGAGAACTCCACGTTAGTGGAAAGGGACAAGTTGCCATAATAGCCAGCGGCTACACCCAGGGAACCCTCACACTCTCCCAAAACTTCACATATCCAATCGACCTTACAAATGCAACTTTCAGCATTGTGATGATAAATGGAACGCTTGTGGAAAATAGTGCAATAATAGAGGCTTCAAAAGATCGTTCTCCTTGGATCGAATACCAAGAAAGGAGCTTTGTTGTTGCTAAACTAATTTATAACCAAACTGTACACATTAATCAAAGCTCGACTAAAGAATTAATGGCTGGGAAATTAAAGCAAAATGTCCCGAGTTACTCATACTTAAAAATAGACGTGCCAAGTGATGAGAGTGGAAACGTAACATTTGTGATTTTGGATGGAAGCTTGGTAAAAGGGCTTTTAGTATACAAGAGCAATGCATCTTCAAATGTTGTGGGTATTTTACACTGGAAAACGGGGAATCAAAACATCACGAAAGTTTATAGGGGAAATACAACAACTGTAAGAATTCCATGGAGTGACATCTTTGGACAATTCGATTCAGAAAACGGTGCAAAGATTGTAGAAATCTGGCTTTATGAAACATTCTTTAGCAGCGTTACTTTAACAGACTTAAACAACATTGGATTGCTCTTAGAACCAAAGTTTGAGCCGATTAAAGTAAAGCTTTGGGTATGGGATGACAGATGAGAAGGGGATATGTTTTCACATTAGACGCATTACTTTCCCTGCTTTTGGTAAGCATATTTGTTACGAGCATCGTTATAATAGAGAGCAACACAGAGGTTTATTCAACTTATCTTAGAGAGCAAGATAAATATGTAGCCGAGGATACATTAACTACATTAAGAACTGTTAGCTTAAGAGATTTAGTTCCTCAGGAGAGAATTGAGGAATGGAAGAGTGGAAGTGACCCATTATTACTTTCTGAGCTGGTAAATGAGGACATGTCCCCATTAGAGATTGTTGCGACCTATTGGGCTACCGATCCTCTATATCCTTCTAAGAATTTAACCCATAAAGCAGAGGTAATTTTGGGATATGTATTGAACAGAACGTTAAAGGATTACAACTATGAGCTTTTGATAAATAATTATACGAGTCCATATTTGAGGAAAGTCGGAAGTGATTATTCGAAAGCTAAAGATGTTTCTCCAGCAACTTTAGTTTTGAGCGGCTATGCGTACAATCAAACACCAAGGGGGTATATGGCGAGAGCTTACTTAACAAAAGTTGAAACTATCAGAAAAGAGCTCTATGGATGGATGAGGGTTTCAGCAGGGTCTGATAATGGAATAAATGAACTTACGATTAGCAGGAATATAACCTTGCCAAGCGATGCTAACATATTAAGTGCAGATGGGAAATTTGTTAGCAGACAAGGGGAAAGGATTACTTTATACATAAACGGCAAATTTGTTGACTGGGAATATGGTGAAATAAATAGAGACGACTTGGCATCGTATCTCTCAGGTGGAGAGAACAATATAAAGCTGGTATTTTCATATGGAGGAATTCTTTGGGGAAGCGAAATAGGCTCGGCAAGTGGTACAACATTATACATAAAGTATGAAACAAGTTCTTTGAGCGTGGAAGATCTTGACATTATTAAGGTTTATGACGTCATATCAAAAAGAACAGGTTTTATGTATTTATTTGAAAATTTTGTGCCTGGGAATATAACATCCATAAGCATGAGATTTAAGGTTAGGAATGTTGGTAAAGTGAGACTCTATTATGGATTTGGAGGAGACTTAACGTTATTGTACACAAAGAATGGAAACACCAATGGAGATGCTATTGTTGAATTCACGGATAGTGAAATAAGGACAGCACTGAATAATCTGGGTGTTTCTTATGATGATTTGAGTAAGATGGTTTTTGATTTTGTTGTAGGCTTTGATGCATATTATTCTGGCGGTTATTGGTATTATGAAGGTGACACCTATAATGATGCTGCTAACAGGCAGAGAATGTTATATGGCTACCCCGATTCATATCTTAGAATCAACTATGTTTCAAAAACCGTTACAACCCAGTACAGCATTCCCCTTTCAATCTATTTCCCCTATGGAGATAGCAGAGTAACATATAATGGGAGAGGCTTGCAGGTAACATATGATCTTCCACAAAACAGCACTCCTTGGTATGCTGACTTCTGGGTAGGTTACACATTTAGTGGTTCTACAACCCAAGAGCTTTGGGAGAACAACCAAAAGTTTTACAGCGGTCCCCTTGGAAGGTACGCTATTAGAGTAGCATATACTAAGCTTTACGATTGGATGATGGTTCCAGGACAGACAAACAACTTTGAAATAAAGATGGTGGGTGGAGGTTCATATGTTAGAAATGGCGACACAAGGGGAATCATTAAATACTTCATTCAGGGATATGTAGGTTACGGGGATGTTTTTCCAAAGCTTCTTCAGGGTTATCCAATCTATAAAGGATATAACCTAACTTATTGGTACAGTGATGGAGAAAATACTTATGAGAGACAGATATTAGTTGGAGAGTCTCCCTATAGCAACATAACAGTTGATTCATTAGCTCCGACAACTTATGCTGTTGATGATGCAATTCTAAGGCTGTTTAACAGATTGAACTATGAAAATGATGTCAATCCAAATGAATGGACATCAATACCTTACGATGGTTCTTTAACAAATCCAATTGACGTTAATCTAACTTCTGGAATACAAATGAGCTTTGCCAACATGGGAAATATACCCAAGCTTTTTGAACCTATAACAATAACTCTCAGAGTGTGGAGGGAAGAATAGTGAGAAGAAAGGGATTCTTCCTAAACTCTTTTGTCCTGCTCCTCCTGATTCCCTTAGTGCTGCTTTTGGCTACTTATGAAGACGTCTCATCTCAAATTCTCCACGCTCAAAGTATAAGAACACAAGCTGAGAGAACATATAGAACAATTTCATATCTTGATTTAGATTTTCAGAATACTTTAGAAATTTCGGGTAAGAGGGCTATCATAACTGTGGTTGATTACGTGTCATATACTGGTGACTTTGTGGATCCAAATTATATGGTAAACAACACCATCAGAGATTTAATATTAACTGGGAATTCTTCAAGCTTAACTGGATATAATCCACAAAGGATTATGGGAGACCAAACTATTAAGAGGTGGCTGATCAATTTAACTCAAGAGCTGAATAAGCAGGGTTTTACAATCTATCCAAGTGTGAATGATATTTTGAATAACATAGAGATAATTGTAGCTCCTTTGGATTCTTTTAGGGTTATCATAAAGGCTAAAATACCAAATGTTACTATTAGAGACGTTTCTGGTAAGATTGTGTATACTGGCTCAATTCCAGAGGATGGATATTTATATTCCATTGTAAGTTTGCAAAACATAGAAGATCCAATTTTTTCAGCCCTAACAGGGGGTAGATATTATCGCTCGGTAAAAGCTTGTGATTACAGTTTTCCAGAATTGTTGGATAGACCTTTCAAAGTCTTGGAAGGCAATGGCAGTGGTACCACTCAAGTCGTTGTCGGGCTGTTATCGAGGGATGTTGATACTACAGAGATATACTTTGGAAAGACGTATCCTACCGATGGAAGTGCCCTTGCAAAGGGATATGTCTTGGAAAATGAGCCAAGTGCGACATTAGATAACGTTATCGTGAACACTACACTAAATGGGGTTGAAACTTCCCCAGCTGATGTTTTTGATGAGGGAGATAGAGGGGTTTTAGTTTTTGGAAATGCCAGCGGTGGAGGAGGAACAGCAAATTGGGCAAACACGTCTCTTGAGTATAGGCTCAACATTACCGTTAGGAACGATGTTGGACAGAATTTAGCTGACTATCAAATTCCAATATTGCTTTCAACGTCAAAAGACCTCACAGTTCAGGTTCTTAATTTCCTATTTTCAAATACCCAAACAGAAGGAAGCGATATCTATAAGATCAAAGCCGCTATTGACATTTATGACACAAGCGGAACTAGGATACCTTTCTGGATAGAGTATTGGGATGCAACTAACAAAAAAGCTCTGATTTGGATTAGGGATTCTTTGAATGCTGGACAGTCAAAAACTTACTCAATATACTTTGGTTCAGGTGTGACAACCAAAGGAGATGGAGATAGTGTCTTCATATTCTTTGATGACTGGGAAGATGGAACGTGGAATGATAAATGGGTGAAAGTTGACCAAAATCCAAGTGTAATCAATGGAGAGCTTGTCATTAATGGTGGGAACGAAGTTGAGGTTGTTAAAACTAAGAATCAAATAAACTACGATGGTTCATTTGCGGTAAGGTTTAGAATGAAGGCGGCAAAGAACAGGGATTGGGACAGTGGTATTGGAATAGAGGACAGCAGTGGCTTAAAGCTTTTGTTCACGGATGATTACGGTACAAATGGTCAGGGATTAGCCGTTCACAGACCTTGGTGGAGTTTCCTTACCTATACTATCGGCAGATCAGATGTCAAAACTTTCCACATATATGAGAGTATAGTGGTTCAGGGCTTGATATTCTCTGATGCCAAGTTTAGGGACATAACAGACAGCTGGAGCAATGATGATTACTATCCAAGACTGTTTGATCCTCCTTTGAAATACATCTATCTCGTAACAGATAGCGAGAGAAAAGCGAGAAAAACTTACTATGATTTTCTATTTGTGCGCAAGTATCCTGACTTAAACGGAATCTCCTTAGAAGATTCAACTAACTTTAGTGGGATATACATAACATCTCCTATGAAAACAGAGAATGATATAGAACAATACACCCCACCTACACCAAGTGGCGGCTATGCCGCTTCAAGAGCCTATGATATTCAACCATTTATAGAATGCCTTTCAGACAACAGATATTTTGGTATTTACAGCGGAGTTTCATTCTTTGAACGCCTAGAGGGAAGTACTGTAAATCATGATGCTTATGAACAGCTGGCAAGACAAATGCAGGATGAATTTGGTTTAAAATTTGGAAACAGCTATTATCCGATAGGCTTAGTGAGTTTCATGATACCCAATACTGCGTATGACGAAAAGCTGTTTAACCTTGTATATAGCTTAAACATAAACTTAGAAGAAAACCAAACAAGCTTCGACTATTACTTCCTAAAATACTACTTTGCAAATGATGCAACCGCTCAAGTACAGGGGTACAGGGTTTATGGTATCTCCTATGGAGTAGTTTCTCAAGAAGATCTGAGTAATGTGTATTTCTTCCTTGACAATCAAACGGCTGTTGCTATATTTGGAACTCAAGGTGCTCAAGATTTGTTAAAGAGGTGAAATCATGAGGATAGAAAATTTGTTCTATAAAATTGGCGAGATGATAGAGTCCCTGTTTGGCTCAATAAGGAACATTATACTCCCGAGACCCAAAGAAACCCCTCCAACATTTAAATTTTTAAGGAAAATAGTTAGGAGAAAGGTTACTGCACATGAGATGCTAATTTTAAAAATTCAGCTCTCATTTATTCTCTATCTAATTGCATCTCTAATTTCAACAGTGCTTTCACGTAATCCCCTGTATTTGGTATTGCTCTTTATCTTGTTCTTTATGTACATGAGAGCTATTTTAATTAATTACAAAGAGTTCTTCATTGAATACAAGCCCTATCAGGTATTTTTCTATTTATTGGCAATACTCTCCCTTGGAGCCTTTATGGGATACTCAGTGCTCAGAAGGTTTAATCCAACGCTTCAATATCTCCTAGTTTATTCGATTGTAATCTTCGTGGCTGTTTTAATTCTTGCCAAGTGGTTTAAAATGAAATACGGAAGGGATTGGACCTATGCGGTAGTTGAGGAGATAAGAGGAGAGGTTGTTAAGATAAGTACTCACTACGATATCTGTGCAAATGTGAAGAGCGGTGAATACTGGATTGATGCAGTGCCAGACTTAAAAGTTGGCTCATTAGTAAAAGTCCTGGTTGAAGAAAGAATGTTTAGAGGAGCAATTCCAAGAAAGATAATTGAGGTTTATTTAGACCAGCCTTCATCATCAAATACTTCAACAGAGCCAAAAGAGGAAAATGAGAGCAGTATTAGCTTATAAATTGCAGTGTACGGTTCTCTTTTATAGGTTTTCACACTCATCCATTCTCCATTTTTAATTATCAATAGTTCCACATAATCGTGATCTGGCTTTATTACTATAGTACCGTCTTTTTCATAAATTTCAAATCCTAGTTCATTTATTATAGGTTTTAGGACTCTTAACATCTTGTTCTCATCTCTCAGGGAAATTTTATAATAAAAAGTATATCCCATAACAGACCCCCATCAGTACTCTCAAAATTAGTAAGAAAAGAAACTATAAAAAATTTTCGATTTTACAATTCAAGGTTAAAAATTTTAAAGTAGAAAAGAATTACTCAAGCTCTCCACAAAGTTTAGCGAAATTTCTGTAAATTTCACTACCCTTCTCTGTGTGAGCTACCTCGGGGTGGAATTGAACTCCATAAATTGGCAGCTCTTTGTGCTTCATTGCTTCAACTTCACAGAATTCGCTCTTTGCTAAAAGCTCGAATTTATCTGGAATTTCTTTAACCTCATCCATGTGGCTTTCCCAGACTTTAAGCCTCTTTGGAATTCCTTTGAAAATATCATTCTCTTCCAAAATCTCTACTTCAACTAGGCTGTACTCTGCTTTTTCTCCCCTTCCAACTTTTCCTCCAAAGTGTTTGGCTATTAATTGGTGTCCAAGACAGATTCCAAGTATTGGAACGTTGAATTCTTCGTAATGATCTAAGACTGCTTCGCAGTTCCCTGTTCTTTCTAAATCTGGTCCACCGCTAAAAATTATGCCCTTTGGATTCATCGCTTTTATTTCTTCTAAAGGTGTGGTATTTGGGATTATCTTTGCTTCAACTCCAAGATATCTTAATGTTCTCCAAATTCTGTGGACGTATTGTCCGTGGTTATCCATTATGATTATCATCCTTCCCCCTCCAAAACTTTTATATTATGGAGAAATTCTTTTGTAAATTCCAAAAATTCCTCTGAGAGCTTTATAACTTCTTCAGCCCTTTCCTTTGGAACTTCAAGCATAACATCATAGTCTGCTTCATGTCTCAAATTAAATGCCATCACTAGAGAGGTGTAAAGTTTGTAGGGAATTTCTCCAGTTTTAATGAACTCCTTTCCAAAAAGTGCAATGAGTGAGGAATGCTTTGATACTTGAATGTTTTTTGTTAAGAGAAGAGCTTCAGTACAGTAAAACATGGTATAATACGCTCTTGCTGCAGCAAAATCATAAAATCCTCTTTTAAGAAGTTCTTTGCTCGCCTCTAAACTTTTTTCCGCTTTTTTTATCAGTGCCTCAAATTCATTCAACTTTAATCCCTTCCCGTTTGATGTTTCTTAAAAATGGTGAATTCCATCTTTCAAATATCTCCATGGGATAGTCAATAACCGAAATCACAACTCCATACTTTAATGATAATTCGGCAATTATTTTATTTGTCAGTTCATATTCATCAAGTGTCAACCGTCTCTGCACAAGGAGAATGATATCAACATCGCTGTGTTCTGAGAAATTTCCCCGAGCATAAGAACCGTAAAGGATGATTCCCTCTAACCTGTCTCTTAACGCTTTTTCTAACTCTCTTTTTAGCTCTTTTAAAAGTTTATTGATGTTAATGCTTGACATACTCCCACCAATTTAACTAATGTGTTTGTTGCATTAAACTTTTTCTTAGAGGAATTAATAAAGAAAGGATGAGAAGTCACTCAAACTCAATAGTAGCTGGAGGCTTGTTTGTTATGTCGTAAAGAACCCTCCCCACTTGAGGAATCTCGCTCGTTATTCTAAATGCTATTCTCTGCAAGACTTCCCAAGGAACGTTCATAGCATTGGCAGTCATTCCATCTAAGCTCTCAACGACCCTAACGGCTATGGTCTCTTTATATGCCCTTATGTCTCCTTGAACTCCAACTGTCTTTACGTTTAAAAGCACAGCAAAAGCTTGCCAAGGTTTTAGGTTTGCTTTTTCAATTTCTTCCTCGACTATTGCATTTGCTTCCCTAACGATTGCCACCTTTTCGGGGGTAACTTCCCCTAAAACTCTAACCGCTAACCCCGGTCCTGGGAAAGGCATTCTCTTGTAGATCTTTTCTGGCAGGTTTAGCTCCTTAGCAACTTCCCTAACCTCGTCCTTGTATAAATCCCTTATTGGTTCAATTAGCTTCAAATTCAAACGCTCTGGCAAACCACCAACGTTGTGGTGGCTTTTAATTTTTCCTTGACTCTCAATCCAATCTGGAGCAATTGTTCCTTGAATCAAGAAATCCGCTTTAATTTCGTTTGCAACCTCTTCAAAGACGTCTATGAAAACTTTTCCTATTATCTTTCTCTTTTCCTCTGGATCTGTTACTCCCTTTAGAGCATTAAAGAATCTCTCCTGAGCATCTACGTAGATTAGATTTAATCCAAACTCATCTTTAAAGGTCTTAATAACGAACTCTGGCTCTCCCTTTCTTAGAAATCCTGTATTAACGAAAACAGCATAAAGCTTATCCCCAATGGCTTTGTGAGCTAATATGGCACAGGTTGAGCTATCAACTCCCCCCGAAAGGGCAATTATTGCTTTCCCATCTCCAACAGTTTCTTTTATCTCATTAACTTTCTCTTCTATGAATTCTTTCCACATGATCGTTACCTCCTTCACCATAAATTTGTAAATTTTACTTAAAAATTTTGCTATTTTTGACAAAAACATGTAAAAAGAAAGCTCACTTTCCAATTGGATAGTTGGGGGCTTCATTTGTTATGAAGATGTCATGTGGGTGATTCTCTTGATAGCCGGCTTGTGTTACTATGACAAATTCGCTCTTCTCCTTAAGCTCTTGAATGTTTTTAGCTCCAACGTAGCCCATTCCTGCCCTAAGACCACCGATTAATTGATAGAGGACTTCACTAAGGGTTCCTCTATAAGGAACTACACCTTCAACGCCCTCTGGGACGAATTTTCTAGTTTTCATGTGCCCTCCTTGATAGTAACGCTCTGCTCCTCCTTTCATCATTGCCCCTAAGCTTCCCATACCTCTATACTGCTTGTATTTCCTCCCGTTGATGATTACCTCTTTTCCTGGTGCTTCTTTTGTTCCAGCTAAAAGGTTTCCAAGCATAACGGCATCTGCTCCAGCGGCTATTGCCTTAACTATATCCCCACTATACCTTATTCCTCCATCTGCTATTACGTGTATCCCATATTCACTCGCCCTATCTGCGACTAATGAGATTGCTGTTATCTGGGGAACCCCTACACCAGCAACAATTCTTGTTGTACAGATACTTCCGGGACCAATTCCAACTTTAACAGCATCTGCAAACGTTAAATCATCAACGGCTTTTGGATTCGCTATATTTCCAACTATTAGCTCTGCATCAACCTTTGCCCTAATTTTCTTCATCGATTCTATTGCTTTTAGATTGTGTGCGTGAGCTGTGTCAATAGCAATAACATCAACTCCAGCTTTATCTAAGGCGAGAGCTCTTTTCAAATCGTAAGGTCCCACAGCAGCAGCAACTATTAAATTTCCCTCTCCATCTCTTACGGCGTTTTTGTATTTTTTCCTCCACAACAAGTCGCTCATTGTTATCAACCCTACAAGCTTGCCATTTTCATCAACCACTGGTAAGCGATCAATTTTGTGCTCTATCATTAGCTTTAATGCTTCTTCAACGCTAACATTTTCGGGAACTGTTATCAATTCCCTCGTCATTATCTCCCTGATTTTTTGTCCCTCTTTTGTTGCGATATCGCTTTTTGTCACTATTCCTACAATTTTTCCATCTTCAACAACAGGGAGACCATCTATGTCTTCTTTTTCCATCAAAAATAGCGCATAGTCAATGTTTTCTCCTGGAGAGATTGTTATAACATCTTCAACAATGAAACGCTCTGCTCTTTTAACTTTTTTAACCATCTCAACCTGCTCTTCGATGCTCATGTTTCTATGGATTACTCCTAAGCCGCCTTCTCTTGCTATAGCTATTGCCATTTCCCACTCTGTAACTGTATCCATTGCGGCACTTAGAATGGGGATTTTGAGCCTTATTTTGGGTGTAATTTGAGTAGAAACGTCAACATCCTTCGGCTCGATTTGAGTCGCTTGCGGCACCAACAAAACATCATCAAAAGTATAGCCTTTAATTGCATTGACAAGTTTTTGTTCAAATCTTCCCATGACCTTTTCTCCTCCTCACCCTTTTTAACATAAACCTGGTAAGGGGTTTTTAAGCTTTATGCAACTTTCTTCAAAATGGATACTAGTAATACTAAAAACCAAAAAAATTTAAAAATCAGCAATAGTAATTTCAAGGAAGCCAGAAGGAGGAAGATTAATGAAAAAGCTCTCGCCAGAAAAGGGGTATCTAACAATTGAAGCCCTAAGCTCTTGGGTCACTCATCTAATGGGACCCTACCTAACGCTATGGCTTAAGCATATAGGATTGTCCTTCACCCAAATAGGATTAGCTCAATCTGTTTCCTCATTTGCAACTCTAATAATTGACTTTCCAACAGGAGGATTGGCTGATCGCTATGGGCGAAGATTAAATTATGCTTTTGGAATGTTTCTATTTGGTTTAGGGGTCTTGCTTATAGGGATTTCGAGGAGTTTTTCTCCAATTCTCGTGGGAATGCTCTTGGGTGGAGTTGGTGGAGCATTCATGAGCGGTACTTTAGGTCCTTGGCTTTATGATGCAGTAGGTGATAAAAAGAAAGTATACAGTATCTTTAGCAAGCAGAGAGCAATTGGGGGAATTTTGGGGGCTTTGGCTGGAATTGGAGCGAGCCTTTTGTCAAACTACTATCTAAACTTGCCATTAGTAGCTTCAGGAGCACTAGGAATTTTAACCGCTATTTCAACACTCCTTCTCTTGGAAGAAAATTACGGACATCATGGAGATGCAGGCTATTGGGAAATATTAAAGCACGGAATTGAGCACATCTTGGAAAATAAAACCCTTCATCTATTCCTTATGGCAAGCTTCTTCCTCTCTTTCTCTGCTAGGACTTTCTTCATGTTCTGGATGATTTTAGCTAAGAATATCGGCTTAAAAGAGAGCTACATGGGTTATGTTTATACGATTTTAATTCTCTCAACTTCATTGGGTGGCTTTATTTCGGTAAGATTGTCTAAAAAAGCCGACTATAAGGGTGTTGCAGTTGTTTCAACAGTTCTTTTTGGACTCATTTTAATGGGAATGTCCTTTGCCCAAAGTGCAGTTCAGCTTATAATTCTCCTTATAGCGATTGAAGTTGTGATGAGCATAAGAGGACCTGCAATGAGAACGTTTTTAAACGAGATAATTTCCTCAAAGGGACGCTCTACAATAACTTCGGCTTTAAGCACGATTACAAGCATCTTTGCAATGATGGCAAACGTTGTAGTAGGGGCGATTGCAGATGGTTATGGTTTGAGTAACCTATACCTCTTTGCAGGAGGTTTCACTTTGATTGCTTCGCTCTTTATAATGCTGGCTGTGAAAAGGGTTAAAATGGCAGTATGACAATTATGTCCATTTGTTCACTTATTTCTTTGTCATTTCTCTTTAAAATTTCCAAAATTTTTGAATTTTTGCCAAAATATTATCCAAAAGCTTAATTAACCCTAAAGCAGGGTTAAGTGTGGTGATTTCCATGAGGAGGGAGGGCGAAACCATCTAAATTCGGAAAATTTAGAAAGAGCTATTCTGAAAAAGAGATTTTAGGTGAAATTTTAAGAGAAGGAATTTATTGGGCTTTTATGGGAAGGCCCTTTGAAGTGTTGCCGTTTCTGAGGGGCAAGCTTTTGAGTGAAGCAGCAAAGCTAAATGGAAGCAAAGGAAATGTCCAGCTTGAGGTTGAAAGGCTTTTAAAGGAACTTGAAGGGCTTTACAAAGAAGTAAGCATCTCAAACAAAATCAGTGAAGAACAGATAGAGGAAATTCTGAAGTATAAAGAAAAGTTTTTTAATTTGCTCTCGTTTGAGGAGCAGTAAGCCTCTTCTTCTTTATTCAAATTTTAATTTTCTAAAGCAAATACTTATAAAGTCGCGAAAGTAGTTTGTTTTGAATGGGATGATGACGGAGATTTCGACCGAGCGGTGATGAAACTCGCATGGTCTGACCTGCAAACTTTTATCTAGAAAAATCATTAGAAAATGCGCATTTGGAAGAATAATGCATTAATTTTTGCCTTCACTTGGTAGTTTAACACTTTTTGCCAGCTTTTTCACCAGAAAAAAGCTGAGGGAAAGATTTATAAATACCTTTTCATTAGAGCGTTAAGAACCTCACGATAACTGCTAAAAACTTCATTTCTCGGAGGTGGTTTGGATGGAGGAAGTTAAGATACCCATATGCACATCATGCGGAAAGGAGATAAGTCCAAGAGAGAATGCAACTCATTTCCTATGCCCCAACTGTGGGGAAGAAATAATTTGGAGATGTGAAAGCTGTAGAGTCTTGGGGGTAACTTACAAGTGCCCCAAGTGCGGATGGGAAGGACCTTGAGGTGATACAAATGAGCGATTTCAACATTGTTGGAGTTATTAAGGTTATGCCAACAGATCCAGAGGTAAATTTGGATGAACTTGAAGAGAACGTCAAAAAAGCAATTCCAGAGAAGTACGGCTTTGTTAAAATCGAAAGAGAGCCAATAGCCTTTGGGTTAGTTGCTTTGAACGTTTATGTTTTAGCCAAGGATGAGGAAGGCTACTCTTTAGATGAGGTTGCTGATGCATTTAGAAAAGTTGAAAACGTCGAAAGTGCAGAAGTTACAACAGTTTCAAGAATTTAAAGCTTTTAATCCTCTTTTTACAATCTTTTAAATTCTTAAAAAATAAAGTTCAAAAGCTTAGAAAAGTCGCCCCGGTTTTCTTAAACTCGTCCAACACTTCCCTAAGCTCTTCATTTTCAATGGAGTTATAAAGTTCTTCAAATTTTGTCTTTGCTTTCTCTTCTCCTTCTTTAAATCTTGCCAGTTCCCCTATTGCCTTAAAGAATAGTGCGTATTCTTTGTTTAAGTCCTCAAATGAGTTTACAAAGATATCAACGTTCTTATGTATCTCTTTAAAGAGCTTTTCGCTGAACATTTCCTTTAGAAAATCAAGCAGTGTTTCGAATGCAAATAAAAACAGCTCTTCGTTAATTTCTAAGCCTTTTAGCATTGCCAAATTAATTTCTTTAAAGGCTTTTCTGTAGTTCTCCTCATTTGCATCTATTTCTGCAGAAACTAATCTTGCATTGATTTCAATTTCACTTTCTCTAGGACTCTTTAAAACTTCATCAATTAACTCTTTAGCTTTCTTTACATCTCCCTCTTCATAGTAGAAGTGAGCTAAGTCGACTAAACTTGTTAAATAATTCCTGTTATCTTCCATCTCATAGAAAAGCCCTTTTGCCTTTTCCATAAGCTCAATTGCTTTCTCAACGTCTCCAAGCTCTTCATAAATAATCGCCATGTGGGCTAATGTTAATGCTTCCTCTTTCTTGTCCCTTCTCTGTCTCTCTATTTCCAAGAGCTTTTTATAAACTCCTATAGCCTTATCTGGGAACCCAAAATGATCATAGGCATCTGCTAAATAGTATAAAGCCCCGGTGTACTTTGCTTCATCATCTTTGGCTTTTTCGACTATCCTCTCATAAATTTTCAAACCCTTTTCCTCTTCCTCTAAATGAACATAAATGTGGGCTATTTCATGGGCTAGATCATAGCTTTCACAATCTACTGCAAGTTCTTCAAGCTTTTTTAAAACCTCTTTAAGTTCTTCTTCACTCTCAATTTCTTCAAGATAAGAGTCAAGCAATTCAAGAACTTTTTCACAATCTTTTTTCTTTAAGGCTTCGATGAACTCTCTCATTTTTCTCACCACTCCAAATCTTTACTTCGTAGTTAAAAATGTATGGTGATTGTTAAATAAGGTTGTTTGCGTAAAATTTATAAATAGTCTAAATGAATCTATAAAATGGAGCTTGTATAAAGAGCCCCACCAAAATTAACAAACTTTTGTAAGTACAAATAAAAATTTAAAGGAGGTGGGCTTAGATGGCTCAATTAGCAGGTCAACCAATTTTAATTCTCCCAGAGGGGACTCAAAGGTATGTTGGTAGAGACGCACAGAGGTTGAATATTTTGGCTGCTAGGATTGTTGCTGAGACTGTTAGGACTACTTTGGGTCCTAAGGGTATGGATAAGATGCTCGTCGACAGCCTAGGAGACATAGTAATCACAAACGACGGTGCAACAATCTTAGACGAAATGGACATCCAACACCCAGCAGCAAAGATGATGGTTGAAGTTGCAAAAACACAAGACGAGGAAGCAGGTGACGGAACAACAACAGCAGTCGTAATTGCTGGAGAGCTCTTAAAGAAAGCAGAGGAGTTATTAGACCAAGAGATTCACCCAAGCATAATCGTTAAAGGTTACACATTAGCTGCTGAAAAAGCTCAAGAGATTCTTGAAAGCATTGCAAAGGACGTTGATGTTGATGATATTGACATGTTAATGAAGGCAGCAACAACAGCTATTACTGGAAAAGCAGCTGAAGCTGAGAGGGAATACCTAGCTAAGTTAGCGGTTGAAGCAGTAAAGCAAGTTGCAGAGAAGGTTGGAGACAAGTACAGGGTTGACATTGACAACATCAAGCTTGAGAAGAAGGAGGGTGGAAGTGTCCACGACACTCAATTAATTAAGGGTATCGTCATTGATAAGGAGAGAGTTCACCCAGGAATGCCAAAGAGAGTTGAAAACGCTAAGATTGCATTAATTAACGATGCATTAGAGGTCAAAGAAACCGAGACAGATGCAGAGATTAGAATTACAAGCCCAGAGCAATTACAAGCATTCCTCGAGCAAGAGGAGAGAATGCTCAAGGAGATGGTTGATAAGATCATTGCAACAGGAGCTAACGTAGTATTCTGCCAAAAGGGTATTGATGATTTAGCCCAGCACTACTTGGCTAAGGCGGGAGTTTTAGCTGTTAGGAGAGTTAAGAAGAGTGATATGGAGAAGTTAGCAAAGGCAACAGGGGCAAAGATAGTAACAAACATCAGAGACTTAACATCAGAGGACTTGGGTTATGCAGAAGTCGTCGAGGAGAGAAAGGTTGCAGGGGAGAACATGATTTTTGTTGAGGGTTGTAAGAATCCTAAGGCGGTTACTATTTTGATTAGGGGTGGTACTGAGCATGTTGTTGATGAGGTTGAGAGAGCAATAGAAGACGCAATAAAAGTAGTGAGGGATATCGTTGAAGACGGCAAGATCATTGCAGGTGGAGGAGCTTCAGAGCTCGAGCTTAGCATAAAGTTAGATGAGTTTGCAAAGCAAGTTGGTGGAAAGGAGGCATTAGCAATTGAAGCATTCTCAGAAGCATTGAAGATAATTCCAAGAACATTAGCAGAAAACGCTGGATTAGATCCAATTGACATCTTGGTAAAAACAATCGCAATGCACAAGGAGAAGGGACCAGCAATTGGTATCGATGTCTTTGAGGGAGAACCATCAGACATGCTAGAGAAGGGAGTTATTGAGCCTTTGAGAGTCAAGAAGCAAGCAGTAAAGAGTGCAAGTGAAGCAGCAATAATGATTCTAAGAATTGATGACGTCATTGCAGCAAGCAAGCTCGAGAAGGAGAAAGAAGGAAAGGGCCCAGAAGGCGGAGAAGAGACTGAGTTCTGATCTCTTTTAATTCTCTTTGCTTTTCTTCAATCGTTCTTTCTAGAAGTATCTTCAAAGCACTTTTTCTTCTTACTGTTGTTTCTGCTTTATATATAACTTAGAGAAATGAACCAATTAACTTTTAACAATAGTACAAAAAGACAGAATAGGGACAGCTATGATAAATGTGATTGAATACACAAACCTCATTAAATCCTTGGATAAAGAAAGCTTGGAGCTTATTGCAATTGCTTTGTCACTGTATTACTTAAGCACTTTAATATATGCTCTTCGCTGGAAGCTTGTTTTGAGAGGTCTGGGAAGAGATATGCCTCTTTTAGAACTTTTAAAGATAACTCTCTCTTCCATATTTATCAACAACATAACTCCAATTAGCAGAGGGGGAGGAGAGGTATTACGAATAACTTGGATCTCAAGGAAGTATAAAATTCCCATGACCTTATCGACAGTTAGCATTATTTATGAGAGAATAATGGAAGCTGTGCCAATAACTATTCTGTTGCTTTTGGGGATAACCTATTTTGCAAGCCACACGATGTATTTTGCTTTACTGGCAATTTTCATCATGATGTTTCTCTGGCTTAAATGGGAGATGTTTATAAGGCTTTCAGTTAAGATATTTAATGCTAATCTCACAACGGAAGAACTTGCGGGCATAATATCTCTAAAGAAAAATTTCTTTATGAATGTCATTGTGATTGGATTGAGCTCTATAGTTTGGATCTTGGATATTTTGAGACTCAAGCTCATTGCACTAGCACTTGGATGGAATCCGAGTGTTAGTTTTTTAGCTATAGTTTCATTTGTAAATTTAATATTCGGTCTCATGGCTTTTACCCCTGGAGGGGTTGGGATAGTTGAAGGTGGCTTAATCGGAACTTTAACCTATTTTGGGGTTCCTTCAGCCCTTGCAATCTCAATAACACTGTTGGAGAGATTTATTTCGTATGTGCTAAGTTCAATGGTTGGATTTATGACACTGGTATATTCTGGAGGTGCTGAAATATGGAGAGCCTTAAAATCGCGTTAGTTTCAGATTGGTTCTTTCCAAGTATTGGAGGGATTGAGTATCATATTCATGAATTAGCTTTAAATTTAACAAAGCTTGGTCATGAAGTTCATATAATCACGCGCTTTGGACAGTATTCTGACAAAGAGCTCCCCTATGAAGTTCACAGATTTAAGGGAAGTTTAAATGTGAATTCTTTTCACGTTAGCATTGGTGTAAAGATGCTTAAGGAGATTAATGATCTCTACAAAAGAGAAAGATTTGATTTAACTCACGGCCACAGCATCTATTCTCCGATGGCGATTGGGGTGGCAAACCTTTCAATTGGAATTAGAGGGGTTCCAAGTATAGTTACTAATCATTCTCTTCTCGGGGATTCGCTTTTTAACCTGACGTATCTCTTTCTTCTTAGGGCTTCTTTGAGAAAAATAAACTCTTTTATAGCTGTTAGCAAGGCTGTTGAGAAAGATTTTAGAGATATCTTAGGAACGAGGGGAGAGAATAAAGAAATACGTGTCATACCTAATGGGATAGATAAAACATTTTGGCATCCAGTTGAAGATAAGGAGGAATGGAAAGAAAAGCTTGGTTTTGAAGGTGTAGTTGTGATGACTACATCGAGGCTTACAAAGAGGAAAAGAATACACCTGATTCCAAAAATAGCTCATGATCTAAAAAAATATGGGATTAAAGGTGTGAAGTTTTTAATTATAGGTGATGGTCATGAGAGGGAAAAGATACGGGGGTTAATTGAAGCATATGGTGTTGAAAAGGATGTTTTAATGTTGGGACAGTTACCAAGAGAGCTAATTAGGAAATATCTGTGGGCGAGCGACATTTATTTATCTCCAACGATTTATGAAGCCTTTGGAATAGCCGCTTTAGAGGCTTTGGCATGTGGAATTCCTGTTGTTGCAAACAATCATGGAGGTATAAGCGAGATAGTTGAGCATGGTAGGAGCGGGTTAATATCTCCAAACGATAAGGGGCTCTTGGAGAATTTGGCTTATCTTATTGAGAATGAAGGGCTTAGAGAAGAGATGGGAAAATATGGAAGAAGGAGGGTAGAAGAGAACTTCACATGGGATAAGGTTGTAAAAGATATAATAAATGCCTATGAGGACACAATTAATAGATTTGTTGAAGAGCCTTTCGTTCTCTATAAGATTCATCAGGGGATTAAAAATGTTGGTATCATTGACATTTGATGTTGAGCAGGATTGTCCTCCCTATTTAACTACAACGAGGGGTGTAGTGGAAGGTCTGCCAAGGATACTGGATATACTCGATAGAAAAAACATCAAAGCTACTTTTTTCTTTACAGCAAAAATTGCTAAGAGATTTCCGCAATTGGTTAAACGAGTTGTTGATGAAGGACATGAACTTGGAAGTCATGCATACAATCACGAACGCTTGGATAAGCTTAACAAAGCTGAGGCTGAAAAAGCTATTGAAAAATCCCTCTTGGTTTTAAGAAAATTTGATGATGTTGTGTCATTTAGAGCACCAAATTTGCAATTGCCTTCTTATCTTTTCCCAAGTTTAAAAGAAAATAATGTTTTGGTTGATTCTTCAAAAGCCGCTTATAAGAGTTATGGTGGAGTTGGATTTATTGAGGGGGTTTTGGAGATTCCAGCTTCAATAACTTCCTCAATTTTAAGGCTCCCCTGGAAAATTCAAAAAATGATTCATAGCCGATTAAAGGAGCCAAAAGTCTATTTTGCACATCCTTGGGAGTTTGTGGATATGAGGAAAGACAATATTCGCTATGACTGTAAGTTTAATACTGGAGAAAGAGCTTTAGAGCTTTTAGAAAATCTAATTGAGTACTACAAAGAAAAAGATGCAAGATTTGTTTTAATGAGAGATTACTCTGAGATTTATTCTAAATTGAGTGTTTAAGACTGCAGTTTTTCAAGCTCATTTTCAAGTTTTCTGAGCTTTTCTTTGGCTCTCCTTAATTGTCTATTTGCTATCTCGACGATTTTTTCTAGATACTCATCATCAACCCAAATTTCTCCATCTTTACCTATAGGAATATCTATCCTCTCAGTTGAATAAATCTCAACCAAAAGCTTTTTATGGCTTATGCTCTTTATGTTCGAGTTCTTAAAGCCGCATTGGATGGCTAAATTCAGCAAATTGACCGCATCTTCTAAAGTCTTTGCACCAACATGGAGAATTGGGCTGTGAAGCATAAACCAGAGCATTCCATCATTATGCTTAGCGATGGCTCTTTTAACTTCTTCAATGCTGACTTCTCTATGCCATTTACCAAGCCACTTGGCGTTTAATTTGTCTCCAAAATCTGGTATCTCCATAACGACTATCCTTCCGGAGCATGAAGACGTGGTAAAATAATTCTCCATTGAGTTTATTTTCTCAAGTAGGCTTATTATGTCTTCATCAACGAGCTTTTTCTCCAAAGCCTCTCTAAACTTCGCCGTTGAAAGCCTCTTCTGTAATTCAAAGTTCTTCTCATAAAGCATGTTAAAAGGTAAGAAATGCTATTTAAAAGGTTAACGTGATAGTACTCTTAACATTTTAAAAATGAAAATAAAAAAGGGCTAGCTAATAGCAGCTTGAACAGCTAAATCTGCTCTAACTATTCCATAACCGTAGAATATTGAATCTCCTATATTGTCTGCTGTGGTGTGTAAGATGCCCCTAACTGTGTCTGTTGTTAAGTCATCTTCTGTTCCTACTGGTAGGACGGTTCCATAGTTGTTGTAGTATACTGCTTGGATTAGTGCAACAACACCGCTAACGTGTGGTGCTGCCATTGAGGTTCCACTGAGTTCTTTATATGTATTGTCTGGATAGGTGCTTAAGATATCAACACCAGGAGCAACTATCTCTGGATGTCTGTTACTCCATGAAGGGACTTGGTCGTCTATGTCAGTTGCCCCCACTGCAATTACCTCTAAATATACCGCTGGATAGCTTGGATATTCTGCCCCTTCATTTCCTGCCGCTGCAATTAGAACAACGCCCAATTGATACGCCTCACTTATTGCATCGTGTACTGAGTCTGGTGCTGAAGACCCTCCAAGACTCATTGATATAACCTCAGCGGCATCATCATCTGGATCTCCGACAATTATGCCATCTCCATCTGCATCTAACACTCCATCTGGACCAAGCAAAGCTTGTTCAATTCCAAGTATTAAGTCACTCCATGATCCTATTCCACCATTTCCTAGAACTTTGATTGCATAAATTTCAACTTCAGGTGCTACTCCAACAACGCCTATGTCATTGTTTAAGGCGGCAATTGTTCCTGCTACATGTGTTCCATGACCGTTTCTATCTATATAGCTTCTTGGATTCGTTGAAATCCTCCCTCTAAGAACGCTAATTCCCCATTTTATGTTATCTTGTAAGTCAGGATGATCATAGTCTATACCTGTGTCTAAAATTGCAACTTCAATAACCCCATCGCTTGCACCAGCTGTTATTTGCCATACATCAGGTGCTTTTATTCTTTCAATTCCCCACGGAATTGTCTGAGGTGGTTGGGTTATTGGTCTCCCTAAGATGTGAATTTCTCCATCATATTCAACCCTAACAACACCTTTAGCCTTCTCTAAATGTTTAACCGCTGACTCAGGAAGTTCTACAACGATAGCTGGAATAATTTTGTAGCGTATTTTAACTTGTCCTCCAACTTTTTCTACAACTCTCTCATTGAAGTTTGACTTGTCTATTGTCACTATAACTCTCACCTTTTCTACAGGTTCCGCCATTGTTATTCCAATATAAGAAAAAACGACTAAAACAATCAACAATGTAGATATAGCCTCTCTCCCATTCATTTGTATCCCTCCATATACTAAAGTAGACATTTGAATTTACATATTACACTTTATCCTTAAACTATATAAGGACTTGCTATTTATGATGTCTGCTTAGAGCAAGATTTTATTTGATATTATACAAGACATTAGAATCTAAGATCAGAACATCCTAAAAGAGAGTTGTTAGTTGCACAAAAACTCCTTTTTCTTTAACAAACTCAATAAAGCGCTTGTAGGTTTTGTTAACCTTTAAAGTTTCGCTGTCTCCAATTGCTATCAATTTTCGCTTTGCCCTTGTTAAAGCAACATTCAGCCTTCTCAAATCAGTTAAGAAGCCAAGTTCTTTGTTTTTGTTGCTTCTGACAAATGAGAGAATTATCACTTCCTTTTCCCTTCCTTGATATCCATCAACACTGTGAACCTCAACATTAACTAAAGAGCGAATTAAATCAACCTGATCATCATAAGGCGTTATAACTCCAATAAACTCTTCTTTAACGCCCATTCTTAAAAGCTTATCAACAAGCTCTTTAACTATCTTTGCTTCAAGAGGATTTTCTCTTGATAGCGATCCTCTTCTTTGACGCTCCCATTTATCCTCCCTCTTTGAGGTATCGATGAAAACTAACGGCTTTCTTGGATCCAAAACGTCATCCCATGGACTTCCAAAGGAAGGATTATTAACGCCTAAATCAGCTAACGTAATATTCTTCACGCGTTCATAAGCTTTAATTTTGCCACCATAGAACTCTTTGCTCGGAAACTCCATTAAAAGGGCACTCATCCTGTATTGGATTTCAAGCATCTTAGCCTTATGTGGAAACCTCTCTATGAGCTTTTCAAAGAGGGTTTCGCTCAGCCCTTTTGCCTCTTCACTTAAAATCGTTGGAGGCAGCTGTTTATGATCGCCTGCTAAAATAAAGCGCTTTGCCTTTGCTATTGGGATTAAAACACTTGGAATGGTTGCTTGAGAAGCTTCGTCAATTATGGCAACATCAAATTGAATATCTCTTATAAATTCCAAAGCTGCAGAGGAGTTCGTGCTTAAAATTACATCTGAGTCTTGGACTATCTCTTTGATGATTTCCTCTTCAATGGCTTTTGCTTCATCATAGAGCTTTTGAACGTTTTCGTTAATCTGGATCCACATTGCCATTGATTTTATGGTCTTTGCTGAAACACCTCTTGTTCCTACTCCCTTCTTGGCAAGCTTTAAAATATCTCTATCCCCAAGTCCCCTCCTGAACTGAGGTGTCGGTTTGGTGTATTGATCTCTAATTATGGCTAATCTCTCGGCTTTATTCCTAAGCATCTTAACCCTTCTATATTTCTTGTGATTCTCGACTTGAAAAGCTAAAGTAGATTCCTTTAGGTGTTTGGAAACCCTTGAAGGATGACCTAATCTTACAAGCTTAACCTTCCCCCAAAGCCCTTCAACAAGGTTATCTACTGCTATATTGCTCTCTGCAGTTGCAAGAACTTTATTTCCCCTTTTCACTTCTTGTCTTATGAGTTCAATTAAAGCTCTGGTTTTTCCAGTCCCGAAGGGACCGTGAATTAAGAAGAAGTCTTCACTTCCTAAAGCCAAGCTCACGGCTTTTATTTGACTTTCATTAAGCTCTTCATCAAAGGGGGTAAATTCGACCGTTTTGCTCTTTTTTGGCTCTTTCAAACCCAGAAGAAATTTTAATGCTTCTTTTCCATTCTCGGTTAGCTTTTCAAGATTTTCTTCCATTCTTTTAAAAGTGATATCATTTGCATACAAATCGATTCTAACCTTTCTTAAAGCCCAAGTGGGAACGCTTTCTAAAGCTACAACTAAAAAACGGTTTCCTTTTTCAACAACCGTGCCAACAAGATCACTTGCTAAAGGATTTCCTCGACTTATCAAAACCAAGTCTCCAACACTTATTTCAGTCTCAAAAGGCTTCTTTCTTCCATATTTCACGAGCTTAAAGCCGAACTCTTGTCCAATAACCTTTCCATTGAGGTTTAGGATAGCCCTTCCAACTTTTTCCCTTTCATAACCTTTAAGCTTTTTAATTTCTTCTCTCATAGCTTCAATTTCAGCTTCTCTCTCAAGCTCAACAAGTTCTTTTAATTTTGAGATGTAGCTTATTAGATTCACTTTTGATCACCAATTTTTGAAACTTTATATGTTAACCTGAGATTGTTTAAGTTTAAATAATGCAGTGATACATAATTTTCTCCTTGATTATACTAAATGTAAGGAAAAGCTTAGATAGGCTTAAACAACAGTGTTGATCAAGCTTTTTGTCAGAAGAGTTTATTATGGTGGGCCCGCGGGGCTTCGAACCCCGGACCTCCCGCTTATCAGGCGGGCGCTCTGACCAGGCTGAGCCACGGGCCCTTCTCAGCTGGTGCCCCGGCCGGGATTTGAACCCGGGTCGCGGGATCGAGAGTCCCGCATGATTGACCGGGCTACACCACCGGGGCGTCGATAATCCTTAGGCGAGAGGAAATTTATAAATTTTTCGGTAAGGATTCGTTCTTTTACTTCTTTTTTTCCGTAATCCTTAAATGCTTTTAGGTTTTATTTCTCTCTACTAAGATGGGGTGGTGTTATGAAGGTTGTAATTATGGCTGGAGGTTACGCTACTCGTTTATGGCCCATAACAAAGGATAATCCCAAGGCATTGCTTCCTGTTGGGGATAAAGTAATCATCGATTATATTCTTGAAAAGACAAAAGAGCTGGATTTGGAGCTTTATCTCTCAACCAACAGATTTTTTGCTTCCCAATTTAAAGAATGGGCAAAGGATAAGGATATTACCCTTTTAGTTGAAGAAACTCTGCATGAGGAGGAAAAGCTTGGCACAATTGGAGCTTTGGGTGAAGCTGTTAAAAAGCTCGGCTTAGATGATTATCTTATCATAGCTGGAGATAATCTGTTCTCCTTTAGTTTAAGAGACTTTTTGAGTAAATATGATGGGAAAACTCTCATAGCCGTTTATGACGTTGGTGATTTTGAGCTAGCTAAGCGCTATGGTGTTGTGCTTTTAGAAGATGATAGAGTTGTAGACTTTGAAGAGAAACCGGTGAAGCCAAAATCAACTTGGATAAGTACGGGTGTTTACATATTTCCAAAGGAGATTATGAGTCTCATCCCCGAATATTTAAAGGAGGGCAATAAAGACTCTCCTGGATATTTCGTGCAGTGGCTTCTCTCTAAAGGAGTTGAAATTTATGCTTATCGCTTTGATGACTATTGGTATGACATTGGTTCCTCTGACAGCTATCTGGAGGCTATGAAAACTTTGTTAAAGGAAAGTCACATTGAAGAGATTCAGATTAGTCCGTATTCAAAAATAATTCCTCCAGTTGTTATTAGGAAGGGGGCAAAGATTCTTGGAAGGTCAATAATTGGTCCTTACGCCTACATTGGCGAGAACTGTATAATTGAAAACTCTGACATAAGTGATTCTATAATCTTTAAGAACACTGTAATTAGGAATTCAACGATTTGGCGTTCTATAATTGATGAGAAATGCGAAATTAGGAATTTAGAGCTTAAAAAGAGTTTAGTAGGAGGACATGCAAAGATACAAAGAGGAGATTAAGCATTTTGTTATTTAAGTAAAACAAAAAAGGTATAGTATTTATCGCCCTTCTTCTATCCACTTATTCCAAATTTTGGCGACTTCATATAACAATTCTCCAAATTTTTTTGTTGTTCGGTAGTATCTTCGTGATTTGTAAATCATTTGAGCATTTTGAAGGGTCTTTATAACGATGTTATAATTGGTCTTTGTAGTTCCAAAAGGAATTCCTAACTCTTTTGCTTTCTTCTCAACTTTTCTGTGAATCTCTGTCCTAGGCAATTGCTTTTCAACGAGTATTTGATAATAGGTGGTTAATTCTCTGTTATCAAGATATCCCAATATAAATTCCAGCCATTCCTCTGAATGGAATCCTCTTTTTCTCTTTTCAGCGTTGTGAATATGTTCCAAGAGCATTTTGGCTAGTTTTTGTCTTTCTGGATGGTTTGGGAATAATAACTTCAAGAGTTCTTCCAAATTTTTCGGCTTTTCCTTTGGGATAATGATTTTAGCTATGGGAATATAAGGCATTAAGTTTCACCTCTCAGGAGTATTCATTTACAGTTAGTAACTTTAAAGGTATTGAAAAAATAATCGTAGTATATCGTAAATTTTATACGATATATAAAATTCATACCAAAAGTATTAAAACTGAGTAGGATTTATCTAATAGTGATACGTCTCATGAATAGAGTAGTTTGAGGTGTACAACCATGCATTGGAAAAGTTCTGAGAACTTGTGGAATTTACTAAAACCTGGAGAAACTATATTAATAGAGTATTCTGCAAGATCCACTCCATTTATTGTGTTTTATAGTTTAATACAATGGGCAAAAAATAATGATTTTGAGATTCTCATCGACGATATTCTGGATACATTATATGCGTATAAGGTACAATTAAGCCTAGCTGGAATTGATTTGGATTTGTTTAGTGATTTGTTAGTCATAAAAGAGAGCGGTAGAGTGGAAGTTGGAAGGATTGTTGGGCGTATGGGAATTCGAGATTCTGCGATATACTGGAGTGAATACAATAAAATAATGAGACCAATTTTTGAGAGAGCTAAACGATTGATTATTAACATTATTCTTGGGATTGAAAAACTTTTTGTATTGGCGGATAGCAAAAGGGAGATACTTAACAATATAAACAATATTTTGTCCTGGACAGGAAATACAAAGAGGATAACATTTTATTTTATTAATACTGACTTAGTGAACACTCTTGGGATTGGAGTGCTCCCACTTCTTGAGGAATTAGCAAGTACGGTTATCAACGTTGACAAAGATGAAGGAAGGGTAAAGCTATTAATAACAAAATCGATAAATAACGAGCTAGATGGGCTGGAAATAAACCTCTAAATTTTTCTTTATGATATTATAAAAAATGAGGGGCATCATATAGGAGAAGGCCTCGGGGCGGAGGTTTCACCCTGAGACAAAGTTTACATCTTCACAACACGAACCTTATGACCTTGGGCTGATCATAAAGTCCATGTTTTTAGATGCAGACTTTGGGTCGAGGCAAAGCTTTCGCTTCGAAGTCTTCTACCTATACGATACCCCTCACACTAAGGTTGTCTTTGAAATATATAAAGCTTTTTATTTCTTAATTTTAATTTAGAACAAAGTAACATTTGATATTATTAAAAACAACTACCCACTAAATTGGAGATTTAACAAACGTTTAGATGCATATTGTCCAAATATTTGTTTTTAATGCTAACTTTAAATAGCAATACGCATGATTTATGTTGGTGAGTTAATGCTTAAGTGCCAGAGATGTGGAAGGACTTATCAAAACACTTTCCGCCTAAAATGTGACTGTGGGGGAGTATTGGATGTCGTTACTTACTTTGAGAAACCCTTTGAAGAGCTTTTAAACAGAAAATTTCTTGATGTGCGGAGATATTTGAACCTTTTACCAATAAGCAGAGATTTTCTGCCAAGTTTAACACTTCCAATTACTCCCATTATTGAAAAGGAGTTTGGTAATGTCAAGGCACTTTTTAAGCTTGAGTATCTAATGCCAAGCGGTTCCTTTAAGGACAGGGGGACCTATGTGACGATTGCAAAGCTTAAAGAGGAGGGAGTAAAAGAGATCAGCTTGGATTCCTCAGGAAATGCTGCAATAAGCTTTGCTCTCTTTGGAAAATCTGAAAACATTAAGGTTCATGTTTTCATCCCAAAACACACAAGTGAAGGTAAAAAGAGAATTTTGAGGTTGCTAAAGGCTGAGATTCATGAAGTTGAAGGTTCAAGAATGGAGGTTCATGAGAAAGCCCAAGAATTTGAAAAAGCTATTTATGTCTCGCATTGGTTCAACCCTTACTTCATAGAGGGCACAAAAATAACAGCATATGAAACATTTGAGCAGGGCAAAGTTGATTATACCTTAATTCCAACGGGAAGTGGAACTCTATTTTTGGGAGTTTACAAAGGATTTAAGGAACTTTTAGAGCTTGGCTTAATTGAAAGGTTTCCAAAGCTTATTGCAGTTCAAGCTAAGGGATTTGAAAGTTTATGTGAGAGGAGTGAGGAGAAGAGCAAATTAGCAGAGGGGATAGCAATCCCAAAACCTCCAAGGAAAGAGCAGATGATGAAGGTTTTAAAAGAAACTAAAGGCTTTTGCATCTCAGTTGGAGATGAGGAGATTAAAAAGGCTCTTGAGGAATTAGTTTCGATGGGCTTTATTGTTGAACCAACTTCAGCAACAGTTTATGCTGCCTTTAAGAGGCTTTTGGAAAATGGAAAACTTAAAGGTAGGGTTTTACTTCCTCTGACAGGGTCTGGATTAAAGGTTCTTTAAGTTTTGAAGGAAAAATTTCGAAATGTTTTTATACCTATAAGGTATAATACCTATGGGGTATAATTATGAGATTCTATGATAGGGAAAGGGAAATTCGATTGTTAAAAAAAGGCAAGAGAATTGCAATAATTGGCAGGAGGAGAGTTGGGAAAACTAGGCTTGTGGAGGAAGCACTAAATCCAATAACCCTCTTCATTCCAGCAGAAAAGAATGAAGCTTTGGTATGTAAAGATTGGTTAGAAGAAATCAGGGAAAGAAGATACATTCCAGCATTAAATTCAATGAAGGAGATAGTGGAATTTTTGATGAGAGAGAATGAAGTTATTTTTATAGATGAGCTTCAGAATGCACTGAAGGTCAATCCTTCCTTCGTTTATGACCTTCAGAGGCTTCTAGATAAATATAGAGAGCCAAAAGTTGTTGTTACGGGTTCATTGATAAGCATGTCCAAAAAACTTGTGCAAGATTACAAAAGTCCTCTCTATGGGAGATTTAACTACATCATAAAGCTTAGAGAGCTGGATTTTAAGACAATAACTGAGATAACGAGAGATTTGGGATACAGCTTTGAAGATGCAATAATTTTGTGGTCGATTTTTGGGGGCTTACCAAAGTATTACGAAACCCTTGAGCACTTTAAGGTTTCAGTTTTGGAGTTTATAGAAATGATGTTCTTTGAAGAACCGTATCCAATGTTCAGTGAAGTTATTATGATGCTTAAAGAAGAGCTTGGAAAGGAGTATAAAACCTACTTCAGCATTCTTCAAGCGATTAGTGAGGGTAAGAATACGCTTGGTGAGATTTCTTCATATCTATCGACAAAGAGCACTAATCTGACTAAATATCTCTCCGCTCTTGAGAAGGAATATGAATTAGTCATTAAGAGAAAGAATGTCTTTGATAGGGGAAGGAACAGATATTACATCAGTCAAAACTTGATAGACTTCTGGTTCCTTTTTATGTGGAGAAATTATACCAAGCTTGAGAAGGGAGAGCTGAGGTTTGATAAGAACGAATTCAACTCCTACATCGGCAAAAAGTTCGAAGTGTTAATTGAAAACCTTGCTCAAAACTTTGTTCCATTTGATGTTATAAAGACAGGGAAGCTTTGGGGTAAGTTTAAAGAAAAGGAAAAGGGAAAAGACTCATTTGAAATTGACATTGTAGCTTTAGGAGAAAAGGATATTGCTTTCTTTGAAGTTAAATGGGAAAATCTGAGCTTTGGAGAAGCTAAGAAGGAACTGGAAAAGCTTAGGGAAAAGGCGAATGCTGTAGGAGACAAGAGAAATAAACATTTAGTTTTAGTAGCGAAATCGGTTAAAGGAAAAGAGAAGCTGAATGCTTTGGTGTATGATTTGGAGGACATTAAGGGGATTTTTGGAGTTTTTGAATCAAAGGGCAAAGTTCCTTAAAATTCATGCTTGCATTTGGAGGATGAGGTTATGATCGTGAATTGAAAGACTATTTAGCTGAGTTTTACTATCATAAAACATTTTATTTTTACGAATTTATTTGCGAAAAATTTATATGCTTGATGCCATTTTAATTAAATGTCATTAAATATCATTAACAGTGGAGGTGTTTTGAATGCCGGAAGAAAGAAAATATACGACAGTTTCAATACCTGTGCAACTCTATGAAAAGATTAAGAAGAGAATTGAAGGTACAGGATTTACATCAGTTTCTGACTATGTAACATATGTCTTGAGGGAAGTTTTGGCAAGCCTGGAGGAAGAGGAGAAGGAAGAAGTTTTCAGCGAAGAAGAGGAAGAGAAAGTTAAGGAAAGGCTCAGGGCTTTAGGCTATCTTGACTGATTTGCTTTTCTTTTTAGGTGGTAAAAATGGTCTCAAAACCTCATGGTGGCAGATTAATCAGAAGAATCGCCGCCGAAAAAACAAGGGAGAGAATTTTAAGTGAAGCCGAAGAATTTCCAAAAGTCCAGATTAGAGAGGGAGTTGCAATAGACTTGGAGAACATAGCCCATGGAGTTTATTCTCCTTTAACCGGATTTTTAAGGAGTGATGAGTTTCAGTCTGTTCTAGATACCATGAGATTACCCAGTGACCTGCCTTGGAGCATTCCAATAGTTTTGGATATAAGCGAGAAGGATAAAACCTTTGAAGAGGGAGATGCCATTTTGCTCTATTATAAAAACACGCCAATAGCAAGAATGCACGTTGATGAAATCTATACCTATGATAAAAAGGAGTTTGCTCAAAAAGTTTTCAAGACAATCGATTCTGCTCATCCAGGTGTTGCTAAAGTCTATGCAATGGGTGAATATTTAGTCGGCGGTGAGATTGAGCTTTTAAATGAATTGCCAAACCCATACGAACGCTATACTTTAAGACCAGTTGAAACAAGGGTTTTATTCAAAGAGAGGGGATGGGAAACAATAGTCGCTTTTCAAACGAGGAACGTTCCCCACTTGGGGCATGAATATCTGCAGAAATCAGCCTTAGCTTTCGTTGATGGATTGTTTGTAAATCCAGTGATTGGAAAGAAAAAGAAGGGCGATTACAAAGATGATGTGATACTAAAAGCTTATGAAACTCTTTTCAAGCACTACTATCCAAGAGACGCTGCCGTTATGGCAATAGTTAGGTATGAGATGCGTTACGCTGGTCCAAGAGAGGCAATACACCATGCAATAATGCGTAAGAACTTCGGATGTACCCACTTCATAGTTGGAAGGGATCATGCGGGCGTAGGAAACTATTACGGTCCTTATGAAGCTCAAGAAATATTCCAAGCTTTCCCTGACTTAGGTATTACTCCAATGTTCTTCAAGGAGTTCTTCTACTGCAAGAGATGTAAAGCAATAGTTAATGAGAGGATTTGTCCGCATCCAATGGAAGATAGAGAGTACTTCAGCGGTACAAAGATTAGAAAGATGATTATGGAAGGTAAAGTTCCCCCAGAGTACTTCATGAGGAAAGAGGTTTATGAAACCATAAAAGGCTTTGAAAATCCATTTGTGGAGGATTGAAATGCTAATAATTCACCACTGGGACACTGATGGCATTGCTTCAACGGCTTTAACCGTTAAAGCATTAAACTTAGATAAATTCATTAATCTAAGTCCGCCTATTGGAGAGTTCAGATTTGACGAGAGAATCAGGAAAGAGATTGAAAAAGCGGAGCAGATCTACGTATTAGATCTCAGCTTGCCACATGAGGTTGAGGACATTGAAAAAGAGATAGTTTTCATCGACCATCATATACAAGCTAAGATAAAGAACCCAAAAGTTAAGCAAATAAACCCTGCTTTGAATGGTGAATATTCCCCTTCCGCTTCTTTTGTTGTTTCTCAATATTTCTCTTTATGGAATGAATGGAGTGCTTTGGGTGCTTTGGGAGACATAGGTAGGAAAGCATTTGAAATTCCCAAAGTTAGAGAACTCTTAAAGAACGCTGAAATCTCTGAATATGAAGCCTTCAGATTAGTTCAGCTCATTGATTCAAACTACATCGTTGTGGATAGAAAAGGAGTTGAAGAAGCAGTTAAGGTTCTTCTTGAAAGTTCCACAAAGGAGCTCTTAGAATATGAGCCATGGATTAAGAAAGTTGAGGCAATAGAAAAGACGATAGATGATGCGATTAGCGGTTTGGAGCTTAAGAATGGATTTGCATTTGTAACTTTTGAGAGTCCCTTCAACGTAATCTCCAAAGTTGCAAGAAAAGCGGTCTGGGAACTTGGATATAAAGGAGCAGTGGTTGTAAATAGGAATTTTCAAGGAAAAGCCCAAGTATATTTTAGAATATCATCTGAGCTAGCTGATAAAATAAAGATGAGCGAGATAATTTCAACCCTTAGAGGAAAGGGCTTTAACGCTGGAGGAAAGAGGGAGGTTTTGGGTTGCATATGTGAAAAAGAAAGAATTGACGATGTATTGGGAATAATTAACGCCCATTTGAGGTGATTTAGATGGATGAAAAAATTAAAGAGAGCTTAGAAAATGTTAAAAAAGTCTTTGTAATTGGTTTGGACTCAGCGCCTCCAGAGCTTTTATTTGATAGACTTTTGGACGATTTACCTAACATAAAGAAGCTCTTAGAAAAATCTATTTATGGTCCTATGCAAAGCACAATTCCCGCTATTACAATTCCTGCTTGGATGGTAATGGCTACGGGAAAAACTCCTGGTGAATTAGGGCTTTACGGATTTAGGCATAGAAAAAGGGGAACCTACAACGACATTTGGATTGCTCACAGTTTAATGGTTAAAGAAAAAGCTGTGTGGGATTATATTGCTGAAAAAGGTAAAAAATCTATTTTAGTTGGTGTTCCTCCGAGCTATCCTCCAAAACCGATTAACGGTCACTTAATTTCATGTTTTATTACTCCAGATGCTTCTGTTGATTACACCTATCCAAAAGGTCTCAAAAGCGAAGTGGAAAGATTAGTTGGTGAATACATCTTTGATGTGGTCTTTAGGAAAGAAAACAGAGATGAAGTTAAAGAACAACTTTGGGAAATGACCAAAAAGCGTTTTGAGGTTATAAAGCATCTCATCCAAGAAAAAGAGTGGGATTACTTTGAATTCGTTGAGATTGGGTTGGATAGGGTTCATCATGCCTTTTGGAAGTATTTTGACGAGAATCACCACTTACACGAGCCAAACAGCAAATATAAGAGCGTTATTCCCGATTACTACAAGCTTCTCGATAAAGAAATTGGAAAAACTTTGGAGCTTTTAGATTTGGATGAAACTGCCGTTATTATAGTCTCAGATCATGGAATAAAAGCCATGAAAGGTGCTTTTGCAATAAACCAGTGGCTTATTGAGGAGGGACTCTTGAAGATTAAAAATCCAGAGATTTTGAAGGAAAGAAGGCAGGTTAGGTTTAATGAGTTGGATGTTGATTGGAGCAAAACGATCGCTTGGGCTTGGGGCGGCTATTACTCCAGGGTTTTCCTTAACGTTAAGGGAAGAGAGCCTCATGGAATTATCGAGCCTGAAAATTACCACAAAGTTAGGGACGAAGTTGCCGAGCTAATAAAGACTATTAGAGGACCAAATGGTGAGAAATGGGATACAAAAGTGTTCTATCCAGAGGAAATTTATCCAATAGCCAAAGGGGATAAGCCTGATATGATGGTCTATTTAGATGATTTGAACTGGAGAGCAGCGGGAACTTTGGGCTATGAAACACCTTACTTGTTGGAGAATGATCTGGGTCCAGATGATGCCGTTCATGCAGAATACGGGGTTTTTGCTCTTTATTTGCCTGGAATGGAAGAATCAAGGCAGATTAGCTTAACCATATATGATTTTGCTCCTACTGTGCTTAAGCTCTTTGGGATGGAGAAACCGCTTAGAGGGAGGAGTGTTGTATGAATAAAAGGGATATAGTTTTTATTCCTCATGCACTAGAAAGAATGAAGGATAGAGGTATCTCAGAAACCCTTATAGTTGAAGCTTTAACTAACCCAGATGAAGCTATAGAAGGGTATTTTGGGAGAAAAGTCGCCCAGAAGGTTATAGATGGAAAATTGATTAGGGTTATTTATGAAGAGCATGAAGATAAAATAATTGTGATAACAGCCTATATAACTTCGAAAGTTGATAAATACCTGAGGTGATTTGCATGAAAATTTCATATGATCCAAAGTATGATGTTATGTACATCAAGTTTTCAGATGCAAAGATAGTGGATACCGTTGAAGTCGATGAGGGGATTATCATAGACTATGGTGAGCATGGGGAAATCGTAGGTATAGAGATAATCAACGCATCGGTGAGGATCAAGCCAAAACCCCTGAGCGAGATCACTATAAAAATAGAAGAACAAGCCGCTCCTTAGGTGAATGTTATGGAGGGCTTTACAATCTGGTTAACAGGTCCAAGTGGGGCAGGAAAAACTGTATTAGCTCACGCCTTAAAGAAAAAGCTCAAAGAGATGAATTATAAAGTTGAGATTCTGGATGGCGATGTTATAAGGAAAACACTTTATCCAAACTTAGGATTTAGCAAAGAAGCCAGAGAGATGCACAATAGGATAGTAATTTACATGGCTAAGCTGCTCTCAAGAAATGGTGTAGTAACGATTGTTTCCCTGATATCGCCTTATAGAGCTGTTAGAGAGTATGCAAGAAAGGAAATTGACCGCTTTATTGAGGTTTATGTATATGCTCCTCTCGAGGTTAGGATTCAGAGAGATCCGAAGGGGTTGTACAAGAAAGCCATGCGAGGTGAAATAAAAGGATTGACGGGCTATGATGGAGTTTATGAAGAGCCAGAGAACCCTGAGGTGAAGGTTGACTCTTCAAAGATGACGCCGGAGGAAGAAGTTGAAGCTGTATTAAGGAAAGCTAGAGAACTGGGCTATCTTTAGGTGGTTTTATGCTTCCCTTTATTCTTCTTGGCTTCATTGTTGGTTTTTTGGTTGGGTTGACGGGAATTGGTGGAGGAGCCTTGATGACTCCATCCCTTATCTTCTTGGGAGTTGAACCTTTGATAGCTGTGGGCACTGATTTAGTATATGCATCTATTACAAGGATTTTTGGCGTGCTCTTTCATTATAAGAAAGGTAAGATTAGACATGATTTAGCTTTAAGATTGTTTGCTGGAAGTGTGCCCGCAATTTTGCTGGGCTCTGTTTTGCTTAGAGTGATAGATAAGAACGCACTTAATCACTATCTCACTCTACTGCTCGGCTTAATCCTTGTTCTTAGTTCCTTTCTCAGCTTGATTAAAGGTGAAATCCACGTCCCCATAAGACCTAGGAGAGAATACCTCTATCTTTTGGGGTTTATTGTTGGGTTGACTGTGCAGTTCACCTCAGTTGGTGCTGGCGTCATAGTGAGCTTTGCGCTGATGAATTTAGCTAAAATAAGCCCGAGAGAAGTTGTTGGTGTTACAATATTTTACGGTTTAGCTTTGTCTTCATTCAGTGCTTTGAATTACGCGTTTTTAGGAGGTATAAACTATAGCCTAGCTTTATTGTTAATTGTTGGAACTCTTCCGGGAGTTTATTTGGGAGCTCATGTAAACGCAATAGTGGAGAGGGACAAGCTGAAAAAAGTTATTAATTTGGTAATCCTAGCTATTGGGTTTGTGATACTCCTTCAGAGGATGATTTGAGTTGCAGTGATATTCTGAGCACTTTGAGTTATTTTGGTATATAAACGCGATCTAATATTTATAAACATTTGATTCTTCAAAATCAAAATATTTACATGTTTCTTGATTTCATACAATCAATAGCAATATTTAATTCAGCTACCTTAATATTCGGCAATGATCATAGGGAAGTTTATCTTGACTTAAATTATTAAATAACCTCCTATCTCAACATATCTTCTAAATCAAAGACATGAAAGCCCTTTTCCCTGAGATCCTCTTTTCCATCCAGAGACTTGGCTATTATTCCATAGTGGAAGTCTCCTTCGAACTCGACCATTCTTGCCTTTCTCCTCAGAGCTCTAAGTATGTTTTCAGTCTTCTTCTCATTGAGGTCACTCCATTTAACTTCGAAGAGGAATATTTCATCGTCTCCAAGTGCAATTATGTCAATTTCCTCTCCCTTAAACCACCAGCGCCCGATTTCCTTAAATTCAACCGGTCTTTTCAAAATTAGAAATTCTCTTGCGACATCTTCAAACTTCTTTGAAAACACCTTAGTCAAAGAGTCTTCATTAACCTCTACCTTTCCCAGAGAAATCCTGCCCTGATTTGGGTATACTAGAGTAAACCATGAAAGAAGGAGGTTGTTTCTGATTTTATATACACTCCTCTTTTTCTTCACTAGTATTGGGGTTTCCTTTTCAATGAAGCCCAAGCGCAACAGGTTCTCTATATATGGATAGATGCTCCTTGCGGGCTTTCCTATAAAGTTGGCAATCTCTTCAAGCCTTGTATTTCCATGGGAGATGGCACTCAGTATTGAGAAATATACCTTGAGTTCTCTGAGCTCCTGGGAGAGGAGTATGTATGGTTCATTGTAGAAAAAGCCACCATCACTTAAGAATTCCTCTTTTACAAGGTTTTCGATCGTTTTATGCCTCTTGGCAACATTGAGATAGGTTGGCGTTCCACCGATGAGCATGTAAGCTTGGATCCCATAATCTTTATCTTCAAAGAATTTTAAAGCGTTTAGGTAATCAAGCTCTTTCAGATGGATATCTCTCGTTCTTCTCCCGTAGAGGGGAGAGGCGTAGCTTAGAACTTCATCCCACATCATTCCCAGCAGAGAGCCGGAGATGACGAGCATAACGTCTTTTTTGCTCAACTCGTGGTCCCATACTCTCTGGAGATCACTCAATATCTTCTTATCACTTTTTATGGCATAGGTGAACTCATCTAAGATTATTAAGGTTTTTTCTGGAAGTTTATCAGCCATATATGTGAAAAGTTCTTTCCAATCGTTCAGTTCGAGCTTTTCGAGCCACTTATCATTAAGAAATTTTGCCAGCTCACGTTTGAACTCCTCAATTTGGATCTCTTTTACAGCTTCAGGAAACGTGAAGAAGAATGAGTTTTTGTTTTTGGCAAATTCCTGAAGAAGTCTTGTTTTCCCAACTCTCCTTCTACCGTAAAGGACAACAAAAGAAGGGGTGTTTTCCCACTCTCTCTGAAGCAGGGCGGTTTCTTTCTCTCTATCCACAAACTCCATACCACCACCATATTAATCATTGTCTCAAAAATATAAATAAGTTTCGATTAATCATGATTATATATAATCGTGATTAGAATATATTGTTTTGATGAAGGACATTTATACAGAGGATTACCTGAGAAAGCTGGGTTTGAATGAGAGGCAGATTAGAGCCGTGCTCTATGTAAAGGAGAGAGGGAAGATTGGGAATAAAGAGTATCAGGAGTTGTTTAATGTTTCGAGACAGACAGCAACAAGGGATTTGAGTGATTTGATTAGATTGGGAATTTTCGAACGTGTCGAGAAAGGGAAGTATAAACTAAAGACTCACCATGAGTCAAATATGAGTCAAAAGGTGAAATCCCGTGAGTGAGGCAAGCGAAGCCTTAGAAAGCAACGATAATATTTCCCAAGTCTGAGTTGTTCAGAAAACCAAAAGTGTTATATATAATACTTTCTAATTTTTGGACATGAATACTCTATCAAAAATGGAAGTTAGAACACTTTTGAAACTTAAGAGAGAGGAAACTATAATTGAGTTAGCTAATGAATTAGGTTTATCCATTTATCGAACCTCTATTCTTGTTGCATCCCTCAAAAGAAAAGGTTTGGTAAAGACGAAAAAAAGAGGGAAGTATAAAATAGTGTCGTTAAGTGAGGCAAAGCCTGCGGAACTTTTTAAAGGGTTGGTCTCTAAGTTTGGTCATATGCCCCTTGATAGCATTTTAAGTGGGAAAAGTCTACCACTTCTAGCCGTTCTTAAGGTCACTCCTCTAAGTGCCTATGAGCTCTGCATAAAGAGTAGCCTTTCAAGGAGTACTCTCTACTACATACTTAACAAGCTTTCTAATTACGGCATCATTGGAGAGAAAGACGGAAAATATTTTCTAGTGGAGAGATATAGGTTGTTTCATGAGTTTGCTAAAGAATTTTATGAGCTACAAAATTCTATTAAGGCTAGGGAGTTCTGTAAAGATTCCGCTGTGATATGGAGTGGAGTTGGGGAATTTATTCTGTTAACTAGGGAGTACAAAGGAAAGGATGCTGAAAACTTCCACTTAACTGGGCTTGAACGATTTAGTGATTTCGGTATAGATCTTATTGGAACTGGGCAGTATCATTATTATTATTCTGAAAAAGTAAAGGGGCTTTCCCTAGAAGAGATTATTGTGCATGCACTACTCATTGATTTCAGCACAAGAACAATTTTGTATTCAATAGTTCTCTTGCTAGCGTATAAGGATAAGATAAATCAAAAGAAGCTTTTTAAGCTTGGTAGAAAATACGATGTCAGCGTGAGCGAATTGCTGGAATATCTCGAAGGCAAAGAAGTTAAAAAGTATCCCTACCCCTCTATGGAGGAAGTGAAAGAAATTTTCAAAATGTACTTTGGTGAAGAGAAGTGAGTGTGGTAACTAGAGAAAAAATAATATCTGAATTTCATCTGCTGGAAGAGAAAGCTAGATTACTGTCCATTAAGCCTGTGCAGGTTTACATGATTGGCGGTGGAAATTTGGCTCTTAGAGGACTCAAAAGTGCAACAAAGGATATTGACATTGTAGTGTTAGATGAAATACAGTTTTCTCTCCTGCAAAACCTTTTAGAGAGTCCACAATTATTGCCTGTTTATGTGAGGCACTTATTACAAACTTAAAGCCATCATAATTGAAGGGTGAACCCATGAGTGAAGCTATCTCCAAGCTCAGAAATCAGGGAGCAGGGCTCTTCTATCTTTAGACATTGATTTTGTTGCTTTTGAAAGCAAATTTAGGAAATTAAAGAGTTTAGCTATCCCTCAAAATTTGGAGGATTGCCCTCTCATCTAGCACTATTAACTCATCCGGCACGTTCTTCACCTTCCTAGCTACCAGAAGGTAATAGCTCTCCCCCTTCCAATTGCTCAGCTCGACTTTTCTCTTCAGCTCTTCAAGAAGTTTTTCACCGTTTATAGGCTTGTTTCTCCACTTGCACTCGCCAAATAAGGCTCTTTTTCTGTCCCGACTGAGGGCTACTATGTCTATTTCATAGACTTTTCGCTGTCCATTTTCTCTATAATAGCCCCAATGTCGCCCTATCTCGATGAATTTGAAGGGTAGTTCTTTCTTGCTATTTAAAATCCAGAGCAATTCTCTGCAGATGAAATCGAACCTCTTTCCAGTGTAGTCAGGCAACATGGAGATTACTTCTCTCCCAAGATCTTCACGCATTGCCTCATACTCACTCTGCCTCGGATGAACAAAACGGAACCAGAAGTTGAGCAGTGAATGATTTATATAAAGTACTCTTTCCTTTCCGAGGATGGCTTTATCGTAGGAGAGCAACTTAAAATAATCCACTAACTCTTTAACCTGTCTTGTCAACGACGTTTCTTCCCGATTCATGTATCCTGCTATTTTGCTAATTGATGTGGCTCCATTAGCCACGGCTTCAAGTATATCGTAATACACTCCAGAACGCCTCCCGAACTCAAGGGAGAGTATCCTCGGCACTTCTTCCTCTAACGGTGCCGAGAGAGAGAAGAAAAGAGTGCTAATGATTTCCTCTGCACTCTTTCCTTCAAGTCCTTCATCTTCAATAGCTACGTAGTACTTGGGAAAGCCGCCAAAAACTGCGTAAAGCTTCATAAAGTCATCAATATCTTTTATTCCAAGTTCCCTTGACATTTTATAACTGGCTTTAATTCCAAGCTCCTTCATATGGAGTTCTCGCTTTATCCTCTCGTAGAGCGGCTCATTTGAATCTCTGAAGAGCTTTTCAATCATTCCAACTGTTGAACCGGTAAAGATCAGCATGAGGTTTTTCCTGTTCTCGTGGATGTCTATGAACTTTTGAAGGGTTGAGAACACTGAAGGCTCAACCCTCTGGAAGTCCTGAAATTCATCGAAGACGACAACGCCATTAAATCTTTCGAAAAGTACTTCAAAAAACTCATTCCAGCTCGATATACGTTCATACTTTGTTATGACTCCTTTTTTCCTCAGAATTTCTTCGTACTCTCTCAAAAGGGATTTGGAAGTCTTACCTCTATTAACGAAGAAATAGAGGTCTTTTTCTCCTAAGAACTCAAGGAGGAGTCTCGTTTTGCCAACTCGCCTTAATCCATAAACCATGATAGTGTAGAGCTTCTTTTTTGAGCGTTCTCTTGCTTCTTCAAGTATTTTCATCTCAACCTCTCTGTCGATGAAACGCATTATATTCACCTACTGAATTATTCACTTAGTGAATATATAAATTTATCTGTGTAGGAAAACGGTCCAAAAAAGTTGGAGATTCCTGACCTCTCCTCCTGAAGGGCGAGGCTTGAGGGAGAAAAAAATGTTAAGGTGGAGGAATGTTAGGCTTCAATTGACCTTTCCGATCAGCCATTCCCAAAGGGGGACAACATTCACCTTTCTTCCCCCTTCTGCTATCGTTCCTTTCTCATCCCATGTTATTACACTCAGCCTTTTGGCCTTTAACATCTTTCCTACCTCCACTAGGTTCTTAACTTCCCTTCCATAATTATCTTCGGTTATCTCTTTTGTGACCTGTATCACCTCCTCCACCTTTAACCCTTTTTTCAAAATGAAGTCGACCTCTCTTTTATCGTCCCGCCAGTAGTACAGTTTATAACCTCTTCTCAAGAGTTCAATAGCAACTGCATTTTCCATTTTCCTGTCAAAATCTGGTGATGGAGTAAAACCTGCACTCAAAAAGGCGGGATCAATAATATAGGCTTTTCTCGGAGATTTCAAGCTTTCTCGTATCTTGTAAGAAAAGCGCTCTGCTTTGACAATTATAAAGGCCTCCTCAAGATATTCAACGTAATTTTTCACAGTGTGCACACTGCCAATGTTTAGAGCATTCTTCAGCTTCGTGTAGCTGAACTCTCTAGCAAAGTTAGAGACAAGATAGAGAGAGAGCTCGTAAAGGGTTGAGGAGTACTTCACGTTCCTTCGCTTAACTACATCCTTCATTATGATGCTGTCAAAAAGCATTCTCCCATAGTCACGATAATCATAGCCCTTGACAATCACCTCTGGAAAGCCCCCTTTTTCCAGATACTCGGAAAGTTTTGAGAGCATTTTTCCTTCCTGAGAGCTCATCTCCACCTTTGGCTCAATTTTTTTAGCCCTCAAGGATTCCCTGAAGGAGAATGGAAAAACTTTAACTTCAACATATCTCCCCGTTAGATGGGTTGCCAGCTCGCTGCTTAGCAGTTTCGAATTCGAGCCAGTAAGAACGACGTTATAGCCCAATCTTCTGAGCCTATTGACAAAAAGTTCCCAGCCCTTAACATTCTGGATTTCATCGAGAAAGATAGTTTTAAACTCTCCATAAACCTCATGAGCAAGCTTTAAGATCTCGTTGAGGTCTTCTATTTTGGCCAATACCTCATCATCGAAGTTTACATAACCAAAATTTTCTTTAAGAGTGTTTACTGCCAAAAAGCTTTTTCCCGCCCTTCGAGGTCCAGTTATTACCTTTATCAGGTCAGTTGGAAGGTACTGCTTGAGTTTTCCCTCAGCTTCTCTCTCAACATAGTGTTCTTTTCTCAACTTTTCTAATTCATACTTTTGGGCTATTATGTGCTCCCTCATCTTGTGCACCTAAGAAAATATAGTGCATAAAATTTAAAAAATTTGTGCAGTTTAGTGCATATTCTTGAGTTATGGTCCACTTCTTCAAGGGTCTTTCTGAGGAAGCCGAAGTTGGAGATAATTCTCAATTAATGCTTTGAGGGAAAATGAAGGTTCTAGTAACGGCAGAAGCTGGTTTTATAGGAGCAATTTTAAAGCTGAGAATTGGGAAATAAACAATTTTGAGCTTATTTCAAGCTCATTAGAAAAGTTGATGTGAGTATACAAAATGCTTATATATTTGTATTACAAATGTATCTGCAGGTGAATTACATGGGAAATGTTATTAGTATTCGTGTTCCGCCGGAAATTAAGCACGAAATGGATAAGTTAAAGGGTGAAGTTAACTGGAGTGAGGAAATTAGGGAATTCATAAAAAAGAGGATTAAAGAATACAAAAAGAGAAAAGCCCTCCAGGAGGTTGTAGCCTACATCCAAACCTTGCCCGAGGCACCAAAAGGAACAGCACAAGAGTTAGTGAGGGAGGACCGTGATAGTCATTGACTCCTCGGCTTTTTCAAAGTTTTTATTAAAGGAAGAAGGCTGGGAAAAGGTAATCCCCTACTTAGACCCAGGCTTAGAACCACATGCCGTAGATATGTTAATCATTGAGACAACAAATGTGATATGGAAATACATGAAAAAGTACAAGCTAATAACGAGAGAACAAGCTATAGGACTTTACAGGCAGATGACAAAGCTCATAAGGGAGGAAGTTATAACGCTGGAGCCAGGGGAGAAATATTTGCAGGGAGCTTTGAAAATTGCTATAGATTATGACATTTCCATTTATGACAGCCTGTTCTTGGCACAGGCTGGAAATTTAAAAGCCGAACTGATTACAAGCGATAAAAGACAAAGAGACGTGGCGAGAGAAATTGGACTGGGAGTAGTGTACATAAAATAACGCTCCGTATCCGGGTTACTTTTGTTTATGCCTGCTAAAACCAAAATATTTAAATATTCGAGTCATGCTTATTATAATCATGATTCGAAAATTTGTAAACCGGAAGAGGGAGCTCGAAGTCCTGGAGAGAGCATGGAGGAAAGGCTTTCGGCTTTTTGTGGTCTACGGGAGAAGAAGGGTGGGAAAGACTGCCCTTCTGAGGAAACTCTTGGAAAATAAAAGGGGCATATATTTTCTCTGCTCCCAGAGGGGGTATGGGAAAGACATCAAAAGATTTTCTCACGAGATAAGTTCTTTTATTGGTACTCCGGTAAGATTCGAAAGCTTTAGGGATGCATTTAGGTTCCTAAAGGGACAGGGGAGGCTTTTGGTGATTCTTGATGAGTTCCCTTACTTGATAGAGGCAGACAAGGGCGTTACATCTGAGTTTCAGGAGGTGGTGGATATAGTGCTTGAGGGTTCAGAGATCACCATTATCCTCTGCGGTTCGAGCGTTGGAATGATGGAGCGTGAGGTTCTCAGCTACAAGAGCCCTCTCTACGGGCGAGCAAGTGGGGTTCTGAAGGTCAAACCATTCCGCTTCTTCGATATGGTGGAATGGTTTGGAAAGGACTTTGAGAAGCTTTTAAGACTCTATGGGGTCACGTGGGGGATTCCCAAGTACATGGAATTCTTTAAAACGGGGAGCGATGATGAGATTATCAACAACTTCTTTGACCCGAGTGCATTTCTTTTCAATGAGGCGAGGCTTCTCCTCATGGAGGAACTGAGGAATCCAACCAGATATATGCAGATTATCGAGGCCATAGCCATGGGAAAAACCCGGCTTAACGAGATCGCTCAGTACGTTGGGATGGATGCCAAAGATCTATCTGCATATCTTAGGGTGCTCTCGAATCTTGGAATTGTGAGGCGAGAAGTTCCAGTAACAGAGAGGAAAGCCAAGAGAGGGATTTATGTTATAGAAGATGAGTACTTCCGTTTTTACCACCGCTTCGTCAGTCCGCATTATGAGGAGATAGACTCCCTCAATCCTGAGCCAGCAATTCAGGATTTCCTGGGGAACTTTAACACCTATCTTGGAAAGACCTTCGAAAAAGCAGCCAAAGAGTTTTTAATAGAACTTAATAAGTATGGGAGGTTGCCGTTTAAATTTACAGAGATCGGAAAGTGGTGGCATAAAAATGAGGAAATTGATCTCGTTGTGCTGAACAAAAGGAAAAATACGGCCCTGCTGGTGGAGGTAAAGTGGAAGGAGTTGAGCGAGAAAGAAGCGAGGGGGGTTTTGAAAGATTTAAAGCGTAAAAGTGGGCTTGTTGGGTTAAAAAACTGGCAGAAGTATTACGGGTTGATAGCGAAGGGCATTGAAGGTAAGGAAGCTCTTAAAAGTGAGGGCTGGTTCCTGTGGGATTTAGAAGATTTCAAGAATTTGAATTTTAAGATTAGATGATAATACTAAAGTGAATCAATAAGCGAAGCTCTGCGGAGGATTGGGGAACAAAAGTCCTTGGAAGATCAATTATTGGACTCTATAATAAGAAATTTTACTATATGGTGTTCGATCATTGATGAGAAATGTGAGATAAGGAATTTGGAGCTTAAGAAGAGCTTGGTTGGTGGACATGCGAAGATACAGAGGGGAGATTAAGGATTTGTTGTATGCTACTACATTTAGTAAGTGAAATCCTCAATAAACCTTTTAATCTCTGCATGTAGTATTTTAAAATATGAAGAAGTGGGAGAGAATTTTTGAGCCAAAGTTTGCTTTACCGCTGATAACACTGGTTGCATTGATTTACAGGATGTATCCTTTTTTTAAGTACAAATATTTGTTTGGATATGACCCTTATTTTCATTTAGCTTATATTGAGGAGAGCGTGAAAGCCGGGTATTGGATAAAGTTTATTACTTTTGCAAATGCACCATCGGGTGCTAAATTGGATAGTCCTCTTGGTTTGTACTTGGCACCTTATTATGTTTACAAATTTTTTAATATCTTTGGAGTTTCTTTATACGATGCTTTTAGGATTACACCAGTTATTTTTGGAGTTTTAACAGTTGTATTCTTTTATTTGGCTATCTTAAACTTCTATGGTAAAGAGGAGGCATTTTTTTCTGCTTTCTTTTTAGCAGTAATGTTTGGGCATGTTTTTAGGTCGGTAGCGGGTTATTATCGGGGAGACAATTACATGCTCTTTTGGTATTCTTTTGCACTGTTTGGTATTTCTTTAGCTTTTAAATATTGGAAAAAAGATGAGAGATATTTATTCTATTTAATTCCAGCTTTTGCAAGTGGATTAGCATCAATATTCTGGAAAGCTTATTATCCAATATTTGGATTTTTGATTGGAAACGCAGTTTTCATTGCTATAGGAGCTTTTATGTTGAACAAAAGAAGATATTTCTTAGATTCGGCTCTGTTAACACTTTCTACGGCTTTTGGAATTTTATTGGCTCTTAAACTTGGGGGAATTTATAGCTATGGGATGTTATGGAACAGTGGCATTTCAGAAAAAGTCGCAAAGGAATTTGGCTTTAAGCTTGAAGCGATTAAGGATATTTATCTATTCGTTCATTTGAAAGTCTTAGTTCCGTTAGTTCTTTTGTTTATCCTTCTGCTGTTCCTTATTAGCAAGATTAAAAGAGTACATTATAAACTAGGTGCATTGAGTTTGGTAACAGTTATTATGATTGTTGGGGTCATGAAAATCGATAAGCCTCCTTTCAACTATGTGTGGATAATAAAAGAGCTGTTAACTGGCTTTGGAATGTTCACCAATCCACCCATAGCAGAAACTCAAAAAAGTACTTTTCAAGACTTATTTGCTGCATATAACATTGTCATGTTTTTAGTGCCATTTTATTTTCTTAGATTTTATAAAAGATTCAAAGTTGTGGATGTGATGAATTTTGGTTTAATAATTCCAAGCTTGCTCATGATTTATTATTGGACACGGTTTTTGTTTATCAGTTCAATAACAATTGCATTGATGGGAGGAATCGGCTTAGTGAATTTTTATAAAATTATAAAAGGCATAAACATCTCTGCCAGAAAGTTAACAGCTGTTACTGTTATTTTACTACTGTTAATACCTTTTGTTAGTGCTTCTTTAGGTTTTGAAAGGCTTTCAAATGAGAGACCTTTTGCAAATAAATACTGGGAAGATGCTTTAGTCTATCTTAGGAAAAATTCCCATGAGAGTGATGTGGTTTTAGCATGGTGGGATTATGGTCATTGGATAAGCTATTATGTAAGAAGAGCGCCAATTGCCCAGAGCGGACCGAATTCATTTGTTGCTAGTTATTATCTAGGAAAAATCAACGATAACCAATTAATGGCTCGTGGAGTTGATTATGTAATTGTTTCCTATGATACTGCTTTAAAGTTTGGAGCTATTCTGGAAACTGCTAAAGAGCCTAAAGAGGAACACTTCATGGTAGTTCTCCCTTTAGTCTCCACATATAAAGCTTTAATATTTCAAAGAGAGAATTATAAAATCGTGGCAAAGCCGGGTGAAAAGTGGCAAATAAGCGTTATTGTGAATTATAAAACATATACTCCAAAAGAAGTTTGGATAGAAAGCAAAAAGGGGGTTAAAAAAGTTAAAATTTCAACCACAGGAAATGTTGTCAATGCTTATGTTTATATTAATCTGAATTATGGCTACGCTGTTTTGATGAGTGAAAAGAGTTTTAACACTACTTTAGCTAAGTTAATGTTCACAAATGAGTATCCCAAGAATTATAAGCTCTTTTATTCAGATGGCGGCATAGTTAAGGTGTTTAAATTTGAACATCCAAATGTTGAAGTTATAAAGAATGGAAAGGAAATTCGCTTTGCGTTGGAGAATGGAGATAAGGAGTATAGTTTGTGTATTTCTGGATTTTATGAAAATGGGACAAGAATCTTCAATGATTGCTATCCAATAGCTGAGAATAAACCTATTGTTATTGAGATGAAAATTCAAGAAGTTAAGGTCATTAGATATGCCCTTTATGAGAAGAAAAAAGTTTTAGATGCAGGGATTTTTAGAGTTGATTAATCGACAAATTTTTAATCTTTAAAAGTTGTATAACAAATTCGGTGTAGTTGCATGAAAGCTTTAATACTTTCTGGTGGACACGGAACAAGGCTTAGACCTTTAACGTACTCTCAGCAAAAGCAGCTTATTCCGGTTGCAAATAAGCCCGTTCTTTTTTATGCAATTGAAGATGTCATAGAGGCAGGTGTTCATAATATAGGAATTATAGTTGGACCAAACAAAGAACAGGTAATTAACGCAGTTAAAAGTGTTGATTGGGATGCTAACATTGAGTTCATTTATCAAGGAGAACCTTTGGGATTAGCACATGCAATAAAAGTTGCAAGAGATTATCTTGGAGATGACGACTTTGTTATGTATCTTGGCGATAACATCCTTAGAGAGGGGATTGTCAAGCATTTAGAGCATTTTAAGAAAGGTGACTTTGATGCGAGCATTTTATTGTGTGAAGTTCCAAATCCGCAACAATTTGGTGTTGCAGAGCTTAGCGAGGATGGAAAAACGATTAAACGATTAGTAGAGAAGCCCAAGATTCCGCCGAGTAATTTAGCCTTAGTGGGAATCTACTTCTTTAAGCCAATCGTTCATGAAGCTGTTGAGAACATAAAACCCTCTTGGAGAAATGAGCTTGAGATTACAGATGCAATTCAATGGCTAATTGATCATGGCTACAAAGTGGGATGGACAAAAGTTGAGAATTGGTGGAAAGACACTGGAAAGCCTGAGGACATTTTAGATGCGAATAGATTGATTTTGGACGACATTAAAAGGGAGATAAAAGTTAAAACTAAAGCTAAGATACTTGGAAGAGTTATAGTTGAGGAAGGAACTGAAATTGACGAAAACACAGTTATTAAAGGTCCAGCAATAATTGGAAAGAACTGTAAGCTCAAGAATGCTTATATTGGTCCTTATACGAGTATTGGGGACAATTGTGTTATTGAAAATACTGAGATTGAGGATTCAATAATAATGGATGGCACGGTTGTAAATTGTGGTGGGAGAATAGTAGAAAGCTTGATTGGAAAGGAAGTAAAGATAATGGAAAGGAACCAACATCCTATTGGAAGAAAATTAGTCCTTGGAGACAGATCTCAAGTGATTTTATGAGGTGAAAACAAATGAAGGTATTAGTTACTGGTGGAGCCGGTTACATTGGTTCAGTCATGGTGCCAATGTTATTAGATGAAGGATTTGATGTCGTGGTTCTTGATAGATTTTTCTTTGGAAAAGAGACTTTAAAAGAAGTTGAAGGGCATCCAAGGCTAACGCTAATTAAGGATGACATTCGCTGGTTTGATCCTTCAATAATGAAGGGGATTGACGGAGTAATTGATCTGGCAGCATTATCCAATGATCCAGCTGGGGAGTTAGATCCTCAAAAAACCTTGGAAATAAACTACAAGGGAAGAGTGAGGGTTGCTCAATTAGCTAAAAAATATGGGGCTGAAAAATATATTTTTGCATCGACTTGTAGTGTCTACGGTTTCCAAGATAGTATTGTGAATGAAGACTCTCCAACAAATCCACTAACAACTTATGCAAAATCTGCAGTTCTAGCTGAGCAAGAGATAATGCCTTTAGGAGACAATAATTTTAGTGTGACTTTCTTAAGACAAGCAACGGTTTATGGACTTTCTCCAAGAATGCGTTTTGATTTAGCAATAAATGCCATGATATTGTATCTTTGGAAAGATGGCAAGTTGAGAATAATGCGTGATGGAACTCAGTGGAGACCTTTTGTGTATGTTAAAGACACATCAAGGGCATTCATCAAAGTTCTTGAAGCTGATCCCGATATTGTTAATAAACAGATATTCAATGTGGGAAGTAATGAACAGAACTATCAAATATTTCCACTTGCAAAAATGCTTGCTGAAGCTTTAGGTATGGAGTTGCAGTATGAATGGTATGGAGATCCAGATAAGAGATCATATCGTGTAGATTTTTCAAAAATAAAAGAAGTTCTTGGATTTAAGCCAAAGTATACTCCAAAAGATGCAGCAAAGGAAATTTACCAAGCATTAGAAGATGGCAAGGTGAAAGATGATATTAAAACTAGAACAGTTCAATGGTATAAATATTTGCTTGAAGCTCATAGAATTATTAAAGATGTTGAGTTAGGTGGAGTTATATTGTAGGAGGTGAAGAAAATGCCTTTTAAATTTAAAAAATTGGAAATTCCGGATGTAGTATTAATAAAGCCCAAGGTCTTTGAAGATGAGAGAGGCTTTTTTATGGAAACTTACAAAAAGTCTGATTTTGAAAAAGCTGGAATAAACGGTGAATTTATTCAGGATAATCATTCAAAATCAAAGTATGGTGTGTTAAGGGGATTACATTTCCAGAAAGAACCCTATGCTCAGGCAAAGATTGTTAGATGCATTAGGGGAGTTATTTACGATGTTGCTGTCGATTTAAGAAAAGATTCACCAACCTTTGGGAAATATGTTGGTGTTATTCTTTCAGAATACAACAAATATCAACTCTATATTCCAAGAGGCTTTGCTCATGGATTTGTAGTGCTGAGTGATGTTGCTGAAGTAGCTTATAAAGTAGATAATATCTATGCCCCAGATTATGAAGGAGGGCTAATTTGGAACGACCCACATGTAGACATTCAATGGCCCATTGAGGATCCAATACTCTCAGAAAAGGACAAAAAATGGCCAACACTAAAAGAGTTAATCAAAAGAGGAGAATTGTTTTAGGTGAGTTGGGTTTTTATTTTTGTAACTGGGACTTAATTAATAAGGTGGTTAAGATGAGAGTTGCAATAATTGGTGCAAAAGGACAGCTTGGAAGTGATTTGGTTAAGGCTTTTGGAGAAGATGCAATCCCTTTAACTCATGAAGATTTAGACGTTACAGACTTTGAGAGTTTAAAAATTTTGAACGAACTTAAGCCCGATGTTATAATCAATACTGCTGCATATCATAAAACCGACGAATGTGAGGAGAATCCAGAAAAGACTTTCCTTGTTAATTCAGTTGGTGCTAGAAATGTAGCACTCATATCTAAAGAAATAGATGCAATAAATGTGTACATAAGCACTGACTATGTATTTGATGGAACTAAAGGAGAGCCTTATACAGAAGAAGATGTACCAAACCCTATAAACGTTTATGGAGTAAGCAAATATGCTGGAGAGCTCTTAGTCAAATATATAACCGACAAGCATTACATCATTAGAGTTTCGAGCCTCTTTGGTGTTGCAGGAGCTAGTGGAAAGGGAGGAAACTTCGTTGAGACAATGATAAAACTTGCAAAGGCTGGTAGAGAGATAAATGTTGTGAACGATATAGTAATGTCTCCAACCTATACGAGAGATGCAGCTTTAGCTATTAAAGAGATACTTAGAAAGAGACTACCTTATGGAATATATCACGTAACTAATGATGGCTTTTGCACTTGGTACGAATTTGCAAAGGCGATTTTTGAAATAACTGGCATTGAGGTAAGTTTGAATCCGATAACTTCAGATAAGTTTCCAACAAAGGCTAAAAGACCAAAATTCTCGGCTCTAAGCATTGAAAAGCTAAAATCTTTTGGAATCAATATGAGACCTTGGAATGAAGCGTTAAAGGATTATTTAAGAGAGAAGGGGCATATATATCACAGGACAAAAATCTAGTCAGATTTTGGTGAAGCTTATGAGTGAAGCAAGCAAAGCTTTGTGGAAGATTACTAAAGGACGGAGATTTGAATAATAGCAATCCTTAAAACCAATGAATTATTAAAATCTGAGATGGTTGCTATGAACACTATCCAGAGAATAGCAAAAAACATGGCTGTGCTATTTCTTGCGAGAATTGCTAGCACGTTATTTGGCTTTTTCTATGTAATGTACACTGCAAGATACTTAGGACCAACAAATTATGGTATTTTAGCATTCGCCTTAGCTTTAAACGGAATATTTGGGGTTATTACTAATTTTGGTTTTGATCCTTTAACCGTTAGGGAAGTTGCGAGAAATAAAAGTCTAGCTAAGAAATATTTAGCGAACGGGATTGCTTTAAAGTTGCTTTTTGGGACTTTGACTTTTTTGGTAGTAACCTTAGTCGTTAATTTACTAGGTTATCCTGAGGTTACTGTTAAAGTTGTTTACTTAGTAACGTTTTCGACGATCATGGCCGGAGTTAATAACTTATTCAACGATATATATCAAGCATTTGAGAAGATGGAGTTTATGTCTATTGGGCAGATTTTGAGTAGTGCATTATCCTTAGCTTTTGCTTTAGTTGGGATAAAACTTAACTTAGATGTTTTGTACTTTTCAATGGTTTATCTTATTGTGAACTTGATCGTTTTGAGCTATCATATTGCTGTTATGATCTGGAAGTTCGTGATGCCGAGTATTGAAGTGGATGTGAGATTTTGGAGGAATGTTTTGAGAGAAGCATGGCCTTTTGCTCTCACAGCCATGTTTATTTCGATTTACTATTGGATAGATTCGGTTATGCTGTCATACATAAAAGGAGATGAAGTTGTTGGATGGTACAATGCGGCTTATAGATTAGTTATTAATTTATCCTTCATTCCTGGTATTGTCAATATGGTGGTCTTTCCCGTCATGTCAATATTTCATATATCTTCAAAACACTCTTTGCATTTAGTGTTTGAAAAGTATTTTAAATTTATGCTAGCGATTGGTATTCCCTTAGGAATTGGGACAACACTTCTAGCTGATAGAATAATAGTAACTATATTTAGCAGTGAATATATTCCATCAATACAAGCTCTTCAAGTACTTATCTGGGCAATGGTATGTGTCTTTGCAAAGCTTCCATTTGTGCGGTTGTTAGAATCAATAGACAAGCAATCAATCGTGGCAAAAGTAACAGGGATTGGAATGGTGGAGAATGTTATTTTAAACTTAATGATAATTCCAAAATTTAGTTATATTGGTGCAAGTATTACAACACTTATAACGGAGATTACTGTTACAACTCTTGTAATTGCTTCCGTTTATAAATCCGGATATGGTATTCGGAAAAAACACTTCTTAATGTATATATCCAAGCCGTTCATTTCTAGTGGACTAATGGGATTTTTTGTTTGGAGATTATCACATGTAACAAGGAACTTGATGATACTAATAGTGTTATCTATATTCTTATATAGTGGAGGAATGTTTATAATAAAAGGAATAGATAAGGAAGATTTGGGTTACTTAAGCAAATTAAAAGTAAGATAAAATAAAGCTTTAAGAGACGTAAATAGAATTAGCTTGATATCATAGAAAAATATACTTTAGAAAATTACTAATGTTATACTCAATGTTCTCATTAAACATGCTTCTCTGTGTCTGTCATATTCATGATATCTTGATAAATTTTCTCTGTTTTTTTAGCTATTGCTTCATAGCTACACTTGCTTTTTATATATGCTGACAACTTTTTAGGAGGATATCTCTTATAGTTATCTAGCATATATTCTATAGCCTTTTCCAAAGATTCAATGTCTTCAGGAGGTACTAATATTCCAAGTGTTTTCTTTATATTTTCTTCTAAAGCAGGAATGTTAGTAGCCACTACAGGAGTACCACAAGCAAGACTTTCAAAGAATGTTACACCAAATGTTTCCCATGTGGTTGGTTGTACATAGATATGAGCATTTCTCATATATTTTGCCACATCTTTTTGTGGTTTAACTCCCAAAAACTTAATAAATTTTGCAATATTAAGATATCTTGCTAATTTTTCATATTCTTCTCTATATGGCCCATCCCCAATTATTTCAAGAAGAATATCCTGTCTTCGCTGGATAATTTTCTTGAGTGAATAGATAAGATACACTAATCCTTTTTCTGGAATAATCCGTCCTACAAAGAGTAATCTTCTATGCATGGATCTTTTCTGCTGGAACAATTTTGGATAAAATATGTCAAAATTAATTGGATTAGGTACAACACAGAAATTGTTATATATGCCATAACTCATTATGTGTTTTTTTAAGTAGTGAGTGGGAGTAAGGATTAAGGTTGCATTTTTTAGTATAAACTTTGCCTCTATAATATCTACCCAAGAAAGGCTCCTTCTAGGAAATCCACTCCAATGCTCACTTATTACTACAGGAATGTGGTATAACTTACCTAATAATACTGCATTTATCCCTGCATAAAACCCATGAGCATGAATTATATCTGGCTTCCAACCTTCTTTTAGTAATCTGCGAAATCCTAGTATGATACCAAATAAGGTAGGTATTTGATTGATGTATGTGATCAGTTTATTTACTCGATTAAATAATTTATTTTCTCTGCTTTTTTTAATTTTATCGCGATTATCTCTTATCTTTCGAGTAATTGCAAAATCCAGCTTTTTTAAAATTCTTGAAAATATTCCACTATATTCAATTTTAACGACTTCAATATTGTCCTCAAAGTTTTTAATTACTCTGTAAGTGTATAAGATGCCAAAAACATCTAATGGGTGGGTAGGGTATGAATAAAGAATTTTCACTGAGTTATTTTTTGAGATTGCTTTTGCAAATTCTTTTATAAAAATACCTGCTATTGGATTCCTATCTGAGGGATAATTGGTGGGGATGACCAATATTTTTAATTTCTTCATTTTGTATCCCCCCAATACACATAAACCCATAATCCCCTGTTATAGTATATTTGGTTAATTTTTTGATAAACTCGCACTTCTCTGAAATCTGATGGCGTGAATCTTTCAGTTTCATTCCATAATTTTAGATATTTAACAACGTCCGCATAAGATAACCATATATAATAACTGTTTAGGTTATGGATAAAGATATTTTTGAAATGATCCCCCACATATTGGTTTCTAGGTGCCTCATCAGAAACACCTAAAATTGAGTTAGATGCTGCAGATATAGTAGTAGGGGAAATCCCCAATATAGGGTTGTCTGTATCTTTATTTTGAAGTAACCACTTTGTTCCAGTAAACTCCATAATTGTGAACTGCCCATTTGGAGCTTCAATGAACGGAGATGGGAGTGTATTAAATATGTGCAGAGTACTTATAAAAATGAGGAGACTTACCCAAAGCCATCTTTTATAGTTCTTCATTACAATGTTTTTATAAAGAGCATAACCAAACATCAATTCAAGTGAAAATACACTGTATCTAATTCCTCTAAATATATCACTTCCAGTAGGTAATACAAATGTTAAGAGTATTGTCCAAATTGTTGAAGCTACAAAAATAAATATTAACAATTTGTGTTGTCTGGTTTTCTGGATATATTGTCTTTTTGATATCAATTCGAATAGAGCAAGCAAGACTACAACTCCCATTGTTATATATCCTCCAAACCATTTAAAAATGAATGTTGTTAATTTCCAAAAAGAGAAATGGCTAATTTTAGAAACTTCTGAAATCGAAACATAATTCTCTGGAGTAACAAACCATCTTAAGACCATCATAATCCTTCTTTTCCAAAGGACAGTTCTAGAAAACCAAGAGATAAACGAAACTACAGAAAGAATCACAATTTCAGTAAGATATAGAGCATTTCTTTTATTACAGTTTGTCAAAATGTCTAAAAATAACATTAATCCTAGAAAATATGTCCAGAACAATGAAAATAGTGGATGGAGTATCGGCAAGAATACACTAACAAGACTAAGGAGAAAAGTGGTTTTAGGTTGTTGGATTTTAAAATGTAGCAAATATAAATATAACAGTAATGGGAAAAGATTCAAAGCAAATGTATGGGGGGCTGGAGATAAAGGTGCTAAAAAAATAGAAGGGATTAGTAGGATTGAGAGAATTATGTACCTCCTTGTTGTGAGTTTAGTAAAAATGTTTTTTGTTAAGGTATATATAGATAGAACATAGATAGCAAAAAACAGTAAATTAATGCGACCAGTTATTATTAGAAATGAGATATCAGCTAAGTATGATATTCCAATAATTATAATGTGAATTGCAGGATAGTAATTGGTAGAGGGTATTTTACCAGTTGTAAGAATATCTATCACGTGCCCTATATGTCTAAGTCCATCCGCTCGACTAAAAAAGAAATACTTCTTCCATAAAGGTGTAGATATGATATATAAACAGCTTGTAAGCAGAAAAAACACAAAAAACTTTTGTTGCACTTTCTTACTTATAATAACACCAACTAGTGAGAGTACATAAATACTACTAATCAAAAAGAATATACTCTTTGCGGATGAATACGGAGATAGTTCATATCCAGAAGAAGGAGGATATAAGAGGATATTTAATGATAAGCAGACTAACAAGAGAATATCAACAATTAAGAGGAATCTTGTAATATTTTTTTGAGATATCATCTTATTACGCCCTCCTTAGCTACATACGCTGAAGTACTTTTTTCCATCTCATTATTCCTTTATGTAGTGAGTGTTTCTCCTTTACCATTACATATGCATTTTTACTTATTCTATTTATCTCTTCAGGAGGAAGATTTAGAACCTCTATTATCTTATTAGCCAGATCTTCTGGAGAGATTTCTGTTAAAACAAACCCAGTTTCACCTTCCTTCACTATGTCAGGAAGTCCTCCTACTGGGGTTACTAAAACTATTGTTCCTCTACTCATTGCTTCAAGAACTGTTAAAGGTAACCCTTCACTTAAAGAGGGATGAACTAGAATCTTAAATTGTTCAAAGATTACTGGAACCTTTTCATGAGGGACCCATCCCTTAATCTTAACCTGTCTAGTTAAGTTCAACTCTTTAATATATTTAATAAGCTGATATCTTTGAGAGCCCGATCCATAAATAACAAATTCTATATCTTGTACTTTTTTTACTAGGTTTGGTATTGCTTTAACTAAAACCATTATACCTTTTTCTGGTTCAAGTCTTCCCAAATACCCGATTATATTTTTTCGCATAGAAGTTTTTTTATAACGTCTTAGGAAATTATCATCAAGATACATCAATGATCTCATTGTGAATACTTTACTTTTATACTTATGAAGGTTTAAGAATCTGACACTACTCTCAGTCTCTGCGAGGATCAAATCAGAAAAAAAGAAGCATAAAGATTCTAAAATATAAACTAACTTTGCAACAACTTTTGAGTTAGGATGTCTTACACTAAATACTTTATAACTAGTTCCCCCTGCAAAGGATATAATTTTCTTTTGGAATAATTTGGCTTGCAATATAAGAAAGAGTATTTTTGGAAATCCAGTTACAAAAATTACAATATCAATATTTTTAGAAAGTCTTACCAACATGAAAATACTATAAATGTATGAATATATTTTTTTAAAAAATAAAGATCTCGCAATTTTTTTAGTATTAGCAGAGATATCATATATAATTACATTTGGGGGTATATCTCCTAACTTTGGCATACCCTCTATAATTACATAAACGCTAGAACTGATGGTAGCCAATATTTTAAGCCTTTGCTGGATTCTATGACTAACAATGTCAAAAGGCCCCCCATACATAACCATACACACGTTTTTTGACATTTGTTATCCCTCCACCTTTAGAATGTAATTTATCATTTTTTTCCATTCTTTCGTGACACTTATCATACTAAAATTATCATAAGCAGTTTTTTTAGCAATTCGCCAAATTTTTTTACGTAATTTCTCATTCTTAGCAAGCTGAAGCGCCTTTAGATAGGAGTTAGTGTCTGCTTTGGTTAATATAATCCCATTTTTCATATTTAGTAGATATCTAGACGTCGCTTTACTATTAAGGATTATCAAGGTTCGTCCTAGTGATAATGCTTCTATTTCTGCTCTACCAAACTCATGCTGAAATGAAATTACTAAATCGATCAGTGACGATAAATATTCTAAAAGTAAATCCCTATTGACACTTCCAATATGGGCAACATTTGATATCTTTTGAAGTTTTCTTTTATATGGTCCTTCTCCAAATATGTAAAATTTTAGTTCATTCCCAAATATTTTCAAACTTTCTTTACAAACATTTTCAAGTAGTGGAGCATTTTTTTCTTCTGTCAATCTTCCAATAAATGCTACGTTTATACCTTTTTTATTTCTCTTCATTTTTCTAGAGGTTAAATAGAAGAGCCTATCTTCGACAGGAGGGCCAATTATTCTAATTTTTTCACAAGGAATTCCAAAACGTTTCATTCCATCTTTAATCAATACACTTTGTGCTCGTATCAAATCTGCTCTCCAAGCAACATAAAGATAAATTGGATAAGTTAATTTTGTTATTATTGTCCTTACTTTTTCAATAAACCAATTATTATATCGAATTAAATATGGTGAATACCATGGTCTAACATTGCCCTCTGCGTACAATATTTTAATATTTGCTCTTGTAAGTAAGGCCAATAACATTGGAATTAGTCCTGTTTTTGGCTGTAAAATAACAATAATTTTTGTACCTGTAGAATTTTTGAGATACTTCGTTACTATTTCAAATGCAATTAAAAAGCTCGCTACTATAGCTAGTATCTTCACCAAGAAGTAGTCAAGTTTGGTTTTTGGAGGGTATTTCTTTAATGCTGACATACGAATTTGATGAATAATAAATTTATCGTTTATCTTAATAATTCTTTTGTAACTTCCATAATATGGGCTCATAAACACGACCCTATACCTATCAGATAAGCCTAAAGCTACAAGATAATATGAAACTTCTGCTCCAGCTGCTCTTCTGCTACCTACTTCTAGTAAACCTGGAGAGATAAAAAGGACATCAGGATTAAAATTGCCCATTTCATCTTCCCCAATGACATTTTTATATAATTTAATATACTTTATTGCTATATTTTCCCAAGTAAACTGTTCTCCATATCTCCTAATTTTCTCTCTGTCCCACTCTTTTTCTAATGCAATTAAAATCTTTTCTGCCAAATCTTGCGGATTAGCAGGCTCTACTAATAGACCATAGTCTTTGGAGGAGATTATCTCTGGAACTGTGCCAACAATGCTACCCACAAACGGGATCCCACTAGCTAAGGCCTCCAACATAACAATCGGAAACGTTTCTCGTATGCTAGGCATAACAAATATATCTGAAGCACAAAACCACAAAGGCAATTCTTCCTCAGGTATATATCCTGTTAGTGTAACATATTTCTCAATTTTGAGCTTCTTTATCATTTTTTCCAACTGTTCTTTTAGTGGACCCTTTCCCCCAATATAGAAGCGAACGTTAGGATATCGCTTTATTATCTTAGGAATGGCTTCAATTAAGTATTGATACCCTTTCCGTTCAACAAGACGTCCAACTCCAAAGACTATCTTTTTATCCAAAGGTAACCCCAAAGCTCTTCTGCATTCTAGTTGGTTGCTAATTTTGAATTTATTTACGTCTACAAAATTATAAACAACAGCGATCTTTTCTGGTTTAAGAATATCAATTTCAAGAAGTTGTCTTTTCCAATATTCTGAGAGAGCTATTATCTGTGTGGTTTTATTTAGTATATATCGTCTAATACCTTTTACAAAGTTATTGCTGTTTAAATACTCCATATGAAGTAAACTAGAATGAATATGAAAAATAAATGACACTCCTAAAATTTGTCCCCAAAGACCATAAGCGGCATTTTCCCAAAAGCTGATACCTCTTCCTACATGAGCGTGAATAATAATTTTCTTACCTTCTTTCTTATACTTCTTTATAAGTTTTGAGAGTCTAACAAAATTAGCAAGAAATCTCACAACTTTTTTAGAAACTTCTTCCGTCAAATTCGAAGTTTTGTCCACTTTATGAGCTTCAACCCTTTCAACAATAATGCCTTCTTTAGTCAGTTTTTCTTCTAGAGTTTTCCCATACGTTTGTATTCCACCGACTCCGGAGGGAATTATATTGATGACAACTAAATTTTCCATGCTAAACCCTCCAAAATACTAACTTTTCTGAGGTGACTTTGGCAAGCTTTTCCATGAATATTTTTGACAGTTCTTTATCTACAATCGGGTTCTGTTCCTTCGGGTCGTTTTTAAGATTGAATATCCAAACAACTTTGTCTCTTTCAGAGTAAATAAACTTAAGCTTTCCATAAATCAACGCTTTCTTCTCATACCCATGTATTGTGTTTTCACTTAGGATAAGTCGCTTTTTGGGAGCTTTAAAGATGTTTATCCCATCAAATAGAATGTTGTGTTGAATAGCTAACAAGTCCAACAGTGTTGGCACGATATCAACTCCACTAATGAATTTATCTTTCTCCTCTTTATTTGGTATATTTGAGCCAGTTATTATTAGCGGAACCTGAATAAGCTCATTGAACACACTATGTCCATGCCCTATCCCTGCGTAACCGCGTACATCGTAGAAATACTTGGCCTCTAACTCTGCATGATCCCACAACTCTTCGCCATGATCTGCTGTGATTATTAATATTGTATTATCCATTAACCCTCTATCTTCGAGGAACCCATAAAACTGCTCTAAAGTGTGATCTACATACCTTAAAGTGTTATCATACAGCAAAATCTTGTTTTCTTTAAACTCTTCAAATTCTTCCCCTTTTTGATTTTCGGGCTTTTGGAAACTACCCCAATACTCTATTCTTGGAAGCTTTTTGACAGTTCCAAAGTAGTTGTAGAACTCTTCTGGAGGACTTAAAGGTTCATGGGGATCCTTCAAATGAACATGGGCAAAGAAATGTGTTTTTTGTTTGGTTATCCATCCCTTTAAATCCTTTAAAATGGTCTCTCCATCAGTTAGAGAATTGAGCTTTTGCTCATTAAATCTTCTTCTCACAGAAAGCATTGCAAGGTCAATTCCGGAATTAAAATAAGTAGCATAGCCAAAAAGTGCTAAAATTTCGCTCAATGTCAGAATTTTACTCTTCAGCGGTTTTAGTTTGGAGATCTCAAACTTTCTGTCCTCTCCCTCAAGGACAGCGCCATGATTATGAGGATAAAACCCCGTAAGGAGAGATGCAACAGCTGGATAAGTCCAAGGGGATGTAGCAATCAGTGATACTTTATACCCTTTAAGTGTATCTAAAAATGGTGTGGTTTCTCTTTGATAGCCATTGTAAGACAGATGGGTATTTCTAAGGCAATCAATTGTTACTAAAATAATATTTTTGTCTGGCTTGCTTGACAGGTCTAAAAACTTCTCTGCAGAAGGTTTTATTTTCTTGATTCTCTTTTTAAAATACTCTCTATCCTTTGATGCATTCTTCTCAAACTTAACTTTATCATACAGTTTGCGAATTGTTTTATATAGTCTTATGTTTCTCTTAATTGTCTTATCAACTATTGATTCCATGAACGTCATCTCTGAGTCCTCCTAATCAAAGACCTAAACAACCTTTCATACTCCTTTGCAACCTTTTCCCAGTTATATTGCCTCTTTATTCTCCTAATCTGAGTCTTCTTTATAAGCTTTAAATCGAACTCTCCTCTCTCAAGCATTTCCATTTTGTTAGCTAGATCCTCAGCATCTTTAAAGTATATCCCTCCTTCTTGCAGGACTCCTTTATTAAACGGTACGTCATAAGCCAATATTGGTCTCTTAAACAGCATCTGCTCAAGTAGAGAGGGATTTGTTCCTCCAACTTCATACGCGTGAATGTAAGCAAAACAGTTCTTCCTCAAAACTCCGAGGACTTCTTTATCATAAATCGGATCTAGCAAGAGTATATTTTTATTATCTCCTTTCAGCCTAAAGAGATATTTTGTGTACGGATCTTTTTTATTGAAGTTCCCAACTATAACAAGCTTTTTCTCTGATTTTGCTTTCTTAAATCCTTCAATTTCCACATGAATGTTGTTCTCAGCGACTATACGGGCGACTGTTAAGTAATATCCTCTTGGGGACACTCCATATTTATTAAGGATGCTTATCTCATCATCTTTTGATAGTTCGGAGGAAATTAGCTCCCTTGCTCCATAAGGGATGTACACAACATTTTTTGCATTGTACGTTTTTTCTAGGTGTTCTTTTATTTCCAAAGAATCTGCAACCACGATATGAGGAACTTTGATAGACAGATATTCAAAAGACCATTGCACTATTGTCATTAGAGGGGACAATAGCCTAAGATAAAATGGCCAAAAAAGTCCTCTTCTTATTGGTCTTTTCCATTCTATGCCATCTGGGTTTACCAAAGTAGTTTTACCTAAAAGTCTTGGCAGAATTGCAGATACAGAACCATCTGGAGCCACATAATAAAATATTTCAATTTCAGGCCCATATCTTGTTGAAAGATACACTGTAGCTATTAAATCGTTTATTACTGGGACAGTGATAATATTTGACTTCACTGAAGGTATATGAACTCTAATAATTCCCTTATAAGAATCCACATAAAATTTATCTGATTCACATGTTACATAAACTTCAAATCCGTGCATAAGTAGTCTTTTGGAGACTTCTTCAACAAAAGTTTCATTTCCTCCATATTTTGCAGGTATGCCTCGAGATCCCAATAGTGCCACTTTCATGATAGTTCCTCCTTAGATATTGTCTATAATATCCCTAATTGGAGCAATTCGAAAAGTTTTAATCATACTTTCTATTTTTTGCAGTAACTTAATTCCTGTTCCATTATATGCTTCAAATCTTATTAATGAAGGAACATTTAATCTAGGCAATTCAGGAAAAATTTCCCAGGGATGAATGTATGCTACAAACGGCCTTCCTTCTTTGTTTATTTTTTTGATTATTGTCTTTATAAGCCACAATGGATAAGTCCTTATATAAAATCCACCTCCTATCGGGAGATTTATTCTATATTTACCAAATCTAATTAGTGAAAGAGCACTTATGGGGACTTCTACTATCTTGGCATTAGGGTCATGTTTGCTTATATCTTCTTTTGATGGTTTATAAATGGATAAAGGAGCATTAGGAACTCCATAGAGCATAGTTTTAACAGGAAAAATACTTGAGTCATATAAAAAGGAGTATTTTTCTAAAGTCTCAAAAATCCATTTGTTTTCATTTGTTATTGATGCATGAGGAGCTCTAAACCCTTTGGGTCGTTCCTTTGTAATTTTATACAAAATATGATTTGTTCTCTGTATTTCCTTTTCAACCTCTTCTTTAGTAAGCCGATATAAAGGTATGTGAGAATATGCGTGCGATCCAATCTCATGTCCTCTCTCATAAATCATCTCAACAATTTCTGGGTGACTTTCTGCTACACTACCTAATATAAAAAATGTTGTTGTTATATTATGTTTATCAAATAAATCTAGAATAAGTTTAGTTGCTTGGCCTACAATTGTTTCTCGTTTTTCTGGAAGATAGTTAGCTAAGAATTCGTTGCACCACCAATACTCAACATCAATAGTTATAGCGTTTATCATTGTAACTCCTCTCCTATTTAAATACTAAAACCTTATTTCTCTTATCCGCTCAATAAATTCTTGATAATTTAAAAAGGAATATTTTGTTTCATTATATAATTCACTCAGCTTCATTGAGATAATATCTACTCCAATATTTTTTAGAAACTCAAATGGTCCTTTTGATACATTTGTTCCTAGTTTAAAGGCAATATCAATTTCTTTTGGAGTGGCAATACCTAGACATGCCAGTTCTGTTGCAATACTAACAATTGGAGATATTAATCTAAGTCCATCATAGGTGCTGTTCTCTTTCTTTGTTATCTTAAGGCTCTCATTTGTCCAATTATAGAATCCATTTCCAGTTTTTTTCCCTAGTTCCTTATTCTTGACTTTTCTTATTAAAGTATTAGGAGTATCTATAAGATTTATGTTCTTATTCACATAATAAAGGACATCCAGTCCAATGAAATCGGCCAATCTTATAATACCTAATGGAAAACCATAATCATAATGCATTACAGAATCTATATCCTCTTTACTCCATTTCTTTAAATCATGTATTGCTAGTGTTATTGTAGGGATTAAAATCCTATTAACGATAAATCCAGGAATATCTTTTTTAACTACTATTGGGGTCTTTTCTAGACTATTTACAAATTTAATAGCAGATTGAAGGGTTTCTTCACTTGTATGCACACCCTTTACTACTTCAACTAATTTCATTATAGGAGCGGGATTAAAGAAATGGATACCTAAGAATCTTTCTGAATTTTTAACGTAATTTGAGAGCTTATTTATACTGAGACTTGATGTATTTGAGGCAATAATACTTTCATTAGGAACATACATACTAATTTTCTCAAAAACATCTTTTTTTATTCTCATATCTTCAGTGACGGCTTCAATGACTAAATCAGCATCTTTAACTGCGTCTTTTATATTTTGTATAGTCTGTATTCTACAGAGTATATCTTTTTTTTGCTCCATTAATAACCTCCCTTTTAACACTAGTTTCTCCAAATTTCTATTAATTTCATGTTTACACCTTTTTAGACTATCTTCGTTAGTGTTTACAACAATAACATTATATCCATGCATTGCTAAGGTTTGGGTTATCCCAGTGCCCATTGTTCCAGATCCTATTACAGCAATATGTTCAAATCCCATTTATCTCACCCAACTCTAGGATTTAGAATGTGGAGTTAACTGTTTGATAACTTTTGCAGGGTTTCCTGCCACTACTGTATATGGCGGCACATCCTTAGTAACAACACTTCCTGCCCCAATTACACTATTTTCTCCAATTGTGACTCCAGGTAAGATTATACAGCCCGGTGCGATCCATACTCCTTTTTTAATTCTTGTTTTTTTCACAATTCGTGGATAAAAATTTAACTTTAACTCTATGGAATTAGTAGGGTTAGCGTGGGCAAATATCATCGTATTCATCCCTATACTAACATAATCATCAATTTCAACTCGTTCGGGATATAAAAAGTCTATTACAACATTTGGTCCAATATATACATGTTTCCCTATTTTAGTTCCTCTAAGTCTATGAAAAAAGACTGCTAATCCTGGATGTGGACTATGTCTTGCTAAGGTATCTAAAATAATATACCACATTAGTCTCAAATAATACTTTACAGTTCCGATAATACCTCTATAACCCCAATATTCCATTAATTCTTTTTTGTTTATTTCCTCAGGATCTACAATGTTATAATTCATCCTTACCCCTCCTCACCATTTGAGCTAAAGCATTCAATGTCAATCCAGCAATAAACAATTGAATCCCAATTATGGCAAAAATTCCGGCTCCAATGGCTTGGGTTAGATAAACTTTTCCACCGTAGGTATAATATGGTTCCAAAGCCCAATACGCCAATATACCCGAGGTGATGAATGATAATAAACTCAAAACACTAAACAATAACAAAGGTCTCCTATATCCAATTAAACCTACAACCTTTGCCAAAACTCCCATTCCATGAGAGAAGGGATTCTTTTTGTGCTTATTTGGCACATCATAGCGGACATTTATTGGAACTTCTGTGATTCTTAAGCCTTTTTCAGATAGTTGAGCAATCATTTCACTCTCGACATTATATCCTGTAGAGCTTAGATCCAAGCTTTCCAAGGCTTTTTTATTTAAAGCTCTAAAACCACTTTGAGAGTCTGTAATCCTAATTCCAGATGCAAGAACTGTCGTTGTGTTGAGAACCCAGAGCCCAAGCCTTCTGTAAAGAGGAATATTCTTGTGGGCACCATTCAAATATCTCGAGCCAATCACTAAATCTGCTTTATCTTCCAAAATTGGCTCCAATAAAAGAGGAATCTCATCAGGGTTATGCTGACCATCAGCATCGATGCAAACGACAACATCATAATCATTAGCTAAAGCATAATTAAAACCCGTTTTAAGGGCTTTTCCTTTTCCTTTGTTAACTTCGTGCTTAACAACAATCGCCCCAGAACTTTCTGCAATCTCAGAGGTTCTATCACTAGAGCCATCATCAACAACCAAAACATCTCCATATTTTTTAGCCAAAGTTACAACAGAACCAATCGTTAGCTCTTCGTTATAAGCGGGAATTACTATAATGGTTTTCATATTAATCACCCACTTCTTTCCTCAGCTTCTCAATGTTGTCAATTAACACTATTCCCTCTTTTTTGCATGCATTTTCAAAGTCATTATCAAAGGATATCAGATATTTGATACCATAAAACTTGCAGGTGGCTAAAATGAAAGCATCATTTGGCAAAAGACCATATCTATCAATTAAATCGCGGGAAATGCGGTAAACGAACTCGTTAACTTCTAAGAGCTTAAAGAGCTCCAGAAGTTGATAGCAGGGAGTTTTGTCCATACTTTTAACGAGCTCCGGTTTCTTTTTTAGAGTTAGGACACTTTTCCCGGAAACAGTCTTTAAATAAATGAAAATAACCTCTGAGATAACTATATCGTTTATGAAGTTCTCTCCATCTTTAATTATTAATTCTTGTAAGAGATCTCTCGCATTTGGATTTCCCTTTAAATGTTCAATTAAGACACTTGAATCAATAAAGGCTTGAAAGCTCTTCATATAAATCAACCTTCAGTTCTTTTGCAGACTTTTTGGTTTTAATTAACCCGAAAGTCTTATCCAAAATATCTTTCTTCTTTTTCAGCTCATTAATCATCCTCTTAACATCTTCTTCAAGTCCTTCAGGAACAACAATCTTTATTTCCCCCATTTTTCACCACCAACATTGGACAGATTAATTCCCGCATCTCCGATTTTAACGGTCTCAGTCGATAAACATGATATCATTTAATCAATAAATGCATTAACTTTTTTAACACTTTCTCTTGTAGATAGAAGCAGAATGAATAAAAGAATAGCTGAGATTACTGCAATGTGTTCAGAAGGGGCAACCAAATAATTCCATTTTGTCATTAAAAGCGCAAGAGCCGCCAATACAATGAAAGCTCGGATTATACTACTTTTTGCATTAGTTACATTTTGTAATACTTCTGACAAGATATAGGCGATAAGTCCGAAAATTAATAATTTTTCTAAAAAGAATCCCAAAATTAAAATGCTGATGATTATCCAGTCCCTTGTTTTTGGAGCTTTAACTCCCTTAAGAATGTCGTCCAGAGCAATTAAACTGGACATGACGACTAGAAATGTAATTTGAGCCGATTCATAGGAAAGAATATTGCTGACGGTTAATTCATATCCTAAGGCTATCGAATATGCAAAGAAAACCAGTATTCCGAGATCTTTATTCTTCTTTTCGACCAAATATGCAATGGGTAAAATAAAGGCACTTTTGATTTTAAAAATAATCCCTATGACAATCATCGCTGCAAGTCCGATCATTGAGATCACCTTTTAATCTCCATTAGTATTTACAATTACATCAAAGCCATTAAAGACTTTTTGATATAACCAAGCCTCGCTCTTCAGGATGGAGAGGATGTTGGTGGAACCATATTCCAAAACCAAAAACACCCTGTGGATATCTATCGTTTCTTGGAAGGATAAAGTCTTAAAAACTGAAGTGGTAGGAAAGTTTATTTAACTCTTAAGCATGATTTATCATCTGAGGGTGGAGATATGAGGAGTAAATATAAAAAGATTGAATTTGAATTTAAGCTTCCCGATGGGGTAAACATAGAGGAAATTAGAGAGGGAATTAGGCGGATTATTTTAAAGTGCCTTAAAGAAGAAGGATTGAGTGAGAAAGAAATTGAAGAAGTCAAGATAAATATCGAGCTGGTGGAAGAGAAATGAAGGATTTAAAAGTCGAGATTATTCTTCCAAATAAAATAAAAAAGAGAAGGATCAGTAAGGAAATAAAAGAATACATAGAAGCAGTTAAAGCTGCGGAGAGGTTAAGCAAACTCCTTGATGAGGTGAATTTTGATGAAATCGAAAAAGAAGCTGAGAACTTCCGGAAGAAGTTCAAGTTCAGAGATTTTTCTCATTGACACCTCGGTTTTGATTGATCATTTCAAAAGGAGAACACATTTAGAGATCTGGGGGAATGCCATTTCGACAGTTACCCTTTTGGAGTTTTTAAGAGGTGTGCCGGGTGAAGAGAGACGGGTGGCATTTCTTAAGGGGTTGCAGAAGCTGTTTAAAATAGAACCAGTTGATGATCTCGTTGTTTTAACATACTGTAAATTATATCGAGCTTTGAGGCGTAATGGAGAGCTGATTGAAGACGCTGACCTTTTGATTGCAGCCACAGCAATCGCCAAAGGTTATGTTCTGTGGACTAAGAACATTAAACACTTTGAACGTTTAGAAAAGTTTGGTTTAAGAGTTTTTAAGGAGAAATGTTCCTGATGATGTACCTCCATATGCTCTTAAAAAGCGAATTGAAGAACTTGAAAAGGTAAGGAAAGAGAAATGAAGTAGATAAAGAAAAAACGGCTTGTAATTGACATCAATACTCTGATTTCAACCTTATCACGGATGCTTTGTTCTTTAAACCCTTTTTTCTGCATCTACTGAAATCATTCGATAGTAGTAAAGAGTTGCTTAATTGAAAATTTTATTAACTTCCTGATCAGAATAGTCAGAATATGAAGAAAAATTACTATCTTGCAAAAAGCGAACAGTTAGTTTTCAACGTTATTAAAACATAATGTGTTTGAAGTTAACTCTAACTACTAACTCCCAATATTTTCTCTTTTTGATCTTCCTAACTGTTGAGCATGTATAATTTGTATTCCATAAAATATAAAAACTATAAAAATTTATATTCTATGGGATATAAAATGTTGAAGAAGAATGAGATAATAGAAGTATTGAGTGATAGCAATTTTTGGGGGAAAAGACAGGAGACCGGAATAGAAAGAGAGGAATATCTAAAGAGGATGGAGAGATTGGCTAAACCCAGAGATTTTTCATTATCAATAATTGGAGTTAGGAGAGCTGGAAAAACTTTCTTGGCTAAACAGTTTTTAAAAAGGAAAATAAATGATGAAGGATTAAAACCAGAACAAACGCTGTATGTTAACCTAGAAGAACCAAAATTTCATCCTTATTTGAGTCTAGAACTTTTGGATGAGATATACAAAGCTTATAGAACATTTGTTAACAGAGAAGAGTTTGCAGTTATGGTGCTGGATGAAATACAAAACGTTGAAAATTGGGAAAAATGGGTTAGGGCTTTAATGGAAAAAGAAAACGTCAAGGTTATAGTTACAGGTTCAACTTCTTCTTTGTTAAAAAGAGAGGTATCCACCGTACTAACCGGCAGAAATTTAACATTAGAAATTTTCCCTCTTAGCTTTAGCGAATTTTTAAAATTTAAAGGATTGTATGTTAAAAAACCACTGAATATGATCAAAAACAAGGAAAGAATTGAGATTTATCTTTGGGAATACCTAACATTTGGCGGATTTCCCAGGGTTGTTCTAGAAGAGGATGAGTTTCTAAAAAAGGAAATACTAAAAGAATTATTTGAAGGAATTGTAATGAGAGACGTCGTGTTTAGACATCAATTTAGAGAGATAAACGGTGTAAAGATCATAGCGGAGCTGGCTATAAATAGCTTTTCTTCCTTGAAGAGCATAAACAGTTTTAAAAATGATCTATCTGGCATATTAAAGAAAAATGTCTCCCCTAATTTTGTTGGAGAAGTCCTAAATGCCCTTGAGGAGAGCTATTTAATATTTCAGATACCTCCTTTTTCTCCAAAAATAAAGGACATCAAAAAACATCCAAAAAAGATATATGTCATTGACAATGGTCTGATAAATGTAATATCGCTAAGCTTTTCCAAAAACATTGGCAGATTGGCTGAAAACTTGGTGGCATTACATCTAATTAGGAAATATGGGAAAGACAATATCTTTTATTACAAAGGAAAGAGAGAAGTGGACTTTGTAGTTAAAAAGGGATTAAGAGTAGAGAAAGTTATTCAGGTCACCTGGGACTTTGAAAAAAGCTATGAAAGAGAGATTGAAGCTTTGCTCGAGGCTTTGAATAGCTTTAATCTAAAGGAGGGCATAATTGTGACAGAAAAGCAAAAAGGGGAGGAAACCTATGGTGACAAAAAGATAAAAATTCTGCCCCTTTGGGAATTCCTCCTTTTAGATTCAGAAATTTAATACATTGCCGCAAGGTATAATCAAAACTCTTTTATATATTGTCAGACAATTGTATGACGAGGTGATTAAATGAAAACAATTAATGAAAATAGGTTAACGATACGGCTTCCAAAGGCGTTAATAAAAAGTATTGATGAGCTTGTGGAAGAGGGAGAATTTACAAGTAGGAGTGAGTTTGTGAGGTATGCAATAAGGGAAGCCTTAGTGAACATAATCCTCACAAAAAGAATAACTAAAGAAGAAGCGAGGAGAGTATGGAGGGAATATAAAGCTAGGGCAAAAGAAGTCCCAGAAGAAGAGATTGAGGAAGTTCTAAGGGAAGTTGACGAGGAGTGGAAAAAATGGAGCCAAAGGTTGTGATTGACACAAACGTGATAATCTCAGCTGCAATAAATCCAAAAGGAAAGCCGGGAAAGATTATTGATATGATAATGAATGGGGATATGACTTCATATACTTCAAAAGAAATTTTGGACGAGCTGGGCTTTAAACTACTCTCAGAAAAAGTGCTAAAATATATAGGTGATGCTTCTACAGCACTAAGCTTGCTCTTGAGCTTTTCTACGGTATCTATCATTGTGGAACCAAAAATTCGCTTTAATTTATCTCCTGATCCAGATGACAACAAATTTTTTGACGTGGTTTATGAAGCGAAAGCAGATTACTTAATCAGCGAAAACATAAGAGATATAGTAAACCTAAGGAACAAAAATAAAGAGTTCAAACTGGGAACTCATAGCTTCAAAGTTCTAACACCAGCCGAATTTCTTGAAACTTTTTCATTATAATAAGTTAATGCTACATCATCTTCTTGCTAAGCTCCCTCAAATAATCGCTTGGTCCCAAATCTATGGCTGGAACTAAAGCGTTGAATTTTCTTATTATCTCCTCCCTCTCAATATAGCGCTGGTAGATATTCTTCAAGCTCTCTTTATCTAAGGCTTCATCGTAAAACAGCAGCGGATTTGGAGATAAAAGCAGTACTCTGTGCTTTTTTCTTATCATGGTGAAGAGACGGTAAAGTTCGGATGTGTGGCTCATGACATCTGAGATGAATATCAGATAGGAAGGAGTTCTTATGTTTAGAATCACCTCTACAAAGCTCTTCCTTTTGCTTGGGAATAACTTCCTCAAAAATTTTCTCGCTTTTGATGTCAGCCTAACACTGATTTTAGCTCTTGTACTCAGCAATCCTGCTTTGGGAACAAACTTTATAGCATTCCTAAACTTCTCAAGCTGGTCTCTCCTCTTAGAGGGATAAATTAGCTTAGCACTTTTATCACCATAGACGACCATTCCAACGCTGTAGCCCTTCTTAATCAGCAGAGTTGCTAAATGCAGTGCTAAAGTTGATGCATAGTCTATCTTAGCTCTTCTAACGCCTTTTCTCATTTCTGCGGTGGAGTCTAAAACTATGTAAACGTCGCTCTCTTTCTCCCTCAAAAATTCCCTAACTATTAGCTCTCCCAATCTTGCAGTGGCTTTCCAGTCGATCTTCTTTAAATCGTCTCCAGGCAAATATTCCCTAAGGGTGTGGAGTTCGATACTTTCCATTCCGAAAAAGATGTCTTTTCTATAGGCTTCCCTCAATTTTATGTTGTAATCCTGCCTGGCAGCTTCTTTTATTGAGTCTACGGAAGGATAAACATCAAGCTTAGCCTTCCCTAAAACAATTTCTTCATAATAAAGCTCCTTCTCATCGGTAATTATCAGCTTAGCTGAAAGCTCATAGCTTCCCTTCTTCTCTGGAACTAAATAGTACTCCACTATCTTCTCCTCGTTTTGGTCTAAAATAATCGTATCTGGTAACTTAGCTTTAATATCCTTCGGGAGCTCTTCAATGATTTTGACTTTTACCTTGTTGCCAAGATTCTTGAGCTTTAGAGTTACCTTAACCTTTTTTCCTTCCTCAGCTCTATCCTCAACCATTCTCTCAACCTTAACATTTACAGAAAATCCTTTTCTCGCTTGAACTATATACAGTCCCAATCCTACACCTAACAAAGCGCTTATTAAATTGTTCAGCAAATACCCTTGAAAGAGAAGCAGAGCGGTTAAAGTCCATAAAATATCTTCCCTCTTCATTTTGGAACCTCTACTTCATCGAGAATTTCTTTAATAACGTCTTCTCCTTTAACCCCTTCAAGCTCGTACTCTGCTCTAACGAGAATTCTATGTGACAAAACTGGGACTGCCATTTCCTTTATGTCATCTGGAATAACGTAATCCCTTCCCCTTAAGAATGCTAAAGCCTTTGCTGCATACAATAGATGCTCTGCTGCCCTTGGTGAAGCGCCAACCAAAAGCCTCTCATCCTTCCTTGTTGAGGTTATAATCTCGTACAGATACTCCAAGACAGGATCACTCGTTTTAACTTTCTTAGCTTTTTCGATTAAGCTCCCAACTTCCCTTAAGTTTATGATTTGAGAAACTTCACTGAACTGCAGCAAATCTTTACGCTTTAATAAGTTGAGCTCCTCCTCTTTATCGGGATAGCCAACTTTTATTTGAATCATGAATCTGTCCAATTGAGCCTCCGGTAGAATGTAAACACCTTCATGCTCCAGAGGGTTCTTTGTGGCTATAACTAAGAAAGGCTTTGGAAGCTTTATAGTGTAGCCTTCGATAGTAACCTGTCCCTCCTGCATCGCTTCCAATAGAGCGGATTGTGTTTTTGGCTGTGCCCTGTTAATCTCATCCGCCAGCACGATGTTCGCAAATATAGGACCTTTCCTAATCTTGAACTCTCCGCTTCTTTGATCATAGTAGGTTGAACCAATTATATCTGCAGGCAATAAATCCGGAGTCAGCTGAATTCTTGAAAACTTTAATCCAATAGCATTTGCAAAGCTCTTTGCTATGGTAGTTTTAGCAACTCCGGGGATTCCCTCCAATATTACATGACCTTCAGCAAGTAAAGCCACAGCTAATAGCTCTATAACATCATCTTTACCAACCACGGCCTTGTGTATCTCTTCCTTAAGCTTTTCTAGGAACTCTTTCCCTTCCATTTAAACCACCCAACTTTTTGCCCGTTTTTATCTCTTCAATTATCTTCCTCAAAAGCTTTTCATCATAACCTTCATTCTTCAACTCCTCTATTATTTCATCCAAGCTCTTTTCCCTTTCCTTAAAGAATTTATTTAACAGTGAAATGGCTTTATCCAGGGTTATTTTAGCCAATCCAGTTTCTATAAATAAAGCCGTTATTGTAACGGTTAAAAGGACATAAAATGCTTTTGCTTTATCTAAGCTCCTGTGAATGACGAGCGTTCCCAGCTGATATGGGTTGAAGCTTGAGTGATGAATCTCATCTATGTAAATTATATCTGACTTTATATACTTAACAAAGTTTCTTATAAACTCTTCATTCTCGTCGAACATATCATTTATAAAGACACTTGGATCCGAGAATAGAACTATTCTACCATTCCCATATTCTACCTCGCTCATTATTGGATATTCTCTCTGGTTGTTTCCAAGCAAGGTTACTTTACTTGTATATATTTTTCCTTCTGCACCCAATATTGCCGAAGGAACGTTTAGAATTAGCTTATCAACCCCGGTTCCAAGATTTGGGTCTAAAATTCTTATAAGCTGAGGGAAGTTAGCGTTTTTGGAGTAAAAGATGTCAATAAACTGAATCCTTGAGAATCTTGCAGTCAAATTTAATCCTTCTAATATCTGATTTCCGCTACCAAAATCATCTATTAAAACCAAAGTGCCACCTTTTTCCAAAAATCTCTTTATCTCTTCCACTTCTAATGAAGAATAACGCATATCTGGACCGATTATCAGTAAAGTTCCTTCCAGATCCCCAAGGCTTATTGAGTTGAACGATGATATTATTGGGATTATTTTGGATTCTTCATAGAGGGCTTTTCCAAAACTCGAAGCACCGTCCCAATTTGTGTTAAAAATGCTAAAATCCGCACTTGTATTGAAGATAGGGATTGCTAAGGGCATAATCAAGAGAAAAATGCCAAATACTAAGAGTAACCCATAGAAGGCTCTCCTCATAGGCTATCACCCACCAAAAATCCTACAATGAACCTCCCAGCGGACCTTATATAGTCAATGATCTCTCTTCTGCTCAATCTCTTCATACCATAGAAGTATTTCTCATGCAGCATAGTTAACCTCTCCAGTTCATAGGAAAAGCTTTCATTGCTAAGCTTTCTTAAAAGTTCCCTTGGTGTTAAGCTCGGCTTTAGATTGTAGCGCTTAATAATTCTATAATAAATATCTCTGTAAATCTCACCAAGTTTCCTTACTTTCTTTGCTTTCTCTTCCGTTTCCAATGCTTTAATCAGTTTTACGAACTCTTCTTCTGTTATTCCCTTGGTTTTTCTCTTTGAGACAAATGAATAAATTAAGATGCTGAGGAGAGCTGCTAAAACAACTATAATTAAAGAGCGATTTATCGTGATTTTAACAACGTTAATTCTAACAACATTTGATTTTGCTGGGGCATAGTACTCATCTCCGGGGAAGTAAGCATAAATCTCATGGGTTCCAGTTTCATTAAACGCTATCTTAAACCCAAAGATAGTTTTTGTTAGCCACTGCTGGTACAGCTTTCCATCAACGTAGATTGAAATTAAAATCGGTCTCTCTGCGCCTTTAACTTCACCAAAAATCCTAACTTCCTTTCCAACGCCAACCTTCTCTTTGTCGGCTTCGATCTTAATATCAACTGGATATCTTAAGAAAAAGACACTTATGCTCGCAAAGCTTTTCTCGTAAACCTCAGTTCCCAAATAGGTCACATTAACTAAATACCTTCCCTCTTTTTCCCCCTTTATTTTAAATGAAAAGCTTCTGTTTTCAAGAGTTTTTAATAAAATTTCTTCTCCATCAAATTCAGCTTTAACGATTTGATCCCCAAGTGGATTCCCATAATAATCTAAGAGAATACCGTTGATTGTTAAATTTTGATATACATATGCGCTTCCACTTGAAGACAGGATTATGCTTGTCGGTATTTTTGTGACGTTTATGGTTAAGATGTTTGATTTTTCCAGTTTATTATCTCTCATTCCAGTTGCAAAAACGCTGTAGATTCCGGTTTTGTTAAAAGAATATCTGAATGAAAAATAGCCGTTTTTAACCCTAACATCATAGGATTTATTTTCAATGTGAAGCTCAACGCTTTCAAAACCATAGGCATAACCATAAAAGGTGACGTTTTCATAGATGAATGGGTTTAGATTTGAAGCATAAAGGGTTAAAGGCTTTGGAAGTGGGATAAAATTCTCTTTTTCTTTTAACTTTTCATATTCTTCAGGTGGCAATACCTTGTAAACACTCAATATTTTTTCATAAGCTGAATAGAGCTTTTCTATCTTCTCCAGCTTTTCCCTCAGATTATCAGTGTTTAATTTTAAAATTTTCCCATTTTCGTCTAAGAATTCCAGCTTATCCATCTCATCTAAGGATTCATTACTCTCTACGATGCCCTTTTTCATATAATCTAAACCCTTGGTAGCATTTAAGTAAGCGTAGTAATCTTTCTCCTCCTTTACTCTTTCAATGTTCTCCAAAAACAGCTTTTGTCCTTTAGCTATGTTTTTAATTCCCTCTCCCAGAGTGAGGAAAGGAGGTAAATAGTCCTCAACCTTGCTCTTAATTCCCCTTGATTTGTAGAACTCAACCTCTTCTCTCGTAACATTAAGCCTACCTTCAAGATTTAAGGCATAATTTATCGATTCATTATTCTCATCTATCACATTGTCAAGCACTATTCCAGAGTACAGCAAGATGGCTTTAAGATAAATGTAAAGCCCTTTATCATTTTCATTTGCGTTCTCATAGGGAGTATGTCTCTCTAAGGCTAACCCAAAGCTGCTGAATGTAACGATGAGTAGCATGATTAAAACTAATACCTTCTTCATTTTCCTCAAATTCTAAAGAGTATGAGAAATATTTTAAAGTTAGTGGTAAAAAGTAGACTCAAGGGATGGCTATGAAGGGAAAGTATATAGTAAGCTCAGCTTTAATAATCGCTGGTACTGCTATTTTGGGATACGGGGCAATAACTGCAAATCAAAGTCAAATCAACCTAGGCATAGCTGGAATTTTCTTGGGCTTAATAGTGCTGACTTTTAAGACTTCTGAGTACGTAAAAAGAGAGGCTTTAGATAATTTAGCCTCCCCATACATTAAAACTCTGCAAGAGCTTGTGAAAGATTTAGCCTTGGAAGGTAGAGCAGTGTATATTCCTCCCTATGAGAATTTGCCCAATGGAGGAACCTTTATTCCTTTGCATGAGGAGTTTGATCTAGATTTAGCGAGATTGGATGAAGAGACCGTCTTTCTCACAAATGTTAGCAATGAGAGGCAGATGGGATTAAAGATAAGACCTCTTGGCTTAGAGCTTTTGAAAAAATATGAGGAGCATTTGGAGTATTCTCTGGAAGATACAAACTATAAAGAGGTTGAGAGTGCTTCATCTTCAGTTTTGAGGGTTTTGGATTTGGCTAAAGGCGTTTACATCGATGAAGAGGATGGGAAGTTTAGGATAGTTGTTAACACTGTAAATAGAGAGATTTGCAGAAAGAATATAGACTACTGTGATCAGGTTGCCTGCCCAATATGTTCATCAATTCTGCTTAGCTTAGCCAAAGCGACGGGTGAGTTAATAATGGCTGATAAATTCTCCATTACAGAGCATGGAATAGAAATAGAAGCAAAAAGATTGGGAGGAGTTGGAAATTGGATGTAGAGGACTACATAATCACATTTTTAAGCATATGGGTTTTAATTTCAGCATTAGCGACGAAAAGCGTTGATGTATTTTTAACTTTAACTTTAATCGGTCTTTTAATAACTTTAGAAGTTGGAGGGCTATTTTTAGATAAAGAGCAGAAGGAAAATATCAAACCAGCAATAGAGCTGCTCTTAATAGTCTTTGGAATAATAGTGGCTAAGAAGGTTTATGAAGTCCTTTCAAAGTAACGGGGGAAGTGAAATGAAGTGGAAAGACTACTGGGATTTGATAACGATCATATGCTTATCATTAATATTGGACTTTTTAATAGCCTTTTATCCAGACAGTTTACTTAGGAAAGCTCTTGGCTTAGCCTTTGTCCTCTTCTTCCCCGGCTATGTGTTTATAACAGCTTTATTCCCAAACAGGAAAGAGCTTGATAACCTTGAAAGATTGGCTCTAAGCTTTGGATTAAGCATAGCTATTGTTCCGTTAATTGGATTGGGCTTAAATTATACACCCTGGGGAATTCGCTTAATTCCAATTTTAGTTAGCTTAACAGCTTTTAACCTAATTTTTGGGGTTTTTGCAGTTTATAGAAGGGTTAATGCAGTTGATCCATGGATTCCAAAGGTCGACTGGCAGAAGCTTAAAGAGGAACTTGAATGGGATAAAGCGAGCAAGTTGGATAAAGCATTAACCGTGATTTTGATAATTGCGATAATCTCTTCAATCGCGACTTTAGCCTATGTTATAACTCATCCCAAGCCTGGAGAAAAATTCACTGAGTTCTACATTTTGGGTCCAGGTGGGAAGGCAAGTGACTATCCAACAGAGCTTTTCGTTGGAGAAGAGGGAAGAGTTATCTTGGGAATAGCAAATCACGAATACAGAAATGTCACTTATTTCGTTGAAGTCTGGCTCGTAAATTTAACCTATGACTTTGAGACCAACCAAACGTATATTCACAACATGTATCTAATAGATACATTTAATGTCACGTTGCCTCACAAGCCGATAGATATTGAAGGAAATTGGACTCCTCAGTGGGAGATGAACTACACCTTCAAAATCAATAAACCCGGAAAATGGCAACTCTGGTTTTTGCTCTTTAAAGACGAAGAACCACCTCTGCCCAAGCCAATAAATAATGATTACGCCCAAACAAACGCAACTCAGAGGATTTTGGATGCAATTGATGGAAAGATACTGAGCTTAAAGCTCAATATTGAAGTTAGAAGGATTTAATGGAAATAGATTTATCTGCTATACCTTTAGGGTATCCCTTACAATTTTCAAAAATTCCTCAATAAAATTTAAAACAAACGCTGCTTCTTCTTCACTCACTAATGCTCCGCCGTATTGAACATTATGTCTCGAGACTCTGAGTTCATCAAAGATATTTATTAAATTCGTTATTCTAGGATTGTCTTTATACAAGTCCCTAATAGCTATTCCTAAGCAATAATGACTTCTTTCTTTAAATCCTTTTGCAAAGAGTAATGCTCTTGCAATGTGAAATGCAGAGTTATAAGCAGCTATTTCTACCATCTCATAATCTTTGATTTCAAAATTTCTTTTTGCAGATTGTGAACTACCCCTTGCTTACGCAAGGGGCTTCCCGCTTCACGGAGAGAACTTGCCCATCGATCACGTTTCTGTAGCTAATCACGAGGGGTAGAGGTTCTCTCCCCACGGGCGTTCGGGACCGTCCCAGCCCCACATCTAAGATGTTCAGGGAAGCGTTCAGATCTCTGTCCGCCTCCCAGTTGCATTTGGGACAGACAAACCATCTATCATTTAGCCTGAGATCTTCCACAACATGACCACATTTAGCACATCTCTTTGATGTATTGGCAGGCTTAACTCTCACCACCCGCCTACCAGCTCTTTCAGCCTTGTAGGCGAGCAGTGAGAGGAATTTAGACCAGGCAGAGTCGAGAATGTGTCTGTTCAAGGTCGAGGGCTTACCGTTCTCGACCATATCTTTAACATTCAAATCCTCAACGCATATTACATCGTAATTTCTGACGTAGTAGCAAGAGAGTTTGTGCAGAAAATCTAACCGCTGATTCTCAAGCTTCTCGTAGAGTTTAGCCAGCCTCAATCTGACTTTCTCCCTTCTCCTTGATCCCTTCTGCTTTCTCGATAGCTGTTTCTGGACTCTCCTTATCTTTTCGAGAGTTTTATCTATGAACTTTGGATTCTCGAATGCTAAGCCATCAGAATCAACGCAGAAATGCTTAACACCAACGTCAATTCCAACAGCTCTGCCCGTTGGTGGTAGAGGCTTTTCATCAGCTTCAGCCTGCACTATAGCGAACCATTTACCAGTTTTGGTTCTCTTGATAATTACGCCCTTAATTTTGCCTTCAACTGGTCTGTGGAGCTTTATCGGAATTTCACCAACTTTCGAAAGAACAAGCTTCTTTCTCTCAAAATCTATCTTGAATCCTGATTGGTTGAAGTTCAGAGTTTTGAACGAATTGCCAGTTTTGTAGCGAAGCCGTCCAACCTTCTTCCCCTTCTTTTTGAGTTCATTTAACGCTTTGATGTTCGACCAGAGCTGGTAGTTCACCATCTGCAGAACTTTTGAGTAGACGTTTTTTAGCTCTGGTTTTTCTTGCTTCAGCTTCACGATTAGAGCTTGGGTGTCTTTCCACATTATTTTTCTACCTTCTTTCCTCGCTTTGTTTACCTCTTCAAGCAGTTTATTGTATAACCAACGACAGATCTCAAGTTGCTCGTTTAGCTTCGCTTCAACTGTTTTCGAAGGATAAATGCGAAACTTGTAGCTAATTAGCATCGTTTCCACCCTGCGATTCTACGTACTTCTTCAGAATGTCTAACGTAACTTGTCCAGTTGTTGCCAAAAAATAGGATGGGGACCAGAAGACATTTTTCCATAGCTTTTCCTTGACTTCTGGGAAGTTCCGCCTTATCTCCCTTGAAGTTATCGTTTTCAGAGCGTTGATGTACTTAGGGATGTTCAGAGTAGGTTTCGCTTTGAAGAGGATGTGGACGTGGTCTGCATCGCACTCTATGGCGAGTATTTCAACTTCAAACGTTTCGGAGATTTCGTGAATCTTCTGCTTGAGAAAGTCTATAATTTCATCGTTCGTGAACACTTTTCTACGATACTTTACTACGAAGATGAGGTGGTAATGAAGAGAGTAGACTGAATGAGCTCCTCTATCAAGTTTGTATTTCATAGTTATAGATTTTTCGCAGAACTATATAAAACTTACCTCCATCCTCCCCCTCCCGCCTCCCCTGCTGTATCCCCTCGCTTTTGCAAGGGGATTTAGCAGCAACAAGTTAAAGTTCATAGTGGTACACCTTTTATTAAGATATGCTTTTTAACAACACTCTCAGCAAAGGGATTTTTTTCTTTCTTCATTTTCTCCCATTTATAAAATGGAATTACAGTCAATTGGATGTTCCTATTTATTCTCTCCTCTATTTTACGAAGAATGGAATAGTCAATATTCTTCTTTTCTCCAATAATAATTATATCCAAATCACTTTTTTCATCAAATTCTCCTGAAGCAAAGCTTCCATAGACAGCAATAGAAATACAATCTTTGCACACTTCTTCTATTCCAATCTCTTTTAATAGCAATGAAAAATAAGCTTTTTTAATTTCTTTAACAGCAAAATCTTCGTTATTTAATCTGAGAATTCTTAAGTTCCCTTTTCTTTCTGAGATTAAGATGCCTTCCTTTTCAAAAATATCACAATAGGTTTTTACACTTCCAGGGCTCATTTTAAGATGTCTAGCTAACTCTTTTAGGTGTATTTCATTGGTAGGATTGAGAATAAAGTATTCTAATAGCTTAAACCCCGCAAATTTCCTGAAGTGTTCAATTAGCATAGTTAATAAAACGATCGTTCAACTTATAAAACTTTTGTTCAATGAGGTAAACGATATTGCTTGAGTTGTAGTGATGTTACTACTCTGCTTTTTTACTAATTTTAGTAATCTTTTTGTTCAAAAAAATTTTATATTAAAATTTACTAACTAGCTTAGAAAATTTTATGGTGGTGGGAGCATGAGGAATATTTTAAGCGTCTTATTGATTGGCATAATCTTAGGAAGTGCAGGTCTTCACGTGGGAAAAGCCCTCTTTAGTGACAGGAGCATTTCAGAGGGCAACATGATTTCTACAGGAGAATTTGACGTAAAGATTAGCAAAAGCGGGGAGAGATTCTACAATGATCTAAAGCTCTTTGAGTTTGAAAATCTAAAGCCTGGAGATTCAAGAGATCTCGAATTTCATATCAAAAATTACGGTGATACTGACATTTCTAAATTAACGCTCAGCTTTAAAGTGGAAGATCTTGAAGACGGAACCCTTACAACTGCAGAAAGCTTAGTGGATAACACCACCGATGTTGGAGAGCTGAGTCAAAATATAATCATAACGAAGTTTGAAGTTACCAAGAATGGGCAAACCTATAGCTTAAGCAATTATATTAACAAGACCTTAAAGGAGATAAGCGATAAAGAGATAAGCCTTTTAAACAATGCAATGTCTCCAAGTGAAGAGGTTAAGGTTGCAATTGGATTTAAGTTGAGCTCAAGTGCTGGAAATGAATGTCAAACAGACATAGCAAAAGTTTCTCTGGAAATATATGCTGAACAATGATTTTTTAAACCCTCCTTCATTTCTTCTCTTGGTGTTGGTATGATAGGGATAATCTTTGACATGGATGGTGTTCTCTATAGAGGTGACCAACCAATTGAAGGTGCCAAGGAGGTTGTTGAGTATCTAAAATCAAAGAAGATTCCTTTTGTTCTTTTAACAAATAATTCAACGAGAAATGCTAAGATGTATAGAGAAAAGCTCCATAAAATGGGGATAGATGTTGAAGAAGATAGAATCATAACCTCTGGGTATGCAACAGCTCAATATCTAAAAAAGCATTTTAAGAAAGGGAGAGTCTTTGTGATTGGAGAAAAAGGCTTAATTGAGGAGATAAAATCAATTGGTTGGGAACTAGTAAGCTTTGAAGAGATTAAAGAGAGATGGGGAAGTATAGATTACGTTGTAGTTGGATTGGATACAAAGTTAACCTATGAAAAGCTAAAATACGCTTGCTTGGCAATCAGAAGTGGAGCAAAATTCATTGGAACTAACCCAGATACAACATATCCAAGTGAAATAGGCATTGTTCCTGGAACTGGCTCAATTATAGCCTCCTTAAAGGCATCAACAGATGTTGAGCCTCTAATCATAGGAAAGCCAAATGAACCTGTTTACGAGATTGTGAGAGAAAAGCTGGATGCAGATGAAATTTGGGTGGTTGGAGATAGGCTTGATACCGATATAGTTTTTGCAAAGAAAATCAATGCTAAGTCAATAATGGTTTTAAGCGGAATAAATAGTCTTGAGGACATTGAAAAGAGTGAATTTAAACCTGATTTAGTACTTGCAAGTATAAAAGAGCTTTTGGAGTATTTAAAAGTACATGTTGGTTGAATCAAAGAAGAAGTTTTAAAAGCATTTGAACTTAAAATTAAACTGCAATGTAACATAATGTGGTGGGAAATTATGAAACAAACCTTTGAGAAAGAGGGGGAAATTGAAGAGAGAGTTATGAAGATTTTTCAGGAAATTGTTAAAAAGCCGCTTAAGGAGATACTCAGCTATGCACTAAAGGGAGAGGAAGACGCAATAAGGTTATACTCTTTTCTCTATGAAAAAATTGAGGAGCCACACTCAAGAAAAAGGTTTAAACAGTTCATGAAAGGAGAGAAAGCACATAAAGAGAAGATTCTGCATATCTTTGGGGAATTGTTCCCAAATGAAGAACCAGAAAAGATGGAAATTGAAACGCTGCCAAAAATTATTATAGATGATAAATTCAAACTAAAGACTGTGGGGGACTATTTGGACGTATTGGAAGTTGCTATGGAGGCAGAAAGACTTGCCGAGAGGATGTATAAATTTGTAGGAGAAAGCTTTACAAAAAAGGAGTATAAGGAATTGTTCTTTGCCCTTTCAAATGATGAAAAGCGTCATTATGATTTCGTGAAAAGTCAGTATGATTTCTATAGGAGAGCCAAGGTAGAGGAGGACTTGCATAAGCTAATAGACAAATTGCTTCAAGACAGGGAAGGAAATATAGGATAAAGGTGATCCCATGAATCTTCAAGAACTCTTAAAAAAGATAATATGGCAAGAAAATGAACTCTACAATCTTTACAAGCTCGGAGAAACCTTTGCAGTTTATGAGAAGCCAAATTTAGCAGAACACTTCTCTTGGCTTGCAAGCGAAGAACTTAGGCACAGAGACACAATAGAGGCTTTTCTTAAAGATGGCACATTAGAAAACACTAGAATAATTGATTACATTGATTCTCTGGCTTTAGAGCCGTATTTTGAGGATAAGAGGGTTAATCCAAAGAGCTTAGACGATTTAATTCTGGAAGCCTTGATTAGGGAAAAGCACAGCTATGAGCTTTATAAAAAGCTTGGTGAAATTCTCAGGGGTTCCTTAAGTGAAATCTTTAGGATGATGAGCAGGGAAGAGCTTAAACATGCCTACAGGTTAAAGCTAATCTATGAATCATTTGATGTTGAATGATGCAACCAAGAAATAAATATCCAAAAACGGGATAGTCCAACTGGAAGAGTGGAAAAAGGATTTTTAGCAATAGCAAAAAGCTTTAAGAAAAAGACCGATAGTACATTGTGCTGGGACTTAAGAGATTTGAAAAAGATGCTTAAGATGCAGAATTCATTGGATAATTTATCCGACATTATGACTATGCCTCTTTTTCTTCTCTTATAATCTAGCGTCAGCTTTTCAACTAATTATTTGACACTAAGGCAACCACCAATGGGGTAAAGTATATTTAGGGGTTGGCTTATCTCTTTCTCTTAGGCACTTTTCCACAATAGTCGCTGTAATTCTTAATTAAATGACAGGGGTGTTTATATGCCAGTTGAAAAAGTGATGAAGAGAGATGGGAGAATAGTTCCTTTTGATGAAGGACGTATAAGATGGGCTATACAAAGGGCAATGCTTGAAGTTGGTGTAAGGGATGAAAAGCTTTTAGACAAAGTTGTTAAGGATGTCGTCGATAGGATTAACGAGCTCTACGATGGTCAAATACCACATATTGAGAATATACAGGACATTGTAGAGCTTGAATTGATGCGCAACGGTCTTTTTGATGTCGCAAAAGTATACATCCTTTATAGAAAGAAAAAGGCTGAGATTAGAGAAGAGAAGAAGAAAATCCTTAACAAAGACAAACTTGATGATATCGATAAGCGCTTTTCTATCAACGCTTTGAGAGTTTTAGCAAGCAGATATTTAATGAAGAACGAAGAAGGGAAGATAATTGAAAGCCCAAGAGAGCTTTTTGAAAGGGTTGCAATTTTAGCTGTAATCCCAGATTTACTCTATGATGAAAGAGTTTTTGATAGAGAAGGAGAGTATGAGCAAGATCTAAGCAAGTTGGATTATTATCGCAAGCATCTGGATGAGTTTGATAAAAAATTCAGTATTGGGAAGTTTAAGTTGAACAAATACCACTTTGAGAGATTTTTAAGCTTATATGAGGAGCTTGCAAAACAAGGAAAGATGAAGGTTAGCATTGATAGAGTAGTAGAGATGCTTGGGAAGGGTGAATTTGACAGCTATGAGAGTGAAATTGAGGAATACTTCTCATTGATGACAAATCAAATCTTTATGCCAAATACTCCCGCCCTTATAAACGCAGGAAGACCTTTGGGAATGCTTAGTGCTTGCTTTGTTGTACCAATAGAAGATGATATGGAGTCCATTATGAAAGCTGCCCATGATGTAGCAATGATACAGAAGATGGGTGGAGGATGTATTGATGGAAATGCCAAAATAATCTTTGAAAATGAGGCAGAAACCCACATAATGACTATGGAAGAGATGTATGAAAGATACAGGGAACTTGGTGAATTCTATGACGAGAACTTCAATAGGTATGGTGTTGATGTTAGAAATAGGGAAATCTATGTACACTCATTTGATCCAGAAACGAGAGAAATCGTTAAAGGAAAAGTGAGCTTTATTTGGAGATACAATCTTAATAATGGTGAAGAAAAGTACGAGATTAAGACGAACAAGGGAACAAAAATATTAACATCCTCGTGGCATCCATTTTTTGTCCTTACACCCGATTTAAAGGTAACTCAAAAGAGAGCGGATGAATTGAAAAATGGAGATATGCTCATTGGAGGAATGCCCAAGCTTGATGGCATTGAGTTTAATTTTGACTATTGGCTTGCTGGTTTTATTGCGGGAGATGGCAGTATTGACAAATATAAGAGTAAAGTAAAAGGACATGAATACGTTTATGATAGGCTTAGGATATATGACTACACTCTTGAAACACTTGAGAAGATAAATGACTATTTGGAAAAAACCTTTGGAAAGCGTTATTCCTACCAAAGGGATAGGAATATTCACTATTTAGACATAAAAGATTCTAGAATTACAAGTCGCTATATAAGGATTCTTGAAGGCATTCAGAATGGAATACCAGAAGAGATACTAAAGAGAGGCAAGAATGCAATCCTTTCTTTCATAGCAGGATTATTTGATGCTGAAGGACATGTGAATGGAAAACCTGGTGTTGAACTTGGAATGACAAACAAAGCCTTGATCGAGCAAATAACTCATTACCTGAACTCCATTGGAATTAAAGCAAGAATGAGAAAGAAACTAAGAAAAGATGGTATTGACTACGTGATGCACATTGAGGAGTATTCCTCATTGCTAAGGTTCTATGAACTTGTTGGCGTAAATCTCCAAAACAGTAAGAAGAGAGAGGAACTTAAGACATCTTTGGAGAATCATAAGGGAGGTACATTTGGTCTTTCTCTTGACTTTAAAGCATTCAGGGAATGGGCATCTAAGTTTGGAGTCGAATTTAAAACAAATGGAAACCAGACATTAGGAATTGTCAATGGTGAGAAGCTTTCTCTTGGGCAGTGGCATACAAGAGGAAAAGTTGCAAAAGCTACTTTAGTGAGATTTCTGAGAAAGCTAAAAGAAAGCATTCAAAGTGAAGAAATTGAAAAGATGTTGAGATTAGTAGAAGGACTAGAAGTTGTCAAAGATATAAACATCACGAAAGAAGACAGGATTTTCTATGACCTAACGGTTGAGAAGTATCAAAACTACTTAGCTGGAGAGAATGGATTAGTGTTCATACATAATACTGGTCTTAATTTCTCAAAACTCCGCCCAGAGGGAGATTTAGTTGGAACAACGACTGGGGCTGCTAGTGGACCCGTTTCGTTCATGCATCTCATAGATGCCGTTAGTGATGTGATAAAGCAAGGTGGAGTGAGAAGAGGAGCAAACATGGGAATTCTTGAGGTGTGGCATCCAGACATTGAGAAGTTCATCCATGCAAAGGAAAAGAACATTGGAACAAACGTTTTGAGTAACTTCAACATTAGCGTTGGCTTGTGGGAGGACTTCTGGAGCGCACTAAAGGAAGGCAAAAAATATCCACTTGTAAATCCAAGAACCGGAAAAGTGGTTAAGGAAATCAATCCAAAGACGCTCTTTGAAGAGTTAGCTTTTATGGCTTGGTCAAAGGCTGACCCCGGAGTAGTTTTCTTTGACATAATAAACAAAAGAAACGTCTTGGAAAAGGCTAAGGGTGAAAAGATAAGAGCAACTAATCCATGTGTTGTAGGTGATACGAGGATTTTCACTGAAAATGGAGAAATTGAGATAGAAAAGCTCTTTGAGCTGGCAAAAGAAGCAAATATCGATAAACTTGAGGTGCTTGATGAGGGAGTTCTTGGAGAAGAGGCTGAAGGGTATGCATATCTCTTGCCATTTAAAGTCATCGCATCGAATGGTGAATCTGTGGAAGCATATGTCTGGAAAGTTGGCTTTAAATCAAGTATAAAAGTTGTTCTTGAAGATGGTCGTGAATTAATAGGAGATGAAAAACACAAGGTAAAAATTAGTGACAGATATGTTGAACTTAAAGATATCAAAGTTGGTGATTGCATCGAAGTGTTTGGGGAAGGTTGTAAAAAAGTAGTGGAAGTAACCCCTGTCGGAAATCGCCTTGTTTATACACTTACAATGAAAGGAGTTCATGAATATATTGCAAATGGCATTATAAGTAGAAATTGTGGTGAAGAGCCGCTCTATGACTACGAATCTTGTAATTTAGCCTCTATAAACCTTGCAAAGTTCGTAAAGTATGACGAGAATGGAAAGCCATACTTTGACTGGGAAGGCTATGCTCTGGTTATTCAAAAAGTTGCTAAGTATCTGGACAATTCAATTGACGTCAATAAGTTCCCACTACCAGAAATTGACCACAACACAAAGCTAACGAGAAGAATCGGTGTTGGAATGATGGGATTGGCTGATGCACTCTTTAAGCTTGGCATACCATATAACAGTAAAGAAGGTTATGATTTCATGAGAAAAGCCACTGAATATTTAACCTTCTACGCTTACAAATATTCTGTTGAGGGAGCTAAGAAGAGGGGAGTATTTCCTCTCTATGATAAGAGCGCTTATAAAGAAGGAAAGTTGCCAATTGAAGGCTTTTATCATCCAGAGATATGGAATTTGCCCTGGGATAAATTAGCTGAAGAAATAAAGCAATTTGGTGTTAGAAATTCAATGGTTACAACCTGCCCACCAACTGGAAGCGTTTCAATGATTGCCGACACTTCAAGTGGAATCGAGCCAATATTTGCCTTAGTTTACAAGAAGAGCGTTACAGTTGGTGAGTTCTTCTACGTTGACCCAGTCTTTGAGCAAGAACTCAAGAAGCGCGGTCTTTATAGTGATGAGCTATTGAGAAAGATTTCCGACAACTATGGAAGTATACAGGGATTAAAGGAAATCCCAGAAGATATGCAAAAGGTCTTTGTAACTGCAATGGACATTCACTGGTTAGATCATCTATTGGCACAAGCGGAAATCCAACTTTGGCTCACGGATAGTGCAAGCAAAACAATAAACATGCCTAACGATGCAACAGTTGAAGACGTTAAAGCCGCTTATCTCTTAGCTTATAAGCTTGGATGTAAAGGAGTAACCGTCTACAGAGATGGTTCATTGAGCGTTCAAGTTTACAGTGTTGAAGGTGAAAAGAAGAGAAAAGCAAAAGCTAAACCGAGCCAATATGCGATTAAAATCTTAAAAGAAATAGTTGAGAAGGAGCCTTGGCTTAATCGCTTTATCAACATTGAGGCAATCTTGAATGGCACAAATGGGAAAGAGAAGCAAACTTTAAGCTTGAGCTTAAACTTAAGTTTTGAACCTCAAAAACCAAAACAAAATAAGAGCAAGGCAAAAAGTGGAGTTTGTCCAGTTTGTGGAGCAAAAACGGTCTTTGAAAGCGGCTGTGAAGTTTGTAAGAACTGTGGATGGAGCAAATGTGTGATTTCTTAAAGCTCTTTTTTATAAAAATTTTTAGAAGAAGGAATCATTCTCCAAGGAGCTTTGGTAAGGAATTAAAGATCTCATTTGCTTCTTCCAAGCTGATTCTTACTAATTCTTTTTCATTTTCCTTGAAAACCATCTCTTTTCCCTTTACCTCTCCAATAACTGAGAACTCGTCAAATAATCTTTCAAGTTTTTCCAAGTTTTCTCTGTCAAAACTTATTATAAATCTCGCTTGACTTTCTGAAAAGAGCCTTTCTATTGCTGAGAGCTTCATTTCCACTGGAACTTTACTTATGTCAACTTCAAAGCCCAAGCTGGAGCTTAAGCTCATTTCAGCCAAAGCTATCGCAAGTCCTCCCTTACTTATATCATGGACAGCTTTGACCAATTTTCGCTCTATAGCCTTTAGAATTCCTTCAATGTTCTTCTTCTCCCTTTCAAGCTCAACTTTTGGAGCAATTCCTCCTTCAATGCCGAAAACTCTGTAAAGCTCACTTCCACCAAGCTCTTTCTTCGTTACTCCAACTATCCCTATAAGCTCTCCTTCACTCTTGAAGTTCATTGTAGTTAAGTTCTCAAGCTTTACTTTTCCAAAGGCAACTACAACAGGAGTCGGCTTTATTGGCTTTCCATTGACTTCATTGTAAAAACTAACATTTCCGCTTACATAAGCTAAATCAAATGCTTTTGCAGCATCGCTTAATCCTTTAATAGTTTCTATGAACTGCCAGTAAATCTCTGGTCTCTCTGGAGAGGCAAAGTTTAAGTTATCCACCAAAGCTAAGGGTTTTGCTCCAACTGATGCTAAATTCCTCAATGTTTCAACTACACAAGCCATTGCACCGTGATATGGATTTAAAAAGCTGTAAGATGGATTTCCATCGCTAACTAGAGCTAAGCCATATTTATCATTAATCTTTAGCACAGCGGCATCTAGACCTGGCTTTAAAACACTTCTCCCTTGAACTTCGTGGTCATATTGCCTGTACACCCATTCTTTGCTTATTATATTTGGACTTGAGAGAACTTTAATTAGGGCATCTTTAACCTCAATTTCAGGAGTTTCAACATCTTTTTCAAGTTTGTATGGCTTAGATTCCCAGATAATAGTTGGAACTTCTGTTAAAATGCTAATTGGTAGATCTGCAACTTTCTCTTCGCCCCAGTAAACTATAAAGCGAGGTTCATCAATTATTTCACCAACAACTGTCCAATCCAAATCATATTTGTCAAAAATCTTAACTACTTCTTCCAAATCCTCTTTTTCAACTGCAAACAGCATTCTCTCTTGACTCTCTGAAATCATAACTTCCATTGCGTTCATATTTGGTTCTCTCTGTGGGACTTTATGAGCGTAAATTATTGCACCAAAGCCCTTTTTACCAGCCATCTCAGATGAAGCACAAGTTAAACCTCCTCCGCCCAAATCTTTCAAAGCTTTGACTTTTTTAGTAGCTAAAGCCTCTAAGGTTGCCTCTATTAGAAGTTTTTCGGTGAATGGATCGGGAATTTGGACCGCTGAGCGATCCTCTTCTTCAGCATTCTCACTAAGTTCTTCACTTGCAAAAGTTACCCCATGAATTCCATCTCTTCCAGTTTTGTTGCCAACCAAAACAAGCAAAAGACCGCTCTCTTCAACGTAACTATGAATTAATTCCTCAGGTTTCATTATTCCAACACAAGCAACGTTAACTAAAGTGTAATTATCTAAGCTTTCATCAAACTCAACTTCTCCTCCAACTGTCGGAACGCCTATTCTATTGCCGTAATCTGCTATTCCCTTAACAACGTATTCAAATAAATAGCGATTACGTTCTTTTTTCAAAGGTCCGAATCTTATTGGGTCTAAAAGGGCTATAGGACGAGCACCCATACATAAAATATCCCTAACAATTCCTCCAATACCTGTTGCCGCTCCTCCATAAGGTTCAACAGCCGAGGGATGATTATGGCTCTCAAAACCCACAACTATAGCAGTATTTTCATCAAATTTTATCACTCCAGCATCTTCTCCTGGTCCTAAAATCACATGCTCGTTTTTAGTTGGCAGGAGCTTTAACCAGGTACGACTTGACTTATAGGATGCATGTTCGCTCCACATTACTTCAATCATGGCTTTTTCAACTTCGTTAGGTTCTCTTCCAAGTTTTTCTTTAATGATCTTTTCCTCGTGAGGGAACATCAGGATCACCTTTTAACGTATTCAATCATAGATTTGAACACCCTTAATCCATCTTCACTTCCTAACCATCTATCGCTTGCTCTCTCTGGATGGGGCATCATGCCAAGAACGTTTCCTTTTTCATTGCTTATTCCCGCTATGTTGAGAATAGAACCATTAGGGTTTGCTTCTTCACTAATCTCTCCATTCGCATCGCTGTATTGGAAAGCTATTCTGATTTTATTTGGGTCATTGACATAGTAGTTCCCCTCAGCGTGGGCAATTGGCATCCTTATAACTTCTCCTTCGCTGTAAAATCGGGTAAAAGCAGTTTGATTATCGCTAACTTTCAAATAGACCCACTTGCAAAGGAATCTTGGGATTTTATTCGGTCTCAATGCACCTGGTAAAAGACCGCTTTCTGTTAAAATTTGAAATCCATTGCAAATTCCTAAAATAGGCTTTCCTTCTTTGGCAATCTCTTTAATTTCTTCCATAATCTCTGCTCTTGCACTTATGGCACCAGCTCTCAAATAATCAGCATAGCTGAAGCCACCTGGAATCACAACGCCATCAAAGTCTTTCAGACTTTGCTTGTACCAAACTCTCTCTGCATTTCCTCCCGCTTTTTTTATTGCACTAACCGTTTCAAAGTCACAATTTGTTCCAGGAAAAACTAAAACGGCAAACTTTGGCATCTCACTCACCTAAAGGTTCAATTTCATACTCATAGACGTGTATAACTGGGTTTGCTAACAAACGCTTGCACATCTCTTCGACTTCTTTTTCTGGATTCTTGCTCTCGAAAACAAGCTCAAAATATTTTGGAACCTTGAGCTCTTCTATCTTATAGCCCAAATTCTTCAAAGCTTTCTCAATAACTCTACCCTCTGGATCGTTCAAACCCTCTTTAAGCTTGACAATGATTTTTGCCTTATATTTCATGAGGATCACCTTATCAAATAAATGTTAAAAGTTGCAAGTTTTTAAGTTTATTTTGACAAAAAAATGTCAAAACAACATTGCTAACTTTAATTGAATTAAAAATCTACAATCACTATCTAAGCTAATTTCTCTGCTATTTTGGCCGTGATAGTGCTTTCAATTAAAGCAGCAATGAATATTAAGACTATTGAAACCGCTACAAGCTTGAAGAACTCTTTAGCGTCTTCCTCACTTATAATTTCTTCTTTCTTGCCCAAAGCAAATCTTAACAGCTCGTAAGGGATTTTGAAGCCAGCTGCTCCGGCTATAATTAAAGCAGGGATTTCAAAAACACCATGAGGAAAAATGAGTAGAAAAAACGCTTTAAGCTCGCCCAAATGACGTAAGTTCCACGCAGAATGGAGTGATATGCCCAGAGGCATTCCATTTATTATTAAATTTAAAATTGTCACACCTCCAAAAGTTAATACACCTCCGAAGGAAATTAATAAAATAACTTTCAAATTTTTAACAAAGATATACTTGAAAGCATGTATGCTTTCGTTAGTTCTGTGTCCCAAAATTGGTGTGAAACTGAAATTAATCGATGGATGATTTTTGTAATAGCCCAGAATACTAAAACCAAACATACAACCGACCAAAAATATAAGAAATGAACATAATATTAAAGATTTCACAGTCCCTATTCCCATAAATGCTCCCCCAATTAAATGCTCTTTTAAATTTAATAGGCTTAAATAAACCACCAATGTGAGTACTCTTCAGCATACGATTTGTATATCCTTGCCTTTTTTTCATCCTCCTTTTCTAAGGCTTGTCTGTATAGTTCCATGTATTCATGATATTTCTTTATCCTTCTTCTTTGCATGACCGATAGTAAGACAATCAAAAGGACAAAAAGAAGAAACAAAACATACTCACCAGCCATTTTCACATACCCCCTCTTGTTTCAAGCCATGCCCAGCAGTGATAAACCTGTTATAGCTAAATTCCCACTACCTGCACCAGCTATAGCAGCAGTTCCAAATAATCCCATCCATACCATATAACTATCCATTTCAGATTTATATTCGTCTGCCAATGACTTGTAGTATTCCGCCTTTGTGATATCTCCATTTAGTAGCGCCTGTCTGTAAAGTCCCATGTAATGATGGTATTTTTCTTCTGCTTCATTATATTTGTGCAATGCATATTTCCCATGTTCTGCTGCTCCTCCCACCACCATCCCAATTGCTATCAACACTAGCCCCAACACTAAAGCCTTTCTCCACATTTGGGACACCTCCCAAGTTTCTCACTTGTAATTTGCTGCCGAATACTATTTAAAGTTTTTTTGTATTTCTAATTACTATTGCCATTTTCATTATAATCAATGTAGAATATATAATAATTATAAATAGTAACACTTTTAAGCAATCAAAACATTATTCAAAGAAAGTGATGAACGTGAAGGCTTTAAACATCACCTGAGAGGTTTTTGAGTAGTAAACTACCACTGAGAGAATTGTTAGTGCAATACCAAGAAATCATCAGAATCCTATTTAGAAAATCACAAACAAGTGAGATAACCTCCGCAAAATATCATAAACACTAAGTATAATGCCCACAATCCCGACCACATTACCTAACAAAATTCACAAAAACTGACATAAGGTAGCGGATTTTCATAATTGATAGCTGGAAAAGAAGGAAAAACTATAAAAAAGCTAGCTAAGTAACAACCTTCTCAAGCTCATCTAATTCAACTGCTCTCTTAATCTCAAGCGCAATCCTCCTTCCAGTGCTCATTGGCTTTCTCCAAAGGGCATTTCCATAGGGATGCCCCATGGACATGTGAATATTTGTTCCTCCCCCAGTTCTTGGGGCTACATCGTAGATGTAGAAGTTCAAATCTTTATCAAGAGCCGTCTGAAGGGTGAAAGGTCCAATTATGCCAGGTGGATAATATTTTTGAGTTGCCTTAACGTACTTCTCTGCCATATCAAATACCTTCTCAAGTAGAGATTCTCTAAGGGTTGAGCTTGCATGTCCGCAAACGGTATATTCTGGTTCAAACTGCTTTTCTGGTAAAGTTAATTGCTGATGGGCTGGCAACCTAACATGTCCATCTAAGCTCGTCTCAAAGCGCCAATCAATTCCTAAGAGCTCTATTTCCTCGTCTATTGGTGAGTAGAATAAATCAAAGTTGAAAACTGGTCCTATAATGTAACGTTCAATTCTTGCCTTTGCCAAATCTTCCTCGGTGATAACGTTTAGCTTAATCAATTTCTCTGCTTTTTCCCTAAACTCTCTATAAGATGCCGCTGTAAAAAAGCCCCTCTCCAGTCTTTTCTTAGCATGTGGAAGTTTAACAATAACGAGCTCATCTATGTCTTTTGGATCTTCAATTGGCTCTGGATATGGGAGCTTAGCTTTCTCCAAAAGCCAATAATAACTCTTCTCTTCACTTCTCTCTTCACTTCTGAGTAAGTTTCTGCTTCCAAAAAGTGGGACTAAAAACTCGGTCTCAACTTTGTCAATTCCTGTGTAAACCACAAAGGAGCGATTTGGAATGAAGATGACGTTTCGTTTTCTAAGCTCTTCTTGGATATCAATTATTTTTCCAAACTTCTCTAAAACAATAACTTCGTCAATAAAGCCCTTTATTAGTCCATCTCTAGTCTTCTTTTGCTTAAAATACTGAGCGTAGGTCTTTTCTCTCCCTTTTTGTGAAACTATTAGGGTTTTAAACCCCTCTTCCTTAGCACCGTCCGCAATATCTAAAGCAGAATGACTCCCAATTGCTCCAATAACAATGTTTTCTTTGTCGTAACTATCTACAATCTCCAAAATTCTCTCCCTTTCAATCATTTCACTCACCTCTAAGCTCTTTCATGATTCTAACTCTCTTTTCAATGCTCTCTTTGGTTCCAACATCTCTGCGGTAGAAGATTTCTCCTTTAACGTGTTTTATCCCCTGAGAAGCTATCTTTTCGGCTTCTTCAATGCTATCAGCAATTCCAACGATAGCCAAAGCCCTTGAACCTAAAAGCGTAAGGTTTTCATCAATTGAAGCATAGTAAATTTTTGCACCAGCTTCTCTGATCTTAGCTTCATTAACTTGAATTTGAACTCCCCTTATTGGATTCTCTGGGTATCCTTTTGGTGCGATGTACTTTACGACTGTGGCTTTTTCTTGGAATTTTGCTTTCTTTAGAGCACCATCAACTATTCCTTGAGCGATCTCAAGAAGAGGCGTTTCCAAAATTGGCAAAACGTTCATTGCTTCTGGGTCTCCAAATCTTGCATTAAACTCAATTATCTTTGGTTCATCCTTAGCGAGCATGAACTGTCCATACAGGATTCCTTTGTAGGGGATTCCCTCTTTTCTCATTGCTTTGATTGTTTTTTTCAAAGTGTTTAGAGCTTTTTCATAATCTTCCTTCGTAACAAAAGGCAAATAATGATTTTCACATGAATAAGAACCCATTCCTCCGGTGATTGGTCCAACATCGCCGTCATAAGCATGTGGATAATCTTGAGCTAATGGCATTGGAAAAATTTCTTTTCCGTCGGTGAAGACTTGAAATGTGAATTCAACACCATCTGTTCTTTCTTCAATTAAGACTTTCCCATCTTTCTCTATGAGCTTTTTGGCATAATCTTTTGCCTCTTCATTGTCTTTAAGCTGGTAACCAACTACTTTTACACCCTTTCCGCCTGTTAATCCCAAGGGCTTCACTACAACTGGCTTTCCAAATTCGTCAATCCAATCGCTCATCTCTTTGGCATCGTTGAAAACTTTGAAGAGCTTTCTCCCGGGAATTTTATACTTCTCCATTATTTGCCTTGCAAAAGCTTTGTTTGTTTCAAGCTGTGCTGCTTCTCTTGAAGGACCAACTGTTGGAATGCCATTTTCTTCTAGAATATCAACAATTCCCTTTTCTAACGGAGCCTCTGGACCGATAAATGCTAGATCAATGCCCCAATTCAAGGCAAAATCTAAAACTTTTCCAATGTCTGTTTCCTTAGCTAAGCCATATTCTTGAGCTAATTTTTTGATACCTGGATTAACGTGCTTAGAGACGACGTAAAGCTTAGCCCCGCTATTAACAAGAGCTTCAGCTATTGCACTTTCTCTTCCACCAGCACCAACTAAAAGAACTTTCATATTCTTCACCAAAAATTTGTTAAAATTTTCACTTTTTAAGCTTTATTTTAACATGAATTTGTTAAAGCACTTGCATTCCTTTTTCGACAATTATTTAAACATTAAGGATTGTATATTGTGGTGGGAGACATATGAACATTGATGCACTGCTTGGTGCAATACCAAAAAATGGCATTCTGAGCATAATTGAGAGGGATCTTGAATCTAATGGGGATTTATTTGGACTCTTGCTTCTTAAGCGAGTTTTAGAAAAAGAAAAAACGGTTTTTATAATTGTCTATGATCCTATTCTTGTACTTAAGGAGAATTTGGAGGGAATAGGGATTAATTTTGAAGAATTTTTGGGTAAGAGGCTATTTATTTTTGACGTTTTTGGTAGTATTCATAGAATAGAGCGTAACTTTGAAGGTGTTTATCAGGTTAAAGGATATATAGATGATGTTGTGTTTGTAAACAAGTTTCGAGAATTGCTCATTAATGTTATGAAAGAGAGGGAGGATAACTCAGAGATCTGGTTTTTTACCTATTTATCTTCAAGTGTTTGCAAGCTTTTTTCAAAGCCATTGAAAACTTACAAGCTTCTGCTGTCAGTTAAGTATGACACTAAGCCGTTTGTTAAGGATATGAGAGCTGTGATAATTTATAACAGTGAGGAGTGTCCAAATTTGGAAGAGGTTATCTACCCCTACTCCGACATTGTCGTTGAAACTTTCTTTAAGAATGGGCGGAAGATCGGAATAATTACAAAAGGGTGTGAAGAGACTATTTTTGACTTGTTTGGAGGTGGATAACAATGTATTCATGGGAATTTAAAATTCTCGACGAGGAAATTGGTAAAATAAGACCCACCTCTTATATACTTCTCCATGAATTGGATCCCCGTTCTCGTGGGAGAGATTTAATTTTTGAACTCATCAGGAAGAAGCTTGAGAAGGATAATCTTCTGGGATTTTTTAACATAAGCTATCCCCTTCCTCTGCTCCTTAAAATACTTAAAAAACGTGGGATAGATTTTGAGAAATATTTAGACAATAACAGGTTTTTAATAATTGACACATTTGGAAGCATCTACAACTTGAGGTATGATATTAAAAATGTCTGGTATTTAGAGGGTGCAACTTCTCTTGAGCTGCTCTCAATAAAGTATGCACAGGTTGTTAAGGCACATAAAGAGGAGTGGGCTAAGCTTGGGCTTTTTGAGGGAAGAGAGATTTGGGGCGTTGCCATGGATCTATCAGAATATGAGAGAATCTTTAGCGAAGAAGGGACATTAAGGTATATTGAAGTTTCCGCCGATGTTAGAAGAAGGCATGAAGCCTATACCAAATTCCCAAAAGGGACGAATATATGGGTGTATTCTGGAAAGAGAAGTAGAGTACTCCCATCAATTTATAGAAGATCTCATTATGTCCTAAGAACGAGAAGTGAAATCACTGAAGAAGGAGTTAAAAGGGAATTATTGGTTTTAAAAACACCAAACTTGAGTGAATTCAAGCGTTTTGAGTACAAATTCACAGATAAGGGAATTGAAATGTGGTTAGCTGATTAACAATTTTTTGTCTAGATTTTTCCAAAAACTTTATTAATTTTTACATTATTTTGTTGATGGGTGATAGAGATGAAGGTTCTCGTAGTGATGGGTAGCAAAAGCGATTTGCATATTGCGGATAAAGTGACTCAAGTCTTAGATGAATTTGATGTTAGCTATGACGTTGAAGTTGCCTCAGCTCATAGAAATCCAAAGAAAGTCGAAGAGCTTGCAAAGAAAGACTATGCTGTTTTCATTGCAATTGCTGGCTTAAGTGCCGCTTTACCAGGAGTTATAGCGTCTCATACAACAAAACCAGTTATAGGAGTTCCAGTTTCAGCAAAGCTTGGTGGGTTGGATTCCCTCTTAAGCATTGCTCAAATGCCACCCGGAATTCCAGTTGCAACAGTTGGAATAGATAATGGGAAAAATGCGGCTTTGCTTGCGATTGAGATCTTGGCATTAAAAGATGAAAGCTTAAGAAAGAAGCTTGAGGAGTATAGGGAAAGGATGCGAGAGTAGTTATTTTCTCCTTTTTAATAGCAGTGGCACTAATATGAGGCTCATGATTGTAGAGGGTCCACAGATACCTTTTTCTTTTTGAGAAGTTGATGTCCGAGTAGTATTAATTATTTGATCTTCGCATTTTGTGATGTTAAAGTGCCCTTTAACACAAAGTTCCTCTACGTACTCTATGCTCTGTTTTTTGACATTAACATCGTAAATTAAATAAAAAAGAGGAACAGGCTTTAACTTTTTACCGTCGAATAGAAAAATTGAGACTGGTTTGATCACCTCACTTATACCACTTACTTGTTTATTGAAAGAATAAAGATTAATTAAGAAGCTGCCATTCTTCAGAGCGAGTGCTTGATGCTTAAGAGGGGAGTAAATTAAAAGTCTGTCATTTAGAAGCACTCCTACTAAATGTTTAGATTCCTCATTAAGCCATAAATAAGGATTAATTTCATTTATTGGAAGTTTCCATTTTTCTCAGAGGAAAACACTATTGTGTTATTCTCTAAGACACCACTGACCCTTAATGTGCTGTTTTCTACGATTTCCATGAATCTTCGTTGGCCAGTTATGTTTTTGTAGAGTGGATAAAAACACTTGGTTGTTTTATTAAAAATATAAAGGCGATAATTGACATAATCTTTAGTTTCTACCATAATCCAGGAATCATTCTGATAAAAGAACACAGGAGTCTTGTCGAAATATCTACCAATCAGAAAAATTCCACTCTCGTTTAAGTAAAGTACATAATCTTCATGAAAACTAGGAACGACCGAACACTGGTAAGCCATATCTCTACTTTTGTTCATTCCTGGACAATGGGTATAGTCTAAGGGTTCAACATGTATTATGATAAATGCATCACTTTTGCCTCCACTAACAGATAACCATGTCCTAACACCAGCTCCTGACCATTTATTAGCTGAGACAAAAGGAGAGAACAAAAAAATAAGAATAACAAAGAGAAGCAAGCTTGTTTTATACATATTTTTCACCAAGATTACTTTCGCAGTATTGTTCCATTTCATTGTTCGCATCTCCTTAAGCTTACTAATAATGAAAGAATTAGGATTGAGGTAACTCCACAAATTTTCTTACTTTTTGTGGCTGGAACTGGAGTAGTTTTCTGGATCTTTGAAGTTCCACTTATAGAACAGGTTTTGTTAAAAGGAAACGACTGTACAAAGATTTTAGGTTTAAAATTCTCAATTCTAAAGAGAGGGATTGTCTTCAAATGTTTGCCATCATAGTAAAAGACATCCATAGGCTTAGTCTCAATTAAGGTGAGGTTCACATTAATGGGATGTGGCAGATATAAGGTGCTGATTACTGAGGCGTTTACATTTATAGGAGGTTTGCAGTATTCGTATCTCATTGAAGGTGGCAGGATTAAGAGTGAATCCTTTAAGAATACACCATTTAACGTATAAATTTCCTTCTCTACCCATAAATGCTCCTTAATTTCACTTATTGGAACTCTAAAAGTCCTATTCTCTGATTGAAAAATGATAAACTTTTTTTCAACGCGTCCAGTCTTTTGTTTAGAAACTGGACGAAAAGTTGATCCAATATTGCCAAGGGTCTTCAACTTGACTAAACCTTTATCTGTAATGTTGTAGTAGAGGATTCCTTTTGGACAATAGAGCTTGAGATAAGGCGAATACAAATAAAGATTGCACTTCATGCTTGGAAGGTGAAGAGTATCTATTCTATCCACCTTTTCATCAATTTTGTAGATATCGAGGATTTTTGTGCGGTTATCCCCTTGTACAGCTATGTATTCAGCTACAACATGTGGAAATGAGATATAAAAATGAGAAACATAAGGGGCAGTTATGTTCCCAATTTCATTAGTACAATCCCCTCTAAATGCGTAAACTTTGAGGTATGTTTTCCATCTAGTTGCATTTAAGCCAAGAGTAGAATAACTTGGGAGGAAAATGTAAACTTGACCATCTCTACGAACAAATTTTGGAGGGATTAAGAAAGTCCCAAGATAGTATGCACCACTTTCATTCACATAAAAAGACAAAATGTAATAGTCTTGATCCAAGAAGCCACAAGCACACGGATTCTTCTCAGGACAAGTGGCATCAATATTCCTAAGACCAAATTCTACATTTATAAAAGCCCCACCATCCTCTTTCTCTGCAACCCAAAAACGAATAGTAAATCCACCAGCTGAATATGCTAAAGCCAGATTTGAAGTTAAGAAAAGAAAAAGAGCAAAGAAAAGGATTTTCTTAGACATATCTTTCACCTAGGGTATTCTGGCAGTGTTGGTTCACTTTATCTATTACTTCGAGAGTTACTCCAAAATAGTAAGCTCTGTGTGGATATTTACCGCCAAGTACGTCCATTTGAACTTCTATATACTGTTTGGCAAGTTCTTTGCAATATTCTTGAGAACTACACTCCCTACAGTTTCCACATCCCCCAACTGTGCATTCGTCTGCCTCCATTTCTAAATACACGCTAGGTGTATTGTATTGAGATTTTAAAGTTTCTAATCTTGAAATGTATTGTTTGAAATCTTCATAAGTTGGGAGATTTTGATTTCCATTCCTTTTCATGTAATAGTTTGGTTGGACAAAAATGTAGTCAAAGTACTCTGAGGCATCAAAGATATCTGTATTTTGTAGTTCTAAAGTGTTTGCGGAAGGGATCCAAATAAACTTTAATCCATAAGAATGTATCTTATCTGCCAAAATTTCAATTGTTTGAGGATTAATTTGTGGATCTATGTTTCTATAATAGTTTTTAAACATCCATGCACTCTCTAGTCCCCAGTAAAACCCCATTAAGTCAGAGCTAGCAAAGTTTACTATTGCATCAATCCAATCAGACCAATATTTATAGCTTCCTCTAGGATTATCCCTCGGTTCCGAACTTTGATATTGATAATAAGGGATTGTTATATATAATGAAATCCCCGATACTTTCCTAAATACATCTTCAGCAAAACTTTCGCCATCTAACTGGCCATCTCCTGTGTACTGAATATCTAATCCTGAATTCCCCAAAATCACCGCATAGTCAAAACCTCTATTTTTGAAGTCTTGTACTGTAGCAGTTCCACCTCCGAGAGTTAGTTTTAACCTTGACTCATAGCTACTACCATTCCACTTAAAATACCAGAGTCCAAAAGTTGCCATATTATCACCTCCATTAGTTATTTATTGTATAATAATCTAAGTTTTATTTATAAACATTTTCTATACATATTTTGCACACTATAAAAGAGAGTAATCAAAAAATGAAGAGTAAACAACAGTACTTAACTAAACTTGATGTTAGTTTAGGGAATAAAATAAGAGGATCAAATCAGATGCTTCTCCTTTACAAACTCTTGGCTCTGCCACTCTCCACTTCTTGTTTTAAGCTCAATCATGTGGGCAACTTGCTCTGCTTTTCTCTTTGCAACTTGCACATCTTTATCCCAAGCTAATGCAACTCCTAACCTTCTTCCTTTGTAAGCACTTGGTTTTCCAAAGAGTCTGACAGTTGTGTTTGGAACACTTAATGCTTTGGATAATCCTTTAAATCTTGGAGCATAACCCTCTTGATTAGCTAGGATTACGTGAGTTGCTGCTGGAGTTAAAATTGGGAACTTTCTAACGCCATTCTCTTCAATAGCCGGAATTGGAAGTCCTAGAACTGCCCTCACATGAAGTCCAAACTCTGAAAAGCCTGTTGGATATGATGCTAAGGTTACCATTCCGGTATCGTGAGGTCTTGGAGAAACCTCGTTAGCCCAAACTTTGTCACCTTTAACGAACATCTCAACTCCAAAGATTCCAAGACCACCTAAAACGTCTGTAATTTTCTTTGCAATTTCATAGACTTTCCTCTCAGCTTTCTCACTTATCTCAGCAGGCTGCCAGCTTGAGTGGTAATCTCCTTTGATTTGGTAATGCCCAACAGGCTTTGGAAAAGTGGTGACTATCTTTCCATTCTCATCTAAGTGTCTAACCGCTAATTCTGTAATCTCAATGTCAAAATTTATGTGCTCTTCGACGATAATTTTGTCAGCACTTCCCCTTGCCTTCTTTTTAGCTTCCTCCCAAGCCTTTAGAACATCTTCAGGTCCTTTAACGAAGTATGAACCCTTTCCGCTTGAACTCATTATAGCCTTTGTATGACAAGGATAGCCAATCTTTTCACATGCATCATAAAGCTCGTCTAAGGTTGTCGCATACATGTATCTTGATGTTGGCACCTTTGCTTCTTTTGCTAAGGTCTCCCTCGTTCTCTCTCTATGCATTGCAATCCAAGTTGCTTTAGCATTTGGAACAACAAAATAACCTTCCTTTTCAATCTCAAAAAGAGCATCTAAGTTTATGGCCTCAATTTCTGGGATTATTGCATCGGGTTTTTCCCTCTCAACAATGCTCCATAAGAAGTCCTTATCCTTCATATCTCCAATGTAACTTTTATGAGCAACTTGCATGGCTGGTGCATTGGGATATCTATCAACCGCTATTACCTCAACTCCAAGTCTTTGAGCCTCTATTGTTATTTCTTTTCCAAGCTCACCGCTTCCAAGGAGCATTATCTTAACGGCAGAATCTGTTAAAGGAGTTCCTAACTCATCTCTAATTCCAATCATCTTCATCACCCAATTGGTTGACATTGAAATGTTAAAATATGCAACATATTTAAGTGTTTTTAAACATAAAAATGATAAACTTTTTAAATCCTCACACTTACATCTTCTCGGTGGTCAAAATGCTCACTTACGCTCAAGCTGGTGTGGATATTGAAAAGACTGAAAAATCCTTAAGAAACTTAATTTCACTTGCAAAGGCAACGTTTGAGTTTAGAAAGGACAAACTGGGTCAAGTTGCTACAGATATAGGTCATTATGCAGGTTTGATTGAATTTGGTGAGTTTTATTTGGCAATGACAACAGATGGAGTAGGTACAAAGGTTCTGGTTGCTGATATGGTAAAAAAATACGATACCATTGGAATTGACATGATAGCAATGAACGTTAACGATTTAATTGTGGTTGGTGCTGAGCCAGTAGCTTTGGTTGACTACATAGCTCTAAAAGAGCCAAATAAAGAGCTTTTAGATGGAATTGCCAAAGGTCTCTATGAAGGAGCTAAGCAAAGCGAAATAGCCATTATTGGGGGAGAAACTGCTATTTTGCCCGAACTCGTGGATCCTTTTGATTTAGCCGGCACAGCAATTGGAATCGTAAATAAGGACAAGGTTATCACTGGAGGGGAAGTTAAGCCTGGAGACGCTGTTATTGGGGTAGAAAGTTCGGGTATTCATTCAAATGGTCTAACTCTCGCGAGAAAGCTCTTGATTCCAAAGTATGGTCTTGATTATGAATTTGAAGGCAAAAAACTTTGGAAGCACTTGCTTGAGCCAACAAGGATTTATGTAAAGCCAATTATGGATCTTTTAAAAAGCGTTGAAGTTAAGGGGATGGCTCACATTACGGGTGGAGGACTGCTAAATTTAAAAAGGATAACAAACTACGGTTTTTCTTTAGAGATGCCAGAGATTAAAGGAATTTTCAAGCTGATTTATGAAAACGGTGTTCCTTTAGATGAGATGTTCAAAACCTTCAACATGGGAATTGGATTTATCATTGTGGTTTCACAAGAGGATAAGGAAGAGGTTTTGCAGATCTTAAACAGACACTTCCCAAGTTATGAAATAGGAAAAATAATCAAAGAACCAAAGATAGTCGTAAAGAATTATGGAATTGAACTTTAGACACTTTATTTTTTAAAATTTAAAATAAAAGAAAGCTACTCGCTGATTCTTCTATAGATCTCTTCATAGGCTGAAATTAAGTCGCCCTTGTCGAACCTAAAGACATCTTTGTCCAAGCTCTTCTTTGTCTCTGCGTCCCAAAATCTACAGGTATCGGGGCTTATTTCATCGGCTAAGACTATCTCGCCTTTAGAGTTCTTGCCGAATTCAAGCTTAAAGTCAACTAATAGAATTCCCCTCTCTTTAAAGAACTCTTTTAAAATCTCGTTGACCTTTAATGCAATTCTTTCCATTTCTTTTATCTCCTCTTCACTAACTCCCAAGCTCTTAGCGTGATAGTAGTTTATCATTGGGTCTCCTAATGCATCATTTTTATAATAAAGCTCGACTATTGGTTCTTCTAACTCATGACCCTCCTTAAAGGGCAATCTTTTCTTTAAACTGCCAGCAACTATGTTTCTCACAACAACTTCTAAAGGAAACATCTCGAGTCTTTCAACGATTAACTTGTTTTCTCCAGCTATGCCAATAAAGTGTGTTCTGATGCCCTTTTCCTCTAAAAGTTTGAACAACTTCACTGAAATTTGAGCGTTGTAAACACCTTTTCCTTTGAACTGCGCCTTCTTAACACCGTTAAAAGCTGTCGCATCATCTTTGAACTCCATGATGAGCTTTGCCTCATCCAATGGGATCATTTTCTTAGCCTTACCTTCATACATCTCCATAGTCTTCACCAAAAAATTGTTAAAATTTATACTCTTTTAAGCTTTACTTTGACATTTTCATGCCAATAATATGGTAAAGCTTTTAAGCTATTTAGTGTTAAATATTTTTGCTAAATTTTTGTTTTTTAACATCAAAATGGTAAAACAGGTGATAAGCTTGAGGGAAAAATGCGGCGTATTTGCAGCAAAAACAAAAAATGCTGAGAAAAAAGCCTATTATGCTTTGTTAGCTTTGCAGCACAGGGGTCAGGAGAGCACAGGGATAAGTGTTTGGCAGGGAATTATAAAAACGCACAAAGGATTGGGCTTGGTAAGTGAAGTCTTTAAAAATAGTGTTCTGGATAAGCTGAGCTCAAATTTAGCTATAGGACATGTCAGGTATTCAACTTTTGGCGGTTTAAATGAAGTTCAGCCTTTGGAAGTCGAGTATAAAGGATTAAAGCTTTCTTTAGCTCATAATGGAACTCTAACCAACTATTCCCTTTTAAGGGGGGATTATGGACGATTTTATAATTTTAAAACGAGTATTGATAGCGAGCTCTTGGGAATATCTTTTCTAAGGCACTATCTTGAGCACAAAGATGAATTTGAAGCTATGAAAGAGGTTTTTAGAGAGATTAAGGGGGCATATTCAGTAAGCATGCTTTTTGAGGGGAAAATAGTCGTTGGCAGGGATCCTCTGGGCTTTAGACCTTTGACCTTTGGTTTTGGTGATGGTTATTATTTTGCCTCAGAGAGCTCAGCTTTGGAGATGTTTGACCTCGAAGTAAGGGATGTCAAACCAGGAGAAGTTTTTGTAATCGATGAAGAGTTAGAGAGCAAAGTTTTGACTAAAGAAAAGCATTCCCATTGTGTCTTTGAATACATTTACTTTGCAAGACCTGATAGCACTATTGAAGGAAGGAATGTTTACAAGGTGAGATTGGAGTTAGGGAAGCAGTTAGCGAGGGAAGATGATGTTAAAGGAGACATAGTTATAGCTGTTCCTGATTCTGGAAGGGCTAGCGCAATAGGATATTCCCTTGAAAGTGGAATTCCTTATGAAGAAGGTTTAATAAAGAACCGTTATATTGGGAGAACCTTCATAATGCCGCAACAGGCTTTAAGGGACTTAAGCGTTCAGTTAAAGTTAAGTCCTGTTAAGGAGGTCATTAGAGACAAAAAAGTCATTTTAATTGATGATTCAATTGTTAGAGGAACAACTATGAAGAGAATAGTTGCAATGCTTAGAAAAGCTGGTGCAAGGGAGGTTCATGTAAGGATAGCTTCTCCCCCAATAAAGTATCCCTGCTACATGGGAATTGACATTCCAAGTAGGTATGAGCTTATTGCTTCTTGGAAGAGTGTTGGTGAGATAGCTAAGGAAATTGGCGCTGATTCTTTAAGGTATTTAAGCTTAGAGGGATTAGTCAAAGCAGTTGGGCTGAATGATTTGTGCTTGGCTTGTTTGAATGGTAAATATCCAAGCTGGGCTTTTGACTTTTAGCAAAAGTTTTAAAAGTTAGCTACCGAACAAATGTTCGGGTAATCACATGGCAAGAATTGGGATTATTGGAGAGGGGATAGCAGGATTAACAGCTTCGATATCCTTAGCTAGGAAAGGTTTTGAAGTTACTCTTATTGGAAAAGGCATAAAAGAGACGAACTCTTATTTAGCTCAGGCTGGGATTGCTTTTCCAATTTTAGAAGGGGATTCAATAAGATCTCATGTTTTAGACACGATTAAAGCTGGACGCTATTTAAACAATGAGGAAGTTGTGTGGAATGTGATTTCAAAATCCAGTGAAGCTTATGATTTTTTGCTTTCTCTTGGTTTAAACTTTGAGGAAAATGAGATTGAAGGAGGACACAGCTTTCCGAGAATTTTCACCATTAAAAACGAAACTGGAAAACATATGACAAAGCTTCTTTATTTAAGGGCTAAAGAGCTTGGTGTTCAATTCATAAAGGGTTTTGCTTCTTCGCTAGCAATAGAGGAGGGTAACTGCTACGGTGTTTTCCTTAATGGGGAACTTTTAAAGTTTGATGCCACTATCTTAGCAACTGGAGGGTATACAGCTTTATATAAATTTACAGCAGGTTCTTCTTTAAACTTAGGCATTTTAATAGGAGATGCTTTGATGAAAGGTGCTTTAGCGAGTAATTTGGAATTTATACAGTTCCATCCAACTGGTTTTATTGGTAAGGATGTTAAGCTTATAAGCGAAGCCGTAAGGGGAGCAGGAGCTAAACTAATCAATGAGGACGGAGAAAGGTTCATCAACGAGCTTGAACCGAGAGATATTGTTGCAAGGGCAATTTACAGGCAAATACAAAAAGGAAAGAAGGTTTACTTAGATGCAACAAAAATTGAGGATTTTAAGGAAAAGTTTCCACAAATTTACATGTTTTTAACCAAAGAGGGAATTAATCCAGAAAAAGACCTAATTCCAGTAACTCCAATTGCCCATTATTCTATCGGTGGTTTGAGGGTTGATCTTTATTATAGAACTAACGTTGAGAATCTCTACGCAATTGGTGAAACAGCTGATAACGGCTTTCATGGGGCAAATAGACTGGCGAGTAATTCTCTTTTAGAATGCGTAATTAGTGGATTAGAGGTTGCAAGAACAATAGTGAGAGACAATCCAAGAGTTAAAGAGGTTAAAGAAATCAAAGACACCACTCAAGAGCTCGGTGATATTGAGAGTGTTAAAGAAATTCTCTGGAACTATGCAGGAATTGTGAGGAGCGAGAAGGGACTTAAAGAAGGACTAAGAAAGATTGAGAGGATTGAAGTTGATGAGAGAATTAAGCTTTTGGTTAGAGGTATCTTAGAGTGTGCTTTAGCAAGAAGAGAGAGTAGGGGTGTTCATTATAGGGAAGATTATCCTTTTATGAAAAAAGAGTTCGAAAGATTCAGCATTTTTGATGGGAGGTGTTTACTGTGAATTTGGTTGATGAAATTTTAAAGCTTAAGGAGGAGAAAAACGCTATAATTTTAGCACATAACTACCAATTGCCTGAGATCCAAGATATAGCGGATTTTGTTGGGGATAGCCTAGAGTTAGCTAGAAAATCCCAAAGAATAGATGCAGATATCATTGTTTTTGCAGGTGTTGATTTTATGGCAGAAACAGCCAAAATCCTAAATCCCCAAAAGAAAGTTCTCCTACCCAGCAAGAGGGCAACATGTGTAATGGCTAACATGCTTAAAATAGAGCATATCTTAGAGGCTAAGAGAAGGTATCCAGAGGCTTCAGTGGTTCTTTACGTCAATACAACAGCAGAAACAAAAGCCTACGCTGACGTAACTGTTACATCGGCAAATGCTGTTAAAATTGTTCAAAAGCTTGATGCAGATGAAATCATCTTTGGACCTGACAATAATTTAGCCTACTATGTAGCAGAGAGAACTAACAAAAAGATTATTCCAATTCCAGAAGGAGGACACTGTTATGTTCACAAAAAGTTCACAATTGAAGACGTAGAAAGAGCAATGACTGTCTATCCAAAGGCTAAACTAATGGTTCACCCAGAATGTAATCCAGAAGTTCAAGAAAAAGCCGATTTAATAGTCTCAACTGGAGGAATGGTTAGAAACGCTTGTCTCTATGATGAATGGGTTGTCTTTACGGAAAAGGAGATGGTTTATCGTCTAAAGAAGCTCTATCCAAATAAAAGATTCTACCCTGCTAATGAAGACGCTTTTTGTATCGGAATGAAGTCAATAACGCTTAAGCATATCTATGAATCCTTAAGAGACGAGAAATATGAAATTGAAGTGCCAAAAGACATAGCTGAAAGAGCGAGGAAAGCTATAGAGAGGATGCTTAAGTTAAGTGATTAATCAATTGGTAATCTCATTACCAATATCTTTTTAAATGATTGGTAATATAATTACCAATATGATCGAGACATTTAATCCATGGTGGAAGGGGAAGGAGCACATAGCTGAAGATGAAGACTTCAGAAAATGGAATGAAAGCAAGGTAAAATGGATTCCCAAATTAGCCGAACAGATAAGCTTGAAACCCTTTTCCCTCCACTTTGTCTTTGGGCCAAGACAGGTTGGAAAAACGACACTTATAAAGCTACTAATTAACTCGCTTCTTGAGAAGGGTGTAGATCCAAAAGCAATCTTCTACTTGAGGTGTGATTATTTAGGTGACTACAAAGAGCTTATGGAAGCGTTGGAAGAGTACTTCGAATTTAGGAAAATAGAAGGAATTGAAAGTTCATATATCTTTTTAGATGAGATAACATTTCCAAAGGATTGGTTCAGGGCTATAAAACTCTATATTGACATGGGAAAAACAAGAAATGATGTTTTAGTTTTAACGGGTTCGTTGAGTATGCATGTAAAAGGAGAAGTCGAAACGTTTCCCGGAAGAAGGGGAAGAGGAAAAGACTTTACTATGTATCCTCTAAGCTTCAGAGAATTCATTAAAGTCGCCGATGAAGAACTTTACAATAAAATCGAACCATTAAAAGAACTCAATGACAAAGAGATAAGAGAGAAGTGTTTTAAGTTAATGCCTTGGAGTGATGAGATATACAAACTATTTGAGATGTATTTGAGGAGTGGAGGTTTTCCACTGGCAGTTAAATCAATCTTGGAAAATGGTTTTGTAAAGGGAGAAGTTTATGAAACTTACTTAAGCTGGATTAGAGGCGATTTAGCGAGACTTTATAAGAATGAAAGCACTGCAAGAAGAATAATTAAAGCACTCCTTAAAAAGATTCCTTCTCCACTCAGCTGGCATACAATAGCTAAAGAGATTGAAGTTGGTTCACATAAAACAGTGTTTTATTATATAGACTTGCTTGAAAAAATGTTCATTCTCAAAGTTCTCCCGTATCTTAATCCGAACAATGGGGAGATATTATTTAGAAAGGAAAAGAAAATTCACTTTATAGATCCCCTTTTTTATAAAATGTTCTCAAGATGGTGCTTAATTGAGGAACCGGAAAAAGCCAAGATAGTTGAAAGTGTTGTTGCTTCGCATTTAGCAAGGAAACATGAGATTGGATATTGGAAAAACGGAACTGAAATAGATGTTGTTGTAAAAGAGAATATGCTTGGTTTTGAAGTTAAATGGAAGAGGAGAGCAAATCCTTCAAAGGTTAAGGTTGGAAAGATAAAGAATGTTGTTACGTTATCTAAAAACCAGTACTCTGCTAATCCTCTAATGGTTCCAGCGCCAATATTTTTAGCCTGTTTGAATGTTTAGGAGGTGAATAAAAATGATTTCTCTCTCTTATCTCCTTCGCTTTTTGGAAGAAGACGCTCCTTTTGGCGATGTAACAAGTGAAGCCGTAATCCCGGAAGATTTAAACGCTAAAGCAATCATAATTGCAAAGCAGAGTGGAGTAATAGCGGGTTTAGAGGAAGCTAGGCTTCTCTTTGAGCACTTTGATGTTAAAGTTAAGCAGAAAGTTAAAGATGGCGAAAAAGTTGAGAAAGAGCAAATTTTGATGAAACTTGAAGGAAACGCTAGAAAGATTTTGCTTGTTGAAAGAACGGCTTTAAATATAATTGGTAGAATGAGCGGAATAGCAACGCAAACAAGGAAATTAGTCGAGAAAGTTAAAAGCGTTAATCCAAAAGTGAGGGTAGCAGGAACGAGGAAAACACTTCTAAAGCCCCTTGACAAGAAAGCAATCCTTTTAGGTTGTGGTGAAATGCATAGATTTTCCTTAAGCGATGCGATTTTAATCAAGGACAATCACTTAGCTTTAGTACCTCTTGAAGATGCAATTAAGAGGGCAAAGGAATTCAGCATCTATAAAGTTGTTGAGGTTGAAGTTGAGAGCTTAGAAGATGCCATAAAAGCCGCTAAGCTCGGCGCTGACGTTATAATGCTCGATAACATGACGCCAGAACAGATAAGAGAAACGCTTGAAGCTCTAAAAAGAGAAGGTCTAAGAGAGAAAGTGAAAATTGAGGTGAGTGGCGGCATAACTGAGGAGAACATTCAAAGCTATGCTAAGCTTGATATTGACGTAATAAGCCTTGGAGCGTTAACTCATTCTGTTAAAAACTTTGATGTTAGTTTGGAGATTATTAAGGGTTAACTGCTTTTATTTTATCTTAAAAATGTTCCATTTTTAGAACAAAATTTTTTAAATTTGGAACATTAATCAGATTATCGATGGGTTATGAACGATGAATACTTCATGAGCCTAGCTTTGGAGTTAGCCAAAAAAGGAGAGGGAGGGGTAAATCCAAATCCGATGGTTGGAGCGGTTATAGTTAAAGATGGAAAAGTAATTGGCAAGGGTTATCATCAATATTTTGGGGATAAGCATGCGGAAGTTAACGCTATAGAAGATGCAAAAAGCAAAGGTCATTCCCTTGAAGGAGCAACAATGTATGTTACTTTAGAGCCTTGTTCTCATTGGGGTAAGCAGCCTCCTTGTGTTGATAGAATAATAAAGGAAGGCTTCTCAAGAGTTGTAATAGCAATGGAAGACCCTAATCCATTGGTTAATGGAAAAAGCATTGAAAAGCTCAAAAAAGCGGGCATTGAAGTTAAAGTTGGTATTCTTAAAGAAGAGGCAAGAAAGTTGAATGAGATATTTCTAAAGTACATAACAACAAAAACGCCTTTTGTAGCCATAAAACTTGCTTTGACCTTAGACGGTTTTATTGCAACAAAGACCTTCTCCTCAAAATGGATTACTGGCAAAAAAGCAAGGGAGAAAGTTCAGGAGCTCAGGAAAAAGTATATGGCAATAATGGTTGGAGCTAATACGATTCTTAAAGACGATCCAAAACTAACTTGTAGAATAGAAGGATGCACTGAAAAGGTGAAAGTAATCCTTGATAGGCATGGATTAACTGCTAATGGAAATTTTAGGGCGTTTAAGAATGGGAAGGTCATAGTATTCACCAAGAGCGAAAAAGAGTGGAATAATGCAGAAGTCATTAGGGAAACGAATCCCGGAAGAATATTAAAAATCCTTGGCGAAAAAGGAATAGATAGCGTTTTAATCGAAGGTGGAAGGATAGCATGTCAGTTTTTGCCCTTCGCTAATAAACTGCATTTGTTTTATGGAAATAAGCTCTTTGGTAAAGGAATTTCCCCTTTTGAATGTTTAAACGTTGATAAGGTTAGTGATGCTTTTAAAGTCGAATTTCTAAAGTTTGAAAGCTTTAGAGATAGCCTTTACGTGGAGGCGAAGCCATGTTCTCAGGAATAATTGAAGCTGTTGCAAAAGCTAAATTCTCTAATGGGAAACTGTTCGTTGAAAAAGTGATAGACGTAAACTTAGGGGACAGTGTAGCCGTCAATGGGGCATGCTTAACTGTTAGTGATATTAGAGATTATATAGTCTTTGATATTGGTGAAGAGACGTTAAAAAGAACCAACTTGGCTAAAGCAAAAGTTGTCAACCTTGAAAGAGCTTTGAAGCTTGGCTATAGAATTGATGGACATTTAGTTACTGGACACATTGACGGGACCTTAAAGCTAAAGAAAATTCTAAAGAGAGGAAAAACCTATTGGCTGTCCTTTGAAATGCCTAAAGAGAGATTTGCCATAGTAGAAAAGGGAAGCATAGCTTTGAATGGAATAAGCTTGACAATAGCTAAAGTTGATAAAAATCAATTTTGGGTACAGGTGATTCCTTATACATGGGAAAATACCAATCTGAGGTTTCTAAGAATTGGAGATGAAGTGAATTATGAGATAGACGTTGTTGCGAGATATTTGAAGGGTATTTTGGGTGATAGATATGGACTTGGAAAAGCTTAGGAAAAGCCTTCTTGAAGGTAAACCAATAATTCTAATTGACGAAGAAAGGGAAGTTGAAGCTGATCTAATTTATCCAGCCGAGCTTGCAAACGCTGAAGTGATAAACTTTATGCTCCAAGCTAAGGGAATGCTATGCTTAGCTATGGATGAAGAGGAGGCTCTAAAGAGGGGCTTTTTCAAGTTGCCTTCCAAGAACAACGAGACGAACTTTTTAATTAGCGTTGACTATAAGGAAACATTCACGGGAATTAGTGCAGAAGAGAGAGCTTTAACTGCTAAAAAGATTGCCGAGGGATTGGATATTAAGCACTTCCGCTATCCTGGTCATCTGCACCTTTTGGGTGGGATTGGGATAAATAAAAGGAAAGGACACACTGAAGCATCTCTTGAACTAGTTGAAATGCTTGGATTTAAGAGGTATGCAGTGATAATAGAGCTTTTAGATGAAGAAGGGAATTCCCACAACTTTGAATTCATAAGGAATTTTGCTAAAAAGCACGATTTGCCGATGGTTACAATCAAAGAGGTGTTTAAAGAAGTTGTAAGGAAAAAATGTTTTGTTAAAGTTTTTGCTCAAGCAAAGCTCCCCAGCAAATACGGAACCTTTAAGATAGTTGCCTTTGAGAATGAGCTTGACTTTAAGGAGCATGTAGCTATAGTTAAAGAACCTTATGATGTTCCATTAGTTAGGCTCCACTCAGAATGTTTGACTGGTGACACTTTAGCTTCTCTAAAGTGCGACTGTGGAAGCCAATTAGCAAATGCTCTAAAAATGATAGCTCAGGAAGGAGGGATTTTACTTTATCTAAGGCAAGAAGGAAGAGGCATTGGTCTAAAGAACAAAATCAGGGCCTATGAACTTCAAGATAAGGGCTTTGACACGTTTGAAGCAAATAAAATGCTTGGCTTCAGTGAAGATGAAAGAGACTTTAGCATTGCATATCAAATGCTCAAGGCTTTAGGTGTCTCAAAAGTTAGGCTTTTGACTAACAATCCAAGGAAGGTTAAGGCTTTGGAGGAGTTTGGTATAGAGGTTGTTGAGGTTATCCCGATTTTTGGGGAGGTTAATGAGATTAACAAGCCTTATTTAGAGGCTAAGATGCTTAAGCTTGGTCATAATCTAAAACCACTTCTGGAGGGAAAAGGATGATTTATGAAGGCGAATATAAGGGCGAAGGCTTGAAAATAGGTGTGGTTATAAGCAGATTTAATGACTTGTTGACTAAGGAGCTTTTAGATGGGGCATTGGACTGTTTTAAGAGACATGGTGTTAAAGACGTGGACATTTTTAAAGTCCCTGGAGCCTTTGAAATCCCATTTATTACAAAAGAACTAGCAAAAAAAGGTAAATACGATGCTATTTTAGCATTGGGGGCTGTCGTTAAAGGGGAAACGTATCACTTCGAGTTGGTTGCTAATGAAGTTGCCAAAGGAATTGCCCATGTAAACTTAACCTACGAAACTCCCGTTATATTTGGTGTTATAACCGTTGATGATGAGTTGCAAGGACTTGATAGGGCTGGAATAAAATCAAATAAAGGCTTTGAGTATGCTTTGGCAGCGTTAGAGATGGCGAATTTGAGGAAGAAAATAAAGGATGTTTAATTTTTGTTTTTTATTCCTATTTTGAACTTATCCCCAAAATCAACAATCCCAATAGCCAAGACAGGGTGGGTAAATTTTAATTCTAAAACTTTTTCAGCTAGGTCATTTTCGTCTTTAAACTCTATGCTCATTACTTTAATCCCTTCTACGTTATATGTAGCGGTAAAAAATGCCTTTCCTTCCTCAAGCTTAACTTTTTTCACCCAAAACTCGTCTTTTCCCGCAAATCCTAAAAATGCCTCATCTTTATCCCTTTGGATTATTCCCGCAATCCTTGGAGTGTTTAGTGAATCTCTCTCGTAATCCATAGCATCTAAAACATGAATTAGAGCTTTTTTAGGAGTTTCCCACTCCAAAGCCTGAGCAATGAAAGTGGTATGAGAACCGTTGCTAACTACGGCATACTCTCTAAAAATCTTCACTGCTGTATAGCTTACGTATGGATTTGTTGTTTCCATTAGATTGAGCACAGCAACTTCGTCTCCTTTAAGTTCTGCTTTTCTATTGGGAAAGGAGCGAGAGCTGACGCGGTAAAAAGCGAAAGGTTTGCCACCTTTTAGCCCAACACCTAGCATTCTTCCAACGTATTTCATGTTATCACCTCATCTAAGCGTTCTTCCTCCAAAGCTAACCTAATTTCTCTCGCTATTCTTAGTCCCATCATTATTTCCTCGCCATTGTAAAGTGAAGAATACCAGTGATTAACGTTGCTTCCACCGTCTATACGAGAAGCAAAGCCTATGCAGTGAAATTCACCATCATAAGCAAAATGCAAAGCAAAAGGTCCAATTATACCTGGTTTTTCTAAGTTATGCATTGCCTCAACGAAGGCTAAGCCATAGTCATAAATTTCTGGAATTAATGACTCTCTAAGGACAATTAGCTTGTTTCCAACTATTGTGTAGGGTAAAGCTTTAAATGGCCTTCTCTTGTTCGCATCTGCTATTACCAATCGCTCATCAACTCCCATTAACTCAAGCCTTTCTTTAATTGGTGAATAGAAAAAGTGCACATAGATAAAAATGCCATCTATAAAGCGCTCGATTTTATATGGTGTCCTGACATTTTTAAGTTTCTCCTCAAGATCTCTTCCATAAGCGATAAAGTGTTCACTCCCTCCTTTTGGTCCTTCAATTCTAACAAAATAAAGCTCGTTATCTTTTACTTCGCTTAAATCAAAGCTTTCAACCTGTGGGATGTTAGCTTTTTTCAAAGCTTTATTAACTAATTCGAACTTTGTTTCCCATTTTAAAAATCGCTTATTTCCGAAGAATTTTGCCTTTGAGCGTTCAATATTTTCAATCCCAAGATAAGCTACAAAAGAACCATGGGGGATTATTATTCCCTCGTCATATAGGATTTTGCTCATATCCTCTGTTACTCTAAGTTCATCAAGTAATGGGAGTGAAGCATAAAAGGGCTTCCTCTTTGGTGAGACATACAGACGAGTTTTGAAACCTTCTTTTTTTGCACCTTGAATTATCTGGAGAGCTGAATGTGAAGCTATTGTTGAGGTTATCATCCAATCACCTCTAAAAGCTCCTCTTGGCTTAAAAGCTTCCCATTTTTCATCACTCTCATAGTATCTCCACTTATCTCATCAATAATCAAAAGTTCGCCATTTTTCCTCCCAAACTCAAGCTTAAAGTCAATGATTTCTAAGCCTTTATTTTGGAAGAACTCCTTTAGAATTTGAGCTACTTTTCTTGTAACCTCTTTCATGATTTGAATTTCCTCTTTTGTTGCAATGTTGAGCTTTTCTATGGCTTCTTCACAGATTAGAGGATCGCCTAAAGCATCGCTTTTTAATGTGAGCTCAACAATGTTCAGCTCTTGAAGAGGCTTTACAAACTCGCCATAGCGCCTTAAGAAACTTCCATAAGCTTTGTAGCGGTAAATGACCTCAAGAGGAATTTTTTCAGCTTTCAAAAACTTTGCCTTTCTCTCATCAATCTTCTCAACAAAATGTGTTTTTATTCCCCTCTCATTTAAGAGCTTAAAGAAAAATGCTGTTTGTTTTAAAACTGCACTTCCTTTTCCTTGCCTTTCACCAATTACTTTGTTTCCTCCTGTGTCCTCTCTATCCTCAAACCCTAGAATGGTGTCTTTAAAATAAAAAATCAAAAACTCGCCATCTTTATAAACGTCTTTTGTCTTTCCCTTATAGATAAGCTCCATCGGCTTCACCCTTTTCTCTAAGCATTTCATTGATGAGTTTTATCGCACACAAATCGCCGCACATGCTACAGGCTTCAGTTGAAGTGGGTCTCTCCTTTCTAATCTCTATGAATTTTTCTTTGTCCATTGCAATCTCAAACTGCGTTGTCCAGTTTAATGAACCCCTTGCTAAGCTCATTAGGTAGTCCTTTTTGTAATCGCTTTCAAAGCGTGTTAAATTTACAGCATGGGCAGCTATTTTTGAGGCAATGACACCTAAACGAACGTGCTCTTTATCTGGCAATCCCAAATGTTCTGATGGAGTTACATAACATAAAAAGTCGGCTCCACTTAAAGCGGCTATAGCCCCTCCAATTGCCCCGACTATGTGGTCATAACCGGGAAATATGTCCGTAACTAATGGACCTAATACATAGAAAGGAGCATTATCAGTTGCAACTTTTGCTATTTTTATTTGCATTGGTATCTGGTCTATTGGCACGTGTCCCGGACCCTCAACCATAGTTTGGACTCCAAACTCTCTCGCTCTTCTTACCAAACGTCCTAGTGTAAAAAGCTCACTCATTTGTAATTCATCACCAGCATCTGGTAAGCCACCGGGTCTTAAACCATCGCCTAAACTTAAAACCACGTCATATTCCTTAGCAAGCTCTAAGAGGTAGTCGTAGTTCTTATAGAACGGGTTCTCTTCCTCCCAATGGAGAATCCAAGCCGCTAAGAAAGTGCCGCCTCTTGAAACCATTCCAACAACTCTCTTAATCCTTTTCATCTTTTCTACGACTTCTTTTGTAACTCCAACGTGGATTGTTGTGTAGTCAACACCATCTTTGAAGTGCTTTTCTACTGCATTCCACATATCATCTTCGGTCATCTCAATGATTGCCCTACCCTTTCTTAGTTGCTCTTCAGCTGCTTGATAAATTGGAACTGTTCCAATGGGAACATTTACAGCGTTCATAATTGCTTTTCTAATTTCATCCAAGTCTCCGCCCGTTGATAAGTCCATAATAGTGTCAGCACCATATTTTACTGCTATTTTTGCCTTCTCTATTTCTTCCTCAAGATTTACTATATCTCTTGAAGTTCCAATGTTTGCGTTAATCTTAACCCTAACTCCCCTTCCAACTGCAACCGGTTTTACCCAATCATGCTTTACATTTCTAAAAATGACAGTGTAACCTTTAGCGACGTTTTTTCTAAGCTCTTCAACTTTAATTCCCTCTTTTTCAGCAATGTATTTCATTTCTTCCGTAATATTTCCCTTTTTTGCCTCTTCAATTTGTGTCATCTTTATCACCAAGTTATTATTTTCCAAAACTTAGTTTTAGCATTTGGATTAAAAGTGTTTTGGGAAATCTTTTTATTCAAGTTTTAACTTGAAATATATTGAAAAGTTTAACTTGAGTTTAGGTGGTGGCTATGTTTGAAGTTATTGAACAAAAGGGAACTGAGCGTTTGAAAAGGGGATTTGCAAAAATGGTTAAAGGCGGAGTTATTATGGATGTGACCAATGCAGAGCAAGCTCAAATTGCAGAAGAAGCTGGTGCTGTTGCGGTTATGGCTTTAGAGAAAGTGCCAGCAGATATAAGAAAAGCTGGTGGCGTTGCTAGAATGGCAGACCCAAAGAAAATTGAAGAAATCATGGATGCTGTTACAATTCCAGTAATGGCAAAGATTAGAATCGGGCATTATGGAGAGGCATATGCCTTAGAGGCTTTGGGTGTTGACATGATTGATGAAAGCGAAGTTTTAACGCCAGCTGATTCCTACTTCCACGTAGATAAGAGAAAATTCAAAGTTCCGTTTGTCTGTGGTGCAAGGAATTTAGGTGAAGCCGTAAGGAGAATTTGGGAAGGTGCAGCAATGATTAGAACTAAGGGAGAAGCAGGAACAGGAAACATTGTTGAAGCTGTAAGACATATACATTTAGTTAATAAGAACATTAAGCTTTTAAAACGCCTAAATGATGACCAAATTTATGTCATAGCTAGGAAGTTTGCCGAACCTTACCTAAGACTGATCTTAGATATTAGACAGATAAGCGGATTGGAACCTAAAATATTAGAGAATGGACCCGTTTATGAAGAATACACCTACCAAGAAATAGTTGATGGCATTTACAAGATTCTTCTTGAGATTAAGAAATTGCAAAGGTTGCCAGTAGTTAACTTTGCCGCTGGAGGAGTAGCAACACCTGCAGATGCCGCACTAATGATGCAAATGGGTATGGATGGAGTTTTTGTTGGAAGTGGAATATTCAAGAGCTCAAATCCGGAAAAAATGGCGAGAGCAATAGTTGAGGCTGTTAATCACTATGATGAGCCAGATGTGATAGCCGAGATAAGTAAAGACTTAGGAGAGCCAATGAGAGGTTTAGAGATTGATAAGCTCGAGGTTCGCTTGGAGGAGAGAGGTGTATGAAAGTTGGCGTTATAGGAGTTCAAGGAGCAGTTAATGAGCATATAGAAGCGACAAAAAAGGCTATGGAAAGGCTCAACATTAGCGGGGAAGTCTTTTGGCTTAAAAAAGCTGAGCAACTGAAAAACATTGATGCCTTAATAATCCCTGGCGGCGAAAGCACAACAATTTCAAGGCTAATGATTAAAAACAATCTCCTTGATAAGGTAAAAGATCTCGGCGAAAGCGGTCTGCCAATTATGGGCACCTGTGCAGGGTTAATACTCTTAGCTAAGCAAATTGAAGGTGCGGTTAGAGATCAAAGATTTCTTGAGCTTTTGGATGTAAGAGTTAGTAGAAATGCCTATGGTAGGCAGGTTGATTCATTTGAAGCTCTGCTTAAGCTTACTTTTGATGCAGAGCCGTTTTTAGGGGTTTTCATTAGAGCACCAAGGATCATTGAAATCTTTGGAAAGGCAAATCCAATAGCTTATTACAAAGACGAGGTTGTAGGTGTTGAGCAAGGAAACATTGTTGGCTTAGCATTTCATCCAGAGTTAACTGATGACACGAGGCTTCATGAATACTTTTTGAAGAATGCCTTCTGATTTTTACATATTTTTGTTAAAATAAAGCTTAAAAACTCATAATTTTAACATTTTCTTGGTGAGCAAATGGAGTGGAGAATAGCAACTTATGCCTCTCATTCAGCACTTCAGATTTTAAAGGGTGCAAAGGATGAAGGTTTTGGAACCATAGCTTTTGGAAAAGAGAGGGTTAAACCCTTATATACAAAATACTTCCCTGTTGCTGATGAATTTTTAGTTGGTGAGTATCCCGAAGAAGAGCTCTTAGAAAAGGGAGCAATTGTAATCCCTCATGGATCCTTTGTTGCTCATCTTGGAATTGAGAAAGTTGAAAGTATGAAGGTTCCTTATTATGGAAACAAAGCTGTGCTAAGATGGGAAAGTGATAGAGAGTTAGAGAGAAAATGGCTTGAAAAAGCTAAGCTAAAGCTCCCAAAGGTTTATGATGATCCTGATGAGATTGATAAACCTGTGATTGTTAAGTTCCACGGTGCAAAAGGAGGAAAAGGTTACTTTTTAGCAAAGGACAGCAAAGACTTTTGGGAAAAAGCAAGAAGAATTGGAATAAAAAGCAAAGAGAGCTTAAAGGAGATTCAAATCCAAGAATATATAATCGGAGTTCCAGTTTATCCCCACTATTTCTACTCAAAGCTTAATGAGGAGCTTGAGCTTATGAGCATAGATAGAAGGTATGAGACCAATGTAGATGGTATTGGGAGAATTTTGGCAAAAGATCAATTTGAGCTAAGCTTGGAGAATTCCTATGTTGTAGTTGGGAATTTTCCAATTGTTTTGAGAGAGAGTCTTTTGATGGAAGTTATCGAAATGGGAGAAAGAGTAATAAGGGCTGCAAAGGGTCTCATAGGTGGGCTTTGGGGACCCTTCTGCTTGGAAACGATACTCACAGATGAACTTGAGTTCGTTGTTTTTGAAATTTCAGCAAGAATAGTTGCGGGGACAAATCCCTTTATAGAAGGATCTCCTTACACATGGATAAGATATAATAAGCCAGTAAGCACTGGAAGGAGAATTGCCATGGAGATAAAGCAGGCTATCGAAGAGGATAGCATTGACGAAATTTTAACATAAATTTGGCAACGTTGGATTTTTAAATGCTTAACTCTAATTTTAAATCTGTTCACTTAATCACAAACATGATTATGGGGTGATAACATGGACAAGGTATACTTGACATGGTGGCAAATAGATAGGGCAATATTCTCTCTTGCTGACAAGTTAAGAGAAAATTTTATGCCAGATATTATTGTGGGAATAGCTAGGGGAGGATTAATTCCAGCTGTGAGGCTAAGTCACGTTTTAGGTGATGTGGAGCTTAGAGTCATTGATGTGAAATTTTATACAGATATTGAAAAGCGCATGGAAAAGCCAGAAATTAGAATTCCCCTTCACGGAGACTTGAAGGATAAGAAAGTTATCATCGTTGATGATGTAAGTGACACTGGAAAGACTTTGCAGGTTGTCATTAAAGAAGTGAAGCGCTTAGGTGCTAAGGAGGTTAAGGTTGTTTGTTTAGCTATGAAACCATGGACAACAGTAATTCCTGACTTCTATGTCTTTAGGACGGATAAATGGATAGTCTTTCCATGGGAAGAATTTCCAGTGGTGGTTAGACAATGAGGGCTTTCATTGCAATTGATTTAACAAACGATGAAGTTAGGAAAAAGTTAGTTGAAGCTCAAGACAAAATTGCAAGAACTAAGAGTGCAAAAATAAAGTTTGTTGAGCCAGAAAATCTTCATTTAACTTTAAAATTTCTTGGAGAGATAAGCGAAGAACAAGCAAAGGAGATCGGCAAAATTCTTGAGGATATAGCAAAGAAGTATAAAAAGCATGAAGTGAAAGTCAAAGGAATTGGTGTTTTTCCCAGCTATAACTACGTCAGGGTTATTTGGACTGGGATAGAAAACGATGAGATAATAAAGAAGATAGCAAGTGATGTTGAGAAGGCTATGCAGAAGCTTGGATTTAAAAAGGACAAAGAGTTTGTTTCCCATGTCACAATTGGAAGGGTAAAATACGTCAAAGACAAAGTTGAATTAATGCTGGTTCTTAAAGAGTTAGCAAATGAAGAGTTTGGGAGTTTTAGAGTTGAGGCTATTGAGCTTAAGAAAAGTACGCTAACACCAAAAGGACCAATATATGAAACGATAAAGAAGTGTGAGCTTTTGGATTAGAAAACCCTTTAAACTTTCTTTTCAACTTTAATTAGGAGAGAAAAATGGAAGACATCTTGAGGGAAGTTCTTTCAAAAATTAAACCAAGTGAACAAGAGAAAGAGCTGGTTGAGAGTGTAAAGAATGAAGTTCTGGAAATAGCTGAAGATACGATTAAAGATGTTAATCTAAAAGTTATTCCCTATTTTGTTGGTTCTTTAGCTAAAGATACCTATTTGGCTGGCGATCATGATATTGACCTGTTTTTAGCATTTCCTCTTGAGATCAATTTAGAAAAGCTTAGAGAAGAAGGACTTAAATTGGCAAAGGCAATTGGAGAAAAACTTGAGAGCTATGAGGTTGCTTACGCTGAGCATCCATATGTTAGGGCTAAATATAAGGGCTTCAAAATTGATTTAGTGCCTTGTTACGACGTTAAAGACTGGAGGGAGGTGAAAACAGCAGTTGATAGGTCAATTCTTCATAATAAATGGGTATTGAAGAATTTAAATGGCAAAAATGATGAAGTCAGGCTTTTAAAGCGCTTTCTCAAAGGTATAGGTGTTTATGGAAGTGAAATTTATGTTAAAGGCTTTTCTGGCTATTTAACGGAGCTTTTGATAATTTATTACGGCTCTTTCATTAATGTCATTAAAAATCATGAGCTTTTATTTAAGCAGAAGATAATTGATTTGGAAGGCTGGCTTAGAAAAGAACCAGAAATATCATTAAAAACTGTGGAAAGGGAAAAGGAGAGCCCTCTAATTATAATAGATCCTGTTGATCCAAGGAGAAACGTTGCTTCCGCATTAAGCTGGGAGAACTTTGCACGTTTTTATTTCAGATCAAAAGAGTTCTTAAAAAAGCCGAGCATTAAATTCTTCTTCCCAAAAGAAGTGCCAATTGGTGATTATAAGGAATTGCTTAGGAAGAAAGGGGCTAATCTTGTAACTCTGCTTTTTGAAAAGCCCGATTTAATTGATGATATTCTCTTGCCTCAGCTTGAAAAGAGTGCAAAGGGATTTGAAAAGGCTTTAGAATTGAGAGGGTTTAGAGTCTATGATTCAAATTGGGGCTACAAAGAGAAAGCCTTCATAATGCTTGAAATCGACCGTTTAGAAAAGCCAAAAATAGGGATTAAACAGGGCCCAGAGTTTTATACTGAGAGAGGGCTTAACTTTTATGTCAAAAATGAAAGGGTATGGATTAGAGGGAGACAGCTTTTCTCTGAAAAAGAAGCTGCAAATACCATTGTTGATATTATTGTTGAGCTATTGGATAAGAATCAGGTGTCCTTGGGTAAAAATGTTAGAGATTTCATAAGAAATGCTAAAATATTGATCAATTTTGTTCCTCCAGAACTAAAAGACGAAGCATATCTTTTCTTAAGTAAAGAAAAATGGGATTTAAAGAGCTAGAGGAACGCATGTCTATTTTTGTAGAACATGTATCCAGCATAGGTTAGTAACGTGATGTCTATTATTCCCAGCACCAGCATTAGAATTACTAACCCCTGTGCCGTTGCCAATGACTTTCCAGTTTGCTCAACTATTTGTTGAATCTCACCTGGTGTTGTTAGGGCATATAGTGCGTACCTTATTGCAAAGGCTCCCATCAATATTGGTATGGGCAACACTGCAAATGCCAGCATTAAACCAGTATATCCTCTTTTTCTTAAGCTCAGTACAGAGAGCAAAATTGGAATTACTAATATCAAAGAAGTTATTGCAAATTGAGGTCCAAATAATCCTCCTAAAATGAAGAAAGGAATTAATCCGTAGATATAAGCTTTATATGCCCTATTCACGTACTTCATTCTGTTTGTGAAATCGTAAGGAGCGGCTCTCGAGTATTTCAAAATCGCCTCAACCTCTTTCATATATTCCTTCTCGCCAAGTTTTTCAATTGTTTTGTTGTTTGTGGAGTTCTTTAATCTAACAGCTCTCTTTAAAAAGAAACTCGCCAACTCTTCATTATCAATCACAACTTCATCTATAAGATTGAAAAAGTTCTCTCTTGCTTCTCTAATCTTATTTAAAGCTTGTTCTTTCTTTTTAGGAGATAATGAACTTAATCCCTTAATCCTCTCCTCTATCTCTCCCAAAACTTTGGTAATTTCCTTGAGAATTTCAATGCTTTTCACAAGAAACACCTCCAAAAGTAAATAAAAAAGAAAAGGCCTTTAAGCCTTTTGCTCTGCTTTGAGCAATTTAGTAACTGCCAAGTACATCCATACTAATATTACTCCCCATGCAAATACCATGAATGCTAAAGCACTAGCTTTCATTTCCCTCACCTCAGAGCTTTATTATTACCTCGTTCTTCTCTAATTCTTCACCGTACTTCTTCTTGATAGCCATGTATGCTTCGATAGCACCTATGATGAGAATTAATAGCATCATTCCTCTGGCTCCCCAGACCCACTTAGCAAATTCTGGCTTGGCTACATAGCTTGGTACTGCCTTGAAGAATCCTGACTTAATGTAGTCCCATGTTGTTGCAATCAACAAGATTGCGGTATAAGCTGGGGCAATGTATTTGATGAATATCATAACCCACTCAGGAACCTTGATGTAAGCTCCTTTGTGCAATTCTTCCCAGAAGTTCTCTGGCTTGAATAACCAAACTGCAACGATGATATCAAAGAGACCCAATACTACTAGCAAGTATGAACCTACCCATAAGTCAAGCTCTGTTAGGTAGTATAAGTCTAAGCTTGCTGCTGTTGGGTCTAATGCAACTGGAAGTCCAAGGATTAGGTAGAGTATGAATACAAATGCTGCACCTGTCTTTCTGTTTATCTTCAAGTCTTCTTCAAGCAATGCAACCAAATAGTTGTACATGGCTATAGCTGATGTGAAACCAGCAAACCAAAGCAATAGGAACCATACTGCACCGAAGAATTGACCAGCGGGCATTCTCATGAATACGTTTGGCAATGCAATGTAAGCTAAACCAACTCCTGCCTTAACTCCCTCTTGACCCAAGTATGCGAATGCAATTGGGATAGCAATTGAACCACCTAGGATAACCTCAGCAAACTCGTTAAGTGAAACTGTTGCTAAACCTGAAAGTGCAACGTCATCCTCTGGACCCAAATAGCTTGCATAGTTTTGTATGATACCCATACCCAAACTTAGGGTGAAGAATATTTGTCCTGCAGCTGCTAATGCTGATTGCCAGGTTATTTCGCCAAATCTTGGCTCCCATAGGAATTCAAAACCTTTGATTGAACTCCACTCTGGCTTAACTGGTGAACCAAGGGTTAATGATCTAAGAACTAATAAGATAGCTGCTATATACAAGACGGGCATCATAACCTTAACCCATCTTTCTATACCCTTACTAACACCCTGTCCTACTGCAATTCCAAGCAATATAACTGAAATACCCCAGAATAACAGCACTTGTCCTGTGTTTGTTAGGTACCCAATCATGAATTCTACTGAGTTCTTTCCAAAGTATGCCCCAGTTGCGCTGAAGTATGTATAAGCTGCTGACCAACCAATAACGTGGAGATAATAACTGTTCAAGAGCGTTGTAACTGAAAATGCTAACATACCACCTATAATACCAAATATCAATGCTGTTCTTGGTTTCAAGCTCTCTCTTGACATTAGGTAGAATGTTGGTCCCAAAGTACCGTGTCCATATTTACCTCCGTATCTACCTTCAACCCACTCAACCCACATGATTGGTATTCCCAAGAGGAACAGTGCTGCAAAATATGGTATCATGAATGCACCGCCACCATTCTTGGCAGCTTGGTATGGGAATCTCCAGAAGTTTCCTAGACCTATTGCGTTTCCTGCCATTGCTAATATCAATCCAATCTTGGTTGCCCATCTATCTCTTTGTTCCATATCATTTCACCTCTAAACTCAATTCAACCGAATTTTGCATCAATGAACAAATATTTGCAATTATTCATAATGTTAAGAACCCTTAATAAAAGTTTCCCTTCGCTGAATTCGACAAAAGACGATTTACTCACGCTTAAAACTAAAAACAGTGCATTATTGTCATTTTTCAAATACTTCCGCATAAAGTAAAAATTTTGTTGAGTATATGACGATAAATTGAACTTTGTTATAAAGCACATAGAAACTATTGAGAAAATTTTTTGATGAATGTCTTGGCATCAAATTTGGTGTTCCTAAACCATATAAAATATTTCATGTGTTTAAAATTTTAGCTCATTGATACACTACTTTGAACATTGATGTATGTAAAATGGGGACAGCTAGTGCTTTTATAATTGATTTATTGCTTCTGATTTTTTTGTTTCATTGAAGGCTTTCATACATAACTTTTCGTTTAGAAATAAGAGTTTTCTAAGGAGTTTCAACGAAAGGTTTATATATGCTATTGCCTAAATTTGTATCGCTAATCACCTAATATGGAGGTATGCACATGGTTGAGCAAGACCCATTTGAAATTGCTGTTAAGCAACTCGAAAGAGCTGCCCAATATATGGATATAAGTGACGAGGCTTTAGAGTTTTTAAAGAGACCACAAAGAATTCTTGAGGTAACAATCCCGGTAGAGATGGATGATGGTTCTGTTAAGGTTTTCACAGGATTTAGAGTCCAATACAATTGGGCTCGCGGTCCAACAAAGGGTGGTATTAGATGGCACCCTGAAGAAACATTAAGCACAGTTAAAGCTTTAGCTGCTTGGATGACTTGGAAGACCGCCGTTATGGACCTCCCATACGGTGGAGGTAAGGGTGGAGTTATCTGTAATCCAAAAGAGCTCTCTGATAGAGAAAAGGAGAGACTTTCAAGGGGTTATATAAGGGCTATCTATGACATTATAAGCCCATACACCGACATTCCAGCTCCAGACGTTTACACTAACCCACAAATCATGGCTTGGATGATGGACGAGTACGAGATGATTGCAAGAAGAAAGACCCCAGCCTTCGGTATCATCACAGGTAAGCCACCAAGTGTCGGTGGTATCATTGCTAGAATGGATGCAACAGCTAGAGGTGCAGCATTTACAGTTAGAGAAGCCGCTAAGGCACTTGGCTGGGACACCTTAGAGGGCAAGACTATTGCAATCCAAGGTTACGGTAACGCTGGTTACTACATGGCTAAGATCATGAGCGAAGAGTACGGCATGAAGGTTGTCGCTGTTAGCGACAGTAAGGGCGGTATCTATAACCCAGATGGGCTTAACGCTGATGAAGTTCTTGCTTGGAAGAAGAAGACAGGTAGCGTTAAGGACTTCCCAGGGACAACAGCCATCACAAATGAAGACTTACTCGAGCTTGAGGTCGACATCTTAGCTCCAGCTGCTATCGAGGAGGTCATCACCAAGCACAACGCTGACAACATCAAGGCTAAGATTGTTGCTGAGCTTGCAAATGGTCCAACCACACCAGAAGCAGATGAGATACTACACGAGAAGGGCATCCTCATTATCCCAGACTTCCTCTGTAACGCCGGTGGTGTTACAGTCAGCTACTTTGAATGGGTGCAAAACATAACTGGCGACTACTGGACAGTCGAAGAAACAAGAGCAAAGCTTGACAAGAAGATGACAAAGGCATTCTGGGACGTTTACAACACCCACAAGGAGAAGAACATCAACATGAGAGATGCAGCATACGTTGTTGCCGTCAGCAGAGTATACCAAGCAATGAAGGACAGAGGTTGGGTAAAGAAGTGATACCCTTTCTGCTCTATTTTTCCTTGTTTTCTTGTTAATTATTAGTCAATTCTTGTGAAACTCAGGATAAGACTAAAAAAGCAATATTACTATTTCTAAGCTTCACATAAAGAGCCCTTACACCACCATAAGTTACTTACGAGGGCATTAAGTTAGAAAGGTTGTGGATTATAAATTAGAAAAAATCAAAAAATGAAACAAAGCTCACTCAACCTTTTCAATCCCAATTTTGGCTTTTATTTCGGTCCATTCAACTGTGTATCCTTTAACATCATCTGTAAATTGTACCTCTACTGCCCTTGTTTCTCTCTTTACATAATCCAGCATTTCTTGGAGTAATGATTTTCCTTCTTCATTCACGTTTATGTATACCTTTATCCTGTCGTTTACATCTAAATCAAGTTGTTTTCTCATTTCTTGTATTCTTCTAACGACCTCTCTTGCATAACCCTCTGCTATCAGCTCTCTTGTTAATCTTTTGTCAACAAAGACTTTACCGTGCTCAAATTCTTCACCAACGAGGTGTTCTGGCAGTTCTTCTTCAAATATTATGTGTTCTCTTTGTATCTCGAATTCTTTGCCATCTATCTCAACCTTAAACGCTCCTCTCATTATCCTTTCGTAGAGTTCTTTTGGTTCCTGACTCTCTATCCACTTGGCAACAATCTTTGCATCTCCTTTGAAGTGTGGACCGAGCTTTGCAAAGTTTGGCTTGGCTCTTATATCTCTTTCTATCTTGCCCACTACAACTTCCTTAGCATTTAATTGGTCTCTCAGTATTCTATTGAGTCTTTCTACGGCTTTTATTGCGGTTTCATCATCGGTTTCCACGATTATTTGTTTGACTGGATATCTAAGCTTTATCTTTGCCTTTTGTCTTGCCGCTGAACCTGCTTCAACTATTGATCTTATAACGTTCATTTCTCTCTCTAACTCAACATCAACGAGTTTCTCATCTTTCTTTGGCCAATCTTGCATGTGAACGCTCTCTCTTTCACTGAAAGGTCTTATTAGATTTTGATATATTTCTTCGGCTAAATATGGTGTAAATGGTGCCATTAGTCTTAAGAGAACATCAAAGACTTTCCAAAGCGTGTAATAGGCAGCTAACTTATCTGGGTCGTCACTTTCAACCCAAAGCCTTTTTCTTATCAATCTCACGTACCATCTGCTCAAGTCTTCAACTACGAAGTTATATATTCCTCTTGTGGCTTTTATTAGGTAGAAGTTCTCCAATCCACTGTTAACTGTGTCTATCAGGCTGTTAACTTTTGAGAGTATCCATTTGTCCTCTTCCCTGAATGGAAGCTCTTCTGGGTTTATCGTTGTTGGATCAAATCTATCTAAGCTCATGTAGGTTGCACTTAATATGTAAACGTTCCAAAGTATGTTGAGCATTCTCTTAACTTGTCTTAACCCTTCCCAGCTGAACCTTAAGTCTTCCCAAGGAACATTTGCCCATAACATGTAAAATCTAAAGGCATCTCTTCCCTCCTTTTGAACAACTTCCTCTGGTCTTATTATGTTCCCCAAGCTTTTACTCATCTTATCTCCTTTTTCATCTAAAACATAACCGTGCATAGCAACTTTTCTGTATGGAACTGTGTCAAAGGCTATAACACTTGCGGCTTGCTGTGAGTAGAACCATTTTGTGACTTGATCTTGACCCTCAACTATAAAGTCAGCAGGCCAAAGTTCTTCAAATGCTTTTTTGTTCCTTGGATAGCCTAAGGACGCCCAAGATGCTATTCCAGAGTCGAACCATACGTCCAAAACATCCTTGACTCTTTTCATATCCCCTTCACACTTTGGACACTTCAAGACTACTGTATCGACCCATGGCTTATGTAGGTCAACCTCATGTATATCATGGTTTATTGGTTCTTTGCTCAGCTCTTTAAGCTCATCAAAGCTTCCAACTACGTGAACATAACCACACTTTTCACAGACCCAGAATGGTAACGGTATCCCCCAATATCTTTGCCTCGATATACACCAATCTCCACTATTCATTACACCGTTGTCATACCTTACTTTAACCCAGTCTGGATACCATGTTACCTTTTCATCATTTTCCTTTATTATTTGATCCTTGACTTTATTAACCTTTAAGAACCATTGCTCTGTTGCTCTAAATATTAGCGGCGTCTTACAACGCCAGCAGTGTGGATATTTGTGCTCTATTGTGTCTTCTTTAACTAATAATCCCTTTTCTTTGAGATACTCGATTATTTGTGGATCAGCATCTTTAACATAAACTCCCTTCCACTTACCTTCTACGTAACGGCCTTCATCGTCTAATGGGCTATATATGGGCAGTCCATATCTCCTACCAACTTCAAAGTCCTCCTCACCATGACCTGGTGCTGAGTGAACTAGCCCAGTTCCTTCTCCTAAAGTCACGAAGTCTCCAAGAATTACTCTATGTGCCCATTCGTACCTTTCTCTGAACTCTTTTTGTGTTGGATATTCTTCTAAGAATGGATGCACATATCTTATACCCTCTAATTGCTCTCCTTTGAATTCCTCAACTATTTCACCTTTAACGCCTATCTCTCCAAGAACTTTATCCATTAATCTCTTTGCTAAGAACCAGTATTCTTTTTTGCCTTCCCATTCGACTTTAACTTTTACATAGTCATATTCTGGATGAGCCGCAACCGCTAAGTTAGCTGGTAAAGTCCAGGGTGTTGTAGTCCAAATAAGCAAGTACTCATTCTCTTTCCCTTCTATTGGGAATTTCACATATATGCTCGGGTCTTCTCTTATTTTATACTCTCCTCTTACTTCATGCTCAGCCAAAGCAGTTTCACATCTTGGACACCAGTGTAAAACCCTCAAATCCTTCTCTAAAAGCCCCTTCTCCCAAGCTCTTTTAAGCGTCCACCATGCAGCTTCTATGTATTCATTCTTTATTGTCATGTAAGGATTCTCCCAGTCCATCCAAACGCCAAGCATTTTGAATTGCTCGGTCATCGTCTTTAGATTTTTAAGGGCAAACTCTTTACACTTCTTTATGAACTCATCAACGCCTATCTTTTCCTCTATGTCCTTCTTTATCTTTAAACCGAGAGCTTGCTCAACTTTAACTTCTATAGGCAAACCGTGCATGTCATAACCCGGCTGTCTTCTAACATTATACCCCTGCATCGTTCTAAATCTTATCACCATATCTTTGATGATCTTGTTCCAAGCAGTCCCAAGGTGTATGGCACCACTAACATAAGGTGGTCCATCCAAAAAGTAATACTTTGGACCATTTTCTCTTAGTGTTTTAACCTTCTTTGGTGTGTCGCTTTGTTTCCAAAAGTCTTCTATTCTTTCTTCGAGCTTTTGGGCATTATATTCTCTCATTTCAGGCTCTTTTATCATGTTAAAAACCTCCTGGGGTTTGTAGAATAGGTTAGTTTGGTAGAATAGCCCGTTTTTTTATGGGCAAACTGAAAAACCAAGGATAAATAAATCCCCCCACATAAGCATCAACGCCAATTTATGGATCTTTATTTATAAATCTTATGGAAAAATAAAAGAGCAAAGATTAACCTTCGACTATCCTTTCTTCTTCTGGTTCTCCCTTCCTTCTGCTCTCATTTCTTATAACTTGCATAATGTAATCTATAAACTTTCTAACCTCTTCAAGATCCTCTTCGGGAATATCGGCTATCTTGCGGTTGTTCTTTTTATATGATAGTCTCTTTAAAAGGAGTAACCTGCCAATAGCGGTCTTTGTTGTAATCTTTCCCTCTTTCCAATCTCTCCAAATTGCGTTGGCAATCCCATAGAATTCGGGAATGCTGTCTAATCCTTCATCCCCAACATCTATTACTTCCTTTCCCAGATATTTATACCTCTTTTCTTTTTCTTCCTCCGTGAGGCTTTTTCCCTTCCTATAGGGTAGCTCATATTCAGACATGGCTCATCACTACTTTATTTATATTTTACGAACCCTTATAAGGAATTTGCTCAATAACGCCTTCAGTTAAAGTTATAAGGGCATCATTAAAATAGACATCTGAACATTAATATACTGGTGAAAAGTATGGAACATATAATCCCTCTAATAAAGCTCCTCCTCACGTTTGCCGTTGTTATCATCATGGTAAGGTTAAAGATACACATAGGGTTATCAATCTTTGCTGGAGCAGTTATACTTGGTCTTTTATTTAAGTTAACACCAGTGGATCTTTTAAGGGAATTAATTTATAGTTCAACTTCATGGCAAACAGTGAGGCTGATTTTGATTATCGTGTTTGTGATGTCCTTAAGTGCTATTTTTTCTCAAATTGGCTATTTGAAGGATATGGAAAGGGCAATAAGGGAACTTTTCCCAAAGGCAAAGTATTCCTTAGCGATGCTGCCAGCTTTAATTGGGTTAATGCCAATGCCAGCTGGAGCTTTAGTTTCAGCGCCCATGATCGAGGAAGTTGCAAATAAGCTTAATCTCAAGCCAGAGGAAAAAACTTTAGTGAATTATTGGTTTAGGCACGTATGGGAGTTCTCTTGGCCCATGTATCAGTCAATTATAATTGCTTCTGCTGTCATCGGTATAGCAGTAAGGGAGATAAGCATTAAGCTGTTCCCATTGACACTGATAATGATTTTCTTAGGTTATTTATTCATGCTTAGACCAATAAAAGATGAAAATTCAAAAGTGGGAAACAGGAAAGAAGGATTAAAGCTTTTGTTCAAAGCCACGTATCCAATTCTCGTGATAATTTTGATCTCTATAGTTCTTGGATATGATATGGTTTATGGTGCTTTTATTGGAGTTTTGTCAGCAGCTCTACCTAATTTTAAAAACCTAAGCAAAAAAGATGTCTTGAAGCAGGGATTGCAACCCAAAATAATCTTTCTCTTAATTGGTGTGATGTACTTTAAACATATTTTAGAGACTACAGGGGCAGTAGAAGCATTACCCAATGCTATATTGGAGTTAAATTTGCCAGTAATCTTGATTATACTGCTAACCCCATTTTTGGTTGGTTTAATGACGGGGATAAGTTTCGCATATGTTGGAATGACCTTTCCTCTTTTGCTGCCTTTCTTTACAAGCTTTGATAAAATAGCTCTAGCATATTTGGGCGGATATATGGGGATACTATTCAGCCCTGTACATCTATGCTTAGTGTTCTCTTCCGAGTACTACAGAGCTGAGATTGGCAAGGTATATGTTAAGCTTTTAATTCCTAGCTTAGCTCTATTCGTCGTTGGAGTGCTTTATATTTTTCTATTGAAGTAACAAAGGGTGGTTTTTGAACCGATAATATTTAATATTTGGGTAACGTATATAATATTAGGTGTAAGAATGAATCCATTGTGGCTGGACATTGGGAGAGGGCTTAGTCTTTCTCTTAAGTTGTCTGCAGCAGGTTTTATATATTACATCTATTTTAAAGACAAAAGAAAATCTGCTTTATGTTTATCGTTAGCATGGCTTTCTGCAGCTCTTTCCATTGGTTTTGATTTTCTTCAAGTAGAAGAATTAAATGCTTTTTTTGAGTCTCTCTTTGCATCTCTTCTGTTTTATGGTATCCTAAAGATTCTTGAAGAAGAAGGAAAGTTCATGGTTTTTAGAGAGTTATTCCCTGTATCATTTACTCCATTCCTTGTTGTTTCTTATTTCTTGGGTCTTAATGGTGTTAGAAACTTTGATGGATGGATGTTCTCAATAGGGATTTCTTATGCCGTTTCAGGCTTGTTTATTTTCTTTTCTGGAACCCTTGTGGCAAAATTAATACCCATATATGGAAGAAGAGCAAGGATATTATCTCCCTCTTTAATGTTTTATGGTATTCACGAAATGGATTATCCCTTTTTGAGACCCGTGGATTGGTTTGCTCCAATTGGATTCTTCATTGGAGCATTATTAACATTCCTAATTTCTTTTTCAATAGTTCGCTTTGTTTTGACCGAAGAGTTTCGTAAACTTAAGGAAAGCGGTAAGGTAAAGGAGGTGGAAATTGAGAGCGGTATTTTGATAGTAAATAAGGAGGAATATGAAAAGTTAAAGGATAAGTTAAAAGATGTAACGGTATTGGCATTTTTGAGGGACCTTGAAAATGTTCCTAAAACTTGGGAAACATTTTTTATAACCAACATCGTTGATAAAGAGAGGAAAACAATATCTCCAACTGACTTGGCAAAGATGACTGAACTTTCAAATAGATACTTAAAATCCTCCTCTTCAATAGGTTCTAGAGGGATTATAGTAATTGATTGCCTTGAATACTTGCTCATGTATAATAAGTTTTCAAGTGTCATGAAATTTTTAAGTGCCCTTAGAGATTTTATTTTAATAAATAACGGGACCTTAATACTCGTGACAGAACAATCAGCTTGGACTGAAAAGCAATGGATACTTTTAAGGAGATTGTTAGAATAATGTGCCCTCCCCGACCGACCCCCGTTCATTTATCGCGGGAGTGTGAGTGGGGAGGGCTAAAAGTTTATATGGTCTTGATGTTTTAAAGCCTTTTACATGGTGATACTCATGAGCTTGGATAACACAATAGCTAAACTCTTTGCAATTGGAGCTGACTTAAGCACAAGAAACGCTGTGAGGATAGCTTTGTCTTTAATAAGTGAAGATGAAGATTTAGCAGATCAAATCTACGTCGCGATTAAGAATAAGGCATACAAAGAAGATTTTGCAAAGATTCCTGTTGAATATAGGGCTATTTTTATCCCCCAATGTCTCAGGAACATTAAAGAATGTCCAGCAGAGTTTGGAAAATATGGATGGAAATGTACGAAATGTGGAAAATGTGTAATTGGGGACATCATTGAATATGGAGAAAAGCTCGGCTATAAACAATTTTACATAACACCTGGAGGAAGTTTAGTCAAGAAGATCCTCAAAGAAAAAGTGCCAAAGGGAGAAATAAAAGCTGCATTAGGAATTGCTTGTTGGCCAGAATTAGCTGAAGCTGAAGAAAAGCTTTCGATTTTAAAGATTCCCCTTCAAGCAGTTCCATTGTTAAAAGCTGGATGCATAAACACAATTGTTGATATAGAACATGTTAAGGAAGTTATGAAAATTGGATTGGAAGGCAAGCATGCTTCATCTAAAGCTCTACATTTGGATGCAAAGCCGAATCCAGTTCCTTAGCTTTTTCACTATTTCTTATTTCATTCCATATTGCCAAAAGTATTAACAAGGCTCCTAGATATCCTTTTATGCTTAGAATCTCTCTCATTGTTATGAACGCTGAGATATGACCAAATATAGGCTCAGCTGAATAAATTAAAGCAGCTTTATGAGCTTTTGTTTCTTTTTGATACTTGACCTGCATTGTAAACGCTATTACAGTTGCAAATAAACCTGTATAAAGAATTCCTGACCAAGGTATTATATTCTTAGGAAGAACTATGCCTTCAACGAATCTTGCATATGTGAATGAAAATATAAAATTCCAGAAAATCTGCCAAAATGCTAAGCTTAAATAGTCTTTTTCACCAAACTTCTGAACTAAAACTATTTGGAAAGCAAAAGAGAGTGCACATAGAACTGTTAGTAAGTCTCCTTTGTTAAAGTCTAAAGTAGCTCCTGAGATTAAATAGAGACCTATCACAGCGATTCCAAGAGAAATGAAATCCCCACCTTTTAAGCGGTCTTTTAGTATAAAGTAAGCTATAAATGGTGTGAAAACCACATAAAGGGAAGTTATGAAAGCGGAATTTGATGCTGTTGTATATTTTAAGCCAATTATTTGAAAACCATGTCCAAAGAAAAGGGTAATCCCTAAAATCATTCCTGGTACAAAGGTTTCTTTTTTGAAAATTTTTCTTCTGAAAATAAGGAACATTAAAAGTGAAGCAATTCCAAAGCGATAAGCTAAAAATGCTATTGGAGAAATGTACTCTAAGCTAAGTTTCATTGCTGGAAACGTAAATCCCCAAATAGCTGTGATTCCAAGCAGTATTAATTCCGCTTTTTTCATGAAAGTTCACCTATTTCATGCCCATAAGTGTTTAATTTAAACTTTAATCTAAACGCTATGATTTGCGTAAGGGATATATAACACTTTGCTCCTAATAGCCTTAGATTTTTGAGGTGATATCATGGGAGAGGAAAATGAAAGAGTGTGGATATTGATAACACCAGATAAGTGCAGTGGATGCAGGTTGTGTGAAGTTGCTTGTAGTTTAGAGCATGAAGGCATTATATGGCCTGAAGCTTCACGTATAAGGGTTTTTGAGCTCTTACCCGGTATAAATGTTCCTCACACTTGTGTTCAATGCCCAGATTATCCCTGTGTAAATTCTTGTCCAACAAATGCATTAAGCGTTGATGAAAAAACAGGCGCAGTTTTGGTTGATGAGGAGAAGTGTATAGAATGTGGAGCCTGTATAACAGCTTGTCCAGGAAAAGTTCCAAGAATTCCAATTGGAAAGGGAAGTGTTGTAATATGCGATCTATGTGAGGGAAGTCCTAAATGTGTAGAAATTTGTCATGAAGCTGGACATGATGCTTTGATATTAGTTAAGGGCAATTATAGAAGCATTTACAGAACTTTTGCTATAGATCCAATAGAGAAAGCTCAAGACTTAACAAAGAAAGTTTTTGGTGAAGAATTTTTAGGTGGTTGAAATGTTTGGATACGCTGGTAAGCTTATTGATGTTGATTTAAGCAAGGAAGAGATTAAAATAGTTGAGTTTAATGAAGAGGTAGCTAAGAGGTTCTACGGCGGAAGAGGTTTGGGTGTTTATCTGCTCTGGAAGGAGCTTGGTGAAAAGTGGGAGGAAGTTGATCCACTAAGCGAGAAGAATTTGCTTTTGGTCTTAACAGGACCTTTAACGGGTTATTATCCAGGAATAAAGACTGCTGTGGTTTCAAAATCACCAGAAAGCAATGGAACAGTTGGAAGTGTTTTGAGCAGTGAGGTTGGAATAGAACTTAAAGCTTCTGGCTACGATGGAATTATCATTAGAGGAAAGGCAAAAGAGCCTGTTTATCTTTTTGTGAACAACGACACAATTGAAATTAGAGATGCAAGTAAATACTGGGGAATGGATGGCACTGAATTGGTTAAAACCTTAACAAAAGATGTTCATGAAGAGCTTAAAAAGAAAGAAAAGCTCAAAGGAGTTCCAAAAGAACCTGCGATAATGTATATTGGAAGAGGGGGAGAAAATAAAGTTCGCTTTGCCGCGATAATGAGTAAGCTAATGCATGCCGCGGGGTATGGTGGATATGGTGCTGTTATGGGGAGCAAAAACCTAAAGGCAATAGTTGTTAAGGGAAGCAAGGCTTTACCAGAGGTTTATGACAAAGCAAAAATGAAAGAAATGATAAGAGAATTTCAAAGGGAACTTTTAACCTTAACTACTTTTAGAGAATGGGGAACTGGTGCTGGTGGATATAGCGTGGGAAAAGATAGATCAAGTCAACCTGTAAAGAATTGGCAAGACGAGTACCACGATAATGAAGAAATCAGTGTAGCTAATTTTGAGAATAAGGTTTGGATAAAGAAGTATTGGGCTGACTATGGATGTCCAGTTAATTGTATGAAAATCTCTTACCTTAGATATGGTCCCTATAAAGGTTCAATAACAGATGCCCCTGACTATGAATTAATGGCATACATGGGAACTAACTTGGGAATTTTTGAGCCTGAGAAAATCGTTTATCTCTCTTACCTAGTTGATGAATATGGCTTAGATGGTATAAACGCTGGTAATGTATTGGGCTTTGCCGCTGAATTATATCAAAGAGGCATTTTGACTAAGGAAGACCTTGGTTTTGAGCTTAAATGGGGGGATGAAAGAGCTTTTGCAAAGTTGCTTGAGTTAATAGTGAAAAGAGAGGGAATTGGAGAAATCTTAGCAGAAGGAACGTATAGAGCTGCATTGAGGATAAGCAAGATAAAAGGCGTTGATGTTTTAAAATATGCCGTTCATGTAAAAGGAATAGGCGTTGGAGCTCATGGAATTAGAAGTGAACTTGACTACACAAAGGATGTGAGTTATGCTGTCTCTGTCCAAGGAGGAGATCACACATCAACTGCGGGACTCCCAGCTATAAGCTATGAAGGTGAATTGGTCAACACCTACTATGACTCAGCAGTTATTTGTATGTTCACAACAAAGCCAGGCTTTGAAAGGATTATAGAGTTTGGAAATGCTTTAACGGGCTTTGACTTAACACCAGAAAAATGGTTAAATGAAGTTGGTTTAAGGATAATACACCTGCAGAGGATTCTTCTTTTACTTGGGGGACCAGATATCTGCTGGGATCCAAGAAAGGATGACGATAATCCAGAGCGCTTTTATGAGCCTTTGCCAAGCGGTCCAGCAAAGGGGAAAGCTCCAAACAGAGAGGAGATAAAGCAAAAGGTTAAACAATATTACGAGGAAATAGGTTATGATGAAAACGGTATTCCAAAGGAAGAAGTTTTAGAAAAACTCGGCTTAAGTAAAGCAAAAAGAGAAGTAAAGAGAATTAAGAGGAGACTTAACTTAGAGTGATCTCTTTTCTTTTTAACCTTTAGTTCCAGAAATTCTTATATTAAGAAAGCTTAATGGCAAGTAGGTGAGAAAAAATGTGGAGAGAGCAACTAAAGAAAGGTTTCATTGAAACCGATGAATTCTTAATTGAGCTTACAATTGGGGGAGAATGCGGAGAATGGCTTCCAAGTTTAGCTCTATATGACAAGCTCAATGATACTTGGTACTACTTTGACAATGACATGTTTCCAGGAGATACAAAGGAGGAAGCGGAAAGAAATGCATTGGAACTATTTGAGAAGCTCGTTATTGGATTGGAGAAGCCTATACTGAAGATTTCACCAATGAAAGAGGCTCCAAAAGAAGTTTATGAACGTTTAGAGAAATTCCTAAGAAAGCTCAGGGAGGAAGGGAGAGGTATATGAAGGTTAAACTACGCCTTTATGGAGAATTAGCTTTAAAATTTTCTCCTTATTTAGAGTTAGAGGTTAAAGAAGACACTACTATTGGTGAGCTCTTAAGTGGGCTTAGAATAAGCCCTCGAGAGCATCATATAATCGTTAATGAGAGGAAAGTAAATGAAAATTACAAGCCAAAAGAAGGCGATGAAATAAAGCTTTTGCCAGTCGTTTATGGCGGTTATTCACATATATAAATCTGCTCAATGTTCATGGTTAAGTATAACTCTACAACACCATCTCTAATGTTTTTGAGTATCTTTGGTTTCAACTCTTCAAGCTCTTTCTCGCTTAGTTCTGCTTTATCTTCAAGCCTTAAAATTTTTCCACTCCTTTTATCTAGAACTACGACCTCTTTTTCAACTATCAATGGAATATAGTTAATGGCTACCCTATACATCTTTTCGGCAAACGCTGCTTTGCTTCTCAAATGATCTAGGCACCATTTTAGTTCATCCATGACATTCACCGTTCAGAAAACTTTAAGGCAAGCTTTTAATTATTATCTTTTCGGTGACTTGGATGAAAGACTTTGAAAGAGCTTTGCAGACCTTTCATTCTTTAAGAGTAAAACAGATAATGCCATCTATTTTAAACATGCCCATAGCCGATAAAAACACTCCTCTAATTGATATTTTTAAAATTCTGAGGACGAGACATCACGTTTGGGTTGTTAATAATAAAAAAGATATGAAACCAATTGGTTTTATTAGATACCGCAATATAATAGACTTTCTTTTACCTCCGGGATCACACATGGCTCGTTTTGGGAAGATCAGTGATGTTTTTAAATCTATACTCGGAGGAGCCGAGACTGCTAAAGATATCATGGATAAGAACTTTCTAACAATAGATGAAAATGCAACTGTTTTGGAAGCTTTAGAGAAGATGAAGAAGTACAAAGTTCAGATTTTAGCGATAACAAAAGATGGGAGGTTGGTTGGTGAGATAAGCCTCAGATTACTTGTGAATGAATTGCTAAGACTTATGAGAGTAGGTGGTGCAGAATGGAGCCAGAGTACGCACTCCTCACAATCGGAGTAGCATTAATTCTTGGAAAAATCGGTGATCACATTATAGAGCGCTTTGAACTGCCGGGCGTTTTAGGGGAGATCTTCATAGGAATGCTCTTAGGGAACTTGATTTTCTTTGGAATACTGCCTAACAGTGCTTTAATCCTGCATGATGAGACCTTTGAGTTCTTAGCTAAGATTGGTATAATCTTCCTCCTCTTTCTAGGTGGCTTGGATACAGAGGTTGAGATGGTTAAGAAAACTGGTGTAGTTGCGACTGTTTCTACGATTGGTGGGGTTTTTGTTCCATTGATTTTGGGCTATATTACAGGTTTTTACTTGTTAAAATTCTCTTCAAGAGAAGCCTTTACAATGGGTGTTCTTTTAACAGCTACCAGCATTGGGATTACAGTTAGAGTCATGATGGATTTAGGAGTTTTAAGGAGCGAAGTTGGGGCTGCATCCCTTAGTGCAAGTATTATGGATGACTTTTTAGGTATTGCTCTGATCATATTTGCAGTTGGTAGTGGTAGTGTTTTGGAGCTTGGAGAGAAAATAGCCTTGTTCTTTTTCATAACTGGGATAATAGCGTGGTATGCAATTGATAAATACGTTAAATTTGCCGAGTGGCTTAGAGTTGAGATGGGAGTTTTAGCATTGTCGATTGGTTTGATGTTCATATTTTCAGCTCTGGCAGAAAAATGGTTCCAAGCTGCAATTGAAGGAGCTTTTATGAGTGGTCTTGTCTTATCTAAACTCCCAGAAGGTAAAAGAGTCATGGAAGAGGTTAGATCGATTGGATACGGTCTTTTCATCCCGCTGTTTTTTGTTTACGTTGGTGCTCAACTTGACCTGAGGGTTTTTACTCATGGTGATGCCATTAAACTTGCAACCATTATAACACTTCTAGCAATACTTGGGAAAGTGTTAGGTAGGGGAATTTTTGCTCGCTTAGCTGGATGGGATTGGAGGAAGTCGATTCAGATGGGTATTGGTTCCATACCAAGACTGGAAGTTGCTTTAGTTGCGGTAATGGTGGCAATTCACGGCGGGGCAATACCTAAAGCACATGCTCAATATTTCATGGCAGCGACGTTGGTGTTCGTGACTGTTACAACTTTAATAACTCCACCTCTGCTTAAGCTGGCATTTAAGAGCGAAATTGAAGCTATGAAAAAGCAGAAAGTTGAGAAGAGAAAAATCGCAATAGAAGAAAGTAAGCAGAGGATCAGCGAGGTTAAAAAATGAAATTTATGACAAAGGTTAAAAGTGTTGATATCTTAAATTTTACTAGTGGGTTAGGCATTTGTTGAGGTGCTAGAATATGAGTAACCCCTATAATGGATTATCTCATGCTAGTAGAATTTCAACGGGCGTAAAAGGTCTTGATGAGCTTATGGAAGGGGGTCTTATACCAGGGAGGGTTTATTTAATTGTTGGTCCTCCTGGAAGTGGAAAAACAACGCTCTCTTTTCAATTTCTGATCCATGGGGCAAAAATTGGGGAAAAAGGTCTTTATGTATCTCTAATTGATAGACCTGATGAAGTTGTTCAAGACATTGCTCGATACGAGCCGTCTATATTTGCCTATATAAAATCTTGGAAAATCATGCTTTATGACTTGGGAGCAGTGTTGTGGAAGGAAACTACAAAAGTTCCAACTTGGAGGAGTGTCCTTTCAAGAATTAGGGACATAGCAGAAGATGAAAATGTTGATAGGCTTGTTATAGATCCTTTAAGTGCTATAGAATTTTCAGTTTCCAATCCAGCTGAGAAAAGGGCAGAACTTGCAAGGTTTATTAGGGGATTGGAGGGCTTAAACGTTACCACGTATTTAGTTGCAGAAATGACAGACCTAAACAAATATACGGCAGAACATTATTTGGCGAGCGGGGTTATTATGCTTCACAATTTCATGTACAATTATAGAATGATAAGAGCGATTCAGATACTGAAAATGAGGGGAACTAGGCATGATACAAATTTGAAGAAGATAGAGTTCACATATAATGGGATAGTGGTCTTTAACAAATCCCCCTTCGAGGATTGAGGTGTAGGCTTTGGAAAAGAAAAAGTTGCTGGAAAGGGCGTATAAACTTGGATACTTTGTGGGTTATTATGGACACACTGAATGGGTGTTGTGGATTATTGAAGAGAAGGAGAAGATATATTCTAAGGCAAAAGCTCTTGGAGTGTATAGCGAAGCAAAAGAAGCATACATGCTTGGAAAGAAGGAGGGTGCAGAAAAGAGAGAGGAGATTATCAATAAGGGACTATCTATAAAACCTGAAGAAGAAATAAAAATGCTTAAAACTATAAAATCTGAGCTCTCAGAAGCTGTAATTGAAGAGCAAAAGCTCCATTATTTGGCATTTTTAAAATCTCCTGAGATAATAGACTCCCCGAGACTGCTTGAAATAATAAAGCTTGTTGATAAACCCAAAATTCTTAATCTTCCCGATTTTCTTAAGGGGTGATTTTAATGTTTCAGAAATTTGCTTACCACTTCCATGGTTATCAGCCAGGGGATATAATCTATATCCACGATGGCTCTGGATGGGACCCAATAAAGTATTCGGAGCGCCTAAGTCCGATCTCTTTAAAAATTAGGGAGATAGAGGTGAAAGGGAGAAACTGGACGAGGACAGTTATAAAAGCGTATGAATATGTAAATGACACTTTAGGGTCATTAAAAGAAAAGAGTGTAAGCGTTGATATAGAGCCCTTTACACTTTTCATGATCCTTCGCTATAAGCCAAAGATTTATGGAGAAATCGTTGAGCTTTTTGGAGAAAAAATTGAAGCTGTTCCTACACCTCCTTTTCACCCCATAATGCCTCATTTAAGTACTTTTGAACAGAGCATTCTAGCTAGAGTCTCTTTTGACTTTTATGTTCCTTTTGTTGGAGATAAAGATGTCATTGGTTTTTGGCTTCCAGAGAATGTAATAACTAAAGAAACCGCAAAGATAGTTGTTGAATCTGTGAACAAAAATGTGCTCTTTCTTTTAGATGAAAGGCAGTTTATAGGGTTGCATTTTCCACAAGCTAAGCTCTCATGCAACACATACAAATGTGATGATAAATTGGCTTTTGTTTTTGGACGGGATCATGAGCTCAGTGATGCATTTGCCTTTAATACTTTAGATGTTGAAGGACTAATTAGAGCGGTTGCAGAGGGAAGAATCGATGTTTTTAAGGAGAAATTAGAGATTCCCTATTTGGTTTATCTTTCAAGTGATTTGGAAGCTTTGCTTAGCAATCCACAGCAGCTTGATAAGTTTTTAAAATGGATTTCCGGGCTCAAAGAAAGAGGAGTTGAAATCATAAATGCTGTTGAGTTCGTAAGAAAGAAGAAAACTCAGGGCTTTAAGGTTTTAAATGGTGAGTGTAGCGAGCATTTCAGAATCAATGTCAAAGATTACTCTAGCTGGAGCGACTACTATGATTTAAGCTTAGATGGAAGAACGAGTGATATGCGCTGGACTGGAGTTAGGAGAGAGGATAATAAGGTTATTTTTAGATGGTATAAGGGTAGGAAAGTTTCTCAACTTTGGAAATTTGCTTATACAAAGCTTTTTAGAGAGTTAAATAGGGCAGTGCGTTTTGGAGTTTTGGGACTAATAAGAAAGTATCATCCTGCAGATGAAGAGCAAATTAAGGAGTTTTTAGTTAGGTATGCAAGGATTTTCTTTAGAGAACACTACGAATACTTCGGCTTAGACACAAGTGTTGAATATGTAACTGAGCCGATTAAGGAAGTTGATCCAACTTTAAGCCTAAAGCTTGGAAGAATTTACTACATAATGCTTTTAGCAAATCATTCCTGTCCAAGATTTTGGGAAAACATAGACACTAGAGTTACATTTGGAAATGTTGTAGCAATTAGTAAAGCTTTAATTGAGCTAATGAGCCTTTATATTGAAGAGGGATTGCATGAAAGGGCTAATTTTCTCTTGTTGGAATACATGAAGCTCTTAGCCTTTCCACAGCTTTACTATGACTATGAACTTTTTAGAATGAAAGGTGTGGAAGGGTGGGAAACTACAGAAGAAGCATGGTTTGAGAGTTTAAAGAGCGAGGTTCCAAATAGTAAGTATAATGTCATAACGAGGGCAGCGTTATATGTGGGGAAAGAAGCATTGCCGAGCGATATAAGGCAAGCAATTGAAGCATTATATGATTTAAAGCAAGCGGTTGCAGATACAGGGCATATTCCGGGAGAAATGCATGGAAATTGGGAAAATAAAGAATGGTGTGAGCACAAGGCAAAGCTTGAGTAACTAATATAGGGCTATATCTCCCCTTTCTCCAGTTCTAACCCTTATAGCATCTTCAACATTAGAAACGAATATTTTCCCATCTCCGGGAATTCCTCTTCTTGCGTTTTTAATTATCACATTAATAACTTCTTCAACATCTTCATCTTTAACAACGATCTCGATCTTCATCTTTGGCAATAAATCATAGGGAGGAACACCACCTTGAACTCCCCTGCCCTTTACGGGATATACTGTCAGGGGAACTATTCCAATTGCCTTTAATCCCTCTTTCACCTTGTCAAAAGCGTCTTCCCTAATAATAGCTTCAATCTTTTTCATAAAACCACCAAATAATATATAGGCTCCAAAAGAATAAAAGGTTTTGCAAAAAGAGATTAAAGCTGTTTGATGAATTTCTCAAGCCTCTTTTTTGAGATCTTAGTTTTTCTAGCTAATTCATCTAAATCAGCTCTCTTTAGATCTTCAATGCTCTTTATCCCTGCTTTTTCAAGTTTCTTGAGAGTTTTGGGCCCTATTCCCTTAATCTTTAGAAGCTCGCTCTCAGGCTTTTTGCTTTTCTTTACTCTTCTCTTAAACTTTTTCTTCTGTCTCAATATTGTTTCTCTTTTTCTTTCTCTCCAGACCATTACATAGGGATAAGAGACTTCACCCTTGCTTTCTTTTTGCTTTTCTTTGCTCTTCTCTTTTGGAATCTCTGGAGGCTTAACAAATTCCTCTACTTTTGGTGGCTCTTCACTAACGTACACCTCAATATTTATTGGCTTGAAGGGATTGTCTATCTCTTCGACTTTTTCTAAAAACTCCTTCTCTGGGAACTCTTTTGCCTTGAAGTAAGTTTCCAATGCATTTGCTAAGCGGTGGAAGTAATTAGCATGCTCAAGGAGTCTTTTCTTTCCATAAAACTTTGCTTGTCCAGTTGTTATAAGGAATTGCCAATCACTGCTCTCAATTAGTAAGAGTTCTCTTCCAAGCTGTTCTAACACTCTATCTCCAAATTCATCCTCATGCAGGTATTTAGATGCTAACGCAATCATTCTGCGCTCTGCTAAATGAACATGCTCCCACATCCATTCAACCTCTGGGTTCCACCATGTGTAATGGGTTCCATACATTCCCCACGAACCTTCTGGAAGCTCAATCTCATATTTTTCTCCCTTATAATTATCTAGGAACTTTGAAATTGTTGTGGTTTCAATTCCTTCTTTCTCCATAAGTTCGAGAACTCTCGCTAACCATTTAACTCCCTCAAACCACCAATGACCATAAAGCTCTGTATCGTAAGGGGCGACGACAATGCCTTTCTCTCTATATTGTCTTTCATAATTCTCAAGGAGAGACTTCACTAAATTTACAAAATGCTTTGCATGTTCTTCAACCCTCTCAAGAGCCTTTTCTGGAACATAAGGTTCTTTTCTTCCCAAATCTAAACTCTTTGAAGTGATTCTCCAATACTGTCCTCCGCTTTCATCTGCTTTCTTGTGAAATTCTCTATACCAGAAATCTCCAGGATAACCAATGTCGGCACTCCAAACTTGTAGTCCTGTTTCCCTATTTCTTGCGAAAACTGCTATGTTTGTATCTTTTATGAAGTATGGTCTTAGAGTTGATTTTTGCGTTTTTGCTGGCAAGATTTTTCCATATCCAAAACTTGCAGGCCCTTCATCAATCAAATGGCTTTCAACGAAAAAGAATTCAATTTCATATTTTTGGAGAACTTTTTCTATTCCTTTTTTCCAAATAACTTCTCCGGTACTTGGGCTTCTCCAATAACCTTCTGGGCGATAGGCACACTCTGGCAGCCAAATTCCTCTTGGCTTTCTACCAAAGTACTTCTCATAAGTCAAGATTCCATTGACTATCTGCCCTTCAATTGCTTCGTCCCTTTCTAGGAGAGGTAAATAACCATGGGTTGCAGCCGAGGTTATAACTTCAATGTATCCTTCATTTTGAAATTGTTTCAGCTTTCCCAAGATATCTCCGTTTATTGATTTCCAGTAGTTATAAACTTCTTCAAAGTAACCCACCATGTATTTTATTGCTCTCTTCAAGTTCTCCTCTTCATATTTCTCCAAGTCCTTTTTCATGGCACTTAGCTTTCTCTCCATATATTTTTCAAACTCCCTTTTCATGTATTCGTCATTCAATTGCTCCATTAATATGGGAGTTAAGCTGATTACAAGGTTGAATTTGACATTCTTTCCTTTTAGCTCTTCAAATGACATAAGCAATGGCAGATATGTTTCAGCAATTGCTTCAAATACCCATTCTTCTCCAAAGGGCCATTTCCCGTGTTTCCTTACATAGGGAATATGGGTGTGTAATACAAATGTAAAATATCCTCTGGTCATAAAAAGCCACCTCTTTTTTTAATTTCCTAAAATCTTTACTCATCTTTGAGTATTTAACCGTTTTGGCGTGCAGATTCTTTTATAATTCAAAAATGGTTTATAAAAATAAAATAATTTTTCCACAAAAAGCGGGAGGTTTATATTCGAGTTAGACATAGTTCGCCATGGTGGGAAGGATGAAAGACGCTATGAGCAGTGTTGACATTAAATACGTTGTTGATGAGCTCCAATCTTTGATCGGTGCGAGAATTGATAAAATATATCACGATGGGAATGAAATAAGAATTAAGCTTCATGTCACAGGTGAAGGGAGGAAGGATTTGTTAATTGAAGCTGGAAAACGAATTCATCTCACTACATATATTAAAGAGGCTCCAAAAGAGCCTTCATCTTTTACAATGCTCTTGAGAAAGCACTTAAGTGGAAAACGCTTGGAAGGTATAGAGCAGCATGACTTCGATAGGATTGTCAAGCTTAAAACAGGAGAGGCAACCTTAATAGCAGAGCTTTTTAGGAAAGGCAACATTATTTTACTAAACGCTGAGAACAAAATTATTGGAGCTTTAAGATACGAGGAGTTTAAAGATAGGGCTATTAAGCCAGGGAGAGAGTATAAACTTCCTCCTGCAAGAGAAAGCCCAATTGAAGTTTCGTTTGAGAGATTTAAAGAGTTAATTCAAGAGGAGATCGAGATTGTTAAAGCATTGGCAAGAAAATTCAATATGGGGGGTTTGTATGCTGAAGAAATCCTTCTCAGGGCTGAAATTGATAAGAAGAAGATTGCAAAGGAGCTTGGTGATAAAGAGCTTGAGCTAATTTTTGAAAAGATGAAGGAAGTTTTTAATGCCGAGAAAAAACCATGTATTGTTTACAAAGATGGAACTCCTATTGATGTTCTTCCAATAGAGCTTAAACAATACGAGAATTTTGAGAAAAGATATTTCCCTACTTTCAGTGAAGCCTTGGATGAATATTTTGGAAAAATAACTATTGAGAGGGCAAAATTGGAAAGAACAAAGAAGCTTGAGGAGAAGAAGAGACAGATTGAAATAACCCTGAAGAGGCAAGAGGAGAGCTTAAAAGCTTTTGAAGAGGAAATCAGGAAAAATAAAGAGCTTGGAGACTTAATCTATGCGAATTTTGCCTTTATTGATAACCTGATTAAAGAGTTTAGAAGAGCGGTAGAAAAATTTGGTTGGGAAGAATTTAAGCGTAGAATAAAAGAGGGAAAAAAGCAGCAAAATAGGATAGCTCTGATGGTGAAGGGTATTGATCCAAAAAACAAAGCAGTTACAGTTGAGATCGATGGAAAAAACATAACCCTTTATTTGGACAGGAGTATTGGAGAAAACGCTGAAATTTATTATGAGAGGGCTAAAAAAGCCAAACACAAGCTTGAAGGGGCAAAGAAGGCGCATGAGCAGACTATAATGAAGTTAAAAGAGGTAGAGAAGATAATCGAGGAGGAGATGAAGAAAGAGCTAGCAGTTAAAAAACTCAAGAAGAGGAAAAAGAAGTGGTTTGAGAAGTTCAGGTGGTTTATAAGCAGTGAAGGGTTCTTAGTCATTGGAGGAAGAGATGCAACGACAAACGAAATCGTTGTTAGGAAGCATATGGAAGAGGATGACCTTTACTGTCATGCAGATGTTCACGGTGCTCCTCATATAATAATTAAGAAAGGAAAGAAAGCTAGTGAAAAAACTATTTTCGAAGCTTGTCAGTTCGCAGTTAGCATGTCAAAAGCTTGGAGTGAAGGTATTTTTAGTGCAGATGCCTTTTATGCTGATCCAAATCAAGTTACTAAAAAGGCTCCAAGCGGTGAATATTTGGGCAAAGGTGCTTTCATGGTTTATGGAAAGAGGAATTGGATGCGCGGAATTCCTTTAAAATTAGCAGTGGGTGTCGTTAACTATGAAGGGGAAGACTTAATAATGTGCAGTCCAGTCGATGCTTTAAAGGCTCACACAAACAAATACATCATAATAAAGCCAGGACGAACTAAAAAAAGTGATTTTGCTAAGAAAATAGCTAAGATTTTTGAAAAATGGGGTTATAAAGTGGAATTGGATGATTTGATGCAGGTATTGCCGCCGGGAGATGGAGATATAGCAGAGGTTGTGGAATGACTTAAGAAGGTGGAAAATAAAAAGTGTCTCATGGTTTTTCCAAAACTATCTCAATTGTCGAGACGTTTAAGGTGTTACCCTCTTGACCTGGTATTTCCTCCGTTCCTATCTTTATTTCCTTTATTTGCACTCCTTGTAGTAGCTTGTTCCTAAGTATCTCTGCAACATCAACTGCTCTGCTTATTGACTTCCCCCTAGCCTTTATGCTAACTTCCTTTTCCCCACTGTTGAACTGGGTTATTACAGCCAAAACATAGTTCATAATTGGCTTCCTCCCAATGTAAACCTCTCCCATTTCTGTCACCTCCGAAATTTTGCAATTTGATAGTTTATATAAGAATATTTTAAAGTTTTCTGATTCTCCCAATGTTCTAGATTCTAAATAAACTTAATAAAGTTTCTAAGCTAACAAAAGGTGGGGATTTAGAATGATAAACTTATATGCAATTGCTCAAAGAGATTTAGCGAAGGATTTAGTCTTTGAAATCGACGAGGAAGAGGTTATATTATCCATTAAAGGCGTCATGATCGCTAAAGCAGATTCAAAATCTTACAATTTATCCTTTGTTGAGGTGAGTGAGAACGAATTTGTTCTGGGTATTCAAATGAGAGGGTATATAATTTACATTGGGCTTGAAAGTGACGAGGAAATTGATGAGGAGGTTTATCCAGAGCTTGTTAGGGCTTTAATTGCCCAATTGTTGCCTGTCTTAAATAATTTAATAGAACAAGCGGAGAAAATGAAGTATAGGGAGAGTAGAAAAGCAGATATTCTCTTAGATGACAACATGAGCGATGATATGAGGGAATTCTTCTATGAAATGCTTATAAGACGCATAAAGAATCTCCCTCTCTATGAGCAAACGGATGTTGCTTAGCATATAGTTTATAAACCAACCCTCTTCAGCTTTTTTAGGTGGGTTAATGAGAGAGACTCCATATTATTCTTACGTCGTTGGTGAGCTGCCAGAGGGATGCAAGTTTTGTGTGAAAGGGGCTAAGTTAGTGTTGTTTACAACTGGTGTATGCCCAAGGGATTGTTATTACTGTCCTCTAAGCCCTTGGCGTAGAGGAGATGTTGTTTATGCTAATGAGAGACCAATTAAGGGTTATGATGATGTACTGGAAGAGGTTAAACTTATGAATGCTTTAGGTGCTGGAATCACTGGTGGAGATCCATTGGCAAGATTGGAAAGGACAGTTGAATACATCAAGCTTCTAAAAGAGAATTTCGGAGGAAAATTTCATATTCACCTTTATACTACGGGAGTTTTAGCTACAAAAGATGTTTTGGAAAAGTTGTATGATGCTGGATTAGATGAGATAAGATTCCACCCAGATCTGTTTACTAGAAATTCAAAGCTCTTCAAAAGGGAAATTGGGAACATGAAAAATGCTAAGGACTTTGATTGGGATTTTGGTGGAGAAGTTCCGGCTATTCCTGGGCAGGAAGATAGAATTAAGTGGTATGCGGAGTTTTTGGACAAAATGGGTGCGAAGTTCCTCAATATAAATGAGCTTGAATTTAGCGAGACCAATTTAAGATTATTGAGTGAGAAGGGATTTAAGCCAATAAGCGATGAAAGCTCGGCAATTAAAGGAAGCTTGAATTTAGGCTTGCAGATACTTGAATGGGGAGAGAAAAACACTTCTTTAAATTATCATCTCTGCACTGCAAAGCTTAAGGATGCGGTTCAACTGAGGAACCGTTTAAAAAGAACGGCAAAAAATGTGGCAAAACCTTATCAGAGGATAACCGAGGATGGCACTTTGAGGTTTGGGATTGCGGAATACGAGAATATTCGTGAACTTTATGAGTTTTTAATTGAAGAAGTTAAAGTTCCAGAGGAGTTTCTTTATATCAATGCTGAGAAGAATAGAATAGAGATGTCAGAGGAAGTTGCTATTGAATTGGCGGAAGCTATTGAGGGGAATGTGAGGTTTTTTATAGTTGAGGAATATCCGACGTGGGATATGCTCGAAGTTGAGAGGATTCCCCTTCCATAGCTCATTGAAGATTTTTCGTTTCTTGGTGAGAGTTCGTAATTTTTGATTTTAAACCTTTTTCAAGCCTATTTCTGGAAACAATGTTCTCTTAATAATTTGGGAGTCTTTAGTTTCTGATGGGAAGAAAAACTTTTTATTTTTAAGTCCTTTGACAAATTTAAACCAAAATCATGTGTAAGTTTGTTCAAGTTGGAGTTTTTAAGCTTATTTTTAAGTTTCCCTAATGAGAGAGTTGGGACTTCAAAATTTGCACATTTTAAAGGAGAATTTTAAAATTCAAAACCTTTTCATCAGAGTGCAAAGGTTCCGCTCACTTTTATTCATTAAGTTAAAGCTTTGAATTTAGGGACGTTAAAGGTAAATAGCCTTTAATTTGGGCTTTAAGTGAGCCTCTATCCTCGCTCTTTTATTGTACCTTTATGGAAAAGTATTTATATTTTGAGTTCTTTTAGAGTTTTATTGGGGAAATAGGGGAAAATTCGCCCCTGTTCCAATAAGACTTTAAAAGAATTGAAACGGTTATGGGTATTTGATCTTAAATCAAAGTATTGTAAGTTCCAATAAGACTTTAAAAGAATTGAAACGATTTTTGTAGGTGTGATTGTGAGCCGCTTAACCCTAGTTCCAATAAGACTTTAAAAGAATTGAAACATATCTGGGTCTGCATAGAATACAAATGTAATTTCTGTTCCAATAAGACTTTAAAAGAATTGAAACTCAATGAGCTTGAGAAGAACAGGGACCAGACGAGACCCGTTCCAATAAGACTTTAAAAGAATTGAAACACACAATTTTATAGTTATCATTTAAAACTATAGTTAGTTCCAATAAGACTTTAAAAGAATTGAAACCTGTTAGTTTTAGTATCACACTACCAAAAAAACTTTACGGTTCCAATAAGACTTTAAAAGAATTGAAACTAAGCTTGGTGGTGTGAACTCCTTAAGCAGATCCACTTTGTTCCAATAAGACTTTAAAAGAATTGAAACTCAAAGAGTTCGCGCTTTAAAGTTAGAACTGTTGAATCGTTCCAATAAGACTTTAAAAGAATTGAAAGGGGCTGTCTATGACTACAAACTCATTCCCTGCTGCAATGTTCCAATAAAACCCAAAATTTATCCGCATAATGAAAGATTTCCTGTTCTTCAGATAATCATTTGCCGGTTAAATACAAGAATAAAGGAAAAGTGTAGAATAATATCAAGAGTGGCAGGGAAAATGCTCCCCTCATGGGAATAACTGTTAGGCTTTAGTCCAGTACTCTTTTTCCTCTACCATAGTCTTTATCATCTCATCTTCATCTTTGAACATGGTTCTCCTTGAGGGATTCTGCATTCCATAGAACTCCATAAAGGGACTTGGCCTCCTTTTGAATGGGTAGTAAAGATAAATCGCTCCTAAAGTTCTATAAGCTTCAGCCATCTCGCTTATTACTCCAGCGGAGATTTCCTTTGAGTAATGATACACAGCTATGGCTTTACTAACATCCACTAAGTTAAAATCTCTATCCACGAGCTGCCTTCTTAAAATATCAGTTGCTTGCTCTATATCCTCTCTATCAAGTTCTTCACTTTCTTCTCCATCTATGATATGGGTTATCTTAATCTTCTTCACACTCGGATCCTTTTCGACTTGAGTATCGTATTCATTAACTATCCACCAGTCATCCAAAGCACCAGGGTCTAAAACTGTAAAATGCTTGCTAAGTTTTTTATAAAACTCCCTAACCCTATGGTAGTACTCTTTCTCATGCCCGGTCATTGGATAGCTCAAATAAATGAGGGGTTTTTCTTTTTCATGGAAAATCAAATCCAAAAAGGTTTTGTATGGATGTCTTATTCCAAATTGCAGGATATATCTAACTTCTACTCCCTCTTTCTTAAGTTCGTGTATTAGAGTTTTCACGTGGTTTATAGCATCTTCACGCCACATTACAAGAGTTGTTAGCTTGATGTTCTCCCTTCGCTTTCCAAACCTCTCGAACCATTCCTCATCGTTGATGATCCTTCTTCTAACGCTTAAAATATCGTCCAAGACTATAATGACCCTATCTGGCTTTAAAAGCTTCAAATTGCTTAAAGTAAATCCCAAAACACTCCCACTTCCCCATCTGAATAGGGAGGGCGTTGAAACTAGGTGAAATTCTTTATCGCTCTCATCTATATCTTTCCTTATTCTTTCAAAGGCTTCATCTCTGATGTCATTCATCAAATTTGGATGATTTATGGCAAAATCTAAGACATTTTTTCTAGTTATCTTGTATCCCCTCTCTTTTCCTATGCATTTAATGTAGTCAAAGACATGATAATAGGCATAGCTCTCTTTTTCTGAAAACTTCAGTGCTTCTTCGATGTATTCATCTCTACCGTTTAAGGGGGGACCCGTTAATAAAATAACCTCTCTCATCTTCTCACCATTTAAACTTTGAAATAATCTCGTTAACAAACTTTATAAATCTAAACATGAGTTAAACTCCAAAAGTGCGAAAACTTTAAATACCCTTTAGTCAAAGTGCCCCTTGTAATACCTTGTTTTTGGTCTGTTCTATCATGACTAAAGGGGTGTTGTGCTTGACAGACAAACTTAAAGGAACTACAACAGTGGGCATTGTTTGTAAGGATGGGGTAGTGTTAGCAGCAGATAGGAGAGGTACTTTAGGGACAATGGTGGTTACAAAGACAGCAACAAAGATATTCAAAATAGACGATCATTTAGCCTTAGCAGGAGCAGGAGAAATTGGAGACATTTTGAGCCTTGTAAGAACTTTGAGAGCAGAAGCTAAGCTTTATAGGGCTAAAGTTGGGAAGGAAATGAGCGTTAAGGCTTTAGCAACCCTTACTTCAAATATATTGCATGGAACGAGATATTTCCCATACTTTAGTTGGTTCTTAATTGGTGGGTATGACGAAAAGCCGAGGATTTATTCTATTGATATGGATGGTGGAGTTACTGAGGATAATTATGTCTCAGCTGGCTCTGGAATGGGATTTGCATATGGAATTTTAGAAGATAGCTATAGGGAAGACATGACATTGGAAGATGCTATCAAACTTGCTGTTAGAGCGCTAAAAGCTGCTTTAAAAAGAGATATCTTTACTGGTGATGGTATAATGGTTGTAGTTGTGACAAGGGAAGGATATAGAGAGCTAAGCAAAGAGGAAGTTAATGAGATATTGAAAAAGCTTGATTAGAGCTTTTCTGAGGTGAGTAGAGTGATAAAAAGAGAAAGTTACGTTGAAGATATACTAAAAGAGATCAGGGAGATAATTAATCAAATGGTTCCAAGAGAAGCGAGGATAACGGATGTTGAGTTTGAGGGTCCTGAATTGGTTATCTATGTTAAGAACCCCGAGGCTATAATGCAAGATGGGGATTTAATTAAAAATCTAGCTAAAGTTTTAAAGAAGAGGATTAGTGTTAGACCAGATCCAACTGTTCTTCTTAAGCCTGAGGAAGCTGAAAAGAAGATTAGAGAAATAGTCCCTTCTGAAGCTGAGATAACTAACATTAGCTTTGATCCTTCTGTTGGTGAGGTTATTATAGAGGCTAAAAAGCCTGGTTTAGTTATTGGTAAAAATGGAGAAACATTAAGACTGATTACTCAAAAAGTTCACTGGGCACCCAAAGTTGTTAGAACTCCCCCCTTGCAGTCTCAAACAATTTATTCAATTAGACAAATTCTCCAAACAGAGAGTAGGGATAGGAGATCATTTTTAAGGCAAGTTGGGAGGAACATATACAGAAAGCCAGAACTTAAGAGTGAGTGGATCAGAATTACCGGTTTGGGAGGATTTAGGGAAGTTGGTAGGAGTGCTATACTGCTTCAGACAAATGAAAGCTATGTTTTGGTGGATTTTGGTATTGATGTTGGTGCTTTAAATGACCCAAAGAAGGCTTTCCCACACTTTGATGCACCAGAATTTCAATACGTCCTTAAAGAGGGAATATTGGATGCTGTAATAGTTACACACGCTCATTTAGATCACAGCGGCTTATTGCCCTACCTATTTAGGTACAAGCTCTTTGATGGACCTATTTATGTAACACCACCAACAAGGGATTTAATGGTCTTACTTCAAAAGGACTTCATGGAGATTCAGCAGAGCAATGGAGTTGAGCCTCTGTATAGGGCTAAAGACATAAAAGAGGTTGTCAAGCATTCTATCACCCTCGAATACGGTGAAGTTAGGGATATCTCCCCGGACATTAGGCTAACCCTCCACAATGCTGGTCACATTTTAGGTTCCTCAATTGCCCACATTCACGTTGGAAATGGTCTTCACAACATAGCCGTAACTGGTGACTTCAAATTTATCCCAACGAGGCTTTTTGAACCAGCAACTGCAAGATTCCCAAGATTAGAAACATTGATCATGGAGTCAACCTATGGTGGTTCCAATGATCATCAAATGCCAAGGGATGAAGCTGAGAAGAGATTGATTGAAGTGATACACCAAACAATAAGGAGAAAAGGAAAAGTGTTAATTCCAGCAATGGCTGTTGGAAGATCCCAAGAGATAATGATGGTTCTTGAAGAGTACGCAAGGGTTGGAGGGTTTGAGATCCCAATCTACTTAGATGGTATGATTTGGGAAGCTACTGCAATTCACACAGCCTATCCAGAGTACTTAAGCAGATCACTTAGAGATCAAATATTCCACGAAGGATACAATCCATTCTTGAATGAAATCTTTAAGCCTGTTGCAAATGCAAGCGAGAGGAGAGATATAATAGATAGCGAAGAGCCGGCAATTATTATAGCTTCATCAGGTATGCTGGTTGGGGGACCAAGTGTAGAATACTTTAGAGAGTTAGCGGAAGACCCAAGAAATGCTATAATCTTCGTTAGCTACCAATCTGAAGGCACATTAGGAAGACAAGTACAAAGAGGAGTTAAGGAAATTCCATTAATTGGAGAAGGTGGAAAAACGGAGGTAATAAGGGTTAACATGGAAGTTTACACAATTGACGGCTTTTCAGGTCACGCTGATAGGAGAGAACTCATGAATTATGTTGCAAAGATAAAGCCAAGACCAGAGAGAGTTATAACGATTCATGGAGAAGCACAGAAGTGTCTTGACTTAGCTTCAAGCATACACAAGAGGTTCGGGCTTAGCACAAGGGCACCAAACAATTTAGATGCCATAAGGTTAAAGTAGTCCTTTCTTTAATCTCTCTTTGGTGTGGAGAATGATCAAATGCCCAAAATGTGGTAGAGGTTATTCCTCTTTAATTCCTCTAAAGTGCATATGTGGAGAGCCTTTGGAGATTACATACGATTATTCTGAGGTTAATGTTAGTGTGTGGAAAAGAAGGGAAAAAGGTGTCTGGAGATATAGAGAGCTTTTGCCAAAAGTTAAGCAAATAATAACCCTAAAGGAAGGGGGAACACCTTTAGTTAGGGCAAAGATTGGGGAGGAGTTAAAACTCAACGTTTTTATTAAAGATGAAACGAGAAACCCTACTGGCTCTTTTAGGGATAGACTTGTTACAGTTGCGGTTTCTTATGGTTTGGATTTTGTGGAAAATGGCTTTATTGTTGCAAGTGATGGAAATGCTGCAGCATCTCTAGCTGCTTATTCAGCAAGGGCTGGAAAGGAATCCTTTGTTGTTGTTCCAAGGAGGGTAGATAAGGGGAAGCTCATACAGATGATTGCTTTTGGAGCAAAGATAATTCGCTATGGCGAGAGCGTTGATGAGTGTATAGATTATGCAAAAGAGTTAGCCAAGCTTAATGGTCTTTATGATATAACGCCAGAAAACAATATCATCGGTTTAGAGGGACAGAAAACGATTGCTTTTGAGCTTTGGGAAGAGTTGAATCCTACTCATGTTATAGTTCCTACTGGGAGTGGAAGCAACTTGTACAGTATTTACAAGGGATTTAGAGAACTCTTAAAGCTTGACTTAATTGACGAGCTTCCAAAACTCATTGCAGTTCAAACAGAAAAATGTTCTCCGATAGCAAGTGAGATTTTGGGAACTAAAGCTAAAAGGGAATTTACAAAAGCTTTAGGATTGTACGTTAAAGACCCAATAAATAAGGAGAGAGCTGTAAAAGCTGTAAAAGAAAGCAAGGGAACTGCGGTTCTTGTTAGGGAGGATGAACTTGATATGGGGGAGAGGCTTTTAGCAAAAGAGGGCGTTTTTGCAGAATACGCTTCTTCAGTTGTGATTCCGGCATTAATTAAGCTTAATGGAGAGGGATATTTTGAAAAGGATGATAAAATCGCTTTAATAGTTACCAGCTCTGGATTAAAGGGATATTATATTGAAGCAGAAAGGGAAAGATTCTCAATTGGTGGAACAAAGCTGGAAATCCTAAAACTGCTGAAAGAAAAAGAACGCTATGGCTATGAGATCTGGGAAAACTTAGAGAAGCCTTTAAAGTATCAAGCCATCTATCAACACATAAAGGAGCTTGAAAGTTTAGGATTGATAGAAGAGGCGTACACAAAGGGAAGGAGGATTTACTATAAGCTGACTGAGAAGGGTAGAAGGGTTTTAGAGAACTTTGAGGAAATTTAGTCCATAAAATGCTTTTCTATTTCTTTTACTATCTGCAATCCATTTTCTGCTAAGCTTTTAAGCTTTTTAATGTTCTCTTCAAAAGTCATATTATTTATGATGTTCTCGAATTTGTTTATATCTTCAATCAGCTCTGGCATTTTCTTTTCCAGTATTTCCCTTAAATCACTTATATCATCCAAGATGTAGTATGCAGTGTCCTGAAATACCTCTACATTGTCAAAATTGGCAACTAAATCTTCCAAATCCTCCTTAATTTGCTGCATTATTATTCTGATCTCTTTCATGTTTGACACCGTTATGATTTCCTATTTTATATCTTAAAAATCTTATCTTTAATAAAGGTAACAAACCTCATGGTTCAAAGAGCTTTGTCATGCATCCAGCAATAAATCCACCTATTGCATCATCCAAGAAAGGAGGTAGCTCTTTCAAAATTCCAGGCTTTTTTGTATCGTAATAGAAGAAATTAAAGAGTGCCCTCTTCCCTCCAATATACTCTGCTATGTCAATTCCTATTAGCTCATCTGCAATCAATTCAACGGGATCACCTTTAACTTTAAAATTCTCGTCTAAAAGTAGAGCAGCTTTTAAAAGGGCTTGAACATTTAAATCTTCTAAATAGTGAAGCATTAATTTTTTGAGCCTCTCCCTAACCTTTTCTCTATTCTCACCGATATAAAGCTCTAATGCAGAGTCGAGCATCTTTTCAAGTGTTATACCTTTTGATTCAAGCTCTTCTATCATTTTCCCACCATAGCTAAGTTGCACTTTGTATTAATAAGGCAATCGCTTCGGAAGGCTTTAGTAATTTAAATATACAACAGCAATTGTGGTGACTAAAATGAAACTCAAACGCAAGCTAATCGAGTTTATGGTGAGGCATGATCTAATACCTGCAAGAATCAAATGGGAGAAAAGTGCAAATGGTGTTGGCAGGCTTTTCAATGATGTTTTTCACATGCTTAGCAAAGAGGATAGGGGAAAATTAGGAGAGCTAATGTACAAATGGGGTGTAAACGATGCAGATAGAATTGTTGAGATGCTGGAAATAGAGAGAGATTTGCACGGATGTGCAGTTGCATTAATGGCTACGAATGGTATTTTCGGGATAAAGAGTCATATAGTAAAGGAAAGTGATAACGAAATAATAATTCATGTGACAAAATGCTTATGGAAAGATAAGGAAGGTTGGACACCTGAAGTCTGTGCATCAATTGAAAGATATGAGATTGGACTGATACATGGGATAAACAAGAATGTTAGATATTATTGCACCAAAAGAAGAAGTAAAGGCGATAAGGTATGTGAGGCAATCTTGAAATATCAACAATGAGATAATTTAAACTTCAAATACCAATATCTCTCGCTCTCTTCAACGCTCTTCTCTTTAAGTTTAAACCTCTTTTCAAAGAACGGCGCTTTTAAAACAATCGTATGAAATTCTGCAAACTCTCCCACTGGATCTATACCATCATTTTCTTCCAAAAAGCGTTCTAAATCTTTAATATCCCTGAACGTATAGCCAAGCCACTCCTTTGAGAGCTTTTCTTTGTTTATTGCTATGATTGAATATTCAAAACCAGAATTTAGGATTTCTTTCGCCAATTCAAACGTATCTTTTTCCCAAAGAGGCTCCAAAGCCTTTACTCCACTCTTTTCTGCCAAAAGATTAACCCATTTCAAATGATCTTCAAGCAAAACATCGCCAGCAATTAGATAATCAACATCAAGCGATTTTATAAATTCAGCTAAAGCTTCGCTTCCCTTTGCCATATCAAAGATTAAGAGTTCCTTTCCCATATCTTCTGCCAAAAGCTTCAAAGCGTTAAGGTTTTCAAAGTGCGGCGAAATTCCAATAGTCGTTTTTAAGGCTAAAAGATAAGGAACTTTTATTCCCTGTTTTTCCGCTAGGTAAGTAGCATAAAGCCCATCTTTTCCGCCTGAAAAGAAGGCAATCCCTTTCAAAGTACTTCACCTACTCTTGCCTCTTCATATTCCTCCCTGATTTTTTGCAATTCTTCTTTGTCAACATAGGGAATTACTGCACCACAATTTAAACAAAGCCATGGATAAGCTTTAATCGTGCCTTTCAAAGACTCCAAAACGCCTTTTCTCCAAGGGGCTCGCCAAAAGTACATTGCGTAACCTTCTTGATGACTTTTCCCTTTGACCATGCTTCCTCCACAGAATGGGCATTTTTTAGTTTCCATAGATACCACCAAAAATATAAACACTTTGGACATTTTATCCTTTATGTTTGAGTTGGTTTTAGCATTAATATGGGATTTGATCTTAGGTGAACCTCCAGCTAAGCTTCACCCAACTGTTTGGTTTGGTAGATTAATTGGATTCTTTGATGAAGCGTATAAAAGAAAGAATGCTTTTTTAGACTTCTTTGCTGGAGCTTTTGTCTCTCTAATCATTATAATCTTTGCTTTTTTGCTTTCAAAAGTTCCAAATTTCTTGCCTTTTCCCCTAAGCTCCCTTTTGAGCATTTATCTTCTTAAAAGCTCTTTTGCAGTTAAAAGCTTAGCCCAGCACATAAAAAACACGATTAGAGAGGACATTCAAGAACAGAGAAAATACGTAAGCTGGATTGTAAGTAGAGATGTTAAAGGATTGGATAGAGCTCATTTAAATTCAGCTGCAATAGAAAGCTTAGCCGAAAACATAGTTGATAGCATACTTTCTCCTCTCTTTTACTACCTTCTCTTCGGCTTAAGCGGTGCTTTGGTTTATAGAGCAATAAACACAATGGACGCAATGATAGGTTACAAAGACGAGAAGTACTTCTATTTTGGGAAATTTATCGCAAGATTGGATGATTTGGCTAATTTTATTCCAGCCCGTTTAGCTGTGATTTTATTCCTACCTTTCAGTCCTAGGAGAGTTTGGCATCACTATCGCTTAGCAAAGTTTAAAGTCAATGCTGATAAACCAATCGCATGCATGAGCGCGGTTTTAGGTGTTTGGTTAGAAAAGATAGGGGTTTATAAGTTTCCGGGAAGAGAGCCAACTTTGGAAGACATAAGGAGGGCTTTAAAGATTTATTGGATTGTGGTTGGAGAGTGGGTTTTAATTTTGCTTATTTTTAGTTGTCTCACGTCATAAATCTTGCACAAAAATTATTTAACAATTTTCACAATTTCAAACTTAATTGGAGTGACTTGAAATGCTAAAGCCCATAAATTTCAAAGCTCATCATGGAGGCGCAAGGGAAGAAAGACTCTTAGATTTTTCCGCTTCAATTAATCCCTACAAGCCACATTGGTTAAATGATATGCTTGAAAGGACTAGAGCCTTAAGCAACAGATACATCTATTGGGAGAGCCTTGAGGAAGAGCTTTCAAATTTGATTGGTGAAGAAGTAACAATTACAGCGGGAATAACGGAAGCGTTGTATTTGATTGGAATCTTGGCTTTAAGGGAATGGCGAAAGGCGATAATTCCTAAGCACACTTACGAGGAGTATGAGAGAATTGCAAGAGTATTTGGTGCTGAGATAATAAAGGCTTCAAATGAGCCTGAAAAATTAGCAAATTTTGTTGAAAGGCAAAGTGTCGTTTTCTTTTGCAATCCAAATAATCCAGATGGAAAATTTTACACACCAAAAGAACTCAAGCCTTTAATCCAAGCTGTTGAAGATGAAAAAGCATTATTGGTTTTAGATGAAGCCTTCATAGACTTTGTTAGAAATGCAAAAACTCCTGAAGGAGAGAACATTGTAAAGCTCAGAACCTTCACGAAGAGCTATGGAATGCCCGGAATTAGGGTTGGCTATGTAGTTGGGTATAGTGAAGCTTTCAAGAGCGTTAGAATGCCTTGGAGCATTGGCGCTTTAGGTTACGCTTTTTTAGAGTTCTTGATCAAAGATGAATTCCACTTTTTAAAAGAAACTATGCCTTTAATTTGGAAGGAAAAAGAGCGCATGGAAAGGGAGCTTAACGTCAAAAGTGATGCAAACTTTTTTGTAAAAAATGTTGGAAATGCAGGGAAAGCTGTGAAGTTCCTAAAGCAAAGGGGAATTTTAGTTAGAGATTGCTCATCTTTTGATTTGCCAGAGCTTATTAGGTTTAGCGTAAGAAAGAGAAATGAGAATGACAAGCTTATTGGAGCGTTAAAAGAGTATCTTGGTGAAGGAGATGATTCTTCGATTTGAAGAGCTTGAAAAAATTGGTGAAATCTATGTTAATCCGAGGAATTTCAAAGTTAAGCCATTATTTCTTAAAACTTGGAAAGATTTGCTTTCTTTGGATGAGAACATTTATGGTTTGTATGCAAAAACAATTTACAACTCAAGGCAGAGGTTTCTGGTAAAAGATAATGGAGATTTGAAAAAGGCTAAAAAGCTGATAGAACTTTACAAAGAATTTAAGGAAAATCCGTTGAGGTTTTGCCATGAGGAGTACTACCGCTTTCACTTAGAGAATGCTAATTTTAAGGATTTGCCGCTTGGACAGGGATTTATGAGTTCAAAAATAGTTTTGGTTGGAGAAGCCCCCGGAATTAAAGGGTGCGGTTTTACGGGGATTTGCTTTTATAGAGACAAATCTGGAATGCTTTTGAGGAAAACCTTATTTTCCTTAGGAATTAATCCAGACTTTTTGTATATCACAAACGTTGTCAAATGCACACCGCCAAGGAACAAACTCATGAAGGGCTTTGATGAAAGAGAGTTGGAACTTTTAAAGAGAGAACTTAAAATCATTGATGCCAAAGGGGTTTTTGCAATTGGTAGAACGGCAGAAAAAGCCTTGAAGAAGCTGAAAATTGATGTTATTTACCTTAAGCACCCTGCTTGGTACATTAGAAGAGGAATTAATGATCCAAATGAAGAAATTCTTGAGGAGTATTCCAAAATAGTTGAGGCGTTTAAATAGAAAGAATTTTAAAGCCCTTTAAATAGTTAAGGCTTAGGTGGTAGTAAGGTGAGAACTGAAAATAAAATTGCGCTCATTTTTTATGGCATTGGTGCATTGGGTGGAGCTATAAGCGGTGTTCTATCTCTTAGTGCTAACCTTGGCTATGTTGCAGGATTGCTGCTCTATTTGGTCGCTCCAAAGATTGTAATGGTAGTTGTGAAGGATTTGCCAGAAGAGCTTAGAGACGAGAGAGCTCTCTTAAGAAAAGGATTTTGGAGCTTCATGTTATTCTGGCTCTACTTCACAATCCTATTCTACAATGCATTAAATCCACAATCTCCAATATTCTATTCAAACAGAAGCTTGCTTTACAATATGACATTGGGGTGATTCAATGGAAAAACTCAAGAAAATGGTTGCTAGGGAAGCCTTGAAATACATTGAAGATGGCATGATAGTTGGCTTAGGAACAGGTTCAACTACTGCTCACTTCATTCAGCTGTTGGGAAAGCTGGTTATGGAAGAAGAGCTTGAAATTTATGGAATTCCAACTTCATATCAAGCTAAACTTCTTGCTTTGGAAAGTGGGATTCCGATTATTGATTTAGACGAAGCAGATGCAATAGATGTAGCTATTGATGGTGCGGATGAAGTTGATCCTGATTTAAACCTCATAAAGGGAAGGGGAGCAGCTTTAACAATGGAGAAGATAATTGATTATCGTGCTGGAACTTTCATAGTCCTCGTTGATGAGAGCAAATTAGTTGATTATCTTGGACAAAAGATGCCAGTTCCTATAGAGGTTATTCCCGCAGCTTGGCGCGTAATAAAGGAAGAGCTTGAGGTTTTTAATGCAACTGCAGAGCTTAGGATAGCCAAGAATAAAGACGGACCAGTTGTAACTGAAAATGGAAACTTCATCTTGGATGCTAAGTTTGAGAGAATTGAAGATCCTCTCGATATAGAAATCGAGCTTAACAATATTCCTGGCGTTGTTGAAAACGGTATTTTTGCTGATATAGCAGATATCGTTTTGGTTGGAACAAAAGAGGGCGTTAAAAAGTTAGAGCGTTAAGTTTATAAATCGCTCATTATTAGAATTTTACGAGTGCGGGGGTTGCCGAGCCTGGTCAAAGGCGGTGGACTCAAGATCCACTCCCGTAGGGGTTCGAGGGTTCAAATCCCTCCCCCCGCACCACAAATTTTCTATAAAAAGTTTGATCAAATTTGTGCACATCTTCTAACTTTAAGATAATATGCACATCTAAGCAGTTTCTTCTGATTTTTCGATTATCCTCTTCATCCAAGAACCTTTCAAAAACCATGCTAATCCTACACCAGCGGCGATGAAGTTACTCAAGCCCATTCCTAAAAAGACTCCAGTGGAAGATTTCATCACTATGTACCCAAAAATATAGCTTAGAGGAATTCTCAATCCCCAAAGACGGAACATATCTATAACCATAGACTTCTTTGTATGTCCAGCGCTTCTAAAAACATTTGTAACTACCATAAAAACTCCATCGAATACAGGAACCGAAATGAGAAAATACTTCAAAACAATCCTGCTTTCTTCTATTACTGCTGGATCATCTAAAAAGAGCTTAAATACTGGAACTCTGAATATTGCAAGCAAAAGAACAGCAACACTTGCTATAGTGAAGTTAATCAGCATTGTTCTCTCAGCTATCTTTTTAGCTCTCTCATACTTTTCTGCTCCTATATTTTGAGCTATCATCGTCCCCATAGCCATGGAAATTCCACGTGCTACGTTAGCTAAAAAGTTAACCAAACGGGTCGTGATTGTGTAAGCTGCATACGTAACATCTCCAAAGCCGAAGATAATTCTTGTTAAAACAACAAAACCAAAGCTGTTAGCTGAGGAGCCTATACTTGAAGGTAAACCAACTTTAAAGATTTTCTGGTAAAAATCAAAATCTGGTCTGAGGGTATCTCTCGTTAAGTGTAATCCAACTTTTCCAGTTAAAAGGAGATAAGCACCTATAACTGAGCCTATGCTATTTGAAAATATTGTTGCCAACGCTGCCCCTGTAACTTCCAATTTTGGAAAGCCAAAGAGCCCGAAAATGAGTATTGGGTCTAAGACCATGTTTAGCCCGACAGTGAGGAAGCTTATTTTTACTGGTGTTTTTGTGTCCCCAACTGCCCTCATAAGGAAGCTGAAGGAGAAGAAAGTGAATGCAAAGGGTATTCCAGCAAATATTACCCTAAGATACCCTAAGGCATAGGGATAAACAGTTGGAGTTACTTTCATAAAATTTAGTGCATAGGGAGATATCCAATAACCTACAATTGCAACGATAGATGCAAATATAAGCATGAGTGAATACAATGCGCCAGCGGCTTTGTTGGCTTTTTTATATTCTTCAGCTCCTATGTATTGTCCAACGAAGGCAAATCCTGCAGTTGTAAATCCCATACCCAAGCTCATCAAAGTCCCAATTAGTGGCCATGCTGTCCCTGGAGCTGATAATGCTTCTCTTCCAAGTTTGCCTAACCAAAATGTGTCGGTGATGTTATAAACCACCTGAATTAGGTTATTTACTATTAAAGGTCCCGCTAATCGGAGTAGTGTTCTCTCTATGCCCCCGCTGACTATCTCCTCACGCATTTTTTGGATTTTTTCATCTTTCATGCTCAATCAGACAAAAATCGAAATGTTATGATTTAAGTGTTGTGGTCTATGATGCGCCTCATCCAAGTACCGCGGAAGAACCAGGCAAGAGCTATCAAAGCAGTGAGAAGATTGCTTAATCCCATACCAAGCCACACGCCAATAGTACTGTTAAAAAAGATGCCCAAAGTATATGCAAGGGGTATTCTTAGAGCCCAGAGCCTTAGGATTCCAAGGATCATAGCCTTTTTGGTGTGTCCTGCGCTTTGGAAGACGTTACTTACAGCTGCGAGTATTCCAAAGAATGGCAGCGAGAATGCGAAGTACTTTATGAATCTCGCACTTTCAGCCAGAACAGCCTTATCCTTTATGAAAAAGCCAAAGATTTGAGGTCTGAAAATAACAACGAGGGCTGTTCCAATGCTTAGAATTATGAAGTTGGTAAACATTGCTTTTTCGGCTATCTCCTTTGCTCTCTCATACTTCTCCGCTCCAACGTTTTGACCTACCATGGTTCCCATGGCTTGACTTATGCCGTTGGCAAAAGCAAACATAAAGTTCGTTAATCTGTTAGCTATCGTGTATGTTGCAAAGGCTACAGTTCCATAGGCATAGATTATCCTTGTGAGGACCACGAATCCAAATGCATCTGTAGAGAAGCCAACACTTGAAGGCAATCCCACTTTAAAGATTCGCTTATAGAATCCCCAGTCAGGTTTTAGGGTTTTGAGTGTGAGATGTATTCCAACTTTGCCCTTGAAGAGCAGATATCCGCCTATGATGGAACCAATGCTGTTCGAAAACATAGTTGCCACTGCAGCCCCAATGACGCCCATTCTTGGGAAGCCAAGCCATCCAAAGATTAGTATCGGGTCTAGAATTATGTTAAGAACGATGGTAAACATGTTTATCTTGACTGGTGTTTTAGTGTCCCCAACAGCCCTGAGAAGGAAGTTAAAGGCAAAGAGTGTGAAGGAAAAAGGAATTCCAATGAAGATTATTCTTATGTAACTTAGCGCGTAGGGATACACTTCAGGGGTAACGTTCATAAAGTCAAGAGCAAATGGAGCTATTATTATTCCAAAGAGAGCAACAAAAGCAGAGAACAACATCATCATGGAGTATAATGCACCGGCAGATCTGTTTGCTTCATCGTACTTCTTTGCACCTACATATTGACTCACAAAGGCAAATCCCGCAGTTGTGAATCCCATTCCAAGACTCATAAAGAACCATACTAGAGGCCAAGATGTACCAGGGGCAGAAAGTTCTTCTCTCCCAAGCTTGCCTAACCAAAATGTATCAGTTAAGTTGTAGAGAACTTGAACCATATTGTTGATGATTAGGGGATATGCCAGTCTAAGGAGGGTCTTTTCTATGCTGCCTTCAATGATTTCCTTGCGCATCACTTGAATTTTCTCTCCATTCATAACAATCAAATCCCAATCGAAACGTTATTATAAAAAGTTTATCGTGGACAAATTATCCTAGATGACGAGAGGAGAATTTTTCTTTCTCGTTTTATGCTAACAATTCTCAATTAGTAGTTTATTCGAAAGAATAGCACGGAAGACAGCAAGTTATGAAAACAAATTAAACAAAAGGAGAAAAGTTAAGAGACCTCAGAAGAGGTCTTCCTCGTCCTTAAAGAGTTGCCTTCTTGCTGCTTCAAGCATGAGCTTTCTCTCTTCTTGGGCAACTACTTGTCTAATTAGTTGTACTGCATCTGGGTTAGCTGAGATACTGTCAATGCCAAGTCTTACTAAAATTCTCGCCATCTTTGGATCGCTTCCAGCTTGTCCACAGATGCTTGTCTCAAATCCGTACTTCTTAGCTACCTTGATGACGTACTTGATTAATCTAACAACTGCTGGGTGTGTCTCATCGTAGAGTTTTGCAACTCTCTCGTTGTCTCTATCTAATGCTAAGGTGTATTGTGTTAGGTCGTTTGTACCAAAGCTTATGAAGTCGATTCCTTCCTTAGCCAAGTCTTCGATGATTAAAGCAGCTGCTGGAACCTCAATCATGACACCAAAGGCAACATCCTTGTGTGGCTCTAAGCCAACCTCTCTTGCGATCCTCTTAGCCTCTCTAAGCTCTTCAACTCTGCTTACTAATGGAAGCATTACACCGACGTTGTTATAACCTTCTTCGACGACCTTCTTGATTGCTGTGAACTCTGCCTTAAGCAATTCTGGTTGATCAATGCTTCTTCTAATTCCTCTCCATCCAAGCATTGGGTTTCTTTCGTCTGGCTCGTCTTCTCCACCTGGCATTTCCTTGAACTCGTTTGTTGGGGCATCTAATGTTCTATACCAGACTGGTCTTGGATAGAATGCAGCTGCAACGGTTCTAATTCCATCGGCTAATCTCTCAACAAGCTCATCAAATTTACCTTCCTTAATGAACTTGATTGGGTGTTGTCCAATTGTTAAGATCATGTGCTCTGCTCTTAGCAATCCAACACCATCTGCACCTGTGGCAGCTGCTCTCTCAGCTACCTCTGGCATTGAAACGTTAACTTTAATTAGTGTTCCAGTTACTAATGGAGCACCTGCAACTACTGCTCCTGCAGCGGCTTTTTCTTCCTCTTTCTTCTCGACCAAGCTCTTTACAATACCCTTGTAAACTAAACCTCTTCCACCATCAACTGTTACATAGTCACCAGTCTTGAGTACTTTTGTTGCTTCTTTTGTACCAACTACACATGGAATTCCAAGCTCTCTTGAAACGATAGCTGCGTGGCTTGTTCTTCCACCTTCGTCTGTAATGATTGCTGCTGCTCTCTTCATTGCTGGAACCATATCTGGGTTTGTCATTGTTGTGACTAAAATATCTCCTTCCTTAACCTTGTCAATTTCATCAGCTTCGAAGATAACGACAACTTTACCAGCACCGATACCTGGTGAAGCACCTAATCCCTTAAGAATAATTTCAGCTTCTTCAGTCATTTCAGCAGCCTCCTCAGTTGTGACCTCTTTTAATGTGGTAACAGGTCTTGATTGGACAATGTAAAGCTTACCATCATCCTTATCATAAGCCCACTCAATATCTTGTGGCCATCCATAGTGCTCCTCAATCTTTTGTCCAATCTTAGCAACCTCAATAACTTGCTCATCTGTGAGACATTGCTTCTCAACCCACTCTGGACCTAGGAAGTCAGCAACTTTAACGTAAATTGTTCCCTTTCCAGTCTCTGGGTTCCTAACAACCATAACTTCCTTCTTGGCGATGAATTTCTCCTTAATTGTCCATGTCTTCTTGTCAACTATGTACTCATCTGGGGTGACTGAACCGCTAACAACTGCCTCACCTAATCCCCAAGAAGCGTTGATCATTATCTCATCTCTATTGTTGTTAACTGGGTTAGCTGTGAACATAACACCGCTCTTTTCACTGTTAACCATCTTTTGAACAACAGCACTTAAGTAAACCTTTGTGTGGTCAAATCCTTGCTTCTCTCTATAGAATGTAGCTCTTGCTGTCCAAAGTGAAGCCCAACACTTCTTAACTTTCTCAATAACATCATCTGCACCAAGAACATCTAAATAGGTTTCTTGTTGTCCAGCAAATGAAGCCTCTGGTAAGTCCTCAGCTGTTGCAGAGCTTCTAACTGCAACGTAGACTGCATCTTTGTTAAACCTTGCACTTAGCTCTTTGTAAGCTTCTCTGATTTCCTTTTCAATCTCTTCGGGCATTGGAAGTGAAATAATCTTTTCTCTAATTTTAGCGGTGTTCTCTTGCAATTGCTTTGAGTCATCAACGTTTGTTTCTTTAATAACGTCCATAATCCACTCTTGCAAAGTTCTTCCATCTTCGACTTTAACATTCTCGACGAAGTATTTGTATGCTTCAGCAGTAACACAGAATCCTGGTGGAACTGGAATTCCAACACTTGTCATTTCTCCAAGGTTTGCGCCCTTTCCACCAACGAGTGGAACGTCTGTTTTTCTCAATTCCTCAAACCACTTTATGAATTTGTATGCCATCTCAATCCCTCCATTTTTAGAATAACCGTTGGTGATATACGGGGGAGGCTATTTAAAATTAACTGTTCAAGTGTGGTTTTTATATCTGTAAAACAAAAAAGAAGCTTTTCCTTTGCAAAAAATAGACCAAAAAAATTTTGGCTAAAGACTCAGAAAGAATGAAGTTCTAAAATGATCTCCAATGTATCTAATGCACTTTCAAGACCATAACTGTACTCCAATGCTCTCAAAATGTCAAGGGTAGCTTGCAGTGGGCGTGGTTCTTTTTGTAGGTCAAATGTTTCTTTAATGATTCTCAGGAGTTGCTCTTCCCTGTCTTTTAGCCCAGCAACGTGATATATGAAGAGAACGTTTGCATAAGTTGCCCTTGAATAGCCATATCCCGACTCTCCCTTAAATCTCCCATTTTCTTCTTGTTGGGTTGTTATCCATTCAGCGGCTCTTTTAACGGCTTCTAATGCTCTCTCATCTCCACTCAATTGATAGTACCTTGCTAAACCAAACGCTACTGCTATCGTTCCCCCCAAACTTGTTTTCTTCCATTGTCCATTGTCCTCTTGCTTCTCTAGGATTTTTTCAATGATATTTTGGGTTGTGGTTTCATTTAACACCCCAAGTTCATAGAGAATTGGCAGCATTTGGGCTTCTGCTATTAAATCGCCTTTCGTGTCTTTTGGTGTGGTCATGATGTAATCTTCCTTTGTTCTTTCTTTCAGAAGGTTTAGTGCTTTTTGTTTTCCATCAAAGGGTAGATCTTTTAGTGACTCCATAGTTAGCGTTGTATATAATGTGAAGTCATTTGGTGGGATTCCCTCTATAAATCCACCGTTTTCGAGCTGTTTATAGGCTAACCATTTAAGGAGCCATTCATATCTCTCTTTTAATTTTTCATTTCCAGTTTCTTTGTAAAGATAAGCATAGAGCTTTGCAATTCTAGCATTTAAATAATAGTCGCCTTTATATCCCTCATCAAAATCTGCATAATTATAACCAGTCCAGAACTTTTCTAAAAATCTTATTATGCCTGAATACTTCCCGCTGTATTCTATTTTGTCCATATCTTTTGGATTTAATGCTGGATTTGGAATATACTTATAAACCTCAGAGTTTCCATTAACGAAGAGCGTTTTGAAGTGAGTATCATAAGTTACATATTCAAGAAGTCCGTATTTCAACAATCCCAGAGTTCTCATTCTTCTGTCAGTATAGATGTAAGTTGCGTTGTATTTCTCTATTAGTTTGTAAGCTCTCTCCCTTTGGACGGTTCCAAATATTGTGACGACATCGTTGTATGCTTGGATTGCCTCTCTTGGATCTGGGGCTTCACCCATAAAGCCTTGATAAACTTTCTTCCACATCACTATATCTTTTCTATGGGTGTTCCCAATTAATAGATATCCAACATCCCACCATGTTAAAAAAGTTGCATCCGTTGGCGTGTTTTCTTTAATCCATTCAAAAGCTTCCTTGTCCTTTACAGTTGGTGGGATTATGTACTTATACGAGGAATAGGCACCTTGAGCGATAGGAGTTAGAATCAATAACGCTATTACCAGAGCTTTCATTTTTTTGCTTAAAATAACGCTTCTGAATAAGCTCGAACCTCTTCCCTTTATATCCTTAATAACTATGTAAAAAATCTCCTCAAGCTTTGGAATTAGCTCATCGTAAATGAACTCTGCAGCCATTATTGAGAGCGGAAAGCTGGCATAGGGATCTCTAAATCTAAAAGCAACGCTGCCTAAAATTAGAAATATCCATGCCCAGAGTGCAATCCCCTTTCTCACAACATCTCTCTCTAAGTATCTCTTTGTTGCCAATGTTCCAAACAGTAACTGAATGACCCCAATCCATTTGAAATATCCTAAAGCACTAACTTCCTCTCTTGGCATTCTAAGCAAAAGTCCAGCTATGAACCTGTTGATAGGTGGCAAAAAGTAAAGCACTACTCCTACTATAATGATGAGAGCAAAGTAGTGAAGATTCCTCTTGATCCATGGAAGCAGGTAGATTAGAATCATTATACCAATGACGCTTATGAAGAACACCCAGCCTCTATGGGTAACCATGTAAATTGGGATTAGAACTGCCACACTCACCAAATATCTGATATCTTGACGTCTTAGGAATCTAATAAAGAGAAGCATGCCTATTGTAAACAGAAGAAGTCCTAAGTTTTCGGGAATGTAAAGGCTACTCCTGTACACAAAATTTGGGGCAAAGGCTAACAAAAGTGTTGCTAAGAAAGCTTTTTTCCCGCTTTTTAGTATTTCTTTAGAAAGGTAATAAAAAGCGGTTATAGTTAAGACTCCATAAATTGCTGGTAAGAGAAAGAAGGTGTAATCACTTGGGAAAATTTTGTAGATAACTGCACCGATTATATGGAAGAGCGGAGGATAGCTATAGGCTTTTAGTCCGAGGAGAGAACTTAAGTCTTTTGAAATTACCCCAAATCCTTCGTTAACTATTCTTAATGTAATGTCCCTGTGTAGGTATTCGTCATACGTAGCCAATAAGAGGTTTCTGTGAGGAATGAGGCGTATAATGAAAGATATGACGATTAAAATTGAGAGATATGCTTTTTCTCTCTTCATTTTTGATACCCCTTAACTTTTTTAAGTTTTTAACCCACCTAACTATTGGTGGTGTAATGAGGGACTTAAAACTCTTTAGTTTGGCTTTTTTCAGTTACCTCCTCTTAACTCTTTATGCTAATATCTTTCTTAAACCTAAGCTTTATGCAGTGAATTTGGACATGTCGAGAATATGGATAGCTACACTTATAGCACTTACTTTTTACCTTTCTTTTGTCTTTGGATATTTTAAACCCATAAAGCTTCCCAAATATGTTTACTGGTTTATTGTTTTTATTCTATCCTTCGCTTTTGTTCCTTATGGACCAGTGACTGCTCTTTTATTCGTTTCCGCATACTTTGTCTATAAAGAGAGGTTATTTGAAAGATTTTCTTATTTCGCATTTTTTCTGGGTTTAGCAGTTGTTCTCTTTTCTTATTATTACGTTGGCATTCCCCTATTGAACTGGGAGGTTAGGTTCATCCTCTCCAAGATTCTTGTCTTATCTTCAGTTCTTTTCACCATTGGAATAGTTTATGTGGATAATCAAAAAGTTAAAGCTCTATTATTTATAATTGCGGAGATTCTTGCATTTTTGGGTACTTTTCGGTCTCTCATGCTTTTGATATTTGTAGCATACTTTGTTCCCTATTACCTAAAAAATAAGGTAGATTTGAGATTGATAAGCCTCTTAACGCTAATTGGTTTAGCCTTGCTGTATCTGAGTGATAATCTAACCTCCTTGTTAGTGAGGATAGGTTTTACTTTTTTAGTTTTCCATAATTTGGTTAATATTTCTCTTCCTTTTGGATTTTTTCATGGTTCTTTGCTCTTAAATTCTGATCCAAGGTGGAGAGTGGCTTTTATGTTTACTCTAAATGGGAGCTATACCTATTTTCTCTTTGGACAACCAATAGCGGATTTTGGAATTCTTGGAATTTTGGAGGCTTATTTGTTGGGAGTTCTGCTTAGACTGTCCAATAGGGATTTAAGGGGGAATGTAATGGTTCTCTCGCTTTTAATTTATGCTATAGAAACAGGTTTAGATGCATTCCTTCTCTCAAGTCTAATTCTTTTTGGTGGCATATTTTCTAAGGGTGAAGTACAAAGTTAAATACCCAAAGGGTAAAGCCTCCTTAAGGTGGGAGCAATGAAGAGAAAGGGGATACTAATAATAGCTGATGGAATTGGAGATAGACCAATTAAAGAGCTTGAGTGGAAAACACCGGTGGAGCATGCAAATACGCCAAATCTCAATAGGTTAGCAAAGCTTGGCATTTGTGGAATGCAAGATCCAATTTTTCCGGGACAGCCAGCAGGGAGTGATACAGCCCATTTATCTTTACTTGGCTATGATCCATATCAAACTTATAGGGGAAGGGGTTATTACGAAGCATTGGGTGCCGGAATAGATGTTAAGGAAGAGGATTTGGCTTTTAGAGTAAACTTTGCGACTATTGAAAATGGGATAATTATTGATAGGAGAGCAGGAAGAATTTCAACGGAGGAAGCCCATGAGCTAGTCAAGGCAATACAGGAGAACGTTAAACTACCAGTGGAGTTCATTTTCAAAGGAGCAACCTCTCATAGGGCAGTTTTGGTTCTTAGAGGATTGGCTGAAGGTTACAAAGTTGGAGAAAATGATCCGCACGTTGAAGGAAGGTCACCTCATAAGTTTGACTATGAAGATGAAGCAAGCAAAAGAACAGCGGAGATTTTAGAGGAATTTGTAAGACAAGCTCATGAAATCCTTGATAATCATCCAATAAATGAAAAGAGAAGAAAGGAAGGAAAGCCCGTTGCAAATTATCTCCTCATTAGAGGTGCTGGAACTGCTCCAAAGATTCCAAAGAAATTCCCAGAGCAGTGGAAAGTTAGAGCTGGTGCAATTGTTGCCGTTGCTTTAGTTAGAGGTGTCTTGAGGGCAGTTGGGTTTGAAATAATCGAAGTTCTAGGGATTACGGGGGAATACGATACAGATGAAATGGCAAAGGCAAAAGCCGTTGTTGAGGCTTTAAAAGACTATGATTTCATATTCGTTCATTTCAAGCCAACAGACGCTGCTGGTCATGATGGTAATTATGCAAAAAAGATTGAGATGATTAAAAAACTCGATAGAATGGTTGGTTACATATTAGACAATGTTGACTTAGAAAAGACGATTATTGCTTTAACAGGTGATCATTCAACGCCATGTGAAGTTAAAAACCACTCTGGAGACCCGGTTCCCGTAGTTATTGCAGGTGGAGGAGTAAGGATAGATGATATCCAAGAGTTCGGCGAAAGGGCTTGTGCCAAAGGTGGTTTGGGGAGAATCAACGGCAAATACATCGTTCCAATAATGATGAATTTGATGGGAAGGGCTGAGAAATATGGGGCTTAGCTCTCTATTTTTTAAACTATTTTTGCAAAGCCCTTTTCTATAGTCTTAGCATTACACCACTCTTCTGCAAGCTTTAGGAACCTATCTATAACCTCAATGAGTAGACTTGAAGGGACATTAGGGACGCCACAGGCAACAACTAAAAATCTCCCGTCTTTTTTAACCATGGTGTACTGTGAGTCTCTATATGGGTAAACATGGAGAACCTTTTCTTCATCTGCAATTATTAGAGTGCCTTCTTTCAAAATCTTGAGCTTTCCTCCTATTGGTAAAAACTCTTCTCCTCCCTTTGAAAGCCTTAATATTGGAATCCCTCTGACATTTTCCATTTGGTATATTCCAATGGGTATGCAGTATTCAGCTGAAGCTAAGTTGCCAGCGTCAACAACGGTGTTTATTTTGGGAAAATTTCCTTTAAATGCTCTTCTTATCAGCGCTTCTGCGGAAGGTCTTTGTTTGGTTGGGTCTATTCCTATTCTCCAGTAAAAATCTCTATATGCTCTGACAATTTTGTTATCTTTTAGACTCTCTAAACTGCCATACTTTTTGAGTATATGGGAGACATCGAACTTAATTGATGGCTTTACTTGAGCATCAACTAATGCATAATATAGCTTGATCCCATATTTGTGATAAACATCTTTTGAGATATGCAACATACTTTAAAAATGAGCTTTAGGGTATAATGAGTTTTCTTTCAATGATTATCGAAAGGTTAATATTTATGTTTTATAAATTTCCTTTTAGGTGATCCTATGAACCCTCTTGAAGAAGCTTTAAAGATTAAAGACCAAATAATAGCTTGGAGAAGAGATTTCCACCAATATCCAGAGCTTAAGTATGAAGAAGAAAGAACATCAAAAATAGTTGAAGAGCACTTAAAAGAGTGGGGATATGAGGTAAGAAGAATTTCTACTGGAGTTATTGGAACCATTGGTGAAGGGGACAAGATGATTGCTTTAAGAGCAGATATGGATGCTTTGCCTGTTCAAGAGGAGAATGATGTTCCTTATAAGTCTAAGATTCCTGGAAAGATGCATGCTTGTGGTCATGATGCTCACACTGCAATGCTACTAGGAGCAGCAAAAATAATAGCGGAACATAAGGAAGAGTTAAATGGAAAAGTTAGGGTGATTTTTCAGCCAGCAGAAGAAGGAGGAAATGGAGCAAAGGTTATGATAAAAGGAGGAGCCTTAGAAGGAGTAAATGCGATTTTTGGAATTCATGTTTGGTCAGAATTACCAAGTGGGGTTATTGGCATTAGGGAAGGACCTTTCTTGGCTGGTGCCGGCGAGTTCCATGTAAAGATTAAGGGTAAGGGAGGACATGGAGCTTCACCGCACGAAACCGTTGATCCAATAGTAGTAGCATCTCAAGCAGTTTTAGCTTTTCAAACGATTGTAAGTAGAAATGTGGAGCCAATTAAGCCTGCTGTTGTCAGTGTAGGAGCAATTCACGCTGGAACGGCTTTTAACGTGATTCCAGAAGAAGCTGAAATGAAGGGGACTTACAGGTTCTTTGAGCCAGAAATTGGAAAGCTAATTGAAAAGAGAATAGACGAAATCTTAAGTGGAATAACAAAAGCTTACCACGCTGATTATAAGTTAAATATCGTTGAGTTAACTCCACCAACTATAAATCATTCTAAGATGGCTCAATTTGTTAAAGATGTTGCTCAGAGATATAGTATAGGAACAGTAAGTGAAGTTTCTTTAACAATGGGTGCTGAAGATTTCTCATTCTATTTACAAAAAGTTCCAGGGGCATTTGTTGCACTGGGAATTAAAAACAAAGCTAAGGGAATAATTTATCCACATCATCATCCAAAATTCAATGTTGACGAAGATATTTTGCATCTTGGGACAGCTTTAGAAGTTGCTCTGGCTTTTGAGTTTTTGAGATTATAACAATTTTTTAAAAATTTTCCAATCAATTATTTATTCTTTTGCCTAATTTTTGTTCTCATTGTTGTCATATTTTAAGTTTTTATTTACGTAAATTGTATTACTATTCAACATTTTACTAAATATCAACATTGAACTTTATATTTTTAAGAAAAATTACCAGAATACTTTACTCATAGAAAGTTTTATATCCTCGATGAGAGTAGTATAGAAATGAATACTTATATACGGAGGTGTACTGATGAGTAGAAAAACTCTAAGCGTACTTATTATATCTTTAATGCTCTTTTCAGTAGTTCCAGTGGCTCTAGTAAGTGCGGGGGTTACTGATTCCGAACCCCAAGTATCTCATAAGGTTACAAAATTAGCTATTATTTCAAAAGAGCCAGAAACAGCAAAAGATCCAATGGAAAAAATTGAACCTAAATTGCTTGACATACTAAAAGGCAAAGTAGAAGTTTATGTCCCAGAAGTGAATGGGAAAAAACTGCTACCTATACATATAGTTACAACTTCTGACATTTCTTCAAAGTTGAGAGGTGTGGAGGTAGTTGGCAAGAGTGAAATTGCGGGAATGACAGTATATTTAGCGTTGGTTCCAATTAAAGAGGAAAGTGAGAGGATAATATTAAAGATTGCGTCCATTCCTGAAGTTGAAGCAGTTACAAGAACGAATCCCTTTGAACCTATTGGAGACGTTAAGCCTATTGAAGAAAAAGAGAACCGAGAATTTGTTAAGATTCCAAAATCAAAGTTTTCTAAGTTAATAGAATTAAAAGGAGAATGGTTCCCAGAAGAGGTTAATGGTTATAGAGTAGTTAAACTGACAGATCTTCTTCCAGAGAAACTAAAAGAGCTACAGGATCAAAGTCTTGCAAGAAGAGGGGAGATAACTTTAGAAAAAAGAGAGGTTGAGGTTAAAAACCCAATTCAACCACAAGACTATTTTGCGATCTACCATCATGGAGCATTAAATACTTGGGTAGATTTGGGCATTACAGGAGCTGGGATCAATGTGGCAATAATTGATAGTGGCGTTGACTTTGGAAATCCAGATTTGCAAGATGCTTATGCTGTTGAAATGAATCCAGAAAGCCCGTATTATGGATGGCCAATAGCCTTTAGCGGACACTCAATGATTTGGTATCTTTTGATGAACATGACATTCCCAGATTATATCTACTCCTGGTATGCTAACACTTCAAGATATGTCTTATCTCCAATAATAATGGAAGGAAACTTTAGCATAGGTTATAAAGGAAACTTCACCACAGTATTCACTTCTATGGACTTGGCAAACGTTATTGATGATTATGAGAGAGCAGACATAATAAACGCAACACTTGACTGGATTGGAAATGTAAGCACTATTCTCTTGGTCGATGATGATGGAGAAGATCTTCTAGAAGAATTTTATGTAAATGCTTTAGACATCCTTGGAGTGAACTATACATATTACGAAGTCCCATATGGCAAGATAGGTCCCAACTCTACCGTAATGAGCAATTACGACTTGGTTATGTGGTTTACTGGAGCAACTTATAAAGACACCTTAACGGTTGAAGACATTGGAAATCTAACAGAGTATTTAGATAATGGTGGAAAATTATGGTTCATTAGTCAGGACTACCTATATGACAAAGATGATGGTCCAATTTACACCAACAGGCATGTAATATACAAGCAGGAGAATGCTACTGCACCACCAGAAGGTAATAGTACAGAACACTACTTCAATGTGACAGCTAGCGCTCCGATTCTTAGGGTTGTTACAACAAGCGATTATAGCAACTTAGATATTGATATTGAGCTCTATTACTATAATGAAACAAGTGGAGAATGGGAATTTATTGACGATTCAGATGGCTTAGATTCAATGGAAGAAATTATCATTGAAAATCCACTAATAGGTCAGTACATGGTTGATGTATATAGCTTTGAAAATCCAGAATATGACAATGCTACGTACACTATAAAAGTTGAAACTGCTAACATATCAGGATACTTTACTTATGAATATCTACATGTTGGGAATGTCTCCATAGAGGATATGCCAGTACCTACAGTGCTTGAAGACTTTAATGGAGCAAAATATCGCGCAGGTGAGGTGTATTATGGAATTTACGAGAGTCCTACGGACATATGGGCAGACTATATAGTTCCCGACGAAAATGCTACAGTCTTATTAAGAGGATACACTGCTTATGCAACTAATGGATCTACCATCTACCTTGTTAAATTGCCATTAAATAATAACTTAGAGGTTCCAACACAAAGCGAAGAAGTCCATTTAGGATTACATCCAGATTTAGCACTTTGGTTCTACTGGTATGGAGGATGGGTATTGGTAACAGATCCAAATAATGCAACGGTTTATGACACAGTCTATGTGGACCTTACTCCAGTATGGGGAGTTCCAGATTTCAATGAGGATGTGGGACATACTAAAAATAATCCAGTGGTTCAATTAGACTTCTGGGATGCATTTAACGATGAATTTGGTCAAGATGGATACGCTGACCTTTCAGGTGGACTAATTTACTTCATAGCAGATGGACAAACACCAATACCCTATGCAGATATAGTTGCTTCTAGATGGGGACTTAACCTACCAATTCCAGAAAATGGTGAGTTAGTGGCGTTTATGATAGGTACGGACTGGATTGGAGGAGGAGATCACGGTACATTATGTGCAGCTGCAGTTGGAGCAAGAGGAAGAACGTTTATGGGGTTAACATTTGGTACAGCAATTGAGGCAAAAATAATAGCTGAAGGTTCTCTCTATTCAGGTGGAAGTTGGTTTGACTACGTTTACTTTGCTGTTCAAGGTTACGATGGAGTCCCAGGCACAGGAGATGAAGCATTTGTTGTAAGCAATAGCTATGGAAACTCCTACGTAATTAACAAAGGCTACTACTATGCAGATAGATTTATTGATTTTGTAACAACTCTCTATACTCCATGGGTAACGTTCCTCTTTGCTGCAGGCAATGGCGGTCCAGGTTATGGAACAGTTACAAGTGAGGGAGCTTCTCCAGGAGTAATTACTGTAGGAGCTGCAGTTGAATATGGATATAGAAACTTATTTGGATACGATGGTGGTCCTTTAGGATACGAATTTGCAAATTATGGGGACGTTGTGGAGTTCTCTAACAAAGGTCCAAACGCATTGGGGCAAGTTGATCCTGACATTTTAGCAGTGGGTGCATTTGCACTGGGAAGTTTACCTGTTAACAGCATAGGAGATGGATTCTGGGCAAGCACTTTGTGGTCTGGAACAAGTCTAGCAACTCCAATGGCTGCTGGTATCACGGCTTTGGTTTACCAGGCATACTATCTAGCACATGGAACTTACCCAACAAGCCAAGAAGTTAGGGAAATCTTAATGAGTACAGCAGATAATGTAAATCACGATGTCTTTAGCCAAGGTGCAGGATTCCTAAATGCTTATAGAGCCGTTATGGCGGCATTAAACCAAGAGGGAATAGTTGTATCTCCATCACTATGGCAAGCTGGAGACTATAACGGACAAGAGTATAGGGCATTTGCAAAGATCATGTATCCTGGAGAAAGTGACTCACAAGAGTTCGTAGTTAAAAACATGAATCAAGCTGCAGATAAAAATGTAAGCGTTTCAGCAGAGATTTTCGAAAAGATAGGAGAGACCACATTTGAGGTTTCTGTGGGAGGTTTGTATAGAATAGACCAATATATCCCAGATGATGCAGAATTAATGAAAGTCACAATGTACATTCCATACGAGCAATTCGATGAGGATTGGGACTATTCATATGACACATACTTATATTTCGAGCTCTTTGCATGGACAGATACAAATGGTAATGGCACAGTCGAGTTCTGGTATGAGACAAATAGGATACAACATGCAGCAAAAGCTGGAACTACAGCATCAACAATGCTTGGAAATCCATGGGATAAATTCACAGATGGATTGCTCTTGAGAATTAGGGCTGGAGGCTATAACAATATAGTGAAGCTTGAGTTCTACAAGAGGGTTCCATGGGAGTGGGTTACAATTGATAATTCAAGCTTAATAGTTGCAGCTAATGGAAGTGCTACCTTCACAGCAACATTAACGGTTCCAGAAGATACACCATTTGGAGTATATGAAGGTGCTATTTACTTGAAATATGATGGAACCGAAACTACAATCCCAATAAGCGTTGTTGTTGCTTCACCAACGCCAGAATTTGAATTTGGTGGCGATATAAACGCAACAGGACTTTATGATAATTCAAATGTCTACGGCTATATGGACTGGTGGTGGAGATACGAAAGTGGAGACTGGAGATTGTTCTACTTTGACATAGGGGATGAGTACAGTATTGGTGACAACACTTACGTAGTAGCAGATGTCTCATGGGATGGATCCCTCCCAACTGATATTGACTTACATCTCCTAGGACCTGAAGAAGATGACTGGAGCTATTACTTCCCCGAGATTTATGGTCCATACGCACTTAATGTAATTGCATCAAGTAAGGACACCTACATGGGGTCTGGAATATTCCAATTTGCAACTTCAAGCGGTGGAACAAGAGAGATAATAGCAGGGAAGGCACAAAATGGTTTGCACGCTTTATGGCTACACAATGTCCTCTTTGATGGAAATGCAAGCTTTAGAACATTCTATGGAAGAGTAGGTCTGCTTAATGTATATCCAAATGAGTGGAATGAATATATAACCCAAGAAAATGGAACAATGCAGTTCCTAGTTTCAAGAACAATAGACTTTGGAAATATCACAGCAAGTGCTAAGTCAGCAATTACTGAAGGATACAAGGATGTTTTGGCTCCTGATACGGGAGATAGCCATTATTATGCATTTAATGTCACCACAGGATCTGTGAGATTGCATGTTAAACTAACCAGCATTTACGACGATTTAGCTGGAGTAGACTTAGATTTGTATGTGTACTACAATGGACAATTGATTGGTTCTTCATTGTCTCCAACTTCAGACGAGGAAGTTGTTGTGGATGACCCAGAGCCAGGAGAGTACATTATTGAGGTTTATTCATGGAATAATCCAGTTCCAGGAGAAGCTACATATGACCTAGAAATATACGATTTTGGTGGAGAGAAGTTAGAAGTGTTGGACATTACGGAAATTGGGACTGAAGAGTACCAAATTGACCTAGCGTATCATGATATACCTGTAAATGAGAGTACATTAGGAACTGAAGTGAAAGGCTTAGTATTCATAGGCTCAGACCTAGCGCCAAAGTTAGTTACGGTTCCAGTAACTCTTATTGTTGGCAACATCAGCTCAAGAGCAGATACGAGAATAGTTAATGTGATCTTAGAAAGTGAGGAAGATGTAATCAAAGTTGGAAGTACCGTTAGTATAAAAGCTACTATAGTCAATGAAGGTCCAGCAATTGCTTCAAATGCTGAAGTTGTGCTCTTTAAGGACAATGTTCCAATAGATAGGGTAGTGTTAGGAGACTTTAACATCAGTGAAGTTTATGAAGTGGTATTCAACGTTACTATAACGGACGACATAGCTCATGAATACAAAGTAGTTGTTAGCTCTGACAATGACTACAATATGGGCAACAACTACAACATAATGAACATTAAGGGTATGGAAGTTGAAGAATTCTTGTTCTCTGAAACAGGAAATGTCACAATAAACGCAGTCTTTGATGGAATTGCGGAGGTTACTACGGTAGAGAAGAAGGAGAGAAAGATTGAGGTTACTGTGGATGGAACTCACGGTGCTATAGTTACATTAATGTTTAACCTACCACGTGACTTACACTACTACGATGTCATAATCTATGATGCAGATTTGATAAGTAGTAGAATAATAAGGGTAGCAACTTCGACAATTCTTGAAGTTAAAGTGCAACTACATTCACCAGCACAAATTACCGTTGAATACATGACAGCTTCAGAAGCATTATACCAAATAGGAACCCTCTGGTATGTAGTCTACAACAAGAAACTTGATACGTTTGAAGAACTCTACAATAAAGCTGTTGAACTTGGAATTGATAATGAAACGATTCAAGAGGCTCTACATCACAAAGAAATCGCTGAGCAATATTATGAAGAAGCGGGCAAATTCGGTCCTATAATAAGGAATCTAACAAATCCAAAAGTGCTTCCATATTTGAGAAAAGCGTATATTCACATGAAGAGAGCAGTAGAAATTTTGACAGAAGCTTTGTAATCTTGAATTTCTCTTTTCTTTTTTAGTTTTTTAATTTTTAATTCCGAAAGTTTTATAATGCTATTTTAATTAACTTAAGTTGGCAAAACTATTTGGGGGTATAGTAATGCTAGGGACCCTTGCAATTGTGGTACTTGGAGTGTTTTTGCTTTTGATGCTTGTTTTAAGCGTGAAAGTGATACGACCATACCAAAAGGGCTTAGTTGAAAGGCTTGGAAAATTCAACAGAATTTTAGATCCTGGAATACACTTTATTGTGCCTTTTATGGAAAGTGTGAAAGTAGTTGACATGAGGGAGCACGTGATAGATGTCCCACCTCAAGAGGTCATTTGTAAGGATAATGTGGTTGTTACAGTAGATGCGGTTGTTTATTACCAAGTGCTTGATCCAGTAAAAGCTACTTACAACGTGAGCAACTTCTTAATGGCAATAATCAAACTTGCACAGACCAACTTGAGAGCAATAATTGGTGAAATGGAGCTTGATGAGACCTTAAGCGGTAGAGATGTAATTAACGCTCGCTTAAGAGAGGAACTTGACAAAATAACCGACAGATGGGGAGTAAAAATTACGAGGGTTGAAATCCAGAGGATTGACCCACCAAGGGATATTCAAGAGGCAATGGCAAAGCAAATGACAGCTGAGAGAGAAAAGAGAGCAATGATTCTCCTAGCAGAGGGTGAGAGGGAGAGTGCAATTAAGAAAGCTGAAGGTGAAAAGCAAGCAAGGATTTTAAGGGCTGAAGGTATGAAACAAGAGCAAATTCTCGTTGCAGAGGGTCAAGCTGAAGCAATTAGAAAGGTTTTAGAAGCATTAAAGTTGGCGGATGAGAAGTATTTGGCTTTACAATACATAGAAAGACTACCAGAGCTAGCAAAATACGGAAACTTAATTGTGCCTTATGACACTGAGTCTTTAATTGGTCTCCTTAGAGTTCTTCAAAAAATTGGAAAAACAAAAATGCCTATAAGCACTGAAAACGTAGAAAAAACAGGTGAGCAGTGATGGAATATCTTCCTCTTTTACTTTTAATTTTGGGCTTGCTTATAGTAGTGCTTGATATGATGATTACAGCATTTATAACGCCAATTGGAATTGCATTTGCAACCTTAGGGCTTTTGTTAATGTTTAACGTTAATTTTAACGTTGCTTTTGTGATATCATTAATAGCCGCAGTTGTGAGCTATCACCTCTTTGCAAAGTTTATAAAAAAGGGCACTGAGGATATTGGAAAACCAAGATACACTTTTGAGCTGAAGGGCAAGAAAGGAAAAGTGAGTCATGTTAAAGGAGATGAAGTATGGGTAGAGCTTGAAGGAGAAGAATGGCTAGCTAAACCTCTTGAGGATGTGAATGAAGGGGATGAAGTAGTGGTTGTTGATGTTGATGGAATAAAATTAATTGTTCGTAAAGCTTGAATAAGTTTTTAAATCTCCATCCTCTTTTCTCTATTAAGGTGGATTAAATGAAGATTTATGTGAAAGTTTATCGCGTTCAGGGAGAGGTACTGTTAGCTGCTTGTGATGAGGAGTTAATTGGAAAAACCCTTAGAGAGGGGGAGCTTAAGTTAGAGGTCAAAGAACGCTTTTATAAAGGAAAATTGGTTGAAGTTAATGCCTTGGAGGAGCTTTTAGACGAAGCTACTATAGCAAACTTAGTTGGAGAGAGATGCGTGGGCAAAGCTATTGAGCTCGGTTATGTTGATAAAGATAGGGTACTTTACATCCAAGGAATTCCTCATGCACAGATGGCTAAACTTTTATGGTAAACTGAGAGGTGATATCGGTGAGATTCTGTTATAGGTGTGGAATTAGTGAGAGTGAGGGAGGTCCTTTAATTGATGGATTATGCCAAGTTTGCTTTAGAAAGGAAAACCCAGTCCTTTTAATGGAAAGTGAGATAAATACAGAGCTTTGTCAAAACTGTGGAAGTTATAAGAAGAGAGGAGTTTGGGTTGACCCAAAAACTTATGAGCTCGACGAATTAATATTTGAAGTTGCTGATAATGCTTTAATTGAGAGCTTAACTTTCGATGAGAGGATCAGAGAGTTCCACATTGTTTCAAAAGAAGAGCTTGAAGAAATTGGTGATTTACCTATTGGAATTGCATATGTTAGCTATGAGCCAATTAACTGGCATATTGAGTATTTCCCAGCAATTGTAACTTATAACGTGGAAGTCAAAGCCAGAATTCATGAGCTACAGAGAGAGCTTCACCATGAAAAGAAAGAGATTATTGTCTATGTAAGGCAAACCGTTTGTCCAAGATGTCAAAAGTTCCTTGGTGGTTACTTTGAGGCTATTTTACAAGTTAGAGCTCAAGAAAGGGAACTGACGAAGGAAGAGAGGGAGGAGATTGCAAAGCTTGTTCAAGAAAAAGTCGATGAGATAATGAGAAAGGATAGAATGGGTTTTATTCAAGAAACAGTTGAACTTGAAGAAGGGATTGACTTTTACATGGGTTCGAAAGGCTCTGCAAGGAAATTAGCTCAAGCTATTAGAGATAAGTACGGTGGAGAAATAAGCGAAGCCTATGAGCTGGTTGGCGTGGATAGACAGACGAGTAAAGAGGTTTATAGAACAAGTGTAAGTGTTAGACTTCCAAAGTTCAGAAAAGGTGATATTGTGGGGGATAAAAGGGGTAATGTTTACAGGGTTGAGGAAGTAAACGGAAAGGGGATGGGCTTAAGGAACCTCTCTACTCATAAGAGCGAGCATAAAGATTGGAAAGCGATAAAGAGGGAAGAGGTTGATCTAGTAGAACATGAGAAAAAAGAAGCCATGCTCACGAGTTTAACACCTAAAGAGGCTCAGTTTATGGACATGGAAAGTTATGAAACTTTTGAGATTGAGAAGCCGAGTATAGAACTTAAAGAGGGCGAAGTTTACAAGCTCGTGAAAATCAGAGGAAGATACTATATCGAAGGCAAAAAGAAAAACTGATTTTTCCACACTTTTGACCCATAATGTTTTTAAATGTCTTTTCTTTTTGAATTTTAGGTGGACCAAAATGACCAGGAGAGTTGTTATTATCGGTGGTGGAGCTGCGGGAATGAGCACAGCTTCGAGAGTGAAGAAGTTGAAGCCTAGTTGGGATGTTAAAGTTTTTGAAGCAACGGGATGGATTAGTCATGCCCCCTGTGGAGTTCCTTATGTCATTGAAGGAATTTCACCAAAGGAAAGGTTAATGCACTATCCCCCAGAGTTCTTTATCAAAAAGAGAGGTATTGACCTGCATTTAAATTCTAAGGTTGTTGAAGTCGAACAGGGTTATGTTAGAGTACAAGAGGGAGATAGGGAGAAAAAATACGACTGGGATTATCTAGTTTTTGCTAATGGCGCTTCTCCAAAGGTACTGCCAATTGAGGGTATTGATTTAAAGGGTGTTTTTACAGCTGATCTCCCTCTAGATGCAGTTGCAATCCAAGAATACATGCAAAAATATGATGTTAGAGACGTCGTTGTAATTGGGACTGGTTACATAGCTTTGGAAATGGCTGAAGCATTTGTTGCTCAAGGTAAAAATGTCACACTAATTGGGAGAAGTGGAAGAGTTTTAAGGAAAACCTATGACAAGGAGATTACTGATGTAGTTGAGCAAAAACTTAAGGAACACTTAAATCTTAGATTAAAAGAGCTAACAGTTGAAATTAAAGGAAAAGAGAGGGTTGAAAAAGTAATAACTGATGCAAGCGAATACAAAGCGGATTTGGTTATTATAGCAACTGGAATAAAACCAAATATTGAATTAGCTAAGCAGTTAGGTGTTAGGATCGGTGAAACTGGGGCAATTTGGACAAATGAAAGGATGGAAACAAGTGTTGAAAATGTTTATGCAGCTGGTGACGTTGCAGAAACAAGACATCTAATAACTAAAAGAAGAGTTTGGATTCCTTTAGCCCCAGTAGGTAATAAAATGGGTTATGTCGCTGGCTCCAATATAGCGGGGAATAGTATAACTTTTCCGGGCATTTTAGGAACTCAAATAACAAAGTTCATGGATTTAGAAATTGGAAAAACAGGTTTAAGTGAGACAGAGGCAATAAAAGAAGGGTATGATGTTAAAACAGCATTTATTGAAGCGAAAACAAAGCCTCATTACTATCCAGGAGCAAAGGAGATTTGGCTCAAAGCAATAGCAGAGAAAGAAACAAACAAACTCTTAGGCTTACAAGCAGTTGGAAGCGAAGTTTTACCAAGAATCGATGCCTTTGCAATAGCTTTGCAAGCAGGTTTTACAACTAAGGACTTATTCTTTAGCGACTTAGCATACGCACCGCCATTTGCCCCGGTTTGGGATCCATTGATTGTTTTAGCGAGGGTCTTGAAGTTTTAAACCCTTATTAAATATTTTTTGCTCTCTTCTCCAAATCCTCTGAAAGAACCGAGCTTTAGCTTTAACAATGCTTTATCAATATTTATTACCTTCATGGAGGCTATATGGGTAATCCCAGTTTCTTTAAAGAACTCTGGAAGTGCTTGAGCACTTGGACCGACTAAAATTCTAAGCTTAGCTTTTTTGGAACGTTCTAGAATCAGGTCTAAGGTGTCATTAATCAATGCTGAGCCGCTAATTAATAATGCATCCATCTTTGGCAGCAAACGATATTCTAAAGCATCGCTAAAGGTTTCTTTATCCATTATCTTTGGATTTCTCTCGAAAACATAGACTTCGTAACCTCTTTCCTTCATACTTTTAACCAGTGGGGGCATGTTTCCAATTAATGCTACTCTTCTAATTCCTTCAGTTTTAAAGACAATCTCACTCCCATCTTCTTCATTTGCACAGCTTAAATCAATGTAGTACTGGGAGACAGCATTTATTGCTGCTATTCCAAGTGTTCTCTCTATTATGTTCAGGCTGTTGGATTTTTCTATAAAACTCTCAACGCTAATCTCTTCAAAGCTCGATTTGTAAACCTGTATTTCCTCTGGTAAAGTCATTGCAACTCCAAGGGCTTTTCCTTTTTTGCCTCCTATTAGAACATATGTGTAAGGCAAAGCAAAAGAGAAATCTAAGATTCTAAGATCTTCATTAATTATTGAGAGGGCTTTTTCCTTTAGCTCATCAATTATCATTAAGCTCACCACTGAATTTTAGCATCTTGACCCTTTTAACCCTTTTATTGGTATAAGGCTGAGGAAAACAAAAAGAGATGCTAATGCAAAGTTTGTTTGAAAGCCGAAGTGCTGAACTATAAATCCACTTGCAAAGCTTCCTATAATGAATCCGCTTGAATTAACCAAGTTGAAAACTCCCATGACAGTTCCTTTTTCATTTTCTCTAGCTAATTTCCCAATTATTGAAGTTGTGGATATGCCAATGAAGGACCATGAGTAGCCAGCCAGGAAATATGAGAGTATGGCAATTATAAATGAGGCTACACTGTTGAGAAACACTCCTACAACTAGAAGGCTAATTCCAAAAAATCTCAAAATTAGACCTTCTCTGAGAACTTTGAATCCTTCTTTTTCCTTGAGCATAATTCCAACCCTTGTGTACATATATGCCGAAATTGATGAGTTTATTATTGCAGCTAAATAAACGTGGGTTTTTTCAAATCCCCTGAAGATAAGAAATACTGGGTATTGAGAGAAATATAGACCTGTGGCAATCCAAAAAAGCATAGATGAGGTATAAAATCTTTTAAATCTTGAAAGGCTTTTTAGGGCGTTGGGTATATGGAGCATGAAGTTTGGCATGTAGCGCATCTTTTCTGTAACATAGTTAACGAAGACTCCAATACTTTGTCTGTTGACATAAATTGGGGCTTCTCTAATCCATGAAAGACTTAGGATTATGGAGGGAATATTTAACAATGCAAATAAAATGAAAAGCTGTTTGATAGTCAAGATTCTTGAAAGGGCAAGCCCTAAGGATAATCCCAGCACCCATCCCCAGCCCCCAATTTCATTAAATTTCCCAATTCCATAGTCCCAGTTGAGCTTTCTTAAGCTCCTTAGGATGAGAACTATTGAAACGGAAAGGGTTGTTGCTAAAAAGAAGGTATAGATAGAATTGAGGGCTATAACGCCTTCTACACTGTTTATGAATGGGAGTAACAATAGAAATAGGGTAACGCTCATGAATCCTGTTATTATGAAAACTTTTCTCTTCAAAGTTCTATCTGAAACTCTTCCCCAAAAGAGAGCACCAAGCATTGATGATAAGCTCCCTAGGGAATTCATGATTCCGACATCTTGAGCACTTCCTCCCAGCTGGAGCAGATAGAGAGGCATTAAAATTGAAGTTCCCCCTGTTGATACTTTAAATGGAATAAAGGAATAAAACCACTTGGGTACCTTTGTGGTGCCGTAATGTAGCCCTGACATCTTTTTAGCCATCATACTTGCGTGTACTCTCTTATTCATTTTCCCACCAACTTTCAATTGAGGAATATTCCAATATCGTGCTTTTTATGCGGCTCATTGTAGCGGAGGGTAGAGTAGAGAAGAGTATTTAAATCTTTCTATTCTAAAATTATGCCTTTTATCTCCAAATTAGCACGAATGCGACTAAATAAATCTTTGATGGAGAAATAGATGAAAATCCTTCTTCTAGTCGTTTTAAGAGGCTTATAAAAGGGAGTTCAGTATCTAATTTGGGGGGACATTACTGCACTCTTTTTGATAGTATTATGCTCTTTTCTATGATCTTCGGCTTAAATTCCCTTATTTTGTTGTAGTCTTCCACAGACACAAGTGTCCTTAAAGTCTTAAATCCTAAATATTTAGCTCTATTTATGGCAAAACTTAGAGCTTCTTTTGGATTTTTGCCCCAAAGATAAAGATAGACAATTTTTGGGTTAGAGAAACTCTCTTTAAGGGTATAATAGTATTTATGCTCCATTATCCCAGTCTCATAATAAATCTTATCGTTAATCCCAAAGATTTTGTCTTTTATAACAAACCAGTGGCAATAAGAGCTTTGAAACTTTCCGAAGATCATCTCTTTAGTTTTTATCTTCTCCCATGGAAATTCCTCCATTTTTATGTTGACTTCTCTTTTGGGCGTCTCTGGGAGGTCTATATCTACTGAAAGTCCACTGTAAACCGTCTCATTGAACCCAAGCTTTGAGTAAAATCCTACAGCGTTGGGATCTGGAGTTACGGTTATTAACTCGCACTCTTTGTCTTTAGCTAACTCGAAGAGATATTCCAGAATTGCTCTCCCAATACCCCTTCTCCTAAATTTTTTATGAACTTCTAAGACATCTAATTGGGCTATTCTTTTCATTTCTCCTTTTATTGGTTCCTCACTAATTAAAACTTCTGCATGTCCGACTACTTTTCCATTTATCTCAGCCACTATAGGGCACTGATTTTCCAAGAGTAGTGTGTTTAAGTGAATGGCACAGCTTTCAACGCTCATCCAAGGACCACCATGCAAATATCTGTCTCTAATCGTCAGGTTTTCATAAGCATCTTCTATCTTTGAGTCTCCGATATGTCTGTACCACTTTTCAATATCGGAGCAGTGCACTCTAGTAATTCCCTTTGCATCTTCTAACCTTGCCATTCTAATTTTCATAATAATTCACCAAAAAGAAATGAAATTAAAACTCAGCCTCTGCTAAAAGTTCGAGTAAATTAAGCAATCTCCTATTTTCTACACTAGATATGGCTTCTCTAACCTCATCCTCTTTGATTTTACCATCCTTAAAGAGTGCAACAGCTTTAACACCTTCAAAGAACTGCTTCATTTCAGGGTCCTCTGAAACCCTTATGAACATATCCATGCTATTGTATATTGTTTCAAATTCATCTTCAATCATCAGTTGCCATATAACATCTATCAGCGCTTCAAAAACGATATCTAAATATTCTCCCCTCTTTCCTTCAATCATTGCATATAAACATTCTTGCAAAGCTGCTTCATAGTTATCCTTATCTTCAAAAATTTCCTCAATAACTAGGTGAGCTTGAGATTTTATCGTTGGTTTGTCAATAAGTTTTGGTAATAGTTCAGCTATTTCTGCTTTTGCTTCGCTTATTTCACCCTTCTCAAACTTCAAATAAGCAATGTATACAAGCGTATGGAGGTAATCTTCCTCCCTTTCAAGCTCTTCAAATATTTCAGCAGCCTTTCCCATAAGGTCTATTGCCTTGTCATATTCTGTAAATTCCTCATGGATTAAACCCATGTTGTAGTATATCTTTGCTATGTTCTCTTTGTTGCCCTTTTCGGTTTCCTCTTCAAGAATTTGAAGGTATAAATCAAGGGCTTTTTCAAGCTCTCCAATTAGAGCATATAAATCTGCAAGATGGAACTTTGCATCAAATGTGTCTTCTTTCTTAACAAAGGCTTCAAATTCTCCTATTCTATCTTCCTCCAAAAATTCCAGATAGAAGTAGACAACCAGTTTGTAAAGCTCAAAATGTTTGCATTCAACGGCTAATTTTTCTGCCTTTTTCAAGATTTCACTAAGTTGTTCTCCCTCAAGTTCATCTGCTTTGTAATACAAAAGCTCAACCAACTTATCGCAGTCTTTCGTTTCTATTGCCTTTAAAATCTCTTCCATATTTATCCCCAAATTATCATTTGGAAGTTGAGATATTTAACTTTTGGGAGAGCGATAGCCTTTTTATCTTAACCTTCCTAATCCTTAATCATGCTAGAAATAGTTTTCCTTGGTACTGGTGGGATAATGCCAACTGAAGAGAGAAACGTTATTAGCATAGCTTTGAGATATGAGGGAGAGATTATTTTGTTTGATGTTGGTGAAGGGACTTTAAGGCAGATGAAAATTGCTAAAATAAGCCCAATGAAAATTGAAAAGATTTTTATCACGCATTTTCACGGTGATCATTACCTTGGCTTAATGAGTTTAATCCAGACGATGACTCTCTGGAATAGGGAAAAGCCTTTGCACATTTACGGACCAAAGTACACATACACTTTTATCCAAAATTATTTACAAAGCGGCTTTTTTAGACCTTCATTCCAAATTTATGTGCACGAACTTGGTGAAAAAAGGATGGATTTTGATAAATACGAAATTTGGAGCTTTAAAGTTGAGCATGGGGTTCCAGCCTTAGGTTATGTGTTTAAGGAAAAAGATAAAAGAGGAGCCTTTGATTTGGGGAAAATAGCAGAACTTGGCTTAAAACCAGGTCCTTGGATGAAAGAACTCGAAATTAAAGGAAAAATAACCATAAATGGAAAAGCTGTTTATTTAGAAGATGTTACAAAGGGAAAGCAGAAGGGAGTTAAAGTTGTTTATAGCGGAGATACTGAACCGTGCGAAAGGATAAAGTTATTTTCAGAGAAGGCGGACATTTTGATACATGAAGCAACTTATCTAAGTGGAGAGGATAAAAATGAAAGCTATCACTCCACTGTGAGTGAAGCTTGTGAAGTTGCAAAAAGTTCAAAGGTTAAGCTCTTGGCTTTGGTTCATAGGGCACCAAGGTATAAATATAAGGAGTATTTAGAAAAAGCAAGAGAGCTTTGCAGTGTTCCTTTCATAGTTCCAAAGGACTTTGATAGGCTAACTTTTAATCGGTGAGAAGTATGAGCTACTTACGCTACGTTAAAGTTGTTGGAACAATGCACGTTTCACCTCAAAGTAGAGAGAATGTGATGAAGGCTATTTTAAACGAAAAGCCCAATGCTATAGCTGTTGAACTTGATAATAGGAGATTTATTTCTCTTCAAATGCCAAAAAAAGAGCTTAAACTCGGGGATGCATTAAAATTTGGGAGGAGAGGAATAGTCCAATACATTTTGACAAAAGTTGAGGAAAAGCTGGGAGAAGAATTTGGAATGATGCCAGGGGGAGAAATGAAGGCAGCTATAGAGCTTGCCCAAACCTTTAGAATCCCTCTCTTTCTCATTGATGAGGACATAAACTTAATTACTATGAAAATCTTGAAAGCGCCATTTAGAGAGAAATTTTTCCTGTTTTTGGAGAGTTTAACTGTGTTTTTGCCTATTTTGCCCTCAAGGGAAGTTAGGGAGAGTGATATCCTAAGAGAATTTAAGGACATGATGATTCAGTTTAAGCGCCGCTATCCTTACCTTTTCCATATTTTAGTTGAGGAGAGAAATGAGATAATGGCAAAAAACCTTAAAGCTATTGTTGATGAATTAAAGCGTAGAGGTGTTAAAAAACCGAGAGTATTAGCAGTGGTTGGTTTGGGGCATGTTAAAGGAATTGAGAGGGTTTTGAACTCTTACGGTGATTAGCTATGATTCAAAGATTAAGGCAAATGTTAAAAGTTGAGATACTTGAGGTGGAATATGAGGGGGATAAGATTATCGTTTACGTTCCGAGAGATCAGGTGCGGATTGCAGTTGGAAGTGGAGGTTCGGCAGTAAAAGCTGCAGAACTTGTTTTGGGTAAGAAAATAGAAATTAGGGGGAGATAAAATGAGATTAAATAAGCAAGAGCTTGAAGATTTAGCAATTTCATATTTTGTTTTACTACTCCTGTTTTCAAACTTTAATATTAAAGTTGTTCCATACGTTGCCTTAGCAGTTCTAACTGCCTTTGTTTTTCATGAATTAGCCCATAGGCAAGTGGCTAAGAAATACGGCTATGTTGCATTTTACAAACGTTGGGACACTGGAATAATGATTGCCTTGCTCCTTGGTATATTAGGAAAAGCAGTTTTTGGTAAAGCAATTGTTTTTGCAGCCCTCGGAGCAGTCTATATTTATGCTCCCTACCAATATTGGGAGGATAAAGAAGCTGAAGGAAGAATAAGTTTTTCAGGACCTTTAACAAACATTGTAATTGGAATAGTTGCTGTGCTAATTCTAAAAACTATGAGCTTGCCTTTGGTGGCTACGTTTGCTCTATATTACACAGCGGCAGTTAACTTCTGGTTAGCGTTTTTCAACCTATTGCCAATCCCACCCTTGGATGGATATAAAGTGCTTAGGTGGAACACCGCATATTGGGCACTTGGGGTTGGATTTTCATATCTAATGTATTCTCTCCTTTAATTTGTTTTTTCACTCTTAGTGATACAATATAGAAAGAGTTTTAACCACTAAAATGATATCCTATGTTGGAGGGAGTTAATGTGGAGTACAAGGAACCTTTTGGAGTTAAACTCGACTTTGATAGTGGCATCATTGAGAAAGCTAAGAAAATCGTTAGAAGACTAAGCGATATGAAAGGCTATTATGTCAACGAGGAAGCATACGAAGAGCTTTTAAAGGAGAATCCAGTGATTTACGAAGTTTATGCAATTGAGCAGGAGGAAAAGGAAGGCGACTTAAACTTTGCGACAACTGTGTTACATCCGGGTAAAGTTGGCAATGAGTTCTTTATGACCAAAGGTCATTATCACGCGAAATTGGACAGGGCAGAAATTTATGTAGGGCTTAAAGGGAAGGGTGGAATGCTTTTACAGACACCAGAAGGGGAAGCAAGATGGATTGAAATGGAAGAAGGAACAATCGTTTATGTTCCACCATACTGGGCACATAGGACAATAAATATTGGGAAGGAACCATTTATATTCCTAGCTATTTATCCAGCAGATGCTGGTCACGACTATGGAACAATAGCAGAGAAAGGCTTTTCAAAGATTGTGGTGGAAGAAGAAAATAGAATCGTCGTGAAAGACAATCCAAAATGGAAGGATTGAATTTTCTTTGATTTTATTTAATAATCTTCGTTTAATTTAAATCTTTCTAGCAGGTGATACCCATGAAGGAAAGCTTTAAGGAGAAGATCAGACTTTGGAAAGACCTTTATATTAGGGCTTTTGAGAATGCAACAAGTGCTCTACCTCGTGTCAGAGGTGTCCTCTTAGCATACAACACCAATATTGACGCTATTAGATATCTGGATAAGGAAGATTTAGAGAGAAGGATAGAACAAATTGATAAGGAAAAAGTCTTCTCTCTTATTGATAGTCCTCCAGAGAGGATAACATCACTTGAAGAGCTTTTTGGTGGGATTTTAAGGAGCATAAAACTTGGAAAAGCCATGGAATGGTTTGTTGAAAGTGAAGAAGTGAGAGAATACTTGAAAGAGTGGGGATGGGATGAGTTAAGAATAGGCGGTCAGGCGGGAATAATGGCAAACCTCTTAGGTGGGGTGTATAGAATCCCAACGATTGTTCATGTTCCACAAAATCCAAAGCTTCAAGCCGATTTATTCGTTGATGGACCAATTTTCGTACCAATTTTTGAAAACAATGAATTAAAATTAGTGCATCCAAAAGAAGCAGTTATGACTGAAGAGGAGTTAATCCACTACATTTACGAATTCCCAAGAGGCTTTCAGGTTTTTGATGTTCAAGCACCAAGAGAAAATCGCTTTATTGCAAATGCTGACGATTATAATGCAAGGGTTTACATGAGGAAAGAATTTAGAGAGTACTTTAAGGGAATTGCTGAAAAAGTCGATTTAGCGGTGATTAGTGGTCTACAAGTCCTAAAAGAATACTATCCAGATGGAACAACATATAAGGATGTCCTCGAGAAAGTTGAGAGTCAGCTGAATATTTTAAACCGCTTAAATGTTAAGAGCCACTTTGAATTTGCTTACACAGCAAATGAAAAGGTAAGAGAAGCATTGATTGGAATGTTGCCAAAATTCACAAGCGTTGGTCTAAATGAGGTTGAACTCTCTTCAGTAGTCCAGATAATCGGCGATGAATCCTTGGCTAAGGAAGTCCTTGAAGGAAATGTGTTTTCAGTTATAGATGCTATGAACCTATTAATGGATGAAACGGGCATTGAGAGGATTCACTTCCACACCTATGGTTACTACATAGAATTAACTCAATACAGGGGAGAGAGGATTAGAGATGCCCTGCTATTTGCAGCATTAGCAGCTGCAGCAAAAGCTATGTATGGAAACTTGGAGAACCTAAGTCAAGTTAGAAATGCTCTGAGCGTTCCAACAAATGAAAGAGCTTTTATAATTGAGGAAGAGCTTGAGAAGGAATTCGCAGAAGTTGAAAATGGAATAATTGACATGACCGATAGACAGCTAACATTTATCCCAACTAAGATAGTCGCCTCACCTAAAAGCACTGTTGGAATTGGCGATACCATCTCAAGCTCTGCTTTCGTTAGCGAATTTGCAATGAGGGGTTAGCTCTTTTTTAATTTATTTTTAATATGGATAAATTTTATATACGTCAATTGCCTAAAATACTATTGGTCAATTTTATGCCCCCTTGGTGGCTTAGCTGAGTTGAATAAAATTCTAATTCATTTGGAGGTGATGTTATGCTTTTAGAGGCTCCTGTTTATAAAGAACTCTTTGGAGCGGTTGAAATATATGAGGTTCAAAAGGTGATAAAGCTTGATACAGAAACTGAAGATATTCACAGTTTCACAGTTAAGAATTTGCCCAGGGGTGATATATATAAAACCCTTGGAGAGATGGCGATTGTTGTTCCAATGAAAAATGAGAAGCTACAGCTTGTTGATGGTGTTTTAAAAGCAATCCCTCATAAATGTCCAATCATAATTGTTTCAAGCAGCAAAAGAGAGGGTCCAAACTTGTTTAAACAAGAAGTCGACTTAGTGAAGCACTTTTACAACTTAACGCACTCAAAGATAATTATGATTCATCAAAAGGATATTGGATTAGCAAAAGCCTTCAAAGAAGTAGGTTACACGGATATTTTAGATAGTAGTGGTAACATTAGAAGTGGAAAAGGGGAAGGTATGTTAATTGGTATTCTCTTAGCTAAAGCTATAGGTGCAAAGTATGTTGGATTTGTTGATGCCGACAACTACATTCCGGGAGCTGTCAATGAGTACGTTAAAGACTATGCTGCTGGCTTTTTAATGAGTGAAAGCGATTATGCAATGGTACGCCTAAGCTGGCGTCACAAACCAAAAGTAGGTAAGAGAGGATTGTATTTCAGAAAATGGGGAAGAGTTAGTGAAATAACCAACCGCTACATGAACATGCTTCTTGGGGAGGGTACAAACTTTGAAACGAACATAATTGTAACAGGGAATGCTGGGGAGCATGCAATGACAACAAAATTAGCTGAAATACTACCTTTCTCCACTGGTTACTCTATTGAGCCTTTTGAACTTGTTTATTTATTTGAGAGATTTGGACGCTGGGAGAACGTTGAGGAGTATCAAGATATTTATGACCAAGGAATTGAAGTCTTCCAGATTGAAACCTTGAATCCGCACTTGCATGAAGAAAAGGGTCAGGAACATGTTAAAGACATGATACTAATGTCATTGGCGACGATTTATCACTCAAAGCTGGCATCTGAACGCTTAAGGCAAAGAATCCTTGATGATCTTAAAATGCATGGAATCTTGGGAGATGATGAAGAGCCAAAGAAGCCCATTGTAATGAGAGCAATTAAGGATATAGACGTTGAGAAATGGATAAAAGTTCTTGAGAACAACTCTGAGTCGTTGTTAAAGTTTGAGCTATAAGGTGTTAGCATGAAAGTGATTTTCCTTGATTTGGACAAGACTTTGATTGGTGAAGATTATTCACCAGAACCAGCAAAGCCGATAATTGAAAAGCTAAAAAAGCTTGAGTTTAAAATAATTTTTAACTCATCAAAGACAAGGGCTGAGCAGGAATACTACAGAGAAGCATTAAATATTAAGGAGCCATTCATAGTTGAGAACGGAAGTGCAGTTTACATACCAAAGGATTATTTTCCATTTAACTTTAAATTTACGAGAGAGGATGCAGATTACTACATTATAGAGCTTGGTGAAAGGTATCCGGTTATTAAGGAAACTTTAGACAAGATCAGTGAAGATTTTGGGCTTAAATATTATGGGAATTCAAGCATTGAGGAAGTCATGAAATTTACAAATCTTCCAAGAAAACTTGCCAGACTTGCCATGATAAGAGAATACTCAGAAACCATATTTAAATGGGAAAAAGAAGGATTTGAGAGAGCTTTAGAGAGAAATGGTTTAAAAGTTGTAAAAGGAAGCAGGTTTTACAATGTAACGGGAAAAACAGATAAAGGAAAAGCTACTAAGATTGTCCTAAGCTTGTACTCCAAAATTGGAGAAGTTGAGAGCTATGCTGTTGGGGATGGTTTAAATGATGTTCCAATGCTCGATGCTGTTGACTTCGCTTTCATTGTTGGAGATCTAAAACATCCGAATGCTAAAAATATAAGATCGATAAAAGAAATCTTGGAGGTGATGGAATGAAAACGCTTATTTTAGCTGGAGGAAAGGGAACTCGATTGTGGCCATTAAGTAGGGAATTAATGCCAAAACAATTTACAAAAATTTTCGACAGTTATTCCCTCTTTCAAAAGACTGTTGAAAGGGCTTTGCTTTTTTCAAAGCCAAAGGAAATTTATGTTGTGACTAATAAGGAGTATAAGTTTAGAGTTTTAGATGACCTTAGGGAAATAGGCATAGAGCTTTCTGAGGAAAACATTCTTTTAGAGCCTGTTGGTAAAAACACTCTTCCCGCTATTTATTGGGGAATAAAGACTATTCAAGAGGATTATGGAAAATCAAAAGTCGCTGTTTTACCTTCAGATCATTTAATAGATGCTAATGAAAATTATATCGAAGCATTTAGCAATGGAGAAAAACTTGCTGGGGAACATCTCGTAACATTTGGAATCAAGCCAACGAAACCTCACACAGGGTATGGTTATATAAAACCAGGGAAAGCATTAGAGGGTGGATTTAAAGTTGATGAATTTAAAGAGAAGCCAGATTTTGAAACGGCTAAGAAATATGTTGAAAAAGGCTACTTTTGGAACAGTGGAATGTTCTTATTTGATAGCGAGCTTTTCATAGAAGAAGTGAAAAAATTAGCACCAGAGGTCTACAAGGCATTTGAAGAGTCAAACACCATTGAAGAAGCATATGAGAAAATTCATGATGTTTCTGTTGATTATGGAATAATGGAAAAGACAAATAAGGCTGCTGTTGTGCCTTTAGATACTTACTGGAATGACTTGGGAAGTTTTGATGCAATTTATGAAGTTTTCAAGAAAGATGAAAATGGAAATGCAGTTAAGGGGGAACACATAGGAATTGAGTCCCAAGACAATTTGATAATGACCGAGAGACTGACTGCGACTGTTGGAGTTAAGGATTTGATAATAATTGATACGGGAGATGCTTTATTGGTTGCTCAAAGGGGAGAGGCACAGAAAGTTAAGAAAGTTTATAATATCCTTAAAGAGAGAAACGACCAAAGAGCAATTGTTCACAGAACAGCTTATAGACCTTGGGGAAGTTACACTGTTTTAGAAGATGGAGAAGGATATAAAATAAAGCGTATAACAGTTCTGCCAAAGCGCAGATTAAGCTTGCAAAGGCACTACCACAGAAGTGAACATTGGGTCGTTGTAAGCGGGACTGCTAGAGTTATAGTTGGTGACAAGGAAATCCTCTTGAGACCTGGGGAAAGCACATTTATTCCTGCTGGAGTGAAGCATAGATTAGAGAATCCTGGGTTGATACCTTTGGAGGTTATAGAAGTTCAAATTGGACAATACTTGGGTGAAGATGACATAGAAAGATTTCAAGATGACTTTGGAAGAGACTGAGCTTTAAATGTGAGGTGATTAAAATGGGAAAGCTCTTTGGAACGTTTGGCGTTAGAGGAATTGCAAACGAAAAAATTACTCCAGAATTTGCATTAAAAATAGGAATGGCATTTGGGACTTTACTAAAGAAAGAGCAACCAAACAAAGAGCTTTGGGTTGTCGTTGGGAGAGATACGAGAGTTAGCGGTGAAATGCTCAAAAACGCCTTAGTTTCTGGACTTTTAAGCGTTGGAGTTAACGTTATAGATGTTGGAGTTGCTCCAACACCAGCGATTCAATTTGCGTGTAGATACTTTAACGTAGATGGAGGAGCTGTAATTACAGCATCCCATAATCCTCCAGAATACAATGGGATTAAGCTTTTAGAATCAAATGGATTGGGCTTAAAAAAGGAGAGGGAAGCAATAGTTGAGGAAATTTACTTTAAGGAAGATTTTGATAGAGCAACCTGGGACAAGATTGGTCAGTTAGTTGAGCGCGACATAATAAGACCTTATATTGATGAAATAAAGTCAAGGGTAGATATTGAAGCAATTAAAAAGAGAAAGCCTTTCATTGTAGTTGATACTTCAAATGGAGCTGGTTCATTAACTTTACCTTATCTTTTGAGAGAGCTTGGATGTAAGGTTGTAAGCGTAAATGCTCATCCAGATGGTCACTTCCCTGCAAGAAATCCAGAGCCAAATGAGGAAAATCTCAGAGGATTTATGAAAATGGTGAAAGCGTTAGGGGCAGATTTTGGTGTTGCTCAAGATGGAGATGCTGATCGTTCAGTGTTTATTGATGAGAACGGGAACTTTGTTCAAGGAGACAAAACTTTTGCTTTGGTTGTTAAAGCAATGCTTCAGGAACATGATGGTGGTTTGGTCGTTACAACAATAGCGACTTCTCACATGATTGACGAGATAGCCAGACAATATGGCGGAAAAGTTATGAAAACAAAGGTTGGTGACCTAATAGTCTCAAGGGCTTTACTTGAGCACAATGGTTTAGTTGGTGGGGAAGAAAACGGTGGAGTTATCTTCCCAGACTTCGTTTTGGGAAGGGATGGTGCAATGACCGTGGCAAAGATTGTTGAAATATTTGCAAAGAGCAACAAAAGGTTCAGCGAACTTATTGATGAACTTCCTAAGTTCTATCAAGTGAAAACAAAGAGGCACATTGAAGGTGATAGAAAAGCAATAGTTGCGAAAGTAGCAGAGATTGCTAAGGAGAGAGGATTAAACATTAACACAACAGATGGAACAAAAATACTCTTTGATGATGGTTGGGTTCTCGTCAGGGCGAGCGGAACGGAGCCAATAATAAGGATTTTTGCAGAAGCAAGGAGCGAAGAGAAATCCAAAGAGTACTTAGACTTGGGATTAGAACTTTTGGATGAGGCTTTGAAGAGCTAATTTTAATTTTTGTCCTTTTAATTCTTAACCAAAAACTTTTAGAGTATATATTCGAATCTTTTTTCATATATTGTGGAGGAGGGAATTCAATGAATGTGACTACTGTATTTATAAATGCTTTAGCTGCTGTATGCCTGGTTTTTGCTTTAATAAAGGACACGACAAAGACAAAACAAGCACTAAAGATAGCAATAATATCATTCTTCAGAATCTTCCCCACTGTTCTTGCCATAATAATCATTATAGGCTTGCTTTCTGGTTTTGTGCCGGAAAGTCAAATTTCTAAGATTGTCGGTGAAAATGCAGGGTTTAGAGGAGTGCTTACTGTTGCATTTTTGGGAGCAATACTCCATATCCCTTCGTTGATATCCTTCCCGTTGGCGGCATCTCTCCTTGAAAAAGGGGCTTCGATTACCTCAGTTGCTGTCTTTATAACTACACTGACAATGATTGGGATGGTCACTTTACCTCTTGAAATAAGGATATTGGGGAAAAAGCTGGCGTTGCTTAGAAATGGGTTGAGCTTTATCATTGCAATTATCATTGGGCTTATCATAGGGGTGATATTATGAAAAAGATGTCAAAAGAAAAACAGAAAAAGGGACTCGTAAAAGATATGCTCTTTTTAGGGATTATATTAGCGATTGCAATAATTTTGTTATTGATATTCCCTGAAAAGAAAGAACTTGTAATTTCATCTTCAAAAGGGTTCTTTATGGAAATGATTCTGATACTGCCCGCCGTGATGATACTGATGGGACTTTTTGCGGTGTTTGTTCCAAATGATGTTATTGTGAAGTATTTGGGAAGAAGTTCTGGAATAAAGGGCATATTCCTTGCTATACTCATGGGAGCATTTCCTACAGGCCCCCTTTATGTTGCTTTTCCCATAGCCGCGGCTTTACTTAAAAAAGGTGCTCGCATTTCTAATATCATTGCCTTTCTTTCAGCATGGGCATGTATCAAGATTCCTCAAGAGCTAGTGGAGCTTCAATTCCTTGGACTGAAGTTCATGATAACGAGACTCCTTTTAACTATACTCTTTGTAATTGTCATGGGAATAGTGATAGAACAAATAGTTTTATTGAGCGAAAAGACAACTAAACATGAACAAACCTCATGAAGATGCTGCTACTTCCTCTTTATAAAGAAAGTTTGCCTGTGGGGGAGAGAAACTCCCCCGTTCATATCTCAACCGAAGAAGGCTCCCATCATATCCATTTGCTCTTCGCTAAATGCTTTGACCTTAAATTCGGGCATTTTGTCTAGGAGTTCCCCATATTTTGTTGCTTCAATCTTCTCAACCTCTTCTCCCTTAACGTGAAACGCTTTTGTTATTCCCTCACTTTTGTAGGCGATTAAGAATTCCTCGCTTTCAATGTCTCCAGCTTTAACAAAAATAACGTTCCCACCTGTATACGGTTTTTTACACTTAAATGGGAAGCTTGCTGAATTTAGCATGGCATCTCCAAGAGCCATGTTTGCTTTTTTACCATTGATCTCTGTCCAGAACTTTAACCCTTCAAAGTCACCTTCAACTACGATCAAGAACTTTTCACCATCAAGTTCTGCAATTGGAGCTCCTTTTTTCTCTAAAAGTTCAAATAGCTGTTCAATTGTTTCAGCATTTCTTAGGCTTGCAACAAATCCCTCAACTTTCATATCAAATCCTCCTAATGTTACTAAGCTTCACTTTGAATTCTGACTTAAAAAGTTGCCGATGCTTTTCTTTGCTTCTTCCAAATCCTTTGGCACTTCTAAACCCAAACTTAAGAAAAGCTCAATTAGAGGAGGAACGTCTAAGTTATGCTTCCTTAAAAGCTTTACATCACTTAGAACTTGTTTTGGAGTTCCAACTTTAACAATCTTCCCCTCGTCTATTAGGGCTATTCTATCACAGAGCGTTAGATATTCAACCTCATGGGAAGCTAAAATTATAGTTTTCTCTCCTTTTAATTTTTCAATGATGTTCCTTATCATTTGCTTACCTTTGAAGTCAAGGTTTGCAAAAGGTTCATCAAAAACTAAAATCCCTGGCTTCATAGCCAAAACAGTTGCTATTGCAATCCTCTTCTTTTCGCCAAAGCTTAAATGTTTTATTTCTCTGTGGATATAACTCTCCATTCCAATGAGTTTTAAAGCTTCAAGAACTCTCTCTTTGAGATCTTCTCCTCTTAATCCGAGATTGTAAGGACCAAATGCAACATCCTCAAAGACTGTTGGAGAAAAAAGCTGATCATTTGGATCTTGAAAAACAATTCCAACTTTTCTTCTAACTTCTTTTGAATTTTTGCTTGCATCTAGCCCATCTACAATAACTGTCCCTCTCTTTGGCTTTAAGAGTCCATTTAAATGTAAAAGGAGAGTTGATTTTCCTGCTCCATTTGGTCCTAAAAGACCAAAAACTTCTCCCTTTCTAATTTTTAAATTGATACCTTTTAGAATCTCGCTCTCTCCATACGAAAAATGCAAATCCTTGATTTCAATCATAGCAATACACCCAAGAGAACAATCATTGTTAGAGCGATTGGGATTATATCTTTCTTTGTTTCAAACTTGGGAAATTCTCCAAAACCCCTTGAAAGCATGGACATATAAATTTTTTCGTTTCTCAAATAGGCTCTTGCAAATATTTCTCCAATTAAAGCACCGAGTTTCTTATAATATTCAAGCTTTCCAATTCCAAATGCCCTTGAGTCTAAGGCGCGCTTCATTCTGAGTGCTTCATCTTTAAACAAATCTAGATAACGATAAGTGAAAGCCAATGTTAGAACTAAAATTCTCGGAAATTTTAGGGTTTCCATCTCGGCTAAAATTTTTGAAAAACCTAAGGAATTTGAAACCAATACAACAACTGAAGAAGAAAGGAAAGCTCTTCCAAGTAAGAGAAAGAATGAGTAAATTCCCTCTTTTGTGATTGCACCTATTGGAGTTACCAGAATAACCTCCCCCGGATTAAAAAGTGCCAATATAAACAGAAATCCTTCAAAGCCTAAGAGAAATCCTAAATGCTTAAAGATACTTTTCTTTGGCTTAAGCATGAGAATTAAGCAACCTAAAACTACTCCAAAATAAGCCAACTCTATCAAGCTCTTTCTTGTGACAACAAGAAGGGCATAAATTAAAAGAAATGGGAGATACAAAGCTAAGCCCCCTTTGTTAACTTAGCTAATCCATAACTAACTCCAAAGACTAAGATAATGCCTATTACTCCCATAACCAAACTTTGTCCCCAAGTTTCACCATAGTCAAGAGGAGCTTCATAAATAGGGTTTTCCTCTAAGCCTACTTTCTCCATGGTTGCCTCTAATCCATCAGGATTTTCAGAGGCAAAAGGTAGAGCAATTGCTAAGAGCACTATGATTACAATCAAACCTTTAATTATGGTTCTCATGCAGGAACACCCCCTATTTCTGGGAGTTTTGTCTTAACAGCTTTGATTATGAAGAGTGTTAGTATTGCTTCTCCAATTCCAATTATAACGTGATATCCAATCATTAATGTCAAGACCTTCATAAATGGCAGACTTTTGCTTAAACCAATTTCAATTGCAGTTAGCGTTGCTCCCACAACAACTGAAAGCCAAGAGGCGAATCCTATTGCTATCACCTCGTTCATGTCTTTCAGTTTTGAATAGGTAGCATAACCGAGGGATGCTCCTACGATACCCATGTTCAAGATATTTGCACCCATTGCAGTTATTCCACCATCTCCAAAGAGTAAAGTTTGGATTATCAAAACTGCCGTCATTACAAGAATCGCGGCATATGGACCTAAGAGAATTGCCACCAACGTTGCTCCCAATAAATGACCGCTAACTCCCCCAATTATTGGAAAGTTTACCATCTGTGCTGCGAATACTCCCGCTGCAAAAAGACCTAAGAGAGGTATTTTGTCTTCCGGGAAATTTTTAAGCTTTCTTAATGAATAAACAATTCCCATTATAGTAATTGCATACGTTATGATGATCATGGGCATGCTTAACAATCCATCTGGAATGTGCAAATTTTTCACCTCCTTTTATCAAATGATGTTATCAAAGGCATGATTAGTAACACTAAATAAAAGTCTTTCTAAAACTGTCTTTTGGAAACCAAAGGTTTAAAGAGGTCTTAGTTTTTTCTCAACAATAAAGAAAGAGATAAAAACTTAAATGTCATTATTTTGTTGGTGGTTGAAATTAATCGCTGGAAGCAGATTTTAAATTTATGCCGCTTCATAGTGTTTTTAGGTATAATAAGTGGGTTTATGTATATGAGAATTGATCACATTTATAGGAGTATTACAGCTTTCATCGGGCTTTTAATTCCAGAATTCTTCCAAAGAAAAGTTAATCCGCCAGAAAAACTAAGACCTTTCTTAAAACCTCTTTATAATGACAGCACAATGGCAATTTTGGGGATTTTTATAGCAATCCATGTCTCTCTTGTGAACGTTCCCTTTACAACTATTGATCTTTTTCATAGAGAATGGACCGATGCAGACATGATAAGCCACTTTTTGGGAGGTTTAACTGTTTGGCTAATTTTAGCAGAAATCTTAAACGAGTTTTCGAAGGTTTATGGCTTTACTCAAAGGCAAGTTATAATTTATGCATTTGCTCTCCTGTTTGTCCTTAGTATAGGATGGGAGATTGCAGAAAAGTTAAGTGAAAGCGGAATATCTTTTATAAAGGAAAGCATTGGAAATAAGTTCAGAGACTTAATTATGAACACATTGGGGGCTTTATTAGGTTGTTTTTTAGTTATTAGAAGAGGACTTCCTTTTGAGTTAACAACGAAAATCTCTTATAATCATTGACCTTAGTTGAGGTGTCATGAAAAAGGAGAGCGAGAGATATATCCGGAGATGGATCATAGTTTTGAGCTTTTCCATCATTGCTGGCATAGTTGGAGGTTTAGGAGCTTTAGCATTTAGAGGAACAATTATTTTAGCTCAAAGGTTTTTCTTTGGTTTCCTTCTTCCAAAGGTGTCTTTAAATGTTAACGGCTTAAACTTGGGTTATATTCTCTTGCCAGCTTTGGGTGGTCTTTTAGTTGCTCCTTTAATAAAAAAGGCACCGGAGATTAAGGGAAATGGTGTCCCAGAGATCATTGAAGCTGTTATATTTAAAGGTGGTATGATTAAAAGGGAATTGACTTTCTTGAAGATAGTTGCAACATCAATAACAATTGGCTCTGGGGGAAGTGCTGGTAGGGAAGGTCCCATAGGATTTATAGGTGCTTCTTTAGCCTCAACCTTAGCTCAAGCCTTTAAGCTTTCAAAGGAAATGAGGAAGCTTTTAACCACCTGTGGACTAGCAGCGGGAATAGCGGGTATTTTTAACACACCCTTGGCTGGGGCTATGTTTGCTTTAGAAGTAATTTACAATGGGGCATTTTCAATAAACATAGTCCCAATACTTCTCTCAGCAATTGTTGGAAATTCCGTAACCCTTTTTGTTTTGGGAGATGCCTTTGAGCTTTCTATCCCCCCAAACTTATCAATAAATCACAGAGAACTCGTGCTCTTTTTCTTAATGGGATTGTTTTTTGGAGTGTTAGCGGCTTTCCTTGTAAAATCTTTTTACATGTTAATAGATAAGTTTGAAAACTTAAACCTTCCATTTCTATTAAAACCTGCTTTGGGTGGTTTATTTGTTGGATTTATTGGGATGTTTTTCCCCCATTATGGAATTTTTGGGATTGGGTATGAGGGTATGAGGTTAGCCATTAATGGACTCTTGCCTTTAAAGCTCCTAATCCTCCTCGGCATAGCAAAGATTTTAGCAACATCCTTAACCCTATCATCTGGTCATAGTGGTGGAATATTTGCTCCAAGTTTATATATTGGAACAATGATAGGAGCAGCTTTTGGAGTTTTCTTTAAAATTCTCTTCCCAGAATTTGTGAGCAGTGAAGCTGTTTATGCATTATCTGGAATGGCTGCTTTGTTTAGTGGTGTTACTCAAGCGCCTATAACTCAAATATTAATGATAGCTGAACTAACTAGGAGCTACGCTATTTTACCAGCTGTCATGAGTTCATCGGTAATAAGCTTCTTAGTAGCAAGGTATTTTCTTAAAGGTTCTTCAGTTTATACTTTAAAGCTTGAAAGGAAGGGACTTCGTGTAAAGGCTGGAAGACCAGCAATTCTTTCAACGATAACTGTTGAGGAAATCATGACAAAAAATCCAGTGTTTCTGAATATCTCAGACACAATCTCTGATGTTGAACACCTAATAGCCAAAACTGGGCATGATTATTATCCTGTAGTAGATGAAGAGCTTAGAGTCGTGGGGATAATTGGAATAAGAGATTTAATAAAGTGCTCTCCAGACGCTAAGCTTTTACCAATACGTGAGTTTTTAGATAACAATACTTTTGTCACAATTTATCCAAGCGAAACAGCACAAGACGCTTTGGATAAAATGATAAAATGCAATTTGAATCTTATTCCAGTGATTAATAAAGAAGACAAGAGGCTTATTGGAGTTGTAACGAAGAGTGATATTTACAAAGCATATTATCTAAGTGTCGAAAGGGAGTATATTGAATAAAAGAAAATTTATCCTAGCTTTGCTTTCATTCCAATGAGATAGAAAAGCAATTTTGCTCCAGTTAAAGCGGTTATATCACCAAGTTCTGTTCCAGCAACTTCCATTATGTCAATTCCAGCAATTTTCTTATTTTTGATAAGCCATTCTAAAGCTTCAATTACTTCCCAAAAGCTTAAACCTCCAGCTTCTGGTGTTCCAGTACTTGGAACCATTGAAAGGTCGAAGACATCTATATCAATTGACAAGTAGATAGGCTCTGGGAGGTCTTTAACTATTTCAATAAACTTGCCAACATTGTAATCTCTTGCATGAATCCAGTGAATCTTTTTCTCTTTGGCGTATTCAACTTCTTCTTTTATACCGCTCCTAATTCCAAATTCTGCTATTTCAATTCCAAGCTCTGAAACTCTCCTCGCTATACAAGCATGATCCCATTTTTCCTCTTGATATGTATCCCTTAAATCTAAATGGGCATCAAAAACGACGTAGCTCTTTGGATTTAGAGCTTTAACTGGTGGATAAGTCATTAAGTGCTCCCCACCCAAGATTATAGGTAAAGCGTTTGGATTGGCTTCTTTTAACTCTTCAACCGTTGCAATTCCCCTCTTTATAGTTTCTAGCGGATTTCCTGCAACGATATCTAAGTCTCCAATGTCTGCTATTTTTAAATCAGCTAAATCAACATCATAGTCTAAAATATAGCTCTCCAAATTTATCGTTGCTTGCCTTATTAGCGTTGGTCCAAATCTTGCTCCAGGTTTATATGAAGTAGTTGAATCAAAAGGAATACCTAAAATGACGAAGTCAGCTTTTTCAACATCTACTAATGGCAATGCAGTTTTTATGGTTTCGTATGTGTAGAAGAATTCCATTCTCACCACCTAAAGAGGATTTGGTATTTAAGTTATAAGATTTACGAGATTGTTGTTTTTCAAATGTCCATATATGAACAACTGTGAACTTTCCCATAACATTTATATATTTCTTCTACACTTTGTAGGTATAGTGTACTAAAAATACAATAGGTGTTGGACATGAAGAAAAAAGCCGCGTTTGGAATTTTGTTGTTAGGTGTTTTTGTTTTTGGAGTAATGGCAAGTGGTTGTTTGCAAAAGCAGGGAACTACAACTACCCCTACTGAGAGCAAAGCAGAGGAAACAAAAGAAGAAATTAAGATTGTTGAACTTGAATTTTGGCATGGAATTGAAGCTCCAGAAAACCAAAAGGTGTTAGAAGAGCTTGTTAAGAGGTTTGAGGAAACTCATCCAAATATTAAGATAAAGATTGTTAACTATGGCGCTCAAGATAAGGCAGTGCCAAAGATAATGTCTGCTGTTCAAGCTGGGACTCCACCTGACTTAGTTTGGCTTAACCCAGCACAAACAGGCTTCTTCGCTGAAGCTGGAGTTTTGGCACCAGTTGAAGATTTTATAAAAAATGATCCATCATTTAACAAGGATGACGTATACGAAGGTCTTTGGGAACTTGGAACCTATAAAGGTAAAATTTACACTGCACCTTTTGACACTAACAACTTAGCTATTTATTATAACAAAGAGCTATTCAAGGAAGCGGGGCTCGATCCAGAGGCTTATATGGGCAAAGCATTAACATGGGAAGAATTTAGGGAATTAGCAAAGAAGCTTACAAAGGATAAAGATGGGGATGGAAAGATTGATCAATATGGCTTTATGGTCCCATTTGGAAGGTTAGAATGGACAGTTTGGACATGGGAGGTCTTCTTATGGTCAGCTGGTGGTGAGTTATTGACAGAAGATCAAAGCAAACCAATATTTGCAAGTGAAGCTGGGATAAAAGCTCTTCAATATTGGGTTGATTTAGTTTATAAGGACAAAGTTGCGAAGTTAAGTGAAGCAAACGCAGGCTATAAGTTAGATGACTTCTTTGCTGGAAGAGTAGCTATGATGATTAATGGTCCATGGAATTTCCCAGTTCTTAAGAGTGAAGGATGGCTGGAGAAGACAGGGGTAATGTTAATGCCTTATGACAAGAGAATTGCCACAAACATTGGTGGAGAAAACTTGTTCATTTTCAAGACAACTCCTGAAAGAGAAAAAGCTGCTTGGGAGTTTGCTAAGTTTGTTATGAGTCCAGAGTTCCAAGTTCCATGGGCATTAAAAACTGGTTACTTGCCAGTCTGTAAGAGTGCTTTAGAGAATCCAGAATACAAAAAGTTCCTAGAGGAGAACGTGTTCATTAAAATATATGTCGAGAATCTTCAATATGGTAAAGCAAGACCTCCAGTTCCCCAATACCCCGAGATGTCAGCGGCAATTGGACAAGCTATTGAAGCCGCACTGTTGCAAAAGAAAGACCCAGAAACTGCTTTAAAAGAAGCTCAAACAAAAATTGAAGAATTGTTTAAGTCTTGACATTTTTATTTTTATTTTTGGAGGTGAGGAAATGAGAGCATTTCCTAATAGAGAGCTGAGACATAACCTTGAAGCTTACACTTTTCTTGCACCTGCTTTAACTATCATGATCATCTTCTTAGCTTACCCAGTTCTGAACCTATTTTACATAAGCTTTTTTGATTGGAGAGGATTAGGAGCTAGGCATTTCGTCTTCCTTGATAATTATAAGATGCTTTTACGAAATGAGGAGTTTAGATTAGTTTTTAAAAACACCCTTATCTATATTCTTGGAGTAGTTCCAACCACGATGGTTTTCTCACTTTTTGCAGCTGTTTTGTTAAATTCAAAAATTAAGCTTAGGGGATTTTATAGGACTTCAATTTTTTCTCCTACTGCAATATCATTTGTAGCAACTGGTATCATCTGGGTTTGGATGTTTAACTTAGATTATGGGCTTGTTAATAGAGTTTTGAATGCTTTAGGTTTTTCAGTAATAGACTGGCTTAGAAGCACACCTTGGGCAATGGTTGCTGTTATAATAGCCACTGTTTGGGCAAGAGTTGGCTACTTTATGGTAATATACTTAGCAGGACTTCAAACCATTCCAGAGGATTATTACGAAGCATCGGATATTGATGGAGCTAATTCACTTCAAAAATTCCTTCATGTAACACTACCATTGCTAAAGCCAACCCACGTTTTAGTTCTTGTCATGCTCACAATTTTTTCATTTAGAGACTTTGATCAGATTTACACAATGACAGGGGGCGGACCTTTGATGTCAACAACAACCTTAGCTTATTATATTTATGTGCTGAGCTTTGAGCGGTTTAGATTCTCCCAAGGAGCTACAGTAGCCGTTATTTTACTCTTCCTTGTAATATTAGTACAGTATTTACAGAGGAAAGTGTTTGGAGAGGAGGCAATTTACTGAGGTGATAAAATGAAGGTTAAGACAAGGAAATTTACCTTAAAAAGCTTAGCAATTCATGTATCAACTTGGGTTTTTATAATCATCATTATAGTACCTATCCTTTGGACTTTCTTTACATCACTTAAAACTCCCGTAGAAATAGCCAAGGGAACGATTTTACCTGAAGCTTGGAAATGGGAAAACTATAGATTAGCTTGGGAACAGGCAGAGTTTCCAAGAAAATTTTTAAACAGTTTTATAGTGGCTATAACAGTTACCTTGGGTCAAATAGTTACTTCTGCAATGGCTGGTTATGCATTGGCAAGAATGGAATTTAAAGGGAGAGAGTTAATATTCAGCATAGCTATTGCGTCAATGCTGATCTCTGAGCAAATAATAATTGTTCCCCTTTATGTTTTATTAGCAAAGCTTGGATGGATAGACAGCTACAAAGGATTAATGATTCCTTGGTTTTTCAATGGCTTTGGTGTTTTCTTATTTAGGCAGTTCTTTCTCACGATTCCAAAAGATATAGAAGAAGCAGCAATAGTTGATGGGGCATCACGCTTTAGAATACTTTGGCAAGTTATGTTACCTCTAGCAACTCCAGCAGTTTTGACGCTTTTCATGTTCACATTTATAGCAGAATGGAATTCCCTTTTCAAGTGGCTTATCTTGATAAAATCTCCTGAAATGAGGAACGTGCAGCTTGGCTTAACTCTCTTTCAAGAGCAATTCATTGCTCAATACAATCTCTTAACAGCTGCAACAATAATTGTTTCTCTACCATCAGTCATACTCTTTCTAATCGGTCAAAGATACTACATCAAGGGTATTGCAATGAGCGGAGTAAAGGGGTGATAACATGAGAATAGCCATGATAACTCCACATGGAGACCCATTAGGGAAGCTGGGGGAACCAGATACTGGAGGACAATGTGTTTATGTTAAGGAGTTGAGCAAGCATTTAGGGAAGCTTGGAGCTGAAGTAGATATTTTCACAAGACAAAGAGGTGGAAGAAGGGAAATAGAACAAATAAGCGAAAATGTTAGAGTTATTAGGATTGAGTGCGGACCGGAGGGATTTATTCCAAAGGAAAAGTTGATGCCATATTTACCAGAGTTTACTGAAAAAGTCGCTGACTATGTCGAAAAAAGACAGTATGACATAATTCACACCCACTACTGGGACGGTGGCTTTGTTGGGCTGAAGCTTAAAGAGCGCTTTAGGGTTAAACTGGTACACACTTCCCATTCTCTCGGAGTTTTAAAAGCTAAAGCTCTGGGAAACTTTGAGCCTTATAAAGAGAGGATTGCTCTTGAAAAAGAAATTTATGGGAAGAGTGATGCGATAATTGCAACAACGAAGATTGAAAAGAATGACATAGCAACGCTTTATGGAATAGATGAAAGTAAAATTTATGTAATCCCCATAGGAGTTGATACAACTTTTTATAAGCCAATGGGAACCAAAGGCAAACTCAAAAAAGATCTTAACCTGCCACAAATTCCATTGGTCTTTGCATTAGCAAGACTTGATCCAAGAAAGGGTCTTGACCTTCTTATAAAAAGCGTTCCTTATATTAAGAAACACTACAATGGAGACTTTTTAGTATTGATCAGCACTGGCACGGGAGCTAAGGAAGAGGAGAAGGAGATGAACAAGCTTTTAACACTAATAAGAGAGCTAGATGTGGAGAAAGAGATTAAGATAATACCAGCAATTAAGCCAATAGACCTTGTGCCGAAATACTACTCAGCGGCAGATGTATTTGTTCTTCCATCCCCCTATGAACCCTTTGGAATAGTTATGCTTGAAGCAATGGCGTGCAAAGCTCCAATGGTTGCAACGAAGTTTGGAGGACCAGCAGAAGTGATCCAAGATGGCTATGATGGCTTTTTAGTTGATCCAAAGGATTCTGGGGAAATGGGCAAAAAGATTGCAGAGCTTTTAAGAGATGATAAGAAAAGAGAGCTTTTTGCAGAAAGAGCATATAAAAAGGTCATGGAAAAATACTCATGGAGCAGTGTTGCAAAAGAAGTGTTAAGTCTGTTCAGGGGTCTTTAGGGGGGATTTTATTGATAGATGTACTTTCAATAGGTGAAGTGCTTGTAGACTTAAAAATCATTGACGGAAAGATAAGCGTGCATAGTGGAGGGTCTTGTCTCAACGTTGCTTTCTATTCAGCACAGCTTGGAGCAAGATCATCTTTTATTGGGACGGTGGGCGATGACTTTCTTGGGAGGTACATAACAAAAGAGCTTGAAAGCTTGGATTTTAAAATCCCCCTTTCAGTTATTAACCAAAACACCACATTAGTTCTCATAAAGTCTGAAAAAGAAAAGCTTGAACCCTTAATTTACAGGGGAGCCGATAGGTTCATAACAGAGGAGCAAATAGTTGAAAGCTGGAAAGATGCAAGAATCGTTCATACTTCAGCTTTTGCCCTTTCACTCAATCCAAGCAAGGAAGCAATTTTAAATGCATTAAAGCAGGCAAAGGAGAATGGTTCTCTAATTTCAGTTGATCCTAATTATAGAAAGGATATCTGGAAAAGATGGGGAGCTGACGAGAGGGCACTTTTAGAGGCTATTTCAATAGCCGATATTGTTAAGCCTTCAATAGAAGACGCAAAAGAGCTCTTAGGAATAAGGGATCCAATGAAAGCTTTAAAGATTTTTAAGGGGCTTGGTGCTAAAAACGTTATATTAAGCATGGGTGCGAAAGGGGTTATTGCATTAACTGAAGACGACAGGCTTATTAATATATCGAGCAAAAGGGTTAATGTCGTGGATCCAACTGGTGCTGGAGATTCACTCCTGGGTACAATATTAGCAAAGTTTTCAAGGGGTTATGATATAGAAGAAGCAATAGAAGTTGGCACAGAAGTTGCGGCTAAAGTTGTCAGCACAGAAGGTACGCTAGTTAAGGTGGTATAGATGGAAAGGTTGCTTGAGAAATTCAAAGAATTCGGCTTTACCAAATATGAAGCCTTGGCTTATCTTACTCTTTTAGCCTATGGATCTCTAACTGCAAGAGGAATTTCAAAGAGAGCTCAAATACCATACAATAGAACTTACGATGTTCTAGCTTCCTTAATTGAAAAAGGCTTTGTTCAAGAGCTTGAGGGCAAATCAAGGACATTTATAGCTGTTGAGCCAGATGTTGCTTTTCATAGGTATTCCAAGGCATTAGAGCAGCTTAAAGAGGAAGTTAAAAGAGCAGCTGAAAACTTAAGAGTTGAGGAAAGGGAATATGCTATTTGGAGGTTTTCTTCTCCAGAAGAAGTTCTTATAAGCCTGAAGAACATGATGAAGAATACTACCTTTGAGTTTACACTTTTAGCTCCAAACAATTTCTTGTTTCAAATAACGGACGAATTAAAGGAGCTTTTGAAAAGAGGGGTAACGCTTTCTGTTTACACTGATGAAGATGTGGAGCTTGGATTAGGTGGAAACATTTTTGTTAGGATTACAGATAAAACGGGGCATATAATAGCTTTAAGTGATATAAAAGAGGTTTTGGTTTCTCCAAGCTTGGCTTTTGAGGTTGGAAGTGAACTACCTTCTGGTTTTAAGTCTAACTTTCCGGAGATACTTTTCTCCTATTACATTTATATTAGGGATGTCTTTAACTCTTCAAAGCTCTTAGATTTCAATGTAGAAAGCTTCAATGAAAAAGAACTCCGCTTTGTAGTGTGCTATCATATAACCCAGATTCTTGAGAAGTTCTTCAACAAAGGATTTGATGTTAAAGCTGAAATCCATACAACAACGGGGAATATTTTGGAGGGGAATGTGGTGGGGTTCATTGACAACAAAGTGGTAAACAACTTCTCTTTGGATATAAATGGAACAAAAGTCACTGTTGGGGGTCCATTTTCGATTATTGAAGAGTATGAAGAAGAAGGGACTATCCTTTACCCACAAAAGAGAACATAAGGAAGAAAGCTACTCTCCCTTTGTCTTCATGATTTTAATTCTTCCAAGGGTTTCCCAGTATTCTACGTTTATCCCCTCTGTTATCTTATCCTTGATTTCATCGGCAACTCCGCTTTCTATTGGAACATCAAATATCTCATAGGTTTCCATATCCATTAGTTGCACTGTATCTGGTGTAATTGCAATAATTTGTCCAGTTCTTTTGTCGATGATTGGAACATCAACTTCAGCGCTTGTTGGCTTAACTATGCTCCTTGTCTTTTTGTCAAATATTCCAACGGCATCAATTCTTGCCTTTGCTGAACCGTGCTTACCTGGGGAAGAAATGGAGATGTTGACTATTCTGCATGGCTCACCATCAATAATAATGTACCTACCAACTTTAAGCTTTCCAACTACAGCTCTTGTTTTGTCTCCCATATTCAAACCTCCATAAGCGCTCTAAGAGTGCTTCGATATAGTTCTTTAAAAAATTTTTGAAGGAGTGTTTGGGTATTTTTCATAGGAAATTTGCTTCGCAGTTAACAATGATCTCGTTTACAATTGTCCAAGCCATGAGGGGTTCTCTGTATAGGCTTACCTTTGTGCCACCAACTTTGCTCCTAAAATCCCCATGGGGAAAGCCTCCTACTATGATTGCTGGATTTGAATAATTTAAAAGAAAACTTCCAAAGTCTCTTGGTTTCATGAATTTCCCTTCTTCATGCATTATAAATGTTGCATCTGGGCTTATCTCCTCTAAGAGCTCAGATAAGCTCTTCTTTTCCAGTCTTAAAAGCTCCAGTTCTGGTGGAACAGCTCTGTTCTTAAAAAGACTCTCAATTAAGCCAACGAATCTGTTGTAGTTCCTTGGAATCCTTGTTTCTGGTTTTATATAAATCACATCATCGTTCCTTGTGTGGATATAAACTCTAAGCTTCCCTTCCTTATTTAGAATGCTCTCCAAGGCATTTATTAGACAAAAATGAACTATATCTGGTCTTCCCCTTCTCTCTCCATCTCTTAACTTTTTGATTGCAGAATGATGGTAAGTGGCATCTAACAAGATTTCTTCTGGCTTTTTTCCTCTCCTTTTAGCATGATTAACAATGGCAGGATGTTCCAAAATGTTCTTTGGAACCAACTCTAATTCGCTATCAGCGATTATCAAATTTATCAATCATGCTCACCTCTATAGCTCTCTTTCAAACCTTTCAATCACAATTTCTCTCTCTTTAAGCCCTGAAATGATTTCATTGTAAGTGTCGTCTCTCATACCAAATATTTCTGGAGGAATAACACCAAAGGCACATCGCTGTTCCGCTATTAAACGAGCTATAATTGCCGCTGTAAACCCCGTAACTCTTGCCATAGAGGTAAATCCTCCCTTAGCTTCATCATAGAGGAAATACTTGATTTCTTTCTCTTTTTCTCCAGTTATGCCTTTTCCATAAACCTCCATTATTGAGAAGTCTTCACTTTCATACTGCATTAGAGGGGAAATAACCTTTAAGGTGAAATCTACATTCTCTGGCTTAAAGAATCCGAGCTCCCTTAAAACCTTCATCTTTTCTAAATGTCCCTTCCATCTTAAAGTCTTTTCTTCAAGGGTTTTTGCTCTAATAGTTTCAAGTAAAGTTCTCAATCCATCGCTAACGAACTCCTCGAACTTAAAATCTTTTATTTCAACACTCTCTATTTTTTCCAGAGGATCAACTTTTACAACCTGTCCCCTTTTAATTATCCTTGCCTCTCTCGTATACTCTTCAATTAAATCGTAAGGAGACCATGTGATCTTGTAATAAAGTGGTGGTTTTGGATCCTTAGGCAAGCCACCTACTCTAATAATTCCTTCCTCTAACTCATCAAGCTCTTGGTATATTCTTCCCAAAAAAATGTTGCTCAATCCTGGGGCAAAGCCAGCATCAACCACTATCGTTATTTGAGCTTTTTCTGCCTCTTCTCTAAGCTCCATTGGATCTTCGGGCATAAAGGAGATATCCACCAAATCCCTCTTAGCTTCTATAGCAGCTTTTAAAGTTTTGAATCCAAATCTTCCTGGCAAAGCTCCAATAATTAGATCAAACTTTTTCATTGAATTTACTAATTCATCAAATTTGCCTGCATTAACTTTTATTGGATTTGCAAACTCTTTAACTGCTTCGAGCCTTTCTTTGCTTATATCTCCAACCCATACTTCAAACTCCTTACTTAAGTCATAAGCTATTGCCTTCCCAACGTTTCCAGCGCCTAAGACGAGAACTTTCATTTTTTCACCCTCCTGCATTTTGACCAAAGATATATATAAGGTTCATCTAAAATTAAAATCATGCGTCTAAAGCTACCGAACCCATTGAGAAGAAGAAAGCTTCCCAAAGAGCTTCTAGAGAGTGGAGAAGTGAAATTAATGCATTTAAGTGACACTCCCGATAACATTTACTCATTCATCTTCAATCTACTTGAAAAAGTTGAACCGGAATATATAATCCACACAGGGGACTTAGTTGATAACATTAAGCTTGAAAGAAAACCAGAATTAAGGCAAAGGTATGAGAATTCTTTAAAAGCATTCCTTGAAATATTAGAGAACTCTGATGCTAAGGTTTATATTGTCCCTGGGAATGAGGATGATGTTGAAGTTTTAAGGAAATTAGCAAAAAGAACGAGAATTTTAAAGCCGGGAAGCATTTTAGAGATTGAAGGTCTTAAGTTAGCGGTTTCTCACACTCCAATTGAGCTTTTGGATATAAACAATGTTGACTTAAAGCTCTATGGACATAACTTCAAGATAATCCCAAAGGGTCTCAATGGTCTGCTTAATGTTAACTTTATACTATTTCCGAGCAAGAGAATTGTTAAGGTTAAATATCCAGATGGTACTAATTTTGAAAGAGGATATAAGCTTATGAGGGGGTTGTGATGAAGTTATTGAGATTTGGTGCTTCCTTAGTTTTTGCAAGGGCTTCTGACGTTGAAAAGGCAGAAAAATTCCTGACAAATCTTTTTGGTGTTTCAAAGATATCTGTTGACGATGCTCTAAAAAATAGTGGTGAGTTTGAAACCATAATATTCGTGACCCCGCTGGAAGAATGGAAAACGATACTAAACTTGAGGAGAGGAGCATTTTTAGTTAGAATGCGCTGTGATAGTGTTTTAAAGGAGTTGCTGAATTCTAAAGCCCCGATAGATAGGATAAACCTTGGACCTCATATGATTTTGCTTAGAATCCCTCAAGGTGTTGAAAAAGTCACAGAGATTATTTCTGAGAGATACAATGGGAAGGTGGTAAGCCTTGCAAGAGGCATTAATGAAGGGGAGGAGAGAGATACTCTCTTAATAATTACGGACAAAAAATTGACCTTGCCAGTAGGTGTGAGGGACTTAAAATCCATAGTGCTTGTACATGAGGATTTTGTTGACTTCTACAGAACATTGAGCGTAGATTTGCCTATTTTATTATACAAAGCCCTTCCAGAAGGTTGGAAAGAAATCGTCATTAGAATTTATGACACTGAAAAAAGGTATGAGGAGAACATTGAGAGACTTTTACTCGTGCTGGAAGATTTAGATTTGGGCTTTGTTATAAGTGAAGGCTGGGATTGGGATTACCCAAGACCCTTCATGAGGATCAGAGTTTACAAAGTAAAACTTATTACGTGGGAAGATCCTCTGAGAATTAAGTTCCTTCTCAAAGGGCTTGAGTACAAGGGATATAACAGATTTGCCGATATTGATGTTTTTGTTGAAGGTGAAAAGATACCATGGATCAAAGTTTCCAAAAAATTTAACTCAAAATTTGAGCTTGCAAAAGCCGCAAGAGAGGAGCTTGAAAAACTTTTAAGCGAGGGTGCGAAGAGAAAGCTTCATAAAATTGAAGCTAAGCTTTTGGGAGAAGAGAAAGATCTTCGATAGGAATTATGAATTCTCTCTCATGATCTTCAATTTTTGGCGACTTTTTAACTTTAATCATTAGCCTGTTGTCACAGAGTCTAATCGCCAAAACTCTTGTTGATGCCTCTTCCCATTCAGATAGTATCTCTTTTGGCAAGATATCCACATTTGCAAAATAAACACCAACTCTTGCTTTGTTTCCCAGGAAATTCTTTGCTATTCTTCCTATGTAGAGCTCAAAGACATTAATATCGTAACCGTGGAGTTTTGATAACTTATCTCCTCCGAGAATTAAAACGACTATTTTTGGAATTTTTGAATACATCTCGTTCACAGCTTGAATGAACTTATTTATATAAACCACAGGATCAGTGGATATATCAACCTTTTTTATTATCTTCCCAACTTCTATAGAACCACCACCTTTAATTACAGGCAGTTCTTCTAGTTTCTCTGTATCTGCACCTATTATCTTAAGGTTCTCAATAATAACATGAAAGCTATCTAAGATATCGATTATAAGTAAGGGAAGCTTTTTGTATCTAACGAATTCCGCAATACCCTCAAAAATAAGATGTATTGGATCTGTTGAGCTGTATTCGACCAAAACACTCTCTCCAAATTCTATGTTATCGATGTATTCAATTAGCTCCTTCTTGCTCACAGTATCACCTCTATCTTTTTTCCAATTTCAAAAATTATAGGGGATTTTTTAATAGTTAGAGCTTTTCCGTATTCTCTGATTTCTAGGACTCTCGTAGATAATTCTTCCCATTCTTTTATTGTATCTTTTCTTAGAATTTCGCAATTACTAAAAACTATAGATATCTTTCTTTTCCTTCCAATGTTTTTACGTGAAAGATTTTCAAAATAGCTCTCTAATGCAATTGGGTCGCTTTCATAGATTCTCAAAAGTTTATCAATCCCAATAACAAATATGAATGCAAAATCGCTTTTAACCTTTTTAAAGAATGAAGAAACTAATTGCTTGTATTCTTCTATGTACACAGGTATGTCTTCATGAACTCTGAGCTTTCCCAAAATTCTTCCAACCTCTATACCACCGCTCCCCTTTATTACATCTAAGTTATCAATTAAACTGACATCAAAACCCGCGATCTCTAAATGTTCCCTCAGCACATGCAAAGCATCAAATATATCGATAATTAAAATGGGTAACTCTTGCTCACTTATCCATTTTATAGAGGAATAAAACATCAACTCAGGATGATCAAGAGATGTATATTCTATTAATACACTTTCACCAGGCTTTAACCTTTCCAAAAACTCAAAGAGGTTAAATGGCATTTTGCTCACCTGAATATACTTTAAGTTTATTATGCTTTTCAAAACTTATATATTTTTTGTAAAGAGTAAAAGATTCTTACAATATATGTAAAATATGACAAAAATTATGAAAAGAATCTTTGAATAGTGTATCCATTTACTCTAATTTTTTAAGTTTTGTAACAAAAAAGCCGCTCGTTCTATGAGTGTCGGGATAAAAACGTCTACTCTTTGCGATATCCTCACTGAGCTCAATTCCAAAGGGGTTTGTTAAAGCAGGCTCTCCATATTTTAAAGGCAAAATCTCAACTTTAAAGTTATCTAAGACCCATTGGATGACGAATTCATTCTCTTCTGGCTCAAGAGAACAAGTAGAGTAAACCAAAATCCCTCCCTTTTTTAAATTCTCTAAAGCGACTTTGATCATCTTTATCTGCAAATTTTGACAAAATTTAACATCATCTAAGCTTCTGTTTGCCTTTCTCTCTGGATTTTTGTGAATAGTCCCACTACCTGTACATGGGGCATCGAGGAGAATTTTATCAAACTCTATATTGAGTTCACTGATATAAAGAGAAGATTTATGAAAGATTACTGTATTTGTAACTCCCAAGCGAGATAAATTGAGACGCATTTCTTTTAATCTCTCTTCTCCCACATCAAAAGCATAAATAATCCCCTCATTTTTCATTAGCTGAGCTAGGTGGGAGGTTTTTCCTCCAGGAGCAGCAGCCATATCGACAACAACTTCACTAGGCTTGGGATCTAGGGCAATAGGTGGATACATAGACGATGCTTCTTGTATATATAAAAGACCACCTAGATATTCAGGCGTTGAGCTTATTGAGAAAGGCTCTCTTGTTAAGCAAAAGCCCTCTTTAGCCCAAGGCACACGAACGAATTGAAAACCTTTCTTGTTTAGCATTTTTACAAGCTTTGGAACATCAATCCTTAGAGTGTTTACCCTAAAACATCTTGGTAAAGGCTTTTCCATAGCTTCAGCTATCTTTAAAGCTCTCTCACCCCAAAGCTCATAATAACGTTCAGCAAATTCCTTTGAATACCCTAAGCTAAACAGTTTTTCAATCATATATTGGGAGTTTGAGGCGGAGTTTATAGGTTTTTCTACTTTTCTGTGGATGATAGAGCTTCTTCAAGGGTTGGGAATTCCCTCCTAAGTAGGGAATACTCTTCTTTTTTGAATATACTCTTGGTTATAGGGACTAAAACTATTGTATTATTAAGAACACTGTAATCTTTGAGCAGAGTTAAAAACTTGAAAATACTATCAAATCCATTTTCTAAAATTAAATACTCAAGACCATCGAGAATTATGACCTTTGGCGTGTTGTCTCGTTTCATAAAATCTACCAAACTTTGCATCAGATACTCTAATCTACGTGGATGAATATGATTCTCTCCCTCCACTTTAGTTAGCCATAAAATTGGAACTCTTCTAAGGTTAATCTGTTTCCTAATTATCTCAGGTGGTTTTCTTGTAATTATAACTCCAGCTCTTCCCTTTAAGAGCTCAAAAACTGCAGAATCTGGAGTTCTAGGACATTCACAAAGATAAACCCCAACAGGAATTTCTCTCTTTGCTTCACCACTGATTTCAATAACACTTGGAATCAAAGTGTATCTTTTTGTAAGGGTCTGAATAAGAGATACCCATGCATAGATGAATATTAAAGTAAACAAAAATACAACGGTGTTGGCGAGAAAGTTTAAAAGCTTTGCAATATCTTTGCTTATACCTATTACACCAGCGCGATCTAAATTCAAGGGTAGGAAGAGAAATTTTGTGATGGCATATAATATAAAACCGAGTGTTATATAATCATAGAATCTGCCAAGATATGGGAACTTTTCATGGAATATTCTTCTAGCTCTTAGTGTAAATGCTGCAAGAATAACACGCATAATAGCGTTAACAACAGATATTATTGCGCCTGGCCAATCTGTCATAGCCCATCAATTAGTTTATAACTTGCTTATATTTTAATTTTTTGGCAATAAATTAAAAGAAAAATACGCAAAATCAGAGCTTAATTCCACCCATGATTAAAGCTAAGGCGGCTTTTTGTGCGTGTAGTCTGTTTTCTGCTTGATCCCAAACAACGCTATTTGGTGAGTCTATAACTTCATCAACTACCTCTTCTCCTCTGTGTGCTGGGAGGCAGTGCATGAATATGTAATCTTTCTTTGCATGCTTTACAAGCTCTGGATTAACCTGGAATGGCTTGAAGATTTTCTTTCTCATTTCTGCTTCAGCCTCTTGTCCCATTGAAGCCCAAACATCCGTATAAATTACATCAGCGTCTTTAACGGCTTTTACTGGGTCATGTAATAGCTCAAAGCTTCCTCCACTTTCATTGGCATTTTTCTCCGCCCACTTAATGACTTTTTCATCTGGTTCATAACCCTCTGGAGTTGCGACAACTACCTGCATTCCCAATTTAGTCCCTGCAATCATCAATGAGTGGGCAACGTTGTTTCCATCACCAACATAAACAAGCTTAATTCCCTCAAGCCTGCCCTTCTTTTCTTTGATTGTCATTACATCAGCTAAAGCTTGGCATGGATGCGAAAAATCGCTTAGTCCATTAATTACGGGAACACTTGCGTATTTGGCTAAGTCTTCAACATCTTTGTGGGCATAAACCCTAGCCATAATTCCATCAACGTATCTGCTCAAAACCCTTGCAGTGTCAGCTATTGTTTCTCCTCTCCTTAATTGCAAGTCTTGAGCACTTAAATACAATGCATAACCGCCCAATTGGTACATTCCAACTTCGAAGCTAATCCTTGTTCTCGTTGAGGGCTTTTGGAAAATCATAGCTAAGGTTTTACCTTCCAAAACTCTATGGGGTTTTCCTATTTTGTTCCAGATTTTCATCATTTCAGCTGTTCTAAGAATTGTCTCTATTTCCTCTCTTGTAAAGTCTTGTAAGCAGAGAATATCTCTTCCAGCTAAGCTTACTACCATTGATACCACCATTAAAGAGTTGATTGAGCTTTTTAATAACTATTTCGTCGCTAAAAAATATCATTTAACGAAATTTTTCAAAAATTCATGGATAATTAGTTGATAAATGTAAAAGTTCGGTTCTCTTTTGCTTGCTTAACTTTTTTGATAAAGCTAATAAGCTTTTGAGGTAGTTAACCTTTTGGGGATTTTCATGGATAGAATAAAAGTTAAGCTCATAAACTATACTCCAAGACCCTTGGAAACGATAACATGGGCTGCTTTGATAAGCTACTGGGATAAATGGGAGAGCGAAGCCTTTGAAAGGACAACAAAAGCAGATGTTGAGAAGCATTTACCGAAAATTCTAAGCTTTGGACACGAAAGCATTTTGGAGCATGCAACGTTTACTTTTGCGATTGAAGGCATTTCTAGGGTGTGTTCTCATCAATTAATTCGCCATAGATTGGCGAGCTACACACAGCAGAGTCAACGCTATATAAAGCTCAATCTTGAGGATGTCGAGGAGACCTTTGTTGTCCCAAAATCAATTAAGGAGAACCCTGAACTATTTAAAGAGTGGAAGAAGCTAATGCAAGAGTCTATAGAGCTTTACAGAAAGAGCATCGAGCAAGGGAAGCACCAAGAAGATGCTCGTTACATTCTCCCCCAAGCAGTTAGGACAAAAATCGTCGTTACAATGAACCTTAGGGAACTCAAGCATTTCTTTAAGCTTAGAACTTGTGAAAGGGCACAATGGGAAATTAGAGAAATTGCCTGGAAGATGCTTGAGGAAATAGTGAATGTTGAAGAGCTTAAGCCAATAGTAAAGTGGGCTAAACTTGGACCTTCCTGTATTCAATTGGGGTATTGCCCTGAAGGTAAATTAATGCCAGAAGGATGCTTTAAGAGAACTAGAGAGAAGTGGAGAAAGGTTGCAGGAGGAGATTAATATCTTTCTTCTTTTAAAACCTCTTCTAAGGCTTTCTTTAGCTCGTCATAACTATCTTCGATTGCTTGTGGGATCACTTTTGTATCGGCTAACACTGGCATGAAGTTTGTATCACCGTTCCATCTTGGCACTATGTGCATGTGGATGTGATCCTCTATTCCAGCTCCAGCCACTCTTCCAATGTTGAAACCCATATTAAATCCTTCTGGCTTCATTGCCTTTTTTATAGTTTTTATCATCAATTGAGCAAGTTTCATGATCTCTAAAAGCTCTTCATCACTCAAATCTTCGAGGTTTCCAACGTGTCTATAAGGGGCGATCATAACATGACCGGGGTTGTAGGGATAGTTGTTCATTATTATAAAGGCTTTCTCTCCTCTGTATAGGATAAGCCTTTCCTTATCTCTATTCTCCTTTGGAAAATCACAAAATATACAGCCGTCATGCTTTGGAGAGCGGATGTATTCAATGCGCCAAGGTGCAAATATTAGCTTCATATCCTCACCCCTATGTCTATTCCTTGTTCTTTCAGCTTCTCAGTTAGCCTTTTCATTAAGTCCTCCATTATTAAACTTACCGTTTTTTCAACTTCAATATTCTCTAAGATGGGTATATTGCACTCCTTAGCTTTTTCTATTAAAAATTCCTGAATCTCTAAAATCTCATCTAGGTGCTTTATATAGTATTCCGCTGGTCTTAAACTTTGCAATGACCTTGCATAAAATCTAGAGATTAAATCCTCTTTGTTCTTCACTATTATTATGTACATAAAGCTTAAGTCTGTCATTTCAACGTATCCTGGAACGAGGTGAATACCTTCAACTATAGCGTTAAATCCTTCCTTCTGTGAACGTTCTATTATTGCGTTTATACCAACAGATACGTGGCTAACTTGTCTCTCAAAACCATAGATTGTTGGTGAGATACCTTTTAAAGGAGCTCTGAGAACCTTCCAAACCATGAAGGAGGATGTGTGAATTGAGGGAAGAAGGTCTTCTGTTACAAGCCTTCTCATTACCTCTCTAATAGTATCCGTACCAATAACAGTTCTAATTCCTAATCTAAAGGCTAATTCTGTTGCTATTGTGCTTTTCCCAACTCCAGTTGCCCCACCAAGAAGAAGTATTATTGGCATTTTCAATTTCCTAAAGTTGCTCCAAAATAAATAGCGTTGAGCTTCTTTTTCTAATCCATGCTCTAAAAGTTTTTGATAAGCAGCTTCTCTAATTTCATCCTTTGTCACGATTTTTTTCTTCTTTTTTGCAAATTCTTTAAGAACCTCAGTAGCTATAGAATAGGCTATACCAACATCAACACCAGCTGAGGTAATAGAACGAGTCAAAATTCCTCTTGAAAAGGGCAATCTAATTTTCTCATCTTTAACAATGATCATGAAACCACCAAAAAGAACTATAAGTGAAGAGTATTAAAATTTATTGGTAAAAAGAGAGTAGAAAGCTCACAAGGATGAGAGAACCTTGGTTGTCACGTCATTACCTTCTTTGTCATAAATTCTGTAGTAGCTCTTGCATGGGAATTTCATGCTTGCTCTTCTCATTGCCTCAAGAGCAAACTTGATGTGTTGTGGATTTACCCACACTGTTAAAATCTTTTGATCTCTCTTTAATCTTGCGGCTAATCCTATTGGTTTGCCAAATGGTCTTCTCATACCGTTACCGTAACGGTCAGCCTTTCTTCCTGTAGCCATTGGGTTTTCTCTTAAAACTTGGAATGGATAGACTCTAATCTTGAAGTGATAGTTACTTCTACCAACGTTCTTTTGGAGATACCTGTTGACTTGAATTCTCACCGCTTCTAAAGCGTTTTGTCTAATTTGAACTGGTTCAGCAGTATGCAAACTTATCTCATACTCAAACTCAGCACTTAGGTTCCCCATGTCAAACATCGTAATTCTTGGGCCTGGGGCACCTCTAATATATTCTCTTCTTGTGTAAGCAGGCTTATCAACGTACTTGTCAATTTTTGCTGGTCTTAATCCCATCTAACTCACCTCCAGATGAGCATGATACCTATGTTTAAAAACTTTACAGGGCTTATAAAAGTTTTGGGTTTTAAAGGCATTTAATTTCCAGACTTTCTAACGCTTGAGTGCTGAATTTATAAACTTTTCTTTACTTCTTAAAGCGTTGGCAACAGTATTCTTTTTATACGATATTGAGAGTATCTTTCTAACGAGGTGACATTTATGCAGTATGAGGATGCAGTCAAGGAAGTTTACGAAATTGTTAAGCCCAAGTACAAGCTCTTCACAGCTGGACCTGTTGCATGTTTTCCAGAAGTTTTGGAGATAATGAAAGTTCAGATGTTCAGTCATAGGGCAAAGGAGTATAAGATAATCCATAGAGACACATTGGATAGGCTAAGAAAGTTCCTTGAAGTTGAGGATGGGGAGATAATAATATTCCCAAGCTCTGGGACTGGATTTATGGAAGCTGCTATTAGGAATGCAGTATCTCTAAATGGTAAAGTTTTGGTTACAATAATTGGTGCTTTTGGAAAAAGATTTGCTGATGTAGTTGAGTCCAATGGAAGAGAGGCAATAAAGTTGGAATTTGAACCTGGAAACCCAGTTGATCCAAATGCTTTAGATGAGGCTTTACAAAAAAATAAAGATGTTGAAGCAGTAACTATTACCTATAACGAAACATCAACAGGTGTTTTAAATCCCCTCCCAGAATTGGCTAAGGTAGTTAAAGAACACGATAAATTGCTTTTTGTTGATGCTGTCAGTGCGATGGGTGGTGCGGATATTAAGTTTAGTAAGTGGGGAATTGACGTTGTCTTTGGAAGCTCTCAAAAAGCCTTTGGCGTTCCTCCTGGATTAGCAGTTGCAGCTATAAGTGAAAGGGTTTTTGAAATTGCAGAGAAAATGCCAAACAGAGGCTGGTACTTTGATTTGCCTTTATATAGGAAGTTTAACAAAGAAAAGGATGGAACTCCTTCAACACCACCAATGCCACAATTATTTGGCTTAAACGTTGTTCTGAGAATCATAGAGAGGATGGGCGGAAAGGAAGAGTGGCTTAAGATGTATCAAAAGAGGGCTGAGATGATCAGGGAAGGTGTAAAAGAAATAGGTCTGAATCTTTTAGCTAAGCCCGGCTATGAAAGCCCAACAATCACAGCGGTGCTAACTCCAGAGGGAATAAAAGGTGAGGAAATCTACAACGCAATGAGAGAAAGGGGATTTGAATTAGCAAAGGGTTATGGTAAAGGAATTAAGGAGAAGACATTTAGGATTGGGCACATGGGCTACATGACCTTTGAAGTTATTCAGGAGATGCTCGACAATCTAAAGGAAGTTATAGATGAGTTAAAGAGAAAGAAGGGACTTTAGGTAATTTTTTCCAATTTTATTTTTCCACTATCTTCAATAACTTTGTAAATTGCATTGACTTTTCTCGCATGGGTTCTGAAATCAAATGCTAGCTCAACAACTATTTCAAATTCTTTCAAAGTTTCGTCATCAATCCTTAGCCAGTGCTTTATTTCATCAACTAAATCTTTGGAGAGAACTAATGATGAGATTATGAACGGATAGTCTTCAATAAGCTCTTTTAATATCAGAGGGATGTCAACTGTATGGATGGTATCTATTATAACATAGTCGGGGTTTAGCTTTTTTATTTCCTCTATGACTTCCTTACTCCTCTCAACCAAGCTTTTTCCATCAAATTCTGTGCTTATTACTTTAATATTTTCCTTAAATGGCTTAAATTCATTGTAAGCTGTTACAACACTAATCTTCCAATTGTCTGGTATCAAGTGTATAGCTGCCTCTATTAGTTTGGTTTTTCCTGCCCTGTTTCTTCCAACTACAAGGATATCGCTTTTCTTTAAAAGAGCAGTCTTTATAATTTCAAGCTGCTCGAGGTTAATTGTCCCATATCTAAGTAAATCCTCTGGAGTAAAAATATACACGCCCATTGTATATCCCCATAAGGATATTCCGCCGCTTTTGTTATAATATTATCGTAATCAGCCTTTAAAAGATGTCAATTATTCTACAATTATTCGACATATATTCAAAAATCATAAATACTCACTGTAGATTTTGGTCTTAATTCCGAATTTTTCTGCATAAGTGACATAAACCCCAAGTGCATGTCAAAGATTAGGTGATAAATATGAACGCAGTTCAACTTGTTAGTAGGGATATTGCTCCAGCAATTAGTGTACAAACGAAGGTAGTTGACTATATGACAGACTTTTTCGTGAAGAAGGGCTTCAAATGGCTTTTGCCAGTGATGTTAAGCTCAATAACTGATCCGCTTTGGCCAGATCCAGCAGCAGCAAAGATGAAAGCACCAGAAATTGAAGCCTATGGAAGTAAGCTTAAGCTAATGCATAGCATGATTTTGCATAAGCAATTAGCCATTGCAATGGGCTTGGAAAAGATATTTGTCCTCTCACCAAACATAAGACTTGAGGAGAGAGACAGAGATGATGGGAGACATGCATATGAGTTCACACAATTAGATTTTGAGATTGCTTATGCAACGATGGATGATGTGATGGGCTTAATTGAAGAATTAATCGTTGGACTTTTCGATTATGCAAGAGGGCTAGAAGAACTTAGTGAGCTTGGCAGGGAGATACCTAAGGTTAAGGCTCCGTTTAAAAGGTTTACTCTTGGAGAAATTGAGGAAGAGTTTGGTGACGAGGAAAAGGCAAGCAAAGAGATAGGTGAACCATTTTGGATTACAGATATTTCAAGAGAGTTCTATGATAGGGAAGACCCAGAAAAGCCAGGGCACTTTAGAAACTACGACTTGATTTTGCCTGAAGGTTATGGAGAAGTTTCAAGCGGTGGAGAAAGAGAATGGCAATATGATGTTATCCTTAGAAAGCTCAAGAGCGCTGGTTTAAGCTTGGAAGCCTTTAAGCCCTACTTGGAAATTGCAAAGGCTGGAAAACTTAAGCCCTCAGCCGGTGCAGGGATTGGTGTTGAGAGATTAGTTAGATATCTCGTTGGAGCCAAGCACATAGCTGAAGTTCAGCCCTTCCCAAGAATTCCTGGAATTCCCGCAATTATTTAAAGCTTTTAAACCTCTTTTTCTAATCTTTTTTTGGTGGGAAAATGATAATCTTAGATAACCATATGCATGTTGATCCTTATCACGGATACTTTTTGGAGGCTGTTAAAGACTTTTATAGGGCTGGAGGAACGCATTTAATTGTGGTATACAAAACTGCCCACGACTATGGCTTTGAAGGAGCAAAAGCTGAAGATTTCATGGGAGCAATGGACTTTCACATAACCTTAGTTAATAAGATAAATAAAGAAACAAAAGTTAGAGCCTTTGCAGTTGTTGGTGTTCATCCAGCAGAGTTTGTATATTTAGCTGAAAAGAAAGGCTTAGAATACGCCAAAAATGAAGTTATGAAAGCTTTAGAATACTCCCAAAAGCTCTGTCTTGAGGGGAAAGCGATAGCTATTGGTGAGATTGGAAGACCTCACTTTGAAGTTAGCAAGGAAATTTGGGAAGCTAGCATTGAAATAATGAAATATGGCATGGAATTAGCTAAGGAAATTGACTGTGCTGTTCAATTGCACACGGAGAGTTTCAATGAGGAAAAGTTTAGAGAACTTGGCAGGATTGTTAAAGATGTTGGAATAAAGCCTTATAAAGTTGTTAAGCACTATTCACCACCTCTAGTTAAAATTGCCGAGCAGGTGGGAGTTTTCCCTTCGATTTTAGCTAGCAAAAGGACTATTATGGAAGCGATAATGCAGGGAAATAGATTTTTAATGGAAACGGATTACATCGACGATAAAAAAAGACCGGGAGCAGTTTTAGGACCAAAAACAGTGCCAAAGAGAACTAAAGCATTTTTACAACAGGGAATTTTTAGTGAGGAAGATGTTTACAAGATTCATGTTGAGAATCCGAAAAAGGTTTATGGAATTGAGCTTGAAGAATAAAAGAAAACAAAGGGTCACAAGTGTTGAATTGGTGTTTCTGCACCACAGGCTTCACATTTGAGGAAGTGGAACCTTCCTCTCTTAATGATTTTTGTATCTGGTGCTCCACAAACTGGACAAATAACATATTCTTTGAGATATTTCTTCATTTTGTTTCCAATTAGATATGGAGTAAAGCGCCCTTGCAATATTACTCTCCTTCCCTCCAAGCTTCCAGCAGTTGCAACTTCTCTCAAGATAAACTTTAGTAGATGCTGAGGATCTCTATTTAGAGCATCTGCAATATCTTTGAAGTTTTCAATGATTGTTTTATTTCCTTCTATTGTAACAATAGCCGCTGGAACTTCAAATCTTGAATCATGGTGCTTAACATTCTCTGGGAGTTCATCATAAGCTTTTTCTAAGAGCTTTTCATAATCGTAATAGTCATATCCTCCTGTCATTTAATCACCTCCACTATGCTACACGATAGAATCCATCTTTTGGCATATAAACCATTCCATCAGTCATCAATCTTTCAATAATTTTTCTCGCCTCACTTCTATGAATGTTATACCTCTCAGCTTCTTTAAGAATTTCGTCTATAGGTGCTCCATTTTCAGTGAAGTTTTCTAACTCTTTAATGATCTCCAATATCCTATCGATCTTATTTATCTGCCTTGAGGATTTGCCCACTTCAAGGATTGAAATGTCTAAGAATCCTTCTTCATCCATTGCGACTTGCTTTAACGTGTATTCAATTAGCCTTATTGCATCCTGAGCATCTTCCCTCGTTACAACCTCACTTAAACGCATCCTTGCTCTAGCTTCGCTTAGCCTTATTAATGCCTCTAATTGACGGGGTGTTATGGGTATTGGCTTTACTCCTTCTTCATTTCCACTTCTTATCTTTCTCCTCATCTTCACATAGTAATGCAGAATCTCATCCATTGCTTCTCTGCTCAATACTGGATGAATATTCTTCCTAGCGTAGGCAATGTATTTTTTGAGCAAGTCATAGGGGATTTTAGGTGCTACTGCCTCTGCTTCTCCCCTTCTAACCTTTAGAATATGCCTGGCTATTTCAGAGTCTAACCTTTCATTTGGCTCGTCAATTAGGACAAATATTAAATCAAATCTGCTTAAAAGGGTTGGAGGTAAATCGAGTTGTTCTGGTAAAGGCTTGAGCTTATTGAATCTTCCATACTTTGGATTTGCAGCTGCAATAACGGTTGTTCTTGAATTTAGAGTTGCTGTAATACCTGCCTTGGAGATGCTAACACTTTGCTGCTCAAGTGCTTCATGTATGGCACTCCTATCTTTATCGCTCATTTTGTCGAACTCATCAATACAATTATGGACTATTATACCCTCTGCAACAAAATTGTGAAATTCTGGAACGTACAAGTCATATACATAACCATCGTAAGGAACTTCCTCTATACTGATAATTTCATCGAGGAAGTAATCTCTATTAGCTAGAGCTTTAAGCAGATTTAATGTATGAACGTCAAGATGTATTGAAAGTTTCTCAAGTAGTTTCTTTATTTGAATTCTACTTGGGGGATATCTTTCATTTGCATAAGCGTATAGCGTACTCCATAATCCCTCCTTTTGAAGTATAGTTGAAGGCACACTCCTTATGATCCTTCTTGCTATTTTTGCAACAATTTTTGAAGGAACTTTGTCGCTGGAAGATGAAACTTTATGCTTCTTGATTGGTAAGTCCTTAACTTTTACACTATATTGCTTAATGGCTTTTATTAGATTTTCAATGTCCTCTCTCCCTGTAATTCTTATTCTATTAACACTTTTACTCCTAATTAGTTGTGAATAAATATCAAACCTTCTTAGTGCAAGCATGAATGCTTTGTCTTTTTCTTCATCATTAGAAAGCAGAAATTCAACATGGACAACTTGATACTCTTTTTTACCATTATTCGAGGTTTTTATTGAAATACATCCGTCAGAGTCTAATGTTCCAGCTATGAAAGCTTTTAGTGCCTCATCATCAAGTTTAAAGAGATTTTCAAAGTTATTTTGAATTAGATATTTGTATAGGTATACTAGAAGTTGTGAGTCAATATGGAAAATAATATTCTCACTTTCGATATTTTGTTCATTAATCTTGTTCTTTGTCCTTCTTTTATATTCTTTAAGATCTCCTTCATAAAACGTGGAGAATACGCTTTTTATAGCTTCTATTTGCTTCTTGTGAGCGGTAGATTGAACAATGAATATGGTCGCCCTTCTTTTACTTTCTTGGATCCATCCATCTCCATAAACAAAGCCTAAAAAGTAAGCGAGTTCAGGTGTTATCGTTGCAACTTTAAGTTTATCTCCCCTAAACTTCCTTCCAAAGGCTAAAGGTCTTTCTTTCCATTTTTCATAAATTCCTAAGTCCTTTAAAATCTGTTTAAAGGTTTTGACGCTCATTTGGCTTCTTCCTGAAAGAACATCCTTCGAAATATTGTATTTTCTATTAAACTCTGCTAAGTTTTTAAACTTCCTTAAAATTTCAATCTTAAGTTCCTCTTTTTCTTCTTTTGTAAGCATGACCTTCCAATTATCTGGAATGATATCAAGGATGTATGTCTTTTCTTTAATGCTTGGTAGTTTAAGAGGAGCAACAATCTTATCTCCAGCTTTAAATTTCTGAGCTTCTTTCCATTCTAAAGTCTCACCATCAATTAACAGGTGGTCTGGTGTTAGGGTTATTTCATTACCCGATTTAAACTTAATTTTCAAAAGTTCCCCTTTCCAATGTTTTCTTCTTAATATCGTTGCTTTGGTTTTTGTTGTTTTTATATCTCTTAGAGAGAGGGAAATAACATCTTCACTTATTTCTTGGATATCCACTATCTCATCTTTTGTTTTTGCTTTATAGGATTGTGAGAGATCAAACAGCTCTTTAATCCTTACATATTTGTTATTCACTAAAACTCTTGAATCTGGATGAAGACATGCGATTCCTCCATCTGCTAAAACCAAAACACCAGCTTCTAGGACCCAAGAGCCTGTTAGCTCATCGCGTACAGCTGCTGCAGTCAAACCGGCTGCTGAGCTAGACTTGCCACTTGTATAAATTGCTCTCGGAGCTAAGTTGGCGATATAACGTAAAAGCTGGCTATTATGAACAAAAATGTCATTGGCAATGAAGTTGTGATGTTCTGGAACTTGGAGATCATAAACCCACTTGTCTTTTGGTGTATAAACTTTAATTTCTTCAATTTCGTCCCATAAGATATCTGAATTAGCGAGGAGCTTTAAAAGTTCTATTTTTTTCTTAATATTTTCATTAGTTCCTCTGTTACTTGCAGCTTCTTCGAATGTTTCAGCTATTATCATGAGGTTCTTTCTACTTGGTCTTCTATCGTTTCTTTCATAGTGAAGGTAAGTTGAACGATTTATACCAACTTCAAATTGAGAAAGCCCTAAAGATTTCCTTACCTCTTTTAGAATCTCTCCTAAATAGGGCAAAACATCAATGTTTGGATTATTTTTTAATCCGTTTTTGATTATTTTTTCTAAGCGTTCTTGTTTTTCTTTTACAGTGAACCCAATTTCTTTATAAAACTTTAAAACGTTTCTTCCTGTTATTGTTAATCTGTAATATGTTTTTCTAATAGATTTTGGCGAATTTGAGGCTCTTGCTTTTGTCTCATGAAGTTGAGATATTATTCCAAATCTGAGCAATAAATGTCGAATGTTCTCAAGAAGCTCCTTTGAAGCAGATGTTACTACAATTTTAAATCTATCTTTTGAGAGACTTCCTTCAGCATCAAAATAGGCTGACAGAAATGATCTGAGTTCATCTTTACTGCATTTAAAGAGCAACTTTGGAACTTTCTTTTCACTCGATTTTCCAACAGCACCAAGTTTTTCTAAGAAGTTGTAGAGCTCAATACTGCTAACATAACTCTCTCTAGCTTTTTTTCCTTTATGCGGTCCTCTGAGTGCGGGATTTAATCCCAAGTTCATTAGATATTCGTAAACTCCACCTAACAGACTTTCATCATTATTTGTAAAGAATATTGTTGCACTTCCACTGTTACTCTTTTGAGCATACCCTTCTCCGATTAAGAGTCCAATAAATCTCCAGAATTCTGGGTTCGTTTTCTTTGGAACTCTCAAACGAACTGCATTATTTGATTTTGACTTTTCAAAATTAATATTTAATGGTTGTTGTTCCCCGAAATGATAAATCCTTCTTGGAACTGCAATTAAATCACCAGCATTTAGATCCCTAGCACTTTTTGTCTTAAATTGTCCATTTTCAAATGTGAAGAAAGGATGTGTTGGCGTGACGTTTATTTCTCTTCCTGTCTTAGTCTTAATTTTGAGCATTCTCTCTGGTGCTTTTCTTTTCCATGCAATATTTGCTTTAGCTTTTATAACCTTTAGAGTTCTAGCGTCTAAAGCATAGATCTCTAAATCAATTGGTGCATAAACTCCATCATCCACTTTCCCAAGCGTCCCATCTCTTTCTGCCAGCTTGATCGCTTCTTCTACTATTTTGCCAATTTTCTCTAGACTTCCATTGGCTAATAGAACCTTTGTATTATAATCAACACACTTAGCTACGCCCGGATCTCCAACCAAAAGAACATGGCTCTCTCCTCTAAGTTTTGTTCCATCTGGGAGCTGCTTGGTAACTCCTCCAAATAATGCCAAAGCAATTCCTTTCTTCTCTTCCTTTAAGCCATAGATAGCCGGGGCAATGGAATCCACTATTGCGTCAATTATATCGGGTCTCTTTGCCAATTCCCTAATCTTTTGCTCGTCTTCTGGCGTTATCTCCAATTCCTCGATCTCTTTGCTCAATTGTTCAATATGATTGACTTCGAGTATTTTCTTAAAAATCGGTCTCTTCTCTCTAGCTTCAAGGATTACCCTTAAGATTCCCGTTATTACAACTCTATCACCGGGCAAAGCAACATCCACCAAGTCATCTAGGAGAATTGCATCAATAAAACGTGGCATTTGACCTCCTTTTAAGCTTTCGGGTCTGTCTTGGAGTCTAAAAGTTTGGAGATTTATAAAGCTGCTCTTATTGACATCTAAATCGATGTTTCTGCTTCCACAATTTTCACATCTACTTGGCTTTGCTATTTGTTTGAAAGGTCTTTGAATTCTAATCATCTCATTACCACAATCTTTACACACAAAAACTGCTCTATTAACGTAAGGTTTGACCTCACTTACTCTCGTTATAATTCCATCAACCTGGATTAGTTTGTTTATATGTTCACTGCCTATTTCTTTAACAAGGAGGGTTTTTGATAGGTTATAGAACCTTGGATGCAGAATAAATTCCTCATCGAAGTCTTCAATTAGAATGGTTCTTAAAGCGTCTTCAGCAGCTAAGATGGCTTCCTCTGGATTGTCAATTACTTCCTTTGCAAGTTCAGGATTATAAGAATTCAAATGAGCCCAGTCAATTGAAATTGAGCGTTTGGGAACTGTAGTGAGCACATCTTTTATTCTATTTTTATACACCCTATTTCCTTTTGAGTCAGAGTAATTCCTAAAGAATTCTAAAAAGCCTTTAATCATCTCTTCCCTTTCCATCACTCCTCACCAAGCCAGGATATTCTAATTTTTGACATCTTTAAGTAGAGTTCTCTCTCCTTTGGGGCAAGTCTGCTAAGAATCTCTAAGCTATTTGGTCTGAGCATGACGGCTTTTAAAATTTTGTTAAAACGTATCCTTTTTAAATCGTCATACTTGCTTTTTAAATTGCTTAGCTTTGCTAAATATGCCTTTAATGCTTCTGGAGATAGATATTGAGGATTTTCAAGGATCCTATTCAGGTAATAAATGTAAAACTCAGCTCTATCGTAGAGAGTCTCATCGATATCAACTAGAGGTCTGTTATCTTTTTCGTCACCAATTGCTTTATCAAGTTCAATAATTATTTTCTCAACCTCATCAATAATTTCAACTATTCCACTTTCAAAGAGTTCCTTGGCTTTCCAGTCTTCCATGAGAACCATATCTCCTGGTTTCCATTCTCCAAATGCCTTCAAAATCTTTACAGGTATTACAGCTCTCCCCATAAACATGAATCTCACCTTTGTTGGAGTAATTTTTTAAGAGTTTATGGCTATTCGCCACAACTCTATTACCTTGCATAAATGATTGATACTTTAAGATATTAAATGTTGTCCTCAAATACATTATAGTGCAAATGGTTTTAAACGCATGGTGTATAGTTTAAACGGTGGTAATATGAAAATTGGGGTTATGAGTGATACTCATGATAATTTGCCAGCAGCAGAAAAAGCAGTTGAACTGTTTAATAAGGAAGGCGTGGAATTGGTGATACATTGCGGAGATTATGTAGCACCTTTTGTTAAAAAGGTGTTCTCAAAGTTAAAAGCTCCTCTTAAAGGGGTCTTTGGAAACAATGATGGAGAGAAAAAGGGTCTGAAGAATGTTTTAGGGATAGAAGATGAAATCCTTGAGTTGAATATTGGGGGAATAAAGATAGCGGTTCTTCATGGAACTGACGAGAGGATTGTTGAGGCTTTTGTAAGGAGTCAGCTTTATGACATTGTGATAAGAGGACATACCCATAAATACGAAATAAGAGAAGTTGGAAGGACTATATTACTAAACCCCGGTGAAGTTTGTGGATATGTTACAGGAGTTAAAAGTGTTGCCTTTATTGATATAACAAAAAGGGAGATCAAGATCGTTAATTTGGAAACAGGTGAACCTTTAGGCTTTATGAGCATATGACCCTTAATTTTAAGTATTTTAAGAGAAAAACCTAATAAAATTCAAATGTTAAAGATAGTTGGGGATAAGGAAATGTCTGAAGATGAGCTTTTGATTCCGAAGGAACGCTACGATTCAGTTATTTTTATAGGGGTTAAAAGGGATGGAAGTGTAGAATTTATCAAAGTTTATGGTAGTGATAAGGAGAAAACTCTAGAAATTTTAAATCGTTTTTTTCACCAACAAAACTTGTATCCACAGGATTATCTCATAGTTGATGAAGGTTATGAGGATGTAAGTGGAAAAGCGGTTATCAGCACAAGAACAGAGGAAAAGTTGTCTGCTTATCTATCAAGATTAGGTTTAAAATTAGTCTCAAATGGTGTGCTGTATCTTAAAGGAACTGATAAGTTGTATCAAATCACAGTGGTGACAAATGAGTTTCTAGAGCTGCTAAAAAAGCTGTCGCAGAGACATGAAGAGAGAAAGACTCAGGAAGAATTGGAAGAGATTGAACCTTATATCGATTTAAGTGCTCTTCCTCCTGAAGAGATTCCTCAAGAATATCTCAGCTCATTAGAACTTTTAGAGCTAAGAGAGGATTCTTTAATAATAAATGAAGCTGAAATAGACATTGATAAGATTCTTGAAAAATGCGTTAAAGGGCAGGTCAAAATTCCAAGATACTTAGAATTTGGAGATGGGGTTCTTCAGGTTTTTGATGAAAAGCTTCACGAAAAGGTATCTTCTAAAGTTGAGTGGGTTTTAGTAAAGACTCCGCTAATATTTTGGGACTCTTGTGTGGATGATCTAGATGAATTCAAGTTTAAAAAAGTTGAAGAAAATGTCTATTCAGTTCCCTTGTTTTTTAAAGCCTACAAAGGTTATCTAATACTTTCAGAGCCTCCAATAGAGCTTGTAAAAAAGCTAAGAAAAATTAAACATAGGGGATATGTCAAGTTTTCCATCGGATCAAAATATTATAAAATTCCCGTGGACTTCACTTTGGTCGTTGAGACAAAGGATTCTCAAAAATATAATGATTTGGGTTTTCCTGTTATCATAAGGTTTCCAAAGTTTGATGAAGACTTGATGAGGGAAATGCTGCAAAGGAAATTTAGAGTTGAGTTGCCTTTCTCTGTTGTTAGACGCATACCTCGAGAATACCGCACCATGGTTGCTTTTAAAAATCTTGTCAAGCTGTTTGAAAAACTTAAAGCTAGAGCTCCAGAGAAGGAAAACTTAGAGCTTTTAAAAGAGGCTTTGCTAATCATGATTGGTGAGCACTAATGAAGGTAATAGATGGGAGTTATGGTGAGGGAGGGGGTCAAATACTAAGAACTTCAATTGCTTTGTCAGCAATAACTGGAGAGCCTATAAAAATCATCAACATTAGGGCGAACAGACCAAATCCCGGTTTGTCTAATCAACATTTATATGGAATTTTAGCGGTTAAAGAACTTTGTAATGCTCGGGTTAAAGGTGCTAAGCTTAGATCAACGACTTTGGAATTTTATCCAGGAAAAATTAAAACAAAGCATATAAAGGTTCCAATTAAAACCGCAGGGAGCATTACCTTAGTTTTGCAAGCTCTTTTACCAGCTATGGCTTTTAGTAATGGAGAAGTGACTTTTGAAATAACTGGTGGGACTGACGTTCCTTGGTCTCCTCCAGTAGATTACCTAAAGCATGTAACCCTCTATGCTTTAGAAAAAATAGGAATAAGAGCTGAGATTGAGATAAAGAGGAGAGGACATTATCCGAGAGGTGGAGGATTAGTAGTTGGGAAAGTTGAGCCTTGGGAAGAGAGGAAGGAGCTTATAGTAAAGAAGTTCACAAAAATAGAGAGCTTTGAGGGAGTAAGCCATGCTGTAAGGCTACCCTCTTACGTTGCAATCAGACAAGCAAAAGCTGCAAAGGAAGTTCTAACGAAACATTATCCAAAAATACCTGTGAAAATTGATGAGGAATTTTATGAACCTCAAAAGGATTTTCATTTAGGTCCTGGGAGCGGGATAGTTATTTGGGCAAATACTGATGTTCTTAGGTTGGGAGGGGATAGCTTAGGTAAAAAGGGAAAACCAGCGGAAAGAGTGGGAAGCGAAGCAGCTTTGGAATTAATTGAGCAGTTAAAGTCAGGTTATGCAGTTGATAGATTCTTGGGGGATCAGCTAATTCCATTCTTAGCGTTTGTTGGAGGGGAAATTTGGGTAAGTGAAATTACGAAGCATTTAATAACCAATGTATGGGTTGTTGAGCAATTTTTTGGAAAAATATTCAAGATTGAAGGGGAGGTAGGAAAAGCTGGAAGAGTTAAGGTTGTTAAAAAAGTTGAGGTTTAGCTAAACTATGTTCTTTTGTGTTCTTTTGAGCATTTTATATCTATAAAAATGCTTTTAAACTTTACAAACTACAAATTTTCAGCGTCGAGGTGATTTTTATGAGCATGGAAGAAAAGGTTAAAGAGCTTATAGAAAAAAGGGAGAAAATCATTAAAATGGGTGGAGAAGCAAAAGTCAAGAAGCAACATGAAAAAGGAAAGCTTACAGCTAGGGAAAGGATAGAAAAGCTCTTAGATCCGGGTAGTTTTGTTGAACTTGGCATGTTTGTTAAGCACAGAAATACTGAGTTTGGTCTCGATAAAATGGAACTTCCAGCAGATGGTGTTGTGACAGGCTATGGAACTATCGATGGAAGATTGGTATTTGTATTTGCTCAAGATTTCACAGTTATGGGTGGTTCTTTGGGAGAGATGCATGCAGCTAAGATAAAGAGGGTTATGGAACTTGCTATGGAAGTAGGTGCACCAATAATTGGCTTAAATGATTCGGGTGGAGCAAGGATTCAAGAGGGTGTTGATTCGCTAAAGGGTTATGGTGAGATCTTTAGAATGAACACTTTAGCAAGTGGAGTTGTCCCACAAATAACTGTTATTATGGGTCCATGTGCTGGTGGAGCAGTTTACAGCCCAGCAATTGGTGATTTTATAGTTATGGTAAATAATCCAGCAACGTTCATGTTCATTACAGGTCCACAAGTTGTTAAAGCGGTAACTGGTGTGGAGGTTTCTTCAGAACAATTGGGTGGAGCATTGGCACATGCTCAAAAGAGCGGACAAGCACATTTAGTAGCCAATAGTGATGAAGAAGCTCTAATGTTAGTTAGGCGTTTGATTAGTTATTTGCCCTCAAACAACATGGAGAAGCCTCCAAGGATGCAATCAACTGATCCACCATTTAGGAAAACAGAGAAACTCTATGAGATTGTTCCAGATGATCCTAACAAAGGTTACGATGTTAGGCAGGTTATTTATGAAATCGTTGATAGAGATGTCAATGGAAACCCAGATTTCCTTGAGGTATTGCCCTACTTTGCTCCAAACGCTGTTGTAGGTTTTGGACGCTTTAACGGTCAAACAGTTGGAATTGTAGCAAACAATCCAATTCACTTAGCTGGAGTCTTGGATATTGACTCAAGTGATAAGATTGCTCGCTTTGTGAGAACTTGTGATGCCTTCAACATTCCAATAGTGACCTTAGTAGATGTTCCAGGTTATTTGCCCGGTGTAAACCAAGAGCATGGAGGAATAATTAGACACGGTGCAAAAGTTTTGTACGCTTATGCAGAGGCAACTGTTCCAATGGTTACCATAATTTTAAGGAAAGCCTATGGTGGAGCTTATTTGGCTATGGGCTCAAAGCATTTGGGTGCTGATATAGTTTATGCATGGCCAACCGCGGAGATAGCGGTTATGGGACCAGAAGGCGCTGCGAACATTATATTTAGGAAAGAAATTGCAAAAGCTGAAAATCCAGAGGAGTTTAGGCAACAAAAGATTAGAGAGTACAGGGAAAGGTTCGCAAACCCATATATTGCTGCTTCAAGGGGATATATCGACGATGTAATTGATCCAGCAGAAACAAGAGCAAGGATAATTCTGGCTTTAGAAGCTTTGGAGAGTAAGAGGGCAAAACTACCACCAAAGAAACACGGGAATATTCCATTATGAGGTGTGAGAGATGATAACTTGGGAGGCATTCCTTCAAGGTCTCTATATTACAATTTTGGGAGTTTCAGTGGTTTTTGGAGTTCTTATCATTTTAGCTTTAGCTATGGAAGGAATAGGATATATCGAAAGGGTATTGACACTTCCAAAGAAGCCTAAGAAAGAGGAAAAAGTTAAGGTTAAGGAAGAGAAAGCTGAAGTACCAAAGGTAGAAGAGAAGCCTAAGATTGAACCAAAGAAGCTCGCGATAATTACAGCTGCCATTTTAAGCTATATAGCTGAGAAGAATGCCCAACTAAGACCTTTACCTTTTAAGAGAAAGCCTTCTCAAAGTTGGTATATTTATGGTTTACAAACTCAAATGGATGAAGTTGAAAATTTCAATTATGAATTAGGGAAGTGGTAAGAATGAAAGGAAAGGTTAAAGTCATTGTTGATGGGGTTACCTATGAAGTTGAGGTTGAAGAAATAGGTGTAGGAAAGTTTAGGGTTGCGTTTGAAGGCGAAAGCTATGAAGTTGAAGCCAGAGATTTGGGGATCCCATTAAGTGCAATACAAACACCTCAAACTGCTCCACAAGTTGCTCCAGTTGCTCCTATTCCTACTCCACAAATCCCTCCTGCTCCTTCCGTGCCTGAAACCCCAAAGGTCGCAGTAGGCGAGGGTGTTGTCTCTGCTCCTATGCCTGGTAAGGTTTTGAGGGTTTTGGTTAGGGAGGGTGATAGGGTTAGTGTGGGTCAGGGTTTGTTGATTCTTGAGGCTATGAAGATGGAGAATGAAATCCCATCACCAAAAGATGGAGTAGTAAAAAGAATCCTAATAAAAGAAGGAGACACCGTAGACACAGGACAACCACTAATAGAAATCGGGTGATGAAACATGAGCGGGTTAATGCAGGCAATAATTGACTTCTTTGCCAATATGGGATTGCTTAACTTAACAGTTGGGAATATAGTGATGATAATTGTTGGATTGATCCTCGTATATTTAGCAGTTGTCAAAGAGATGGAACCATTACTTCTTTTACCCATCGGTATAAGCACAGTTTTAGTTAATCTACCTTTAACCGGTGTCGCCGATCCACCGCATGGAATTCTATACCTCTTTAAGCATTATATGCTTGAAACTGAGATAGTTCCTTTGCTAATCTTCTTTGGACTTGGAGCGATGACAGACTTTGGTCCAATGATTGCGGATCCAAAAACTGCTTTACTTGGTGCAGCAGCACAAATAGGTGTTTTTATTGCAATGCTTACAGCTGTGAGCTTAGGATTTACTCTTAAGGAAGCCGCTTCTATTGGAATTATTGGTGGTGCAGATGGTCCAACAACTATTTATTTAACGACGAAGTTAGCACCGCACATTTTAGGTGCAACAGCAGTTGCTGCTTACTCTTATATGTCTCTTGTTCCAATAATTCAGCCTCCGGTTATTAAAGCTTTAACAACACCAGAGGAGAGAAGGATTAGAATGGAGCAACTTAGACCAGTTTCAAAGCGTGAAAAGATTCTCTTCCCAATAGCTTCAATGGTTATTATAGGTCTTCTAGTGCCTTCAGCGGCCCCTTTGGTTGGTATGTTAATGATCGGCAACTTGTTTAAGGAAAGCGGTGTGGTTGAGAGATTGGCAAAGACGGCAAGGGAAGAGTTGATGAACATAGTTACAATAATCTTAGGTTTGAGTGTTGGTTCAACTATGAGGGCTGAGGCTTTCTTAAATGTTAAAACCCTTTTAATCTTAAGCTTGGGAGTTGTTGCATTTGCAACTGCAACTGCTGGCGGTGTTTTATTGGGTAAGCTAATGATGAAGCTGAGTGGTGGAAAGATAAATCCAATGATTGGAGCTGCTGGAGTTAGTGCAGTCCCAATGAGTGCTAGAGTAGTTCAAAAATTGGCAAGCGAAGAAGACCCAGGAAACTTCATTTTAATGCATGCAATGGGTCCAAACGTTGCTGGTGTTATAGGAACCGCTGTAGCTGCAGGAGTTCTACTTTCTGCTTTAGGATGAGCTTTTTTTATTCCTTTTTCACTGCTTTTATTATATCGCTAACAACTGCTGAAGCAGTTTCTTTTACTCCAGCGCCGGATCCTTTAAGAATTATTTCTCCAGCTAAATCACTTCGAATTACTGCAACGTTTGAAGTCCCATATACTGCTAAGATGGAATTTTTTGATACTTTCTTAGGTTCAACGATGACGTTTTTTCTCTCAATTTTTGCAATTAATCTAATAACATTGTCATTTTTTTGAGCATTTGCGATGTTTTCAGGCTTTATTTCGTCAATTCCTCTAATCTTTACCTTCTTGAAGCTTATTGGCTCAAAAGCAACATCATGGAGGATGGTAGCTTTGTAAGCGGCATCAAAGCCCTTAATATCGACATCTGGATTAGCTTCTGCGATTCCTAAAGATTGGGCTTTTTTCAAAGCTTCTTCAAAAGTTAAGCCCTTTTCCATTTCACTCAGGATAAAGGTTGTTGTTCCGTTAAAAATCCCTTCAATTGAAATAACTTCATCTCCTTTTAAGCTCTCTTGCAAGAGGGTAATTATAGGCGTTCCAGCCATCACAGTTGCTTCAAAGCGATAGTTTACCCCTCTCATAGCTGCTTCTTGAGCTAATTGGGTGTAATAAAACACTAATGGAGGCTTGTTAGATGTTACAACGTGCCTACCTTGTCTAAATGCTTCCATATGCCATTTATAAGCTTCGGGATTTGCAGTTGTTACATCAATAAAAACATCGCTTTCAACTTCTTCTGCAACTTCTATTGGTGAGAGATGATAAATCTCATAATCGCTCCCCCAATATTTTAGAGCACCGAAGTTCTCCTTTACCATTAACGCTTCTTTTAAGTCAATTCCTCCTTCATCCCAAATAGTAGCTGTAGAATCGGAAATGCTAACAACTTTAAATTCTATTCCATATTTACGCTTGAAAAAATTCTTTTTCTCCAACAGAACTCTGGCAACTCCCCTACCAACATTTCCAAAACCTAAGAGGGAAATAGAAACGAGCATAGTGCTCACTTATGTTTGTAGTTTAGCAACACTTTTAGCAAATCCATATCCCTAATCAGCCCAACCAAATCTCCCTGACCCTTGATTACTGGGAGCTGCTCTATCTTATATTGTGCCATTTTATTTGCAACATCATAAACGCTCATGTGCTCAGTGGCTTTTATAACATCCTTCGTCATTATTTCCTCAATTGGCTTGTTTGGTAACTTTAACTCTCTTTTTGTGAGTAGCAAAGTTGGATTGCTCTCTAAAATCCACTCCTCTTCGCTTGAAGGATAGAGTGAAGAGCTTTTCATTGTGATGATAACCTCGCTATCTCTAAGTATGTCTGTTTCATCTATAATCCCAATTAAATTGCCCTCCTCATCTATGACTGGTAAAGCCATTGAATCGGCTAACAATAGAGCTTTTAAAGCGGCTTTTAATGGAGTCCCACGCCAAACAACGCTAATATATCTTTGATAGAATGGTTCTATTTCAATTCTCTTCATCTTTTCATTTTTAGCGAGATACCTCCTTATTATATCTCCAACAGTTAGAATTCCTACAACCTTATTTTCGTTGTTAACTACAACAACTCTTCTATAGTTTTTCATAAGCATAGCTTTTGCAGCCTTTTTAATATCATCTGTAGGTTTTACGGTAGGAACATCTCTTTTAATTAGCATGGCTAATTGGTCTTCATCCGGGTTTAGGAGTAAGTGTTTAACACTAACTATTCCAACTAACTGTTTTGTTGACCTCTTGACTACTGGAAAGGACCTGACTCGATGTTTTTTAAACAAATCTAGGGCATAGCTCCTTGTCGCTGGAAGCTCTATAACCACTGGGTTTGGTGTCATTATACTTTTAACTTTCACTTTAATCACCGCTCTAATCTAAAAGGACTTTTTATTATTTAAACTTTTCATATAAAGTGAACTTTTGAATACATCTGGGTTAGAAATCATTTTATTTGATTAGCCGAAGTTAGTTATGGTGGTTCAATGAGGTATTACGAAATAATAAAAGTTAAAGAAACTGGAAGGATTGAGCTTCCAATTGAGCATGCTTATGAGATTGGCTTAGTTGGAGGTGCCTACTTCTTAGTTGAAATTGATACTGATCTTAAAGAGATACATTTGGAAAGAATAGCATTGCCTGGAAAGAAATTGGTTGAGATTGAACTTGTTGTAGAAGATAAACCAGGGGTTCTTGCAAAGATTAGTGGAACTTTGGGGAGGAACGGTGTGAACATTTTGTTTAGTGAAAGTGATGAGCTTGAGGGAATTGGATTAGGTGCAATAGTTGCCGTAGTGGATACGAGCGGTATTAAAATCACTTTGGATGAGTTAAGAGATGAATTGGAAAGCATTCCTGAAGTTAAAGAAATCACACTAAAGCCACTGGACTGACCTCCTCGCCGTGGACGGGAAGGTTTGAGGAGCTTCATCAAATCCTCTAGTTAGGCTTCTTAGCTCCTCAGGGACGGTCTTGCCCCCATTACCCCTACCTGCCGTTAAACCCGGCAGGCTCGGGGTTATAGTTTCCACTGCTTTTTTCAAAATATTAAACGCTCCAACTAAGTCGGCATTCATTACAAGCCCTTCTGCGAGACACTTGAATAAGCCCCTGACAAAGCGAGCCCCATTATGGGGCTTCCCGCAGAAGGGACAAGTTTTAGAAGTGAAAGCCTCATTAACAAGCGAGACCTGAATACCATACTCCTCAGCCACTTCCTTCAACCTTTGAATTATTGTGTTAAAGCGCCAGACATGAGAGACGATGAAATTCTGCCGTTTACCCTTGTTAGAGTTTCTCGCAATTTCCTTAGGATAACCGACTACAATTTTACTAACGCCCGAGTAATAGAATCTTTCAACAGTTTGCCTGACAGCAGTGTTAATATAGTGTTTTGCTTGGAGTTTTGCCTTCAAATGCATTCCCTTTAACTTTCTCGAAGTTTTGCAACCCGATTTGCTAAGTCTTGACTGATATTCGGCAATTCTCCTCTGCCAGTAGAAAGCTATTGATTTTAATGGTCTCCCATTGACCAGGAAGCCTTCACCGTTTTCAATATAAACAGCCATTAGGTTGTTTACCCCCAAGTCAATTCCAGCTGTCAGGTTGCTCAAAGGCTTTCTCGGAACTTTAATCCACTCATTCTTAACTAACTTCCCCTCAACCGTAAAGCTAACGTGAGCATACCACTTCCGCTTAACCTCATCATAAATAATCTCCAAGCGTCCCTGTTTGCCTTTCAAATGAATTCTGCCCTTAAACTGAACTTCCAACTTCCCAAATTTTCCAAGCCCCTTGAGGATTAACCTGTTCCCCTCAATCCTGTACTGGTCATTCCTCAAAACTATTAACGGTTTTCTCTTGCCGTTCTCCTTCTGGTAGTTTGGTGGCCTTGGCTTCAGCCACTTTGGCAGTTCTTTATTCTTTTTCTTTTTGATTAGAGTGAAGAAACTCTTCCAAGCTTCGGTGTTTTTCCTGCAAATTTGTTGAACCGTTGCTGAGCCGATTTCTTTTTTGTACTTCTCATAAACTGTCTTCTCGGTTATGTTGAAGTTTACTGGCTTGTGGTTGAAGAATTGTTGTCTGCGAAGATAGTTTATCTCGTTCCAGGCTTTTGCTCCAGTGTCGGCTAGCTGGAAGAGAATTCTTTCAGTCTCTTTTGAAGCTTGGAGCTTTACTGTTATTGTTCTCTTCATCTCAATATATGGTATGATTTTTAGGCTTTAAAAGAGTATCGTTTTTCTGCTTAAGATATTGCTTTAAAATTACTGCATCTCCAGAAAGGCAAGGCTTTCAAAAGAAAGAGAGCAATAAGAAGATTAAGAAAACAATTCCAAACATGCCAGCATAGAAATTTATTTCCTCTGCTATACCTTTCATACTTCTCTCGAATTTTGGTTTTAGCTCGATTTCGAAGACATTAAAACGCTTTAGGATTACAAAGAGTATTAATGCAATTCCAATGCTTAAAACATCGCTAATAAGCTTTATTTCTGCTCCGAAATATATACCAAATGTGAGTGTTAGAAGCATCATGATGAAAGATAAAGCTTTATACAATGATCTGCTCTTAGCTTTGACCTCTTTTGGCTTAGCTAAGTAATAGTTCATTTTAATAAAGGAAGTTAGAGTTCCCACATTTGCAATGTAGAATAAATAAACCCAGTAATCCGTTAATCCCTTTAGAATTATATTCTTGGCATAAGAACCAACGAAGGGAGAAATACCACCAATTGCAAGGCTCAGTCCAAGAATTGACACCATTAGTAAAGGCTCTCCTCTATAGGTTAATTTCTTTAAATTTTTGCTTTTCTGGGAATCTATTAACGCTCCAGCACTTAGGAATAATCCAGACTTAAAGAGTGAGTGAGCAAAGGAATAGTAAATCACTCCCAAAGTGCTGTTTATTGAAAGGCTTAGCAATATATACCCCATTTGAGAGACTGTAGAATATGCTAAAAGTCTCTTAACATTCCTCTGAAGTATCATGAGGACAATTCCAAAAAACACAGAAGCGAAGGCTATAATCCTCAAAAGCATCATGAGATTAGCATTTACTGAGAAAGTTTCATGTATAAGAAGCATTCCGTAGATTGGAGACTTAACAACTATGCCTGAAAGCAGAGCACTTATTGGATTTGGAGCTTTTGCATGTGCATCAGGTAGCCAAAAATAGAGTGGGAAAATTCCAGCCTTTAGTATTAGGGATATAAACGCTATAACCAGTGCAATGTCTATTTCTTTTGTAATTATGAGATTCTCTTTGATTAGTTCAGCATTTAGATAGCCTGTTTTTAAATAGATAATTCCAATTGCGAAGATAAATAGATATGAAGCAAGTAGGGAGAAAATCAAGTATTTAAAGGCGGCTGTTTTAGCGTGCTTCTCCTCTGATATTCCAACCAACGCAAATGCAGATACCGAAGCAATTTCCATGTAGATGTAATAATTGAAAAAATCTTTACTTATAAAGCTCCCAATTAGTCCAGCATGCATTAGCAAAAGGAGAGCATAGACTTTTCCAGTGTTGTTTGTGAAGTATTTTAGAGAGTATAAAGCTGCAGCACTAAAAACTATTAGCTCTGCAAGGAGGAAATAAAGGTTATAGTCGTTTAATCCTATCTCAATTCCTCCCTCCCTACTCCATCCACCAACGATTTCATAAAAAGGGGAGCTTTTTAGGCTAATGAGCAAGAACAGCCAGGGAATTAAAGAACCAGCTATAAATAAAGGTTTAGCGAATTTTTTGTCCAGCTTAAATGTTGATATCAGAGATAGGAAGAATGCAAAAAGCAAAGGCAGAGCTACCATTAATGAAATCACTTTTCTTCCCCCCTTATTCTCAATATCAGAGCTAAAGCAAGAGCTGTTATTGCGACATCTACAACTAAAGTCGTGAGCATTAGGGTTGCTGGTAAAGGATCAACAACCTTTGCCCTTGGCATTATTGGGATATCCGCTCCTTTAACGTATCCAGTTCCAACGAAAAATAGAACAACGCCTATTGAAAGTATATTGAGCGATAAAATCTGTTTGATTAAATTTGACTTCGTTATTATTCCATAAAGCCCTATCAATATTAAAATTATTCCAGTTATTTCTGCATCAATCACTTTCCACCCACCTCAAGAGTATATAAAATAACAGTGCAAATCCAGCTCCGACTTTTAATCCAATTGCGATATTAAATATAGGAATAATCCCGCCGCTTATCAAAGAGCCAAATTCTCCTCCTCGAAGGAAATTATAGAAGAAGCTACCAAAGATGATTCCAGCTATTGCAAGCATTATAACCGTTATTGCAGAGGCTGATTCTATGAGGGAGACCTCTTTAAGTCTGAACTTCCTCTTTACTCTCTTATATCCATGTGATGTGATGAGCAAAATTACACTAACAGCTAAAATTACCCCGGCTTGAAATCCTCCTCCAGGACTTAAATGTCCATAGAGCATCAAATAAGCAGCGTAGGTCACCATGAAGGGGCTCACTAACTTTGTAGTTGTTCTAACTATTAAGGTCATTCTCACTTTTTCTTCACCCCTAATAGGGTATAAACACCTATTATGGCAGTAAACAGAATTGTAGCTTCGCCTAAAGTGTCGTAGCCTCTCCAATCTGCCAGAATAGCTGTAACCAAGTTTGGGACTCCAATTTCTTTCCAGTTATTGATGTAGTACTCATAGCTCCCTCCTTCTACTTTGGAGTAATCTAACTGTAAAAGCAAAGCTAAGATTCCTAAAACAATTATTAATCCGAGTATTTGCTTAGTCCTCACTTTTGAACCTCCTCAATTGTAAAGAGGAATATTCCAATAACTATCGCACCTACGACTATAGCAGAGAGTGCAACATCGGGAGCATTTAGTTGAAATAACACGAGTATAAAAGCTAAACTTAATGCGGCGAATTTCATCAGAGCGTTAATTAGGTCTTTCTCCTCTACAGCGGCTATTGCTAAAATGATCATTGCTATTAGGAGTATTTCATGGATTATCCCAAGCATACATATCCACCACGGGTGTTTGGGGTTTTATACCTGATTTATACGCTCCCCTCGCAATTGCGTGGGAGATCATCGGATTTATCAAGGCTATTAGGAAAGCCAACACAAGGAGTTTGAGCTTGGTTAATAGTGGAGCTTCAATTGATATTGCCAAGGCTAACAAAATGTTCATAGCTCCACCGGTATCGCATTTTGTAGCTGCATGGAGTCTTGTATATACATCTGGAAAACGAAGGATCCCAATTGCGCCAAATATCATTATTAACACTCCAAGGGTTAAAAGCAAGTATTCAATCATTCTTTCCCCTCCTCTCTAAGTACTTGGCAATTATTAAAGCTCCAACCGTATTGACCATAAGTAGGACAATTGCGAGATCTATTAGCATGAATTCCCTTCTAAGAGCGGCTAAGATTGCAATTATAACGACTAATTTGGTTGTTATTGTGTTCAGTCCCACAACTCTATCGGCTAGTGTTGGTCCAAAGAGTACGCGGTACGTTAGGAGTAAGCTTGTCCCTATGAGTATTAATACGCCCCATCCAAAGGGATCTACCAAAATATTTTCTTCAACCACTCTTCCAAATCCCCCTTTATCATTTCTCCAGCTTTGTCTCTATTCAAAGTTTTAACATCTATCCAGTGAACATAAAGATAAGCCTCACCAAGCTTTTTATCAACATCTATCGTTAGGGTTCCGGGGGTTAAGGTTATGGAGTTTGCTAAAATTGTTATCCCAGTGTCAGAGTGTAAATTTGTCTTAATTTTCACTATGCCTGGGTTTATGTCCATTAATAGGGCATGCTTTGCTACTTTGAAGTTACTTTCTATTAGACGGAAGATCATTATAAAGATGTATTGAGGAGCATGTAGAAATGCAAAGCTGAGAATCTTTTCTATTAAATGCCCTCTATAGCGTATGTCGTCTGTTAGTAGGTCTTTCATAAATGACGCTGTAATCAGCGTTGCAATTGCGCCCATTATAATGTTCTCAGTTCTCGTGTTTCCGCTAATTACAATCCAAAAGATGAACAGAGCCACCCACGTAATCACTATTTTCTCCCAATTAGGCAACTCTTGGGATACGTTTATTTCAAACAAGGTTCTCTCTTTAATTGTCTCAAGACGTTGTCTTAAATAAAGAGTTCGTCGACTCATAGTATAAACTCTCCCCTTTTAGATATTAACCTTTTTATTCTTCTTTGCTCAACATACGGGCTATTAATGCTGAAATAAAAATACCGAATATACTTGCTATTGAGACCAAAGCATACATGTGCTCTCCTAAGATTCCATATTCAAACCCTAATTCTCCGATTAATAGTCCTAGAACACCAAAACTTGCTATTCCAGTTCCTCTAAGTAGAGATGCCTTTACATGATCTGTCCAAGTAAGCCCAGATGTTAGCAGAACCCTTACTATATAGACAAATATGAAGAAATAAAAGATATCTAATGAAAATTCTGCTCTAAAGTTAATTCCACGCCATGCCAGGAATATTGGAGCAAAGATCCCATAAGTAACTCCAGAGACAATAGTTTGAACTCTCTTAAATTGCTTTGTGCCGACTAAGTCACTGTGAATTATTAATCCAGCAAAAAACGCTCCTACACTAAAGTGTAAGCCAATACTCTCGCTCAATAAAGCCAAGGAGGTGGCTACAATCATCAGCAACCCAAAGACAGCTTCATCACTTTTTAAACTTCTCAGGAACTTCGTTATCATAACCTTATGCTTGATTTCAATTACATAGTTTACACCCAGCACAACTCCTAGGAATAGAATGTCCTTGATAAGCTCAAGTGCTATTTCATAGTAGCTGTGATGAAGATAGAAATTTGTTAAAAGATAGAGCAATACAAGGGCTGAAATTTCGCTTATAACAGCATAAGATAGTGCAACGTGCAAAAACTCGTTTCCAAAGAATCTTGAGAACCTCAAAACTAAGGGTGCGGAGGCTATAGAGAGTATTGACGCCACTAGCAAACTTTCCATGTTTATACCATTTGTGAAAGGTGTGGAAACTAGGAGCATGAATAAGTAAGTGATTATATAAATGGGGAGTGCTTTTTTTCCTCCATAATGGACTTCTTCAGGGGTTAGCTCTAATCCAGCATACACCATGAGGAAGAAGAAGCCAAATTCTGCAAGCAGGTTAAGCTCTTCCCTTGGCAAATTTGGCATCATTAAACCTACAAGTAAGCCTGTTATTATCTCTCCTATAAATCCAGGTAACCCAAAGCGCTCAAAGAATTCTGCAAAGAGTCTTGCTATGGCAATTATAATAAATACATACCCTATTATGTTCACAAATGCACCCCCTACTATGGAAAGATTTTGGTTAATTTAAAAATTTTATGCAAATCTTTTACAATACTTGATAAATAAGTAAACTTTTTTAGAACAAAACCTTTATAAACTAAACCTATAGGTTGTATTGGTTTTGGGTGTTGGATATGGAGCATGTTATTGCTTTGCATCAAGTTTATGGAGAGCTGATTTTTAGAGGTTTAAAAAGCCATGAAATTAGACGCTCAAAGGTCTTTAGGGAAGGGGACATAGTTTTTCTTTATATTGCACGAGGAAATTTAAATGTTTTAAAATGGACTCTTGAAAAGCTTGGATTAAATGAAGAGCAGCTTTTAACAAAAAGAGGCACTATTGCTGGTGGTTTTGAAGTTGGAGAGGCTATAAAAGCAGATTTTAAAACTTTGTGGGAGCTTACTAAAGATACAAGTGGTTTAGCCTTTGTTTATGGTGAGGAAGAGGGTAAACGGTGGTTGAAGCGGTATGTAGGTGATTATGGTTACGCATTCACAATAGAAAAGCCCTTCTTGTTTAAAGAGCCCATAGATAGAGAGAAGATGAAAGAACTTTATGGTGTCAATGTTAATGGAATTATCCATATTTCAAGCAGGACAAAGCAGCAGTGGGTAAAAAAGTTAATTGAAGACTTAATGACAAAAGAAGTAATTTATCTATGAAAATAAAAAGAGAGTCAAGCACTTTTCTTCGCCTTCTTTTGGAGGTATTCGTGTATTGCTTTTGCCGCTTTTCTTCCGTCACCCATTGCCAAAATAACCGTAGCCTCTCCCCTAATAGCATCCCCACCAGCAAAAACACCGGGAATAGAACTCATTAAGTTCTCATCGACTATTATTCTTCCCCATCTGTCAACTTTTAGATGTGGAACGCTTTGAATGAAAGTTTTGTTTGGCGTTTGTCCAATTGCGATTATTGCATTATCAAATTCCATTGTGAGAGTTTCATCCGTTGGTATTGGTCTTGGTCTTCCACTCTCATCTGGTTCACCAAGCTTACACTTCTGCAACTCTATAGCTTTTAAGTTTCCTTTTTCATCCCCAATAAAGCGCTTGGGAGTAACCAAGAACATGAACTTGATTCCTTCCTCCTTTGCGTGCTCTATCTCCTCAATCCTTGCAGTCATTTCTTTCTCCGTTCTTCTATAAAGAATCCACACTTCTTCAGCACCCATTCTTAAAGCTGAACGTGCAGCATCCATTGCTGTATTTCCAGCTCCTATAACTGCTACTCTTTTTCCAACTTTTACTGGTGTATCATACTCTGGGAATTTGTATGCTTTCATCAAGTTTACCCTCGTCAAAAACTCATTAGCAGAATAAATACCATTAAGATTAATCCCTTCCCACTTAATGAGTCTTGGTGTTCCAGCCCCAGTTCCTATAAAGATTGCATCATACTCTTCCATAAGCTCATCAAATGTAATCGTTTTCCCAACTAGTGTATCGGTCTCTATTTTGACCCCAAGCTTTTTGAGATTCCCTATCTCATGTTCTACAATCTCTTTTGGTAGTCTGAATTCTGGGATGCCGTAGATTAGGACTCCCCCTGGTTTGTGGAGTGCTTCGAAGATTGTAACATCATAACCCATCTTAGCCAACTCAGCAGCACAAGTCAAACCAGCAGGACCAGATCCTATGATTGCTACTTTCTTTCCATTTGATTTTATGTCCTTAAGTTGCTCTTTTAAGAGTTCTTCTTCAATGCCGTGCTCTCTTGCATAATCGGCAACGAACCTTTCGAGCTTTCCAATGTTTACAGCTATTCCGACCTTCCCCATTACGCAAACTCCTTCACATTGATCCTCTTGAGGACAAACCCTACCAGTAATAGCTGGTAAAGAATTATTAGCCCAGAGAACCTCCAATGCTCCTTTAATGTCTTCCTCTTTTATTTTTGCAATGAAAGCGGGAATGTTAATTTTCACCGGGCAGCCTTTGATGCATGGTGCATATTCGGGTGGGCATTGTAAACAACGCTCCGCCTCTTTCCTAGCCAACTCAAAAGTATAACCCAAATTAACCTCATTAAAGTCTTTTCTTCTTTCTTCCGGGGGTCTTTCAGGAGTGGGAACTCTCTCCTTGATCAATTTTCTTGGCATTCAAACCATCCCCTTTTCTCTCTTCCATTTTTCAAAAGAAATCTTTTCTAAATCTTTATAATATTCCAATCTGTGCATTAGCTCATCAAAATTAACTAAATGACCATCGAATTCTGGTCCGTCAACACATGCGAATTTTACTTCTTCCCCAACATGAACCCTACAAGCACCGCACATTCCAGTCCCATCAACCATAATTGGATTTAAGCTTACTATTGTTTTGATTCCAAAGGGTCTTGTAAGCTCTGCTATAAATTTCATCATTATTGTAGGACCGACGGCATGCACTAGATCAATTTTTCGCCCTTCATCAATTAATTTTTGCAAAGCATGAGTCGTAAAGCCTTTCATTCCATAGCTTCCATCATTTGTAGTTACTATGACTTCATCACTAACTTGTTTGAGTTTATCTTCCCAAAAGACCAATTCTTTAGTTCTAAATCCAAGAATTGAGATGACGTAGTTTCCAGCTTCTTTCATGGCTTTTGCTACGGGATAGATTTCGGCTACTCCAACACCTCCACCAATCATTACGACTGTTCCAAACTTATCTATGTGACTTGGCTTTCCCAAAGGTCCAAGAACGTCATAAATATAATCTCCTTCTTTGTAGGTTCCAAGCTCATGGGTTGTTTTTCCAACCTCTTGGGCAACAATCGTGATTGTTCCCCTCTCAATATCCTTATCAGCGATTGTTAAAGGCACTCTTTCTCCCTTTTCATGTAATCTTACTATGACAAATTGCCCCGGCTTTGCATTCTTTGCTATTCGCTTAGCCTGAACTTCAAACAAATTTATTTGTGGAGCAAGTTTCTCTTTGTGCAGAATTTTAAACATACTGCCTCACCAAATTGTGTTTTTAACTTTACCAATATAAAACCCTTTCCAAAAATAGTTTACCATAGGTTAAGAACAAATAGTTTTCATTTCGCTTATTTGCTGCAAAATGTAACACTGATGCTTATAAACGTGCTATAAAGTATATATCTGCAACTTCTGGTTAAGTACCCTTTGTTTAAAAAATCCTTAAATTTGACTATTTTACAAATATAAAATTGACGATTCATTCCACAAGGGTGATAATCTTGCGGTATGTAAAACTACCCTCGGAAAATTTTGAAGAGTTCTTCAATTCTCTAAAACAGTGGGGGGAAATAAACGCCCCAGTAAAACAAGGAAACATTTATTCTTTCAAGAAAGTTGATTCTCTGAAGGAAGTTAGCCTTGATTACACAAGGACAATGCTTCCGCCGAAGAAGTTTTTTGTAAAGCCGAGAGATGAGCTCTTAAAATTAAAAGAAGGAAAATGGGAAGAGAGCAATGGCACTAAGCCAGTAGTTCTTTTTGGTGTGCATTCTTGTGATATTCATGGATTGCAGATTCTTGACAAGGTATATCTAGACGAGCCAGTAGATATTTATTACAAGAAGAGAAGGGAGAATTCAATAATAATAGGGATTAGCTGTATGCCCGATGAATACTGTTTCTGTAAAAGCTTGGGAACAGATTTTGCCATGACGGGCTTTGATTTGTTCTTGCATGAATTGCCAGATGGCTACTTAGTTAGGGTTGGAAGCGTTAAGGGACATGAGATTGTTTGGGCAAATGAAGGAGTTTTTGAACCGATAAGTGAAGAAGACTTAAAGTATTTCAGGGAATTTGAAGAAAAAAGGGCAAACTCCTTTAAGCGCTCCTTAAACAAAGAAGGGCTAGCAGACATGCTTGATTTAGCCTTTGAAAGCCCGGTATGGAAGAAATACGAAAAGATATGTCTTGGATGTGGCAACTGTAACATGGTTTGTCCAACATGTAGATGTTACGAAGTTTGCGACCTATGGGTAAACGCTTATGAGGGAGTAAGGGTAAGGAGATACGACTCTTGTTTCATGGAAAGCCATGGCTTAGTCGCTGGTGGGCATAACTTTAGACCAACTCGCTTGGACAGATTTAGACACCGCTATTATTGTAAGAGTTACTTTGACCCATCAGCAGGCTTCAACTGTGTTGGTTGTGGAAGATGTGACGAATTCTGTCCGGCTAAGATAGAACACGTTAAAGTTTTGGATGAAGTAAGGGAGGCTTTGAAATGAACCCTTATCAGACTTATGATGCAAAGATTTTAGAAATTAGAGAATTAACACCGAGAGAGAAACTTTTTACTTTGCGCTTTGTTGATTCAGAAGCTAATAAGGAGTTCAAATATAAGCCGGGGCAATTTGTCATAGTGGACATTAGGGGATTCGGTGAATTCCCAATAAGTCTATGCTCAACTCCCACAAGAGAGGGATATATTCAGCTCTGTGTTAGAAGAGTTGGAAGGATGACAAAATACATGCATACTCTAAAGGAAGGAGATGTGATTGGCATTAGAGGTCCCTATGGAAACGGTTTCCCCATGGAAAAAATGGAAGGATCAGAACTTATACTTGTATCTGGCGGTCTTGGAATGGCTCCCCTTCGCTCGGTTCTATGGTATGCTATAGACAGTGGAAAATATGAACATATATATTTGCTCTATGGAACAAAGAGCTATGAGGACATCTTATTCAGGGATGAGATAATTCATCTGCTTAAGCATGGGGATGCGATAGGATGTACTGTTAAATTAGCTTATGAAGTTGAAAGTCCATCATGTATTTACTTAGAAAGGGGATTTAGCCCAAAGGTGTGCAAAGGTGTCGTAACTGACCTTTTCAGAGGTATGGAGTTCGATGTGGAAAATACCTACGCTCTAATTTGTGGTCCTCCAGTTATGTATAAGTACGTCATAAAGGAGCTTTTAGATAGAAAGCTTTCTCCAGGGAGAATTTACATGACGCTTGAGAGAAGAATGCGCTGTGGAATTGGAAAGTGTGGGCACTGCATAGTTGGAACGAGCACTTCTATAAAGTACATATGTAAGGATGGACCTGTGTTCACCTATTGGGAAGCTCTCTCAACGAGGGGGTTGATTTAGATGCTTAAGCTTGGTGTTTTTGAGCTTACCGATTGCGGTGGATGTGCATTGAATATACTCTTCCTCTATGAGAAGCTCTTTGACATTATAAAGTTCTATGAGATTAAAGAATTTCACATGGCTTCAAGCTTTAAAGAGCATGACCACTTAGATGTGGCAATTATCACTGGAACAGTTTCCTGTCAAAGAGATTTAGAACTTTTGAAGAGAGTTAGGAACAATTCAAATTATGTGATAGCTTTAGGAACTTGCGCAACTCATGGAGATGTTCAGGGAAGTGTTGAGGGATCAATCAGAGAAAAGCTTGAGAAGGTTTATGGAAGCAGGGCAAATCCAATGAAGGCTTTAGATTCAAAGCCTATAGTAGAATACGTTGCAGTTGATTATGCTTTACCCGGCTGTCCCTACGATAAAGATGAAGTTTATCAAGTTCTCATGGATATAGCAAAAGGCGTTGAGCCACCGAAAAAAGACTATCCTGTTTGTATCGAGTGTAAACTCAACGAATACGAGTGTGTCTTAATAAAGAGAGGCATTCCTTGTTTAGGTCCAATAACCCTTGGAGGGTGCAATGCTATCTGTGTGAAATCCAAAGTAGGGTGTATTGGCTGTAGAGGACCTCTACCAAAGGAAGCCAATCCAGCGAGTGAGTTTGAGATTCTCAAAGAGCTTGGCTATGATGAAGAGTACATACGTAAAAAGTTCAAGACATTTGCAAGGGGTGAGCTAAGATGGTGACAATAACGATTGGTGAATTCACAAGGGTTGAAGGAAACGGAGAAGCGGATATTATAATCGAAAACGGTGAGGTTAAGGAGGTTAAGCTCAAGATCGTTGAAGGACCGAGGTTCTTTGAACTCCTAACCTTAGGGCGCTATTACTATGATGTTCCAGATTTGGAGGCAAGAATTTGTGCCATTTGTTACCTTTCGCATTCAGTTGCATCAGTTTTAGGCATTGAAAGGGCTTTTAATGTTGAAGTTCCAAGGGAAGTAATGCTTTTAAGAGAGCTTGGACTCTTAGGTGAATTCTTGGAAAGTCATGCGTTGCACCTCTATCTGCTAGTTGCGCCAGATGTCTTTGGCTATCCAGATGCAATAAAGATGGCAAGCAAGCATGGAGAATTAGTTAAAGAGGGATTAAGCATAAAGGCTTTTGGAAATTATATTAGAGAAGTTATAGGTGGAAGAGAAATCCATGGAATAAATGTAAAGCCGGGAGGATTTGGGAGATATCCTACAATTGAGGAATTGGAAAAGATAGAGCAAAATAGTGAAGCCTTGCTAAGATTTGCAAAGAGAGCAGTGAATGTTTTTGCTGATCTAAAGTTTTATGGTGCTAAAGCTGAACACTTTGTAGCGACAAATAGTTATCTCTATGGAGATAAGTTAATTGCTTGCGATGAGGAAGTGTTTGACTACTATGAGCACATTGAGGAGAAGACTTTGCCCTACAGCTTTGCAAAACAAAGCAAATATAAAGGAGATATATTCATGGTAGGAGCTTTGCCAAGAGTTATGCTCAAGAGTGAACAGTTAACACCTCTGGCTAAAAAGCTATTTGAGGATCATAGGGAAAAGTTATCTCAGGGATACGTTAGTTTGAACAACTTAGCTCAAGCAATTGAACTCGTATATGCTTTGGAAAAAGCTAAAGAGATAGCAAGAGAGCTTTTGGATAAAGGGCTTAGCTGTGAAAATGTTCCTGTTGAGGTTCAAGAGGGAGAAGGTATTGGGTATGTTGAGGCTCCAAGAGGGGTTTTAATCCATCACTATAAAATTGACTCCAAAGGCAATATATCATATTCTAATATAATAACCCCGACTGCACTTAATCATGCCATAATGGAACTTAGCTTATATGAAGAAGCAAAGAAAAATTATGGCAGTTTAGACGAAAAGACCTTTGTGCAAAGGCTTGAAGAGACAGTTAGAGCGTTTGACCCGTGCATATCGTGTTCAGTTCATTTAGTAAAGCTTTAGTTTTTTGTTTTTACCTTTTTGAAATCAGGAAGCGAAATCTATTTATCCAAGTTTTTATTAACAATATTAGGGGAGTTTATGGATAAACTCGACGAGATTTTTGAAATAATTGATAAAATAAAATTTGGCGAAATCGTGCTACTTGAACATGAACATTCTTTTGTTCCTGAATTAGGGGTTCTGTTACTTCTGAGATATGCTAGGATGAAGAATTTGCCTGTTATAATTGACGACAATCTTGACACACTCTTTCTAATAAAATCTCATTTAGAATTTTTTGGTATCAAAGAGGAATTTAAAGACTGTTATGTAATAAAAACAGGTGGATTTCTGAATGTTGGAAACGTCGTTGGTAGAATTCATCTGGCTACAGAACCTAGTGTATATATCAAAAATTACAAAGAAATAGGTTTTGAGGTGTTTGATAAACTTCAAAACTCTATAAACATAGTTCTTGGTATAGAAAGGTTTTTCCATCTCTTGGAGTCCCCATCTGAGTTTTATTACATGATTTCTGCACTTCAATATTTTCTGGGAAATAAGAAGAGGAAAGCATTCTACTTTTTTGATAAAGACGTTGGAGAGACCGCAATCATTAATCCATTACCAGAGCTTAGGAGAATAGCAAGCACTGTTATAGAAATACGTGCCCATGGAAGTGCCGCATCATTAACCATCAAAAAAGCAGCTGCTCCATTCCTCTTGGGAAAATCCGTGGTAGTTGATATAACTGATGTGCTGGGTGAGTGAATTGTCATTTATTAGACGCTTTTTTAAAAAAAGCGAGGAAATTGAAATTTTCTCTAAGAAACCAGTGGCTAAATTTAGGGTTGAAAGGACTTTCAACATTCTTGGAAAGCCTGCAATAATTGGAGAGGTTCTTGAGGGCATCATTTACCCGGGATATAAGGTTAAGGGAAAAGATGTAGCTTTGATAAGAAAAATACAAAAAGATCGCAGAGATGTTGATTTTGCAATTGAATATGATAGAGTGGCTCTGCTACTTGAGGGAAATATTAATGTTAAAGAGAATGAAATTTTGGAAGTTTATCAGTCATAATGCTGTTTATTTGGTTCATAGATCACATAGGGACCAGTGCTTAAGCTTTTTATCTCCTCATCACTTAAAAGCCTGCTTTTGACTTTCTCTCCAATTAAAGCACTGTGGCCAAAGGGATCCATCACCTTTATGGTCAATGATTTTTGTCCATTTTTCACTTCTTCTATGTACTCTAAAAGCTCATCAACCTTTTTAACCGCTTCAAGATCATTTTCTTGCTCTTTAAAATGTCTCGTCATTATAAGCGTTTCTTTAACCCTCTCCAAAACACCTTCTACATTGCTTATGAACCCTTGACTTGCTGGTCCCGGCTCTATTGTGACCCCTAACTCTTCTAACTCTATTGTCCCGCTTTTACTCCTTATAACCCTTGTAAACAAGTCTTTTTCTTCCTCAACTTTAACTGTATAAAGTCTTGGCTCTTTCTCCTCCAATATCATAACATCGGCATTTCTATAGCCGCATTTTTCACAGATTATCGTTGATTCCATGACCTTTCCAAAATATGGGATTTCATGAATGAACATTAAGGCTTTTAGCGAGTTTTTTGATTTGCAAATTGGACAATCTCCCAGCATAGTCTCTTTTATCTCGCCTTTCATAACCTCACCCTATCTAAGTATGAAGAGTATCGCTTTATAAATGCATGGGAAGAAAAATAGAGGAAGATCACTCTTTAGCTATTTTTATGTCTGGGGGCGTCACGATTAGCTTAGCTTCACACTTTGATATTTTAGCTATTCCTCCATCTAAGGCATGAGTCATTCCCTTTATCTGCTCAACGACCTTCTCTAATATCTCTATCTTGCCCTCTATGGGTGTCAAATCAACAATAACAATGTTACCAGCTTGCAGTTCAGAGGATATCCTTTCTAAATCAGAGTAACTGGTGACAACAATCTTCTTTATGTACCTAATTTGGGGCTTTACAAGCTCCTTTGCTATCTCATCTTCCTCAAATGGAATTACATCAACTTCCATCTTTTTATCCTTTGGTTGGAACTCTTCTTTTGTTGGTACAAGTTTTTTCTTAGGTTCCTCTTTTTTGACAATTTTGTCAAACAATCCCATGTTATCCACCTCATAAGAGTTAAGCTGAAATTATTTTTTAACGTTGGTGTTTATATCTCTTGTGGAAGATGACGAGGGGGAAGGAATTCCTCCTCTTTTCTCTGACTTCTCCTTATTCTCCTCTTCTACTAGAGAGCCTTGGTCATCTAATAGAGTAATAAAAATGAGAGTTAAAAGAGAACGAAATTCCTTCGGTAGCAAAAATAAAATGGAGGTGGATAGGATAGAAGTGCCTAAGTTTCTCCTCTATCTCTTGCCGTTCTTTTGCAAAAATTTTGTATGGTTGAAAAATGTTCTGAGGGTGGAAAAGTTCGAAAGACTTTTAAATAGTTTCCTTTTACTCCACTACAGCTTTAATATGCATCCCTTTAGATAGTGACTAAAAATGACATGGCATATATTTATTCCTGATTCATTGCTTGAAGAAAGCAGAGATCCAAAGATAAGAACATACAAGATTGGGCAAATAGCAAGAGCAAGCGCAATATTTGGTGTTGAGCATATATGGATCTACAAAGCCGGAGGAAAAGATGGAAGATTCATAAAGCTGATCCTTGAGTATGCAGAGACTCCTCAATATCTCCGCAAAATCCTATTTCCCCTGAAAGATGAACTTAGGTATGTGGGCGTTGTTCCACCATTAAGAACCCCACATCATAAGCTTAAAGAAAAACCAAAAATTGGTGAATATAGAGAAGGCGTAATAGTTAAAAGGGGTAAAAGGGTTTATGCCGAGATTGGCTTGGATGAACTTGCCCTTGTTGAGGGCAAGGGAGAGGACGGAGAAAGGATGACTTTTAAAATAGTCTCCGTAAATCCCCTTAAGGTGGTTATAACAAGACCGCCTGATGAATATTGGGGATATAGAGTTCATTTAACAAATAAGCCTCTGGCAAAAACGCTTAAAAAGGCAAGGCTTAACTTAGCGATAGCAACATCTCGTAAAGGTGAAGATATAAGAAAAATTAAGCTTCCCCCTCTCGAGGGGAATATTGGTTTCGTGTTTGGATCTCCGAGAATGGGCGTGATGGAAATATTGAGAGAATTTAATGAGGATTATGAGTTTGATTTAATCCTCAATACGATTCCCAATCAAAAGACAAAAACCGTTAGAACGGAGGAAGCGGTGTTAGCCACTCTGGCAATATTTAATTTCATAAGGAGGGATTGAAATGGGAAAGATTAGCAAACCAAGGAGAGGTTCATTAGGCTTTGCTCCAAGAAAAAGGGCTAAGCGTATAGTTCCTAGAATAAAGACTTGGCCTCAAACAGATGATGTAAGGTTACTTGGATTTGCAGGATATAAAGCAGGGATGACCCACGTGCTAATGATAGACGATTGGCCAGGAAGATTGACAAATGGAAAGGAAATCTTTGTTCCAGTTACAATAATTGAAGTTCCACCAATGGTTGTCTATGGAATTAGAGCATACAAAGAAGGTTACCTTGGCTTGGAGACTGCAACAGAAGTTTGGGCACCCAACTTAAACCCAGACCTAAAGAGAAAAATCAAGACCCTTCCAAAAGAATACACTCAAGAAGTATTTGAACAAAAGCTTGGAGCTTTAAAGGACATGGTTAACGATGGAGAAGTTGTTGAAGTTAGGGCTTTAGTTCACACTCAACCAAGACTCATTGGCTTGAAAAAGAAGCCAGATGTTATGGAATATGCCGTTGGTGGTAGAGACGTTAAAGAGAAGTTCGAATATTTGAAGGAGAAGCTTGGAAAGGAAATTAGGGCAAGTGACGTTCTTAAAGAGGGCGAGCTTTTGGATATAATCGCAGTCACCAAAGGTAAAGGTTACCAGGGTCCAATTAAGAGATGGGGTGTTAAGTTGAGGTCTCACAAGGATAGCAAAGCAAGGAGAAAAGTAGCTTCAATTGGTCCATGGCACCCAGCGAGGGTTATGTGGACAGTTCCAATGGCTGGTCAAATGGGATTCCATACAAGGACTGAACTCAACAAGAGACTGTTGAGGATCGGATTCGATGGAAAGCTTAAGCTCAATGATCAAGAGATTGAGATAACACCAAAAGGAGGATTTCCACACTACGGTGTCGTTAAGAACGACTTCTTGATGATCGCTGGAACGATCCCAGGTGCAATCAAGAGAATAATTAGAGTTAGACCTGCTATAAGACCACCTGCAAGAAAGCCTCCTATTGAGCCACCACAAATAACCTATATTAGTAGGGAGTCAAAACAATGAGGTGAGGATGTATGAAAGTTTACGTTTACTCTTTAAATGGCGAGCCAATTGAAGAGATTGAGTTACCAAAGGTCTTCAAAACTCCTTTCAGACCAGATCTAATTAGAAGAGCTGTAATTGCCTCATGGACACATAGAATTCAACCATGGGGAACAGATCCTATGGCTGGTAAAAGAACAAGCGCTGAATCAATTGGAAAGGGTCATGGAATGGCAAGAGTAAGGAGAATCAAGACACCACCAAGGTTTGCAGCATTTGTCCCATTTGCAAGGGGTGGAAGAAGAGCACACCCACCAAAAGTCGAGAAGATCATCTGGGAAGGAATAAACAAGAAGGAGAGGAGATTAGCTTTAATGAGTGCTATAGCTGCAACCGCTAACTATGATTTAGTTAGGGCAAGAGGACACGTAGTCGATAATGTTCCACAAGTTCCATTAATAGTTGAAGATGAGCTAGAAAAGATATTCAAGACTGCTCAAACAAGGGAAATCTTCAAGAAATTAGGAATTTGGGCAGATATTGAAAGGGCAAAGAAGAACACAAAGATTAGGGCTGGAAAGGGTAAGATGAGAGGAAGGAGATATAAGAAAGCTAAAGGGCCACTAATTGTCGTTGCAAAGAACGAGGGAATAATTCAAGGTGCAAGAAATCACCCAGGAGTAGATGTAGTTTTGGTTGACAACTTGGGTGTTGAGCTTTTAGCTCCAGGTACACACCCTGGAAGATTGACGATTTGGACAAAGGGAGCAATTGAGAGATTAAGGGAAATTTATGGATGAGGTGAGATAGATGGACCCATATAGAGTCATAGTTAGACCTGTAGTAACGGAAAAAGCAGTTTCACTAATTGAAAGGGAAAACAAGCTCACATTCATAGTTGATAGAAGGGCAACAAAACAAGATATAAAGAGGGCAGTTGAAGAAATCTATGGGGTTAAAGTTGAGAAAGTCAACACTCTAATAACAATGAAGGGTGAAAAGAAGGCTTACGTTAAGTTGAAGCCTGAATACAATGCAAGTGAAATTGCTGCTAAGATTGGATTATTCTGAGGTGAGTGAGAATGGGTAAGAGTTTGATTCAACAAAGGAGAGGTAAGGGAACACCTACATTTAGAACTCCCTCTCACAGATTTAGAGGGGCTGTAAAATACCTCCCACTTAACTTAACAAAAGAAAAAACCTTGGTTGGAAAGGTAGTTGAGATAATGCATGACCCAGGAAGAACAGCACCTGTTGCAAAGGTAGTTTTTGAAGAGGGGCTTGAAAAATTAATTTTAGCCCCTGAAGGATTGTTGGTTGGAGATGAGATAGCAATTGGTCCAAATGCTCCAATAAAAGCTGGAAACACTTTACCATTGGCATTGATTCCAGAGGGTACTTACGTTTACAACATTGAAGCTGTTCCAGGTGATGGTGGAAAATACGTAAGAGCTGGAGGAACTTATGCATTGGTAGTAGCAAGAGAGGCTGATAAAGTAATTATTCAATTGCCAAGCGGTGAGTTAAAGCACTTCAAGCCACATTGTAGGGCGACCATAGGAGTTGTCGCTGGTGGTGGAAGATTAGAGAAGCCATTTGTTAAGGCTGGTAAGAAGTACTATGCAATGAAAGCAAAGAACAGATATTGGCCAAAAGTTAGAGGTGTTGCAATGAACGCAGTTAATCACCCATTTGGTGGAGGTAATCACCAACACCCAGGAAGACCAACCACTACAGCGAAAAACACCCCACCTGGAAGAAAGGTTGGTCATATAGCTGCGAGAAGAACAGGAGTGAGGAAGTGAGGTGGTGTAGATGGCAAGGAAAGAATTTAGTTATCGCGGTTACACCCTTGAAGAGCTTTTAAACATGTCCCTTGAGGAAGTTGCTAAGCTTTTCCCATCAAGACAAAGGAGAAGCTTGAGGAGAGGATTGAGTCCAGAGCAAAAGAAGCTATTAAGGAAAATTAGACTAGCTAAAAGAGGAAAATACAAGAAGCCAATTAGAACACACAGCAGAGATATGGTAATTCTTCCAGAAATGGTTGGAATGACGATTTATGTTCACAACGGAAAGGAATTCGTCCCTGTCGAGATCAAGCCAGAAATGATTGGTCATTACTTAGGTGAGTTTGCTCTATCAAGAAAGAGGGTCCAACACGGATCACCAGGTGTTGGTGCTACAAGGTCTTCAATGTTCGTTGCAATCAAGTGAGGTGAGTTAAAATGGCTAAACTTGGCTACTCTTTCCAAAATTTTGATCCAGAGAGAATGGCAAGGGCTCATGGTAGAGATCTAAGAGTTTCCCCCAAATTTGCAATTGAAGTGTGCAGAGAGATCAAAGGCATGATGGTTAATGATGCAATCAAATACTTGGAGGATGTCATTGCATTGAAGAGACCAGTTCCAATTAGACGCTTTAACGATTCACTTGGGCATAAAAAAGGCAAAGGCTTTGGACCTGGAAGGTACCCAGTAAAAGTTGCAAAGGCTATCTTAAAGATCCTCCTCAATGTGAAGAACAATGCAGAGCAAAAGGGATTGGACCCAGATAGATTAAAGATAATCCATGCAGCAGCTCACAAAGGTCCAGTTCTGCCAGGATACATTCCAAGGGCATTTGGAAGAGCAACAGCATTTAACCAACAGACAACCCATGTTGAGATAGTGGTTGAGGAGATTAGGAGGTGAGCTAATGGCAATCGAGAGATATTTTATTAGGGAAGCAGTTAAGGAAATGATCATCGATGAATACCTCGAAAAGGAATTAAGAAGAGCGGGTTATGGGGGATTGGACATTAAAAAGACACCTCTTGGAACAAAGATCATAATCTTCGCTGAAAATCCTGGTTTCGTTATTGGAAGAGGTGGAAGGAGAATAAGAGAGCTTACCAGAATTATGGAGAGAAAATTTGGTTTAGAGAACCCACAGATTGAAGTTGAAGAAATCAAAAATCCCTATCTCAACGCAAAGGTTCAAGCTGTTCGCTTAGCTCAAGCTCTTGAAAGAGGAATACACTTTAGGAGAGCAGCTTATTCAGCAATAAGGGCAATTATGAACAACGGAGCAAGAGGAGTGGAAATTAGGATCAGTGGAAAGCTAACAGGCGAGAGAGCAAAGAGCGTTAGATTCTATCAAGGTTATTTGGCTAAAGTCGGAAATCCAGCTGAAACATTGGTTTCAAAAGGTTATGCCCAAGCTTTGCTTAAGTTGGGTGTTTTAGGCGTTAAAGTTGCAATAATGCCACCAGATGCAAAGCTTCCAGATGAAATTGAAATCCTTGAAAAGCCAGTTGAAGAGGTGAGCGAACAATGAGATCAAGTGAGATTAGAGAGATGAGCATTGAGGAGATTGACAAGAAAATTAGGGAGCTTAGATTGGAATTAAGTAAGGAGAGAGGTATGCTTACCATGGGTACCTCTTTAGAGAATCCTATGGTTATTAGAAATCTCAGACGTGATATAGCCAGGCTGCTTACAATCAGGAATGAAAAACTTAAGGAGAAGAAAAGGTGAGGTTAGGTGCCAAGAATTGTAAATCCCTTAGATGAGATGCTCTTTAAGGAGGTTTTGAAGGAGCAGCAAAGAATAAAGATATACATAGAAAGGGCCCGCTACGGAAAGCTCAAGACAATAGTTGAGGGTATTGACGAGAAAGAGTTTGATTTGGAAGAAATTGCTAAAAAGTTGAAGGCGAAGTTGGCATGCGGAGGAACAGTAAAAAACGGAAGGATAGAGCTTCAAGGAGACCACAGAGAAAAAGTAAAGCACTTATTGGCAGAATATGGATTTTCAGAGGAATTAATCGAAATAGAGTGACCAAAAAAACTTTAATATCCCATGAACTCATAGGATTGAAGGCAAAAATAGTGAGGAGCTCTCATCCAGGGTTCGTAGGGATCGAGGGATATGTAATTGACGAGACGAAAAATACCCTCATCATATTGGGAGAAAAGGTTTGGATTGTTCCAAAAAAGGAAGTTGAAATTGAGTTTGAAATTGACCATAAAAAAATCCTGATTAAAGGAAAAGAACTAATTGGAAGACCTGAGATGAGATTGAAAAAGAGGTGGAAAAGATGAGAGACATTGGATTGAGGATTCAACCTCCCGCTGAAAAATGCGATGATCCCAAGTGCCCTTGGCATGGGCACTTAAAGATTCATGGTAGGGTATTCGAGGGAATAGTAGTTAGCGACAAGCCAAGAAAGACCGTAACAGTGGAAAGACAACACTACTACTACCTCAAAAAATACGAACGTTATGAGTTGAGAAAAAGCAAAATCCATGCACACAATCCACCATGCATTAACGCAAGAGCTGGTGACAAGGTTTTGATTGCTGAAACAAGACCACTAAGCAAAACAAAGCACTTTGTTGTAGTAGCAGTTCTTGAGAAGGCAGAGAAGAGGTGATTGTGATGGCAAAGAGAGGAAAGAAAGGTGCTGGTGCAACTAGAGGTGTAAGCCCAGTTAGACCAACAAGAGCTTTGCCCGTTGGTGCTTACTTAGTCTGTGCAGACAACTCAGGTGCAAAGGTTTTGCAAATAATCGGTGTTGTTGGATACAAAGGCGTTAGGAGAAGATTGGCTTCAGCTGGAGTAGGAGATATGGTAATTGCAGCAGTGAAGAAAGGAAGACCAGATATAAGGCACCAAGTGGTTAGAGCGGTAATTGTTAGACAAAGAAAGGAATATAAGAGATTGGATGGAATGAGAGTCAAGTTTGAAGATAATGCAGCGGTTGTTACAACTGAGGATGGAGTTCCAAGAGGAACTGAAATTAGAGGTCCAATTGCAAGAGAAGCTGCTGAAAAGTGGGTTAGGTTAGGAAGTATTGCGAGCACAATATTGTGAGGTGAGATAAATGAAGTTGAAGACTAAACAACCAAGAAAGCAAAGGAAGTTTCTTTATAACGCTCCTCTACATTTGAGGCAAAAAATTATGAGTGCAACTCTTTCAACAGAATTGAGGCAAAAATATGGCTTTAGAACGATTCCAATTAGGAAGGGAGATAAAGTTAGAGTTATGAGGGGCGATTTCAAGGGTCATGAAGGAAAAGTGGTAGAAGTTGACTTAAAGCGCTATAGGATCTACATCGAGGGAGTTACAGTTAAGAAAGTTAATGGTACTGAAGTGTTCTATCCAGTGCATCCCTCAAATGTCATGATAATTGAACTCAACTTAGATGATGAGAAGAGAAAAGAGATAATTGAGAGGAGGGCTTGAATATGGCGAGGAAAGGTGCTAAGAGGCACTTAAAGAGATTGGCTGCACCCACTTCATGGTATATTGAAAGGAAAGCATTCAAATGGGCAGTTAAGCCTTCACCAGGTCCCCATAGCATGAAAACCTCAATTCCACTATTGTACATAATTAGAGACTATCTAGGTTATGCAAAGACAGCAAGAGAGGCAAGAAAGATTCTAAATGAAGGTAAGGTTCTTGTTGATGGGAAAGTTAGGAAAGACTACAAATTCCCAGTAGGTATTATGGATATAGTTTCAATACCAGCAAGTGGAGAGCACTATAGAGTATTCCCAAATAGACTTGGAAAGCTAATTTTGCACCCAATAAGCGAGGAAGAGGCTAAAATCAAACCAATGAAAGTTAATAACAAGAGAATGGTTAAAGGTGGAAACTTACAACTTAATTTGCACGATGGAAGCAATCACTTAGTTAAGCTGAGCTCACTAACCGATGAAACAAAGGACAAGTATCACACATTTGACACACTTCTCATGAAAATGCCAGAGAGAGAAATAATCGAAATTATTCCATTCGAAATTGGTTCTTACGTCTTCGTTACTCAAGGTAAGAACGTTGCAAGAAAGGGTAAGATCGTTGAAGTAAGGCACTTCCCAGCTGGTTGGCCAGATGTGGTTACAATTGAGGACGAAGAAGGCGAGCTATTCGACACATTGAAAGAATACGCCTTCGTTATAGGTAAGGACAAGCCAAGGATTTCACTACCATGAGGTGAAGCGAGATGAATAGAGAGGCAATTTTAGCTGATTGGGAAGCTCATCCAATGAGGAGACCAAGAATTGAAAAGGTTACAATCAACATTGGTGTTGGAGAGAGCGGTGAAAGATTAACAAAGGCAGAGAAAATGTTAGAGAGCTTGGTTGGTCAAAAGCCAATCAGGAGAAAAGCTAAGAAGACCAACAGAGACTTCGGTATTAGAAGAGGAGAACCAATAGCACTTAAAGTCACATTGAGGGGCGAGAAAGCATATGAAATGCTAAAGAGGCTTTTGGCTGCTGTTGATAACAAGCTTAAGGCTTCAAGTTTTGATAAGCACGGAAACATATGCTTTGGAATTGATGAGCATATTAATATCCCTGGTGTAGAGTATGACCCAGAAATAGGTATCTTTGGTATGGACGTTTGTGTCACACTGGAGAGACCAGGGTTTAGAGTGGCAAAGAGAAGAAGGAGAAGGCACCACATCCCAACAAAGCACAAGCTCACAAAGGAGGAAGGTATTGTTTTCATGCAGGAAGAGTTTGGCGTTGAGATTGTGGAGGGATGATTATGGCTAAGGCTGACTATAACAGAAGAAAAGTAAGGAAGTTTGGAAAAGGAGCGAGAAGATGTGTTAGATGTGGACAGTATGGTCCAGTTATTAGAATTCATGGTTTAATGTTGTGTAGGCACTGCTTTAGGGAGATGGCTCCTAAGTTAGGCTTTAGGAAATACGAGTGAGGTGAGAAAAGATGACTTTACTTGACCCATTGGCAAATGCTTTGTCACACATTACAAATTCAGAGAGAGTTGGAAAGAAGGAGGTTTACATAAAACCAGCATCAAAGCTTATTGGAGAAGTTCTTAGAGTTATGCAAGAGAACGGTTACATTGGTGAGTTTGAATTTATAGATGATGGAAGAGCTGGAATTTATAGGGTTCAGCTAATTGGAAAGATAAACAAGGCTGGTGCAATAAAGCCAAGATTTCCAGTTAAAGTTGCAGAGTTCGAGAAGTGGGAAAAGAGATTCCTCCCAGCATTCGAGTTTGGTATATTAGTTGTCTCAACATCACAAGGAGTAATGACCCACAAGCAAGCCATTGAGAAGGGAATTGGTGGAAGGTTAATAGCTTACATCTACTGAGGTGAGAGAGATGCCAATTGATGCATGGGTAAAAGAAGAGGTTGAAATCCCAGAGGGAGTTACAGTTGAAATTACGAATAGCACTGTTAAGGTTAAAGGTCCAAAGGGGGAGCTTGAGAGAGAGTTTAGCTATCCAGGGGTTAAGTTATTCATTGAAGATGGGAAGGTTGTAGTATACAAAGACTTTCCAAGGAGAAAGGACATTGCAATTGCAAGAACTTTCAAAGCCCACATTGCAAACATGATAAGAGGAGTTACAGAGGGCTTTACATATAAGCTTAAAATTGTCTACAGCCACTTCCCAATGACGGTTAAGGTTAAAGGAGATAAAGTTTACATCGAGAACTTCCTTGGTGAAAAAGCACCAAGAATAGCTCAAATCTTGCCAGGAGTTACTGTTAAAGTGCAAGGGCAAGAGCTAATAGTTGAAGGAATCGACAAGGAGAAAGTTGGACAAACAGCTGCAAATATTGAACAAGCCACGAGGATTACGGGAAGAGATAGGAGAGTTTTCCAAGATGGTATATATATAATTGAAAAAGCCGGAAAGCCGATAAAATTCTGAGGTGTGAGAAATGAATGAGAAAGCGAGACTATTAAGATTAAGGGCTAAACTCAAGAGGAAAAAGCCAAAATTCCTCAGACAGGAATGGTGGCGCTTTGATAAATTTAAGAATGATCCAAAGTGGAGGAGACCAAAAGGAACAGACAGCAAGATGAGAATGAAGCTTAAAGGGAAAGCAAGGAGCCCAAGCATTGGATGGAGTTCACCAAGGCTCGTTAGAGGATTGCACCCAAGTGGCTACGAAGATGTTTTAATCCACAACGTCAAAGAGTTGGAAATGCTCGATCCACAAAGACAAGCAGCAAGAATCGCTCACACAGTAGGTAAGAGGAAGAGGATGGCAATTATTGAGAGAGCAAAGGAATTGGGAATTAAAGTTTTAAATGCGAGGGTGTGATGAGCCATGAAGCTTGAAATGCAAAGGAGGATTGCTGCTGAACTATTAAAGTGTGGCGAGAATAGAATTTGGATTGACCCAGAGAGAATTGAAGATGTAGTCGCTGCGATTACAAGGGAAGACATTAGAAAGCTCATTAAAGAGGGAGTAATAAAGAAGAAGCCAATAAAAGGAACAAGCAGAGCAAGGGCTAAAGTTAGGCAAATAGAGAGAAGAAAGGGGAGACACAGGGGACCCGGAAGCAAGAAAGGGAAGAAAACAGCAAGAATGGGTAGAAAAGAGAAGTGGATGATGACTATTAGGGCTTTAAGAAAAGAGTTGAGGAAGCTCAAAGAAGAGAAGAAGATCGACAGATCAACCTATAGAAGACTTTACATAATGGCTAAAGGCGGTCACTTCAAGAGCAAGCACCAGTTGTACCTCTACATGGAGGAAAAGGAGATATTAAAGAGGTGATATAAATGGCACATGGACCAAGATATAGAGTTCCATTCAGAAGGAGGAGGGAGGGTAAGACTAACTATCATAAGAGGTTAGCTTTACTCAAGTCTGGAAAGCCAAGATTAGTTGTTAGGAAGACACTCAACCATCATGTAGCTCAAATTGTTGTTTACGATCCAAAAGGTGATAAAACCTTAGTTTCAGCTCATACAAGAGAACTAATGAGGGATTTTGGCTGGAAAGGGCACTGCGGAAATACTCCAAGTGCTTACCTCGTAGGTTTGCTTATTGGATACAAAGCTTTAGAGAAAGGAATAAGCGAAGCGATCTTAGATATTGGATTACACCCACCAACAAAGGGCTCAAGTATTTTCGCCATACTAAAAGGTGCAGTCGATGCAGGCTTAAACGTTCCACATAGTGAGGAGATTTATCCAAGTGAGGATAGAATAAGAGGAGAAACTATAGCTGAATATGCAAAGATGCTTAAGGAAGAAGATGAGGAGAAATACAGGAGACAATTTGGTGGATACTTGCTTAAAGGATTAGAACCTGAGAAACTTCCAGAGCACTTTGATGAGGTTAAGGCGAGAATAATTGAGAAGTTTAAGAGGTGAGAAAAGTGAGTCAAAACTGGAAGGACTACGCTCAAAGGGTTTTAGAGGAATGGCAACCAAGAACTAAATTAGGAATGCTCGTAAAGGAAGGACAAATTACAGATATAAGCGAAGTATTTAGAAAGGGTTATCAAATAAAGGAACCAGAAATTGTTGATATTCTACTCCCAGAAGTTAATTCAAGGGAAAATCAAGAGATACTTGACATAACTTTGACTGTTAGAATGACGGACAGTGGTAGAAGGGTTAGATTTAGAGTTTTAGCTGCTGTTGGAAACAGAGATGGCTACGTTGGATTAGGTATCGGACATGGGAGGGAAACAGGTATTGCAATTAGGAAAGCTTTGAGCTACGCTAAAATGAACATAATTGAGGTTAAGAGAGGCTGTGGTTCATGGGAGTGTAGATGTAGAAGACCACACTCAGTACCATTTGCAGTTGAAGGAAAGAGTGGTAGCGTTAAGGTTAAACTAATGCCAGGACCAAGAGGTTTGGGCTTAGTTATCGGTGACGTTGGTAAGAAGATCTTATCTCTAGCAGGAATCAAAGATGCATGGTCACAAACATTTGGAGAAACAAGAACAACAGTTAACTTTGCAAAAGCAGTTTTTGATGCCTTATACAACACGAACAAAGTAGCTATTCAACCAGAGATGATTAAGAGATATGGTATCACAATAGGTAGAGAGATGCCCCAAAGCTTTGACTTGTGAGGTGAAGAGAGATGACAAAGATAGCTATAATTAGGGTTGGGGGAAGAGTTGGCGTTAAAAAGCCAGTGAAAGATACCTTAGCAATGCTTAGGCTTCATAAGGTTAATCACTGTGTAATAGTTGACGACACACCTTCATACAAGGGCATGATTCAAAAAGCCAAGGATTACATAACTTGGGGAGAAATAGATGCAGAAACCTTAGCTAAACTCATCAAGAAAAGAGGAAAGCTTTTAGGAAACAAACCAGTTACAGATGAGTATGTAAAAGAAAAACTTGGAATGACAATTGAAGAATTTGCTGAAGCAGTTATCAAAGGAGAGAAGAGTTTAAAGGATTTGCCAAACTTAAAGCCAGTGTTTAGACTTCATCCACCAAGAGGCGGCTTTAAAACAAAAAAGAGAACATTCAAAGAAGGGGGAAGCTTAGGATATAGAGGCGAGAAGATAAAGGAACTAATTGAGAGGATGTTGTGAGGTGCTGAAAATGATCAGGAGAAAAAAGAAGGTGAGAAAGCTTAGAGGTTCTCACACTCATGGATGGGGATGTAAGAAAAAGCACCGCGGTGGAGGGCACAAGGGCGGTAGAGGAATGGCAGGAACAGGAAAGAGAAAAAAGACCAAATGGACTTGGGTCATTAAATACATGCCAGATCACTTAGGAAAGTACGGTTTCAAGAGACCTAAAGCAGTTCAGAGAGAAGTAATAACTGTGAACTTAAAGTTCATCGATGAAAACTTGGATGAGTTAATGCAAATGGGAATTGCCTATGAAGAAGGTGGGAAGATAATAGTTGACACAACCCAATTTGCTGATAAGGTTTTGGGAACTGGAAAGCTTACAAAGCCTTTAGTTATCAAGGCGAGAGCTTTCTCCCCCAAGGCTCAGGAAAAGATTGTTGAAGCAGGGGGAGAAGCTCTGCTTGCTTGAATTTTCTTTTTAACTCTTGGTAGGTGTTAAGCATGGGAGCAAGGGAAATAGTCTATAAAATTGAACACATGTTTCCAGAAATTGAAAGACCAAAGAGGCATATTCCTTTAAAGGAGAAACTTGCTTGGACAGGGCTTGTTTTATTATTGTACTTCCTTTTAGCTGAAATTCCATTGTTTGGCTTGCCAGCAAGAGTGCAAGATTATTTTGAAACGTTGAGGGTTGTTCTAGCAGGTAAAAGCGGATCTGTTCTCACATTAGGTATTGGTCCAATTGTTACAGCAGGTATTATTATGCAATTATTAGTTGGTTCTGAGATTATAAAATTGGATCTTTCCAATCCAGAAGATAGAAGATTTTACCAAGCATTGCAAAAGGTATTTGCAGTGTTTATGTGTTTCTTTGAAGCAGCTATTTACGTGTTTGCAGGTGCTTTTGGTAATCCAGCATTGAGTATAAAAATACTATTAATGCTCCAGCTTGCATTTGGTGGAATAATGATCATGATAATGGATGAATTGGTAAGCAAATGGGGTATAGGTAGTGGTATTAGTTTATTCATCGCAGCTGGAGTTTCACAAACGATCATTACAAGAGCTTTCAATCCTCTATCAACAACTCAAGTTATTGATCCTTTAACTGGAAAGCCAGCTATTTTGGGTGCAATTCCAGCGTTTATACAACACATAGTTAGTGGTGATCTTACTGGAGCGCTGTATAGAGGAACCCTCCCAGACATGGTTGATGTTTTGGCAACGGTTGTAATATTCCTAATAGTCGTTTATTTGGAGAGCATGAGAGTAGAAATACCATTAAGCTATGGAAGAGTCACAGTTAGGGGAAGATATCCAATTAGATTCATGTACGTTTCAAACATTCCAATTATTTTGACTTTTGCTCTCTATGCTAACATACAGCTTTGGGCAAGATTGCTTGTAAGGATTGGATATCCAATATTGGGTCAATTTGATGAAACAGGGCGTGCAATCTCTGGTTTTGTGCTCTATACAATTCCACCAAGGGATATATTCCATGTAATGGGTGATCCTTGGAGGGCATTAGGTTATGCAATAATGACGATATTCTGGGCATTAATCTTCGGATTCCTATGGGTTGAACTTACTGGCTTAGATGCAAAGAGTATAGCAAGACAACTTCAAAGAGCGGGACTTCAAATCCCAGGATTTAGAAGGGATCCAAGAATATTGGAAAGGGTCTTGAATAAATACATACCCTATGTAACCTTCTTAGGTTCGTTTACATTGGCAACAGTAGCAATATTGGCTGACTTCCTTGGTGCATTAGGTACAGGTACTGGTATACTGTTGACGGTGGGTATTCTTTACAGATTCTATGAAGAAATTGCAAGGGAGCAGGTTAGTGAAATGTTCCCAATGTTACGCAAAATCTTTGGAGAGTGAATTTTCTCTTTTTTGTTTATACCATATATTTTTAGACTCACTTTTTACAAATTCCAAAAAACCTTTAAACCCAATTCTCCTCTATTTTTTTGGCAGTCAAAAATCTGGATATCAAATTATGGTCACAATTGCCTGTTGGGTGAGCTAAATGCCATTTGTGGTTGTCATAACCGGTATTCCTGGAGTTGGGAAAAGCACGATTACGAGGATAGCCCTTAAAAGGACACGGGCGAGGTTTAGGTTAATCAACTTTGGTGATTTAATGTTTCAAGAAGCAGTGAAATCAGGCTTAGTCACCCACAGAGATGAAATGAGAAAGTTGAGTTTAAAAGTTCAGAGGGAGCTTCAATTGAAAACAGCTCAAAAAATAGCTGAAATGGCGAAAGTGCAACCAATATTATTGGATACTCATTGTACTATCAAAACACCTTTGGGCTATCTGTTGGGATTGCCTAGGGAAGTTATAGAAACAATAAATCCGAACTTTATAGTTATAATTGAAGCCTATCCAAGTGAAATCTTGGGAAGAAGACTTAGAGACCTGAAGAGGGATAGAGATGTCGAAACTGAAGAACAAATTAAGAGACACCAAGATTTAAATAGGGCAGCTGCAATTACTTATGCGATGTATTCCAATGCACTTATAAAGATAATAGAAAACCATGAAGATAAAGGTCTTGAGGAAGCAGTTAATGAGTTGGTAAAAATATTGGATTTGGCGGTGAGAGAATATGCTTGAGGGAATATATGCAGCTTTAGATGCGGCATTTAAAGGATTGATATTGACTACTCACCCAATGTGGGTGGCTACGTTATTTGGTATATTCATGGGAGTGTTTTTTACGGCAATAAATTACATATTCGTAGACCAAGAAAAGATGAAAAAATTGCAGAAGATGAGTAAGGAATTCCAAAAAGAATGGAAAGAAGCTCAGAAGAACAAGGATGAGAAGAAGTTGAGAAAATTACAGCAAAAGCAGATGGAGCTTTTAAAGCTCCAGAATGAGGTCATGAAGAGTGCAATGTTCAAACCAATGCTTGTGAGCTTTCCAATGTTCATAATATTTTATGGTTGGCTGGCAAGATACTACGTTGAAACCGCAATAGTTAAAATACCCTTCAACTTCTTCCTTGTTGACATGTTCCACAAGTTTTACAAGTCAGCCCTTCATGCAAATGAAATAGGATTCCTTGGATGGTATATCCTAACTTCCTACGTTGTTGGTGCGGTGTTGAGGAAACTGCTCGACATGGCATAGCCTAAAGCTTAAAAATACTCAACAAAAAGCTTAGCAAGGAGGTGTGTTAAATGAAACCAATGTATAGATCAAGATCATGGAGAAGAAAATACGTTAGGACACCAGGAGGAAGGATTGTAATTCACTTTGAAAGGAAAAAGCCAAAGATAGCTCACTGTGCAATTTGTGGAAAGCCCCTAAATGGGATTCCAAGAGGAAGACCAAGTGAAATGAGAAAGCTACCAAAGACTAAGAAGAGACCAGAAAGACCAATGCCTCACCTCTGCCCAAGCTGTATGCGCAGAGCTATAAAAGCTCAAGTTAGAGCTCAAATCTGACCTATTTTATAAATTTTCAAGATGATGCAGTATGGCAAAGAGGGGATTAGTGATAACAGTTAGTGGATTAGCAGGTAGTGGAACGACAACACTGTGTAAAAAGTTGGCTCAGCACTATGGATTTAAACATATTTATGCTGGGTTAATCTTTCGTCAAATGGCTGAAGAAATGGGAATGAGTTTGCAGGAGTTTCAAAAGTATGCCGAATTACATCCAGAAGTTGATAGGGAAGTTGATAGAAGACAAATTGAGGCAGCAAAAGAAGGAAACGTTATCATTGAGGGTCGTTTGGCAGGTTGGATGGTTAAGGAAGCTGATTTAAAAATCTGGCTTGAAGCACCTTTAAGGGTTAGGGTTGAAAGGGTTGCGAGGAGAGAGAAGAAACCCTATGATATCGCTTTCATGGAAACTGTTGAAAGGGAGAAGCAGAATAGGAAAAGGTATTTAAACTTATATGGTATCGACATAGATGACCTTTCGATTTATGATTTGGTTATAAACACTTCAAAATGGTCTCCCGATGGGGTCTTCGCAATTGTGAAGGCCGCCGTCGACCACCTTGCTCCCGAAGGCGACTCGGGAGCAAAGAAAAAATAGGAGGTGGAATGAAATGCCAGCAATTGATATTGGAAGAATTGGGGTTATTATTGCAGGAAGAAGAGCCGGACAAAAGGTTGTTGTAGTTGATATAATTGACAAGAACTTCGTTCTTGTTACAGGTGCAGGCTTGAACAAAGTTAAGAGAAGAAGGATGAACATCAAGCACATTGAACCACTTCCAGAGAAAATTTCAATTTCAAAAGGTGCAAGCGACGAGGAAGTTAAGGAAGCTTTGGAAAAGGCAGGAATAAGCTTAGAGTGAGGGGCTTAGCCCCCTTTATGCACCTTTCTTAAAAGTCCTTAGAACTTTTCTTTTCGCCAAATCTTTATAAGTCCCTATTTTTACTTTGTTATATAACCCTCATCAGGTGATAGTTATGGCAAAACAAAAAAAGGAGAGAAAGTTAATACTCCCAGCTGATATCGAGAGAGAGGTTTTAATTAAAGATGAAAAAGCGGAAACGAATCCAAAGTGGGGATTTCCTCCAGAGAAGAGACCGATTGAAATGCATATAAAGTTTGGTGTGATTAATTTGGACAAACCTCCTGGTCCTACATCTCATGAAGTAGTTGCTTGGATTAAAAAGCTCTTCAATTTAAAAAAAGCTGGTCATGGAGGAACTTTGGATCCAAAGGTTAGCGGTGTTTTGCCTGTAGCTTTAGAAAATGCTACGAGAGTAGTTCAAGCTCTTTTACCAGCTGGAAAAGAATATGTTGCTTTAATGCATCTCCATGATGAAGTTTCCGAAGATAAAATCTTAGCAGTTATGAGAGAGTTTGAGGGGGAAATAATTCAGAGACCTCCATTAAGGAGTGCAGTAAAGAGAAGGTTAAGGACGAGAAAAGTCTACTACATTGAAGTTTTGGAGATTGATGGTAAAGATGTCCTCTTTAGAGTTGGAGTTGAAGCAGGAACTTATATAAGGTCTCTAATTCACCATATCGGTTTAGCGTTAGGTGTTGGTGCTCACATGGCTGAGTTAAGAAGAACAAGGAGCGGTCCTTTTAAAGAGGATGAAACACTTGTAACGCTCCACGATTTAATCGATGCCTATCATTTCTGGAAAGACGATGGAATTGAGGAATATTTTAGGAAGGCAATTCAACCAATGGAGAAAGCTGTTGAACATTTACCAAAGGTTTGGATTAGGGATTCTGCAGTTGCTGCAGTGACTTATGGCGCAAACTTGGCAGTTCCCGGTATTGTTAAGGTTAATGCAAATATTAAGAAAGGCGATTTAGTTGCGATAATGACACTTAAAGATGAGCTTGTAGCTCTGGGAAAAGCTGTAATGACAAGTGGAGAAATGCTTAATTCAAGCAAGGGAATAGCCGTTGATGTTGAAAAAGTCTTTATGCCAAGAGATTGGTATCCAAAAATGTGGTAGAATTGATTATTCTTCTTTTTATTCTCTATCTCGAGTGTGTTCTGTTTGAGCTTATTTTTTAGGGATTTCGCTCAATTAGAGTAAAAAACTAACACAAATATGCGCTGCTAAAAAAATTTATAAATCTAAAGGTATAATTTTTAGTGAAAGCTGAACTTCTAATAAAACTTTGGTTTTTTGAATATTTGCCAAATTTTTGAACTTTGGAGGGATGGTTAATGAGGGGCTATGTAGCTGTATTATTAGTTGGAATATTGGTTTTTGGAGCGATTGCCAGTGGGTGCATAAGCTCAGAAAAGCCCACAACCCCTGAGAAAGTTGAAGTTTCTTTAACAGGCGATTTTGTTAAAGATGTTGTTAATATAGGGAAAGCCCTTGAGAGCAATGGTGTCAATGAGGTTAAGTTTACTGTGTGGGGAGCTGGTGATCCAAACAGTGTTATGAGAGTCTATGGTATTGTTGAAGCCGCTGAGAGAATAAACAAAGTCTTTAATGAAAACAACATTAATGTAAAGATAGTTGTAGATACTAATTATGTCGCAAGTTTCCAACAGTTATTCCAAGACTATTTGAGTAAGCAGCCAATAGGACAAGCTGGGGACTTTTTTGTAAATTCATATGCATTTATCCCAACTTTGGCAAAGGAAGGCTATATTCTTGATGTGACTGAATATGCTAAAGCTTATGAGAAAGAACTATCTGATTTCTACACTCCATTAATGGAAGCATCAAAGTGGAAAGGAAAGCTCTATGGATTGCCTCAAGATACAGAGGCAAGACCTCTCTACATTAGAAAAGATGTCGCTAAGTGTTCAGGCTTTGATCTAACAAAACTAGAGGAGAAAGTTAAAAATGGAGAATTTACATGGAGCGATGTATATGCAAAGGCTAAAGCTGCCAAGGAAAAGGGCTGCTCTGAGTGGGGATTGATACATAGAAAGGGTTCTGCACATCCAGATTTGATCCAATTTATATTTGCCTTTGGTGGAACACTTTACGATGAAAACGAGGATAAGTTAGTCCTTGATGTTCCTGCCGTTTACAAGTGGCTCTATGTTGAGTGGAAGTTTGCAAGAGATGGTATCTTACCAGAGGATATAATGTCATGGGACTGGGCAAAGCAAATACACCCAGCTATTGTAAGTGGAAATACTCTCTTTGACATTGGTGGAACTTGGTACTGGGCAGAGTGGCAAACCAAGGATTATTACGTTGATCCTAAGACAAACGAGCCAAGAGGACTTAAACCAGAAGAGGTTGATGCATGGTTCTACTACACATTGTTCCCAGCTGGTGAGAAGGGTCAAAAGCCAGTAACATTGAGTCAACCATTCGTTTGGATGATTAACTCAAAAGCCGGTGCACAAAATCCAAAGTACGATGAGCTTAAAGATATCTATCAAAAGCTTGCGTTCCTAATGATACTCAAGGCTAGCGATGCAGACATAAACGCAATACACAGTGTTATAAGCTCACACTTGCCAGTTAGAAAGGCAGCTGAGGATCTAATCAAGGATGAAAAATGGCTAAATGACTTGAAGAACCTTAATATAGACATATCCTCTGGAGTTAAAGCTGAAATAGCAGATATAGTAAAAGCAACAGTTCATCCAATAAATGCTAAGTTCTTAGCAGATGTTAGCTACATGCTTGAATACACTCATTTAGCACCATCACATCCAAAGTACCCAGCTTTAGCTGATTTATTCAAAGATGCAGTCGACAAAGTGTTGAGAGGAGAAATGAAACCAGAAGAAGCAGTGCAATTCTTAATTGATAGAATAAAAGCAGACCCAGAGCTTTCTGCATCAGTCAAGATAGTAGGTGAAGTTCCAAAGGACTGGCAGTTCCCATAGAGCAAAAACAGTAAAGGAGGGTGAAATAAGTGAAAAAATATTCAAATCTTTTTCAACTTTCTTTCTTTCTTACTCCTGCGTTAGTTATAATCATAGTGTTTTATCTTCTCCCTCTCGTCTTGACAGTTTATATGAGCTTTACTCCAATTAGAAATTGGAATACTGAGAGATATTTGAGCCAGTTTATAGGTAGTTATAACTATTACAGGATTTATCACATGGTAAAATATGATCCAATCTTTAGGCAAGTTATGATAAACACTATCATCTTCGTTTTGATAACCCTAATCGTAAATGTTTTTGGTGGATTGCTTATCTCCCTTGCGACCTACTTTATCAATGAAAAAAGCTCATCTACTTTGAGACTGGTGTGGCTTCTTCCAAGAATGTCCCCTATCGCAGTTTATAGCTTGGTCTGGTACTACTTTTTCCATGGAAGTGAAATTGGAACCCTTAATTCTCTATTATTAAAACTTGGTATAATTGATAAGCCGATTGTTTTAGGTCAAGGAGTAATTCCTTGGGGACCTTGGAGTATAATCGTGTTCATAAACGGTTTGGTTGGGGTTAGTTTTGGAATGATAGTCTTTTCATCAGCTTTAAGTCATATTCCGAGAGAGCTTGTCATAGCTGCAAGGGTTGATGGGGCAACCAATTGGAGCATCTCAAGAAAGATCCTAATACCAATGATAAGGTGGCACATTCTTTACGTTTTCACTTGGCAGCTTTTGAGTCTTATAACAAGTTATGCTCACACTTTCCTGCTGATTGAATGGGGATTGGTAAATAGAGATTACGGCACAACTTTGTCTCTATATGTCTTCCTAACTGCCTTTGGAAGAGGGGAGCAAGACCAAGGATTAGCTGCTGCAGCGGCTACAATTTTAGCCATAATTGGAACGGTCTTAGGTTTCCTAACCCTCAAGATACTGAAGTTTGAAAGAATGATAGCAAAGCCAAGGGGGGATATATAATGCTGACAGATGTTGAGGTTCGTTCAAAGAAAACTGAAGTCGCAATTACAATAGCAATTTTAATGGCAAGCATACCCCTCTTTTTAGCATTTTCCCTGTTAGTGCTCTCAAGCTTTAGCAAGGAGATGATGACAAATTTAAGCCTGGAATCATTTAGGTTCACAATTGAAAACTGGATAAATGTTTTACAAGGAAAATTAGCCTTTACAGGTGGAATAAGACAAAACATCTTAAAATACACCTTTAACACTGCTTTAGTAGCCCTTGGAGTTGCTGGTGTTGTAACATTGATTAGTGCCCTCTCTGGTTATGCCCTATCAAGGATGAACTTTAGAGGTAGAAAGTTCTTACTCATGTTCTTACTCATGCTTCACGCTTTCCCAGGGGTTGCTTTAATAGTTGGAGTTTATTTGCTCTACAGGCTTAGCTTACCTTCAAGCCCCTCTCTAGTGACGACATTCTCCTTTATGTACGTTATAGTGGCTAGAGCTGCTTTAGAAGTTCCTATGGCTACTTGGCTTATGAAGGGGTTCTTTGACTCAATACCTTGGGAAATTGAGTGGTCTGCAATAGTTGATGGGGCGTCAAGGATTAGGGTATGGAGAAAAATATTACTTCCACTAATAAAGCCGGGGATCGCTGCTATACTGCTCTTTGGATTCCTTGCTGGATGGCAGGATTTAATATATGTTAGAACTTTCCTCGTTGAACCAACTTTAGCTACTTATATTGAAGCAAACCTTGAAGCAGAGTATTCTCACATGCCACTAATAGCAGCCGCTGGAACCTTGTATCTCTTGCCAACAATAATATTCTTTTTAACTTCTCAAAAGCTGTTGCTTGAAACCCATTCTGGAGGAATAAAGGGGTGAGAGAGAATGGTGACTGTGAGATTGGAGAATGTCACAAAGAGATTTGGTAAAGTTGTTGCTGTTGATAATGCCAATTTAGAAATTAAAGATAAAGAGTTTATGGCACTTTTAGGTCCTTCTGGAAGTGGAAAGAGTACTTTGCTTTATCTCATAGCGGGAATCTATAAACCAACCCAAGGGAGGATATACTTTGACGACATGGATGTTACAGAGCTTCCACCAAAGGAGCGCAATATTGGTTTAGTTTTCCAAAATTGGGCGCTGTATCCTCATATGAAAGTCTTTGATAACATTGCTTTTCCATTAGAGCTTAAGAAGGAGTCGAAGGAAGAAATCAAAAAAAAGGTCACTGAAGTTGCTAAAATGCTTAAGATAGATCATCTTCTAGAGAGATATCCCTATCAGCTTTCAGGTGGACAGCAGCAGAGAGTTGCAATTGCTAGAGCCTTAGTTAAAGAACCTGGGGTTTTACTTTTGGATGAGCCACTCTCAAACTTAGATGCTCTCCTTAGAATGAACGTTAGAGCAGAGCTTAAGAGGCTTCAGAAAGAGCTGGGAATTACAGCTATTTATGTAACTCACGATCAAGCAGAAGCTTTAGCTATGGCTGATAAAATAGCGGTGATAAGGGAAGGTGAGATACTCCAAGTAGGAACACCAGATGATGTATATGCTAAACCATGGTGCAAATTTGTTGGGGGTTTCTTGGGTAATCCACCGATGAACTTCGTTGAATCTACCGTTATAAGGGAGAGTGGAGAGCTCTTAATAGGTGAAAGCAGGATACCAGCACCTCCAAAATACGCTGAACTTCTCAAAAAATTTGATGTAAGCAAAGTATTGCTTGGATTTAGACCCCATGATGCTGAAGTTATAGAGCTAAAACCTAACATGCCCGATCCACCAATGTTGGTAGGAGAAGTTTTTGCGGCTGAACCATTGGGCAGGGAGACAATAGTAACAGTGGTCTTGGACGATGAAACCTATGTAAAAGTATTTGCCAGCAAAGAGCAAAAGTTTGATGTTAGGGATAAGGTAGGAATAGTCTTAGACTTGGAAAAAGCTCTGCTCTTTGATAAGAAGACTGAACTTGTCTTGGAGAGGGCATTTGAAAAGAAAGAGTTTTCATAGTTTTTAATTTTTCAAGTTTATTCTTTGGAGGCAATGTTTGTTTTTTGGATAACCTTTTTAAGCCATCTCTTTAACCATTCTCCATGAGTCATTATTATTCCAAGAATCCAAGTGTTCCTTTAAGGACAAAAATTATTGAAGTAGTTGTTAGAGGACATCATTTCAAATTTATAACTGCGAGTGGGGTTTTTTCATTTGGAAAATTTGATAAAGGTACTAGATTATTGATTGAGAATGCTGTTTTAGATGAAAGCTTTAGAGTTCTGGACTTGGGATGTGGCTATGGGGCAATAGGAATAGTGGCTTCGCACTTTGTAAAATATGTCCTCATGACAGACATTAACATAAGAGCCGTCCAGATTGCGAAGAAAAATTTAAAAATCAACAATGTAAAGAATGCAGAGGTCAGATGGGGAAATCTTTATGAACCAGTTAGAAATGAAAAATTCCACTCAATAATTACCAATCCACCTGTTCATGCTGGGAAAGAAGTGTTGAGGGAAATAGTTATAAATGCCCCTAAACACCTCTACGATGGAGGTCTCTTACAGTTGGTCATTCGCACCAATCAAGGCGCAAAATATATTAAGGGTCTAATGGATGAAACCTTTAGCGAAGTTAGGGAATTGGCAAAAGGTGGAGGATATAGAGTATATGCCGGGATTGCCTAGCCTGGGAAGGCGCGGGCCTTGAGAGCCCGTGGGCGTTTGCCCGCCGGGGTTCAAATCCCCGTCCCGGCGCCAAAATCCTCTCTTTGAGGGATTAACCTTTGGAGGTGTTATTATAATGGCAGATTTCAAACACATAGTGCGTATCGCTGGAACAGATATAGATGGGCATAAACAGGTTAGATGGGCGTTAACCGGTATCAAGGGAATTGGAGTAAACTTTGCAACGATAGTTTGCAGAGTTGCAGGAATAGATCCGTTCCAAAAGGCTGGTTATCTAAAAGAGGAAGATGTAAAGAAAATTGAAGCAATATTGGCAAATCCAGTAGAGCATGGAATTCCAAGCTGGGCAGTTAACAGACCAAAAGATTATGAGACCGGAAGAGACTTACACTTAATTGGCGCTAAATTGGTAATGGCATGGAGAGAAGACGTCAATAGATTAAGGAGAATCAGGGCATACAGAGGTATTAGGCATGAGCTTGGCTTGCCTGTAAGAGGACAAAGAACTAAATCAAACTTCAGAAGAGGAACTACAGTTGGTGTTAGGAGAAGGAGAAAGTGAGGTGAAGTGAATGGGAGATCCTAAGAGACAAAGAAAAAGGTATGAGACTCCCTCTCATCCATGGATTAAGGAGAGATTGGATAGAGAAAGGGTTTTGATGCAGAAGTATGCATTAAAAAACAAGAAGGAACTATGGAAGCATGAAACACAACTTAGAGAGTTTAGAAGAAGGGCAAGAAGATTGTTAGCAGCAAGAGGCAAGCAAGCAGAGGTTGAAAGAGTTCAACTGTTACAAAGATTGATAAGATTGGGAATATTGCCTGAAAATGCAGTGCTTGATGACGTTCTATCATTGACCATAGAGGATATCCTAGAGAGAAGACTTCAAACATTGGTATTTAAGAAAGGTTTAGCAAGAACAATGAAACAGGCGAGACAGTTGATTGTTCACGGTCATATAGAGATCAATGGGCAAATCATAAGGTCACCAAGCTATATCGTGTTAAGAGAGGAGGAAGATAACATAACGTACTCAAAGACATCACCATTTGCAAGTTCATCCCACCCAGAGAGAATAGTTATTGAACAAGCTGCTAAAGGTGAGGCTCAATGAGTGAGGAAGTTGTTAATATTAAGAAGAAGGAAAAATGGGGAGTTGTTCACATTTACTCCTCCTACAACAACACAATTATTCACATCACAGACCTAACTGGAGCAGAGACAATTTCAAGATGGAGCGGTGGTATGGTAGTTAAAGCTGATAGGGATGAACCATCACCTTATGCAGCAATGATTGCAGCTAAGAGAGCTGCAGAGGAGGCATTAGAAAAGGGAATAACTGGAGTTCACATAAAGGTTAGAGCTCCAGGTGGAAGCAAGAGTAAAACTCCAGGTCCAGGTGCTCAAGCTGCAATTAGGGCTTTAGCAAGAGCTGGTCTCAGGATAGGCAGGGTTGAAGATGTAACACCAATCCCACACGATGGAACAAGACCTAAAGGCGGTAGAAGAGGCAGAAGGGTCTGACCTCTTATAACTTCTTTTTTGGTGAGAAAAATGAAAATTGAAATTCTTGAAAAGAGAGATAATGCACTTCGCTTTATCCTTGAGGGGGTTGATGTTACTTTTGCAAACTCCCTACGAAGAACAATCGTTGGCGATGTTCCAACCTTTGCAATTGATGAAGTTGAATTTTACGAAAATGATTCAGCTTTGTTTGATGAGATTATCGCTCATCGCTTAGCAATGATTCCTTTAACTACTCCAGTGGATAGGTTTGAACTCGATGCTTTGGATTTAGACGAATATATAGTTACATTGTCTTTAGAAGCTGAAGGTCCTGGAATGGTGTATTCTGGAGACTTAAAGAGTGATGATCCAGATATTAAGCCAGCAAATCCAAATATACCGATAATTAAGCTTGCAGAAGGTCAAAGGCTTGTATTCAACGCATATGCTAAACTTGGAAGAGGAAAAGATCACGCAAAGTGGCAACCAGGCTTTGCTTACTACAAGTACTTAACAAAGCTCTATGTAAGTAAAGAAACACCAAAGTGGAATACCTTAAAGAAGATTGCAAAGAGAAGGAAGTTACCAATTGAAGAGAATGAAAATGAACTCATCATAACTACTTTAAAGAGCTTTTACTTGCCAAGGGAATTTGACCAATATATGGGAACTCTTATCAGAGAGGAGATAATACCAAATACATTCGTCTTCACCGTTGAAAGCAATGGAGAATTGCCAGTTGAAGAAATTGTCAGCATTGCGTTGAAAATATTGATGAGAAAGAGCGATAAATTTATAAGCGAACTTCATAAATTAGGCGAATAGGCTTAAGCGGGGGTTGCCGAGCCTGGTCAAAGGCGCGGGATTTAGGGTCCCGTCCCGCAGGGGTTCCGGGGTTCAAATCCCCGCCCCCGCACCAAAATAATGATCACCCCGTCCCTCGGTGCGAGAAAGGAAAAGCTCTTATGGAGGAATGCTCATGAAAAGGACTGGTCCGACAGATGTTAATTTGAGAAGGCTCATTAGGTATTTGAAGAAAAAGTCAAACGAAGAGAATGTTAAGATTTGGAAGGATATAGCTTGGCGCTTAGAAAGACCAAGGAGACAGAGAGCGGAAGTTAATGTAAGTAAGATCAACCGTTATACTAAGGAAGGAGACATGGTTATTGTTCCAGGGAAAGTTTTAGGTGCAGGAAGGCTTGAACACAAAGTTATAGTTGCAGCATGGCAATTCAGTGAAACAGCAAAGGAAAAGATTATCAACGCTGGTGGAGAGGCAATAACAATTGAAGAGTTAATTGAAAGGAATCCAAAAGGTAGTGGAGTAATCATAATGGAGTGATGTGCCATGAGAATTATTAACGCTGAGGGTTTAATCCTTGGGAGATTAGCCTCAAAAGTTGCTAAAATGCTTCTTGAAGGTGAAGAAGTTATCATAGTTAACGCTGACAAGGCAATAATCACTGGAAACAAAGAATTCATATTTGCTAAGTACAAGCAAAGGATTGGCTTAAGAACATTAACAAATCCAAGAAAGGGTCCATTTTACCCGAAGAGGAGCGATGAGATAGTTAAGAGAACCGTTAGAGGAATGCTTCCATGGAAAACAGATAGAGGAAGGAAAGCATACAAGAGACTAAAAGTTTATGCAGGAGTTCCAAAGGAGTTCGAAGGAAAGGAATTTGAAACAATAATGGAGGCACACATGTCAAGGCTTAAAACACCAAAGTATGTTACAGTTGGTGAGGTTGCGAGATATTTAGGTGGAAAGTTCTGAGGTGATGCTCATGAAAGTTATCCAAACTGCTGGAAAGAGAAAGAGTGCAATTGCAAGGGCGACAATAAGAGAAGGAAAAGGTAGGATTAGAATTAATGGAAAGCCGGTTGAGATTATTGAGCCAGAAATTGCAAGGTTCACAATTATTGAGCCCCTTCTCTTGGCTGGTGAAGAGATAGTTAACAAAGTCGACATTGACGTTAAAGTTAGTGGTGGAGGGTTCATGGGTCAAGCTGAAGCTGCAAGGGTTGCAATAGCTAGGGCTTTAGTTGAGTGGACTGGTGATATGAACCTTAAAGAGAAGTACATGCAATACGATAGAACAATGCTCGTTGGTGACTCAAGAAGAACAGAGCCTCACAAGCCAAATAGATCAACAAAGGGTCCAAGAGCTAAGAGACAAAAGAGCTACCGTTAGCTTTCCTTTGTTAAATTTCATTTAAAACTTTAGAAGGTGATTTGGTTGATAATTCCTGTAAGGTGTTTTACCTGTGGGAAGGTCATAGGTGATAAATACTACATATTTAAAGAGCGCGTTGAAAAAGGAGAGGATCCAGAAAAAGTGCTCGATGATTTAGGTTTGGAAAGATACTGCTGTAGAAGAATGTTGCTCACTCATGTTGAGCTTATCGATGACATAATGTACTATAGAGTATATTAAAAACCACATTTCTTTAGGTGGGGCCGTGGGGTAGCTTGGTCCATCCTCTCGGCCTGGGGCGCCGGAGACCCGGGTTCAAATCCCGGCGGCCCCACCAAAATTTGCATAGGTGATAAACATGTTTAAGTACACAAGATTTGAGAAGGCTCGTATAATAGGAGCAAGGGCATTACAGATAGCTATGGGCGCTCCAGTGTTAATTAATGTACCAGAGGGCATAACCCCACTAGACGCCGCAATACTTGAGTTTGAAAAGGGTGTAATCCCAATAACCGTTATAAGGGCAAGTTAAGGTGATTAAATGACAATAATAGAGAACATTACTGGAAGGTTGGCAATACTCAGAGGCGGCAAATACTCAATTGAAGTTGACGTGATTACAAGTAGTGGATTTGGTAGATTTGCTGCTCCAGTTGAGGAAAATCCTTCATTGTATATAGTCGAAGCCCATAGAGCTGTTAGTGAAGTTGATGAGATAATTGGTCCAGAGCTGGTAGGTTTTGATGCCCAAGATCAAGAGCTAATTGACTCCTATTTGTGGGAAATTGATGGAACTGACAATTTAAGTCACATTGGAGCAAACACAGCTTTAGCAGTTTCAATTGCAGTTGCTAAAGCCGCTTCAAATGTCAAAAGAATACCCTTATACACTTACTTAGGAGGAACATTTACAACAGAACTGCCGGTTCCTTTAATAGGATTTGCTAAGGATGAAAACTTTGAGTATTTTGTTATGGTTAAAGACTTGATGGAAATTAGTGACGTTATTGATGCAGTTGTCAAGATTGAAGAGCATTCAAAGAATTTGACAATTGAAGAGCTTTCAAAAGCTTCAGAAAAAGCTGGAGAAGAGTTGGGATTGGAAGTAGCATTAGGTCTAGTCCAGCTTAAACCAATTGAACTTGAGGAGTTGTTGAGATTAGTTGAGGATAACAACATTGTTTACATCAAACCTTTTGGAGACGATGAAGAGGTTTATTTAGAATTAATAGCAAGCACTCATGGGGTCTTTGTTGATGGAGAGAACCTATTCCGCTCAAAGGACATTTTAGATAGGAGATATTACAACACGCTTTCAATAAAACCTATCAATTTAGGAACTCTCACAGATGTTTACAACTTGGTTAATGACGCTAAATCCGAAAGAATAATGCCAATCCTAGCTGAGGCAACTTTTGAGTCGGCTGATGAGGCTTTGTCTCATCTTGCAGTGGGGTTCAAATGCCCCGCAATATTACTGAACAAAGATTCGCTTGCTAAAATAAATGAATTGATTAGGATTGCAGAGGATTTGGGTGAAAAAGGAAGGATAATAACTTTTGAGGGGTGAAAAAGATGGAAGAGTATTTAGTTCCTCTCGACTTGTACTTGGCAGCGGGAATACATATTGGAACCCAACAAAAGACAAAGGATATGAAGAAGTTCATTTACAGGGTAAGACAAGATGGTTTGTATGTGTTAGATGTTAGAAAGACAGATGAAAGGTTAAGGGTTGCAGGAAAATTCCTTGCAAAGTTTGATCCGGAAAAAATCTTGGCAGTTTCAGTTAGACTTTATGGTCAAAAACCAGTCAAGAAATTTGGTGAAGTAACTGGGGCAAAAGCAATTCCAGGGAGATTTTTACCAGGAACGATGACAAATCCAGCAGTTAAGAACTTCTTTGAGCCAGACGTTTTAATAGTCACGGATCCAAGAGCTGATCATCAAGCAATAAAGGAAGCAATTGAAATTGGAATTCCAATTGTTGCCTTGGTTGATACGGAAAATCTATTGAGCTACGTTGATTTGGCAATACCAACAAACAACAAAGGTAGAAAAGCCTTAGCATTGATATACTGGATTTTAGCTAGGGAAATCTTACTCAATAGAGGGGTTATTCAAAGCAGAGAAGACTTCAAAGTTCCTGTTGAAGACTTTGAAATGAGAATTATTAGAACTTGAGCTTTCAGCTTTTCTTTTCTCTTAAGCTTTGTTTTATCTACGAAAGAGTTTTTAACCCCTGCTTTTTTAAAATAGTTTGATGAGACATGCTTAAGCTTGAAAACCTTAGAAAGGTTTACTCAAATGGAGTTGAGGCTTTAAAGGGAATAAATTTGGAGGAAGAAATTGAAGGAAAAGTTTTAAGCTTTATTGGAGAAAATGGTGCTGGAAAAACCACTTTAGTTAGAATTCTTTCAACACAGTTAAAACCAACCTCTGGAAGGGCTTTTCTCTTTGGTAAAGACATCATTAGAAATGCAAGAGAGATTAGAAGATTAATAGCAATTCTTCCTCAAGATATACGACCTTATCTATACTCACTTACTCCCTTTGACTACATAACTTTCTATTTGAGGATTAGAGGGATAAATAAGACTCAAGCAGAGAGAAGAGCTAGAGAAATAATCGAGAGGCTTGAGATTCCAAATAAAGAAATCCAAAACCTTTCTGGTGGAATGCAGAGAAGGGTTTTCTTAGCCATGGTTTTATCAAGTGATTCAAAGCTTTATTTTTTAGATGAACCTACCGTAGGCTTGGATCCAATATCGAGGAACTTAGTTTGGAGCTTAATTCAAGAAAAGCTTGAGAATAGTGGTGTGATCCTAACGAGCCATTATTTAGATGAAATCGCTCTCTTAGCTGATAAAGTGTTTTTAATGAAAGAAGGACAAATAACTGAGCATGGAAAGCCAAAAGAGCTTTTGAAAAAAGCTTTTGGTAATTTAAAGCTTAAAGTTATTGTCAAAAATGCTGACGCAAAGATCTTAGAGTTATTTCCAAATGCAAGGATAATAGGGAACTTTGCTTATATCTACGAAGAGCCTAGAAAGATTGAAGATGAGCTTTTGACCTTAGGTTACATCTTTGAGATCAAGGAAATTGGTTTAGAGGACTTATTTTATGTAGGTGATTGAAATGCTTGAAATCCTTGAGTTCTATGCCAAAGCATACTTTAGAAAGAGGCTTACAGTAATTAACGCTTTCCTCAGAGTTTTTGGTTTTGTATTGATTTTGGTCTTTATTGGAGGAAAAGAGTATCTTCCTTACGCTTTAGTGGGAGCCTTTGTAAACATGGCAATTTCTCCTGGAATTTTACAAATCCCCATTGATTTTAATGCTTTTTACCGCTCAAAATTTAAGGATTTACTCGTTGCAACACCTCTAAACCCTATAAAATTCACCATCGCAACAGCGATTGGTTTTTCTTTCAGCTCTTTTGTTCAAATTTTGGTCGCTTTGGCTTTAATTGTTCTTTTCACAAATTCAAATATTCTCAGCTTGACTTATCTTCTCATAATTTTTACCTTTTCTTGGCTTTCTTTCGTCTTTTTAGGTTTTTATCTTGCAACTAAGATTAAGGATGTCATATCAGCCTTTAGAGTGACAGATACGCTGTACATAGTCTTAACACTGTTTTCACCCGTTTATTATCCAATTGAAAAGCTTCCATTCTTTTTCCAAAAGCTGGCTTTGCTTTCTCCGACAACTCACATGGCTTTACTTATGAGGGAAGCTTTGAATATAGGAAATGCTTTACCATGGAGTTCTGCTTATCTTTTTGTGCTCTTCTCTGCTTTTGGATACTTAGCTTTTAGAAAAGCTGAGTGGATGGAGAGTTAACCTAAATACTATAAACCTCTTTTGCTAATTTTCTTTTGGTGATGTTCATGAGAAGATATCCAGTTGTTGCAGGTAGTTTTTATCCTGCTGGTGAGGAGCTTTTAGTAATGCTTGAGCGTTTTTTTGAAGATTTAGGAAAACTTGGTGAGAAGAGAGACATAAAAGCAGGAGTTGCTCCCCATGCAGGCTACATCTTTTCAGGCTTCACAGCCTCAAGAACATTTAAAGCGATTTATGAGGACGGCATTCCAGAGGCATTTGTCATTTTGGGTCCAAATCATACTGGTATGGGTTCTCCAATAGCCATTTATCCGGAAGGAGAATGGATTACACCTTTAGGCGAAGTTGAGGTTGATAAAGAGCTTGCAAGGTCAATAGCAAAGCACTCTAGAATAGCTGACTTAGATGAGCTGGCTCATAAATATGAACATTCTCTTGAGGTTCAGCTCCCTTTCATTCAATACATAGCCGATAAAGCAGGGAAAGAAGTCAAAATTGTACCAATAACTTTGGGAATTCAAGATGAAGAAGTTGCTGAAGATTTAGGTAAAGCCATTTTTGAAGCTCAAAAAGAGCTTGGAAGGGATATCGTGGTAATAGCGAGCACAGACATGATGCACTATGGCTATGCTTATGGATATGTTCCATTCAGAGCGAGGGGAGAAGATTTGGTTGGTAGGATTAAGGAGTGGGACTTTAGGGTAATTAGACAGATCTTAAATCTTGATTATAAGGAAATGTTTAGAGAGATTAGAGAGATGAATCACACTATGTGTGGACCCGGTGGAGTTGCAGCAGCAATAGTTTACTCTCGCTTAGCCAAAGCTAATGAAGCAGAACTTTTGCACTATACGACAAGTTATGAAGTTAGCAGAAGCACAGATGCGATAGTTGGCTATGCTTCAATTGTTGTGAGGAGGGCGTGAAAAAGTCATAAGGGTGTTAACAACATGGAGATTGATGGTATAGCCCAAAAATTGCTTAAAGGTGTAGGCTTTCTTCTTTTTATACTTGCTGTTGCTTACCTGCTGGAATTTTTGCTTAACCTGAATAATCCTTATTTCAATGACTCAGATGCTGTGGAACTTATCTTAAAGTCTGCCATGTATTTCCTTATAGTCGGTGGAGTGCTGATATTATTTGCTATACTTTACCCCGAGATCAACAGCTCATCTGTAAAAGCTTTAGGCGGAACAGTTCTCTTAGGTTTAGCTGCGTTACCTGGATATGGCATTGGTATAAAGTACTTAACGAGGAAATGCTGTTCTTCCTGCAGTACATTTGAAATGCACTGGCTTGTAAATGTCATAGGCTTATTCGTTTTTATATTTGCCATTGGGGGCACAATCCTTGTATGGTTTCAATATCTAAAAGAAGTAATCCGAAGGATATCCTGAATTTCCCAGTGAACAACCAAAAGGAAAATAAATTCAATGAACGTACTCTAAACCATGAGGATTGAAGACGCAGTAAGGAAAATACTTGCTCTTGATAAAGAGGGAAAAGTTAAATTCATAATTCTGTATGGTTCTCACGCGAGAGGAGAGGCTCGAAGGGACGGTGATGTTGATTTGTGCATTTATTATGAAGGTACAAAGAGAGAGGCTTTTGAATTCAGAATAAAGATTCTTGGAGAGTTTCCAGATAACTACGACATACAGATTTTCAACTTGCTACCTCTCTTTCTTAGAAAGGAATGCCTAGAGGGTGTTGTACTGTTCTGCAGGGATTGGGAGTTTTTGCATGACATCACATACAGAACCATTGAAGAATTCGAAGATTTTAAGTGTTATTACTATGACTACATTGGTTTGGAGGCGATAGAATGAGAACCCTTGAAGATATACAAAAGACTCTCACTTCCCATAAAAAAGAGCTTTATAAAAAATTTGGAGTTAAGAGAATTGGTATCTTTGGGTCGTATTTAAGAGGAGAACAAAAGGAAACAAGTGATATTGACATTTTAGTTGAATTTCACAGGCCTATTGGATTCATTGAGTTTATCAGGCTCCAAGAGTATCTCGAAAATTTACTTGGAGTTAAAGTTGATTTGGTCACAAAAAAAGCATTGAAGAAACGAATTAGAAAGCAAATTCTCCAAGAGGTGAAATACGTATGAGAGACCCATATTTATATATTGAGGATATCATTAACTCAATTAAAAAAATAAAACGTTACACTGCTGGTATGTCTTTTGGAGATTTCATAAGAGATGAAAAGACTATTGACGCAGTCATAAGAAACTTGGAAGTTGTAGGGGAAGCTGCCAAAAATGTTCCAGAAGAAATCCGGCAAAAGTATCCACAAATTCCTTGGAAAGAAGTTGCTGGAATGAGAGACAGACTTATTCATGCTTATTTTGGAGTCGATTTAGAGATTGTTTGGCAAACTATAGTCTCAGATCTGCCAAAACTAGAGAGTGAATTAGTCAAAATTATTAAAAAGGAGGGACAAAAATGAGGGTTCTCGCTTCAGCTCCAGCTAAGATTATTCTCTTTGGAGAGCATAGTGTTGTTTATGGGAAACCCGCTATAGCAGCTGCTATTGACTTAAGGACTTATGTTTGGGCTGAATTTAACAAAAATGGAAGAATTAGAATAGAGGCAAAAGATATAAGAGTTCCGGGATTGACGGTTTCATTCTCTGATAAGGAGATTTACTTTGAAACAGATTACGGAAAAGCAGCTGAAGTTTTGAGCTATGTAAGAGAGGCAATAAATCTTGTACTGGAAGAGGCTAGCGTTAAGCAAGGTGTAACTGTTTCAATAACTTCTCAAATTCCTGTTGGTGCTGGGCTTGGAAGCTCAGCTGCCGTAGCTGTCGCAACAATTGGTGCGGTTTCAAAGCTTCTAGGTTTAGAGCTTAAAAAGGAAGAAATTGCCAAACTCGGACACAAAGTTGAGCTTTTGGTTCAAGGAGCTTCGAGTGGAATTGACCCAACAGTTTCAGCAATTGGTGGATTTCTTTACTATCAAAGAGGCAATTTTGAAAGCTTACCTGTAGTTGAGCTTCCAATAGTTGTTGGATACACAGGTTCAAGCGGAAGCACTAAGGAGTTGGTCGCTAAAGTTAGGAGAAGCTTTGAAGAGATGCCTGATATAGTAAATCCGATCTTAAATTCTATGGGTAAATTGGTGGAAAAAGTTAGGGAGATTATACTTTCAGAATACGACAAAGATATTAAGTTTGAGCTCCTTGGAAGGCTCATGAATATTAATCATGGCTTACTTGATGCTCTTGGAGTTTCAACTAAGAGCTTGAGCGATTTGGTGTATGCCTCAAGAGAAGCCGGTGCTTTGGGAGCAAAGATTACTGGAGCTGGTGGTGGCGGCTGTATGTATGCTTTAGCTCCAGGAAAGCAAAGTGAAGTTGCTACAGCTATAAAAATCGCTGGTGGACTTCCAATGATAACGAAGATTAGCAGAGAGGGGCTTAGAATTGAGGAGGTAGTTGAATGATACTCATAAAGCTCGGTGGAAGTGTGATAAGCGATAAAAACGTTCCTTATTCGTTTAACAAAGAGGTAGTTGAAAGGATAGCAGAAGAAATTGCGCACTTTTATCCAGCTGAAGGCTTTATCCTTGTTCACGGTGGCGGAAGCTTCGGACATCCAAATGCCAAAGAATACAACATTCGTGAGGGTTTAGTTGGAGATATGGAGAGAAAGAGAATCGGCTTCTCAAAGACTCATCAAGCTATGCTAAAGCTTAACGACTTGATAATTCAGGTGTTTTTGGAAAAAAGATTGCCAGCTTATTCGGTCTCATCTTCTTCAATATTCCTTATAGAAAACGGTCACATTGTTTATGGGGATGTTGAAGTTTTAAGACGGCTAATAGAGAAAGGATTCATTCCTATTTTGTTTGGAGATACAGCAATAGCTCTGGATAAAGGAATTGACATTCTCTCAGGAGATCAGATAGTAAGCTATCTCGCAAAGATGCTTAAGCCGAGCAAAGTTATCTTTTTGATGGATGTCGATGGAATCTATGATAAGAATCCAAAAGAACACAAGGATGCAAAGCTCTTGGAAGAGATAAAAGAGATTCCAGAACTTGAAGGTTCGGCAGGAGTTGACGTTACTGGGGGAATAAATAACAAGCTTAAAGAGGCTTTTAAAATTGCCAAGTATTGTGATGTCTATTTCATAAACGGAAAAGTTAAAGGAAATCTGGACAAGGCAATACGAGGAGAGAAAGTTGGCACAAGGCTCAGGTTCTAATGTTTGTTTTTGTTCATTCTTTTACTTGGGTTTCTTTTGGCTGATAGGATTTTTGAGTATATAGTTGAAAAGTAAAAACTCGTAAAGAGGAAAAAAGTATATCATATTACAACTCATAAAAGAAAAATTTATAAGTCTTGAAGTCAAAATTGTCATTGCAATATTTGGTAGGAGGTGCAAGCATGAAAAGATTGTTGGGAATTTTGTTAGGACTGTTAATAATTGGAATGACGGCAGAGGTAAGCTATGTTGAGGGCAACATTGATGAGTGGATATTAGTGAGTGAGGGAGTTGCCACAGGGTATTATGATAGTCCTCTTGGAACAGGAACAACTTATAATAGTGCAGCAGTGGAAAGGTACTATGATTGGTGGTGGGATGGATACGGATATGTATATCAATTCAAAGAGAGTGCAGCTGGGGCAGACAGAGAAGGTGGCTACCCTGGAATGATAGTCAAACAAGGTGTGGATCTTATAAAAGTTGGAGGAGACTTCTCATTTTTGGCAAACCCTTCTGATCCACAGGTTGCAGGAGCATTTCCATACTCAGGCATTGCAGGATACTTTGAAGACATTGCCCAAGATATTGCAGAAATTATCATTGGCAACCTTCCCTATGGAGTAGGATATGCATATACTGCTGTACAATTTGCATACAACCTTAAAAAGGGATATGATGTATTAAATGACCCAGGTAATGTATATTTTAGATGGACAACATATGGGAGCGATGTTGGACATTTTACCCGCTGGTTTGTAGAAGTTAGAGGAAGCTATGCAACATTCAAAGTAATATCAAAGATGTATTATACTTCTTACACTAGTGTTAACGTTGCCATGACTATTAGAATTGATGCACCCTCTTCATACTCCCCAGAAGTTGCTATAAAAAATTCTAATCTTGCTGGTAGACTTATTCAAGATATTAAGTACAGGATATCCGGTATAGGAAAATATACAATTAACTTTGATGGTACTCTAAGGACTGTATACAAGATTAACCCTAAAGCTGTGGAAAAATACAAAGATAAATTTAATATTCCTGAGATAGTGATTCAGAGAGCCTTAGAAAAGAACAGCCCTATTTATCTTATTAGAGGTCCAGCCAAGGTTAGAGTTTTAAGTATTGAAACCTACACCGAAAAAGAGGGAAGGGGATGAAACTCACAAAAAAGTACCTTATCGTCTTTTTCATTTTATTTTCATTAATAGCTGTAAAGGTGTTTATTGAGAATCAAAAAGGTAGTACATCGAAAGAACCTATCAGTCCACTTGCTTATCTTCTCACAAATATGGAAAGCATTCTTCATGACAATGGCATTTATGACTATAAAATTGAGCCGCAAGTAACTCTTTATGTTATGGGTAAGTGTCCCAACTGCACGATAATCCGACAGGATGCAATAATACACATCAAAAATTCTACTTACTTGGCGATTTTTAATATAACTGCCCATTCGGTTGAACTTATTCCAACAAATGAGGAGATAATTTCTAAATATCTCTCTTTCTTCGAAGCTCATGGAGGTAAGATTGTAAACTCAACAGAGTGTATTACAACAACATTACTAAATAAGACAACAACGACATGCATAAAAAGCCATGGTATATTTCCAGCCATTGTGTATGTAAATAAGACAAAGCAGTAGGGTTTGCAAAACTATAATTGTAAAATCACCCATAAAAAATTACTTTAAGTAAAAGGAAAAATCTACATAGAATCTTGGTGATTCCTTTCCAAAAACCTCTTAACCTATCTTAGCGTTTCTCTTTAAGGAGGTGGGTTTTATGGAGCATTTTGACAAAGAAGAGCTCACAGTTATTAGGAAGTTTGAGCATATAGAGCATTGCTTAACTAAGCAGGTTGAAGCTCATGTTAGCAATGCTTTTGAAAACATTTACTTCGTTCATCAAGCTTTACCTGAAATTGACAAAGATGAGATAGACTTAAGCGTTGAATTCCTCGGTCACAAGCTTGACTATCCAATAATGATAGCTGGAATGACGGGAGGAACAAAAGGCTCTCAAATAGCTGGGAAAATTAACAAAACTCTCGCTAAAGCTGCTCAGGAGTTAAACATAGCAATGGGTGTTGGAAGTCAGAGAGCAATGATAAGAAAGCCTGAGACTTGGGAGAGTTATTACGTTAGGGATGTAGCACCTGATATCTTTTTAGTTGGGAATTTAGGAGCGGCTCAATTTGTTTTAGGTTATGGAACTGATGAAGCCCTCAAAGCTGTAGAAACAATTCAAGCTGATGCATTAGCCATTCACATGAATCCTTTACAAGAAAGCGTTCAGCCTGAGGGAGATACACAATATAGAGGCGTTCTAAAAGCTTTAGCTGAGCTTAAAAGCAAGTTCCCTTATCCAATAATAGCAAAAGAAACAGGCGCCGGAGTTTCAATGGAAGTTGCTATAAAGCTTGAAAGCATTGGAATTGATGCAATAGATGTTGGCGGCTTAGGTGGAACCTCTTGGAGCGGTGTTGAGTATTATAGAGCTAAAGACGAAAGAAGCAAAAATTTAGCTCTAAAATTCTGGGATTGGGGGATTCCTACAGCTATAAGTGTTGCTGAAGTTAGATATGCAACTGACCTACCAATTATTGCGACAGGTGGGATGAGGGATGGGATCCAAATAGCTAAGGCTTTAGCCTTGGGAGCAAATTTAGCTGGTATAGCCTTGCCTTTATTAAAGCCAGCAGCTAAAGGAGACGTTGAAGGGGTAGTTAAAATTCTCCAAAGATATATTGACGAGCTTAAGAATGCTATGTTCTTAGTTGGTGCAAGGAACGTTGAAGAGCTTAGAAAAGTTCCTCTAGTAATTGCGAGTTTTGCAAGGGAATGGCTTGAGCAAAGAATTGACTTGTGGGAGTTTTTAAGGGAGAGAAGAAGAGCTATTCCTTAAGTTTTTTCTTTCTTACTTAGGGCACATCTTTTTAAACTCTCTACTCAAGTATAATGTAGCTTGATGGGGTTTCAATCCCATCTACCAATAAGTGAGACCGACGAACGTCCGTCTCAATTAAAATCCAAAAGGAGGAACAGAAATGATTACCATTTACACCATAGGCGGTTACGAGGAAGTAGGAAAGAACATGACCGCCATAGAATATGAGGGAGAAGTTGTAATAATCGATATGGGAATAAGGCTTGATAGGGTTTTAATTCATGAGGATGTTAATTTTCAACGGATGAGTTCAAGAGAGCTTAGGAAGATTGGAGCAATTCCAGATGATACTTCACTTAAGAACAAAAAAGTTGTCGCAATTGCATTTTCTCATGGTCATTTGGATCATATTGGGGCTGTAGCTAAGTTAGCTCCCCATTATCCCAATGTTCCAATTTATGGGACACCTTACACCATAAAGCTAACAAAAAATGAAGTTAAGAGTGAGCAGTACTTTGAGGTCACCAATCCAATGTATGAGACAAATTATGGCGAGATTGTCCAAGTTAGTGAGAATTTGGCTATTGAATTTGTGCAGATAACTCACTCAATACCCCAAACCTCTTTCGTTGTGGTTCATACACCAGAAGGAGCTATAGTTTATGCCTGTGATTTCAAGTTTGATAACAACAATCCAATGGGTGAAAGACCAGACTATAAACGGCTAAAGGAGATAGGACAAGAGGGAGTGAAGGTGTTAATAGCTGAATCAACAAGGGTTGCTCAAGAAACAAAAACTCCAAGCGAAGCTGTAGCAAAAATGCTCTTAGAAGACTTCTTTCTCTACGAAGGAATGGATGAGAAAGGGTTGATAGCAACTACTTTTGCCTCCCATATTGCAAGACTTCAAGAGCTTATAGACATAGCAAACAAAATGGGAAGGCAGGCTATTTTAGTTGGTCGTTCGCTGGCAAAATACACGGGGATAGCTAAACAATTGGGTTTAATAAAAATGAAAGGCTCAAAAGTGGTTAGAAGTCCAAATGCAGTTCAAAAAACCTTAAGAGAAGTTGCCCAAGCTAAGGAAAATTATCTTTTGATAGTTACTGGACATCAAGGAGAGCCTGGAGCCGTTTTAACAAGAATGGCTAATGGTGAACTTTATAACCTTGGAAAGGAAGATACAGTTGTTTTCTCAGCTGGTGTGATTCCAAATCCATTAAACATTGCTCAGAGATATGCTTTAGAGACAAAGCTTAGGATGAGAGGCGTTAGAATGATTAAGGATTTACACGTATCGGGACATGCAAGTAGAGAGGATCATAGATATTTAATTAAGCTTTTAAATCCTGAAAATATTGTTCCTGCTCACGGAGAATTTAGGATGCTTACTCACTATGCTGAAATGGCTGAAGAAGAAGGGTATTTGATTGGAAAAGATGTGTTTGTATCAAGGAATGAGTATAAAGTTGAGATAACGGGGTGATAACATGGAAAAGTTTGAATCTCTCTTTGAAGCAATAAAAGAAAAGGCTAAAGCTGTCGATGAAGCTATATTTGAACTTATTCCAGAAAAAGATCCAAAGAAGCTCTACGATGCCGCAAGGCATTATCCACTAGCTGGAGGAAAAAGGGTTAGACCCTTTGTGGTTTTGAGCGCGAGTGAAGCGGTGGGAGGAGATCCAAATAAAGCCGTTTATGGAGCTGTTGCAGTTGAGCTTTTACATAACTATTCACTCGTTCATGATGATATAATGGATATGGATGAAAAAAGAAGAGGGAAACCAACAGTTCATGTCCTCTGGGGCATTAACTTGGCTATATTGGCTGGAGACTTGCTGTTTTCAAAGGTCTTTGAATCAATAGCAAAAATCCCAATAGATGCTAAAAAAGTGGTGAGAATCTTAGATGTTATGGCAAAAACTTCAAATGAGCTGTGTGAAGGTCAAGCCATGGATATTGACTTTGAGACGAGAAACGATGTTACTGTTGAGGAATATATGAAGATGATTAGTGGAAAAACTGGAGCTTTATTTGATGCTTCAGCTACTATTGGAGCAATAATCGGGACTGATAATGAGGAATATATTCAAGCTTTGTCTACATACGGCAGAAATGTTGGAATTGCGTTCCAAATTTGGGATGATGTTTTGGACTTAATAGCTGATGAGGAGAAGCTTGGAAAACCTGTGGGAAGCGACATAAGGAAAGGCAAAAGGACTTTAATAGTTGCTCACTTTTTGGAAAATGCAAGTGAGGAAGATAGACAGGAGTTCTTTAAGGTCTTTGGAAAATATGCTGGCGATGTTAAAGGTGATGCTGTCATTAAGGAAGATATTAGAGAAGAGGTTCAAAAGGCGATTGAGCTATTGAAAAAGTATGGAAGTATCGAATACGCTTCAAAGATCGCAAAGGATCTGATAAAAGATGCTAAAGATGCTTTAAAGGTTCTCCCAGAGAGCGAAGCAAGGAAAAATCTTGAACTGCTCGCCGATTTCATAGTGGAAAGGGAGTATTAGATCATGAAAAGATTCTCTCCTTTTTGACTTTCATTTTACTTTTATCATTTTACTAAAAGGGAAAAATAGTTTTATATTCCTTATCCCTATTATATTTTAAAAGCCATTATAGTTTTTTTCAATCATACTTTTCTAACAAGTTGAGAATTAGGTATTTGAGTGAATCCTTTAAGTTATTAACTGCTTTTATTAAGTAAACATAGCATAATTGTTATTTGTTATCTTATGCTCAAAAAATGGCTTATTTATGTTATGTCAAATTGTGAAAAATTTTTAAATTCTTAGCGTAATATTTTATATTTGGTGAGGTTTATGACAAATATTGTTTCTATTGTGAATTTAAAAGGAGGAACTGGGAAAACAACATTATCTGCCATCTTGGGTGTATCATTAGCTATGCAAAATAAAAAAGTCTGTCTTATTGACTTTGATCCTCAAGCCCATTTAACATCAGTATTCTTTAAGGCAACTCCTAATAAGAATGTTTATCATTTACTTCAAAATAGAAAGTTCCCATATTCAAAACCAGAACTTATTGAGAACAATAAAGTTAGGGAGAATCTAAAAATAATACCTTCTTCAGTGAACTTCTTTGCAGATGTATTCCTGAGAAGATTTGGAGCTGGATTATTAGGTCCAGAAACTCTTAGACAGTATTTTAGACAAGAGAGAAGTTTGGATAAGTTTGATTATGTGATAATTGATTGCCCACCCGATCCGATATTTGCTCGTTATGGACTTGAAGTGTCAAATTACATAATTGTCCCTACTGACCTTGGTGATCTGAACGTAAATGGTACAATTTTCTTTGTAAACAAAATTCTCTATGCCTATTATGCCCTTATTGATGAAAGAAAAGATAAACCAAAACTAATTGGTATTGTTCTGAATAATGTAAACTCACGAGTAACTACTGGACTTAAAAAAGTTAAGAATTATTTAGAACACAAAATTAAAGAAAAATTTAAAGATACACCACTTAGAGAACTTTTGTATGAGGAATTATTGTTTAATACAGTAGTGTACTCAATTTCGGACTTAAGAAGAATCTCTCTTTATGCAACAAAAAAGAGGAAATCTCCAATTGAACGGATACTTCGAAAAAATGAGAAGGCACAAAAATTCTTTGAAAGCTTAACAAATGAATTTGAGCTAAGGATACAGCGCTTCAGAGGAATGTCATTATGAATATTAATGGTGGTGATTTCATGGAAATCATAAAAATTAAAATTGAACTTCCGAAGGATTTTTATGAAAATTTGGAACTTGAAGCGAAGATTAGAGGAATAACAGTGCAGGAGCTTATTAGAAGACTTTTAGAACCTTATAGGATTCGACTTCTAGAAATGATGAACTTAATAAAAATTCAGCAAGAACAAAGTCATGAAAATATTGAAAACTTAAACTTTGAATTAGATGACATTCTCCAAGAAATTGAAGAGAACATAAAAAATAAAAAAGGGAGTGGTTACACTTTAAATAACATTATGAAATTAATTAACTTATTTGATCTGGAAGAAATAAATGGAAAGACAACAAAGGAGATTATTAAGTTAATGGAAGAAAAAACAGACATGTCTAAAAACACTCTAGTAGCATATTTATCATATTTATCATCTGCAGGGATAATAAAGGTAGAACATAACAAGCGAGTTTTGACTGAACTTGGCAAAAAACTTCTAAAACTAAAGAAAGAAGGCAAAATTTAGATTACTCAATAAACACGGCAGGTTTCATTGGCATTGCTTGCTTCTTCTTTCCACCTTTATCCTCTTCTGGATTGATAATTATTTCTAAACCAATTTCTTTCTCAATGAAGTCTTTTGATTCTCTCAATGCTTTTTCTTCGTCAATGCGCTTCACTTCAAAGACCCTCTCTTTTATTAATCTATTCACGAGGTTGGCAACTTCTTTACCTTTCTTTCTCATCTCTGGGTCTTTCATGGCTTCACTCATTGCCGCTTTGAAGTCCTTCTTTTGGGCAACTATCTCCGCTATCTTCCACTTCCAATCTTCAGCTGTATAAATGTAAGCCCTCTTTGGATTCTCAATCTTTGCAACGCTTAGAATTTCTTTGATATCATCAATTAGGTCTTTGATGTATTCCTCCTCAATTTCCAGCTCCTCGTTCCACCACTCTTCTTTAGGCTCGGGCCACTTAGCTAAGCTCACGAATCCATTTCCGCCTAATTTTTGCCACAATTCTTCACAGATGTGAGGTGTAAACGGTGCCATTAACCTAACCCAAACATCTGCTAAGCTTCTTAACACATAGCGCTTTGCATCGTCATCTCTTCCTTCAGTTCTTCTCATGTACCATTTTAGGTCATTTAAAATGCTGTAGAATGCCCATTGAGATGCCGTTCTTGTCCTAAATTCATCTAAAGCTTTTGTGGTTTCATAAATTGCCTTGTTTAAGCGGTGTAATAGCCAGCGATCAATATCTTTTAGTTTAACGCCTTCTCTGATTTCATAGCTTGCAAATTGTTCTATTAGTTCGTAAAATCTCTCCAATTGTCCCTTTAACTTTGCAACCTCTGCTCTTCTCCAATCGAAGTCACTGTCATGTTCAGCTAAGCTCATGATATAAAATCTCACTACATCTGCTCCATTTTCCTTAATTGCATCAATAAAGTTCAAGACATTACCCTTACTCTTGCTCATTTTCTTGCCTTCTAATGTTCCATACCCGTTTACAGCAATTCCTCTTGGCCAGTGCTTCTTCTTGAATATTGCAACGTGGTTGAATATGAAGAATGTTAAGTGATTTGGAATTAAGTCCTTAGCTGAGCATCTCCAGTCTAATGGATACCAGTACTCGAACTCTTCTTTCATCTCTCTAATAACTTCCTTTGGAATTCCGGTCTTTTTGCCTAGCTCTTCCTCCCTAGCTCCACTGAACTCTTCTAAGAATATGTAATCAAATAACTCTGGGATTAATTGTTCCCCTTTAATTCCATGCTTGTTGATAACTCTTGAAATTGTGTAGTAAGCCATATAAATGGTTGAATCGCTCAAGCTTTCGATAACCCATTCCCTGTCCCAAGGTAGTGATGTTCCTAAACCCACTTTCCTTGCACAAGCTTTCTTGTCTAACCACTCGACAATAGCTTCAAATTGAGCTCTTCTTGACTCTGGTAAAATCTTCATGTTGGCTAAAGCTTCTCTCGCCTTTTCTTTCCATTCTGGGTTTCCATAATCTATGAACCATTGGTCATGAATAATTTTAATTACCGCTCTATTTCCAAATCTCGAAATAACGTTCTTTTCAGCAAATTCATACATCATATCAGCTATTCCTTTCTCTTTCATATCGTTGGCAATCAGGTCTTTTACTTTGCTCACAGGAACTCCTTTGTATGGTTCTATCTTGAACACACCCTTATGGAACTCAGCTTTGTAGATGTTCTTTGTTGCCTGCTCTAACTTTTCTTTATCTTCCTGACTCTTAACACCCAATTTTTGAGCCTCTTCAACTGCTGGGAATTCTCCATATCCCTCTAACTTAATTAAAGAAATGTAGCTTATGTTTTCTACAATCCTAGGATCAATGTCGTACTTTAACAATAGCTCAGTATTCTTTTTAATGTCCTCTAATGCCGCATGATCAAAGGGCGCATGTGCTGGAACACTCATAACTACACCGGTTGCATTATCTGGATCAACAAAATCTGCTGGTAGAATGATAATTTCATCGCCAGTTACTGGGTTTTTGACCCATTTTCCAATTAATTTTTCTCCTTTGAATTCCTCTAAGACTTCAATCTTCTTGTCTTGAAAGCTTAACTTATAAGCGGCTTCTCTGCTTATGACCCAAATTTCATCATTAACCTTTGCTTTAACGTATGTAGCATCTGGATTTAGCCACATATTAGTTACTCCATAAACTGTTTCTGGTCTTAGGGTTGCGGCTGGTAAATAAATACGCTTACCATTTTCTTCTAAGATGAACTTGATTAGGATATATTCTAAGATTTGAACATCTTCGCCTTCAATTAAGTCGTGATCTCCTAAAGGAGTCCCAACAACAGGATCCCATCTAACTCTGTGAGTTCCTTTAACAACTAATCCCTTCTCCTTTAGCTTTAAGAACTGCCAAGTTATGAAAGCATTGAACTGCGGATGTAGAGATGTTGTGTGGAATTCTCTACTCCAATCTACGCTAAATCCAGCTCTATTAAAAGTCTCTTTTGCTGCTTTCATGAAGTACTTCACGATATTCACTGGATCTTCAAATGTCCATAGAATCTCCTCAGGGACTTTATAGACGTCTCTATAAACGAAAATTGTTTGGGGATCTCTATGCTTAATTCTTTCTGCAATTCCAACTATTGGTGAACCTGTTATGTGCCAAGCCATTGGGAATAATACGTTGTATCCCTGCATTCTCTTGAATCTTGCAATTACGTCTGGGATTGTATAAGTTCTTGCATGTCCTACATGTAAATGCCCAGATAAGTAAGGAAATGCTACCGTTATATAGAATTTTGGCTTTTCACCAATTTGAGGTTCAAAGACTTTCTCTTCGCTCCATTTCTTTTGCCACTTTTCTTCAATTGCTTTCCAATCTACCATACCCTAACCTCCTTGAAGTTGTTAAAATGGGAACTTAAAACAGTTTGCATTTCAAAAGGGGAAAAGCGTTGATAGTGCCAAATAGGGGGATCAGCATAGAAGTAACCTTTAATCGTTGAGAACTCTATCCCCCCTCATTGGCATCGGCGTTATTTTTGAGGTTTTAGTATTTAAAAGTTTTGGAAGATAGGAAATTTTTATGATGTTTCAACGCAAATTTTAATGGGTGATACGATGCCGACCATAATCATCGAAGGACCACCAATTGATATTGAAAAGAAGAGGAAGTTAGTTAGGGAACTTACAGAGGTAGCATCTAAGATTTATGGAATAAGACATATAACTGTGCTTATAAAGGAAAATTCTCCTGAGAATGTTGGGATTGATGGAGAACTACTCTTGGATCGCAAAAGGAAAGTGCAAACTTAGAATCCATCGTAACCTTTAAAAACCTAAACTCTAAACTCACCACGACTAAGCGGGTTTAGCCCGCGGGATGTTCCGCTCTGCGGAGAACCACAAACAGTGAAAGCGAGGTGAAGAAGATGGGAATGTACAAGTACATTAGAGAAGCTTGGAAAAGCCCAAAGAAGAGCTATGTTGGGGAATTGTTGAAGGTTAGAATGATTAAGTGGAGAAGAGAGCCAAGCATTATTAGAATTGAGAGACCAACCAGATTAGATAGGGCAAGAAGCTTGGGTTATCAAGCAAAGCAAGGTTACGTTGTTGTGAGAGTTAGGGTTAGGAGAGGCGGAAGAAAGAGACCAAGGTGGAGAGGCGGAAGAAAGCCAAGTAAGATGGGTCAAGTCAAATATTCACCAAAGAAGAGCTTACAATGGATTGCTGAGGAAAAGGCAGCAAGAAAATATCCAAACTTGGAAGTTCTAAACTCATATTGGGTTGGCGAGGATGGAATGTATAAGTGGTTTGAGGTAATTTTAGTTGATCCACATCACCCAGTTATTAAATCTGATCCAAAGATAGCTTGGATCGCTGGAAGAGGCCATAAGGGTAGAGTATTTAGAGGTTTAACATCAGCTGGAAAAAGAAGTAGAGGATTGCTCAATAAGGGTAAAGGTGCTGAGAAGATTAGACCAAGCATTAGGGCAAAAGGTAGAAAGGGTAAGTGAAGCTTTTAGCTTTCTTCTTGTTCCCTTTTCTGTTAGATTTTATGCATTTGGTTCTAATTTCTAATTATCAATTCATTTTGTGATTTTAGGTGGTTAAACTAAACCTGAATAACGAGGTAAAATTTCATTAATACTAACAAGAGTGTTAAAAAATCAAAAAGTTTAAATAGTCATAATAAGAACTATGGATCGAGGTGATGTCATGGCAAGGTATGCACTGTGGTGGTATAAATACAATGGAGAATATATCCAAGTTAGCAATGCAACACCAGATGATTTGTATATTAATGGATTTCACTTTGCAGTGGCTTTGGATGGAGAAGGAACAAGAACAAAATTCAGTGGTTCTTCATATAGTGATGGATATAATGATGGCAGAGAGCTTGCTTTGAGAGTGAAAGAATGGTTAGGTGGAACAAGCGGTATTCCATATTTAGTAACAATACCCTATTTTACTCTCAGTGGAGGAAAAAGAGGCTTGAGTTACTGGGAGGGTTGGATTGATGGAGTTGCAAGTATTGAAAGTTATTATTTTAAGGGATTCTATTGGAGTTTAGAGGATGCTAAGCCTATACAAAGCGGACGTATTACTGAATATGAAATCAATGCCATTTCAGGGCGTATTCAAGAAGTAGAAAGAGACTTGGAAAAAGATTTGCAGTTTATTTGGATCCCTACACTAAGGAGTGTTCTATGCTCCGGAACAATAACAGATCAAGATGGTGATGGGGTAATAACAAATAATGATGTAATACTGTGGTTAAATAAATACTCGGAAATTGCTCTGTTGTCAAAGTACTTTGACTATGTATTTCCGCAACCAGGATACTGCTTTGCAGATAAGATTGGTGCAAACTGCAACCAAATAGAGTACACTTACAGCCTCTTAGTTGATATTCTAAGATGGATAAGAAACAGTAATCCTTCCAATGTTTATATAGAAATGGAGGCTGATGGTGCTGTTAGAAGTTCTGAGTATAAATTACAGAGAGCATGTGATTATGTGTCTGCTCAAGAGGCCGTAAGTGGCAATATATGGGAAAATAGGGCATATTACTTTGACTGGGATATAAACATAGTTTCATACATTAGGAATACGTGCCTCAGATGGTGAAAATGAAGGGAAGACTTCTCATTTTTTGCTTTTTTATGCTCCTCTTTACTCACTTAGCTTATTCTTTGACTATTAACAACGTTCTAATAGGAAACCCAACAATTTTTAACATTACAAATTCATCAACTCAACTTTTAGTAGTTTATTTTCCTTCAGAGTATAGATTTGAACTGTTGAACTTGACAGCATTTCCATGCAAAACCAACGTTTGCTCCAACTTTACTATGATTCCGATTCACTGCTCTTCTCAAGGATGTCTCTTTTATGGATGTGAGGGGTGTGATAGACCCTTACCCGGTAGGGTGTATGATCACTATGGCTACCTTTATCCCAGCGGGGAATTTAGGGAATTGCTCAGCTTTCGGAATGATGGAGCAGTGAGTATTTTCTGGAATCGAGATTACTACCTTGTACTTCATCCCTTTTACTGCTTCTCTATGTGGTGCAATTTGGAGCATTTTGATTCCCTCCTTTGGTTGTCTACTATCAAGGATGGACAAGTGAAGGTGAAGAAGTACGGATATTTAACGGGAGATTTCAAAAATGCATCTTCACCTTTGTTGGCCCAAAAAGGATACTTGTACTTTGTTCGCAACCTTAAGAACGGTGCCTTAGCGATTTTTAATCAAAACTTTACTGAGGCAGTGATTCTCATAGATGCGGTTCCAGTGCTAAAAATAACGTCGCAGTTTTCTCTTAATAGTTCCCAGCTAATTTATGACTCTGAAAGAGTTTATCTGCTCTATAACAAAATTCTTTATGCAATAGAACCTTTGAAGGGCTATTATCACTTTCCAGAAGATTTCAGAAAGGTTGCAAGCTTTTCGGGCAACTTCACCCTCATAGAAGCATATAAGGGAAGGCTCTTTTTAGTGAGCATCAATGGGACATACCTCTATGATGCAAAAAATGCAAGCCTTAATACTGTTGTGAGTCCTAAAGCCCAGATGTCTGAGTTTCACAATGGTGAAGCTTTGCTTTTTGCCAATGGCACGCTCTATGAAGTCTCAGATAGCATTGTTCAAGTTGGGAAAATGAATCTCAAAAACTTCAATGCATCTGAATTTCACAAGCTCTTTTACATAACACTTGACTGCCGTAAGGAATATTTTAAAGAAAACACCAATGTTTTGTGGAGTCCTAAGGGCTGGTTGATTTATAATGGTTCTTCACTTTACTTCTTTAACGGAACTCTTAGACAAGTTTTGAATGACGCTTTGTGGATAAGGTGGATTGGTTGGGATGGAAGGGAGTGGATTTTGGCAAGCGATAGGATAATTTTAAAATTTGACGGACAAAGAATTGAAAACCTAACTCCAGAGATTGTAGCTTTTCTTGAAGCTACCACATTTAACAATTCTAAAGAGAGTGTAAGATTACCACCAACAGTAGAGAATAGAAGGGATAACAGCGCTCTTATCCCCATAAACAAAGTCGTTGTAACGATAATCATTGGAATTGCGGCACTTATTGTACTGATATTGCTGAGAAATCGCTGATGGTGTTTAATTTCTTTCTTAGGTATTTTTGGCAGTTAAAAGCTTTTAAACCTTATTTCCAATTAACTTTGGGGTGAAATTTATGGTTAAGCTTAATGCTCATAATGTCAAAATTAGAACATTTGTCCATGCCACTGAAGATCCTGAAAAGGTTTTAGAAGCTTTAGAAACTCTCTTCCCTGAAGATTTGTCTCCAAAAGATGTGGAGTTTGAAATGGTTGAGACAGAGGGATACTTTGGAAATCCCATACTCGTTATTGATGCAGAGATAAAGAGAAGTAGGAACGTTAGAAAGTTTTTAGAAAACCTCAAAAACATCTTAAGCGAGGAAGATAAAGCATTTCTCTTGGAGAATTTAGAGGAAAAGGTAGATGAGAACGGAACCTTCTACATTCGCTTTGATAAGCAGAAGGCTTACCTTGGAGAGATTAAAGTTTTAGATGGAGAGGATGTAATTCATGTTAGAATAAAGGTTAAATCCTTCCCAATGAAGAAAGAGACCGTTGTAAGGGCTATTGGAGAGTGGTTGAGCGAATGACATCATTACAGTTCATTGAGATGGATATTAGGGATGCAAAGGCTTACGAATTGGCTGAAGAATGGTTTGATGAAGTAGTCTTTACAAAAAAGCTTAAGTTAGAGAAAAGTCCAGATTATGGGAAGCTCAAAGAAGAGCTTAAAGAACTTAGAGAGCGTTATAAAAAAGTTGCCCTGCTTTTGATAACAAACAAACCTTCTTTGATTAGGGAAGTGAAAAATAGGAATCTCAAAGCTTTAATATATGTCCAAGGTGGGAGCTTAAAAATCAACCGCTTTGCTCTTGAAATTGGTGTCGATGCTTTAATAAGCCCAGAATTTGGAAGAAGAGACTCTGGCTTAGATCATGTTCTTGCTAGATTAGCGGCTAAGAATGATGTTGCAATAGGCTTTTCTCTTGCTCCCCTTTTAAGGGCAAATCCCTACGAGAGGGCGAACATTTTAAAGTTTATGATGAGAAACTGGCGATTGATAGAAAAATACAAGGTTCCAAGATTTTTAACTTCTTCAGCAGAAAGTTTTTGGGAAGTAAGAGCTCCAAGAGACTTAGCAAGCTTTGGAATTGCAATTGGAATGGAAATTCCCCAAGCAAAGGCTTCGATCAGTTTTTATCCAAGAAAAATTTTAGAAAAGCTGGAAAAAAGATAAACTAATAGCTTTTCAAAATTGGAATCTCTTTTGGTTCATAATCTTGGATTTTTCCATCCAAATAGTCTTCATAGCCTTTTAAATCCAAAAGTCCGTGTCCACTTAAGTTAAAAAGTATTACTTTTTCTTCGCCTTTCTCCTTAGCTTTTAAAGCAAGATCTATAACCCCTTTAACTGCATGGGCACTCTCTGGTGCTGGAACAATTCCCTCAGTCCTTGCAAAGAGCATAGCTGCTTCAAAAATCTCGGTTTGATGGTAGGCTTTTGGACTAACGATGTTGTTATTAATTAAAACACTCAAAGTTGGTGCGACACCGTGATATCTTAAGCCACCCGCATGGATTGGTGGAACATTGTAGATGTGCCCTAAGGTGTGCATCTTTATTAAAGGCGTTAACCTCCCGCTGTCTCCGTAATCGTAAGTGTAAATACCCTTTGTCATCGATGGTGCGGCTTTAGGTTCTATTGCATAAAATTTAATCTCCTTTCTTCCTTTTATTGCATCCCTAATGAAGGGATATGCTATTCCAGCAAAGTTGCTCCCTCCTCCAACACAGCCAACTATTATGTCTGCCTCTTCCCCAAGAATTTCCATTTGAAGTTTAGCCTCTTCCCCTATGATTGTCTGGTGCATTAATACATGGTTCAAGACACTACCTAACGAGTAGCGCGCTTTTTCATCCGTTAATACATCTTCAATCGCTTCACTTATTGCTATGCCTAATCCACCGGGGTGATTTGGATCTTGCGATAGGAAGTATCTTCCAACCTTCGTTCTATCACTTGGAGAAGGATAAACCTCTGCTCCATACACTTGCATGAGCACTTTTCTATATGGCTTTTGTTGATAGCTGGCTCTTGCCATGTAAACCCTAACTTTTAGATCAAACAAAGCTCCGGCTAATGATAAAGCAGTTCCCCATTGTCCTGCTCCCGTCTCTGTTACAACCCTTTCAATTCCCTCAAGCTTGTTGTAGTAGACCTGTGCTAAAGCGGTGTTTATTTTGTGGCTTCCCGTTATCGTTTCCCCTTCATATTTAAAGTAAATCCTTGCTGGGGTCTTCAATGCCTTCTCTAGATGTGTTGCTCTAAAAAGCGGTGTTGGACGACCAACTTTTACGTATTTCTCCAAAACTTCCTCTGGAATTTTTACATACCTTTTGTCGCTAACTTCTTGCCTAACCAATCCCTTTGCAAAAATCCTCTCAAGCTTAGCTGGATTTATGGGCTTGTTTGTCTCTGGATCTAAAGGCAATGGTAGAGTCTCTGGCAAGTCTGGCAAAATGTTGTACCACCTATTTGGCATATCTTCGGCTTTTAAAACTGCCTTAACTCTTCTCATCTAAAACACCTCCTAAAAAGTTTAAAAAGATCAGAATAAGCGTTATTCATACCTTCAAACCTAAGAATGTGTATTCCAAAAACAATCCCGCCCTTTGATTTTGAAGAATAAGCTAACCAGAAGAATTCTAAACTCTCTAACTCCTATTCCAAAGACACTCACTCCTGAACATCATAGGGCATCAAGGTCTTTAAATGAACTTTACTCTTAAAGCTTTTTTGGGAGAATTTCCGTCAAAATTTGACAAAATCAAATTTTCATTGTTGATTGTCTAAAATGAATCTTAGATTTTGAGGAGTTCTGACATTTTGACAAAACATAAAGATTAATAAGTCATTTGCTTTAGTCTTCTCCATGAACAAAAAACCTAAAACCCTACCTCCAACACTTAGGGATAAGCAAAGATATATAGCTTTTCAGGTTATTGGAGAGAGGACATTTAAGAGTGGAGAGATCAAAAAGGCAATTTGGGAGGCTTCTCTCAGAGTTTTGGGGGAATTGGGAACTGCTAAAGCTAAGATTTGGTTCATAAGATTTGATGAGAAGAGTCAGACTGGAATTGTAAGGTGCGATAGGGCTTATGTGGAGCAAGTTAGATTTGCTTTGACAATGCTTACCCAGATAAATGGTTCAAAGGTTATAATGAGAACGCTTGGTGTATCTGGGACAATAAAGAGGCTTAAGATGAAGTTTTTGAAAGAATTTGATTGGAAGTAATGTGAGACGGTGTTTTCCTTTTGTCGTTCATGCAAAAGTTTAAGTATCCAATATTTAAAAGAGCTTATAAGTGGAGAGAGGGAATATTGTATAACTGTTACGATAATCATTAGAGGTGATGTAAAATGGCGTTTGTACCACCGCAAGCTGGGTATGATAGGGCAATAACTGTTTTTAGCCCGGATGGAAGGCTTTTCCAAGTGCAATATGCAAGAGAAGCCGTAAAAAGAGGAGCAACTGCTGTAGGAATAAAATGTAAAGATGGAGTAGTTTTGGCTGTAGAAAAAAGAGTAACAAGTAGATTAATAGAACCAGAAAGCTATGAGAAGATTTTCCAAATTGATGAGCATATAGCTGCTGCTTCAAGTGGAATAATAGCAGATGCAAGAATTTTAGTTGATAGAGCTCGTTTAGAAGCTCAAATTTATCGCCTAACTTATGGAGAACCCGTTCATCTTGCAGTTTTAGTTAAAAAGATCTGTGATTTAAAGCAAATGCACACCCAATACGGTGGTGTAAGACCTTTTGGTGCCGCTTTGTTAATGGCTGGAGTTAATGAAAAACCACAACTTTTTGAGACGGATCCAAGTGGTGCATACTTTGAGTGGAAGGCTGTAGCAATAGGAAGTGGAAGAAACACAGCAATGGCAATATTTGAGGAGAAATACACTGATGACATGACTTTAGAAGATGCAATAAAGCTTGCAATGCTTGCCCTAGCTAAGACCATGGAAGAGCCAAAGGCAGAATATGTTGAAGTTGCCGTAATTGATGTTAAAGAGAAGAAGTTTAGAAAGCTAAGCCAAGAGGAGCTTGAAAAGTATTTCGCCGACATTCTCCAAAAGGTTGAGGCTGAAGAAGTAGATGAAAAGGAAGTTGATTATGCTGACTTGGACAACAATTATTAGCGGTGAGTACAATGCCCATAAGCGTTGATAAAGCAGTGATTGCTCGATTAAAGACACATGGGGATGTTTTTGAAATCTTAGTAGATCCTTACTTGGCAAGGGATTTCAAAGAAGGAAAGGAAGTTCCAATAGAAGAAATTCTCGCCACTCCTTATGTTTTTAAAGATGCTCATAAAGGAGATAAAGCCAGTGAAAACGAAATGCAGAAGATCTTTGGGACAAGCGATCCCTACGAGGTTGCAAAGATTATCCTTAGAAAAGGTGAAGTTCAGCTTACAGCTCAGCAAAGGAGAGAGATGCTTGAGGAGAAAAAGAAGCAAATAGCAATGATAATTCACAGACATGCTGTTGATCCAAGAACAGGTTATCCACATCCACCGGATAGGGTTTTGAAGGCTATGGAAGAAGTTGGTGTTCATGTGGATATCTTTAAAGATGCTGAAGCCCAAGTGCCACAGATTATTAAAGCGTTGAGGAGGGTCCTACCTCTTAAGATTGAAACAAAAGTAATTGCAGTTAAAATACCTTCAGAATACGTTGGAAAAGCCTTTGGAGAAGTAAGGAAATTTGGAAATATTAAAAAAGAAGAATGGGGAAGAGATGGCTCGTGGATGTTTTTAATTGAAATTCCAGGTGGAGTTGAAGAAGAATTTTATGAAAAACTAAACGCCCTTACAAAGGGCAATGTTATGACTAAACTTATAGAGAGGAAGGGACTATGAGAAAGGTTTTTGTATCAAATAGGGAGTTAGTGGTTCCAGGAACGCTTTTAGCTCAAGGACCATTCAAATCTGGCAAAGGAACTTTTAAAGAAGGAACGAGGGTTTACTCTACCGTTATAGGATTGGTAGACATAAGGGGAGACACTATAAGAGTTATTCCACTGGAAGGTCCTTACATTCCAGAAGTTGGAGACAATGTCATCGGAAAAATAATAGATGTAAAATTCTCAAATTGGGTAGTAGATATTGGTGCGCCTTATCAAGCAACGCTTAGAATTCAAGATGCTTTAGAAGAAAAAATAGACCTTCTTAAGGTAGATCTAAGGAGATTCTTCGACATAGGAGATATAATCTATGCAAAAGTGAAGGCCTTTAATGAAGTGAATCAAATAGACTTAATGACAAAGGGAATGCCCTTTGGTGGAGGTCCTCTTAGGGGCGGTCAGATAGTAAAGATTACACCATCAAAAGTGCCTCGCTTAATTGGGAAAGGAGGTTCAATGATCAACACAATCAAAACGTTGACACAAACGCGCATAATAGTTGGACAAAACGGTTGGGTTTGGTTGAGTGGCAAGAAGCAAGAGCTTGAAAGATTAGCTATTGAAGCTATTCTAAAGGTGAATAGAGAAAGCCACACTCAGGGATTAACTGATAGGGTTAAGGATTTCTTAGTAAAGAGGTTGCAAGAGCTTAAAGAGCAAGGAGTTGTTGAAGATATCCCCGAATTCAAAGTAGAGGAGAGTGAAAGAAATGATGGAGAAGCCTGAGGGATTGAAGCTTATCGATGAAAACGGCTATAGAATAGATGGTAGAAAGAAGTATGAGCTTAGAAAAATAAAAATGGAAATTGGTGTTTTAAAAAGTGCTGATGGCTCAGCTTATGTAGAATGGGGTAAAAATAAAGTTTTAGCCGCTGTCTATGGTCCAAGGGAAATTCATCCAAAGCATTTGCAAAGACCAGATAGGGCAATTTTAAGAGTAAGATATAATATGGCTCCATTTAGTGTTGAGGAACGTAAAAAACCCGGTCCAGATAGAAGGAGTGTGGAAATTAGCAAAGTGATTAGAGGGGCTTTGGAACCAGCTCTAATTCTTGAATTATTTCCGAGAACAGCTGTAGATGTTTTCATAGAAGTTTTACAAGCTGATGCTGGAACAAGAGTTGCTGGAATTACCGCTGCTTCATTAGCCTTAGCAGATGCTGGGATTCCAATGAAGGATTTAGTTGCAGCATGTGCAGCAGGAAAAATCGATGGGGAGCTAGTTTTGGATTTAAATAAAGAGGAAGACAACTATGGAGAAGCAGATGTTCCAGTTGCAATAATGCCAATAAAGAATGATATAACGCTCTTACAAATGGATGGCTATTTAAGTAAAGAGGAGTTCGTTGAAGCCGTGAGATTAGCTATAAAAGGTGCAAAAGCAGTTTATCAAAAGCAGAGAGAAGCTTTGAAAGAAAAATATCTTAAGATTATAGAGGAGGAGTGAAAATGGAAGTAATGGCATCAATTATGAAAGATCACATTCTCGAATTGCTCAAGAATGGGAAGAGAATAGACGGCAGAGACTTGGAAGATATAAGACCATTAGAAGTAAAAGTTGGGGTAATTGAGAAAGCTGAAGGTTCTGCTTGGGTTAAACTTGGCAACACTCAAGTTCTTGTAGGTATAAAGATAGATTTGGGAGAGCCTTTTCCAGATCTGCCTAATATGGGTGTCATGACAACAAACGTTGAGCTTGTACCATTGGCTTCACCAAGCTTTGAACCAGGTCCTCCGGATGAGAGGTCAATTGAACTAGCTAGAGTTGTGGACAGAGGTATAAGGGAAAGTCAAACTATTGACTTGGAAAAGCTAGTTATCGTTCCAGGAAAGCTCGTTAGGGTCGTGTTTATAGATGTTCACGTCTTAGATCACGACGGAAATTTAGTAGATGCATGTGGAATTGGTGCAATCGCGGCTCTTTTGAACACAAAAATGCCAAAAGTTCAATATAACGAGGAAACAGGGGAAGTTATGCTATTGGAGGAGTTTGAGCCATTGCCAGTGACAAAGATACCAATTCCAGTGAGCTTTGCAAAAATTGGTGGAAACTTGGTAGTTGATCCAAACTTAGAAGAAGAACAAGTGATGGAGGGGAAGCTTACAATAACTACAGACGAAAATGGAATGATTTCAGCAGTGCAAAAGAGCGAGGGAGGAAGTTTCAAACTTGAAGAGGTCATGTATGCAGTTGATGTAGCCTTTAAGAGGGCTAAAGAGATTAGGGAAAAGATTCTTGAAGCTGTGGGAAAGAGGGAGTAGTTTTTGTCTTCTTTTCCTTTGAAATTTATTGCTTCTATACTGTAATGTACATTTATATCCACTCTTTTACTTTGGCCCGTTTTGAATAAAAGGGCAAGCAAAACTACAGTTTGAAAGAATTTCTTACGAAAAAAGAAAAAAGATAAATTACTTTAAATAAAAGGAAAAATTTATAAGCCATAATGCCCAATTTATTAATGCAAATATTTCATGGAGGTGGATACATGAAGAAACTTTTTGCCCTGTTGGTTGGATTGTTAATGGTTGGAGCAACAGCTGGAACAGCAATGGCATTTCCCTTTGGAACTAGTAAGGAAGTGTCAAGAACTGAGATTGAGAAGGTATTTAATGAATATCATAAACTGCTTCTGAAAGGTGGATGGCTTAACGATCTTGTTTTCTAATTTCTCAATTGGGGGATGTAACAATGTCATATCATGATATAGCTTCCAGTAGGATAATCAAAAGTAAGGACTTCCTATTGATTGTACTCGGTTTTACTGTGTTGTGCGCTTTTAGAGTCCTTTATCCCCATCTTCATATAAAAGACCTCTCATCAAAAGCCTTTTATGAGGCGTTAATTGGCTACACTGTACTTAGCACTTTCTTGATTTTTTCTTATGAGCTATTGGCTAACGCTTTCTCTAAAGCTAATGAGCTGGATAAGGCTTTATCTCACGAAAAATGGCTAATCCGATTATTTTCAATACTTTTTCTTGATTTTTGGCTTGCTCTTCCTAAAGATGATAGATGGCTTATTTTGGTCTCATGGCTTAGTGGGGTTGTCTTGGCATATTACACAATAAAAATGCGGCTTAGGAGGGTGTATCTGGTCTAAGATAAAGGGAGGAGCATCATATGATTCAGGTATCTCCAGAGAAAAAGAAGTTGCTCCTTAATTCCCTCATTATTTTTCTTTTTTGGTTACTTAGACTAACTTTTTTTGCTCCTGGTGCTTGCATATCATTTTCTGACTACCTGGGAACTTTCATACCTGCGTTACTATTATCTATTATTATTCTTGGATTAGTTGAGCTTTTGACTGACATTGATTATAAAAAGACACTTCTTGGTGTTGTAGTCATTGGATTTGTGCTATTTTTGGTCTTTATTCCAGCATTAATGGCTACGGGGAGATTTTTTCTGATATTGGCTTTAATCTTTGCATTCATAGCTTTCCATGAAAAGAAAGCACTTCCTAAAGTCACGAAATTAGAGAGATGGACAATTCGCCTAATGGGTTTTCTTTTTCCAGCTCTTTGGATCGCTGGTTGGGAGTGTGCAATTTACAATCAGTCATGGGGTCCGTGGAGTATGAGATTATGTCTCTTAGTTGGAGAAGCTTTTGTAGTCTTAACATGGAAAATCTCCCACAGAGAAATTAGGAGCATTTAGCAAGAAAGATTTATAAATTAAATTTTTGTTCTTTAGTTAGGTTTTAGGAAAAGCCTTTTAAATAAAACTCCGCTATACTCATCAGCTTAAAGATTATTAGAGGTGATGCTCATGGTTAAAAAAGCAGGAAAAGTTGGTTCAGCTGGAAGGTTTGGTCCGAGATACGGTTTGAAGATTAGAAGAAGAGTTGCAGCAGTAGAGGAAAAGATGAGGCAAAAGCACACTTGTCCAGTATGTGGAAGAAAAGCTGTTAAGAGAATAAGCACTGGAATATGGCAATGCCAAAAGTGTGGTGCGGTCTTTGCTGGTGGAGCTTATTTACCAGTCACACCAGCTGGAAAGGTTGCTCAAAGAATAATTAGCGAAAAGTCAAGGGGTTAATCCCCTTAAAACATCTTTTTGGTGATAATGATGGTGGAAGTAATATATAGATGTGCGAAATGTGGTAAGGAAGTTAAGATTGATTTAGCAACCACAAGAGAAGTTAGATGTACTTTCTGTGGAAGCAAGATACTCTATAAACCAAGGACTAAGGTTGCAAGAAGGGTTAAGGCAATTTGAAAAACAATTCGTGAGTGAAAATGATTCTAATAACAACTTCTCATAGACCTACTCGGAGGACAAGGAGTTTTGGTCATGATTTAGAAAGAGTTTTCCCTAATTCTACCTATTTGACGAGGGGAAAAAAGACTATTCAAGATCTTCTTATGGAAGCTTATGATCGGGGTTATGAAAGACTTTTGATTATTAATGTATGGAAGGGTAATCCACTCAAAATGACTTTCATTAAAGTTTCTCCTACTGATTGGGGATATTTGGGTTATCTTTACTTGCATGGAATTAAGTTGCAGAGAGAAATCGGGTTTAGGAATATAAGGTTAATTAAGGAAGATATGCCCTTTATAGTTACAACCGCTAAGAGAGTTGGCTTAGATCATGTCGCTTTTGCCCAAGTATTCGCTGAGCTAACAAATGGTAAATTCGTTCCAAGAATGGATTTAAGCTTGCAGGCTATTGCAGATAAATACAACACCGATGTTTTGGGTGTTGTTGAGAGACATCCAAGAGGTATGGCAATTAATTTCTATCGCTTAGATATTGTTAAGGATAAACCTGTTGGACCTTTAATCAGTGTTAAAATTTGGATTATGGAAGATGGGAGAAGATGGGACTATAAAGAGGCTTTAGGAATTAAAGTTAAAAGCAAGGAGTGATTTTCATGCCAAAAGCCCCAATAAAGGGCATTATTGAGATTGAATTCCCAAATGAAGAGATAGCAAAGGTTGTTTATGAGAGCGTTCTTCTGGAACATGAAAGCGTTCCATATCGAAGGAGCAGGATTAAATTTGAGAGAGAGGGGAATAAGATAAAAATAAAGTTCATCGCAAAGGATAATTCTGCTTTGAGGGGAACTTTGAACTCCTATTTGAGATGGATTAAGATAGCTATGGATGTTTCTGATCTCTAATTTCCAAAATTAGGTGACCTTTGTAGAAACCGATGGAAAGCCTTTTTAAGCAAATGTCTAAACTTAAAGAGGAAGTGAAATTCACGGTTATGGAGGTGTTAAGATGCAGAACATTCCACCCCAAGTTCAAGCTTTATTGGGACAGCTTGAGAGCTATCAACAGCAACTTCAATTGGTTATTCAGCAAAAGCAAAAAGTCCAAATTGACTTAAATGACGTTAAGAAGGCAATAGAAGAAATAGAGAAAGTCGAAGAGGACACTTCAATATACAAAACGGTAGGGACTTTAATCGTCAAGACCAATAAGCAGAAATCTCTAGATGAGCTTAAAGATAAGCTTGAAACTTTGGAAGTAAGACTCAGTGCTTTAGAAAGGCAAGAACAAAAACTCAACGAGAAGATTAAGGAGCTCACTCAAAAGATACAGGCGGCTTTAAGAGGGGGAGTTGCTGGTTAATTCCTTTTACTTCCTCTTTTAGGTGAAGAAAGTGGAGCATGTAAGGGTTGTTCATATTGGCTTACCAGAGCTTAGTGAGGAACAACTAATTGAAATTGGTGATTTAGCACAGGAAACTGTTGTAAATTACATTTTTGAGCATCTATCAAAGAGTGAAGTAAAGGACATTGAGGTTACTACAAGGATAAACAGGAACGAAACACTAAACCTGGAAGTTGAAGCTTACATAGAGGTTCCTATATTTGTGAAGGTTGATGTTGATAAGCTAATTGAAGAGGCTTTGGAAAAAGCTTATGAAAAAGTTGAGAAACGGTTGAGGGAAATTGCAGGGCAAAATAAAGTTTAAGCGTTTTATGAATCAAGCAAAGGGAAAAAATTTATCCTTTTTGCTACTTTGTCACCATAATGCTGATCCAGATGCTTTGGGTAGTGCTATTGCTTTTTCTCGTTATCTTGAGAGCTTAGGATTGAAATATCGTATTGGAGTTGCTCAAAGTGTTTCTTCCTATGCTAAAAGACTTTTGCAGTTTGCAGAGGTTGAAAAAGATCCTGAAGTTAAAGAAGATGTTGTCGTAATATTTGATACATCTTCTCCTGAACAGCTTGAGCCTGTTGAAATTCCAAAAGATAGAGTTATTATTGTAATAGATCATCATATTGAGAAGAAAAAGCCTATAAAAGCAAAGGTTAGAGTGGTAGACTCTTCGAGGACTTCTACAGCAGAGATAGTATGGGAACTCCTAAAGTATCTCAACTTTTATGATTTAACCTCTGCTAAGGCAATTTTAGCTGGGATTGTTACTGATACCGCTAATTTTAGATTTGCAAACTCTAAGACTTTCAAAACTGTAAGTGAAATTTTAAGTATTTTTAATATTCAAATGGGGGAAATATTCAACTTAGTTGCTCCAGTTAGTGATGAGAACATAGATCAAGCCAAAAGAATGGCAATTTTAAAAGCTTGCCAAAGAATGGAAGTTAAGAAAGTTAAGAGATACGTTATTGCAATTTCAAAGGTTTCTGCTTATGAATCTTTAGCATGTAAAACCTTCCTTCAGTTGGGTGCTGATGTTGCTATTGTAGGAAGTGACAAGGAAGGAGTTAGGATTTCAGCGAGGGCAAGGGAATATTTGGTTAAAAGGGGTCTTCATTTGGGAAAGCTAATGGAAAAAGTTGGACCAATTATAGATGGTTCTGGTGGTGGACATAGTGGAGCAGCTGGAGCAAATGGAAAGAGAAATTTTGACAAGGCTATAAAGTTTTTAGTGAGAGAAATTGAGAAGTTTTTAAAGAGTCTGGGGTGATGATATGGCAAGATGTCCGATCTGTGGTGAAGCATTGAAATGGGAAGATTTGATTGAGCAAATGTTGAGTTTAGAGAATTTTAGGGAACTTTTGGGAGATAAGCAGGAATTCTTGAAAGCTTTTAGTGAGTTCGTATTCAAATGTCCTAGGTGTGGTGAAGAATTTTATGGGAAAGCTTTGGGAGAGAAAGAGCCAGGTGTTGTATTTGAACTTCTGAATGATTTTGAAGGTGGAATAGACTACGAGAGGAGGAGAGTTAAGCTGAAGCTTACAAATTTACTCGCATTAAATACCATGTTAGAGGAGTGGGATAGAAGAACAAGGAAATAATTTTAAAAATAAGCGGTCTACTTATTACAGTGGGCAAAGAGTTGGTGAAAGCTCATGCGTTTCGAGAAGATTGACAGACTTCTTGAGGAGGGGAAAGTTAAAGAGGCAATTGATCTTGCTCATCAAGTTTCTGGGAGAGACTCAAAAATCGACTTCTTGGGATATATTGCACGTAAAATTGGAAGGAACTTGGAGTATGAAGAGTACTACAACATCATTACGAGAGAGATGATGGAGATAGCTGAGCTGCTTAGTGAGGAATGGAAAAAAGCAAAAACCTTTGCTCTATTGGGATATATTGCCCATGAAGCTGGAAAAGAGCTAGAAGCAGAGAAGTACTTCAATCTAGCCCTTGAGCACTCCTCTTCAATAAAGGAATACATTGGAAGAGCAAACGCTTTGACTGAAGTAGCCTATTACATGGCTCTTTCTGGAAGATTGAATGAAGCACTTGAGATATTTAAGCTAGCTAAGGAATTCCTTAGGAATTCACAGGGAAATTACGTTGATCCAATGATGAAACTTATTAGGAGAATAACAGAGATAGCTGAAAGAACCACAACTCCAGATGCTATAAAATTCTATGAACTTATTCATGAGATTTATTCTCTGCTCAATATGAAGGTGAAGGCTAAAAGGATCGAAAATAAGATAGGACTTATTAAAAGCGCGTTTAAAGAAGGAGTTGCTGCTGTAAGAAAAGCCTTGGAGAACGGCGATATAGACTCTGCAATTGATGTTGTGAAGTTCTTAACTCCAGAAGACAGGCTAGTTGCTCTCGTTGAAATTGCCAGATGGCTTTATAACAATGATCAAAAGAAATATGCAGAGATGATAGCAAAGGATATCGCTTCTCAAATTCTAAACGGTGATATTAGTGTCTCTGATAGTAGTTTGTCCTATATCGCTTACACCTTAATGAACCTTGGATTTCTTGATGAAGCTTTAATAACTGCTGGGCATATATCCGATGAACTTGAGCTTTCTCAGATCTTAGCAGATCTCTCTAGAATGTTCATAAAGTTGGGAAATACAAGGAAGGCTCTAAAAATTATTAAAGCAATACCTCACAAAGGTATTAGGAGAAGCCTTATAGAAGAGATTCAGGGTGAGTTAGATGTGGGACACAAGTAAGGATTATCGCTTATTGGTTGCTGAAAAAGCAGTTGAATTAATGATAAGGACACTTGAAAATGCAAAGTTTAAAGGTAAATGGGAGAAAAAGAAAGCAATTGATACTGCAAAGCACATAATCCCAGAGCTTCAAGCAATGAGGTATTCCTATCTTGACCCCAAGGATTTGGTAAACACTCCCCAAATGCAGGGTATAAAACAAAAAGTTGGTGAAATAATTGAAGCTTTAGGCGGGGGAGAGTGGTATAAGAGGTTCTTAGGATTAGCAGATAAGGATGAAAGAGAAAAGGTTGAAGAGGCTATAGCAAAAATTAAGTTTGCGATAAACACCTTAACAAACCTTGATAAAAGATTAGCTTTTGGCAAAATAAATGATCCAGTGATTGGAGTCGACATTAAAGTTGGAGAAGTTATGAGCGTTGGAAAGCATCCAAATGCAGATAAACTCTTAGTTTGTAATGTAAACATCGGAGAAAGGGCAATAACAGTCGTGACGAATGATTTGAGCGTTAAAGAGGGAGATAGGGTTGCGGTTGCTCTACTTCCCCCAGCAAACCTTAGAGGCATAACAAGTGAGGGAATGTTCCTTGGTGCGGGAGATGGGGTTTTAAAAGATGTCCAAGGAGAAATCGGTGGATTACCCAAAGGAATTCCTTTAGAAGCACTAAAAGAAACAAGAAATTTTGTTGACGCATTTTTGAAATCATAAAAAGGAAAGTCAATAGAGCATAACTTCAAAGCCAAGCTCACTTAGCAAATCTGCTAACTCTTCACTATCCACGTAAGCTAAAAGGTGATGATTTCCAAGGGTTCCATCGATGAAGTCTTTTGCTTCTTCAACTTTAAGCTTAAGCTGTGTTCTGCATCTCTGCTCATTTCTCTCTCTTTCTTTAACTTCAACTCCAGCAACAACAGCTTTTCTTCCCTTGATTTTTAACAATGATGCTTTTTCCTTTGGTAGGAAAACTTCAACACCAACTCCCATTCCACTCTCAAAGTGGCTTCTTAGATTGTAATTTGCTATTAGTGGAGCTGTACAGTGAGCTAAAATGATGTAATCTTCACCATAATCAGCTATATTCCCCATGAATGCGGGTTTATCAAAGAATCTTCTAATTATGGTCATGCCCAATAGGGAATTAAGCTCTCCTTCACAAGCAGCGGGAATTCCTTCAGCATTAAACATTGCTAAAGCTAAGCAAGGTGTTGCCTTTATCTTTCCAATTAGATCAAAACAACCGATTGTAAAGCCGTCAAGCTTATAATCTTCAATTATCTGTCTTATGGCTAAATAAATCCTTCCAGCTTTTATCAAATCATCCCTTTTTGGCTCTACAATGTTCTTAGCTTTCCCTATTATCTTCTCAACTGCTCTATAACCTTCGGCATCTGTTATTCTATTGTAGTATTCATAAAACTTCTTTAGGCTTATATGAATGTAAGGAAGTTCAAAATCCTCGTTAATTAACCAAGGAGAAACCCTCCCAATTAATCCAAGCCTTAATTTTAGAAACTTCTCCAATATCTCTTTCATGTCTTCATATCCAAGTAAAGCGGCTTTAAGCTCTTCATAAGTTTTAACTAATGTTGATGGAATTAGTTTTTCTCTAAAATACTCTCTAAGCTCAATTGCAGCAGCTATTGAATTGTTGTAAGAATCACCAAAAAGGATTACTGGCTTTCTGAAGTAGGCAAATTCTTTCAGTGGATTTTCTGTTCCTCCTGTGAGAGGATATAAGACTATGGCATCCACATCATGAAAGTCAAGTTCCTCTTGTCTCGTTTCTTCTTTTGAAGAAACAAAGAGTCCACCCTTTATTTCAAACTCTCCAGCTAAGTCTGTCAAAAACTTTGAAGCCTTCTTTTCAAAATATTTTGGATTTGCCAATTCACTTATTCCGAAGACAACTCCTATTTTCATTGCTTTCACCTAAAGATTAAAAGCAAGCAAGACTATAATTAATCTTGTGGTCGCGATGATTAGGTTTGTCCTCGATACGAGCATTTTTGTTAATCCAGATGTTAGAAAAAAATTTGGGGATACGCCAACTGAAGCTATGAGGAAGTTTTTAGAATACGCTGAGAGGCTTTTTGGTAAAGTTGAGTTTTACGTATCTCCTGGAATATACAAGGAAATTATGCATTTTGTGGATGAGAGCGAAGTTTCTCCAGATATTGAGCTTTATATAATAAGGAAGCCTCCTAATGTGCATGACATGAAAATTCCAGCTTTTGTTGTCTATGAACTTATTGAAGACATTAGGAGGAGAATCGATAAAGGTTTAAGGGTTGCTGAAACTGCAGTTAGAGAGGGCATTTTGGAGGCTGATGTGAATAAAATAATCAACAAATTGAGACGCAATTATAGAAGAGCTTTGAGAGAGGGATTGATCGATAGTAAAGAGGATTTTGAGCTTATTTTGTTGGCAAAAGAACTCGATGCGATAATAGTTTCAGCTGATGTTGGTATTTTAACTTGGGCTGAAAAGATGGGCATAAAATGGGTTGATGCTGCCAAGTTTAAGGAGATTCTAGAGGAGTTAATAGAAAAATATGGGAGATAGGATTCTTCTCCTGCATCAGTCCACAAAAGCATGTCCATTCCATAGCTCTCTTATTTCTTTTGTAGCATCATCATAAACTCTTCTAAAGGTTATTCTCCAGTAGCCATTATTGAGTTCTTCTATATCTTCAATGTGTATATTTAATCCAAGCCTCTCAAAGTGGGAAACCATCTTATAAGCTGTCTCAATTTTTTTCACTCTAACTATGAAGGTTTCGGCAATTTCTTCACCGTTGGCTACATCCCAAATGCTCTCGACAAATGGCTGTAACAATGCAATTCCAAGAGCTTTAGCATATTCTTCAAATTCCTCTCCTTTAATTCTCTTTTCTGCCAAATAAAATGCCAATCTTTTAATTCTCTGCATAAAGTAGCCATATGGTAAGTCAAAGAAAAGCCTAGAACCTATTTTGATGTCATTTATGTTTGAATAAGGACTTACGTATTTCACAACTTTTTTCATATCTGGGCTTTTCATAACTATTCCTTCTCTCCTTTCCTCAGCCAATCTTTCTACCAGTTCATGAAGCTCTTTTATCTGCTTTATGCTGTACTTTCCAAAAACTTCCACATGAGGAATTCCATATTCCTCTGCTAACTTTAGCCTTTCTTCAACAGTTAAAGATTTTCCAGTTCTCTTTTCTTGGATATCAAAAAGGAAAAACTGTATATCCTCTTTAACGTAAGGTGGTCCTTCTACTAAATAAGGGCTTTCTGGACCAGCCATTTCTCCGCAGAGAATCAAATTGGGATAATCTTTAAAGAAGTCAACATTAATGAAGTCATCTATTCTCTCTGTGGTAAAGGGACAGATAAAGCCACCTCGAGTTATGGCAAGAATTTTATCATTAACTTTCACAACTCTGACATTATAACCATCTATTTTTTCTTCAACATAAAATGGCTTGTTCTTAAAGACCCTCTGCACACCATTTTCCAACTGCACTACTCTTCTTATATGGGGAAATCCCAGAACTATATCATTTTGACTAAAAACAACAGTGCCTCTTCTAAGCTTTTTTACAGAGTCTTTAAAGCGTAAGTACCTTATTCCTTCAAATTCATCTTCACTAAACCCACCTTTAGCACTCATGATCTCTATCCTTTCTTCATCAACACCTAGCTTTAGAAGTATTTCTTTGAAATACCAGCTTACCATTAATCGGCACCAATTAAATATTCCCTCTTAAAGTTTATAATTTTCGTGGAATAACAATTTCAAGTTCTTTTAAACTCAAAGATAGTTTTCGATATTAATCTTAATGTTCAAATCGCAAACTTAATAAGTTTGAATATCAAATTTTCTATAGGTGAAACCTATGAAGGGAGTTAATGTTTTTAAAGATCTCAAAGTTATTGGTGAAGATAAAGTAACGGCAATTGGGATGGGTACATGGGGTATTGGAGGTTATGAAACTCCGGACTACTCAAACGATAATGAAAGTATTGAAGCTTTAAGATATGGATTGGAATTAGGAATCAATTTAATCGACACGGCAGAGTTTTATGGTGCTGGACATAGTGAGGAGATAGTTGGAAAAGCGATTAAAGAATATGAAAGGGAAAGTATCTTTATTATAAGTAAAGTTTGGCCAAGCCACTTTAGGTATAAGGATGTTCTAAAAGCCGCCAAGAATAGTGTAAAAAGGCTCAACACTTACATTGATCTCTATCTTTTACATTGGCCCAATCCAGACGTGCCTTTAAGTGAGACTATGAGAGCAATGGAAGAACTTGTGGATGAGGGTTTAATCCGCTATATAGGCGTGAGTAATTTCAATCTCTCCCTTTTACAAGAAGCCCAGAGCGTTATGAAGAGGTATGAGGTCGTTGCCAATGAGGTTAAGTATAGCCTTAGGGATAGGTGGGTAGAAAAGGAGCTTTTGCCTTATATGGAAAAAGAAAGGATTGCTTTAATTGCTTACACTCCTTTAGAAAAGGGAAGACTTGCTAAGAATAAATGCTTAGCCGAAATTGGGAAGAAATACAACAAGACATCTGCACAAGTAGCCTTGAACTGGTTGATTTGGAAAGAAAATGTAATAGCAATACCAAAGGCAAACAACAGAAAACACTTAGAAGAAAACTTTGGGGCAATGGGATGGAGGTTAAGCAAGGAAGATTATGAAAAATGTGTAAGATGTGTCTGAGCTTTTATAAATGATAAAAAGAAAATAGCTAAGAACTAACTTTTTGTGCCTTCTTTGTATATATCTTTAAGCCCACTAATGCTAATACTCCTAAGGTTACTGGAATTATATGTAACGTTGCACCTGCAAAGCCTAATGCTCCCAAAGCTATTCTGATTTCTTTTCTTAAGGTCTTATTGAGGTATCCGGTTATTGCAATTGCAAAGAGGTACATGATCATTATTGTTGCTAGGAAGTAGTAGAGTATTCTAAGCGCTGTCATTAAATTCCATGAGGTTACTGTGATTAAAAACATTTCTGGGTGGTGGAAATATATGTATGGACCAATGTATCCTGCTAAAGCATATTTAACAGAATTTCTCGCTGTTTTCCAGAAGTCTCCTCCAGCTAGAGCTGAACCTGCATATGCTGCTAGGGCTACAGGAGGAGTTAAATCAGCAAGGATTCCAAAGTAGAACACAAAGAAGTGTGCTGCGAGAAGTGCTATTGGGGTTCCATATCCAGGAACTGGTTGTCCATACATCCCCACATTAGCCACAGCGTTAAATACTGCAGGTGCAGCAACGAGAGATGTTATAACGTAGTTAGCTGTTGTTGGAACACCCATTCCAAGTATAAGGCTGAATACCATTGCCATCATTAAGAGTAGTAGCAGATTTCCTCCAGCGAGATCCACTAATCTGTAGCCTAAACTTGTAACTAATCCAGTCATAGTAAGAACTCCTTGGATTAGACCTGCACTTGCAGCTGCGAGCATAACGCTCGTACTCGTTTTTCCAGCATCAATCATCGATGTATAAGTTGCACTGTACATTGTCTTCCCTTCTTCACTCTTAGAAAGACGACCGACTATTAATGAAAACACTATTCCAAAGACCCCAGTCATTAATAGAATTGATTCTTTTCTTATGCCCAAGAATTTTGCGAAAGCAATGAAAATTATGAACAGCAAGCTTATGTAAAACTTTTCATTCATTTCAACATGTTTGGATGTAAACGCCAATATTATCAGCGCGGTTGCTATCAGGGTAAGGGTTATTGCGGCATATTTTGCAACATTTTCTCCACTGAACATGAGAAGTAAAGTAAGGAGTACAACACCGACATATAGTTGTTCATGTCCTGGTATTTCATCTTTTGATATCCACGCCACCCAGATTGCTATTCCTAATGAAGATATTGCCGCTATATGAGGAGCAATTCCCCACACTAAAGCCACGGTTATGACCACTATTGGCAGTAGAATGTAGAGCTTTCTGATGAAATACTTTAATGGTGTAAAGTATTCCCTTGGCATTCCTTTTAATCCCAAACGTTTAGTTTCGAGATCGATAAAGAGGTAAACACCTGAATAGTAGATTAGAGCTGGCAATACTGCTGCAATTATCAGTTTGTTATAAGGCACTCCTAAGAATTGTGCCATAATAAATGCAGCAGCACCCATGATTGGAGGCATTAGCTGTCCTCCTGTCGAAGCAACTGGTTCAACAGCTCCTGCAATTTCCGGTGGATATCCCGCTTTCTTCATTAGAGGAATTGTAAAAGTTCCGGTTGTTAAAACATTGGCTACTGAACTTCCACTTACAGTACCCATAAGTCCACTTGAAACAACTGCAGACTTTGCTGGTCCTCCAGAACGAGGACCAAAGAGTGTTATCATAAATTCTGTTATATAATCACTCACTCCAATTTTTAACAAGAATGCTCCAAAGAACACAAAGGCGAAAACATAGATTGTCATGACATAAAAGGGAATTCCAAATATACCCTGATCGAGGTAGAGATACTGCACAAAGCGTTGCCAGTTAAATCCAGTATCTCTTATTCCATAGATTAAAAACACGGTGACTATTGCGGGCAAAATCCATCCAAGTGTTCTTCTTGTTGCTTCTAGTACAAGAGCTATTGCTAAAAGTCCAAAAATTACATCGTATTGATTTACATCGTAGTATATCATGTACGTTGGAAATCTCCAGAACATGTAGAACATGGTAGCCAAGCTTAAAACAATTAGGATATAATCATAGAAAGGTACTTTTTTGAGATATTTCTTTTTTTTCAGTATAGGATATCGGAGATATGCTATTAACAGAATCATTGCTAAGACAAATGCTTCTCCTTGCTTATCTTGGAAATCAAGTCGTAAGAATGTCCATTTTAATCCAACTTTTTCAAAGAGATCGTAGATTGAATAAGTAAAGTTGAATATAAATAAGATTTCATAAATTCCAATTAAAACTGCTGCTATCTTAACTATGGTTTCAAGCTTTGGAGATAAGGTTCTCGTTTTCTCTAGAATTATCTTCTTTTCAATCTTTTCGCTCATTTTCAACACCTCCTAATTATGGAAAATACAAAAGGTACTTTTTTGACTTTAAATTTCATAATTCCCTCCTCTTTTAGCTGGGTGAAAACAATCTTATCGCTGATCTTTACCGTAACGTTATTTAATGGAATAAACCAGTACTCCCAGGATTTTCCTAGGTACATGTTCATGTCCTTAACGTAAAATTGTCCTTCGGTGTATTGAACATCTAATGGTTGTCCGGCCATAAACTCTTGCCATTTTTCTTGTATTGCATATATACCAGTTCCGTTAATTCGATATATGTCTACAACTTTAGTGAGAGAAACACTATGAGTATAAGAGATTATAAGAGTAGGATTTGAGCTTAGAGGAAAGTAACACACATTTTTATTAAATTCTATCTCTAAAGCAGTTATGGGAAAAAGTGTAAGAAGCAAAAAAGCTAATGGGAAAAAAAGAAAATATTTTTTCAAAAAATCCACCCCTTCAAGGCTTAAGTTCATCAGGGACTGTTATTCCTTGTTCTTCGTAATATTTTATTGCCCCTGGATGTAGTGGGATCATTAATCCTTCAAATGCCTTTTTAACATCTATTTGTTTAGCCACTTGGTGTGCTTTTGCAAGTTCGTCAGTGTTTTCAAAGAAGATTTTTGTTAATTCATAAACAACGTCATCTGGCACATCTTTGTCAACTACTAATGTTGCTTTAACTGCAATTGTTTGGACATCTTCATCCATTCCGTTGTAGGTACCCTTTGGAATAACAACTTTAACATAGAATGGATATCCCTCATCATGTAGTTTCTTTATGAGTTCGTCTGGGATTGGAATCAAACGAACTGGTGTTTTAACTGCTATTTGATCAATTGCTGGGGCTGGATATGCGATAACAGTAAATTCTGCATCTACTTGTCCAAGTACTAAGCTTTGAGCAGCTTCTTCAAATGTTTGATAGATCTTTTCAACTTGGTCCCATAGTCCTGCTGCCTTTAAAACTCTCTCAGCAGTAGCTGCAACACCACTTCCTGGAGCGCCAACTACAACTTTCTTACCTTTTAGGTCTTCAAGAGTCTTAATGCCACTATCAGCTCTAACGACGATCTGAACTGGTTCAGGGTAAAGAGTCCCAATTCCTCTTAGCTCCTTAATTGGATTGCCTTCGAATTGATACAGCCCATTCCAAGCATAATAAGTCACGTCGTTTTGTATAATGGCTACTTGGGCTTCACCCTTTCCAATAGCCTTTGCATTGGATACACTTGCACCACTTGTAACACCCTTTGCAGCGATATTCTCACTCTTTTTGTTCAAAACCTTGGCAAACATTGAACCAATTGCGAAATAAACACTTCCAGGTCCTGAACCGGTATAGATTGTAATCTCATATTTCCCTTCTTCGGTTGTTGGTATGCTTTGAGTTGTTTGTGTAGCAGTTTCTTTCTGGGTACATCCAGCCGCAACTAAACCCAATACCAAAACAAAAACCAAACCCAAAGTTTTCCATTTCTTCATTTCTTACCACCTCTAAATATGGAAGTGGGGCAATGCCCCGCAATACCTTAAATGTTTGTAAGTTAGGTATTATTACCTTTTTGTTTCTTTGAAAGATTTACATACCAGTAAATAAAAGAAAGATCAGTAATAATACCAGATAGTTTCATAGTCTTCTTTGTTTTCACCAATGCTTTCTAAGTAGTCAAGATACTCCTTAATTGGAACATCGGGATAAGTGTAAAGCTTTGTCTGGCTTATTCCCTTTTCCCAGGGATGCATTAAGTATATCCTACTTCCGTCTGGTCTGATGCCTACTAATTCTCTATCTTGCCATGCTCTCAAGTGGTTCTTACCCATTCTAGGCACATTAAATACTGGTTCATCAGGTCTAAACTGTCCAGGTAAGAGTCTAGCTTCCTCTTTTCTCTCCTGCACAACTCTCGCTATTGGCACGAGGTAGTCTTTCTGCTCAATCTTGCCCTTTGGATAGAATGTGTAGTATGGATCAATACCAACCTTTCTAAGCGCTATTCTCAGTGCAACGTTTTCGAACCTTCTGCTAACATTCCTTTGGTAAACAAGTTGATTATAGATGTAAATTCCTTGTCTTCTTACTTTATACGCCGCTTCAGCCATTTCGGGAGTTACTTCATAAGCTGTTTCAACGTGAGTTGAAATCGAAACATTTCTTTTTCCTGGCTCTATATAGCTTCCCAAAATTTCGGCAAGCTCGTTTGTAATTCTCATTGGCACTGTAACGAAAATTCTACTTCCCCATCTTATGTTAACAACATGATCCATCTCTGATAATCTGCTCATGATCTTGTCAATTATCTTATCACTTAACGCTAGTGGATCTCCACCAGTTATGAGCACATCAAGCATTGATTCATGTTCTGCAAACCATTCTAATGCCTTTTCAATTGTCTCCCATCCGGGGAATGAACCAGCCATGAATGGCTCGAGAACCTCCCAATTTCTTTGACAGTAGACACATATTTGTGGGCATGTGTCATAAGCTTTGAGAATTGCTATCGTGACATATCTCCTCGTGACGAGATCAATTGGTGAAGTATCGTGTTCACCCATGAAATCAAAGTAATATTCCCTATCCTCTTTGTGCTGAAGCATGTTTTTTACATACCAAACTGGTGGCATAACTTGTCTCCTTACATGTAGATCCTCTTTATATGGGTTTTTGAAATCAAAGAGATTTAGGTAGTATGGAGTTATTCCCCAAGGTATGCCGTATTTTACAGCTATTTCTGCTTGTTTTATATCCTCCTCGGGTATCTTCACTATTCCAAGTTCGTTGAGCTCCTTAAGAATTTCAACGCCTTTTTCTCTCTTCAAGACATGAGAGAACTGCCATCTATAGTCAAACCACTCGTCCTCTGTTATGCCGAAATATTCCATTAGCTGCTCTCTTTGTTTCTTTCTCTTTTCAATGATCCGTTTATCTAAACCGCTTGGATATCTCTCTATCCATTTCTTTATGTGTTGCCAAACCTTGTCAAGATACTCCGATCTTGCTAACGCTGCTTTTCTTCCTTTAATTTTGCTGAAATCGACAAATTGGACTCCTTCCTTTTCTAATCTTAGTCCAAGCCATCCCTTTGAATATCCTGCTTTTCCTGACATAGCTAAAAATAAATGCTTAAATTCTTCAATAAACCCATCAGTTATTATCCCGAGAACTCTTTTATCTCCTTTTGTAGCTTTCCAGAGATATTCGAGTGTGCTAAAGCCAGCAGCTTTTTCACCATAGGGTGATATCATGTTTGTAAACACTTTGATAGCCTCTAATGAGAGCCATCTATCCATAGCATCAAGCTCAATTTCTCCGCTCTTTACTTTCCATTCTAATTCTTTACAAAATTCAACAAGCTTTTCTCTTGCTTCATCTAAACTTTCACTTTTTATTAAAATCTCTTTAAGCTGAGGTAGCGGGTCAAATATTCTTAAAAATTCTTCATGTTTAATTCCTTGTTTTAACCCCCATGGGGAGGCTTCTATATCGAAAGTCGAAACAGCACTTTCCATTTGTTTTTCCATTTTTAAACCCCTCCGCCAATGCCTTATTTTGAACACCCTAACAATTTAGGACGCTGCTGTATATTTAAGCTCATTGTAGAGTATGCCACAGAATTAGTGAACATTCATGATATTATATATTTTGCGTTTACACGGTTGTAAAACATGACAAAATTCAAGTTTGAAATTCAATATAATGAAAAATTTTTACATATTTAGATTATTCTTTCTAAAAATTTGCTAAACACCTATGAATTCAGTTGATTCACAACTTTATCAAAACTTGCTATATGTAAAGCATATTTTAAAATTGAACTTACTACAAAATTCTCAAGGTTATACAAAAGTCTTTTAACGATGAACCTTGGCTATCTCTTGGAGGTGTGAAAGTGAAGGTTATAATGACAACGAAAATTGATTTAGCATCAATGAACATTAAGGAGAAACTTGTGAAGAACTTTGGATTTAAAGAGAGCGATTTAGCCTTTGATGGCAATCCAGTCTATAGAAGAAGGGACATTCTCCTTTTAACTACAAACGATGAGATGATATACTATGATTATCTTGATAAAGAAATCAAGAAGCAACTTGGAATTATTCCTGAGATTATAATTTTTGCTTCGAGACATTCAAGCCAAGCAAAAATGCCAGCATTAACTACTCACATAACTGGCAATTGGAAAAATGCTATGTATGGTGGTAAAGATCAAAGTTTGGCAATAGCTCAACCAAATGCAATGAAATTAGCCCTATTAAAGCTGAATGAACTAAATGATCTAGGATGGACTGTTTGTTATGAAGCGACACATCATGGTCCCAGTGAGATTGATGTGCCCTCACTGTTCGTAGAGATTGGAAGTAGTAAGGAAGAGTGGGTTAATGATAGAGCTGGTGAGATATTGGCAGAAACCATTACTTACGTTTTAGAGAATTATGAGAAAGCGAGATACAAATCAGTTATTGGAATTGGTGGTGGACATTATGCACCAAAGCAAACTAAGATAGCCTTTGACAGTGATTTGGCATTTGGACATATAGCGGCTAAATATGCTCATCCTCTTTCAAAGGAAATGCTTTTAAAGGCTATAAAAAGGACTGATACAGAAGTTGAAGCAATTTATGTTGATTGGAAGGGAAGTAGAGGGGATACAAAACAACTCGCTAAGTTACTTGCGGAAGAATTAGGGTTAGAATTTATTAAGGATTAGCTAAATTTATATATTGCTTTATCACAAATTTTACCAGATTTTAGATTGATTTCCCGGAGGGTGAAGGCATGTTGAAACTAATAGAAAATGCAATCGAAAGGACATCTGCCGAAATGAATAAGGTTGAAGAGGTTCAAGTTCCTCAATCAGACATAGATGAAGAACTTAGAAGAATATTGGAGCAAATACAAGCAAAAATCTATGTTGTTGGTGTTGGTGGAGCTGGTTGTAATACCATCAATAGGATGATGGAAGTTGGTGTTGAAGGAGCTAAGATTATAGGGATAAACACTGATGCCCAAGATTTACTTAAAGTTAAAGCCCATAAGAAGATTTTAATTGGTAAAGAACTCACAAGGGGTTTGGGAGCCGGAAATAATCCCAAAATTGGTGAGGAGGCTGCAAAAGAGAGTGAAAGAGACATTAGAGATGCACTAGAAGGGGCAGACATGGTTTTTATAACTTGTGGATTAGGTGGTGGAACTGGAACCGGTGCTGCTCCAATTGTTGCGGAGATAGCTAAGAAAATGGGTGCTTTAACAGTTGCAGTAGTTACTTTGCCATTTACAGTTGAGGGAATTAGAAGAATCAAAAATGCTGAATATGGTTTGGAAAGACTAAGAAGAAACAGTGATACAGTCATAGTTATTCCAAACGACAAGTTAATGGAAGTTGCTCCAAACTTGCCAATTCACATGGCATTTAAAGTTGCAGATGAGATTCTAGTGCAAGCTGTTAAAGGAATAACAGAGCTAATTACAAAGCCAGGATTAGTTAATTTGGACTTTGCTGACGTTAAAGCAGTGATGAAAGATGGCGGTGTTGCAATGATTGGTATTGGTGAAAGCGATAGTGAAAAGAGAGCCTTAGAAGCAGCTACTCAAGCATTAAACAGCCCACTTTTAGATGTTGACATAAGCGGTGCAAAGGGTTCATTGATCAGCATAAGTGGAAGTGATGTAAAGTTAGAGGAAGCCCAGCAGATAATTGAGTTGGTTACAAGTAAACTTGATCCAGAGGCTCAAGTTATTTGGGGAATACAGTTAGATCCAGAATTAGGAAAAACAATTAGAGTTATGATTGTGGTTAGTGGTGTAAGCTCTCCATATGCGGTTGTTGAAGAAGAAGTACATCTTCCAGAGGAGGGTGAAAGAAGAATTATTCATTTAGACTTGGAAGAGCTCTAATCCACTCAGTTCTCTCTTTCTTTAATAATTATGTGAGGTGTTAGAAATGCCAACAGAGGGGTACATGGAAAAGCTTAAAAACTTCCTATCAGAGTCCAAGAGGGTTTTGTTAGTTACAAAAAAGCCCAGTGGAAAGGAATATAAGATGGCTGCTAAGGTCACTGGGATGGGTATAGTATTAATAGGCATAATTGGCATGCTCATTCGTATTATAGGAATACTAATAACTGGCAAGTAATCCTTTAGGTGATAAAGATGAGCGAGAGTAAAATATTTGCAGTGAGGGTCACAGTTGGGCAAGAGGAAAATGTCGCTACCCTACTTTATAGCAAAGCAAAAACCTATAATCTCCCAATATACGCTATCTTAAGCCCATCTAAGGTTAAAGGTTATATCTTTGTTGAAGCTGAGAACAAAAGTGCTGTGGATGAGGCAATAAGGGGAATAAGGCATGCAAAAGGAGCTTTGCCGGGAGAGGTTAAATTCTCTGAGATTGAGCACTTCTTAGAAGAAAGACCAGCTGTTAGTGGCTTTGAGCCTGGAGATATTGTTGAGCTTATTGCCGGTCCATTTAAGGGTGAAAAAGCCAAGGTTGTTAGGGTTGATGAAGCTAAAGATGAAATTGTCGTTGAGCTTATAGGCGCAATAGTTCCAATCCCCGTTACAGTTAGGGGAGAATACGTTAGACTTATAAGCAAACGTTCAAAGGAGTAGAGGGGTGAAAAGTAATGCCAAAGCAAGTAGTTGAGGTATTAGTAGAGGGTGGTAAAGCTACTCCAGGTCCTCCATTAGGTCCTGCAATCGGTCCATTAGGATTAAATGTCATGCAAGTCGTTCAAAAAATTAACGAGGCAACAAAAGACTTTGCAGGGATGCAAGTTCCAGTGAAAATTATCGTTGATCCAGCAACAAAGCAGTTCGAGATTGAAGTCGGTACCCCGCCAGTTAGCCAATTAATCAAAAAAGAACTTGGTCTAGAAAAAGGTTCAGATGAAGCTGGAAGAAACATAGTAGGAAACCTAACAATGGAGCAAGTAATTAAGATAGCAAAAGCAAAGAAAGCTCAAATGCTGGCTTCTAACTTAAAGGCTGCAGCTAAAGAAGTTATTGGAACAGCTCTAACTATGGGTGTTACCGTTGAGGGCAAGGACCCAAGGGTAGTTCAAAAGGAGATAGATGAAGGAGTTTATGACGAAGTCTTTGAAAAAGCTGGTGAGTGATAGAAAAGTTTAAAAGCTTCTCTTTTCACGAAATTTTTGATTTTTGAGTTAAAGGTGAGTTTAAATAAAAAAGTTTAGGGAGGTCAGAAAGATGGCCTTTGACAGACAAAAAATCGTGGAAGCGGTGAAGGAGGCTAAAGCCCGGGCTAAGCCGCGTAACTTCACACAGACCGTCGAAGTGGCAATAAACCTCAAGGATATTGATCTTAAGAAACCTGAGAATAGGTTTAAACTTGAGGTTGTGTTGCCACACGGGAGAGGTAAAAAAATTAATATCGCGGTCATTGCTGATGGTGCTGTAGCTGAAGCGGCTAAAAAGCTCGGGCTTGATGTTATTAGTGGTGCGGAGTTAGAGGAGTTAGCAAATAATCCAAGACAAGCGAGAAAGATAGCTAGAAAATACGACTTTTTCATAGCAGCTGCACCATTAATGCCAAAGATAGGTAGAATATTGGGTAGATTCTTGGGACCAAGAAACAAGATGCCAGTTGTAGTTCCACCAACACTCCAAGATTTAACCCCAATAGTTGAAAAGCTAAATAAAACAGTCAGAATACAGTTGAAGAATAACCCAAGTATTCATGCTCCAGTAGGAACAGAAACTATGAATGAAGAAGAGCTTGCAGAAAATGTAGAAGCAATATTGAATGCAGTGATCGGTAAGCTTGAGAGGGGAGAAAGCCAAGTGAAGTCAGTATACGTTAAAACAACAATGGGCCCCGCTGTAAAGATCGAGGGGTGAGGTAAATGGCTCATGTTGCTGAATGGAAGAAAAAGGAAGTTGAAGTTTTGGCTAACATCATCAAAGAACATCCAGTTATTGCATTGGTTGATGTTGCAAATGTTCCAGCTTATCCATTATCAAAAATGAGAGAAAATCTCAGAGATAAAGCTGTCCTCAGAGTTTCAAGGAACACTTTGATCGAACTTGCTATAAAGAAAGCGGCGGAAGAACTTGGAAAGCCAGAGTTGGTAAAGCTAATTGATTACATTCAAGGTGGAGCCGCAATATTAGCAACTGAAATGAATCCATTTAAGCTTTATAGGTTCCTTCAAGAGAACAAAACACCTGCTCCAGCTAAACCAGGAGTTCCAGTCCCAAAGGATGTGGTAGTTCCTGCTGGTCCAACTGCACTAGCACCAGGTCCAGTTGTCGGTGAAATGCAAGCCTTGGGAATTCCAGCGAGAATTGAAAAGGGTAAGGTTACAATTCAAAAAGAGACTGTCGTATTAAAAGCTGGTGAGATAATTACTCCTCAATTAGCCAATATTCTAAACAAATTAGGGCTCGAGCCACTTGAAGTGGGTCTTGATGTCTTAGCAGTTTATGAGGATGGGATAATTTATACACCAAACGTACTGGCAGTTGATCCAGAGGAATACATCCAAATGCTTCAACAAGCTTACATGTATGCATTTAACTTATCCGTGAATATAGCATACCCAACAAAGCAAACAATTGAAGCTATATTGCAAAAGGCATTCCTCAATGCAAAGTCTGTTGCTGTTGAAGCAAACTACATCACAAAAGACACTGCAGGAGATATCTTGAGCAAAGCCTTTAGAGTTGCATTGTTCATAGCTCAACAATTGCCAGAGGAGTTGCTCGATGAAAAGACCAAAGAACTTTTAAACCAACAAGCTCAATTAGCTGTTGCTACTCAACCACAGGTAGTTGAAGAAGAGGAGAAAGTTGAGGAAGAGGAAGAAGAGGAGGAAAAAGAGGAAGAAGAAGCCCTTGCTGGATTGGGGGCTTTATTTGGATGATCCCCCTTATTTACTTTCCCACGCATCCATGATTTAATAATTAAAAATAAAGCTGATTTGGAGGTGTAAAGAAATGGAGTATGTATATGCTGCCTTGCTATTACACGCCGCTGGTAAGGAGATAAACGAAGAGAACATAAAAACAGTTTTACAAGCTGCAGGTGTTAATGTGGATGATGCAAGAGTAAAGGCTTTAGTTGCTGCATTAGAAGGAGTTAACATCGAGGAGGTAATTGAAAAAGCTGCAATGCCAGTTGCAGTCGCTGCTCCAGCTGCTCCAGCTGCCGCTGAGGCTCCAGCAGAAGAGGAGAAAGTTGAGGAAGAGGAAGAAGAGGAAGAGGCTAGCGAAGAGGAGGCCCTTGCTGGACTTGGAGCTCTCTTCGGCTGAAACCTTTTCTCCCATTTATTTATTGTTTACAAAAAAGTTTAAACATCTAAACACTAAGCTCTTTTGGGAGATACTATGGAAAAGGAATGGGAAATTGAGGTTAAGATAGAGCATCCAGAAGTTAAAAATGAAAAAAGCATAGACAAGTATCTCTCTGATAGCTTTGATCTAATACTCTCTCATCCAAAGATACTTTTGCCGTTCTTTCCAGCAGCTATCGTTAACTTGATTTACCTCATTTATATATTCAAAAGACTCTTTATTTATGGAATATTTTCATTTGCAACTAATCCAGAAGCCATTGAATTTTTTGCATCAAAGAGTTTTATTTTTGTTACTGTCATTGTAATAGTTATCACGGTCTTCTCTTACCTTATTGGATCATTATCAGTTGCTTATTTTGCAATTAAGGAGCGAGATTATATGAATTCTTTTAAAGTGGGGGTTTCAAGAGCACCTTTCTTATTTGGAAACTTTATAGCAATGCTGCTTGTTTTTGTGCTTGCATTTTTACCTATAATGCTCGTTAAATCTCCTTTCTTAGTTTTTGGCTACGTTTTTATCTTGAGCTTTTTAGTAATACCGTTATTCTTATTTTTACCAGTAATTGTCTTAGATCATAAGCTTGCCATAATTGAGAGTTTGAAAGTTTACAGGGCTAATCTTAAAAAGAGCCTTATTTTGGGAATACTTTACGTTTTGGTATCCTCTGCAGTGAGTTCACTGATACCAATAATTGGTTCCCTTCTAAACTACTTAATTGTGATACCAGCGTTTACAGTTGTCTATGCTTTGGTCTATAAAGAACAAAGAAGAAAAAGTTAGTTCTTCTTTCTTCTCTTTGACAAAGCTAAATGCTGACTTCCTTGATAGTTCCCCCTATAAGGCTTTGATGCTGCTTCTTCTAAGCGATGAAAAACCATTTGAACGAATCTTTCTCCATATTCAAGGATTATCTCCTCGTTTGAGCTATTAAAGATGCCTAAGGTTAAGTTTCCATCCCATCCAGGATCTACCCATGCAAAGGAACCTAAAAGACCTTCCCTGCAAAGCGAACTTCTTAGTCTCATTTCTCCAAGAACATCGTCTGGTAACTTAATTCTTTCCAAAGTTAGAACTAATGCATAGGTTTTTGGGGGAATAACTATTTTTCCCTCTTCTTTAACGTTGATAAACTTTCCATTTATCATAGCTTCATTTCCAACCCTTAAATCGTAACCTGCTGGTTGTAAAGACTTTTCATTAAAAGGCTCAATTAAAATTTCTTTCACTATTTTATGATCTGGCAAAATCATTTTTACCACCGCAAGGTTTATGTAAAGCTTAAGGTTATAACTCTTTTGCGGGCCCGTGGCCTAGGAGGATAGGGCACCGGCCTTCGGAGCCGGCAGTCGCGGGTTCAAATCCCGCCGGGCCCGCCAAATACTTTAAGTTTAAGCTTTAAAAGCACTTGTATTGTTTGAATTTGATAATACGATTTTAGGCTATATTTTGAGGAGTTTTCTCATTTTTATTGTGATTCGTAGATACCTTATTGTCTGTACTATTAGACAATTGTCTAAATCTCTAGCATGTGTCTATTTACAAATACAAGTCCATATCTGGGTGGTGCCTTCTATTTCGTTGATCACCTAAATATGGGGGTTATATTTTTGACATACTTTCAAAAAATTTTCAATAGCTTGCTTAGTTATGTCTATAAGAGTATAGGCTTATAAAAGGTGTAAAAACGCTCTTTTTACCGAAACCTTTATATATCTCCAAATCAAAAAAGAGTATTGAAAAACTCTTTGTGGAGGTGTTATAAATGGCCGAGTTGCCAATTGCCCCAATTGACAGGTTGATTAGGAAGGCTGGTGCTGAGAGAGTTAGTGAGGAGGCAGCCAAAATATTGGCTGAATACCTCGAGGACTACGCTGTCGAGCTCGCTAAGAAGTCTGTTGAGTATGCAAGACACGCTGGAAGAAAGACAGTCAAAGCCGAGGACATTAAGCTCGCTATTAAGGCTTGATTTCCGTTCTATTTTTATTTAATTTTGCAACCTAAATCTTTAAAACCCCTCTTCTTAAGTTGTTCACATGCAGATAGCTATAAGAATGACCAATAGAAACCACAATACCTTTGTTCATCTTTTAGGAGCTTTAGAAGCTCAGGGTTTTGATATCGATGAGATTTTGATAACAAAAAAGCTTGAGGATATAATAAGGGCTAAGCCAAAAGCTGTTCTCTATTCTTTCATGACTCAAGAGGTATGGAAAGTTGAAGAAGAGGTTAAATTGTTGAGAGAAAAAATCAATGCCTTATTCATAGCTGGAGGCTATCATGCAACAGCAATGCCAAAGCACACTTTAAGGACTTTTGATATAGCTGTGATTGGTGAGGGAGAGGAAACCCTCTTTTATCTTCTAAATGCTCTTAAATCAAGGAAATTTAAAATAACAAAGGAACTTTTAGATATCAAGGGATTAGCTTTCTATTTGAATGGTCAATTTGCTTTTACAGGTTTTGCAAAGGTTGAAGATTTTGCCAGGTTTCCCCCATATGCAGAAACATCCAAGCTTATTGCCCCAATTGAAATCAGTAGAGGATGTCCTTTTGCTTGCCGTTACTGTCAAACCCCTTATATGAAAGGCTTTCTTATGAGGCATAGACCCATAGATCAGATAGTGAAGTACTCAAAAAGAATGAAAGATATGCGCTATATAACTCCAAATGCCTTTGCTTACGGTTCTCCTGGAGGAACTTTGAAAATTAGAAAGCTTGAAGCATTGTTGAAAGCACTGCAACCGCTTAGAAAAGAAGGGAGAAGGCTTTACTATGGAACTTTTCCAAGTGAAGTAAGACCAGAATTTGTTAAACCAGAAACTTTGGAGCTTTTAATTAAATATGCCGACAACAGAAGACTGGCTATCGGAGCTCAAAGTGGAGATGATGAAATGCTTCGTTTTATGCATAGAGGGCACAGCATTACACACATTATGGAAGCTGTTGAGTATATGATTGAGTATGGAATTGAGCCGGTTGTTGATTTTATAGTTGGATTGCCAAATGAGGATGAAGAGAAGCAAAGAAAAAGCATTGAGCTCATGAAGTGGATCATGAGAAAGGGAGGAAAAGTTAGGGCTCATTACTTCATGCCTCTGCCAGGAACGCCCTTTGCTAGGTGCAAGCCTTCATCATTAAGCAAAGAGATGAGCAAATTTTTAGGAGACATGGCAAGGGAAGGGAAAATAGAAGGTTCTTGGGGCGAGCAGATCAGACTTTCAAAAAAGCTTCAGAAGTTGATTGAAGAATTCTATGAAGAACCAATGAGTTATGTTGGGAAGATTAGGGAGGTTTGTTGAATGAGATATCAAAGTTAACTAAGGGGAGGTGTTTAAGCTTAAGAAGAGCCATCTCACATACTTCAGTTTTAAGGTTAGGATAAAGTTAGTAATTCGATTGTCATCTTAATGTCCATTCTGATTCCCAAAAATTTATAACCTTGTTAACTTTTCACCATCATGACGGCAAAATGTATGCCGAAAACTATAAAAGATTCGAACTGCTGATAGAAAAATTGCGAGAGTTTGAAGGTGTAATCTTAGTTGAAGGTATGCGAGACGAGGTGGCGCTAAGAAAATTGGGGGTCAGAGCGGAGATAATTCGGGTAAGCTCCCGTTTACCGCTCTCTGAAATTGCCTTAATTGCATCACAGTATCATGAAATCATGATACTCACGGATTTAGATGAAAAAGGAGAAGAACTTGCAAAGAGGTTGGCTCAATATTTAGTTGGGTATAAGTGCCGAGTAGATACAGGAACTAGGAAAGAGCTCAAAAGAATTGCAAAAAAGGACATTAAAGGCATTGAGGACATCTATGGTTTATATTTAAGGGTAAAACGCTCCGTTTCTGACCCCCTTTAGGAGGGATTTGCTTGAAAAGGAAGAAGACAATATTGCATCATATTTTGACCGAAAAACAAAGACGTGAATACGAGAGAAAGAAAGGAGAAGGTGGTGAAGATATGGCGGTAAGGGACGATTTTGGAACAACAAAATACGTCATCTATGCTGAATTTGAGGCTAATGGTGTTGTTGAAAGACCAGACGTTGTAGGTGCTATTTTTGGACAAACTGAAGGTTTGCTTGGTGATGATTTAGATTTAAGAGAACTCCAAAAAACTGGGAGAATTGGAAGAATTAAGGTTGATGTTCATACAAGAGCTGGAAAAACATATGGGACAATCACCGTTCCTTCTAGTTTGGATAGGGTAGAAACTGCAATTTTGGCAGCAGCGTTGGAAACTATTGACAGGGTAGGACCTTGTGAAGCAAGAATAAAGGTAATGAAGATTGAAGACGTTAGGGCAACAAAGAGGAGATACATAGTTGAAAGGGCAAAAGAAATATTGGAGACCTTAATGGAGGAGGAAATTCCAGAAAGCCAAGAGCTTACAGAGGAAGTTAAAAAAGCTGTTAGGGCTAAGGAGTTGATTGAATATGGTCCAGAGAAATTACCAGCTGGTCCACACGTTCCATTTTCAGACTCAATTATCGTAGTAGAGGGCAGAGCTGATGTTTTAAATCTACTAAAGCATGGTATTAAAAATGCCATAGCTGTTGAAGGAACTTCAGTACCAGAGACAATCATTAAATTAAGTAAGGAAAGAATCGTAACAGCATTTACAGATGGTGACAGAGGAGGGGAGTTAATACTCAAGGAGCTTTTGCAAGTTGCTGATGTTGACTATGTTGCAAGGGCACCAGAGGGAAAAGAAGTTGAGGAATTAACAAAGAAAGAGATTATCAAATCCTTAAGGAGTAAAGTTCCAGCTGAGCAGGTTATTAATGAGCTATTTTACAGAGGAAAGAATTTCTATGAGATAGTGAAGGAAAAAGAGAAAGTAGAGAAAATTGAAGAAACCTCTAAAGAAGAGAAGCCTAAACCTCAGCCCTCTGTTACAACTGCAAAGCAAGAAGCAAAAGAAAGGGAAGAGAAGTTTGTTAAGCCAATACAGGTTCCAAAAGTATCTGAACTTGAAAAGTTCAGTGAATTCGTTGAAAAGGTAAAAAATGACTCAACAGCAATACTTTTAGATGAAAACAAGAACATTGTGGCTGAAATCCCAGTTAGAGATTTACTAAACACATTAAATGAGAAGGAAGGTGTTCATGCAATAATTTTCAATGGAATAATAACCCAAAGATTGATTGATATAGTCAGTGAAAAGGGTGTTAAATACTTAATTGGAGCAAGGAAAGCCAACGTTGTTAGAAGACCAATTGACTTAAGAATTTTGACTTTTGCAGAATAACGCCCTTTTATCCTTTTCTGTTTTCTTCCCCCACATAACTTTTATAACCATCATCTCTTTTTCCTTACTTAGGTGGTGTGAATGGAAAAGGTAGTTTTGAAGTACGCTCTCATCAATGCCGTTCAACATGGAGGAAAAGCTAACCCAAAAGCAGTAATTGGTAAAATTTTAGGTGAGAATCCAGAGCTCAGACCCAAAGCAAGAGAGTTAGTCCCTCTTGTTAATGATATTGTTGAAAAAGTTAATTCCATGAGTAAAGAAGAGCAAGAGACAAAGCTTAGGGAAATTTATCCAGAATTCTTTGAGGTTAAAGAAAAGAAAGAGGAGAAAAAGCATGAATTACCTCCACTACCAAAGGCTGAGAAAGGAAAAGTTATCACTCGTTTTGCACCGAATCCAGATGGAGCTTTTCATTTAGGCAATGCAAGAGCCGCAGTCTTGAGCTACGAATACGCAAAGAGATATGGCGGAAAATTTATTTTGAGGTTTGATGACACTGATCCCAAGGTAAAGAGACCAGAACCGATATTTTATGAGTGGATTATTGAGGATTTAGAGTGGCTTGGGCTTAAACCAGATGAAATTCACCACGCAAGTGATAGGCTTGAGATTTATTATAGATACGCTGAAGAGCTTTTAAAGATGGGTAAAGCTTATGTTTGTACTTGTAGCTCGGAGCAGTTTAGAAAACGTAGGGATGAAGGAAAACCCTGTCCTCATAGAGATTTACCTCCAGAAGTTCAGTTGGAAGAGTGGAGAAAAATGCTTGATGGAACTTACAAAGAGGGAGAAGCTGTTGTAAGAATTAAAACTGACTTAAATCATCCAAATCCTGCTGTTAGAGAATGGCCCGCTTTAAGAATAATTGACAATCCAGACCATCCAAGAGCTGGGGATAAATATAGGGTTTGGCCCCTTTACAACTTTGCCTCAGCAATTGATGATCATGAATTGGGAGTTACCCACATCTTTAGAGGACAAGAGCATGCTGAAAACGAGACGAGACAACGCTATATCTACAGATATTTTGGATGGGAATATCCAGTGGCAATTCAGCATGGAAGGCTTTCAATTGAAGGCGTTATTTTAAGTAAATCAAAGACGAGAAGGGGAATTCAAGAGGGTAAATATCTCGGCTGGGATGATCCAAGGTTAGGAACTATTAGAGCTTTAAGAAGGAGAGGAATTCTTCCAGAGGCAATTAGAGAGCTTATCATAAGCGTTGGCATTAAGAAGAGCGATGCAACAATAAGCTGGGATAATTTAGCAGCAATAAATAGAAAGCTGATTGACCCAATAGCTAATAGATATTTCTTTGTTGCTGACCCGATTCCAATGGAGATCAAAGGTTTTAATGAGGAATTTATGGCAAAAGTCCCACTTCACCCGGATCATCCAGAAAGAGGGTATAGGGAACTTAAGTTCATTCCAGAGAAGCCAGTTTATATTTCAAAGGATGATTTAGAACTCTTGAAGAAAAGCGAATACATTAGATTAAAAGACCTCTTTAATGTCAAGATTCTTGAAGTTAGTGAAAAGAAAGTTACGGCAGAGTTTGATAGCATTGAGTATGAGAAAGCAAGAGAGCACAGATGGCACATGATTCACTGGGTTCCAGAGGGTAAGCTATGTGAAGTGCTAATTCCAGAGGGAGATGAGTTAGTACTGAGAGAAGGGCTTTTGGAAAGCGATGCAAATGTGAAGGTTGATGAGATAGTACAGTTCGAGAGGTTTGGCTTTGTAAGAATTGATGCAGTTGAAGAAGAGAAGGTTAGGGCAATATTTGCGCACAAGTGAAATTTTTTCTTTCTTTTCAAGTTATTTAACTTTGTCGAAATTTTGTCCGGGTTAAATATCAACGCCAGCTTTTAAATTTTTTCTCCAAAAACGCTTTAAACGGGGGTTTTTAAGTTTTTAATGGTGAATACTGTGCAAAATTTTGAGGAACGGTTTAAGAATGAGATTCTTTCAAAAATCCCTCCAAGGAATGAGCAACCTCTCCCAAAGAACTGGCTTCACATTGAAATGCTTGAAAGGTTTAGGCTTTTACAGTTTGCTGGCATTCAAAAGGGAATGAATGTTCTCGAGATTGGCTGTGGAGCACATGCTATAACAACTGTTCCTTTAGCTTACATGGTTGGAGAAAAAGGGAGAGTGGTTGCGGTTGATAAGGCAAGGTGGGCTTACTTTGAAGAGATAGTAGGACAAGCTGGTTTAAAGAGAAGAGTTATCCCTTTAAAGTGCGATGCTCAGGAGTTGCCATTTCCCTTTAAAAGTTTTGATTTAGCTGTTCTAGTTCATGGAATTAGGAGCTTAAGAAATGAAAGAACAATAATCAAAGTGCTAAAGGAAATGTTGAGAGTTTCGAAAAGAATTTTCATAGCTGAAAGTTTGCCAATAGCAAAGAACAAAGCGCAAGAAGCTCATCTTGAGATGTACAATTTAAGACAAGAGATCTTTGAAGCTCTTTACGGTGAAAAGGATGATTTGCATTATTTTCCTCTTGAAAGACTCTTAGAGTTCATAAGAAAAGCTGGTGGGAAAGTTGAAGACTTTGGAGTTTTTGAGCCTAATCTACCTCATTTCTTAGCTTACATTCCAAAAGAATATGTTGAAAAAATTAGCGATAGGCAAAAGCAAAGGGATATTTTAGAGAGGTGGGAAAAAGCTTACAAAAAGCTTCGGCTATATGGAGAAGAACACCCACCAGTTGGATGGATAATTGCAAGGTTTAAAACCCTTAAAGGATAAATAAAGGTTTGGTGACTCCATGTATCACCATAAATATGATGCAATAGCTGAGAATTACGACAAGTTTGAAAGGATTTTGGATTCTTTTTTCCTCCCTCTAAGGCAGAAAGCTGTTAGCTATGCTAAAGGAAGGACTCTAGAAGTTGGTATTGGAACAGGGAAGAATCTGCCCTATTATTCTAAGGACGTTGAGCTTTACGCTATTGATGGAAGTGAGGGGATGCTCAAAATAGCTCAAAAGAGGGCTAAAAAGCTTGGTTTAGATGTTAAGTTCTTCAAGATGGATGCCGAAAAGTTGAGCTTTCCCTCAGAATATTTTGATACAATAATTGTAAGCTTTGTTTTCTGTACAGTACCGAATCCTGTTAGAGCGATGGGTGAATTAAGGCGAGTATTAAAGCCCAATGGAAAAATAATCTTTCTTGAGCACACTCTGAGCAATTCTAAAGTTCTAAATCTGCTCTTTTTAAGAATCCTTAAGCTCTTTCTCTATCCTATCTTGGGAGATGACACTTTAAGAAAGACTCACAACCTTGTTAGAGATTTCTTTAAGATTGAACGAGAAGAGAGGTACTATCTGGGAATTGTTAGGCTTATGGTATGTAAGAAATGATAAAACTTTGTATGCTGATCTTTGGATTTTATAGTACTCTATTCTACAACAGAGAGCATTTTTGAGCGTTTTTTAACATAATGTTTTGAACCAAAGGTTCCTTTGATAAAGTTTATATATGCAAATTTTAAAACAAACGTTTAGAACAAATGTATGTAATCAGTTTCAAATTTAAGATTTAGGAGGGTTGATAAATGGGCGAAGCAAGCAAAGTAAGTCGCTATCTCTACACGGTAATCATCCTTTTTGTGATTTGGTTATTTCTCACAAACAGTTTAGATCCTCAAGAACTTACCATGGGATTTGTGCTATCTTTAATAATAGCAGCATTAACCTATCAGGTTTTCACCAAGTATGGACTAAGCAATTTGCACCCAAAGCGAATTCTCTACACTGTAGCCTACATACCTTATTTTCTCTGGGCAATGATAATGGCAAACTTAGACGTTGCTTATAGAGTTTTGCATCCAAAGAGACCCATAAATCCAGGAATTGTTGAAATAAAGACAAATCTTACAAATGATATTGCAAAGCTCGTTTTAGCAAACTCAATTACACTAACACCAGGTACAATGAGTGTTGATGTTAAAGGTGATCGACTCTACATTCACTGGATTGATGTCAAAGATCCTTCCCTTGAAGGTGCATCTAAGCATATAGGAAAGCCTTTTGAAAAATTCCTAAGGGTGATATTCCATGACGATAATTGAAGTTTCCCTAGTTTTAATAGCCATAGCAACAGTTCTGAGCATGTATAGAGTGTTTAGAGGTCCAACAACTGTTGACAGAATTATAGCTATTGATATAATGACCACAATTACAACTGGATTAATGGTTCTCTTTGCACTGTACTACAAGAGGGCGATTTTCCTTGACGTTGCATTGGTTTATGCGGTTTTAGCTTTCTTAGGAGTGATAGCTTTTGCAAGGTACTTGGAGGGAGGGTTATGACAATAAATGAAGCTATTGGAGCATTTTTAATATTCACAGGGTCACTTTTTTACGTTCTCTCATCCCTCGGTCTAATTAGGATGCCAGATGTTTACAATAGGATGCAGACAGCAACGAAGAGTGCAACTTTGGCTTCATTAGGTGTTATGATTGGAGTTGGAATTTACAGCCCTTGCTGTTTTCCAAAAGCACTTGTGATTGCGCTGTTCCTATTGCTTACAAACCCAATAAGTGCCCATGCGTTGATTAGAGCAGCCTATAGGAGTGGAATTCCGCTTTGGGAAGGAAGCATTGTGGATAAGTACAAAGAAGCCCTGAAAGAGGAGGGAGAGCAATGAGCGAATGGGTTGGAATATTTATAGTCGCTTTAATGGTGCTTTCTGCAATATTTGCTGTTGAGTGGAGAGACTTATTAGCTGCAGTAGTCGGAATGGCGGCTGTAAGTTTATTCGCCTCAATAGCGTTTTTCTTCCTTCAAGCTCCGGATGTTGCAATGACAGAAGCGGCTATTGGAGCAGCTATGAGTGCAGCTATCTTCATCTTCGCAATTAAGAGAACTCAAAGGTATGAGAGCGAGGAAGAAGGAACAGGATGGTGGGTAAGATGGTGAAGCGAATATTGGCAATAATCTTCATCTTGGTAATTGGATTTTGGATTGCGAATGCTTTAGCTAAGGTTCCCTTTGGAGAAGACAAAATGCTCGTTGGAAAGTACTATTTAGAGAATGTTAAAGAGCAAACTGGAGCGATTAACGCAGTTACAGCAGTGGTCGTTAATTATAGAGGCTTTGATACGTTGGGAGAAGTTACAGTTTTGTTTATCGCTTCAACTGGAGTTGCAGCTTTGCTTTGGAGGAGAAGGGAAGAGAGAAGTGCAGAAGTTGATGGTAGCTTAATCCTAAAAACCGGTTCAAGGGTTTTACTGCCATTCATAATGCTCTTTGGTGCCTACATATTCATCCATGGTCATTTAACACCTGGAGGAGGATTTCCGGGTGGAGCGACAATAGCAACAGCATTTCTAATGATCTACTTAGCGTACAAGGAATATGAAATTGATCACAATCTATTCGAGCCTTTAGAGGGACTAAGTGGAGTAAGCTATGTTGCAGTTGGTCTAATAGGCTTAGCTATCGGTGGCTACTTCCTCTTTGATTGGATATGGCAAATTTGGGAAGTTGGAGATATTGGAAGGCTCTTAAGTGCTGGATTCATCCCCATAATCTACACAATAATCGGAATCAAGGTTGGAACAGAGCTAACGGGAATAATTGATCGCATGATTAAGGAATCCAAGGAGGTGGAAGGATGACCAGCATAGGCGTTTACTACTTTGGAGCAATTTCATTGATTCTCATTGGACTCTATGCCATTTTAACCAAGAGGAATTTGCTTAAAATCCTCGTAGGATTAAGCATAATGGAAACTGGTGTTAACCTTCTGCTCATTTCAGTTGGCTATGTAAGAAATGCCACTGCTCCAATTTTAAGTGACTATGCAACTCCTACAAATGTCGTTGATCCCATTCCACAGGCGTTAGTTCTTACTGCAATCGTTATTGGTGTTGCTACAACCGCTTTAGCCTTAAGCGTTGCAATTAACGTTTATGAGCGCTATAATACTTTGGATATAGAAAAGATAAGGGGGTTGAGGGGATGACCCAATACGCTTCATTACTCATTGCTTTACCTCTAATTAGTGCATTTTTTGTCCCAATCCTCAAAAAGATAAGCAAAAAAGCTATAATGCCTTACTTAACTTTAATCACCTTAATTCAAACGATCATAGCTGCTTTAGTGTTTAGAGATGTTTATACAACTGGAAACCCAATAATAATCATGGCTGGTGGCTTTAGACCACCCGTTGGGATTAACCTCTACATTGGACACTTCGCTTCTCTATTTGCATTAATAATAGCCTTAGTATCATTTCTGATGGCAGTGTTTAGCATGAGGGCAATTAATATTGAGCCAAAGGACAAGTATGCAATGCTGTTTTTACTTTTAATGCTTGGTGCAACGGGAATGATTGCAACGGGGGACATTTTCAATCTCTTCGTTTTCATGGAGATTACAGCAATTAGTGCTTATGCTTTGACAGCTTACAACAAAGATGCTCACGCAAGTGAGGCGAGCATGAAATACATAATCCTAGGTGGGATTGGTTCAAGCTTTTTCCTCGTCGGGGTTGCATTGATTTATGGAAGCTTGGGAACTTTAAACTTAGCGGATATAGCTCAAAAAGCTTCGCTTATTGATCCAACAGTTGCTCAAGTAGCTTTAGCTTTGCTCATTTTTGGATTAGCAGTTGAAGGTGAGCTATTCCCACTAAACGCTTGGGCACCAGATGCATACCAAGCCGCACCTCATCCAATAACCACATTGTTCTCTGCCTTCGTAGTTAAAGCTTCACTCTATGCGATAGCGAGAATAGTCTACTTATTGAGCAGTGTTGAGACATGGCAAAACATTCTAAATCTGCTTATAATTTTGGGAACTTTAACCGTCGTTATTGGTGAGTTAAGTGCCTTGAGACAAGCAAACGTCAAAAGAATGATAGCTTACTCAAGCATAGCCCAAGTAGGTTTAATTGCAGTAGGCTTTGGACTTGGAACTCAAGCAGGTATAGATGCGAGTGTATTTCACATGGTAAATCATGCAATAGTAAAAGCTCTCTTATTCTTGGCTGTAGGCTATGTTGCTTTAGAGCTTGGTGGTGCAGAGTTTGAGAAGTTCAGGGGATTAGGAAAAAGAATGCCATTAACGGCTTTTGCAATCACAGTTGGAGCTGTGAGTGTAATTGGAATTCCTCTATTCAACGTCTTTTGGAGTAAAATAAAATTACTGTTGGCTGCGTTGGTTGCGGGAAAGACGTTTGTAGTTGCACTAATACTTGGGGCAAGCTTGGTTGAAGCGGTTTATTACATTAAATTAATCCATGTAATGTGGTTCTTTGAAAGTGAAAAAGGAGAAGAAAACATTGTTTTGGGGATAATAATGACTCTGTTAATAGCAATAATAGTACTCATAGGAATTTATCCAGACTCACTTTGGCACTTCATACAAGAGGCTGGAAGGGATATCTTTGACAAGGCTGCTTACATTAAGAACGTTCCTCTTTTGGAGGTGGTAAAATGAGCATCAATCCAATTCCAATTATAATATTAGCTCCCCTCATAGGTGGTTTTTTAGCTTGGCTCATTAACATTAAAGGAATTAGAGAGATAATTGGGGTAATTAGCGCTGCAATTCCATTGGGTTATTTAGCTTACCTTTACCAACAGCTCAGCAAAGAGACGATAAACTTTACCTTAAGTTTAAGTGGTTTTGAGTTCAATTTCTTGCTCTACAAGCTTGGGTGGTTCTTTGCTACAATAGCGGCTTTAGTGGGATTTGCGGCAATACTTGGCATGACATCAACTTCAAAAGATGGCTATGAGTGGCTTTTCGCTTTGATGAGCTTAACAGGAGTACTTGGGGTTTTCTTAGCATTTGATATGGTTAGCTTTTTCATTTTCTGGGAAATAATGACATTTGGCTCATTCATGATGGTCTTAAAGTACAACAAGAAAGCTTCACTAAAGTACTTCTTACTTAGCTTATTTGGAGCGTATTCAATGTTAATAGCAATTGGGATTTTGTATGCTAGTGTAGGTGACTTAAGCTTTGCTGGAATGAGCGTAGCTTCAATGATGCTAACAAAGTGGAAGTTAGCCCTAATCTATTTGCTCTTCCTAATAGCCTTTGGAGTAAAAGCTGGAGCCTTTCCACTTCATGTTTGGGCGCCAGATGCTTATAGTGAAACAAACCAAAGCTACACTGCAATGTTCAGCGGTGCTTTAAGTAAGGCAGGAGTCTATGGATTTATATTGATTTACATCTTAATTGGAAGTAAATTAGCCTATGACTTTGGAGCATTTAGGAGTACAACAAAGTTTGGATATATCATAGCGTTCATTGGAGGTTTAACTATAGTCGTTGGCGGTTTATTGGCAGCCCTCCAAGAAGACATAAGAAAGCTCTTTGCCTACTCGAGTATAAGTCAGCTTGGCTATGTGCTTATAGGTATAGGTGTTGGCACTGCTTTGAGTATTCAAGCGGCACTATTCCACACTTTAAGCCATGCACTTTTCAAAGGGTTGTTTTTCCTAATAGTTGCTACAATTGTATATAGAACTGGTAAAACAGAGTTCAAAGACATGGGAGGCTTAGCAGAAAAGATGCCAATAACCTTTGCAATGGCGTTTGTTGCAATATTGAGTTTAGCAGGAATTCCACCACTAGTTGGATTTGCAAGCAAGTGGCTTCTATTTGAAGCTGTTATAAGTCAAAACTTGCCAATTTTAGGTGGCTTTATCTTCTTTGGAAGTGCAATAGGGTTTGTTTACCTCATTAGATTCACATACGCAGTGTGGTTTGGACAGAGACCGACAGACTTAGATGATACAAAAGATGCGCCATTGCCTTTAGCAATAGCAATGGGAATCTTGGCTTTGCTTAACGTAGTATTTGGAATTGCGCCAGGCTTAGTTGCCAAGGAGTTAAACAGCATACTGGGAAAGGAGGTTATTAAAGGGGACTTGTTCATACTTGACCTCGGCTTTGGAAAATACAACGCTTTGCTATTAACGATTTGGCTTGTAATTGGCATTGTAATTGCTGGGATAGTGTACTTCATGGGGGCTAAAGTTAGAAGAGTTCCCGTTACAGATACATATCAATCAGGAAATCCCGTAACTATGGAGTACAATCTAACTATAAGGAGAAACTTCTTCCTTCCATTGAAAGAAACATTGGCTTTCTGGCTTAGAATGAGCTTTGATAGGCTTTATCAAGACGTTGGAAAGAGTGTAGAAGATTTGGCTGAGACCTTGAGATATTATGTCTACAACGGAAATGTACAAAGTTATGCATGGTATTTAGCAATAGTATTGGTAGTGCTTGCATTGTGGGGGTGGTAAAATGCTTGAAATTGCCTTAAGGGCTTTCCTAATTTTAATTTATGCAACATTTGTAGGTTTCATGTTCATGGGAATAATCAGAATAGTAACAGCAAGGATTCATAGGAGGGTAGGACCTCCAATTTACCAGCCAATCCTTGATACAATTAAGTTACTCTCAAAGAAAAGCAACATTACTCATGGACTCATCTACGACTTTGGAATTATCTATGCATTAGGAGCAACAATCTTAGCCTTAATGTTTATTCCCCTTGGGAATATCAGCATCTTAAGGGCTTATGGTGACTTAATCTTAATTACCTTCCTCCTCGAAATTCCAATGCTTGGAATAATGTTTGCGGCAATGAGTTCTGGGAATCCATGGGCGGGTTTAGGTGCTCAGAGGGCTTTACTAACACTTTTGGCGATTCAAGTTCCATTAGGTTTTGCAATAATTGCCTTAGCACAGTTTTATGGAACTTTCAGCACTTATGAGATAGTTATGGCACAGCAAGCGGGCGGATGGAGCATATTCCACTTACCATTGTTCTTGGCGGCGATAGCTTATGACATAGTTCTTCAAGCCATGTTTGGAAAGGAGCCGTTTGATATCATGATAGCTCCTGGAGAAATCTCTTTGGGTCCAATGGTGGAATTTGGAGGAAAACACATGGGAATGCTACAAATACAGCATGCAATAGCATTGTTCGCTGAGACATTATTCTTTGCAAACATATTCCTTGGAGGAGGAAGCATTCTAGTATTGCTTATTAAACAAGTAGCTGTGCTTATGATAGCTATATTCATAGGGGCAATATTCCCAAGATTCACAATTGACCAAGCAGCTAAGTTTTACTGGAAGTGGCCAACTATAATAGCCGCTTTGGGCGCGATATTAGCAAGTTTGTGAGGTGATAAAAATGGTTGATTGGCGTCTCTTTGAACCCTTATTTAACTATGCGAGAAAGAAGAGTCTTTGGATTGTAGCATTTTGTACGGGATGTGGTGGTATAGAAATGCCACCTCTAATGACATCACGTTATGACTTGGAAAGGTTTGGTATGATGCCAAATCCAGCACCAAGAATGGCAGATTTATTCCTAATCACTGGCTATGTAACCCCAAAGACGCTAAAGAGAATAATAATAACCTATGAACTTCAACCAGATCCAAAATATGTTTTAGCTCACGGTTCATGTCCCCTTAATGGTGGAATATATTGGGATTCATACAACGCGATAAAGCATTTGGATAGGTATATACCCGTTGATGTTGCAATAGCTGGATGCATGCCAAGACCAGAAGCTGTAATGGACGGAATCAAGAAAATAATGGAAATGATTGAAAATGGAACCGCTGATGGATGGAAACGCTATAAGGAGAACTATGAGTGGTATAAGAAAAACCAAGACGAACTATTTGGTGAGGGTTGGAGAGAGAAGGAAGCAAGGAGGTGGATTCCATGGCTAAAGAAGAAGTGATTGTTCAAAAGGTACTTGAAAAAGCTCCTTATGCAGAAGGGAAAGTTAAGAGGGAAAGAAGAATAGAGTTCAAAGTCCCAGCAGATAGGATTAGAGAATTCCTCATGATCATGAAGGAAAACAACTTTGAATCAATGATGCAGATAACGGTTGTTGATTGGTTAAAGGATGGAGAATTTGAGCTTGTGTATCAGCTTTGGAGCTACACCTATGCAGTTCATGCTTTCGTTAAGACAAGGATTCCAAGGGACTTAGATAAAGCAAGAATGCCAACTGTAAAGGATATTTATCCAGTTGCAGAGACTTATGAGAGAGATGCACACGACTTTTATGGGGTTTACTTTGAAGGAAATGAAAAGATGGAAATGCCTTGGATTTTAGATGATGCAGAACAGGGGTTATTTCCGCACAGAAAGGACTTTGATTGGCTCGGTTATACAAAGAGGAAGTACAAGATTTTGGACAGATTTGATGAGGATAAGGATAATTATGTAATCTGAGGTGAGGATTATGGTTTCACAAAGTGAGTTAGTTAAGGAAGCAAGGGAGAACGGAATGGAGCTCTTACCCTTAGATAAAGACACTTACGAGTTATTCTTTGGACCACAGCATATGGCTACAGAGAACTTTAGCATTATCCTTAAAATGGATGGACATAGGGTAGTTAAAGCCATTGCAAATCCAGGATTTTTGCATAGAGGTTTTGAAAAGTTAGCTGAGTTTAGACCTTGGTACACTAACATAGCTCTACTTTTGAGAATCTGTGTTCCAGAGCCAGATGTTCCAGAGGCAATATACTCAATGGCTGTTGACGAGCTAATGGGATGGGAGGTTCCAGAGAGAGCTCAATGGATAAGGACAGTAGTTTTAGAGATGGCAAGGGTCAGCTCTTACTTATTTTGGACAATGGGTTTGGGATTTAAGCTTGGTGTCTATACGGCTGGTCAGTGGGCTGCTGCTTATAGAGAAAGATTAATGGCACTTTTTGAGGAATTAACAGGTGCAAGAGTTTATCATATCTATACAATTCCAGGGGGAGTTAGAAGGGACATTCCAAGCGATAAATGGCTTAGACAATTGAAAGATACTGTTGAGTACATAAAAGACAAGCTAAAGGATTTTGATAATGTGCTCTTTGAGAACTACATTACTCATAGAAGAATGGAAGGAATTGGAGTAATGGACAAGAAGTTTGCTTTGGATGAAGGAGTAACTGGACCCAATTTAAGGGCTACTGGAGTTGCAGCAGACGTTAGAAAGCTTGATCCATATCTATTTTACCCAGAGCTTGACTTTGAAATCCCAGTATTAAAGGAAGGCGATGCTTTAGCGAGAGCTTTGGTTAGAAGATTCGAGCTTGAGCAGGACCTATACATATTAGAGCAGCTCCTCGAGATGGGACCTCCAAGTGGAGCATATAAAGTCCAAGATCCACGATTAAAAGCTCTTCCAAGGTTTAAAGTTCCAGCAGGTGAAGCTTATGCTCATGTTGAAGCTACGATGGGAGACTTTGGTGCTTATGTAGTAAGCGATGGAGGGAGTAAACCCTACAGAGTTCAAATTAGAGGACCAAGCATAGCTCATGGGATTAGGGTTTTGGAGCAGCTTTTAGTTGGAGCAAGAATAGCTGATGTCCCAGTTATATTGATGAGCTTGGGTAATTGTCCACCAGATATAGATAGGTGATGATCATGGGTATGAAAATTAAAGTCGCACCTGAGGAAGAAGTTAAGAAAAGACCATCATTTATCAAACCTTGGATGAGCTTAAAGTATCTTTTCAAAAAACCTGTTACAATTAAAATCCCCTATGAACCAACTCAAATTGCTGAAAACTATAGAGGTTTCCATACTCTAAACTGGAAAACCTGTATAGGGTGTAACATGTGCGGGCAGATATGTCCAGCAAGAGCTATAGAAATGACATGGATTGAAGGGGAGAAAAGACCGCATCCAAAGGTGGATTATGGAAGGTGTACCTTCTGTCAATTCTGTGTTGATGTGTGTCCAACAAATGCCTTAGGCTTTGTAAGCAATTATATGCTTACCACAGTTTGGAAAGATGAGGAGTTGGAACTCTTTGATTGGGTTCCGCTTCCAGAAGAAAAGGTCAAGAAATTCACAGACTATAGGCATCCATTGGCAAAGATTGAGAAGCTTGAAGATGGAAAAGTTAGATACGTTCTAAGAGATGGAGAAACAGTGGAATTCAAAATCTTGGGATACGGTCTTAAACCTCCAAAGCTACAACAAAAGAAAGAAGAAAAGAAGGCTTAACTTTTCTTTTATTCTTCAAAGAGCCCTCTCCATTTTATTAATCCACCAAAGAGGAATTTATAGGGCAATCTGGCATGGTGTGGGTAAATTCTAACAGCATAGTGCCAACATGGGTTTCTTAGATTTCTTAATGCAGTGCCCTCGTATCTGTATCTAAATTTTCCATTACCTAAATCTTCTGGATTTTTGAGTTCGATTATATGCGGCTTTTCTATTATATACTCCCAAGCCTTAACTCCATAATAAAGCTCAACTTTTACATCTTCTGGACTTAGTCCATTAAGATTAACTATAACATCTACTCCTCTTGCATCTTTCGTTATAATGCTCTCTATCCTAACGTTGCCCCATGATTTAAAGACTTTCTCTTTCCATTCTGCAATTTCCTTTGCCCACCTGAAGTTGTCTCTTACAAGCCAGATTCCATGCTCCATAGCCTTTGTATAGAATTTTGCCATATATTCTTTTACCATCCTGTGAGTGCTGAATCTTGGAGCAATGCTCTTTATGCTCTCCTTCATTATTTGTATCCATTTTTCGCGATTCTCATAGTACAATGGGATTATCTCGGTCTCCAAAAGTTCATAAAGGCTTTGAGCATCTTTAGGATCATCTGCTTCACTTTCTGGTTCTGTTGTCTCTTCGCCTATTACCCATCCATTCCTACCATTGTAACCTTCAACCCACCATCCATCGTATATGCTTAGGTTTAGAACTCCATTTAAACCGGCTTTCATCCCACTTGTCCCACTTGCTTCCATGGGTCTTCTTGGATTGTTTAGCCAAACGTCAACTCCAGCAACCATTAAACGTGCAGAACCCATATCATAGTTTTCAAATAGGATTATTTTACCCTTAAACTCCGGCATCTGGGAAATTTCATAGACTTTTCTTAAGAATTCTTTTCCTGCTAAATCTCTTGGGTGGGCTTTTCCAGCATATATTATATAGACGGGCTTCTCTGGGTTATTTACGATTTTCTTTAACCTTTCAAGGTCACTCAGTAGCAAAATTGCTCTTTTATAAGTTGCGAATCTCCTTGCAAATCCTATTATCAAGGCATTTTCATCAATCTCTGGAATAGGTTCATCTATTCCTAAGCGCTCGTTCCTCTCTTTTATCTTCCTTTTAATTAGCTCTATGAGTTGTCTCTTTGCCCTTAAATGAGTGCCCCACAGTTCCTCATCTGGTATCTTTTCTATCGCATACCAAATACCCTCTAAGTTTACATGATTTCTCCAAACTTTGCCCATATATCTGTCATAAAGCTTTGCCATCTCCTCATGAACCCATGTTGAAGTGTGCACACCGTTTGTTATGCCTTCAATCGGAATCTCGTCTAATGGAACCTCTTTCCAAAGGCTCTGCCACATTAGCTTAGTAACGTCGGCATGTAATTTGCTAACTCCATTGACAAAGTTAGAAGTTCTTATAGCTAATAAGCTCATGTTGAAGTTAGGATCTTTTTCTTCAACCTTTCCTAAGCTGAGGAACTTCTCTTTTGGAAGGCTCTCAAAGAATTTTGTCAACTTTTCCTCAACGAACCATACTGGAAAGACATCATGCCCAGCTGGGACGGGTGTGTGAGTTGTGAAAACGCTTGTTCCTCTAACTACTTCCAAAGCTTCCTCAAATCTTAGCCCTTTTTCCATGTACCACGCGATTCTCTGGAAGTTTGCAAACGCTGGATGACCTTCATTTAAGTGTATTACTCCTGGTTCAATTTCCAATTTTTCTAATAATCTCATTCCACCAATTCCTAGGAGAATTTCTTGCTTTATTCTCTTATCAAGCTCTGCATTATAGAGGTAATCACAGATTTTTCTGTCTTCCCAAGAATTTTCTTCGACATCTGTATCTAAGAGATAGAGCTTTACCCTACCAACATTTACCTCAAAAACCCTAGCATAGACTATCTTGTTCTCAATTGGAACTTCAATCAATAAAGGCTCTCCATTTTCCTTAAGGACTTGTTTTATTGGCATTTCCTCTGGATCATAGCTTGGGAAAATTTCTATTTGATTTCCAGTTGTATCAATCTCCTGCTTAAAATATCCATGTTTATACAGCAAGCCAATCGCAATGAAGGGTAATCCTAAATCGCTGGCAGTTTTAACGTGATCCCCTGCTAAAATTCCCAATCCACCAGAATAGATGGGCAAACTCTTCCCAATCCCGTATTCCATACAAAGATACACTATGGGTTTGTCCCATTTCGGGTAGTTGCTTGAGAACCATGTGTTTTTTTCGTTCATGTATTTTTCAAAATTCCCTATAACGAGCTCATAGAGGTTTAAGAACTGTTCATCTCTTGAGAGTTCTTTTAAACGCTTTTCATCAACTTCAAGAAGAAGCTTCACTGGATTCTTATACTCTCTCCAATGTTCCTCGTCTATATACATCCACAGTCTTTGAGCCTTGTGATTCCAAGTCCACCAATAGTTGTAAGCAAGGTCTAACAAACCTTTAATATTTTCGGGAAGCTTCTCCATAATCTTTGATTCTACCTCAGTCATAAGCTCACCTCATAAAGCAATTGTTATTATACTCATTGTCGGTGATACATAAAAGTGTTTTGGGAGAAAATTAGGAGAGTGATAACTTCTATCAGTTTAACACATTAAAGTAGTAATTTATTTAGATAATCAAAAAAGTATCAACATTTTGGTTACTTTCTGGGATTTTTCTGCTTTAAATTCCTTCTATTTCGAAAATGAGGCTTTCCAACATTTACTTTTTTTAAAATAAATTTGATATCTTAAAGTCAAAAATTTTAAATATCTTGAGATTATATAAAATTATGAAAACTTTATATGGTGATACCAATGCGATGGAAACTACTGGGTATTTTATTGCTTGGTTTATTGGTTTTGGGTTCTTTTGGGAGCGCGGGGATTAGAAGTAGTGATAAGGGCAAGACTTGTCAAATGGTAAATTATTGGGTTTTTGAGAATGGGCGGTGGGTTGAGAAGAGCGAGCCCAGAGTCTGGTGGTATTGCCAAGAGCCTGAAAAAGTTAAGGGTTTCATGGGGTTTGCATTCAAAGAAATGCCTTACGGAATTTTTAAGAAGCCTGATGTTAGTGTTTTACATCAAGCTGCAAAGGATTTAACTGATTTGCTGGGAATTGATGAGCTTCACGGCAAATTCTCTAGGAACGTGCCCTCGTATGGAGGAATGTTTATTAATGAGGAGAAGGGATTAATTTTCGTGTACGTGAAGGATGAGAAGGATAAGGAGAAAATCAAGCAAACATTAGGAAAACACAGGGGAAAAGTAAACGTGGTATTCCTAAAAGGTGAATACAGCTTTTATCAGTTAGTAAAGTGGAAGAAGCTTGTGGAAAAGCTTGATGTAAAAAAACTTGGTGTTACAATGATTGATGCTGACGAAGCTCACAACACTTTAACCATAGGTTTGGCAGAGGTAACACCAGAGAAACTGAAACTCCTTGAAAATGAATTAGAAAAACTTGGAATACCAAAAGAAGCAGTAAGAATAGAAAAAAGGGAATACATGAAATTAGAGAGCAACACAGACAGAATTAGACCGTTAGTTGGGGGAATACAAATAGTCAATGGAGAAAAGGGAGGTGCCGGTACATTAGGTTATGTAGGTTACTATGGAAGCAGGAAATATGCTGTAACAGCTGGCCATTTTGGAGACTATGGAACCTCTGGACAACCGGTGTATCAACCTACAGAGGGGTCAGATAATTACATTGGAGTAATTGTTTATAATCCACCACTTCCGAGGTATAGTGATTCACTGTTGATTGAAGTTACTAATGCAGACATTTCAACAGGAATTTATAGCAATGGCAATGTTATAGGAAAGAGGTACTCCTCAAACCAATATATCGGGGAGATAGTATATAAAGTAGGTATAACAACAGGAAAAACCTCTGGTGCAATTACAGGCAAGTGTGTAACTTCATATCCAAAGGGAGGAGGGGTTCTCTATTGTCAAATGGAAGCTACTACGAGCATGCTAGTGGGGATAGTGGGGCCCCAGTCTACCACAACTACAGAAATGAAGCTGCAGTGATTTATGGTATACATTGGGGAGGGACTGAAACTGTAGCAGGTTATAGCCCTATTGATGGAATTGAAGAGGATTTGGGAATAGTGCTTGATATTAGTTGAAGGTGTTTAAAATGCGAAGAAATGTTCAAATATTTTTAACTTTCCTTTTTCTTTTTGTTATCATCATAGTTACTTGGAATGTTGGAAAACACAACACTGACATTTCCCCAAAAACCAGAGAATTTCCTGCTTGGCAACCTAACTGCTCTGACTTTGTGGATTATAAGGTGATTTTTAGACCGGTTGAAGGGGTTCCTAAGGGAAATTGGACAGAAGTTGAGGATAGCGAGGTATTAATCAAAAATGGCACAATTATAGTAATTTTCAGAAAAGAGAGATTTTATGGAGCAATACCCCATTACTTTAACTTGACTTCTTGTGCTTATGAGAATGAAACACTCTTTTTAAAGTTTCAGTTTGGTGATTGTTACTATCACAACAAAGTCTCTTCTGTGACTTGGACATGCTTGGATATTAAAGAGCCTCCAATCCTTGAGATAACTCCTAAAGTAAAAGCCAAAAAGCTTGTAATACAAACTTGGGGAAAGCTTCGTTATACACTCGAAATTCCACTGAGATATCCGCTGGAATGGCATGAAGGTGAAAAATAACCGCAACAATTGTGAGACTTGGCATCCTCAATTCTTGAGATTACACTAAAAATCAAACTTAAGAAGTTGACTGTTTGTATGTATAATGATACTAATTGTAGTATTGAAATCTCTTAGAACAAATAACAAAGAGAAATATAAGGAAAATTTGTCATAACAGTATAGTAAATGATTCCTAGTTCCTGTGTGACTGAACTAAATGAAGTAGTAATGAGTGATGTAACATGGGGTGTATCATAATGTTTAGGAAAGTGTTAATCCTTCTTTTTCTCATTATTTTCTTGTTGATAATGCATAAACCTCAATATTCGCCCTTATCCTGTGAGAAATATATCCTAGTGGAGATAATTCCAAATTGGAGTGAAACAAAAATTGTTGACAATAGGACAATTTCCGTAGGCTCCATTGTTGGGGCAGTTTTATTTGAGGAGAATTTTTTGATTGATAAGATAACTGCGATAGAATGCAAAAAGGGAAATGAAACTGTAGAGGTAAAAATTTGGCTTAATGACAGATGTGAGGAAGTGTTCAATTTAACTAGGAACAGATATAATTTAACTAATGATACAATGGTGGGGTGTGAATTTGTTGGTTATGGCGGCTTAAAAGTTGAGTTTTTGAAGAAGGTTACAAAAACAGAAATTTTTGTCTTTAAGGATTAATGTCTTAAAAAGAAGTTTACATAGATTTTAACAATAACTTAATTATCGAAAAATGAAAATATGAAGGTTAACACTAGATAAGATTTGAAAGTAATACCTGAGGTGTCTCAAGATGTTCAAGAAAGCTTTAATATCCCTTTTTCTGCTTTTGCTTGTTGCTGTTTTCTTTTATCACAATCGGGAAATAAGTATTAATGAAACCACCCCAAACAACATAAGCATGAATGAACATTTTAAAGTCGTGAGAAAGCCCTCCATTTGGCAATCTAACTGCTCTAATTTTGTTGAATACAGAAGGATATTGCCCTTCTTTGAAGAAATTCCCAAAGGAAATAGGACAAGAGTTAATAATAGTAGTGTGCTAATTAAGGATAATAAAATTACCATAATTTTTGGATTCTATGGTGCTGGAAATCCCTTTTTCAACCTAACGACTTGTGCTTATGAAAATGAGACCCTCTTCCTGAAGTTTTACTTTTACAAATGTGATCCAAGACCAAGTTGGAAGATTTGCGACGATAAGGAATGTAGGTCTGAAGCAGGATGTTTCGATATCCTTGCACAGCCTGTTCTTGAAATTAATCCAAAGGTTAAAATTAAGACGTTAGTAGTAAATATCTGGGGTGAAGCCAATTATAGCGTAGAAATCTCATTAGACTATCGGTGATAAGGTGTTCTAGAGTTGAGCACTATGCTGCAAATTAAAATCACTCCTCTTCTTCCTCTTCAAACATCTCTCCCTCTTCTTCTACCTCATTTGAGAGCTCTCTAAGTCTATCAATCCCAGAACCTACAGCGATTAAAATATCTCCCTCTTTTATCTCCTCATCTTTGCTTGGGTTATATATGTAGCGGGTTCCTCTTTTTATCGCCAAAATCTTAACTCCTATCTTTGTTGGTAACTTGAGCTGTTTTAGTGTTTGTCCTATGAGGATGGAGCCTTCATTTACCTTAACTCTACCAATCTCCTCTTCAACATCGTGCATGATCTTTCTTATTATTGGGTGAGGTTCAACATCTCTTAAAACCAAATCTGCTATTTCGTAGGCAGAATCCGAAATTTGCTCATTTATTGTAGCCATTTCTATTATGCTTAGAAGCTTATCTGGATTTTCTTCATATTTTGCAGCATTCAATGCAAGTTTCTTAACTTTTAAGGTTAGATCATCTACTTTATCCTCTAAAATATAAACCTCATCAGCAATGTCCTCACTGTTATACATGACAGATGAAAAAGCCAAATCTATCATTAGAGATGAGAGATTTTTCATCTCAATTAAAATATCCTTTATCTCTTCAAGCTCTTTCATGACCAACCACCCTTATAACTCCTCTCGCTATCTCCTTTAAGTGCTCTATTGATGTGTGGGTGCCTCTTCCAATTAATACATCCAAAGGTTTTATCCTAAAGTCTTTGTCAGGTGCAAATATCCACCTTTTGCCTCTCCTTACAGCTATTATCCAAACCCCAGTATTGCTTGCTAATTTTAATTCACCAAGGGTTTTCCCGGCTAAAATTGAATTGGGAGTCACAGTTATCTTTGCAATGATTTCTTCACTCTCCAATATTGCCTCCTTTATAACTGGATGAGGTTCCAATCCCTCAAGAACCATTTTAGCTAAATCTCCAGCTGCATTTGAAATGTCTTCTATTGCGTTTGCCATTTGGAGTATAGACGTTACTTTTTCTGCTTCTTTTACATTCCTTGCAGCGAGAACAGCATGAACCATCATTTGATAATTAAGCAAATCCATCCGTTCTTCCAAATCAAGAACTTCTTCAGCTATTTCCTTATCTCCAAAGAGAATTGATGAATACGCAAGGTCAACCATCAACTCAACGATGTTTTTCATCTCAATAAATAACTCTTTAACACTTCTCGGCTCATACTCAAACTCCTCTATATCCTCCATTGTTCCTATTCACCACTCAAATCTTATTATGCCTTCCATTTATTAGTCTTTCCTATTTGACATTGGCATTCTTTCAGAAAGTTATATTGGTATCTTTGTTGTTTTTAGTCGTTTATCATCCATCAAACCACTAAATATTTAACCTATCGAGAGGATAGACTTTATGTGGTGTAATTATGCAAGCAGTCCTTATGGCAGGTGGAAAAGGAACAAGATTGCTTCCTTTAACAGTTTACAGACCTAAACCCATGATACCATTTTTTAATAAGCCTATGATGGAATATATTCTTAGGAACCTAATTGAAGCTGGGGTTGATGAGGTATTTGTCTTAGTTGGATATCTAAAAGAGAGGATTATGAATTATTTTGGGGATGGTAGTGAGTATGGAATAGAGATACATTATTCTAATGGAGAAAATATAAATCTTGGAACAGCTGGTGCGACTAAAAAGGTTGTGGATAAAATAGATGATACTTTTATAGTGGCTTCAAGTGATGTTTTGACAAATCTTACCTTAATAGAGCTTTTTGAGTTCCATAAAAAGAAAAAAGCCTTAGCTACAATTGCCCTTTCTCAAGTTGAAGATCCTACACAATACGGTGTTGCAATCGTAGATAGCGATAATAGAATATTGAGGTTTAAAGAAAAGCCAAAACCTGAAGAAGCCTTTAGCAATCTCGTCAATGCTGGAATTTATGTTTTTGAACCAGAGGTTTTTGACTTAGTTCCTAAGGGGGAAAATTTTGATTATTCTCTAAACCTATTCCCAAAGATGCTCGAGGAAAATTTACCATTATATGGGTTTCCATTTAAAGAATATTGGAATGATGTTGGGAGACCTTCGAGCTATTTGCAGGCAACTGAAGATGCCTTCTTTGGAAAGTTAAGGCTTAGAGAGATTAGAGTAGACACCTTAAAAGGGAACATTGAATATGGAGGAGCGATATTTACAGGAAAGAGATGTAGACTTAGACGCTTTAATGTGAGAGGATTTGCTGTGATAGGTGATAATGTTGAAATTGGGAGAAATGTTAAAATAGAACGCTCTGTAATATTTTCAAATACTGTAATTGAAGAAGGGGCTGAAATAAGGGAAGCAATAATTGGAGAGAATGTCTATATAGGTAAAGGTGCTGTAATTGAAGAAGGTAGCGTTATTGGGGATAACAGTGTTATTGAAGAGTTCACGAAAATTGGCGCTAATATCAAGATTTGGGTTGAATCAAGAATTGGGAAAGAAAGCATAATATTGCCAGATTGAGGTGATAAAAAATGGAAATTTACCATTCCGAAAAGTTTAATCCAGAAGAGTTGGCTCTATTAGGAAGGGCAGTTGGAACAGTGACTCAAGGGACAATAATTGTTGGAAGAGATGGAAGGGCAATTTCACGATATGGTAAGAGAGCACTAGTTGTTGGTGTTGTTAGCACTGGCTCTGCTATAATGGATGTGCGATTAATTCCACTTATAGTTCTCAGAGATTTTGCCCACAAAAAGGGACTTCCCCTGGCTTACATCTACTATCACAAAGGGGTTAGAGTTGAAGTTGGAGGAATTGATGTGGATGAAATAGATGCTATAATAGAAAGCAAGAATTTTATCGAAGCTCCTCCAAATGACATAGGCGCAACGGTTTATTATCCAAATGCCCTTGAGGACTTTCTCCATGAAGTCTTTAAGCACTACAACATCAAGCTTGAAGGAAAAGTTCTTGTTGATTGTATGAACACTCCAGCCGTTTTGCTCTTCCCAAGATTTAACGAGCACTTTGGTTTTGAAGCAGAATTAATAAACGATATGATGACGAGTTATGTTCCACCAAAGCCCAAAGAAGTATTTCTTCAAAAACTTAAGAAAGGGAACTACATATTTGGCTTACGCTTCAAGCCAGAAGGGGTAGTGGAATTTTATGGGGAAGAGGAAAAGAGTTTCAAGAGTATGTGGAAGCTCTTAGATTATCTGCGCTCCCTTTAAACCTCTTCCCGGTTTTAGCAAAATTTTGACGAAAAAGAATTAAATACTGTATCCTCTATCATTTAACAGCGGTCCTTCTTATTTGTGGAGGTGTGGGGATGGGCATGTTCATAGTCATAGAAGGCATTGATGGTGCAGGAAAATCAACTCAAGCTAAATTATTGGCTAAATGGTTTGAGAACATTGGATACGAAGTTGTCTTGACAAAAGAGCCAACAGATACTGATTTTGGAAAGTTAATTAGAAGATTAGTCTTAACTGGTGGAAGAGAGGGTATTATTGATGGTGCGAAAATTAGTCATGAGGCTGAAGCTTTGCTCTTTGCCGCAGATAGGGCTGAACATGTTAAAAAATTGATTGAACCAGCTCTAAAGCAAGGAAAAGTTGTCATTTCTGATAGGTATTTCTATTCGTCTCTGGCTTATCAATGGGCACGTGGTCTCGATTTAGAATGGCTTATTAACATTAATTCTTTCGCTATTCGTCCCGATTTAACTATATTGTTGGATTTACCTGTAAAAGAGAGTATGAAAAGAATAGATGGTAGGAAAATTAAGAGCGAGTTTGACAAAATAACAGAGCTTCAAAAGAGAGTCAGACAGAATTATTTGAAATTAGCCGAGAAATTTAAAGAGATCAGGATCGTAAATGCTCTCGCACCTGTAGAGGATATCCATAACGACATAGTTGCTTTGGTAGAACATGAGCTTTTAGGAAGAGCTGAGAAGGTCAGTTAACCCTCTTTTCTTCATCCCTCAGAGTGGCTAACGATCATCATCCCTTCTGAATTTCAGAAAGACTACATCCTTTTAATAATTTGAGGTGTTAAAATCCTTTTGGTGAGTACATGTATGCGGTTGAAATTAAAAATCTAAAGAAAAGCTATGGTGATTTTCAAGCTTTGAAAGGAATTGATCTTGAAGTTGAAGAAGGGGAAATATTTGGACTTTTAGGTCCTAATGGTGCTGGAAAAACCACTTTAATGAGAATTCTTGCAGAAGGTTTGAAATATGACGAAGGTGAGATAAGAATTTTTGGAGAGTCCATATCAAAGAGAACGCGGAGATTGATTGGTTATGTTTCCCAAGAGAGTATAGCTTACAATCTCTTGACGGTTGAGGAGAATTTAAACTTCTATGCTGACTTATATGATGCTCCAAAGAAAAAGGTTAGTGAGTTAATAAAACGCTTTAATTTACCTCCAAAGAAGAAGGCGAAAGAATTGAGTGGAGGATTTAAAAGAAGACTTAATTTGGCGATTTCACTTTTGTATGATCCAAAAATCCTGATTTTGGATGAACCTTCGACAGGATTAGACGTTCCATCAAGGAGGAAGCTTTGGGAGGAGATAAAGCAGTTTAAAGAGGAAGGAAAGACAATTTTACTTGCCACTCATTACATGGAGGAGGCTGAGATTTTAGCTGACAGGATTGCGATAATAAATGAAGGAAAGATAATAGCAGTCGGAACTCCAAAAGAGCTTAAAGAAATGCTTGGGGAAGAGAGTATAGTTCAAGTTGAAGGACTTTTAAAAGGAGCTGAAAAGCTAAAAAACAACTTTCCAAGAGTTTTAGAGAAAGAAAATTCCATAAGGATTCATGTTAAAGAGCCGAGACAAGCTTTGCCCAAGATAATTGAAATTCTCATTAAAGAAGGCTCGCAGATTAAAGCAGTAAAAGTTGAAGAGCCAACTTTAGAAGACGTATTCTTAGAGCTTACAGGGAGGGGATTGGAATGAAGCTTCGGGTGATTAAAGGAATTATTCTTAAAGACTTGCGTGAGATTAGAAGAGAGAAAATGGCTTTATTCTGGATTTTCATATTTCCAATTATGTGGATCACACTTTTTGGAAGCATATGGGGAGGTGAGAGTCCGCCCATAACTCTCAAAGTTGGAGTTGTTTATTACAATGAGAGTTCTCCTTTTACAGCCTATGATGTGGTTGGGATAATGAAAAATGTAACTCTTGAAGGAGTGCCTCTTTTCAAAGTTAGCGAGTTTAAAAACGAGAGCGGGGCAATTGAATCATTGAAAAGTGGGCGAGTAGATGCTGTAGTAGTTTTTTCCAAGGGATTTGGTGCAAATGTCTCAGGCGGAAGACAGGCAAAGATTTACATGTATTTTGATAAAACAGATCCCCAGGATTATCAAATAACAAGCGGTATTGTCAAAGGATTTTTCTCAGAGTTTGAGAAGGAGATGAAAAAGAGAAGCTTGGAGATGCAGTTTAAGTACATGGAAGCTTACATTCCAAAGGAAATTATTGAGAGGCATAATCTCACAGTTGAGCAGATTAGGGAATATATGCTTGCAAGTGCTGAGCCTCTTGTGATTGAAGAGAAAACAGTAGAAGGTGAAACTGCAACTCCAATACAATTTTATGTCACAAGCTTCATTGGAATTCAATTCTTATTTGCGACGATGCTCACTATAGGAAATGGAACACTTGAGGAAATAGAAAAGGGGACTTTGAGGAGAATTGCAGCATCTCCTGCAACCGCTTGGGATTTTCTTCTTGGAAAAATGCTCTCCACATTTTTTATCATAATGATCAGCATAGTGATAGGTATTTTCTATTCAAGGTTAGTCTTTGGCGAAACAATTTATCCAAGTTTCTTGGGATGGAGTTTAATCTTTATAGCATCGCTCTTTTCAATGAGTCTTGGATTGAGCATCGCAATGCTCACAAGGAGCATAAAGTCAACTACAGCTATAGTGAACTTTATATCAATGCCTCTTCTATTTTTGGCTGGAATAGTCTTACCAGAGAGCGTTCTCCCTTCTTGGGCAAAACCGATCGTTAATTATTTCCCTCTTGGTAGAGCTTTAAAGGATTTAAGACTGCTTGAGCTATACAATAGACCAGCGAGTGAAATAATCCCAGACCTAATTTGGCTTTCTTTAATAACGTTAGGGGCTTTGACCATTGCTGTATTGCTCTATAATTGGGTTGTAAAGAGATTGGAGTAAAAAGAGAACTCAAAGCCATCTCTCAAAGAACTCTAAAATTCTCTTTTCATATTCTTCTTTTGCTATTTGTATAGTCCTCACATGATTCGCGTTGGTGATCCATAACTCTATGTTGGGGTTTATCTTTTTGTTCTGCTCGTAAAACTCCCTAATTTCCTCTTGCAATACCAAGGGGTCTTTTTCTCCAGCTATCAAAAGCAAGGGCTTTTTAATTTTGTTTGCATATTCCATCATATCTATCTCTTTTCCTCTGCTTATAATCCTGCTAAGGGGCTTAATAAAGAGATAGAACCACGTTGGAAGACCTGCAAAATATTTTATCCCTCTAGCTCCAGTTTTATCGATATATACTGGTGGACTGTCAGCAATTCCCACATTGATTCTCTTATCTTCAGCCAAAGCCCTAATAGTCACAATTCCACCCATTGAGTAACCAATTAACCCAATTCTTTTGGCTTTCTTGGGATAATTTTCCTTAAGCCACTCTACTGCTGAAATTAAATCAATTAGCTCTTTGTCTCCTATGGTTGTATATTTTCCTTCACTTCTTCCATGTGTTCTAAAATCAAAGACTAAAAGATTATAGCCCGCTTTGAGCAAAATCTCAATAATTGGTTTCATATATGTTTCATTCCACTTACTTGCAGTGTAACCATGCAGAGGGATAATAGTTTTTTCATTTCCTTGATCAATCCACCAAGCATGGAGTTTTAAGTTATCTCGTGTTTTGAGCCAAAACTCTTTGTAATCAAAACCTAAATCCTTTGGTGTCCATGTGCTGATTTCTCTTGGAGGTTTTATTAATCTATAGGATACAAAAGCAACAAATGCTATAAAAACCACAACCAAGATCAAAATAGCTTGAGCTATCATCTTTATCATCCCTTTCCCTGTTTTAAAGCTAATCTTAGATTTTTGTCATGCTCTCTTATAATTTTTAGCATTGAGCTTCATTTTTAAGCGTAAGCGATGAGTGAAAAATCCATGCATTCTAAGGAGAATATTAATTATCTTGACTTTTTAAGAGTCTTAAAAGCGAACTTGAGGTTAAATGAACATAAACATGCAGCAAAGTTTTTTACCTAAAAATTTAACATTTCTGAAGGCGGTAACCATGCCAAGCTGGGAGGAGGATAGAATACTAGTCCTGGGACATAGAGGGTACATGGCAAAGTTTCCTGAAAATACCCTTTTAGCCTATAAAAAAGCCATTGAAGCTGGGGCAGATGGTGTTGAGGTTGATGTTTGGCTCACTAAGGATGGAAATGTTATAGCACTTCATGATGAAACTTTAGAAAGGACAGCAAAAATTAGGGCAAATATCAAAGATATGACATTAAAAGAACTTAAAAAAGCGGATGTTGGGATGGGTGAGAAAATTCCAACCCTCAGGGAAATTTTAGAAATTCTGCCGAAAGATTCGCTGATAAACATTGAAATTAAGGATGTTGATGCTGTTGAAGCAACTTATGATATAATTAAAGAGTATAATGCTGTTAATAGAACTTTGATTTCTTCCTTTAACATAGAAGCCCTTCATAAAGCAAGAGAGCTTGACAATAAAATTAAGCTTGGTGTTTTAATAGGTAATGAGGAGATAGTGGGAATGCTCCCTAAATTAAAAGAAGAGCTTAAACTTTACTCTGCCAATGCCCCAATGGAAGGCATCCCTATTATAGGTTTTGAGAGATTTTATCAAGCAGTTGCTTGGGCTAAAAAACTGGGCTTTAAAATGATCCTCTGGACTGAAATTGATGAGCTTTACTATCAAAATGATCATTTAAAGAGACTTAAAGGGCTTTTTGATGTTGTAATAACCGATGACATAGAGAAAATGTTCAACCTTTTGAGAGAAATGGGTCTTAGATGACGTAAAAGGTTTATATCTCTTTGGTTTTTTCTTTTTTAAGGTGGTAAGGTTATGGATAAATTTATACTTTCACTTGATGAGGGCACCACGAGTGCAAAAGCTGTTGTTTTTAATAGAAATAGTGAAGTTTTAGGTTTGGAGCAATGCGAGTTCCCCCAGTATTATCCAAAGCCCGGTTGGATTGAACAAAACCCATATGAACTTTGGAATGCTCAGCTCAAAGCTATAAGGAATGCATTATACAATGCTAAAATTTCTTTTGAGCAGATAGCCGCTATTGGGATTGCAAATCAAAGAGGAACGGTAATAATTTGGGATAAAAAAGGAGAACCAGTTTACAATGCAATTGTTTGGCAATGCAGAAGAACGGCTGAAATGATGGAGGAGATTAAAAGGGAGTATGGAGAGCTCATTAAAGAAAAAACTGGACTAGTCCCAGATGCATGCTTTTCGGCTAGCAAGATAAAGTGGCTTTTGGATAATGTTCCTGAGTTAAAAAAGAAAGCACATAAAGGAGAAGTGATGTTTGGAACTGTCGATAGCTTTTTAATATATAAACTCACGGGAAAGCATGTTATAGATTACTCAAATGCATCAAGAACCATGCTTTTTGACATTAGGAAGCTTAAATGGGATGATGAACTTTTAGAAATCTTTGAAATTCCAGAGGAGATTCTCCCTGAAGTAAGAGGATCAAGCGAAGTGTATGGATACACAAAGAAAACGCTGTTTGGGAAGGAAATACCTGTTAGTGGAGATTTAGGAGATCAGCAAGCAGCTTTGTTTGGGCAAGCATGTTTTGAAGAGGGGATGGCAAAGGCAACCTATGGGACTGGTAATTATATCTTAGCGAATATAGGAACAGAATTCCGCTCTTTAAAAAATCTTTCAACAACTATTGCTTGGAAGTTAGGAAAGACAGTTTATGCATTAGAAGGAAGTGTTTTTGTCGCTGGTGCAGCAATACAGTGGCTTAAGGAAGATTTGAAGATAATAAAAAATGCAGCTGAGACAGAAGAGATTGCCTCAAAATTAGCATCAAATTATGGTGTTTATTTTGTTCCAGCCTTTGTAGGGCTTGGTGCACCCTATTGGGATTCATTTGCAAGGGGTTTGTTCATCGGAATTACGAGGGGGACAAAGAGGGAACATATAATTAGAGCGGTGCTTGAGGCAATTGCTTACTTAACAAGGGATGTTATTGAAGAGATGGAGAAGGGAATCTCAATTAAAGAACTTAGGGTTGATGGTGGAGTAGCAAAGAATAACTTTCTAATGCAGTTTCAGGCAGATATTTTAGGTAAAAAGCTTGCTCGCCCAGTAATTCAGGAAACTACAGCTTTAGGCGTAGCTTATATGGCTGGATTGGCAATAAATTACTGGGAGAGTTTAAAGGAAGTGAAAGATCTCTGGAAACTTGATAGAGAATTTGAACCAAAGATGAGTGAAGAGGAGAGGGAAAAGCTCTATAGGGCATGGAAAGAGGCTGTAAAGAGGGCTTTAGGCTGGACAAGGAATGTTAGCTCATTTTAAATCTCAATTATAAGCTTCGTTTTAATGTGATGATGCTAATGTATTCATAAAACCCTTACAGCTATCTAAGAGTTTGAAGAGAAAAATGAATTTGTTACAATTTCGGTACAAACATAAACGAATTTTAGACAACATTTTCGGCGTAAACTATATATATTATATATTGGTATATGGTCAATATAGCTAAAATCTTGGGCTGTTTTAAATCCGCGTAATAGTTGAACAGCGGAAGTAGGTGGGGAAGTTATGAATAGAAAATTTGGCTTTTTGGCTGCTTTGTTTATTGGAGTGATAGTGCTAAGTGCAGCAGGGTGTGTTTCAAAAGAACAAGCAACCGTAACTGAGACTGTTACTGGTGCCGTGGAGTACAAGCTTGCATATGAAGTTCCGTGGGAAGAAATAGTAAAGCGTGCACAGCAAGAAGGAAAAGTTGTAGTGGTTGGTTTTGGAAGTGTTGCAGAGCATGACTTCTACAGAAAGCTTGGAAAAGAATTTGAACAGAAATATGGTATAAAGTTTGAATATCAAGACGTTGGATGGTTTAAAGCGGTTGAAAAACTTAAAGACGAAAAGAAGAGAGGGGTAGAGGTAGGAGACATTGACGTTGTTATGATATGGTCAGCACCATTTGCTGAAGGTTACAAAGCCGGCATTTGGTGGGACGTTCCAATAGTTGATCTTGTTCCAAATGCTAAAGACATCCCATACATTCCTAAGTACTTCCACGACTTCTATCCATCCTATGGAAGACACGTTCCAATTCTCCAATGGCAAGTTGCAATGCTCTACAATAAGAAGTGGGTTGAAGAAGGAAAGATGGAGGCTCCTCCAAAGACAATGGATGAACTTTTAGACTGGGTTAAGAGAAACCCCGGAATGTTCGCATACTGTGATCCAAATAAAGGTGGTTCTGGACACACTTGGTTAATTTCAGTCGCTTACTACATTAACGGTTACGATGCCTATGCTTTCAAGCCCTTTGATGAAAATAGAGCAGAAGAACTTTCAAAGCGTGTATTTGATTATCTAAACCAACTTGAACCTTACTTGTACAAAAACAATCCGTATCCTGAAGGGAATAAAGCTACGATTGAACTTTTAGAGCAAGGTGAAGTTGGTCTAATCCCAATGTGGACATCAATTACTCTCCAAGAAATACAAGCTGGAAGGTTAGATCCAAACATGATTGGAATGTACATGATTGATCCACCAATTGCCTCTGGTGGATTTGATGGTTACGCTATTCCTTACAACGCACCTCACAAGTACGCTGCATTAGTATGGATTAACTTCATGCTTTCAGATGAAGTTCAAAGAAGAATTCCACAAGAAATTGGTGCTTACCCAATAAAAACCGACGCTATGCCAGACACACCAACCTTCAATGGAATTAACGGAATAGGAGTTTGGTTACCAGAAGGAATTGACTTCAAAGCATGGAGAGACCCATTAAGAAAACCAGAGCTTAGGTACAGACATGCTGAGTACATGTTCTACATGATGAAGAAGTGGACAGAGGAAGTTAAAGAAAGGTGAAAGCGTGATGTCTATGGATGAGCGCTTAAAGAACTTTCTTTATTTTTCACCTCTTTTAATATTTTTTGCAGTGGTTTTATTTTGGCCCTTGTTTAATGTGTTTTACACTAGCAGCAAAGAATTTGGGCTTGCAAATGCATTAGCACTGTTTAAACCAGACAAATATGCTTGGAAATCCTTGATATTTACAATAAGAGTAGCCTTTGTATCAACACTGCTCTCAGCGTTTTTTGGCTACTCAATCGCGCTAATTTTGGTCATGAGGAAATCCTATGAAAATGTTATAATCCAAGTTCTTAGAGTTCCTCTTTTTGTCCCCTATATAGTTATAGGTTTCATCTGGAGGGCTCTTCTTGCACCGAAGGGATACGTTACAATGATCCTTAACATACTGCTAACAAAGCTTGGCTTTGAACCAATAAACTTCATGGGTAAAGGAATTTCAATAAATATTGCCCACATATGGCTCTATATTCCAATGATTTTCATAATTTCCTATGCGGCATTGGTCAAGATTAATCCAGAGATAATTGAAGCCGCAAGATCATTGGGAGCAAGTGGATGGGTGATAATCAAAAAAATTTACCTTCCTTTAACATGGCGTGCACTAATTACAGGAACATCAATAGTGTTTCTTGCAGCATTTGTAGGAGTTTCAATACCCTTAATTTTAGGTAGTGAACCAACTTACTTCCCAGTCTACATATATTACATTCTAAACCAGGAGTTTGATATTGCAAAAGCCTCTGCAATGTCAATGGTTTTTGTCGCAATTTCAATGTTTCTAGGATATATATACTTCACGCTTTCAATTAGGCTTAGGAGAGGTGGATATCAATGAAAAGAGGAGATAAAGTCGGAATTATTTTGGCTTCATTACTTGCCTTCTACATCTTCTTTCCCCTTGGGGTTATGATACTTGAATCATTGGCAACTCAATGGTACAGAATCCAAAAATGGTGGGCTCCAGAGAAGGTAGGGATTAAATGGTACGTCCAAGTCTTTCAAACACCAGAGATATTCAAAGCAATATGGATGACATTCGTTATAGCAATAACAGTTGCAGTATTTGTTATTCTCTTAAACCTCCTACCAGCTTACGTTATTGGAACAGGTAAAATAAAATTTGGGAGAGACTTTTTTGAGACCTTTGGAAGCATACCACAAACAGTTCCAGCAGTTGCTTTGGGAGTTGGAATGCTTCCAGTTTATTCAAGGTTAGGATGGCTCTATACTTTCCATGGTATAGTGCTAGCACACTCAGTTGGTGCAGTTCCTTATGTTTTCCGTAACTTAACTAACGGTTTTGCATCAATTGATCCTGAGTTAGAGGAGGCGGCAAAAGTCTTTGGTGCAAAAGGATTAACAATAATTAGGAAGGTTTATCTTCCATTGTTAAAGCCATATTTGGCAGCTGCAGGTGTTTTGGCTTTTGCGTGGTCAATAAATGAATTCGTTCTGACAATGCTACTGGGATATCCAACAATAGCCACCATTGCTGTTAAAGTTTATCAAAACGCTGGAGGTTATTACTGGGCACCTCACTTGGCTGGTGCTTTGAGCACTTTGTTAGTAGTTCCTTCATTGATATTGATATTCCTGCTTGAGAAATACACGGGAATATCTCTCCAAAGAGTCTGAGGTGGGTGAAATGCTAAAAGTTGTTAACTTAAAGAAGTATTATGGTAAAACCCGCGCTGTTGATGGGGTAACCTTTGAGCTAAAAAGGAAAGATGAGTTCTTTTCCCTCCTAGGTCCAAGTGGCTGTGGAAAAACAACAACGCTAAGAATAATCGCTGGATTGATAAAGCCTGATGAGGGTAGAGTTTACTTTGGAAATGAGGATATAACAGACGTTCCAGTAGAGAAGAGAGAAGTTGGCTTTGTTTTTCAAAGTTATGCCCTTTTCCCGCACATGACGGTCTTTGAAAATGTTGCTTTTGGATTAAAGTTAAAGAAACTTCCAGAAGAAGAAATTAGAAAGAGAGTTAAAGAAGCTTTAGAGCTTGTAGGTTTGCAGGGACTTGAAGATAGATATCCAAGACAGCTTAGCGGTGGACAGCAGCAGAGAGTTGCAATTGCAAGGGCAATAGCGGTTCATCCTAAGATGTTGCTCTTTGATGAACCTCTCTCAAACTTGGATGCAAAACTTAGAGAAAGAGTTCGTTTTGAATTAGTAGAACTTCAAAAGAAGCTTAAAATACCAGCAATTTATGTCACTCACGATCAGGCAGAAGCGTTAGTTATCAGTGATAGAATTGCGGTTATGAATAGAGGAAGGATTGAGCAAATTGGAACGCCATATGAGATATATAAAAGACCAAAGACACCTTTTGTGGCTGATTTCATAGGAATTTCAAATTTCTTGGAAGGAAGGGTTGTAGGGGTGGATAATGAAAAGGGCATTGCAACTGTAGAAATCAAAGAGGGGATTTCTTTAGAAGGATTTCTGTCGAGAAATGTCCACAAAGGTTCCAAAGCTATCATTAGCATAAGACCAGAAAATATAAGGCTTGCTCAGAAAGAAGGAGTAAATGTTGTTGAGTCAAAGGTTGTGAAGAAGACATTTCTTGGAGATTCCTATGATTATAGGCTTGTTTTAGGAGATATAGAACTTAGAATGAAGACTGGACCTGAAGTGGAGCTTGAAGTTGGACAAATTGTGAAAGTTGAGCTGAAAGAATGTATAGTGTTCCCTAAAGAGAGGAGGTAGCTGATATGGGATACAAGGGATTCATCTTTGATATAGATGGGGTTTTATGTAGAGGAGATAAACCAATTCCTGGAGCTAAGGAGACTATAGCAAAGTTAAGAGAAGCCGGAATTAAGATAGTTTTTTTGTCAAATCTTTCCACGAAATCCCGTGAAGAGTATGTTGAAAAGCTGCATAGGCTTGGAATACCAGCTGAGCCTGAAGATTTAGTTCTTGCAACAAGTGCTATTGCAGATTATGTTGCAAAACACTGCAAGAGCAAAAAAGTCTACTGGGTTGGTGCAAGAGGTCTTAGGAAAGAACTTGAAAAGGCAGGTTTAATAGTGGTTGAAGAACCGGAAGAAGCTGAGTTCGTGGTTGCAGGTTCACCTTTTGATGAAAAAGGCTATGTAACGGAGGAAAATAGATGGAAGTTTACGGGAGCTTTAAGGGCTATTAAAGCAGGAGCAAAGTTTGTAGCTGTTAATCCAGATCCAACTTTTCCGGGAAAGGATGGAAAACTGTTGCCAGGAACCGGGGCATTCATTGGTGCAGTTAAGGCTATGACGGGGGTAGAGCCTGTTATAGTAGGAAAACCTTCTCCCGTAATAGTTCAAATGGCGCTTGAAAAACTTGGACTCAAGCCAGATGAGTGTGTAATGGTTGGTGATCAAATAGATACAGATATGAAGGCTGGAAAATCAGCCGGTTTAACAACGGTGTTGGTTCTTACAGGTGTAACAAGCCGTGAGGATTTGGAAAAAGTTGACAAATCTAAATTAGAATTGGTTGATTATGTTTTTGACAGCGTAAACGATGTTTTGAAATTGATATAGGGGGCGTTTTTATGTCAAAAGAAGAATTTTTGGAGGACTTAAAGAAAGTCCTTCCTTTAATAGAAAAAAGCGAAAAAATAACCCTCGTGCACCACAACGATGCTGATGGTCTTTCTTCGGGTGCAATTTTAAAAGCAGCTCTTGAAAGAGCTGGGCATGAAGTTGAAAACGTGCCAATAGAAAGGGTTCATCCACTAATCGTGAAAAGGATATTTGAGCTTTATGACAATCTAATACTGTTTTGTGACCTTGGTAGTAGAGCAGCCCCAGAAATTGCAAGAATAAATAACGGAAAGAACTATGTTGTGATAATAGATCACCATTTACCATCTAAGGTTGATGATCCAAAAGTGTTCAACTTTTCAACAGAGTTTTATGGTGTGAGTGGAGAAAAAGATATTTCGGCAGCTTCAGCAGCCTATCTTTTTGCAAACCTTTTAGGAGACAATAGGGACTTGGCATACCTAGGAGTTATTGGTGCAATTGGAGATAGCCACCACAGATTTGGTTCTCTTGTGAGCGTGAATAGAGAAGTCTTAGAAGAAGCAGTTAAGGCAGGACAAGTAGAAGTCTTAAAGAAAGATGGAAAAGAGGAGTACTTTTTAACAGTTTTTGGTGAAAGACTACCTATATCCAAGTTTGCAAAGAATTTAACTGTTCTTGGAGCAGTGGGTTATTATCTAGACGGACCAGAAATAGGAATTGAGATGTGCCTTAAAGGACCAAATGAAAAATCAGAGAAAAAGCTTGAGGAGCTTAACAGAATAAAGAGGGAGAAATTTGAAAAAGCTCTTGAAAAGCTTAGCAGTGGTGGATTAATCCAAACTAAATATGTTCAGTGGTTCCATGTTCATGATGATTTTGAACCAATGGGGGTAAAAGTGATTGGTGAATTTTGTATGGAAATCCGCACTAGGGAATTTATAGACCCAAACAAATACATAGCAGGTTTCCAGAACATGCCCCCACGTGTTCCAAAGCTTGGTAAGTTTGATTGGAATATTGCAAAGCTTTCAATGAGAGTCCCACCTTCTCTGGAGGAGAGGATATTATCAAAAGAGATGCCTGGTTTGGCATGGTTACTTCCGGAGGCAGCAAAGCGTGTTGGAGGAGACATTGATGCATGTCATGATTATGCCGCTGCAACTACAGTCGATGTAGGAAAAGAAGAGAGATTGATAGAAGAACTCAATAAGCTTGTGGATGAGAAGGTTAGGAATTGAACATCATGCTCCTTGTTAGCTATTTTTAAAATTTTTAGGAGGCGTAGTTTTATGGAGGTGGTAGTTCTTGGTGCGGGTGTGATGGGAAGTGCTTTGACAATACCTCTAGCAGAAAATGGGAATAGAGTAAAGCTTTGGGGCACAGAATTTGATAGGAGAATTTTGGAGGAGATAGCAAGAACAGGGATACATCCAAGGCTTAAAGTTGAAATACCAAAGGAAGTTGAACTATTTTCGCCTGAGGAGATAGGAGAGGCAGTAAAAGGCAGTGAAATCGTCGTTATAGGTGTTTTATCAGCAGGCGTTAGAAGTATAGCGAGAAGGATTATGCCATATCTTGAGGAGGGGACTGTGGTCATTACTATCGCAAAGGGGCTTGAGGATTTTGAAGGAAAAATATATACTATGTTGGAAGTCGTTAAATCTGAGTTACCTGAAGAGAAAAGGGATAGCATCTCATTACTTGCAATAGCTGGTCCTTCTTTGGCTTTAGAATTGGCTAAAAAAGTTCCTACAAGTGTTGTATTTGCCTCAAAAGATCTGAAAGCTGCAAAGAAATGTAAAGAAGCGTTTGAAACAGATTATTACAGACCCATTCTTAGTGATGACGTAATTGGAGTTGAGATATGCTCAGCATTGAAAAATGTTTATGCTATTTCCATAGGAATGTGTGAGGGTATGAAGGGACAATTAGATGTGGAGACAATAGACAATACGAGAGGGTTGCTTTTTACACAAGCAGTTAAAGAGATGGGTAAAATAGCTGAAGCGCTTGGAGGAAAGAGTGAGAGTGCATATGGACTAGCAGGAATAGGAGATTTGGAGACAACAGCGAGGGGTGGAAGAAACGTTATGTTTGGTGAGCTTTTGGGAAGCGGGCTTACTGTTGAAGAGGCACTTGAAGAGATGAGGCGTAGAGGGAAGGGGACTGTTGAAGGATACGGCACACTCCCATCTGCATATAAATTAGTGTTAAACTTAGAGAGAGAAGGTAAGCTTCAAATAGCTAAAGATGTTCCACTTCTTAGGGAGCTATACCTGATTTTAAAGGGAAATAAACCCTTCACTAGAGAAGTGTTGCAAGAGCTGGTCTTAAATTTGACAAGTGATTAGATTCAGCTTTTTTCTTTTATTCCATTGACCCATTTTGGAAGCTCAAACATGTAAGTGAAAGTAATGTTATATTGGATGAATTCCTCATAAGTTTTGTTCGCCAATTTAAATGTTATACGTCTTCTGTTTTCAACTTCAAGTTTTGTAGGTCTTCCTTTATTATCGACCCAGAGTTTGCCTTGCATCTCTTCAATGATCCAGCTTCTCATGCTTTCTTTGTAGTCTTCTATAACGGTTGGATTAGCATTGGAGATTGTTATATTTGGGACACTCTCATACTCGTTATGAACCTCAAATGTTACCTTGTACTGTTTTCCATCCCTTTCTATAGACTTGATTTCTGCCTTGGACAGCAAGACTTTCAGTTTGCTGATTAAAAAGTCTCTTCTATTCATCACGCGTTTAAGATACTCTTCTCTGCTCACATTTTTTAGATATTTATGTGTGAGATTGTAAAGTTCGTCAATAGTATAGGAAAATGTCACATTCTTCATTCTTCCATTTTCTTTTTGCTCAATTCTTGCATAGAGCTTAGAGCCATCAAAATATTCCCATGTCCTGGTTCTTCCAGATGTTTCTTCAAATTTCACTCTAATGTTTATAAATGCAAAAAATATTTTTCTTTCTCGATCTATCCCTTCATGGAGATATATTTCATATTCTCTGCCTGCTCTTCTCTCGACTCTATTTACCTCATAAGTGTAGGCATTAATCCCATCGATTGCTTTTAAGATGCTCTCTTTTGTGAGTTCTTTTTCTTGAGAAATGCAGGCAGAAAATGAAATTATGATTAAGAAAATAATACCAAAAGTTACAAATTTTTCCATAGTTTCACCAATATTTACTTAATCTGAAAGTTAATAAATTTTTCGATAAAAGAAAAAATCAAAGAGCTTCAAATTTCTGGAGAAAAATCCGTAAATCAGTTTTAAATGGTTCCTGAGCTTTTTGAATTTCCTCTTCAATGAGTCTTTTAAATTCTTCTTCACTCTTAGCTATCTCATTTATCTTTTTAACAGTTTTTTTCAGCTCATCGAAATACTCAACATAAGGGCGAGCCTCAAACAGTGCATCCTCAATTTTACTCATATCTTCTACCTCCCACAAACCAATACCACCACATTTTTTCCAAATCTTCTCTCTGTCCAAGCATTATAAAGTATCTTGTAAGTGCCATGTTAACGAATATTAACAAGAATATCACCACATAGTATGCTGGAATGTTGACGCTTAAGAATGCGTAGTAATCCCAAATGAAGTGCAACAGAATTGCTAATGCAAAATAGTTTGTTAAGCTATGTATTTTTCCTTCAGCCTTTAAGCCATACCCTATACCAATGATTGAACTCCATGTAGCGTGGGCAAAAGGCGTTAAAAATCCTCTTACTATGGTAGCCCCAATTCCGTAACCCAAACCATAGAGCAAATTCTCAGTTGCGGCAAATCCTAAGCCTGCAGCTACACCATATACAACCCCGTCCATAATACCGTCCATTTGCCCGGCTCTATAAGGTAGTTTAATTGCCAATGCTTTCGCTGGTTCTTCAACAATTCCAGCTGTTAGAGCTAAAAAGAAAACCGTTGGAGGCAGAATATTTGGAACTAGAATTTTTTCAACAAGCATTGCTATTAAAACTGACAGGGTTGCTCCTAAAAAGAACGTCCCAATAACATATTTTTTGGGCTCTGGTTCGAGCTTATCTTCGTGATAGAAGTACCAAAGTAACGCCAGAGCAGGGGCATATGCAAAGAATACAATAGCACTTAAAACATCCATGTGATCACCAAATTAAATTTGGAGTTTAAGAAATTTAAATCTTCCTCAGAGCCTCTATCAATTTTTCAAGTGTTCCAAAATCTAAGATTTCATCTTCGAGGGAAACTAGGATTTTAGATGTTTTAATATCAAATTTTTCTAGATATGGAGAAATTATTTCCCTTAAAATATCGTTTCCATAAGCCCAAGGGGTGAAAGCAGGTAGAACAATTAAATCTTCACTAATCAAAAAGATTGGAACCTTTATTAAAGCTCCAACTTCATCTCTAAGTTTTATGGCTGGATGCTCATGCCCTATGATAAATTTCTCCCCTTCAATGAGTTGATGTCCATGAGTTATTGTGTAGCCTTTAATTTCAAGCTTTTCAACAATCTCAACGCCAAACTCTTTTATCCAAGAAATCCCAACATCATGATTTCCTTTAACAACGATTATTTCGCTTACTAAAGGAAGAATCTCTTCAAGAAAGGCTCTAAGTTCGAGCCGTTCTCTCTTAAATGGAATAAAAGAGTGTTTTAAATCTCCGTTTATGATTAGGGTTTTGGGTTTTTCTTTTATGAGAAGTCCTTTTAGTGAAGAAACCATCTCATCAAATGCTTTGGGCAAATAGGCTCCTTCTCTTGCTAAGCTTTCCTCAAAACCTAAGTGAAGGTCAGCAATGATAAGAACATTTCCAAGCTTGATGGCTTTTTGTGGTAGCAGCTGTAAGCTCATAAATTAAATTAAAATTTTGGTTTTTAAAAGTTCTCTGGTTAGGCTAATCCTTTATTTTGACTTTCTTTCCTTCTTTATCCTTTCAATAACATCAAAAATGCTCCACAAGTCTTGGATTACATGTAAATGATGAATTTGTTCCAAAATTTTTTCATTTACAAATTTTGCTGTTGGCGGGAAATAATACCAGACATATTCTGTATTCTCATCCCCTCTTCCAATAAAGCGCCAGGGCTTGTCATCTACCCAAATAAAAACATCATCACCGTATCTCTCTCTAACTATCTGAATAGCCTCGCATGGGCTTATTTCAGTGCCAAATACTATTACATCATCAAAAAGTTCATAAAAACCGCTAATTTTTAGACGATACTCCTTCATGCCATTTACAAAATCCTCAGCTGAGAAGGAAATAACCTTGTGTCCTTCTTCCCTAAGCTTCTTTAAAACTTCCTTAGAGTCATCTATAGGCTTACTTAACTTTGCTCTCTCTTCAAACCAGCTTTTAAAAAACTTCCATCTGAAGAAAAAAGGTTGTTTTACTTTTCCTCTATGCTTTCCAAAGCGAGGTCTTTCAAAGTAAAGCTCTATTTTAGTTAGTATCTTAGCCCAGAAACCCTTGAGGGGGAGCCAAGGAAAGTGTTTTTCTAAAGCTCTTCTAAAAGCTTCCTCTATTACTGTATAGCTGTCTACTAAAGTGCCATCAAAATCAAAGGCTACTATCATCAGTTGCTCCTCCTCATAATAAGTTGCTCTTTTTTAAAAGAATGAAAATAAAAAGTTTACCCCAAGAACTCGATCTCTAAATCAACATCTAAACCTTCAAAAGATTCTCTAATTTGCTCTTCAAACACAATTGCCTCTTCACTATCCTTGGGAATGGCGAGCTTTATCTTGACTTTTTTACCTTCTATTTCACAGCCGAGATATTTATGTCCGTGAAGAACGCTCTCACCTGTGAGAGGATCAATAACAGCAGCCAATATCAGTTTAACAAAGCTCTCATCAATTTTTCTTTTTCCTTGAATGACATCCCACTTTGCTAAAGCTTGTCTCAAACCTTCAGCAGCTAAAACAGCACAGTGATATTTGATTTGAGGCAAACCACCAAGAGCTTCTACGAGGTCTTTAAATTTAATCTTTTTAGCTTCTTCAACAGGTTTTCCAATTATCATCTCGGTTAGCATAGAAGCTGTGGCTATGTTAGCGGCACACCCATATGTCCTAAACTTTGCATCAACTATTCTATCATCCTCAATCTTTAAATAAAGCTTTATCATGTCACCACAGGCTGGACTTCCTGCTTTTGCCGTGACTGACGGATTTTCAATTTCTCCAACGTTTTTTGGATTTAAGAATAACTGCAAGACCTTTCTTGAGTAGCCTATACGTTTCTTCTCATCCCACTTTCTTGCATCGAATCTCTCCATTTACCTCACCTTTTTTACAACTATCCTCCATACTCCATCTTTTTCATCGATTTCCAGAATTTCCTGCCCAGTTTCTTCAGCGGCTAGGGCTATTTCTCCTTTACTAAGCTCATGCGTTCCGATTATTTCAATAATTTCGCCAACTGGGGCTCTTCTAATCGCTTTTCTAAACTCATTGAGTGGGACTGGACAAGGTTTTCCAACAACATTGATTTTAATCATTTCTTCCCACCATAAATGCTTATTTCCCTCAGCTTAGTTACAACATCTTTTAATATCTCATAAGCCTTAATTATCTCTTCTTCTGTTGTCCACTTGCTTAGACTAAGCCTTACTGAGCCGTGAGCGTCTTCAAATGAGCCCCCTATACCTCTGATAACATGGCTTGGCAGGAGTTCTTGGGAATAACAAGCTGAACCAGTTGAGAATACTAATCCCCTCATGTCGCAGTGCAATAATACACTTTCACCTTCAACATAAGCAAATGAAACATTAACGTTATGTGGAAGCCTCTTATCCCCTTTTGGACCATTTAACTTTGTATCTGGGATCGTGAGCAATAAATCAATAAGTTTATCCCTCAGTTTTGCCATTCTCTTTGCATCTTCATAATTAATTAACTCAACAGCTTTTCCAAAACCAGCAATAGCTGGAACGTTTATCATTCCAGGTCTAATACCTCTTTCCCTTACATCTCCATCTAAAATAGGCTTTATTTTGATTCCATCTCTTATATAGAGGGCGGCTATCCCTTTAGGTCCATGAATTAGATGGGCTGTAATGCTCATTAAATCAACATCAAGTTTTTTGACATCGATTTTAACTTTTCCGAAGCTTTGAGTTGCATCCAAGTAGAGCAACGCACCTTTCTCATGAACTAAGTCGCTTATAGCTCTTACATTCTGGATAGTACCAATTTCAAAATTTCCATGATGAGTCGCAAAGAGGATTGCATCATTTAAGTTATTCTGCAGTTCATCGATTTTAATGAAGCCTTCTCTATCAACACTGATTTCATGAGCTTCGAAGTCAAATTCTTTCAATCGCTTCACCGTGTTTATGATTGCTTTTCTTTCAATTTTACTTGTCAGCACTTTCCCCTTGCCCTTTTGGAATGCTACTCCCTTTATTGCTATATTATCCGCTTCTATCTCATCTGAGACAAAAATAATCTCCTCTGGGGATGCATTTATCTCTCTCGCTATCTTTTCCCTTGCTATCTCCACTGCTTCCCTTGCATCTTCATCAAATATGTGCCCAAATTCCCCTCCTGGAGCTCCGTATTTCTCTTCTAAGTACTCAAGCATGATCTTAATAACCTCTGGGTCAGGTTTAGTTGTGTTTGCATTATCTAAATAGATGATCATTTTTTCACCGAGTCAATGTAGATACTCATCACTTTTAAGCATTTCTGGTCAAATGTGTTTCACACCATAAGTTATATATCCATCACCTAATGTTTAGTCAATCACAAGACATATATTTTAGATGTGCAAAATATTATGATGATTGTTTTAAGGTGATGCCTATGGCGAAGCAATATTTACCAAATTTAGCGCATAAAGAAGAGATGCTCAGAGAGATTGGCTTTACTTCCATTGATGAGCTTTTTTCTGATGTTCCAAAGGAAGTGATGCATGAATTTAACTTACCAGAGGGTAAAAGCGAATATGAAGTATTCCTTGAAATGAACGAGATTTTAAGCAAAAACAAAACAGCTCTGGAGATTCCCATTTTCTTAGGTGCAGGAACTTACAATCACTATGTACCAGCTCACGTGAAGTATCTAATATCAAGAAGCGAATTTTTAACAGCTTATACTCCGTACCAAGCAGAGATTAGTCAAGGAATGCTCCAAGCTCTCTTTGAATACCAAAGTCTAATTGCTGAACTAGTTGGACTGGAGATTGTAAATGCATCAATGTATGATTGGGGAACTGCTTTAGGCGAAGCAGCTTTAATGAGCTATAGAGTTAAGAAGAGAGCTAAATTTATTGTTCCAAAACACTTAAGCCCAGAAAAGAAAAAAGTTCTTCACACTTATGTTGCTGGGGCTAACATGCAAATTGAGTACATTAATTGGGATGAAAAAGGACAGATAAACTTAGAAGAGCTAGAGAAGAAAGTAAAAGGTGCAGCTGGAGTTTATGTTGAAATGCCGAACTTCTTTGGGCTAATTGAAGAAAATGTTGAAGAAATTGGAAAGATAGCTCATGAAAACGATGCTCTATTTATAGTCGGCGTTGATCCAACCAGCTTAGGAATTTTTGAGGCACCAGGGAATTATGGGGCAGATGTTGTAATAGGTGAAGCGGCTTTCTTTGGAAATCCAATGAATTTTGGTGGTCCGAGAGCGGGAATTTTTGCTGTTAGAAATGATAAAAAACTAATTAGACAAATGCCTGGAAGGATAATTGGAATGACAAAAGATGCTGAAGGAAAGAGAGCTTTTGTAATGACTTTGCAAACGAGAGAGCAGCATATTAGGAGAGCTAAAGCAACTTCAAATATTTGTTCAAATGAGGCTTTAGTAGCTGTAGCTGCTGCAATTCACATAGCTTCACTTGGACCAAAAGGGCTTCAAAAATTGGGTGAAATAATTCTCAAAAACACCGCTTACTTTAAGAAACGTATAAGCGAAGTTGCTGAGATTCCTTTTGATGGGATAAACTTCAAAGATGTCTTGGTGAGGTTTGATGTTCCATACGATGCAATTCATGAAAGGCTTTTAGAGAGGAACATTCACGGTGGATTTTACTTAAAACAGCACTTTCCAGAGCTTGGAGAGAGTGCTTTATTTGCAGTAACTGAAACAACAAGAAAAGAATGGATTAATGCGTTAGTTGAATCATTGAAGGAGATAATAGCGGAGGCTGGACTGTGAGGTGGTAAAAATGTTCAGACAGGCTAAATGGGATGAACCTTTGATATTTGAACTCTCCAAACCTGGAAGGATTGGGTTTTCACTTCCAGAGCCAATTGAAGATATTGAGATCCAGATTCCTGAGAAACTAAGGAGAAAGGAAGTTGACTTACCAGAAGTCAGCGAGCCTGAGATTGTTAAGCACTACACAAGGCTTAGTGAGATGAACTTTGGTGTAGATAGCGGATTTTATCCTCTCGGCTCTTGTACAATGAAATATAATCCAAAGATTAATGAAGAGATGGCTTTTCATCCAAAGGTTACATTTATTCATCCCTATCAAGATGAAAGAACAGTACAAGGTGCTTTGCAAATAATGTATGAGCTCGAACAATGGTTAAAGGAAATAACTGGTATGGATCGCTTCACTCTGCAACCAGCAGCAGGTGCAAATGGTGAATTCACTGGGGTCATGATAATTAGGGCTTACCATCTGGATAAGGGTGAAACGCAAAGAAATGAGATTATAGTTCCAGATTCGGCACATGGTACTAATCCAGCAAGTGCTGCAGTGGCAGGCTTTAAAGTTATTGAAATTCCTTCAAATGAACAAGGCATGGTGGATTTAGAGGCTTTAGAAAATGCAGTAAGTGAGAAAACAGCTGGATTGATGCTAACCAATCCAAACACGCTGGGCATCTTTGAGGAAGACATTTTGGAGATAGCCAAGATTGTGCACAAAGCTGGTGGATTGCTTTATTACGATGGTGCAAACTTAAATGGAATTCTTGGCAAAGTTAGACCAGGGGATATGGGATTTGATGTTGTCCACATTAATTTGCATAAGACTTTCTCAACACCCCACGGTGGTGGAGGTCCTGGGGCTGGTCCAGTTGGAGTTAAAAAGCACCTCATTAAGTACCTTCCAGTCCCAATAGTGGATTACGATGAAGAGGAGGGCAGGTATTATCTTAACTATAACCTGCCAAAGAGTATTGGGAAGGTTAAAGAATTTTATGGAAACTTTGCAGTCTTAGTTAGGGCTTTAACTTATCTCAAGATAATGGGCAAGAGCGGATTAAAAGAAGCAGGAGAAATGGCTGTTCTCAATGCAAACTACTTAACGCAAAAGCTCAAAGGAACAAAAGGTTATGAATTACCTCATAAAGAGCTTAGAAAACATGAAGTTGTCTTTAGTGCAGAGCCAATGAAGAAGGAAACTGGAGTTAAGACCTTAGATGTAGCTAAAAGACTGCTTGACTTTGGTTTACACGCTCCAACAATCTACTTCCCATTAATTGTACATGAAGCTTTAATGATTGAACCAACTGAAACCGTTACAAAGGAAGAGCTTGATGCTTACGTCAATGCATTGAAGAAGATAAGTGAAGAAGCATACAATAATCCCGAAATGGTAAAGAGCGCTCCACATAACACGGCTGTAAGAAGGGTTGACGACGTTTTAGCGGCAAAGAGACCAATAATAACCTGGAAGATGTACAAGGAGTTGAAGGAAAAGGGGGAGGTTGATATTTGAGCTTTTTCTTTTTTCTAAACTTTATTTAATGAAAAAAGATATTCAAAAAAGATGAAAAGGCTCACTTTCTTCCATATTTCTTAAGCAATGCACCTAGTAATAACATGGAGATGAGTATTATCCCAATGCCCAAATAGGTCTGTGTACTGCTTTTCTTTATTGTTATTCTAACATTTTCTTCTTTGCTAAGTTGATCACTGCTGGCTTTTATTGTAATTTTATAATCACCGGCTTCAAGATTTTGAGGACTTGTTATAGAAACTTTAAACTCGGCATATTTATTTGCTTCTATTGAAGCAACACCATCTGGCTCTATAGTGACGAGCCATCCTTCAGGTACTTCTACATTAAGCTGAACATTCGTTAGTGGACTTGAGCCACTATTGTAAATCCAAACGCTTATCTCTTTTGTTTCCCCTGTTTTCATTTCGAAACTATAACGCTCGAGGTTTATATTCATGTCGTAGCTCCCTATAAGGTTTGCTTCTAATTCAAGCTCTTTCACTTCTTTGTTTCCTCTTGATTGCACTTCAATAATGAAGTTGTACTTTTTGAGCTCAGCATTATTGGGAGGAATAATTATTAGGTAGATAGTCTTTTGAGAATCAGCCTTTACGAATGTCTCGCTTATCCCTACTTTTGAGTTAAGGCTTTCTACTATGCGGTAAGCCCAGTTATCAGGCAAGTCTCTTAGTGTCAGCTTGTATGAATCATCTTGTAAACCTAGATTCTCTATAATTATCTTATACTGCAGGCTTTCTCCCAGAACAGCACTTTTGGAGGGCTCGTTGCACTCAAGAGTATAATAGTAAGGTATTTTATCGAGGCTTATTATTCCAAGATCGATATTTTTTCCTGCTTCAACTTCAAATTCTTTCTCATAACTTTCATATCCTTCTTTGCTTACTCTCAATGTATAGCTTCCCTCAGGCACTTCAAGTTGAGCTCTCCCATCAGGCGTTGTATAAACTTGATCAAGTGTTTCATTTTCATTCAGAACTTCCACAAGAGCACTAGAAATGTAAGCGCCATTTGAGGAATCAGTGACCCTTAAAGTTATTATACCATTTTCGCCAGCGTGTGTTTCTTCCACATATACCTCGAAGACAAGCACTTCACTCCCAATATTTGCGCTTACATTATATGTCCCAATTAGAGTGTCACTTGGAATGCTGATGACTAAAGTTAGAGGTATATTGCTTCCCTTAAATAAATAGAGCTTTGTAACCTTCTCACTCCCAGATTTGAAGTAAACTTTCCATCCTTCTGGAGCAGATGCATTTAGTGAAACTAATGTATCACTATATGCTTTGATTGTTATAGGAAAAGTTACTTCCTGACCAGCTTCAACAGCTTTTCCTAAATACTCCGCGTGAACTTCATATTCCTCTTTGCTCTCTACACTTAAGTGCATTTTTGCTGAAGAGTTTCCAACAAAGGCATAGATGTCAAACTCACCTTCAACATTTGAGACTTTAACAACAAAGGTTATGGTTTTCGTTTCTCCATGCTTTATGTAAACTTCATTCACTTTGCTGTTCTCAGCGTAGAAATAAGCCTCAAAGTCCTTTGGAAGAGCGTAGCTTAGGGGGAACAGAGCATCATCTCCTTCGTTTGTAATTTGAAGAGTAAAGCTTACTTCGTCTCTTAGAGACGCTACTTTACTCGGATAGGGAATCTCTATGTTCAGTCTGCTTGAGCCTTTTATGCTCTCGACTCCTTCAAGAATTAGACGAACTCTCTTCTTGGAAAGCTCTATGCTCCCCATGTGAATTGTCCAGTTCTCGTAGATAATACTTTCTCCGAAACTCAAGACGTAAGTATCATTACCTACTTTTATAGCAGCTTTGTCACCAGTTTTTGAAATATCCAAGAGCTCTATTGGAACATCGTTTACTTCTATAAGCTGTCCTAAATAGAGATAGACATCAACAGCTTGACCCGCTGTAGCAAATGGTAAGAGAAAAAATAAGAATAAGGCGAACTTCTTCATTTTCTCACCTCATATCACTTCTCATAAACGCTACATATGCCACTATAAAGCTCATTATTAGGGGAGCTATTAAGAGAACTATATGCGATGTTGCAAATGAAAGACTTTGGCTTAGTGAATATTTTTCAAGTTCTATCTTTACAATACCGCTTTTTCTAAGAACCTGTGCAAGCTGAGGATTGCTTATCACTCTTTGTATTATTGGAAGATTAGATTGTGTGGACTTGTAAGGATTTAAGATATAACTACCGAGCTGCTGGAAGTTGTAATAAGGGGAAAAGCTATTTATCTTGTTTTCAATTCCATAACGCTTCTGTTGCCATTTCATATAGTTCTTTATGTAGAGTTCCCATGCATGAGGATCTTCTTTTCTTGAAACTTGAGGTTGTTGTGGTGCATCTCCAGCATAGTGTTCTCCTATCATCGGAGCTATTGTAGGGAAGATTATCATTAGAATAAGAAACAAAACAAGGGAATACATCAAGGCATTGCTGCTGTTTTTTGAAAGTGCTGAGAAAGCCATTCCAACACCAAGGAAAAGTAGGAGATATAGATAAGCAAAAAGCATGAAAAGAATTATTCTCATAAGCGATTCGCCGTCAATTTGGACTCCTAAGATTAAGAGTGCTCCGAGAGATGTTAGTGTCATTATGAGAATTGAAAGACCAAGGGTCAAAGCTCCTCCAAGGAACTTCCCTAAGATTACTTGATCTTTATAAACTGGATGGCTCATTAAAACTTTGAGTGTTCCCATCTCGCGTTCTTTTGTGATAGCATCAAATCCAAGGGAAAGGGCAAATATTGCTCCAATCAGCCCTAAGTAATTTCTAACTTGTGTGAATATGTCAAATATGCTTGGTTGGAATTTGGTTTTGCCTGCAACATAATTCTCGAGTCTTGCTTGATATATATTATATCCCTGCCATATTGAGACTATACTTATTAGCAAAAGAAAGCCGAAAATTAATAGAAAGCGTTTACTTGTTATGTAATCCTTAAATTCCTTCTCAGCTATGATCATTAGCATTATCTTTCACCTTCAGTAATTTTTTCTAATACAGGTTCCTCTCCATAAGCCATTTTCAAAAAGATCTCCTCTAAGGTAGGTTCCATTAGATGGAGATCAAGAACCGTGTATCCATTTGAGTTAAGATACTCAAAAAGCTCCTTTCTTATATCAGCCTTAGCATAAATCATTGCCTTGTTTTTTGTAAAAAGTTTAATATCAGTTGCAAATTCTGAAAGGTCTGGTAGAGATTCCTCAATTTCAACAAGAATCCTGACTTTCTCGTTCAAAAATGCCCTTTTTAACTCCTCTTTACTTCCCATAGCAACCAGCTTACCGTTAACTATTATCCCTATTGAGTCGCATACTTCATCTACCTCAGGCAATATATGTGAGGTTAAAAATATTGTTTTGCCTTCTTTTCTAAGGTCCTTTATGAGTTGTCTTATTTCAACTGCCCCTTTTGGGTCTAAACCGCTTGTAGGTTCATCTAAGAAAAGAATTTCTGGATCGTTGATAAGGGCTTGAGCTAAAGCTAACCGTTGCTTCATTCCTGTAGAAAACTCTCCCACTTTCTTTTTTGCGACTTCTTTAAGTCCTACAAGATCAAGCAAATCTAAAGCTATCTTCTTTGCTTCATTCCTTGGGATCTTATAGAATTTTGCAAAAAAGAGCAGATTGTCTAAAGCGCTCATGTTTGGATATAGCCCATTCTCTGAAGGTAAATAGCCACTTATTTTCTTAACCTCAATAGGTTTTTCTTGAACATCTATGTTATTTACATAGGCTCTACCTTCCGTGGGCTGTATCAAACCTAAGAGCATCAATACTGTCGTTGTTTTTCCTGCTCCGTTAGGTCCTAAAAACCCAAATATTCTATTTTTCTTGACTTTTAGATCAATATGATCGACTGCAATAATATCTCCATAAACCTTTGTAAGTTTATCAGTTTCAATGACGTACATTACAAATGCCTCCGTTACTATATTCTCGATTGCTATCTAAGCGTTTAGACCTAAATAAGGAACATCATGGAACGAATGTTTCAGATCGTTTCAATTGTCCAAAAGGGAGAAATTAGGACACAAATTTTGTTGATTCCTATAGAAATGCTTATTTAAGGGTAATAAAAAGTCATCTAAATGGAAAATTATGCAGATTAAGTAAACAGAATGGAGCCCCGGGCGGGGTTTGAACCCGCGACCTCTCGCTTACCAAGCGAGCGCTCTACCAGGCTGAGCCACCGGGGCATGAAAAACGTTATGGTGGGGCCGCCGAGATTTGAACTCGGGTCACGGGCTCCCAAAGCCCGCAGGATAGACCAAGCTACCCCACGGCCCCATGTCCCACTGAACAGCCCAGATAATGGAGCCCCGGCCGGGGTTTGAACCCGGGACCTGCGGATTACAAGTCCGCCGCTCTACCAGGCTGAGCCACCGGGGCACCGATTGAAGAAAAGTCTGGGTTAATATATAAAGTTTTCGCTAAGGTTTAACAGGCTTTAAACACCGCAAGCTTTATAAACACAAGTTCTATTTGCTATCATTGGGCTGTGCCGCCGTAGCTTAGTCGGTAGAGCGCGCGGCTGTTAACCGCGTGGTCCCCCGTTCGAGCCGGGGCGGCGGCGCCAACACTGCATGGGCCCGTAGCTCAGCCTGGTCAGAGCGCGCGGCTCATAACCGCGTGGTCGGGGGTTCAAAGCCCCCCGGGCCCACCATTACAGCCTTAATTCTAGAAAATCCATTTTAACTAAGCACTATAAAGCTACGTAAAATGAACATTAATATACATAAATGCAATTATTTTAGCCTTTTTCCTTTTGAAGTCCCTTCTTAAACTTTGCGCAATAAATATAAACCTTCATTTCGATGTATGTAGCGTGTTAGTTGAGATGATTCGCGAAAAGCTTATATACCCAAACCTAAAGCTTGAGGTTAGCATGTTCATTCCATCTTTTAAAAATTCTAAGGGGGCAATTCTACGTGACGGCGAAAAAAGAGTTTGCTATATTTGATCATGAGTTAGTTCCTGAGCATAGGGTATTAAGCGAAGAAGAGAAGGCTGAATTAGTTAAAAAGTACAAAATCAAGCTTTCTCAGCTACCGCAGATAAAGGCTGATGACCCGGCTGTTCAGGCATTAGATGCCAAGCCAGGAGATGTTATAGAGATTAAAAGAAAAAGTCCAACTGCTGGAGTCTATTATTATTATAGAATAGTTGTTGGAGATTGAATTTTTGAGGTGAGATTATGAGAGGTCCTACGGTTATAGATATTAATCCAGATGACCTTTGGCATGTTATGGAGAGTTATTGGAACGAAAAAGGTCTTGTAAGGCAGCATCTTGACTCTTACAATGCTTTCATAGACTATGGAATGCAGGAAGTCGTTAATGAGTTTAGAGTTATAAAGCCAGATATACCGAACTTTGAGGTGAAGTTTGGAAGGATTAGAGTTGGGGAGCCAGAATTCCAAGAAGCTCAAGGTCAAAGAAAACCTCTGTATCCAATGGAAGCTAGAATTAGAAACTTAACTTATGCAGCCCCAATTTACTTGGAGATGATACCAGTTATTAACGGCATAGAGCAAGAGCCAGTGGAAGTTAGGATTGGGGAACTACCAATAATGCTAAAGTCAAAGGTCTGCCGTTTGTATGGAATGTCCGATGAGGAACTGATAAAGCATGGTGAGGATCCAAAGGATCCAGGAGGATACTTTATAATTAACGGTTCTGAGAGGGTTATTGTTTCTATTGAAGATTTAGCTCCAAATAGAACATTAGTTGAGAGAGATGAGCGTGCGGATAAGTACATAGCAAAGTGTTTCTCGTATAGACATGGCTATAGGGCTTTAATTGCAGTTGAAAAGCGTAAAGATGGGCTTTTATACGTTTCTATACCAAACGTCCCCGGTGTTGTGAAGTTTGTTGCTGTCATGCGTGCTTTGGGTCTTGAGAGTGATAGAGAGATTGTGGAAGCCGTTTCTGATGATCCAGAAATTCAGAAGGAATTGTTTGACAATCTTGATGATGCTGCAGATATACAAACCCAGCAAGAGGCTTTGGAATATATTGGAAAGAGAGTACTACCCGGGCAACCAAAGGAGTATAGGATTAGAAGAGCAGAGTATGTAATTGACAACAACTTATTGCCTCATATGGGAGTTAAGCCTGAAGATAGGATTAAGAAAGCATACTATCTGGGAATGATGGCTCTAAAGGTTCTGGAACTTTCTCTCGGTTTGAGAAAAGAGGATGATAAAGATCATTACGCAAATAAGAGATTAAGGCTAGCGGGAGATTTGCTTAAGGATCTATTTAGAGTTGCTTTTGGTCAATTGATCAAAGACATGCAATATCAACTAACTAAGACCTATCAAAGAAAAGGAGAAAAATACGTCTTTGAGAATGTGCAGAGGTTCGTTAAAAACTCTGTAAGACCAGATGTATTGAGTGAGAGGATAGAGCATGCTTTAGCAACAGGTGCTTGGCCAGGTGGAAGAACAGGTGTTAGTCAACTGTTAGATAGAACGAACTATATGTCAACACTATCTCACTTAAGAAGAGTAACTTCACCTTTAAGTAGAGATCAACCTCATTTCGAGGCAAGAGATCTGCACGGTACCCATTGGGGTAGAATTTGTCCAACAGAAACTCCAGAAGGTCCAAACTGTGGTTTAGTTAAAAACTTGGCTTTAATGTCTCAAATTACAACTGCAATCTCTGAAGAGGAAGTTCTTAAATATCTAAGAAAGCTCGGGGTAGTTAGTGTTGAGGAGAGGAGACCAAATCCAAACATTTGGAGAGTTTACCTTAATGGTGTCTTAATTGGAACAGTTGAAGATGGCTTAGCTTTGGTGAACAAGGTTAAGAGCGATAGGAGAAGTGGAAAGATTAGTGATATAATAAACATCGCCTATTATGATGAGGTTAAGGAAATCTACGTTAACAGTGATGATGGTAGAGTTAGAAGACCTCTGGTTATTGTAGAGAACGGAGAACCAAAGCTTACCAGAGAGCATGTAGAGGGGATAAAGAGCGGTAAGCTAACTTGGAGTGATTTGGTTAGGATGGGGGTTATTGAATACTTAGATGCAGAGGAAGAGGAAAACGCTTATGTTGCCATGTGGCCATGGGAAGTTACAGAAGAACACACTCACCTTGAGTTAATGCCCGCTGCAATATTAGGAATCCCTGCTTCTTTAGTTCCTTACCCAGAGCACAATGCTGCTCCAAGAAACACCTATGGAGCAGGTATGGCAAAGCAAAGCCTAGGTTTGGGATGGGCTAACTTTAGAATTAGGGTTGATACAAGAGGTCATTTAATGCACTATCCACAAGTTCCATTGGTTAACTCAAGGATAATGAAAGCCGTTGGTTTTGAAGAGAGACCTGCTGGACAAAACTTCGTTGTAGCAGTTTTAGCCTATCAAGGTTACAACATGGAAGATGCTGTAATTATCAACAAGGCTTCGATTGAGAGGGGATTAGCAAGGAGCACTTTCTTCAGAACTTATGAAGCCGAGGAGAAGAAGTACTTGGGTGGTCAAACAGACAAGTTCGAAATTCCAGATCCAACGGTTAAGGGCTTTAGAGGAGAAAAATACTACAGAAACTTAGATGAAGATGGTATAATATTCCCAGAATCAAAGGTTAACGGTAAAGATGTTTTAGTGGGTAGGACTTCACCACCAAGATTCCTTGAAGAGCAAACGGGTTTAGGTGGTATAATACTTCAAGAAAGGAGAGAAACCAGTATTGGTGTAAGACCAAGTGAGACGGGTGTTGTGGATAAGGTTATTATCACAGAGACTGGAGATGGCACTAAGTTGGTAAAAGTGACTGTTAGAGACCTTAGAATCCCAGAACTCGGTGATAAATTTGCTTCAAGACATGGACAAAAAGGTGTCATTGGTTTGATAGTTCCCCAAGAAGATATGCCTTGGACTGAAAATGGAATCATTCCAGATATAATAGTCAACCCACACGGTATTCCATCAAGAATGACCGTTGGTCAATTAATTGAAGCTATTGGTGGAAAGGTTGCTGCTTTAAAGGGAAGAAGGGTTGATGGAACAGCATTTATTGGAGAGCCAGAAGAAAAATTAAGGAAAGAGTTGGAGGAGCTTGGATTTAAGCACAGCGGAAGAGAAGTAATGTACGACGGAATAACTGGAAGAAGGTTAGAAGCGGACATATTTATTGGTGTCATCTACTACCAAAGACTTCACCATATGGTTGCCGACAAGATGCACGCTCGTTCAAGAGGTCCTGTTCAAGTGCTTACAAAGCAACCAACCGAAGGTAGAGCAAGAGAAGGTGGTCTTAGGTTTGGTGAGATGGAAAGAGACGTCTTAGTTGGGCATGGTGCAGCAATGCTTCTCATAGAAAGATTACTTGAAGAAAGTGACAAGACAGAGGTATGGGTATGTGAAAACTGTGGACATTTAGCACTGGAAGACAAGCGTAAAGGACAAGTTTACTGCCCAGTATGTGGAGAAACAGAGAGGATAGGTAAAGTAGAGATGAGTTATGCCTTCAAGCTGTTGTTAGATGAGTTGAAGGCTTTGGTAATAAGACCATCTCTAAAGTTAAAGGATAGGGTGTGATGATCATGCAGTCAATAAAAAGGGTTATTGGTAGTATTGAGTTTGGTATTCTTTCCCCTCAGGAAATTCGTAAGATGAGTGCAGTAGAAGTCACTGTTCCAGACACTTATGATGACGATGGTTACCCAATAGAAGGAGGATTAATGGATAAGCGCTTGGGCGTCATTGACCCTGGATTGAGGTGTGAAACTTGTGGAGCAAGATACGGTGAATGTCCGGGACATTTTGGTCATATAGAGCTCGCTAGACCAGTAATTCATGTTGGATTTGCAAAGACAATCTACAGAGTTTTAGAAAGCACGTGTAGGGAATGTGGAAGGATAAAGTTAACTGATGAAGAAATTGAAGGCTACATGAAGAAATTTGAGCTTATAGAGAACAGGAGAAAAGTAAGGGAGAAACTCATTAAAGAGATTCACAAGAAAGCCAAGGAAAGAAAAGTTTGTCCTCACTGTGGTGCTCCACAATATGAGCTAAAGTTTGAAAGACCAACCATCTACTGGGAAATTAGAGGAGAAGAGAAGCACAGAATGATGCCGAGCGAGGTAAGAGATAGATTGGAGAGAATTCCAGATAAAGACTTGCCCTTACTTGGGCTTGACAGAGAAAAGTCAAGACCAGAATGGATGGTTCTCACTGTTTTACCAGTTCCACCAGTTACTGTTAGACCTTCAATCACATTGGAGAGCGGTATAAGGGCTGAAGATGATCTAACTCACAAGCTTGTTGACATCATTAGGATTAACAACCGTCTTAAAACGAACATTGAGGCAGGTGCTCCTCAACTAATTATCGAGGACTTGTGGGATTTATTGCAGTATCACGTCACCACTTATATAAACAACGAGACCTCTGGAGTTCCAGCTGCTAAGCATAAGAGCGGAAGACCTCTAAAAACATTAGCCCAGAGACTCAAGGGTAAGGAAGGTAGATTTAGAGGAAACTTAAGCGGTAAGAGAGTTAACTTCTCTGCAAGAACCGTTATTAGCCCTGATCCAATGATTAGTATTAACGAAGTTGGAGTTCCAATGGATGTTGCAATGGAGTTGACTGTTCCAGAAAAGGTTACTGAGTTCAACATTGAAAAGCTTAAAAAATTAATCCTCAATGGTCCTGAGAAATACCCGGGGGCAAATTATGTAATTGACCCAGAGGGGAGAAGGATTAGGATAATGGAAACTAACAGAGAAACCTTAGTTGAGATGATTGACATTGGGTGGACAGTGGAGAGGCACTTAATGGATGGGGATATAGTTCTCTTTAACAGACAACCTTCACTTCACCGTATGAGCATCATGGCGCACCGTGTTAGAGTCATGCCCTATAAGACTTTTAGACTAAACTTAGCAGTATGTCCTCCATACAACGCTGATTTTGATGGAGATGAGATGAACCTTCACGTCCCACAGACTGAAGAAGCCCAAGCTGAAGCGAGAATCTTGATGGAAGTCCAAAATCACATTATTTCACCAAGGTATGGTGGTCCTATTATTGGTGGAATTCAAGACCACATCTCTGGCGGTTATCTCTTGACTAGGGAAGGAGCGTACTTCACAAGGCTTGAAGTTGAACAAATGTTAATGTTTGCAGGAGTTGAGGTTGAGGAACTGCCAAAGCCTGATAAGGTGGAGAATGGGATTGAGCTTTGGAGTGGGAAGACCATATTCTCATTGTTGCTACCAAAGGATTTGACGATTTGGTATCGCAATAAGTTGTGTGAGGACCCAAAGGAATGTGAGGCTATTGAAAAGTTAATTGAAGAGAAGCTCATTCCAAGTAAAGAGGAGATAAGGAAAGTTGCAACAGATGGATTTGTTTATATTAGAAACGGAAAGCTTTTGAGCGGTGCTATTGACAAGAAAGCCTATGGCAGGGAAGATGGCAAAATCCTTGACATTATAGTGAGAGAATACGGGGTTGAAAGGGCAAGACAATTCCTTGATCAAGTGACAAAACTAGCAATTTGGGTAATTACCCACAGAGGATTTACAACAGCAATAGATGATGAAGACTTGCCACAAGAGGCAATTGAGAGAATTAGGGAGATAATTAGGGAAGCAGAGCAAAAAGTTCAAAGATTAATTGAAGCCTATGAAAATGAGGAATTAGAGCCTTTGCCTGGTAAGACGCTAGAGGAGACCTTGGAGAGCAAGATAATGGCAGTATTAGCAGAGTCAAGAGATCAAGCTGGTGAAGTTGCTTCTCAATATTTAGGTATGAATAATCACGCGGTTATCATGGCTAAGACAGGTGCGAGAGGTAAGATACTTAACATTACACAGATGTCAGCTTTATTGGGTCAGCAATCCATTAGAGGTAAGCGTTTGTACAGAGGTTATAGGGATAGGGTTTTGGCTCACTTTAAGAGAAGAGACTTGGGTGCAAGGGCGAAAGGGTTTATCATTAACTCTTATAAGAGCGGACTAACTCCAGCAGAGTACTTCTTCCACGCAATGGGTGGTAGAGAGGGATTGGTTGATACAGCAGTTAGAACGGCACAAAGTGGTTACATGCAAAGAAGATTAATCAATGCTCTCCAAGATTTGAAAGTGGATTACGATGGAACAGTTAGAGACCCAAGCGGAATCATTGTGCAGTTTAAGTACGGTGAAGATGGTATAGATCCAATGAGGAGCTGGCAAGGTAAAACTGTTGATGTTGATAGGATCATTGTGAGAACATTATTAAAACTTAGGGAGAAGGGGTGATTTAGATGGTTTCTGCTTCTACCATTAAATCTTTAGTTGAAAAGAAAGCCTCATCCTTACCAGAAAAAACAAAACAAGAACTTTATGAAAGGCTCATTAAATTTAATGAAAAATATAAGCTAAAAAAAGCTGAAATTGAGGCTATTATACAGGAAATTGTCCAAGAGTATGAAAAGTCTATTGTTGAACCGGGCGAGGCTATTGGAACTGTTGCTGCTCAGTCCATAGGAGAGCCTTCAACACAGATGACCCTTAACACTTTCCACTACGCTGGTGTTGCTGAGATTAACGTAACCTTAGGTTTGCCAAGAATTATAGAAATTGTTGATGCAAGGAAAAATCCTTCAACTCCAATCATGACTGTTTACCTTGATGAAGAACATAAATATGATAGAGAAAAGGCGTTAGAGGTTGCAAGAAGGATTGAGGGAACAACTCTTGTGAATTTAGCCCAATCAATGACGATGGACATTATAAATATGGAATTTGTTGTGGAAATTGATCCAGAGCGTTTAGAAAAGAGTGGTTTAACTATGGAAAAAATCAAAAAGAAACTTGAAACTTCGTTTAAAACTGCAGCATTTGAGGTTGAAGGTTATACTCTTAGGGTGAGACCAAAGAAGGTTGAGAAAATCTCTGACCTAAGAAGAATTGCCGAAAAAGTTAAAAGTCACAGACTTAAAGGTCTCTCAGGCGTAGGAAAAACGGTTATAAGAAAGGAAGGCGACGAATACGTCATCTATACTGAGGGTTCGAACTTTAAACAAGTACTCAAAGTACCTGGTATTGACCCAAAGAGGACAAGAACAAACAATATTCGTGAAATAGCTGATGTGCTTGGAATTGAAGCTGCGAGAAATGCTATAATTGAAGAGATTACTAAAACAATGCAAGAGCAAGGTTTGGAAGTTGATGTTAGACATATCATGCTCGTCGCTGATATGATGACCCTTGATGGGGAAGTTAAACCAATAGGTAGACACGGTATAGTTGGTGAAAAAGCGAGTGTATTGGCTAGGGCTGCTTTCGAAATTACTGTTCAACATCTATTTGAAGCAGCTGAAAGGGGAGAAAGTGATCCCCTAAATGGTGTCGTTGAAAATGTCCTAATAGGTCAGCCCGTACCCGTGGGAACGGGTATAGTTAGATTAACGATGAAATTACCAATAAAACCAAAGGAGTAAGGGGGTGTAGTTATGGATTTAGCTTTTGAACTTAGGAAAGCGATGGAAACTGGTAAGGTTATCATAGGTTCAAATAAAACAGTTAAGCTTGCAAAGACGGGTGGTGCTAAGCTTATCATAGTTGCTAAGAATGCACCAAAGGAACTCAAGGAGGATATCTACTATTATTCAAAGCTCAGTAATATTCCCGTTTATGAGTTCGAGGGTACCAGCATTGAGCTTGGAATGATGTGCGGTAAACCATATGTAGTTGCCTCCTTGGCAATAATAGAACCTGGAGAGAGCAACATTTTAGCCTTAGCTGGGGGTAGAGAATAGTGCCCCTAAAACTAAACACAGATCAAATAAAATATATTGCCCTCTTTGAAAGCTTCACAGGAGCCACAGTGCTTGACTGTATCATAGACAGGAACAAGAATCGCTTAATCTATGTCATAAAGAAGGGTGAGATGGGCTTAGCATTAGGTAAGAGAGGTATGAACGTTAGAAGAGTCCAAGAGATGCTTGGAAAAGGCATTGACTTGATAGAGCATTCAGAGAATCCCGAGGAATTCCTCAGAAACATTTATAGGAGTGTAGGCGTAAAGGTTAAAAAAGTTCATATCACCGAAAAGAAGAATGGTAAGAAAGTTGCCCTCTTGGATATAAGTCCAAGGGATAAACCAAGGGCGATTGGTAGAGGGGGGCAAACTATAAATTTAGTAAAAGAATTGATGGAGAGACATCATGGGATTGAGGATGTGGTAATAATTTGAGGTGATGATCATGCCTGGTAAAAAAGCCCCATATGGAGAATTTGCTGGAAGAAAGCTTAAGCTCAAGAGAAAAAAGTTCAGATGGAGTGATATTACATTCAAGAGAAGAGTGCTAAGACTCAAGGAAAAGAGCGATCCACTAGAAGGAGCACCCCAAGCAAGAGGAATAGTTTTAGAGAAGATTGCTGTTGAAGCTAAGCAACCAAACTCCGGTATGAGAAAAGCAGTTAGAGTTCAATTAATTAAGAATGGTAGAGTGGTTACTGCATTTACTCCAGGTGACGGTGCAATTAATCACATTGATGAACACGATGAAGTTATCATTGAGGGAATAGGCGGTGCAATGGGTGGTTCAATGGGTGATATTCCAGGAATTAGGTATAAGGTAGTCAAGGTTAACAGAGTTTCACTTAAAGAATTGGTTAAGGGTAGAAAAGAAAAGCCGAGAAGGTGATGATTATGGCAAAGAGCTTACAAGAGAGATTTTTCCAACCAAAGGAGCTTAAGGTCTTTGGTAGATGGAGCGTTGAAGATGTTGTTGTCAATGATCCTTCATTGAGACCTTACATTAACTTAGAACCAAGGCTTTTACCTCACACACATGGAAGGTATGCAAAGAAAAGCTTTGGGAAAATTAACATGCACATAGTTGAGAGACTAATTAACAAGGTAATGAGAAGTGGTGCTTCAAGTTACAAAGTGGCTGGTCACTTCATGAGAAGAGAGCACAGATCCTTAATGAGCAAGAAGATTAAGGCTTATGAGGTTGTTAAGCAAGCATTCGAGATCATTGAGAAGAGAACAAAGCAAAATCCAATTCAAGTTTTAATTAGAGCTATTGAGAACTCAGCTCCAAGAGAAGACACAACTACAGTTATGTTCGGTGGTATTAGGTACCACTTAGCTGTTGATATTTCACCTTCAAGGAGATTGGATGTTGCTTTGAGAAACATTGCTCTTGGTGCAAGCGCTAAGTGTTATAGAAATAAGACAAGCTATGCAGAGGCTTTAGCTGAAGAAATAATCGCCGCTGCAAACAAAGACACAAAGAGCTTTGCTTACAGCAAGAAGGAAGAAATCGAAAGGATTGCTCAAGCTTCAAGATGAAGCATTTTTTCTTTTCTGTTTGTCTCTTTTGTATTTGCAGTATTTTGCAAATCATTTAACATTAACTTAAATTGCTGTTTAATTATTAGACGGATGTTAGTAAAAGTCGCATATCTCTTTGCTAATCTTTGTAAAAGCTAAGGGAAAGATTTATAACCAAACTTTTAGATTGAAAAATGACAAGCTCATAAGGAGAGTAGAATTTGAGGTGATATAAATGGGACGTAGAGAAGAATTGGTTGCAAAAATTAAGGAGTTAATGCTTCAACCTGAGAGAATAAGAAATATGGGTATTGCCGCTCACATTGACCACGGTAAGACAACTTTAAGTGACAACCTGTTGGCAGGAGCGGGAATGATTAGTGAAGAATTGGCTGGGAAGCAGTTAGTCCTTGATTTTGACGAGCAAGAGCAAGCAAGAGGTATTACAATTAACTCAGCTAACGTTTCAATGGTCCACAATTATGAGGGTAGGGAATACTTGATCAACTTAATTGATACTCCAGGTCACGTTGACTTTGGTGGTGACGTTACAAGAGCAATGAGAGCAATTGACGGTGCAATTATCGTAGTTGATGCGGTAGAGGGAGTAATGCCGCAAACAGAGACGGTTTTGAGACAAGCTTTGAGAGAATACGTCAAGCCAGTTTTGTTCATTAACAAAGTTGACAGACTAATTAAGGAGTTAAAGCTTACTCCTCAACAAATGCAAGAAAGATTTGTTAAAATAATCACTGACGTTAACAGATTGATTAGGAAGTTCGCACCAGAGGAATTCAAAGACAAGTGGGTGGTTAGCGTTACAGATGGCAGCGTTGCATTTGGAAGCGCTTACTATAACTGGGCTTTAAGTGTTCCATACATGAAAAAGACAGGTGTTTCATTCAAGGACATTATCGACCTAACAAATGCTGGTGATTTAAAGACTCTCAGAAAGAAAGCTCCACTTCACGTTGTTGTATTGGATATGGTTGTTAAGCACTTACCAAATCCAATTGAAGCTCAAAAGTACAGAATTCCACACCTTTGGAGAGGAGAAATAGAAAGTGAAGTCGGTAAAGCGATGATTAACTGTGATCCAAATGGTAAGATGGTGATGGTGGTTACAAAGATCATCATTGATAGACATGCTGGAGAAGTTGCAACAGGTAGAGTATGGAGTGGTACCGTTAAAACAGGTCAAGAAGTTCACATTATAAGCGCTAAGAGAAAGGCAAGAATCCAACAAGTCGGTATATATATGGGTCCAGAGAGAGTTAATATGGAAGCCGTACCAGCTGGTAACATCGTTGCAGTTACAGGTTTAAGGGATGCAATTGCAGGTGAAACCGTTGCTGAGGAACCAATTGAACCATTCGAAGCCCTTCACTATACAAGTGAACCAGTAGTTACAGTTGCTATTGAAGCTAAGAGCGTTAAGGACTTACCAAGATTAATTGAAGCTTTGAGACAGCTTGCTAAAGAAGACCCAACATTAAATGTTAAAATTGACGAAGAGACAGGACAACACCTCTTAAGCGGTATGGGTGAGCTTCATCTTGAAGTTAAGCTCTACAAGCTTAAAGAAGACTGGGGAATTGATGTTGATGTTTCAGAGCCAATCGTTGTTTACAGAGAGAGCATAACAAAAGTTAGCCCAATTGTTGAGGGTAAGTCACCAAACAAACACAACAGATTCTACGTTGTTGTTGAACCAATGCCCGACAATATTTATCAAGCAATTAGAGAGGGAGAGATTCCAGAAGGGAGACCTAAGAACTCAAAAGAAGTTGCTAAGAAGTTGGCTGAGTTAGGAATGAATTACGACATTGCAAGAGGTATAGTTGATGTTTACAGAGGAAACATGTTCCTAGACAATACAAAGGGTATACAATACCTCAATGAAGTTATGGACTTGCTTATTGATGGTTTCCACCAAGCAATGGATGAGGGACCATTGGCAAAAGAGCCAGTTATGAAGGTTATAGTTAGATTAGTTGATGCAAAGATTCACGAAGATAACGTTCACAGAGGTCCAGCTCAAATTTACCCAGCCATTAGAACAGCAATTCACTGTGCAATGATGAAAGCAGGGCCAGTTCTTTATGAACCATATCAAAAGGTTATCATCAACGTTCCATACGACTACATGGGTTCAGTTAGCAGAGAGATGAGCCAAAGAAGAGGACAACTATTGGACATGAAGCAAGAAGGAGAAGTAATGACGATTATCTCAAAGGCACCAGTTGCAGAAATGTTTGGATTTGCTGGTGCAATTAGAGGTGCAACAAGTGGTAGAGCATTATGGAGTACAGAACATGCAGGATTCGAAAAAGTTCCAAACGAGCTAGCTGTAAATATCATTAGGCAGATTAGACAAAGAAAAGGCTTAGATCCAACCCCACCAACTGAAAAGGATGTTTGTCCACAATTCTGATTCCTTTTTTCTTTGACTTTCTGTATATTTTGCTCTTTTATTGTTACATTGTGGGATAATTTTTCTCAGCTTTATTAGAATAAGATTTATATTTAATAAAGAATAAAACTTTTCTTGGTAGTAATGACTTGTTTGGAGTTAAGGAGGTGCAAAGTTGAAAATCTCGAGAGGAACAGTTAATGTGATCATTATCTTGGTTATTATAGTATTTTTCTTCATGAGAGCGGTTATCATTGAAACCAGAACTGATATTGTACCTGTATTTGAGAAGAGCAGTTTTCTCGAATGTCCTTTCAAAATTAGTGTAAAGGAATACAGCGGAGTGTATGAGAATTATGTTAATTTCACGATAAAGGACAAAACTTATACACTTTACGGTTTCTTTGGAAAGTATATATGCATTCCAGAGGGTATTCTCTTAATTGCAGGTTATCCGGGGGATCCCTATGCTTCGGGGACTGAGTTGCTGTTTCTTAATTATTCATTAAATAAACGCTGGGAGTTATACATAGCAAAAGCTGTCTGGTTTAATTCCTATCAAGATGACAAAATCATTCTTTTGAATAGCTGTGTTTATTTGGTTAATGTTATGGATGGAAGCTTTAAATTTTTCTGTCCTGGAAAGGGTATAGTGACTGACGTTGAAGAGTATGATCATTTCACCTACGTAACCACTACTGAAGGCTATTTGTATCTGTTAGAGAATTACAAACTCAAGAAGAGAGTCAGAGTCGCAAAACCCTGGAAAGGGGAAAATTTAAGAATGCTTGTGAGGATCGGAGTTGGAGAGAAATACGTGGTAGCTGTTTATTCTTTTGTAAGACCTCAAGGAGACGAGAAGAGGGGTTTCTGTGTTTATACAAGAAGTCTAATAAAGCTTGCATGTAAAAGGCTTGACTACACTCCTAAAGACGCTGTGGTAACAAACAATACAATCTACATCAAAGAATTCTATACAAAGCACATTAAGGCATACAAAATCTATTCTCTGCTCTAACGATACTTTTACAAAAATTCCATTAGTTAAGTTTTTAAACCCCACTTCGTATTTCCCTTTGAACTTATGAGGCTCTCTTGAAAAAAGCGGATTTCCCGCTCAAGAGAGCCGAGGTTATAGAAAGATTTAAAAACCAATCCTAATCAATAAGGGTTAGACCAAAATTTGGAGGTGTAGAATATGGCTAAGGAGAAGCCACACGTTAATATAGTATTTATCGGACACGTAGACCACGGAAAGAGTACAACAATCGGTAGATTACTCTTCGACACAGCCAACATACCAGAGCAAATCATCAAGAAGTTCGAAGAGATGGGTGAAAAGGGTAAGTCATTCAAGTTCGCTTGGGTTATGGACAGGCTTAAGGAAGAGAGAGAAAGAGGTATTACAATTGACGTTGCTCACACTAAGTTCGAGACTCCACACAGATACATCACAATTATCGATGCTCCAGGTCACAGAGACTTCGTTAAGAACATGATTACCGGTGCTTCACAAGCTGATGCTGCAATTTTGATCGTTGATGCAAAAGATGGTGTCATGCCACAAACAAAGGAGCACGCCTTCTTGGCTAGAACACTCGGTATCAACTACATAATTGTTGGTATAAACAAGATGGATACAGTCAACTATGACGAGAAGAGATTCAATGAGGTTAAAAATCAAGTTACAAAGCTCTTACAAATGCTTGGTTACAAGAACTTCCCAGTTATCCCAATTAGTGCTTGGGAAGGTGACAACGTCGTTAAGAAGAGCGACAAGATGCCATGGTACACCGGTCCAACATTAATTGAAGCATTGGATCAAGTTCCAGAGCCACCAAAGCCAGTTGACAAGCCATTGAGAATCCCAATCCAAGACGTTTACTCAATTAAGGGTGTAGGTACAGTTCCAGTTGGTAGAGTAGAAACCGGTAAGTTAAAAGTTGGTGACGTCGTTATATTTGAGCCAGCATCAACAATTTTCCACAAACCAATACAAGGTGAAGTTAAGTCTATCGAAATGCACCACGAGTCCATGCCAGAGGCTCTACCAGGTGACAACATTGGTTTCAACGTTAGAGGTGTTGGAAAGAACGACATAAAGAGAGGTGACGTTGCTGGTCACACAACCAACCCACCAACAGTTGTTAGAACAAGAGACACCTTTAAGGCTCAAATTATCGTATTGAACCACCCAACAGCAATTACAATTGGTTACACCCCAGTCTTGCACGCTCACACAACCCAAGTTGCCGTTAGATTCGAGCAAATTCTTGCAAAACTTGACCCAAGAACGGGTAACATCGTTGAAGAGAACCCACAATTCATAAAGACAGGTGATTCAGCCATAGTTATCTTAAGACCAACCAAGCCAATGGTCATTGAGCCAGTTAAGGAGATTCCACAACTCGGTAGATTCGCTATTAGAGACATGGGTCAAACAGTCGCAGCTGGTATGGTTATTTCAATCCAAAAGGGCGAGTGAAGCCCTTTTTTCTTAAATCTTCTTTAAACACTTTAAACAATTTTTAAGAGGTGTCAAGCATGCAAAAGGCAAGAATAAAGCTTGCTAGCACTAATGTTAGGTCTTTGGAAGAGGTTTGTAATCAGGTCAAGCAAATTGCAGAGAGAACAGGAGTTAGAATGAGCGGTCCAATCCCATTACCAACTAAAAGGATAAGGATCACAACAAGAAAAAGCCCGGATGGAGAGGGTACAGCTACTTTTGATAGGTGGGAGCTTAGGGTCCACAAGAGACTTATAGATATTGAGGCTGATGAGAGAGCTATGAGACAAATCATGCGTATTAGGGTCCCAGAAGACGTTACTATTGAAATTGAGCTCATCTCATGACTTTCCTCCTTTTTATACGCCGGGGTAGCCTAGCCCGGGAAGGCGCGGGCCTGGAGAGTCCGTGGGCGTAAGCCCTCAGGGGTTCAAATCCCCTCCCCGGCGCCACAAACCCTTTAAGCTTTTTCTTACAACTTTGCTTTTGGTGTCTAAAATGCGGGATTATTTAAGGTTAATTCCCAAGAGAAATGAAAAAATTGAATTGAGAGAAATTGACGGAAAACAATATCTTCTGATCCCTATGAAGTCTCCTCTTGATATTTTAGCTAAAAAAATTCATGGAAAATATAGGAGAATAGAGCTTGATGAATATGGAGTTTTTGTGTGGAATTTGTGTGATGGGACTAAAGACGTAGAACACATTGGCAAAAAACTAAAAGAAAAGTTTGGAGATTCTGTGGAACCTTTATACGAACGTTTAATAACATTTCTTTTTGAGCTTCATAAAAGAAACCTCATAGTATTTTGGTGAGAAATAATGAACAGCGAAATTAAAGGGACACTGTTAGCATTGGTTGGAATGTTTCTATATGGACTGGAGCCAGTTGTTATTAAATCAAACCCCGTCAATCCCTTAAGCTTTGCAGCTTTTTCAGCTTTATTAGCGTCTTTAATGCTTTGGATATTTGTCATTTCAACTAAAAGCTGGCAAGACATTAAAGAAAATCCTCAATATCTTCCAAAGGCTTTTTTAATTGGTCTCTCCTCAACGGCTTTGGCTTATATCAGCTATTCCTACGGGGCAAGGCTTAGCTCTGCTATAAATGCTTCTCTATTAACAAGAGCAGAGGTTCTGTTTTCATTTCTTCTTGCCTATATCTTCTTAAGAGAAAAAATAACAAAAAGCCAGCTCTATGCATCTTTTCTTGTGCTTTTTGGTTTGGCGTTGGTGATAACACACGGAAGGCTAATAACTCCACAGAGGGGGGATGTGTTGCTCTTATTAGTCCCTCTTTTCTGGCAAATTGGACATGTAATTGCAAAGACCCTTCCGTACAATCCTTATTTAATAGCAACACTTAGGAATACCTTTGGAGGTTTAATACTTTTAATGTTGGCTTTATCTCACGGTTTAGAGTTTTCTAAACTCTCAATAGTTGAAGCGATAATATTGGCGTTTGGTCAAGTTGTATGGTATCTGTCAATAAAGCTAATTAACCTTTCAAAGGCAACTGCAATAATAACCCCTGCTCCAGCTGTAGCTATAGCAATTTCTTTGGCTTTAGGTGAGGAATTCACTTTGTATCATGCAGTTGGCTTTATCTTGATAACCGTTGGAACATTGAAGATAACAAAAGTAAAGAGCGAAAGGAGGAGTTAATCTTCAACAGGCTCTTCTAAAAGCTTTTCTATTGCTTTCTTTCTCTTCTTTTCAAAGTCATCTTTATCTAAAAACTCCCAATAGTGTTGCTTTTCTGGGAATTTGCCTTCTTTTACATCACTTTTATAATTTTCTAAGGCTAATTGGATTATGCTCCTTAAATCTGCATATCTCTTTACAAAAGGTGGAACTTGCTCATAAATTCCTAAAAGGTCATGCCAAACCAAGACTTGTCCATCACAATAAGGACCGCTTCCAATTCCTATTGTTGGGATTTTTACTTCTTCAGTCACCAATTTTGCAACATCAGATAATGTAAACTCTAAAACAAGGGCAAAAGCACCAGCTTTTTCCAAAGCTTTAGCATCTCTCAAAATTTCTTCTATTTCCTCTTCAGTTTCACCCATTAAACGGTAACCACCTAATCTTAAATATCGTTGGGGAGTTAAACCTGTATGTCCCATAACTGGAATTCCAGCCCTAACAAGCTTTTTAACCAATTTTCTATAATCGTATCCACCCTCAATCTTGATTGCATCTGCTCCAGCTTGGATTAGTCTTGCTGCATTTCTCATTCCTTCTTCAACACTAACTTCATAGCTCATGAAGGGCATGTCTGCTAAAACCAATCCTCTTTTCACTGCTTTTGCAACTGCCCGTGTATGATAAACCATTTGATCCATGGAAACATTCAAAGTGCTCTTTTCCCCATAAACTACCATACCTAAGGAGTCTCCAATAAAGATAATATCTATCCCAGCTTTATCTGCTATTAAAGCGGAGGGATAATCGTAAGCAGTTACCATCACTATCTTCTCTTTCCCCTTCATCTCAATGATTTTCTTTGGAGTTATTTCCCTCATTTGCATCCCCAAGGCTAATAAGCTGTTGTGGGATATTAACCTATCGGAGGTGGGAATATGAAGTGGGAACATTTTGAACATACTGCTGATATTGGCATTAGGGGTTATGGAAAAACTTTGGAAGAGGCATTTGAAAACGTTGCAATAGCCCTTTTTGAGGTTATGGTGGATACAAGTAAAGTTGAAAAGAAAACGGTTAAAGAAGTTGAAGCTGAAGGTGAAGATTTGCAATCTTTACTCTATAATTTCCTTGAGCAGCTCTTAATTATTCACGATATCGAGGGATTAGTATTTAGAGATTTTGAAGTTAAGATTGAAAAAACAAACAGAAGCTACAAACTTAAAGCAAAAGCCTATGGAGAGGAGCTTGATTTAGAGAAGCATGAGCCAAAGGAAGAAGTAAAGGCAATAACCTATCATGAGATGGAGATAAAGCAACTTGAAGATGGAACATGGATTGTTCAACTTGTTCCTGATATTTAAACGCAAGCCTTTAAAGTTTTTAGATAAATCTAATAATGGGTGAGGAAGGATGATACCGTTGAAAAGAATTGATAATATAAGATGGGAAATACCAAAGTTTGATAGAAGGATGAGAGTGCCAGGTAGAGTGTATGCCGATGATCTCTTAATCCAAAAGATGAGACAAGATAAGACATTAGAGCAAGCCGCTAATGTTGCAATGCTCCCTGGGATTTATAGGTATTCTATTGTAATGCCAGACGGTCACCAAGGTTATGGATTTCCAATTGGTGGTGTAGCTGCTTTTGATGCAAAAGAAGGCGTTATAAGCCCGGGGGGAGTTGGTTATGATATCAATTGTGGTGTTAGGTTAGTTAGAACTAACTTAACCGAAAAGGAAGTTAGACCAAAAATTAAACAAATTGTAGATACTCTTTTCAAAAACGTTCCAAGTGGGGTTGGTAGTAGAGGAAAGATTAGGCTTTACTGGACCCAATTAGATGAGGTTTTGGTCAATGGTGCAAAATGGGCAGTTGATCATGGTTATGGTTGGAAAGAGGACTTGGAGAGATTAGAAGAAGGAGGAAGGATGGAAGGCGCAAATCCCCGCTATGTAAGTGAAAGGGCAAAGCAAAGAGGAGCACCTCAATTGGGTTCTTTGGGAAGTGGAAATCACTTTTTAGAAGTCCAGGTTGTTGATAAGATCTTTGATGAGGAGGTTGCAAAAGCTTATGGTCTCTTTGAGGGACAAGTTGTTGTAATGATTCACACTGGCTCTCGTGGATTAGGTCATCAAGTTTGTAGTGACTATCTAAAGATTATGGAAAGAGCTGTTAGGAAGTACAATGTCCCCTGGCCTGACAGAGAATTGGTTAGCGTTCCATTTGAGAGTGAAGAGGGTCAAAGATACTTCAGTGCTATGAAAGCTGCTGCAAACTTTGCTTGGGCTAATAGGCAGATGATAACGCATTGGGTTAGAGAAAGCTTTGAGGAAGTATTTAAGCAAAAGGCTGAAGATTTAGGAATGCACATTGTCTATGATGTTGCTCATAACATAGCTAAGCTGGAGGAGCATGAGATAAACGGCAAAAAGGTAAAGGTTGTTGTTCATAGAAAAGGTGCTACAAGGGCATTCCCACCAGGACATGAAGCTGTTCCGAAGATTTATAGAGATGTTGGACAGCCTGTTCTAATACCTGGTTCAATGGGAACTGCAAGCTATATTTTGGCTGGAACAGAAGGAGCTATGAAGGAAGCATTTGGTTCAACTTGCCATGGTGCTGGGAGAGTTTTGAGTAGACATGCAGCAACGAGGCAATATAGAGGAGATAACGTACAAAGAGAGTTATTACAAAGGGGAATTTACATTAGAGCAGCAAGTAAGAGAGTAATTGCTGAAGAAGCCCCAGGAGCATATAAGAGCGTTGACAACGTTGTTCAAACTGTTGCAAAAGCCGGAATAGCAAAGCTTGTTGCAAGAATGAGACCAATGGGAGTTGCAAAGGGCTGACTTTCTTTTCTTTTAAAAATTTAAGTGGTCAAGTTAAGTCACTTGTCATAAATCTCATGTAGGCTATGCTAAATGGAAGTAAGAGCTGAACTAATAGTATCGCCAAGTTGTTAAATGCTAAAGGAATGGCTTCACTTATTGGCAGATAATCCTGTGCAAGTTCATCTCCGGCAAAAGCACTTGCTATGAGTTGAGAATAATGAGAAGTTGGTGTGAGAAGATTTAGTCTTTTTTGCCAGATTTCTCTCTTATTTTTCCATTCTACATACGCTGGGCATTCATAGTCCATCATCCTAACTTCTTGAATTCCTGTAGGTGTCTCTATCCTTTCAATTTTTGGAGGGCAGTAAGGCTCATCACCTGCTATTTTATTAGAGATAACTGTAGAAATAACTGGATACACTATTGTGAGCATTATCGCGAGTATTATTGCTAGAAGCATGGAAGTTTCGGGTTTCTTTATAATTGATGAGATCATTATTCCAAGACTTAAAAAGGTCAGCATATATATGAGCGTGTAAAAAGATGCCAAGAATGCCCTAATCACAGATTCTTGATCCAATGGAACTCCAATTAAAAGCAGGAATGACATTGTTATTGTATATCCGATTATAATCATAAGCAAAAGAGCTAAACCGTTTCCTAAAAACTTCCCATTAATCACCTGATCCCTATAAATGGGATGGCTCATTAAAACTTTTACCGTTCCTTCTTCAATTTCCCTATTTATAGCGTCTGCACCAAGGGTTATTCCAATTAGAGCACCAAAAACTGACAAACTCATTAAATTTGAGAATATTGACAATGAAACTGCAGTAAACACAACAGTACCTTCTCCTCCGAGTGCACCGAAACGTGTAACTCTTATTTGACCAGCTAAGTTTATTATCTCATCTTTTTGAGCATAGTTCATCAAAACTAACAAGATAATGTAAAAAAGCAAAAGACCAATGAATCTCTTGCTCCTCACTGCTATGTAAAACTCTTTCATTGCTATGTTTAGCTCCTTCATCTCAACGCCTCCCAATGCGCCTCATCATGAATATTAGTCCTCCAAATGCAAGGATTAGAATTAAAATCCCAAGATAAGCAGAACTTGAGCTTTGTCTAACCCTTACCCTAAGCTCTGTTTCTCTCTCTGCTTGATCACCTTTTGCTCTTATTGTGACTTTGTATTCTCCAGCGGGGGTGGTTTCAGGGACTTTTATGTTAAGGGTTACTCTTTCTCCTCCACTTCCAATCACCACCATCTTCCCTTCTCTAGAATAACTTGGCTCAAGCTTTGCTATTCTTGAAGGGACAACTTCAACTTCCCATCCTTCTGGGGCACTTACCTCAAAGTTTATGTTAGTTATAGGAGCACTCCCAAGGTTGCGAAGTGTCACTGGAATTGAGATTTCTTTGCCCGCCTGAACTGGAACGTAATAATTTTGGAGCATGATATCCATTTCGTAGCTACCTATTAGTTCCACCTCTAGCTTTTTCTCGTATTTCAATCCAGAGGCGCTCGTTATTATAAGCGTGGCATTGTAGGTTCCTGGCTGTGCATTGTAAGAGGGTATTATCCTTAGATACACCGCCTTAGTTTCACCACTACCAAGCTTAACACTTTGAGCTTGGATGTTACTTTGAGGATCCCTTAGGAACATGTATGCCCAATCAGAAGGTAAACCACTTAATTCGAGCTGATACCCGTCTTCAAGTTTGCCTAAATTCACTATCCTCACTTCATAGGAAAGTTGGGATCCAAACTGAATTGTTAAGTGATCACTTTCAATCTCAGCTTTGAAATAATAGCCTGCCCTATTTAGCCTAATTGTCAATGACTTTTCTTCACCATCTAAGAGGCTTATCTCCTCTTTGGTTTTTTCATAGCCCTCTTTTTCAACTTCGATAATGTAATCTCCTGGATTTAGTTTAAGCTCTAAACTACCTTGAGAATCTGTTATATATTCTTCATTTCCAATAGTTACTTTAGCATTTGGAACTGGTTTTGACTCATCATCAACAATTCTAAGCGTTAAAGTGGCTTTTTCACCCTTGTGAGTTTTGTAGATGAAAACGCTAACAGAATAATTAATCCCATTAACAGAAAACTCTATCTTGTGTTCCCCCAGATCGGCATTTCTTGGAGTTTCAATGACAAGTGTCAGCGTTTCTTGAGTAAGTAAGGAGAACGATTTTACTCTTTGTCCATTAAGTACAAAATAAGCTTCCCAGTTTTCTGGTTTCTCAAGTATCTTAACTTCAACACTTTTTTCTTCTCCAAAGTTTATGAGGGTAATTGGAAAATTAACAACCTGTCCTGCTTCACTTTCGATAGCTAAAACTGGAATTCTGACATCAATTTCTTCCTTTTTGAACACGTTGAATGTGATTTCTCCTATCTCCTCTCCAATAGCAAACTTGACTTTGTTTATTCCTTCTGCGTTCTCGGGGATTTTAACAAACAAAATAAAGCTCACACTACTTCCAGCTCTTACAGTTACTTTGCTTACCTCATAGCTTGTTTGAGAATCTAATATCTTTGCTTCCCAGTTATTTGGCATTGAAAGGATTTTTAGGCTAAGAATTAGATCTTGATTTCCTTCATTGATTACAGTTATTGGTATCTGAACGCTTTTTCCAGCCTCTACTTTTAAAGACTCAAAGGGATAATAAATTTGGTAATCTTTTGTTTCTTCTCTTTTTATATCAACTTTTGCTAAATAAGCTTTTAAACTTCCATCCGTGTATTCAAAGGCTAATTTATCATAGTTTACAGAATATCCTTCTTTTATGGTTAGTGCTGCATTCTCTATTCCTTTAATTTTAAGAGAAACGCTCTCATTGGTTGCATCGAGTATTTCGACAATATAACCATCAATGTTAAAGGATTCTCCAGCTTTAGGTTTTATCTCTTTAATTAGCTCTGGCTTATATTGAATGAGAACAAAAACTTCCCTTCCATCAGATCTTCCGGCAGTTATCCTTACATTTTCCCCTTCAACTTGATTTCCAAATGTTAAACTTCCAACAGCGATAATGCTATCTCCCTTGTAGATTATTGCATAGGGGTTTAAGGTTGTCTCTTCTTGGGTTATCTTTATCTTGTATTCTCCAACGATTAAGCTTTCTCCAATCTTTACTTTTCCCGTGTAAACTTCTATCCATGGTTCACCATAACTTAAGGGGACTAAAGAAAGTAGGAGAACTAAAACCAGCAGAATTGTTTGTTTTTTCATCTTCATCACTCCCTTTTATATATCGTTTTTAGAAACACATCTTCTAAGCTCGGTTCTTCAATTTCAAGGCTTACGATAGTTATGCCCATCTTTGAGAGTTTGTCTGAAATTTGATCTCTAATATCATTTTTTGCAAATATTATTGCTTTGTTTGCATTAACTTTTTCGATTCTTATTACTTCATCAAAATCCAACTCTGGTAAGGCTTGTTTTGTTTCAACTTTAATTTCATAACCTTCAAGCTCCATAAACTGTTTCTTTATCTCTTCTAATGTTCCCAACGCCCTGAGTTTTCCTTTAACTAAGATTCCAACTTGATCGCTAAGCTCTTCAACTTCGCTTAAAATGTGTGATGAGAAGAATATTGTCTTTCCCTTTTTGCGTTCTTCTTTAACAATGTTTTTTACCAAAAATGCTCCCTCTGGATCTAAACCGCTTGTAGGCTCATCTAAAATTAGAACTTCTGGATCGTTTATTAGGGCTTGGGCAAATAATAAACGCTGCTTCATACCCTTTGAAAAGGTTTTAACTTTCTTATAACGTACATCCCAAAGTCCAACTAATTTTAAAAGCTCTTCAATGCGCTTTTCTTTTTCTTGCCTGCTCATCTTATAAAAATTGGCAAAAAACTCTAAGTTGCGCCAAGCAGTAAGTTCCTCATAAATAGTGGCATTCTCAGGGAGAAAACCAATTTTTTCTTTGAGTTTTATTGGTTCTCTAAAAACATCGTAGCCCAGAATTGTTATGGTCCCGCTATCGGGGATTATCAAGCCAAGCATGCTCAATATTGTTGTGGTTTTTCCAGCACCGTTAGGTCCTAAAAACCCAAAGACAATACCTTTTTCAACATTTAAAGTTAAATTATCAACAGCCTTAAGATTTCCATAGGTTTTAGTCAAATTTTCAATCTCGATTGCATGCATATTTCTCACCTCAAGCTCATCTTCATAAATTTGGTGTAAGTTAGGATAAAGGATAATAAAAACATTACTATTAAAGTTGTTATGTTTTGCCAAATTAAAGAAAGGGATTCTTTAAGTGGACGATCTTCAACAACATTCTGATTATAAACAAAGGCAGAAACTATTTCGCTTATTTGGGGCTTTGCTCCAAAGAGTATTCTTAGGATCTCTTGATAGTGGTAGTTCGGGGAGATCATTAGAACTTTTTCCGATGTTTGTGTTAATTTAGTTAGCCATTCTTGATAAGTTGGGTCTTTAATGAAAAATTCTTGAAGCTGCTCCTCTGTTAAGTCAGTGGTATTTTCTGGAATGTTTGGAATTGGAGGTAAACCAGCAACTGCAAACCCTATTATTCCAGCTATTATCGGAAGTATGAAAGAAAAGAATATGAAAAGAAAAACCCCTAAGATTAAAGCATTTTTTGGCTTTTTGATAAATGTCGAAATTAAGAGCCCAAGATTTAGAAAGACTAATCCATAAAAGAGACTAAATGGGAAAGTGACGGCAAGTTTTTCTAAATCTGCGACTGTAATAGGTATTCCAAGCAATAATGAGGATGCTAATGTTAGAAGATAGAACAATGTTAATGCAACGGTTAATATCATCGCTCCTCCAAGAAATTTGCCAAAGACGATTTGGTCTCTGTAGAGAGGTTTTGAGGCTAAAACCCTTAATGTTCCTTTTTCTATTTCGCTGTTTATCAATGTGCTGCCTAAGATTATTGCAAGCAATGTTATAATATAGTTAAAGCTATTCGAAAAGCTTGAAAGAAAAAGCATTTGAAAGGGTGTTTTGTAAAGCTCCTGGCTCACACCGAGTCTTTTTGAGTAGTAAACCATCCCCAGTGATAGAAGTGCAAAAAGTGCAATTATTATTTGAAAGCGCTTTGTTTTTATGCTGACTTCAAAATCCTTTAGGGCAATGTTCAGAGCCTTCATCTCCATCACCTTTTTAAATAATGTTTTATTTGCTTAAAAGTATTACTATTCATCATTATTATATTTTTCGTTTAATTATCATAAAAATGTCAATAGTAATTATGAAATATAAAGAAAACTTTAAATAGTATTCGGACAGCAAATTACAAGTGGGAAATTAGGAGGTGTTTCAAATGTGGAGGAAGGCTTTGGTGTTGGGGCTAGTGTTGATGGCTGTAGGAATGGTTGTGAGTGGAGCAGTTGAAGAAAAGGCGGAGATAGGAATTGCATATGGAGCATACAGATGGCATAAAACTGGTAGGTTTAGTGAATTTGTTAAAGGATATTTCGGTTGGACTGATGCAGCTCTCAAACATGTGACAATGGGAGGGGGATTTCTTGCAGCTTCAAAGGTATTTAGAAGAGCATCAAAATTTACAAAGTTCTGTAGATTCGCAGGTAAAGGATTTTTGGTTCTTGCTGTTATTGATACTGCTTGATTTTTAATTTTTATTTATAACGAGGTGAGTAAAATGAGCAGAGTAAAACTGAAAGATCTCGAAAAGTTATTAGGAAGAATATTCTTGACAGCTATTTTCTCTGCTTTGCTTGCTGAGATTGTTATCTCAAAATCCCTCAGTATAGTGGAATTTCCAATCCTTTCCCTAGCTTTCATTACGTCTTATGTAGTTATAATACTCGCATACATCGGCATTAAAGCCGAGAAAGATGAGATTGAGATAAAACATTTCACGCTTCTACTCTGGATTGGGCTTTGTGTATTCTTAAGTATGGCGGTCATTGCAGGGGTTTTGAACCTTATGAAGACTTCTGTGAGAGATGCCTATACCCTAATAGTCGGATGTCTTGTGCTTACATTGCTTACCTTATACTCTGGGAAGTGGAACAATGCCAAAGGAAATTATAAAAATAGTTAGGATAGAAAAACTTCAGAATACCTTAAGGGACAGCAAAATGAAGTTCTATGTAACTCTAGGGAAATGCAAAATAACGCTAAAGGATATCATGCTAAGCATTGTGCCAGGGGTTTTTATCAGCATAATAATCTTACTTTGGCAGCTTGTTGGACTGATTGAAAGACCACTAGTTTACTCGATGGAAAGTTTCATAGGATCCTCATTAGGGTTCGCACTATTGATAATAGGGTTTGCTGGTTTCCTTGGAACCATTGAAGAAGTAAGGAAAGAGTTACAAGGAAAAGATAAAGCAATGGTGGAACAGCATGGGAAATAGAATAAACGTTAAATTTGCAACCTTTCCAGTTTTTCTTTTATTCTTAGGCTTCCTTCTCGGATTAAGCCTTTCAAAACGCTACAAGATTCCACATGGTGTAGACTTAGCCCCCTTGTTAGAATACGAAGTCAATACAAATTTACCTTCTTTTAATAGCATCTTTACGAATAACCTTAAGGTTGTTCTACTTCTCTCATTTGGTGGTGCCTTGACTTTTGGCGGTTTAACACTCCTGAACTTGATTTTCAATGGCATAAATCTAGGAACACTATTTTATGACTCTCTACTCTCGGGAGAGCTTAAAGCGTTTTTTCTACTCATTTTTCCTCATGGTGTTTTCGAAATCCCTGCTTTAATTATAGCCGGAGCAGCTGGCTTCAAGATTCCTTACGAAGCCTTAAGATTTGCCTTGGGTAAAAAGGAAGAGATCATTAGTGAAGAAGACGCTAAGGAATTCTTCAAGCTCGTAGCAATTTCAATAGTTTTAATTTTCATCGCCGCTTTAATTGAAGCAAAAATAACTGTAAAAATTGCAGAGAGCTTAGTTTAGAATCACTTTACATCCATTCTCATGAACTTTGCATAGGCTATTGCGAAAGGCAGGAGCAGCATAACTATTAAAGTTACAATATTCTGCCAAACTAAGCTTAAGCTCTCTAAAAGTGAGCGCTCCTCGAATAAGCTCCCTCCAAAGAATTGAATACCACTCATTCCTACTTTTTGACCAAAGATTGATCCCATTATTGCACCATAGTGAGTTGAGGGAACTATGTATGTTAACCTCATTACCATTTTGTAATATTCTTCAAAATTTGGCATCACTGCTTGATTGTTTGTTGCCATGTTTTGGAAAATTTGTTCACGCATTAAGAACATTGTAACAATGCTAACTATTACCGGATAGATAAACTGCAGGAAGAATATGGAAAGTACTAGTTCAATTAGAGCAGTAGATGGCTTCTTCACGATAATAGAGAACAATGTTCCGAGGGCTAAAAATACAAGCGTATAAAGTAGAGAAAATGGGAATGTTGCAAGGAGCATTGTTAGGTCTTTTCCGCTTATGGGGATCCCTAAAAGAAGAGAAAATGCAATCGTTAAGGTGTAGAATATTCCGAGTCCGACAAGAATTGTAAAGGTTGAACCCAAAAACTTCCCAGTTATAAACTGATCTCTATATATAGGCTTGCTTAGGGTTATTTTGATTGTTCCTCTTTCAATTTCCCTGTTTATTAAGTCAAAACCAAGTAAACCACCCAAAAATGGAAGTAAATTACTCAATGCACCAGAGAAGGAGGATGTGAATATCATCTGGAAAGGTGAAGCACCTTTATAAAGTTCTTCATAAAATCTCATAGTTTCTGGATTTCCCATAACAACGCTCTTTATTAAGTAGACAAAACCAAGAGAAAGCAGAGTAAAGAGTCCGATTATGATGTAAAATCTCTTAGTCTTCAGTTGAATATAAACCTCCTTCATTGCAATGTTAAGAATGGGATTCATGCTCCCACCTCATGTAAAGTTAACTTTACAACAATTAAACTTTATAACTTATAAATCTTACGATAAAAGTTAAGAAAAAAGGTCACTCTTTTTCAATGATAACAGCAGTTCCATAAGCAAAGATCTCTGCAGCTCCAGCGGCTATGCTTGAAGTCATGAAGCGAACTCCAATAACAGCATTGGCTCCCATGCTTTTTGCATGTTCAATCATCCTTTGTATAGCAACTTCCCTTGCCTCTGCAAGCATTTCGCTATACTCCTTAACCTCTCCACCCACTATATTTCTAAGCCCAGCTAAAATGTCCTTACCGATATGCTTAGCCCTAACAGTTGCTCCTCTTGCGACACCAAGAACCTTAACAATCTTATATCCCGGAACAGATTCAGTTGTTGTAATAATAAATTTCTCCATGGTTATCCCTCCATACCTCGGACCTCGATGTATTCTTGGACTTCAATACTTAAATACTTTTCCCACTCTAGTGGTTTTTAGGTGTGAACTATGGAATTGACACATGTAGATGAAAAAGGTGTTAAGATGGTCGAAGTTGGGCATAAAGAGGTAATCTTTAGAAAAGCTGTAGCGAAGGGAAAGATAAAGCTCAAACCTGAAACTATAAGGCTCATTCAAGAAGGAAAAACAAAGAAAGGAAACGTTATTGCGAGTGCACAAATAGCTGGAATTTTGGCGGTAAAGAGAACTTGGGAGATAATTCCTCTTTGTCATCCAATTCCTCTAACAGGAGTTGACATAAACTTTGAATTTGGTGAGGATTACATAGAAGCAACGTGCGAAGTTAGAGCGTATTACAAAACTGGAGTTGAAATGGAGGCTTTAACAGGTGTAAGCGTTGCCTTGCTGACCATTTGGGACATGGTTAAGGCAGTAGAAAAGGATGAGAAAGGACAATACCCATTTACGAGGATTTATGATATTAGGGTTGTTGGAAAAGTAAAAGGTACATGAGTTTAGATTGCCCAGTCCGTACAATAACCAACGAGTATATACTCAAGAATACGAAGTATAAGATCACCAATGACAATTAAAATGAAGTAGAGAGACCAAGAAAAAGGTTTGTCAAGAGTTCCATATGAAAGCATCAAGCTAATTAACATGGCAAACAAAATTGAAAAAAGAACTCTTCTGATTTTCTCTTTTCTAACAAATTCGCCCTTGACGACTTTTAAAAGTGCTTCTTCATGCTTGACAAGAATTTTATCACCAGAGGAGAATTTTAACAGAGGTTCATAGCCTGCAAAGATAAATACTTTTTCCGAGAATTTTACAATGTAGATGTACTTTTCTTCAAGAAGAGATGCTATAAAAGGTTCAATCTTCGTCTCTAGCTCAGAGTTGTCTTTTACTTCAGCAAATCGAGTAGCTCTAGTCTTTAATTCTAAAAGCAATTCGTCTGTCTTTGGATTGGGGAGATATCTTACCATGAAAACTATAAACTTTGGTTTGAGAAGCCTCTCTAACATATTTAAAGATTAGTTATGAGATTTTTGAACTTTATGCTCCTAATCGTGAAGAATGTTTTTGCTAACAGCGCTCACTACCTTCACTTTAATAGATTGGATTCCTAATTTTTATAAGGCTGATGAGAGAAGTAGGTATGTATGAAACTCAACAGCGAAGCAAGACAAATTTATAAGCAAATTTTGAGTGAAATAAAGAGAGAAATACAGCTTAAGGAAAGCTTAGCCTATCTTGAACGCTTTAGCTTAACCAACAATAAAGAAGAAATTCTAAAGCGCCAATTCTACTTAAAAGAGAATTTTCCAAGAATTAAGCCTGAGCTTAAAGAACTTTTGGCAAAAATTAAACCGATAAGGTTTAGGAGAGATTTTCTTCACGATAGGCTCTTGGTGGTAAGTGAGGATGAATTAGAGGAAGCTCGATCTTTAGGGGTTTGTGAGGTCTCAACGGAACCTCTGGATGGCTATGATATCATCTTAAGCACAATTGGTTATGGAATTGATGTTGAGCTTAGTGTCAGTGATGTTGCTCCCGAGCTTTATGTAATGCCCCTTTGGGAGAATAGGGAAACTTTGAAAGCTTTAGCAAAGATTGGTGAAATTATTAGTGAGAATAGCGTTGCTGAAGAAATCTTGAACCAATTAAAAGAACTTGAAGAAACGATGGAAAGGCAAAAGCTTCTCGAAAATCTGGATGAACTAATTTCTCAAGAGGAAAGAGAGCTTAATAAACGAATTGGGGAGAAATTGAAGAAGTTTAGTCTAACTTTGAGTGGAGAAGAGCTTTTGGAATTTTTAAGGGATTTAAAGGATGGAAATTATGATGCAATATTTAAGCATTTCAGCGAAGTTGAAGAGGAAATTTTGAAGGAGATTAATGAAAGTGAGAAAAGGCTTAGCGAAAAGCTTGGCATTATTGTTGAGCTTTTTTCAAGAGAGAATCTGTATCCAATTGAAGTTTTTACTGAACAAATTGAGCTTTTGAGGGGAGGGCTTGAAAAAGAACTTAAAATCGAGCTGTATTTAAAGAGTAGAGAAGTTTTAGAAAAAATCAAGCATTTGCTACCAAAGCTTAAGGAAGAGTTAAGTAGGGCTTATGAGCTTGAGTTTTTAAGGGCACTCAAAGAATTTACAAAAGGTTTCGCATTTCCAGAACTTATTGAAGGGGGAATCGCTTTTATTAATGGAAGACATCTTTTTATCAGGAATCCTCAGCCAATAAGCTACGTAATTGGAAATGCGCAAATTCCTTTTGACGGAGCAAACGGTGAGAAAGTGATAATTTTAACTGGAGCTAACAGTGGTGGAAAAACCTCCCTACTTGAGCTGATTACTCAGATTCAAATCTTAACTCAAATGGGATTTCCAGTGAATGCTGAGAAAGCATATGTTGAAGTTTTGGATGAGCTGTTCTTCTTTAGGAGAAAAAAGAGTATTTACGGGGCTGGAGCATTTGAAACTGCTTTAAAATCCTTTGTTAGGGCTTTAACGCGAAAGGGGAAAAAGTTACTTCTCATTGATGAGTTTGAAGCAATAACAGAGCCAGGTGCAGCAGTAAAAATAATTGCTGAGCTTTTGAAAGTTGCATATGAGAATGGCTTTTACATAGTGATTGTATCTCATTTGGGTGAAGATTTGAAAAAGCTCTTGCCTTTTGCAAGGGTTGATGGAATTGAAGCCAAGGGATTGGATGAAAGGCTGAACTTAATTGTTGATAGACAGCCAAAATTTGGTGTTTTGGGTAAGAGTACTCCAGAGTTAATTGTTGAGCGTTTATATCGCTCAAAGAGAGGAAAGGAGAGAGAAATTTTTGAGAGAGTGTTTAGGGCATTTAAGGATTAACCCTTCATCCACTTTCTTTCTTTCACGTATCTTCCCCTGCTCTCGATCTCGTCAATTTTTTCTCTTAACTCTTTTTCCTTTTCTTTTCCTCTAACCTCTGCATAGCCTTCAAGAACAGCTTCAAATCCTTTTTCAAACCACTTGTAGTGTGTGCTTTCCATTGCTCTCTTTAATAAGTGCAAGTCAACGCCTTGGGTTTCTAGAGTGTCATCAAACTCACCAAGACCAAAATCGATGAAGTAAATTTTTCCCTCTCTTAAAATCATGTTTGAAGTCGTTAAATCGCCATGAATTATGCCGGCATTGTGAAGCCTTCCCAATTGCCTCCCAATTTCTCTACAAAGCTCTAGTCTTTCTTCCATCGGTACTTTCTCTAAAAGCTCCTTTAATCTCTCTCCTTCTATAAACTCCATAACTATCTTCATATCTTTCAGATCAACTTCATAAATGTGAGGAACATTCACACCGAATTCTTTAGCCCTGTGCAAAAGTCTCGCTTCTCTGACTGTCCTTTCTTTTCTTAGCTTTTCATCAATTTCCTTTATTCTATAACGCTTTGGTAACCTATATTTTACAATAACTTTTTCATCATTAAATGGAAAATAAAGCTCCTCAAATCTCGCTAGATAAATCTTAGCCTCTGCACCTTGTTTTATCAGTTCCATAAACCTCACCCTAAACTTTTTATCTCATTTAATTAATTTAGATTGGTGGTTGCATGAAGGTTAAGTCTAAAAGTTTACTCTCAGCCCTCCTATATATAGGCTTTCTGCCTCAATCGATTATATTCTTCGTTCTTGGAATAATATTCTTGGCAATAAATCCCGAAGGCTGGATTTGGGGCATTAAGGTTAGTGGAACAAAACTAATTTTAGCGGAGCTACCAATTTTATTGCTTGGCTTGATTTTTATCTTTGGGTTTAAGGATAGAGTTAGATTTTTTGTGGGGGCTGGAGTAGCGTTAGCATTCATGTCATTATCCATCGATAAGTTAAATGCCCACTTTATTGATTCTTGCAAAAATATAAGCTGTGTAATTGTTGACTTAGCATTTTTGGGAATGTTGTCCGCTGGTTTGTTTGCAATAGTCAATTTTCCAAAAGAAAAACAGAGTGTGAGCTTAAATGAAAGGGTGTTTAATGTTCTCTTAACCTTTGCCACTTTTGTGATTTTGTTCTCCTTTGGTAGAGGCTTTTTAGAACTTAAGTATGCCTATTTTGGTGAGTCTCCAGATGAACTCTGGGGACTTTTTGCTCTCATGACCTTTGGTTCTGGAACTCTTGGAGCAATTTTACTTTTGTTTAAAAATAGAATCCTCACAACCTTTGCATTGGAATTAGAAATCTTTTCCCTCTCAATGCTTGCAAAAGGTGTTGCTTCTACAGGTCTTCATGTCCTCAAAAGGGATTTGGGGGTTCTCTTTGAGCTAAAAGCGATTTTTATACTATCTATGATTTTCGCTGTCTATCTTTATTATGAACTTATCTTTAAATTTAGCATTTTGAAAAGAAAATAGCTATTTTTTGGCATTTATTCAGGATTACCATGTTTTAAATGACTTTTTGAACGAAAGCTTTTTATAGAATGCTAACGCACGTTCTTCGAATCAAAAATTTGGAGGTATGAAAATGGCACAATTAGTTGGACAAGGCGGACAACCAGTAATTATTTTGCCTGAAGGAACTCAAAGGTATGTTGGTAGAGATGCACAGAGGTTGAATATTTTGGCTGCTAGGATTGTTGCTGAGACTGTTAGGACTACTTTGGGTCCTAAGGGTATGGATAAGATGCTCGTCGACAGCCTAGGAGACATAGTAATCACAAACGATGGAGCTACTATTCTTGATAAGATGGATTTACAACATCCAGCTGCTAAAATGATTGTTGAAGTTGCAAAAACACAAGACGAGGAAGCAGGTGACGGAACAACAACAGCAGTCGTAATTGCAGGTGAATTGTTAAGAAAAGCTGAAGAGCTAATTGATCAAAACATTCACCCAAGCATAATCGTTAAAGGTTACACATTAGCATTGAACAAAGCCCAAGAACTTCTTAAAGAGATGTCCTTAAAGGTCACACCAGACGACGAGGAAGTCTTAACAAAGATTGCAATAACTTCAATAACCGGTAAAAATGCTGAAAGCCATAGAGAACACTTGGCTAAGTTAGCGGTTGAAGCAGTAAAGCAAGTTGCAGAGAAAGCTGGGGATAAGTTCCTCGTTGATATTGACAACATAAAGATTGAGAAGAAGGAAGGAGAGAGCGTAGAAGAGAGCCAGCTCATTAAGGGTGTCGTTATTGATAAGGAGAGAGTCCACCCAAGAATGCCAAAGAAAGTTGAAAACGCTAAGATTGCATTAATTAACGATGCATTAGAAGTTAAAAAGACTGAAACTGATGCAAAGATAAATATTACTGCTCCAGATCAACTCTATGCCTTCTTAGAGCAAGAGGAGAAGATGCTTAAGGACATGGTTGATCAAATCGTTGCCACTGGTGCAAATGTTCTCTTCGTCCAAAAGGGTATTGATGATTTGGCTCAGCACTACTTGGCTAAAGCTGGTATTTTGGCTGTTAGGAGAGTTAAGAAGAGCGACATGGAAAAGCTTGCAAAAGCAACAGGGGCAAAGATAGTAACGAATGTAAAAGACCTAACATCAGAGGACTTGGGTTATGCAGAAATCGTTGAGGAAAAGAAGATCGCTGGAGAGAACATGATTTTTGTTGAGGGTTGTAAGAATCCTAAGGCGGTTACTATTTTGATTAGAGGCGGTACTGAGCATGTTGTTGATGAGGTGGAGAGAGCAATAGAAGACGCAATAAAAGTCGTTAAAGACGTTATGGAAGATGGAGCAGTTCTTCCAGGTGGCGGTGCAAGCGAGATCGAGCTTAGTATTAAGCTTGATGAGTTTGCAAAGCAAGTTGGTGGAAAAGAGGCTTTAGCAATTGAAGCCTTCGCAGAAGCATTGAGAATAATCCCAAGAACATTAGCAGAAAACGCTGGATTAGACACAATAGATGTCCTCGTTAAGGTCATAAGTGAGCACAAGAACAAAGGAAAGTCAATTGGTGTAGATGTCTTTGCTGGTGAGCCAGCTGACATGGTAGAAAGAGGCGTTATTGAGCCTTTGAGGGTTAAGACACAGGCAATTAAGAGTGCAAGCGAAGCGGCAATGATGATCCTAAGAATCGATGACGTCATTGCGGCAAGTAAACTAAAGAGTGAGGAGAAGGGCGGTCAAGGAATGCCCGGTATGGGCGGCATGGATATGATGGGTTGATGCCTTTCTTTTCTTCCTTTTAACCCTTTAAATCAAAACTCTTTTATGTTAAAATTCATAAACTCTTCTAGAAACGTTAAGAGGTGGATTTAAATGAAAGCTGTTAAAGCCACTCTTTTATACGATGGTTTAGGAAATGTGAAAAAAGATGTCTATGTTGTTTTTGAGAAGGAAATCAAGAAAATCGTAAAGAAAAAGCCAAAAGACGTAGAGATTGTTGCAGAAGGAGTTGTGACACCAGCTTTCATTGATGGACACTCCCATATAGGTATGGAAAGATACGGTGAACCTTACCAAGAGGGGGAAGCAAATGAACAAATGGATGCTGTTTTACCATTAGTTGACGCTTTGTATTCAATTTACATGGATGATAAAGCATTTAAGCACTCAATTGAATTTGGAGTGCTTTACTCATCAATTTTGCCAGGAAGTGGAAACATCATAGGTGGAAAAGCTGTACTGATTAAGAACTATGAAAGAGATATTGAAGATGCTTTTATGAAATACGTTGGTGTTAAGGCAGCTTTCGGCTATAATCCGAGATCGACCAAAGAGTGGAAGGGAACAAGACCCTCAACAAGAATGGGTGCAATCGGAGTTCTTTTAAACTGGCTAATTAAGACACAAAAAGCAATTGCTTTGCTGGAGAAAGGCAAAAAGGAAAAGGAGGAACTTGAGCCAACAGTTGAAGCTTTAATTCCTGTATTAAAAGGAGAAGAACCTTTAAGGGTTCACGTTCATAAAGAAGATGATATTGCTGCATTGTTAATGTTAAAGCGTAGGTTTAACCTCAAAATCACGGTTGAACATGCCGCAGATGTTCACTCAAAGGAAACCTTTGAAAAAATCAAAAAAGAAGGTGTTCCTGTAGTTTACGGTCCCTTTGATGCTCATCCATATAAGGTTGAACTGAAACACGAGGATTGGAAGAATGCTAAGTATCTACTTGAAGTCAAGCCTCTCTTTGGATTAATGAGCGATCACCCAGTTACTTTGCAAGCTAATCTTTATTTACAATTAAGGCACTTTATAAGGCTTGGAATGAGCAAAGAAGAGGCAATAAAGATTATCACGCATAATAATGCTAAAATCCTTAGAGTAGATGACATTTTAGGAAGCATCGAGAAGGGCAAGTGGGCTTCATTAGTAGTTTGGAATGGTGACCCATTCCACGTAGAGAATTATCCAACGCATGTATTCGCTGAAGGGGAATTGATTCACGAGGCAGAGTTTTAGTTTCCCTTCTCTTCTCGTTCACATTTTGTGAACAGTTTGTTCATGATTTGTGAACTTAACTTATGCAACATGCGATTACACTCGACAGGGATTTACTTGAGCTAAGAGATGAGAAAAAGGAAGTGGAACTTTTTGAGCATAAGGTTAAAGTTTTGAGGCCTGAGGAGTTTTAGAAATGATTTGGGGTTTTGTGGTTCTTGTGTTTCCAACTCAAGAATTCCTACGAGGCTAGAACATGATAAATGTCTTTCTTTGAAAGTCATTGAGATATAGGCCGATGTCACATTTATTTCCCACTGATAGTGTGGAAGGTGACGAAAGTGTGAATGTGTGATATTCATTTTGTTTTTCTTTTCAAGAAGAGATGTCATAATTCATTTCTCAAACTTCAGTATGAAGTTTTGGGTTTTTGCCTCTGTTGGTGGAGCCAGCTTTTATACTCAGTGTCTTCCTCAAATTTTATTGAGGAGGTTATCTGTAGCTTTGTGAGTTTTGGAGGACTAATTACTATATTCGAGAATCCTTTAATTTTCATGGCCTCTTCAAGTATTTTAGTTAGATCGTCAATGGAATTTGCACTTCTTGCTTTTCGTCTTAGCTCTAATAACTGCTCTAATTGGTCTTGCAAAATCCTTTTAGTGGCTTCATTGCTTAAAAATGGAACCATAACAAGAAAAGCTATCGTTACTGTTAAATAAATCCCTATCATTTTTAGAGAGAATACATTTATTACTATTAATAGCCACTTGTAAAGAGCATAAATTTCCAATACCGCTCCAAATCCAAGCAGGCCCCACTGAGCCCATTTATTTTTTAGAATCTTTCTTAATCTGCTTTCTTCAGAACCCTCTTTGTGTTTTCCTGTTAGATTATATTGGTAGGTAAAAATGTCTTCAACAAAATACGTAGCAATGTATAAATATATTCCTCCAAAACTATATATTACCAAGAAGATAATAGTAGCCTGTCGAAGTTGCTCATGAACGAAGGCAAATTGCATCAGTATCAGTACAACCCCCACTAGATAACTAACAGAAAGCTTCTTGAGAGAATATACCCATTTCAGTTTGTTTAGGTCTTCGATGGCCCTTTCGTATCTGTGCAGGGGTGATAGGTTTCCAATAAACAAACGAGTTCGGATTGTATTTAAGATCACGAAGAAAAAGAGTATATAATACAAAATTATTATACCAAGAACATGATTAAGCACTTCTAGAAGTTTATTTAGAGTTAAGATCAAAGAAATTAATGGAGCAAATATTGAGATACCCATGATAATATTTCCAAGTATATCTGGACTATGTAACGTGTTTATTCTTCCAAGCACCTCTAAGATTTGATTATCGATTTTATGTAAGCAGTAAATTTTTTCATATTCAACTCTTATAGAGCTTAAAATGAAATTTTTGTCTTGATCCTCCATGTTCTCACAACATTTCTTTCTCCAAACTTTTATAAAGGATTTACGCTTTATAGTTAATTATGTTTAAGCTGACCAGAGAAAGGCTCTACTTTGTAACGCTTTTTATACTAATAGCTCTCATAATGTTAGCACTTCACTTAGCTCCTCCATCGCTCCAAGACAAGCTTGTCCTCAACTACCAAAGCTTCTCCTTCTCAAATTCCGCTGATTGGATTAGGTTATACACGATGCACTTTGTCCACAAGGACTTTTGGCATTTGCTTGGCAACCTCATTACATTTGCTATAATATTTCCTCTCATCTACTTCTTAGCTGAAATCGGCGACAGCTTCGACTCTTTCAAGAGGCTTCTAATCTTTGTCTTCATAATTCTGCCCCCCAGTTATTGCCATCTTAGACTTGCTCGTCATGAGACGCTACAACCTTCGCTATGGTATGGGTTTCTCGGGAATAGATGCCGCTCTCATAGGGGCTGTGCCTTACTTCTCAGCGAACTTTTTAAAGAAAAAACTCGGTTTCAACATCTCGCCCTTAATTTTCTCAAACTCCTTCATGCTCATTGCGGCCGGGGAGATTGCACTTATCTACAGCTTTTTCACTCTTGGAATACCCTTACTCATTGCTGGCATTTTGATGCTTCTTTACTTCATCTCAAGAGTATTCAGGGAATATGATTGGAAATCAAAAGGAGAAAAAGCTCAAAAGCTTAGAACCTCAGTTAGAAACTTCATCGTGGCACTTTTACTTGTTATGATTGCCGTGATATGAGGAGCTTTTCCAAGAAACTTAGCTGGAAGGGGAGGAATGATCAACATTTTCATTCATTATCTTGGATTAGTTGGAACGCTCTATGTCTTCCCAATAATTAACGGATACTTCTCTAAAGATTAAGCATGTCTAAAATCTTCTCCTCCCCAAGCGGTAACACCAAAGGTCTAGATAAATGCCTCCTTGCATCAGGTGGGACTTCATAGATTTTCCTCTCTAGCTTTCTTGGCACTTCAACTGGAATCAAAACTTTGGGCATTTTATGTCCACACTTTTTGCATTTCAAGTAATCTCCTTTGCTTTTCATTGTTCCGCCACATTTTGGACACTTGGGCTTTTTGTATTCAATCTTTTTGGCTAAGCTTACAACGTAGAACTTCTCCAAGTTGAGCGTTAGCTCACCTTCAAACTCTTTAACTCCTCCAGCCGCGATAATCTCATCTCCCTCAATAAGCTCCCTAACATATTTCCTAAACCTCTTGGTTGGCTCGTAAGCGGCAACCCTTAACTCGCCAGTTCCATCGCTAATTTTGAAGAAAACGTGCCTTCCAACCTCCCAATAGGCTTTAACTACCTTTCCTCTAACAATCACGCTATCAAAGTTTCTCAAATCCTTAATTTGCTTAAACTTCAAGTGGTCATCAGTGCTTTGGTTTGTTTTAAAAATTTGGAGGAACTCTATTGGCTCCTCAAAGATTAAGCTTTCAAAAGCAAGCAGGACTTTATTTTTGTCAATTCCTCTAATTCCAGCTAAAACTGGATCTTTTCCGCGGGGAGTAATTAAGACGCTTTTCTTCTCCCAATCTACATTGTCATAGGTGAATGGATAGAACTTTTTATCCATCTCAAAGACGCTTTCAGCTTTAACCTTTCTTTCTTTTCCCCAAAGTTTCCTCTTTCTATATGCTAAAAGCTCATAAGTAAAGACCTTTAGAGGATGTCCAATAGCCGCTAAAGCTCCTATAATTCCTCTCCCACATTTAAACTTGTGAATTTCAGCGTTTATGTCTTTTGCAACTTTCTCAGCTTCTCCAATGCTTACATGCTCTCTAATAGCTCTAAATGTGAAATCTTCAAGCTCTTTGGGAATATTACCTTCTAAAAAAGCAATACCTGGATTTGTATTCTCATGAGAAAAATCTGCAAGCTCTTTAACTCTTTCCAAAACTAAGGCTTTAATCTTTGGAATATCTTCTTCATCGGCTTCAAAACTCATTGCAACAGCTCCATTGCCTCTTGTTTTATAGGGGACGTTTGGGTTTAGCCTAATTAATTTTGGCAAATCTATAGGCTCAGCTAATCGAGAGATTTCTTTATAGAGCAAAGCTCCAAGATAAGTTGTACACATGCCGTTTGGTGAATCGGTGTCGTCAATTCCTATGTGTATTAACATCGTTAAAGAAGAGAGAAAGAGTAGTTAAAAGCTTAACCTTTCCACTCCTCTTTAAAAATCTCATAGCAAAGCAAATCTGTATATCCATCAGGGGTATAAATGTGCTTTTTCCATCTCCCAACTAATTTGAAGCCGTTCTTTTCTAAAACTTTCTGTGAAGCTATGTTAAATCCATAGACATGAGCATAAACCTTCCTTAAATTAAGCCATTTGAAGCAATACTCCAAAGCCAGTTTAACAGCTTCACTCATGTAACCCCTGCCCCAGAACTCCTTTCCTAAGAAATAACCAATTTCAGCATGTTCATTTTTATGATCGATTCTGTGAATTCCTATGACACCCACAATACTCTCACTTTTGTTTTCAATGATAGCAAAAACTCTATTTTTATCCTTGTTTTTTCTTAAGCGTTCATACCATTCGAGTTCATCTTCAAAGAAAAAGATGTTATCTGGATTTGCCAGATATCTCCTAACTTCTCTATTATTAATCCAAAGCCACAATTTTTGAATATCTTCTTTCAAAATTAAGCCTAGTGAAACTTTTTCACCTTTCACAATTATTGGTCTTTCCATGTCTACACCTCAACTTTTTAAACTCTTTAAACTTATTTATAAATGATGGAGAAGGAGAGACTAACTAGGGTTGTCGAAAGCATATTGAGAGGGACAGGATTTAAAGTTGCGAGAATGGAGTTTAAGGGTTCTTGCTTTGACTTAGTTGCAAGTAGGTTATTCTTATTGCTTTTCATTAAAGTTCTTCAAAACATCGACACTTTCACAAAAGAGCAAGCTGAAGATTTGAAGAGATTATCTAAGTTCTTTCAAGCTTCACCATTGGTTGTTGGGCTAAGAACTAAGAATGATGAGCTTGAGGAGGGGATTGTATACGAGAGATTTGGCATTTATGCAGTCAATCCTCAAACCCTCTATGACATTTTGGTTGAAAATGAACTACCAGCAATATTTGCTGAGAGGGGAGGGTATTTTGTAAAGATCAATGGAACGTTATTAAGAAAGTTAAGAGAACGCTATGGATACAGCATCAACGAATTGGCAGAGCGCTTAGGGGTTTCAAGGAAGAGTGTTCAAAGCTATGAAAGGGGAGAGCAGGCTATAAGCTTAGAAGTTGCCCTTCGTTTGGAGGAGATTTTTGACGAACCGATAGCAAAGCCTATAGATATCCTACATTCAAAAATTGAAGCCAAACTCGATATTACTCCAGAAAATGAACTTGAGAGGGAGATAATTACAAGATTAAAGGAGCTTGGAATGGGTGTTGTAAAGATAAGGAAAGCTCCATTTAATGCGATTTCAAGAGAGGATGAATTTAAGATTTTGACGGGAATTGACCAAAGAAAGACCAATGTTACAGTAAAAAGAGCTCAGATGGTAAGTGAAGTTAGCAAAATCGTAAATAGTGAAGGAGTTTTCATATTGGAAAAAACTAAAAAAGAAGTTGTTGGAGAAGTTCCTTTAATTCCAAAGGAAATCCTAAGCGAGATTAAAGATGCTGATGAACTAATAAACATGATTGAGGAATTGAAGAAAGAGATAAAGAGAAAGATCTTTAGCTGAGGTCAGCCAAAAATTACCTTCTTCCAAATTTCCCTAATCTTCTCTTTGTACTTGGCTGGTGAGGCTATTAGAACTACCCATCTTGGGGTTTGTCTTCTCTTTAGTGCATTTGCTAAGGGTGTTACATCTTTGAGGGGCTTTAGTCCATCGTTAGTTAGGACGTTTATTTCCGTTGCTTTTAATCTTGGTTCACTAAGCATCAAATCGGCTATTGAGAACTCTAAAATTACTTGCCCCTCTTTTACACCAACAGCGTCTGCTAAGTTTCTCTCAATTTCTTGCCTCTTCTTTACATCTCTGTAAGCTTTTAGCAGTTCTTTCTTTTCTTCAGAGGTTAGTTCATCGGCATTTGCCAAAACAGCTGCTTTAAATAAGTCCCTATACCTTATTCTCTTCACGATTTCACTTGGGTACCCTTCTAAATCTTCAAGCTCAACTAAAACTCTGCAATCGGTCATTTTCCAAAAGTCCCATAAGTTTCCTTCTTCTAATGCAAACTCTAAAGCCCTTGTGAGCATCCCCTCTGCAATTTTTACGGTGTGATGGAAATAGACTCTTGAATACATCAAGGAACGTGCAACCATCATCCCTTCAACGGCTTCAACACCTTTTTCATCAACAACTAATTCCTCATTATAAACCTTTAAAACTTTCAAAAGCCTTTCTATGTCTATTATTCCATGAGCAACCCCTGTGTAATGGGCATCTCTCATTAAATAGTCAATTTGATCCACATCTACATCCCCGTGGAGCATTTGACCCAGGTAGCGCTTTTTGTATTTACCTAACATCAGCTCAGCAACTTCTCGTGGAGTGTAACCATAATCGTTCAGTATATCCGGAATAAACTTTCTTCCCTCAATTTCACCATCTATTATGTCGATGTTTCCCAGAACTATGTTTTGACCCAAATGCATATGATCGTATTCTTTAACGTAGTGTTTGTATATTTGCTCAAATGTGTGGGAGAAAGGACCATGTCCAATGTCGTGTAGCAAAGCTCCTATTTGTAAAAGCATTGCCTCATCTTTTTCAAGTTCTATTTCCTGGGTTAATCTTTTTGCAATGTAGTAAGTACCTAGTGAATGTTCAAATCTGTAATGATTAGCACCAGGGAAGACAAGATACGCTAAACCGAGCTGTCTTATGTTCCTAAGTCTTTGAAATTCTGGTGTTTTGACTAATTCTAAAATTAATCCTTTAAGCTTCATGCTACCATGAATAGGGTCGTGAATTATTTTTCCATCCATACTCCTCACCAATGACTAATTAAACAAAGAATTTTAAATAACTTTTGGCATTTTGTCAAATAAGCTTTTGTAGTGTTCAATAAATTTAAAGAAAGTTCGTCTACTCGTTAACTCAAATTTTATTAAGAAGCCCATCAATTGTCATACATTTTTGGAAGTTAACATTAAGTTCATGATTATTGACTTAAGTTGCATTCTATACAAAACTTATCAAAACTGCTTGGCATTTTTAAAGCAATCCTTTATAAATCTTAAACTCTAATAATATATTGCCCCTGCGCGAGGACCCACTTGAATAGTGAAAGTGGGGGCGATGCGGGGGCAACAGCTCGGCTATAGCGAGGTCCCCCAAGGAGAGTATCCGCGTTACGGAACCCAATGACTTGGGGAAACCCTAGCCGAGTACAGCTGCCCGCCTGGGTTAGCCCGCTTGAGATTGCCTTAGGCTTCAATGAAGGCGGGTGTTACGGGCGGGCAACATATGTATTAGAGAAAATTTTATGAAGTGAACTTTTCTTTCAAGGTTGGGTGAGTTGATGATAAAGGAAAGTAAAGAAGGAATCGTTTTGCAAATTATAGTTACTCCAAATGCTAAGGATAATTCAATAGAAGGGATAGAACCTTGGAAAAAGCGATTAAAGGTGAAAATTGCAGCTCCGCCTATAGGTGGAAAGGCGAACAAAGAGCTAATTAAGTTCTTTTCAAAGCTTTTTAAGAGGGATGTGACCATAATAAGAGGTGAAACAAGCAGAGAAAAGGACATTCTAATCAAAAATGCTACAAAAGAGGAGATAGAGAAAATATTAGGGCTTCACCATTAGGTATATATATCATAACCCATCAAACATCCTTGAAAGGGTATTATTGTTAACATTGAACTAATATTTGGAAATTGCCCTACTAAAAAGGTGAGTAGGATGAGAGTGCTTATTTTAGGTGGAGGTGTCATTGGTCGTTCAATTGCTGAATCGTTAAAGGGTGAATTTGACGTAACTATTATAGAAAAGGATGAGATAAGGGTTAAGTCTTTATCCGAGAGTGGTTATCAGGTAGTTCCAGGAGATTTTGTTTACACTGCTACCTTGCTAAAGGCGAGTATTAACAAAGCTGATCTTGTCATAATAACAACTATGGATCTTCAGACAATAAAAAGGGCTATTCAGGTTATTAGAACAAATAATAAAGATGTTCCAATACTCACTCTCATACCAGATGATATGTCTGTAGATGACCTTAGAAACTCAATAAAAGAGGAATTTGAAAGTGATGTTAAGATTGATTATGCAATTTCTCCTAGAAGTGCAATCTCAAAAGTCGTTGTGGATATAGTTGAGGTGTTTGGAGAGAGAAAAAATGGAACACTGCTCTTAAAGAAGCTCCATGAACTTAAGAAAAAGGGGGACTCTCTTTTAGTGGTTATGCACGACAATCCAGATCCAGATTCAATGGCAAGCGCAATGGCACTTAAGAGGATAGCTCAAAACATTGGTTTTAGGGTTAACGTTGTGTATGGCGGTGAAATAACTCATTCTGAAAACAGAGCCCTTATGAATGTTCTTGGAATGGAAATGAACAAAGTCTCAAGGGGTTCCTATGAAATCAAGAAATATCCTTTTATAGCTCTAATCGATTGTCAACCTAATGGAAACCTTACGATACTAGAGGATGAAGATTTCCAAAAAATCCAGATAGTTATAGATCACCACCAAATCTTGCAGAGCTTAAAGGAAAAGATACCAGAAAATGCTTTTTTTGATATTAGGGCTGAAGTTAATGCTACATCATCGATTTTGGCTGAATATTTTAGATCCCTAAATATGAATATTGATACCGATTTAGCAACTGGTCTTTTCTATGGCATTTATGTCGATACTAAAAAGTTTTCAAAATTGAGTAATGTTGATTTAAAGGCTATAGAGTTTCTTGCAGAGAAGGTTAATTATGAGCTTTTAGATAAAATTGAGAATCCAGATATACCAACGGAAACTGCGGAAATTTTAGCTAGGGCAATTTTGAATAGAAGGATTTACAAGAACATTGTGATCTCAAATGTTGGCTTTATATCTAATAGAGATGCCATAGCCCAATCAGCCGACTTTTTACTAAGGTTAGAGGGTATCACTACTGTTTTGGTATTTGGAATAGTTGATGATAGGATTGAAATCTCTTCAAGAACGAGAGATGTTAGAGTGAATATTGGAAAGATTTTAAAAGATGCATTTGGAGATATTGGAAGTGGAGGAGGGCATGCACAAGCAGGAGGAGCTAGAATAAACCTTGGAATATTCAAGTTAGCCAAAGACAAGAACTCCCTATTAAGGTTGGTAGAAGAAGCAATAACTGAAAAATTCTTAGAGGCTTTGGGAATTAAAGAAGGCTAAACTTCCCTAGCTTTCACCAACACTATGTTCCCTATTGCTATTACTCTTTCATAGGGAATTCCTACTCTTTCTCCAGGCAGACCGAGTGCAATAACCTTTCCTCGTCCCCTATCAATGTCTATTAAGACTTCATCCACGTAACCAATGTAATTTCCCTTAGTGTTGTAGATTTGTTTCCCATAAAGCTTTGACAACCTCATTACCATTGTTCATCCCCTACTATTCTTGCTTTCTAACCTTTTAAAGGTTATTCTTCTTCTGACCAAATGCTCTTGTGTTTTCAACGAAAGCTTTAAACAGGCTTATAAATAAAACCACAACTGCACCAATAACGCCTGACATGAAAATACTCATTACAGAGCCTTCTATTTTATATAGCTCTACTTTTGAAAAGAGCAGATTCCCAAGTATAAACCCTCCAAAGTATGAAAATGGTGTTAGTGCAATATCCAATGTATCTTCAGATGAAACTATCCACATGGCTACTATTGCAATGGCTAAGAGTGAAAGAGAGTAGGCTAAATTGAAGGTAAAGTTAAGCCAGATCAAGTAGAGAAGCGTTGTTATTCCAAATCCAAGTATAAAGGAGATTCCACTTGCATTGGCTTTTCCTCTAAAACCCCCATATAAAAAGCCAGCGATTAGTCCGGTGAGGTATATTGGATAAAGAGTTTCCATAGCAGTGTAAGAAGGGAAAGTTAGGATTATCAAAAGAAAGCTAAGTGTAATTCCCAATCCAGCATATCCCAAACCACTCAGAACTCTATTCATTTAATCACCTCTATTCTAACTTTGTCGCCATCTTTTAGTCCAAGAACCTCTCTGAGGCACACAGGTGCTATAACTTCAGCGATTCTTGGGGGGTGTATGGTTCTAGAAGGAATGACTATAGCTCCATTAACACCGTTTATTTTAACCCTATACGCTCTAACATCACCAAATGTCCTACCCTCTTTTACAAAACCCGGAATTATAACAGGTTTCACCTTATATAGGGCATCGAATATTGTCTTTGGAAAGAGGACTTTGAGATTTAGAGTTCCTGGATATGGATCAAAGCCGAGATACTCATTTATTAGCTCAGAATAATGTTTTACATAATACGCTCCTTCACCTAATCCAGAAATAACTTCTCCAAGAATTATCCGCCCTTCTGAGAGTATTTCTGTGAGTTCTTCATAAAGTTCACTCAAAAAGTGTAAAGCTTTATTCGTTAGTTCAATATGAGTTTTTCGCCCTTCTACAAACTTTTCTAAATATCCTTCATGCTCAAGTTCTTCAAGCCATCTTAAAACTGTCTGGGGGGATACATTAAGTTCTCTCGAGAGGTCTCTTAAAGTAACCCTTGCTTTCTCCCCTATTGCTCCTTTCTTTGCTAACAATAAAATCAATTTAAGTCTCTGCATCTTCACTCCCCTTTGATAGTTTATCCGCTATTCTTAAAGGCTTTGGGTAGCCTTTCTCATTTAACTCTTCAATAATCTTTTTTGCTGATTCTAAATCTATAAGGTTTCCTACACTTATGTAAGCTTTTCCAACCTTTACTAAGCTGTTTGGGGGGTAAGCTTTCAGGGGCTTCTTTGCAACTCCTATGGTAGGCTTTTGAATTAAAATTCCAATATGGCAAGCTAAGCCAAATCCCCTTGGATGGGCTTTTCCATGCCCCTCAACCAGCAGCACATCAAAGTCTTCTCCTTTGAGAGCAATCAATATTGGTTTTGTTTCCCTTAAAAAGAAAAAGGTGGGGATGTATGGAAAAGTCACTTCGGTTTTGACAATTTTAGTTTTTATAATCTCGCACTTAGGAAAAGAACAAAGGACAAAAGCTGCTTTTGCTACATTTCTCCTATATGACACGTCAACAGCACCCACGGTTTTAACTTTCTCAATATTCAAAGGTTTCTCAACTATTCTCTCGCTTAACTTTTTTTGAACCTCAGCTATCTTTTTTAAGTTTTGGTTAACCACGTTCTAAGACCCCTTTTAGCTTTTCTTCTAAATCTTTGCTGAGCTTTGCTCTCGTTAAGTCTTCTAAAGTTCTCTCAAGAATACCTCTTGCTGCATCTTGTTTTTGTCTAATATTTACCAATCCTTTCGGATATTCAAGGGTCATTAGCTCTTCATAGATATGTTCCATGAATTTGTAAGTTTTCTTTGCTTCTTCAATCTCACCTTCCATTAAAAGCAACAAGAAGTGTCTCCTTAATTCTCCAATAAAGTCTCCAATTCCCAAAGCATAGTGTGTCTCTGGAACATCCAATTCTTGAGGAGAAGGGAATTCACTATTTGTCAAATAACAGTAGAAAAGGGTAGCCTCAACAAATTCTTGATGAGCACTTTGAACGTAACCAGTAAAGTATAAATCTTGATGGTCTTTTAGCAATTCCTTAAGGGATTTCACTTTTTCTTCAGCTTTACTAATCCTACTTCTTGCTAACTTAAAATCTCCTCTATGGAGAGCTTTTATTGCATCGCCACTCAACCTTACAATCTCTCTTGTCATACTTAGAGCTTTTTCTCTCAGGGCATCTTTTTCATCTAAAATCTCTCTAATTTCTTCAATTATTTTGTTAATCTCCATGAGTTTCACCAAGACAAGTTAAGATTTTAGGTACTTAATGCTTTCTAGAATGTTCTTTGTGGGCTTGGCTTATCCAACCGTGATCATTGAGAGCCTTTATCGGCTCTATCCCACGGTCCCGGTTAGCCAAGCCCTGTCCGCCCAGCCTGTCTCCCGAGTTCATCTTTCACTCGGAAGGGCGAGGCTGGGCAGATCAATTAAGATTAGTTAATTTGGGAATTTAATTTTTATTCTCAGTGCATAACTGTAGGTTATATTTTATCCAACAATTCATGCCGAAAAATATATAAATACAATCTCAGAGCTATGTACAAGAAAGTTCACAAGGTGATGATCATGAAGGATAGGAATATAGTTGTTGAAGAGCTCTATAAGACCCCGGTAGAGATGCAAAAGGTTGAGTTAGTTGAAAGAAAGGGAATTGGACATCCAGACAGCATTGCAGATGGAATAGCTGAAGCAGTGAGCAGAGCATTAAGCAGGGAGTACATCAAGAGATATGGGATTATTTTGCACCACAACACTGATCAAGTTGAGGTTGTTGGAGGTAGAGCTTATCCAAGGTTTGGTGGTGGAGAAGTAATAAGACCAATCTACATATTGTTGTCAGGTAGGGCAGTTGAGTTCATTGATAGAGAAATGTTCCCAGTTCATGAAGTTGCAATAAAAGCAGCAAAGGACTATCTAAGGAAGGCTGTTAGTCATTTAGACGTTGACAACCATATAATTATTGATTCAAGAATTGGACAGGGAAGCGTTGACTTGGTTAGTGTTTTCAATAAAGCCAAGGAAACACCAATCCCATTAGCCAATGATACATCATTTGGTGTTGGCTTTGCTCCACTTAGTGAGACTGAAAGGATTGTCCTACAAACTGAAAAGCTGCTAAACTCAAAAGAGTTCAAAAAGAAGATGCCAGCAGTTGGTGAGGACATTAAAGTTATGGGATTGAGAAAAGGAGATGAAATTGATCTTACAATCGCAGCTGCTATAGTTGATAGCGAAGTTCAAGATCCAAAAGAGTATATGGAAGTTAAGCAAGGAATATATGAGGAAGTTAAGGAATTAGCTGAGAGCATTACACAAAGAAAGGTTAACATCTACGTTAATACCGCTGATGATCCAAATAAGGACATTTATTACATAACCGTTACGGGAACTTCGGCAGAGGCTGGAGATGATGGAAGCGTTGGAAGGGGTAATAGGGTTAATGGCTTAATTACACCAAATAGATTCATGAGTATGGAAGCTGCGGCAGGAAAGAACCCAGTTAGTCACGTGGGTAAGATCTACAACTTGTTAGCAAACCTAATTGCCAATGACATAGTGAAGCAAATCGATGGTGTTGAAGAAGTTTACGTTAGGATATTAAGCCAAATTGGAAAGCCAATCGATGAGCCACTGGTTGCAAGTATTCAAATCCTTCCAAAGAAAGGCTACAGTGTTGGGCAATTTGAAAAAGGTGCTCAAGAAATAGCTGATGAATGGCTAGCCAACATAACAAAAATACAAAAAATGATTTTGGAAGATAAGCTAAATGTGTTTTGAAGTTACCCCTTTGCTTTTCTTATTTTCTCTTGCATTAGTATTCTAAGAAGTCTTGCTTCCTCAACGAGGATTTTCTCTTTTTGTCTCTTAATAATCTCCAATTTCTTTTCAAGAACTCTCAAATTCTCCATGGTACCACCAGAAGATATAAATTACTCCACAATATATAAGACTTTCGCTTAATGCTAAATGTACTTTCGGCGATTATCGAAATAAAAACCATAGTTTTAAAAACTAGATATAATTAAAATGTTTTAGGTGTATCAAATGTTAATCGCTATTACTGGTACCCCCGGAGTGGGGAAAAGCACGGTTGCTAAAATTTTGGCTGAAAAACTTGGATACGAGTATATAGACTTGAAGGAATTTGCGTTAGAGCACAACATTGGAGAAGAAAAAGAGGGAGAGCTTGAGCTGGATGTTGATGAGCTTTCCTACTGGGTTGAAAAAGAGTTAAAGAACAAAAATGCCGTTATTGACGGGCATTTAAGTCATCTTTTACCAGTAGATCAGGTTGTGGTTATTAGAACTCACCCTAAAATAATAGGGGAACGTTTAAGTGAAAGAGGTTATCCAAAGAAGAAGATAAGCGAAAATGTTGAAGCAGAATTAGTTGATGTTTGCTTGGTGGAAGCTATCGATAAGCACGAGAATGTGATTGAAGTTGATGCAACTAATAAGTCCCCTGAAGAAGTTGCAAGTGAAATTTTAGAGCTTTTAAATAAAGGAATTAAACGTAAAATTGGAATTGTTGATTGGACTGAAGTTTACGACGAGATTATTCCCTATCTGGATTTGGGAGGTGAGGAGTAATGGGATTGGGTCTTTGGATTAGGACCGGAGTTTTAATGGCATTTCTTACTGGTTTGTTAATGGCTATTGGATATGTGCTAGGTGGAGGTAGCGAAAGTGCACTACTCTTTGCTTTCATGTTTGCAATGGTTATGAACTTCTTCTCATATTGGTATAGTGATAAAATAGTGTTAACATGGTACAGAGCAAGGATTATTGAGAGAGATGAATTTCCAGAGCTTTATTTGATCGTTGAGAGTTTGGCAAGGGAAGCTGGAATCCCAACACCAAGAATAGCAATAGTTCCAACTGAGGTTCCAAATGCATTTGCAACTGGAAGAAGCCCCAAGCATGCTGTGGTTGCAGTCACCCAAGGACTTTTGAGAATTTTAAATAGGGATGAGCTTGAAGGGGTCATAGCTCACGAATTGAGCCACATAAGGAACAGGGATACTTTAATTCAAACTTTAGCCGCTGTACTGGCTGGTGCAATAATAATGCTCGCCAGATGGGCTGGCTGGATAGCATGGTTTGGAGGTTTTGGAGGAAGGGATAGGGATAGAGGTTCAAACGTATTGGGAGCTTTAGTAATTGCAATCTTGGCTCCAATTGCAGCAATATTGATTCAAACTGCGATAAGCCGTTCAAGGGAATATTTAGCAGACGAAACAGGGGCAAAGATTAGTGGAAAGCCATGGGCTTTGGCAAGTGCCTTAGAGAAAATCGAGTATTACGTTTCAAGAAGACCTCTAAAGGAAGGAAACCCAGCTACAGCACACATGTTTATCATAAACCCCTTTAGAGGAGTTAGCTTTTCAGAGTTGTTCTCAACTCATCCACCAACTCAAAAAAGAATTGAAAGGTTGAGAAAGATAGCTGAACAGATGGGTATGTACTTCTGATTTTCATTTTATTTTTAATTCAGCACTCAAGATCTTCATCATGGCTAGGCTCAGGTTTGCCGAGTTCATCATTTGGTCTTTAATACTCTATTTTTCTTGCGGGTTATAAAGGGGTTATTACGATGATTATCGAAACGTTAAGCTTTTAAACTTAATTAGTTCATTTGCTTTGATATCCATGAACTTGGGAATAATATTGGGATTGATAGCAGCTATCAGTTGGGGAGTATCTGCAATATTGATAAAGCTTAGTGTCAAAGATAAAGGAGCCGTAACTGCTAATTTGATTAGGCTTTATATCGTCGCTTTTCTCTATTCAGTGATCTTTTTCATTAACAATAATTTCAATGAAATTTTTGCTCTCTCTAAGACTCAACTTTTTGTAGCTTTTATCTCAGCCCAGCTTGGCTTTGTTATTGGAGATTACTTTTACTTTAATGCCCTAAAGATAGCTGGAGTCTCGAGAACAGTTCCTGCAACTTCGTCTTATCCTCTTTGGGCAATTCTATGGGCATTCTTATTTTTAGGGAGGGGCATTAATCTAAAGGTAGTTTTTGGAGCTTTATTGATTTTCTCTGCAATTGTGTTAGTGAGGAAGACCGAAGAGGAAGAACATATAAGTCTTAGAGGTATTATCTATGCTATCTTAGCCCCAATAAGCTGGAGCTTAGCCATAACAACTTTAGATTGGCTATCTTCACAAATTTCTCCTTTTACATTAGCTGGATTGAGAATGATCCTAGCTTCAATTGGAGTTAGTCTTCTCTTGCCAAGTATTTTAGACGAAATAAAAAGGGTTACAAAGTTTGAATTTATTGCAATAGGTTTAGCTGGAATTTTTGGGCTTTTAATTGGACAATATGCCTTTGTTAAAGCAATTAATTTAGCTGGCTCTCAAATTGTTACTCCCGTAACTGCTGTAAATCCGGTAATTTCATCAACTTTGGCTATTTTAGTTTTAAAGGAACCTCCAAATAGAAAGATCATCATGAGTTTGGCTTTAGCGGTAATTGGTATTCTAATTATAAGCTCTGCCTAAAGTTTAAAAATTGTACAGGTTTAGTATAAACTGCCGACAGCGAGGGGACAAACCCCTCGCATGGCTCGGTCGAACCCGCCTCCTCGAAAAATTCGGGCTTTAATGAGAGGAGCGTGCTCACGCCGAGCCTACAGGGCTTGCTTGCATCCACCCGTGGGAATAATGACCACGGGTCTCTGTGGCAAGCCCACATTCTCATAAATTTGCTTTCAAGAAGTTTGATCAAAGTTTTTAAACTTTTAAGTCGTAATTAATAACTGGTGGTTATTATGGTTATACTTCCCAGACCAATAGATCCCAGAGAAATTAAAAGGATTCGAAAAGAGCTTGGAATTACTCAAGAAGAGCTTGCAAGAAAAGCTGGGGTAACTCAAGCTTATATCGCTAAATTGGAAAATGGAAAAGTTGATCCGAGACTTTCAACGTTTAACAAAATTTTAGAGGCATTAATAGAGTGCAAAAAAGCAAAGTTGGCAGCAAAGAAGATAATGTCTTCTCCAATAATTGCGGTTAAGCCTTATGAGAGCGTTGAAAAGGTAATTAAGCTCATGAATGAAAACAACATATCCCAAGTGCCAGTTATAGCTGGGAACAAAATAGTTGGTAGCATTACGGAAAAAACTCTTGTAAGGAAGAGCATGGAATATGAGGATATTTATGAGAAGAAGGCTATGGAAGTTATGGACGAACCTTTTCCAATAGTTAGTGAGGATGAAGACATTGAAGTTGTGAAGTATCTTTTAGAAGAACATCCTGCAGTAATTGTACAGGATAAAGAAGGTAAGCCAGTTGGGATAATAACTCGCTCAGATCTGTTTAAACTTAAATAATCCCTTCAGCATAGAGCTTATGATAGGCTTTTAGAAGTGCGTCTCTAACTCTTTTTACGCCATACCTCTTTACTGCACTTTTAAGACCTTCCTCAAGAACTTTCTCAATGATTAGGTCAATGTCTGGGGAAATTTTGAGGTTATTTTTTATGTAAAGCTCTGCAATTTCTTGAGGCTCTTTGTAATTTAATCCCTTCAGCCACTTAAGGGGTATTCCTTCATCAAATGGCTTTATGATTTCAAACTCAATTATGCTAACTTCATCGTCTGGATAAAGCTCTCCATAGATTTTATTTAAAGCTCGCATGAGGTCTTTTAAATCTTTAAATCCATCTTTTTTTGCGTCTTCAATCGTCAATTCCCTAACTTTCTTTTTTCGCAAGCTCTTTATTCTTGCCTTTGCTATTGCAGTATCACTGGGTGTTATAACGATATAAACTTCGCTGTTCGGCTTTGCTTGATAGTCACCGTATCGGATTGTGGTAACCTTCTTTCCCTTCAATATTCTCTCTTTGTATGCATTATCTATTAGCATGAACTTTCTTATTTGAATGGGCACTATTCAACACCTCTATAATCTCTGGAAGCTCAAGTATGTCTTTGATCTCATAATCAGCATACTTCCGATATTCAAGCTCTCTATTGGCATATTTCCCATATCTAAACCATACCGTATGCATTCCAACTCTTTTAGCCCCGTAGATATCTGAGTAGAGCCTATCACCCACCATAATCGTCTCTTCTGCATTCACTTTAAAAATTTTCAATGCCTTTTGATATATTTTTGGATGGGGTTTTTTAACGCCCTCAAAGTCCGATATAACTACGTGCTCAAAGAAGTCATCTAAATCCAATCTTAAGATCTTTTCCCATTGTTTTATTGGATTGCCATCAGTTATTATACCCAATCTAAGACCCATTTCCTTTAATTTTAACAGAGCTTTTCTGACATGTCTTATTTCTTTAAGATGAGCAAACTTTGTGTTGTGATAAGCTATAACTCCAGCAGCAACAAGCTTTGGGTTGTATTTTAAATCCAAACGTCTTAGGAGGTAATCAAAATGGTGAGGAAAGTTGCTTCCATATTCGCTTATAAGTTCCAAAAGCTCGTTATAAGCTGTATCAAAATCAACAGGTAAGCCATGTCTGATCATATTCTCTATGGCATTTTTCCTCGCCATCTCAGCTAATTTTGTTGTATCAACCAGAGTATCATCCAAGTCAAAAAATACTACTTTAATCATTTAACTCACCTTTCTGAATTTTAAGCTAAGTCTTATTTAACCTTTCCCAATGTCCAAATAAAACCTGCTCTTTTGCTTCTTTATCATCTGCAATTGCTGGAAGTATTCATCTTCTTTTATCAATTCATTGGTTAAATCCTCCAGTCTCCACATTAGAGAGGTAGGAGTGGTTGTCGCAAAGATAACTCTGCCCACTTTAAGAGCTTTGACTTTAGTTATGACGTCTTTAACTTCATGATTTTCCAAATTATGCATAATTAAGAACTTCCTCCAGTGCCAGTTCCCACTTTCCTCGAGCTTTTCAGCTTTATCAACTATTTCTTGTAAGACCCAATCTCTGCAGTATTCTGGGATTTCATAAATTTTGTATCCACTTAGTGCCTCTTTAATAAGTCCAACTTCATTTTCCCCAAATCCTATCAGAAATATCACTTTCTCAACTCCTTAACTTTTTTCAAAAGCTCTTCCATAATCTCTCCAGCTTTTCCTCTCAAAAAAACATCGGCAATTGGAGTTATCCCTCCTTCATTGACATTTACCTCTATTATATATCCTCCATGCTCTTTAGTTATATAGGGAATATATGCGGCTGGATACACTTGTCCACTTGTCCCAATAACCAAACAAACGTCTGATCTTCTTGCTAAATTAAATGCCTCACTAAGCTCTTTCTCAGGCAAAGATTCTCCAAACCAAACCACATCTGGTCTCAATAAGTTAGAACACTTGGGGCATTTTGGCAGTTCTTTTTCAGCTAAGAATCTTTCTACTCTTCCACTTTCTTTTAAATTTTCAATGTAATCGCAATAACTGCATTTAACTCTATAGATGTTGCCGTGCAGTTCAATAATTCTCTTATTTCCAGCTTCTCTATGCAGATCATCAATATTTTGTGTTATAACGGCTTTTAAAATTCCCATATCTTCAAGTTCTGCTAGGGTTAAATGAGCCTTATTTGGTTTAGCGTCTTTCATTTTACGCATTCTCATCTTGTAAAATTCCCAGACTAACTTGGGATTCCTTCTAAAGGCTTCTGGAGTTGCTACTTCTTCAATTCTATACTTTTCCCAAAGTCCTCCAGAACCTCTAAAAGTAGGTACTCCACTTTCAGCACTTATCCCAGCACCTGTGAAAGCGATTAAAAATTTAGCTTTCGCTATTAACTTTGCAGCTTCTTCAATCATGCTCTATCCCTAATTTATTTCGTAACATTGGCTTTAAAATTTTAACATACTACTACCTTTTTAGCATTAAAGCCTAAGCAAGATTTAAATTATATGAGTGTAAAACATTTCATTGCATAAGTGTTTGAGGTGGGACTATGAGCTACAAAGAGCATAAAGATAAGATTTTGGGATTTATCGAAGAGCATGAGAAATGGAGGTCTTCAACAATTAACTTGATTGCAAGCGAAAATATAACCTCCCCAAGTGTCAATAGGGCTGTTGTAAGTGGTTTTATGCACAAATACGCTGAGGGTTGGCCAAAGCAACGCTATTATCAAGGTTGTAAATACATTGATGAGGTTGAGCTTATTGGTATTGAGCTGTTCTGTACACTCTTTAAGAGTGATTTTGCTGACCTAAGACCGATATCAGGTACAAATGCCAATCAAGCAGCATTCTTTGGATTAACACAACCAGGAGACACAATTATAGCCTTGCACACTTCTCATGGCGGTCACATTAGTTATATGCCCTTTGGTAGTGCTGGAATGCATGCCCTAAAGACTGAGTTCTGGCCCTTTGACTTCGATGAATTTAACATTGATGTTGACAAAGCGGCGCAATTGATTAGAGAAAAGAAGCCAAAGTTAGTGCTTTTTGGAGGATCCCTATTCCCATTCCCACACCCAGTTAAAGAGCTTAGCGAAGTTGCTAAGGAAGTTGGAGCTTACGTTATGTACGATGCCGCGCACGTCTTAGGTTTAATAGCTGGTGGACAATTCCAAGATCCACTTAGAGAAGGAGCCGACATTATAACCTCTTCAACCCACAAGACATTCCCGGGACCACAAGGTGGTGTAATACTCTACAAGAACTTTGGTGAGGATGTTGCAAAGCTCCAATGGGCTATATTCCCAGGTGTGCTAAGCAATCACCACTTGCACCATATGGCTGGAAAAGCAGTTACAGCTGCTGAGATGCTTGAATATGGTAAAGAATATGCTGCACAAATCGTGAAGAACGCAAAAGCTTTAGCCGAAGCTATGGCAGAGGAGGGCTTCAAGGTCATTGGTGAAGATAAAGGCTATACTAAGAGCCACCAAGTTATAGTTGATGTCAGCGATCTACACGAAGCCGCTGGTGGATGGGCTGCCCCACTATTGGAGCAAGCTGGAATAATCTTGAACAAGAACCTCTTACCATGGGATCCACTTGAAAAGGTCAACACTCCAAGCGGTTTGAGAATTGGTGTTCAAGAGATGACAAGAGTTGGAATGATGGAAGACGACATGAAGGAGATTGCACACTTCTTCAAGAGAGTGCTAATTGACAGAGAAGATCCAAAGAAAGTTGAAAAGGATGTGTTTGAATTTAGAAGGCAATTCCAAAAGGTCTATTACTCCTTCGATTATGGCTTGCCAATGAAGGAGTGATTTCTTTTTCATTTCAATTCTTTTTGAAGCTTTGGAAATCATTAAATATCTCAAAGCGTAACTTATTTTGGTGAGGATATGAAAAAGTTCTTAGCATTAACTGGATTTTTAGCACTCATTGTGATTGCTGCATTTTATGTCATAACTTCTCATAATAGAGGGATTATAGAAGTTAGCCGCTGTAAAGATGTTATTCCTGAAACTCTTCCATCTTTAAAGCCTTCAAATGAAGTTTTCTGCTGTCCCGGTCCTATTGGATATGTTATAAGTGCGGGATATAAATTGCCTGGCGAAGCAATAGAGTTTCGAACCCAAAATGAGCCTCCTCAGAACTTTACCGGGACAATAGTTTTCACTGTGTACAAGGATTCAAAGCTTCTCTATGCTAAGGAAGGTATGAATGTTATGTGGAAGCTTCCAAAGGAGAGAGATGTAACGTACAAGCTCGTTGTTTATGCCCTTAATGATAGCTGTGGTGTAGTGGATGTTCTAATGTCAGAGATCATTGTTCCAGAGCAGGGAGTCATGGCAAAAATGAGCCTTGATAAAGAAGTCTATAAAATTGGAGAAGAGGCTGTGCTGACCATAGAGAACACCGGAAGAACACCTCTATTTTTTGGCGTTGATTATGTTCTTTACAAATGGGATGGAAAAAGATGGGTCAAAGTAGACATTCCATACACATTCATTGACATAGGATACTTTCTTCAACCGGGAAAAACTTGGAATCAGACGATTCCCCTCAACTATCTTGAACCGGGGCATTATAAAATTGCTAAAAAAGTTTCTGCAGAGGGAACGAGAATAAAACTAACGCTTAGAGCAGAGTTTGATGTGATTGAAGAGTAATAAAAAACAGAGATCAAGAGGGTATGGTTATCTGTATCTTGGTTCCATTGATCTCTATCTTAAAGTTCTTGCCAAGCATTGGTGCCCCATAAATTATGATCTCCTTCGGCTCTCCTGGAAATGTTAACTCAACCTCTAAAGGATTTCCCGTGTAAAAGCCTTTCATTTCTGTCTTTTTTCCTTGCCAAGTAGTCCCTTTAATCGTGAACGGGAAGGCAAAGCCATTCTTGTCAACCAAAGTGAATCTTAAGGTGTAATTGCCATCTCTTTTAATTAACTGGGCATTTTCAATCGTTATGTTCGGCAGGGCTTTCTTAGTTGTCCAGGTCTGCCAAATTAGGAGAATATTTGGATTATTTGACTTTTTAGCTAAAATTCTTGCAAACTCATCAAAGTCCGCTTCTCTGTATAGGTATTTTTCTGAGAATTCTCTAAATGTTTCCTTATATGCTTGTTCTCCAGCTTGGGAATATAGAAGAAAAGTTGTTAAGTACGCCTTGTAAATGGTTGTTGCTATATCTATGACATTTCCAGAATATCTGTACTTATATAGTTCAATCACTGGATGATCAGTTTCTGGAAATTCTTTTAAAGAGGTTTCGTACATTCTCTTTTGATACTCAAGATACTCCGAGAACTTTTTAAAATAGCTGGCTGGAATTGATGCCCAGATACTATCAATTCCTCCTATCCAGAGGTCTTTCGGCTCCACCTCTATTCTCTCATAAAAAATGGAGTATATCCTCCATAGGATGTTATACAGCGATAGGGATTTATGATAATTCAAAGCAAGTACATTGCTTGAAGAGAGTACCAACCATAAATTGCCAAGCTCAGCGCTGTAAACTATATTGATTTCTTTGGGATAGACAAAATATTCTTTTGATGCCTTCACAGCTTCAAGGACATCTTTGAATGTTCTGGCTGGTGTCTTAATTGCAGGAGTATAGTAGAAATTAACTTTTGTTTCGTTCACGTAGCCAGTAAGTTTCTTTAGATTTCCAGTTATCACAAGAATATCTTTTGTTGGAAACTCTGAGGCTATTACGGGCTTTTGACTTTCCACATTAATTTCTCCATTTTGTATTAGCTTGTTGATTGGAAGGAAGGGTGTTAGCCAAAAGTTAAACAGGAGTGTAAAGTTAGAATCTACAACCTTAGTCCTATATGTGCGTGAAAAATTCTTATCTGTTGTCATTGGCTGAATGCTGAAATTTCCAATATATTTGAAGGAGTAGCTATCTTTTCTCTCAAACGGAATCACTGTATTGAAATTTTGGAAATATTCGACATTCATATTCTCCACATTAAGCCATGGCATTTTGTAAAAGATCGGGAAGTAATCTATAGAATAATCGATTTTAAGGGTAGATTCGGCTGAGTAAAATCTTTCATTCTCATTTAGTCTCAGGCTTATGTCAATTTTATTTATTCTTCCAATTCCAGTCATTATTCCTCCATTCCAGAACCAATTCACAAATTTTTGATATTCTCTTTCTACATTTGGAAGTTTTAGAATCTCTTGGGAGGGCTTATCGCTCTGCAAGAGCTTGAAAACTTCTTGAACTCCATACTTGGAAACTAGAAACGTCACCAGATCTTTCATGTTATCCCAGTATTCTTTAACCTCGTTTTGATCTTGGCTATCTATCAATTTAATGAGCTCATTAAGCGAAACATTCTTTTGAGGGACAGTTCTAAAATAAGCGTACGAAATTGTGGGGAATGCAAATGTTAAACCATTAACCTTTCCTGTCAGATATGATATCAAAGCACTTTCAACATTATATGGATAGATTTCTTGGCTGTTTTTGTCTAGAAAAGTAAATATCCTGTTTTTTTCGATGTACCAAGGCAGATTCGTTGAATACTCAAGTTTCAACTCTTCCTCACTTGAATAAATGTAAAGCTCCACTTTTTTAGGGTCTTTTCCAAATGCCTTTGCATAGCTTTCGTAGGTGTAATCTATTCCTGTGAGGAGAAATCTAATTTTTGCCATGAAAGTTTCGAGATTAGCGACATCTGGGGGATAGTAAATTGTGAAGTATTTCGTTTCATTCTTCAGCCAATGAGAGTAAGCTTCTTCATCTTCGCTTGGACTCTCGGTTGGGGTTATTGAAGCAGAGGAGGTCATGGTTTGATTTTTTCCTATACAGAATGTTGAAAAAACGACTAAGGTTATCATAAAAATTACTTTAAGATGTTTCTTCAATATAACATCACCAAATGTATTAAATATTAGCGAAATTTAAGTTTTATCATAGTGATGGCAAAAGTTTTTATTCTAATTTGAGCTTAACCTCACCTTAGGCTACAAATTTTTGAAGGTGAGAGTGATGAAATTTTGTCCAAAGTGTGGGAGCATAATGATCCCAGATAAGAAGAAAGGGGTTCTAGTTTGTAGAAGATGTGGCTATGAAGAACCTCTAGAAGAAGAGACAGCTAAACGCTATCAATTAAAGAAGGAAGTTAAGCATTCACCAAAGGAAGACTTAGTGGTTATTGAGCAAGATGTTGCAACATTGCCAAAAGTAAAGATCACTTGTCCAAAGTGTGGAAATGGTGAAGCGTATTGGTGGGAATTGCAGACAAGGGCAGGAGATGAACCTTCAACTATATTCTACAAATGTACTAAATGCGGATATGTTTGGAGAAGTTACGAGTAAGGTGTGGATAAATGGACAAAATGCGGATTGAAGTTTTAAAGCGTTTGGCTGAAAAAGCATTAAAGGAGTTGGATGAAGCTTATAAAAGAGTGCCCGAAGTAGATAATGGAAAGGCTTATTTATTTAGAGGTAAAGAAAGGGTTAGATTAATACTCAACATTCTCAATGATATGGAGGTGTAAAAAATGCCGTTTGAAATAGTTTTTGATGGAGCAAAGGATTTTGCCGATTTGATAGCAACCGCAAGCAACTTAATTGATGAAGCTGCATTTAAAGTGACTGAAGATGGTATTTCAATGCGTGCAATGGATCCAAGTAGAGTTGTTTTGATTGATTTGAACTTACCTACAAGCATATTCTCAAAGTATGATGTTGAGAGTGAAGAGACAATTGGCGTTAACATGGATCACTTTAAGAAGATTTTAAAGAGATCTAAGAGTAAGGACACTTTAGTTTTAAGAAAGGGAGAAGAGAATTTCTTAGATATAATTCTGCAGGGAACTGCAACTAGGAAATTTAGACTTCCCCTAATTGATGTTGAAGAGCTCGAGCTTGAGCTTCCAGAGTTACCCTTTACAGCAAAAGCTGTTGTCTTGGGAGAAGTGTTAAAGGAAGCAGTTAAAGACGCTTCTCTTGTTAGTGACAGCTTAAAGTTTATTGCAACTCCAAACGAGCTTATGTTAAAAGCTGAAGGTGAGACCCAAGAAGTTGAAATAAAATTAACTCTAGAAGATGAAGGTTTGCTTGATTTAGAAGTTCAGGAGGAAACAAAGAGCGCTTACGGAATTAGCTATTTAGCAGACATGGTTAAGGGAATTGGTAAAGCTGACGAAGTCATAGTGCAATTTGGTAACGAGATGCCTCTTCAGATGGATTATCCAATTAGAGATGAGGGAAGGTTAACATTCCTCTTAGCTCCAAGAGTTGAGGAGTGATTTTTTATTTCTTTCTTTTAGGTGATTTCCTTGGACATAGTAAAACTTAGAGAACTACTTGAGAGGGAACTGTCTTCAAATGAGCTAACCCCATTAGATGATGAATTTTATAAGGAATTTGACAGCTTAGTCAAAGCTCTAAAGCTTAGGGTTGAGTCTTCAAGGGAGAGAGGGGAGACTGTAGAAGAGAATCTTTATTTAGCAGAACTTGAGGTTGTTGAACGCTTAATGAAGGAGATAATTAAGATAAGGTTACATAAGTTAGTGGATTTAGCCTTTGAGGGGAAGTTACAGAATTTAGTAGGTGAAGAAAAGAAGATATTTGGTTTGCTCCTTGCTTTCATAAATCGCGAACCTTTTGAAATTCCAGAGAGAGTTGTAGAGGAGAAAATAGAAGAGGTTAAGGAGGTTGTGGAAACAAAGATTCCAACGAGAGAAGCGTATCTAATTGAAATCGACATTCCAAAAATTTTAGATGAAAAGTTAAATGAATATGGACCATTTAAAGCCGGTGATCTAGTTACACTTCCTAGATCTTTAGCAAAAATTTTAATTGAAAGAGGGGTTGCAAAGAGAGTTAGAATTTCATGACATTTGTTTTTGACTTTTCTACTGTTATATTAGTTAAGGACTTGATTAGAGTGTCCTTAAATTTGTAGGATTCTTTAATAATTAGTTCATAAATCGAACAGAAACTTTTTATATTTCGAACATACTTAGTTCATAATGAAAACAAACTTGAGGTGGAAGATATGGTAGTGATAGGTGAAAGGTTTCCAGAGGTTGAGGTGACAACGACCCATGGAAAAATTAAATTGCCTGACTATTTTGTAGAAAAGGGAAAATGGTTTGTTCTATTTAGTCATCCAGCAGACTTTACACCTGTTTGTACAACCGAATTTTATGCTTTCCAGAGAAGATACGATAAATTTAAAGAACTCAATACTGAATTGATTGGTTTAAGCTTAGATCAAGTGTTCAGCCATCTTAAGTGGCTTGATTGGATTAAAGGAAATCTTGGGATTACTATTGAATATCCCGTAATTGCAGATGTTTTGGGAAAGCTATCAGAAAAATTGGGCATGTTGACATTAGATAAGACACACACAGTTAGGGCTGTATTTATTGTTGATGATAAAGGAATAATTAGAGCAATTTTCTATTATCCTCCAGAGGCTGGTAGGAATATAGATGAAATCCTTAGGACAATAAAGGCATTGCAGACAAGTGACAAATATGGAGTTGCAATTCCAGCAAATTGGCCAAACAATGAGCTAATTGGGGACAAAGTTATTGTTCCACCAGCAAGTTCACTTAAAAAGAAGAAGGAAATAGAAGAAGCGAAGAATAAAGGAGAAGTTGAAGCTTTTGATTGGTGGTTTTCATTTAAGAAAATCAAATGATATCTTTTTTCTATTTTTACAATGTTTTATTGCCTAATTCTCCTAGGTTTATAAAATAAAACTATATAAACCAAGTTAGTAAACCTTATTATAAAGAAATTCGAATTTTATAATTGGAGGATTGAACTATGACTAAGCTGAAAGATGAGGTTTCTATTGTTTTGGGGGGAGCGGCTGGACAAGGAATTCAAACTGTTGAGGAGATTTTGACAAGAACCCTAAAACTTTCTGGATTTAACGTTTATGCAACAAAGGAATATATGTCAAGGGTTCGTGGTGGGGTAAACACTACGGAAATTAGGGTTTCTTCTAAGAGGGTTAGAGCTTTTGTGAGTAGAATTGATATTTTAATACCTTTTAAGAAAGGGGTTTTGGAATGGGTAAGCAACAGGCTCTCCAAGGAAACAATAGTAATTGGTGAAAAAGTAAACATAGAAGAGGAATTTCTGGATAAAGTGAATCTCATTAAAGTACCATTTACTCAAATAGCAAAGGAAGTTGGTGGTGTGCTTTATCTTAATACGATAGCAGCAGGAGTTGTTGCGGGAATACTCAATGCTGATATGGAGGTTTTAAGGAGATACCTTAAAGAAAGATTTTCAGCTAAAGGAGAAAATATTGTACAAAGGAATATTGAAGCTGCAATAAAGGGATATGAACTTGGAAGAGGATTATGCAAAGAGGGGAGAATAAGTGTAGAGATTCTGAAGAACGAAGAGGTAAAGAATGAAATTCTATTAAGTGGAACTGAAGCCGTTGCTTTGGGCGCTGTAGCTGGAGGCATGAATTTCTTGGCTTTTTACCCAATGTCGCCTTCTACTGGTGTCGCAGTTTTTGCTGCACAGCATGCAGATGAGTTTGAAATTGTAGTGGAACAGGTAGAAGATGAAATATCTGCTGCAAATATGGTAATTGGGGCATGGTTTGCTGGGGCAAGAGGAATGGTAACTACTTCTGGAGGAGGCTTTGCATTAATGAGTGAAGCTTTGAGCTTAGCTGGAATGGCTGAGAATCCGATTGTAATTCATCTTGCTCAAAGACCGGGTCCCGCAACAGGTTTACCGACAAGAACTATGCAGAGCGACCTGTTTTTAGCTTTACATGCCGGACATGGTGAATTTCCCAGAATAATTTTCGCTCCTGGGACAATTGAAGATGCATTCTATCTAACCCAAAAGGCTTTTAACTTAGCTGACAAGTATCAAATTCCCGTAATAATCTTAACAGATGAATATTTGATGGATTCTTACTATAATCTTCCAGATATTAACTTGGAGAAAATAAGTTTCGAGGAATACATAATTAAGACAAAAGAAGATTATAAACGCTATAAACTAACAGAGAATGGTATTTCCCCAAGAGGGATACCTGGATATGGGGAAGGCATAATTGTCGCAAACGGTAACGAACATGATGAATATGGAGATATCACGGAAGATGAGGAGCTCAGCAAATTGATGCAGGAGAAAAGAAATAAAAAGTTAGAATTCATAAAAAGAGAGTCCATTCCTCCAGAACTTGTTGGAAGTGAAGAGTACAAGTATTTGATAATTGCTTGGGGATCTACATACTATGTTATTAAAGAAGCCCTTGAAAGGCTTAGAAGAAAGGACATTGCAATGCTTCATTTTAAGCAGGTGTATCCTTTAAGCGACAAAACAAAGGAATATTTGGAGAAAGCTAATGTAATAATCGATGTTGAGCTAAATGTTACAGCACAGTTTGCACAGCTCTTGAAGAGAGAATTTGGTGTTGATGTCCATTACAAGATTCTCAAATATAACGGCAGACCCTTCTCAGTTGAAGAAATTATGGAAAATCTTAAAGCTATTTTAGGGGAGGGAGTGTAATGCCACTTGATTATAGACTTTTTCAATCTGAAAGACCAGGTTCTCAAGATATAGCTTGGTGTCCTGGTTGTGGGAACTTTGGCATTAGGAATGTTCTTATGCATGCCCTAGCTGAACTAAACATAATTCCTCAAAAGGTTGTCATAATTAGTGGCATTGGGCAAGCCGCAAAGATGCCCCACTACATAAAGGTTCATGGATATCATACATTACACGGAAGATCAATCCCTATTGCCACTGCAGTAAAAGTGACGAATCCAGAGCTTACTGTTATTGCAGAAGGTGGAGATGGAGACATGTACGCAGAAGGTGGCAATCATTTACTCCATGGAATTAGGAGGAATCCAGATATTACGGTTTTAATTCACGACAATCAAATTTATGGTCTTACAAAAGGTCAGGCATCTCCAACTACTGTAATAGGAATGAAAACGCCTACTCAACCTTGGGGAGTTTTTGAAGAACCTATGAATCCAATAGCTCTAGCAATAGCCTTAGATGCTTCATTTGTTGCAAGAACATTTATAGGATTCATGAAGGAAACTAAGGAAATAATAAAACAGGCTATACAGCATAGAGGCTTTGCTATAGTTGATATATTCCAGCCATGTGTCTCATTTAACAAATTAAACACCTACGAATGGTATAGGGAACATACATATTTCATGAAAGATCACGATCCTTATGATAGAGAAGAAGCGCTTAAGAGGGCTTTGGAGAAGGATCCGTTGCCATTAGGAGTGTTCTACATTAATGAAAAGCCAACATTTGAAGAGCTAGTGGTGGCTTATAAAAAGGACAAGAGACCATTATGGCAAAGAAAGCCAAAATTAGACAAGATAAGGGAAATGCTTGAACTAAAGAGAAGGCTTTAAACGCAATCAGCTGAAGGAGTTGATGGGCGTGAAAGTCTTAATAATCGGAAATGGGATAGCTGGGGTTACCTTAGCTAAAGAACTCTCTAAGGACTTTGAAGTTATTATTGTTGAGAGAGAAACACTTCCATATTACAACAAGCCAATGCTTAGTCACTATATTGCTGGACTGGTTGATGAGAAAGCCCTTTTTCCATATTCAAGGGAGTGGTATCTCAAAAATAGCATAAATCTTAATCTTGGAGTTGAAGCTAAGATTATAGACAGGGCAAGAAAAAAGCTGGTAACTTCCAAAGGCGAATTCAATTATGATATTTTGGTTTTAGCCACTGGAGCAAGGGCAAGAGAGCCAGCGACTAAAGGAAAGGAACATCTAATGACACTTAGGACCTTTGAGGATGCTGAGAGAATAAAGAATATACTTGAAAATGAAGGTGAAGCTGTGATAATTGGTGGGGGTTTTATAGGTCTTGAGCTTGCAGGAAACCTTTCAAAAGTAGGTTATGAGGTTAAGCTAATTCATAGGAGAGATACTTTTTTAGGGCTTGATGGGGAGTTAAGTAACATTATAATGCAGAAACTGGAAGAGTTTGGTGTTAGATTCTATTTAAATACCAACCTTGTGAAAGCCGAGGAAAATGGAATTCAAACAGATAAAGGATATATTAAGGGAAAGCTTAAGATATGTGCGTTTGGTATAGTCCCAAATAGAGAACTTGCTGTAAGAAGCGGTATACATGCTGGAAGAGGGATTTTAATAGACGACCAATTTAGAACTTCTGCACAGAATATTTATGCAATAGGTGATTGTGCTGAGTATGGTGGTATTATATGTGGCACTGCTAAAGCATCTATGGAACATGCGCGAGTTTTAGCCAATATATTGAGGGGAAAAATGGATAGTTATGACTTTAAATTCAGATCAACTATCTTTAAATTTGCAGACCTACCAATAGCAATAATAGGAAATACTAAAGGAGAAGGAGTCTGGATAGGAGACAATGTTAAAGTGTTTGTCGATGAAAACTTTGTTGCTGGTGCGGTTATTTTTGAAGATCTTAGGATGGTAAGCAAATTAGAAAAACTGATCAAGGATAAGATCACTATTGACCAGCTTAGATAATTCTAACATTGATTTAAATACCAAACTTAAAAGTTTAGATATCGGAATTAATGGTTTATAAAATATAGTCCTAGATAGTGGAACAAAAATCTTTTAAACTCTGACATCGTATTATATGATGTAATTTCCCATTAGGTGATGGAAAATGGTTGTTCAAAGGAAAATGACGAAGAAGTTTTTGGAAGATGCGTATGCAGGAGAAAGTCAAGCCCACATGAGGTATCTAATTTTTGCGGATGTTGCTGAAAAGGAAGGATTTCCAAACATTGCAAAGCTTTTTAGAGCTATAGCTTTTGCTGAACTTGTTCATGCGAGAAATCACTATGAAGCTCTCGGAAACGTAAAAGACACTGTAGAAAACTTGCAAGTTGCCATTGATGGAGAGACATTTGAAGTTGAAGAAATGTATCCAGTGTACAACAACACGGCAAAGCTTCAAGGTGAAAATGAAGCTGTTAGGAGCACACATTATGCCTTAGAGGCTGAAAAGATACATGCTGAGCTTTACAAGAAAGCAAAGGAATTAGCAGAGCAAAAGAAAGATATGGAAGTCAAGAAAGTTTACATATGTCCCGTATGTGGGTATACCGTTATAGACGAAGCTCCAGAATATTGTCCTGTTTGCGGTGCTCCAAGAGAAAAGTTTGTAGTTTTTGAATGAGGTGATAGGAATGGCAAAGTGGAAGTGCATGGTCTGTGGATACATCTATGACGAGGAGATAGGCGATCCAGAAAACGAAGTTTCTCCAGGCACAAAGTTTGAAGAATTACCAGACAATTGGGTGTGTCCACTCTGTGGTGCCCCAAAAGATATGTTTGAAAAGATTGAAGATTAGGTGGTTTAGATGAAGAAGTTTGGAGAAATAATTTATACTCCCGAATCTGAGGAAGATGCCGCATTGGCAAAGAGAGAAACCCACACACCGAAAATCGAAGCACCAGATGTTGTAAAGTCTGGTGAAGCCTTTGAAGTAAAGGTTAGTGTAGGTCCACATCCAAACACCGTTGAACACTCAATTAGGTGGATTGAAGTCTATTTCTATGAAGAAGGAAGACCTTATAACCCAATACTCCTCTCAAGGGTTCACTTTGAACCTGGCTATGCAGAACCTAAGGTTGTCTTAACGCTTAAGCTCAAGAAGAGTGGAGTAATTCACGCTCTAGAATACTGTAATTTGCATGGGCTCTGGGAGAATAGAAAGGAAATTAAGGTTGAGTGATTTTTTTCTTTACCATATCTTTTTTAAACTTTTGAAGTTATATTGGTTAGGTGGTCTTATGAAAGTTTATGCAAGGGATAAAAAGTATCCACCCGAATATCAGGAAGTTTTAAAGGAGCTTGAAAATATAATTGATCCAATAAGCGGAGACAATATTTTAGATGCAAATCTTTTAGCTGGATTGGAAGTTAATGATGACACATTGAAGCTTTGGTTAGCCTTTGAAAGCAACACATGTGATGCTATAATTGGTGGAGTTGCTGTTTCAAATTCACGCATTATCGGAAATATTATGGAGCGCTTTGCATTAGTTAAATTTCCGAGGGTTTACATTTATGATCTTCACAATAATGTTTTGGCAAAATTTGAGATGAAGGGTGAAAAATGAAGCTGTTTTTAAGAGGTAAAAAGGAAGAAAAGCCTGAGCATAGGGAATTGCCTCCAGAGGTTAGAAGGGTTGCTGAGCTATTAAAGAAAGTTAAAGATCCAGAGACTGATTTAAATATAGTTGAGGAGGGGTTAGTTTACGGTCTAACAGTTGAAGGCAAAAAAGCTATGATATGGCTCAACTTTGCTCGTTCAACGCCAATATGTAAATTCTGTCAGCCAATAGCTATTACCATCCAGAAGAGGATAGTTAGAGATGTTATTTCAGTTCTTGAGAAAGAGGGATTTAATGAAGTTGAGATATATAATGAGATAGGGCTCCTGCTTGAAAAATGGGGAAAGGAATAATCCAGAAAACTTGCATTAGTTCTTTATATCTCCTCTATATCATCAAGCTCAACCTTTACTCCCGTCATCTCTTCAACTTCTTCAAACCCATCTTTAAGTTCACGAACTTGCTCTGGATCAAGCTCTAGAAGTAGAGCCATAAACTCGCCAACATGGGCTTTTTCTTCCCTTGCCACATCTAAAAAGACTTTCTTAATTCTCTCATCTTCTGTAAGTCTTGCCATTTGTTCATAAAGACTTATGGCATCGAGTTCAGCTATAATTGCCAATCTCAAGGCTTCCATAAGCTCTTCCTTAGAATAAGGTTTATCCCTATTGATCAGAGTAGGGTTTATTGCTAGCATAAAATCACCATTAAATGTTCAACTTTCGACCTAATAAAGTTTGCTAATCAAAAAATAAAACTTACTTTTAAAACCTTAGTCAACTTCTAAGCTAAAATCCTGATAATCCATCCAAATACCAGTTTTTGAAACAGAATCATACTGTGCTTTAAGCAAATTATAATGGGCTTCTTCAACTTTAGCTAATTCCCTGAAAATCCTCTTTACTTTTTCATCTTCCACATCTTCCGATGCTTTTTCATAAAATTCCCAAGTTAGCTTTTCTTGTTGCATTCCAATTTCTACTGCTTTTATTTCACTGATCTCACCTTCAAACTTTGGGGTGAGCTTTTCAACTATTTCTTTATTCATTTCCGGCTTTTTACCAAGTTCTGCAACCTTCTCTATTAGCTTTTTTTCAAATTCGTCCCAGTGACCTGCTTCTTCATTTGCCAAGAAGAGGAACATTTTCTTTGCTCTTTCATCTCTTGTCTTCTTTGCAGCTTCAATGTAAAACCTTAGCTCTGCTTTTTCCACCTCCAAGGCTGTTGCTAAAATTTTGAGTTCTTTCATATTATCACCAAATTAATCTTTGGTTTTAAGATAGAAATCCTTTTTGGAAGCAATGGATTTAAAGTGGAAGGATCAAATTTTAACGGTGTTGTCATGAGTCTTGATAGGTTCATTGGAATTAAACCAAAGAAAGATGAAGGGAAAATTGAAGTTCTAAAAAATCTCCTCAAAGACATTGGTATTGAAGGAGCACGCATTATAGAGGAAAAGGTTGACCAACAGTTTAAGGCATTAGAGTATCTGCATAAAAACTTACAAAATAATGAACTTTTCATAAAACTCGTAATTGCAAATGCTTTAGTCAGCTATCAGCTTTCATCAACTGGTGAAAATTGGTGGTGGGAGTTTTCAGAATATTTCTCAAAAAAGAGGAAAATCAGCATATATCAAGCTTACAAAGAATTTTTGCCGAGTTCAAAAACAAATAAAAGATTAGTTAATGTAAAGTTAAGTCGTCTGGAGAAGGTTAACTCCTTTCTGGAGGGCTTGACTTTAGATGAATTGAAAGCTTATTATCAAAACATGCTTAAATTGAACCTTGATCTTGCAAATATTTTGAATGCTGACAAACGTGCTAAAACAATAGTTTTTGCTGTAAAAATGTTTGGCTATGCTTCGAGGATAGTCTTTGATGATTTTATCCCATATCCAATGGAGATAGCCATTCCAAAGGATGTTAGGATTAGCAACTATACAAAACGCTTTACGAGTGAAGATCCAACGGGTTTTTGGAATATGATTGCAAGGGATGTTAAAATTCCTCCTCTTCACATAGATTCGATACTTTGGACTGCATTGGGAAGAGATGAGAGGATTAAGCGTGATTTGAAAATATATTTGGGTGAAAAAGCTGAAAAAGTCTTAAAGCTTGTAAATTTATAGGTGGTGGTTTTATGAAGATTGAAAGGATTCAATACCCACCATCCTTAAAGGATGAGCTTTTAAGATTCGTTTTTAGGGTTTATCAGGGTACTAATGGAGCATATCCAGCTTTAGAATGGGTTGAGAAAAAGCCAAGCATCGATGACTTTGAAGGATTTAAAAGGGTTTATGAACCTTTTTTAGAATTCAGGCTTGGAAAAGAATTTGATGAGCTCTATGTAGGATATGAGGAGAAAATTATTGGGACAATAGCTTTGGTTTATAAATTCGAAGGAAAGGATATTTACTGGGTTCCAGAGGAGCTTAAAAATGAGAAAGTTGGTTTAATTGAGTTCTTCATGGTCGATCCACTCTATAAGGGGAGGGGTTATGGTTCAAAGCTTTTGGATTTTGCAATTAAAAGGCTTGGAGAATTAAACAGAGAAGCATATTTGATAACGTTCAAGCATTTGGAAGCCTATCAATACTATTTAAGGAAAGGTTTTGAGGAGGTAATGGAGTATAAAGAATTTGTTGTCCTAAAATTCAAAAAAAGGAAGCTCAAAAATTGAAGTTTATTTCTTTCATTAATTGTTCATAAAATTCCTCTTTATAGACATCTGGATATTGCATTATATACTCATATTGCTTCTTTAGGATATTGTAGTGATTGACTTCCATATCTGCAAGCATGTTGAGGAGGAGTTTTGTTTCTTCATTTGCGGCGAATTGAGATAACTCTCTATACAAAGTTTCACTTGCTTTTTCAGCTTGCATGGCTATTTCATAAACTTCATCAAGGTTTAAATCCTGTTTACTAACTACTTCTGCCATTTTCTCTGTTATAACCTTAAATTCACCCATCGCTTTTAATTCAATCATCACTGGTTCTCTTTCTCTACTTCCAAACCTTTCCATCATTCTTTTAATTATTTGTTTATGTTTATCCTCTTCTTTAGCCAGAAATAGAAGCTCATCTCTTATAATATCACTTTTTGTCAAAGAAGCCATTTTTTCATAAGCTTCTTTTGTTCTGATCTCGGCATTTAGGGCAATATCAAAAACTTCAGCATCAGAGATTTTCATACCAGTCACCATAGTTTTATATTAACTTAGACATATTAATATTTTTGGGAATAGCAGTTGTATTTGTAAGTTCCAGAGTGCTGCATTTCTGTTTTTAGAGATTTTTTGGTTTTTTGAGACTTCATTCAATGTTTGCATGTTTCCCAGAAAAGGTTATATATTGAAATATTTCTATTTGAAATGTTAGAGAACAATAATGTATTTCAAGGAGAGTGATATTATGACCCGTATTTCTACGGGAATAGAAGGTTTGGACAAGATGCTTAAAGGTGGTTTAATCCCTGGGAGGTCTTACCTTATAAAGGGCGGTCCTGGAACCGGTAAGACCACCTTAGCTATTCACTTCTTAATGGAAGGTATAAAAAATGGTGAAAAAGTGCTGTATATAACCCTTGAAGAGCCATTGGATATCCTCAAGCAAGATATGAAAAAGCTGGGCTTTGATATTGATAATCCCCTTTTCATGGGAATTGATGCAACACCAGTTGGAGAGAGAACGCATATATTTGAAGGAACTCACTATGAAGAATTCGCAAAAAGTTTTGGCGAGCTTGTAAAAGCTATAAAGGAGAGGCTGGATACTGAGAAGTTTACAAGAGTTGTTATAGATCCGATAACTATGGTAAAGTTGACGATAGAGAACAAGCTTGAATATAGGCGGACGTTTATAGGCTTTTTAAAGGATCTTGCAAAGTATAATGTTACGCTACTCATAACTTCCGAGCTTCATGAGACTGATCTTGAAGATTACTTAGTTAGCGGGGTAATAGAACTCAAAACGTATGAAATTGCAGGAAAGGTTGTTAGGGGGATTAAAATCTTAAAATTTAGAGGGAGCTCATTTGATGAGCAGATAAGACCTTACAGGCTTACAGATAAAGGTATTGAAATTTATAGTGAGGAGAATATATTTGTTGGGGATTAAGGATGGAGATTGGGATCCCAAAGCTTGATGAGCTGCTTGGGGAAATTGAGGAGGGCAATATTCTTTTACTCGAAACTATTGGAACTTTGGGGGAGGAAATAGTCCTTGAAATGCTAAAGAAAAATAAAGAAAATGCTGTCGCTTTTGTGACAAAGAAGATGCGTGATGAATTCAAGAAAATTCCAGAGCTGGCTAATGTAAAATTAATAGTGCTTGGAGAAGACGTATTTCCAGAGGAACTTTATGCTATCTCCTTTAAACTTAGAAATCTATTTGAAGGAGCTCACGTTGGATTTTTCCTTTTACACCCCCTTTTAGTTTTTCACCCTCCTACCACTGTTTACAAGTTCTTTTCGGAGATTGCTTCAATAGTTCAGGAAAAGAAAGTAGTGCTAACTGCAATCATTGATAAGCGTCTTGTGGATGAGAGAACCCTTGCAATGTTTGAGAATTTAGCTACATATGTCATTGATATTGTAGAGCTCATTCAAGGATTTAAGATCACAAGAGGATTAAGAATTAAAAAGTCTCCAAAAGGGAATACTGGATTTTATAAATTTGAGATTAGAGACGGGAAGATTGTTATAGGTGAGTTAATTGGATGAATTTATGTATGTGGTTGTGCTCCTGCAGTTTGTGTTTCTGATAGGATTAGTTTATACTCTCCGCATTGAGTTTATTTTGAATAGATACAGCAAGAAAGTGAAAATATTTGCCATTCTGCAGACTATTGGAAGCTGTCTACTGATTGTTGGGATTTTGGGTTATACCTCAATCACGTATCTGAGTCTTTTCTCTGCAAATAAGCTTTTCTTTATTCTCCTAACGTATATGGGAGCTGCAATTATGATGATACCGTGTAAATTCTTAAAGCTATTTAAAATAGACAAAGAATTTGTAGCTCAACTTGCTGTAATATTGGTGTTTATGATTTATGCATTCCTTGTTGGTACATCTTACAGCGATATTTTCCTTGGAGCAATTGGTATCATTATAATATCCCTGATAAGATCCCTTATCTCAATACGTGCCTTATCAATATTTTTAAAAACTGCTCTTAGGTTAGCTTCTTGGTTGATAGTTGTTCAAACTTGGGTAAATCCATTAATTCCTGAGACTCCAGTTACATGTGAGCATTTTCTTGCCCTCTTCACTTATTTTATGAGTCTTCTTTTTTGGCAATACTCTGCAATTAGAATTCACAAGTGCATAAGGGGGTGGATGTGATGGGATGTTATTCTATTCATGATATCGCTGACTTAATCTTTGGTGTTTTTATTCTCATGTGGTACTATTATAACAGAAAAATCGGAAGAAATATCTGGATAGCATTGATTGCTGGATTAATTTTCATTTTAACATCACTTTTTTATAATTTTCTTGCTGAATACATCGTCGATATATTGGAATTTTCTGGCTCAGTCCTTTTCCTCTTTCTCTTTGCAAGATTTTTTGAAGAAACTATCACAGGAGGAAATATTATTAAAGAGGCAGTTGGGGTTTTAGTTATAGCGTTTCTCCTTTTTCTATTTGCCTACATGAAAGGTGTGCAAGGAGCATACACTCTTGTACAAGCTGTCATTTTAACATGGATAGGACTTAAACTCTTTAGGAATATTGAGAGGTTTGATATGGGGGACAGAGCGATTTTGTCGCTTATAATAACATTTTCTGTATCAAGTGGGGTGTCAAGGATTTTGGATTTGCTAATTCTAAGTGATTTCTTTTATTTTGGTGCAGTATTTCTTTTATTGCTCTCTATTAGTGAAAAGATGTACATTTCAATGCCGAGGCCTTCTAACTTTTTTAAACGTTAATCTTAATTACCTAGAACATATTACTTTGTTTCATGAACATTTTCATTCCTCTAATCGTTGGTGTAGTAACAGGCTATATATTCAGGGAAAAGCTAAAATACAACTTGGATAAACCCATGAGTGCAACTCTTCTATTCCTTATATTCTTCATGGGAGTAGAGGCTGGAAGAGTTGAGATAAAAGCCATGTCTCTCTTTGTAACCTCTATCATATTTGCCTTTTTCACAATATTGGGGAGCTTGCTTTTTTCTTTACTTTTGGGAGGGAAGCTAAGATGAACTTTCTTTATTTGGTTTTGATTTCACTTTTTGCAGGACTTTTAGTTGGCAAATACACATCCTATGAATTTGGGGATTTGGCATTGTTAATGCTCTATCTCTTAATCTTCATAATTGGATTGGAGATAGGTAAAAGCAGAGGAGTGAAAAGAGAGATTAAGAAGCTTGGTAAAATAGCTTTGATCTTACCATTGGCAACCATCATTGGCTCTTTGCTTGGAGGAGCTTTTGCCTCTTTTTTACTTAGATTTCCATTGAAATGGGGAATAGCAGTTTCAGCGGGTTTTGGGTGGTACAGCTTAACGGGACCATTATTAGCAGCATTTTCGCCTATTTATGGTGTGATTGGATTTTTAGCTAACCTAACAAGGGAGATATTTACGATAATATTCTATCCTCTTGTTATAAAGAGGGTTCCAAAGGAATTGGCAGTTTCTATGGGTGGAGCAACAACTATGGATTCCACTTTGCCAGTTTTAGTAAAGTTTGGAGGCAAAGAGATAACGATAATTGCCTTTATTCATGGATTCATTTTAACAGCTATAGCACCATTTTTAATATCATTAATTGCACAGCTTTGACAAGATGGAAACCATTAAATTTATAAATTCGAACATTTTAGTTTTATTTACAAACTATTGGAGGTGTTTGTATGGATAATGAAGAATTGGTTTTGGAGGCTATGAAAAAAGCCGGAAAGCCTTTGAGGAGTAAAGAAATAGCGGAACTTACGGGTTTACCAAAGAAGGAAGTTGATAAAATAATCAAGGTTCTTAAAAAAGAGGGCAAGATATCATCACCAAAGAGATGCTACTATGCTCCTGTGGAGTGATTATTGATCTCTTGTCTCTCTGTTTTTTAGTAACTCTTTTAGAAGTTCTTGGAAATCCTGTTCTGCTTTGATCTTTTTATAGAACTCGTATTCGCTCTTAACAAACTTATAATGTTCTAGTTCATCCTCTGCAAGCTCTAAAAATATTCTTTTATGTACTGGATCGCGCATCTGTTTTTCTAAAAATGTGTAAACTTCTTTTGCAAGTCTTTCTGAATCCATAGCAGTCTCCAGCACATTCAAATAATCTCTCACTGTGTCTAACTTACAGTTACATTCTTCAAATGGTTTTATCCAAGTCTCAATATGGATTTCTGTGGGTCTTTCATTTGGAAAGAGCTCTTTGAATATCTGGGAAACCTTTTCATCATGAGATTTTTCAGTTTCAAGGAACTGTTTAAACTTATTTTTTAAATACGGCTCATCGATTTTCTTGTATAGGAAGGCATATAATCTTGTTGCATCCCTTTCCCCTTTTATTGCATAGCTGAGAATATCCTTGAGAGGCAATTTTGAAATTTTCTTTAAGGTCTCTCTTATTTTTTCCTCAGCCTCTCCCTCTTCCATAAAGTAATCTATAGGCTTTTTCTTCATAATCTTTTCACCATATCACCCTTTGTGATAAAATAGTTTTTTTGATTTAAAACTTTTTGTTTGGCAGATTTAGACTAAAAATACTAAATTGCGGAGATCCCTATATTTTGGAGGTTATGTAAGAATAAAGCTTATAAAATTTCATGACACATGTCATAATAGGTGATGAAAATGATAGGGAGTTTTGAAGTGAAAAAGAACATTTATTGGGTTGGAACAATTGATCCAGCTAAGAAAGTGTTTGATCTAGTAATTGATTCTCCTTATGGAACAACCTATAACTCTTACTTAATTTTAGATGAAAAGAGGGTTCTTATAGACACTACAGAAGAAAAATTGGCTAAAGAGTGGCTTGAGAAAATTGAAAATGTCATTCCAGCTGAAGAAATAAATTATGTTGTCATTAATCACGTAGAGCCAGATCACAGTGCGGGTCTAAAGTTATTGCTAGAGAAGAATCCTAATGTTACGGTAATTGCAACACCTCAAGCGAAAATACTCTTGAAGGAGGTAGTTAATAGGGATTTCAATTTTATGCCAGCAAAAGATGGAATGGAGCTTAAAATAGGAAAAAGAACCCTGAAATTTATTCAAATGCCATTTTGGCATTGGCCCGAGACTATGATGACATATTTAGTTGAAGATAAGATTTTGTTCCCATGTGACGGCTTTGGTTCAAATTACTTTGAAGAGAGCTTCTTTTATAGCAAGATACAACAAAAAGAAACTTATTGGAGGGAGTTCTGGAAGTACTTTAGGTTTGTTTTGGCACCCTTTAGGAAATTCATAATTCAAGGTCTTGAGAAGCTTAAAGGATTAGAAATTGAGATGATTGCTCCATCTCACGGTGTCATTATAGACACAAGGGAAGGAATAGAAAAAGCTTTTGAGGTATATGAAGAGTTTTTGAAGAAGCCAAGGAATAAGATTATAATAGCTTATGCGAGTGCCCATGGAAACGTTGAGAAAATTGCAAAAGCTATTCATGAGGAAATCGGTGGAGAGCTTTTGGATTTAGCTTATGCAAGCAGAGAGGAGGTTTTAGAAAAGATCGATAGTGCCAAAGCAATATTCTTTGGAGCACCTACTTTGAACGGCATGACTGCGCCTCAGACTTTAGAGGCAATGATCCTCTTAGGTTTGACGCCTGATTGGAGGGGTAAGAGAATAGCTCTCTTTGGTTCTTATGGATGGAGTGGTGAAGGAATTCCACTTCTTGAAGAGGTTGCAAAGAAAATGCGCTTGAAGCTCTATCAGCCCAGCTTTAGAGTAAAATTTGCTCCAAGTGAGGAAGAAATCGAGAAAGCCAAGAAATGGGCAAGGGCTTTTATTGAAACCCCTTAGCTTCTTTTTCTTTGCCCTTTCTTAAATCCAAAAATGTTTTAAAGGTTTATGCCAAAGGGGTTCACGCAATGTAATAGCTCATGGCTCGGGGTATCCGCTAGAGAGCCTACCGAGCCCTTGCGGAGGTGGAGAGAGTGAAGTTTCCAAAGAAAATAAGAACATACTGTCCCTACTGTAAAAAGCACACTATTCACACAGTTGAGAAAGTGAAAAAGAGACCAAGAAGTGAGCTTAGTGCTGGTCAAAGAAGATTCAGGAGAATCCTTAAAGGTTACAAAGGTTTCCCAAGACCAAAGCCAGAGGGAAGAGAAAAGCCAGTCAAAAAGCTAGACCTAAGATACAGATGTACTGTATGTAAGAAAGCCCACACAAGAGGAGAAGGGTTCAGGGTAAAGAAGTTCGAACTTGTTGAGAGGTGAGAGCAATGGAGCTTCCTAAGAATCTAATTCCAATGCCAAAATCAAGATTTTTGAGGGTTAAGTGTATCGACTGTGGAAACGAGCAAATTGTATTCAGTAATCCAGCTACAAAGGTCCGCTGCTTAGTTTGTGGTGCAACATTGGTTGAGCCAACAGGTGGTAAGGGAATAATCAAAGCGAAAATAATTGAAGTCCTTGAGTGACTTCTCTTTTAATATATTTTGCTTTTCTCCAATTTGCGAAACTTTAAAAAGTTCTACAGTTAACAATCCAAAAGGGTTAATAAAATTAGAACGGGGATGATGAAGATGCCAAGGAGAGCTAAGGATTTTCCTGAAGAAGGAGAGTTTGTGGTTGCTACGGTAAAGAACATTCACCATTATGGTGCGTTCCTTTCATTGGATGAATACCCTGGAAAAGAGGGGTTTATGCATATCAGTGAAGTTGCTCCAACATGGGTAAAGAACATTAGGGATTACTTGAAAGAAGGACAAAAGATAGTTGCAAAGGTCATTAGGGTTGATCCTTCAAAGGGACACATAGATTTGAGCTTAAAGCGTGTAACTCAGCAGCAAAGGAAAGCAAAGCTTCAAGAATTCAAGAGGGCTCAAAAAGCTGAGAATCTATTAAAGATGGTTGCTGAGAGAATAGGAAAGAGCTTTGAAGATGCTTGGAAAGAGGTATGGGTCCCCCTAGAAGAGGAATATGGAGAGGTTTATGCTGCCTTTGAAGATGCAGCTCAAAATGGAAAGGAGGTTTTGGAAGGATTAATTCCAGAAGAGTGGATTGAGCCACTTTATGAGATAATTAAGAGTTATGTTGAAATTCCAACCGTTACAATTGATGCTGAGCTTGAAATAACGGTTCCAACGTCAAATGGAATTGAAGTTATTAGAGAGGCATTGATTAGGGCGAGAAACAGAATTAATGAGATAAAAGATATTGAAGCAAAGATAACCTATTTGGGTGCCCCAAGATACAGGATTGATATTGTTGCACCAGATTATCTTACTGCTGAAAAAGTTATGGAAGATATTGCTGCAGAGATTCTTGATGTCATAAAGAAGGCTGGTGGAGAAGCTACATTTATTAGGAAGGAAAAGAGAATTAAGAAAATTAAGAGGAGAGAGAAATGAGGTGGCGCATTAGGAGATGCTCAAATTGTGGGAGATATACTTTAAAAGAAGTTTGTCCAGCTTGTGGGGGCGAGACCAAGATAGCCCATCCTCCAAAATTTTCTCCTGAAGATCCCTATGGGGAGTATAGGAGAAGGCTTAAGAGAGAGTTGTTAGGAATTAAAAGTGGAAGGTGATTTTATGAAAGAAAGTGTTATTGTTGTTTATGAAAGACCAGAGCTGAATGATCCAATATTTATTGAAGGTTTGCCTGGAATTGGGTTGGTTGGAAAACTAGCTGCTGAGCATTTGATAAATGAGTTAAAAGCAAAGAAGTTTGCTGATTTATATTCTCCACACTTCTTGCACCAAGTTTTGATTAAAAAGGACTCGACTGTTGATTTGATGAAAAATGAGTTCTACTATTGGAAAAGTCCAGATGAAGAACATAGAGACTTAATCATAATAACTGGAGATACTCAAGTTCCTCCAACTGACAGTTATGGGCATTTTGAAGTTGTTGGAAAGATGCTTGAGTTTGTTGAGCAGTTTGGAACAAGGGAAATAATTACGATGGGTGGTTATCAAGTCCCAGAGCTTCAAGGAGAGCCGAGGGTTTTAGGTTCAGTCACGCACTTAGAGCTTAAAGAGAAATATAAGGGTTATGACATAGTCTTTAGGGAAGATGAAGGAGGAGCCATTGTAGGTGCAGCTGGCTTGTTGCTTGGAATTGGAAAGTTAAAGGGAATGAAGGGAATTTGTCTTTTAGGAGAGTCCTTAGGTTATATCGTTGATGCAAAGGCTGCAAAAGCAGTATTAAATGTCGTTGCGAAGATCCTTAATCTCGAAATTGACATGACGGCTTTAGATGAGAGGGCAAAAGAAACTGAAGAGATTTTAAGAAAAGTCCAAGAAATGCAAAGAGCAATGCTTGAACAACAAATACCAACAGTTGAAAGGGGCGAAGAGGACAGGGGATACATTTGATTCTTTCTTCTTTTTGGTGATTTTTATGCACTTTGATGCCGATTTGCATATACATTCAAAATACTCCAAAGCCACATCCCAGCTTATGAACATCCCATTAATAGCAGAGAATGCTAAGCTTAAGGGGTTAAGCATAGTTGGAACTGGTGATATTTTAAATCCAAGATGGGAAGAGGAACTTTTAAAATACGCTCAAAAGGTTGATGAAGGGACTTTTGAGTATAAAGGAGTTAGATTTCTCCTAACAACTGAAGTCGAAGATGCTAAAAGAGTTCACCATGTTCTGATTTTTCCAAATCTTCAAGCTGTCCACGAGATGAGGGAAAAGCTAAAGCACTATTCTAAGGACATTGAAACTGAAGGAAGACCACATTTAAGCTTAAACGGTGCAGAGATTGCAGAGTTAGCAAATGATTTGGAGGTTTTAATAGGACCAAGTCATGCCTTTACGCCATGGACAGCTTTGTATAAGGAGTATGATAGCTTAAAAGAGTGTTATGGAAACGCTAAGATTCATTTCCTCGAGCTTGGTCTTTCAGCTGATTCTTATTTAGCTGATTTGATTAAGGCTCATCATAAGCTAACATATCTCTCAAATTCCGATGCCCATTCTCCCCATCCTCATCGCTTAGGGAGGGAATTTAACCGTTTTGAGATTCAAGAGCCAACTTTTGAGGAAGTCAGAAAAGCTCTTTTAAAGCGTAGTGGAAGGAAGATAATCTTAAACGCTGGGCTTGATCCAAGATTGGGGAAGTATCATCTGACAGCTTGCTCAAGATGTTACACCAAATACAAACTTGAAGATGCTAAGCGCTTAGGCTGGAGATGTGAGAAATGTGGAGGGATAATAAAGAAAGGTGTAAAGGATAGGATATTAGAGCTGGCTGATACAAAAGAAAAGCCTGAGGATAGGGCTCCTTATCTTCACTTGGCACCTTTAGCAGAAATTATTGCTATGGTTCTTAACAAAGGTGTTGAAACTAAAGCCATAAAGACTATTTGGGAGAGGCTTTTGAAAGAGTTTGGGAGTGAGATTAGAGTTTTAGTTGATGTTCCAATTGAGGATATAGCTAAGACTATTGGGGAGGATATAGCTAAGGCAATTTGGGCTTTTAGGAAGGAGAAATTACTTGTTATTCCAGGCGGTGGAGGGAAGTATGGTGAAATAAAGCTTCCAGAGGAGATAAAGAAAGCTAAGCTTGAAGATTTAGAGAGTATAGAAGTTAAGCAAAGGGAAGAGTATTACAAGCCCAAGCAGAGCTCGATTTTGAGCTTTTTGAAGAGGTGATTAGATGGAACGCGAGATAATTGGTCTTTTTATGAGGTATTTTAAAAATCAGGGAGATTTACCTCTTGGTGATGATGCCGGCGCATTAAAGTTTGGAGATGAGTGGTTAGTTGCTACCAACGACATGCTCGTGAAAAGTACGGATGTCCCAGAAATAATGACACCAGAGCAAGTTGGCTTTAAAGTTTTTACGATGAACATTAGCGATTTAGCCGCAATGGGGGCTAAACCTATAGGCTTTCTCTTCTCGCTTGGTGTTCCAAATAAGTTTGACATGAACTATTTAAAAGGGATAGCACTGGGATTAGCTAAGGCATCTAAGTTTTATGAAACACCTATAATAAGCGCTGATACCAATGAGGCATGTGATCTGATAATTGATGGTATAGCTCTGGGAAAAACCAAGAGAATATTAACGAGAAGTGGAGCAAATGCTGGCGACTTAGTTTGTGTTACTGGAGATATAGGAAGGGCTTTAGCTGGGCTTAAAGTGTATTTTGAAAATCTTGATGTAGGAAAAGGGACGAGAGAGGCACTCTATGAAAAACTTCTTGAACCAAAAGCTCGTATTAAAGAGGGACAAATTTTAAGCAAGTATGCAAATGCAGCGATTGATATAAGCGACGGCATGAGCAAAGAGCTTCACTTAGTTGCAGAGATGAGCGGTGTTAAAATTTTGGTTGATTCAGAAAAGCTGCCTATACAAGAGGAAGTCTTTGAAGTTGCTGGGCTCTTAGGTTTAGACCCAATTGAGATTGCCTTAGCATCGGGAGAAGAGTTTGAGCTCATCTTTACAATTCCTGAGGAGCACTTGGATAAGCTTAACTTTGATTTCACGGTGATTGGAAGGGTTGAAAAGGGAGAAGGAGTTTATCTAAGGAGGAATGGAAAACTCGAGAAGATGCCGGTTTTGGGATGGGAGCATTTATCTAGATTAAACAAAAAATAAACATAAGTTACTTTTTGAGTTATTTGGTTATTTTACTATACAACACTATTTTGTGTAGGTTTATTGTACTTTGAGAAATTCTTTTTTAAAATACATTAAAAAATAAATAGCAATACTATAATATATGGAAAAATTTATATAGTACCAGTTCATAATTTGAGGATGGTAGGCTTATATTTGGGGGAGCGGCATGAACAAGAAAGTAAAAAATCTGGCAATATTTGCCATAGGATTAATTTTAGGAAGCCTGCTACTTGTGGAAGGTAGTTTCTTTTTCCCTTCTAACAGGGAACCAAGGATAGTCACAGGGTACAGCATAGAGAGGGCCTCAAAAGAGTTCTATCCGCCATTAGAAGTGGAAATTATAAGAAACTTAACAGAGATTATTGATAAGAAAAGTCTTAGAATCATTTATGAGTCCTTAGATAAAAACGCTGTTCACATTGGCACATTCAAGCAGGAAAGTGAATATTTATCAATCTTTGAACTTAGTCTAAGTAAAAACGGTACACCAGACATTGCATATATTTTGTGGTTCAAGAGCAAGGATGGAATAAAGATCCTCAGGAAAGATCGCGCTCTTGTCAGGAAAATCTATGAAAGTCGGGATAAGGAAATTCTCAATACTTTAAAGACCGACAACACAACAATTATCATCGGTAAAGAGACAGGGAGTACAGTCTATTACATTGAAATTCCAATATTTAAGATAGCTCAGACTTCGGGAAGTATAGGAACTGAAGATCTTAGATCAACTTATGAGGAAGGGGAATATTACATAGTAACAGCTTTCACTGAGCACTACTGGTATGACAAGATCAGCGACAAGAAATATGCATGGGTGGGGGCAAAAGGCGAGTTCCATGTGATTTATGGCAGTAAAGTGTTTATGGTGAAGGATCTCTCATATGCAGGAGAATCTGGCTCATTAGTTAGTATGTGTTCATTTGATTCCCAAAAAGAAGGAGAAGGGACCTTTGATGCAACAGTTAAGGCTGATGCTCACTTCTTAGAGGTGATTTCGCCCCTTATATACTGCATCCACGACTATGGACATCCGAGGGTGGTTGTAGATGCATGGTTAGACGTGGATCATCCAGGTGCTCAAAGTGATGGAATCGGTGTTTGTAAATGTTAAGTGTTGGATTTTCAGCTTTTCCTTTTCAATTAAAAACATTGTCTATAACCGAGGGAATATTGGTTTTAGGTAGAAACACCTAAGATAACTCTATTGAGGTATTCTTTCCATTTTGTCGAATTTGATTTACGATATATCTTATTAAACTTTAATTGATTTTCAATCCTTTGATTTTTTATAATATATTAGGGAGTAATAATACTATAATAAATAGAAAAATTTATAAAGAGTCTTTGAGTCATCATTTATGGGTCGTTACCTTTGGAGGTGCTACAATGTGGAAGAAATTGCTAAGCTTGATGTTGGGGCTCCTTGTGTTGAGCATGACAGTAGGGATGGTAAGTGCGGCTAAGGTATCAAATGGACACAAAAATGCACTCTCCATAGAAATGCAGAAGAAAATTATAGAACAGTATTCCCGACTTAAAGCCAGTGGGAAAATAGAAGAAGCAAACAGATTGCTCTCAAAGCATGGATTTGTTAAGTTGGGAGAAGAAAAGATGCATCAAAAATTCAATAAACCCATCACCACAACACAGGAAAAGCTTAATTCTGATATCTCAATACAAAGCTGGGTCTCTGAAAGAGATTTAACTCTTGAAATAGAGTACATTGTATACCCCTCCTCTAAAACGGTGTTTATAGACTATTATTGGACGTGGGATTTAGTGGAAGATTACTGGGATCAGGGAGACGTGGATGAAATATCAATAACGAACGTGATAGGGCAGAGAATAAGTGGAGAAAGTTATTATAAAGTGATTGTTGATTTTATAGATGCATGGGGATATGAATTAGAGTGGGGAATGATACCAGGAAATCATGATGTAACCCTTGCCTATGATGTGCAAGCAGTTAACCAGAATGTGGGCACAGTAGAACATAGAATAATATTTAAAGCAGGAGATAGCATTCAAAAAGGCGTTATCCACGTAATGTACCGCATCCATGATGATGTATTTGGAGAAGGCGGAGGAATAAGTGCTCACATGATTTACACCCACACCTATGGCAATACTCAATTGGCAAGTACAGTTAGTGAAATTTCGGGAACTGTTGTCGGAATGCTATTTGAGAATCCAGTAACAGGGTATATAGTCTCTGGTACAGTAAAATATGCTGTCTACAACCTTATAGAAGAAGACGGAAAATGGACAAGTGAGTCTGTAGATAAATATGTCCAACTTCCGAGAGATTAAAAGGGGTTAAAAAATGCAGGTATTTAAACTGACTCCTAAAGAGAAGGAAAGGTTCATGAAGAATCTTCCCATTTTCTTTTTTTACTATTTGATACTCTTTGTGTTTTTCTGGTATGGACTTTCTCACAAGACTCCTGAGGAGATCAAGGGGGGACTTCCTAGGCCAACATCCATGCCGATAACTACGGTGATAGCACTCTTGATAGTCTTTTACCTGCGATGCAGAGATAATCCTAAAAAATGCATCACGGCAAAATCAGGATTCTTTGCAATTTTTGGATTATATGTGATGTATTTAATTTCAGCCTATACAGGGAGCGTTGCTTTGCTTTTTATTATAACGCTTGTCCTAATATACATAAACACCTTAATACGTATCAAAGAAGAATTCAAGAGAAAAGAAAAACACTACTAGAAGAAGATTATGAAGACATGTATGGAACCAATGTGATGTCCCAGAGACTAAACATTGAGGAGGTTTAGCTATGACAATTAAAAGGGATACTTTAAATGATTTTATTGGCTTTTCTTTTATTTATTTTCTTGTGTTCATTAGTGGATGGTATAGACTTTCTCATCCAGAAGAAATGTATTCTGCATGGAGTATCTCATTACTCATAATGTTGATTATCTCGGTTCTTTATGAATTAACACCCTCTTCTGAAAGGCCGTACACTGGAACCAAACTGCTGGTCATTTTTGGTGTTATCTTGATGGAAGTAACTATCTATGTTATAAAGAATATTTACCTGCTCTTTGTTCTTGCAGTAATTTTCACTCATTTTTCTATCAAAATGAAAGCAAAGGAAAAGAGAAGTCAGGTATGGTAAGATATAATGAAGCTTTAGGAATAATGTCTTAGCTGTTGCTAATGGAGGTGTAGCCTGTGAGGCTTTTTAAACTTACCCCTGATGAGGAGGAGAAGTTCTTTGAGCACCTTCCCCGTTTTCTCTTTTATTATTTATTCCTTTTTGTGATCTTCTGGGCTGCATTAGCTCGAAAATCAGCAGAGGAAATTAGGGAAAGAATCCTGAGTGGAGACGTTGCTCCTGACTTTTTGTACTCTACATTAATGGTTCTTTTATTACTTGCAATTACAGATGCATATCTAATGATAAAAGGGTATACTCGGTGGAATACGCCTGGAGCGGCACTTTTCATGGTTTTTGGACTTTTTATAATGCTCCTCGTGGTAATGTATGTGGGAAGAGCTTTCATACTGTTTGTTGTAGCTCTTATTCTGGTTTACGTTAACACACTCATAAAAACAAAGGAAGACATAAAGCATTCATCAAAAGTAAAGCATCGTGGCTAAAAATGGATCATCATGTGAGTAATTTTTTCTTATTTTTGACCACAAAAGAAAATCATAATAACCTCTTTAACCAATTCTTTTTGATGCCTATGAAAAGAATAAAGTTCAAAGTCCCACTCAATCAAGAAATGTTTGTCATGTTTAAGGAGTTTCTTGAAGCTATAGAATGGGGTTATGGGGATACCTACTTTATACTTGACGATGAAATTATTAAGATAACAGAAGTCAAGTTTAAAGAAGGTGTAAACCCAGAAGAAATTATTGAGAACCTTAGAAAGCTTGCTCATGTGAAAGAGCTGAGACTGATACCAAAAAACGATCATTACCTGCTCTATGCTAAGATTAATATTAAGAGTATCCCTTATCCAACAGAAGATGTTAAAAGAATCCTTGAGCTCCAAAAGAAAGGGCTTGTGATATTTGAAAAGGGTACTTTTGATGGGCTTTCAATTGTTCTGTTCGTAACTTGTGAAGACTCCCTCCTCAGTGAAGTGATTTCTACCCTTAAAGAGGTTTACAAAGGAAGTGTCTTGAGTGTCGAAGAGTATACACCAGAAAATACACCCCTTTCAAAGCTAAGCAAGAGACAGCGTGAAGTGCTCCTCTTAGCTTACAAGAGCGGCTATTTCGACAATCCCCGCAAAGTAACGCTTAGAGATCTTGCAGATATGCTTGGTTTAAGTGTCTCAACAGTTAAAGAGCACCTAAGGAAAGCCCAGAGAAAAATTTTAGAGGAAGCTATTGAGGGGTAACCCGCACATATGCGGCACCATCTAAAAATACTTTTCTATCTGAGTTTAATTAGGTGAAAGTATGAATGTGATTGAGGTTAAAAATGTCAAAAAGTATTATGGCGATGTTAGAGGTGTTGAAAACCTAAGCTTTGAAGTTGAGGAAGGAGAAATTTACGGCTTCTTGGGTCCTAATGGTGCTGGAAAAACTACAACGGTCAAAATTTTGGTGAAGATTATCAAAGACTACAGTGGTGATGTTAAGGTTTTTGGAAAGAACTTAAGAGAATGGGGCAAAGAATATTATCAGAAAATTGGAGTTTCTTTTGAGTTTCCTGCAGTATATTCAAAGCTCACTGCACTAGAAAACCTCAAGTTCTTTGCCTCCTTTTATAAGAAGCATCTTGATCCTGTGGATGTCCTTAAGATGGTAGGTCTCGATAAGGAAGCAGATCAACTTGTTTCAGGTTTTTCAAAGGGTATGAAGAAAAAACTAGACCTTGCGAGGGCTTTTCTCCCAGATCCAGAAATTCTCTTCCTAGATGAGCCTTTGGAAGGGCTTGATCCAGAGAGTGCAAGAAAAATTAAAGATCTGCTCCTTGAGATGCGCGAAAATGGAAAGACGATCTTTTTGACCACTCACAACATGTATGTAGCAGATGAGCTCTGTGATAGAGTAGGGTTCATAGTAGAAGGTGCGATTAGACTCGTTGATAATCCAAAGGAGCTCAAGGTTAAGATGGGCAAGAGAGTAGTTAAGGTTGAATACATTGCTAATGGTGATGTTGATATAAAAGAGTTCCCACTTGAAGGACTTGGGAGAAATGAGGAATTTCTCAACATTATTAGGAACTATAAGATCAGAAGAATAAACACAGAGGAGCCAACCTTAGAGGAGGTATTCTTAAAGGTTACAGGGAGGAGGCTCGTGTGATAGGGCAGTTAACTAAGATCGATCTTAAAGTCGGAACTAGGGGCTATGTTTATCCTATTTATCTTTTAGTTGCCTTAGCGTATGGACTTATGGTAAAAGCTTTCCCTCCAGAATATTATTCTTCCATGGTTCCTCTCTTTATATTCTTTGAACCAGGTCTTGTGGGCTTTATGTTTGTGGGGACTTCAATATTTACAGAGAAAAAGGATGGAACTATTGGGGCGCTCGCAGTAACCCCGATTGAGTGGAGGAGCTATATCTTTGCCAAAACGCTTTTGATGTCCATGGTATCTCTAATAGCGGCCACTATTATAATGCTAATCGGGACAGGTTCGCTTAAAGGACTTTCCTATGTACTTGTAGGAGTTTTTTTGGTTTCCGTAGTTTATACCCTCTTAGGTATAGCAATCTCAGCTAAGTATCATGACTTGGATGATTATTTTGTCCCTTTGCTGGGAGTCATGGTTATTTCACTACTTCCCTATGCTCACTACCACGGCTACCTCACCAGCGAGACCTGGAAAGTGCTTTATGTTGTTCCAAGTTATCCCGGGCTTTACTTCTTCAAGGCTCCATTTGTGGAAATTTCAAGGGAAACTCTGATGCGTTCAGGAGCAGGTCTAGTAATCTGGAGCGGCATAGCATACTACCTCGCTAAAATTCGGTTTTACAAATACGCTGTGGAGGGATTGAGATGAGCTTTGTGAGAAAGTTTTTGGCTATTTATAAAACTGATCTTAAGTTATTGAGGAGAGATCCAATGCTCCTTTATAGTGTATCAATGACCATCATTCTTCTCCTTATTGTCCGTTATTTCAAGGAAAGAATGGGAATTCTTTATCCCATGGTTGCTCTCTTAATGTTGATCTTCATTCCCATGATATTTGGCATGATCCCTGGTTTCATGATGGCTGACGAGAAGGAAAACAAGACAATACAAGCTTTGCAAGTGGTTCCAATTTCAAGTGAGGCTTTTTTGATCTACCGGTTAACTTGGGCTTCTCTAGTGATGGCAATTCTTGTCATGATTTCTCCAAAAATACTGAATATAGAAATTCCTCAGAAAGGTCTTTTAATCCTAATAGCACTTTTCCTCCTTGAGGTGTGGATTTATGGTCTTATCATCACGGTCTTTTCAGAATCGAGAATGCAAGCCATAACAGTCTCTAAGGTTATTGGCTGGCTTCTTCTCCTTCCCCCGGTCGTTAAGCTTGTAGTCCTCTGGAGACATCTCTCGACAGATTGGAGCAAGTTCACCGCATTTTTACCGACATACTGGGCATACAAGATTTTTGAAGGGATTCCCTTCAATGATTACAGCGACTTTCCAACAGCACTTGTTGTTCATGTGGCGTGGCTCTTTCTGCTGGTTTTATTGTTTAAGAGGAAGGTTCTCTGACCTTTTCTCTTTTTACCAAAAGCTTAAACTATGATAAGGTCTATTTTACCATGGTGAGAGTATGCGTGAAGCAATGTATTGGGAGTCGTTAGAAGATAATAGAGTGAGATGTCACTTATGTCCACTGAATTGCATAATTAATGAAGGAAATAGAGGTTCTTGCAAAGTTAGAAAAAATATTAGGGGAAAGCTTTACACGCTCAATTATGGAAAAATATCTTCTATGGCTTTAGACCCTATTGAAAAAAAGCCCCTGTTCCACTTTTATCCCGGCTCTTGTGCCTTTTCAATTGGAACAGTTGGATGTAATATGCACTGCAAGCATTGTCAAAACTGGGAGATAAGCCAAGCTGATGAGAGATTTCCTTATTTGCAAAACGCGACTCCAGAGTCTATCGTGAATTTAGCTAGACATTATGAGTGTGAGAGCATAGCTTATACGTACAATGAACCGATAATCTGGTATGAGTTCGTGTTAGATACTGCAAAATTGGCTAAGAAAATAGGATTAAAGAACATTCTTGTAACAAACGGTTATATAAATGAAGAACCTTTTAGAGAGTTAGCTCCTTACATAGATGCCATGAATATTGACATAAAAGCTTTCGATGACAAGTTTTACATGAAAATAGCCAGTGTTCCAAGTGGAGAAGCGAGTAGAAAAATAGCGGAGATAGCTAAAAATGAGTTTGGAATTCATGTTGAGCTGACCTATTTAATAATTCCAACGCTTAACGACAAGGAAGAGGAACTTAGGGCATTTGCAAAATGGGTTGTTGAAAAAGTTGGTGACGATACACCGGTACATTTCTCAAGGTTCTTCCCTCATTACAAAATGCTGAACTTGCCCCCTACTCCGGTAGAGACGATCGAAAAAGCGTACAAGATAGCAAAGGAAGAAGGATTAAAGTTTGTTTATATAGGTAATGTGCCGGGGCATCATGGAGAAAACACCTATTGCCCAAAATGTGGAAAACCTTTAATAGTGAGATGGGGCTTTACAATTGAAGAGTACAATATTAGAGAAGGAAAGTGCAAGTACTGTGGTACGGAAATTCCAATAATAGGTGAATATAAGGCGAAGCACTATAAAGGTATGTGGTGGTAAAATTGAATACAATAAAGGTTGTTTTTTATATCGAAGGCTTGGGGAACGACAAGAAAGCTCTTGAAAATGCTCTAGAAAAGACAGCTGAGGAACTTAAAAAAGAAAGTGTTGTAAAGGTTGAGAAGGTTATAGTTGAGGATATCATAGAGAATGAAGAGGAAGAATTGAAATATTCTGGAATGATTGAAGCCGAGTTAGAAGGTTCTTTAGAAGGCATTATTAAGGCTGTTTTAAAATATGCTCCAGCTATCGTTGAAGTTCGAGGACCAGGTAAGCTCGAGATTGATTCTAAAACCCTAATGAAGATCCTAGGCGAAGTTTCATTAGTTATGGGGAAGCTTATGGATAGATTTGGGGGATTAGCTGCATATCCGCCATTAGACAAGCTCCCTCTCCCCAAGGTTGGGTATAGTGAAGAGAAACTTGAGAGCTTTATCCTAGATGATAGAAATATACGTTATCAATTTGTTATTGAGACTTTTGGAGAAGACGAAGAAACAATAAAGGAGACAATGCTTAAAGCTCTCTTCCTAGAAGGATGTAAGATAAACAAATTTGTGGTCAAAGGGGAGCATAAAGATGATAGGTATTATGCATTGGTTGCTACAGAATTGATATCTCCCTTTGAGACTATGTTCCAGCTGAATGCCAAATATGCTCCGGTAGCTCTTGCCATAATAGAGCCAGAGATAATTGATATAACTGCAACAGAACTTCAAAATGCCTTAACAGATCTAGCAGGTTTTGTCTATGAACTCATTCATAGACCTTTGAGGAAAAAATTTGCCGAAAAAGGTACTTAAGTGATAATTATCAGACATAGACCCACTTTGATCAATTATTGGCTCTGAGAAAAGCTAAAAGATATTATCGGCAAAAGGCGAATTTGATGTAGGCATTTAGTTAAGCTTCTTTTAATTTTTACGGCAATTAGCGACCTTTATCAATCGTTAGAAAGGGTCTGAAAGCGAAAGGTATATAAACCTTAAGCTAATACTTAGCTATTGACAAACCTTTAGAAAACACTATTAGGGCGTATGCCCAAAACTTGGAGGTGTAAGAAAATGAAGGTAAGAAAGATCGCGGCACTTGGTATCGGTGCCGCAATGGTTGGAGCAACATTGGGCATTGCCAACGCTCAAGCAAGCCTTCCACCAAAGGAATTCTTCGTTAAAGATGGTGCACCAAATGTTAAGATTGTTGTAGGTGCAAACGCTCCATCAACTATGGACGTTGCAAGTGCATCAGATGTAGCAGTCGCATTGGGAAGCTTACTTTACACTGCAGAGGAAGTTGAGGCAAGCGGTGTAAGTGTTATTGTTAAGAAAGATGCAACTTACTACCCAGGTGACATCCCAGTTTACAGCAACTTCTATGAGGACACCGGCGTTGATCCAAATGCAACCAACGAAGCATTAGATGATTTAGCAGATGATGCCTTCTGGTGGAACGGAAGCGCATACAATGGAAGCTATGACACATGGGCAGCCGTAACACCCAAATTCGTCGAAGAAGTTGACAACATGGATGAAATAAAGGGCGACAAGCAAATCGACTGGGACTTACAAATTGAGAACCTTGAGCTTATAGATGCAGAGCAAGATGTAATTGAGTACCCACCAAAGACTGCAGACTTAAAGATCCCAGCTGGCAACTTCACAATCTTGCTAAACTATGTAATAACCAAGTGGGAGAAGACCACGACTGAAGATGACTCTGTATGGGGAAGCTTAAAGCAAACAGAAACAACAGACACAGTTATTGATGACGACAACCCAGGAGGATACACTGCAGTAGAGACCGTTTATGATGGAATTAGTGCAGAGGACACATTCACAGTATTGGGAACCTCCTACTATGTATTAGAGGTCTTAAGTGACGGTCTTAAGTACGGTACAGACCACGGAGTACAATGGTTCCACGTTGGAGATGTCAAGGAGTTTGATGGCTACAAGATAAAGACCGTTGATATAAGCATCAGCCCAGCCAACAAGGTATTGCTTGAAATAACTGCTCCAGATGGAAGAAGCGACTTAGTAATTATTGAGAAGACAGACCCACCATCAGCAGTTGATGTTAGCACCAAGTCAGACAAATTCGAAGAAGGAGAGTTAATCATCCAACTCGACGACACATTCGTCGGTATCGATGGTAACTTAATCGCCCAATTAGAGGTTAAGACAAACGTCGTAGAAGTTCACAGCGGAGACGAACTCCTCTCAGGATGGTTAGTCAACTTTGAAAGTGGCGACGATGGCAAAATCGAGTGGATAACCTTGAGCAACAAGGACGACCTCGAAGGAAGCACCTTGGACATCTTAGGTAAGTACAAGATGTACTACAAGTCAGAGATTGTAGCTGAAGACGTTGACGATGACGACGTTAAGGAATACGCAGTTAAGTCATACATTGTCGTTGAACCAACAGAGAAAGTTTACGACACAAAGGAGCTCAAAGTTGGCGATGAGTTAGAAGGATGGACAATCGACAAGATCACTGCAGGTACATACACCGAGATAACAGTCATGCCACCAACAGAGCCAATCACATACCTTGACACCGAGATTGACGTTAACGCTGTTGACAGCAACTTGATCTTAATCGGTGGACCAGTTGCAAACGCAATCACCAAGTACTTAGTTGACCAAGGATTGAGCACAGTTGACTGGGAAGCAAGCGAAGGTGACTTAGAATACATCGAAGGCGCATTTGGCGAATACGGCGCATTGATTGTTGCAGGTAAGGACAGATACGCAACAAGAGAAGCTGCCAAAGAGTTAATGGCATACTTGAAGGACCTTGCTTGATTTCTTTCCCTTCCTTTTTGTTTCAATAAGACTTCAGAAGAATTGAAAGTTTCTGGAGGTTTTTACATTGAATAAGCGTGTTCTTGTAGTTTTCTTACTTATGCTATTTATTGTGGCTCCATTAGGGGTGGCATTCTACGGTTATAATAACTTTTCAAAGGCAATAACTCCTCAGAGGGATCCAATCACAACAAAGATAGTTGGGGTTCCCTTTAGAGGAAAAACCTACCAAGTGATCTTGGAGAGTTATATTACTGGTGATCCAACTCTTGATATAAACATCACACTACGAAAACCATATAAAAGAGCCACCATAATTGTTGGAGATATAAGCTTCAAAGAGTGTAAAGGAAGCGAAGCATGTGTTTGGAGAATAAGAACAGTTGCAGAACTTGGAGCGACGGTTGGTGCTGTTTTTGGAGTAAAGTATTATGTTGAGGATGTAATTAAAAGCGGAACAAATGAAACAGCTGCATATAAAGCTGCTGAAGAAACAAGTAAAAGAATTGAGTCGAGATATTTAGCATTTGTTCCAAAGGTTACCATAGGACTTGGTTTAGTTGGCAATAAGGATCATCTCTTGATAATATTGAAAGGACCAAGAGAAGGAGCACAAAAGGACAGAATTTATTGTCCAAAAGAAGGTGTGCTTGTAATTGAGGCAACAAGTGAAGATACTCTATTTGTTGAGGTTCTCTTAGTGAAAACGATTATTGCATCTCAAGCGAAATAATGTCTTTTAAAATTTCCCTTTCTTTCGCTTCAAATAACTTGAGAAACTCTTCTTTGTTCTTGAAAGGTCTTTTTGCCAAAATTCTAACCACTCTTTTTTTACCAACTCCCGGTAAATAGCTGAGAACCTTTGAGCTTTCTTTGTTAATGTTTACTGGGATGGGAATTCCTGTTATGCTCCTAAATCCATGACCAACTATCAAGACGTCGTAAAAGCGGTTTAACTCAATTTGCTTTGGAATTCCAACTATTAATGGGTAGCTCCCAATCTGCCTTCCATAAGTTAATCCATTATCATAAACCTCTGCTCTTACATCTCTTAGAATCGTCCCTACAGGAACTAAGCGCTTTAGCATTGGATAATCAATTTCATGTCTTATCTTATACTTGTAGTGGGCTATGAATTTTTTATGCTTCTCAGTTTTTACCTTGTCCATTATATGCCATAAAGGCGTTCCTGGAAAGACCACAACTTGCCTAATGTTAATTCTCCTAACTAAAAGACCATCGTCAAGGATCTTCTTTAAAAATTGGAATGTTATTTCAAAGCTTTCTTTAGTTTCTCCAGGTAGTCCGAAGATAACATTTATGCCTGGAAGGAGCCATGGCATTCCGTTATATCCTCTTTTGGCTCCAACATCGTTTAAAATCTTTACAGCTTTGTAAACTTCATCAGGAGTTGCATTCAAGTTGTTTTTTCTAATAACCTTGGGATCAGCACTCTCCATTCCAAAAGCAACTATGTTTCCTGGAGTTCCATACTTTACGAGTGCTTTTGCTATCCTTATGCTTTCCTCTGGATAGTTAGCAATAACCGCTGGATTTGCATTGTCAACATGGAGTGTTTTAAGATTTGGAGCAACTTCTCTAATTCCTCTAAAAAGCTTTTCTAAAGCTTCTGCATTTGGAATGGGCACTCTTTCGTTGGGTTTTGCCATATAAGAGAAGATGCAACTTTGCCTCCCAATTCTAAAATGCTTAACTCCCAATTCATAGAGCAGTTTAACTTCAGCAATAATGTCCTTAATAGGCCTGTCCTCAACTTTTTTATATCTAACAGGCTCTGTACAGAAGCTGCAACCTCCAATACCCATAGCTTTGGGGCAACCTCTTTGAGTTTCAATTTCAACAATAACAAAATCAGGATAATCTGGGAATTGTTTAACTACTTCAGCTCCAAGCAAAGCATAATCTCTAAGCTCTTCATAGTTTCTGAATCTAAAGGGGTTAACTTCTTTCTTAGCCAGGAAGTCATAGAGAAATGCTTCTAAATCACCATAAGCAATGTAGTCAAAAATTTGTTCGGCTAATTTTAACTCTTTAGAACTTATGACCTCTCCCCCTCCGTGAGCAGAGCCCATAAAAGCTGGTCCACCAAGAATCTTAATTCCTTTAGCATTTTTGATAAATTTGGCAACTTCTTCAACTTGAGAGGGGACTGCTGAGAGATACTTTCCAGGAGTATGCAAACCACCGATGTAAATTATTAAATCAGATTTTTCTAAAATTCTTTTAGCTTTTGAAACATTAGGGGTCTTATTTTTAGTTTTTATTCCTCTCTCACCTTCAAAGACAAACCTTAAGTCGTCTATTGTAAGGTAGAAAATGCTGGCATCTTTTTTCGCTTTTTTAATAGCTCCATAAGCGTATCTAGGGTAAATACCCAGATAAGGAGGAACTCCCAAGCCAGCAGGCTCATCAGTGTAACCATCTATAATTGCCACTATCATTTTTCTCACATTTATGTGAATATAGATGCTTTAAAAATTCGACGCAAATAATATTAACTGTTTATCATAATAAAAAGTTTGAATGACCATGATGGGCATGCTGAATGATAAGGTTAAGAATGATATCAGAAAAATTGTTGTCATGCTCAAAAACATGAAAGTGAGAGACGTTCTTGCTTATTGGATTGAAGGGGAAATAAAAGGAGCAGAGATGTATTATCATCTCTATAAAATTTCTAAAGATTTCTCCTTAAGCAAACAGATTTCAAAACTTTTCTTCGAACTTTACAAGGATGAGCTGGATCATGCGGATGAGCTTTTAGCAATTTATAGAGAGCTTTTCCCTAAGGAAGATATGTCAGCTGTTGAATTGCCTTCTTTAGAAGTTATAATCTCTAGAGATGTCCTTATGAATCTATTAAAAAATGAAAAATTTTCAGAGGTCTTTGAAATATTATTAACAACTGAAGAATTTGCTAAGGAGATTTATGAGTATCTCGCCAAAAGTGTATCCGATGATAAGTTAAAGGAAACATTTAAGTGGCTTGCTGAGATAGAACAAGGACATTACGACAAATTAAACAAGTGGTATGCTAAATTTTAATTTTGAGAGTTAAAATGGAATTATTTCTTAAAAATTCCTCAATCTCCTTTATTTCTTCAATGCTGAGCTTGAATACCCTCTTTTGTGCATAAGGTATTTCATCAAAAATCTCTTTAACTTTTTTAAATTCCTCCTTAGTCAAGTCAAACATGTGGTAAGACTCTTTTAGAGCTTTGCTAGCTATTTTTCTCTTATGTTGAAATAAAGCTTTAACAAGGTTTTCATTGAGAATGATTTGCTCATTTTTAGGTTTTGGTTCCATTACTATAACTGCGGAATCTACCTTTGGCTTTGGATAGAATGCACCTTTACCGATAATCTCAACTAATTCTACGTTAGCCTTTGCTTGAACCATTATAGATAATCTGGAATAATTCTTAGTTCCAGGCTTTGCGATCATTCTCTCAGCAAATTCTTTTTGATATATTAAAACAGCTCGCTTAAAGTCATATTTTAAAAACTTGAAAGTTATTGGAGAGGAAATTTGATATGGTAGGTTTGATACAATTTTATCAAACTCTGGAAACTCTATTTTTAGGGCATCTCCATGAATGATCTTCACATTCTGCCAAGAATACTCTCTTTTGAGAATTTCGATGAAAAACTTATCTTTCTCAATTGCATAGACTCGCTTTGCCTTTTTGCTCAGCTCATCTGTTAGAAATCCTAATCCCGGACCAATCTCCAAAACCACTTCATTTTCTTTTATATCTGCTCTCTCTACCTCTCTCTGAATAACATCGTCAACTATCAAAAAGTTCTGTCCTAAATTAGAATTGGGTTTTATTCCGTATTTAGAAAAAAGAGAAAAAAGTTTGTTCTTCAGCATATCTATTCCCTAAAGAGTCTATTTGATCCGACAAATAGTCTATACCTATCCCTGCCTTCAAGTTCTTCCAATATTCTCTTAGCAATCATTTTGCACGGGTCTGGCAAACCTTTGACTCTATGTTTTAAATCTTCAAAATTTTCGAAGGGCTTCTTTCTTCTCTCTTCAAGTATATCCCACATGTGCTTTTTACCTATCCCAGGTAATAGCTCTAAGCTATGAAGTCTGTTAGTTATAGGAGGTGCAACATTAAAGAACTTAACAAATCTCTGCTCATTTTTCTTAACTATTTCCTCTAAAACATAGGGCAATTCAGCTTTTGCAGTAGCTGTTAAATCATCATATCTTAATTTCCTATTTATCATAAGTATCTTGTCTCTTTGTCCTTTTCCAATAAATACTCTCTCATAAAGCATCAAATCCTCCTTTGGGATGACCTCTAATAGTGTGAAGGCTTTTTCACCAATAACTTGGGCTACTGGTTGCCCTTCCCTAATTTTACCGTGTTCTATATTGATGTAACCCGTTGGGAGGTAATCAAGAACATATGCATATTCTTCATACTCAACGTGATGCCTCTTTTTTTCTACACTCCTCATGTATGCATGTCTTTTATTGAAACTGTTCATCCTTACTCCCCCAAAAATAATACTCTCTCCCGCTTTTTATACTTTTGTGCTATTGCAGAAAGAAAACTACATGAGTTGTTAATGAGATTAAAATTAAAAATAAAGAAAAAATCACTCGCGGTATTCTTTTAAGATTTCAAGTATCTTCTCCGCTTCTTCTTTTGTAGGCATGTGAACTTCTTTGGCAAATATAACCCTAATATCAAAGTAGTCCTCAGGCATTATGTCAATAATCTTTGTCGCAAGTTTTTCATTCATCCATTCAAAGCTTTCAATGAGCTTTTGTTTCAGTTCACTCGCTTGTTCTGCCTTTATCTTTGCAAATTTCTCTGCATGCTCCAAGCTAACTCTTGCCTCATAGAACATTGGTTCGTCAGGGTTAATCTCTACACCTTCCTCTCTACGCTTTAATAAAATCTCTTTAGCCTCTGCGATGGTAATATAACGCTCTTTAAGTTTTTTTCTCCCTATCATCTTACTTCACTTTTGAGGTCTTAAATGGACGGGGTGAATAAAGAAGGTTTTAACCTTCCCACCATCAGTTATTTGGACAACGTAGGCATCTCCTCTCTTACCTATAACTGTTCCTGTTCTTCCGTGAAATCTTGGGTCTGGCATTCCTTTGTGGTAGCTTGGTTCAATGACTATGTGGACCCTTTGTCCAACTTCAAACTCTTGTAAGAATCTTGTTAGTGAAGGTAATCCTCTTTTTCTTGGGCTCTTACTAAGCTTCCCTCTTGTTTTCCTCCTTATTGTGTGGGCTTTCTGAACCATTTTCACTCACCTCAATATTTATAACATCTAAAGCTTTGCAAACTGCATTTTTATTTAATATTTCTGACACGGATGGGGTTGTTCGCCCCTCATCACCAGATATGAGTTCTTTTATATACAATCCGCCGTCACAAAATATTCTTAGCTTAAAGTGTTTGTCATCAATCACTTCACCACTCACTTTATAAACTTTTCTAACTCTAATTATATCGCTTCTTTTCCTTAAAACCCTTAAGGGTGTTCTCTGATGTATTGTGGCATTGGTAAGCTTTTCAACAACTTTAATTACATCGCATTCCCTTATTCCCTCTTTAACATAAATCAATGCTTCATACTCTTTTTTGTGATTCTCTGTAAGTACCTTCTCCATTCTCTTTCTATTGGTAAAACGCAAATTTAAAACTTCAACTTTTCCGCTTTTGTTAATTTCCTCTGCAATCTCATTTAAGTTTATCTTTCTGATTTTTGGATTCTTGATCTCAACAATAAAGGGTCTTCCATTGCCAAGCATTCTAACGTCTATATCCTCTCTACCAGCACCATGAAAAACTGCTTTTCCTTTAGCTGTTCTTGAGAAAGGCTTGCATATTATAGATGCAACGCTCTCATCATATCCCCTTAGAGGTGTTTGAGGAAGTCCCCTAATGAGCTTTCTGTATCTTCCGTAAACATAGAGAGGGTTTATTTGGATATTAATTTTCTCGGTTATAGGATCAATTATAAACACAACATCTGGATTTTTCTTCTCCACCAGTTTTTGGAAAAAGACCTCCAAAATTTTTCCAACTTCCCTATTAAATTCCCTATTTATTGGTTCTGCATGGCTTAGCTCAAACTTCTCAATTATCTCCCTTTCTCTCTGCATTATCTCATCGGGAAAAGAGGAGCCAACTAAAAAGGTATCAAATTGGATTTTAAGTTTTGAAGCTTTATCATAACATAGCCTTGCAAAGTATTCAACTCTTTTTAAAACTCCACCGCAAAGCTCGCATTTCTCTGGTTCTTTAAAAGGTTCTTTCCCTTTAGCCTCTCTTTCCATGTTAAGCACTAGGCGAATTGACTTCCCTCTAATATGATTTTCACCTTTTCCTAACAATCCAAACATTCTCCCTAAACAGTTATTGCAGAGGCTATATTCTTCAAGTATCTTCTCGGCTTTTTCTATGATCATAACTCTCACCTGTTATTGTAACAATCTTAACCTTAAGCTTTATATCTTGATCAGGTAAATTAGCTTTGATGCCCATGATGAGTCGAAGGCAGAAAATAATAAAGCTTTTGGAGGAGAGGGATTTCAGTGTAAGTGAGTTGTCATTGCTGTTGGAAGTTAGGGATAAGAGGGTCATTCTTGAAGATTTGAAGCGTATAGCTAAGAGTTTAAAGCATGAAGGGAAAGTTTTACTAATTCAACCAGCTGTTTGTAGAAAATGTGGATTTGTGTTTAGGGCTGAAATAAATATTCCCTCTAAATGTCCTCGCTGTAAAACCCAATGGATTGAAGAGCCGAGATTTAGGATTGAACTGAGGTGATAGCATGAGGAAAATTGAGCAATTTATGAAAGAGAAGAACCTGAATATTGGAGATTACGTTGAAGTTGTTGAAAAGGAAAATGACCATCACATAGCTTATAGAGGTCTTGTAATGCCACCATATGAGCTTTCAGAGGGAGATACACTAACCCTAAAGCTTGATAATGGATATAACATTGGTATCTTAGTTGATCAAATTGTTGAAATTAGGATTCTTGAAAAAGCAAAACCAAAGGAAGTTAAAGAGTTCAAAGAGATAATTCAGAAGAAGGAGAATCTCCCAGATGTCACTATTTTAGGGACTGGGGGAACAATAGCTTCAAAAATAGATTACAAAACTGGTGCAGTTCATCCAGCTTTCACAGCTGAAGAATTAGCTTTAGCAGTTCCAGAAATCTTTGAGATAGCTAACATAACTCCAAAAATGATATTAAACATTTTTAGCGAAGATATGAAGCCGGAGTACTGGGTTAAGATAGCTCATGAGGTTGCAAAAGCCTTGAATAATGGTGAAGAGGGTGTTGTTGTTGGGCATGGAACGGATACGATGGGATATACAGCGGCAGCATTGAGTTTTATGCTTAAAGATTTAGGAAAGCCTGTAATTTTGGTTGGTTCACAGAGGAGTAGTGATAGACCAAGTAGCGATGCTGCTATGAACCTAATATGTTCAGTGAGAATGGCAACTGCAGATTTTGGAGAAGTTAGTGTAGTTATGCATGGAGAGACGGGTGATACTTATTGTCTAGCCCATAGGGGAACGAAAGTTAGAAAGATGCACACTTCTAGGAGAGATGCCTTTAGAAGTATAAACGATATTCCAATAGCTAAAATTTGGTTAGATGGGAGAATTGAGTTCTTGAGGGGAGATTATAGGAAAAGGCAAGAGAGTGAAGTTTGGGTCGACGATAAGATAGAAGAAAAAGTAGCATTAGTTAAAGTCTTTCCAGGAATGAATAGTGAAATAATAGACTTCTTTGTTGATAAAGGCTACAAGGGCATAGTTTTGGAGGGAACAGGTTTAGGACATACACCAACTTACATAATTAACTCAATAAAGAGAGCTACTGAAGAAGGAGTAGCAGTTTGTATGACGAGTCAATGTCTAAATGGTAGGGTTAACTTGTACGTCTATTCAACAGGGAGAAAATTGCTTAAAGCGGGTGTTATTCCTTGTGAAGACATGCTTCCAGAAACTGCTTACGTTAAGCTGATGTGGGTTTTGGGACACACAAAGGACTTAAAGGAAGTCAAAAAGCTCATGCTAACAAACTTTGCTGGAGAAATAACTCCTTACACAAAGTATAACGTTTATTGAGGTGAGGATGATGAAGCTTGATTATCAGGAATTGGGCTTAAAGGTTGGTTTAGAAATTCATCGTCAATTGGACACAAAAAAGTTATTTTCACGGGTTCCAAGTGAGTTAGTTGATGACGTTGACTTTACTTTTCAGAGGAGACTTAGACCAACTATGAGCGAACTTGGGGAGATTGATCAAGCAGCTTTAGAGGAATTCAAAAAGGGAAGGACCTTTGTTTATGAAGGGAATTTCAAATTAAGTGATTTAGTTTATATGGATGAAGAACCTCCACATCTTCCAGATAGAGAAGCATTGGAAGTTGCTTTGCAGATAGCTTATCTCCTAAATGCTATCCCTGTCGATGAAGTCCATTTCATGCGTAAAATAGTCATTGATGGTTCAAACGTCTCTGGTTTCCAAAGAACAGCTATAATAGCAATGAATGGAAAAGTCCGCACACCTTGGGGTGATGTTGGAATACCAACCATCTGTTTGGAGGAAGATGCTGCAAGGATTGTTGAGAGGAAAGATAAGAAGGTTATCTATAGAATTGACCGCTTGGGGATTCCTCTAATAGAAATTGCAACTACTCCCGATATTCATCACCCAGAACAAGCAAAGGTTGTTGCTAAATTTATTGGAGATGCTCTAAGAGCAACGCGTAAGGTTAAGAGGGGTTTGGGAACGATTAGGCAAGACTTAAACGTGTCAATTAAAGGCGGAGCAAGAATTGAGATAAAGGGAGTTCAAGAATTGGACATGATTCCCATAATAATTGAACGCGAGGTTATAAGACAAATAAACTTGCTTAAAATTAGAGATGAGCTTAGAAAGAGGGGAGTAAAGGAAGAGGAACTTAGAGAGGAATTTTATGACGTAACTGATATCTTCCAAAACACGAGTTCGAAGATTATTGCCGGTGCTATAAAGAAGGGTGGAAAGGTCTTAGCGATTAAATTGCCTAAGTTTAGAGGCTTAATAGGTTTTGAAATCCAGCCTGGAAGAAGATTGGGAACAGAAATGGCAGACAGAGCAAAGAAATATGTTAAAGGCATCTTCCATATTGATGAGTTGCCAAATTATGGAATTTCTCAAGAGGAAGTTGATGCCGTTAGTGAAAAGCTTAATTTAGGCGAAGAGGATGCATTTGTCTTAGTTGCAGCTAAGGAGGAAACCGCAAAGAAAGCTCTTAGGGAAGTTCTTCAAAGGGCAGAGGAAGCTTTATATGGAGTTCCAGAGGAAACAAGAAGAGCTTTACCTGATGGGAACACTCAATACATGAGACCATTGCCGGGAAAAGCAAGGATGTATCCAGAAACGGATATTCCTCCGATTTTATTAACACAAGAGCTTAAAGAGAAAATCTTGACTAATTTGCCTGAACTGCCCCAACAAAGAGCCGAAAGAATAGTCAAGCAATACAAATTAGATAAGAGCTTAGCTCAAACATTGGTAGATGAAGAAAAAGATGAACTGTTTGAGGAACTTGTTAAACTGGGAGTAAAGCCCTCAATCGTGGCATCAACACTTGTAGGATTGCTCAAGGGACTAAAATCTGAAGTTCCAGTAGAAAACATAACTGAGAATCACATAAGAGAAGCTTTTAAACTTTTGGCTCAAAACAAGATTGCAAAAGAAGCTTTTGAGGAAATATTTAAAGAATTGGCTTTACATCCAGAAAAGAGCGCTTTACAAGTTGCAGAAGAGAAGGGGTTAACGCTCTTGAGTGAGGAAGAAGTTGAGAAGATTATTGAGGAGATAGTACAGCAGAACATTGAGGTTGTTAAAGCCAAAGGAATGGGTGCAATGGGTTTGATAATGGGAAGAGCAATGGCAAAGCTTAGAGGAAAAGCAGATGGAAAGTTGGTGAATCAAATCGTTAGGAAAAAGATTCAAGAGCTCTCTTCTTAATTTCTCTTTTCGATAAATTTTTAAGTACTTTCTTGATAGGTAATTTTGTTGTGGTGATTTTATGAGAATTCAGCTTCCTCCAGGCATATTCATCCGTTACAGAATCCCTAAGAAACCAGAGTCAAAAAAGATCAAGGAAAAGAAAAAAGAGCCTAAGTTAGTCTATGTTCTCATTAAGATCAAAGAGAACAAACCGATAAGCGAGGAGGCAAAGAGAATTGAAGAATTCTTAAAGGAAAGAAATCTTCCTTTTGCTAGAATAATTAATTCTGACGAGTTTACTTTAATGATAAATGTGAAAAAGCTTTTTGAAAAAACTTCCCGTGTTTATATCATAGAATTGAATGATGGGATAAGCAGATGGTTTTATTTGACACCGAGTGAAGAGAGGATTAATTTCGATAAGAAGGATGTTCTTAAGATCTTTATTTTAAAGAAAGAGGATGCCTTAGAGGAAATCCTTAAAAGAATAGCTTCTGAAAAAATTAAGGGGAAAAGCAAAATTGAGAGAATTCTGGACATAGTTCAGCTAATACTTGGCTTTAGCTTCTTTTGGATCGCTTATATTAGTGAGGAAGGTGTTGGAGAGGCTATAAATTATCTTCCAGCCATCTTTGCACTGATAGCTCTAATTCAAGGATTAAAGAGGGGATATAAAGAAAGGGAATGGGAGATTGATTAAGATGTTTGGTGATATATTCATCCCTATGATTTTCTTGATAGCCCTTATGGCAGTTGCAATACTTCTTGCATTAGCTTTGGAATCAAAGGACTGGTGGAAAGTTATCATTATCATTGTTATTGTGTACATATTTCTCAATGCTGAACGCATTAAAGAGTTAGAGATAGTGAAGCAAAGCCCAATTCTGTTGATGATCATAGACAAAATCATTGATATTAAGGGTAGAATACTTGACTATTTTGGTTTAATTTTGTACGATTTAGTCAATGCTGGGTGAAATAATTCTAAACATTGACGTTTAGTATAAAAATTCATATTTGGTGGGGCATAATGATTGAGTTCTATCACCTAAAGGGAGAGTTTAGTCCCTACAAGTTTGAACGTTTCCTAAGTGACCATAGATACATTTATTGGATAAAAGGAATGAAGAGTGAAATAGTTCATTTAATTGATGACTTTATTGATGACAGATATGAAAATTATTTTTATCTTATCGAGCTTGGAGATGATGTTTATTTAATAGCTTCGACTGTTCCAATTCGAGTACCCTTTATTCCTTTTTATGCAAAAAGAAAAATAAAACGGAGAAAATTCTTCTTAAAGTTGAGTGTAAGACTTGAGATCAGTACTACTCTAAAAATCCTTTCTGTCATTGGAACTGCTGTTCTTTTATTTGCATATTTATATTCTGAATTTGTGCATGTTATATGGAAAAATGTTGACATTTTGATCAATTACCTCTTGTGATGTTTTTTAATAAGCTTACTAAAGAACTTGGATGGGATGATGTAGAAGCTCAGAGGGTTCATAATAGGTTAATAGTGAAAAAGAAAAGACGAGTTAATATAAAACTTCCTGAACATGTAAAAATCTTGGTAATTGGTGGTATTGTTACCTACTTGTTATATTCTTTCCAAAGAATGCCTAAAGAAGAAAGATATCCAATTATTGGGGCTTTATTACTGTTAACAATAATCACATCTCCTATTTGGCTAACAATCATCTGGTGGAAGATAAGGATAGAGGGTCAGCAATAATTAGGTAATGTTGTTCACAAAATTAGAAACGATACGATATAATAAAAACACTTTAGGAAATTTTGGGAAGCTTTGAGTATGTTATGCTACTTTTGGTAATTGCACTCTTCTAATTTCTTCAATTAAAGGGTGTATTAGGTTATAAATTCAGTGATTTCAGTTGTCTTAGTTTCTGGGTAGCTAAGAAAAGAAGTAGAGGGAAATATGAAAAGCGTGTAAACTAGCGTCCAAGTTCTTTGTGAGCTTTAGCTAGATGTTTTGCTGCTATTGCTGCTAAAAGTGAAAGTTCTCCCGCTAGAACAGCACCAGCTACAATTTCAGCAAACTTTTTAGCATTTGCTCCTGGAGGATTGCCACCACCAGCAACTCCCATTATTTGTAGTGCTTCCCTTTGCGTAGGTACTCTTGTTCCACCACCGACTGTTCCAATCTCCAAGCTTGGCATTGTAATACTAATGTATAAATCTCCATTTTCCGTGACTTCTGCTAAGGTTATGCCATGAGAACCTTCTGTTATTTGGGCTTCATCTTGTCCAGTTGCTAAGAATATTGCGCCAATTATGTTCCCGAAGTGTGCATTAAACCCATAAGAGCCAGCTTGCGCTGAACCAATTAAGTTTTTCCTATAATTAACTTCTGCTATTAATTCTGGAGTTGTTTTGAGTTTCTTTTCAATTATCTCTCTTGGTATTATTGCCTCAGCTATTACTGTCTTTCCTCTCCCATTTATGAAGTTTATAGCGCTTGGTTTCTTATCAACACACAAATTACCAGAAAGTGCGAGATATCTCACATCTGAAAACTTCTTCTCAATTACTTTCATAATTTCCTCACTTGCTATTGTTACCATGTTCATGCCCATTGCATCGCCTGTCTCAAATTCAAACCTCAAATATAGATTATTTCCGACAATGTAAGCTCTTACCCCCTTAAGCTTTCCATGCCTCGTTACCTTTGAAACGGCTTCTCTTTGCAGGTAGTCAATGTTTTCTTCTACCCATTTAGCGACTTCCCTTGCTCTTCTCGCGTCTGGGCATTTTAATAAAGGTGCTCTAGTCATTTTATCATCAATGATTGTAGTATAAACTCCTCCTGCGGCTGTTAAGGCGGAACATCCTCTATTAACACTTGCGACTAATGCTCCTTCAGTTGTTGCTAAAGGGATATAAAATTCGCCTTTAGCGTATTCGCCATTGATCTTTAAGGGACCAGCAACTCCCATTGGTATCTGAACAACTCCAATCATGTTTTCAATGTTTTTACCAATTACTTGATTCGGATCAATAGAATAGTGACCTATATTTTCAAGTTTTATCCCAAACTTCTTTTCGAGGGCTTTTCTTCTTATCTCGGTTGCGAGTTTTTTGTCTCCGTTGGTGTATTTCTCGACTTGATACAGTTTTATTTCTCCGCTGGCAACTTTTTCTATTAACTCCTCTAAATTCACCCTACTCACCTCTTGCTAAAAGATGGAAAGCAGTTTTTAAGTTTATCTTACTTCCTCAAACATCCATTCTCTTACCAATTCCCCACTTTCCTTTAAAGAGATAGCGGCATCGCTTTTTGGCTTATATACAAGAATTGGAATGCCAACGTTCACAGATTCTGGAACACTTTCATCAAAAGGTATGGCACCGAGAACAGAAACTCCAACTTCTGTTTCCAAAACATCAATGATTTTATTCACAACATCTTGAGATTCTCTAACTTTGTTCAGAATAACGCCAACTTTTAGCCCGTACTCATCTCCAAGGGCTTTTAGTTTTTCTACCTCATTTTCTACCATAACTTCAAAAGAATAGATTGGAGAACGCTCTATTTCAACAATTATCAACTGATAATCAGCAACTTCAAAAGTTGGTAATGTATCAAAAGGTATTCCAGTAGGAGAGTCCACAAAAACAAGACCGAATTTGTATTTCATCTGCTCAACTATATCTCTCAATCTCTTAGCAGAGATTCCCAAAACGTCCTGAAGATTTGCACTGCCGGGCATTACATAAACTCCAGTTTGTGGATGTTTGTATATTGCCCATTCTGGATCAATGTTTGGGTCTTTGATTACCGAGTGCACGGTGTATTTAACATTCTCAAGGGCAAAGTGAAAGCCTAAATTCGGCAGATATAAATCACCATCTATGGCTAAAACACCATATCCCTTTTGGGCAAAATAAGTGCTGAGATTAGACGTCATTGTGGTCTTACCAGCTCCGCCCCTTCCTGTGACGATTATAACAGTCATAGAGAGTACACACTCCTATAAATGGTAGCCATTAATTAGCATTAAAGCCAGTATAGTTAAATTTTATTAAGCTCAAAATATAAGGTTTTCTGAGAATGAAATAAAAACTAGAAAAGCGAATAAAATAAGTAAAGTTCAAATAGAGCATTGAAATTTGATCGGTCATCCAATAATTTCTCCAAAGGCAAATTTCCTTTTAACTGAGTTAATTACGATTTCTACTTCATCCCCCACCTTTGTGTTGGGAACGAAAATCACGAAACCCTTTATTCTAGCTATTCCATCTCCACCTTTACCAATACTCTCAATTTTTACCTTGTACCTTTCTCCAACCTTAACGGGAGGTTGTGGACCACGCATGGGCTTTCTTGCCCTTCCTTCAGGTCTTCTTCCACCAAATTTCTTATCTTCCAATTTAGACACCACCAGGCAAATGTATGCAATTTAAACCTAATTGTGAGGATATATAAATTTTTTGGTGTATCTTTATGTTTTTCAAAATTTTTGTTGCTAAATTTTAAAGGATTAGTAGATAAAATTTACAAAACTTTTAAAGTAGAAACTTGAATTTTCAATAATAGCTTAGCATTTTTGGTTTACAATTGTCTACATCCAAAGGGTTATATCCCTCTAAAGAGCTATTGAATTTTAGGTGGTAATTGTGGAGGAGAATGTTCCAATTAAAGTTTACATGACAAAAAAGCTGATTGGTGTCACTCCAGACACTACTATTCAGGAGGCATCTCGTATCATGGTGGAGTTCGATATAGGATCGTTAGTAGTTATCGAAAACGATGAAGTTGTTGGATTTTTTACTCAAACAGACATCATACGTAGGGTTGTTGTTCCTGGAAAACCATACACAACAACAGCTAAAGAAATAATGACTAAGGATCTGATCACTGTGAATATTAACACTCCTTTAAAAGAAGTTCTAAAAAAGATGGCTCAGCATAGAATAAAGCACATGCTCATTGAAGATAAGGGAAAAATAGTTGGAATATTTACATTAAGTGACATGCTTGAAGCTAGTAGAAGAAAACTTGAAACAGCAATTGCCAATGAGTGATGAAGATGATAAAGATAGCCCATATTAGCGACACCCACGTCACGACTGAACCTGCATTTAAAGGTTATGCCTATGACTTAATAATTAACGAGATAAACAGCGCTGATTTTGATTTGGTAATTCATACCGGTGACGTTACAAATCAGGGTCTTAGAGAGGAGTATGAACATGCAAGCTATCTGCTTTCAAGGATAAAGAAACCTTTGATAATTATTCCAGGGAATCACGACTCAAAGAATGTTGGTTACGAGCTTTTTGAAAAATATATTGGTCCGTTAAATGGGGTGTATGAAAAAGAAGATTTGATTGTAATCTGGGTCGATTCAACAATTCCAGATTTAAATGATGGAAGAGTCGGTGGTTACAAATTTAAATGGCTAAAAGAGAAGCTTGAGGAATATTCTCATAAGAAATTTAAGATAGTTGCAGTTCATCATCATTTGGTTCCTTTACCCGATACTGGAAGGGAGAGAAATGTTCTCTTCAATGCTGGTGATGTCTTGGACTTACTACTTAAGCATGATGTTGATTTATATGTATGCGGGCATAAGCATGTTCCAAATGTTTACAATGTGGAGGGTTTAATAGTTGACAATGCTGGATGTACTTCGTGTAGAAAGACAAGGAAAGGGGATGTTAACAGCTACAATATAATTAAGATTCATGATGATGGGAGGGTTGAAGTAACGATTAGACGTGTAACCTCGGAAGAAGTGAGAAAGGACTTTCAAATAAGGCGTCAAAGACTTTTTATTCCTAAAGGAAAGCGCTTATTTAGAATAGTTCATCTAAGTGAAAGTAATGTCTCTGATAGGGTTTACTTTAGAAGAAGGGTTCTTGAGAATGCAATTAGATCTATTAATGAGAAATACAAGCCAGACATTGTGATTCATTGCGGAGATGTTGTTGATGCAGGAATTGAGAGGTATTACGAAGTGGCTCATGAATATTTTGAGAAGATTAAGGGGGAAAGGCTTATCGTACCTGGGCATAATGATATTTCATATATTGGGTATGATCTGTTTAGAGAGCACTTTGGGGAACCTAAGCCATTTGAGAAAGATGATTTTGTGTTTATTCCCATAAACACAGCTCAATATGAGACTCAAATTGGTGTAGTTGGCAGGGTAGGACAGAGACTACTTAGAGAGATGTTGGAGGAGTATAGAGAAAAGTTTACGATAGTTGTAATGCACCATAACGTAGTTCCGATTCCCAATGTTAGGGAAATAGGATTCTTGGAAGATGCTGGAAATGTTTTAAACACTTTAGTTAGCAAAAGAGCAGATTTGGTCTTAACAGGACATGGTGGAAATGCGTTGGGAATTAAAATAGAGAATACGCCGATAATTAATGCTGGTTCGATTAGTTGGGAATTGCATAGAAATCCCTTTGGAAATTCATTTAACGTAATTGATATTTATTCTGGAATGATATTTGCTTTTGAAGTTCAAGCAACATGGGGGGCAAGAAAGCTCCTTGGAATTTGGAAAATAAAAACAGAGGTTCCTTGGAAATAATCACCATTCAAAATTTCACTTTTCTATTGAACGTTTATTCACAAAAGTATCGCTTATTAACGAGATAATTCAAGCTGTTTGCACAAAAGGTTTATATCGGCTCCCTTTTAGATAACCATGTAAGCGTTTTATGAAGGTGATATTATGAGTGAAAAGATGGTAGCTATCATGAAGAAAAAACCGGCTTATGGGGCAGAACTTGTTGAGGTTGATGTTCCTACTCCAAAGGAAGGGGAGGTTCTTATTAAAGTGTTAGCAACTAGCATCTGTGGAACCGATTTGCATATTTACGAGTGGAACGAATGGGCTCAGAGCAGAATAAAACCACCACAAATCATGGGACATGAAGTTGCTGGTGAAGTGATTGAAGTAGGAAAGGGTGTTGATACACTGGAAGTTGGAGATTACATTTCGGCAGAAACTCATATCGTTTGTGGAAAGTGTTATCAATGTAGGAATGGTCATTATCACGTTTGTCAGAATACCAAGATCTTTGGAGTAGATAGTGATGGTGTGTTTGCAGAATATGCAATTGTTCCAGCCCAAAATGCTTGGAAAAATCCAAAGAATATTCCACCAGAGTATGCAACTCTTCAAGAGCCTCTAGGAAATGCAGTTGACACGGTTTTAGCAGGTCCGATAGCAGGGAAGACCGTTTTAATAACTGGAGCTGGACCTTTAGGACTTTTAGGGATTACAGTGGCAAAGGCAAGTGGAGCTTCTTTGGTCATAGTAAGTGAGCCAAGTGAATTTAGGAGAGATTTGGCTAAGAAAGTAGGTGCTGATGTAACAATAAATCCCATGGAAGAAGATGTGGTTAAGGAAGTCAAAGATTTGACAGATGACAATGGTGTTGATGTTTTCTTAGAGTTTAGTGGTGCTCCCAAAGCCTTAGAACAAGGCTTGCAAGCTGTGACTCCAGCTGGAAGGGTAAGCTTGCTCGGACTTTTCCCAAGAGAAGTCCCATTAGACTTTAACAATCTAATAATCTTCAAATCTTTAACGGTCTATGGAATTACGGGAAGACACTTATGGCAAACTTGGTACACTGTTTCAAAGCTTTTACAAAGCGGAAAGCTGAACTTGGATCCAATAATTACACACAAGTATAAAGGTCTTGACAGATTTGAGGAAGCCTTTGAACTAATGAGAGCTGGAAAGACTGGAAAAGTTGTTTTCTTCCCACACAGGAGGTAGCTCTTCTCTATTTTTTACTAAACTTTATAATGTTTAAACGCATGATTTACTAAAAGAATGAGTGAGGGAATGAAAATGAATGCTCTTAAATATTTGAAGCAGAGACTTGATGAAACGCAATTTAGAAAAATTGGTCAGATTGACAATCCAGCACTCCATGAATTTATAGCTACGTACATCAAACTTTTGAATCCCGATAAGATTTTTGTCTGTACAGATTCTCCAGAAGACGAGGAATACATAAGACAAAAAGCTCTTGAATACGGTGAAGAGAGAGCATTAAAGACTCTGGGACATACGGTTCATTTTGATAACTATTATGATCAGGCGAGAGATAAAGCTAACACAAAGATTTTGGTTCCAAAAGGAGTTGATTTGGGACCGTTTATCAACACAAAAGATAGGGATGAGGGACTAAGGGAAATTCATGAGCTTATGAAAGATATAATGAAAGGAAAAGAACTATTTATCTGCTTTTTCACATTGGGTCCACAAAATTCCATTTTCACGATTCCAGCTGTTCAATTAACCGATTCAGCCTATGTTGCTCATAGTGAGTTTTTGCTCTATAGAAAAGGATATGAAGAATTTAAACGCCTTGGAAAAGAAGCAAGATTCCTAAAGTTTGTTCACTCTGCTGGAGAGCTTGATGAGAGAAAAACAAGCAAAAACTTGGATAAGAGGAGAGTTTATATTGACTTAGAAAGTGAGACTGTCTACTCAGTAAACACACAATATGGAGGAAACACCATAGGCTTGAAGAAACTCGCATTTAGGCTAACAATTAGGAGAGCCGTTAAGGAAGGCTGGCTATCAGAGCATATGTTTCTAATGCGCGTAAATGGTCCAAATGGGAGAAAGACATACTTCACTGGAGCATATCCATCAATGTGCGGGAAGACCTCAACTTGTATGCTACCACATGAGAATTTAGTTGGGGATGACTTGGCTTTCATAGTTGACATGAAAGGTGAAGCAAGAGGAACCAATGTTGAATACGGTGTTTTTGGAATAATTGAAGGAATAAACCAAAAAGATGACCCAATAATTTGGAAAGTGTTGCACTCACCAAACGAGATAATATTCTCAAATGTTCTTATTAAAGATGGAAAGCCCTATTGGAATGGAATGGGTGAGGAAATCCCAGATGAAGGGGAAAACCACTCTGGAGAATGGTGGAGGGGCAAGAAAGATAAGGAAGGAAATGAGATTCCACCATCCCACAAAAATGCTCGTTTCACTGTCCGTTTAGAAGCATTTCCAAATTTAGACAGGGAAGCTCTAGACGCTCCTTGTGGCGTGAAAATCAGTGGCATGATCTTTGGTGGAAGGGATAAGGACACATGGGTTCCTGTCTGTGAATCTTTCGATTGGGTGCATGGAGTTATAACTAAAGGTGCTTCACTTGAGTCAGAGACAACAGCGGCTACCTTGGGTAAAGAAGGGGTTAGGCAATTCAATCCAATGGCAATTCTCGATTTCCTATCTGTTCCTATTGGAGAATACATCAAGAATTACATAAGATTCGGTGAAAAGCTAAGAGATCCACCAAAGATATTTGCCGTAAATTACTTCTTAAGAGATGAAAATGGAAATTGGCTGAATGAAAAGCTTGATAAGGCTGTTTGGCTTAAATGGATGGAACTTAGAGTACATGGAGAAGTTGACGCAATAAAAACTCCAATAGGCTATATTCCGAAGTACGAAGACTTGAAGAGATTGTTTAGAGAAGTTCTCAACAAAGAGTATCCAAAGGAGCTCTATGAAAAGCAGTTTACTATTAGAATTCCAGAGCTATTGGCAAAGGTCGAAAGGATAGAGAAGATTTACCGCGAGAAGGTTAAGGATGCACCAGAAGTGCTTTTTGAAGTACTTGAGGAAGAGAAACAAAGACTCTTAGAGGCAAAGAAAAAGTATGGGGATTATATCTCGCCTTTTGAGTTTGAAAACGTTTAATCCTTTTCATGAACATTTTCCAAATTTTTCACACATTTTTGTCTTTTTGTGTGTTATAAAAGTTTCAGCTTTGAACGCTCCTATCTTAATCCTTTTATACCTATGAAACATTAGTTTTATAGGGTGGTTTCTATGGCAAAGCTCGACTGGATTACTGAAGAGTTAAACGAGCTTAAAGAAAAAGGGCTTTACGTAAGAATTAGGGTTCTGCAGAGTGCTCAAGGACCTTGGGTTGTTGTTGGTGGGAAGAAAGTTTTAAACATGTGTTCAAACAACTATCTCGGCTTAGCCGCACATCCAAAGATTAAAGAAGCGGCTATAAGGGCTATTCTTGATTATGGTGTAGGTGCTGGTGCAGTTAGAACTATTGCTGGAACTATGGAGCTTCACGTTGAACTTGAGGAAAAACTAGCAAAGTTCAAGAAGAGGGAAGCAGCTATTCTCTTCCAAAGCGGTTACAATGCAAACTTAGGTGCAATTAGTGCCTTAATTAAGAAGGGTGAAGATGGTGTTTTCATCAGTGAAGAGCTAAACCACGCAAGTATTATCGATGGTATGCGCTTAAGCGGTGCTGAAAAGGTTATTTACAAGCATTTAGACATGGAAGATCTAAAGAAGCGCTTAGAGGAAACAAAGAACAAGAAGAAAAAGCTTATTGTCACAGATGGTGTCTTTTCAATGGATGGTGATCTTGCTCCACTTCCAGAGATTGTTGAGTTAGCAGAGCAGTATGATGCAATGGTTTACGTTGATGATGCCCACGGTGAAGGTGTTTTAGGAGACCATGGAAGGGGAATAGTTGATCATTACAACTTGCATGATAGAGTTGACTTTGAGATGGGTACGTTGAGTAAAGCCTTTGGTGTCATTGGAGGTTACGTTGCAGGTCCAGAGGAGGCTATCGAATATCTAAAGCAAAGAGGGAGACCATTCTTATTCTCAAGTGCACTGAACCCACCAGATGTTGCAGCGGCAATTGCAGCTGTTGAGATTTTGGAAAAGGATGATAGCTTAGTTAGAAAGCTCTGGGATAACACCAAGTTCCTTCAAGAGGGGCTTAGGAATCTTGGCTATGACTTAGGGAACACAAAGCACCCAATTACTCCAGTAATGCTCTATGATGAAAAGAGGGCTCAAGAGTTTAGTAGAATTCTTTATGAGGAATACAACATCTTTGCGCAAGCCATAGTTTATCCAACAGTTCCAAGGGGAACTGCAAGAATTAGGCTAGAGCCTTCAGCCGCTCATAGCAAAGAGGACTTGCAATATGCTTTAGATGCTTTTGAGGAAATCGGAAAGAAGATGAAGTTTATTTGAAAATTGAGTTTTAGCGTGTTTTTATTTTTATTTTCCTACTTGCATCTGACTACATTTCTGATTTCTAACATCTTGAGAAAACCATTTTAAAGAGTTATTTTACACAATAGCACTAAGGGGCGAGGAAAATGATAACCTCAATATTCCTAGTACTGGTGATAATCTTTGGAGTGGTCTTTATTGCCCTGATAGTATTGACTATAAAGTTTAGAAAGAAGTTTATTGAAATGTATCCCCAGTTTAAGAGATTTTATGATTATATACTCCTGAGTTTAATTTTTGTACTTGCTGGAAATTTGGTGTATATTCCAAGCGATATAAGCAGTTATCTGTCAATAGATTTAATTGAGAGGCATAGACTTACTTTACTTTTTATGGGTCATATTTTTGACATTTTTGCAGTGATTTTCTTTATATTGGGCTGGGCACGTCTTCTTGAGTCACTCATAAAGAAATATCGCTTAATTCCAATTGTTGTTGAGTTCAAAGAAGAGCCAAAGAAACTCTCTCCCGGTGTTTATATATGTGAAGACAAAGAAAAATGTCACTCTTTATTTTTAGAACTTTTAAAAGGGAGAGCGGGGGTCATAATCTCAAGGGATTTCCCAGATTCTATTAGGAAAAAGCTTAAACTTCAAAAAACACCAATTTTGTGGCTAACTAAAGTGGAGGGGGAGAATAATATTCATCCGCGTAAGCTGGAATACTTGATGCAGACTTTAGTGGATTTCATGAAAAAGGAGGACATGCCTAAGGTAATTCTCTTCGATGGATTTGAATATCTGCTGATTGAAAATGGGTTTAATCCTCTGTATAAGTTTTTAACTACTATTAAAGATTACAGCATAGTTCATGACACAATAGCCCTAGTTTTGATAACAAGACGTGCATTAGGTGAAAGAGAGTACAGTTTATTGAAGAGGGAGTTTTTAGATGTTAATGAGCTTTTAAAGAGTTGAACCTATTTTTAGAAAGGCTTTTAACTTTTCCTTACAACCTTTACTTAGCCTGTGATGAGGGATCAACCGGCTGAGTGGTGAAGAGAGAAGATATCTGAGGCGTTAGAGGTGCTGAAGAATGTTAAAGGCTTTAATTTTTGACGTTGATGAAACCTTAGTTTATTACGAGAGCTATGATGCAAGAAAGTGGTTTGATGATTATCTTGAGCCAGCATTTCAAAGACATAACATAAATGTGGATTTTGAGACATATAGAAAGATGGTTAGAGGCACTTTGCCCCGAAGTTATGTTGAAAAGTTTGGCATTGATCATGTGGAATTCTGGAAGCTTGTTGACAATGTAAACCTTGAGTATCGGAAAAAACTTGCAGAAGAAGGAAAGATAAAACCATTTCCTGATGCGGCTCAAGCTCTTAATGATCTTAAGTTCATGGGGTTAAAACTTGCCGCTGTAAGCAATGCCTCTCAGGACTGTACAGAGTTTGTTTTAAAGCTTTTTAATCTGAGAGGATATTTTGATGTTGTTTTTGGTAAAGATTATTCTCATCTTGATGGTGTTAAGCCAAATCCCTATCTAATCCAAAAAGCGCTAAAGACTTTAGATACAAAACCTCAAGAAGCTTGGGTTATTGGGGATAGTGCCTTAGATGTTGTTGCAGCTCATAAAGCGGGATGTAAAGCAGTGCAAGTGCTAAGGTTTGATAACTTTTGTGAAGAGGCAGACTTTCATGTTAAAGACCTTTGGGAGCTTGTAAAGTTAATAAAAGAAAGTGAGGAATAGCTATTTTATCCCAACAATCCAGAATCTGTTTTCCTTCTTTCCCAGCTCTCTCTTTAGGTTTCCATAAATTTTGACTTCACTGAAATAATCTCTTGCTAAAAGTCTCATTTCTCTTGGAGTATAAACGTTTAAAATGTCATGCACGAAGAAGGCTTTGACTTCTCCATTTGGCTTTAGAATTTGGACCAATCTTTTAAAGTGAAGTTTTTGAACAGCATTTTCTAATTCACGCCAATCTGTTATTATAAGTGTCTCGTTATCATTTTTAACGTCCCAGACATAAGGTGTGTCGCTTTTTGTGAATTGATAGGGAAAATCCGCTATAAAAACGCCTCCCTCTTTTAATGCCTTACTCACAGAATTGAATAATTCTTTAATTGCTTCTTCATCAAAGTAACAAATGCTTGAGAAAAACATCGTTATGGCATCAAATTCTTCGTTAAAGTTTAATTTTTTAGCATCTCCCTGAATAAACTCAACGCTTAACTTTTGTTTTTCCGCTTTTTCTCGTGCAACTTCAAGCATCTCTTCGTGCAAATCTAAACCTACAACGCTATAACCTCTCTTTACCAACTCTAAAGTTGGTCCCCCAGTACCGCAAGCCAAGTCTAAAACTCGCTTAACTTCTCTTTTTGCATCCTTTTTAAAAATCTCCTCAATGAAGTTAATCATCTTTGGGACATACTCGAGATAAGCTTTGTAAATCACGTCATAGTACTTAGCTAAAACTGTGTAAAGCTCAAACATAAAAACCACCCTATCAGATTTTTTGCTTAAAACCTAAAAACTTAACCTATAAAAGCCTTTAGGATCAAAAAGAAGCCCATTGTTATTAATGTCAACACTATGGTAACTCCTATTGCCTCCTCTTCTTTGAGGTTATATCGCGCTAAAATTGCATTTGCCATGATGGCTGGAGGCATTGAAGCCTCAACCAGAACAGAGTAAAATATCTCCCCTGATGCTTTAAGGGTGAGGGTAACGAATATAAAAGGGATTACACTCCTGAATGTTATAACTTCCATAAGCTTTCTCCATTCAAATTTTTGAAGATTTATGCGAGAGCCGAAATAGACTATTAATGCTGGTATGCTCCACCAGCCAATTTGGTTTAAAGTCTCAAGAAATCTCTTTGATAAGTGGAAGTTCAGCAAAACAAGTGTTAAAGCTAAAAGATTTGCAGCTACTGGAGGAAATTTTAAAGCATTCTTTAGGATATGCTCGGTTGAATGTTTGCCCTTTGAATAGTGCGACGCTATAAGGGTCGCTATTGGGAGAACTATCAGCACATTGGTGCTTGCATAGATTATTACTGGAGTTAAATCATCCAAGAAAAGACTTGCTATTGGAAAACCTAGAGCAACGGTATTTGGATAGATAGATAAAATTATCAAAGCAGCTTTCCATTTTTCATCTGGAATCTTGAGAGAGTAGAGGTAGGATGTAAGAAAGCTCAAACCAATTATTATGAAGACATAGAAAAACACAACCTTAATTTTGAGAAGGTAGCCTAAATCCTTAGAAGCAACGTTTGAGAAAACAAAAAGCGTCAACAATATGTTGTTTGAGAACTTTCTTAGCAAAATAAAGGGTTCCTCTTTTTTGATAGCTTTTTTAAGGGCAAATCCGAGGAATATTAAAAGTGTGGTCTCTGCTAAGTTCATGCTTACACCTAAATTCAATCATTTAAAAAAGTTGTGAAGTGCTAAAGCCAGATAGTATCTTCTCCAAAGTAGTTTAATTTAACAACAAACAGCACAAAAGGTTCATCACTTTCATTTTCCACCCAGTGAACCGTCTTTGGCTTAACTAAATAAATATCTCTAGGCTTTGCTTCATAAACATCTTTACCAATGCCGAGCTTTGCTCTACCGCTTATTATGTAAAAGAGCTCATACTGTTGCTCGTGATAATGCTTTGAAACAGTCTGGCTTGGCTTAATCTCAACTATTTGAGCAAAGCTTCCATCTGGCATTTCACCTTTAAAAAGTGGGCATTTCTTATAACTTACCCTATCTATGAACTCGTCACATTGAGCTTTCATGTTTTCACCCCAAGTAACGTGTTTTTACTTTCCTAAAAAGGCTTCATTTAGATACTTATCTCAATGTTCAAATCTGCACAAAATACTTTTATAGATTGAGCTTTCAAAGTAATACAGATGTTTTAAATTTCCTGAGGTGGTGGGGATGCAAGATCAATTAGAAAAAGCCCTTGCTTGGGCAATGGATAATTTAAAAGCAGAGTACATTGAATTGCGATATGAGAATGTTAAGAAGAATACATTAGAGCTTAAGGATGGGACATTTACGACTTTTACAGGCAAAACTCAAAGAGGAGTGGCAATTAGGGTTTTAGCTGATGGTGCTTGGGGATTTTCATCAACCAACCGTTTAGAGAACTTAAAAAAGGCAATTGAAGAAGCTTATAAAATTGCAAAAGCTGTTGCAAGTGCCAGAAAAGAAAAAATCCAATTGGCTGAGATAAAAACCTATGAAGATTTTGTTAAGAGCAAGATGAAGATCAAGCCGTTTGAGGTTGATATTGAAGAAAAGGTGGATCATTTACGAAGTCTAGAAAAGCTCTTGAAAGAGGATAAAGCAGTTAAATCTTCTTGGCTTCGTTATGAAGATGCATCTGGAGAAAAAATTTTGCTCACTAATGAAGGAACTAATATAAAATGGGAACTCAATTATGTTTGGCAATACGTTTGGGCAACAGGAAAAGAAGGAGATAAATTGGCTGCTGCAAGGGATGAAGTTGGTGCCGTTGAATATGGATGGGAGCTGTTTAAGGAAAGGGAGCCAAATGAAGAGGTCGCTAAGAGGGTAATCAGAAAAGTGCATGCTCAGCTTAATGGTGTTGCTCCGAAGAGAGGTGAATTCCCAATAGTTGCTGGACCAATAATAGTTGGAATTATTGCTCACGAAGCCTTGGGACATTTAGCTGAGGCAGATTTAACAATTAATTCACCATTTAAAGAGCTTATTGGAAAGCAAATTGCCCCAGAATACGTGACTATGAGTGAAAGAATAGTTGATGGTGGCTTTGGAAATGATAAATATGATGATGAGGGCGTTAAAGTCAAAGATATTCACATAATCGAAAATGGAATTTTAAAGGAGATAATGCTCAACAGGGAGTATGCTCATAAGTGGAACTTATCTCCAAATGGGCACGCTAGGGCTGAGAACTATACGTATCCTCCAATAATTAGAATGAGGAACACTATTTTTGAGCCTAGGGATTGGAGCTTAGAGGAGATGATTGAGGATATTAAGTTTGGTTATTATGTGGTAGATTTCAGAGGAGGACAAGCACAGCTAAACTCCTCGTTCCAAGTTGGTGTTCAAGAGGGTTACATGATAGAGAACGGCGAGATTACAAAATCCATAAGAGATACTTCAATAAGCGGAATTGCAATTGAAGCTCTAAAGAAAATTAGTGCAGTTGGAAAGGATTTTGGCTTAGAGATGGGAAGATGTGGAAAGGGACAAACAGCTTTTGTCAGCTCTGGTGGACCACACATGCGCTTTGATGGAGGAATAATTATTGGGTGAGGTGGGTAAAATGGAAGAACTAATTCGTTATGGTGAAAAGCTCTTTGATGAGATTGAGATTGCTGTTTATAGGAATAGAGATGTAGGTATTCATATTGAACTTAATGAAGTTTCAACTTCAGCCGTTAGACAAAGAACTGTCACAATTGTTAGGGGAATTAAAGATAAGCGCTTGGGACTGGCAATCATTGACAGCGAAGATAAAGATGAGATAAGAAGAGCCATAGATGAAGCCTATAAAATGGCAAAGCTAAACAATAAGGATGAGAAATGGAAAACTCTTCCAAAGCCAGGAAAGTATAAAAAGCCACCAAAGTTTGATAAAGCCCTAAAAGAGGTTTCTTCAGACTATTTTGTTGAGTTAGCTAAGAGAGGTATAGAATTAAGCTTGGAAAAAGACAAAAACTTAATTGTAGCTGGTGGCGGTGGGGGAGCAGAGTGGATTGAGAGCTTAATCTTAAATTCCCATGGCGTTGAAATTTCTCAGGAAGGAGGAGGAGCATACTTCTACTTGGGCTTTATTGGAAGGAAGGAAAGCTTAGTAACTCCAATGATTTTTGACGTTGATGCAAGAAGAAACTTAAACTTGGACGTTGAGAATATTGTTGAAAATTTAGCTCAAAAAGTTAAGTGGGCTTATAAAGTTGAGAAGAGCAGGACCGAAGAAGCCAAGGTTATTGTAGAGCCATATGCTTTAGCAAGTCTTCTACACTTTGCCTTATTCCCAGCATTTAGTGGCGAAAAATTGATTAAGCAAACTACTCCCCTAGCTAATAAAGTGGGAGAGCAGGTTTTCAATGAGCTTTTGACGATTTACGATGATCCATTCCATGAGTTAAGCTTAAAACCAGTGATAGCTGATGATGAGGGTGTTCCAACGAGGAAAAACGCTTTAATTGAAAATGGAACTTTCAAAGGCTTTTTGTGGGACAACTATTGGGCTAATGTCTATGGAACAGAGAGTACAGGAAATGGAATAAGAAACTCAAGCACAGGTGGTATTTCAATAGGAATGCACAGTGTAGTGATTAAGAATGGTAAAGAAAGCCTAGAGGAATTAATAGCTGACATTGAGCATGGTTATTTGGTCAATGGCTTCCAAGGTGCTCACTCAAGCAATCCAGATAATGGTAACTTTGCAGTTGTAGCAAATCCAGCATATCTAATTGAAAATGGGGAGATAAAGGGTTCAACGGTTTTCATGATGAGCGGAAACGTTTATGAGCTGTTAAAGAATATCTATGCTGTAAGCAAGGAGCAGAAGGTTGTACCCTTTTATGGAACGACAATATCGCCTTCGATGGCATTTGAGAATGTCAGAATAGCTGGAAAATAGTTCGACAAATTTATATTCGTAGGAATAGAATAGCTATTGGTGAAGTAAAAATGGTAACTGCATTTATACTCCTCGTCACAGCAGCAGGGAAGGAAAGGGAAGTTATGACAAAACTCTTGGGAATGTCAGAGGTTAAGGAAGCTTATGTGGTCTATGGAGAATATGATATAATTGCAAAAGTTGAGACAGACACCCTAAAAGAGCTTGACAGGTTCATAATGGAAAACTTAAGGAGAATGCCGGAGATACAGATGACATCAACGATGATAGCAATTGAGTGACTCTCTTTTCTTTTTAAAATTCCAACTCAACTCCGTTATCATCTCCTTCCCAGAGAACAATTTTATAAAGCCTAACCCCAGTTGGGAGCTTGTCTTTAAGTCTTTCTGCTATCCATAGAGCTATATTCTCTGTTGTTGGATTCTCAAAAAGCTTGTTTAGATTCTTATGATCGAGGGATTTTAGTACCTCTTTTTCTACAATTGCCCTAAGCTCAAGGAAGTCCATTACATAACCTTCTTTTATGCTTCCTTCAACGAAAATTTCAAGTCTATAAGTGTGTCCATGGAACTCCTCAAACTGCTTATTCATGACAATCGAATGTGCAGCTTCAAATTTAAACTTCTCTCTAATCCTCGCTCTCATAAAACCACCAAAAGAGTTAGCTCTTCAAAAGCTTTAAATTCTCTTATGTCGAATTAGATATATTTGCTGGTTTATAAAATAACCCACCGTAATGTTTAAATTTGATAGAACTTATAAAGCTCACAAGATTAGTTCTGTGGGGGATGATAAAATGGTAAGGTATATGGTGACATCGGCACTTCCTTACGCTAATGGTCCAATTCACGTTGGACACTTAGCAGGGGCTTACTTACCAGCAGATATATTCGTTAGATACCTCAAGTTAAAGGGAGAGGACGTCGTTTACATTTGCGGAACAGATGAACATGGAACACCGATAACTTTTAGAGCTTTAAAAGAAGGAAAGACACCGAGAGAGATAGTTGATTATTACCACGAACAGATAAAAGAAACCTTTGGGAAGGCAAAGATTGACTTCGATTTCTTCGGAAGAACTGAATTTGAAGTACATTACAAGCTTTCCCAAGAGTTCTTCCTAAAGCTACTTGAAAATGGATATCTAATTAAAAGAGTTGAAAAGCAGGCTTACTGTGAACATGATAAGATGTTCTTACCAGATAGATATGTTATTGGAACTTGTCCCTATTGTGGTGCTGAAGGGCAAAGAGGAGATCAATGTGAAGCTTGTGGAAGACCATTGACTCCAGAACTGTTGATAAATCCAAAGTGTAACATATGTGGGAGCTCAATAACTTTCAAAAATTCTGCTCATTACTACATTAAAATGCAGGATTTTGAGGAGAGGATAAGGAAGTGGATAGAGGGTAATAGCCACTGGAAGCCTAACGTTAGGAACACAGTCCTTGGATGGATAGGGGAAGGATTGGAGGAAAGGGCAATAACGAGAGACTTAAACTGGGGAATCCCCGTACCTCTTGAAGAGGAAGACATGAAAGGGAAAGTGCTTTACGTATGGTTTGAGGCACCTATAGGTTATATTTCAATAACGATCGAGTATTTCAAGCGCTTAGGAAAGGATGAAGAATGGAAGAAATACTGGCTAAACGGTTACGAGGGAGAGCTTAAGGTGATCCATTTCATTGGAAAGGACAACATTCCATTCCACGCAATCTTTTGGCCAGCTTTCTTAATAGGTTATGGCAAATATAAGGATGAAAAAGGTGAATTTAAGTGGGCATTGCCTTACGATATTCCAGCCAATGAATATCTTAACTTAGAAGGTAGGAAGATTTCAACGAGTAGAAACTGGGCTATTTGGGTTCACGAATTTTTAGATGAATTCCCGGCTGATTACTTGAGATATTACCTAACTGCTATAATGCCCGAAACAAGAGATGCAGACTTTAATTTTGAGGACTTTCAAAAGAAAATTAATGAAGAGCTTGTCAATAACTTAGGGAACTTTATCCATAGGGCAATGACCTTTGTCCACAGGTATTTCAGGGGAATTGTTCCAGATCAAGGCGAATTGGATGAGCTTGATAAAGAAGCCTTAGAAAAAATTGAGAGGGCGTTTGGAAGAGTTGGGGAATTACTCTCAGCTTATCAATTTAAAGCAGCATTAAAGGAGGTTATGGATTTAGCCAACTTTGGGAACAAGTATTTCGACTATAAGCAGCCTTGGAAGACTGCTAAAGAAGACAAGGTAAGAACTGGAACGACGATAAACATTTCGTTGCAAATAGTAAAAGCTCTTGGAGTTTTGCTTGGACCATTTTTACCAGATGCGAGTGATAGAATTTGGAACATGCTCAACTTAAATGAAAAGAAAGAGTGGAAATTCAAGCCCTTAGAGAGCGGACATAAAGTAAATAAGGCTAAAATCCTTTTTAAGAAAGTTGACGATGAGCAAATAAAGAATTACCTAAAGAAGTACTTCCCTGCATTGCTTGAAAAATACTTCCCCGAAGAACTTCAAAAGGAGGAAAAGACAGAGGAGGATGAAAAGATGTATGTTAGCTTTGATGACTTTGCAAAGATTGATTTAAGGGTTGGAAAGATAGTAAGTGTTGAAGACCATCCAAATGCGGACAAGCTTTATATCTTAAAAGTTGACCTTGGAAGTGAAATTAGGCAATTAGTGGCTGGCTTAAAGAAGTATTACACCAAAGAAGAGCTCTTAGGCCACTATGTTGTCGTAATTACGAATTTGGAACCAAAGAAGCTTAGAGGTGTAGAGAGCCAGGGAATGCTCTTAGCTGCAGATGATGGAGAAAGAGTTGCAATATTGGTTCCAGATAAAGAAGTAAAACTTGGTGCTAAAATTCACTGATTTCCTTTAATTTTAAAAATAAAAAAGATCATTGCTTTCCTTTTTCTTGTCTTATTGGGTAGGGCATGAATTCAACAGTTCCCCTTTGCTTCATTGGTTGTGGATAGAGTTGCATTAAAGTATAGACCTCCTCTGGAACTTCTGTGCTAACGTTTAGTCCAAGCTTTTTAGCTTCATCAACCGTTATTGGATAATCATGTGTCCATCTTCCTTCAGTTAATACTTGAGCCAATTCCTTAGCCTTCTCATCTCCATATTTGTCTTTTAAGAGTTCATAGATAAAGCTTTGAACTTGGTTTATCGCTTTCTCTGCGACATCGGCTAATATTAGGGTTTGATCATCAACTTTATCTACTCCCTTTTGTTTGACCGCTTTAACTATGCTTGGTGCTGGATATTGACCCAATTGTGGGTCTACAGGTCCTAAAACTGCATGAGGATCCATGATTATTTTGTCAGCAGCTAAAGCTATTAAAGTTCCACCGCTCATGGCATAGTGTGGAACTATGACCCTTGTCTCGGCTGGATGATCTTTCAAAGCCTTTGCAATTTGTGTTGCCGCTAAAACTAATCCACCGGGAGTGTGAACTATCAGGTCAATTGGTTTATCTTTTGGTGCCATTCTAATTGCTCTTAAAATCTCCTCGCTGTCTTCAATGCTTATGAACTTGTAGAAGGGAATTCCAAATAGTCCAATACTTTCCTGTCTGTGAATTAGTGTTATAACTGTTGAATTTCTTTTCCTTGCTAAGCGTTGTAAAAGCTTTGTTCTTGCCATTTGCAGTTGTCTGTATTGCAGCTGGGGTCCCATTATCATGTAAAAGATTAGGAACCACCATATTAGTGACCCAAAGAACCCACTGAGTGGATCCAAGTTCCCACCTCCTTTAATCACTAAAGTTAACTAAAACTTTCATTTTTATATATTTTTCTTTCTTCAAAATTTTCACATGAAAATTTTTATAAGACTAAAAATTTCATATAGACTTTAAGGTGAATGGTATGAAGATCTCGGAGTTGATGGCAAAGCTTAAGGAAAGACAAAGGAGAACAGTCCAGAGTTGTTTAAAACAATGTGGAATAATGGATTTAGAGGAAGAGGTAGACTATGAAGTCAACAAAGAGGTAATAAGATTTTTGAAGCTAATTTCCAATCCAATAAGAATTAGTATTTTAAAAATGCTCAGGAATAAGTGGATGTGTGTTTGTTTAATCTCCCAAGCTCTTGAGCAGGATCAGACATTAATAAGCCACCATCTGCGTTCCTTGAGAGAAATGAACTTAGTTTTTGAAAGAAGGGAGGGAAAGCTGAAGTTCTACAGAACAAATTTGGAGGAGTTTAAGAAGTATTTAAAGCTTATCAACGAAGAATTTGAAATAGAAGCTTGAAAAGTTTTTTCTTTTGTTTTTTATAATTATTTGGGGTGATTTTTGTGAATGAGCTTCAGAAAAAAGTTGATGAGCTTATAAAGGAGTTTGGAGGTTATTGGGAGCCTTTTGAAATGCTTGCTGCAGTTGTTGAAGAACTTGGCGAGTTTAGCAGGGAAATGCTGAGATACGAAAATGTTAAAGAAAAAGGTAATAAGGAAAAGTTAGAAGAAGAATTTGGTGATCTGTTGTTCACCTTAGCATGCATAGCCAATTACTATGACCTCGACATGTACTCGACACTCAACAAGTCAATATCAAAATATTCCAATCGTGATAAGACACGGTGGATATAACGACCAGTTATTGTAAATTTTTAACTTCGAACTTAAGTCCATATTTACCACGTCTTTCACTATGTGAATTTGTGTTATATTGAATTTACAATTTTTAAAATTTAGAAAATTATAATATAACATTTTGTTCTATAATTGGATGTACCTAATTTAGTATATTGGATAACATCCGAAACATTTTTATAAAGAAAAAATGTGAACTATTCTGAGGTGTCTCTGAATGAGGGCTAAAATAGACAAAGTTGATGTGCAAATCATAAAGTTACTTTCTAAGAATTCAAGACTAACATATAAAGAACTTGCAGAAAAATTAAAAACAACAAGGCAAAGAGTCTCAAGGAGACTCGACAAGCTTGAAAAAATGGGAATTATTAAAAAATACACCCTAATTCCAGATTTTGAAAGACTAGGATACGTTTATGTTATCCTTGGTGTTACACTAAAGCCAGGAGTTCCAGTGGACCCAATAATTGAAAAGTTGAAGGAAGATGAGGATGTTAAGATAATAGAGAGAGCAATAGGATCTCATAGCCTAATACTCCATTTAGTTGCTCCAACAGACATGAAGAAGATTGAAAAGAAGGTTAACGAAATTTCCCAAAAAATTGACGGAATTGACAAGATGGATATAACATTTATTACAGAAATTGTTAAATTTGAAATTCTCTGATTTTTCTTCATTCTTTGTCTTAGTCAATGAACGAAAGGAAAAATATAATAAGACTAGTATTCTACTTCACAGTAAAATCAAGAGGTGCCAAAAATGCTACTCATCAGTATACCACTGCTCTTAACAATGGCAATTTTTGCCTATAAGAGACACATCTTGGATATAAAAGGCTCTATAGCCGCATTTTTCATAGGTCTGCTAACATTTGAGTTAGGTGGCATAGTAACTTTTCTTGCGCTCCTAATTTTCTTGGTGTTTGGAAGTTTGGCAACAAAGTATAAATATAGAGAGAAGGCCAAAATTGGGATAGCAGAAGATCGTAGAGGAACAAGAAGTTGGGGAAACGTCTTTGGAAATGGTTTAGCAGCAGTTCTGTTCTTAATTGGAGAGTATTTAACTCAACAGGATTTCTTTTGGGTAGCTACCTTTAGTGCTATAGCGACTGCAAATGCTGATACACTTGCAAGTGAGTTAGGAAAGATATTTGGAAAAAGACCAAGACTAATAACCAATTTTAAAGAGGTTTTACCTGGAACAAACGGTGCTATTTCTCTTCAAGGTGAGTTCTTTGCTTTAGTGGGTGCTTTTGTGATAGGTCTAATAGCTATGCTAAAAATGTCATATAAATGGGAAATATTCTTCTCTACAGTTATAGGAGGATTTGTAGGGTGTAATGTTGACAGCATAATTGGAGCAACGATTGAGAATAAAGGGTGGTTCAATAACGATTTAACCAACTTTACTGCAACGTTTATTGGAGCATTGGTTGGAATAGGAGTTTTCATACTTTTGAGATAGGGGGGATAAGAATGAAGGTTATGGTGTGTAGAGAGTTTTACTTTGATGCAGCTCATCAAGTTCCTAAGCATCCTGGGAAATGTTCAAATATACATGGGCACACATATAAACTTGAAGTTTGTGTGAAAGGCGAGCTAAATGAGATGGGAATGGTAATTGATTTTGGAGATATGAAGAAGATTGTTAAGAGTGAAATTATAGATGTTTTAGATCATAAGTTGATAAATAGCATACTTCCAAACCCAACGGCTGAAAATATTGCTATCTGGGTGTTTAACAAGCTTAAACCTAAGTTTGAAGAGCTGGGTGTTGAGTTGGTTAGCGTTAAGATTTGGGAAGGAGTTGGGAAATGGGCTGAAGTTACTAAATAAAGATGAAGAGAAGGCGGATTGCTGATGGATGATGAAGACCTTAGGGGCTGATTTATTCACCTCTCTTTCTAAGCTCTTCTTCAAAAACGTTCCATAGAGCAATTAAAACTGCTGGAATTCCATGTTCAGTTGCAAACGTCATGTAAGGGGCTAAGTCAATAACATAATCGGCAAATCTGAAAAGTCCCCTTGGAATTCCTTCCCTTGAGCCTATGAACACAACAACTTCTCTAGCATAAAATAAGTCTTTTCCAAGCTTTTCTTTGACTTCACTAATGGTTTGTCCTTTCGGATCTGTGATTATTAGTAATCTTTTATTTCTGTGCTTATCTCTAATCACTTGATACAAATCCCAAACACTCACTGGAACTTTTTCAATCTTCCAAGGATAAGCTTCTCTTTGTATTTGATATCTGGACTCTTGTCCTATCTTGATTCCTTCTAAAAAGTGCATGAGCTCATATCCATCAATTTTTTCCTTAGGTGCAATTATGAGTTCTTTAATCTCAAAAGCCTGCGCTGCTCTTCCAATTTTTTCTCCAAAATTCCTGCAAGCCTTGTAATCACCCCAATAGGGCATTTGGACTATGCTCACCTTTTTAAAGAGCTTTCTTGCATCTGGCTTCTCCGGGGTGAACTTTTTCCATTCTTCCTTTCCACCAACGCTTATGTAAGCTTTATCTCCAATTATTTCGACATAGATGATTTTGTCTGGAAAGCTTAAGTTTACATCTGCATTTGTTAATTCTTTGATCTTTGCACCTAAAGCCACGTTAACGTCGATGCTTGAAAAATCGTGAGTTCCTCTTCTCTTAGTTTTTACGGCAAAAGTCTCGTTTTCACTTATATGTTTTGCCACACCCTCAGCGGTCTTTATTATCTCTTCAATTTTTGCGGGAACTTCATATAAAACTCCCAAAACTCTCTCTACCTCGGGGATTTCAAGAATTTTCTCCTTAGCCCTTTCATCAGCTGTTTCAACCAAAACTAACCCAGAGTATCCCATAGGAGATATCCAAATGTTAGCATCAATTAAGCTTTCTTTAATGTAATTACCAGCAATAGCTTCCATTCCCCTTTGTGTTTTTACTAAAAACTTCATTTTTCTCACCATGTAGAAGAAGGGAGAGGAGATTTAAAAGGTTGTTCTTAAACTACAAAAATCCAGAGCAGGGAGAGTAGAAAGGGAAATCAAGCGCTTGGTTCAGCCAAAACCTTAATCTTTCTAACTTCTGCTCTCTTAAGTGGGTAGATTTTCTTTGCTTCTCTTGCTATCTCACTTGCAATTTTTCCAGTTACTGATTCTAATATGAACTGTGGAAATGTAAGCTCTTCTGCTTTCTTTAGGATGATGCTTTTCATAATTTCTCTAATTGCCCTCTCTTGGCTTGTTTGTATTCTTCTTGTTGCAATTACCATCCCCATAACTCTCAACTTATATCCATCCTTTGTTGTGACATTGAAGATACCATCAATTCTTGTTGTTCTTCTTCTAACTAATGATCTGACGTATGACCTGGTTAACTTGTGCCCCTTGAACTTTGTGTAAGCGTTTTGTCCTTTAACATCATAGATTTGGAAGTAGAGCTTTACGTGTCCCTTTGTAAAGTCTCCAGTTAGGTCTTTTAGTGTTGTCTCAATTACTCTCCCAACAACCTTATTTGGGTCATCTGCAGGTGTTAATCCTATTTCTTGATTTCCGAAAAAGTCTGGAGCATAAACAATATACCATTGCTTAAACTTCCACTTATCCTTTGCAGCTGCAGCTCTTTGTCTTGGATTAGCTCTAGCCATCTTCACACCTCCAACTTTTCACTTTCGTGATATTACATCTTCAGCAATCTTGATTGAAAACACTAAATCATCTAAAGCCACTATAAGGCTTTCAATCTCACCGAGGTATTTAACTTTTGTTATTACCTTTCCATCTTTCGGATAGGTTTTAATCTTTAAATTTTTTGGAAGGTTTAAGTTATCAATCTCAACGGCATTGGCTACTGCCTTTGCGGTGTTTTCATCACCATATTCCCATATAAGCTTTGCTTTAGCTTTGATGTTCATCTATTTTGCCCTCCGTTAGTAGTTGGATAACTTGAAATTTCTGCTCTTGACATGGCAAATTTTGCAGTGAATAGGGGTTTGTAGAACCCCTTATTTGCTTTTCCGCCAGCGCTTATAAAGGGCTGTGCTTTAGCTTTGATGTTCATTTACTTGTTCCTCCAATGCTTTGTTTATAAGCTCTGCAAATTCGCTTAGTTTATTCTTTGGAAATCTTATTCCTGCAGCTATTGCATGTCCTCCGCCTTCTCCCCCAATAACTCCTGCAACCCTCCTTAAAGCCTCTCCCAAGTGATAGCCTTTAGCCAATGCCCTTTCTGTAGTTCTTCCAGAACCTTTAACTAAACTATCATCATCCTCGCTATCTGCTAAGATGATAACTGGCTTTTCTGGGTTTGCTAAGCGTGAAGAAATCGCTATGTTGGCTGCAATCCCAACCATTGTATCTTTGATGCTTTTACCGGCATAAAAGACATAAACATGCTCTTTTTCTATTACACTGTTCCAGTTTTGCAGTAAATACTTTCTTGCCTCAATTTGCTCCCTTTTATACTCATCGACTAATTCAGTGGCTCTTTTGAATGCATCTTCGTCTCCTAAGCAAATAGCAACTCCCAGTGTTCCTGCATTCAAACGACCAGTTGCATTTAAAAGCGTTGCAAATTCCCTAGCTTCATGTCTTGGATCTCCTTCCTTATAGAGCTTTATTAAAACAACATCTCCGATTAGCCTGTCTATTGTTTCTTTACTTGCACCATGTTTTATGAGATGAATAACTATAGCATCGTTTAATCTCTTCTTTTCCTCCTCTCTAAGCTGCCAATAGTACATTTCAGGATCAAAGCCTTTTGATTTCAAAAACTCAATTGCTTTTCTTTCGTCTCCGGTTATTTCTGGAATCTCGGGATTTGTTGCATAAGTGAGCATTTGGTATAATTTCCTTGTCTCTCTCCCATAAAGCCTCAGCTCTTTTCTGATTTCAACTAGCTCTAACTTCTTTGCCTCTTCAACTATATCAACGTTTAAGCCATGAAACTGTCCATCAACCTCTTGCATATCTCCTACTGCTCCTACAAGAGCAAGATAGCTTAAATCTTTATTTCTCTCATCCATAGCTTTAGCAATAAAATAAGCAACTCCAGAACCACTTAAATCTCTAACACTATCTGCACCAAATTGAGTTGGATTAATTAAAATATGATTGTCGCTTTTTATTTCTCCATCCTCTGGGGGGTGGTGATCAGATATCACAACGGTTGCATCCTTTAGATGCTCCTCTATGAGCTTTATGCTACCGCTTCCTAAGTCACTAAATAGGTAGATCTTTTGCTTTTCATTAGCAAGCTCTTGAATTAAATCCTCTCCCAATTGCTTTACGATGCTTAAATGAAAACTTCCTCCTTCTCTGGCAATAGCTTTTGCCAAAATAGCTGCCGCTGTAATCCCATCGGCATCTCTGTGAGAAATCAACCTTATAGTGTGCCCTAACTCAATGTGCATCTTAATTAGTTCTGCTCCTTCCCTAACCTTTTCTAAGAAAGCGTTTTTATCCATGTGACCACCTTAAAGTAAAGAAAGTGGAAAGATCAGCGGACTAAAAGCTTTGCTTGTTCTGGGTCGTATCTCCACTTTGGAGGCAATTTTCCAGTTCTTCTGTAGTATTTGACGAGTCTTCTTATTTTGCTTTCAATCAGTTGTAAACCTCTCTTTGAGTGCAAGTCCTTTGGATGTTCTTCAAGGTGTCTTCTTAAGTTGACTGCCTTTCTGATGAGAAACATCAAATCTTCTGGTATTTGTGGAGCTAAGCCATTTTCTTCCAATATTCTTGTTATTCTCTTCCCAGTAATTAATCTAACACTTGGAATTCCATATTGATCTCTTAAAATTGTACCAATCATTGCTGCACTGTAACCTTCCTTCCTAAGTTTAATAACTAAATTTTCAACCTCTTCGCTTGTATACTCAACCCAGGTTGGAGCAGTTGTTCTTGGGGGTCTCTTTGAACCAGATTTACCTCTCTTATATGTGTGTAATCTTGCCATTTTACAACACCTCCTGGTGACGGCCAGCTCATGCCAGCCGCCCCTAATAGCATAGCCAATTGGAGTAGTGGACGAGCCTTTAAAAAGTTTGCCCTATGAACATTGAATTTCTCCATCTTCGTTTCCTGTCCAAGAACAGCTATCTATCAAAGTACCATTTGAAGCATAAAGATATGCAGTATCTCCATTATTGTTCCATACAGGAGAACCTCGTCCCCAGTATAATTCCGTATCACTATTAGTTCCACTTCCTGTATGTACTGTTACAAGTTTTCCACCTTTTAGAACAAACTCAGGAAATACATAGGTATAACCTGTTTTATCTTTTAATTGCCATCCTAAAAGGTTCTCTTCTTTACATCCAAGATTCGCAATAATGACGTATTCATCGTTTAAATTAAGCCAATCATTTCCCTCAGCATCGTAATGTACGTAATATATTACTATTTCAGAAGTGCTATCACAAAATTGTTTATCAATTTCGCTTGAAATTTCTTTTAAAAATTCACTAAATAGGTCATCATAATTTGAACTAACTCTAATCACGTGGTGGTATACAATGGAAGTTATAACTAAAACAATAATGCTCATAACAACATATTCGATAGGAGCCTGTCCTTTCATCGATAGAGAAGTACCTTGCATCTAAATTTAAGTTTTTCTTTGGATTAGCGTTCAAAAATGCTCATGAGAGGGTTTCCAAGATCTAAACAAAATGTACAAAAATGAGCATGGTAGCGGGGCGAGGATTTGAACCTCGGACCTCCGGGTTATGAGCCCGGCGGGCACTCCTAGCTGCCCCACCCCGCTGCATAAGCCCGATACATAATAAATAAGGGTCCATTTATAAACCTTACGGTGGCGAATAAAGGAATTACCTTTCCTATTCTTCTAATTTCGCCAATTTTACCTTAATAAATAGCTATTTTGCCTTTACATTCCTCTAAATTTCGTGGCATTGCAACTATGGAAAACACTTTAAAGTCTGAGACTTAGAGATATTTTGGTGGTGACATGTATCTAACAAAGGAGGAAGAGCTAATCTTAGCTGGCGAGTATGGTTATGCTCTTCAAAAGGCAATGGAGATTCTTGTAGCCTTAGGAGAAATTTATGGTGCTGACATGCTAATTCCAATCAAAAGTGCTCAAATTGCTGGTGTTTCTTATAAAAATATTGGAGATGCTGGAATCGAGTTTTTACAAGATTTTGTAAATGCGGGGGCAAAAGTTAGTGTTTATACAACTTTAAATCCTGCTGGAATTGGCGATGAACTCTTCATGGAAAAACAAAGGGAAATTTTAGAACTTTACAAAGCAATGGGAATTGAGATCACTTCAACTTGTACTCCCTATTACGGTGCTAATCTTCCAAAGTTTGGTGATCATATAGCTTGGAGTGAAAGTTCAGCTGTGAGTTTTGCAAACTCGATAATAGGGGCGAGAACAAACAGAGAGGGCGGACCTTCAAGTTTAGCTGCAGCTATTGTTGGGAAAACACCAAATTATGGACTTCACTTGGAGGAAAACAGAAAAGCAACCCTTATTGTTGACGTTCAAGCAAAGGTAAAAAGCTTTGTTGACTACAGCTTTTTAGGCTATTATCTTGGAAAAACACTCAAAAATGATGTTCCTTACTTTAAGGGACTAAAACCAAAGAATGCGGATTATTTGAAAGAACTTGGTGCTTCTATGGCAGCAACTGGTTCAATTGCTCTTTATCATGTTGAAGGAGAAACTCCCGAATATAGGGGAGCAATAGATGATGAGCTTGAAAAAATCCAAGTTGATGATGAAGCCCTAAATGAGGTTAAAGAGAAATATAACGCTGAATGGACAGATATTGATGTGATAGTTATAGGCTGTCCTCATGCATCGATACAAGAGATTAAAGAAGTTGCAGGGCTTTTAGCAATGCGTGGAAAACCTTTAAAGATACCCTTGTACATAATGGCGAGTAGAACCGTTAAATTTTTAGCTGATTCTTTGGGCTACTCCGCAATCATAGAGCGCTATAATGGGAGGATTTTAGTGGATACGTGCCTGATAGTCTCTCCAATAGAAAAGTGGTATAAAGGCGTTGCGACGAACTCTGGAAAAGCCAGCTTTTACTTTTCTTCCGCTGGCTTGAATGTTAGGTTAGATGACATTGAAAAAATTATAATGGGGGCACCTTAAGATGATAATTCTCAGAGGAAGAAAAATTTCAAAAGGAAAGGCTAAGGGAGTTGCATTAGTTTCAAGAAAACCTCTCTCTTTCCTTGGCGGCGTTGATCCTAAAACCGGCGTTGTTAATGATTCAGAGAGTGATATAAAAGGAGAAAGTGTCAAAGACAAGATTTTGGTTTTTCCAAGAGGAAAAGGTTCTACTGTAGGTTCTTATGTGATTTATCAGCTTAAAAAAAATGGTGTTGCCCCTAAGGCAATAATTGTTGAAGACGCTGAAACTATAGTAGCTACCGGAGCCATTATTTCCGAAATTCCGATGGTGGATAAAATAGACATAAGTAAGATTAAAAGTGGTCAAATAATTGAAGTTGATGCTGATAAGGGTGTGGTGATTCTTCATGACAAGGGGAATTTATGAGTGTATTAAATGCGGCTATAGAGAAACTAAGGACTCAAATGAAGCATTACTTGAAAATGCTTGTCCTGTTTGTAATGGAGACATGGTTTTAGTTAGCTTTGAGGTTAGAGAAGAAGAAACTGTTGAGGAAAAATATAGGATTGAGGAGGAAGTCTTGAATAAAGTTAAAGAGTTCTATGAAATAGGTGAAATTAAAGTCAAAGATAATGTAATAGCGATGGAAGTTATAACAATCAAGGAGTCTAATTTTGAGAAAGTTTTAGCTGAGTTTGAAAAAATTGGTCACTGGGCAGCTTTAAAGAAGAGGAATGAAAAAATTGTGCTCTACTTATTCCCTGCTCAGCCAGCTAAAGAAGAAAATCCATTGATCGGAATTGCCTTGTTTATTGCAACAATTTTCAGCACACTTTTTGCTGGTTATGTGTTATCATTGGGATATATAGAAACGCTGGATGAGTTTAATCTGCCTGGAATAAGAAACTTATACTTAAATGCAATTGCCTTCTCTATTAGTATTTTAGCCATACTGGGCACTCACGAAATGGGACATAAAATCGCAGCAACTATGCATAATGTTAAGTCAACTTTTCCCTATTTCATACCAGTTCCAACAATAATTGGCACTCTAGGGGCTGTAATAAGGATCAAATCCCCTATACCAACAAGGAACGCTGCTATTGATTTGGGCGTAAGTGGTCCAATTGCTGGATTTTTAGTTGCATTACCGGTTTCAATAATTGGACTAAAGCTTTCGGTAGTGGTTCCTCTTTCCTATGTAGTTCCAAAAGAAGGGGGCTTTTATTTTGGCACCAATTTGGTATTTCTAATCATTGAGAAATATCTTTTCAAAATTGGTGAAGATTCTCTTGTATTTTTACATCCTGTTGCTATAGCTGGATGGGTTGGCATCTTAGTAACATTTTTGAATTTAATTCCAGCAGCTCAATTGGATGGTGGACATATAGCAAGGGCATTTCTCAATGAGAAAGTTCACTACTATTTAACTACTGGAATCGGATTCTCATTAATTGCATTGAGCTATCTATGGCCTGGATGGATTCTCTGGGGAATAATAATATTGCTTATGGGAAGAGTTGGGAATCCTGGGGCATTGGATGAAGTTAGCCCAATCTCAACAAAGAGAAAGATACTTGCAATAATAGTTTTGTTGATATTTATTCTTTCAGGAACTCCTGTGCCTATTTATACAAAATAATTCTTTTTCCGCTCTTTTAATATCTGTTCAATATCATAATAGATAGAATCTCTTGAAACTCCAAACACTCTTGCAACTTCAGAGATGTTTAAAACTTTGGGGTTATAGTTAAAGATAGATAATGTTTTTGATAATAGTTCTCTACGCTCCTTTATATCGAGCTCTGCAAGTTTTCTATCATTAGTCGGAACATTATATAAAACAACGCCAACAGCATAAGTTCTTCTTGTAACAGGGGTTGTATATGTAGCAATTTCAAAATCTACTATTTCTAGATTCTTTTTAAGTTCTTCATTAATTTCATCTTGCAATTTTTTTAATGCCCCTTCCTTACTTTTCCCAACTGCATATTCTATTATGGCTCCTTTTCTGCTTGGAGTTGTTTCATCAATTGCAATCACAATCTTTAAGCTTGCAAATGCGCCAAGACCAATTTCCACCTTTCCCTTTGATATCTTTCCATGTTTTGATATAACTTCACTTTCAATTTTCTCTTTCATATGTCTGACACAATCTTCGACATTAACAGACTCGGAGTGAAGCACTATTATTTCCATGGATATCACCAGGCGAATTGGGATATATCAAATATTTTGAGGCAGGTATATAACGTCTTCTCTTTTAGATGCTTTGATAATTTATTAAGGAACAGAGAATATTTTGTTGAAAAATTAGAAATTGGATATACCGTTAAGTATTTAAAAATAATTCAAAATATGCATTTGGATATATGTTTGCTGTTCTTTGGTTCTTATTTAGTACATTGTGTCAATATCTCAAAAATTAAGATATTATTGTTCTTTAATTAAAGAATTAGGATATTATTCCGCAAATTTGAGGAGAAAAGTTTATTAATAATATATTATAGAAAAATATGATACAATGTTACGGGGGTGTTTGTATGAGGAGGGCTCAGGGTGCGGTTGAGTATTTGTTCATGGTAGCGGCTGTATTAATCATAGTAGCCATCGTAGTAAGATACCTAAGAAATGCTGCAAGCAGTGCTGGTGAAACAATTTCTAGCGGTGTTACTGAGTTAAGTAAGGAGTTAAGTGAGCAATTAAGCTCAGCAACAGGATGAATCCTCTATTTTCAAGTTTGTTATTTTTAACTATTTCTTTTAACTTGATTATGGTAGTATAATTGTTTGTGATATACTCATTTTCTTTTAATCTTGTCTCAAATTTGCGTAAAAAACTATAAAAATCAGCTGAAACCAAAAGAATATTAAAGCATTGGAGGTGTTTGTATGAGGAGGGCTCAGGGTGCGGTTGAGTATTTGTTCATGGTAGCGGCTGTATTAATCATAGTAGCCATCGTAGTAAGATACCTAAGAAGCTCCGCCAGCAGTGGGGGAGGAGCAATTGAGAGCGGTGTTACTGAGTTAAGTAAGGAGTTAAGTGAGCAATTAAGCTCAGCAACAGGATGAAAGTGAACCTTAAATCTTTTTTAGTCTTTTAATATGATACTCACAAAACCAAATGGTTTATTACTTTTCAATTTTATAATGTAGAAGGTATTTGATTTAAATGAATATTCAAAATTCTGTATTTCTTGTGTTATTTCTCCAATGACATTTCCATTTATTGTAATTTGAATTGTTTGATTTTGTTCTGCAAGAAGAACTTTGAATATAATCTCATTGTACGATTTTGTAGGAACAAAGACAATATACCCCTGTCCATTAGGTGCTAATGCATAACTCCATCTATGTAGAAGTACTTCTCTTATTACAACAGGATTTTTAAGCACGAATCCATGTATTAAATATTTCCAATCTTTAAAGTGTGTTGCAATAATTGTATTTTTTGGCAATTTGAAATGGGACATTACTTTGTTTATTAAATGCTGATCCGTTTTATCCCACTTCATTGATAAATCATAAATCCAAATATTTGATTCAAAGTATATTAATTTATACTTTCCAAGAAAATTAAGAGGATTCAGCGGAGATACTCTAAGATCTCCAATTCCTCTCGAATCAATGTACAAAAGCACATCAGTAGTGGTCACATTTTTTTCATTAACAAATTCAATTTCTTTTAAGGTGAAGATTGGAATCCACGCTCCGGAATCATGGAACTTCGTCACCAGTACTTTGTTAGTCGGATAAGTATTAATTAAGTCGAATATATTAAGGATTTTGCTATCTATTACACTTGCTTTTTCATTGGAATAATTAATTATGTTTACATAGAACATAGGAAGCACTAAACCGATAATAAGAATTGATGTTACTTTTTTTATGCCAATGATCTTCTTAACATTTTCATAAATAATAGACGCACCAATACCTTGGAATATTGGAAGTATTGGTGTTAAAAGTAGATACACTCGCTCAGAATTCCAGATGGCGGAATAATAGGGAATATTAACATGAAAATAAATCTTATTTAGGATTAGAAACAAAGCATAGATAATAGTTGTAAGTAGGGAGAAATAAGGTAATAAGTAGGTGTTATTGCTTTCCTTAACTAAGGGGTATAAGATGCCAACAAAAAAGGAAATTCCCAAAAATAGCTGTCCATTATAGATAAATGTATCTTTTAAGATTTCAAGAAACCAGTGCATATTGTCCTTAAGTGCATACTTTGGAAAATTAGAGATAGGAGCGGAGTATGTGGACATATTAATGCTCATAGGGAATTCTAAAAGATAATAAATCAAAAAACTTCCAAGAAGCTGTGTTACAAATATGCCAATATAAAAGCTTGCACTTTTTCTGTCCGTGAATGTGTATAAGAATGCAAGCATTATTGCATATATCTGGAAAAGTAAATATGAATAAGGATGGACAATCAGCATACTAGTTACGGATAATAAGATCAAAAAAACATGATTATAACTTCTTTCATTTTGAAATATAAGGTTGTATAGAAAAATAGAAACTAGGAATAAATAATAATTAAAAAAAGCAGGAAGAAGAGGATAATTGAGATAGTAATAGTACAAATAAGAGAGTGGTGTTATTATTGTTGCGAATATTCCTGCATTTTTGTTAAAAATATTTTTAGTGACTAAATAGGTAGTTAATGGAAGGATAAACCAAATAAAGAGTTTTAAAATTAACATAGCTTGTCCGATATTATTTCTACCTACTAAACATATCCAAGCAATTATAGAATGATAACCTGCAGGATAAGTCTTTATTCTAGGATTTGCATAATTCGGAATATTTTGTATAAACAGAGTATTCTCTTTTAAAATTTCTAAAACTTTATAAGCATGAAAGACTGGATCTTTATGTGCGTATGCAGGTATTTGTGCAAAAGGTATTTTAAGCCCAACAGCGAGAAATACTGCTAAAATTAGCCAAATAATAGTTATTTTGTCCAATTCTTTTAAATTGACCTTAATCTCTCTCTTTGATAAAATAACAGTCAAAATTGCCATTATTGTGTAAGAATGTTCTAAAGAAACATCTAACCAGCTTAGAATATGCATTAGAATGATCACAATCCCTAAACCAATTGCGGGGGCAATTGCTGCCTTTTCAATTAAATCGAAATCTTTGTTGCTAAGTATCAAAAATCCAAAATACCAAGGCAGGAGAAGAGATAAGTAAGGGCTTGATTTAGTAAGCAGTATTACTAGTATTGAAAATATTAAGAGCTTAATTCTAAGATTCAGTAAATTGGATTGTAATTTCATTAGAAATCACCGTTAATATTAATTTTGTATCTTTTTCTCTTGTTATGAATTTTCCAGAAATTTTAAGTGTACCTCCTTTTAGTGAGAACAGTCTTATAATGTTAACCTCATTTTTTGGTAATGTTATTATCGAATATAACTCTCCATCTAGTTCTATTATCTTGCTAACTCCTTCAAGCTCTATTACGAATTCTAAACCATTAGGAATGTTATTTATTTTTATTTTGTTCCCGGTCTTATTTAGTCTTAATGCACTTATTTTTGAATCGTTTGAGTAAAACGTGAGATTGTACGTGTTATTGCTGATAAGGTAAATTCTACAACGTCTATTAAATATGACATTTCCAATTTGTGGGTAGATATTAATCAATTTGTAATCTTTGTTTAAGATTTCAAGTTTTCCCCACCAGCTGTGGAACGTCAATATTTTTGGCTTTGCTTCTTTTATGGAATATATCTCAATCACTTCTCCCTTTTTATTGTAGGAGTCTCCATAGAGTATTGAATAATTTGCTCTTAAATTTTGAATCAAATTCATGTATTCTCCTCTCAACTTATACTGGGAAACAAAAGCATAAGCCCACGTACTTACTATAATGTGATTAATGCCTTTTTCTTTAACCTTTTCAATAAGTTCTGAGGAGTTCATTCCATTTAGAATTAAACCAAAGTTATCAATATAATAAGGCACAGTGTCCAAGTTTAAATAAAAGTTATTCATTGGATTTATAGAGTATATTTTTCTCCCAAAATTGTTGCTATAAATATACTGTCTCAGATCTTCCCTTAGTTCTTTAGCATGAGGAGAGGAGGCTATTTTTAACTCTCCTTGTGGAGCCACAAAAGCAAGTGCATAATCTGCTATACCAAGGAAAAGTAGTACAGATACTGTTATTGCAAGAGCTTGTCTTCTGTTGAGATTCATTTTTGAAAAATAATATGCAGCCAGAATATATAAAACTAACAATGTGGCTGTTAGAAATCTCTCATTCACTATGGCAGGGGTTAGGATATATATAACGAGGCTAGTTAAGAACAAAAAGGATAGAGCATCTGTTATCTTGTCCTCTTTTACCTTAATCTCTTTTGAGAACTTGAAGAGAAGTATAAGGAGTATTAAAATAATTGTTAAATCAAATAATAAAAATTCAAGTTCGCTTGCTTGTACCTTGCTTAGTTTATCCCCTAAAAAGTCAAAGAAATTAAGAACCGGATTGTATCTTCCTCCCTGGATTCCATAAGTTTGGGTGATGTATGAAGGGCTTACAAGAATACCAAAGATACCCTCTATTAGAAGCTTTGGTAAAAGTACAAAAAAACCAAGCTTTAATGGAATTTTAATATTTAAAGCTAGGATTTTTATAATTTTAAAAAGTTTATCAACATAAGAAATCTTGTAGACATATAAAATTAAAAATCCCCAGATCAGCAGAAAAATAGCTATTGGGACAATGTTTCCTACCACAGTTGCTTCGTGTAAAATTGGCACTATGAAAACTTTTCTAACGAACTCTGTTGGATAAAGTGAGACGGTAATAATCATTAGAATGGCTGTTGCAGTTAAGGAGAATAAAACGAAGAATACTTGTTTTTTGTTCAATACAACACCTATCACATTTTTTACATAATTCCATAACTCTGGAAAGAGATAGAAGTTTATGGTTAGGAATAAACCTACTGTAAAAGGAATTGCAATAAACTTCACTGCTGTTGCAAATCCCGCAAAAAAGAGTGAATAATACGCATAAACCAGTTTGTTAGTTTTTACAAGCTTGATAAGATAGTAGATCGAAAGCAATACAAAAGGTTCCATGATACTTTCAAACATTACTAAGGTGTTTACATGAACGAGATTTGGTTCAAGAGAGAGAATCAATGCAAGAAAGATGCCGAGTTTTTTATCTTTTAACTCTTTTCCAATATAGTATGCAATTAAAACTGACAGGGATCCAAAAAGTAATGACAATCCTCTACCAGCTATATAATTCATCCCAAAAATTCTAAGCCATAAAGCGAGCAGATAATAATAAAAGGGTGGGTGGACAGCAAAGATATCTCGATAAGGGAGATACCCTTGGTTGATTAGTCTAGCAATTAGAAGATATGTGCCCTCATCGTAATCCCAATATTCGTTCATTGGGGTTAATAGTGGAAGTCTAATTAATGTGTATAGGAGTAGAATAGCCCCAACACCGAGCAACTCCCATTTATTCTCTTTAATATCCATGCTTTCACCCCATAGAAAACTTAACTTCTTTTCCGTGAATTCTGATCTCTCTACCGGAGATTTTTGTAATTATTAAGTTCTCCCCATCTATTTTTATTTTTTGGTCTCCAATGATAACAATCAAACTGTCAAATCTTCTTGTTTCTCCTGTTTTTATTAGTGTATTATCCTCATCAAGTAAGCTAATATCGGTGAAAAACCTCAATGTAATAGAAAGTGGGTTTATAAATTCAAATTTTATCCCCTCTTTACTGAGTATGGCTGAGAATTCTATGCTATTTGCCTCATCGGAGTATTGAGTTATTTTATAGGTATCTTGTTCTATTTTAACGATTTTAGTCTTAAAGTTATAAGATATGTTGTTCTTATTTACAAAAAGCTCTCCAAGGGTTCCATTAAAAGAAAGCAACAGATTTCCAGAATATGATTTGATTTTTATTGGGAATAAGCTTTCTTCAAGTTTGTAAAGTTCAATAATATCTCCTACCCGATATGCGCTTGCATATATGATAGTGTGGTTATTAAGCAAAGTCGTTGATATTGCCTTCAATCTTTCTCTTTGCTTTTGGCTTGACCAGACTATATAGCACCAACTGCTGCAAATGAAATAATCAATATTTTCTTCCCTTAAAATGGAAAACAATGCAATTTCATTCATATCTTTAAGTACTATGAGTCCATAGAGGTCTAAGTATTTGGGCGTCGTATTTAGATTTAGATAATAAGTGTTCATAGGATTTGCAGAGTAGAATTTTCCCTCAATACCGCTCTCTTTTAGATAGATCGATAATTCATCTCGCAACTCTTTTGAATAACCACCATACTTTCGTATTATTGCTCTCTGCTTGGAATACCTGTATATAATCCCAAAATCAGCTATTGAAAGGAATAACACTCCAGCTAACACAAGAGCTATTGCCTGTTTTTTTGTTAATTTAACACTTAAAAGAAAGTCAAGCAGTATTAGGTACAAAATCACCCACATTGGAATGAGGAACTTCTCAAATGGGACTATTGGGGCTATGAAGAAGTAAACAAAGAAGCTAACTAAAAAGAGGAGTGTTAATTTTTGCCGAATTGCACTTTTTTGAGAAGATATCTTAAACAAACTCACTATTAAAGTAAATAAGAGCAAAAGAAAGAGAGGAAACATAAAGAGTAAATCATCCAGTTCTCCAGAGGATATATTGTGGATAATGCTTCCAATATACCAAAAGAGGTTAACTATTGGCAACATTCTTGTGCCTTGAATCAAATATGTTTGGCTGATATATTTGGGAGTTATGAATAATCCGAAGAGTCCTTCTATAATAATTTTTGGTAAAAGTAAAATAGCGCCATATTTTAGGACTTCTTTGATATCCCTAATAATCAGAACTGCACTTTTTAAGAAGGTACTAATAAATCTTAATCTAAACAATATTGTAGTGAAGATGAGCCATATCAAAATTAAAAGAATGGAAGGCAAGATTTGGTAAAAATTATCTAGTTCATAAAATCCGGGCACAACCATTATCTCTTTAGTTGCTTCTATTGGAAGTAAAATAAAAATAGAGGATGCAATCAAAATCATAAGAATATACGCTATCGTGATTACTTTTATTTGTTCTTTATTTAGCAGAATTTGCTTTGTTTTTGCTAAATATTCATGGAGTTTTTTACTTTTAAAAATAAGCAATGCCAGATAAATGGAAATGGCATAGGGTATTATTGTAAATTTGACTGTAGAACCCAAACCGACTAAAAATAGAGAAAGGTATGCATATTTCTCTTTTGTTGTTTTTAGGTACTTAATGAAATAATAGAGCGAAAAAAGAACAAAAAACTCTATGAAAGTTTCTTGAACTGCTAAGAAATTTGTAAAAAGTAAAATGGGATTCATGGCTAAAAATCCGGCGAATATTATTCCCAATTTCTCGTTTTTTACTTCTCTTCCAATATAATAGGCGAGTATTAAGGAGACGAACCCTAAGGATACTGAGAACAATCGTCCGCTGATATAATTGTCTCCGAATAATCTAAATATCAATGCTAGAATATAGTAATACAAAGGCGGATGAACGGCAAAGATGTCCCGATAGGGGAGATACCCTTGGTTGATTAGTCTAGCAATTAGAAGATATGTGCCCTCATCGTAATCTACATTTTCATCGAAATTATGTAAAACTAAATATGTTCGCGTAAATAAGTAGAATAGGATTATAACAAGGAATGCAATAATAACTTTTCTATTTTTCACCTCTCATCACCTAGGAAGGAGATTTAAGTGTTATACCTCTTCCTCACACTCACAGGGATTCTTTCTACAGTATGGGCATTTATTGGAATATTTCTTTAGGACAGCTTCCTCTAAATCAATTTCAAGAATATTAGCTAAGCTTACAAGCCAAGCAAAAACATCTGCAAACTCTTCCTCTAAGGAATCAATATCACCTTTCCTCAAACCTTCGGCTAATTCTCCAACTTCTTCAACAAGCCATAAGAAAGTTTTCTCGGCACCTCTCTTTGAGTCTCTGTGATAATAAATATTTCTTATCATCTTCTGAAACTCTTTTATATGCATTTTCCCACCCCTACGTTTAGCTCAGCTCCAAATAATCATCACTTTTCAGCGCAATTCGCTTTCATCATTGCCTAAATTAACTCTAACTTCAAAATTTTAAAGTTAACCCATCAAAAAGGATTTAACTACTAAAAGCTATAAAACATAGTCAAGAAATTTTAGAGCATATGGGGTGAGTAAAAATGTTTGAAGGAGTAGTTCTTTTGGTTTTGCTTGTGCTGGCTGGCTATCTTGTAATGAAATTAACCCTTGCAATACTTAAGTGGCTTGCAATTAATACCATAACTGGTTTAATCTTAGTAGGAATTCTAAATTTCCTTGGAATAACTCACATAGAGCTTAACTTGATTAACTTTTTGATTATTGCTGTTGGCGGTGTTGTAGGTGTTTTTATCTTGATAATACTGTCATTTCTTTAAGTTTCCCTTAGCTCTTCAATTTTGTTTATGGAAATACTTTACCAAATCTTTATAAATTGAATTTTTTAAGTCTTTAGCGGGAGAGAAAAGAGGAATTGAGGTGATGCTCATGTCTCACACTTCAGCTGAAATGTATGAGCTAAAGAAAAAGGTTGAGGAATTAAAGAAAATAAGGGGTAGAGGTACGGAGCTTGTTTCTCTTTATATTCCCGCGGGGTATGACTTAAATAAGATCATGCAGCAGCTTAGAGAAGAGTATGGAACTGCACAGAACATTAAATCAAAGACAACTCGAAAAAATGTCCTTGGAGCTTTGGAAAGAGCGATGCAACATTTAAAACTTTACAAGCAAACTCCCCCCACAGGATTAGCTCTTTTTGTTGGAAACGTTAGTGAGCAAGAGGGAGTTACGGATATAAGGGTTTTTGCAATAGTTCCTCCAGAACCATTAAATGTTCGCCTTTATCGATGTGATCAAACGTTTGTTACAGAGCCTTTGGAAGAGATGCTCAGGGTCAAAGAGGCTTATGGACTAATTACTGTAGAGAAAAATGAAGCTACGATTGGCGTTTTAAGGGGAAAGAGGATTGATGTTATAGATGACCTCACTTCCAACGTTCCAGGAAAGACAAGAGCGGGTGGTCAATCTGCAAGAAGATATGAGCGAATTAGGGAGCAGGAAACCCATGAGTTCATGAAGAGAATTGCACAACATGCCAATGAAGCTTTCTTACCTCTTTTGGAAAAAGGGGAGCTTAAGGGGATCATTATTGGCGGTCCAGGACCTACCAAGGATGAGTTTGTTGAAGGAGATTACCTTCACCATGAGCTTAAAAAGAGGATCATAGGTGTCGTTGATATAAGCTATCATGGTGAATACGGATTAAAAGAACTTGTAGAAAAAGCAAGTGATATCTTAGCAGAGCAGGAAGTTATAAAAGAAAAGAAGCTCATTAAAGAGTTCTTTAAACACCTAGTCAAAGATACCGGGCTCATTACTTATGGTGAAAAAGAAGTCAGGAATGCACTTCAATTGGGAGCTGTTGATACGCTTTTAATTAGTGAAGGTTATGATTTAGTTAGGGTTAAGGCAAAATGTAACAACTGTGGCTGGGAAGAGCTAAAAACCATGCATGAAAATGAATATGAAGTTTTTAAGAGACAATTTAAGACTTGTCCAAAGTGTAGAAGCCAAAACATAAGCTTTGAAAAGTGGGATGTTGCAGAGGAATTAATAAAAATGGCTGAAGAGAGCGGCTCAAATGTTGAAATAATCTCCCTTGATACTGAGGAAGGACAGCAGTTTTACAAGGCTTTTGGTGGCTTAGGTGCCCTCCTTAGATATAAGATTCACCAGTGAAGTTAGAGCCCTAACTCTTTCAACAGCTCCTTTATCTTTTCTTCAACTTCTCTTCCATCCATTATGTAGGGAGGTCTCAATACGGGCTTTATTGAAAAACCCCTAATCTTCATCGCTATTTTTATTGCAGAACCAAAGGATGAAGCTAAGCTGTATATCTTAGACAACTTTGCAAGCTTTTGAGCATAGCTTATAGCATCTTCAAATTTCTTGTTTTCAAAGGCTTTGAACAAAGCTAAGTGAATTTCTGGAGCAAAGTTTGCACACGCCATTATTCCACCATTCCCACCCAAAATCAGGGTGTTTAGAAAATGCTGGTCTAAACCAGTGAAAACCATGAAATCTTCCCTTTCGCATTTAACTTCAAAGATTACATCTCTAACATGGTTTATACTGTCTATTGTTTCCTTAATCCCAGCTATATTGTCGTATTCCGAAGCCAAGCGCTTTATAAGTGGAACGCTTAAAGGATTAGCACACATCGGTATGTTGTAAAGAATTATAGGAATGTCTGTTTTTTCTGCGATCATGGAGTAGTGTTTAAAGAGTGCCTCATCGTTTAATGGACAATAATAGGGAGGGGCAATCACAACATAATCAGCACCGATGTCTTCGGCATGCTTTGTTAGTTCTATAACTTCAAAGGTATTTGTTGAAGCAGTTCCCACTAAGTAAAAAGTTGAGTTAACAAGTTCTCTTCCCTTTTCAGCTAAAAGTTTCATTTCTTCTTTGTTTAAACTCGTAAATTCTCCAGTTGTTGCATTTATAAAAATGCCGTGTACTCCGATTCTCTGTAAATAGCTCACATGATCTTCAAGTGCTTGAAAATCTATGGAATAGTCTTCATTAAATGGAGTCACCAATGGAACTATCACTCCTTTCATAAAACCACCGTTGTTTGTTGTTTTTTGTGGTATTTTAGTTTTTTCACGTTAATTGTGTACCTTATCCTTTAGTAAAATTTATATACGTCAAAATAATAACAATTACAGGTGAGAGTATGAGGAAAATCCTTGGTATCTCTTTCTCTCTCATAGGGATGCTATATTTGCTTTTTCTTCTAACTGTGTATCCAAGTTTAGTAGGTAGCTACGGTGCTTATGAACAAATGAGCCTTACAAAAGAGAATGAATTTACAGATGCTCTATACCTCAATGGAGACATTTCTTTTAAGTTAACTTCTCAAAAGCAGTTCATACTTAAGATTGATGGAGTGGAAGTTGGCACTTTCACTTCCTATTCTGGTCGCTTAAAGGGAGAACATCTAATTGAGGTTGAAAGCAAAGAGGAATCTATCGTTTATGCAGAGCTTAAACAACATCCAGATGCAAAAAGTTATCTCTTATCTTTTGGGTTTATAATACTTGGCTCAGCAATTCTGTTGAGAGAAAAGAAAGGACGAAAAGTCAATGAGAGTCTTTGACTTTTTCTTTCTTCAAGCTTTGTTCTTTAGGGCGGGATACAATGTTTGAAAATTCGGCCATTGAGCAGGAAAGTGATACCATTTTAAAGTCTAAAACTCATACCATACTTTGAGATGAAGCGTTCGGTAACGGTCAAACTCCAGCCCTCGAAAGAGCAGGAGAAAAACCTCTTCGAGTTAGCCCAAGCAACGGCAATAATCTGGAATAAAATTAACTACGAGAGGCTCAAACAGTTCAAAGAATTCGGCAAAATAGACTTTAATGGAACGGAAAAGGAAGCTTATCACGCCTTCAAAAACTGGGTTGGAGGCTCAACTGTTCAACAATTAGCCAGAAAAAACGCTGAAGCGTGGAGGAGCTTCTTCGCCCTCAGCAGGAAGAAAAAGTCTAAGGAACTTCCTGAATGGTTCAAACCAAAACCACCGAAATTCATCAGAGAGAAAAACGGGAGAAAACTGTTCATCATTTCCCTCAGGAATGACCAGTACAGGATTAAGGGCAACGTTCTTGAACTGAGAAGACTCGGAAAGTTCGGGAAGTTGGAAATTCAATTCAAAGGAAGAATACACTTGAGAGGCAAGCAAGGGCGGTTAGAAATAACTTACGATGAGGTAAAGCGTAAATGGTATGCTCACATCAGCTTTACAGTGGAGGAGAAGCTTGACGGCAGGAAGTTAGTTAAACTTCCAAGGAAACCAAAGGGTGACCTTTCAGCGGGAATAGACTTGGGGGTAAACAACCTTATGGCCGTTTACGTGGAAAATGGGGAAAGCTTTCTCGTGAACGGGAGGCCTTTGAAATCAATAGCCTTCTACTGGCAGAAAAGGATTGGGGAGTATCAGTCGAGGCTGAATAAATCTGGAGCTAAAACGAGCAGGAAGCTCAAGATAATGCACGAGAGGGCAAAACTACAGGCGAAACATTACATCAATACTGTTGTGAGACAGGCGGTTATGAGACTTTACGAGCTTGGAGTTTCCAGAATCGTCGTCGGCTATCCTAAGGGTATTAGCAGAAACTCCGATAAGGGGAGAAAGCAGAATTACCTACTCTCCCACGTCTGGCGGTTTAATTATGTTATCAAACGTTTGACTGAAGTTGCTGAGGAGTATGGTATTGAAGTTGTCGTGGTTGATGAGGCTTTTACTTCTCAGTCTTGTCCCCTCTGTGGCCAACGCCATTCTAATGGTAGAATTTCTCGTGGTTTGTTTGAGTGCCACGGGGAGGGTGTTGTCATGAATGCTGACTTGGTTGGTGCCTTTAACATCTTGAAAAAGGCTGTAAAAACGATAACCCCGAGTTTGGGCGATTTATTCGCCCAAAGGGGGGTAATGGGGGGAAGACCCTCCCCGAGGGGTTCGAAGGATCCTCTTCGAGGGTTGCCCTGATGAGAACCCTCAAACCTCCTCGCCAATTGGTTAGGGGGTTCCTCGTTGGAACCCTCGCCGTTCACGGCGGGAAGGAGGTCAGGCTACATCCTTTCTGGAGCATCAATTCCCATTAGCTCTAAGACGTTCTTTAATACCTGCTTTGTTGCTAAAACCAAAGCTAATCTTGCTTCCCTTAGCCCTTTCTCAGCTTTTAAAACTGGAAGTGCCATGTAGAACTTATTAAAGGTCATTGCCAATTCATTTGCATACCATGGTAATAGGTGAGGCTTAACGTCTCTTCCAGCTTCTTTTACAATTTCTGGGAATTTTGACAAGAGTTTTACTAGGCTCTTTTCCTTCTTATCAGTGAGCTTTGAGAAATCGGCAGTGGCTAGATCAACATTTATACCTTTTTCTTTGGCTTTCCTTAAGATTGATGCACATCTTGCATGAGCATATTGGACATATGGAGCACTCTCTCCTTCAAAGTTGAGAACATCTTCCCATCTGAAGACAATAATTTTTTCTGCAGAGTATTTGAGTATGTTGAATCTTATTGCCCCGACTCCAACAGCCTTTGCAATGCTCTCCTTTTCCTCTTCACTTAGGTTTGGATTCTTCTCTTCAACTAAAGCTTTAGCTCTCCTTATTGCTTCATCTAAAACTTCATCGACAGTAAAACCAATCCATGTTCCCTTCCTTCCACTGAATTTACCCTCTGGAAGGACAACATGCTCATAAGCTAAATGGTAGAAGTTCTTGAACTTTTCTTCGTGTCCTAAAAGCTTCAAGGCATAAGCTACAACTTTTTGGGGATATTTTTGCTCAGCTCCAATGACGTTAATAACGATATCAGCATTTCCAAATCTTCCCTTCATCTCTTGCCCATCTTTTGCAGTAGTCCAAACTTCAATATCTTTTCCTTTGAATTCTCTCTTTTCCCATATCTTGTATAGCATATCTGCATTTACAAGTCCAAACTTCCACATGTGGTAGGCAATATCTTTTCCAGTGTATGTAGCGGTTCCATCGCTTCTAATTAGCACCTTATCTGGATTTTCCATATCTGGGAAAAGGTGGGAGAGCTTCATAATAAAAGCTCCTTTGTATGGACCTTCTTTAGCCCACTCAAAATGTGGGTTTTGCTCTATCTTACCATATGCCTCTTCAAAAATTCCACTCCTAACTATGTCGCTTTCCCATGAAAGTAGATCATAAGTTATGTTTAGTTTATAAGTCGTCTCCATTTGAGCTCTTACACACTTTTCAGCCAATTTTCTTCCGATTTCAGATATTTCCTCTTCCCCTTCCTCAAGTTTTTTCATTAATTCTCTAACTTGTTTTTCAATTTCTGGGTTTTCTTTCATTGCTTTGTGCACATCAACGTATAAAAGTCCAAGCCATTGGTCGATTTTTCCTTCAGGTTTTTTACCTAGGTTCAAATATCCCCAGAGGACTTCTGCAAATTGTATTCCCAAATCGTCAATGTAATTTTGAACTTCAACATTGTAGCCAAGGGCTTTCATAATTCTAGCCATTGTATCTCCAAGAATAGCATTTCTCGCATGCCCCATGTGTAAAGGTTTAGTTGGATTAACGGATGTGTGCTCAACTATGACTTTTTTCCCTTTTCCAATCTCACTTTTTCCGTAATTGCACTTCTTTTCTAAAATCTCTTCGATTGTTGATTTTGAAAACTTTTCATAATTAAGGAAGAAGTTTATATAACCAGCTCCAGCAACTTCGACTTTTAGAATATACTCTGGAAGTTTATCTTTTATCTTCTCTACTATTTCCTGGGCAATCATTCTCGGGGCTTTTTTAAATATTTTTGCCAATTGAAAAGCAACTGTTGTTGCAAAATCTCCAAGCTCCATGCTCGGAGTTTCGTCGAAGATAATCTCACCTTCAAACGTCAATCCTTTTTCCTCAACCATTTTTTTAATTTCTTCCTCAAGGATGAGCTTTACACCAGCTTTAACATCTTCGTAAGCCATTCCTACCACCATCCTCTTTGTATTCTCACCTAAATTTTCAATGTTTTAAGTTTTTGCTCTAAGTGACATTTATAAAGACTCTTCCTTAACCTTTAAAAACTTCCTAATATAGATTTTTGTTCAGTGGGGGAAAATGATTAGGGTTGGAGAACACAAAGCAAAGAAGGGGTTAATAAGGTTTGAGATTGAAGAAGAGAACAGAATCGCAAAGAGCGTTAAGATTAGTGGTGATTTCTTTATCTATCCAGAGGAAACTATAAGTGAATTAGAAAAAGCTTTGGAAGGTAAGAAACTCGATGAACTGGAAAATGCAATCGATGAATTCTTTGCTCTGAGGCTTGATGTTGAAATGCCCTATATCAATGTGGAAGACTTTAAAATTGCTCTCAAAAATGCTTTGAGGGAAGAAGATGAGAAGTAGGCTTTTTCTCGCTTTACTTGGAGTCTTTTTAATAGGTGTTGCTGTGGGAATTATATTTACGCTTGTAAATCCTCAATTTGCAGAGAACTTATTTACCAATTTGAAGCAGGTGTTTGGACAAAAATTTGGAACCGGCACATTCAACAGCTTTAAAATGTTTTGGATAATCTTCTTGAATAACTCAAGGGTTGCAGTATTAGCGGCTTTTGGAGGGATTTTATTTGGTATAGTTCCTATCGGAATACTCTTTTTTAATGGCTTTATAGTTGGCATTGTAGTTGAGTACCACTACCTCCAAGGACTGTCCATATCAAAGATCATCCTCTCAATAGTGCCTCATGGAATAGTTGAGATACCCGCTTTTGCCCTCGCTTCCCTTGGTGGGATTGAGTGGTATATGGAGATCATTAAAGGAGAAGGAAGTATAGGAGAGCGCTTTAAAGCAGGCTTCAAAAAAGCTATGAGAATGCTTGCATTTTCACTTGTTCTTCTATTAATAGCCGCTTTCATAGAAGCATTTATAACTCCAAAATTAGCAGGGATTTAGAAAATAAATTAAAGTTCTTGAGGTTGTTGGAGTGGAATGAAAGTCCCAAGCTCCTCGTAAGTTTCAATTTCTTTTAATATTACATCAATTGGGTTCTCTAGTCCAGCAATCGTGTGCCTTATGAAAGATCTGAAGCTACCGTTTTTCTTTAAGAATTCTTCGCTTTTCTTTGCTATCTCTATTGGATTTGTTGAATGGAACTTTACACCAAGCTTGATTAGCCATTTGGTTATTGCCAAAAGCTTTCCAGGGTAAGTTGATATCGTTGGGGTTCCTAAGGCGATTGCTTCTCTATTCATAGTTCCTCCAGCGCCTATCATAAGTTTTGCATAATACAGTAAGCTTAAGCTATCCATAATATGCCCCGGAATTATGACATTCTTAAATTTTTCAAATCTTTTTCCTTGCTCTTCTGTTCTTGGGAATAGAACTATTGGGATTTCTGGTAAAAGAGGAATAACTCCTTCTAAAATGCTTTTTTCGGCGTCTCCATTGAAATAATTCGCTTTTATTGGTTCAGTTCTCATAACTATGTAACTGTATGGTTCTAGTCCGAGCTCTCTTAGTGGCTGTTTATCTGGTTTGAACCCATAAAGATGTGCCAATTCGGGAAAACCATTTATTGGATGTAGAGAATTTGCATCGGCACCACATTTTATCAGATCATAGGCGTCAATAGCCTTTGGATATACTAAACGCTTTGTGTAAGGGAGCATAAGTTTGTTTACTGCCGTCGCAGTATCGTTATCTGCAAATCCAATTGTTGGAATTGCTAATCCAAAAGCCACTCTTGGAGCTTCTGGGGAATTCTTATAGAGCGCTAAGTCTGGTTTTTCTTCAATTATCAATTTTGCTAGCTTGTGCTGTCTCTCAACACTTGCTAACAACTTTCCTTCTAAAGTTGACCCCCCATGCTTTCCAACAACGTAGTAACTAATACCAAGCATGTCAAGAATATCGGTTAATCCATCAAACTCTCTGGTGGTGATTAAAAGTTCATAACCTCTCTTCTCAAGTTCCCTGATTATACCTTTGAAGAAGTGAGCGTGAGGAGCATTCACAATATCAATCCATATTTTCATCCTCTCACCTATTATAGTGGGCAACTTTGTTCATTAAAAGGGTTTCTGCAAAACCGTTTTGGCGGGTTATTTTTTAAGGTTTTAAACAATTGCTTTCAATGTAAAAAAGTTTATCACCTTTTCAAGCGCTGAATGAAGAGAGAGAACGGTATTATACTTATGCTCCTCCGCACTAACATCGTTAATTAAATCTCAAAATCAAAATTTCATGAAAATCATCTTTAAATTACGTTCGAAATCGTTACTTGGAAAAGGCTTAAATTTTGATATTCCCTCTTTAATTCAGGTGAGAGAATGGAAAAGAAAATAGAAAATAGGGAAGCTGAGATTGCTATTATTGGTTTGGGATACATAGGTCTTCCAACGGCTATCATGTTTGCAAACTCAGGTTTCGATGTTATTGGGTATGAAATTAGAAAGGAGGTTGTTGAGAAAATTAATTCTGGAAATTCTCACATAATAGAGCCGGAGATTGAAGATTTATTAAAAAAGGCAGTTAGAGAGGGTAAGCTTAAGGCTACTTTAGACCCTGATGATATTAAAGATAAAGATGTCTACATCATCTGTGTTCAAACCCCCCTCAAAAATGACAAAACTCCAGATTTAAGTTATTTAGAAAGTGCAGCTAAAACTGTTGCTAATGCAATGAAAAAAGGATCTCTAATTATTATAGAAAGCACTGTTCCTCCAATGACGACCGTTAATATTGCAAAGCTTATTGAGGGAATTAGGGGATTGAAGGCTGGTGAAGATTTTTACATTGCTCACTGTCCTGAGAGGGTGATGCCTGGGAGAATTTTTAAGGAATTAGTATATAACTCACGTATAATTGGAGGAATCAATGAAAAAAGTGCAAGATTGGCTGAAAAATTATATAGGACCTTCGTAAAAGGTCAAATCTTTATAACGAACTCCACAACGAGTGAAATGGTAAAGCTAATGGAAAATACTTTTAGAGATGTTAACATTGCTTTGGCGAATGAGTTCGCTTTTTTAGCTCACCAATATGGAGTGGATATCTTTAAGGCAATTGAGTTAGCCAATACCCATCCAAGGGTTAGAATCCATACACCGGGGATTGGTGTTGGTGGTCATTGTTTGCCAAAGGATCCATATTTATTACTAAGTTCAGCGAAAGAAGACTTTGGATTGATTAGGAAAGCAAGAGAAATTAATGAGGATGTGCATTTGATGGCAAAGGATTTGCTGGTTCAAGCATTTAAGATCATTAACTTGCCTCTTGAAGAAGCAGTTGTGGTTATTTTAGGCTTAGCATATAAAGGGAACTCAGACGATACAAGAAATTCACCGGCTTATGCTTTCATTGAGGCAATACAAGATGACGTTAAAGAGGTTAGAACGTATGATCCCTATGTTAAGGGTACCCATGAAAGCTTACAAGAGGCATTAAATGGAGCAGATGCAGTGGTGATTGCAACCGATCATGATGACTTCAAAACTTTAAACTGGGAAGAACTTGGAAAACTCATGAGGAATAAGATCATAATTGACGGTAAACACGTAATAACAGAACCTCCTAAAGGGTTTATTTTTAAAGGAATTGGGAGGGGCGAATATTGAAACCAGCTTTTGTGTTTGGGACGAGGCCGGAAATAATTAAACTTTCTCCTGTTATTAGAGCTTTTGAAAGAAAAGGAATTAAGCCTTTGCTAATTCACACAGGACAACACTATGATTATGAGATGAGCAAAATATTCTTGGAAGAGCTTGATTTAAATGGAATTGACTATCATCTTGAAGTTGGTTCTGGAACTCAAGCTCAACAAACTGGTATTGCCATGATGAAAATCGAGGAAGTTTTGATAAAAGAAAAGCCTGATGTTGTTTTAGTCCAAGGTGATACAAATACGGTATTAGCTGGTGCTTTAGCGAGTGTAAAGTTAAAAATTCCCGTTGCTCACGTTGAAGCTGGCTTAAGGAGTTTTGATAGAACAATGCCTGAAGAAATAAATAGAATTTTAGCTGATCATGCAAGTGAGGTTTTATTTGCTCCAACAGAGGAGGCTAGGCAAAACCTTGAGAATGAGGGGATTAGAGAAGGTGTCTATGTAGTTGGCAATACAATTGTTGATGCCGTTCTGCAGAATTCCGAGATTGCTGAAAGGAAAAGCAAGATTTTAGGACACTTTAATTTAAAGCCAAAGCTTTATGCTGTTTTAACTGCCCATAGAGCTGAGAACACTGATAATGAAGAAAATCTAAGAAAGCTCGTAGACATTATTAAGTCTCTTCCTATTAAAGTTGTTTATCCTGTCCATCCAAGAACTGAGAAAAAGTTAAAATCGCTGAACCTTTGGAAAGAGCTTGAAAAAAGTGAAAACATTATTTTGAGCAAACCCTTGGGATATTTGGATTTTCTTAAGCTGCTCAAGAACTCAAAGCTTGTGCTAACAGATTCTGGGGGAATACAAGAGGAAAGTATAATTTTGGGGATTCCTTGTTTAACTTTGAGATACAACACTGAAAGACCAGAAACTGTGAAGGCAGGAGGAAACATTTTGGTTGGGCTTGAAAAGGAGAGAGTGCTTTACTATGTAAACAATCTCTTAAATGATGATAGATTCTATCAAAAGATGGCAAATGCAGAGAATCCCTTTGGAGATGGAAGAAGCGGAGAAAGGATTGTAAACATTTTGATTGAGCTTTATAAAAGAGGCGAATTAAAGGTTAGGAGTTCAAGATTTATATAAGTATCTCCTGTTTATTCTTTCCACTTCTCTCGCAATATTCCTTGCGACTGAAGAAGCTAATAAACCAAGATGTCCTTTATAACTCATTATCCCCTTTGCTGAGCTGCTGATGCTAATTATGCCTGCGCTCATGGTTTGATTCCTCAAGTATTTTCGTCCATCAAAAGTTGTGGCTGCTTTAGTTATATTGCTCGCGTTTTGGATCTCAAAGAAGTGCGTGGTATCTCCAATAGTTGAGTGAATGAAAAGTATCTCTATTTCAGCCTTGGAATAAATCGGTGTATATTTAATATCTTTCTTGAGAACTTTCACGGCTAAAAACTGTCCATCATACTTTTCTTTCACTTGGAATACAAATGTTGCTTCATAACCTCTTCTTTTGAACTCTCTGAGCAGTTCATCTTTTAAAATATTGTTGAAGTTATCATTTCCATCCAGATAAATGTAAATTTTTCCCTGAATCACAGTTACATTACCTAAAGAAGCTGATCCTACTCTTCCAATGCTTTGAACATCAGATTTCACAAGGATAAAGTTAAGAAAAGCGAAGGATAAGCTAATCCCGATAATCATAATCGAGAGAATTAATCTCTTTGACATCCAGAACACCAAATTACTATGGTAAATTAAGATATTTAAACTTTTTGCAGTAGTTTTATCTAACAGGCGTTGCTACATAAATCCCATGCCTTGTTCTGACTATTTTTACCTTTATTTCATCTCCAACTTTTGCATCTGTGTTTATTATCTCAATTAACCTATTCCTTGCAACTCCAAGCATCTCTCCCTTTACTCTTCCAGGGAGAGCTATTCTTACTTTTACAACCTCTCCAAGCTTAAAAGCCAATGGTATAAACTTACGCTTATGCATTCCAAAGTGTTCTGGTTTTAAAACTAAAGGCTTCATTCCAGTTTTTTCTTCTAATTTCCTCAACCAATCATAGAATTGCTTAAATGGGACTGGCTTTGCTATTGAAGGGTTTCTTCCAAATTTGTATGGAACATAATTTTGGAACCCTAAAGCGGGCCATCTCTTTCCAGCGCCTATTTTTCTTGCAAATTCTATAAATGCTTCTGCTTCGTCATCATTTATCCCAAAAATAATAACAGGAGCAAACAACACGTCAATTCCTGCGTTTATTAAAGCTTCTGTCATCTCTAAGACATGCTCTAAATCATAGTTCTTCATCCCCATTAACATTTTAGCCTTCTCTGGGTCTAAGGAATGAATTGAGAGATTTATCCTGTCTAAACCAGCTTCAGCTAATTCTTCAACCAACTTATCGTTTAACAAAGTTCCATTGGTCTGCATTGAGATTATACTAACCTCTGGGGTTTTCTTTAACTCTTGAACAAGCTCAACAATAAATGGATAGAGCAAAGGTTCGCCTTGCCCATCCAAATGGGCTTCAATACCCTTTCCTTTAAAATTTACAACTTCTCTAAACCATTTCATGAGATAATCCACGTCAACAACGTAATCTAAAAGCCTTGTTCTTGAGTAGGGTCCTTCATCAACAGAGCAGAAGATGCAAGAAACGTTACAACCACTTGCTCCTCTAACTTGAATTAAATTTGTTCCTCTGTCAATTAACCCGAAAACGTTGTACCCTAACAAAGGTATCTCCATACCCTCATGGATGTAGATAACCTTTCTCCTTGTGTATCGGTTTCTTAAAAATGCTCCCAAGTTGTTTGAGATAAAAAATGCTACAAATTTCTCTATTTCAGGATAGTCGCTATCTATTGTCAGATATCCATTCTCCGCTCTAACCTTAGCTTCAATCCTAAATTTTCTTTTTATAACTCTCTCAATGAGCCTCTTTTCAAAGTCTGCATAAAGCGTACTCCTCCAAATTAACCTTATATCCTCACCCAAGTCTTCAAAATACGAATTGGGAAGTTGCACTCTCAACATGTTTGGCACTTTAAATAAAAAGTTTATAAAGTTACTTACATCATTATCAAATAGAGTGCATGCAGTCATGGAAACATTTTAATACCACTGTATCATACAGTCTAATGCTGAACTAATCTGCTCAAGGTGGTATCCATGTGGGGTAGAATTGAGCATTACTTTGATGAATATCCTGTTAGAAAGCAAATAGCAAAAGTTTTACTCAAGTACGGGCTTAAGGTCTCGGATGACATGAAGGTCAAGTGCGGAGATATCGAAGTGCCATACACAAAAATAGCGAAGGCATTGGATGTAGATAGAAGAGTCGTGAAAGAGACCGTTGCCATGATTTTAAAGATCCCTGAGCTTAGAGAGATCTACACAAACTTAGAACCAACAGTGCATATGAAATTTGTTGGAAGGCATGTTGGATATGGCGTGATTGAAATTGAGCCGGAGCCAAGGACTATTGGCATTTTAGCTAAAATTGCAACCAAAATTGCCGATAGAAACATTAACATCGTTCAGGTTGTGGCTGAGGATCCAGAACTTTACCCAGAAGCTACTTTGACAATAATCACCGAGAAACCCATTCCCGGAGATTTAATTAACGAGCTTTCAAAGCTTGAAGGTGTTAAGAGAATCTCAATTTATTAGCCCTAACTTTTTAAGCTGCTTTTCTTATTTTCTTTCATGTTGCTTGAAATTGGTTTGGTAATAATCCTCCTCTGGGATGGTTATTTTTTCTTCAATTACATAATTAGCCTGTTAAAGCCTCTAAAGACCCAAGAATGGAAGCCCTTTGTGAGTGTTTTAATTCCCGCTTATAACGAAGAGAAGAGCATTAAAGAAACTATAAAATCTGTTTTAGCTCAAGATTATGAAAATCTTGAGGTTATTGTGATAGATGATGGAAGCAAAGATAAAACCTTCGAGGTTGCTAAATCCATAAAGGATCATCGTCTGAGGATTTTTAGAAAAGAACATGAAGGAAAATCCAAAGCTTTGAATTTTGGACTTTCAAAAGCTAAAGGTGAAATAATAGTAACGACTGATGCAGATACATTATTAGATAATTCAGCAGTTAATGAATTAGTTAGACGATTTTATAATGATGTAGTAGCTGTTGGGGGGCAAGTTAGGGTTTTAGGGAAAAGCTTCCTCGAAAGAGCACAAGACATTGAGCATCTAAGAATCGCCATGTTTAGAAGGGCAAAAGAGCTTGAAGATTTAAGCGTAGCTCCCGGACCAATAAGTGCATTTAGAAAGGAGGTATTAATAAAAGCAGGCGGCTTTGTGGAAAGTATAGTTGAAGATTACGCAACGACGAAGGAGGTTAGAAAGTTTGGGAAAGTCGTTTATTCGCCAAAAGCTAAAGCTTTTACACAGATGCATCTAAGCTTGAAAAACCTTTGGAAGCAGAGAAAAAGATGGTTCTTAGGTGATTTAGAACATTTAGGTGGAGGATTTGAAAAGGAATGGTTTTTCCTATTGTTGGGTGACTTCATAGCATTTTTGGACTTGATTGTTCCAATTTTGCTGATTTTAAATGCAAAGTGGTTTTTATTGACCTTATTTTTGATCTTTGAAATCGTGACTATGATTATTCCAACCCTAATAGAAGGAGGGGGCATCTTAAATGCTTTAGCTTTTCCATTATTTTTGTATTTTTGGGCTGGGTTTTATTTGATGTTGCATTTTTATGGCTACATGACAAAACTTAAGGTAAAGATGACCTAATATATTCTTCATTTTCTTTGTGAAGCAAAAACTTAAAAAGTCGTTTTGCAATACTAACTATATAGCATATATAGACAATATAGTGATACATAGAATATATAGGTGGTAAAGGTGGATGCAGTATTACTAACAGCACTCGCAGTTGGCTTTTACATGGCATGGAACATAGGGGCAAATGATAGTGCAAAAGCTGTTGGAACAGCAGTAGGCTCGAATATTCTAAGCTTTAAACAAGCTATATTTTTAATTGCACTTTTTACGCTGCTTGGAGCATTTCTGGGTGGAAATAATGTAGCTCGCACTGTGGGACAGGGGATAATACCAACTATAAATGCAAAACATGTAATCTTAATTCTTTTAAGCGCAGGGGTATCTATCACCATAGCTACCCTTAGAGGTTTACCCACATCAACGACTCAGTCAATTTTAGGGGCAATTTTAGGAGTAGGCATTTATCAAAAAACTGCCATAAATTGGTTAATTGTTGAAAAAATTGTGTTGGCTTGGATTCTATCACCATTAGTTGCAGCATTATTTTCAATCGCTCTTTTAGAGATGTATGGAAAAATTATCAACAAGCTCTCAAGCATGAGAACTATTGAAATTTTATATCGATGGATGGCAGTTTTAAGTGCAACTTATGCATCCTTCAACCTTGGAGCAAATGAACTTTCCAACGTTATTGGGCTTTTGGCTTATACACTTCCTATCAAGATTAGCATTTTGAAATTAATTGCAGCTTTTGGACTATCTGTGGGTGCTTTAACATTTAGTTATGAAGTGATAATGACAGTTGGCAAAAAACTAATCCTTATGGATCCTCTAACTGCTTTTGCTTCTCAATTTGGTTCATCTATTGCAGTAAGCTTAGCAAATGCCTTTGGCTTACCAGTTAGCTCTGGACAAGCAATAATTGGGGGAGTTATCGGAGTAGGCATTGCTAAAGGGCAAAAAATAAACAAAAAGCTGGTGGTTGATATTGTAAAGAGTTGGATTTTAGCACCTTTATTCTCATTTACCTTAACCATAGTGCTTCTTACTATTCTTGGAACAGCAATCTAAACGCTTTTAACTGAAACACATAACTAACTATGGGTGAGCAAAAATGCTTAGGTTTGAAATAAAAGCGAGAGACGCTGCTGGAAGGATAGGAAAGCTTGAAGTTAATGGTAAAAAACTTGAAACTCCTGCGATAATGCCTGTTGTGAATCCAAAACAGTTGATTGTTGAGCCTAAAGACCTTAAGAAAATGGGCTTTGATATCATAATTACTAATTCATACATAATCTACAAGGATGAGGAGTTAAGAGATAGAGCTCTTGAAGTTGGAATTCACAAGTTTTTGGATTACGATGGGATAATTGAAGTTGATTCTGGATCATTCCAATTGATGCGCTATGGTGGAATTGAGGTTACAAATAGGGAGATTATAGAGTTTCAACATAAAATCGGAGTCGATATTGGGACTTTTCTCGATATTCCAACTATTCCCGATGCTCCAAGAGAGAAAGCTGAAGAGGATTTAAGAATAACTCTTGAGAGGGCAAAGGAGGCTGAAGAGATCAAGCAAATAGCCATGAATGCAACTGTTCAAGGTTCAACTTTCCTTGATCTAAGAACCTATGCAGCTGAAAAGCTGAGCGAGATGAACTTTGAGATTCATCCAATCGGTGCAGTTGTTCCTTTAATGGAGAGCTATCGCTATAAAGACTTGGTTGATGTGGTTGTTGCCTCAAAGATTGGCTTGAGACCAGATAGGCCAGTGCATTTGTTTGGTGCTGGGCATCCAATGATTTTTGCTTTAGCTGTGGCAATGGGTATAGATCTCTTTGATTCAGCATCTTACGCTTTGTATGCTAAGGATGGTAGATATTTGACTCCAGAAGGGACGAAGCATTTAGATGATATCGAATACTTCCCATGTTCCTGCCCCGTCTGTTCAAAATACACACCCCAAGAGCTTAGAGAAATGGAGAAGGAAGAGAGGGCTAAGCTTTTAGCGTTGCATAATCTCTGGGTGATTAGGGAGGAACTCAACAGAGTAAAGCAAGCGATTAAAGAAGGAACCCTCTGGGAGTTAGTTGATGAGAGATCTCGTTCTCATCCAAAGCTTTTCGCCGCATACAAAAGGCTTTTGGAATATAAAGATTATCTTGAAGAGAACGAGCCTATATCAAAAAGCTCAGCATTCTTTAAAGTCAGTGAAGAAATCTTAAGGACACCTGTAGTCTTAAGAGCAAAAGAAAGGGCTGAGAGAGTTAAACAAAAGTTTTCACAAACAGTTGAGCATCCAATATTTGGCGAGATTCCAAAGTATCTGGCATTAACATTTCCCTTTGCTCAAAGTGAAGCCGAAGAAGACTTTACAATCCCAAAGCCAAGCAAAAAAGATGCAAAGCTTTACATCAAAGCTGTTGCAGAATATCAGTTTGGTGAAAATGCTTCAAAGGCTTTTGAAGATGCTTTTGTTGAACTTTCAAGAAAAACTGGCATGCCAAGACAAATTAAAGCTAAAGGAAAACATTTAGCCACGTTTAGAGCTGAAGATGGACTTTTGACTTTAGGTATTGAAGGAGCAAAAAGATTGCATCAAATACTGCCCTATCCAAAGATGAGAGTTGTTGTGAATGCTGATGCAGAGCCTTTTGCAAGAAAGGGAAAGAGCGTCTTTGCTAAATTTGTTATAGATGCTGATGAAAACATAAGACCCTATGATGAGGTTTTGATAGTAAATGAAAAGGATGAACTTTTAGCAACTGGGCAAACAATATTAAATGGGAAAGAACTAAGGATTTTCAAGCAAGGGGTGGCTGTAAAAGTTAGAAGAGGGGTTGAAAGCTGAATTCACTCTTCCACAATCCTTTTATCCTCTACTTTAGTAATTTTTAGAGGTGTGAACAATGAATGATAAAGTTGGAATAGTTTATGGTGAATCAAGCACAGATAGATTCACATTTATAGCAAATCCCGATAACTTGCCAAAGTTTGGTGAATTTGTTGTTGTAACAAATAGGGAAGGGGAAGAGGTTTTAGGGGTTGTAAAGAGAGTCATTAACGTTAATTGGTTGATGAGTGCTGGAAGAGGAAACTATGCTTATATTGAAAAAACTGTAAGTGCATTTTCTAAGGGAGTTCTTGAAAAAAGCGAGGCATTGATCGTTGAGGTAAGAACATTAGGTGTCGTTAATGGCTCAGAAGTGATGCCAAATAGATTTCCAATAAGACCCGGAACTGAGGTTTATTTGGCTAAAAACGAGACTTTACAAGGAATATTTTCTCAAGGACACATCGAAATTGGTAAGCTCTTGGCAAGAAAAGATGTTGAGGTTAAGTTAGATGTTGATAGATTAGTTTCAAGACATTTTGCTGTTTTAGCTGTAACTGGTGCTGGAAAATCAAATGCTATTTCAGTTTTAAGCAAAGAGATTATAGAGAAAGCTAAGGGGACAATAATCATAATAGACCCCCATGGTGAATACGTTCACTTAAAATTGGACAAAAACAAAGCAAATGAAGATAAAGTCAATGTAATTCCAACTAAAATTGACCCATCTAGGATTAGCTTAAGCGAGCTAATGACTTTACTCAGCATCAGTGAAAATGCAACCAGACAAAGGCGTTTCTTATCCATGGCATATCACACGGTTAGAAAAGAAGCTGAGCAAAAAGGCAAGGTTTTGCTTGGAATGAGTTTCTTGGAAGCATTGGAAGATAAAATAGAGGAGTGGATTAGGGCAGCAGATGAAAAGAGAGAGGTTGTATATTATAATGCAAGAGGTTATTCTGCAACAAGAAAAATGAAAGGGGAAGACATGGACTCTCTAATTAGAATTCTCGACCATATACAAGAGCTTAAGACATGGTTTGGTGATTATATTGGTGAGACTGAAATTGTTAGACACATCCAGAAAGGGAAGGTTAACGTTATTGACTTAAGTGGGATGGAAGAAGAGCAGATGATTACAGTTGCCTCTTACATCTTAAGGGAGCTTTTGAAGAAAAGAATTGATTATGTTAAGGCTAAGAGAGATTTAGGAAGCCCAATTAGAGGGAGAAGAGAAAGAGCTAGGAAAATTTTAAGGGAATTTAGGGAAAAGTATCCAGCACTAACCAGACCCATTTTAACGATTGTTGAAGAGGCTCACATTTTTGCACCGAGAGGAGGGAAAACAGAGGCATCTCATTGGCTTGGCAAAATTGCAAGGGAAGGGAGAAAATTTGGGATTGGTTTGGGTATAGTCTCTCAAAGACCGAAAAAGCTTGATGACGATATTCTAAGTCAAACGAACACAAAAATAATTCTCCGCTTAGTTGAGCCAAATGACCAAAGGTATGTACAGCAAGCGAGTGAAGAAATTGGGGAGGATTTACTCCAAGACATAGCATCTTTAGGCGTTGGTGAAGCAGTTATAGTTGGATATGCCATAAAATTGCCTGCTATGGTTAAGATATACAACTTTAAAGAAGAACTCAATGGAGATTATGGTGGAGGAGACATTGAGATTTATAGTGAATGGAAAGAGGAAATTGAAGAGGAAGGCATAGAAATCTCAATTGATGATTTAGTCGGTGAGTAAATATGAAATTTGCGCACATAGCTGATGTTCACCTTGGTTATGAGCAGTACAATCAGACCTTTAGATTAAATGACTTTTCACGGGTTTTTAGAGAAGCAATTGAAAAAGCGATAACTGAAAAGGTGGATTTTATTCTAATAGCTGGTGATTTGTTCCACTCTTCAAGACCAAGTCCAAGAACGATTAGAGATGCTATAGAAATCTTAGGTTTAGCAAAAGAGAAAGAAATTCCAGTTTTTGCAATAGAGGGTAATCATGACAAAACTATAAAAGAAACTTCTATTTATGACTTGCTCGAACATTTAGGTTTGGTTTATACAGTTGGATTAAAGAGAACGCCTAGAGAAAATGAGTTTCAAAAGAGCAGAAAAGTTGGGAAGAACTACTTAGTTTATGGCTATTTTGAAGGTGTTGAAATTCATGGTTTAAGGCACTACACCAAATGGCAGATACTTGGAAAGGAAAATCTTCTAAAGTTGCTCTTTAGGGAGCCAAAGGAAGACTCAATTTTAATGCTCCATCAAGCTGTTGAAGAACTCTCCAAAGACACAAAATATGAGAAAGCAGTTGAGGTTGGAAAGCATGACTTACCAGAAGGTTTCGCCTACTATGCCCTAGGTCATATACACCAGAGAAGAGAAGGTAAATATAACGATGCTCCTTTAGTTTACCCCGGCTCTTTGGAAAGAACAGAAGTTAGAGAAGCTTCTCATGCAATAATCTATGACAGAGAACTAAAAGTCTTTGAGAAACTGGAGAATGTGAAAGGATTTTATGTTGTTAGGGATTTCGAGAACCTTGAATTTGTGAAGGTTAACGCAAGACCTTTCTACAGAGTAGTTATAAAAGCGAAATCAAAGGAAGATATCAAAAAAAGGCTTAGGGAAGCTATGAATGCAGTGGAAAGTGGTAGCATGTCCATAATCTATTTGGAAGGTACTATAAGAGGAGGAGTGGATTTAAAGACCATCTACTCGATTTTGAGTGATTATTCAGAGAGGATAGCTTATTATAACGTTGAAAACAACATACTTAGCGAGGAATTTAAAATAAGTGAGGATATAACAAGAGAGGAATTCTTCAATGAATTTGAGAGAGAACTATTTTACAGACTCAGAGTTAATCCAAAGGAATTTGAAGATGAAATTGATACAGTAGTTGAGTTTATTCTTGAAAAATATTCTTCTTCAAAAGAGAAAGTGAAGAAAGAAGAACCAAAAGTGGAAAAGGAAAAACCTGCGGAAGAACAAAGGATTGAAGTTAAAAAGCCAAAAGCAATTGGAAGAATAGATGCTTGGGTGATTAAAAAATGAGGATTAGGGAAATCAGAATTAAGAATTTTCGTTCTCATGAGGAATCTATTGTTCACTTCAACAATGGAATAAACCTAATTGTTGGAAGGAATGGCGCTGGGAAAAGCTCTATTTTAGAGGCTATTTTTGCATCCCTTTACTTGGGATTACCCGGGTTTCCAAAAGGTTACAAAGAGGCTAATACTAGAATCGGGAAAGAGGGATTTGTATTAAGGTTGATTTTTGATCACAATGGTAAAACCTACGAGATTTATAGGGATACTTTAAGCGGAAAGGTCGCATTAAAAGAAAATGGCAAAATTATAGCTGAAAAAGATAGTGACATAGCGAGATGGGTTGAAAGATACATCTATCCAATGCACGTTTATAGGAATGCGGTATACATTAAGCAAGGCGAGATTGAAGGGATTTTGGTTAATGAAGATGTTAGGGAAAAAGTTCTGAGAAAGGTTCTTGAAATTGAGGATTATGAAAACGCTGAAAGAAATATTGGAGACGTAATAAAAGAGTTAAAGCGGAGAAAAAGCGATTTAGAGGGTTTTGTTAGGGGAGTTGGGAATGTTGAGGAGCAGATTAAAGAGGAAGAAAAGAGGCTTATTGATGTTATAAAGGATATAAACTCCCTCTCAAAAGAACTTGAAAAGCTTAGGGAAAGGTTTTCTCTACTTGAAAAGGAATATAAAGAGCTCAAGGAACTAAAAGAAGAACTTGAGTCAGTTGAAAAGGAGCTAATAGGGTTGAGAGGAGAATATAGGGAGAGAGAAAAGCTGGTCTCAAACTTAGAAGAGCAAAAGAAAGACCTTAAAGAGGAGATTGCAAGGCTTGAGGAAAAAGTAAAAAGGCTAAAAGACCTTGAAAAGGTGGCCTTAGAATACGAGAGGTTGAAGAATCTTTTAGCTCTTAAAGATTCAAAGCAGAACTACGAGAAAAAGCTGGAAGTTTCAAAACAGAAACTTGAAGGAATCAAAGAGAAAATAGAGACGATTAGAGAAAAGGTTGAGCTTTTGGATGATAAGAAAGCAAAATATGACCAAAAGTTGAGTGAGCTTAAGGAATTAGAGCCTCTAAGAAAGGAATACGAGGACTTAACTCAAAGGGCAAAGGAGCTGGAAAAGAGGAAAAAGGAACTTAAGAGTTACGGTTATACAAAAGAGAAAGTTATTAAAGAGCTTGAGAGAATTGAGCAAGCTAAGAAAGAAATTGATGAGATTGAAAAGAAAATAAATGAGCTAAGCTCTCTTATCGGTGCTTTGGGTGGAAGAGAGGAGGAGCTTAAGGAAAACATGAGAAAGCTCAAAGGTCAAAAAGTGTGTCCCCTTTGTAAAAGACCAATAAAAGAACACGAAGCTGGGGAGATAGAGGAGGAGTATGCTTTAGAGTTAAGAAAAGTGAGTGAAGAAAAGGAGAAAGCTCAAAATAAGCTTAAGAATTTAAAGGAAAGAAAATCTGAGCTTCAAAAGTTGCTGGAAAATGAGAGAGATTTAATTAAGATTCAAAAGCTCGTTGAATTGATTGAGGAGCTTGAGAAAGACCTTAAGGGTGTCAATTTAGGAGAGCTTGAGGGAAAAGCTAGGAGATATGAAACCATTAGGGATGAGCTTTCTAAACTTGCTGGGGAAATAAAGCAGCTCGAAAAGGACGTAGAGGACTTAACAAAGTATGAAAAAGAAAGGAAAGCTTATGAGAAGCTGGTATCTCAGTTCAAGCAAAAAATCTCTGAAATTGAAAATAAAATTAAAGAAGAAGGCTTTTCATCTTTTAATGAGATTGAAGAAAAAATTTCCCAATTAGAACCTCAGTACAAAGAGTATTACTCCTTAAAAGATTCTCCAAAACAGCTGGATAAGAGAAAGACTAAGCTGTCTTATGTTGTTTCAAATATTGAGAAGCTTAGAAAAGAGTTAGAGGGGCTTAAGGAAAGGATATCTAAAAAAGAAGAGGAAAAGCTTAAGATTGAGAGCAAATTCAGCAGAGAAAAGTTTGAGAATGTTGAGAAAGACTTTAGAGAAACATCAAACAGTTTGTCAGAGATTAAAGCTACTCTGAAGGAAAGGGAGAGGTTGAAGGAAGAGCTTACAAAGAGAATTGAAGACTTGAAAAAGAAAAAAGAAGAGCTAAAGACTGCAAAAGAAACGATAGAACTTTTAGATAAAGTTATAGTTGACATGACAGAATTCAAGAAGAAGCTTAGAACCTACAAAGCTGAGGTGGAGAGAAGAGGGCTTTTAGAGGTTGAAAGATTAGCCAGTGAGATTTTCTCTGAAATGACGGAAAGAAAATATCAAGGAATCAAAATAGTCCGCAAAAAATCATATGGAAGAGAAAAAATACAAATAAATGTTGTTTACAACAGGCAAGAGAGGGATTTGAGCTTTTTAAGTGGTGGTGAGCTTATAGCATTAGGATTAGCTTTTAGATTAGCCTTGTCTCTCTACAAAGTTCGCCACATAGAGTTGTTAGTCTTGGATGAGCCAACACCATTCCTAGATGAAGAGAAGAGGAGAAAGCTAATTGAAATAATAGGTGAGCATTTGAGGAAGATTCCCCAAGTTATTATCGTTTCCCATGATGAAGAGCTTAAAGATGCAGCCGATCATGTTATTAGGGTTTCCTCTCACGCTGGAATTAGTAAGGTAGAGGTGGAGAGCCTTGTCTCGCTTTAGCGATTCTCATCTAATTAAAGTCAAAGATTACTTAGATTATCAGCTCAGCAAAATAGATAAGCTTTCTAAGCTTATTAGGAAATACTACTCTTGGAAGCCTTTGCCGCAGGAAAAAGAGGGAATCATTTACGCTGTTGATGGAAGTAGAATGATGAAAAGGCTTAGTGGTGCAATCGTTTATGCAGTTTCTGCAGTTGCTATTGGAAGAACGTTCAAACAGTGGCACGAAATCGGGGTAGTTTCACCTTACAAATATGTCGATGAAAGGATGAGAATTCACATGGAGCTGCTGGAAAAGAGAATTGGTGCAATTGTTGCTGAGCAGGATAAAGCGGATTTAATTTTAATGGATGGAACTCTCAGTGGTGCTTTGATAAGACCTCCTGGCTACATAGAAGAGATAAGAAGGGAAAAGCAAACATGGTATGATAAACATGCCGATGATTTGAAAAATATAACTGAGGTCTTCTTGGAGTATTTAGAGGAACATTGGGAAAGCTTGAAAGGCGAACTCTTTAAAGAGGAGTTTATTTTAGCGAACACACTTCTTTCAAGGGATAGGAATATCATAGAGAAGATAAAAAGTGAATGTCAAGATAATGCTCTTTTAAAAACCATAGAGAACAATACAGGGGATAGGGAGAATTTGATAATCTATCTGGAATATGTTGAGTATTTGCATGCTTTAGATAAGCTTTTGAATTATGATATAGCTTATATTGCAAAAACCTTCTATACAAATGATATTTTGAGGGATGTTGAGATTAGAGAGAAGAATGATTTGGAAAGAGATGGGATCTTAGTTGATTTGCCAGATGTTCCAGTTATAGACAATGTTTCAAAGGGAAGAGGGTATTTGCCTTTTTCATATAAAACAGAAAAGAAGAAATCCCTTCCAAAACCCCTTAGAGACTTACCCGATAAATACCTGAAAAACGTTAGAGAAGTCCTTAAAGATCCAGCCCTTTCAAAAACTATTTCTCCAGCTTATGTTAGGTTTGAAAATAACGGTGTTATTTATTTGCTCGAAGTTCCAACAACTAACAAGAGGAGCTTTGAAGAAACCCTAAGCTTAATCCTTTCAGTCGCAGAGGGAGAATACGTTATACCTTTAGAGTATGCCCATCATGGTGTTGTTATTAAGAAGCAAGAGTTCGATAACTACGTTGATGCTTTAATAAATGCCTTAGTAGGTGAGGATGAACGCTATTTGGGCTTTTTAAGGTATGGGAGAGAGCCTTTAGAATAATCAGCCAGGAATCCGCTCATCATTGCAGAGCTCAGGATCAAGGGCAGTCATCACTAATAAAAGCTTAGAATTTTTACTTTTAAATTCTTGTCCCCAAAATATTAAAAGTAGGTTTTTATAAAGATAAAAATATGAGCTTATCTTCAAGAGATTTGCCAACAATTAGGAGAATTCCTATAAGTTTAGTTGCTATCAGACCTGCTAAGCTATTTGATCTTCCAGATATAATGAGAATAGAGCACCAATCTTTTAGAGAGCAGTACCCTAGAGGGGTATTTTTGATGTTTCTTGAAAATAATCCCGAAACTTTTCTCGTTGCAGAATATAATGGAAAAGTCATAGGTTATGTCATGGGATATTTAAAGCCAGATTTTGAAGGTCACGTAATGAGCATTGCGGTTGACCCCGTTTATAGAGGTAATGGAATTGGAAAGATGCTCATGATTGCGGTTATTGATAAGCTAATAAAATTGGGAGCAAGATACATTGGCCTGGAAGTTCGTGTGAGCAATGAAAGGGCTATAAAACTTTATGAAAGGCTTGGCTTTAAAAAATTGAAGAGGATAATCAGCTATTACTCTGATGGTGAAGATGCTTACTATATGGTTTTACCAGCAGAAGAGTGGGGGAGAAGAAATTGAAGGTGATTGAGTTTTATTTAAGCGGTGATAGGGTTTTCAGTGATAAAGAGAAAGCAATTAATCAGCTTTACAATAAGCGCTATTATGGAGAGATCGTTAGTGGAAAGCTTTTCTTATCTCTAATTGAAGCCGTGTATTTGGTGGATAGGGGAAAGATAAGAGTTTTCGATGGTGGAAAAGAGCTGAGCTTAAAGGAGCTTGTTGATATAGCAAGGAAAAGAGATGAGAACTTTGATTTGAAGTTTTTGGTGTATAAGGATTTGAGAGATAGGGGGTATGTTGTTAAAACCGCTCTGAAGTATGGTTCTCATTTTAGGGTTTATCGTAAAGGTATGGAGGAGCATGCTGATTGGCTTGTTTGGGTTGTGAGTGAAAACCAGAAGCTCTTTCCAAATGACATTACTTCAAGGGTAAGGGTAGCCCATGGAGTTAGGAAAAAGATGATAATGGCAGTTGTAGATGAAGACAATGATGTAGTTTACTATCAGATAGAAAGGGTTAAGTTCTAATTTCTATGGGGGGGCGTTTTTCTGACATTTCTTTTTTAATTCTTCTAAAGTCTTATTGGAACTTTGCCCCGCTTGGACCTTCGACTGTGAAGGTTTTCTCATTTCAATTCTCTTAGAGTCTTATTGGAACGATTTATGGCTTGCTTCTTTTGTTCATAGGTGTTAGTTATTTCAATTCTCTTAGAGTCTTATTGGAACAAGCTTCCCACTATTGGCAACAGTGACCAATTTGCCCAACTTTCAATTCTCTTAGAGTCTTATTGGAACGATAGTGTAGTCGTTTTGTGGAAGAGAGATTTCGGGCTTCACTTTCAATTCTCTTAGAGTCTTATTGGAACGACGCTCGGATATGTCAATGGTGTGGCAACGAACTTCACTTTCAATTCTCTTAGAGTCTTATTGGAACCCATCTTTTACCTTCAAGAACGCATATGAAAACACTTTCAATTCTCTTAGAGTCTTATTGGAACGAAAAGGCAGAGAAAAGGTGCATGTTGCAAACGTTAAGTTCTTTCAATTCTCTTAGAGTCTTATTGGAACTGGTGAAAATGAGAAGAGGGGAATTATTGAACTTAAGTACTTTCAATTCTCTTAGAGTCTTATTGGAACGGTTGTTCTTAAGACCGAATGGGGACAAATAATCTCAGCTTTCAATTCTCTTAGAGTCTTATTGGAACTAAACTTTATGCCACTGACCATCATCAATCGTAAATGTCTTTCAATTCTCTTAGAGTCTTATTGGAACCTATGATAAATAAATGGTATGTGGTGCTGTATTACAACTTTCAATTCTCTTAGAGTCTTATTGGAACAAGCCCCAAGCACCGCTATCAGCTGAATATAATGCATCATCTTTCAATTCTCTTAGAGTCTTATTGGAACACGAACATTTAGAAGGAGTTTCAATAATAACAATATTATTCTTTCAATTCTCTTAGAGTCTTATTGGAACTTGGGGATTTAGGAACATCTTGTGGAACTGTTGAAACCTTTCAATTCTCTTAGAGTCTTATTGGAACAAAATCGTGATCGAAAAAGCGGAAAGAGGGGATGAATGACTTTCAATTCTCTTAGAGTCTTATTGGAACAGTTGCTTATAGTTCATTTTTGTCCACCATTCTAATCTTTCAATTCTCTTAGAGTCTTATTGGAACGTTAATGTTGATGATACGGGCGTAGGTGGTGGGGTTACTTTCAATTCTCTTAGAGTCTTATTGGAACGATTTATGGCTTGCTTCTTTTGTTCATAGGTGTTAGTTATTTCAATTCTCTTAGAGTCTTATTGGAACAAGCTTCCCACTATTGGCAACAGTGACCAATTTGCCCAACTTTCAATTCTCTTAGAGTCTTATTGGAACCGTAGGACTTGGGGTTATTAAGAATATTGGGGATACTCTAACTTTCAATTCTCTTAGAGTCTTATTGGAACGATATACCTATATTAAAGACGCGATCGCAAAGGTAACTTTCAATTCTCTTAGAGTCTTATTGGAACGTTTCATAAACCTATGGCGGAAAGCTGTAAAGCTTTGTGCTTTCAATTCTCTTAGAGTCTTATTGGAACGCTATTAAAAAGCTCTAAAAAACAAATAAAGGAGTTATCTTTCAATTCTCTTAGAGTCTTATTGGAACTGATACAAATTGCTGCAATCCACCCATACAAAAAAGTCTTTCAATTCTCTTAGAGTCTTATTGGAACTTTCATCCGTTCCCATAATATTCACCTCAAGTATAATCTTTCAATTCTCTTAGAGTCTTATTGGAACGGGGCGTTGGCAGCATTAATTGCAATGTTTGTAGCCACTTTCAATTCTCTTAGAGTCTTATTGGAACAAATTCCAACGAAGTGGTATAAATACATTCCAAAGGCTTTCAATTCTCTTAGAGTCTTATTGGAACTTCTTTTACTGTTGCATTGTCTAAAGTTGCTCCATAACTTTCAATTCTCTTAGAGTCTTATTGGAACTGGGACTTGCGGAAGCGGAAATAATTGACATAAAAAGCTTTCAATTCTCTTAGAGTCTTATTGGAACGGGATTCTTATCACAAAAGAGGTTTCTGGGTTGTCTATATCTTTCAATTCTCTTAGAGTCTTATTGGAACACATACCGCTATGAGGAAGTTACTGACGGAATGCCTCCTTTCAATTCTCTTAGAGTCTTATTGGAACGTTACGATTCCTCTTAGCTTTAGAACCCTGAGAACGTCCTTTCAATTCTCTTAGAGTCTTATTGGAACTGTTGTAAGGAATGTTACTAAGAGTAAGACCGTTGAAGTCCTTTCAATTCTCTTAGAGTCTTATTGGAACAACTGTGTGGAAGAGAGGCTTACGGTTCGGCATTCATCTTTCAATTCTCTTAGAGTCTTATTGGAACACCCCCTGATCTGCTTTACATCAAAGCCACTTGCTGTCTTTCAATTCTCTTAGAGTCTTATTGGAACATCCGCCCAGGTAATATAACTTGCTTCCAATACTTCCTTTCAATTCTCTTAGAGTCTTATTGGAACGAAATTAGCCGATAGAGCGAGAGAATTAGCAAAGTCCACTTTCAATTCTCTTAGAGTCTTATTGGAACCTTACTTTGAAGCCATAAAGAAAACAGAGAACTCAGCTTTCAATTCTCTTAGAGTCTTATTGGAACCCAAATTCATGACGTATTTATAGCTATTGGGTCTCGTCCTTTCAATTCTCTTAGAGTCTTATTGGAACGCTTAATTGGACATTATTTAACAAAGATGGGAGTTATCTTTCAATTCTCTTAGAGTCTTATTGGAACTATGGTGAAATATTGCCCTGGTGTTACTGTTGTTGTACTCTTTCAATTCTCTTAGAGTCTTATTGGAACCTTTTCTTTCAACTTTCTATACTCCTTTTCGTCGCTCTTTCAATTCTCTTAGAGTCTTATTGGAACACGCTAAATTACGAAAGCATGAAGCTTCAATTTTGTACTTTCAATTCTCTTAGAGTCTTATTGGAACAATTGCTTCAAAATTCCCGTTAATCGAAATTATAAATACTTTCAATTCTCTTAGAGTCTTATTGGAACATAGTGTTGCTAGGAACTGGTCTTCTAATTATGTTTGTCTTTCAATTCTCTTAGAGTCTTATTGGAACCCATCGTTTATCACTATTTGACAGCTTTTAACCTCGACCTTTCAATTCTCTTAGAGTCTTATTGGAACTATCAAAGAAAAAGAAAAGTTTCAAGAAGTTAAGAAAAACTTTCAATTCTCTTAGAGTCTTATTGGAACATTTTAAGATTTCTACAACCTCTTTCCTTCCCTTTCTTCTTTCAATTCTCTTAGAGTCTTATTGGAACCTTTCTCAGAAATATGAAAAAGTAAGAAAGATTATTACTTTCAATTCTCTTAGAGTCTTATTGGAACGATAACATTATCAAAATCGCCAAAATAGATTAATTTAACCTTTCAATTCTCTTAGAGTCTTATTGGAACGTTAAACTCTATCCTTTAGGACGCTACAAATTTGCATTGCTTTCAATTCTCTTAGAGTCTTATTGGAACCGCAGAAAGCGCTCAGGTTCTACTCAAATTCTGCTACTTTCAATTCTCTTAGAGTCTTATTGGAACCAGCGGCTTTCTCAGCGGAGGAAGAGGGCTACGTAGTAACCTTTCAATTCTCTTAGAGTCTTATTGGAACCAAGAACAAGCAGGGTTTATGGTATGTGGTTGTGGACTTTCAATTCTCTTAGAGTCTTATTGGAACATAGCGGCAAATTCAAGCGCTGATATTTTCATGTATTACTTTCAATTCTCTTAGAGTCTTATTGGAACTTAAGGTTGGGCTTAGTTGGTATAAGTCGCTGAGCTATGCTTTCAATTCTCTTAGAGTCTTATTGGAACAAAATGTTTAGGCGATTTTTAGCAGGAGGGTAAAGAAACTTTCAATTCTCTTAGAGTCTTATTGGAACGCAAGGTAAAGGACATTATTTTGTTCAGGGATTTACTTTCAATTCTCTTAGAGTCTTATTGGAACCAATATGCTATAAAAACAGCGCTTGACAGGGGAAAAGTGCTTTCAATTCTCTTAGAGTCTTATTGGAACTTTAAAGAAGTGTATAGGGGGCTTAAAAAATGACAGCGCTTTCAATTCTCTTAGAGTCTTATTGGAACACTTTTGACGCGTCGAAGTGGGCAGACACGGGCGCACTTTCAATTCTCTTAGAGTCTTATTGGAACTTGAGAATAAGCGTTGGAGGAGGGGGCGAAGCATGAACCTTTCAATTCTCTTAGAGTCTTATTGGAACAGGGGCGAATTTTCCCCTATTTCTCCAATAAAACTCTAAAAGAACTCAAAATATAAAAGGTTTTTGGCAAAGGGATAATAATCGAGCGTTCATGGGGTTCTAAAGACGAGTTGATGAAGAAGTTAGTGCCCAAAGCTTCTTAACTATTCAGGGATTAGCTCAATGTATAAATTTGTGCATGAGACTTCCAAGACTTTAGGAACAGCTAAAATCCAAAAATCTGCCCTTAGAGGAATTCAAATACAAAATGGTAAACTTTATGGAAGAAATAGCACTAACAAAGCCCAAATATCATCCAATACTCTAATGGATACATTTACAATGTTACAAAAAGCCAAAAATCTATAACATGATGTTAAAATCTAACAAAATGTTAATAAACATTCCCAAAATCCCTCAAGAGGGGGACTCCAAACTAAAAACCATCATAAGTTTCAAAAAGCAGAGACCAAACCTAGGAATGAGAATTGAAAAACTTTCAAAAAGTTAAAATTCTTAAATGTGTAACTCCCTTTGATGCACCATGTATGTGGTCATAGTTTACGACGTAAATGTCTCAAGAGTTAACAAAGTTAAGAAGTTCTTAAGACAGCACTTAAACTGGGTTCAAAATAGCGTTTTTGAGGGAGAAATAACTTTAGCAGAGTTTGAGAGAATTAAAGATGGGCTTTTAAATCTCATTGATGAAAATGAAGACTCAATAATAATTTACAAGCTTCGCTCAAAGCCAAAGAGGGAAACATTTGGAATAGAGAAGAATCCACTGGAGGATATTATTTAAAAACGAGGAAGTGTTACTTAATGATGATTATCATGTTGAGTTTGCTTCGGGGGAAATCCTATGGACATAGTGCAAATAACCGGGGTTTCAATCATAATAACAGCTTATGGGGTAATGCTAGCTCTGTTAATTAAGTCTAAAAGAATTATTGAAGAAATAGCGAGAAGAAAAATAGAGCAGAAAAGGAGATATTTTAAAAAGAAAATAAAGCATGTTCGCGAAGTTCAAAGGGACACAAGAGCAAAAAGGAGGTAAATTCAATGGAAAATCAAGTTGAAGAGAAGATTGAGCTTTCTAGAGGTCTATCGATAATTCATTTAATGATGATGGGCATGGGGATGATGATAGGAGCGGGTGTTTTTGTTGCTACTGGTATTTCAATTGGTTTCGCTGGTTCTGGAGGAATATTGATAGCCTTTGCTTTAAATGGTTTGGTTGCATTATTTTCAGCAATGTCATTTGCAGAGCTTTCTTCTGCTCTTCCTACAGCTGGAGGGGCGTATACATACATAGATGAAGCTTTTAAAGGGCTCATTGGATTCCTTTCCGGATGGATAAATTGGTTCGCCTTAACAGTTGCTGGAAGCCTTTATGCAATAACTTTTGCAACTTATACCGTTTTTCTTTTGAAAGGAACAGCTCTGTTCTCTATTCTTGGGATTTTTCCGGGTTTTCTCGAGAAGATTTTAGCTCTTGGGATTGCTCTCTTCTTCATTGTGGTGAATTATATTGGAGTTTCAGAAACTGGAAACATTGAGAACATTATTACCATAGGGCAGATGCTAACTCTCGGATTTATAGGGGTTTTTGCTATTTTTTACACAATTCTACATCCCGAAAAACTCTCTTACTTTTCTAACTTCGTTCCAAATGGTTGGGATAAGATATTAATGGCAATGGGATTCACATACGTGGGTTTTGAGGGTTATGAAGTTATAGCTCATGCAGGGGAAGAGGCTATAAATCCCAAGGAGAATATACCTAAGGCAATTCTATACTCTGTGGTAGCAGTCACTACAACTTATCTCCTCTTTGCATTTGCGGCTATTGTAGGTGCAGAGCCAGGAAACATTCCAATTTCAGAATGGTTTGCTCAACTGGGACCTGTAGGGATGGGAGAAGCCATAAAAGACCTAATGCCCTATGGAGGACTTCTCATAACCCTTGCGGCTATCTTCTCGTCGACTTCTGCTTTAAATGCTACAATATACTCTGGTACGAGAGTACTTTTTGCAATGAGTAGAGATGGACGCTTACCTTCTTTTATCTCCCAAATCCATAGAAAGAGGAGAATTCCACATTATGCTCTTTTCCTTTCCTCCATAATTGTAATCACAATAGCTCTCGTTTTTCCGATAGAGGATGTTGCTGCCAGTGCTGATATAGTATTTCTCCTAATTTTCCTTCTTGTGAATGCATCTGTTATAAAGATCAGGATAGAGAGGGGAGATGAACTTGATTATGGCTTTTTGATACCTTATTTCCCCTATATACCTCTTTTGGCTATCTTTTTGCAATTAATTCTTTCAATTTGGATTTTTAACGTTAGCCCAACTGCTTGGCTGATAACTATTGCATGGATTTCTTTTGGACTTCTCATATACTCCACATACAGGCAAGCCAGAAAAAAGGAAGAGATTGAAAGAGAAGTAGTATTTGAGGAAAAACTGGAAACTCGGAGGTATAAGATCCTAGTATCTGTATCAAATCCCAGAAACGCCAAGATACTCACAAAATATGCTGAAAAAATTGCGGAAGCTAAGGATGATGAACTTGTCATAGTTAGTGTTGTAACGGTTCCTGAGCAAACACCATTAGAAGAAGCCAAGAGGTTTGCTTCGGAAAATATTAGGGTCATCAAAGAAGCGAAATCTCAACTTAAAGGCAAAGAAAAGGTTGAGGGGATAATCTATTATGCTCATAGTGTCTTTAGAGGTGTCTTAAGTGCTGTTAGAGATCAAGACCCGGATCTTCTAATTTTAGGCTGGAGAGGGTATCCAAGGTGGAGAAGGTACATCATGGGCAGCAACTTGGATAAGATCATTGAAAATGCCCCATGCGATATTATGGTAGTTAAGCCTGGAGAAACTGAGAAGTACGAAAGAATCAAAAGCATTCTTCTTCCATCCAATGGAGGGGTTCACAGCTTAATGGCTGCAGAAATAGCTAATATATTAGCTAAAGCCTATGGGGCAAGGGTTACTGTCTTAAACGTCAACACGAGTGGAGAAAAAAGATCTAGGATTGAAAGACGCTTACAGCATATTTTAAAACAATTTTCTGGTGTGCAGGTTAACGTGAAAATTATTGAGAGGGATAGTGTTGTAGATGGAATATTGGAAGAAGCTCAAAAGCATGATTTGGTTATTCTAGGGGCTACACGTGAGGGGTTCCTTCAGCGTTTGCTGTTTGGAGAGATTCCACAGAAAATAGCGAGCGAGTGCAGAAAAACCGTAATATTGGTAAAGAAAGATTTGGGACTGAGGTCTTGGATCAATAGATGGTTTGGGATTAGAGAGCATCCATGAGTCTTAGAACCATGCTACGAGGGGTTCATATTCTTGGCTTCCAACAAGATGTTTTATTAATTTATACGCTTCCAGCCTTATTAGGCGCTTTTTTGTTACGTTTTTCTTTAGTTTTGGATGTCTAACGCTCTTTTCCATCTCTTTATTGAAGGCTTTTAGAACTATTTTCTTGCCCTCATCGTTGAGCAAAACGCCGTTCAACTCTCCTCTAAAATGCTCCTTTTTAATTACTCCCTGTTTCACTAAGCGGTTCGCTATTCTATCAACTAGGATTGGCTTGAAAATTTCGCTTAAGTCTAAGGCTAAAGAGAACCTTCTTTCGCTCGGCTCGTGCAGATAGCTTATCGTTGGAGTTAGCTGTGTGTTGTAGAGTTCGCTTAATATAGCCGGATACAAGCGAGAGTTCAGGAAGCTTATCAAGGCGTTCATCTCATTTTGAGGAGGTCTTCTAGTTCTTTTAACTATCTTAAAACCATCTGGCAAAGTCTCATCCCAAAGTGCATAATACTCCTGCCTCATTCTTGCCTCAACGTTCATGACATCTGTAATTTTGCCAGCGTCTTTAAGTTCCTCTAAAAGCTCATCGAACTTGTATTTAGTGCCAAATCTAGACAAGTTCCGTTCCATATTCTTTGCTGCACCAATTACGAAAAGCTTTGCGAGCTTTAACCTCTTTTCAAAATCTAAATAATGTTGAGCCTGTTTTATCACTAAATCCCCAGAATGCAAGCTCTCCCTTGGGTAAAAGCTACCATCATAGTAGCCATAGTGGCTGAAAAAGTGAACCGCTACTCCCTTTTGGGCTAAGAAATGCAAAGCTTGAGAGGTTATGGTAACCTTTCCGTAGATGTAGATGTCGTAAATTCCCTCAATCACCAAAGGCTTTGGTTTTTCCATTTTGGCATTTTGGAAGTAGAGGGTGTTTTCTTTACGAAAGAGTTTTCCATCCGAAAAAAGAGTTATGGACTTTTTACGCATCTTTTTCCCTCCACATCTCGGCTTATTTAAACCCAGCATAACTCATAATAGGCACATTTCTTGCAGGCTTTGGTTTTCTTGGGGTTTGGTGGCTTTTGGAGGGCTTTTACTTCTTCAACTTCTTTTATTGCTTCCTCTACTTCTTTTTCCCTCCCATCAAGCGCTATTCTCTTTATTTCCCTAAGCTTTGGGTAATTTAAGATGGCTTTTGCCTTTATGCCGAGCTTTTTGAGGTAGTAAAGATAATAGAGGGCTTGCATTTCATGGGCTTTTTCCATTGATTTGCCCTTTTTGACTTCATGCACTTCTATGATGTCGCCCTTTTTGATGAAGTCAATGTTTATTGGGCCGATCTGAACGTCTTTTTCCTCACCAAAGTAGCTCTTCTCATGCAGGAATTTGCCCAGATCAACGTATTCGTTCTCTTGCTCCATAGTTATTCCTTTTGCAAAATACCAGAGCTTGGTTTTGCAGATGAAGAGGTAATTTATTTCGGTACCTCTTATCCAGAGATCTTCTTCCGGGTATGCTTTATCCACTCCCAAACCTCCATAGCAACCAGTGCTTTAGGAAGGGGTCACTTATCTCATACGATCCGTTAATTCTGTGTACAAGCTCCTTTTCACGCAATGCTTTCACGGAGTACTGTACTTGAGATGCAGAGCTAAATCCATATTTGATAAGAAAATTAGTCGAGTAGAGGTCTTTCTCATCTCTAGCTATTGCAAGTAGCACTTTTTTCTGTGAAAGAGGTAGAGAATCCCAGATCTCAATATAACTCGCCTCACTCTCAATAACTAGCCTCGTAAAGATATTTTCAACATCCTCCAGTGTTAATCCTTCCTTCAGTTTCCCAACATACCAAAGCTTATGACAGAACTTTTGTGTATAATATGGATGCCCATCAGTTAACTTAAGAATTTCATCTGCGATTTTCTCATCCACAGGGATTCCTGTGAAGCGAAACTTCTCCAGTATGAACTCCTTGAACTCCTCACGAGGTATCTTTCTCAATACAAAATGCTTTCCAAAGTTATAGAAGGGGCTCTGTGCCGAGCGGAAAATCTTTTCCATCATACCTCTTTTACTTCCGATGAAGACATAAGTAACGTCTTTATGCCACTGGAATTCAGAACGCATCTTTTTTAGGATATACTCCCCCAGTTCTGCTATTTCCTGAAATTCGTCAAAGACGACCACAACGCGCTTTTTGGAATGCTCTGCAAGCCGTTGGGGCAACTTAAGACTTTCTTCAAAGGCCCGCTCTTCTTCCCCTATTGAGAATTCAATCTCAATGTTATCTCCTAAACGTATCTTTGGGGTGAGTGCTCTAAAAAGCTTTTTAACGCCTTCCAAAATGTCTTTAGTCTTCCAGTGTCGTATAGCTTCTGATGCAATCTTCTCTGCAAGCTCTTTTTTTGTCAACACTCCGTAACAATCTATCCAAAGAGGTATCACTTGGTCTTCGAGGTCGAGCAAAGCATTGTGAACAAGTGAACTCTTTCCAAACCTTCTTGGAGAGTAAATTATAACATTCTGACCACTAAGCATATCAATTTTGAGTTCTTCAAGCTCTCTTTTTCTGTCTGCAAAGTTTTCTCTATCAACGGGCTCTCCATATATGAATGGATTTTTCATTATAGTTTCACCTGTAACAAATTAATTTGTAATAGTTTTTATAGTTTTTGCTATAATCCTTATTACAGTTGTTGCTGTTATAGTTTTGGATGTAATTAGATGCTTAGAGCATATCCTCCTCCACATCTAAATCTTTGTTGATAACCTCATCAACACCATATTCCCATAACTCTTCAGCTGTCGCTTCTTCTTGCCATCTCAAAACAACAGGATAACCTTTGAACGTAGTGTTGTGGAGTGCATGCTGAAGGCCGTGATCCCTTAAAACAAACCATATTGGCACGTTAACTGAAAACTCCTGAAGTATTTTTTTGAGCTCCCATTTGTTGACCTCGCGTTCAACTTCTTGGGAAAGTTTTTGGGCTATTTCCTCCCAACTAAGCTTAAGATTGGTATTGTTGCTGAGGATTTCTCCAAACTTTTCAATTAGTTTGTCCCCCTGAGCTCTCCCCCAGGATTTCATAAGTGCTGGTACCACGAAATACATCCCACCCATCTGGCGGAAGACTCTCTGGGCCTCGCTCTTCTTTTCGAGGGTGAAGTAGTCGAGTTTCTCCAACAGTTCCGTGATAGCATAAATATACCTTTCGAGGATTTCTCCACTGTAGACCTTCTCGATTAAGGTCCTCTCAACCCAGTAATCTAACAATTGTCCGTTAAGTTCCTTGAGAACTTCTACAGTCTTTTCTAAGACCTTTTTACCTAGTTCTTTACTTTCGCCTATTCCTTGACCGTAAACTGAAATCGTTCCCCTGTCTATTTCAGCACCTGAGAATACGATGATATTTGGAATTTTATTATCGTAGTCCCTGCTCCGATTTCTATAAACTCTACCCCACCTCTGAACTTGGCTGTCTATAGGGGAAATTTCAGTTATCATAGCATCAAAGTCAACGTCAATGGAAGCTTCAACAACCTGTGTCGTTATGAGGAGTAGTGGCTTATTAATCCTCCTAGAATCTCTATACCTCTTTAAAATTTTCTGAACCTCTTTTATTGTCTGCTCTTTTCTAATTTCCGGAAGACGGGAGTGCAGTAAGTACACATCCCAGCCTTCTAGTGGAGTTTTGGAAGAGCCTTGTCCGTTAAAAGCTTTGTACATTTCAATAGCTTTCCTGACGTTGTTAACCACAATCATGATAGTTTTAAGACCTTTACTTTCGAATTCTCTAAGCTTATCCTCTACTTTTTGCCTGCCAACAAACTTTGGTATGATTCGTTTAGAGTTTTCATCCTGTTCGTAACTAAACAGGCTTTCTTCAATTATCTCAATCCTATGCCGTTTTATCCAGAGGTTCTTCACGTTGAGTCCACTTTTTTTGGCCTCGGTAAGAACATCGATAACTTTAAAGCTAAAGTTCGGAGTTTTTGCTCCTTGGAACTTCTCAATATTTACACCAAGTCTCTCGACTTCATCTCTAGGAAACTCAGATAAAAACCATTTTACAAACGGTGGCAATGTAGCAGTGATTATGAGGACCCTTCCCCCAGCCTTTTGTATAAGCTGGAGTGTTTTCAGGAAAACAGCTGCCATCTCCGGAGTATATGCCTGGATCTCATCAACCACTATGGCAGATTCAGGGTACACTGAGATGACTTTATCAGAGCCATAGTAGTTTAGACCCGTCAGGAACACTTGATCAGGAGTCGAAAGCATTACTGGCATCGCCAGCATTCTGGCAGAGTTTACCTTTTTCTCAACCTCAATGTCACTTCCAGCGCCCTCCACGTACTCCATGAACGCCGTTGAGTGCAATAAGCCAACAATTTCTTCCCAGTCTGTACCTCTATTCCTGGGAAGTTCTTTTGGGAAATATTCCTTAGAAAGTCTTTTGTAAAGATCGTTGAGGGCAACCCTTAGTGGTAACGTGTAAATGAGCTTGCCTCTGTTCTTAGCCCAAAGAACGGCCAGTTCCGTCTTTCCTGAGCCAGTCGGTGCGACGACTATTAGATAGTCATCGTTGTGCCGTTTGAGTATCTCGGCCTGCCAAAGCCCCTCAAACCGTATGTTCTTTTCTTTGATCGCGTTTATTATTCTGACATCAACATCCTCAAAGATTGCTTCAAAGTCTTGTACGGTCTCAACTGAAAAGTTCCCACTTGAGGAGTAATCACATCTCCTCAACATGCCGAGGAAGACAAGGAAGTCCACCTCCATGCGCTCGGGCTCGTGCATAGAAGCGTATTCAAAGAGGTCATCTACCCAGTTCTCTATTGCATTAAGTAGTTTCGAGAATCTTGAGAAGTTTATCTCCTCATTCAGCTCTTCTAGGGCCTTTTGTATGAAGCCCTCATCAAATTGCTTTCCCAATTCCATGTAAAGGGCCCTGATAAATGCTTTAAGCTCCTCCTGCTTATTCACGAGAAACCTCAGATATTTCGTCACGTCGGTCTTGTAAGAGAGCACAACATCAGCTAGGCTTTTCTCCTCTGAGAAGAATTCGTTGTAGTGGTGTAGAAGGATAGCCGTCCGTATCTTGGCATCCCACTTGGAATTGCCGAGCAGTCCAACCGTCCAAGTAAGCGATAATATCTCGTGTCTCACTTTTATTCCCTTTGTGTCTCTTAGAAGTCCTTCCAGTTCTTTCCAATTATCGTGACCGTAGAGCCTTTTCTGGAAGTCATAACTTATCTTGCCAAGATCATGGAGTATCACGGCTTTTGCTAAGGCCTTAAAGAATTCCCTTCTGCCATCTTCATCTTTTAGGGGTTCATAGGAGAGGCTGTTCATGCTCGATATGAACTGATAAAGAGTGACGCACCTCTTAAGAGCTTCAATTACGTGATCTCTAAGCAAATAACTGGGAGCGTCACTACTTTTGGCTCTTATTAATCCTAGGAAAGGCGAAGTCATTCTGTTTGAAATATACGTGTCAAGAGTTTTCTGGCTCATCATAACCACCCATAGTCGGAGAGTATTTTGAATGGTTTTAGGTCATTAACATTCAACAATTCATTAATATCAAAACGCTCGACCCAAACTTTCTCAGTCAACTTTGCCACGTAGCCAACTCCCGCGTAGAGAACGCTTTCAAATTCCACATCCCTCTCAGTGTTCGAGGAGATTTCAGCTTTGTGCTTTACTGGCTTACCGTTGTTTCTGAAGACCACCTTAATTGGAATAAAGTAAGCCGGGAACCTCTCGATCCTGAGCAACTCATTTGGAAGCCTGATGTATGTTGGATAAGCAAAGATTACTCCCTTAGCTTTGTATTGCTTGGTTGGCTCGACGAATTCTGTCCTTCTCACGAATATCACATCTTCGCTCCTGCCAAGAGAGAGAACTTTGTTAGGACTAAGGAGGGCCTGTTTTATGTCTTCGAGTAAATCAATGGGCCCTCTGAGAAAAAGGTAAAGCCAGCCGTTAAAGAGCTCCTGCTGATAGACTGGAGTACGCTGAGACTTTATTGGATAGTAATATAGTGGACGATCTTGATTCCAGAGAATCGGCCGTCCTTCGAATCTAACGAGGTTTATACCGTCCTTTGTACCCTTAATTAATTGCTGATAATTCCAGAATACGCTTTCAAACCCTCCGTGAATACTGACTTTTAAGTTCCACCATATATCTAAACCTCTCCCATTTCCGTACCAGTCGTTAAGAGCATTCTGGAGCATACCAATTATGGTTGACTTCGGTGGGAGTGGATAAGTCTGGGCATAGTAAAAGGTAAAGGGGTTACGATACTGAGCAAAAGGCTGAAAAAGTTCTATGAATAGTGTTTTCTCTGACATAATCCATCACTCGAGTTTGACTTCTATCATAGGATCTTTGAACACCCTCACCTCTGCGAGTTCACCTTCTTTGTCATCAAAGAGTTTTTCGACTATATTGAGAACTTTATCCTCAGTCATCTCAGGAATAGTGCCCTCAGTAGATTGATTGTTCTTATCATCCTCGTCTTTGTCTCTAAGTAACAGTTTTTTAACACCGTACACTTTGAAAACTGGCTTTCTGCTCTTTGAGACCCTGTGCTTGATCCTGAGAACTTTCTTGCCGCTCTCTTCAAATTCTTCTATCTCATCGTATTCTTCCTCGGTATATTCATCAAGAAGCTCAATTCTGTCCTTGAAAGTCTGATAAGGCTTGTTCTTGTATATGCCAAGCACTAAAAGCCTTGGCCTTAAGTCTTCTTCTCTACCTTTAATAGAGCGTTTAAGGTTAAGAATGGCCTTAACGAGTCTCTTTAAGCGTTCTTTCTTTTCATCCTCTAATGCTAGAGAATAGCGTATGTGGATTAACTTATTATTAATGACCTCAAACTCCTCAAGCTTTACCCCATCATGCTGGGTTATCTCCTTCTTTTCCTTGCCTTTGCTAAGCACGAACCTTATCCTGTCTCCCTCCTTAAGCACATCTTCGAGCTTCCACTTTGTCTCTTTCCCTTTTTGGTCTCCCCCTATGGCTATATTAGCACCCTTTGTCAGAAAGATGTCTATAGAGCCAACTTCGTCAATATCAACAACTAGTGAGTAGAGGTAAAATGTTTCGTGTTCCTCTGCGGTAAAGGGATTCGGCTTCATTTCACCGTAAATTTTTCTCATCCTGTTAGCCATACCAAGATTTGCGTTGAAGAGAGCGTCATAATTGAATGACGTCATAGAAATTGCATGACTAAGCTTTGCTGGAGCAGTTCTGAAGTTTTGGGGTGTTGTTGAAGTAATCAAATACCCAAAAAGATCGAACTCCGGATATAGGAGAATTCCTCCAGTCAGGAGAAGCTCCGTGGCTGGCTGAATTACAGTATTCTCTCCCTGTCCAGCCCTCTGTAACTTTTCTCCATCCGCAACTTTCCAGAGGCCGAGCTTTTGACCGGTTTCTAGGAGGCTGTATCTCAACGCATACCTGCTAACAAGTGTGTACTGTCTCCCATCCCAACGGGCTATCTTTTTGAGCTCCTGATAGTTCCCACTTCCTTGATCATAGTTCAAAGAGCTCCCGTAAAAGACCACGTCCATAACCAAGAACCTTCCCATCATTCACCACCTCCTGCCATTATACCGAGCACGATGGAATACGAAACCTTTTCAAAATCAGACTCAGAAAGTGGAAAAGTTTCGCCAAGTAACCTAGCCAGCTCCATTGCTTTGGGACTGTCCTTGGAGTGTGCGTTTAGAGCTCTAAGAAGGATCCAGAAAAACCTCCTCTGGTCGTTCGCTTTTATTGCATTCAGCAGATCAAAAACAAGTTTCTGCCTGTAGTTTTCTGAGCCAACCTTTCCCAAAACCTCAGAGGTAATATCCCTAATCTTCCGAACTTTCCCCTCCGGAACCGGCATATGAACCCCCTCCAACAAGACCAACAAGGAGTGCAAGAGCAAAATCCTCCCAAGCTAAATCGTTTAGAAGGATTCTACTGATAAGATAGCTCGTTAGATATTTGACAGTCTCTTTCTCTTTTGCCTGAGTTAAGGCTTTCAGGAGAATGTTCATAAAGACGTTCCTGTTATGCTTCCTCAGTGCCGAAAAGAGCGGATGAATGTATCTCTTCCCCTCTTCGCCGAGAGCCCTAGAGATGTTAAGCCTTGCAAGGTTCATCCTCTCATAGAACTCTCGGACGTCCTGAACGACTCTATCAGGACTCTCAAAGACCGGTTTGAAGATTAACCTGGATTTTGCTTGTTCTTTTAGCTTCGCATCAACTGCTAGAGCATAAAGGAGCGTTCTCGAATTTGCAGTAGAGCCAGTCTTTATAGCAAACCAAAGGTGCATCTGAACGAGCGGATATAGAGGCTTTTGCTTAAGGAACTCTTCAAGGAGCCATTTCCAGCTATCTCCAATTCTTATTGATGTATTCAGAGCATCCCTAATTGTGTCATCAAGAAGTATTGACGCGTGGAGCTTTGGAATGCCTATGTATTCGACTCCGATTAAGTCCTGTTGTTGAACCTTACGATACTGGACAAGGTACATATTCTCCAGAGCCCATTTCGATTTATACTCTACAAGAATGTCAATAACAGCTTGCCATGTTATCTTAAACAGGTTAATGTTTTTGTTATCTTCTTTTGATGCCTGTTCTACAAACGTTTCGAGCCTTTTGTTGACATAGTACGTAAACTCAAGATCTCCACTATAGAAAAAGACGTATCCAACAGAGGGTACAAAGGTGAATGCATTTAGAAAGTTAAGTAGGTAAATGAATAGATGTGGCAGTTGCTCCAGTAGAGGTACTACTCTTAAGGGAGTATAGGAGATATTTGGGAACTCTGAATCCGATGGTAGGAACTTACTGAGTGTTTTGTCAATCTTAGATAAGTACTCTGAATATTCAGCGTTTCCCTCAATGAGGCTCCACGTGTCCTCAAGTTGCTCTAATATTCCCTTGCTGTAATTAAAAAACAGATAATTCTTATAGAAGCTACTATCTACAGGTATTCTAAAGAACCGAGATTTATCTGCTGGAACACCATGATTAACTCTAACGCTCTCCCAAAGGCTTTCAAGGTACCCTTTGAGTTCTCTGTGTATCTTCAAGGCTTCCTCTATCAATCTCAGGCAATCATCGGATTTTTTGTGACATTGCAATATTGTATCCTCTAGGGATTCGAGGTCTTCAAGTGTAAACTTGTGCTCCCCTCTTTCGAAAAATTTCTTCCGTTTCCTAAGAATTGATTGAATGTAACTCTCGCATTCCTTAAGCTTATTAAGGGCATCTTCTCGTCTCCTGATGAGTTCTCTATACTTCTCATCATTGTACTCTGGCTTTAGCTTTTCTTTTTTGTCTAAGATTTCTTTCTCATGCATTTTTCCTAGCTTCCAAGTTATCCACTTGTCTTTGAATGCTTCAACAATAAGGTTCCACCAAACCTTTTCTAATGATTCCTTGTCATGTTCCGTTGATTGTTCTATTGTCTGGAGGGCTTTTATCCTTAGATCTCTTTTCTTGGACCCAGACAGTTTATAGAAATAAGCAAACGGAAAATACCCATAATAAACCTTCCCCGGCTCTTCTCTGAGCCTTCTCTGAAGTTCTTTTAAATCCCAGCCATAGATATCTTCCATCAAATTCACAAATCCTAAAATCCCAGCATCAATGAACCAATTTCCTGTGAATTGAAGTGGTTCATTCATTTCTTCGCCTCCCATCAACCTTCACCATCCCAAAGCCGAGAGAGTTCTTTTCTCCAAATCCGACCTGATAACCTACTCTAATAAGCTCATCATCTCCATAAGCCTTGAAAACAAGATGCCAAGCTCTCTGATAAATCCCGGGCTTGACCTGTAATCGCTTTGGCTTGACCTTTAAAACCTCAATATCAAAATCCTCGGGCGGCTTTTTACCGTGAACTAGAACGTATTTTTCCTTTAAGTTCTCCTTCAGGTTCTCATAAAATTCCTCTTCGCCTGGACTCAGATCATAATGGATTAACTTCCCAAATTGAGGCTTTAAAGTTGTCACCGCAATTGGAGAAAGCGTTGAGTATATCTTCCCGCTAAATGAAACCGGCTCTGGTAAGCCCTTAACAATCTCAACGTAAAATCTCTCACCCCAAAGCTCTATCTCTGGCTCCTGCAGAAGACCTCCTATGAAAGCCTCTGCTATCTCAGGAACAGCTGTTGAAAAGTAAAAGAAAGCCTCCTTCTCTGCCACTATGAACTCTTTCTTGGCTTTCCACTTTTTAGCCATAAACTGAGAGAACACAAAAAGCTTTGGAACCTTTGGTCTGTGCAAAGCCAAGCTCAAATTGGGATTAACCTTTTGAATTCTTCGATAAATCAAGCCCTGCAAATAATGGTTGTGGTTGTAGGGAATCTTGAAGGAATTCTCACTTTTGAGTCTTATTAAGAACCGCATGATACACACCATAAGAGATTTTAAATGTATATGTTTTTCATACATTAAAAACTTTTTCCTATATTGACGTTTGCAAATTAAAACTTCTCTGCATAACGGAAGAGAGATTAATATTTAATCAAAACCTTCAAAAATCTCACAACGTCCTCAAATTTGAAGTGACCCGTCTCAATACCGTAAATTCTCTCAACTGGAACTTCTTTAACCCTTGCACCTTTTTTGACGGCTTTAATCAAAACCTCAGTCTCAACCTCATATCTTTTGCTCTCAATCTCTGGTAAAAATTCCCTTTTTATCGCTCTAAATCCACTTTGAGTATCTCTAACACTAATTCCAAGCTTGAGACGAATTAGAAAAGTGCTTAAAAAGTTGCTAACTTTTCTTATGAAAGGTCTCCTTCCTTGAGTTTTTATCAGTCTTGAGCCAATTACAAAATCAGCTTCTCCCCTAATTATGGGTTCAACAAGCTTAATTATCTCCTCGGGCTTATGCTGACCATCCGCATCTATAAAAACTATGATATCTCCACTCGCCTCCTTTATTCCAACGCTCATAGCTTTCCCTTTCCCTTGATTTTCATCCAAGCGGATGACTTTAACGCCAAAGCTCTCTGCAACTTCACTCGTGTTATCTTTACTTCCATCATCAACGACAATAACTTCATCAACAAAATCCGGAATCCTCTCTAAAACATTCCCAATCTTGTCTGCTTCATTATAAGCTGGAATTACAACACTTATCCTCTTATTCCCCAGCATTTTTGACTAACCTCACAAAACAATCTCCACAAAATCTCGGTTTTGTCAAATCCCATTCTCTTAGGGTTTTTGGCTGTCTCATTATGCACGCGTTTTTACAGTGTTCTAAACCAAAGCTGTGTCCAATTTCATGCAAAACTCCTTTTGCAACCCTCTCAACAAAGAGTTCTTCCTCTTCGCTGTAAAAGGGTTTTATTGAGAGAACCATTATCTTTTTGTCCCCAACCTTTTTGTGTATTCCCAGGAATTTTTCATAGAAATCAAAATAGGGATTTCTTGAGACCAAGGGAAAGTTGACTATTCCCAAAATTTTATCAAAACGTAGCTTATTAATCTCATCTTCAAGTTTAAGCTCGGGATGAAGCTCTTTTTTAATTAAAAGGTTGTATTCTCTATCCATTAGGATTTTTTCCCTTTCTTCGAGGAGATGAGCATAGAGCAAATCAATTAGAGCTTCCAGAGAATAGCCCTTCATTTTTCCATCTTGTGTGTCTATAGTTATCAAATATGCCGGGCTGAGATTGATCTTTTTTAAAAGAAGAAGCCTGATGTTTTTAAGCCCATTTTCACGAAGATAATCATTAACCTTGCTGTACACTTTGAAAATGAGCCTATTGTCAAATGTATTGCCTACATTAGCAATGCCTATGAACTCCATGATTTCACCAATAAAAATAGATGAAGGAAGGTTATTAAATTTGTCCTTTTAATGCTTTTTCGCCCAACTCAAAGCCTTTTTCTAAGGCTCTTGTATTAATGGCTTCGGTTCCCCTTGGAACACTGTCCAAAACAGCCTTCTTTATTGATTCTTCACTGACTATGCCGCTAACTTTTGCAAAGAATCCTAAAACAAGAATGTTCATCGTTAAGCTTAATCCAACCTCTTCCTCTGCAATCTCCGTGAAGGGTAGAGCATAAACTTTAAGTTTCTTCTCAAGCTCAGAATTTCTGTGAGGAATTAGGTCTTTTTCAAGTATTATAATCCCGCCTTCTTTAACCAAGGGCAGATACTTGTTGTAAGCTTCTTGAGATAGGAGGATTGCATAATCTGGGGCTAATGCCTTTGGATAGTCAATGGGCTCATCGCTTATTACGACCTCTGATCTACTTGCTCCACCTCTTGACTCTGGACCATAGGCTTGAGTTTGAACTGCATAGAGACCTTCATAAACTGCAATTGCTCTTCCAAGAATGACACTTGCTAGGATTACTCCCTGTCCACCAAAGCCTCCTATTAGAACTTCCTTTCTCATTCTTCTCCCTCCTCAAAGCCCATCATTTGCTTTGCCCTCTTCTTCAGCCTCTCATACTCTTCTTCTAAGCTTGGCCTATCCCTATCAACGAATTCCCCGATTACAATTTTACCCTCCAGCTCTTCTGGAGGCATGTTCTTTGCTTTGCTGATTGGTATTGTGATTTGTTGGTACCACTTTATTAGCTCTGGGGCAGTTTTCATTCTGTTCCTCCTTCCAAAGCTGATTGGGCACGGTGATAGAAATTCGACTAATGTAAAGCCTTTCTTTTGAAGTGCTTTCTTAACGCTTTTGATCCCTTGAACGTAGTTAAAGACCGTCCATCTTGCAACATAATTTGCGCCAGAGGCTACTGCTAATTGAGCAATGTCAAAGGGGTTTTCAAAGCTTCCATAGGGTGCAGTTGTTCCTCTAAGACCTTTCAATGTTGTTGGAGCAACTTGTCCTCCAGTCATTCCATAGGTGAAGTTGTTAATTAGAATTACAGTAACGTCAAGATTTCTCCTCACTGCATGGATGAAGTGGTTGCCTCCTATAGCCGCTATATCTCCATCACCAGCAAAGACTATGACTTTCAAATCTGGGTTAGCCATCTTAATTCCAGTTGCAAAGGCTAAAGCCCTTCCATGAGTTGTGTGTAATCCATCAAAATCAACGTAACCCGGAACTCTTGATGAACATCCAATTCCACTAACCCATACTACCTCATCTTGGCTCCATCCCAGCTCATCAATAGCTCTTAACGTAAATTGTAAAACGCTCCCAATACCACAACCAGGACAGAATATCGTTGGAAGCATGTCCTTTCTTAGATACTTATCCCTAATTTCGTAGCTTGACTTAAGATACATCCTCACAACCCCCTCTTAATCTCGCCAATTATGTCGTAAGGTGTGTGTATTTCCCCACCAATCTTGGAAATCAGCTCAACTTCAGTTTTTCCGTTAGCTCCTTCTTTAACCATGTGATATACTTGTCCTAAGTTCATCTCTGCAACGTAAATCTTCTTAGCTTGCTCAGCAATTTCCTCAATTAGCTCAAAGTCAAAAGGCCATAGAACGTTAAGTTTTAGCAAGCCGGCTTTAATTCCTTCCTTCCTCAATATTTTCACAGCCCTTTCCGCTGATCTCGCAACTATTCCATAGCTAATTATGACAATTTCAGCATCATCTAGGTCGTAGGTTTCATACTCTATGATATCCTTTTTGTTGTTCTCTATCTTGGCAACAATTCTTTTGATGAGCTTTTCGTGAATTTCAGATTCAACTGTTTTTGGTTTTCCTCTCTCATCGTGAGTTAACCCAGTAACGTATGTCCTATATCCCTTACCAAAGATCGGCATTGGGGGGATTAGATCGCCGTGAATGTCGCCAAATGGGAATTTAGCCTCTTCATCACTTTGAGGCAACTTACGATAGAGGAGTTCAATCTCATCGGGATTTGGAATGTTAACTTTTTCTCTCATATGTCCAACTTCTGCATCGGTTAGAAGAACTACAGGAGTTCTGTATTTCTCTGCTAAGTTAAATGCCTTTATGGTCATGTCAAAAGCTTCTTGAACAGTTGCTGGTGATAGAACTATTAAGCTATGATCTCCATGGGTTCCCCATATTGCCTGCATAACATCACCTTGTGCCGCTAAAGTTGGTTGACCTGTTGATGGTCCGCTTCTTTGAACGTCAACAATCACAATCGGTGTCTCAGTCATTATAGCATAGCCTAAGTTTTCCATCATTAAGCTAAATCCAGGACCGCTTGTAGCCGTCATAGCTTTTACTCCAGTCCAAGATGCTCCAATTATCGCGGCAATACTTGCAATCTCATCCTCCATTTGAATTGAAACACCATCCACTAAAGGCATGTATAGAGACATGGCTTCAAATATCTCGCTTGCTGGTGTTATGGGGTAACCCGCATAAAAACGACAACCGGCTAAGATTGCAGCTCTCGCTATCGCTTCATCACCTTGAATGAAGTCATTTGTCCCAACTGGAAAAGGATACTTCATTTTGCTCCCTCCTCATAACCAACGTTAAAAGCTTTCAAGTTAATCTCCTCGGTTCCCTTAGGAACTCTCCTTCTAATCGCCTCTTCAACACTCTCTTTTTTGACGATTCCCGTTTTAGCAACTAAATAGCCTAAAGCTACCATATTGACTGTTAAAGCTAATCCAACTTTCTCTTCTGCTAATTTTGTAAATGGGGCACCAATAAATTCCCTATCTGGCTTGACCAAGTCAGTATCAACTATCAAAAGTCCATCTTTCTTTAATTCATGCTTTGTTGCTTTATATCCCAATTGGGCTAAAGCTACAAGAATGTCCGCTTTTGTAACGATTAAGTTATAAATCGGCTCATCTCCAATGATAACATCGGCTATTGAGTGACCTCCCCTGCTTTGAGAACCATAATCTTGAGTTTGAATGACGTTTAAGCCTTCAATTGCAGCTGCTTCTCCTAAAATAAGCCCAGCTAGAATTACACCTTGTCCACCAATTCCAGCAAACCTAATTTGGCTAATCATAACTCCTCACCTATTCCAAAATGCTCCCAAACTTCATTTATCAATTTGTTTAGCTCTTCTGTGAACTCTGGTCTCTCCCTCTTTATGAACTCTCCAACGATAAACTTTCCTTCAAGCTCTTCTTTACTCATTTTCTTTGCTTTGCTTATTGGAATGCTGTTCTTTAGGAACCATCTAAGCATTTCTGCTGGATCCTTCATTCTATTTCTCCTTCCAAACTGCACTGGGCATTGGGAAATAACTTCAACCAATGCAAATCCCTTAGTTGTTAAAGCCTTCTTTATACTGTCTATGAGTTGGTAAACATGAGCAGTCGTCCATCTTGCCACATAAGAAGCACCGGCAGTTGCAATAGTTTCGGCAATGTCTATGGGGTGTTCTATGTTTCTATAGGGTGTTGTGGTTGTTTTGGCTCCAAAAGGTGTTGTTGGAGCGACTTGTCCACCTGTCATTCCATAGATGAAGTTGTTAACCAAGATGACCGTCATATCTATATTTCGCCTTGCCGCATGAATTAGGTGATTCCCTCCAATTCCGGCTAAATCCCCATCTCCACTAATCACAACGACTTTTTTATCTGGTAATCCAACCTTAACGCCTGTTGCAAAGGCTATAGCCCTTCCATGTGTAGTGTGCAAAGTGTCGGCTAAGAAATAGGGTGATGCAATCCAAGCTGAACATCCAATACCGCTTACGAGAACCAAATCCTTAGGATCAATCTTTAATTGGTCAATAGCATTTGCAAAAGCGTTTAAAACAGTTCCTCCACCACAGCCGGGACATAAAGCTGTTGGCAAAGCTTCAACCCTCAAGTACTTAGCCATCTTATATTTGGTGTAAATTTGCTTAGCCATCTTAAACACCTCTAATCTCTCTCAAAATTTCTTCAACTGTCAAGGGAACTCCACCTATCTTGTTCACACCTTTCAAAATGACGTCATCATTTACAAATCTTTGAACCTCAAGAATCAGCTGCCCCAAGTTCATCTCTGGCACTAAAATCGCTCTAACCTTTTTGCTTAACTCTTTAACCCTCTCGCCTGGGAATGGGTGAACTGTTTTAATAACCATTAATCCAACTTTTATTCCTTCTTCTCTAGCCTTTAGAACTGCGCCTAAAGAAGGTCTTGCACTCACTCCCCAGCTTATAACTAAAATCTCCGCATCATCTGTATAGTACTCTTCCCACTTTTGAATTTCATCCTTATGAGCTTCAATCTTCTTGTGAATTCTCCTCACAAGCTTGTCATGAACTTCTGGAGTGTAAACATCTCTTAAACCGCTCTCCTTATGTGTTGAACCTGTAACGTGGGTGTAATAACCCTTACCAAATAGAGGCATTGGGGGGATTAGATCGCCGTGAATGTCGCCAAATGGGAATTTAGCCTCTTCATCACTTTGAGGCAACTTACGATAAAGAATTTCAACTTCTTCTGGGTCTGGGATTCTAATTTGCTCTCTTGTGTGACCAATAACACCATCTGTCAGGAGGATTACGGGAGTTCTAAGCTTTTCACTTATGTTAAAAGCTCTAATAGTTTCCCAAAAAGAGTCTTCAACACTTATCGGAGAAATAGCGATCATCGGATGATCTCCATGAGTTCCCCATCGTGCTTGGAAGAAATCTCCTTGAGCACCTTTGGTAGCTTGACCTGTTGATGGTCCGCTCCTCTGGACGTCAACAATCACAATAGGTGTTTCAGTCATTATAGCATAACCCAAATTCTCTTGCATTAAAGAAAAGCCGGGACCAGCTGTTGCTGTCATAGATTTTAAACCAGTCCAAGAGGCTCCAATTATTGCGGCAATACTTCCAATCTCATCCTCCATTTGGATGTAATAACCCCTAACTTTTGGTAATTCTCTTGCCATTGTTTCCGCTATTTCACTAGCGGGTGTAATTGGGTAACCTGCATAAAAACGACAACCAGCAAAAATGGCACCATAAGCAATTGCTTCATCACCCTGCATAAAATAGTTGCCTTTGGGATAAAGCTTTCTTAGAATCTTCTTCGTTTCTACCTCATCACCTTTGATTATCATAGCTCTCACCAGATAACAGCTATTGCAAAGTCTGGGCATAGAAGTTCACAAAGCTTACACTTTACGCACTTTTCAGCATCAAGCGGAATCGGGTAATGAACACCCTTTTCACTTAGCTCTTTGCTCCAATGGAAAACTTTTCTCGGGCAAAGTTCTAAACAAATTCCACAGCCTTTGCAGAGGGTCTTATCGACGCTTATTTCGACGTTTTGAGTTTTCCCAATTACAATCACATTACTCTCATCAACTTCCGCCATAATATTCACCCCATCGTTCGCTTTTACGTTTGTAAATGATTTAAATGTTTCGGTTCTGCCCTTAAATGGTCATTCAGGAAAAATTTTATTTATCTAAGCCTTTACAAAGAATTTGAAGCTTTATGCTTCCTTCTCTTAAGCTGTATGAAAAGAGAATGAACATCTTTTCATATATTTTGTAGCAATAAAATTGATAAATGTAAAGCTACCAAGTTATTAACTGCCAATCCATTAAACCCTGCTCTACGATGTATTTCCATTCCTTTTGACACTCATAGTCAAGATTTTCTAAATATTTAAGTTCTTGCGTGTTTGAGAATTCTCTAATCGCATTGGCAACCTTTTTGTCGCATTTTCCACAGTTATGCGGACCTCTTTGGGAACCAGCACCTACCGGATCGCAAAGAATTCTCTTCTCCGGAAACTTTTCTTTTGCCCATTTCAAAACTTCAACTGCACTCCAAAGCCAAGGAGAGCGGTATTCTTTCCTTTCCCAGAGCCTTTCAACAATGGTTCCCTTTTGAATGTTGGTTAGGTTTAGGGATATGCTATCAACATAGGGAATTATCTTCTCTATACTTGCTTTAGCATCTTCAATTGCTTCTCTCTCACTTAAAAAGGCGCTTTTTAAAAGGAGATAAGCTTTAACGTGGGCATTTGCTTTGTGGATAATTTCACTTGCCTTAATGAACTCTTCAAAGGTATTTCCTTTGTTTATCGCAACGTCTCGCAAAGCATCATTTTGAGTTTCTAATCCAATACCTATCTCAAAATATTTGTCTTTCACAATCTCACTTAGCTCTCTAACGTCATCAAGTCTCACCAATTCAGCTCTGCTTTCAACAACAACTTCTTTAACATTTTCCAATGGAGCAATTAACTCAAAAATTTGCCTCCTTATCTCAGGTCTTACTTCAGCATCATCTAAAAAGCTTCCAGAGGTAAAAATTTTAACAGCAACTCTGTTTTTGTTTTTAATCTTTTCTAACGCTTCTTTAACATAATCGACAAATCTCCCTTGCTCCCAGGGTTGCTTAGGAGCTGAAGCAGGGTAGGCACACATATAACAAGCTTTACCAATTCTATAACGATAGCAGCCAATTGTAGGCAATATTATGTAGAGCGTAATTCCTTTTTTTCCTGCAACGTTGTCTTCGCTAATCCAATAACTCAAAGTTATCACCTCAATTGTGGTCTATTTTGGATTGAATATTTTGCTTTTTAAAGTTGCCTAAACTTTATTAACCTTTCAGCAAAATGCTATATCATGCCAAAGATACTCATAACGAATGATGATGGAATCTACTCAAGGGGGATTAAAGCGGCTGTAGAAGCTCTTCAAGGTTTAGGTGATATTTATGTAATTGCACCTATGTTTCAAAGAAGTGCAAGCGGAAGGGCAATGACTTTACACAAACCTTTAAGGGCAAAGCGTGTTAATATTGAAGGAACAAAAGGTGCTTACGCTTTAGATGGAATGCCCGTTGATTGTATTATCTTTGCCTTAGCTCGTTTTGAAAGCTTTGATTTGGCAATAAGCGGGATCAATCTTGGGGAAAACTTAAGCACAGAGATAACTGTCTCAGGAACTGCAAGTGCTGCAATTGAAGCGGCAACTCATAAAATTCCAAGCATTGCAATAAGTTTGGAAGTTAATAGGGAGAAGCACAAATTTGGAAGTGGAGAAGAAATTGATTTCAGTGTTGCAAAATACTTTTTGAGAAAAATAGCTAGCGCGGTTCTTAAAAATGGCTTGCCTGCAGGAGTAGATATGCTAAACCTCAATGTTCCAAGTGATGCTACAAAAGAAACCCCAATAGAAATCACTCGCTTGGCAAGAAGGATGTACAATCCATCAGTGGAAGAAAGGATTGACCCAAAAGGGACTCCCTACTATTGGATTGTTGGAACTCAATGTCCTAAAGAGGTTCTTGAGCCTGGAACTGATATGTATGCGATTAAAATTGAAAGAAAAGTTAGCTTAACTCCAATAAGTATTGACATGACTGCAAGGGTTGATTTTGATGCTCTAAAGAACATTTTAGAGCTTTAAGTTATTGTTAATTAAACTCTTCCCAACCATCTCTTTTGGCTTTTCAATCCCGAAGAGGTCTAAAACTGTTGGAGCTATATCCAAAAGTGATGCTTTTAATCTTCCTTTCCCAAAACCCCAAAGAATTAAGGGAACTTTCATGACGCTTTCGTTTATTGAGCCGTGCATTCCTCTAGTCCAATAACTTACTCCGCTTTTACCCTTACAGAATGAGCAGAACCAGTAGCCTTCTTTAGCTGCTACTATTAGCTCGCCGCTGTTGGGAGTGTTTAAGTAGGGTAAATCCTCTCTAAAGAAAACCTGCTTAACTCCGGGAGCTTTTTTCAAAACTAAATAAGCTTCTTCAGCTTGGTTTGGATCTTTCAAATAGACGTGAACTCCTCCACCCGATGACACTCTAAGCGTCTCAATGCCATGTTTTTTGAGATAAACTCTTAAGTTGACCCAAGTGTGAACATTTTCCTGCCCATGATCGGCGAAAATTATGAACTTATACTCGTCCTTAAGCCTTTTCCACAAGAGCTTGAGCATTTCATCGACTGTTTTTACAGCTTTTAAAGTTTCTTCGCTTTCAACGCCATAGTCATGTTGCATCCCATCTATTGAGCAAAAATGAACCAAGAGCAAATCTGGCTTACATTCCTCATAAAGATATAGAGCAGACTGAGCAACCCAAACGTCTTTCCTCCAGTCTCTTCCATGCTTTTTGTAAAGCTTATCATCGCTAAAAAAGGGAGGAAAAATTCTAACATTGGTTCCACTAAATGGAGGCATTGTATAACCGCTAACACTTGCACTTCTAATCCCTTTTTCACGCAAGATATCGATTATTGTTTTAGCCTTTATGACCTTGTGGGGATTGAATGCAACTTCATAGTCATAGAAATTTATTTTTTGGTCAGTCAGTCTATCATAATAGCCATTTTCTACAATTCCGTGAACGTTTGGATAAACGCCTGTCATTACGCTTGTGTGGACTAAATCTGTAAGGGTTGGGAAAATGGAATCAACTATCCCAAAGAGACCCTCCTTAGCTAAGCTTTGAAGGAAAGGCATATGTTTTAAGTTGTAAACTCCATTTCCATCGAGGCTTATTAATGCTAATTTCATGACACCACCACTTAAGTCAGCCTGACGTGCAGTCATCACCATTCAGACCTAGCGAACTTCATCATTCAAACTTCCTATACGCTCTTGTTGAAAAACTTTTTGAGATAGCCATCCAAAGTTTTCTGCTTCTCTCTAACTTTTAGAACGGTGCTTTTTATTAGATACTTTTCAAGCGGAAGTTCTAAGAGCTTTCTTACTCCATTTAAAGCTTCTTCAAGTGTGTTAAACTTTCCAATTGGGTTTTCAAAAGCTTTCTTAACTCCTAAGCGGATTTGCCAAACTCCAACTGGAGCATAGTACTTTGGAGTAACCTCTCTAAATACTAAAATCTTCGCTTGCCTCCGTCTCTTCCTCAAATGCTCTAAAACGCTTAAGCGAGCTGCATAGTAAGCACCAAGGGTTTGATTGGCATATCCTTTAATACCGCGCCAATCTTCCCAATCGTGAATTACTTCTGGCTCTTCAGCACCAAAGAGAGATCCTTTGAGCCAAACTTCCAAAAGTTCAAAGGAATAGCTTTCAGGCATCAGCAAGACGGCATATCTATTTCCTAAGAATTCGTAAAAGTAAAGCTCAAAATCATTAATTGTGTCATAGTGGAGAATCTCTCTTTTTAAATGCCTTCCAATCGTGTCTTGAACAGCAGTTATGCTCCATCTTGTTGGAACGAGCTTTTTATTTATTCCCAAAAGTCCAGCAGATAAAAGTCTAATTATGTAGTATTCATCAAAGCCTGAGTTGTAAAGGGTCATTATTGCCTTTTCGGCTTTTAGCTCATCGCTAACAACATAATCGCTTTTCCTTGGAATTTTGGGATTTTCAGTTAATTCAAACGCTAAAAGTTCAGCTTTTGGCCCTATGGGGGGAGCAAATTCAGAGGGTAGGACTTTTAAAATTGGCTTTCTCTTAAGTAAAATCTCGCTATCAACGGGTTTAATTGACATTGCCAGCTCTTGGATTTCACCTAAAATTCTTTGGCTTTTCCTAACATTTATATCTGCTTTTGTCTCTCCCATGACTAAAAGAGAGCGATACTTCAAGATATCCCCGATTTGAGCCTTTTCCCATTTCAAAGGATTATCAAGATAAGATGTATCTCCTTCAATTGGAGGAACTAAAGGGCCAATTCTAACTTTTGGATATCCAAACTCACCGACAAAAATGCTTGGAGGAGAAGAACCAAAGATTTCTCTCTTGTTTACAATCTTCTCAACACTCCTAACTACCCTAAAGCGCTCAAGAATTGGACAGGTAGGTCTACCACATAAGAGCTTTCTTCCTTTACAGATTGCACATAGTTTCGAATCAAAAAGCTTCATGGTTGTTATTAAGGATAAAGAGTATTTATACCTTCCTTAAAATTGCCTTCTACGAAAAGCTTAAATACCCAACTCGGCTTTTCAATGAAATGAAGGATGCCGCGGTAGCCTAGCCTGGTAGGGCGCCGGCCTGCTAAGCCGGTGGGCGTTGTCCCACAGGGGTTCAAATCCCCTCCGCGGCGCCAGAAATTCTTTGGGGTTACTGCCGGGATAGCCTAGAGGTGAGGCGGCGGACTGCAGATCCGCTATACGGGGGTTCAAATCCCCCTCCCGGCTCCATCTTTTATCAAATCTTTTCTTATAATGTTGCACCCCATTTTCTTAGAAAAGACTTTTATTCTCTTTGATAAAGTTTTATACAGGAAAATCTCTTGAGGAGGTGGAATAATGAAAAAGTTCATGCCTGCTGATAGACCGCAAACTAAAGAAGGGTACCAGTATCATATAGCTTGTAAGCCCGGTGATGTTGCTCGCTATGTTCTTTTACCAGGTGATCCAGAGAGAGTTCCAAAGATAAGCTCTCTTTGGGATGAAATTAAGGAAATAGCTTTTCATAGGGAATATAAAACTCACACAGGCAAGTATAAAGGAGTTCCAATAAGCTGTACTTCAACTGGAATTGGGGCACCTTCAACAGCAATAGCGATTGAAGAGTTAGCTGCCATTGGAGCTGATACTTTTATTAGAGTTGGCTCAACGGGTGCAATTCAACCCGGTATAGAGATCGGAGATTTAATTATTGCAAAAGCTGCTGTTAGATTAGAAGGAACATCAAAACAATATGTAAGGGTTGAATATCCTGCAAGTGCAGATTATGAAGTGACTTTAGCTTTAATTGAAGCAGCAGAAGCTTTGGGAGTTCGTTATCATGTTGGAATCACTGCATCAACAGATAGCTTTTATGTAGGTCAGGCGAGACCAGGATTAAACGGTTATTTCCCAAGCTTTGCGAAACATTTAATTGATGATCTAAGGCAAGCTAAGGTTACAAACTTTGAAATGGAAGCGGCAACGCTATTTACTCTAGCGAATATCTATGGGTTAAGAGCTGGATGTGTTTGTGCCGTTTTTGCTAATAGGATAACAAATGAATTTGGAAAAATGGGAGAAAAGGAAGCGGCAATGGTGGCAAACGAAGCTGTTAAAATCCTTCATGAGTGGGACGAAGAGAAAGAAAAGAAGCGTAAAAAGTATTGGTTTCCAAGCTTGAGAAGGCTTTAGTGTCCTTTTTGGTTTTTACATTTTAGTGAATCTATGTTGTTTTGTTTAGAAAGCTAGATGCTTTAACAAAACTTTTAGAATTGTTGGTGCGGGGGACGGGATTTGAACCCGCGCAGCCCTCCGGCAACGGATCTTAAGTCCGTCCCCTTTGGCCAGGCTCGGGCACCCCCGCGCTCAAGATAACAATGAAGGAATACTATTAAAAACCTTTCGGTGAGGGATAAACAAGGAGATGATAAAGATTTCTACTTTCTAAAATCAAATTTCAGTAAAGTTTAAAAATAGACGCACTAAAAAGTGCATAGGTTCAAGATCATGGAGGGATTATCATGGCGAGGTTTCCAGAAGCTGAAGCAAGATTGTTTAAAAAATATATCTGTATGAGATGCGGTGCTACAAATCCATGGAAAGCTGACAAGTGTAGAAAGTGTGGATACAAAGGACTAAGACCAAAGGCAAAAGAACCAAGAGGAGGAGCCGGTCGTTAGACCCTTAACTTTTGAAGCATGTCTTCTATAAAGCTTATTCCTTCTTCTAAAAGTTTTTTACCTTTTTCTGTAAGCTCATAATATTTCCTTGAGGGTTTTCCTGTTTCACTTTCATGCCATTTTGATGTCACATATCCGCCTTTTTCAAGCTTGTAGAGAACAACATAGCTGCTAACTGTGGCTGGTTCAAATCCAAACCTCTCTTTAATTCTGTTCTTTAACTCATAAGCGTACATTGGTCTGTCTTTTAGTAAGCTTAAAATGTACAGCCACAAAACTTCCTTAGTCATTTTTTCCTCAAGTCTTTCCATTGGACTTACCATGTGTATCACCTATAATGATATATGCTATATACCTGGAAAACTTTCATAGACTATAAATACTTTTTCGTTTATACTATTTAAACATTTTACAGCGATAAAATCCATTCGATCAAATGAGGGTGCTTTTTCCTCTTTGAGCACGATTTTGTGTTAAGAAAACTATTTATTAGAAAAGAGTAGAATGATTTAATGGTGAGGCAGTATGGAGTTGGACATAAACAACATGGTCGGCGATATTGGTGTTGGTGGCGTCGTAGGATTCATGACGGGATACGCTCTAAAAAAGTTCATAAAATTAGTTTTAGCCCTAATAGGAGCTTATGTTTTAAGTCTCTTCTGGCTTCAGCAGAAGGGTGTTATAACGATAAATACTGACAAACTTTTCAATTTAACGGAGAGCACAGCTCAACAAACCTTAGGATTAGCCGATAAAGTTATAGGCATATTGCCCGGTGGAGGAGCATTTGTTGTTGGTTTCTACCTAGGATTCCATAAAGGTTAAATCCACTTTGTTTCTCTTTTATTCTATGAGCTATGAGCAAAAGATTATATTGAAGCATTCATTGGCAAGTATAGTAGCTTTAGCTTTATTTGGGCTAAGCAGATTTTTATATAGTGTTGTGATTTCTAGAAAATTTGGATTAGAAACGTTAGGAAGTGTCAATTCTCTGATTTCCCAAGCCTTTTTACTTGCAATTCCTCTGAGCTTTTTTGCAATAGCTCTTGGCAAATATACCTCCGAATTTTTGGGTAGGGGAGAGTTTGAGAGAATAAAATCTATTTCAACAATTTCATTCTCTTTTCCAGTTTTAGGTCTTCTCTTGCTCCCTTTCAATGTATACATATCTATTTTAGCAACTTTAAGAGCATTTCAGCTTACTTTTAGGAGCTTTGTTTATGGGCTTCATAGGGGGGAAGCATATGCTTATGCTATCATCTTCAGTTTTATTATCTTTTTAGCAAGCTTTGCTTTTGAAGATCCATATTTGCCCTATATTGCAATGCTTTTCTCAATAGTTCTATTTTCAAAGGTTTATATCTTCAAAGAAAGATTCTTTGGAGTGCCAAGATTTGAGGATTTAAGGCTTTTAATAAATTACTCCGCTTTTGCATTTCTTGGAACATTGGCAGGGGTGTTTTTGGTTCAGGGACCCTACTTTTTAAGTGAAAAATTTGGAAGTTCTCTAATAGCAGGGAAGGTTTCGGCTTCTCTTTCAGCAGCATTTTTGCTAACTTACCTCCCTCAAGTTCTTCAATCTGCAATAATGCCCCTCTATTCGTATAAATATGGTAAAAATGAGATGGATTATGTTACATCCTTAGCTGAGAATACTACAAGGGTTCTTTCATTAGTAATAGCTTTCTGTGTTTTTGCTCTTTTTCTATTTGGTAGGGAGATTCTTTCACTTCTTTTCGATTTTAGCCTTGGAAGTGAGTTTTATTTAGCAGTGATTGCGGTGGAGATTTACATAGCATATAATCCCAGCATAATAGCATTAAACTCAACGAAATACGTTAAAAAAGGAACTGTAATTTCCGTTATAGGTGCAATGATTTCTCTGTTTTTCCTAAGCTTTTTAGTTCCAAAGTTTGGAGAGCAAGGAGCTATGCTTGGTTTAATATTCGGCTACTCAGCAATTTTTATTGGAGTCATATATTTTGCCAAAAGGTATCTTGGTGTTTCCATGGCGAGTTATAAGCCCCTACTTTATGCCTTACCTTTACAAATGCTTATTTTTGTCTCAAAATCTGTCCTTTCCTTAGGTTTGTTAGTTTACATCTTTTTTATGAGAAAGGAGATAGGAGAAATGATGGAGATGTTTAAATCTTTCCGTAGTAGAGGGTTTTAGTTAACTGTTCTGGCAGCCCTTCTTGCTTTATTTTGTCCTCAATGAGCCTTTTGTCATAATCAACTTCAATAAACTTTACATGTAATGTATCAACATCAACGAGGGCAAATGTTGCTTTATGGTCTTTTCCTGGTGGAAATCCTATGCTTCCAGGGCAAACAATCCTTCCATACCTTGTCATTGCATTTACTGGCATCTTTGGTGAGGCAACAAATAGAAGCTCATAGTCTTTGACTGGTCTCATGATTGCTTCATAATAGGATGTAGGTTGCTCAGGTAATACAATCCCCTTAAAGGGGTTTAGTGGGCTACCATAAACACCAAAAATCTCGTTCTTTCCTATTTTATCCACTAAATAAATTGGTAAATCCCTTATAAACTCCCTTCCTTCATGACCTAATTTCTCCCAAGTGTATTGTAGAGCTTTCTTCACATGGTCGGGAATGTCAAGCTTATCGATATAATCACATCCTTCTGCGTGAGGATCGCTTTCTGCAATTATTTGATCAAATTCACCACGAATAACTTTAACATTGCTGTTCTTGATCATATCATCAAGGATATCAAGAACCTCTCTTGGATATGGGAACAATCCTACGATATTGCCAAGAATATAGTATTTTTCAATGTTATATCCTTCTTCTTTAAGTTCTTCAATCTTGCCTAAGGCTTTAACTAATGCTGGAAAATTGCCGTTTATGTTCGCTAGAACCGCTACATACCTCATCGTTTCTCACCTCTCCACTTTTTCTAACATAATATTACTAAAATCATCTATTTAAATATTTCGAATAAAATCAAGGGAGAAAAGCGTTCAGGCGATTTCCTATCCATTCTAGGCATTTTTAATTATATCTGTGCTTTAAAAGATGGATTGGCTCATTAATAACTCAAAAAGCGGTGTTTAAGAATTAAAATGAGGGATATCATACAGGGCAAGCCCCAAGTGGAAGTTTTCCTCGAGGCAAAGCCATCTCTCTAAACATTAAATTCCACAACAAAGCGTTGCAGAATTAATGTTTGAAATAATTACCTTGTATCGGGTCAAGCTTTCGCTTGAAGTTTTACCTTATACAATACCCCTCACCATATAACTAGTCTTCAAACTATATAAACATTCCTGTAAAAACTGAAAAAGCCAAATACGTAAATATTTGGGTAAAATAAAGATAAAACAAATATTGTGCTAGATTTCTTCCCTGTAGGATGCCTATAGTAGATTTTTTATGATACCACTAATTTCACTAACTTCTCTCAACTCTTCCAGTTTTGGAACGCTCCAAGCTCCTCTCTTTAATGTTGAAATTGCAGCGACTATATTGGCAAATTTGCCAATGAGTTTAAGTTCTTCGCCGCTAATCTCTAAGCTCTCAAGTTTATCTAATGCATATAGTGAAGCTAGGAGAGATGCCATGTAAGCATCGCCTGCTCCAGTTGTGTCAATTGGGCTAACCTTATAAGCTGGAACTTCAACTTTTTCGCTCTTATGTATAAGCTCACTCCCTTTAGAGCCCTTTGTTATTGCTAAGAGTTTAAACTCAAAGCTTTCTAAGTCTATCCCATTATTCTTAAGAAATTCTAACTCCTCTTCACCAATTTTCACAATGTCTGCTAACTTCAGCCCTTTTTCAATGTCTTTTAGCATCTCTTCCTTTCTACCACGCCATAGATCAAGACGAATATTGACATCATAGCTTATGGGTATCTTCCCTTTAACTTTCTTTAGAGTTTCAAAGGTTGTAGTTCTGCTTGGTTCTCTTGCAAAGAACACGCTCCCAAAATGTAGGACACTTGCATTTTCAATGAACGAGAAGTCAATGTCATCAAGCTTTAAATTGAAGTAAGCAACACCATCATAAAGTATAAATTCAGGCTTTGCACCAATTAACTGAACAAATACAATCCCCGTGTGCTTTTCTTCATCAAAGGCAATATATTTAGTTTCAACATTCTCAGCTTTCAATTTTTCAACTAAGAATTCACCAAATGGATCTTTTCCTACTTTACTTATTAATGCTGAGGGGACATTTAGGCGTGAAAGTCCAACAACAACGTTTGCTGGTGCTCCGCCCGGAAACTTCTCAAAGGCTTTAACATCCTTTAGAGCCCCTTCTTCTTTTGCAATGAAATCAATTAATATTTCGCCAATTGCAAAGATCATGCTTTCACCCTCTCATGTTTTTGAGAAACTTCCTATAAAGCTTTACAAGATTTTCCTTTGGATTTTCATAATAATTCTCTGGAACTTCTATAAAAACTTCTCTTCTTTTTAGATTTTTCATTTTCTCTTTGAAGTTCTTAATTACCAATGCAGTTGGTTTAAAACTTCCATCACTCCTCAAAAGTCCAAAGAACCTTTCATGTATCTCTTTGTCAAAGGGTGGTTTATCCCAAAGGCTTTCATGATAGTCGGAAAAGTTCCAGTACAAAGCTCCCAAAACTCCGAATTCATATAACAACTTTAGAGTTTCTTCAAGCCACTTTGCTGCCTCTTCCTCATTGATTAGGTAGTGCCAAGCTTTTTCTTTTCCAGTATAAGACTCCACTCTTTTTGTTTCTCCTTTGACAATTGGCATTCCAAACTCTTCCATTAAAACTTCTTTTTTACCTAAGGCTTTAGTCAAGAGACAGGCAAAGGGAACTACATATGGATCTAAGGGATTCTCTGCCCAATCAGCATAAACTGAATATGCATGCATACATAAGAAATCATTAAACTGTGCAACGTCTTGAACTCTAAAATGCTTGTCCCTATCGATGTCTTCTTGATGAATTCCAAAGGTTACTGGTCTGTTGTCATTCTCTTTTATGGTCTCATAAATGAGCTTCACCCACCTTTTTCCAGCTTCAGGAGTTTTTGGAACTCTAACGTTATCAATTTCGTTTGAGATGTCCCAGGCAAAAATAACTGGAGAATCCCTGAATTCGGCTGTTATTGAATTAATTAAAAGCTTTTCAGCTTTCAACATTTCTTCATCCTCATAGATGTCTTTAGCCCTTAAATCGAGGATTTTTCCATTTGAATAAGTTGAGAATCTTTCATGTGGTTTATTGTCTAAAGCCCATTCTGGAAGCCAGTTTATGCCGCTCATATGTCCTATGAAGAAAGTTGGAATAACTTTTAAATCAAGATCATTGGCAATATCCAAAACTTTTCCAAGATTTTTAACGCTTTTCTCATCAATCTTATCAATTTTTGGTTGAAAGTCCTCCCAAAGGAGGAAGATCCTAACAACATCGAGATTTAGCTCCTTGATTATCTGAAATTCATCTTCAACTTCTTTTTGATCAAAGTCTTTCCACCAGAACATAGCTTTCTTTCTTGGCCAGTAATTAACACCTAAGATAAACTCCATCTCCTACCCCCCTAATGTTGTTTAAAAGAAAAGAAGTATTCAGCCTTTTATTCCGCCAGAGACACCTTTCATGTAGTACTTCTGCAATGCTATGTAAACTACTATTGGAACAAGGATAGTTAGTACACCTGCAGCTGTTAACTGTCCCCAATTTGGATTGTATCTACTAACAAACCTTGTTATTCCAGCAGACGCTGGCCAATTTTCTGGTCTTAAGAGAGTAATTGCAAAGAATAAGTCTTGCCAAACGAAGATGAATTGAACAACTGCAACGCTGATAATAGCTGGTAGTGCTATCGGAAGTATAATTTTAAAGTAAATCATTGTATCACTAAGTCCATCTATTTTAGCAGCCTCTTCATAATCTTTTGGTATTGTCATGAAAAAGCTTCTTAGGAAGAATATTGTCCAAGGCAATGCAAAGGCTGAGTGAACTAGTATTATTCCGTAAAAGTGATTATAGAATCCTAAATCTCTAAAAAGCTTTAAGAGAGGTATAATAACTGCTTGTTGTGGCACAACTTGAATAGCAACCAATGTGAGGAATATCATTGTTTTTATTGGAAAACTAAACGATGTGAAACCATAAGCTGCCATTCCTGCAATTAGCAAAGGTAGAACAGTCGCAAAAACGGCAATTATTATAGAGTTCAAAACATGCCTTGAAAATCCCCTGCCTATAACATCAATATAGTTCTCTAAAGTAAAATGGGCATTGCTTAGTTTCCACCATCCAGTAACAACTTCACTAAAAGGTCTGATTGAAGCCATTACTAAAGCTAAAAGAGGTATTAAGAGCAGAGCTCCAATAATCCAAGCTACTAGATTTATTGTGATTTTGTACTTCATAGTAACCTTGACCACTAGTATCCCCTCCTTTCTTCTATCATCCTCTTCAGCATTCCAATTGAGAATACAAAGACTGATATAGTTAGGAAAGTCGCTACAGCGGCTGCAAAGCCCCACCTATACCTAAAGAACGCTTCATAGTACACTAAATACGCTAAGACTGATAGATAAAGTGGTGGAGACTCTGCTGAAAGAACGAATATTAAATCGAACACCTTTAATATGTAGATTGAACTCATTGTGACTACGACTATTAAAGCGGGCTTTAAGAGGGGGAGAATGACATATCTAAACTTTTGCCATGGGTTTGCCCCATCAATTAAAGAAGCCTCTAAAATTTCTTTATCAATACCTTCAAGACCAGCTAAAAATACTGTTGTTGAGAAACCACCCCATGCCCATAAAGAACCTATAATAACGAAATAAATTGCAGTGGATGGATCTTGTATCCAGGCTCTTGGAGAGCCTCCAAGTAACTCAAGAACCCTATTAATTATTCCAGAGCGTGGATCTAATAAGAGCATCCAAACAATACCTACAACTGTTAGAGGCATGACCATTCCAAGCATCACTATACCTCTCAATACGTTCCTACCCACAACTTCCTTATTGTGCAATAATATGGCAAAACCAAGCCCCAATAGCGTGACCAATGGAAGGAAGATCATGAATATAAACAGATTATTTTTTATTGAAGTCCAAAATAAGCTATAGTCAAGCATTTTAGCATAGTTTTGTAATCCAACAAATTCTGGGGGAGTAAATCCATCCCATTTAAAGAAACCTAGATAAAAGGTATTTAAAATTGGGTAGATTATAAAAATAAAAAGTAAAGTAAATGCGGGCGTCATCAGGAAAAAGAAATCTTTATTGAGGTTATATTTCCTCCTTCCGCCCATTTACATCACCTTTAACTTGAGTAGTAATCCTTTGCTGCTTTTTCTAATTCTTCAGCAATTTGTTGGTAGTTGTCTGGGTTTGCCCAAAGCTCAAAGAGTTTGTCCCAAATTACTGGTTGGAATCCACTTGGGACGTTATCGTCTAAGTCTGGTACCACTACTGAGTTAGCCATGATCTCATAAACAATCTTTCCATCAACTGGATCATAAGCCTCTTTTGGAACCTTTAAGTTAGGTGCCAAATAACCTTTTTGCCTTACCATTATTTCTTGGTACTCTGGACCTGCAAGCCACTCTGCAAGCTTTAGTGCGGCATCTTTGTGTGGAGCACCCTTTGGAACGATAACCCAATCTCCACCAGCTACTATAGCTGGCTTAACTCCTTCTTTGATTGTTGGGAATGGTATTAAGTTGTAATCGTCACCTGGTTTAAATCCTTGGCTTTGCAGCATTAAGTTCATCCAGTTACCCATGAAGTACATTGCAACTTCTCCGTTTCCTAAGCGAGCTACTTGAGCTTCCCATTTCTCACCGATGGCAACCTTAGGATCACCATAGCAACCTTGTTTCAATAGATCACTTAAGACCTTGAAGGCTTCAACAACTTGTGGGTCTGTCCATGCAACTTCATGCTTCATTAATTTTTGGTGAAGCTCTGGACCTCCAACTTTAAGAAGAACAGCCTCAAACACATCACTTAGTGGCCATTTATCAGCAGCACCACTTGCCATTGGCTGAATACCTTTAGCTTTTAAGACATCACAAACTTGCTTTAGTTCATCTAATGTCTTTGGTGGTTCTAAATTGTTGTCTTTGAATACATGAACATTATACCAAATACCTGGCTTTGCCCATGCTTTAATTGGAATTCCATAGTAAACACCATTAAGATTAACTGGATCAAGAAGGTTTTGCATAATTTGTCCAGAATATTTGTTTACAATTGGTGTTAAGTCTTCTAATTGACCTTTTTGACCAAGCTCTTTTATAAGAGCTGGCCATGGTAGGATTGCAATATCAAAGTTTGGTGAGCCAGCAGCTAGTTCACTAAGAACAGCATCTCTAAGCTTTGATTGTTGAACGTATTTAATTTTCACTTCTGGATGGGCATTATCATATTCTTGTAAGGCTTTCATGAAAGCCTCTCCTTCACTCCCACCCCATTGTCCATAAACAACTACTTCAACTACTTCAGCTTTTGTTTCGGTTTCTGTTGGGGTTGGTGTTTGCTCCTTTTGGGAGATACATCCAGCTACAACAGCTCCTAAAAGCACAATAGTCATCAACAAAGCAACTTTCTTAAACAAGCTTGTCACTATTAGTCACCCCAGTACAATTTTCGTCATTATATACTTTTTGTATATATTTATAGTTTTTGGTGCCGAATGAAAAACTTCCATGATATTTATAAAGAATTTATTGGAATAACGCAATTAATTTTAGTTTAAAAATTTAATTAATATCAAACACATTTTTGGTTATCCTGTCAAAAATAAGTATGTTGAGATAATTTTATATAGTGAATGCGACGAGTATAAATTGAATGTTTTTATGTATACTAACAGTATATAGGATGGTGATTACATGGAGGTTAAAAAGTTCGCTGGAGGAGACAAGAAAATTGAAGACTACTCAGAGATTATTGGAAAAGAAAATATAGAGAAAATAAAAGTGAAAGCAGAAAAATTAGCTGGGAAAAGTGTCTCTCATGTAAACTCTACAGCATATGGAGGAGGGGTTGCAGAGATACTTCACAATTTGATACCTTTAATGAGGAATCTTGGAATCGATGCAAAATGGTTTGTGATTGAAGGTAGCGATGAGTTCTTTAATGTTACAAAAACATTCCACAATGCACTTCAAGGAAATAAAGAATTAAAGCTGACCCAAGAGATGAAAGATATATACCTAAGAGTTAACAAGAAAAACGCAGAAAACCTTGATTTAAGCCAAGATTTTGTGATAATTCATGACCCTCAACCAGCAGCATTAATAGACTTCTATGAAAAGAGGGTTCCTTGGGTATGGAGATGTCATATTGATTTAAGCGATCCTAATTTAGAATTTTGGAAGTTTTTGAGGCAGTTTGTGGAAAGATATGATCGCTATATTTTCCATATGGCGGAATATGTCCAAAACGATTTGGAGGGGAATAGAGTAGTTGTAATGCCTCCTTCAATTGATCCATTGAGTGAAAAGAACTTTGAACTTAGTGAAACTGAAATATTAAAAACGTTAGAGCGCTTTGATATTGATCCTGAAAAGCCAATAATTACACAAGTTTCACGCTTTGATCCTTGGAAAGGCATATTTGATGTTATAGACGTTTATCGCAAAGTAAAGGAAAAGATTCCAGATGTCCAGCTTTTGCTTGTAGGTGTAATGGCTCACGACGATCCAGAAGGATGGGTTTACTTTGAAAAAACTTTGAGAAAGATTGGCGAAGATTACGATGTACATGTTCTAACCAACTTGATTGGAGTTCATGCTAAGGAAGTGAATGCATTCCAGAGGGCAAGCGATGTTGTTCTGCAAATGTCAATTAGAGAAGGATTTGGCTTAACGGTTAGCGAAGCTATGTGGAAAGAAAACCCAGTAATAGGAAGAGCAGTTGGAGGTATAAGGCTTCAAATAGTTGATGGGGAAAGCGGCTTTTTAGTTAAGGACGTAAATGAAGCTGTGGAAAAAACTCTTTATTTACTAAAACATCCAGAGATTGGCAAAAAGATGGGGGAGAAAGCAAAAGAGAGGGTCAAGGAGAACTTCCTCATAACAAAACACTTGGAAAGATACTTAGACCTGCTCAATTCTTTGGGTTAATTTTTATATTTTTGAAACCCATTTTTTAAGAGGGGGAATGAAGTGGAGATAACCGGGGAGATATTATCGGCATTTACAAAACTTGGCTTTACAAAATATGAAGCTTTAGCCTATTGGACCCTCTTAGTTTATGGACCAAGCACTGCTAAGGATATCTCAAAGAGAAGTGGAATTCCATATAATAGGGTTTACGATACTATTGCTTCATTAAAGATGAGAGGATTTGTTAGTGAAATTGAGGGGTCACCAACAGTTTATGTTGCATTTAGTCCAAGCGTTGCTTTTTTGAGATTTAAAAAAGAGCTTGACGAGATTAAACAAAAACTGGAAAGCGCGCTTAGAAAAGTTAAGGTTGATGAAGAAAGACCGGGTATTTGGAGAACAACCTCTTTGGATGAAGCTGTTGAAATGACAAATGAATCCTTAAGAAACGCTGAATATGAGGTGATTCTAGTAGCTCCCGAAAAGTTTCTTGGAAGTATAGAGGATAGCATAAGAATTGCTCTTAAAAACGGTGTAACCGTTTCCCTCTACACAGAAGATAGAATCGATTTATCCGAGCTGATTGGTATTGGAAACTTATTTGTAAGGAAATTTCACAAGCTAAATCACTTTATAGGAATGACCGATGGAAAGGAAGTTATAGATATTCAAAACATTGGTTTTAGACCAAGGAATCCCCCTAGCTTCAAGGCAACATATCCAGAAATAATTTTTGCTCAATACAGCTTTATTAGAGAAGCGTTTAAGGAATCAAGCTTAACTATGGAAAGCATAAGGAGAAAAAACGATATAAGGTTTTTTACAACGTTCCATGCAGCTGACTTTATTAAAAGGCATTTAAAAAACAACAACATATACGCTGAGCTTATAGCTAAAAACTTAGAGACCGGTGAGATTGAGAAAATTGAAGGAAGGATTATTGGCTACACTATTGCCTTCGAAGAGGGTATTGATAACTTCGATGTTGAAACAGAGACTGGAATCGTAAAGATTGGGGGAATGTTTGCTGTTTTAGAGGATTATGAGTGTACAAAAATTAAACTATCACTTATAGAGTAGGGGGTGTTTAAAATGTTAGCCATAGCAACTTTTACAGATCCAAGAAAAACTTCCCTATCAATTGAAAGGGAAAGGGCATTGATGGAGAAGCATCAAAACTTGATTAATGAGCTTAAAAAAGAGGGCTTTGAAGTCTTGGATGTTAACAAAGAGCTCAAAAAATATGAAGCCTTTGAAAAAGGTCAGAACTTTGGAATAGATGAGAAAGATGAGGTGTTTGAAGCATCAAAGTTTATAAATTCTAACGAAGTTTCGGGCATTATTCTTGGCTTATGGCACTGGACAGAAAGTAATTTAGTTACACTTTTAGCTAAAGAGACAAACAAGCCACTATTACTTTATGCAGACGATGATATCTCTTGGGCAGGAACAACTTGTGTTACATCAGTTGGAGCTTCACTTTGGGAAAGTGCAGTTAACTTTTATGCTCTACATCATGTTAGGCTTAAGGGTGATTTAGAAAAGCTAAAAGCATGGGGAAGGGCAGTTGAGGCTATAGCCAAGCTATCAAAGAAATCTTTGCTCGTTTGGGGAGCACCGTATACATTGGGGATGGAACATTTAATGGATGATCTACCAAGATTAAAGCGCTTTATTGGAGACTTACTTCTTTTGGACCAATATTTGATCGTAAGGAAAGCCGATAGCATGCTCAGCGATGAAAAGAAAAGAGTTAAAGTTGAAGAGTTTGTTGATTGGTTAAATAAGAAGGCTAAAGTAAAGTATGATAATGTGATGCTAACTCAAGAGGCATTAAGAAGACAGATTGCGATATATCTAGCAGCAAAGGAGATTTATGAAGAATATAAGAGCGAAGTTGTTGGAGTTTCAATTAAATGTCAACCAGAACTTTCTGAAGTTTACGGAGTAACGGCTTGTCTAATCCCGGCATTGTTCCCATTTAACTTGGATGTTAAAGGTGAAAAAGAGGTCATTCCAGCAACTTGTGAGGGTGACATTAAAGGCACTATAAGTTCGATCTTGCTCTACTACTTAAGCGGAAAACCACCCCTCTTTGGGGATATAAAATACGTTGACGACGAACTTATATTAATAGCGAACTGTGGAGCTTCATCCCTTTACTATGCAAGGCTTAGCGAAAATCCTGAGGAGAATTTAAGGTATACAACAATTCAGGGACAGTGCCAAGGGAAAAGCGGAGGAGCATTAACCTACAGAACGCCAAAGACAACTTTGACGATAACAAGGTTAATTAGAATCGATGGAGAATATTATCTCTTATACTTCCTTGGGGAAGGTGTTGAAATAGGCGAAGAGATAGAACAAAAACTTAAATGGGGTAAGCAATGGCCCCATACTGCTATAAAGAACCCTCTTGACAAAAACACTTTCCTACAAATAATGGGAGCTAATCATCTTTCAGCAGTTCCAGGGGATTATAGAGAGGAGTTAAGATTCATTGCAAAACTTTGGGGAATTAAAGCAATAAACTTGGCAGAAAAAGAAGAGGTTAAAGAGATTCTTAAGATTTAGCTTTTTTATGTTTTATTTTTAGCGTGGTTATCTCAAAGGGCTTTACTTTGAAATTCCACTCTTTTATCGGATTTTCGAGCAAATCAGATTCTTCGACTTTTAGGTATTCAAAGCCAAGATTTAGTTCTACATTACTTTCTTTACCTTCCGTTTCAAAGAATCTGACTACTATATCTTCATCTCTTTCACCCTTCTTGAATGCTGTCAGTACTAAGTTATCGTTAATTTCTAAAGCTGAAAGTTCCTTTGGTAATGAACCCTCATGTTTGTAAGTTTGATGGACAAAGATGGGTGCATTAAAGGAATACGCTATTTTATGGATCTTGTTTTCTTTCCATGAGCCTTTGTAAGGAACTAATGAGTATCTAAAAGTGTGCTTACCTATCATTAAGGCTTTTGGTGTGTAGAATCTTGGTCCAGCGTTTCCCCAAGAGACTACATCAACGCTCCTAAGCAGTGTGAGCTTTATTGTGTTATCTTCAATTTTGTGCTCTGGAAGACCTGCATTTATCAAAGCAACTCCTTTTTCATTATCTTCATAGGCTATCCAGTTCTGGACTGGATAAGTTGAGGGATGCTCCTCTACCCATCCCTTACTCTCAACAACTTTTTCCCTTTTAACAACTCCTCCAGGAATCTCTGAGTAAAAGCTTTCGCTCTCAATTTTTGTTGGGAACAAAACTCTAAGAATGGTGTGCGGATAGTTAAAGTCAATATCAAGCTTAAAGTCAATTCTTGGCATTCCTTTGTACAATGAAACTATAACTTTAGCTTCAAACAGTGTTTCTTCTCTCCAAATAGCCTTAACAGTGTATCTTATGCTCTCTCTTAGTTCAGAGGAGGATTTAAACATCTCAACAATATCGTATTTTATATCTGCAATGTCTCTTAGGTATTCGGGCTTTGTTAAGGCTTCACTTAGCTTTACTTTATAACCTCCTTTGGGTTCGATGGAGTAGTACAAATCTCCAACATCCGTTGATATCTCCAGATCGTTTCCGTTTTCGATGATTAGCTCTCCATTGGAGTATATGTCAATAGTGCCCATCTCTGGCTTAAAAACAACCTTAAAGAATTCATTTTCAATCTTTAATTCTTCCGTTTTTTCTTGAACCTTGATTTCATTGCTTGGCTTTACATAGAACAGCTTATATCCTAAGGGTGGTAATTTAACTTTGCCTAGAACTCTAACCTGAGTTATTTTTCCTTCTTCGTCTAACTCGAAGTTTAGGGCTTCATAGGGGATTTCTTCTCCTTCATGACTTACTATCTCAAAGCCTTTGGACTCTAAAGCTGTTAAATCGATGGAGAATTCAGCAACTTCTTCTCTTTCCCATGGGAGGGGATTGAAGAGTATTAATGGAATTCCATCTCCTCTCGTATTAACGCATTTTGCTATAAACTTCATGCCCCTCTCTAATAATTCAAAAGCTAGGGATTTGCTTTCCTCGAATCTCTTTTCTGCACTCTCATAGATTTCATCTATCCCACATCCACAGATCACATCATGAAATGCATTTTCAAGTAATAGCTTCCAAGCTTTCTTTAATCTTGCTTTTGGATAGCTTTTCCCAAGGATATAAGCAAAGGTGGAAAGTGTTTCCACACCCTGCAAAAGAAACTCCACTTCACGATACTTTTGTTTTACATTTATTCTGGAACTATAGCAGCCGGGTAATACTCTATGATACCTTCCGAATATCATTTCATCTTCCACTATTGGCAGTTCATCCTTGAACTTTTCAATTTCTCTTAGAAACTCTATTGGAGTAGCTATTCTAATGTCTAATCCACTGATTTCCCTTGCTCTTTTAACGATTTCTGGAAGCTTAGGGTTTGGTTTTGAAAAGTCAGAACCAGTTAAGACCATTAAGTGTCCATGTATTGCATGAGGTTTAGCCCTTTCTATAGCATTGAGGAGAAGCTTTGCTCCCAACTCAACATCTTCTGGAAGCCATAGAGCATCATAACTGAAAAGGAGATAGTGCACTAGAATTTCACTGCCATCCAATCCTTTCCAAATAAAATCCATAGTTGGTTCTCCCCTATAGCCACGCTTGAATGTATAATACTTATATCCAGCTTTTTTGAATAGCTGAGGAGTTTGAGAGTGCTGACCAAAGGCATCGATCATCCATCCAACTTTCACTTCTCCTCCTACTTTTTCAAAAAGAGGCTTTGCGTAAAGGATTTGCCTTATTTCACTCTCCACCCCTGGTAGTAAAGCATCTGGCATCACATACATTCCACATACTAACTCTATCCTCCCTTCTTTGATTCTCTTAATTAACTCTCCCCAAAGAGATGGATAGAATTTGCTGAACTGTTCTAAGAGCAGATATTGATCCAAAACAAATTTAAAATCCTTGTTTTTTCTCATAATTTCCAGCAAGCGCTTTATGTTCTGAGATGCTACTTTTGCATACTCCTCTTTTGTCATTACCCACTCAGTATCATAATGAAAATGAGGAATGAGAAAAACCTTCATTTTATCACTTCTCCTTTAGGATTATTGAATCTGCCTCAATATCCTCGAGGGAGGAGTTCCAACCTCCAACAACGTACCTTTCTCCGTCTTCTGTTTCTATGGTTATATTAGATATGACTCTACCTTCACTTTCAAAAAAGTCAATGATTTTACCCGTTACATACACGGGATTTTTACTCTTAACAAATTTTCCGGCAACTTCAACTTTAGCTCCAAGCAAGTTGAATTGCCTAATATCGCTGACGAGTTCTCTTATGTGGATGTATCTCTTGGGAAGCCTCAGCTTTCTTTCTTCCTCATAAACTGTCTTTCCTGTGGGCCACAAAGCATGATAGAAATAACGGTCAAACATAAAGAGTAGATTTTCATCTCTAATTATCATTGCATATCCATGTAGGGTAGAGCTCTTTGTTGTCACTGCTTCTGGAGGAGCATAAATTCCTATTTCTTTATCTTGAATTAATATAAATGGATCGGGGACTTCTCTGATCTTTATCTTTTGGGCGATTGGAGGAACCTTACCCTTTCCATAAACAAAGAGATTAATTTGCACTCCTTCCTGCTTTTTCTCCCTTATGTCCTCTTGAATGCGTTTTAGAAAAGACATTGGGAGAGCGATTGATACATGCCTCTGTGCATCTCCTATGGCTTTTTTTGTATATTTTTCAAAGGTTACCTTGCTTTTGACGACTATAACATTCCCAATTAGCTCTTCGTGTGGTTTATAGAGTTCTTTAAGCTTCTCTTTCGCTCTTTCAATTTTTGAGGTGTAAGCCTTTTCGATTTCGTTTAAAACTTTCTCTGGATCAATAGGAATAATTGTTTTTGGTCTTCCACCGCTGACGATTACGAAGCCTTTGGTCATTAACGTTCTTATGACGTCATAGATTCTTGGTTGAGGGACTTTTGAAAGTGTGGCTAGCTCACTAGCCGTTAAAGCTCCTTCCCTAATTAGGGCTAAATAGGCATTAACTTCGTATTCATTTAACCCAACTTCCTTTAGCAATCCCTTAAGTTCCTTCTCCTCCATTATAGTCCCTCATATTATTGCCTTTTCATTTTGTTTATCGAAAATATGCATAGTGTCAAGATCAACTATTATTTTAATTTTCTCCCTGATTGGGACATTTACATTTCCTGCAAGTTTAATCTTAATGATCTTTTCCCCAACCTTAGCGTGAACAATTGTATCTGTTCCCAAGGCTTCAACGAAATCTACCACCCCTTCAATCTTTGCCCTTCTCTTTACATGAAGAATTTCTGAAATTCCTTCAACGATTAAATGCTCTGGTCTTATTCCCATGATCACTGTTTTATTAACATAATCCTTCAGTAAAGGTGTGAAATCCTCTGGAAGTGGAATCTCAAAGCTCTCTCCTTCCAAAATTAGCCCTTTTTCATCTTCTTTAACTGTAACATCAAGCAAATTCATTTCTGGTGCTCCTATGAAAGTTGCAACGAAGATTGAGTTTGGTTTTAAATAAACTTCAGCAGGTGGTCCAACTTGAAGTAGTTTTCCTTGCTTCATCACTGCTATTCTGTCACCCATTGTCATTGCTTCAACTTGGTCGTGAGTAACATAAACGGTCGTGACTTTTAGCTTTGTTTGCAATTTCTTAATCTCAGCACGCATCATAACTCTAAGCTTTGCATCTAAGTTTGAAAGAGGCTCATCCATAAGCAAAACATCTGGCTCAACAACTATTGCTCTTGCAACTGCAACTCTTTGCCTTTGCCCACCACTCAATTGAGCGGGATAACGATCCAAGAGCTCTTCAATTTGCAGAAGTTCTGCTACCCACTTCACGCGTTTATCTATCTCATCTTTTGGATATTTTTTGATTTTCAATGGAAAGGCTATGTTGTCATAGACTTTCATGTGGGGCCAAACAGCATAGCTCTGGAAAACCATTGAAATGTTTCTATCTTTTGGAGGCAAATAAGTGACATCTTTATCTCCAAAGTAAATTTTACCATCTGTTGGCAACTCTAAACCGGAGATCATTCTCAAGGTCGTAGTTTTTCCACATCCACTTGGACCCAAAAGCACTAAAAACTCACCATCTTTGATCGTCAAGTCAATTCCATCAACAGCCTTTACCCTTCCCTTGTCAAAGTATTTCTTTAAGTTTTCAAGCCTAACTTCCACCATATGAACACCTCACTTGAGTGATATTCCCCACATCGTGATCAGATACTTCCTTGCGAAGAATACAAAGAGCATAGCAGGTAATGTCATTATAAATGCTGCAGCGAATTTGTAATAATCTGGAGCAGCTCCTCCACTTGAGCCAGCCATTATTGAAAGGATTTGCGCTGGTAAAGTTCTATGGGATAGGGTTAATACTGAGGCTACAAATACCTCATTCCAAGACATAACGAATGTAAACATTGCTGCAGCAGCTAAACCCGGTAAAGCTAATGGTAAGGTTATTTTTAGGAATGAGCCAAGCCTTGTAAGTCCAAATACCATACCTGCTTCTTCTAATTCAGTTGCTACTCCAGCGAAAATACTTGAAGTTATTAAAACCACAAAGGGCAAAGCCATTGCAGTGTGTGCTAAAGCGACACCTAAACGAGTGTCAATTAAATTGAGCCTTATATAGAGGATTACTAAGGGAATTGCCATTACAGGAATTGGGAACATTCTCAATGCAACTATGGAGAGCTTTATAGTGTCTTTTGCAGGGAAGATGAACTTTGCTATAGCGTATCCAGCTGGTATTCCCAAGGTAAAACTTATGGCTATTGTAAGTAGGGCTACAACTACACTGTTTTTTATTGCCTCCCATGCACCAAGATGAATGAGTATCGTTTTTACGTATTTAGCTGTAAAATGTAGTGGTATGACCTTATTTGGATCATAATAGTCTTTTGGGGCTGCAAACGCATAGAGCGTTGCAACTATTAAGGGAACAACTATCCACGCCACAACAACAAAGATAAAGGTGTAAAAGGCAAGTTGTTTTAGCATATATTTTGTTTCATCGTTCATCTTTTCACCTCCAAATACTCAGCTTTCATGAACTTAATGTACAGCGCTCCAAGGAGGATTGATAGACCTGCTATAACCAATGCATAGATTGATGCAACTCCATAGTCCTTGATCTCTGTTAACTGGTAGAATCCTTCTCCAGCCAAGATTGGAATGTCTCTTCCTGCCAATATCCATACTATACCGAAGACCTGCATTGCAAAGAGAGTTCTTATGATTAAAGCACTTTGAATGCTTGGCTTTAGGAGGGGAATAACAATACGCCTGAGCTTTATCCAGTAGGTTGCACCAAAAACTTCAGCAGCTTCAAGATATTCGTTACTTATCATCTGGAGACCTGCTAAGATTATAACAAAAACTATAGCGGTAGCCCTCCAAAGCTCAGCCAAAACTATTGCCAAGAATTCCATATGCCTAAATTGATATCCAAAAAAGTAGATTGGGTTATCAAGAATCCCAATATTCATTAGGAGCTTATTTAAAAACCCGTAGGGTGAAAGCATTGAGTACCAGATAAGACCAGCAGCAACATCACTTATTGTTAAGGGAATCACAAGAGCGTATATACTCAAATCTCTACCCTTAAAACTCTTATTCATAACCAATGCTAAAACCAATGCTAAAATAACTTGGGTTGGAACTATTATAGCAGCTAAACCGAGGGTATATTTTAAAGCAGTCCAAAAATAATAATCGCTAATCGCTCTACGAACTGTGGCTAAAGAAAACGCACCATTCTGAGTAAAGGCTAAATACAATGCCTGAGCTAGAGGATAACCAACAAAGAACATTAAATACGCAAAGGCAGGTAAAATTAAAAGGTAGGGAAGGAATTCAGATTTAATCTTCATTCTTCCTCCTCCCTCATGGAACTTCTATTCCTACTTCCTCGAACAATCCCTTAAGCTTTGGACCAAGTTCTTTTGTAACTGTTGCTGGATCTTCGTTGTTTAAGACAATCCTTGTAAATGCTTCCTTGTAAATAGCTTTGAATTCACCACCCTTTGCACCCAAGTTTGGAATCATAGCAACTACTGCATCTGGTGTTGATGACTGAGCAGCAACACCCTCAGCTAAGATCTTAAGTGGTCCTGCTGGTAGAGCGCCGCTTGCCTCTTTAACTGTTGGGAAGAATCCAACCTTTTCGAGAACCTTAACTTGTGTTTCTGGCTTTGTAAGGTAGTCAATTAATTTCCAAGCTGCATCTGGATTTGGAGCGTTTTGTGGAATGGCTAATCCAGCGACGACTAGGATGAATCCTCTTCCCTTTGGTCCTCTTGGAACTGGAACAACTACAAAGTCATCTGGTCTTGTTTCAATAGCATTCTTAATTCTTGCAGTGTGATCCCAAGCGATTAGGACTTCTCCCTTAAGGAGTGGATCTGACATAGCATCCCATGTTGTACTTGCTGGGTGCACGTATGGCCAGAGGCTCTTAAGGTAGTTCCACATTGTTACAGCTTCTGGTGAATCAAAGGCTTTTGCTTGATATCCAGTATATGCAGGGTATATGTAACCGTGCAAGAATCTTACGAATAATCCTTTTGGACCTGCTGGGAATCCAACTTGTGGTGAACCAGTTGCTTCTTTAAGCTTCTTAGCCCAAGCTAAGAATGCGTCATAAGTCCACTTCTCGGTTCCTTTCATAACATCATCCTTTGTTAGTCCATCTGGGAGATAGTCAAAAGCTTTCTTGTTAATTACCATTACGTAGGTAGCGCTCATCCATGGAACATAAACCTTCTTTCCACCAATTGTTGCATACTTTTCAAAGGTTGAGATGAAAGTTCTTCCACTTAAGGCTGGCATGTTGCTTAGGTCCATTAGCCAGCCTTTTGAGTTAAAGTAATCCAATCCTCCGTGTAATTCACCAATTACATCAATTGTAACCTTGCCAGTTGTTTCTTCAGCTTCAAGTCTTGTTGCCAAGTCTGTATAGGATATGGCAATAAACTCAACATCAATTCCTGTCTCCTTCTTAAATTCGCTTAGAAGAACCTCTTGGACAAATGCTCTCTCTTCGGGTGGATTAAGTTGGGTTGAAACCCATATAAGTTTTGCAGGCGTAGTTTCTTTTGGTTGTTCTGAAGTTGTGGGCGTTGTTTCTTCCTTACTTACACATCCACTTGCTACAACAGCAAAGGCTAAAACTCCAATCAAAAATAGGCTAAGTACTGCCTTTTTCATTAGACACCACCTCGGTACATGTCACTAAAATTATGCAACATAGGATATATAAGCGTTATGATAGAACCACTTTCAGTTGTTGTATTTTGAAAAAAGTAAAGTTACAGGGAAAGTTTAATAACCTTTCCAGTCTTAGAAGATTCATAAGCGGCTAAAATTATTGCAAGGTTCTTCTTGGCGTCTTCTCCAGTAATTGGAGGATCCTTATCGTAGATTATTGAATTTACGAAGCTTTTAACAATGTTTTCAACATCCACTCTTTCCCAATAGATCTTCTCAGCTCTATCTTGATACACTGTAAAATCTGGGTAAACTGTTCTTACATCCAAGAATCCTTCTTTTCCAACCAAGTAATACTTAAGTTCAAGGTTGTATGAGTAACCTTTTGGATTGCCCCATCCAGCACTTAAAACTGCTATAACGCCATTTTTAAACTCTAAAACTGCTGTTCCAATATCATCCACTGGAAATCCGTAGATCTTTGAGCCTATATCGGCATAAACCTTCTTAGGTTCGCTTTTTACTAGCCATAGAAGGGAATCGATTCCATGTGGTGCTGTGTCCATAAAGCCACCGCCACCAGATTTTTTGCTATCTAAGAACCAGCTCAAATCCAGCCCCTCTAAGAAGATTGGAGGTTTTACATATTCTGAAATTGCATTTATATACTCTAGCTTGCCTATCTCTCCCCTTTCTATCATTTCCTTGGCTTTCATTAATGGGGTTGTAAAACGTGGATTGAATGGAACCATTAACTTAACATCATTCTTTTTTGCAGTTTTAATAATCTCCTCAGCATCTTTAAGATTTAATGCTATTGGTTTTTCTAAAAGTATGTGCTTCCCCTCTTCTGCAGCCCTAATTGCAACTTCTTTGTGTCTGTAAGTTTCAATTGCAATATAAACAGCATCAACCTTTTTATCTTTCAAAAGCTGTTCATAATTTTCGTAAAATCTTACTATAGAACCTTTGACTGTAAATCTTTGTGCTTCCCTTTTTGCAACATCACTGTTTGCACCGTCACCGGAAATTGCATAGAGCTTAGCCTTTGGATTATTTACTATGGTTTCAGCATATCTTATGGCATGAGGATGAGCATAACTTATGATTCCAAACCTAATCATTCTCTCACCTCCATTCTAACCGCTTCTCCTCTTTTAGCGGATTCAAGGGCTTTTTCTGCTATCTCTAGGGCTATCTTTGCATCATGTGCTGTCACAACAGGTTCTTTGTTTCTGGATATGCATTCTATAAAGTGTCTTAATTCCCTCTCAAAGGCATCTGGGAATGTTGATAACAATGGGGAAAAGCGTGGCATTTCAAAGTGCCTTTTCGCGACTCCAACTACTGGGGTATCCATTGGGGTATACCTGATTCTTCCATTTTTGCCGATGATATCTAGATGATGATAGAAAACTCCATAGCGCGCTGGATATGGATAAGCCCAGCTCACTTCAGCTATTCCTGTTTTTCCTCCATTAAACTTAATCATCATGACAAAATGATCGTAAGTGTTATTTGCTATTGCTTCTTTTTTTATCATTTTACCAAGAGCAAACACTTCAACAGGCTCGCTCTCAAAGTACCATCTCAAGAAGTCTGTAACGTGAACCCCTAAGTCTATTGCAACTCCTCCGCTTTTGTTGTTCTTCCAATACCAGTAAGTCTCTGGAAAAGGCAATCTTTGAACTTCTGATTTCTTTATATGCATCGGTAAAATGTTTCTTTTTTTGAGTATCTCTTTTATCTGCATCCATCTTTTGTCAAAACGTCTTACATGTCCTACAAAGAGCTTTAAATCTTCTTTTTCAGCAGTTTTTATCATTCTTTCAGCTTCTTCAGAGGTTAAGGCTATTGGTTTTTCAACGATAACATGTTTTCCACTCTTTAATGCTTTAATAGCCAAGTCTGCATGTGTGTAGGTTGGAGTTAGAATTTCAACAACGTCTAAATCTAAATCAAGAAACTCATCTAGATTTCTATAATAGCTTGCATTAAACTCTTTCGCTGCTTGTTTTGCTTTTTCCACTTTAATGTCCATAAAAGCAACAACTTTGATGTTTTCCAGCTTTTTTAGGGCATTTCTGTGCGCTAAATTAAAAATGTTGCCACATCCTATGACTCCTACTCGGAGTTTCCTTTCTGCCATATATATCCCTCAAGGTTGTTCTAAAAACAAAAAGTATATAATGCTTTCCCCAATATAAACCACTTTGGATGGTTGTATTTTTGGAGGGATGAAAGGATGAAAATTATGGTTGGAATCCCGAGCTATAATAACGCTGACACAATTGGCTTTGTCGTTAAACAGGTTGCAGAAGGCTTAAAAAAGTATTTTGGGGGAGGAATAATAGTAAACGCTGATGGCGGAAGTAAAGATGGCACAAGAGACGTTGTTTTAAGCACAAAAGTCCCAGAAGGAATTGAAGTTTTAAGCTTTGTTTATAAATGGCCTATTCCCGGAAAAGGGAGTGCTATGAAGGAGCTAATGGAACTTGCAAGAGAAAAAGGTGCAGAAATTTTGATCTTTGTTGATAGTGATTTGAGGAGCATAACTCCAGAGTGGATTTATAAATTTGCAAAGCCTATTGTTGATGGCTACGATTTTGTTGTTCCATATTATATTAGGCATAAATACGATGGAACTATAACGAACAACATCGCCTTTCCAATGACAACCGCTTTGTATGGATTTAAAGTCAGACAGCCAATTGGAGGAGATTTTGGAGTAAGTTCAAGGCTCTTTGATGTCTATTTAAAAAATGGAGAAGTTTGGAAGACTGACGTTGCAAGATTTGGAGTTGACATCTTTTTAACAACTACAGCAATTGCAGAAGGGTTTAAAGTTATTCAAACGGCGTTAGGTTTAAAGATTCATAACCCAAAGGACCCAGCAGAGAGTCTAGGCCCAATGTTCAATCAAGTTGTTGGGACCCTATTTATGCTGATGAAGAAATATGAAAATGTTTGGAAAAATGTGAGGGAGATTACGGAGGTACCTCTAGTAGGAAAGGTCGAAAAAGCAGAACCAGAAGAAGTTAAAATTAACCTTGAGAAACTAAAAATTAAGGCAAAAGAAGGATTTGAGGAGAATAGAGATATTTTGAAGAAAGTTCTTTCAGAGGAAACATTTGGAAGTGTTGAAAAAGCTCTAAAAACATTTGACTTCGATGACATTCTTTGGAGCCATGTTTTATACGATGCTGCTGTTGCTTACAAGAATGGAATATTAGAAAAGCCGGAACCACTAGTTCCGCTTTACTTTGCAAAGACAGCAGATTTCGTTGAAAAAACTAAAGACATGAGTACATTAGAAGCTGAGAGGATCATTGAAAGAAGAGCAGAGATATTTTTGAAGGAGAAGGATTACCTCCTATCAAAGTGGTAGCTTCACTAGTTTGTACTCTTCTATTTTTAATTTGGAAGAAAATTATAAAAAGGCTAGATTTTTGTTTTGGCGGACCGGCGGGGATTCGAACCCCGGACCTGCGGCTTAGGAGGCCGCTGCCCTATCCTGGCTAGGCTACCGGTCCTCAGTCCAAGAAGGATTGAAAAGGGAAGAATATTTAAACTTTACGGTAAATTATGGAAAGGGGGATGATAGTGATAGATGACTTGGATAGGCAAATATTAACGCTCTTACAAAAAGATGCTCGTCTATCTTATAGAGAAATCGCTAAAGAGTTAGGGATTGCAGTTGGCACTGTGTATAATAGAATTAAGAGACTTGAAGAGGAAGGTGTGATAAAAGGCTTCTACCCAAAATTAGATTATGAAAAGCTCGGTTATGGTCTTACAGCTATAATTGGTGTTAGAGCTCAAGGAAAAAGGATAATAGAGATAGAAAAGGAGATAGCTAAGGATGATCATGTGATGTGCGTTTATGACGTAACTGGGGAATTTGACATAATCGTTGTGGCAAAGTTCAGAGGAAGGGAAGATATGAACAAATTCGTAAAGAGTGTACTGTCTATTGACGGAGTTGAAAAAACGACTACCCATGTTGCAATGGAAATCGTAAAGGAGGATATGAACTTAAAGCCTTAACGAAGTATGTAATACGAGTCTTTCATTGAGAGAAATCTTCTTGAAAAATCCTCTGTGCTCTCTGCAGGAAGCTTGACTTTTTTCCCATTTACATACCCTTCAAAAACTAAGGGCTTGTCATCTAAGGAACTTTTTAAAAGCTCTTTAAAGCTCTCGATTTTTGAAAGGGCTATTGCCTTTGTGACAATGTAATCTTTAAAGTCAGTTACCTTGATCGTTCCTTCCAATTTTATGTCTATGCCACAATTCTCTGCTGAGCAGTGGAAAGTAAAAGGCTTATCGATTTTTGTATTAACTACTATAGTCTTCCCCATCACGTTATAAAGCATAAAACGATCCATGTTCTTCAGAGAATCAAGTTCCTCCTTTAGAAGCTTTCTTTCAAAGTTTATATGACCCTTTAAATGCTCCTCAATATTTTCCATCTCAACTCCACAAATCGGACATTTCATTTGCTAACCCTCTTTATAATGAATTCACAATAACTGTCACCTTTTGCTTCACACTTAACTTCATCCCCTTCCCATTTTCCACCAATAACTTCTTCTATTATTTGTGTTAATCCTCCAACATCATGGAGGTGAATTTGTTCTCCAAAGTTTGGAATCCTTGGGAATAGGTTTTTAGCTCTTATTATGATTATATCTTCCTCCATGTGTCCTATTTCAAGTGTTCCCCCACCAGTCACCTTTGTATCGTGAATTATTCTTTTCAAAACTTTATCCAAGCTTCTATAAATCTGCAAATACAGCTTTCCACGCCCTAAAAACTCCTCCCTTCCCCAGAAGTACATGAATTTCTTGGCAGATTGACTGCCGTAATACTCGAATAGACTTTCTATTAACTTTGCCTCGCTCTCCTCGTCTATTACTTGAACCCTTTGGTTTCCGCTCCATAAAATTCCCTCATCGTCTAAATAGAGAGATTCCTTTATCTTCTCCAAGCTTTCATAGTGCTCTTCATAGGATTTTATTCCTTCATCTGTCTTTATGTATTTGAAGTAATCCACGGGTCCGATTGGATGTGGAGCTTTCTTTATCCTCACCTTATCATCTTCAATGGAGATCACGTATCCAAAAGGCAAAGTTAGGAGAGAGAACTCTGTGGGAGATGCAAGCTTTTCAATGAATGAGGTTACGGTTACAATTCCTTCTAAGAGAAGGGAGTTTATGAATCTAACCGTTATTTTAAAGAACTCATCTTTGCTTGGAAGGACGGCGTAAAGAATTGAGAGATCATCTATAACTAAAAAGTTGTATCCCTTTGAAGTTAATTCTCTCCTCAGGATAGCCGTTGTTATGGGCAAATCCATTGGGTTTGAAAGTACATCTTTTCCAACCACCTGTGTTTTTGCATATAAATTTGTGTGTCCATCTATAATCTTGAGCTGCTCTTTTTCTATGAACTTATCGTAATCGATTTTATACTCTTCAAGCCATTTTAGCAGACTCTTTGGGCTCTGCTTGAACTCTACGAGCAATACTTTGTAATCTTGTTTGAGAAGGGCAAAAATAAATTGATGCATCAAAATCCTGTGATCATCATTAAAAGAACCGGAAAACATTATGCTGTTCCCTTCTCTAATCCCTCCTCTTAGTATGCTATTGAGCATTCTTATTTCAGTATTTATCATAATCTCACCAGCACATCTACGGGAATATTATACTCCTCCCTGAGCTTATCGACAAAGTCTCCAACACTAATTAGGAAAAACATCCCAATTGGAACAGCTCCAGCTTGTTTGCACATGTCAATTAATGCTCTTTGAGTTTCACCGCTCCTTATAACATCATCAACTATGAGAACATTATCACCCTTCTTCAATGCCCATTGGGGTAGATAAAGCGTCATGACACTTCCAGAAGCACTTGGAACATAGTTGACTTCATAAAACTTCTCTACTCCAACTTCTTTTTTCTTTTTAGCATAAACTACATCAACGTTTAATTCGTCTGCTATATGAACCGCTAAAGGAATTCCATCTGTTGCTGCTGTTAAAACCTTTGAAACATCCTTTCCCATGTATTTTGAAGCTATCTCTTCAGCAATTAGGCTCATTAAAGCGGTATCGCTTAGTATTTTCATATTGTCAAAGAGTCCGTGCTCATCGAACTCTATTCTTCTCCTAACTTCTTCTTCAATATTTATGTATGGTGAAAGCATTTGCAAAAGCTCTTTTGCTCTATCTGTGCTTGGTAGGACTTTTCCTCTAACGTAACGATTAAGCACAGTTATTGGCAAACCAGTTATTTTTGACAGATCATCGTACGTATACGTCTTTTTTAAGAGCTTAAGAATCCTAACTACTCTAAGCTTTTCTTTAACTGCTTCTATTTGACTCATATTATCACCTCTCTTGGATTCATGATTGACAAAAAAATGTATAAATAGGTTTCGGTTATATCAAAATCTCATCGCAATACAATGTTGTGCGTTTATAATTCATGGCGTTCCAGCAGCTTTTGGAACTCGAGTATAGTTTAATTTCCTTCTATATTCTTCAATAACTTCCCCAAAGTACTCCATAACAAATTCAAAATTTACTGGTTTTCCATCTCTATCCCCTACTCCCGGACAGTTGGGATCTTTGACATATACCTCAATTATGTTTCCTTGTTTTACCAGCATGAAAGGATAGAGCTTGCAAGCTAAAGGTCTGCTCGGATATATCTTGCATCTGCTGTTTTCGTCTAAAAAGGGACATAAACCATCGAAAGGTCTCTTTTTCAAAGCATAGCCAATGAATTTGTCTCCTCTATAGAACATCTTGTTGTAGTCTACAAATTCCCAAGCATTGAAGCCGAGATCTTCGATCCTCATTATATCCTCGTCTCTTAAGGGTATATCGAGTTCAGCACAACACTTTGCACAGTTTTCCAAACATCTAAATTTAAAAGAGGGGTCGTAATCAACTTTTAAAGTGTCTAAATGAATTATCGCGACTAGTTTTTTCATCTCCCCACCTCTAAACTCGATATGAACTTGCTATTAGCGTTTCAGTCATTTCAATCTCTCTAATCTTTCTCAAAATGGTGTCATGAAACTCATCTAAAGCCTTGATGTTATCAACTTCCACCCTTAATACTATGTCATATTCTCCGTAGACCCTGTATATCTCTTTAACTTTGGGACATTCCTTTAATTTGTTATACACTTTCTCCTCATTTCCGGGTTTTACTATAACCAAAACAAATGCCTCCATCATATTCCAAACCCTCCAAAATTCATTCCACCTAATTTTCTTGCCATCTTTGCCAATTTTCTCCTATTCATACTCTTAAAGAATTTTTTCATCTGATTATATTGCTCTAATAGCTCCCTCACATCTCTAACAGAAGTCCCAGAACCTCTTGCAATTCTTTTAATTCTTGAGTAATTGATTATGGAAGGATTCTCAAGTTCCTCTTTCGTCATTGAGTCCATAATGACTTTAAACTTTTTAAGCCTTTCTTCACTCATCCTAACCATATCATCTGGCAATTCATACCCTAGCCCGGGTATCATCTGTAATATTTGCTTTAGAGGTCCCATCTTTTGCATAGCTTCTAATTGAGTATACATATCTCTCAAGTTAAACTTCCCACGTATGAATTTCTCAATATCCTGTTCAATTTTTACTTCTTTGCTCGCTTCTTCAAACTTTTCCAAGAGTCCTTGAATATCTCCTAAACCAAGCAATCTTGAGACAAAGCGCTTTGGATCAAAGGGTTCTAAATCATCAATTTTCTCACCAACGCCAATAAATTTAATTGGTGCTCCCGTGGCAACAACTGCAGATAATGCTCCTCCTCCCTTTGCACTCCCATCGAGCTTTGTTACTATTATTGAACCGATTGGAGTCGCTTCTTTAAAGGCTAAGGCTTGGTTATATGCTTGCTGCCCGATTGTTCCATCAATTACTAAAATAACTTCATGGGGTTTTATTGCACTGCTTATCTGTTTCATCTCTTCAATTAGTCCCTTCTCCTCTTTATGTCGTCCAGCAGAATCAACGATAATCACATCAACTCCTTTTTGCCTAAAATAGTCTACACCTTCTTTAGCTAATTTCACCGCATCTTTTTCCTCTGGATTCCCGAAAACTTCAATTCCAAAGGGTTCAGCGAGTTGCTTTAGTTGATGATATGCTCCGGGTCTCCAAGTATCTGCACAAACTAATCCCACTCTATAACCCCTCTTTTGCAGATATCTCGCCAATTTTCCAACACTTGTGGTTTTACCTGAACCTTGAATACCAACCATTAAGAGAACAGTAGGTTTTCCTCTAATCTCAATTGGCTTGGCTTCTTTTCCCAAGAAGTTTGTCAGCTCTTCATAAACTATTTTGATTATGTGCTCCTTTCTTGAAATTCCAGGGGGTAATTTTTCTTCTAACGCTCTCTTTTCGATTTTTTTCGTCAATTCAAGGACTAATCTAACATTAACATCACTCATGATTAAAGCTCTTTGAATATCTCTCACAACTTCTTTTATTACAGCTTCATCAACAGTTCTAGCACGAGCAAGCTTTTTTAGGGCGTTATTTAAGGCTTTTCCCAAATTTTCTAAAGCCACTTTCACCACCAAAATAAGAGATGTAGATTAAGTTTATAACCCTTAGGTTAATGATATGAACTTTAGTTTCTACCCCCTGTGAAGTTGTACAATCTATTTAGATTGAGAGTCAGATCAATTCTCCTGTGGAAATCGGACAAGTACTTGCAAAACTTTCTTTCAGTCAGATTAGCAATCTGATTTTTGATCTTCCATTGCATTGCTTTGCTCAAAAACTCACGTACTTACAAATTTTCAATGACTTAATGGGAACCACAACTTACTATTTGTGATTGTTATATATTCTGTTCAATCATCATAAAAATGTCAATAGTAATTATGGAATTATAAAGAAAACTTTAAATAGTATTAAGAACACGAACTCGATTGGTGGTTTTCAAATGTGGAGGAAGGCTTTAGTGTTAGGGCTAGTGTTGATGACTGTAGGAATGGTAGTGGGTGGAGCAGTTGAAAAAGGGAAATTTGATATAGCATATGGGATTTATAGGTGGCACAAAACAGGAGATTGGCGACAAGCTATGGGTGGGGTAAAGGCAGGCACTGCAGCATTAGGAAGCGCTGCAGTAGCCACAAAATTTGCTCTAAAGTTTGGTTTAAAAACTGTAGCAAAGGCAATACCCTATGTTGGTCTTGCGGTGTGGGCCTAGGGGGACGTTATATGAAGGGATCTATTAGAAAGTACATTGGCTTACTTGTCGTTGGGTTCATAATGGCTTTTGGAACAACTGTGAGCATAGCGTTACTCTTTAACGACTTCCTTCCCATTAAATCAGTGACAGACTTCCTTGGGGCAATGCTAGCCTTTACAATAATATACGCAGAGCTTGGATATGCCATAGAATTCCTCCTACCAATGGCAAAGGAGGCTCAAAATTGAAGGAGAAGCTCAACAGGCCTATTTTCCTTTCATCTCTACTATTTTTTATTGGGTTTCTCCTTGGGATTTCACTCTCAACCCATTATAAAATTCATGAACATGAAAATGTCAATATTGCCCCATTTTTAGAAAGAGAGTTTAGTGAAGAAAAGCTAAGTTTTTCTTATATCTTCGCAAACAATTTCAAAGTTATTCTTCTCCTTTCATTTGGCGGTGTTTTGACTTTTGGGGGTTTGACTTTTCTAAACTTAATCATGAATGGAATTAACTTGGGAGTATTATTCCAGTCTTCCTTAAGCTTAGGCGAAGTTAAAACATTCTTTCTCCTAATCTTCCCCCACGGCATTTTCGAAATCCCCGCTTTAATTATAGCCGGAGCAGCTGGCTTCAAGATTCCTTACGAAGCCTTAAGATTTGCTTTGGGCAAGAAGGAGGAGATGATTAGTGAGGAGGATGCTAAGGAATTCTTCAAGCTTGTTGCTATCTCGATGATTTTAATCTTCATTGCTGCTCTGATTGAGAGTACAATAACACTTAAAATTGCCGAAAGTTTGGGGTGATTAAAATGTGGAGAAAAGCTTTGGTGTTGGGACTGGTGTTGATGGCTGTGGGAATGGTAATTGATGGAGCAGTTGCTGAAAAAGCTGAGATAGGAGCAATTAAAAGGCATTTTGCTAAAAAGATGTACAATTACTATATGGATTAATACGAAAGAGCTCTTCTTAGAGGAGACAAAACTATGGCAGAATACTACCATGCAAGGGCTGGACGATATGCTCTGGAGTTATCGGATGCAAATTCCATGATTGGAGTTGGTGTTTCACTTGTTGTTGGGGGAGTTGGCATTGCTATAGCTAGTGGTGGTTTAGGTGCAGTATTCGGAGGAGCCCTTGCAACAATCGGTGGTGGACTCACAGCATGAGAGGTGAGCTTAATGAACCCAACGTATTATCCTGTCCTCTTTATTTCTTTGTTCTCATTCATATTGCTTAACTACAAAAAGTTTGGGGATATCTCACTCGAGAGCTTCCAAAAAGCGGGAATTGTTACATTTCCATACCTACTTTTAGTTATTATGCTCAAGATTAATCGGAGAATCCCATTGAATCTAATGGCTTCAGATGCAATGACATTTGCAGTATTTGTCTCGATTGTTATATTGGAGAATTTAAAATTTCTCAAAGATGCATCTTACATTAAACGGGTAGTGATAGCTGGATTTGCTTTGTTCATGTTGGTGCTCTCTCTAATAGTTCTCTATCAGGATTTTACTATGCCTACTTCGTTGAGGTTGTGAAGTGCAGACAAATAATAACATTAATGAGAAGGTGACCCTCTATGAAAAGCCAGATAAGAGTGATGTTCCTTATATTGTCCCTTTTAGTATTCTCTGGGGTTTTCTTTTGGGTTACTCCTTAGCGGCTGACTATAAGCCTCCAACAGGACTCCTCACCCTTCAAGGCAGGGAGGAAGCAGACCCTAAACTTTGGATATGGTAAAGATGTAATGAAGAGGCGCTATATTTTTTCAAGAAGTTTTCTTCTTTTTTCTTCGTATTCTTCCTGAGTTATAATGCCCATGTCATAAAGCTCCTTAAGCTTTTTTAGCTTTTCAATTGGGTCCTCCTTTTCTTTAACAAGAGTTGGAACTGAGCGCTGTACTCTTATTGCCCTGCTTACAGTTTCTTTTGGTTTATGAATAATCCATTCCTCACTCATCAATTTCTTCTTTCTTTGGATTGTCACTGGTTCAACTGCTATCGCATTTAAAGCATCTCTAACTGCTTCTATTGCTTTCATAGCTTCATTTTTGTCAAGTCTTGAAAGAGAAAGCTCTTCTCCATCTTCTTTTTTAATAACGAACTCTGATGAGACTTTGGTAGCTTTAAAATACACAAACTCAAGTTTTTCATAGGGAACCGCTATTAGATCGTATCTTCCTAAGAGCTTCTCGTCAATATATAGGATGCGCATATTTGTCACAACAAGCCATTTGGGCTTTGCTTCAAGGCTAAACTTCTTTTTCACGGTGTAGAGAACTTCCTCATTTGGGAATAGATTTTCTAAAATTCCTTTTGGCAACTTTTCTTCGGCCATAAATATCGCCCAAAGAATATTGCAACTCTTCCTTAAACTATTTTTCGATAAAAATAAAAAATCAAGCTAAGGCTTTTCCTTTTGTCTCTTCACCTAAGAGCAAAACATCCACTGCACCAACTATTGAGACTATTGCAATAACGAGAACAGCAACTCCAACGGTGTAACTTTCCATTAATTTTCCAGCTATTATTGGAGCTAAACCACCTCCTATTCTTGCCATTGCTCCAGCCCATCCTGTTCCAGTACCCCTAACGTTAGTCGGATATAGCTCTGGTGTGTAGGCGTAAATAGCTCCCCAAGCACCTAAGTTGAAAAAGCTGAAGAGTATCGCACTGAGCATTATTAAATTTACATTGCCTGAACTTGCAAATTTATAGAACATAATACCAGCTAAACCTGAGATTAGGAGATAACTTGACAATGTCTTTTTCCTTCCAATCTTTTCAATTAAATAGGCTGCACTGTAATAACCGGGAAGTTGAGCTATAGCTGTTATAATGAAATATTGAAAGCTCTTAAAGACGGTAATGCTTAGAGTTGAAGCTAGGAACTTTGGTAGCCAGATGAAAAAGCCGTAGTATGCAAAAGCAATGCTGAACCATGCAACTGTCAGCATTAATGTTGTTTTTGCAAATTTTTCCCAAAGTTCCGCTATTGTAACTTTTTCATGCTTCTCTTCAAGCTTTTTGAGCTTTACTTTGACTCCAAAAATCTTTTCTATAATTCTTTCGGCTTCTTCAACTCTACCCTTAACAAGCAAAAACCTTGGAGACTCTGGAAGGGCTAATAGTATAGGTAAGATTAGCAATACTGTACCGCCAAAGAATAAAAGGTTTCTCCAGCTCGTTCCGATTGCCAAAGCGACTATTCCAATAATTATCGTTCCTATCGCCCAGAAACTTTCCAATATTGATATCATAGCTCCTCTGATTCGTTGAGGCATGAACTCGGCAAAATATGAACTTGCCACTGGCAATGAACCACCTAAGCCTAAACCAACTACAAAACGCAAAGCTATAAGCTGATCTAAGCTTTGAGAAAAGGCACTTATTATTGAGCCAAGCCCAAAAGTTGTCACTGCAATCGCTAAGCTCTTTTTTCTTCCTATATAATCGGCTAAGCTTCCAAAAAGCCAAGCTCCAAAAAGCATTCCAAATAAAGCAGCTGAACCGAGGGAACCTAATTTAGCCAAGCTCCCTTGAAACGCAGGTTCTTTTTTTAGTAGAGGAATTAAAAAACTTGCAGCTATAGTATTTATTGCTATAAACGCCCAGATTGTTCCCAAAACTGCTAACAGATTATAGTGAAACTTTCCGAATTTAGCCTTCTCAATGGTCTCCATACGCACCACCGAACAAATGTTCGGTTTTATACATTTAAAACTTTTCCTAAGAATAGGCACTTTTATATGATCTTTGGGGCATTAATTGTAGGGTGATAAAATGAAAGTGCATTATGAATGCCTCTCATGCATGATAAATCAAGCTCAAAAGATAGTGGAGTTCAGCACTGATGATTTAATAAAAAGAAAGGAAGCTATGATTTTTACAGCAAAGCTGGTTGAAAAGTACTTTAATGAAGATTCAATACCAGCGACAACTGGAAGTGAGATATTTCTTGAGCTTTATGAGTTCCTCGATGAGGATGATCCCTTTAGAAAGTATAAGGAAGTGTCAAATAGGTTAGCAGAGAAGGTTGTTGAGGATTTAAAGAGAAAAATTTCCATAGATTTGAAAACAGCCCTAAAGTTGGCAATAGCTGGAAACGTAATAGATTTTGCCGTTGGCTATGAGCTAAAAAGGATAGAGGAAGACATCTTAACAATGCTCAGCGAAGAGCTTTATGTAGATGAGAGCGATGAACTCTTTGAAAAGCTGGGAAAAAGCAAAGTTCTTCTTTATTTGACTGATAATTGTGGTGAAATTTACTTTGATAAGCTCTTTTTAGAAAAACTCAAGGAAGAGTTTCCGCATTTGGATATTTATGTTGCTGGGAAAGAGGGGGCAATAATTAATGATGCAACGATTGAGGATTTAAAAAATGCCAAATTTGATGAAATTGCTGAGATAATCTCAACAGGAACAAGGATTGTGGGAGCTCCATTTGATAGGGTTAGTAAGGAATTTAAAGAACTCTTTGAAAGGGCAGATGTAATAATTGCAAAAGGACAGGGGAATTTTGAAACCCTTAACGAAATAAAGGAGGATAAGATCTTTTATCTACTCAAAGCCAAATGTAAACCGATTGCAAGAGAATTGAAAGTTCCTCAAGGTTCTATGCTATGCAAAAAATCTAAGTGATGTTACTTTCTCTATTTTTAAACATTAAGGCAATTGTCGATATTAATTTTAACGAATAGCGATTAGAAAGTCTTTTATATTCAAAAGTAGTATAATATATTGGTGATATCTATGACAACGGTTGTTAGAAAGGATGTCAAGAAATTTTTTGAAAGCCTAAAAAAACATTACGGCGATGTTTGGCATCTGCCTAGGAGTGAATATTTAAAAAAGCCTGATTTTGTTGTTGTTGATCCAAAAACAGGTAAAAAGTTAAAAATAAGTTTTGTTTCATTAGATGATGGTGAAGTGGTTGGAGTAGTCTATGACGAATTAAGTTGATTTTATTTTTTCGTTTTCTGTCGTAACTACTTACGTCTGTTTTTAATATTTTATGATTAAAAAATAGAGCAGCAATTATCAACAACATTTTAAGCCTTATTTCCAAGTATTCTTAGGTGATGCAGATGCCAAGAATAGCTATTATTGGTGGTAGTGGAGTTTATGATCCAAGACTTTTGGAAAATATAAGAGAAGAGATAATAAGAACTCCTTATGGGGAAGTTAAGGTTAAAATTGGAGAATACAAAGGGGAAGAGATCGTATTTATGCCAAGGCACGGTGAAAAACACAGCGTTCCGCCCCATAAAATAAACTACAGAGCAAACATTTGGGGGTTATATGAGTTAGGGGTTGAGAGGATTTTAGCAACTTCCGCAGTCGGCTCTCTAAATGAAAATATGAAACCCGGAGATTTTGTTGTTTTGGATCAGCTCATCGATTTTACAAAGAATAGAGTTTATACCTTCTATGATGGTGAGGAGAGTCCACATGATAGGAAATTTGTTGCCCATGTTGACTTTACAGAACCTTATTGTCCAGAGCTTAGGAATGCAATAATAAGAGCAGCAAAAGAGCTTAGATTCCCCTATCATCCAAAGGGGACTTATGCTTGTATGGAAGGACCTAGGTTTGAAACTAAAGCGGAGATTAGAATGCTCAAGATTCTAGGAGCAGATGTGGTTGGAATGACCCAAGTACCAGAGGCTATATTGGCAAGAGAGCTTGAAATGTGCTATTCAAGCGTTGCGATAGTTACCAACTTTGCAGCTGGAATAAGTCCAACAAAGCTCACCCATACAGAGGTTGTTGAGCTAATGGCGAAAAAAAGCGAGGAGATAAAACTGTTATTAATGAAGGCTATTGAATACATTCCAAGGGAGAGAAGGTGTGGCTGTAAAGATGCATTAAAGGGAGCTACTGGGGATTAGTTACTTTTGATTTTTCCTTTTCTGTTTTAAGGATGTTTTTAACAGATTGATTCGAAAATGGTGGACAGAATCTCCTAATTGTTAAATGGTTTAAAATCATGAGTTTACTAGGCTAGGTTATTGAGTATATATGAGAGTTTGGTTAATGCAATCATAGCTCTACTTGAGTTCGGAACATTTTACTTAAGGTAACATTGGAATAGTACTATCTATGATCTTGAAGTACAGGCAGATAGAACTTACTCAGAAGATAATTGATGACATTAAAAACTCTTAAAATAGTGGAGTTAGGAATGTTTTCTCTTCTTTTAATTTTTAAACTTGGTAAAAAACTTTATGATTGTTACTTTAGATTCTTAAACAGCTCTTTAAATTCAGTAACACTCTTTACATCTACTCTGTTGGATGAGATAAGCCTTACAGTCTCCGTAAGATTGGGCTTTTTATTCTCTATTACTAAAACACCTCTTCTGGATATTCTGGCAAGATTGAGAACACTGCCGATGCTGTGCTTATTAAAAGCTCCTAATTCAACTTCAAAAGCTAGTACTTCAATAGGATTAACGTCTCTAACTGGATTAATCCCCAGAAATCTTAAGAACTCCTTAAACTGAATCTCAGTATCAACAGGCAATTCTAGGAGCCATACAACATCATGCCGAATAAAAGTTGCTCTCTTCTCAAACTTTTTGAGCCAGCTTGGAGTGTACTCAACCATAGGGATGAAACCATGTTTTTTTCCGAATTCTGCTAACTTGTGTATTATGTTATTGTGGAGATTATCTCTCAAATGTGGAATTTTGAATAATGTTGGTTTCCTTGTAGATAATACCTTGATAGGAGAACTTTTCATATTATAAATGGCTTCTTTAAGCTCTTCTATTGAAACAACAAAAGCATCACTCACTCCAGAAAAATGTTTTAATGTCCTAGCTATTCTTTCAGCTCTCTCTTTGTGCATGTAATCTGGATGTTTTGGATTTTTACTAGGAACAACATTAAAAGAATATCTGAACCCAGCAAGCTTTAGATTCCAGATTTCACTCATGATTGTCTTTGAGGTGGCATCTAAAGATGTAATTTCAAAGGCTACATATGGATACAATGCTCTTGAACCTTTCCAATAACGCCATAAATCATATACTTTGCTTATTGCTAATGACTGTTCTTCTGAGAGTTGATAGAACCAGACTACATCGACTATTGGTGAGTATCTTGGATAAAGATTTTTTAGATGATACTCTTTTGTAGCTAAGAATCCAAATTTATTACCTATTTTAACAAGTTCATTTTGCAAATTGGCATGAAGACTCTTTAAGCCCATTTACAACTCTCCTTATGGTATTGTATCATAACCTAAAGTTTCTACTAACTTCGGATGGACTTGAATTCCAGAAATATATGTTATACAACTATTGAGAAATTTTTGTAATCTCTTGATTTTGATCCTGTGTAATCGTTTATTCTCGTAGAAAGGAGCTAATAACTCTTCTAATTCTTTTGTAGTTTTAGGAACAGATTTGTTTTTTATTATTTCATGTATCTCGGACCAATAGACCCTTTCCGCCGGTTCTTTAAACTGATAATCGTTTAAACCTATAGCAATCATTAGAGTGGCAAACTTGCCAAATCCATATCTTTTAAGTTGATCTCTGAGTTTGAATTCTAGCTCATCCATAACAATTTTGTTCCATACATTGGTGGAGATTTTAGATAATATCTTTGCAATGGAAGGGGCAAAAATGGTCATTTGTTAATACCCTCCAAGTGATTCTTAGTTAAATGTTAGATTTTGTCATTTATATCGTTTAGGATAGTTTGATCTTATACTTCTTCTCGTTTATAGTAGGCTTCAACTTCGGAATTAGAGGCTTGAACTTGACATTCCAACGATTGGAGTTTAATCTCAATCATTGGCTGATATATCTAGTTTAAGTGTGGAAAACTCTTAAAGATCTTTGAAAAGGAAGTATAGGGCTCTACTAACAATTTCAAAAATGTTGATGTAGAAAAGGTTCTCAACAAAGAGTACAGCTTATTCAGATTGACCAACAGATTTCTAAAAGAGCACTTATCCCAAGAAGAGATTGAAGAAGCTTCTAAGAATGAGTTGTGGTGCGGTGGCCGGGATTTGAACCCGGGCCCGCGGCGTGGCAGGAGTGGTGGAATAAATATAAGGAGCAATTTGGCGAATGGCTCTCACAAAAAGTAGCCGCAAAGACAGCGAAAGACTACTTAAGAGCACTTGAGAGATTTTTTGCTAAGTACAAGGTACACAGCTATGAAGACTTGCAAAAAGCATTAATCAAGGAAAACTACAAGCGTAACCTCTGCAAGGCACTTAGAAATTTCATACACTTCTTGAAAGAGATAAACGTGATTACAAGGGAAGAGCACGAGCAGTTGAAAGAGATTATCAAAATCAAGCAAACTGGTAAAAGAGAAATCTACATCTCAATTGAAGAGCTCAGAGAGGCTTATGAGTACTTCAAGAAGCATGCAGATGTAGATACTTTGCTTTTCTTCAAGCTTCTTGTTTATAGCGGAGCGAGGCTCTCAGCTGTTCATGACATGCTCACAAACTACGATGCTTCAAAAGTCATTGTTTTTGGCAAAGCGGCGAAGTATCCACTCATGGGGAGAAAAGGCACGAAAGCAGCCTTTTTCGTATACTTTCCAGCGGAGCTTGTACATGAGTTAAGCCAAGTAAATGTGAAGTACGATACGATTAACAAGAAGCTCCACTATGGGCGCGTTAATCCCTCAACGATAAGGAAATGGCACACTAATTTTCTCATTGATTATATTGACGGATATCTTGTGAACTTTATTCATAGCAGAGTTTCACGCTCTGTTCTTGAGAAGCACTATCTCGATTTGATGAAAAAAGCCGATACGGCTTATTCTCGCGTTGTTGATAAGCTAAAAGAGGTGTTGGAGGAATGACATACAAAGAGGATCTCGTAGTCCTCGGCATAGGGATTTTGTTATTCGTAGTAGGGTGGGTTATCCTAGAGCATGCGGAACCTCCTCTCTGTGTTCAAAATACATACAAGGCAATTGAATGGGCTGAAAAAGAGCTTGGAATAAGGGTTGCTTGTGGAGGCACTTGCATGTATGCAGTCGATAGGTACTTAGAAGCCCACAATTTCACTGATAAGGAATTTCCTACGTGTTGTTGGGCTTCTGATGAGGGTCCACCGATGAGTTGGGATGAAAAAGTTGGTTTTGGACTCACTAGTATAGGACTATTAACAATCCTCGTTGGCATGATCTCGTTGGGATGGGATCTCCTGAAGATAAACTTTACGAGCTTTCCTCCTCGCCGTGAACGGCGAAGCTTCCAGCCTGCAAAGGAGGTGAAAAAATGAGTTGGGTTTTTTGGATGGTAGTTTTATCTGGATTGGGAATTGTTTCAATGCTACTTGGTTTGAGGCTTGGAAGGACAATAAAGAAAAAGGCAAGAAAATAAGGTGAAGAATTATGGCTGAAGTGTTAGAGTTAGAACAAGCACAAAAGATAATATTGCTGAAATATTTCAAAGAGAAAAAAGACGATTACACATATATTAGAGAGAACGAAACATTGAGAAAAATAGTTGAAAGATTACAGGAAAAATACGAGCTTAGTAACAGAGCAAAGGTCTATGAACTTGCTGTTTTATCTCTTTCACTTAGGATACCTCCAGAGAAACTTGCTCCTCTTTTGAAGATGAGAACAAGAAGTGACTCGAAGAAGTCTCTACTCAAGGCAATCGAAGAGCTTGTCTAACTTTCTCACACACTTTCTTTTTTGTTTGTCATAGTGAGCAAGATTTTCCAACCATATTAATTAGATTATATTATATGCCTTAATTTAGAAAGTTTGACAAACATAATAAGCATTGTTATGACTTCTTTAGCCCAAAGAAAGCGTTTGACTAAGTTATTTAAAGATTTGGGGCTAATTTTTCTGTTGGAATCCTATTTGAGGAGGTGGGCATGTGAAGTTTAAACTACCGACGCCAATTTTGCTTGTTTTGAGTTTTGTGGTAGTAGGGTTAGAGAAGGCACAGGCAAAGGCACTAAGTAGGCTTGAGAAACTTGAAAAGCAAAGAACACCAGTCATCATGCCTTGGGAAATAAATTTCGCAAGGAGAAGAGGTTCATTAGATCCAAGAGTTGGTGCAGCATTAGCAGCAGTTTTTATTACAGCTTTCATTGCAATTATGGTTGTAGCACAAGTCGAACCAACAGTTTCTGCAAAGATTTCAGCAAATAGCACTTTCTATACACCGTATCAAAATTTCCTTAGCTATACAGGACAAGGTTTCGAGGCATGGGGTCTGACAATATTAGTATCAGTATTTGGAATGCTCATAGGTGCAGTTTACGCTTTTATAGGTAGAGGCTGATCCTTTTTCTTCAATTTATTTTTGAGGTGGGATACTATGCTGTTGGAAATATACTTAGTAGTACTCGTAATTGCAGCAGCAATGTATATTGCTGGAGCGAATGGTGATAATCCACTCCTAATTGCAGTGGGGAGTGCACTTTTTTTAATTGCTGGAATTTATAGCTTTGATTTAAACGTAATAACGGATTCTGGAAGTGTTCTTCAGCTTGAAGGAAATGAATGGGGACTGGCATTTATGTGGTGGGGTGCATTCATAGCTGGACTTGTTTACACGGTTGGAGTTTTCTTAGATCAAAATTGGGTAAACACTTTCAGGAGGGGTAGAGGTGAATGAATTTAATGAATATCCACAATTAAATCCATTGGATGACGTTCTAAAGGAATTTAGAACTGAAATTAAAGCAACACCAAGTTTTGAAACTAATGACGTTATTATTAATGCGATCAGAGACAGTGAAAGATATTTCCCAAGTCGCTTGGAGAAACTTATAACGCTAAAGGATCCAAGTTTAAGTCTTGCTAACTTTTCTGAGAAAGAAATTAGCATGGTTAGGGCATCACTCGCAAAGTTAGAACTCATTGAGCTGTTCCAAATTCCAAAATTTATGGGAGATGAACTAAAAGCGACGATTGAAGACTTTGAGATGCTTAAGATTTATGTTAATGCTCATCTCTCAAGAGCAAAGAGCGGACATCTATTGGATAAAATAAGTCAAATCTCGAAAGTCATTAGTTATCAGGCAAATATCCCTCAATTACCAAGGAGAAGAAAGTTTTTCCCATTTGGGGGTGAGTACTAATGGGCGTACCTGTTGTTGTCAGTTCAACATTCCTTATAATGATGATAATGACAATTTCAGTACTAACAACAGTCTCAATAATTGCTCTTGCTCTTGGTGGAACTGTCATTAAAGGAAGGATTCCAGGACCAGGTAGTTTTTACATCCTGCACGGTGCAATAACAAAATTTGGCTATACTAAAGATATTATTGGAAACATTCTAAGGATAAAGGTTGGAAAATCAAAGCTCAATTTCATTGTTAATCCTGCTCACAAGACATACCTTTGGGGTAAACCACTCTACATACTAAGTGTTGAATATGGTACTTCAATACATCCAAGCATGTGGGCAATTTTAACAGCTCTCAAAGAGCTTGGAAGAGATGATTTGATTAAAAAGTATCTTGAGCTGAACTACGACTACAATAAGTTGTTAAACTCAATGAGTAAGATACAGGACGAAAAGAAACTCAAAGAAGCTGAAGCAACATTAAAAGCACTTAATGATGAGTTAAAGCGGACAGAACAGGAAATGAGGGCTTTTGTTGACAAGAATGCACAAGTAGTTGAAGTAAAGGAAAATATGCAACTTGAGGAGCTCAAGACTAACAGACAAGTTCTTGTTGTCAGACAACTTGATCTAAACCTAATAGGAGAGTACTCACATGGAGCAAGCGCTCCAAAAGTTACTGGAAATATGGACTTATACGCACTACAAATGAGCTCAGTCCTCAAGAGCGACATTGTAAAATTCGCATTTGCGGTATTCTTGGTTCTTGTTGGTCTTGCATTTGCAATAATGATGTTAAAGAGTTTTGGAAAACCACCGCAAGTGAATGTTGAAATCTCTCCAGAACTGCTTAGACACTTAGCCGATCAAACAATACAAAACACCACAAAGGTGGTCAAGATATGACAAAATTAGATGTCTTCTTTGAATACGAAGCTCAAGCAATAAAAAAAGATATGGCAAGACCCCATGAGGCTTTTCGCCTCTACATGACTTTTTCTCTTTTAGATTTAAATTCCTCTTTAGCTCAGTTTAGATCAAAATATATTAATGGGAAATTTGATATTAAACTCTTCCAAAATCTTCAAACAAGTATTGATGAGGTTTTTACACTCATTGAGCCAAAGATAAAATCAGATGAATTAAATAAGAAGGAAAAAAAGGCGTTCGAGATTTACAAGCACCTCAAGAGTTTCGAACTCAAGCCTGAGCAGATATCCTTGGATGTCAAAGCAAATGTCCTCATTATTGTCGCTGAGGCTCTTGTTAAGTTTGCAGTTAAACATGGACTATTAGACATAATGCAGCTTGAAATCCCACAAACCCTCTCAGTGGAGGAAGAAGAAAATGGCGAATAAGTTCTTCGAGATGATAGGTAGAGCATTTAAAGTTGCAATGAAGGAACAAGAGGATCTTGTCATTCTAGTTGATGGGAGAGAAAGAACTGGAAAATCTGCACTCGCAAGGGCTATTGCTTATTATCTAAGAGACAGCTATGGAGCGAGATTTGAGCTTGAAAACAATGTCTACTTTACAGTTGCAGACGTTGCAATAATGTTTAGGCGCTTAAAGAGTCAAAAACAAACGCCAGCAGGAACTGTTCATATCATTGACGAGGCTCAGAACGTTTTACATCATAGAAGAGCAATGAGCTCACAAAACATACTCTTTGATGAAGCTCTAAAGTCAATTGGAGCACTAAAACAAGTCTTTATATTTTGTACTCCTGCATTTTGGGAATTAGATGTTCTCCACAGACGTACAGATATTTTAGTTCACGTTTACCGTAGAGGGTATGCAGGAGCATGGATTCCTCCAAGACTTTGGGCTTTGCTAAAAGCAACAACACAACTGAAGAAATCTGGAAAAATAGTAAGCTTTTCTCAGATAATCGCAAGAAGCGGCATTGTTCCAACAATGAATTTCAAGTTTTCAGCTCCAAATGATGAAGAAGAATATAGAAGGCTAAAGAACGCACATGTAAGGGCATTTGCAGGTCATATAGGAGAAAAAATCATCAAAAAGCTTGGCATTGCAAACGCATTTGATGAAATAAGCGAGAAGATCGACGGTATTGACTTAGATCTACTCCTTGAACAGGTGGTGAGATAATGGCACTGATCTTTGTTGGAACTACAAAAACAAAAAACGGACAAACAAGATATGTTTATTATAATCCAGAATACAACATAACAGTTAATTTATCTCACCCAATCGAGAATTACGATTATGCACAAGCAGAACCACCAAGAGAGGAGATTGTGGAAAAGTATAAGAGAGATATAGCTATTTTTAAAGGTGCAATAGATAGGGGAGATCACTATGAGATACAGCTTGAAAAAAGATCTAACCAATATGTTGAAAAACAAGCAAATGAGGCATTATTTAAAGCTAAGTTGCTTATAGAAACTCAAAAGAGAGATAGATTTGTTAGTGATACCGGTTTTGTGGCAGTCAATAAAAGGGTTCCTGTAAAAAGTGAGAAAAATACTAATGTTCAAGAAGAAGATGACCTTTCAGGAAAATCTCATTCACTCGGCGACAAAACAAAAGAAGAGCAGTTATTTAGAGGAATGGATGCATACTACAGAGGAATATACAAAACTAGAGAGTTTTTAGGGCTTAACAATGACCAAAGCTTGTTTGAGCAGAATAAGTCAGATTTCTTAATTGGAACACAAACAATGTCATTTGAAGAGTTACAGAGAAACAAGCAAGCAGAGAACTGGATATTCTCACCAACACAGTTCGTTATTGAGAGTTTTGGAATAGAGAACACACCATATACAGGTGATTCTAGAGCTACTTGGGCTGTGAAAGAAACCGGAAAAGACATCGTTCAAGGTGCAATAGGATTCTTTATGTTGCCTATAGAAATTCCAATACTCTTAACACAAGCACCAAAGATTTGGATAAACAGAAAAGCAATAAAAGAAGGATTCATACAAAGCTTTTATAGTGGAGAGCTTTTTGGTGAAGTAGCTGGTGGATTATTGGCTGGTGGAGCATTCTCAGCACTCATAAGCAGCTCTAGAGTAAACAATGTGATACAAGCGAAAAACGTGAATATTAACAAAGGAGGACCAAGACTTCCTCCTTGGGAGAAAGTGTTCTCTGGTCCAGAACCAACACAAAAGCTAATTATTGACCCACAAAAAGGATACATGCTTATCCAAAAAGGTACAAAATCAATTGAAGTTTACAGTAAAGGTGGGATAACAGAATGGTTGCTAAAAGAGGGAGATAAAGTTGTTCATTCTGGATGGTATGCAAGAGATGCAACAGGTAAACTAAGCTTTTTCAAAATCCGTAGAGGTGCTGCAATTATCCCACAAACAATTCTTGTAGAAAAAGCAAAACAAGATATAAACGTCGCAACTCAGCTCATGAAAAGGGGTGTTCAAAAAATTAGCATCTCTACTGCTGTGATTGGTGCTGGAGCTACTCTTTCTCCAATGTTTCAAAGAATACGCTTCAAAGAAGATGAAGATAATTTGATAATTGGAATTATTCCTGAAATTAAGGATATACAAGAGCAAGAAGTGACTAGTAGCATTATACAAGGCAGACAAGGCAAAGAGCAAATAAGATCCACATACAAAGTTGAGCCAAGCATATATGAAATCAATAAAAATATGTTTAAGTTATCATCTAAAAAGGAAAAAATTCTCATAAACAAACCAGAGCAAAGAATAAAACAAGAGCAAGAAATAATTGAGAAAACAAGAACAATTCAAGAAACAAATATACCTCAAATGATTTTATCAAAGCAAAGTATGAAAAAGGAACTAATTTCACAAAAAGTAGCGCTAATAGCTTCTGCAAGTGTTTTATTAACAAGACTCGCTAAAACAAGAGTACGTAGAAAGCCAAGATTTCCAAAAGGAGAGGTTGCTATTTTAGGTTTTTATGATTCAGCATGGTGGAAGAAGTCCAAGCGACTAAACAAGAATAAAATCTTTGTTCTTCCAAAGTTTAAGCCATCAACAATTTTACCTTCTCCTAAAAAAAGCAGGAGGGGTAAGCGTGGGCTATTTTAGAGAATCATTTCTTGGTTTGATCTTTATCTTTATAATAATCTTTGTATTTTCAGTGCTCTCAGTAGTTCTTGGGTTAATTAAGATTCCAATCATTGATGTTGCAATGGCTAATCCATTGACAGCTCCTTTAGTTAGCTATTTTCTCACTCTCTGGCACCAGACACCTTTAGTGCTGATTTTCGGAACATTCATTGCAATATTGGTAGCAGCATTCTATGCAGAGAGTCAACAAAGAAAAGTCATGTGAGGTGAGAACAATGTACAAATCTTTATCTTTATTTTTCATTTTTCTCATTTCACTCTCATTAATTACACAAAAAGTTAGAGCAGAACAGATTGAATATTTGAGCTTTGAAGGCTTCACACTTACAAGTGATAACACAACCATATCAATAACACATACAGTGGATGAAAGTGGATCCTGGAAAGTCTTGAAAACAATATATGTTGATTTGGGAGATCAGAAATATCTCGCAGGATTTAGATTAAAGTGGCATGCTTATCTGGTAGATGATAGTGATGGAACTCTTGAGGGAGTAACATACAATATCAGAGTCAAAGTGAACGGCAATGTTGTATGGACCGGAGTAAGTGATCAAATAAACGAAGGATCTCAATACACCGAATATCATGAGGATATCCAACAATTATTCGATATTTATGGCAGTTCCTTTACAATTACAATTGAAGCATACAGATCAGGAACACTTGCTCAAGGTGACTTCTATACAACATTTGATGCAATGTATATCTACTTCACCAATGACAATGTTGGAATAAAATCAAAACTTACAGAGCTGAAATATATTCCACCTGGTGCTGATAACACTATCCAAGGCTTTCTCCTCAATAGAACCGAGATTTACTTGAATCAAATATACAATCTTACAGAGGGAGCTTTAAAGTTCTGGCTTAAGTGGGATGGCACAAAAGACATTAGAATTCTTGACAACTTAGGAATAAACTCAAATGGGTATCTTTATGTCCAGGATAGCAATGGTAATACATACATTTTAGACGGAATAACACCAACAATTGGAGCTTATGTTCAGGCAGCATTTGGATGGAAAGCAGGATATGGATACATTATTCTAAATCAAAGCATCATACGATTTAACTGGCAAGGAAACTTCACACTCTCAAAAATTGGAGACATCTCAAACACAACAGGTACAATTATAGATGAATTGGTTGTTTTTAATTCATTCATAAGTGAGGATTACATCCTAAACATTGAAGGAACAGAAAGCTTCAGCATAAACATAAATGGCACTATCTACAAGGTCTATCCAGATGGTGGAACTCACCTTCCAGTTCCAACGACAGTTAGCTTTTATGATGCAAATGATACGTTACTAGCTTACTATGACTGGTACGGCTCAAACAAGATTTACGATGCTCCTAATGGTACATATAAAGTAGTTTTAAGCGCTGGAGGTGTAAGCTCAATTTACATTGTTAACGCTTTAGAATCAGATATTGCATTTCTTTCCTCTGATGCAAGCGGAGTAATTGAAAGCATTTCAATAATTCCAGTTGAAGCAGGAACTCTAACAATCAAAAATACTAAAGGACAGATAGTCTATGCTGATACTGCAAAATCAACAAATACGGTTCTTGGTGTCCTTGGAGGAAAATATTACATTAAATTCACAGATTCAAACAACATTACAAGAGCAGCAGCATGGTTCACTTTTAGTGGAGAAGGTATCACAATATTACTAAGCTCATCCATAGAAGAAAGAGGTGGGCTTTATGCTGATGCTTGGTGGGATGCAGAATCAAAAGTTGTTAAAATTGAGTTTGTTGACGATTTAAATGCAACAAACTACTTTAATCTAAAAATAACATTCTCAAGGCAAGGACAAACAATTACAACTTACAACATTACCGAATACTCAAGATATTATATAGGTTCATTTATCCCTCCAGAAGATGCTGATTTTGCATACATTGAAATAAAAGGAGATAATGGGTTTGAGAAAACTTGGGGAGTTTGGGTAAATGAAGCGTTAGGAACATCGAAAACTTCTAACACCGTATTTCCAGTTGCTGCACTTATAGGAATTTTTGGCATCGGTGGACTTTTAATAGCACCAGCACGATTTAAATTCATTTCTCCACTTATCGCCACGTTTATTCTTGGAATTGGGAAGATTTCTGGAATAATTGACACTCCAGCATGGCTACTCTCAAGCCTCATGGGAATTTCGATCCTTAGCTTGATAATATATAGAGGAGAATCGAGGTGAGAAAATGGGATTAACAAATGCTGGATTAAACTTCATGTATTTTATATTTATATTAAACATTGCAATTGCCATAGTTGGATCAGTATATCCAGACTTTTCTTATATCAACCTAAACGAGCAACCAGAGCTGCAACAAACACTTGAGAAAATTGAGAATATCAATCCAGACACACCCACACCTTGGGGAGCATATGATGTTGTAAAAACACTTCTCTCTAATATCATTGGAGGTAACTATCACCTCTGGCGAGCTCTTGGAGTAGATGAGACATGGGCTTGGGCTCTTAGAGTAATCACATACTTGAGTTACATAATTGTAATGATCTCAATAGCATGGGGGAGGTTGTTATAAATGCTACCAATTGTTAGGAGAATTGACGAAACTCAAAAAATTGCACTCGAGTTCGAGCTTAAAAGAATCAAAAAACTTGCACATAACAATGAAGAAATTTTGAAGAGTGTTAGTAGAATAGAGAAAATTCTTACAAAAATTGGTGTACTGAGGTGATAACTCATGCGCAAGCTCTCACTTCTTATCTTGTTTTTAGTGTTATCAAGCTTAATCCCATTAATTCAAGCAAACACTAACGATCCTTGGGCGAGTGTTTATAGTAATTGGCTTTATAGGAGAGAGATAACAATTACAAATAATAACGCGTATGATTTAACAGATTTTCAAGTAAAGGTAACTCTAGATTCAACAAACTTTGACAGTTGGAACAAAGTAAACGCTGATGGAAGTGATATAAGATTTGCAGACGCACAAGGAAATCCCTTAAACTATTATATAGAGTCTTGGGATGCTACAAACCAACAAGCTATAATTTGGGTTAAAGTGCCCTCAATTCTAGCAGGAGGAAGCACTACAATTTATCTTTACTATGGGAACTCACAAGCGACAGATGCAAGTGATGGGAATGCAGTTTTTGAGTTTTTTGATGATTTTAATACGTTTGATAACACGAAATGGGAATGGTACAACCTTGATGCTGCTCCAACTGTCTCAAATAGTTGGGTGGATATTGATTATGATAGTTCAACAGGTTGGAATTATTTCAGAAGTGTCTGGACATTTCCAAATACGGATGGCTATATAATAAAAGCAAAAGTTAAGCATGTGTCAAACTATCCTAATGCAGGTAGTATTTTTGTAGGAGCGGCACCTGACAGCTATCAAACATACAACATTGGAGCAAACAAGAAGGTAGTTTCAGCGGATTTTAATGTGAGAGTTGATAATACCATTTATAATACAATATCAACATTTCAACCAGCAAATGGGGATATTTTCACAATTGAAACAACGTTAAAGAGTAGTGAAGTGATTGGAAAAGTAACATATGGTGGACAAACGTGGACAACTTCATACGCCACAACTGTGAATGTGCAAGGGTGGAGGATAACGTTTTTCCAGTTTGGAGAACATTATCAAATGGATTACGTGTTTGTCCGCAAATACACCGACCAAGAACCCTCTACTACGATAGGAGCCGAAGAAGTGAATAATCCTGTTACAGTAACTTTTGATTTCAAAGACGATTTAGGGAATACTCTCAATGGCGTGGATGTTTACATAGATAATACTTTTTACGGAACTTTTAACAGCGGTGATAGTGTTATAATACCTGCAGGCACTCATACGTTTTTAGCTCAAAAGCAGTATTATGTTGATGCTCAGCAAACTTTAGACGTTCAAAGCGACACTACTCTAACTCTAACGTTAGATAGACAAAGCTATACGGTTTATTTCTATGCTTATGACGTGAATAATCAGCTAATTAATAATTTTACAGTTTATGCGAATAATTCCCTCTTAGGAACTTTTAACAGCGGTGATAGTGCTTTAGTTAAATATGGCACGTATGTCTTTAGATTCGAAAAAGAGCTTTACAAAAGCGTTACATTGCAGAAACTCATTAATGCAAACGGGATAATAGTGAATTTCACTAATATAATGCTTGACAACGTAAAACTAATAACACTGTATTTTTATGATGCCTCAAATAATACCATGCTAAACAACGTTAGCGTCACTGTAAACAACGAAACAAACTATCTCAATTCTGGAGAAAGTCTACAATTAGTTGAGGGAAATTATACGCTCACATTCTCAAAAGAAAATTATGAAAACAGAACACTAAACATCGAACTAACAAGCGATTTAACAATAAGCGTTTACCTTGAGCCGCAAGGAAATGAGACAACAAGTACAATTCCAGAAATCAAGCCCACAATTCCAGAAAACCTTTCACAAGCAATAGTACCAATAAATGAATATGCAAAAGCATTTTTAGACTCAGGCGGAAGTTTTGGAGATACTGTAGTGAACGCAATCAAAGCAGACAGCATGATCAAGCTAATACTCCCACAAGGATTTATTTTCGTGATAACAATCGTGGTCCTCTGGCAAACCCAAAATCCCCTCTCCGGCATTGGTGCTGCACTAATAATGCAAGCAATGTGGCTTGGCATTCTCAGAGAAAAACCAAACCTAACCAACAGCGGAGTAACATTCGTTCTCTTTGTGTTTTTAGTAGCTTGGACACTGTGGGACCTATTCTATAACTACTCACGTGAAACGTGATGGAGGTGATGTTATGATCCAAAAGAAGATTCAAAGATGAAACAAGGGAAAAATGGTGATATTATAATCTGTTACAAGACATCACGGCTTATATCCTCTACTATCTTGCCTATTTTCTCAATGAGTTCATCAGAATGCTCCATTATTCTTCCAACATATTTTTGTCGTTTTTTAAGAAGTTTTCTCAATTCTTCATTCTCTTCAGAGTACTTGTTAAAGAAATCTTTTAATTCTCTCCATAACTCTAGATATTTTTCATATGGAGTCCCACTAGTCCATTTCCTATTAAAGTCATGTTTGCTAAAATTATTAATTATTGTCTCAAGTTTTGGAGCCGTAATGTTTGTTTTTAATTCCCATTTCTTGAGGATTTTCAGTAACTTGATCTGAAGAATTTTATCGCTTAACAATACCGATTCTATTTCTCTAAGAATACTCATCAAATTAACAATCTCTCTATTATAATTATCTATATCCACTCCGTATTCTTTTAGTAAATCATTTGCTTTAACAGTTGCAATATAATCCTCACCCATTGTGAGAAGGGTATCCTTCAATATTTTGGTTGGTGCCGTAGTAGATACCGTAGGAGATATTAAATAAATAGAATAGTTTCCCTCATTAAGATTATTCTTATTTTCTATAATTAATTTTTTAGTTATGCCAAGAGCACCAATTACTTTTTTCATAACGGGCATGAGCCTGTCTTTTCTAATCTCCTCAACAGATTTCCTAGTAGCCTCAGTTTGAAGTGCTATGAATATGATCATTAATATTGTTGTTATGGTACCTGTTGCACTTAGATAAATTCCGGCAGTAGGATATTGCTTGAGTATAACTCCTATAATCACAGCAAGAACAACTATCAATAGCAGAAGGAGTATTAATGTACGGAAATAAGTATACTCTCTGTGCATCTCCTCCCACCAATCTTTTTTTGTTTTCTTTAATTAATAACAGTAACTGCGCTTTAAGTTATAAATAGGGTTTTAGCTTTTGATTGTTATGATATATATTTCAAACTCTTTTCCATTCTTTTCCAATTGGATTTCCATTTTTCCATTGTTTTCCATTTCAATTGGAAAAGATTCCCTTGCTTCTTTTTCTATTTCCGTTGCGGAAATACTTGGAAAAATTATTTTTTCCAAATTTTTATATGTATTATATCCTCAAGCTCTTGGATTGTGATGAACAAGATCTCTTTGCCCTAAAAGATGAAGTTTTCGTTATATAATATCCACTATTATAGTATATAGCATGTAGAAAAAATTTTATAAAATTGATACTAACTCTTTATTGGGTGAAGAAGATTGGCAGAATTAAAAATACAGATTGAGTTTGAAGAACTTATAAAAAGATCAAGAGATAATACACGCTTATATAACACTATAACACTCTATGAAAGACTTGAGAGAATAGATAACTTCTACCTAAACTTACGTAGGAAAACAAGACATAAAGCAAAGAAAAACTATATTCTACGTTCAAGATCAATTTGAAGGTGGGAGCCTTTTGGTGAATTGGCACGACGTTCTAAACGCTATAGAAGATTTTCCTAACCCTTATGACCATTTCAGGCAGAATCTTTTAAAAGATATCTACGAATACACTGGTAGGGATACTATTCTTTATGCAACAGCTTGGATGGATCCAACTAATCCTCCACACTTAGTATCACTAACAGATATTGACATAGAAGGATTCATCGAAATTACAAGAAATCTAAAAGGAGACGAACTAGATTTAGTCCTACATAGTCCTGGTGGTTCACCAACCGTTGCTGAAGCCCTTGTAGATTACTTAAGAGAAAAATACAACCACATACGTGTCATAATCCCACAAGCTGCAATGTCCGCTGCAACCATGATAGCAACCGCAGCAGATGTCATAGTTATGGCATCACACTCCTCGTTAGGTCCAATAGATCCACAGTTTGTTATACCAACAGAAAACGGTCATCAGATGGTATCAGCTGAAGCAATCCAAAAACAATTTGAAAAAGCAAAGAAGGAATGTGAAGAGAACCCAAATGCAATAGCCGCATGGATACCAATATTAAGGCAATATCCACCAGGTTTACTCATAGAATGTGAATATGCAACCGAACTGGCAAAAGAACTTGTCCAAGAATGGCTCGAAAAATACATGTTTAAAGGAGAACAAAATGCTGCTGAAAAAGCACGAAAAATAGCAAAATACCTCTCAAGCCATGAAGATACAAAAGTACATGACAGGCATATAACTCGCAAAAAAGCCCAACAACTAGGATTAAAAATAGAATACTTGGAAAATGATTCAGACTTCTACGATAAAATAATGACACTCTATCACACTGTCACACTAACATTTGACCAAACACCAGTTGTTAAAATCTTTGACAACCATCTTGGAGAGTCCATCGTTAGAGTAAAAAGAAGAGGATAATGCAAAATGTGAGAAGTCTTTATTTTGAATTTGCATGTCTTGCAAAGTTGGAAAATTATCTTTTTGCACAATTTCTTTATTGTTTACAATTTTTCCAAATCACTTAAGACATTTTCTAATTTTTCCTTTACTTCCTTCAAAAACTTAATCTCAGGTTCTGGAATCTCATCAGTAAATGATACTGCCAAATTTACTAATGTATACAACCTATTGAGCATTTGAAGATCTGCATAGGCTTCATCAACAAGATAATTGGTCCTTGATGATAATTCATAATATAATTCAGGAGCTTGAGTTATGAATGTCTCATAACAAACAGTTAAATAAGGCGTTAGTTCTCTATCAGTTTTTTCTTTTTTCTGTAAAGACTGAATACTGTAATCTAGTCGTTTAATATTTGTTCGAATTTCTTCTCTTAACGCTTTAATCATTCGTTCTTGAGTCTTCTTTTTAGAATACCAATGTTGGGTATGAACCCCTATTAGGGCTGTAATGGCACCGGAAAGAAGTGTGAGAAAAAAAGTTATCCAAACCATATTGTCCACCAACACCACCTCATGGCATTTTAATTAAGAAAATCCCAAGGTCCTCAAAATCTCCTCTTCTAATTCTTTATCACTCATCTCCTCGACCATCTGAAAAATAGGTTTTGTAATTTCCAGAAGTTCCTTAGGTCTCTCCCGAATAGTTTTTAAAAGTTGGCTATTGCCTCTACTGTAATCAGAGATTAAATTATTGTATTTCCTTATTTCCTGAGGTTCTAAACCATGCGCCTTAAGGAACTTCTCGATGAATCTCGAAACTCTCCGTATGAAACCCTCTTCTGCAGGAGAAAGAGAAGACGTGCCAATCCTATCCTTGTATCTCTTCGAAATAAACAAGTAGGGCTCTTCAACGTTTTGATAGCCACTAGTTGCATTTCCTTCCAATCTTAAGACAAGGTACCTAAGATATTCAATGAGATAGTTTTTGTATTCTTCAATATTCAGGCGTTGTTTTTTCATTTCAATAAGAGTTTCATTCATGATGGCCGTTTCTTGAACCATTTGTTTTACCATATCATGAGTTAGTTGAACTTGGGCTGAAGTTTTTTCAGCCATTTCTCTAGTAGCTTTTGTCTGGAGAGCAATAAAATACACCATTATAACAGTAATAGCAACGCTAGTAGTCATGATCATCAAATTCCCGAGTTTTTCCCATACATTTCCAGAGATAATGCCATACACTGTTGTTAAAAATCCGAATATTATTGCAATGAAGTAGAATCTAACGAGAAGAGCGAGCCAATTTTCAAAGTTTTTATCCTTTTCGGAACTTTGTTTAGCATCCATTTTAATCACCCCATGGCAACCTACTATCTAAAAGATTGTCAGAGTATCCTGCCAAACTACCTAATAATTATCTTCCTCCGACCCTGACGAATAACTATCTCCTGCCTACGACCACTCTTCTTTACTTGGGCAGGAATCACAACAGTAATTGCACCCAAGGCTTTCAACTGATTAACAAAGAAATCAAGCCCTACATCCTTTCCAATATCAAAAATAACTGCAATAACACTACTGAAATACATTTTGTCAGTTGTAACTTCCCCAACAAGGTTTTTCAACTTTTGTTTTCCGTCTGCTACTTTGACTTCAATAGCTATCTCATCTTTAATAAGGATGTCAACTTTTCCGTGTTCAAATGGATATTCAAGCTTGACAACTCTCTTACCAAGCTTGGCTGAAAGCCATGAAGCTAATTGATTTCTCAACTCTTTTTCATCTCTCACTATACCCATTGGTTCGAATTCAGTTATCATCTCAAGTACTTTAGAAGATTCATTCCTAAATTCCTCTTCAAACTCATCAACTTCATAAATATCCCTCAGAATTTCCTCTTCCCCTCTCTTTCTCTGCTTTTCCTCAAACAACTCTTGCCTAAACTTCTCAAGATCTTGAACAACGTCGGAATATCTCACCTTGTACCTCCTGGCCAAGTCAACAACTTGCTGAAAGCTCAGATTAGAAGCAATCTTATCAACAATTGCTCCCTTAGAGCGGAGACGTTCACGCTCTCCCGTAAATGGATCCTGTCGATAAAGGGATATTCTTTTAGAATTAGCAATCCTCTCCAGCTGCTTGACCGTGAACCTTGAGAGAATCTCCCTCTTTGCCTCACCAACTTTCCTACGCCATTTCACTTCCTTTGCTGCCCTATCCACAGCCTTCTTCGTGACTTCTCCCGCTTTCTTAAGAAAATCCTTCAATCCCATATCACATCACCAAACAATACAAAAATCAATCAGAAGAAATCAAACGGACCCTTCTTTTTCTTCTTAGACTTCTTTTTAGAACCAGACGATGATCCAAAAAGATCTCCAAATCCCAAACCAAATCCACCAGAAGATTTCTTCCTCTGCTGGCGCCTTTTAGCACGCTCTTCCTCTCTCTTAAGCTTACCCATAAAATCAAACGATGCCGGATTCAAAGCCTTGCCAAAAGGAGTATCAATCTTGTGGACCTTAGTAATATGCTGTTCAAGACCTCTCTTAGTCTTAAACCACTTACCACAATAAGGACACTCCGGCACTTACATTCACCAAACAAAATAAACAACATCTCAAAATATAAACTTTTTCACATTGAAGAGAAGAATTATTTAAGGTTTTGATTTTTTCCTAAGTAGAGCTTTACTTATTAACTTCTTTGTTCAAGTCCGGAGGAATTCTATAAGTCCCAAAGTGGCAGGTTTATAGTCTAGAAGTTCCACTTCTACATAATCTCCATCTGAAATTTTAAGAAGTTCTCTTGCTTTGTCGGGAATAGTAATCAAGCCTCTACTTCCAACTTTTGCTTCAAAAATTACTTCTGGACCCGTTCTTATTATCACGCGCTTTTCTTTTTCTTTAACACTATCTACCTTAGAAACTTTTAGTTTTACAATGTTACCCTTCTTTATTCCCAATATCCTTCGGGTTATATCAGGAATAATAATCCTACCTCCACTAGTGACTTTTGCATGATATCGAATAATAGATTCCTGAGATTCGCTCATTATCCTCCCTCCATTTGTGATTTTATCATGATATTATGAAATTCTCACGCATATTATTTATGATTTTTGATATGTGTAATTTTCACTAACCGAAAAGTATTTAAATAATGTGATTTAATCACATAATAGGAATTATTCGGGTGATAGCAATGGAGGATAGAACTCCAATCGTAAAATATCACACAAGAGTTGTAAAAGGTGGCAGAATAGTAATTCCAAAGAGCACTAGAGAACTTCTTAATCTAACTAGGGGAGATTACATAAAATGTAGAGTGGCAAAAATTACAAAGATTGTTAAAAAGAAACCAGTAGTTGGAAAATATGCCACCATTTCTGAACGTTTAGAGGACAGAGGACTAATAGTTATCCCTAAAGATATTAGAGAAAAGCTAGGGATAAATTTTGGGGATATTGTACAAGTGGAAATTCTTGACTATCACTCTTCTCGGTGATTTTTATGAGTGCTGAAATTGGAAAAGAGTACTTACAGTTCTTAAAAGACATGGGGATTCAGAGAGTGCAGGTTAAGAAGATCCAGGATCTTGCACTGAGACATTACCTAATGCTCAAATTTGGCTATTCTGAAAAAGACTTCATCACAGTTCAAGAACTAGAGAATATTGTAAACAATAAAGAAATTGTGCAAAAAGATAATTTTCCAACTTTGCAAGACATGCAAATTCAAAATAAAGACTTCTCACATTTTGCATCCCAAATGCAAAACAATGCAAAACTGCAAATCCAAATGCAAAACAATGCAAAAGACTTTGAGATATTAATTGAAGCTGTAAAAAAGGCAATTGACCTAAGAAGACCAAATGAAGCTATACCAATTTTAGCTCTTTATACTCTTCCTTCACATGAAGATGGTAAAGAGAAATTCTATGATAGAGAGACAATAGAAGATAAAACCAAAAAGATCAATCAATCCTTGGGTAATAGATATACATCTACTACACTATCTCAGGCTATTTCAAGAGTTCTTAATAATACTGACATTGTTCAACCAACTGAGATTAGAAAAACACTGTACTATAGGCTTCTTGATGATGTTCGTAGGGATATTGATGAGCAGTTGATGGTTTTGCTTCAAAGGGAGCAGCTCAAAGAAGCAAAGGCTTTAGCTGATGGTAGGGAAAGGGAAGAGATGATTAGGGCTTTTGCAGATTTCTTTAAGAGTTATTCTGTCCGTTTTGATGGAAAAGATAAGCTGATTTATCGTGATAAGATTATTGAGGCTTTGACTACTTTGCCTATTAAGGCTATTGATGTTGATTGGAAGCATTTGAATGCTGCATGTCCAAATACCGCTAGGGCTGTTCTTAAGGATCCTGAGGAGGCATTACTTGCAGCTCAGGATGGCTTGAGAGTAGCCATAGAGGAGATTCAAGATGAGTTGGGTATTCCAGAGGATTCAAGAGAAGTTCTTGATATTCAAGTCCGCTTTTACAATCTACCAGAGACTTTAATGCCAAGACAAATTGGTTCTAATCATATCAATCGTTTTATCCAAGTGGAGGGCGTTGTTTCAAGAATATCAGCGATTCAGCCATTTGTAAGGAAAGCAGTCTTTGTCTGCAAGCAATGTGGTCATGAAATGATTCGCATTCAAAAGCCTTTTACTTTTATGGTAAAGCCATCTAGGTGCACCGATTGTGGAAGTAAGGATATGGTTTTAGATGAGGATAAGAGCGAGTTTGTGAATGCTCAGAGGATCAGGATCCAAGATAAACCTGAACAACTGTCTGGTGGTGAATTGCCAAGGCACGTTGATGCCATTGTTCTTGGTGATTTGGTTGATAAAGTGAGACCTGGAGATAGGATTACCCTTGTAGGTATTCTCAGACTTAGGGCTGATTCTTCAAAGGCTACAAAGCTTCCAATCAAGGAAAAAGCTTTGATTGTGAATAACATTATCTCTGAGTTTGCCTCTTTTGAAGATATTGAAATCACTCCGGAGGATGAAATGAAAATTAAAAAGCTTGCTCAGAGTCCAACACTTATTGACGATATTATTGATTCTATAGCTCCTGCGACGAAGGGTATGAAGGAAGTTAAGCTTGGTCTCGCTTTAGCTTTGTTTGGAGGAGTTCCAGTAGAGTTGCCTGATGGAACTTGGCTTAGGGGAGATATTCATATTCTTCTTGTTGGCGATCCGGGAACTGCTAAATCTACAATACTCGCGCAAGCAGCTAGTAAAGCCCCGAGAAGCATTTACACCAGCGCTCCAAACTCAACCGGTAAGAGCCTGATTGCAGTTGCAGTCAGAGATGATGTTTCTGGTGGTTGGATTATTGAAGCTGGTGTTTTGACAATTGCTGATGGAGGCTTCGCGTTCTTAGATGAGCTGGATAAGATGAGTGAAGAGGATAGGAACAAGATCCATGAGGCAATGGAACAGCAAAGGGTGGGTATCAGTAAAGGGGGAATCACGACTATCATAAACACAAGAACTACAGTTATTGCTGCAGCTAATCCAAAGCATGGAAGATTCAACCGCTATAAACCAATTGTTGAGCAGATAAAACTTCCTCCAACGATCCTTAGCAGGTTTGATTTAATCTTCACGATTTTAGATGATCCTGATGACAAGAAAGATCGTGAGATTTTTAGACATATTGCAAAGATTAGGAGTGGTGATACTGAGGTTGTTAAGCCTAAAATTTCTCCAGAGCTTTTGCGGAAATATGTTGCATATGCTAGAAAGCATGTTTTTCCGAGACTCTCAAAAGAGGCTGAAAAAGAGCTTGAGAAGGCATATCTCAATCTTAGGAACTTGTTCAAGAAGGTTTTGCGAAATGAAGCTGAAGGCATGCGTGTTCAAGATATAACAACGGCAACGGCAAGGCAAGCTGAGGCTTTGATCAGATTAGCTCAAGCTGCTGCAAGAATGAGATTAAGTGACGTTGTTACAGTTGAAGATGCAAGAGTTGCAATTATGCTTATGGAGTTTATGTACAATACAACGCTCCGTGATCCTGAAACTGGACTACCTGATGTGAATTATCTAGTTGCGGGTGTTTCTTCGAAGGTTGCTCAGTATGATGAGATTGTGAAGGATGTAATTGTTAGGCTTTACAGAGAAAAAGGTGAAGCAACATATGAGCATGTTCTTGAGAAAGTGAGGCAAGAGGGTCTTACAAGGAGAGATTTAGATAAAATTTTGGAGATTTTGAAAAAAGAGGGTGAAATAATGGAGATTCGCGCGGATGTTTTTATTCCAACTTTAAGGAGGTGAAAGAATGAAAGGTCGGACCAAAGTTAAACATCTTTCTAAGTTTGAGGAGGCTAAAGCTAGGTGGGAGGCTCAGCAGATTCAGGTTCTTATTGATGATGACGAGGTGCCAGGGAAAGCTGAGGTTCTGGAGCTTGAGCGTGTTAAGCAGGTCCTTAAAAGCCTTGACGTGCCTGTGAAAATAATTATTGATGGGAAATACTACAAAATAAGGCTTAGGCAAAAGGTTCCTTATAAAAAATATAAAGAGATTCTCACCAAATTGCAATCCCTTGCCCACGCACATTGGAGCAAAGAGGAGAAGGCTATTCTCGTATCTCGTTATCAAATTCCAGAAACCGAAGTTCCTGAGGTTCCCATCATCAAAGTGGGGGTGAAAGGATGAGCGAAGCTGCTGTTGTTGTCAGGGTTGGTGATGTCAAATTTATAATTCCACCATACAATATGCCTCGTTTCATAACTAAAGCAGAATATGAGCAGCTCAGAAGCTTCTTTGCCCACTACGACTTTTCTTTACCAGAACTTGGGGTTAGAGAGTTCAAACCACCAGAGGTTGATATAGAATTTAAAAAGTTCAAGAAGTGGAACAATAGGGAATTTCTGCAGCTTAAAGGAAAGAGAAAGAGGAAGATTATCATTAGATACGCTCCTATTTTTGCGGAGGCAATCTATTATGGCTATCGCTCTAGTGGTGTTGCAAAGCTTAGAGCCTGGCTTGTTTTTGAGAGCTTTGATGGGAAAGAGTTCAAGGTAACGGCAATCTTGTGGAAGAGGAATGAGGGCTCAACAGGAACATGGATCTCCAGGAGTTGGGATAGGTGGAAGGTTAGGGTTGTCAGGAATGTTTTGAACGTCGAGACTGGAGAGCTGAAGGTCCAGGAGGTGAGGGCATGAAAGTAGTTGTTGAGTGGCGTGAGTTTGGGATTGATATAAGCAAGATTGAGAAGATCAGTTTCTATTATGACAGTAAGAGGCATAAGTGGATAGCTTACGTGAATTATGGGACAGGGGATGAATTTGAGATCAGTGAGAAGAAGGGTGAAGCTATTATTGAGTTCTTGAAGTGGCTGAGTCAAGTGTCTAAGAAACTTTCGACTCCAGGAAGTTCGAAGGAATCTTCGACAGTAGGACCTGGAGACGAAGGAATCTTCGACATGGACCATGTCGAGGAAATCTTCGAATCTCAAGGTGAGGTGGGAGTCTTATGAGGAAGCAAGTTCTTTCGTTTTATTCTTCTCAGCTTTCTCGTAATGAGTTTAGGGCAAAGCCTATTGAGGAGATAGAAGCGGTAAAGGAGTATATAAATGAGACTATAAAGGATGAGAAACTTAAGCGTTTTCTCGTTAATCAGCTTAATGATGCTCAGAACAAGCTTTTGTTTTCAGCAGTCATGAGGCAGCTGTTTCCTCATAACTTGATCATGTATGATATTGATGCAATTCCTGTCTTGGTTATGGATAATGGGAGGAGGAAACGTTATCTTGGCTTTTTCGAGCTGAAGTTTAAGCATGCTTATACAACTAAGGGCTTAAAGCTTACTGTTAATTGGGCTCAGTTTGAGACACTTTACTATCTTTCAAGGCTTTTGAACAGGGATTTATACTATTTTGTTAATGTTGAGTGGGAGGAGTTCTATTTGTTCAATGCAAGCAGAGTTGTTCCAAGATCAGAGGTCAGGGGAAAGGGAATTTCAAGAGATAGATATGCAGTTATTGAGAAAGATTTTGTTGTTAAGATGAAACCAGAAGAAGTTGTTGATACTTTCAAGCTTCTCTTTAAGGGGGTAGTTTGATGATTGAACAATGTTCAAAATCAATGGACATAGATGTACAGGATAGAGTGAGTAAAGGGAGAGATCTTAGCACACGCTTAATTACAAAATTGAACAATGTTCATCTCTTCAATTTTGACGCTTTCTTTGGTATTGTTTTGTTAATATAAAAGCAAAGGGGGTGGTTTGATGGGTTTGGTGAAGGTTTTAGAGGTTAAGAAAGTTGAGGTTGATTTAGAGAATGAGGTGATTGTATTAGCGAAGATACGATTCAAAGGAAAAGAATTGGAAGTTGCAGTTGAATTGACTTATGGGGCTGATGTCTGGCTTTTCAGTGTTAGCCAAGGGGAAATTTCACTCAGCATTCCTGAAGAGCTTCTTATTGCAGGAGCAGTACTTGTTGAAGCAAGCAAGAAAGATGAGTTCCTTAGAAGATTCATCAAAGATTTACAATGCTATTATTATAATGAACCTTGCATTGAAGAGGAGGCTTGAGCCGTGGCACAATTGTGCCTTAATTTTTCAGAATATTTCCTTGATGCTCAAGCAAGCCTGTATGGTAAGGGGTTTATAAATATGAAATCTTTATTTCACTATAGCACTCATGCAACTTTGAAGAAAAAAGGCATGAGAAAGCTTCTTTTGTCCTTGAGAAATAGCTTTATGAAAAAAACATTTCACGGGTGAAAATATGACTTCATGGTTAGATAAAGCATTTGAGTATGGAATGATAAAAGGCAACAAGCTGGCGTATGAAAACTTGCTCGAGAAGTTAAAAATAGAGCACAACGGTAAACTCTTCCTTGGAAACTTAAAAAGATTTGTTCAAGAAGTCGCGGAAGTAAGCAACATTTCAGACAGACAGGTTTACAACATGATCAAACGCCTCGAAGAGCTCGGAATCCTTGAGAGGGTTATCATAAACGGGAAAGATTACATCGCTTTTTCTAAAGCCTTTGGTTCCAGGACAATAAAACTAGGTAGGATCTATTGGGAATGGCTTAAAGCATGAGGTGAACTCCAAATGTTCATATATTATAATATAGACAGGAATAGTAGTGGGTCAAAATGGGCAAACGTGGGCATAAAAATAGCGGCTCTCATTCGGGAGTTAAAGCTGAAACAAGGCGAAAGAAACGTGTTCATTTGTACCTTTATGAGGATTTGGTCGCGGAAGTTAGGCGCAGAGGTTATAATCTCTCGCGGGTGGTTAATATGGTTCTTGCAGGAATAGTTTCGCAAGAAGATGCTCTCTCAAGGCTTGAAAAATTAGTGGTGGTGCGGTGGCCGGGATTTGAACCCGGGCCCGCGGCGTGGCAGGCCGCTGTCCTAGGCCAGGCTAGACTACCACCGCATAACTGCCGATAGATATTAGGAAAAAAGAAGGTTTATAAGTTTTTCGCCTTTCTCTTAAAAGGCTTAAAAGCTAAATAAAGACCATAGGCAAAATTTATAAGCAAATCCTGGAAACTTCATTTGGATGCCCCGGTGGCCTAGTCTGGATAGGGCGTGAGGCTGCGGACCTCAAGGTCCGGGGTTCAAATCCCCGCCGGGGCGCCATACCTTTTATTTCAAATCATCAATGGGAGGGAGTGTTTATGATAAAGGTCAAGGTCATCGGAAGAAACATTGAGAGGGAGCTTGAATTTAGAGAGGGATTGAAAGTTAAGGATATCTTAAAATTAGTTGGATTCAACACAGAAAGTGCCATAGCCAAGGTTAATGGGAAAGTTGCCCTAGAAGATGCTAAAATAAAAGATGGGGATTACGTTGAAGTAATACCAGTTGTCTCAGGCGGTTAAAAACAAATTAAAAAGTGAAGAGATTACTTTAGTTTTTCTTTCATGAACTTTTCTAAGTTGTCCATAGCTTGTTCAAGAATCTCGACAGGTGGCAAGAACACTGCTCTGAAGTGCCATTCTCCACCCTCTCCAAATCCAGAGCCGTGAACTACCAATATGTGGGCATTTCTTAGGACATCAAGCACGAACTCTTTATCACTCTTCCATTTGCTTCTTTCTTCTATCTTGGGGAATATGTAGAACGCTCCTTCAGGTTTTTGCGTGCTTATTCCTGGAATTTCATTTAAGCGCTTGTAAATGTAGTCTCTCCTTTCTTTTAGCTTCGCCATATATTCATCGAGATAGTCCATTGGACCTATTAATCCGGCAATCGCCGCTTTTTGCGCTGGAGTGTTTGGACAAAGCCTAATTCTTGCGAGCTTTCCAATTGCTTCTTTAACTTCAGCAAGCTTGTTTTCTGGATCAACAAAGTACATGTATCCTAAACGCCAGCCTGTTGCAAAGTAAACTTTTGAAAGTCCATTCATGACTATAACGGGAACATCTTTAGTTAATGAGCCTGGAGAAACATGCTTTCCTTCATAAGTCATTAAATCATAAATTTCATCACTTATAATGGGGATGTCATATTCTCCAGCTAAATCAATGATCTCTTTCAAAGTCTTCTTACCATAAAGAGCTCCTGTGGGGTTGTTTGGGTTTATAACTGCTATTGCCTTTGTTTTCTCGCTTATCTTTTTCCTCATATCATCTATATCTGGCTGCCATCCTTCTTCTTCAATTCCTAGATATGCTTTTGGAATTCCTCCATAGAACTTAACTAGAGCAACGTATGGAGGATAACTCGGCCCTGGAATTAAAACCTCATCTCCTTCCTCAACGATGGAACCAAAGATGAATTGTAATGCCTCGGTAACTGCTGCGGTTACCATAACGTCGTCAGGTGTTATGTTGACTCCATTCTTTTTCTTTTCCCTCTCTACGATTGCTTTCCTAAGCTCTAAATCTCCCTCGCTATCCCCATAATAGTTGTGCCCTTCCATAATAGCTTTACAATACGCCTCTTTCATGTGCTGTGGAGGCTGGAAATCAAACTTAACAGGATCACCAATGTTAAGTTTGATTACTTTTATCCCTTTTTTCTCAAGTTCTCTTGCAGGCAATACAACATCCCTGATGGCATATTCAATCCCCATCGACCTTTTAGATGCATGTATCATTTCAATCACCACGAAATTTTTTCAATAATTATTGGACATTATATCATAAAAGCTTAGCTATTTTAGCTAAGTTTAAAAGAGAATAAAAATAAACAAATTTAGGCGATGACGATTAGCAAGCATGCTGATTGATGAAGAAGTGAACACCCACTGAGCCTTTATACCTCCCAATAAGCTAATCCAATGTATTTATCTGCTCCTCCGTAGTAGATATAGATTTTGTTGTCATGCTCAATTAATCCTTCAACGAATACGACGTTATTTACCCATCCATTGATTTCCCATTCATAAGTGGGCTCTAGAATTGGCTTTTCTGTACGAGCTATTAGCTTTGTTGGGTCTTCTTTGTCAAATAAAGCAACTCCAACTTTGTATTTTAACGTATCCCCTTCTTTTCCAGCACTGTTGTATATTAGTAAAATTCCTAATTCTGTCATTATTGTAAATGGTCCTGGTTCTACAAGCACATTATCAAAGTTGTCTTTTCTTGGTTTTAGCACCGGGTTTTCAATGTACTCCCAATTTATCAAATCATTAGAATAGGCTAACCATATATTTGAGTCTCCAAAATACATAATATATTTCCCTTTAAATTCTCCCTTTTCTAGTTTCTGAGGCAAGATAGCACCGCTCTTTGTCCAGTCTTTTGTTTGTGGAAAGTCTTCAAAGACTACACCATGTTTTTTCCAATTTACTAAGTTTTTTGAACTTGCAATACAAAGCTTTGCTGTCTTGCCGTCATAACCAGTGTAAGTCATATAATATGTGTTGCCGACTTTTACAACTCTTGGGTCTTCAACTCCCATAACTTCATAATCATACTCTGGTTCTAGTATTGGCTCTGGGTGTCTCAAGAAGTTTATTCCATCTTGACTTAAGGCTAACCCTATCCTTCCTGTTATTTTATCCTTTTTGCTTTCTGCACGATAGAGCATGATTATAGTGTCTTTAACTTTAACAACTGTAGGATTGTAAATATTCTTTGAGTCAAAACCCTCTTTTGACGGCTTTAAAATTGGATGAGAGAGCTTTTGTAGAGGTTTAACTGAAAGAACCCCCTTATTTAAATTTAACACTTTTTCAATCATCTTGCTTCACCTCTTAAAATAATCTCTTCTCCGGGCTTCAAAAGAACATCTTTACTAAATGCGCTAATTTTGGCGCTCTTATCATTGATGACTTTAGCTTTCACTTCATCATTCTTGATTTCCAAGCTAAGTAATGCTCCCTTAAAGAAGAATTTTAGCTTTACTGATCTCCATTTTTGTGGGAGTCTTGGTGTAATTTTCAAAGTATCTCCCTTTATCTCGATTCCGCAGAAACCTCTAAAGAGTATTTGCCAAACTCCACCAGCAGTTGCTAAATGGAAGCCATCTTGAGTGTTGCCGTAAATATTGTGAAGGTCTATGAAGGCACATTTTATGAAGTAGTCGTAGGCTAAATCCTCATAGCCGAGCCATGATGCTACTATACTGTATGCGGGCATTGAAAGTGATGATGCATGAGTGGTTCTAACGACATAGTAATCAAAGTTCTTCTTGATTGTTTCGAGGTCAAACTGTTCTTTAAGGAGATACTGCGCTGCTATGACATCGGCTTGCTTAATCAGCTTTGTCTTTCCTAAGTTTCTCTTTACTTCCTCTGGAAGCCTATTTTCTCCAATACCATAGGGATCAATCGTGTAATCCATTAGATCAAAGTAGCCGTCAAACTGTTCGAAGACTCCATTTACTTGCCTTGGAATGTAGATTTTTTCAGCAATTTCGAGCCATTTCATAACTTCCTCTTCATTCACTCCAATTCTTTTTACAGTTTCGAGCCAATCTCCTCCGAGTTCTTTAGCTTTTCTATAGTACTCGGCTGCTAAAATGAGGTTATATTTTGCCATTAAATTTGTGAAGAAGTTGTTGTTTACATGTTCATGGTACTCATCTGGACCAATAACTTTCTTAATAACATAGCCCTTTTCTTTATCATATTCCACTCTGCTTGCCCAAAATCTTGCGGTTTCCAAGATAATTTCAAGCCCATATTTGGACATAAAGTCATCATCGTTAGTGAATTTGTAATAAAGTTCCACTGCATAGGCTATATCAGCGGTTATATGATGTTCCTCCTCACCGGTGTATATTCTAACTACACCTTTTCCTATCATATCAAGAGGAATAAGGGGTGGTGTTGCTTCATAACCATCATCTGCTGATTCCCATGGAAATTGAGCCCCTTTATATCCATTAAGCTTTGCATTTTCTCGTGCGGCATCTAAGTTATTGTATCTATACATTAGCATTTCCCTAGTTTTTTCTGGAAAGACAGCCATGAAGAATGGCAATGCATAGATTTCCGTATCCCAAAAGACGTGTCCTCTATAACCAAAGCCATGAATTCCCCTTGCGGTTAATGATATTTTGCTATCCTTTGGCATGGACTGAATTAAATGGAAGAGACTGAACTTTAAGCCTTTTTCAGCTTGATCATCACCATCTATTTCAATGTTGGCTTTTTCCCAAATTTTTTCCCAATATTCTTTATGTTCCTTGTAGAGTTTATCAAAACCAAGAGCTCTAGCCTCCTCTATCTCTTGAAATGCTTTATCTTTCAGGTTTGAATCCTCAGAGGAGATTATAACTATATATTTTATGAATTCATAGGTCTTGCCTTTTTCAATTTTAACGTTTAAGATCTCGGTTATGCCTTTTGTATTTTTAACAACTGTTCTTTTGATATTGCCTTCACTTACAAGAGAACTGGCTATTTCAATTTTATACTTTCCATCTAAGGTTCGAACGCCTGCGTAGATTCCCTTTTTACTTTCCTCAAGCTCTTCAACGTTGTAATGTTTTATCATTATCTCGTTCCTATACGATGGATTGGCTACATCTGTCTCAATTGGACTTATTAACGTTAAAAGACCATCTCTATCTGCTTTGATTTTAAATTTTAGAATAGCCAAATTCTTTCTCTTTCCATGAACTATCCTTATGCTCTCATAGTCTATTTTAGCACCGCTTTGAGTCTTTACACTTACAAAAGTTTTCAGTGTTGCATCTTCGATATCCAGCTCTCTCTCGTAGTTTAGGAGCTTTTGACCGCTTAAGCATATCGGTTCGCCGTTGAAAAGTGCTTGTATTCCTATCACCCTTGGGGCATTGATGATCTCTCTATAAAAGTAGGGAGCATAATCATAAACTCCAGCTATCGTTGTTCCATAGATTGTTGGTTCAAGTTCAATTTCGCCCCTGATCCCAATATGCCCATTTCCCAATGTGAGAATTGTTCCGTAAATTCCTTCTATTTTGGGGTCATATTCTTTAAACTTGAAGCTGTATTTCATGGATGGACCTCCTTACCTTATTAGAGATCTAATTTTCTCTAAACTAACCTCATTAAAGTCTCTAAAAGTTAAGTCAGCCTTAAGGTCAGCTTCTCTTATATAACCGAGGGTTAACATGTTTAGCTCTTTAGCTGCCTTTATTCCAGCTGGAGCATCTTCAACAACTATGAATACCTTTAGATTAGGAAACTTAGATTTTAGCTCTTTCAAAGCCATTTTAAAGACTTCTTTTTTGCTAGGAGCTAAACCACTTACATTGATATCAAAGAGATCACTTAAGGAAACTTTTTGTCCGTTGAATTCAACTTCTATTTTCTTGCTAAGCTTTGCTGCATTTTTTGATGCCGAGGCTAAAGCATGCTTTATTCCTGCTTTTTTTGCTTCAATTAGAAATTTTATGGCATTTTCATTAATTTCGTACTCTCCTTTGTCAAACATCTCATTCACGATTTTGTTCTTGAAATCTGCAAATTCATGGAGGAGTTTTTGTTTTTCTTCTTCTGTTTGGGCATTAAACTTTTCATAGACGCCTTTCAGAGTTAATATGTTGTCTGCTCCTTCATACCTTGGCTTTCCTGAGACATAATGGACATAGAAGTCGTGATCAAAGTCGTTAACACCGTAGTGCTCAGCTGCTCTTCTCCAAGCTTCTTCATGGGGAGTAAAAACTAGGACACCATCGAAGTCCCAAATCATGCCTATTTCATTCATATTTAATCCCCCTGAGACTATTTTTCAACTTTTTCTATAGTAATCCGTTGAGCCTCAATGTCTTCAACCTCTGCATCAAAACCTCCTACAGTCATTGTTCCCTCATTAGTTTCCAAAACAAAGTTGCTTATAATTCCTAATTTGTTAACAGAACGTACTTTCCCCCTAATCTTTATGGGCAATCCTTCTTTTACATCTCTTCCCTCAACGCTTACGATAGGTGTATATTTAAGCTTTAGAAGTGTTCTAATTTCCTCCAGTGCCATAGAGAATTCTATAAAGGTTTTGGGGTAAATCTCTGGTCTTGGTTGCCAGCAGAGTACATCCTTAGCCTTCAGCCACAAGTTATTATGAATGTTCAAAAGCCTAAGAAAGAGATCTTTTTCCTGCACAACATATCCATAAATCTCGGAGTTTGAGACTGGTGATTTGTTGGTACTAAAGAATCTTCTTCTGGAATACACTCCAACTGAAAGATCAGAGATTATTAAAAGAAAATTCCCAAGTTCAGAAGTCTTTATCTTTACTTGATCTTTAAACAACTCAAATTCACTGAACGTTCCTAATCCTGGGTAGACTAGAAGATACAAGTTTACTCCTCTTTGAAGAGCACTCAAAAAATAAGGCTTGAGTTCTTTAAAGATAGAATATGGAAGTTCTGCTCTGATCTCAACTTCTGCAGAGTTTATAGTTTCAATTACACTTGAGATAATTCCATCCAAACTTCGAACTATTGAAATATAGGGTCCTTCTTCCTCTGATCTGCTCCTTATCTTCTTAAGCTCTTCTTCAAGAGTTCTTTTTAGAATATCAAGTTTCATCTTTTGAACATCTATTAAAGAAGTAATATCACTTGCTATGTAAACTCTTGGTCTTCCAGCTGAAGCTCTTACAAAACCCTTCCTAATAAGGCTTTGAATTATGTTATAAAGTTGGGGTTGATGAACGTCTAAAGAATCTAACAAATCCTTCACTGTAGCACTTTTTTTTATCCAGATCGTTAGATAAACTTCTGCTTCTCTTTTTGTTAAGCCCAACTCTTGGAGCTTTTTAATAACCGTTAGAGTGAGATTCTCCATAAATATGTTCCCCCCATCGACACCATCAGCACTAAATTAAGATAACATTTTTACTATTTAAATATATTGTAGAAAATAAAGATAAAGTTTATATAATATTATTGTAGTATAAAATGTGAAGTCCCCTGTATAGAGGTGTTGAAGCATGAAGAAAAAAATGGTCCACAGTCTTGTTTTAGTTTCAGTGCTTTTGTTGGCTATTGTTGCAGCTGGATGTATAGGTGGAGAAAAAGAAACAGCAACTCCAGAAACCATTGTAAAGACAGAAACAAAAGTAGAAACAAAGGTTGAAACCCAAGAGAAAGTTTTCATAAGGTTTGCTGGCTGGAGTGCTGGAGAAACTGAGATGAAGAAGTATCAAGCACTCATTGAAGAATTCGAAAAGAAAAATCCAACAATAGGGGTTAAATACGAAGTCATCACCCAAATGTTCCATGAGAACATTTTAGCTTCATTTGGAGCCGGGGTAGCACCCGATGTCTTCTACGTTGACAGCTCATGGTCACCAATCTTCATAGAAAAAGGAGCATTATATCCAATCTCTGACCTCGCAGACAAGAGCTTTATTGACCAATTCTATCCATTCCTATTAGAACCATTTAAGAAAGATGGAAAGCTCTATGGGCTTCCAAAAGACTGGAGTATGTTAGCCCTATTCTATAACAAGAAGCTCTTTGCACAAGCTGGTTTAACAAAGCCTCCTGAAACCTGGGAAGAATTAGAGCAATATGCAAAGATTATTGCCGAAAAGACTGGAAAGCCAGGATTGGCCATATATTTGGGAGGATTCAACAGGTATGTTCCAGTTGCTATTAGCAATGGCGCTCCAAAGCCATGGTTTGAAAAACCAGCAGATGCTTCATGGTTTGACAACCCAGTTGTCAAGGAAACATTAACATGGTACATTAACTTGTACAGAATTGGTAAGATTGAAATGGAAAACCAAGGAAAGACACCCTATGTTGTCCAACCAGGTGACGTTGGAGCTGGTTGGTTAGGAGATGCCTTTGGTCAACAAGAAGTTGCAATGGTGATAAGTGGTAACTGGATGATCCCATTCTTAGCGGATCAATTCCCAGACTTCAAGTATGGTGAAGATTGGGACATTGCTCCAGTTCCAGCTGGAAAGAAAGGAAGAGCAACTATGGCATATACCGTTATCTTAGGTATAAACGCAAAGTCTGAGCACCCACAAGAGACATGGAAGTTTGTTGAGTATGTCTTAGGTCCAGAAGGACAAAAAGAGCTTGTAGTTAAAGGTGGTCACGCATTACCAAGCCTAAAGGGCTTTGAGAATGATCCAGACATGTGGCCACAACACGCAAAGACACTATCATTCAAGTATGACAATGTGGTAGTATTCCTATGGGGTCCAAAGTCAGGTATCTTAGAGGGTAAATTCAGTGATGCAATGGCAGCAGCAATGAGAGGAGAAATAACTCCCGAGGAAGCCATAGCAACCATGAAGCAAATTGTGGAAGAAGAGCTAAGCGGTTGAGGTGATTTTTATGCCTCTTTTTAAATCATTTTCTTCTTTTTATGAGAAGTCTAAAAATAAGGAGATTGTAGCTGGTCTCTCTTTGATTTCAATTGCAGTTTTATTAAATCTAGTTTTTGGATACTTTGCTATGATATTTGCCTTCTACCTGAGCTTCTTTAAGTGGGATTATATTGGTGAGATGCAGTTTGTTGGTTTAAAAAATTTTGCAATCGTGCTTAGAGATTTAAGTAGAGGTCTTCATGGTTCTTATTACTTAATTGCTCCTTTCTATACAGGTTTGAAGAATATTTTAATCTATACCGCTATTGTAGTTCCAGTTCAAACATTTTTAGCTATTGTTTTGGCTTCTTTTGCTAATCAAAAAATTAAGGGACAACAATTTTTTAAAGTCTCTTATTTTCTTCCTGCAACGACCTCTTCGGTTATAATCTCACTAATTTTCATTTGGCTGTTCATGAAAAATGGATTTATTAATTATGTGTTTGATCTCACAGTGCCTGGTTTTCAACCAATAGATTGGTTAAATGATAAACGGTATATCCTTCTAGCAATTTCAATGGTTGCAATTTGGGGAACCAGCGGTCACTTCATGGTGTCATTTTTAGCAGCTATGCAGGCAATACCAAAGGAACTCTATGAAGCCGCAATGCTTGATGGAGCAGGTCCAATCAGAAGATTCTTTTTCATAACAATACCAATGCTTAGACCTATGATAGTTTACGTCGTTGTCATGGGCTTAATCGGCGCACTGCAGATGTTTGATCTAGCATGGGTTATGGCAGGAGCAAGTGGAGGTCCGGGAGGTGCTGGTTATACAGTTGCCTTGGACATATATAATGAAGCATTTACAAGGATTAGACCTGGAGTTGCAGCAGCTAAAAGTTGGTTCTTGTTTGCTATAATATTCACAACTACATACATCTTCCAAAAGAAGTACGGGAGGGCTTTAAGATGACTCCCAAGGAAAGGGAGAACCTCATAAAAAAGGCTTGGATTTTAATAACTTACGTAGTCCTCATAACTTTTGCTTTAGTCTATTTAACTCCCTTTATTAGATCAATCATAGCATCATTCATGAATTGGGCTCAAGCCTCTAGATATCCTCCAGAATGGATTCCAAATCCTTTTACATTGGAAAATTATGAAAAGTTATTTAGACTAGAACTTTTCCCAAGATGGATTAGAAATACTGCACTTTATGCTGGACTAATTATTGCTGGAAATATCCTCTTTTCGACAATGGCAGGTTACGCTTTTGCTCGCCTAAGGTTTCCAGGAAGAGATGCAATATTCTCAGCTCTACTTTCGCTTATGATGATCCCAATGTTCGTAACCTTAGTTCCCAACTACATCATAATCTACAAGCTTGGATTAATAGACAACATCTTTGGATTGGCATTACTTGGGCTAACAAATGTTTCAAGTATTTTCCTAATGAGACAGTACTTTATGTCGCTCTCAAATGAAATATTTGAAGCAGCACGCTTAGATGGGTGTGGGCCAATAAAATCATTCTTCTTTATTGCGTTGCCCCTTGCAAGACCAGCACTAGGAGCAGTAGCTGTATATCAATTCCTTGGTTCTTGGAACGCATTTATAGGACCATTGATATTCTTAAGATCACCAGAGAACTTTACACTTCCAGTAGGTTTAAGTTTTGCTTTCCAAAGAGCTATGTGGGTTGAATACACCCCAATCATAGCGGGGTCTATAGTTGCCTCTGCTCCCACGATAATATTATTCCTCCTGCTTAATAAATACCTGATTAGAGGAATAGTAATCACTGGAGGTAAGGGATGATGGCGAGGGTTTTGCTTAAAGAAGTAACTAAAAGATTTGGCAATTTAATTGCTGTAAACAAGTTAAACCTTGAGATTAAAGATGGTGAATTTATGGTGTTACTTGGTCCAAGTGGATGTGGAAAATCAACTACCCTTAGAATGATAGCAGGACTTGAAACTCCAAACGAGGGTGAAATTTGGATAGGGGATACACTCGTTAATGAGATTGATCCTACAAAGAGAAACATTGCTATGGTTTTTCAAAGCTATGCTCTATATCCTCATATGACTGTCTTTGGAAACATTGAATTTCCTCTAAGAATGTCTGGAGTTCCAAAGCAAGAGAGAGCTAAAAAGGTAAAGGAAGTTGCTGAATTCCTTGGAATAGCGGATTTGTTAGATAGAAAACCAAGTCAATTAAGCGGTGGACAGCAGCAGAGAGTGGCTTTGGCTAGAGCTTTAGTTAGAGAGCCTCAGGTTTTCTTGTTGGATGAACCTCTCTCAAACTTGGATGCAAAGATTAGAACTCAAATGCGTTTTGAACTTAAAAAACTTTTAAGTTATGAACTTGGCATTACGACAATTTACGTTACTCACGATCAAGTTGAGGCAATGACAATGGCTGACAGAATAGCGGTTATGAATAAAGGAGTTTTACAGCAAGTTGGAACACCCGATGAGATATTCTACAAACCCTCTAACACATTCGTTGCAACTTTTGTTGGAAGTCCTCCAATGAACTTAATAAAGGGAGAAATAAGGAGAAAAGATGGAGAGGTGTTCTTTGAAACTGAATACTTCACATTAAAACTCTCTCCCGATGTGCCTGAGGCTGAAGAAATTATCCTAGGATTTAGACCCCAACATGTGGATGTTGCATTAGAACAGAAAGATGACTATATATCAGGAAAACTCCTAGGTGTCGAGAAGCTTGGTGTAGAGAACTATGGTCACATCACTTATGGCAACACAGACATAGTCGTCAGGGTTCCTGAGGACATAAGGATTAGTAGAGGGGAGATATACTGGAAACCACAAAAGAACAGGATTTATCTATTTGATCCAAAAACGGGAAAAACGATCTATGGATAAGGGGGATAGATTTTGAAAAAACTGCTTATTCCTTTATTTATTATTGTATTTTTAGTAATTGGGCTTGATTTTGATTGTACTCCACCTCTTGAAGGATATGTAAGAGTTTCAGATAAACCTATTCTGTCACCCGGAGATTTTCCCTTTGATTCTAAAGCGGCATTTAATCCTGCAGCTGTAGTTATCAATGACACTATTTATTTATTCTATAGGGCTCAAGATAAGAAATTCAGGTCATATATAGCCCTTGCAATCAGTAAAGATGGGATAAACTTTGAGAAATATCCTAAGCCAATAATTTATCCTACCCTTCCAGAGGAAAAGATGGGATGTGAGGATCCGAGAATTGTAAAGGTTAATGATACTTATTATATGACTTACACCGCTTTTGACGGTTCCACCGCTAGGCTTGCAATAGCATCGAGTAAAGATTTAATAAATTGGAAAAAGCATGGAATTGTTTTCCCTGAATGGCCATGGACAAAAAGTGGTGCAATACTCCCAGTTAAAATAAATGGAACCTATATCATGTTTTTTGGAGACTGGAAGATATGGATTGCATATAGTGAAGATCTCATACATTGGAAAGCTGATTGGAAAAATCCAATACTTGAAGCGAGAATGGGAATGTTTGATGAGCGTCTTGTAGAACCAGGACCTCCACCAATATTGACAGACAAAGGGATTTTATTGTTTTATAATGGAGCAAGCTGGGAAAAGGGTTATAGTATTGGATGGGCTCTTCTTGACCCTTCCAATCCATACAAAGTCATTGCAAGGTCTGACGAGCCTATATTTGAGCCACAGTTGCTTTGGGAGAAAATAGGGAATGTTCCGAACGTCGTTTTTGCTGAGGCATTAGTTAGATATAAAGGAAAGTGGATTATGTATTACGGAGCTGCGGATAAGTACGTTGGAGCAATTGAAGCGCCAGCATGCAGGGTTAAGTTCTATGGAAAAGAAATTCACAGTAAATGGCTTAACGAAGCACTCTGGAGGCTCTATGGGAAAAGTTATCCATAAACTGGAGCAAAGTTTAAAAGCCCTCTCTCCAACTTTTCTCCATGCTTTATGTTGAGATCCTTGGGAATTTACCAAGCTTAGCAGAAAGTGAAGTTAAAGCCCTTTTGGAGCTAGCGGATAATAATTTCAAAGTTCTTGGGAGAGATTACTTGCTCTTAACTTCCAATGCTGATGAAAGGGCTTATTCGTTTTTAAATCGCTTAGGCATGGCTCATGAATACGGTGTTTTACTTTTTGAAGCTAAAAGTTTGGAGGAGCTTTATGAGACTGCAAAGGATATTGAGTGGAGGAACTTAGTTAAAGAGCCTTTTGCTGTTGATAATGAAACAATGCTAAATTGTAAATATGAGGTTAGAGAGATTGAGAGAGAACTTGGTGCAATAATTTATCACCAGGGTTTAAAAGTTAATTTGAAGACTCCAAAAACAGTTGTTAGAGTTTATTGTGGCAATAAGCTTTGGGTTGGAATTAGGAAGCATCGCTTCAGTCCAAAGGAGTTTGAAAAAAGAAAAGCCCATCACAGACCTTTCTTTAAGCCGATCTCTTTACATCCAAGAATTTCAAGGGCTTTAGTAAATCTCGCAAGAGCCAAAAATGAAGTTTTAGATCCTTTTATGGGTTCTGGAGGTATTTTAATTGAAGCTGGTTTAATGGGATTGAAAGTCTATGGTGTTGATATAAGAAGGGATATGGTAGAAGGGGCGAAAATTAACTTAGAGCATTATGGAGTTAAGGATTATGATCTAAGAGTGGGGGATGCTACAAAACTCAAAGAAGTCTTTCCAGATAAGACTTTTGAAGCCGTTGTAACTGATCCCCCCTATGGGACTTCTGCAACTTTAGCTGGAAGGAGGAAAGATGAACTATATATAAAAGCCCTAGAAAGCATATATGAGGTTTTGGATGGTTATTTAAGTATAGCTTTTCCAAAGAGCTTTGATGCTGAAAAAATTGCAGAGAGGATTGGTTTTAAAGTTCTGGAAAAACACTATCAGAGGGTTCATGGTTCTTTAGAGAGGTATTTTTATGTAATGAAAACTTAATGGTGTTAGTTATGAAGGAACGTTACTTTAGTGAGAGCTTTTTGGTGAAACTAAGGGAAAAATACTTTCGAGAAAGGCAATGGAAGAAATTGAGGAAGTTTAAAAGAGTTGCCATACTGGGGATAGATCTTCAAAAATATTTCCTTAATGAAGGATCTAAAGCATTTCTTCCTTCATCAAAAGAATTCATAGAACATTTAAGAGAATTTTATGACAATATCAATGCTCCAATAATCTTTACCCGACATCATGATGAAAACAATTTGATGGAGTTTTGGTGGGGCAGTAAATTAGAAAAAGAAAGCGAGTTTTTTGACATTGTGGATGATCTTAAGCCTTTTAGTGATTACATTTTGGACAAAACTTCCTACAGCGCTTTTTATAAAACCAACTTGGGAGAACTATTGAAAAATCTTAAAGTTGAAACAATTGTAATAACAGGCGTTATGACACATCTATGCTGTGAAACAACAGCCAGGGAAGCTTTTATAAGAGGATTTAGGGTCATATTCCCAGTAGATGGAACTTTAACTCAAAACAGAGCTCTTCATGAAGGAACTATAAGGGCAATAGCTCATGGATTTGCTGTAACTCCTCTGCTGGAGGAGGTGAAAGAGTGGCTCTTGTCGGAATAGTTGGAGGGGGTATTGGAGGAATTGCAACTGCTGTTCAGCTCAAGCGTTATGGGATAGATGCTCTCATATTTGAACGCGAAGCAATTGGTGGTTTAATAAGGAACGCTTATTCTGTTGAAAATACAATGTTCTTTCCAGATGGGATTAAGGGAGTAAAAGTTGTTGAAATTCTTCAAGAATATGTCAAAAAATATGAGCTCAAAATTCTATACGAAGAGGTTGTGAGAATTTTGAAAAAAGGAAATCTCTTCAGAGTTATTACAAATAAAGGAGAATATACATTTAAGTACGTTGTTATAGCCAGCGGGACTAAACCAAAAAGACTTAACTTGAACACATCAAGGCTATTTTATCATGTGATTGATGTTCCGGAAGGGAACTTTGAGAGGGTTTTAATAATTGGTGGAGGGGATGTAGCTTTTGATTATGCACTAACTATGAGTGAAAGGGCAAAGGAGGTTATAATACTCACAAGAAGTGAGCCTAAAGCATTACCCCTACTCAGAGAATATATAAAAGAGAGGAAAAATGTCTCCGTTGTTAAGGGTCAGGTTTTAGATGTTGGAGAGCGATTAGCTAAAACAACAGCTGGAAATTTTGAATTTGATGTAATATTAGTAGCCATTGGAAGGGAACCAAATTTGGACTTTGCAAGAGAAGTTTTAAATGAGGAAAATGTCTTTTTAGTAGGAGATGTCAAAAATGGGATATATAGGCAGACAGCTTTAAGCATCGCAGATGGAATAAAAACTGCAATGGAGATTTGGAGGAGGGAGAGATATGGAGATACTTAAGGAGATTGGGGATGAGAGAGTAGCTAAGGTTTATATCGGAAAGACATCGAGGGGAAACATAGTTGAGTTTGTAGAGTCAACTCCTACTAAAAATATAGACGAAAAATGGGTATTGATAATTTCATCGCTCAATGGCTGTCCCGTTGGATGTAAAATGTGTGATGCTGGCTTCTTTTATAAAGGGAAGCTAACTGTGGAAGAACTTTTAGAGCAGGTGGAGTATCCTATAAAAAGGCGCTTTCCAGATGGAAAAGTCAGAACAAAGAAATTTAAGGTTCAATTTGCAAGAATGGGAGAACCTTCTTTTAATCCTGCTGTTCTCGATGCTTTGAGGGTTTTAGGTGAAAAATATGAAAACTTTCATCCATCTCTTTCCACGATAGCTCCAATAGGAACTGATAGGTTCTTTGAAGGACTTTTAGAGCTCAAAAAAGAAATGTTTCCAACTAACTTCCAGCTTCAGTTTTCAATTCATTCAACTGATTCAAAGCAGAGGGATGAAATAATACCCGTCAAAAAGTGGGGCTTTGAGAAAATTGCTGATTATGGAGCAAGATTTTATGATGAAGGAGGAAAAAAGATAACGCTCAATTTCGCTTTAGCTGAAGAAAATGTGGTCGAGGCAGATGTTATTGAAGAGTATTTCCCAAAAGAATACTTTTTAATCAAAATAACTCCCTTAAATCCAACTGTCAGTGTCAAGAAAAACAACCTCAGGAATGATGTTGATTTAAAGAGCGGAATGCCCATAAAGCACAGAAGATTTGTGGAAGATCTCAAAGAGAGGGGTTATGACGTGATATTATCAGTGGGTGACACTAGAGAGAATTTAATTGGTTCTAATTGTGGACAATATATATTGAGGTTCTTAAGGGAAAGAATCGACTTGAGAGAAGCATACGTTTATGTAAAAGAAGAAATTTAAAGACGAAGAATCACGTATCAAAAGGGCTCTCCTTTAATTTTTCATTTACAAACCTTACTATATGTTGCGTGTCTTCCTCTATTGTTTCTGGCTCTGGCTTCATGAAAATATAGAGCACATTTGTTTTAGGTGTTAGTGAGATATGTTTAACGTTCAGGGGATTTGAAAAGCCTTGTAAGAATTGTCTTAAAAGCTCAATGTCTCTTCTTTTCTCAAACAGTGCTTCATATTGCTTCCCATTAACTTCAATAATATCCTTCTGCAAAAGCGGCTCATTTTCAATTTTTGGCTTAAATCTGTAATAGCCCTTTTGAATTAAGTGTATCTCTCTTTTAATTTGAGAGTAAGGACGAACGACTATGTAAAGCTTATCATGTCTGTTTATGATCTTTGAGATTGGAAAGTAAAGTATGCTCTGTCTTGGTAAGAGCGTTAGTGTGTATTCAAATTTGTCAATGTTACCTTCTCTAATTTTATAAAAAGCTCTAAATCCAACGTACCCACCTATCCATATATAATCCTTATCCTTTGGCTTTACAACGTCTTCTATTGCCTTTAAATAATGTTGCATCATCATTAAGTTAAGCTTTCTCCCTTTGAAAAACTGCACAGCTGCAATGGCACCCAAAACCATTATTGCAAGTAAAAATTCAGGTGAAACTTTCATGATTAAACCCCCTTTATCGGATAATATCTCTGCAGTGTCATATCATCATATATCTCAAAATCTGCTATTTTCTCCTCTAAAACTTTTACTATCTCTTTAACAATCTTGGCATGAACTGTCCAGTTCATCGCCATTTCAAAAGGACTCCAAGGAGTTCTTCTTGCTAAACTCAGAAAGATCAAAAATTTATTGTTTTCTTTGATGATCTTGCTTACTATGCCTAACTTAACTATATCTTCCCCACTTGTAGGCTCTATTACCTTTTCAAGCTCTTTGTAAATTTCTTCAATCTCCAACAATCATACCTCCAATTTTTTCAAGCCATTCTAAACCTCTCGGCTCTTCCTCCCACATGGGAACTTTAAGTATATCAACGCCTTTAAATCTCTCTGCAATTTTCTCCATTACCTTCTTTTGAGTTTCTATTTTGACTTTAAGTGTAGGAGGGACATCTTTAAGTTCGATGATCTTGTTAATCACAACTAATTTAAATGGTATCCTGAACTTTCTTAGTGTTTCGTAGGCTCTCTCTGTTTCATAGAAGGGCAACATCTCTGGATTCATAACTGCAATGACGCTTGTCTTGTTTTCATTTGTTATAATATTGTGTACATACTTTATTTCTTCTCTGTATTTCTTAAGCTCTTTCATTACAGCGTCCTCTTCCTCTTCACTTGGGAGTTTATACTCTTGTCCTTCTATAACAAACTTTCTTTCTCCTTGAATTCTTTCTATTGTTTTTCTCCTATCAAGAATCTTTTTTCTAATTTCAATGAGCTTGTTCGTCCAAAGTAAGGCAATTTGAGGTAAAGCTAGAACTCTCAAAGTAAGGCCTGTTGGTGGGGTGTCAAAGATTATAATATCCCATTTGTTCCCCTCTTGTAAAATCTCCTTAATAGCTTCCAAGGTTGCATACTCTTCAATCCCGGGTGAAAAGCTTAGCACCTCAAAGTATTTCTCCAAATTTATAACTGTCAAGTATTTATACATGTGCTTTAGATTTTCTTCCAAGCGTTTTAGGTAGCTTTGAATTAACTTTTCCATATCAAGTTCCATTGCATAAAGGTTCTCTATAATCTTCTTCGGTTTATCATTTAGCTTGATCATAAAGACATCGCCTAAGTTGTGTGCGGGGTCGGTTGAAACTATTAACGTTTTATATCCTTTTTTCGCTAAGGTCACTGAGGTAGCGGCTGAAGTGGTTGTTTTTCCAACTCCACCCTTACCAATGAAAAAAAGGACCTTAAATCCCTCTTTTGGACTTAAATACTCTTTCATTTTATTCACCTCATGTTATTTCAAACATTGCTGCAATTTCACCAAATATATCATCCATATCAACTACTCTCCTCTGCATAACATAGATTTCCCGAACCATATGGGGCATTAGGCGCATAACTAGTGTTGTTGGTGGTGAAGGTATTCCTATAAATGAACCCATTAGGATTAATGCAAAAACATTCTCAAGCTCTTTTTCTTCAAATTCTATATAATCTGTAGAACGTGCTTTGAAAGAGTTTAGAAATCCTCGTAGGAATGCTTTTAAACCTTCAAACATTTAACCACCCCGTTCTAAGATTTATCTCTTTTGTGGATTTTTCTTGCATAACATAAATCTCTCTAATCATGTAAGGTACTAAACGATAGCTTAAATCGATGGGGGGATTTGGAATCCCGATATAACTACCAAGCAAAATTAAAGCAAAGATATTTTCTAACTCTTCGAGTTCCCATTGTATGCCTTTCACATAGTAAAGTTTAAATCCTTTATTAAACTCCCACAAAACCCTTATGGGTAATGATATCCACCATAGAATCTTTTTAAGCATTAAATCGCCTCCAAGAAAGAAATAAATAAAAGAAAGTTTAGAAAGCTTCAAGCAGCAGCCGCTTCATACTCTTCTGCTGGTGCCTTCCATGCAAGGTAGAAGTCGTAAGCTAAGAGGAGGTTTAAGAGCAAGCCGACAACCAATGAACCCTTGGCACCTATTAAGGTTGCTCCGCTTAGTGGAATTACCATGATGTACCATATAATACCAGCTGTAACTGTTATCCAAAGGAATAATGCTGGGATTAAAACTGCATAGCTCCATGTTCCTGCTTTTTGTATCTTGTATGCCCATAATGCAGCGGTCATCATTGCAATTGAAGCTAATAACTGGTTCATACCAGCAAATGCGGGCCATAACACCTTATAACCCGCTCCCCATGCTAAGTAAGTTCCAAGTGAAGCAATTATGATTGATGCGACCCACTTGTTTGTTATGGTCTTGTAGATTCCTTGGGTAGTGTCTACAACCATTCCAAAGACTTCTTGCCATGCAAATCTTCCAAGCCTCGTTGCGGTGTCTAATGATGTTAAAGCAAATGCTGAAACCCACAAGCTTGCAAAGGTCTTACCTAGTGTTACATCAATTCCATATAGATCAGCTAATCCTTGTGCATATCCTCCAATGAATGTTCCTAATCCACCTTTTGTGATGTATTGAGTTCCCCATGTTACTGCATCAGCACTTAATCCTGTTAATTTAACACCATAAACTGCTATAGATGTAATGACAATTGTTGATAGGAATCCCTCTGTGAACATTCCACCATATCCTACCAATAATCCATGAATTTCATTGTCCAATTGCTTTGAGGATGTACCGGAACCAACTATTGAGTGGAATCCACTCAATGCACCACATGCAATGACCAATGGAATCGTTGGCCAGAATGGTGAAGGTTGCTTACCAACAACATTAGCAGACCACATTGTAAATCCAGGAACCTCAAAGGGCTTTGCTAATGCTATGAATGCTATACCGCCTATTAACAGTCCGAACCAGAGTATGTAGGCATTTAGATAGTCTCTTGGTTGTAATAGAATCCACACAGGTAGTGATGATGCTGCAATGATGTAAAGCCAGAGCACTATGTTCCAGGTGTGGTAACTTGCTACCAGTGGGTTCTTGAACCCAATGTATACGCCTATTACCAACAATATAAGTCCTATTGCTGTTGCTGCATAGAAGTTTAACTTTGCTTTGTACATTAACCATCCGAGGATTATTGCTACTAACAAGAATAACAGTGACGCTGTTGCTGCTTGTGGAGTGTTTACAAATATGTTTGATACAACTGCAACGAACGCTGCAACTACAAGTAAGAGTGTGAACCATATGTAAACTTCGAAAGCAATACCAGTTCTTTTGCTCATTATTTTACCTGCAATCCATTGAATAGACTTACCATCATATCTAACTGATGCCATCAATGCTAAATAGTCGTGAACTGCACCAATGAAAACATTTCCAAACCATACCCAAAGTAGCGTTGGTAACCATCCCCATGCCATAGCTATAGCGGGACCTACGATTGGTCCAGCACCTGCTATTGAGGCAAAGTGGTGTCCATAAAGCACTAATGGGTGTGCTGGGACATAGTCAACTCCATCATAAAGTTTGTGTGCTGGTGTTGGTCTGCTTGGATCTGCTTTAACTATTTTGCTTTGAAGGCTTTTTCCATAGGTAAAATACAATGCCACATAAATAATTGCAGCTGCCAATATTACAATGGCAGAATTCATCTTGGTAGCACCTCCATGTACATGGTTTTCAGTAAATGGTTTACGAGCATTAAATATATAAGGTTTTTCGAATAAATTATTGTTAAATCGTAAAATCTTCAGACAATAATTCTCATTAATTTGTTTAACATTTAGAAAGGTGTACCAAAAGTTTTTGTAGGTTTTGGAAATCCAAAAATTACAAGATTCCTATTTAAGATTTCAGTGGAATTGCAATATTTGTCATTTATTCAAAAAACATGTGAAAAGATTTAAATCCAAGAAAACCATATTTCTAGAAACCTTTTAACCTGTTTGGGGGATTTAAAATGTTTTCACATAGGATTTTAGGTGTTGATACATCTGAACTTAAAAAAGTCCTTAGCTTAATTAGAGAGGGAGATGTTATCTCATTTGCTGGAGGAGTTCCAAATACCAGAACTTTTCCTCTTGAGAAAATAAAAGAAGCGTTTTTAGAAATAGCTGAAAATCCTGAAGCTTTTCAATATTCAACAACTTTTGGATTTGAAAAGCTTAGGAAAGAGCTTTCAAAATTCCTAAAAAAGACTCAAGGCATAAATGTCACTCCTAATGAGATAGCGATAACCCATGGATCTCAGCAAGGAATGGATATTATAGGGAGAGTGTTTGTTAATCCAGCTGATACAATCATAGTTGAAGCTCCAAGCTATTTCGTAGCATTTTATACGTTTCAGGTTTATGAGCCAAAATTTCTTCAGATTCCATTGGATGAGAATGGACTAAACACTTTCCAGCTTGAAAAGACCTTGAGGAAACTTAAGAGTGAAGGAAAAGGCATTAAGCTTCTATACACAATACCTACTTTTCAAAATCCAACTGGAGTTACAATGAGTGAGGAAAGGAGAAAGCATTTAGTCGAATTAGCAGATGAATTTGAATTTGTTATAGTTGAAGACAATCCATATGGCGATTTGAGATATTCTGGTAGCCATGTAAAGGCGATAAAGCACTATGATAAGAGCGGGAATGTAATTTACCTCGGCACTTTTTCAAAAATATTTGTTCCCGGTTTTAGATTGGCTTGGCTTGTTGGTGACAAGGAGCTTATGGAAAAGATTGAAGTTGGAAAGCAAACCATTGACATCTGTACAAATACGGTTGGTCAATACATTGCCTGGACATTTATGAAAAAAGGCTTACTAAAGAAACATATCGAGGACCTCATAAAGTTCTATAAGCCTAAGAGGGATGTTATGCTTGATTGTTTGGAGGAGTTTATGCCTGGTGGTGTTGTGTGGACTAGGCCTGAGGGTGGGATGTTTGTTTGGGCTAGTGTTCCTGAGGGTATTGATACTAAGGAGATGATTAAGGAGGCTGTTGCTAGGGGAGTTGCATACGTCCCAGGAGAAGCATTCTTCGCTGATAGAGGAGTGAAAAATACACTAAGGTTGAGCTTTACATTTGAGAACGAAGAAAGGATAAAAGAAGGTATAAAGAAACTTGCCGCTGTAATACGTGAATTTTCTTGAGCTTTACTCTATTTCTATTAGTGGTTGTCCTGTGTCTACGGTGTCTCCTTCTTTTATTAGGATTCTTTTTACTACTCCATCTTTTGGTGATGGGATTTCATTCTCCATCTTCATAGCCTCAAGAATCAACAAACCCTGACCCACACTAACCCTATCACCCTCCCTAACCAAAACCCTCAAAACCTTACCAGGCATAGGAGCCGTAACTGCACCTGGAGCAATTTCACGGACTTCTTCTTTTGGCATAGGGGGAGCTACCATTGGAGGCTGGATAGCTTGAGGAGGAGAAACAGATGAAGCACTAATGGATTGTGGGCTCTGCTCTTGTGGGGATATTTGAGGAACAAAAGTGGGTACTGTCAAAGCTTCTAACTCAATTCCTTCAACGCCAACTTCGTATTCTCTTCCTCCAACCCAAATCTTAATTATTTTTCCTTTTGGCTTCTCTTCAACTGGTTTAAGTTCACCTTTCTTTCTCAACTCAAAGAACTCTAGGGCAACTTGTGGGAACAGGCAATAAGTAACGATATCCTCTTCTTTTTGTAAATATCCCTTCTCTTCGAGCTCTTTTTTAGCTTTTTCCAGCATTGGTTCTAATAGATCAGCAGGTCTGCAAGTTATTGGTTCTTCATCCCCAAGAATTAACTTTTTAATCTCTTCCTTTATTGGTGCTGGGGGTTTTCCGTAAAGACCTTTAACGTAGTTCTTAGTTTCTTCTGTTATCTGCTTGTATCTTCCAAAAAGGACATTAAAAACGGCTTGTATTCCAACTATCTGTGAGGTTGGAGTGACTAAAGGAGGATAGCCAAGTTCCTCTCTAACTCTCGGAACTTCCTCTAAAACCTCTTCAAGCCTATCTAATGCCTTAAACTCACTTAACTGCCTTATTAGGTTAGAATACATACCACCCGGAATTTGATGGATTAGAACAGCTGGGTCTCCTCTTACTGCTTTTTTGCTTAAAAGATGGTCATATTTCTCCTCTAAAAGTTTATCAAGATATTTTGAGATGTCGTTTATAATTTTCATATCAATCTTAGGTCTATGTTTTTCTGGAAGTGCATAATAGAGGGTCTGAATTGCAGGTTGGGCTGTGCCACCGGCTAGCGGATGAATTGAAGTGTTAATAAAATCTGCTCCAGCTTCAACAGCTTTTAAATAAGTTGCCACAGCTAGACCGCTCGTTGCATGAGTGTGAACATCAACTTTAATCCCGTAGCGCTCTTTAATTTCTTTAATTAGCTCATATGCCATTTGAGGATCCAGAAGACCTGCCATGTCTTTAATCGTTATATAATCCACATCTAAGCTTATTAACTCATCAACAAGCTTCATGTAGCGTTCAAGAGTGTCAACAGGGCTGATTGTGTAGCAAATTGAACCTTGAACTTCTGCACCAACTTCTTTTGCTTTTTTAATTGAAACCCTCATATTCCTTACATCGTTTAGAGCATCAAAGACTCTAAAAATGTCTACTCCATTTTTATAAGCCAGTTCAACAAACTTTTCAACAACATCATCGGGATAGTGTTTGTATCCGACGATGTTTTGCCCTCTAAGGAGCATTTGGAGTTTTGTTTTCTTTATCTTCTCCCTTAAAAGTCTAAGCCTTTCCCAAGGATCTTCCCTCAAAAAGCGCAGCGGGGCGTCAAAAGTGGCTCCTCCCCAAACTTCCATTGAATAAAAGCCAATTCTGTCCATTTTTTCAGCGATTGGTAGCATATCATATGTGCTCATTCTGGTTGCTATTAATGATTGATGAGCATCTCTAAATGTAGTGTCTATAATCTCGACCATCCTCACCACCTCTCTTAGAATATAACAATTTGTTTTATTCCATAAAGAACGCAATCAAAGTATAAAAACTTCTTTGAACAAAAGCTTGTTAAAACACGTCAATAATTAATAAAAATATTTGAAGAAAATGGGTTTAAATTAGCCCTTCCGCTTTTGCAGCTTCTTCTGGATCTTCGTTTCTATGGATTACTCTAAGCAAAGCCTTAATCATTGGTTCTGGATCTTCTCTTTGGAATATGTTTCTTCCAACAACTGCTCCGCTTCCACCAGCTTCAAGAACTTCCCAAACAAGCTTTAGGAAATCCAATGGTGTCTCTGTCTTTGCACCACCGCTGAGTAAAACGGGAATTCCGCTTGCAGCATCTACAACCTTCTTAAATGTTTCCTTCGAACCAGTCCAGTATGTTTTGATTAAATCAGCTCCCATCTCAGCAGCTGCCCTTGCACCATACATAACTACCCTATAATCTTCTTTCTTTCCATACTTCTCGTTGATGTAAGGACCTCTTGGATAGGCAAATTGAATAACTCCTAAGCCATATTCATGGGCTAAGCTAGCTACTTCTGCAAAGTTCCTCGTCATAGCATCTTCGTAGGGTGAACCCCAATAAACGGTTGCAGCAACAGCATCTGCACCTAATTTAATTGCATCTTCCACAAATCCAATTGGACTCTGCAATAAATGATCTTCCTTTGGTCTAAGCTCGGTTTTGCTTGTGAGCTTTATCATTAAACCAACGTTTTTTCCAAGGAACTGCTTATAGGAAAGTCTCACAATTCCTGGAGTTGTCATTATGGCATCAATCCCAGCCCTAATAACCTTCTTCAGGATTATGTTTGGATCTACATGCTCCCACACTGGCTCAAAATCCCTTGGTCCATGTTCAAAGCCGTGATCCATAGCAAAGACTAATGCTCTTCCGTTTCTTCTTAAGATTCTTCTTAATCTAATCTGCTTTCCAACATTGGAATAGCTTTCCATTTTACTCACCTCTGGTGATACGTAACTTTTTGTGGATTTAAACTTTATGATTTCAATTAAACAACTTTTACCATTTTTTCGCTCCATGGTGAAATTCTAACCTTAATAAAGCCCTTAAATTTTCTATCCACCTCTTCATCACCAGTATAAATCCTCAAAACTTTGCTATGGCTTAATTTCGAAGCAGTAGCTATTACAATAATATTCTCCTTAGGAACATGCCTTAGGACTTCTGCACTAAACTGCTGATTTCCTCTCCCAAACAAGAATCCTTGTCCTCCAATTGGAGTTATGATTATTTTTGGCTTGTGATTAACAAAGCAAAGCAGATCCTTTTCTTGAGCATCTTTTACGATTAACTTAGCCTTTCCTTTTTCAATTGTGACTATATCAATACCTAAGAGAGTTCCATCTATGCCGAGCTTGTCTTTTAAGAGCTTTAAAGTTGAACCAGAACCCAAAAAGTAGATTCCATCTTCGAGCTCTTCAATTAGTGCTTCCACTATTGCCTCTATATCTTCATTTTCATTAATAGGAGTTGGTTCTTTTGCTCCTGGCATGAGATCTTTCGCATAAGGAGTTTTAGCTGTCCCGAATTTCTTTACCCTAATTATGTCTTTTCTAAAGCTTTCCTCATCTATATCAAGTATTTCCTCATCTTTTATTTCAGCTTTATCATTTAAAAATGCAATAACGATTTTAGCGGCATCTTCTGGGGATGAGGCAAAAACTCCAGAATACATTTTAACTCCCGTTGGAATTCCAAGAATAGGGATTGTATTTTTCACTACGCTATAAATGTCCCTAGCCGTACCATCTCCCCCGGCAAATATAATTAGTTTAACGCCATTTTCAAGCATTAATCTAACAAGTTCTTTGGTATCTTCAGCACTTGTTTCAGGTATCTTAATTCCTTCAACAATTTTATATGAAAAATTTCTATGCTTTAGGACTTTAAATTCAATGTTTAATCCGTTAAAAGCATATTCTCCTAATTCTCTCATTCCAGTAAGAAATTTTAGTTTTTTGACTTCATCATAGTGAGAGAGTTCTCTAAGAAAAACTTTTGCTAACTCTAAGGCTATTGGTTTTGCCCCTCTTTTTATTGCTTCTTCTACAACACCATCTGTTCCTTTAAGGGCAACTTTTCCACCCATGCCAGCTATTGGATTTACAATTAATCCAACTTTCATTTTAATCGCCTAAATCTAAAAATACCTTGAAGACTAAATAAAAATATGGGTGATACAATGTTTGGTTTAGATACTGAGATTTTGGGGAAGAAGGTTATTTATTTTCAAAAAATTGACTCGACAAATGAATATGCAAAAAGAATAGCTTTTCAAGAGGATGAGGGAACGATAATCGTTACTGACACACAAGTAAGAGGATATGGTAGAAAATTTAGAGCATGGGCTTCTCCTAAAGGTGGATTGTGGATGAGTGTGATTTTAAAGCCGAAAATAGAACCAAAAAGGCTACCTAAGATTGTATTTGTTGGCGCATTAGCCGTTGTTGAAGCATTAAGGGATTTAGGTGTTGAGGCAAAGATAAAATGGCCCAATGATGTTCTGGTTAATGAAAAGAAGATTTGTGGGATATTAGTAGAAGGGAAGTATTCGGAGAGCGAAATAGATTATGTGGTGCTTGGCATTGGATTAAATGTTAATATCGAGAAAAATGAGTTGCCGGAGAATATAAGAAGCGACTCGACGTCTTTAAGCGAGGTTTTAGGGGTTAAGATTTCAATAGAGGAAGTGTTTAAAGGCCTAGTGAGGCATCTTGAACATTGGTATACGCTATTCTTAGAGGGCAGATATTCGGAGATATTGGATAAATGGAGGGAATACAGTGCAGTTCTGGGCAAAAAAGTTAGAATATTGAGCGAAGAGGGAGAATTTGAAGGGACTGCCCTTGATATTGATGAGTTTGGTGCGTTGATTGTCGAAATGGCTAATGGCAAAAGGGAAAAAGTAATATACGGGGATGTATCACTTAGATATGCTTGATACATTGATGTAGCTAAGAATACAGGGGGTAGATGTATGGCAGAAAAGGGTCTATTGAGATCGTATTTGGAGTTTCCTGTATTGCAAAAAATATTGATTGGTTTGGTTTTAGGTGCAGTTGTTGGTTTGATTGCTGGAGAGAAGGCAACAGTAATAAAGCCTCTTGGAGATTTGTTCATTAGATTGCTAAAGATGTTAGTGATGCCAATAATTCTAACATCGCTTGTAGTTGGTGCTGCAAGCATTAGCCCAGCAAGACTTGGAAGAGTTGGAGTAAAAATTGTGGTTTATTATCTCATAACATCAGCAGTCGCTGTGTTCTTTGGTTTGTTAATGGCAAATATCTTTAAGCCCGGGCTTGGATTACAGTTAGGGGCTGGAGAAGGAAAGGCTATTCAAGCCCAAGCACCCTCATTGGTGCAAACATTACTTAACATAGTTCCTAAGAACCCATTTGCTGCTTTAGCTAATGGACAAGTTTTACCCACCATATTCTTCGCAATAGTCTTTGGAATTGCAATAAGCTATTTGATGAATAGTGAAAACGAGAGAATTAAAGAGTCTGCAACTACGGTCTACAAAGTGTTTGATGGTGCCGCTGAGGCTATGTATAAGATCGTTGGTGGAGTTATGCAGTATGCTCCAATAGGTGTATTTGCTTTGATAGCGGCAGTTATGGGAACGCAAGGAACAAAAGTCGTTGGTCCATTAGCCAAAGTTACTCTTGCCGTTTACTTGGGTTTGATATTGCAGATAGTCATTGTGTACGGACTCTTGCTTAGATTCTTTGGAATTGATCTAGTAAAATTCCTAAGCAAGGCAAAAGATGCAATGGTCACAGCTTTTGTTACAAGAAGCTCAAGTGGTACTTTGCCAGTTACAATGAGCGTAGCGGATGAGAAAATGGGTATTTCAAAGAGCATCTACTCCTTTACACTACCATTGGGAGCAACTATCAACATGGATGGTACTGCTTTGTATCAAGGTGTTTGTGCACTCTTCATTGCAAACGCGATTGGACAACCCCTGCCATTTAGTCAACAATTGATTGTAGTCTTAACAGCGGTTCTAGCTTCAATTGGAACAGCTGGCGTTCCAGGAGCTGGAGCAATAATGTTAGCAATGGTCTTAGAGAGCGTTGGTCTTAAACTAGAACCAGGAACTGCTGTAGCTTTAGCCTATGCAATGATCTTGGGAATTGATGCAATCTTAGACATGGGTAGAACAATGGTAAACGTCACTGGAGATTTGACTGGAACCACAATAGTTGCAAAAACTGAAGGCGAATTAGATGAGAGCAAGTGGTGAATCTTTCCCTTATTTCTTTTTTAAAAACGTTAATAACATTTGAAGGCAATTCTATTTTTGGTGATATTATGGCTTTAAGAGAACTTGGGGAAAACCTTTATCTCTATCCTGGAAGTCCTTCAACAATGATTAAAGTTTATGGGGAAAAAGCTATTCTTGTTGATCCTGGAAATGGCAGTGGGAGGCATAAAGACTTAAGAAGAGAGATTAGAAAGCTTAATTGTGAAATTGAAGCACTTTTAGCAACCCACGGGCATGCAGATCATATAGCCGTTGCACCAAAACTTAAAAAACCTTTATTCATGCATCGTTATGAATTCAGCATTGCTGAAAGTCCTTTAAATAGAGAAATACTCACCTTTGGTTCAAAAGCACCAAAAGGTTTTCTTGTGTATCAGTTTCCCTATGAGATTAAGGTTCATGCAATATTCGAGTGGAATGATGAGCTTTTTGGTTTAAAAGCAATAAAGCTTGATGGTCATTCTCCGGGCATGACTGGATTTTTTGATAGAGAAAATGGCGTTTTATATGCTGCAGACAGCTTTTTTGGTGAAAGATTGATTAAGGCAGTTGGGATTCCATATCTTATTGATCCAGAATTGTTTAAAGCTTCAATTGTTGAATTAATTAATTATGCAGAGCAGCAGATTCTATTAATCCCTTCTCATGGTCCAATGGTTAAGGAGGAGAAAGCAATTAATTTATTAGAATTTAACTTAAAGCGAGTTGAAGAAGCAGAAAAGAAAATTTTGGAACTTTTAAAGAAGCCTAGAAGTATAAGTGAACTTTCTTATCATCTGATCATGGAATTTGGGGCAAAGATGACTCCAGAGATTTTAGCTTTAAATCAGGTTTCTATTAGGGCTCTTATAGCAGAGCTTTACAACAAAGGATTAATTAAAGCAGAGATTAAAGAAGACCTAAAATGGAAACTCAAGAAGGATTAATCTCTTCCATTATCTTCATCATAGCAGAGATAATAATAGGGACAGAATTTGCATAGATAGTTGTTCCACCCTCTTGGAGGAACGTCTTTTTCATAGTATTTCTTTATAATGTAAAAATGTTTAATTGTTTCTTTAAAGAGCTTCTCATCGTAGGGAACTTCAAATGCCTTAAATCCTTTTCCTTTTACAATAGGAAAGCGAGAAAAATCAATTGTTTTCTTTACAAGTTCAGGTGTTTTGGTTAACCGCACATAATAAAGGTAACCCCATTCGCTTTCAGCCCATCGCATGTAAATATTTAATTGTGCCAAATGATAATCAAAGGGGAATTTTGGAATGCTCGTTTTACCTTTTATCTCAATTGGAAACTGATTATAGGCATCTATTCTTCCATGAATTTCAAAACCCAAACGGGAAGATTTTAGAATTATATGCTTCTCCAGTTCAAAATTAAATCTCTCCTTTAAAATCCTCCCAAGTACGTTATGAACTTGAATCCCTTGATCAAGCCTTTTTTTAACTGTTATGGGCCATTTCTCAGGATAGCCTTTGAGTCGATAATAAATTCGTTTCGGGCATGTTAGGGCTTCACTCGCGTAAAACTCAACAAGTTCATCGCTCATTTTTATTCCTCCTAAAGGAAAACTAAAGCGTCAGCTAATACCGACGTCATCACTGTTCAGACTGGGCAAGGTCCATCATCCGCTGAGTTAAATTTAGGTAGATAGCCTTAAAATCTTTGGGGTTGGGAGTAAAAAGGACAAAGAAGGTATAAAAGAAAAAAATTAAACCTTACTTTTACTCATTGTGAATGATTCTCTTTTTATAGAATAGCTAAGTCCATACGCGGGCCATAACCCTGGTGGCATTGAGTAGTGGTGGAGATTCCTTAATATCTTCTCAGCCTCTTCCCTGTTTGCAGCAATAATCTTAAGATTGCCTTTGCTGAGAATAACTTCTCCCTTTGGAAGCCTTAAGATAATTTTATCTCCTTTCACCTCGGGCTTTGCTCTCATTAAAAGGGTTCTTAAATCCTCATATACTTTATCCGTAATTTTCTGCTCAAGAACTTCTCTACTTTTTCTCGATTTAAAAATTCTCATTAGCCAAAAACTACTCGAGTCTTCTTCATCCATAGTTTTCCTCTACCTCCAGTGAGGTTCTCAACTAGTTTATATCACTACCTCTTTTTAAGGCTTTCTAATCGTTTTTTGCCGAAATGCTAATTGAGTAATCGATTTTCAAACAAGCAAAAATTTTTAACTTAAAACATTAACTTAGCTTTCGATGAGAAAAACAAAAACCCAGCTCATAAAACCAAGAATAAGGGAAATATTAAGCAAAATTTTGCCTAAAGAGTTAGTTGAAAAGCTGCCAAAGAGATGGAGCCAAATTGGGGATGTTTTAATTCTCCCGCTTAGAGAGGAACTTTTACCCTACAAACATGAGATAGCAAAAGTCTATGCAGAGGTTTTAGGTGTTAAAACGGTTCTAAGAAAGGGTTGGATTTTAGGAGAATTTAGAGAACCTCACTACGAGATTATTTATGGAAACGACCCAATAACAGTTCATAGAGAGAATGGAATTCTCTACAAGCTTGATGCTTCAAGAATAATGTTTTCTCCAGCAAATGTGAAGGAAAGGGTAAGAATGGCAAGCATTGCTAAACCTAATGAACTAGTTGTTGACATGTTTGCTGGGATTGGGCACTTATCTTTGCCAATTGCCAAACACTGCAAAGCCAAGGTTATTGCGATTGAGAAAAACCCTTACACATTTAAGTTTTTAGTTGAAAACATTGAGCTTAACAAAGTTCAGGACAAAATGAGTGCTTACAATATTGACAATAGGGAATTTAAAGGTGAAAACATAGCTGATAGAATTCTTATGGGCTATGTAATTAAAACACACGAGTTCATTCCTAAAGCTTTAGAGATTGCTAAAGATGAGGCTATAATTCACTATCACAATACAGTACCAGAGAGACTAATGCCAAAGGAACCCTTTGAGACTTTTCAAAAAATTGCAAAGGAGCATGGTTATGATGCTGAACTTTTAGAGAGCAGGATAATTAAACGCTATTCTCCAGGAGTTTGGCACGTTGTTTTAGATGTGAGGGTGTTTAAAAAGTGATTTCTAAATTAGTAAATTGAAATTAGATAGAACCTATTTTTCGGAATGTTTTTATATTATAACCATCATTATTATAATGGTGATTATAATAATGGTTATTATACCAAGAAGAGAACTTGACGAGGTCTTAAATTCAAGATGGTTGCTCCTCTATGGGCGTAGAAAGACTGGAAAAACCTTTTATGTGAGAGAAAAAGCTGAATATGACAAATACTTCATCGTAACAAAAGGAAAAACACTCATAGAAATTCAAAGTGGTGAAGAATACACTCAAAGAGAATTTCAGCGAATTCTACCTCTTTTACTTGAAAGTGAAGAGAGAACTGTGATTGATGAATTTCACAGATTAAGTGAGCCGTTACTTTCAATGATACAGGGGTTAAGTGGAAAGGGATGCATAACACTAATAACGTCTACAATGCACTATTTTAAACAGATAGTTGGAAATAATAGTCCTCTACTCGGACTCTTTGAGCTTAGAGGGGTCTCTCTTGTAGATCCAAGAGATGCAATAATTTTCGCTGAAAAGCTTGGAATAAATGGAAGAGAACTTTTGGAGATAGCGTGCTTAGTCAGAGAACCTTGGTTAGCCCCAAAAATTGAAAAATTTAAGGAAGAAACTTTCTACAATCTTAAGGATGAGCTTAGGATTTACGTTCCATATCTGATTGGGGAGATATTCAATGAAGAAGACATTCAACTTACAGCAAGATATTCCGGAATACTGGAAGCAATAGCTGATGGAAAGACTTCATCATCTGAAATCTCAAGTGTACTCTTTTCCAAAGGCTTAATTGAGAAGGATAATCCGGGGTTGATTTCACAATATCTAAAGAATCTTATTCAGATGGGTGTAATCAGAGCAATTCCACTTTACGGAAGAAAAAGGAAGAGCTTTCAATATCGGCATTTTTCACCGGTGATAGATTTTGCATTCTATCTAAATGAAAAATATGGCTTTTTTGAAGCTGAGTTTGATAGAATAAGAGTTGGAGAATTGTTAAAAGAGAAAATGCCTAAATATATGGAGTGGTTCTTTGAGGAACTTTTGGCAAGGCATTTTAAGTTGCAACCAATCAAAATAGCTAAACCCGAATTAGAAATAGATATTGCTCTGAGAGAATATAAGAAAATAAAAGTTGTTGTTGAGGTGAAATGGAAGGAGAGTGTTGAGAGTAGGGATATTAGGAAAACTGAAGAAAAACTTCATAAGTTCAAAGAAGCTAAAAAGATTCTGATAGTTCCAAGCGAGGATATTTTAAAGAGAGAACCAGAGGAAATTGAAGTTTGGGATTGGAAAGAGTTTCTTAGGATCTCGAAATTCTAACTTCAACAATATCTCCCTCTTCAAACTTTCCACCGATGAGTTTTACTCTCTCTTCATTGCAGTAAATTCCAATTCCTCTGACTTTTTGTCCGTTTGCAAAAACCATGAAGTCTTCTCCAAAAACACTAAATCCACTAATCTTCTCTTTTGGTTTGATTTCTGCTCTGAAAAGTTCTATTTTTTCAAAATCTCCAAAAGCAACGCCATAATGATAGTGTGGTAATCCACCTTCTATTGAAACACCTTGATAAGTTAGCGGCGTTAAGCTCTTTTCTCCAGTTCTTAAAGGTTTAAGCCAGTAGTAATGCTCTCTTTTTTCGATGACCTCAAACTCGTTTCCTTCGATTGTCCTAACAAGCTTTAAAATCTCTGGCTTGACGCTTAAAGCTCCCCTCGCTCTATACCTATCTATACACTCTCTAAGCTCAAAATGAACATGCTTATCAGACCAAGGTCTAAAAAAGCCCGAAACTACTAAATCTCCAAATTCATCGCCTAAATAAACTTTTTCACCAATTTTAACGCTTGGATTTACGTGGAGAACCTTTAAGCAAAGATCTTCAACTTTGATTATCATCAGGTAATCGGTTTCAATTGGAACGTATTTTGGTGTTCTTATCTTTTTGATCTCGCTTATAATGCCTTTTTCAAATGGAAAAAGTGCTTTATCTTCAAAATAAACATCAACTGCTGTTCCCAAGCGATGAGCTGGATAAGGTGAATTGAAAAAGCTGTATTTTACATTTTTGGGAATTCTAAATGGGAGTGAGTTAATAGTGGCTATTTTCATGAGCATGAAAGAAAGGTATTTTTAGGCATTTATCATTTTTTCTATTATGCATTCAATCTTTAAAGAACTCGAAAGTGAAATCATCTCCATCGAGGAGTTCCCACCAAAAGAGGGTATTTATGGAAAGTTTAGATTTAAAAACTCTCAAGTTAACGAGTTAATTACAAATTTAGGCTTTAAACTCTATCAGCATCAAGTTGAAGCACTAAATGCTCTCTATGCTGGGAAAAATATAGTAGTCACAACTCCCACTGCAAGTGGAAAAAGCGAGATTTTTAGGCTGGCTATCTTTGACAGTTATCTTTCAAATCCCCAAAACACTTATCTCTTAATTTATCCGACGAGAGCTTTAATAAATAATCAATACGAGAAGTTCAGCATTGAGAACTTTCACTTTTTCAAAATAACGGGAAAATTGATAAGTGCAAAAATTTTGACTGGAGATGTGGAGTGGAAGGAAAGAAGGGCAATAATAAGAGAAAAACCAAGAATTATCTTTACAACTCCAGACATGATTCACCACCATATTTTAAGAAACCTTAAAGATTATGAGTGGCTTTTAAGAAATGTGAGGTATCTTGTTGTTGATGAACTGCATATTTATAGAGGTGTTTTTGGAACCAATGCTGCCTATGTTTTTAAAAGGCTGTTAAAGGCAATAGAGCGCTTTAATGCTAAGCCTCAAATCATTTCTTTATCAGCAACTTTAAGGAACCCAAAGGAATTTACAGAAAGCTTCTTTGGGAGAACATTTGAAGTCATTACTGAAGCAACGAATCCATTTCCAAAGCGCTATTTGATAGTTTTTGAGCCAAAACATTTCAACGAGATGCAGCTTTTGAGATTAGTAGTGGAAAAGTTAGCCGAAAGAGGTGTTAAAACCCTCGTTTTCTTTGATTCAAGGAAAGGAACTGAAAAGTTAATGAGATTTTTACTCTCTTCCCCTGCTGTTTATAAGACTACAACTTACAAGGGGACTTTGCCAAAGAATATACGCTATGAAATTGAACGTGATTTTAAAGAGGGTAAGCTTTTGGTTCTGCTCACGACTAATGCTTTAGAGCTTGGCATTGATATTGGAGACTTAGATGCAGTGATTAATTATGGAATTCCACCGGATGGTTTGTTCTCTTTAATCCAGCGCTTTGGGAGAGCAGGGCGCTTAAAGGAAAGGGAAGCGATAAACAGCATAGTTTTGAGAAAGAATGGCTTGGATTATTATTACAAAGAACATTTGAATGAATTGGTAGAGCGTCTAGAGAGAGGAATAATTGAATACATGCCTGTGAATCTGAAAAACCGCTTGGTTGTTAAAAAACATCTCCACTACATGCTTTCTGAGTTAAAGGTTCTTGACTGGGAGGAGTTGAATGATTTTGAAAAAAGCATAGCAGAAGAGCTTGTAAAAGAAGGAAAAGCGAGACTCTATGAAAACCCGCTAACTGGAAAGAAAGAGCTTAGGGTTTTAAGACCCGCTTTTAGTTACTCCTCAATTAGAACTGCAAGCGATGAAAGTTATTTTTTAGTTTTGGATGAGCCGTGGATCAGATACAAACTTTTAGAAAAAGAGAGTTTAAGGGAACTTTTGAATTTTGTAAACTGGCTTAAGTTTAAGGGATATTTAATTGAAGAGGTTGACAAAGAGGAGTATTACCGCTCACTTTTGCCAGGAATGGCATACTTTTCAAGAGGAGAGCTTTACATGGTTAGAGACAAGCTGAGCATTGGGAAGTTTCACTTCATTTTTGCCAAACAATTGCCTAAATTCTGGGAAGTCGAGACTTTTGCTTCAAAGAGAGAAGATGTAGGAATCCTTGATGTTTATACTAAAAAAGAGCATAACGGAATTGAAATTTACATTGGAAGGCTTAGGATAAAGCAAAAGTTCTGGGGTTTTGCAGTTAAGGGGAAGGATATTATGAATTATATCGCTGAATTAGTGAAGCTTAAGGAAGAGGGAATTTTAAAGGGAGAGATTTATTCACCAATAGGAGGAGCCATTGAGGAGATTAAGGAGGAAGAATGGAGCATCTTGGATTGGACAAAATTTGCAAAGGTCGAATTTGAGGAAGAGCTAATTAGAGAGTTCGAAACTGATGGTATTTGGCTTGTCTTTCCAGAGAAGATTAAAGAAGTTGCTAATGAAGAGTTCCACGAGTTCTTTAGAAAGGCTATTGAGAAGGACCTTGGAGATTTTGCATTCTCTCTCTATGAAAAGCTAAACAGAAAACTTTTGTTCCCAGAATTTTTGGGAGCAACGACCTACTTCATAAGAAAGAGCATAGAAGAGAGTTTAAAGAAGCTAAAAATTGAAGATAAGGAGTTAACTTTTGCTGTTAAGAAGATGATTGACAGCAAAGATGGAATCGGAAATGGGCTTCACGCTATAGAGCATAACATGATAAAGTTAGCTCCAATTTTCACTTATGTCGACAGCCGTGAGTTGGGTGGCTATAGCTATGAGAGCTTCCCAAATCCTCCACACATAGGAAAGCCAATAGTCTTCATTTACGATGGAAATGAGGGAGGTTTCGGATTAGCGGAAATTCTCTATGAAAATGTTGAAAAACTAATGAAGAAAAGTTTTGAGCATTTAAAGAGCTGCAAGTGTAAAGATGGCTGTCCTCTTTGTGTTTATTCGCCTAAATGTGGCACATTTAACGAGTTTTTGGATAAGTGGCAAGCTAAGAAAATTTGGGAAAAGTTTTTTTATAATAGTTAATAGTTTTATGAACAATGTAAAATTGGGTGGAAAATATGTGGGAAAAGAACTTTGTGATGGGGATACTTATAATACTTATTGGAGCAGTTATTGCTTCAGGATGCACTGAGAAAGGAGAGTTCACTTCTTCACCCACCAATATACAAACTGGAGAGGCTAATCTTATTATTGAAAATGTAAGTGCAAAATATGATGAAATGGGCTCAACGCTTGATAAAATTAGAATCAACTTTGAGAATATCAAGATTAGAAATATTGGAAATGGTAGTTTCTGCTCAGCACTTAACTCTCAGACAATTATATTCGAAACGGTAGTCAAGGGGCAACATAAGACTATTAAAGATTATGCCTGTATAAAGCCTAACGAGACTTGGAGTCCTGCTCTTGCAGACATAGCGGATCTTTCAATTAACGTGGAGAGACAACCAAAGGAGTATGAATTCGAAGGGGTTCTTTACATTAAAAATGAGTATGGCAAGATCTTGAATAAAAGAAACTTCTCAGTTTCAATCCCTACTGCAAAAATTGGAGATACAATCCTCATACACATGAGAGATGGAAGAAAGTTTGATTTAACACTCAATTCTTGGCACATAGAACCCGACAAGTGGGATGCGGATAAGATGGATGTTGTAATTAACGTGACAGTTAAAAACAGTTATTCTCGAACAGAAGAGAGTGCTCCTACTCTTAATGGGGTGATTATGACAGATAAAGGTTACGTACTTGGTTATCAGACAAGCCACTTTTACTGTCCAACGAATGATAACCCCTATAGATCCTGCCCATCCTCTCTTTTACCCGAAGAAAGTTTTACTGGGGAGTTAAGAATTGAAGGGATACCAAAAGATTGGAAACCCGTTGAGTTAAGCATATTCTGTCTCTATGGAGATGTAGATGAAATTATAATACTGAGTGATTAAAATGACAGAAGAAACAAAAGGGGATCTCATTACCAAACTGCTCAATCGCCACTGTAGAGTAATGAAAGAAAATGAAGAATTTTTACGAAGTAACGCACCAGAAGCTTACAAGGAAGTTATAGAGTTGGCAGGTAGGGATGTTATCCAATATACCAGCGAGAGAAGATATAGTGGAGAAGAGTATGTTAAGCGTTCGATGGTTTTCTTCTTGTTCAACGTTCTCATGCCATTAAGCTATGCAATTCACACAGATTTGCTGATTGGCAACTTACCCGCGTGCTTCATGGAGCTTAGGCTAATGCTTGAATCGTTAGTAAAGTGCTATCTTGCAGACGTAAAATATCCAGAAAAGAGCTTTCGAAGAAAACTTGAATTGCTAGAGAAAGAAACAAAAGAGAGAGACGGCAAGAAAACGCCAAAAAGAGAACACGATTTCATGGAGGAGTTCGACAATATGGTGAATTTAGATAGGGGAGCTGTTAAATTGTGGGGTAAACTCTCTAAAGACTGGGTTCATACAAGGGGGATCATAGATCGTGTTGTAAGCCAAATCATTGAGAAGTCAATACCCCCTTCTTGGGCACTGATAATACCATTTAATTACACAGAGGCAGACTTGGATGATATCAGAGAATTAGGAAAACGTGTATCGCAGTTTAGAGAGATACTAAAAGCTACAGTAGAGAAGCGCAGGCAAAATTTGACTCTAGAATCAAGTTAGCAATATAAAGGATATTTAAAAACCCTCTCTGGAGTTTCTAATCTCTCAAAACCCTTATAAGTAATGGTACCATTACTAAGTAACAGTACCATTACCTCAACCTCTAAGAGTCGCTATCAGTCTTTTTTCATTCAAAAGGAGACTGATTGCATCCCTAACATCTTTAACCACAATATCTGAGTTTAATAAAGCTTCAACACTTGTCCCTTCTTCTCCAATAACACAAATTCCCAGCTCTGCATTCTCAAGCATTCCAATGTCATTGTTTCCATTACCAACACCTATGTAGGGAGAATATTTCTGAGCTTTTCTCATTTTGTCATTTCCATCTTTTACTCTTTCTATTTTAACATTTAATCCTTCAAACTCCTCTTTAAGAGTTCCAAATGTATCAGCACTTAAAACTATAATCGTATACTTTTCACTCAGCTTTTTTAAAAACTCCTTAACTTCTTTGCTTACTTTTCCCTCAACTCCTAAAGTACCATTTAGGTCAAAGATAACCGTTTTTGCTTCAATTTTTCCATAGTTTGGAATTTCCATGCTATCACCAAATAGGAAAGAGTTTAAATCCATCTTAAACTTTACTCAGAGTTAGGTGGTGAGATGAAAATCGCTTGGGGAATTAGCGGTGCTGGACATCTCTTGAGAGAGAGTGTTGAAGTTATGGAGAAGCTTAAGGAAAAGCATGAAATCAAGGTTTTTCTCTCAAGAGCTGGTGAAGAAGTTGCCAGAATGTATGGAGTCTTAAAAAGAATAGGGGATTTTCCAATTGTTAGGGAATCAAAGCAAGGCTACGCTTTTCCCTCGTGTGGCGCTTTCAATTTAGGAAAGTTTGATGTTTTTATAATCTCGCCAGCAACATCAAACACCGTTGCAAAAATTAGGTTGGGTATAGCCGATTCTCTTTTATCTTGCTGTGCAACTCAGGCTTTAAAGAGCAAAGTGCCTTTAATCCTAGTACCAACTGATTCTAAGCCCATTATTGAAACCAAAGCCCCAGATGGACAAGTGTTTAAAATCTATGTAAGAAAAATTGACTTGGAGCATTTAGAGGCTTTAAAGAAAGAAGGCACTATAATAGTTGAACATCCCTATGAGCTTGAGAACATTCTGGAGCGACTTTTGTGAACATAGTAAAAGTTCCCCTCCCCATCTACAAACACGTAATCGTAAGAAGTTTGGAGACCAGAATAGAGCTTGTATCCATCCAAGCGATACCAAAGTTCTCTTGCAGCTTCCAGTTTGTTTAGCTCATCTAAAATCTCCAATTTCCCTTCCATAGTCATGTTGAGCAGTTTTTGGAGATACTCTTGACTAATTTGAAAGCTTATATATGAAAAGAAGAGTTCATATCCTTTTATAAACTCTTTTTCTAGGTTCTTTAGTGGATACGCTGGAGTAACTTTTATGCCAAAGCGCTCATAGAACTCTTTTAGGGCAAATTGTTCGGGTCTGTAAGGTAGTAATCCGAGGGTCATTATTCCAACAGTGTCTTGGGTATATTTTTCGGGCCATCCCTCTTCAAAGGGATAGATTTGTGGATTGAAGAGATAGGGATCTTTGCCTAAAATGAAGACTCCTTTATAGTTACTTCCAACTAAGAGAGGAGCCCTCCAAAGAACTACCACCTCAGAATGATCAATATTTTTCCCTTCTATGCTTGCGGGAATTTGTATTGCCCAAGCTTTTATATTGAAGTCCATAAAAAGATTGTTCATTAGGATCAATTCTGTTTCTCCGTCATAACCACAAACTGTCGATTCCAACGTTTTAATTACAGGTAAATTGAAAGAGTGAACATAGTCATTGACAAACGTTGCTATATGCAGAGCATTTATTGAGTAAGGTGTTAAAGGCTTGTTGTAATATGTGAGCAGCTTTTTCTTCGCATCTTTATAGAAAAACGAGATCATGCTTCCAAATCTGATTTTGTCGTATCTTTCAAAGCCTAATTCGGGATAAACGGCTTTAAATAATTGGAGCGGCTTATACTCTACAGCTTTTCTCCACATATATTCTATCTCTTCTCTGCTGTAAAGCCTTGCTTTTTGGAAGCTGTACTTTGCTTCATTTCCAAATTCAATCGGGAAAATTAAAGGATAGTGCTGTAAAAACACTTCTACATAGTTATAGTTTCCTTTTGCATCAAATACTTTAACCGTTATGTTGTAGTCTCCCCATTCAATAAAAGTTGATATGATATAGCTGTGACTCAACGATTGAGTGCTAAAAGTTTCGCTGAGCTTTTTCTTCCCATTGAGGTATATTTCAATCTTCTTTGGGGGATTGGCTTGATCCTTTATTGACACCATAATTTCAATTAAGCCACTTGGTAAACTCTCTATGGTGCCTTTGAATTTAGGGGGTTCTTTATCGTTGAGTTGGGCTTTGACAAATCCTTCCCATGACTTATGAATTTCGTTTATATTGTAATGGAATGAGTTCTCCAAAAACCATTCCTTGTATGTTATGTTGGCATAGATCTTTTCCCTAACCTCTTTTGCTCCTCTTAAAAATTCAAGAATCTCATCTGGTTCAAATCCCTTTATGATACCTTTCATCTCATCAATTGCATTAACAACTTCAGGAGGAAAACCTTCCAACGTCATTTCGAGCTTTTTTATCAAAGAGGTGTAGTTTTCAAAGTTTTTGACCTCATAAATTCTTTTTGAGTTTTCTATTCCCTTCTTAATGTTTCTTGGCAGTTTTTTGTAAATCTGTAGAAACTCATTTACCTGCATTTCAAAAAGTTCAACCCTAACAGAGAACTCTTTAAGGGTATAAGGAGCTTCAGAAAAGAGAAACCTTATCATATCATCCCTAAGTGGAACTGGAACATTTTGAAGTGTTTTGGTAACTCTTTCACTTAACTCCCCAAACTTTCTTGGATCATCTACAAGAACATCATCAAATAAGGTTGTGCGGTATTTGTAGAGGGAATAAACTTTATTCGAAATCTCTATCTCCTCATCACTTAAAATTGAGTCATCAAGAAATCCAAGCTTATTTGCAATCAAAATTATGTCCTCAGTTTGTCCAAGAGTAACATTTTTACCCTTTTCGAATTCTTCAACTTGGGAAGCTATCTCATCTTTTTCGGGCGGTTTAAGCGTCACAAGTAGAAATAATACATAAAGAGCAAGAAGAACAAGAATAATCCTACGCATGTTCTTTTCCATACATACCACTATCTTAATGTTAAGTTTTAGGCTTTATCAACTTTATTGTTTATCATTAGAAAACTCTTTCAATTCGTTTTAAAATTGTGGAAAGCTCAGATACATGAAGCTTAAATACAACATTGTTGCATTATCCTTAGGTGGTGCTATGAAGATAGTTCGCTTTGGTGTTTCTATTCCAGAGGATTTATTGACAAAGTTCGATGAGATGATTGAAGAAAAGGGTTATGCAAATAGGAGTGAAGCAATAAGAGATTTGATCAGGGATTTCATCGTGAGGCATGAGTGGGAGCTGGGTGATGAAGAAGTGGCTGGAACAATAACGATAGTTTATAACCATGATGAAGCAGCGGTAGTTGAAGAACTTTTAGATTTGCAGCATGATTACGTAAATCAAATAATCTCAAGTCTCCATGTACACATGGATGAGCATAACTGTTTAGAAGTTATAGTGGTTAAGGGGAAAGCCAGCGATATAAAAAAGATTGCTGAACGATTAATAAGCTTAAAAGGAGTTAAGCATGGAAAGTTGGTCATGACGACTACTGGAAAAGAATTGGTCTGAATGGGTAAAGCTTATAAATTCCTGTTTTTTCATCATTTTTGGAAATGCCGGGGTAGCCTAGCTCGGTAGGGCGGGGGACTCGTAATCCCCAGGTCCCGGGTTCAAATCCCGGTCCCGGCTCCATTCAATCACTATTCTTGTTAGAGCTATGAATCTCGAACTTTAGAGTTTTTGATCCTCTATAATGTGGTCAAAAGTTACATAGCTTTCGGATTTGAAGAGTAGCAATACTAAATTTTCATAGTTACTGACTTTCAGTTTTAATGATACTTGTGGTCATTAAGGCGAGTTGTGGTAAAGTTTAAAGGGGAAGTTTTTTGAAAAGCTCTGTAAGAACGTTGATAACGACTGTTGGGACTTTGAGTTTCTTTTAAGTAGCAATCAGATGGCTTTTATTTTTAACTTTCCTATAAATTTTTAGGATAGTGTTATATAAGAACAAAAGAAAGTATAGCTATAGGAGTTTTGGAGGGATTAAGAACGACAATTGCGAAAGATTGGTTTAAGTTTACTGAAGAAGACATATTTAGAGAGGCTATGAACCTTTATGGAGTTTACGAGCTTGTAAGTGGGAATGGAGAAGTTCTATATGTAGGGGCAGGAAATATTAGGGATGAACTTTTAACGCATCTACCATCTGGCTCTGATCCAATAATGGGAGCATCATATTTTCGATATGAGATAACGGAGGACATAAATGAAGCAGAAAAAAGGCAAAAAGCTCTTTTAGATGGATATATTAAAAAACATGGTGAATTGCCTAGATTTAACCGGAAGATTAGGAAGAGAAAAGGTTAATGAGAATATCTATAATTCCTTAGGTGGCACCAAAATTCCCAGCTCTGTTATTATGCCCCTTACATAGCGCCAAGGTGTTACATCAAAGAGAAAGTTCCTAATTAGAAAGTGATTTCTCTTAAATTTCCGTTCCACGATTTCGATTTCCTCAGCCTTGAGTTTTGGATGAATTTTAAAGCTTTCAGCAGCAACATAAAGGGGAATACCATTATCAAAACAGGCTAAAGCTAGGAGATAAGTGCCAGCTTTATTAATTACGCATCCATCTTGGGTTATGTTGTCTGCACCAACAAAAGCTAAGGTTGATTTTTTAGCGAAAAATCCTATTTGAGCATCTGTTATGATTTCAAATGAAATTCCAATTTTTTTAAGCTCCTTAGCTAAAGCTAAGCCCTCGTAATCAGGAGAGCTCTCTGTTAAGATAATCCTAAACATTTTACCCTTAACTTTTGCCGCTTTAAAGATTTCTAAAACCGTTGAAGAGAATGAGTGGGTTATTATGATGTCTCCATCATCAATTAACTCACTTCCTATATTTCCAATCTCCTTTCTTGCTTCCTCGCTTAATTTAATGAACTCCTGAGCTTTTGCTTTCACAAATTCAGGATCTTGGGAAGGTTTAATAAAGTGGGTTAGGTTGTAAAGGGAAGCCATGGTGGGATTGACGTTTAATATTTCCCTACTAAGCTCTTCAATAGCACTAGAAAGCTCAAAACCATCTAAAAGATCAGAGAGCTTTATATATGCCTCAGCTCCTTTTTTAGCTAAATATGAAGCACCTCTAATTTTTTCTGCTTTCATCTCTTCAAGTATTGCTTGAACATCTTTTGGAAGCATTAAATCACCATCCTTCCTCAAACTGAATTCCTTTCTCTTCCATAAACTTTTTAGCCTTTTCTATAGTCTCTTCATTTTCCCCAAATATTATCACCCCAATATACTTTCCAAAACCCTTTGGGGAAGAGTGGATTTTAACGTTAAACCTTTGAAGAGTTTCACTTAAAATTGGAGCCAGCTTTGATTCGTCGGTAATCTCTGCTAAAAGTTTCTTTTGAATGAACTTCTTTTCCCCGATTCTCGGCAAGACTTCATTTTCAAGCATTGCTTTCATCTCCCTTGGCATTCCTGGAAGAACAAAAATTTTCGTGTTCTCAAGCTTTATATAGGCCCCGGGGGCAGCTCCAACAGTATTCTCTAGAAGCTCAGCACCCTTGGGAAGATAAGCCATCTTCTTTCTTGCTTCATTTAACGTAGGATCATCAATCAAACCTTTTTTATAAAGATCTTTGTAGAATTCTTCAATTCTTTTTAAAGCATTCTCATTCAGCTCTAACTCTAAATTCAAAGCCTCAGCAATTGCTAACATTGTAACATCGTCGTGAGTAGGTCCCAAGCCGCCAGAGATTATTAAAATTTCTGGCTTCCTATCTAAAATCTCTCTAACAACAGTTTTTATCTCTTCAACGTCATCTCCAACTGTTGTTTTTCTTTTAACCCAATATCCTTTCTCCGTTAATTTTTGAGCTATATATGCCGAGTTGCTGTCAACTGTGTTTCCAGTTAAAAGCTCATCTCCAATAGTTAAAATCTCAGCAAGCATAGGTCTCACCAGAATTAATTTTCCTTTTCAATTTAAACGCTTTTCACTCCTGGTGAAAACAAAGCTTAAGTATTTCACAAATATAAAATATCCTGGGTGATAAGATGAAAGTAAAGGTGGGAATTAATGGTTATGGAACAATTGGGAAGAGAGTCGCTTATGCTGTTTTAAAACAGGATGATATGGAGCTCATTGGAGTAACAAAAACAAAGCCTGATTATGAAGCTTATCGTGCAAAAGAACTGGGTATTCCAGTTTTCGCTGCTTCTTCAGAATTCTTGCCGAGGTTTGAGAAAAGGGGATTTGAAGTTGCAGGAACATTAGAGGATCTTTTAGATAAAGTAGATGTGATAGTTGATGCAACACCCGGAGGAATTGGAGCTAAAAACAAAGCTCTTTATGAAAAACATGGAGTTAGAGCTATTTTTCAAGGTGGGGAAAAAGCTGAAGTTGGGGAGGTTTCATTTGTTGCTCAAGCGAACTATGAGAAGGCTTTAGGTAAAAGATACGTTAGAGTGGTTTCATGTAACACAACAGGCTTAACAAGGACTTTAAGTGCCTTACGAGAGTATATCGATTACGTCTATGCTGTGATGATTAGAAGAGCCGCAGATCCAAATGACATCAAGAGAGGTCCGATAAATGCAATAAAACCGAGTGTTGAGGTTCCATCTCATCACGGTCCAGATGTTCAAACGGTGATCCCAATAAACATTGAGACAATGGCTTTTGTCGTCCCTACTACACTTATGCATGTCCACTCAGTAATGATCGAGCTTAAGAAATCAATAACAAAAGAAGATGTCATTGAGATTTTTGAAAATACAACTAGAGTGTTGCTCTTTGAGAAGGAGAAGGGATTTGAAAGCACAGCTCAGTTAATTGAGTTTGCTCGCGACTTGCATAGAGAATGGAACAACTTATATGAAATTGCTGTGTGGAAAGAGAGCATTAGTGTCAAAGGAAATCGCTTATTCTACATCCAAGCGGTTCATCAAGAGAGCGATGTTGTTCCAGAGAACATTGATGCAATAAGAGCTATGTTTGAATTAGCCGAAAAGTGGAAAAGCATAAGAAAGACAAACAAGAGCCTAGGAATCTTGAAGTGAAGCTTTAAATATATTCTTTTCTATTTTTTCATGGGATAGCATGGAGAGGGTCATTATACTAGTTGCTGTTGCCTTAATACTCCTTGCATTTCTTCTTCCTAATGAGGAAATCTTAAACAAAAAGCTCTGTGAAGGAGACAAGTTCTCCTTTAATGGATACTATGTAAGTGTGAGAAGGGGTTATTTAGGCGTTTACTATAAAAATTCACAAGTTTATCTCGTTAAGGGAAATAGAACTTACATAGAAATTCCCAATGTAAAAGTTGAACCTTTTGATGGGTGCTATTTGGTCACAATATATCAAAAACCAGATGAAGCACTTTACCTTTTTGTTCTTGGGGTTAGTCTCATTGGAGCTGTAATTTACTACAACTTTTTTGTGAAGTATAGATAAAAGAAAGATTAGCCAAAAATTAACTCTTTCAACCTTTGTGGTAGCTCTTCAATCTTAACCCTTATTTGTTCTCTTGTATCTCTATCTCTAATCGTTACAGTATTGTCCTCTGGTGTTTGATTATCAATTGTTACACAGTAGGGAACTCCAATCTCATCATATCTTGCATATCTTCTTCCAATTGTATCCTTTTCGTCATAGATAACTATGAGTCCAGCTTTTTGCAGAGTTCTAAATACATCGTATGCTATGTCCTTCAATGGCTCTCTAGCAACCAAAGGCAATACTGCGACTTCAATTGGTGCCATATCTTTCTTTATTTTTAGATATATTCTTCCATCTTCATCAACCGTTAGCGAATTCTCAAGCAGGAGATAGAAAGGTCTGTCAATACCAAAACTTGGCTCTAAGACGTGAGGAACTATCTTTTCTCCAGTAATTTTCTCCTCAACCTCTTTAATAATGAAGTCGTCTCTTTCAAGTTCATATCCTTCAACTATTGCCTTTCCAGTTTCTTCCAAGCTTTGAACTATCTTCTTAACTTCATCTTCACTCATTTCCTTTAATCTCTCATTTATCCTCTTTGCATCTTTCTTGAGCTTGGGTCCAACTTTAGCCATGTTTAAGGACACTCTGAGTTTTTTCACTATCTTTGGCTTGTCATAGTGTATCATAACAGTTAAATCTTCACCGCTCATCTTCATGTGTCTGCTTAAATCATAGTCTCCTCTATAGGCAATTCCAACACATTCAACCCATCCAAATCTTTCGCTGTAGATTTCAACATCCCAAGTATCGGTTGAATAGTGGGCTCTTTCCTCTGGTAGCTGCTGCCTAAAGCGAATCGCCTTCTCTGGAATACCAATATCAAGTAAAACACGCTTAACCATAGCCATGTAATAAGCAAAGAAAGTGTTTAGGACATATCTTTTCTTGACAGCTTCTTCAAGTGTTATTTCGATTTCTCCAAACCCTTTGAGCTGATTTTCAATTGGATAGAGCCTTAAGATTTCGTCTTTTACATCGTCAAAGTGTGGGTGCTCGGTTTCTTTTGGGTTAAAGAAGATCTCTGCTTCTGCCTGTGTAAACTCTCTGAGCCTTATCATCCCTTGTCTTGGCGAAATCTCGTTTCTATATGCTTTTCCAATTTGGAAGACTCCAAAAGGTAATTGATTCCTTGCAAAGTGGTTTAAACGCTTGAAGTTGATAAACAACCCTTGAGCAGTTTCTGGTCTTAAATAACCTTTTTTATCTTTGTAAGGTCCGATATAAGTCTCAAACATCAAGTTAAAGTACCAAACTTCTCCTAACTCACCCTCACATTTGGGACATTTTATGTTGTTTTCCTCGATGATTTTGGTCAAATGTTCAGCACTCATACCCTCTGTATCAATTTCTAAGGCTTCTTCAACTAAATGGTCTGCTCTATATCTTGAGCCACATTTTTTACACTCTACTAATGGATCAACAAACTTTTCAACGTGTCCAGAGGCTATAAAAACCTCTTCTGGAGTAACTGTTGGTGTTTCAAGCTCAAAAAATCCCTCCCTCTGGAAGGCTTCTCTGATTTTTTGTTCGATTTTTCTTTTTATTGTAGCACCTAGAGGACCATAATCGTAAAATCCACCGACACCACCATAGATTTCAAAGCTTTGCCAAGCGAAACCTCTCCTTCTCATCAAATCTTGCAAAACTTCAAACTTATCAATCTTCTTCACTTCTCCCACCTTTTAGGGCATAAATGTTAAAACCTAAAAACTTTTGCGGTGGCAAGGCTCAGATAAATACGAAAGAGTTATAAATAAATCTTCCCGTTATGAATGTGAGGTTTCGTTTAGTTTGATTATTTAGGAGGGAAGAGAAATGGCGGAAAGACCACTCGATGTTATACACAGATCTCTCGAAAAAGACGTATTAGTTGTCCTCAAGAAGGGTATTGAGTTTAGAGGCAAGCTTAAGGGTTATGATATACACCTTAACTTGGTATTGGCTGATGCTCACCAATATGAAAGTGGAGAAGTTGTGAGGAGCTATGGTAGGGTGGTAATTAGGGGAGATAATGTCTTGGCAATTTCCCCAGTTGAAGAAGAGTGAGCTTGGAGGTGGCTTTCATGGGAAGCGGTACTGCAACGATGGGTCAAAGGAATAAAAAAGAAACTCACATTAGGTGCAGACGCTGTGGAAGGAAATCCTATAACAGAAGAAAAGGTTATTGTGCGGCATGCGGCTTTGGAAAGAGCTCAAAGATGAGAAAGTACAGCTGGTCAAGAAAGCACAGAAAGTGAACCCTCTCTTTTACTTTATCTTTGCTAAGCCTTAAATACTCAAACTTTTCTATAAGCTTTCATGAGTGCTAAAGATGATATCCTCACTTATCTAAGAAGCAGAGGTCATGAAGGTGCTCTGCAGAGTGAGCTTTACAATCTAAGGTATTCACGTTCTACGATATCTGAAGCTTTAGATTTCCTTGAGAAGGAGAAGCTAATCGTTAGAAGAGAAATAGGTAAAAAGGCTTACAGAATCTGGCTTATTGATGAAGCACCCTTTCCAGTTAAGGATATTGTAAGGTTGGGGATTTTGAGAGCAGTAGAATATCCACATGCCCTTTTAACAGCTCAAGATTTAAAGGAAAAGTATGACGTTAGGGTTCTCGTATATAACAGTGCTTTAGAGCTTACAAATGCTTTAGCTTTGGGAAAGGTCGATTTAGCCTGTTCTCCTTTAATTACCCAAATCCTCTATGGTTTACTGATGAGGAGTGTTAAGATCGTGGCTGGATGTGGGTTTGGTGGAAGCGGTCTGGTTGTGAGGAAAGAGCTTAAAGAGGGAATAAAAATAGGTTCTTCTGAACTTTCCACGATGGAAACTATGTTGAAGCTCTTTTTAGAAAGAAAGGGTCTTATTGAAAAGGTTAATGTCATATACTTTAAAAATCCAGAAAGCATGATGGGTTCTTTATTGAGTGGAGAGATTGACGCTTTAAGCATTTGGGAACCTTATTTAACTCTTTTGGAAAGAAGGGGATTTAAGATTTATAGATACAAGAACTATTTTGGTAATTATCCCTGCTGCAGTTTGGGAGTGAATTTGGGCTTCTTGGAGATTAACAGGGAAATTTTTGATGATTTTGTAAGGAGATATAGGGAAAACACGGAAAGACTTGGAGAGAGGAAAGAAGAGGCTATCAAAATTATGCAGAGTTTATTTGGATTTGAAAGAGATTTGATAGAACATAGCTTTGAGGGTTATGTCTATGACTACAAGCTGGAAAAAGAGAAGATTAATGAAGCCCTCGCACGTTTTGGATTAAAAGTTTTTAACTTAGACAAACTCATCCTAACGCAAGGTTTATAACTTCTATTCTACTTTTACCGTTTAGATAAGCATCTAAGGGAGATAGTATGAGTGACCACAGTTTGAGGAAAAGACTTTGGGAACTTGCATGGCCCGCAATTTTGGCTAATATCTCATCAACCCTCGTTAACTTAGTCGATATGATAATGGTAGGTCAGCTAGGGAGTTTAGCAATTGCAAGCGTTGGTCTTGGAGGACAATTTTCATGGTTCATGATGCCTTTAATGTTTGCAATTTCTACCGGAACCTTGGCATTAGTTGCACGATTTATTGGTGCTAAAGACTTTGAAAAAGCAGATTTAGTTCTCGAGCAGAGCGTTTATTTGGCTTTTTTAATGAGCATTCCAGTTATGTTGGTTGGTGTTTTTCTTGGAGATGATGCTTTAAGGCTAATGGGTGCTAGTGAAGAGGTCATAAAGCTCGGCTACAGCTACATTAAGATTTTCTTTCTCTTTTATCCCGTTAACTTTATAGCCTTTTCAGCTTTTGCTGCTTTGAGAGGTGCGGGAGATACAAAGACTCCAATGAAGCTCAGTATTCTGACAAACGTATTGAACGTTATGCTAAACTATCTCCTTATCTTTGGTAAGTTTGGATTTCCAAGGTTGGAAGTTAGGGGAGCGGCTTTAGCTTCTGGACTTTCGATTGTGATTGCCTTCTTAGTTGGGATGTTCCTCTTCCTTAGGGGTTCTCTGATTTTGAAGTTTAAACCTACATTCAAGTTTGATTTTGAAATGGTTAAGAGGATTTTGAGAATCGGAGTCCCAGCAACAGTTGAACGCTTCATCTTCAGCTTTTACAACTTCATTTACATAAGCATTGTGACAAGGTTTGGAACAATAGCTTTAGCTGCTCATCAAGTTGGCTTAAGGGTTGAGAGCATAGCATATATGCCAGCTTTTGGGTTTAACGTTGCTACATCAGCTTTGGTTGGTCAAAGCTTAGGTGAAGGTGATCCTGAAAAAGCAGAAAAGGTTGTCTATGAAGCTTTGAAGATGGTGAGCATCTTTATGGGCATTATGGGTTTAATCCTTATTCTCTTTCCGAAATACCTTGCAATGCCCTTTATAACGAAAAGCGATCCCAATTATGTGGAAGTTATCCGCTTGGCTGTCATATATCTAATAATCGTTGGGATAAGCGAAGTCCCATTAGGATGGATATTTGTTTTGGGTGGGGCTTTGAGAGGTGCGGGAGATACAAAAAGCCCTCTCTATGTTACAGCTATCAGCAAATTGCTTTTTAGAATAGTTCCATCCTATGTTTTAGGCTTTATTCTGGGATTTGGAGTAATAGGGGCATGGATTGCAATGACCTTAGAAACCTTCACGAGTGCAATAATGTTCTGGTGGATATTTAAGAAAGGAAAATGGAAAGAGATTAAGGTTTGATCATTCTCTCTTGTATGGCTTTCCATCCCACTTTGGAGGTCTTGCTCTTCCGATTATTCCTGCAACTATGATTATGGTCACTAAGTAAGGTAACGTTGCAACGAACTGCCAAGGAATTATCTTTTGTACCCCTGGATTTGTGCTAACCCATATCGATAGGTTATCGAAGAATCCGAAAAGGAATCCTCCAATTAATGCCCTTATTGGATTCCATCCACTGAAGACCATGTTTGCCAATGCAATGAATCCTCTTCCAGAGGATAATTCTTTTGTAATTGTGCCCAGCCAATCCAGGCTTAGATAAGCTCCCCCAAGACCTGCAAGAGTTGCTCCATACACTGTTGCTAAAAACCTATACTTTTCAACGCTTATTCCTAAGGAATCAGCAGCTTCTGGGTTTTCACCACATGACCTTATCCTCAATCCTAAGGGTGTTCTAAAGAGAACCCAATGGGTCAAGAAGGTTATTATTATGGTTATTAGGATCATTGGACTTATTCCGCCGTAGGATGTGTTGATTATTGGAGAAATTCTAACGGTTGAAGGGACTTGATGTTGCCCTGCAGTTCCCCAGACAGCTGGAATTCCAAATGCAACAACACCTAAGGCTAATAGGTTTATACCAATTCCGGGTATTATGTGATCACCCTTTAAGTAAACGGTTATTGCTCCATGAAGCATCCCTAAGAGCATTCCAACAAATGCTCCTCCTAAAAGTCCAATCCATGGGCTTCCGCTTATTTCAGCAAACACTGCACCAAAGAATGCGGACATTAAAAGTATCCCCTCATAACCAATGTTGACTACTCCAGCTCTCTCACTAACTACTGCACCTACGCTCGTTAGGACTAATGGAACCATTGCTGTAAATGCACCGATTAAATTGAAGATTATCATGTCAAGGGCATTCATCTTCTCACCACCTTCTTAATTAAATCCCACAATCCCGGAACTGCAACTGCTACAACGATTATTCCTTGAACTACTTTTACCATCTCTAAAGGAACACCAGCTTCAATTTGCATTGCCGTTGCTCCAGCCTTTAAGATACCAAAGAATATGCCACTGAATATTATTCCTATGGGATGGTTTCTTCCAACTAATGAGACTCCAATTCCATCGAAACCATAGCCATGAATGTTTGCCATTCCTTGGCTTATTGCATAGCTTGGAGGTCTCCCCATTACTTCAGTTGCACCAGCAAGACCGCTCATTAATCCGCCCAAGATAAAAGACCATATTATTGCTCTCTTTGGATTTATTCCAGCATATCTTGCCGCTCTCTCATTGTACCCACTTGCTCTGAGTTCATAACCTAACACCGTGTGCCATAAAATGTAGTAACTTATTACTGCTGCTAAAATCGCTATTATAAATGCCCAAGATAACTCACTTCCTTTCATTAAAAGGGGTAATCGCGCACTTGTTGGTATTTCTATCGTCTTATTTGGATCATTTGGATTAGCCAAAGGTCCTAAAACAAAGTAAAGAACTGTATAAAAGGCTATCCAGTTGAACATTATTGTTGATATAACCTCGTGAACACCTCTATAGACCTTTAAGAATGCAGCAGGGAGTGACCATAGCGCTCCTAAGAGGATTCCACCTAATAGACCAACCAATGGATTCCCGACTACGTTAGTTAAAATTATAGCCGCTATTGCACCAAAGTAAACTGTTCCTTCTGCACCTATGTTAAATATTCCAGTTCTTGCACTTATAGCGAAAGTTAGGGCAGTGAGGATTATAGGTGTTGCAGAGCTTAACGTCATTGCAATTCCATAGGTAGAACCCAATGCTCCATCTAAAAGTGCTTTGTAGGCTTCTATTGGGCTAAAGCCAGAGAATGTAAGCACAATTGCACCTATTAAGACTCCTATCGTTATTGCAACTATACTCTCCATAAGTGGTTTTACAAGAGTATCAATTTTCATCTTTGATACCTCCCATCATTAGTCCAATTTGCTCCTCTGTAACTTCTTCGGGCTTAACAATACCAACAAATTGTCCTTCATACATGATTGCCATTCTATCGCTTAGCTGTAACACCTCATCTAAGTCAGCTGAGACCAAAAGAACCGCTTTATCCTCGTTTCTAAGCTTTATGAGATAGTTTCTTATGTATTCAGTTGATGCAACATCAACTCCCCTTGTTGGCTGTGATGCAACTATCAAAAGAGGCTCCTTGCTTACTTCTCTTGCAACGATTAGCTTTTGTTGATTTCCACCACTTAAGCTCTTTGCTGGGCTGTCAACACCTGGTGCAACAATCTCAAAGTTTTCCACTAATCTTTTTGCGTGCTCCTTAACGTTCTTCCATCTAATTGAGTTTAATGGTCCTACGAACTTTTCTCTCCAATGAAGACCAAGAATAGTATTCTCAGCAACACTCATCTCTAATATAAGTCCCATATTTATTCTATCCTCTGGAATGTGAGCGACTCCAAGATTATATAGATCCTTTGGTGATTTTGTTGTTATGACCTTGCCATTTAGGATTATTTTACCCTTTTCAACTTTTCGTAATCCTGTTATTGCCTCAATTAACTCCGTTTGTCCATTGCCTTCAACACCAGCAATTCCAAAGATTTCCCCAGCTCTAACTTCAAAGCTTAATCCTTTAACTGCATCTTCTCCCCTATCTCCTTTAACCCACAAGTCCTCAACTTTTAAGATTGGTTCTCCAGGAACCTTTGGTGGCTTTTCAACCCTCAAAACGACATCTCTACCAACCATCATCCTTGCTAAAAGCTGAGGTGTTGCTTCACTTGTATTTACAGTTCCAATGAGTTCACCTTTTCTAAGAACCGTAACTCTATCTGTTATTTCCATCACTTCCCTTAACTTGTGGCTTATGAATATTATTGTCTTTCCTTGATTTTTCAGCGTTCTTAGGACATCAAAAAGCTCTTTAACCTCTATTGGTGTCAGAACAGCGGTTGGCTCGTCCAAGATTAAAACATCAACGTCTCTATAGAGCATCTTTAAAATCTCAATTCTCTGCTGAACTCCAACAGGAAGGTTCTCGACTGGAACCTCTAAGGGAACTTGGAAGTTTAGTTCATCCATCAGCTTTTGGAGCTTCTCCTTAGCTCTCTCAACATCTATCTTAGAGAAAGCTCCATGACCTTCCATTCCGAGGATGATATTATGCAAGGCATCAAAAACATCGACTAAAGTGAAATGTTGATGAACCATACCAATACCTTTAGCCAAAGCATCAGCTGGACTCTTAAAAGTTACCTCACTACCATTAACATAGATTTTACCCTCAGTAGGATGAAGCATACCAGAAAGTATCTTCATCAAAGTAGTCTTACCCGCACCATTCTCACCTAAAAGACCGTGAATCTCTCCTTTTTTTACAGAAAAATCTACACCTTTCAAGGCTTTTGTACCGTCTGAATAAATTTTAACTATTCCTTTCATTTTGATGATTGGAACTTCTTCCATAAGTCCACCTCCAAAATTGAAAAGAAAAAAGAAGGAATTACTCACTCTCCCATTCTTCTGCAAGTTTCATCATTTCTTTCCAGTCTTTAGCCTTTCTTATTGCTTCAATCTCATCTTTATTGAAGGCTTTTGGAACCTTGACTTCTCCGCTCTTGATCTTTTCTTCAAGCTCTTTTACAGCATCCCAGACCCAATCTGGTACTTGCTTTCTTGTCTCCTCAATCTTCTTGAGCAATTCTTCTTCACTTGCAACTCCAATTTCCTCAAGCTTCTTAGCTCTAACGTCCTCTGGGAGTGACTCTAACATTTCCTTTATGTCCTCAATTGTGCTTACTCCGACACCACCGTCTGCGAGACCTAATTCTACTATTCCTCCTTTGAATGTTCCCTTGACAGCTGCTTCAACGGCTTTGTAAACACCGACGTCAACTCTCTTCATCATTGAGGCTATTATAACACCTGGCTTGATCCAGTCTTGAGCTGAATCAACACCAACTGCAAATGGTGGTCCAAACTCTTTTCCTTGGCTTTGTAGGTATTCACTAATAGCATCAAAGACACCCAAACCAACAGCACCAGCGACTTGGTAAATCACCCATGCGCCTTGACCAAGTTGGGCTTGTGCTGCTGTCTTACCCTTTGCTGGATCTGTAAATGAACCTGTGTATGTGTAGAGGATTTGAATGTCAACATCTTTTCCTTCTTTTTGCTTGTAGTAGTCTTCAGCCCAAGCTACACCAAATCTGTAACCACCCTCGAACTTGTAGAGGACTGGAATTTCAATACCTAAGACTACACCAACTGTGTCTTTTCCATCATTGGCTGCTATAAGTCCAGCCAAAGCACCAATTAATGCAGAACCCTCATTTTCCTTAAAGAGAATGCTCATAACGTTTGGCTTATCTGGAACATATCCATCAATGATAGCGAACTTTTGATCAGGGAACTCGTCGGCAACTTGTTTTATAGCATCTGTCATCATAAAACCAACAGCAATGATTATGGTGTATTCTCCACTCTTGGCTAAGCTTCTCAAGTTTGGTAAGTAGTCACTTTCTTGCTTGCTTTGAACTTCTTTGAGTTCTAAATTAAAGTCTTTTGCAGCCTTTGAGGCACCTAAGTAAGCCATGTCGTTGAAACTTAGGTCACCTCTTCCACCAACGTCGTAAACTATTGCTATTTTACCAGCATATTCAGTTTTTGTCTCTGTTTCCTTTTCTCCTCCAATACAGCCGCTTGCAACCACGCTAAATGCCAAAACCCCAATTAAAAACAATGCAAACATTGACTTCTTCATTTACTAACACCTCTGAAAGTATTTCTCAAGCATAAAAGTGTGTCGCTTTAAATATATATCTTATGGTCATGCAAAATGAAAAGCCTTTTTAAAACTAATGTCTACTCAAAATAATTTTTAAGTTATGGATGTTTAAAAGATGTGGGGGTTGAAAAATGCTTAAAGACATAATACTCCTTAATAGAGGGGTTGTTTTACTAACTGGGGATGCTAAAAAGCTTGGTAAAATATTTATGAACTCTTGGCTTTCAAAAGGTTTAACTTTCTTAGCTGAAGCATTACCCTTCGATGTTAATTACCCTGAACAAGTTTTTGTCGGTGAAGTTAATGAAACATTTAGTTTTGATGGGTATTTGATCGTGAACCTCCTCTCAAGACCAAAAGCTGAAAGGGCGAAACTTTACAATTGGATAAGAGAGAATAAGGATAGATTGATCTTAATTTATGAGGAAAAGTATGTTAAGGATTCCATAACTCGATATGGAGTTAGAGAATTAATTGACTATTTGGTTGCATATAAGAGAGAAACCCTTGGATTTGAAAGGGTTGATGTATACAAATTTGAAAATGGGAGAGTAGTTAAAAGAAAAAGTTATGCTAGGAGGATTTAGAGAATTAAAGCCTTTAATTTTCTCAGCACATTTTTTGGGTTTTCTCCAAAAATTAGGACCCTTTCTCTAAAGCAAATTATATCAGGTTTTTCTCTCAAGCTCTCTGTTGTAGATTCTGAAACTCTAAAATTAAGTTTTTGAGCTTTTTCTATGATTTCTTCATTGTATTTAATGCTTAAAGCACTCCTAACTTCTGGACAAAGCTTCATGATTTTTAAAACAACTTCAGCTAAATGCTCTGAAGCCCCAAAATATATCCAGCCAATAGGTTTTACTGTGTTTCCAAACTTGACAATTCCTCCATACACTCCCGCAACGTCTTTGGGGGTTTTAGCGTACAGCTTTGGTAAAGAATACACGAAGTTAATACCATCTTCTGGAACATAGGATAAGAGTTTTTCTCCTAAGCTTTCAAGTTTTCTAACGGCTTTGCTTAGCTCTTCATAAATGCGCCATTTTTCGGCTGGAATCTCGATCCAAGCGTTTTGATTTACTGGGCAATGACCTTTTCCAATTCTTGCCCCATAATAAATGCCCATAGTTATGAACTTCTTTGCTATCTTTACAGCCTCTTCCAAGCTTTTTCCCTTAGCTAAATTTGCTGTGATAGCAGCTGAAAAAGAGCAACCAGTTCCATGGGTACAACCATTAACGAAAGGGGCTTTATATTCTTTGAACTTGCCATCATAGTATAAAATATCTATCGCCTGATCCAATCCCAAGTGCCCACCCTTAACTATTGCCCCTTTAGCTCCGAACTCTTCAACTATGATCTTAGCGGCTTTTTTTGCATCTTCAATATTTCCTATTTTTATTCCACTCAATTTTTCAGCTTCGGACTTGTTTGGTGTAACTAAAGTCGCAAGAGGAATTATTTTTTCAATTAGAGCATTTACAGCATCTTCTCTTAAAAGAGGTGCTCCACTCTTTGCAATCATGACAGGATCGACAACCAACGGAAAATCATATTTTTTAACCGTCTTTGCAACTGCTTCAATTATATGGGCATTGCTTAACATTCCAGTTTTGGCTGCATCAACACCTATATCATCCGCTACAGCTTCAATTTGCTTTGAAACGACTTCTGGGGAAATGTCATAAATTGCCCTAACCTCTTGGGTGTTTTGAGCTGTGACTGAAGTTATTGCAACCAGACCATGAACTCCAAAGGAGGAGAAAGTCTTTAGATCTGCTTCAATTCCCGCTCCTCCCCCACTATCACTCCCAGCTATTGTTAAAGCAGTCCTAATTGGCTTCATTTTCTCACCCCCAATGCATAGTACAGTGCTCCGACTAAAATTAATGTGGGTATAGTGGAACCAAAACTAAAGCCAATAGTACTTAAAATTGGCACATGAATTCCAAAGAGACCCTCCAAAGCTAAACCCATGTAGAAAATAAAACCTAAAGCCCATATCAGCATTGCTTTGGTATTATAACCTTTAAGCTTCCCATTCTCATCAAAAAGCTCTTTTACGTTGTATCCCTTCTTTACGATGAAGTAATCTGTGATCATTATGGCTGTTAATGAAACGAATGCCCCTCCAATGAGTAAGAGAAAGCTCTCATATTGCTCCATTGGGAATACTAAAGCTAATATTATTCCTAAGGCTCCGACCAATAGAATTTGCCTTCTTGCATTTGCCTTTGGTGAAACGTTCTTATAAGTTATTGCAGCGGAGTAAACATCTAAGAATGTGGTGGTTGTTGTTGAGAACATTATTATAAGCATAGCTGGAATTCCAATCCCATAAGAAGCTATTATTCCTATTGGATCAACTTCTCCTACTGCCATGTTTGTTAAAGCCCCAACGAAGTAAAAGAGCGAACTGGATATGAAATAGCCAATGAAAGTTCCCCAGAAGGCAAAGTTTTTGGTTTTTGCAAACCTTGAGTAGTCGGCTATTAAAGGTGCCCAAGAGATGGGCATTGCAATAACCAGATCTAAAGCGAGCATTGTGCCGATCTCTTTAGTACCGCTCTTTGAGAGTAGATCACTTAAAGAAAAGCGTTGTAGGGTAATGTATGTAAGCCAAATGCTCAAGATCAATAGCAATAAGGCTGATACTTTTTCAAGTTCTCTCCATCTCTTTGGACCAATATAACTCCACAACGTTACAAGAATTCCTAAGAAAATGACCCAGAGATAGTAGTTTCCAAATCCAAGAGTGCTTGACACGGTATTCATAGCGTTTGCTCCTACTATGAGCATTATTGCAGTCCAGCCTATTAATTGTAGATAGTTAAGTAATGACGGTAGAATTGAGCCTTTTATTCCCAAAGCTCCTCTTGAGAGAACCATTGTGGGTAACCCTGTTTCCTCACCCTCTATCGCAATTAGTCCCATTATGAAGTTTCCAATTAAATGTCCAATTATTATAATTATAATTGCTGTCAATAGAGGTAATGCTGGTGTTAGCAGAGAACCAGCCCAAAATTCGGCAATGCTTATCCCCGCACCAAACCAAATTGCAAATAACTCCCAGAACGCAAAAACTTTTGCTTCTCTCTTTACGGGAGTTATTGCATATTCACTCTCCATATTTTTGCCTCCTAAAATTTTGCTAAGCCTTTTTGCTATTATTGAGTTGCAATTTTAGGCTTATAACTTTTTTGTAAAATTTTAAAACTTGATTATAAAAAGGGATTTAGATATCCATCGAAACGTAAAGATTAAATACTAATTGAGTTAAGTATGCATTGATACGAGGTGATTTACATGCATGAACTTGTTGAGTTTGCCGTTGAAAAGGCACAAGAACTTGGAGCAAAATATGCTGAAGCAAGGTTGGAAGAGCGTAAAGGGATTCAAATAGCAATGAAGAATGGTATTCCAGAAGGCTTAGGAATTGAAACAGATAAGGGAATTGGAATTAGGGTTTTGATCAATGGTGGCTTGGGCTTTGCATCAACGAATGTCCTAACAAAAGAGAGTGTCTTTAAAGCCGTTGAAAGGGCTGTTAAATTAGCAAAAGCCTCTTCTAAGGTTAGAAACAAACCAATAGAGTTTAGTGAGGAGATGTTCCATGAAGTTTATTATGAAGTTAAGATGAAGAAGGACTTTAGAGACTATAGTGCCGAGGAAAAGATGGAGTATCTAAAGCTAATTGAAGAGAATGTTCTAAGCTCTGGGATAAATGTCCCAATGAGATTTTTGATGTATAGGGATTGGATAACTCGCAAATATTTTGTGAACAATGAAGGAGCTAAGGTTGAGAGTGTTATTCCAAGGGTTGTAACCGCTTATAACTTGGTTGTTTTTGAAGAGGGACAAATAGAGCAAGCACCTTTTGTTTCATATGGCTTCACTGGTGGTTTGGAGAAAATCGAAGAAATAAAGCCGTGGGAAAAGGCATTAGAGGATGTTAGGGTTTTGCAAAAGCTGATTAAAGAGGGTCAAAAACCACCAGAGGGACATGTAGATGTTGTTATAGGACCAGAGGTGGCTGGAATTGCTGTCCATGAGAGCGTTGGACATCCCTATGAGGCTGATAGGATTATGGGAAGGGAAGCCGCTCAAGCTGGAGAGAGCTTTATAAAACCGGAGATGCTTGGTGAAAGAATTGGAAGTGAAGTTGTAACAGTTGTTGAAGACCCGACAATACCAAACAGTTATGGCTTTTATCTCTACGACGATGAAGGAGTAAAAGCAAGACCAAGATACCTCATAAAAGATGGAATCATCAATGAGTTCCTCATCAACAGAGAATATGCATACTATTTGGGAATTCACTCAAATGCCTCTGCCAGAGCGATAAACTATGATAGAGAACCAATTGTTAGGATGGCAAACACTTACTTAGCCCCAGGTGATTACACATTTGAAGAGCTAATTGAGGACATAAAGCTTGGAGTCTACATAAGGAATTTCAATGAGTGGAATATTGATGATAGGCGTTATCAACAGAGATACATTGGAAGGGAGGCTTACTTAATTGAGAATGGGGAGATAAAGCATCCAGTAAAAAGACCTATTCTTGAGATAACAACTCCAGGATTATGGAAGAGTGTTGATGCAGTTGGAAAGGATCTTGACTTCTACACCGGCAACTGTGGAAAAGGTGAGCCAATGCAAGGAGTTCCAGTTTGGATGGGAGGTCCACATGCAAGGCTTAGAGACATCGTTTTGAGGAGGTGAAAATATGTTTGACGTTAATGAATTCATCTTAAAGAAAGCAAAGGAGCTTGGCTTTGGAGATGTTGTTGTTTTAGGTTATGAAACTGACAGAAGGCAGGTTAGATTTGCAAACAATGAAATAACTATCGCAAAGCACTGGAATTATAAGAAAGCTCAAATCTTTGTTGAATACGAGAAGAGGTTAGCCGCAACAGAGCTAACTAATTTTGATGAAAAGACTATCGAGGAGACTCTGAAAGTACTTTTAAGCTCTGTTAAAAGTATGAAGCCTAAAGAAGATTATTACGGTATTGCAGAGGGTCCCTTTAAATACAAAGACATTCCAGAGACCTTTGACAAGAGAATTGTTGAATTGGATGAGCCAAATGTTTATGTTGAACAAGCTATAAATGCTGCTTTAGAGGAAGGAGCCAAGAGAGTTGCTGGTGTTTTATACACAGATCATAATAGGGTTTATTTAACCACGAGCAACGATGTAGAGGGATTTGATGAAGGAACGGGAATAGAGATTAGCGTTAGGGCTTTTGTTGATGATGTTGCAAGTGGTCATGGAACGAGTTCTTCAAGGGTTTTAGACAAATTCGATCCAGAATTTGCTGGGAGAAAAGCTGGTGAAATTGCAAAAATGGTTCAAAATCCAATAGAGGGAGAACCTGGAAAATACGACATAATCTTTGACCCATTAGCTTTTGCAAATATCTTATCATATATGAGCTGGATGGCTTCAGTTTTTGCTGTTGAAGCTGGATTTAGCTTTTTAGCTGGAAAAATAGGACAAAAGATTGCAAATGAAGATATAGTTCTCAAAGATGTTGGAAATATGCCAAATGGTTATGGGACGAGAAAATTCGATGAGGAAGGTGTTCCTACGAAAGAAACCACAATAATTGAAAAGGGAGTTTTAAAGACCTATCTTCTAAATACAAGCTATGCAAGGAAATACAAAACTGAAACAACTGCAAATGCAGGTTTGATGATGCCAAGGGCATGGAACATGTATTTAGAGCCAGGGGATTACTCAAAGGAGGAACTTTTCCAAGAAGTCAGAAAAGGAATTTATATTACAAACGTTTGGTATACAAGGTTCCAAAATTATGTTACTGGAGACTTTTCAACGATACCAAGGGATGGAGCTTTCTTAATTGAGAACGGAGAAATAACAAAGCCAATAAGAAACATTAGAGTAAGTGACAATATGCAGAAGATATTTGAAAACATAGTCGCCTTAGGAAAGGAAATTTACCAAATTCACTGGTGGGAAGTGGATACACCAGCATTTACTCCTTATGTTCTGATTAAGGACGTTGGAATAACCAAAGCTACAAAGTGATTTTTGCTTTTCTTAAACTTTTTAAACTTTGAACTCTAATTAATTTGTTAGTGTCTTAAATAAGGTGTTTTTTCATGGAGAGGATAGACCTATATGCTCATGGAAAAGAGGCTGCTCTAATTGAGTTAAAAAGGAAAAGTATTCACATGATTCCAGGTTTTTTAGCCTATCCGATACTAGTTTTCCTTGGCAGGACTGTTGGTCTTTGGATAGCAATGCTTTTCTTTCTCCTTTATCTCTGGAATGAACTTTATATCAAAGGCTTCATCCCTTATGAAGCACCCATAACGACAAAAACCTATCAAATCATGGCAAGAAAAGAGGAAATTGAAAAAAGACACTTTATGGGGGCGCTTTACTTCTGGGGGTTTGCTATTCTGATAATTTACTTTCTAAATCCTTTAGAAGCTGTAATTGCAATAACAATAGCGAGCTTTGGTGATGCAGTAGCGGCTATAATTGGACGCTACTTACACAAACCGAAAATACCTTGGAATCCGAGAAAAAGCATTTTTGGAAGTTTGGCAATGTTGATAATTTCAGTCTTAATTTGCACACTCTTAGGCTTAGAACTTAAAAATGGAATCTTTATTTCATCCATGGCAACTTTAGCAGAAAGTCTCCCTCAACCTTCAGTTATAGACGAAGTAACAGTTCCAGGAATTTTGTTATTATTGTTCTTTTTCATTGTTTAAGCATCATGGCTTTTTTAATTTTGCTATAAAAAAGCTGTTGCAGTCATTTATGTGTGTGAAAGTTCTAAACACTTTATCTCCAATATCCGTGAATCCCTTCTCACCCCAATCAAAAGGATAATCAACCAACTCAAAACCCAAGCTTAAGGCATATTTGATGTTCTCCTCATTTTCACCAACCCTAATTGAGCAGGTTGAATAGGTTATTTCACCCTCCTTTCTCAAGTTGCGGTAGGCATTTCTAAGCATTGCTCTTTGAACTTTTATCACTCCCTTAATCTTTTTTTCATCAAAAAGCCACTTTACCTCTGGAAATTGTCTATAAGTTCCTGATGATGAGCAAGGTGGATCAAGAATAATCTTGTCAAATTCTTTTTTGTCTTTGAATTTCATGCCATCTGCGTGGATCAATTTAACATTCCTTATTCCCAAAATTTTCATTTTCTCGCGCATCCTTTTTAAACGCTCTAGGGAGTAATCTACAGCAACTATCTCACCGGTATTTTCCATCAAATGTGCAACATGAAATGTTTTACTCCCTGGGGCTGCTGCTAAGTCTAAAATCCTATCTCCTCTCTCCGGTTCCAAAACATGGGCAACATAAGCACTGGCTAAGTCTTGGATCACAAAATATCCTAACTTATACCATTCAAGTCTTGTAATCGGTTTTTCATACTCTAAGACCTTTAGGACGTCGGGAATTGGAGTCATGGCAACTTTGACGTTGTTTTCTTCTAAATATTCCTTAAGCTTGTCAATATCTGTTTTTAATTGATTTACTCTCACATAATAGCGCTGCGGCTTATTATTTGAAATCATTAATCTTATAGCGTTTTCATAACCAAGCAAATCTATGGTATATTCCACATACCAGTGTGGATGGGAGAATTTAACACTCAAATATTCTATTCTGTCTTTCTCTTTAAGCTTTGTAAGGGCTTTTTCTTCATCAAATTCCTCGGCAAATCTTAAAACAGCATTGGCAAATTTAGCTCTTCGTAATCCATAATGCTTCTTCACTAATCGAACTGCTGAATCTGTTGCTAATGCTGGATTCACACCCTTAAGCTTCATCTCATAAACGCCTACTCTCAAAATATTTGCCAAAAGCAGGTCTAAATCTTCAATTTTAGAACCTTTTAAAACACTGTTTATAATAAAATCAATCTTTTTTCTCCATTTGAGGATTTCAAAGACGTAGGCATGAACTAAACCCCTAATTTTTGGGTCATCAATTCCCATTTTTTTGAATTTCTTTTCTAAAATACTCTTAGCTGAGGAACCTGTCTTTTCAATTTCACTTAGAATTTGAGCCACTAACTCTTGACTTATGATTTGCATGATTAAAACAAAGGATGAAGAGTTTTAAAAGGTTATAGGATAATTATGTACATCTGTGGATTCCAAAACTTCATTACTGTCAGTATTTTTACAGTAGGTAACATTTAGCAGAGAATCATGACACTGCAGTTTTAGAATGTAAAGTATTTACAACCTTTGGTTGATAAATTAAGGGTTTAGAAAGACTTTTTATATTTAGCAAGAGAGGTGCAATTGAAATGAATAAAAATGAGCGTATGAATAATCACGTACATTGTATGGGGGGAAGAAGGTGAGATATGTTAAACTTCCAAAAGAGAATATTTATGACTTCCTTGAGAGGTTAAAGGATTATGGAAAACTTTATGCTCCAGTAAAGATCTCAGAAAAGTTCTATGACTTCAGAGAAGTTGATGATGTTAAAAAGATAGAATTCCATTACAACAGAACGATAATGCCACCTAAGAAGTTCTTCTTCTTGCCGAGAGAAAAGATGTTTGAGTTCAGCATTTCAAAAGCTGAGTATAAAGAAACTATTGAAAATGTTGAACCCTTTGTTGTGTTTGGTCTTCACGCATGTGACATCTTTGCACTAAAGATTATGGACACTATCTACTTAGACGAATTTCCAGACAAATACTACAAAGTTAGAAGGGAAAAAGGAATTATCATTGGTATAAGCTGTATGCCAGATGAATACTGTTTCTGTAACTTAAGAGAGACCGATTTTGCTGATGATGGTTTTGATTTGTTCTTGCACGAACTTCCAGATGGTTATCTGGTTAGGGTTGGCACACCAATAGGACACAGAATAGTTGACAAGAGCATAAAGCTCTTTGAGGAAGTTACAAGTCAAGATATCTGTGACTTTAGAGAATTTGAAAAGAAGAGAGAAGAATCATTTAAATATCACGAAGATTGGGGTAGCCTTAGATACTTGCTTGAGCTTGAAATGGAACACCCAATGTGGGATGAGCAAAGCGAGCTCTGTTTGGCATGTGGTAATTGTAATACAACTTGTCCAACTTGTAGATGCTATGAAGTCCAAGATATACCAAATCTTGATGGAGACACTGGTGTTAGGATTAGAAGATGGGATTCTTGTCAGTTGAGGAGTCACGGCTTAGTTGCAGGTAATCACAACTTTAGACCAACTAAAAGGTCTCGTTTCATGAACCGCTATCTATGTAAGAACTCCTATAACGAAAAGCTTGGATTAAGCTACTGTGTTGGCTGTGGAAGATGTACCTACTTCTGCCCAGCAGGAATCAGCTTTGTAAAGAATTTAAGGACGATTATGGGATTGGAAGACAAAAGCTGTCCACCTGAGATTAGCGAGGAGATTCCAAAGAGAGGATTTGCCTATGGAGGTGCTAAGCAATGAGCGATAACCCTTATGCATTAGAAAAAGCAAAGGTTTTAAGGGTTTATGATTTAACTGAGACCGAAAAGTTGTTCCTCTTTAGATTTGAAAATTCTGAAATTGCTGAGAATTGGACATTCAAGCCAGGGCAGTTCGTTCAATTGACTATCCCGGGAGTTGGAGAGGTTCCAATTAGTATATGTTCATCACCAATGAGGAAAGGTTTCTTTGAGCTTTGTATTAGGAGAATTGGAAGGGTAACCACTGTAATTCATAGGCTAAAGCCAGGTGACACAGTATTAGTTAGAGGGCCATATGGAAATGGATTTCCAGTTGATGAGTGGGAAGGGATGGATTTATTAATCATTGCTGCTGGTCTTGGAACTGCTCCCCTAAGAAGCGTCTTTCTCTATGCAATGGATAACAGATGGAAATTTGGAAACATAACTTTCATTAACACAGCGAGATATGGAAAGGAACTCTTATTCTATAAGGAGCTTGAAGCTATTAGGGATTTAGCAGAGGCTGAAAACGTTAAGATAATTCAAAGTGTCACGAGAGATAAGGAATGGAAGGGATTGAAGGGAAGACCTCAACAATTCATAGTTGAGGCGAATACAAACCCAAAGAAAACTGCAGTAACAGTTTGTGGACCTCCTAGAATGTATAGGGATGTTTTTGAAACGCTCATAAATTACGGCTATAGACCAGAGAACATCTACGTAACCCTTGAAAGAAGGATGAAGTGTGGAATTGGAAAATGTGGTCACTGTAACGTTGGAACAAGCACCTCTTGGAAGTATATATGTAAGGATGGTCCAGTATTTGGTTACTTTGACATAGTATCAACACCGGGGCTATTGGATTGAGGTGATGGGGATGGAAAAAGTTAGAATTGGATTTTACGCTCTCACTTCATGCTACGGCTGTCAATTACAATTCGCTATGATGGATGAAATAGTTCAGCTTCTTGATAAGGCAAACATTGAGTGCTGGTTTATGGTCGACAGAGATAGTGATGAGGAAAGAGAAGTTGATATAGCGTTCATTGAGGGAAGTGTTTCAACTCAAGAAGAAATCGAGTTAATCAAAAAAATTAGAGAGAAAGCTAAGATAGTGATTGCCGTTGGTTCTTGTGCTATTCATGGAGGAGTCCAAAGCTGGGGCAAAGATAAAGAGCTTGAAGAGCTTTGGAAGACTGTTTACGGAGATGGAAGAGTAAAGTTTGAACCAAAGATGGCAGAACCAGTTGAAAACTATATAAAAGTTGATTATAAACTCTATGGCTGTCCACCCGAAAAGAAGGACTTTCTCTATGCATTGGGAACTTTCTTAATTGGTTCATGGCCCGAAGATATTGATTATCCAGTCTGTGTAGAGTGCCGCTTAAATGGAAACCCATGTATACTAATCGAAAAGGGTGAACCCTGTTTAGGACCTTTAACCACAGCTGGCTGTGATGCAAGGTGTCCAAGCTTTAACATAGCTTGTATTGGGTGTAGAGGTGCTGTTGGTTATGGTGTGGCATGGTTTGATTCTTTAGCCAGAGAATTCAAAAAGAAGGGACTCACAAAGGAGGAAATCTTAGAGAGGATGAGAATCTTCAATGCTCACAATCCAAAGCTTGAAGAAATGATAAACAAAGTCTTTGAGGAGGGAGAATGATGTACATCCCTATTACAGTTGATCACATTGCGAGAGTTGAAGGTAAAGGTGGAATTGAAATAGTTGTTGGAGATGAAGGGCTTAAAGAGGTTAAGCTCAACATAATTGAAGGTCCAAGGTTCTTTGAAGCCATAACCATAGGGAAAAAACTTGACGAGGCTTTAGCAATTTATCCAAGAATTTGTTCATTCTGTTCAGCTTCACATAAGCTAACTGCTATTGAAGCGGCAGAAAAGGCTATTGGCTTCACTCCAAGAGATGAGATACAGAAGCTGAGGGAGCTTTTATATATTGGAGACATGATAGAGAGCCATGCTCTACACTTGTATTTGCTTGTTTTACCTGACTACCTTGGCTATGGAAACCCATTGAGTATGGTTGACAAGTATAAGAAAGAGATCGAGTATGCTTTAGCTTTAAAGAACATAGGTTCAAAAGTTATGGATTATCTTGGCTCAAGAGCTATTCATCAGGAGAATGCTGTCTTAGGTGGTTTTGGGAAACTACCAACCAAAGCTCAATTTGAAGAGCTTAAGCGAGAATTAAAAGAAGCATTACCTTTGGCTGAGTATACAGTTGAACTTTTTGCAAAGCTTGAGCAATTTAGTGAAGTCGAGGACAAAGAGAACGTTCACATGGCTGTTGATCCAAGGGATGGGGTTTACGGCATTTATGGAGACTACATAAAAGTTAATGATGGCTTTAAATTCCCAGTTGAGGATTACAGGAACCATATAATTGAAAAAGTTGTTGAGCACAGCTTTGCAAAACACAGTTTCTACAAAGAAAAGCCTTTCATGGTAGGTGCAATTTCGAGAGTTGTCAACAACGCTGATTTGCTTTATGGAAAAGCCAAGGAACTTTATGAGCAATACAAGGATCTCTTAAGATACGATAACTGTTTTGCAAACAACTTTGCTCAAGCCTTGGAATTAGTTTACTTCACAGAAAGGGCAATTGACTTAATAGATGAAACATTAGCAAAGTGGGAGATAAGACCAAGGGACGAAGTCGAGCTAAAAGACGGTTTTGGAGTAAGCATTACAGAAGCTCCAAGAGGATTGTTAGTTTATGCTTTGGAGGTTAAAGATGGAAAAGTTGCCTATGCTGACATTATTACACCAACAGCAATGAACTTAGCAATCATGGAAAGGCACGTAAGATTAATGGCAGAGAAGCACTATCAAGATGATCCAGAGAGGCTTAAGCTGTTATCAGAGATGACAGTTAGAGCTTTTGATCCATGTATTTCATGTTCCGTCCATGTAGTTAAGCTTTAAAGCTTTTTATCTTCATTCTCTTTATTTTAGTTTGTATGACTTCATTTCATAATTCGCATAAAATCTCTTTTGTTCGGAGAAAAGTTTAAATAATTTACTTACAAGTAAATTACTTGTGAGTAAAATGTTTGTGAATAGAAGAGGAGAACTTTTAGCTTTGGAGGAAAGGTATCATTCAGAAAAAGCAGAATTTGTAGTAATCTATGGAAGGAGAAGGGTTGGTAAAACCGCCTTAATTTTAAAATTCCTAGAAAACAAGAAAGGGGTATACCTTCTTGCAAGAGAAACCAGTGATAAGGAAAACCTAAGGCGATTCTCCCAGAAAATGGCTGAGTGTTTTAATGATAAGTTTCTGATCAAAAATCCCTTTCAAAGCTGGGATGCTTTCTTTGAGTACCTTGCATCGAAAAGTGATAAAAGGGTTATTGTAGCAATCGATGAGTTTCCTTATCTCGTTAAAGGCAATTCAGCATTACCATCAATTCTCCAAGAATATTGGGATCTGAAGCTGAAGGATTCAAAGCTCTTCTTCATAATCTGTGGTTCTTCAATAAGCATGATGGAAAAACTTTTGGGATATAAAAGTCCCCTCTACGGTAGGAGAACTGCACAGCTAAAGATAAAACCCTTAAGATTCTTTGAGATTAGAGACTTCTTTCCTAGCTATTCATGGGAGGATTTGGTAAAGGTCTACGGAATCTTAGGTGGAAATCCGGCGTATTTGCTTGAGTTCTCGGATGGATTAACGATTAAAGAAAATCTAAAGAGGTATTTTCGCTTTGACTCTATACTTTACCAAGATGCTATTTTCATTCTACGAGAAGAACTGGAAGATCCGAGGAACTATTTTGCAATAATCGAAGCAATAGCAAGAGGTAAGACTACTCTAGGAGAAATAGTTAACGAAACAGGTTTAGATAGAGGGATGGTTGGTAAATATCTTTCAGTTCTTAGGGAGCTTGAGATAGTTCAAAGAAAAGTCCCAATAACGGCAAATTACAAAAGCCGAAAAGGGAAATATTATTTAAACGACTTCTATTTTGCCTTTTGGTTCCGCTATGTTTATCCAAACGCTGATTTAATTGAAGCGGCAAGGGGAGAGGAGCTTATTGATATTGTTATGGAAGACTTTAACGCTTACCTTGGTATGGTTTTTGAAAAAGTTGCACAGGATTTTTTGGTTGAGTTTAACAAAGCGAAGAGACTGCCTTTTAGGTTTGTTAAGATTGGAAAGTGGTGGCATAAAAGTGAGGAAATTGATTTGGTAGCGTTAAATGAAAAGGAGAAGAAGGCTCTTTTTGTAGAAGTTAAGTGGAAAGAGTTAACTCTCAGAGAGGCAAAAAGGATTTTGAAGAATTTGGAAAGGAAGAGCGAGTTCGTAGGATTAGAAAATTACAAAAAATATTTTGGTATCATAGCAAAAGAAATTAAAGAAAAAGAAGAAATTAAAAGAGAAAAGTATCAGCTTTTTGATTTAGAAGATTTGAAGAGAGGGATAATCAATGAAAACCCTAATCCTAGCGTTAGGCAACGAACTCATGAAAGATGACGGTGTTGGGCTTAAGATAGGGAGACTGTTAAAAGAGAAAGGTTACAACGTCTTAGAGCTTGGAACTGACATCTTTAGGCTTCAAACTTATTACAATGGTGAGGAAAAGATAATTATAATTGATGCTATCTTGAGTGAAAAGTTCAAGCCTGGGGAAGTGATTTATCTAAAGGATGAAGAGGTTTTTGAAAAACTTAAAGCCGAGATTAGGAGTGCCCATTTTATGGGAGCGGTTGATGGACTAAGGCTTTTAATAACCTTAGATGAACGCTTGGCTAAAGTAGAGCTCCACTTTATAGGGATTGTTGCTAAGGAAATTGATTTAGGAATGGAGCTTAGTGAAGATGTAAAAAAAGCTATTCCAAAAGTGATTGAGATTGTTGAGAAAATTGCTAAGTTTAGCTCTTTTTGAGCTTATATTTCACAAGGTACCTTCCTTTCTCAAAGTCTTCTTTACCTTCCAAAACTTCCAAAAATTTTAAGTTAAGCCCAAAATTCATTGCCCCCCATTTCAGGTCATCGAAGTAATCATAAAACCCGCAAGTTTTACAAAAAGTTCCGCTGAACTCTACTATAACCACATCTCCCTCAATCTTCACTATCTTAGCTTGAGCCTCGCTTCCATGATATCTGTTAAACTCTCTAATCGCATTTTCAAGTTTTTCCATGCTCTCACCAATGGAACTTAAGTTTGAAAATTTAAATAATTTTGTTTGATATCAGACCAAAAACATAAAAACTCAAAACCTTATTCAAACTTGGGAGTGAGGATGGCAATTAGATATGCCAAGCGAGAGTACACAGATGAAGAGATTTACCAAATTTTAGTTGATCCTGTTAGAGAGTGGTTTAAGAGAAAATTTGGCACTTTCACGCCACCTCAAAGATATGCTGTCATTGAAATCCACAAGGGAGAAAATGTTCTTATTTCTTCACCAACAGGTAGTGGAAAGACATTATCCGCTTTTTTAGCTGCTATAAATGAGTTGATCATTCTTGGAAAGGAAGGGAAGCTTGAAGATAAAATTTACGTGTTATATGTTTCACCCCTCAGAGCTTTAAATAACGATATTAGGCGTAACTTGGAAGAGCCTCTAAGAGAGATTAGAGAGGTTGCAAAGGAGCTTGGTTATGAATTGCCCGATATTAGAGTAGCAGTAAGGACGAGTGATACCTCAAGTTATGAAAAGCAGAAAATGGTCAAAAAACCGCCACATATCTTAATTACAACTCCAGAGAGTCTGGCTATTGCATTAAACGCTCCAAAATTTGGACAGAGGCTAAAAAGCATAAAGTACGTTATTGTTGATGAAGTTCATGCTTTAGCCGAGAATAAAAGAGGTTCTCATTTAGCTTTGAGTTTGGAGAGACTTCAGAATTTAGCGGGAAATTTTGTTAGAGTTGGTCTTAGTGCAACAATTCATCCTCTTGAAGAAGTTGCCAAGTTTGTTTTTGGCTTTAATGATAATGGAAAACCAAGAAGTGGCTTAATAGTTGATGTCAGCTTTGCAAAGAAAACACAAATACAAGTCGAGAGCGTTGTAGAGGATTTGGTTTATGCAGATGCTGGTACTCTCAGTCAAAATCTCTACAATCGCTTGGATGAGTTAATCGAGCAACATAGAACGACATTAATTTTTACAAACACAAGGAGTGGAGCAGAGAGAGTAGCCTATCACCTCAAAAAGAAGTTTCCAAAATATGCGGAGCTTATAGAGGCTCACCACTCAAGCCTTTCAAGAGATGTTAGATTAGAGGTTGAGGAGAAATTGAAGAAAGGAGAACTTCGTTGTGTTGTCAGCTCTACATCGCTTGAGTTAGGGATTGACATTGGAAGCATTGACCTTGTTGTTCTAATTGGTTCACCAAAAAGTGTTAACAGGGCTCTGCAAAGGATAGGGAGAGCAGGACATCGCTTACATGACATTAGCAAAGGCGTAATTTTAGTACTGGATAGGGATGATTTAGTTGAGTGCACTGTTTTAGCTCACAACGCAAGGAATAGACGCTTAGATAGGATTAAAATTCCACAGAATCCGCTTGATGTTTTGGTTCAGCATTTATTGGGCATGGCATTGGAGAAAGTTTGGGATGTTGAAGAGGCTTATAAAGTTGTCAAGAGAGCTTACCCGTTCCATAACTTAGGCTTTGAGGATTTTATGAGTGTTTTAAGATATCTGGCAGGGGAATATGCTGGTCTGGAAGAAAAGAGGGTTTATGCTAAGATTTGGCTTGATGAAGGGAAATTTGGAAGAAGAGGCAAGATGACAAGGGCAATTTACTATATGAATATTGGCACAATTCCAGATGAGGCAAAGATTGAGGTTTACACATTGGATAAGCGCTTTATTGGAACGGTTGAAGAAGAGTTTGCCGAGCGCTTAATGCGCGGAGATATTTTCGTTTTAGCGGGGAGAACGTATGAGTTTAAAAAATCGAGGGGCAATAGGATCTATGTCGAGCCTAAAGAAGGTGCAAAGCCAACTATCCCTGCTTGGTTCTCCGAGATGTTGCCTTTAAGCTTTGACTTAGCTTTAGATGTTCAGAAATTTAGGAGCGAAGTTAAGGAGCTTTTGGATAATCCAAAAGGCGAGGAAATTTTAATGAAGAAGTATCAAATTGATGAGAAAGCGGCTAAAGCGATTTTAAGCTACTTTAAAGAGCAAGGGAGGTACTCAATTATTCCAGATGACAGAACTCTCTTGGTTGAAGAAGTTTTAGAGGAAAATAAAGCAAAATATTTCTTCCACACTCTAGTTGGGAGAAGAGCAAACGATGCTTTAAGCAGGGCTTTTGCTTATTTGATTAGCAAAAAGAAGAGGACTAATGTGGGGATGGCTATCGGTGACAACGGCTTTATGTTGATTCTGCCAATTGATAAAAAGCTAAGTGAGGAAGATATTGAAACTCTTTTTAAGATTGAAGACTTAAGAGAAACTTTAAAGAGAGCTTTAAACAATACGGAACTTTTGAAGAGGCGCTTTAGGCATGTTGCTAACAGGGGGCTTTTAATTTTGAGACGCTACATGGGAAGGAAAAAAAGTCTAAGCAGACAGCAGCTTAATGCTCAAACCCTTCTTAGGCTTTTAAAGAAGAACTATCCGAACTTTCCACTCCTCAAAGAGGTTTATCGCGAAATCATGGAAGATAAGATGGATATTGAAAATGCTGAGCTTTTCCTGAGATGGGTTAGGGAAGGGAAAGTTAAACTTGCTTTTGAGCAAAATACTTTGCCAAGTCCATTCGCTTTCAACCTAGAAGTTATCGGTTCAAGTGATGTTGTTTTAATGGAAGACAGGAGAGAATTAATTAAACAATTACATAAAAAGATAATAGCGTTGATTGAGACTTCAAATTAGTATCTCAACGGTGCTGGAACACTTGTACTCAAAAATAAATCAATAAAAAGAATAGGATCAAACATCAAGCGTCTTAAACACAAAAGCCATCAAATCTGAAAGTTCTCTTATCCTCGTCTCTGGAGAAGCCCCCATGTGTCCGCTTTTTGTTTCTACCCTTAAATAAACAGGAGCACCTATCTCCCTAAGTTTTGCTGCAAATTTTAAAGCATGGGCTGGATGAACTCTGTCATCATATAATCCAGTATAAATTAGCGTTGGAGGATACCTTTTGTTTTTATCAAGGTTGTGATAGGGTGAGTATTTGAGTAAAAACTCTCTATCTTTTGGGTTATCTGGATCTCCATACTCTGGAACCCACGCCTTGCCTATGTAGAGCTTATGGAAACGAAGCATGTCTATGACGGGATAACCTATTAGAGCAGAGTCCATAATTTCTGGTCTTTGAGTTAGTGTTGCTGAGACCAACAATCCACCGTTGCTCCTTCCCCATGCTGTAACTTTATAACCTTCACTTTTTAGTTTCTCTAAGCATGCTATATAATCATCAAAAACATTTTGTTTGTTTTCTCTCATCCCTGCACGGTGCCATTTTTCACCGTATTCACTTCCTCCCCTTAGATTCGTCATTACAAAAGTTCCTCCTTTTTCGATGAATGGAATTACATAAGGGAAGAATCTTGGAGTTAAAGCTATTCCAAAACCGCCATAGCCAAATACAAGTGCTTTGTCGCTTTTAATGCCTCTTTTCTTCACTTTAAACATGTGAATCTTCGTGCCATCTCTCGAAGTTGCCCAGTCTTCGCTTATCGCATAATCTCCTTTGATTTCAATGGAGTCAATAAGCTCAAGTTTTTCTTTAAATGAATATAAGCGGTAAGGAATTGTAAAGCTCTCATACTTGACCAGAATCTCATCTTTCTTTGCATCTAAGACGCTTAAGCTTCCGGGCAAGTCAAAGTTTATCTCATCTAAGAGCTCTCCCCTTAAGTTGAAAATCTTCAACTTGGAGGAAGCATCAATGAGATAACTTACCAAAAGCTTGTCATTGACTACTACAGCCCACTCAAGAGGAAAGCTTTGTTCGGAAATAATCTCTTCAACTTTGCCATCTTTTAATGCAATAACTCTTCCCATTCCATCTTTATCGTAGGAAACAATGTAGAGTCTTCCATTGATATAATCAATTGGATAAGTTATGAATTCTCCTCCATAGACTTTTTTCCACTCTTCTGGCTTCTCTAAGGGTCCAAAATAAACATCACTCTTTGTCCAACCATAAGAAACTGTTATTAAAGCGTATTTTCCATCTAAACTTTTTCTTAAATGAACAAAGTGAGACTGAGGCAATCCTTCCCCAAACACCATTCTATCTTTTCCTTTTTCTCTTAAGAAAATTCTCTCTGCCGGTGGCTCAACTCCATCTGGAGTTCTTTCTTTTCTAAAAAATTTGGCGTAATAATACTTGTCTTTATCAAGCCAGACAATATCCCAAACTGATGGCTTAAGCTCCTCAATAATTTCTCCAGAATCTACGTCGATAATTCTCGTTATTCCTTCATCGCTTCCACCAATGGAGAAGGAGTAGGCTAACCTTGTTCCGTCTTTATTTACATTAAATCCCTGCAACAAAACATCTTCACCAAGTTTTTTAGAATCGACGATTATTTTCTTATTGAACTTTATGACCTGTCGACCCGCTTCACTTAAAAGGAAAAAGTATCCTCTTTCCGTTATTTTTGCCATTTTCAGAGTGGGTAAGTAATAATAGCGCTTAATGTCTTCAAAAATCTTCGAAGGTAGCTCTCCGAGAAATTCTCTTGTTCTTTTGTTTTCTTCATCTATAAATTTTAAAACTCTCTTATCATGAAGGTTCTCCATCCATGCAAATTCATCTTCCATATGACCACCATTAAGATTCAAACTTTAGCGTTATTAAGAATATTGTGCACACAACTATCCATTATTATTTGTCATTTAAACAATTTTTCTTTTCAAATTTTCACAAAATTTGCCAAACTACCAAGATTTTTTGAGAAAATGTTATATTCCAGGCTTTCATCTTTGAACTTGACAATCTTAAAGGTGTAGAAAATGAACGTGGTTTGGGCGACTCTACTCATGTACATGGGAGTAATGCTGGGGATTAGTATCTACGCAAAGAGATTCATTAAAACTTCAGCAGACTTTCTCATAGCCGGTAGAAGATTGGGATTAGCATTAACAACAGCTACTCTGGCAGCCACTCACTATGGTGGTGGCTTTCATCTTGGGAGGCGCTAGTTGGGGCGCAAGATATGGATTAGGTGGTATTTGGTACGGTTTTGCCTGTGGCTTGGGGCTTCTCTTGTTAGGTTTAACTCTAGCAAAGCCAATGAGGGCTTTGGCACTATATACAGTACCAGATGTCCTAGAGATGCGTTATAAAAGTAAGATAATTAGACTTTTAGCAGCGACACTCTCTTTGTTAGCTTTGATAGGTATTTTAGGTGCTCAAGTTTGGGCAGCTTCGGCTGTTTTCGAAGCTATTGGACTGCCGGGAACTTGGGGAGCAATCATGGCTACATTAATTTTCATAGCATATACAGCGTTCTCGGGACTCTGGGCAGTTGCTTTAACCGACTTTATTCAAATAACGCTCGGAAGTATTGGTGTTTTTATCGCCACAATCTTAGCCCTTGCAAAAGTTGGAGGATTTGAGGGATTAAAATTAAAGCTTTCAACAATTCCCGGTCTTCCACAGGCACCAAGTGGGTATTTTGACTTTCTCTCCTTAGGGGTCTCACTTTTTGCCCTAACCTTAATAGCCACCATCATGTACACTTTAATAGGTCAGGACTTTTATCAAAGGCTTTTTGCTGCCAAAGATGAAAAAATAGCAAGAAAAGGAGCAATATACAGTGGGCTCTTGTTAATGGGTCTATCTCTCCTACCCACATTGGCTGGAATGCTTGCTCTAGCCCTTTCAAGTGATCCACAGGCTATAATTGATTCGCCAAAGACAGCAGTTCCACGATTGGTTATTACGATCTTTGGAAGTGGGGTTGGCGCAATATTTGTTGCAGCAATTTTGGCGGCGGTGATGAGCACTGCAGATTCCCTTTTATCTGCTGCTACCTCTCACATTGTTAGAGATTTCTATCAAAGCACAATAAATCCAGAAGCAGAGGATAGGAAGCTTTTACGGCTTTCAATTGCAACCACAGTAATGGTTGGACTACTGGCATTAATTGCGGCATTAACGGTTGAAGGAATCATAGAACTGCTAATATACTCCTATGATATCTACACCTCTGGAGTTTTTGTTCCACTAATACTCGGTCTATACTGGAAGAGAGCAACAAAAGAAGGAGCTCTAGCTGGAATAGTAGCGGGTTCATTAGTTAGTATTCTAGGAATAAGTGGGATAGTGAGCTTTAGCTACTGGGAGTACATTTACGTAAGTGGAGCCTTTGTTTCAGCAATTGTCATGATTCTTGTGAGCTTGGTAACAAGTGCAGAACCCTTTGACGAAGAGCTTGAAAGGGCATTAGTTTGATGCTTTTTATTTTCCGCTTAAGCTTAAATACTTCTTTACCCTATTTTCTTTTTGGTGGTTTCATGATTCTGAGAGGGAAAGTTATTGGTAGTGAGATCCCTCGCTTCAAGCACCGCTGGTTTGGGATTCTTGAAGTCGAAGTAGGAAAAGAGGTTTACAAATTATACATGAGCGGAGTTGCACAATGGTTTGTAACAGGTGATGAAGTTGAAATAATTCTCAAACAAAAACCAAAAGTAAAAGATAAAGAGAAAATTCTCGATTTTGATGATTATGAGCTCTATAAGTTCTATAACGGAGAAAAGATTAAAGTTTGGCCTTTGTGGGAGAAAGAATATGATGCAAAGCGTTTTTCTCCATTAACAGGTGAGCTTTTATACACTTATAGGATCAGGGCAAGAGAGGCAACTTATGAGAGCGATTTTGAGGCAATAGCAGAACTTGAGCAGTATCACTATGCATCTCAGAAAGAGAAGGTGGCTTTATGGAGATGTGAGAAATGTGGAACAATTATCGAAGCAAATACAAAGCGTATTTGTCCCAAATGCAAAAGTGAAGAGGTTCATATTTTAGAAATTAAAGGTTCAACCCCTGCATCACGCTTTTTGCTCCTTGAGCTTGAGAATAGAGAAGAATATGAGCCAAGGATTTTAGCTTATGTTAGGGTTGATTCTCCAATTCCTTTGATGCATAGAAGATTGCCTAACGGAGAAGTTGAGAGAAATATCAGGGAAAAGATCTTCCCGGAGGATTGGTTTCATCCAGCATTTTGGCCCGAGCGTATAATGAGAGAGCTTTATGAAGAGCTTAAGAAGGAATATCCAAGAAAAATTGCCCGTCAAATGCTTTGGGAAAAAGCCAAGTGGGAAGCCTTAAGGACAAGCAACACAGCGGCTTCGAGAATTGCGAGGGTTGTTGTGCATCCTGATTATAGGAGCGATGGTTTAGGACAATTAAGTGTTAAAGCTGCCCTTGAATGGATCAGTGAAAGAAGAATCCCCGAGATGAGAAAAAGAAAGCATTTAGTTGAAACAATAGCCCAAATGGCACGTTACAATCCTTTCTTTGAAAAAGTTGGCTTCAAGTTCCTTTGGGAAACTGCAAGTGGAAGACCTGTCTTATATTATCCACTAACAGAAGAAGCTAAGGAATACATTGAGAGATTTTTAAAGGAAGATACATATGCACCTAAGGAAGGGAAACTTTGGAAGCCAAGCTACGGAAAAGTTGAACCCTTAAAGGGCTCAATAGTCTTTAAAGATGTTAGCAAAGTTTTTGAGAGTTCTTTGGATGTTAAAGGACTTCCTTCAGAAATACAACAGCTTTTAGAAGCATTTGGGGTTAGACATAGAGTGATCCAGAGGCAGGTTTTAAGGAATCTGAACTTTGAGATTAAGCCAAAAGAACTTGTAGTTGTGGTCGGTGCAAGCGGGTCTGGAAAAACAACATTAATTAGGCTTATTTTAGGTGCTGCAAAGGGTTTTTGGGAAGAAAAATTTAGAGCAACGAGTGGAGAGATTGAACTTCCAGAGAATGTCAAAGTTTCAGTTTTAATTCCCGGTGAATTTGAGCCAAGCTTTGGAAGTGAAAGCATTTTGGAGCATGTTTATAGGAAAATCAAAGATTTAAATGCAGCGGTTGAAATTTTAAACCGTTCAGGACTAAGTGATGCTGTGCTCTATAGGGCAAAGTTTAATGAGCTTTCTACTGGACAAAAAGAGAGGGCAAAGATAGCATCGCTTTTAGCAGAGAAGCCAAATTTAATTCTAATTGATGAGTTTGCAGCACATCTAGACACATTAACAGCTATGCGCGTGGCTAAGAAGGCTAGTGAGATAATGAGAGAGGCGGGAATTACAGCGGTGATTATAACTCACCGTCCAGAGGTCGTTAAAGCCTTGGACCCGGATAAAGTGATTTTCGTTGGCTATGGAACTGCAAAAGTTGAGGAAAAGGCTTAAGAATGTCTTTGGGTTAAGAAGTTTGAAAAATACTGTGCTCACTTTTGATCACATTTTACTTTTCCATTGAGCATGCAAATTAATATTGGTGGTGTCTATGATTGAGGTTGTTGAAAGAGAATATGAAGTTGAAAGGGGACTGAAAGTGGTAGTGAGCAATGTTAATGGGCAGATCAAAATTAAGGGCTATGATGGAGATACATTAAAGCTTAAAGCTGAGAAGAAATGGGGGCTTTTAAGCTCAGAACCAAAGATTAAGGTGAAAAAGGAAGGTAACACGCTTAAGATATCTGCTCACTTTGAAAAATCCGTTATAAGCTTTGGAAGTAGGAGCGTGAACTTTGACATCTTAGTTCCTAAGAGTGTTGAAGTTGAAAAGGTTTCAAGTGTAAACGGGCAGATTCAAATCTCCGATATTAGCGGAATTTTAAAGGTCTCAAACGTTAATGGTTCAATAAAAGTTGAGAATACTGAAGTTAAAAAGCTGTCAAGTGTAAACGGGAGCATAGTTGCAATTTTGAGGAAAATTAAAGATGACTCAAAGATTTCTACCGTTAATGGGAGTATAAAGGTTTATATTTCCCCTAAAGCCGATGTTGAGATTTTTGCATCAACAACAAATGGCTCCATAAGATTTGACATTCCAGGAATGAAAATAGAAGGTACAAAAATCAGATTTGGACCAAAGAGTGCAGTGGGTGTTCTTGGAGATGGAAAATATAAAATTAAGGTCTCCACAGTAAATGGGAGCATCTCAGTCTCTACATTGTAATGTAGGCATAAAGGACAATGGCAATCAACAGTAAACCGACAAGTAAGTCCAAAAGCTTTCCTTTCCTTTGAACCTGCTCAAATCCCCCAATTACCTTTGCCCATCTATCGCTTTTCTGTCCATAGTGGAAAGCTAAGGTTATCAAAAGGAATGGAGACACAAAAATTGCATTGTAGAGCATTAACAAGAACGTTCCACCCAAAACGTTTGCCCCCTTTGAGATCAGCGCTGTTGCAACGAAGTAAGGTCCAGAAGTACAAGGAAGCAACGTCAGGGAAATTATTATGCCCCCTAAAAATCCTCCGAGTGGCGACAGCATTTTTTCCATAACTTTGTTGCTCGTTTGCTTAAATTTATTAGGTATAACCTTTATTTCAATCGTTTTAAAGTAAGAAACTACTTTGTAAATCCCAATTGCTAAACCTAAAGCCAAGACAATGTTTCTGATCCATAAGAATTGTGTTTGAATTTTCACTAGACCAACACCAATTCCAAAATACGTCATGAAGACAGCTGAAGTGAATGCTAAGCCTGTTTTCAAGACTCTCCTATCATCAATAACCATCACCATCGAAAGAAACATTATCAAGAGGGCAAATGCGCATGGATTAATGGCATCTGCTATAGAGGCTAAGATTATCGGGATAATAAGGGAGGCAACGCTGGTATTGGGTGTTTCTATTGGTTTTGTAGAAGTTGTTGGAGTTTTTTCTCCAACAAAGAGATTTTGTAAATTTTTGATAATTTCTTCATCTGTGGTTTCATAGAGCTGTCCGTTAAAAAAGAGGAGTTTTTTTGGCGCTGTTGAGTTGAGAAGTGCGTGAAGAACGTCTTTTGAAACCTCACCGTAAATTACAAGTTTAAGTTCTCCATCAATTGTAACTCCGATCAGAGGAACTCCTCCACCGGTTCCAAGTATATTTGAAATCTTCAAGAATCTTTCCAAATTTTTCTCGTTATAATTTTCACAGTTTGGATCAACTTCATATACTGTTAAGCTCCCCTCTCCAAACTCTTCAGGTATCATCCTTTCCATAGCAGCACAATGAGGGCAACGGCAAGAACCATAAAGGTAGAAATGAACATCATTAGCCCTAACATGCTCACTTAAAGATATTAAAAGGAGTAAAGCAAATGCTAGCATTAATATTTTCTTCATTTTTATTCCCCACCTTAGTACTAAAGAGCTACTTTTAAAAGAGTTTCTCTAAAGTATGCAGAGAAGATCAAAAATGACTGCTCCAGTCCAATGTAAGAAAAAACTTGGCAAAAAGCTCTCACTTTTCAGGTCAATTTCAGCGAAGAAGATTCCAGCAAGGAAAGAGTAAGGAACTTCTAAACCTGGTTTTCCAATATGTATTAAGGTGTAGGGGATGTTTTGAGCTAGTATGCCGAGCCATTTGTGTTTCTTGGCTAATGGGAAAAGTAAAATTCCCCTATAAAATGCTTCATGAGCTAACATTATCACACCAATTAAAAGCTCCTTAAAGAGGAACTCGCTCCATGAGTTAAAGCTAAAAAGTGGATAAAACTCCCTAAATTGTTCTAAACGTGATGCGTAGATTGTTATGGGCATGCTGATTAAAAGCAGAATTAAAGCCCAAATGTAGCCATCTTTTTTTCCAATTTTAAAGCCAAGCTCTTTTGGTTTAAATCCGAGAATATATGCCGTTAAAAAGGGCAGAACAATATAAAAAACCACATTATAGAAAGACCATTCGTAGATATTGTGTCCTAAATTCCAATTCGCTACAATAAATAAGAGGGAGAGTAAATAAAGGAGAAATGTTTTCATTCCTTCTCCTCTTCTCCTTCTTCTTCAGCTTCCTCTTTAGATTCTTCAACTTTTTCTTCTACTGTTTCCTCTGTTTCTTCTGGTTGAGCTTCTACTTCTTCCTTGCCTTCTTCTTTGGTTTCTTCCTTTTCCTCAACTTCTATTTGTGGCTGTGTCTTCTTGATTATATCATCGACACTTGGAGTGAACTCTATCTCCTCGTATCCGAGGAACTTCAAATCACTCTCTAAAAGTATTTCTCCAAGGATTAGCATTCTGTCTTCAATTGTCTGCTCTCCAAAGTCAATCTTTACGTCTTTTTCACCAACTTCAATTTGAACTTTGCTTAGGTCTATCTTTGGCAGTCTGAGCTCTATTAATCCTTTAACTTTTTCAATTGGATCTTCAATTTTTTCAACCACTTCTACCTCATAAATAACGGTTTTTCCAGCATAAGGATGATTAAAATCAACTCTAACTCTACCGCTTGAAACACTCAAAACTCTTGCCCTTCTTCCATCAATCTCGACCTCTAACCCTGGGAATGGATAAACACCGTGCCTCTTAAATTGTCCCAAAGTTAAAGTTTTTATTAATCTTGGATCTCTCTTTCCAAAAGCTTTCTCTGGAGGAAGCTCAATCGTGTATTTTTCTCCGACCTTTAATCCTTCCAACTTCTCATCCAATCCTTTAAGAACGTGACCAGCCCCAACGGCTATTGGGACAGGACCATAAATTGCCCCCTCTCTATATATGCCAGCCTCCTTTGCGACTTCTTCATAAGTTGTGTCGAAAATTTCTCCAGTCTCTTTAATCTTTCCTGTGTAATGAAGCCTTATTACATCCTTTTTTGCTACTTTCATGATCATAACCTCCTTTAAGTTTTCAAGGCCTATGGTCAATTAAAGGGGAGGACTTATAAAGATTTTTGCGGGTATTAAGGAAGGTGATTAAAATGTTTGGAAAGCTGAAGGAAAAGTTCTCATCATTCATCGATAAAGTTGCTCAAACCGAGATAAAAGAGAAAGAAGTTGAAGAAGCTTTGTGGGACTTGGAGTTGGCTCTTCTCGAAGCTGATGTAGCTTTAGAGGTGGTTGAAGAACTTAAAGAGAGAATTAAGCAACGGCTGGTTGGACAAAAGGTTAAAATTGGAACCGATAAGAAAAAACTTGTTAAAGAGGCAGTAGAAAGTGCGGTTCTTGAGGTTTTGACTCCAGAAAGAAAAATAAACTTGTTAGAGATGATTGAATCAAAGAAAGAAAAGCCTTTTGTTATTGTGTTTGTTGGCTTTAATGGCTCTGGAAAAACAACAACAATAGCTAAACTCGCAAACTGGCTAAGGAAAAATGGTTTAAGCGCAGTTATAGCGGCGAGCGACACCTTTAGAGCTGGTGCAATTGAGCAAGTTGAAGAACATGCAAAAAGAGTTGGTGTTAGGTTAATAAAGCACAAATATGGTGCCGATCCTGCAGCAGTTGCCTATGATGCAATAGAACACGCTAAAGCGAGAGGTATTGATGTGGTTTTGGTTGATACAGCTGGAAGGAATGAGCTTAACAGAAACTTGATGGACGAGATGAAAAAGATTGTAAGGGTAGCAAAGCCAGATTTAGTTATTTTCGTTGGGGATGCTTTAGCAGGGAATGCAATAATTGAACAAGCGAGACAATTTAATGAATCGGTAAAAGTTGATGGTGTTATTTTAACAAAACTCGATGCAGACGCAAGAGGGGGCGCGGCTTTAAGTATAAGCCATGCAATTGGTGCCCCGATACTTTTTGTTGGTGTTGGGCAGAGTTACGACGACTTGATGCCCTTTGATGAGAAATGGATGATGGAAAAAATCTTTGAAGGATAGAAAAGTTCTGATTTTTCTTATTTTTTATAAGTCTTATTGGAACTGATAGACTTGACAAGAGATAGAGCGACTTTCTACGCCTTTCAATTCTTCTAAAGTCTTATTGGAACAGCCAAGATTATGAACGCTGCGATGATGAAGAGCACACTTTCAATTCTTCTAAAGTCTTATTGGAACAATACAGCTAATCAAGGTTCGTTTAAAGCTACAATTCACTTTCAATTCTTCTAAAGTCTTATTGGAACTGGGAAAACTCAGTCGGGGAAAACGACTTTTGCGGCTCTTTCAATTCTTCTAAAGTCTTATTGGAACAGGGGCGAATTTCCCCCATTTCCCCAATAAGACTCTAAAAGAACTCAAAATATAAATACTTTTCCATAAAGGTACAATAAAAGAGCGAGGATAGAGGCTCACTTAAAGCCCAAATTAAAGGCTATTTACCGATAAAACTCTTAAACCCAGAGTTTTGGCACAATGAACAAAACCAGACATCACTTTTCCACGTTCATGAAAAAGCTCCAAACCTAAATTTCTTTTCTTAAAAAGTCAGAATTTTGCGATCTTAACTTTCTTATCGGGAAAGCTTAAAAAGAAAGTCAAAAATTCCAGCATTTAACAAAACCCAATTCTAAATTCATCAAGAGCTTAAAAATCAAGTTTTTAATAAAACTAAGTTACTAAAGAGTTCAAAATCCTTTATATAAGTCTGATTGAAGAATAGATTGCCAAACTTCATTAAAATCTAAAGATAAGACTCTCTGTCAAGAATCGAAAAATCTTCAACTAATTGCGTAAAAGATAGAAGAGAATTAGGGTTATTGAGCAATTTCATGAAATCCTGTTTTTGTTGAAGGGTAAAAAGGTGATAAAAGTTGCAAAGAAGCTGAGATTTTCTCCACCCCGCTATTTAATGCAAAAATTTTTAAACTCTCAACAGATACTATTTGTGGAAAATTTTTGCAAAGGCTTTACATTTATAAGCCTTAACATGTTTTAATAAGTTGTATCACTGGAGGTGATGCTCATGGCAAGGAATAAAAGAAATAATAGAACGTTTGAAAATGAAGAGGTTATTAGGGTTCCCCTTCCTCAAGGAAATCAAGTCTTTGGGATAGTGGAACAAGCATTAGGTGCTGGATGGATGGACGTTAGATGTGCAGATGGATACGTAAGGAGATGCAGAATTCCGGGAAGGCTAAGGAGAAGAATGTGGGTTAAAGTTGGAGACGTTGTTATTATTCAACCTTGGCCCGTTCAAACGAATGAGAGAGGAGATATCGTCTATAGATATACAAGGACTCAAGTTGATTGGCTGCTGAGAAAAAGAAAGATAACTCAGGAGTTTCTAAGTGGCGGTCTTACACTGTAAGTGAGGGAAAATGATTATAGACAAGCTTGATAGACAACTTTTTGAGATTCTTGGCTTAGATGAGCATAGGCAAAAGAATAGCGAGCTCTATAAAGTGTTCAGTGAGGTATTTGACAAGACAACAATTGAAACTTTGAGCTATTTCAAGCGTAGAGGAAAAATAGAAAGACTCTTGGGAATAATATCAACAGGAAAAGAAGCAAACGTCTTCAAAGGTATTGACAGCGATGGAAATCTAATAGCGGTTAAAATATATCGCACTTATACAACCGAATTTAGAAGGATTTGGGAATATTTAGCCGCAGATCCAAGAGTTGGTTACCTTCCAAAAGATATTAGAAAGCTCGTGTTTATTTGGACAAGAAGAGAGTTCAAAAACTTGCAAAGGGCTATTAAATATGCTGTTAGAGCTCCCGAGGCTATTGCCTTTAGAAATAACATCTTGATAATGGAGTTTATTGGAAATGAAGAACCTGCTCCAAGATTAAAAGATGTTGAAAAATTGTTAGAAAAGAAGGACTTTGAGGAGCTTTATGAGTTCTCAATGAGAGCTATAGAGCGTTTATGGAAAAGAGGGGACATGGTTCACGGTGATTTGAGTGAATACAACATCTTAATTTGGGACTCTCCCGTTATAATCGATTGGTCTCAAGCAACTGTAAGCAGGAATAGGATGGCTAAAACTCTCCTCTATAGGGATTTGAGGAACATCATCAATTACTTTGGTAAAAAAGGTGTTAGCGTTGATAACATCGATGAGAAGTTCAAAGAGCTTGTAGGTGAGGGATTATGAGAGAGGATGAGTTTGAGAGAAAGCTTAGGAAGTATGAGTATATCGATAAAAAAGCTGAAGAGAGCTTTAGGAGTGGAGAAGTTGAAGGTGGTATGGAGTTTGAGGAAATTTTTGAAGAGCAAGAGGAGTTTGTTAGAATTCCAAAGGAAAGAATTGGAGTTTTAATTGGTAAGAAAGGTGAGACAAAAAAGCAGATTGAAGAGAGGACAAAAACTAGGATTGAGGTTGATAGTGAAAGTGGGGAGGTTTGGATAACTTCCACAAAAGATACAACTGATCCGTTAGCCGTTTGGAAAGCGAGGGATGTAGTGAGAGCAATTGGAAGAGGATTTAGCCCGGAGAGAGCATTTAGGTTGCTTGAAGAAGGCGAGGTATTGGAGGTTATAGACTTAACAGATATAATCGTTGGAAATGAGAAGAGAGCTTTAGAGAGAATTAGAGGAAGGATAATCGGAAGAAAGGGGAAGACAAGAGAGTTAATTGAAGAGTTAAGTGGTACCGACATCAGCGTTTATGGAAAAACTGTTTCTATAATTGGAAACCCGCTCCAAGTTGAGATAGCAAAAACTGCTATTGAAAAGCTTGCAAGGGGTTCTCCCCATGGAACAGTCTACAAGTATCTAGAAAGGAGAAAGAAGGATTTAGAGCTTGAAGGAGGTATGTATTATGAAAGATTCTAAGGATTCCAAAGAGCTCTTCAAAGAGTTTAAAATCCAAAGTGTGAGCGAATTTTTTAGAAGAAATGCTGCAATGTTGGGTTATACTGGAAAAATTAGGTCTATGACAACCCTCATCCACGAAGCAGTTACGAATGCTCTAGATGCTTGTGAAGAAGCAGGAATTTTGCCCTATGTTAGGGTTGAAATTGAAGAACTTGGATCAGAGCACTACAAAATAATAGTTGAGGATAATGGTCCGGGTATACCAGAGAACTACATTGCCCACGTTTTTGGTAAAATGCTTGCTGGAACTAAAGCCCATAGAAATATACAAAGCAGAGGTCAGCAAGGTATTGGTATAAGTGGTGCGGTAATGTTTGCTCAAATGACTAGTGGTAAAGCTACGAGGGTAATAACTTCAACAGGAGGAGACATTATAGAAGCTTGGGTTATGATTGATGTTGAAAAGAATGAAGGAAAAATCGTGAAGAAGACAAAACATGAAAACCCAACAGGATGGAGAGGAACAAGAATAGAGCTTGAAGTAAAGGATGTTAGGTATATCCGCTCAAAGCAAGGTCCTTATTGGTACCTTAAATTAACAGCCATTGCAAATCCACACGCTCATATTGAGCTTATTGAACCTGATGGAAGATTAATAGTTTTCCCAAGAAGTAGCAAGGAGATTCCAGAGCCACCTGTAGAAATGAAGCCCCATCCAAAGGGAGTTATTACTGATGATGTTTTCAGAATGGCTAAAAAAACAAGAAGAGAAACTGTGAAGAGGTTTTTAATTGGAGAATTTTCAAGAATTAGTGATCAAAGGGTAGAAGAACTGGTTAGATATATTGCAGCCCTCCGCTTGATAAAGAAAGAGGATAAGAACAGGAGAAAACAATTGCTGGAAAGATTGGCTAATGGAGAAATTGACATAATCTTAAGGAGCTATGGGAAAAAAGGAAAGCAAGCTTTGAGAGCAGCTAGAAAGCTAATAGAAAAAGAGCCTGCTAAGCTTACATGGCATGAAACTGAAGAGATAGTTGAAGCCTTTAAATACATGAAGTTCTTAGCTCCACCAACCCATGGATTGAGACCAATTGGGGAGATAAACATAGAAAGAGGACTTGTCTCGATTCTAAAGCCGGAGTTTGTTACGGCTTTAACAAGATCACCAAAGGTTTATCGCGGAGGTGTTCCATTCCAAGTTGAAGTTGGCTTGGCATTTGGTGGTAACATTGAGAATGGCTTTAATTTGCTAAGGTATGCAAACAGAGTTCCACTGTTGTTTGATGCTGGTTCTTGTGTGACTACACTAGCCACTAAAAGCGTAGACTGGAAGCGTTATAAGGTTGATGACTTAGAGAGTGCTCCTTTGATAATAATGATTAACGTTCTCAGTGTCCACGTTCCCTATACGTCAACAGGTAAGCAAAGCATAGCAAGTGAAGAGGAGATATACGAAGAGATTAGGCTTGCATTAATGGAAGTTGGAAGAAGATTAAAGCGCTATCTTAGCGGAAAGCACAGGAAACTGTATGTTGTAAAGCGCAGAAAAACACTAGAAAAATACGTTGATGAAATAGCGAAAGCATTAAGCGTCTTAGTCAATGAGCCAGAGGAAGAAGTTAGGAATTACTTTGTAGAGCTGATAACGAGAAAATTTGAGGAAGTGGAGACTGAAAAAGTTGAAGAAGTTGTAATGACTTCTCCCGGCGTTGAAGAGGTAAACGAGGAGAGTGAGTGAAATGCCGATAAAAAGAGAGAAGCCCAAGGAAAGATTTAGTTATGATCCCAAAAAAGTCATAAAAAAGTTAGAAGATTTGGGCAAAGAGATACTTGAGCTGGTAAGGGAAGGAAGGAATCCATTTATAGACATTCCAACAAGAGGACTGAGCAATGTTTACTTTGATGAGCGCTCAAGGTTAATCAAGATGGGAAACAAGCTCTCAAGACGTTATTTCCTTAACGTTGCTCATGCAAGAAAGTTCATGCAAACTTTGTTAATAGCCGCTTACGTGAAAAGATTGGTTAGTGAAGGAAAGCACGCGAGCTTGAGAGAAGCATATTATGCAAACAAGCACAGCTTGGCTGGGAGCAAAGAGAATACCTTTGAGAGCCAAAGCGAAAGTGATCCAATCATTGAGGACTTAGAGAGAACGTTAGGTGTTTTAAGAGAAGAAATGCACCTTACAGCTGACAGAAGAGGTTACGTTTATGGAGATCTTACAATAAGAGATGGAGAAGATGAATTTAATTGTTCAAAGCTTGGTATGGGTGGATGGGCAGTTCCAGGAACTGTTGAACACTTAGAGTTCGTTAACATAAATGCCGATTATGTTTTGGTAGTCGAAACAGCCGCTATGGCTGATCGTTTAATTGAAGAAAAGTATCCAAAGAAGGAAAAGGCGATAATTATAGCGACTCAAGGACAGGCTTCAAGAGGTGTGAGAAGATTAATTCACAGACTTCACTATGAAGAAGGATTGCCCATAATCGTCTTCACAGATGGAGACCCATACGGTTGGTATATCTACTCAACAATTAAGCAAGGTTCGATTAACTTAGCCTATTTGAGCGAAAAACTAGCAACTCCAGAGGCTAAGTTCGTAGGAATGACAATGGATGATGTTGAAAAATACGATTTACGTAATGTTACGGAGAAACTTAAGGGAATTCCTCCCAACAAGAGGGGAGGTCCTTCAGGAGACTACAAGAGAATAATTGAAGAGATGAACTATCCTTGGTTTAAGACCAAAGAGTGGCAGAGGCAATTAAAATTGGCATTAAAGTGGGGTGTTAGGATAGAACAGCAAGCTTTAGCAAATAAGAGTTTGGAGTTTGTTGCTAAGAAATATCTCCCTGAAAAAATTGCTAAAGAGGAACTATTGCCATGACAACCACCGAAGAGTTGGTTGCCCAAGTTAACAAAATCTTAGATGACATAGGAATTGATATGGATGGGTTATTTGAGGATATCGAAAATTCCCTTCCTTTAATTGTTTTTAATTTGGAGAAAAATCTTTCTCTGCTAAGAGAATTTGAAGATGAGCTTTCAAGAAGGGTAGGCGAATCCCTAGGAATCCCAAAAGCAAGGGAAAGAAAGAACAGGGATCCACATATATACTGGTTGTATAAAAAGAGACACAACCGTTTGTTAGCTTTGGAAAGGCTTAGGAGTGCAATAACTGCACATAAGATGGCTCTCGCTTTAATTAGCGCTAATTACTCATTCTATGACGGAGACACAGAAGTGAACATTAAAGCATTAAATGATAGGAAAGTTGCAAACAGAGTTAGGGTTGTTAAAAAGCCATTCTCCATTGGCAGAATTGATATTTTGCCCTATTTGGCGTATTCTGGAGATGTGCTAAAGCTGTTAAGCCAGGAGAGCGTTGATGTTAGAGACACGTTCAAAGAAATTAAGGCAAGGCTGAGGGAGAAAGGAGTGATAAAAAAGAAGAGCTTTAGAATTGAGGTTGAGTATTGGAGCAAAGGAAGGTTAAAAAAGGCTAGACTTGACCTTCCAACGGATGTTAACGTTGATGAGGAATTAAGGAAGAGGTACGGAAGAAAGCTAAGGTGGAGAGTTTTAAGCTATGTGAAAACAAAAGGTGTCCTAATAAACAACCATTACACCGTAGATAACTTAGCTCTTGCATATTCTTCATTAGACCCGGAGAGGGGACTTGAATATCTGGGATTGGATTTATTTAAGTACTACTTTTTAACATCAGAGAAAGAAAGGAGCAGTATTGGTCTATATCCGGATATCAAGCTTTGCATTGATTGTCATTACTCAATTTTCGATGTTCCTTTTATTAAAGAACCAGAGTTCAGAATTGGATTTGGGAGCATGCTTGTGATTAGGAAGTGTGAGATTGAAAGCATATTGATAGGGAAGAGAAGTGAAATATCCAACATTCCAAACTACCTCCTAGGAGGAGCAATTCTCTATGGCATAAGCCCCTTTGATGAAAAAAGGATAGCGAAGATTTTGGGAATATCTGAGGAAGAATTAATAGACGCAATTAGAAAGCTTGTGATTTCTGGATTCCACACTTCACTGTTTAGTGAGACCTCTAAGTTTGAGAAATTTATGCCTAAGAGTGATAAAGCGAAGAAATTTTTGGAGCTTTTGCAAAGGTGATGTTTATGAGGGTTGAGATTAAGGCGAGAAATAATGAGGAACTGCTGAAGAAGATTGATGCATTGCTTAATGATGAGACAACAGAAGTTTACGTCAATCTTCGCCCTACTAAGGAGATAATTGTAAGGATCCTTGAAAATGCTCCAAATGTAAAGGTTATTGGCTGTCCACCAAGTCTTTATCCCAAGGTTTCTAAAAAAGTAATCTCTGCCTTGAAGCAGCTTGGTGTCGAAGTTGTTCCAATCTCGCACTCAAGGGGGAGACCGAGGAAGTATGATGGAAATGTTGTGAGACAAATCAGACAGAGGCTTAAGAGTGGCAAGAGTTTGAAGGAAATCAGTAAAGAGCTAAATATCCCGCTAAGAACACTTTATTATATGCTGAATGGAAAATGAGGTGACAAAAATTTGAAAAAGCTAATCTCCTTTGTGCTTTTGCTCCTGTTGTTTTCCCTCCTTCATTCATCTACTCGGTACTATGGTATGAGTTATCTAAACATTGAATGGATTTATCTCACTATAGGTGCAGCATTCTTTGTTGCATTAGCATTAGCTCTGAAGTTTCTCTTTGAAAAAGGATTTGATTTTGGTCTTGCTGCGAGAAAAAGATCAAGATGGGAATTTACCAGAATGCTAATAGTTATCTTAGCCCTTGTAATTGCTCTGAGACAGCTGTTTTCAAGAAAGGTCAGGATTTACCCTCCCTCTGAACCACCCATAATTAAGTATCCAAAGTTTCACTTCAATAAGACCATAGCACAGCTAACTTACAAACCTCTACCATGGTATTTCTATTTGATACCTATATTACTCTTCTTTGCAATCTTGGCTACGGCAAAAATAAAACGTGCTAGAAGGGTTTCTTTTGATATCCCAACTTTCAATCCAGAACTGGAATTTGATAAGATAGAGGGAACTCAAAGGGAGAGAATTATAAAGATGTATAAAAATGTTGTGGCTGGTTTGATAAGGAAAGGTTATCCCTATCAGAAAAGCTGGACTCATTTAGAGCATGAAGAAAAGCTTAGGGACATTTTTGAGGATCTAGCAGATCTTGATGCTTTAACAAAGATTTTTGAAAAGGCTAAATATGGAAAGGAATTAAAAGAGGATGATTTAAAGATTGCAAAAGAAAGTTACAGCAACTTGATGGAGATTCTAAAGAAATAACCTTAAAAGCCCTGAGGTTTAGGCTATCCTAACGGGGTGAGAAAAATGCAGATATTTGAGACTCAGGAAGAGGTTCCTCTCATAAGGGAACGCTTGCATAGGGTTGGGATAACAAATTTGAAGACAATAGCGAAGATCAATTGGAAAGGTAAACTTTACACGTTTATTCCGACGTTTGAGATAACTATAGATGTTCCAGAAGAAAAGAAAGGAATACACATGAGCAGATTAGTTGAGAGCATTACCGAGAGCATGGGAGAGGCTGTGGAGGAAGAAGTGAGTAAAGTCCATACATCTTTAGAAGAGCTTGAGCTCAGCATAATTGAAAGGCTTGAAGGAAAGCATAGACACACGAGAGCTGAAGTGTGGATTAGGACTCAATTGATTCTTGAGAGAGAAACACCGGCAAGTAAAAGAATTAGTTTAGAGCCTTATGATGTTGAGGTTGGAGTCATAAAAGAGCCAGAAAGATTGGAAAAGGTTCTTAAAGTAACTGTAATTGGAAATACTGCCTGTCCGCATGCAATGGCAAATAACAAAGGAAAAACCCACATCCAGAGGGCTGTAGCTATGTTAGAGATTAGAACTGATTATGATGAAGAAATAGCCTTGGAGGATATGATTGATGTTGTAGAGGGTTCATTTAGTTTTCCAACATATACTCTGTTAAAAACAGTGGATGAGAACGCTGTTGTACAGGGGATGTACAAAAATCCAAAGTTTGTAGAAGATGTTGCGAGAGAAATTCTCCATAAGGCAAAGAAGCGCTTTAGGGGAAAGATCCATGTTAAAGTCATAAGTAACGAAAGCATTCACAAGCATGATGTCATAGCCGAAACTTGGAATTATTAAATAATTCTGTCTGTCCCTTGGAAGGAAATTGCTTTTTAAATTTTTTCGCTAAGACTTATTAACCTTAAGGGCAACTTTTCTTTGGTGGTGGGAATGAAGTATGATGAGTTAAATGAGAGGGTTAAAAAAGCCTATGTAAGGGTCAGAAATCTGGATGATTATTACTGGAATTTGGAAGATGGTAGAATAATTGGGATACATAAAAAGAGTGAGCTAAATGTAAGGATAAAGTTTGCAGCAAATAGAGAAGAAGCGGAAAAGATTAGCAAGAATAAAGAGGGAGAGGGAATTGATATAATAGTTGTTCCAGAGAAAAACACGTTCTATCTTTATAACGGAGCCTTTATTTTAAGTTCCAAATTCTTACGCTCAACTTTGATTGATATAAATGACCATATAATCTGGCATGGATTTAAGGTTATTGAAGATAAGGGAAAATTGATCCAGGAAGACTTTTACGAATATCTGGGCGGACTTTTGATAAATCATTTACGGAACAGCATGCTAAATGGTCAAGATTATTTGCTATGGCAGTTCTACAAGTGTGAGGAGTGCGGAAAATACGTCGACATTGACAGTGTTGCAAGACACATGAAAAGGGAGCATGGAATTGATGTTGCCAATAGGAGCGAGGAGATTTATGAAGTCTTTGAGCTTAACTTTGTGAAGGGAAAAATCTTCAACAAGTTTGGCAAAGAGGTTAAAGAGGAGCAATTTAGCAGAGAGGCTAAGGAGTTCATAAAAGAGATGTTTAAAAATGTAACGCCTGTGAGTGAGGAAGAGTTTGAAGAGTAAATATAATTCCTTGTCATTTTTGCATTTTATTTTCTTCTCAACATCACTTTTTGTCAGATTTAATGCCGAAATACTTTTGAAGGATAATTTAAAAATTGAATAATGATGACTACTTTTAGTACATATCTGATTCTTGGGGGTGAGTATAATGCCCTCAGGTATTACATTAATTGATAATTTATTTAAGGAGAGATTTTTACCTAATTCTTCAATTACAATAATTTATGATGCATTTTCATCAGCATGGGCTATAAGTTTTGCAATATTAGCAAACAAACTTAAAGAAGGAGCTTTTGGCATAATCTCAAACTATAACATGCCCATTAAAAAGCTCTTTAGATTGGCAGAGTTTGTAGGTCTTAATTTGAAAGAAGAGGTCAAGAAAGGGAATGTTGCAATAATTGATGTCTTTGGATCAAGATACGGTTCTCGTTTTGACATGAAAAACATATTCTACTTGGACATTGTAGACCCAGAAACTATAAATCCCAAGATTGAGCTAATATATTCCGAGTTAAAGCCTTATTTCACCAATAGAGAAATTATAAGATTAGTTTATACATTAGACGGTGTATCATTGATGTTTGGTGAAAATGCAACTTTGAAGCTTTTAAACCAAACAATTGCAAGCAGAGAGAAGGATGCTCCAAATTCAATACTTATATTGCCTCTTAATAGAGACATCGTATCTCAGAGATTCGTTGCATGGATAACAAGCATAAGCGACTACATCATCATCGGGTCATCAAAAATTGAGGAAGAAGGACTCTCTGAGAGGTTGCACTTCATAAAATCCCCAGTTGAAGATTTTGAGCCTTGTACATATAGATTCTGGACGACAAAAGGTAGAAGTGTAGAAAGATTAAAAGTGAAAAAGCTCAACCTCTAAACTTTGGTCTCTTTGAGAGTAGCAATGGTAGTGGTCTTGGCTTGTATGGAAAGCCTTCTGTCCTTTGCTTAATCTCCTTTATCAAGTCCTCAAGCTGCATTTCATATTGCTTTCCATCTTCTCTCTTTCTTACTGATACTATGTTTTGCCTCTTCTCGCTTTCACCAACAACTATTATGTAGGGAATCCATTCCTTCTCAGCTTCTCTAATCTTCTTGTTTAATCTTTCATTTCTGTCATCAACGTCTACTCTGATCTTTGCACCTTCAAGTTTGCCCGCTACATAGAGTGCATAATCTAAGTATTGCCCACTGATTGGAATAACTCTAACTTGTATTGGGGAAAGCCAAAGTGGATACATAGCTTTTTTGCCTTTCTTGGTCAATTTTGCCTGTTTTTCAAGCATGGCATACATTACTCTTTCAATTGCACCACTTGGAGAGCAGTGAAGGAGTAGTGGATGCTTTTCCAAACCATCTTCATCATAGTATGTTATTCCAAATCTTTGGGCATTTTCAACGTCAATTTGAACAGTACTTAGTGCTGCTGCTTTGTCCAAGTTGTCAACGAAGTTGAACTCAAACTTCAATATGAAGTAGAAAAAGCGTTGCTTCCACATCTCAATTAATACTGGCTTTCCAATTATTTTTGCCAACTCGACTATGAAATCTTTATTCTCGTTCCAAAAGTCCTCTGTAAATCTTATTGCAACTTCATAATCTTCTGGACTTAATCCAACGCCTTTGAGAACTTCCATGCTCAATTTATACTGCTTCTTAAACTCTTCCTTGGCTTGTTCTATATCCTTTGCAACTGTGTGCATATCTGGCATTGTAAATGCTCTAAGTCTTCTTAAACCGCTGAGCTCTCCTCTCTTCTCTCTTCTAAATGAATATCTCGTAAGCTCATACATCCTCAATGGTAAGTGCCTATAGCTAATTGTAGAGTCCTTTTTTATTAGGAACTGACCAAAGCAAGCGGCAAATCTCAAGAAGAACTTTTTATCACCACTATAAACGATGTATTGTCTTGCAGGGAATCTATTTAAGTACTTCTTCAAAGCCGGATGCTCAAAGTCATACATAATTGGTGTTTCAACTTCCATTGCTCCATATTCGATAACCTTTTCTGTGACGTATTGCTCCAAAAGTGACTTAATTAACCTTCCCTTTGGATAATATCTCAAGTTACCAGGGTCACTTCCCTCTTCATAATCTACGAGTTCTTGATCAAGCATGATTTTGACATGAGGAGGCTCTTCCGTTACAATTCTGCTTTTTGCAATTTCATAGTTTGCAAACTTCTTGAGATTCTCATGACCAGTGAAGTCAAACTTATCAACTTCAATTAGTTCACCTTCTGGTGTTAGAATGTACCAATAGCTGACGAGCTCTTCCTCTTTCTTCAAAGCCTCTGGAACTTCTTCTTTCTTTGCCTCCTCGGGGATTATTGTTCTTGAAAGCTCGGCTAAAGGATGTCCTTTACATGAAAGTTTAAAAGCCTTGTAATAACCAAATGGTGCTCTTTTAACGTTAAATCCTTCCTCCTTGAGCTTCTCTTCAAGTTTCTTAAGAATGCTTAAAGCAGCATCTGGAGAGGCTAACTCGCTACTTAGATGGGCAAATGGATACACGAATACGTTTTGAGCCTTTACTTGAGATGCAACATTTTTTATTTCTTTAACAGCTTTTTCAACTATTTCATCTGGATTTTGCTCATCAACTTTTTCAACGCTTGTGAAAACAGCCAAAACTTCCTCCATTTTACCTTTTCTCAGTTCTTCACCAATTTCTTCTGGCTTTGAAAGGGCTTTATCTTTGACCTCATACTCAAGATAGTCGCTGTGGATAAGCAACATTCTCACTTTTACCACCGCCTTAGAATTTTCATTGAACTTATAAAATAGTTTCTGAGCTGGTTTATAAATGTTAATGGCAAAAAAGTTTAAACTGAAAAATGCAAGTAAATTAGGGGGCAAAATGAAGGTGAGCAAGAGCTTAAAAAAGAAGCTTTACTTCTCACTCGTTGCTTTTATAATTCTTGGGACTTTTTACTATTCCTATAAGCAAGCTTCAAGCGAGAGGTTGTTTGATTACATCGGCGATGAGGTCTGGTATGTAAGCTCTTCAAGGAACGTTCTCCATAAATTGGGCATTAATGTCCATTATGTAAACGAAACAGCAGGTAGTGAGGGAGTTAACATAATAGTCCCCAAAGAGAATGAGACGATAGTAAAGCTGAAAATTTGGAGAATTGCCCAAGAATACAACTACACTCGATACATTCCCTACGTAAATCTCCCCGCTGTTTATTATGAGATCCCAAGGGAGAGTTTCGATGAATTTTTGGAAGATGTTAGCTCAATTGAAGGTGTTGAAATAATTCCCGGATTTATGTATCCAGATAAGAATGACATAAATGAATACTTAAACACTGAACATCCTTATTTGGCTAAAGGGTTGATATCCTTGGGAATGTTGATTGAAGATAAGCCGATTAACTGGCGCTTGCCTGGATTAATAGGGCATTTAATCATTAATCTCCTTGTGTTTCTGGCAACACTTAAAATCAGTAAAAGCTATTTAGCATCTTTCATTGCCCTGATTTTTGTTGCATTTGATCCTCTTTTGTATGCAACTTCCTTGGCTGCAATGCTTGACATTCATGTCGCTCTTTTCACCGCGATCTTCATGTATGCAATGATAATCGATGATTTCCCTGCAAGTGGTGTTTCAATAGGCTTAGCTGCTGCAACAAAACTAAATGGGGCTTTTGCTTATCCAGTGCTTTTCATCAAGCTATTGAGAAGTAAAATTAGCAAAAAAATGGTCTTCTTCACTGGGATTGTCTTGCCGGCTTTAGCATTTCTTCTATCGAATTTGCCTTTAATTATTCTCTTAGGCTTTAGAGGCTGGGCTTATGATTTTGCATCAAGCTTTAAGTGGCATTTGAGCTACAAAGGTGAACATCCAGCAAACTCTCCCTTTTGGGAGTGGTTTATAAGCCTGAAACCATTTCCCTTCCATTATAATCCAGACGTATTTGCTGCTACTGATCCAATTTTAATGCTCTCGATGGTGGTTTTTGTGTTTGCAATACCCTATGCCGCTAAGAAAAGAGGAAAGATTTTGGTTCCGTTTGGAATCTTCTGGAGCACAATAGTTTTCTATGCTTTGCAGTGGATTTTAGGTGGGAAGACCCAATTCAGCTTTTATGCAACTCCTTTGGTTCCCCCCGGAGCCGTGGTTTTGGGCGTTATGGCTTATGAGATTATAAAGTGGGAGTACTTTGAAAACTCTCTCAGAATGTATTGGGAGTTTATTGTATCTGCATTTAGTTGGCTAAAGGGGAAAATTCCAAAAAGAAAAGCTACTCCTTCAAGAAGTCAAGAAGAGTAAATTGCTTTTTCTTCTCTTTCACCTTCTCTTCAATTTTTCTCAGGGTGTCCCAGCTCTTTCTCACAATTGGGGGAAATTCGCCATGTTTTTTATAGTATTCTTCCAAAAATTTCCTTGTCCTTGGATCGCTTGGATAGCCACTCCCAATCTCACCATATTTTTCTTTCAGCTTTTCAATTGCTCTATCTCTTGTAACTTTTGCCAAAATTGAAGCTGCTGAAACTGGTGGATACTTTGCATCTGCTTTATGCTCGGCTATTATCTTTGGAGAAAAGTTAAGGCTTTTACCAATTATTTCCCCGAATCTTTCTTCTTTAACATCCGCTGCATCAATGTAAAGTATATCGGGTTTAATTTTTAGAGAATTCAACGCTTTAACAAAGTTTTTGATTTCAAATTCATTTAGGCTTACGTCTCTGTTGTCGATTTGCTCAGGCAATAATTCGATAATTACATAATCATCTAATAATGCAATTATTGAATTAAATAACTCTTCTCTTTTCGTTGGAGTGAGCTTTTTTGAATCTTTAACGCCCAAAGATTTCAGCTTTTCAAGATTTGACTCATCAATAACAACTGCTGCAATAACTAAAGGTCCAATAACAGGACCTCTTCCTGCTTCGTCTATCCCACCAAGCTTCATTCTCTCACCAAAAATTAAGAGATAGGGAAAGCTTAAAAATGTAGTCATTTTTTGAACGTGAACACTCCATAGATTGTGCCCAAAATTATTGTTGCAATTCCGCTTGGAGGTATATCAATAAAATATGCCAGAATTATCGAAACCATTTCAACGCCCATCGTTATTCCCAAGCTTAGGGCTATTATGCTTTTCAAATTCTCACTTCTCATTAGTGCTATCGCTCCCGGAAGCACTGCAATCACTTGTAGAGTTATTAGTCCAACTGTTTTAACAACTAACGCACCTATGCTCCCAACTATTATATAAAGGAGTATTAAATAGGCTCTAACGTTCCCACCATAGCTTTCTACACCTTCAGGATCAAAGCTTACGTAGAGAAAATCTCTATACAGAATAAGCAGCAAAAATAAAATCAACAATCCTCCAAACATTAAGCCAAGTAAGTCATTTATTGATAACAAGAACACTTCTCCTGTTAGATAAGCCACTATACTTTGAGAGACAGCAATGTAAGGTCTTGAAGCCATTACTTTATAAAGAACTCCAAAGCTTAGAACTGTTAGTCCAGCGACAATGCTTGAAACTATTCCTACAGCTGTATCGCTACTTAATCCTTTATCTTCTAAGTGTGCTATCAATATTACGGCAAAAACGGTAACTATCAAAGCGATCCAAATCATAATTCCCATCTCACCTATCAGCAATCCAATTATCATGCCCAAAACTGCACCAAAGAGTAGAGAGTGGAAAGTTGCATGGGTTAAAAAGGCTAATCCCTTCATGTTTATTAAAGGACTTAACAAGCCAAGCAACAGGCTTATCATGACACTCGCCATTAAAGCTCTAATTAAGTACTCTGGAATCATCTCTTCCCACCTCTGCCCTGTAAGTGCACATCCCCGATTATACAGTAAAGCTTCCCTCCAACTTTGACTGCTTTAGAGAGAGGACCGTAAACTTCACTTATTATTTCATCTCTAAGAACTTCATCTGGAGTTCCAAAGGCAACTAAGCGCTTATTCAAAAGCATTACTTTGTCTCCAATTTCAGTTAGTGGATTAATATCATGGGTCGCGATTATCATCGAAATTCTCTTCTCTCTTTTTATTTTTCCTAGAACACTTGTAACCTCAACTCTCGCGTTTGGATCTAAAGCCGACAGAGGTTCATCTAAGAGCAAAATCTTTGGATCTGAAACCAAGGCTCTTGCAAGCAGAACTCTTTGCTTTTGCCCTCCGCTAAGCTCTTTAAAGGGCTTGTTTTTTATTTTACTTAGTCCAACGAATTTCAAAGTCTCTTCAGCTTTTTTTATGAGCTCTTTTGGTATGTTGTTATGAATAAAGCCCTTTTTATAAAGCCCTCCCATTGCAACTATCTCTACAGCTGTTAATGGGACTCTTTCATTCAATGAGTGCGTCTGGGGGACATAAGATATAAGTTCTCTCCCATCTGATGGCTTTCTTCCAAAAATCAAAAGCTTCCCATCATAGTTTTTATGAAATCCCGCAAGCGTTCTTAATAATGTAGTTTTCCCTGCTCCGTTTGGACCGAGCAAAAGCAAAGTTTCCTCTTCCTTAAGTTTAAAGTTTAGCCCTTCAACTGCTTTATAGTCATTGTAATAAATGTTTACACCTTCAGCAATCACTGCCTCCATAGCAACATTCCTCCCGTAAGACCTATAGCAATACCAAGTAGCAATGCTAAAATAGCATATATGGAGTTGCTTTTTTCTTCAACAACTACCTTTTGAGCTTCTTTTACTTCCAAAGCTTTCAAAATTTCTGCTGAATTTTCAATTAAAACCTTACTATACTCTTTGTTCGTCCAGAACACTTGGATATTTGCTAAAGGCTTCCCACTTCTTTTTGCTAAATCTTCTGCAGCTATTTTTAATTGCTCTGGTGAGTTTGTTGAGTACACTATTAGGTCAAAACTTTCACTTGAGGTCAATAACTCATCAATACTCTTTGCTGGATATTCTTCCTCTGGCTTTATAGCTTCAATTGATCTTACTCCTAACCATTCCACAGCATACTGCATAGAGGGCATTTCTATTATTGCGGTAACATTTTTGTTTAATTTCCCTATAAGAACTTGATAGGAGTTCATTATTGTGATAATTCTCTCTTCAAAAATCTGAAATTTTTTCTCATAAACTCCAGCATTTAAAGGGTCTTTTTCAATTAGTGCTTTCTTAACAGCTCTTGCTATTGCAAGCCCATTTCTTGGATCAAGCCAAATTCCGTGCTCGTTTTTGCCTTCCATCCACCTCTTTTCTAAATAAGAAAAGCCTTCTCTTTGATAATCATCTATCCATAAAACCCTTGCTCTAATGTCTCCAGCTTTTTTTAATTCCATTATATTTTGTTCAATAGGCAAATGACCACCGCTTGTCACTATTATCGTTGCTTTCTTTATTTGCTCTATTTGCTGAGTCGTTAATTGTGCCTGATGAGGATCAGCTCCAAGAGGTATTAAATAAACAACTTCAATGCTTTCACCAAAGGCTTCTCTAACTATTTCAGCTAAAGGAGGAATACTCACAACTATCAAAGGCTTTTCAGCTCTCGCTTGAGGAATTAGCAGTGTGAGGATTAGGATTAGCATAATTATCTTTTTGATCATATTTTAGGTCACCCTAAATTTACTTCAAGTTAAAATTTTTATAAAAGTTATCCTTACCTCAATCGATATTCTAATAAAACCCTTTAGGCAGATTGCCTTCTAGGTGGTAAATGTGAAAGTGTATAACACTCTAACAAAGCAAAAAGAGGAGTTTGTTCCTTTGAGAGACGGAGAAGTTAGAATGTATGTATGTGGTCCAACGGTTTACGATTACACTCATCTTGGACATGCAAGAACTTACATTGCCTTTGACGTGATTAGGCGTTATTTAGAGCATAAGGGCTATACCGTGCTGATGGTAATGAACTTTACGGATATAGACGACAAGATAATAAGGAGAGCAAATGAAACTGGAGAAGATCCAAATGAGCTGGCTGAAAAATTTATGCACTTTTTCTTAGAAGACATGGAAGCATTAAAGGTTAAGCCTGCTGATGTTTATCCTAGGGTAACCGAACATATAAAAGACATCATTGAGTTCGTGAAAAAGCTTGAAGAAAAGGGTTATGCTTACGAGGCTTTAGATGGTGTCTATTTTGAGGTCAGAAAATTCAAGGATTATGGGAAGTTAAGCAAAGTAAATTTGGAAGAAATCGTAGCTGGTGCAAGAGTTGAGCCAGGGGAAGGAAAGAAGAATCCAGAAGACTTTGCCCTTTGGAAGAAAGCTAAACCTGGAGAACCTAAATGGGAAAGTCCTTGGGGAGAAGGAAGACCCGGATGGCACATCGAATGTTCAACCATGAGTACTAAGTATTTGGGAGAACAATTCGATATCCACGGCGGAGGAAATGATTTGATATTTCCACATCACGAGAATGAGATAGCACAAACCGAAGCATGCACAGGAAAGGAATGGGTTAAATATTGGCTCCACACCGGATTTGTAATGGTTAAAGGGGAGAAGATGAGCAAAAGTCTTGGAAACTTTGTAACGATTAGGGAGCTTTTGGAAAGGTACTCTCCAGAGGTCATCAGGTTCTTTGTCTTACAGAGACATTACCGCTCACCTCTTGACTATACTGAAGAAGGGATTCAGCATGCGAAGAATAATCTTGAAAGGCTTTACAACACAATTGAGAATATTAGAATAGCCTTAGAAAAAGCTGAAATACCATTTAAATGGAACAAAGAGGAGTTTGAGCTTTATGAGGCGATAAGGAAAGCAAAGGAAAAGTTTTATGAGGCTATGGATGATGACTTCAACATGGCTGAAGCCATGAAGCCAATATTTGAAGTGGCAAACGCTGTGAATAAGTACTTAGCAGAGGTTGAAAAGCCAAAAGAAAGTGTTTTAAGAAAAGCTTTGGAATTCTTCCAGATGGTTGGGGAGATCTTTGGATTATTTGAAGAATACTTCAAGGAAAGCAAAGAGGAGAGCAAGGAGAAAGAATTGATAGAGCTTCTAATCCAGATTAGGGCAGAATTAAGAAAGCAGAAGAACTATGCTTTAGCCGATGAGATAAGGGCGAAGCTTAGAGAAATGGGAATTCAATTGGAGGATACACCACAAGGGACAATCTGGAAAAGGATAAAGGTTTAGCTTCTTTTGTTTTACTCTTCTTTAAGCTAAAAGTTAAATATCATTTCGATGGAAATCTTAATGGTGTTGAAAATGCTTGAGTTACTTTCTCAGCTCGTGGAAATTGAGACCATAAATAATCCCTCTGAGGGAAAGAAGCCAAGCAAGGAATGTCCAAGCTTTATCAGAGATAGATTAGCAGATTGGGGAATAGAGAGCGAAATAATTGAAAGAGATAATTACTATGCAGTTTTTGGGGAAATTGGAGAAGGAAAGCCAAAGGTAATGTTCATGGCTCACTTCGATGTTGTTCCAGTGAATATTGAAGAGTGGAAGTTTGACCCCTTTAAGCTCACTAAAGTTGGGGACAAGGTTTTTGGAAGAGGAAGTGCTGATGACAAAGGCAACGTTGCTGGAGTTATGCTTGCTTTAAAAGAGCTTTCAAAGAAAAAACTCGATGGAAAGATTCTGTTTGCATTTACTGGAGATGAAGAAATTGGTGGCAAATTGGCTATGCATATAGCAGAGAAGCTTAAGGAAGAGAACCGATTGCCTAAATATTTAATCAACGCTGATGGAGTCGGTATGAGCCCAATAATAAGGCGTAGGAAAGGATTTGGAGCAATAATTGAAGTTCCAGAACAAAAGATTAAGGTTAAGGGTGAACTGAAGAAGAGAGCATTTATTATAAGCACTCCTATATTTGAGACCAGACATGCCGCTTACTTCATGCCCGGTGTTGATACTCATCCAATGATTGCTCTGTCCCATTTCCTAAGGAACGAGGATATTCTTGCAGTCAGAGTTGAGGGGAAATTTTTGAAGTCAAACGTTCTACCGAGCAAAGTTGAGTTAAGCTATTTGAGGCTTAGTGAAAATGGAAAGGAATTTGAAGCGGATTTAAGTTTAACGAATCTTTTGAAAACAATAGTGCCTTTGGTTAGAGCTCCAATAGGCACTGAGAAATACAGTGATTTTGGCGTCTCAATAACACCCAATATATATAATTTTGAAAATGGCATTCACAAGCTTGTAGTTGACATAAGAGCTATGAGTCATTCTCCAAAGGAACTAGAGGAGAAATTTAGAGAAATCCTGAAGTTCAATCTTCCAAATGCAAAGCTGACAATTAGGCATAATGAAAAGGCTGGTTATCTCTTTACCTCACCAAATTCAGCAATCATCAAAGCAATAACTGGAACATTGAAGAGTTTTGGGGAAAGAATTAAACTTGTTGAGGGTGCTGGTGCTTCTGATTCAAGATATTTCACTTCCTATGGTGTTGAAGCCATAGACTTTGGACCAAGAGGAGGAAACGTTCACGGACCCAACGAATACGCGGAGATTTCTTCCTTGGAACTGTTACCCAAGATTTATGAAGATGTTGCATTAAGGCTCTTGAAGGCTTAGCACTTCAAAGAAACCTTTAAATATTTCTTCATCTTTGCCTTATTAAGGGATTTAAATGAAGAAGTTTCCTGCTTATTTAGCCTCTTGGGAGGACATTGAGAGGTGGGCAAGAGAAGGAGCTTTTAAGATTCTTGAGGAAAAATGGAAGCCAGATGTTGTTGTGGGTCTTGCAAGAGGTGGCTGGATACCTGCTCGACTATACTGTGACTTCTTGGGAGTTAAAGACTTGCTGAGCCTTAAAGTTGAGCATTGGGGAATTACAGCAACTCCAGATGGAAAAGCAAGGATAAAATATGGTTTTGATTATGATTTGGATGGCAAAAAGGTTTTGATAGTTGATGATATAGCCGACACAGGGGAAAGCCTAACCTTAGCTAAAAACTATATTGAGAGCAAAAATCCAAAGGAAGTAAAAACTGCTACCCTTTTGACAATCAAAACCTCGAAATTCAGACCAGATTATTTTGGAGAGGAAATTGATTGGGCTTGGATTGTGTTTCCATGGAACTTTATTGAGGATATGATCAATCTAACAGGAAACCTCTTTGAGGAGAAAGAGAAGCTAACTGTTGATGAAATTAAAGCGTTATTTGAGGAGCTTCACAACCTTAGGGTTCCAAAAGAGAAAATTGAAGAAGCTTTAATAATTGCCGAAAAAAGGAAAATATTTAAAAAGGAAGGGGAAATTTGGATTAAAGCTTAAGGTTGTGGTAGTTTGGACCGGGAAGAGATGATAAAAAGCATTAAGGAACACAGCAACTACTCAAGGGAAATTTATGATATGCACGAAGAAAGTATAAATAACGCCTTAGACAACTATGACCAGCTAAAGGAAGATTATTTAAATGAACATTCAAGGGCTAGAATCGTTAGAATTGTAATAAATGAGGACAACGATTTGCCTTTAGCAATAGAGTTTAATCGGAAGGATGATTCTTTTAAAGGCTTCAGCATAGCGATTGGGAAACCTTACATAAAAAGTGAAATGAAAGATCAGGAATAAAACCCATCCTCTATTTTTTCTCCATCATAAACTTCGTAGCTTGTGAAGTAGTAGGTTGGATTTCTATAAATCCTTGTTGAATATCTGTTAACCCCTGCAATCCATATTATGTAGTTATCTTCCATGAAAGGATTCCTTATTGTAACGAGTATAGAAGTCTTCGGAGAAGAATAGATTCTATACTTTGAGAAATCTATCTCCTCAATAGAGCTATTTGTGAATAAGAATGCCTTAACTGTTGTGTTAAATCCTTGATTTCTTTCTAAGACCCAAGTTCCGTTTAAATATGTGAACTTAAATGGAAACTCATCTTGAATCTTCTGAACAATTTTATTGCTCACGGGACCGCCAACTAAAATTAAATTCTTTTTTAGCTCTTCATCTGTAACATTTATATCCATTTTAACTTCAATCTTGATTTCCCCTGGCCATTGGGAATAAAATTGGGTTAAATAATCTTTTACAAGCTCAGCAGTTGCTTTATCATATTCCACTCCTTTCTCATCTGAATTTTGAGTTCCATAAATAATCAGGACTTCTCCCTCTTTAACTACCTTGTCTAAAGCCCTTATTGGCGTTATTGGGACTTTTTCTTGATAATATTCTTCTGCCTTATCTTCGGGAATTCTGGTAATGAGTTCTTTCATCATTTGGGGAACATATTCGTCTAAGGTTCTGTTCTCTTTGAAGCTCATATCTGCGTATTTTTCATAAAGCTCCACCATATCATCCTGCCAAAATTCACCCCATGCCTTTTGCATCTCTTTGTTCCATTCAGCAAACGCTGGGTTAATGTCTCTAAGGGCAAAATAGGAAAAGCCGTCTGCAAAACCTTCATAGATCATACCCCAATAACCCCAAAAATGTATGTCATAAGTTGCTAAGTATGGCATATCCTCTTCAATTATGCTTTCGAAATACTTCATCTCTTGAAGTCTGAAATAGTATTCGTCAAGCTTATCTATTGTAAAATCGTGCCCTAATTCATGATATATAAAATCTAAGAACCATAACTTATTGAATTCTTCATTTTCAACATAAACTGGATTTAAGGGTAAGCCAAACATTGTATCCTTAGCTATCTTTAAACTCCACAATGTTCTTGGGGGCGTTCTTCTCACCAGTGGAATTAAACCACCAGAGCCAAGGATTTTTGTATTGTTTTTATCTACCCTAAAGCTGTGACCATGAATACAGACTAAGTAGGGAAAATTAAACTCAAATCTGATTTCATCTATGTTAAAGTAACTCTCGAGAAATTCTTCTGGATTTCTGAGCTCCAAAGCTCTCTTGTAAATTTCCAAATCTTCTTCATAATAGCTTTCGTGAGCTTTGAAGAATTTCATAAAGTTGCTTTCTATAGCAAAATCCCTCAAAACATCAACCATCTTATCTAAGCTCTCATCTTTCCAATCATCATAAATTCTTACCATCTCTGGAGGCTCTGAGAATTGAAGGAGATAGGCGTCAAGTGTAAATAATTTGAAATCTCTCTCTGGAATCGTTTTTGCATCTTTAAAATAATCCCTCATCATAGTCACAGCTTCATGGTCTTTTAATTTACCAAAATAGGAATCAACTTCCCTGAGGTAATCTCCTCTGTTAATTACAAACTCATCCCATCCAAAGGCGAGATAATAGACAACTGACAGAAGCTCTTCATTTGGATGTATTCTTACTGTGACCTTGTTTAGATTGTATTCATATGCAAAGGCTTGAGAAGATGTGAATACAGTTAAAATTAACAAAAATGCCAAAAATTTCTTGTCCATTTCATCACCAAAATACCCTTGATTTCAAAATTAAAAAAATTTTGGAAAGAGAGAGTCCTCAGGTTTCTTTTGCTAACCAGAGCAGTACTCCCTTAACAAATGCCCAGTTGCTTTCAATGTACTTTCCATAATAGCTGTCGCTAATTGCTTTGCTTGAGCCATAGGCGACTATTCTTCCTTCTCCAACCTCTACAGCCGCTGCAACTATTGGCTTTGAGCCTGTTTCCTTTACAACTTTCTCAGTTTCATCAACTGCATATGATGTTTCATAGCCCCTAATCAGCCATACAGCATTACCGCTAATATCTAATGTATCTCCATTGTAGTAGAGTTGTGAAGTCTCGTCTAGGAATTTGGTTGCTGGGTGTTCAAAGTTAAATTCACCCACAAGTGGGAAGTATGGTGCTCCAGTATTTACTTCATCATCCATAAGCTCGTCGTCATTGAACTTGATTCCAAACTCTTCAATAACTTTGTTTAAGCTGCGTTCGTAAATATACTTATACCAGTCGCCAAGTATGAAGAGTCCTCCTCCTTGCTTTACAAATTCTTTAATTGCATTTGCTTCTTCATCGGTTATGTCTCTACGTGGGTTGGTGAGTATTAGGATGTCATATTCTTGGAGCTTCTCCAAGGTTATTGTACCAGTGTTAACTTCAACTTCCCATCCTAGGTCATTTCGTATTCTTGAAATTAAGCTGCTCATCCTTTCATGGTTGTAGTATTGGTTGTGGGATGAGTCTATTAGGACTTTGTGTACCGTTGGAACCACAATTGTTACATTCTGTTCTGCTGCAGCCTTAGCTTGTTCAAGGGTTGAGTTTAATAGGGGTATGAGATCCTCAAGCTCTTCAATCGTTTCTTTTGTTAGAATGGTAGCTTTCATTATTGGAACCATCAAAACTGAGTAGTATGCTCCTTTTGTGCGCTCTTTTAGAAGTTGATATTTGCTGTATCTCTCATTAATTAATCCCATTTTGCTTTCTATTTCTTCAATATTTTCCTGTATTGCACTCAAATCAACATTGTAGCTTTGAAGTTCTTCGAGTAATGATTTAAATTGATTGTAAAGAATTGTTAGCTGTGGGCTATAATACTCATAGCGGGCTTGGTAATATGTAACTACTCCATATGCAATAGTTTCTGGATGCTCAAACACTTCTATTTGTAAAGACCTCTCATCGTAAACTTCTTCAATTTCACTTAAAATCTTAGCAGTTATTGTAACTTTTCCAACCACGAGCGGCATCCATTGAATTGTTAACTCTAAAGTGCCGTTGGGTGAAATCTCAGTTGTTTGATTATACAGCACTGTATCATCAATATACAGCAAAATAGTAATGTTTTCTGCTAATGTTCCATTGTTAAACACTTTAAGTTTGATATCTGTTGTAGTTCTCCTTACTGGAGTTCCTGAAACATTTAATTCTTGAACTCCAATTTGAGGAACATAGAGCTTAATATCCTCTTCGTATCTTGGTTCTAATTTAAAGGCTCCATAAGAATAATAGAGCACACCTCTTATATATTCATAACGCTTGCCTATGTATGTTGGTTCATAATCGTAGAACTTATCATCTATAATTAGTTCTCCGCTTCCGTCATCAACTTTCCACTCACCGTATTTGTTTGCAAGCTCAACAACTTTCGCGTATCTTACTTCAACCAAAACACTTTCCCATTGTTCTTGAGAAACATTTCCAGTAGGTAGAACAACTGGGTCTGGAACGGATGCAGTTCCTAACACTACAACTTCTCTTATGTCCGTTGGAGAGTCTTTGTAATTTAACTCTGTTAGTCCGTAATATTCTTGGACTAGTGCCTGTACTCTCACATAGTCTCCTTCATTAACACTAATCCCTGATCCAGTATAAACCCAAATGCCACTCCAAGGACCAGTTCCATTTTGAATAAAGAAACCATAACTAGTAGCGAACGTTACAACACCATATGTTCTAACAACTTGTCCTGCATATGGAGAGCTGCTTTGCTGACCTTGTATTTCTTGGATTGAGACTTTTGGTATATTTGGTGGAATGCCAATATCCTCAACACCTCTGGGTTCAATCTTAAAATTCCCATAGGAATAATAGACAATACCTCTAACGTAGTCTAATTCTTGATTGGCTTGTGGAGTGTAGCTATACATTAAATCATCAACTCTTACTGGGCCACTACTATCATCAATCTCCCATTCCCCATAACCTAAGTCTGGGTCTGTGACGATAACATTTCTAACTTCTATTAGAACAGATTCCCATTTCTCTTGGGCAACTTCTCCTGTTTGAAGAACAACAGGATCTGGAACATCAGCAGTACCGATTACATTTACCGTTGGATTGTTGGTTATTTCTGTCATTCCATAATATTCATCTACAGTCCCCTCGACTTCAACTAGGTCTCCGATGTTGACATTTGGGGCTGAGCCTACATATACATATATTCCACTCCATGCTCCAGTGCCATTTTGAATGAAGAACCCCTTGGATGCAACAGCAGTAACAACACCTCTTGTGAGAACCGTTTGTCCTTTATAGGGAGAATCCCCACTTGGATCAGTTGTATATTGAATATCGTAGATTGAAACATAAGGTGCTTGTGCCTTTGCAAGATTTATTGTGTTTAGTTGTGGTAGGAGACTTAGAAGTAGTAACACTATCAAAAACAAACTCCAACGTTTCATAAATACCACCAAAAATTAAAATCTACTTGAATGTTAATAACTTTTCGCTCAAATACATCCATGTTCATTGGTGTTTTGATATCACCGTTAGTGTCTCTCAATATTCTCCAAAAATTAGTTAAATTCAGGCGATAAAGTACCTATGGTGATTTTATGAGTATCACAACAAAGACCGGTGATAAAGGAACAACTGGAATATTCACTGGAGAAAGGATTGCTAAGGATTCTCCTATTATAGAGGCAAATGGATCAATTGATGAGCTTAGTTCATTTATGGGAGAAGCAAAGCATTATGTTGATGAAGAACTTAGGGAGATTTTGGAGAGAATCCAAATTGAATTATATTCTTTGATGGCTGAAATAGCGAGTAAGGGGAAATACAAGAAAGTTGGAGAGAAGGAGATCAGATGGATGGAGGAGATAATCCATAAGTTTGAGGAGGGAGTTAAACTTGAAAGATTTGTTCTCCCTGGGTCAGTGATCGCAAGTGCTAAATTAGATGTTTGTAGAGCCATTGCAAGAAGGGCAGAGCGTAGAGTTGCACGAGTTGTTCATGACATGGGCTTTGGAGAGAATGCGTTGGTGTATTTAAATCGCTTAAGCGATTTACTTTTTATAATGGCACGCTATATTGAATGGAAAGAGGGAAAAATTAAGTATGTTGAGTAGTGATTAAAAATGAAAGGTGAGAAGATTATTGGAATCTTAGGAGGAATGGGTCCGTTAGCAACTGTCGAACTATTTAAGAGAATCGTTCTAAAAACTCCTGCTAAAAAAGATCAAGAGCATCCAAGGATTATAATTTACAACAACTCAAAGGTTCCAGATAGGACTGCCTATATTTTGGGAAAAGGTGAGAATCCTCTCCCAGAGCTTATTGATAGTGCTAAAAAGCTTGAGAAATGGGGTGCGAGCTTTATAATAATGCCCTGCAATACTGCACATTTTTTCGCCGAAGAAATTCAAAAAGCGGTTGAAATTCCACTAATTAACATGGTTGAAGAGACGGCTGAACATATACGAAAGCTTGGACTTAAGAAAGTTGGTCTTTTAGCTACAGATGGGACTATAAAAGGAATGGTTTATCACAAAGCTTTGCTTAAGAGGGGAATTGAGATAGCATTACCTGATAAGAAAGAGCAAGAAGAAGTTATGAAGGGGATTTATGAAGGAGTTAAGGCTGGAAACTTAGAGCTTGGGAAGAAACTTTTGCTGAAAGTAGCAAAAAAGCTTGAAAAGAGGAGTGAAGGTATTATTGCAGGATGCACTGAGGTTAGTGTAGCTTTAAGCGAAAGAGATCTGAAAGTACCTCTAATCGATCCAATGGATGTTATAGCAGAAAAAGCTGTAAAGTTGGCTCTCGGTTTATAACCACCCTTTTCTTTTGAAGTAGTAAATCATTCCAAAGGCGATTAGGAGCATTACGAAGAGGGTTGCTGGGTAGCCATAGTACCAGTTGAGTTCGGGCATGTTGTAGGGAGAGGCTTTTGGGTTAAAGTTCATGCCATATATCCCTGTGATGAATGTAAGGGGTATGAATATCGTTGAGACTACCGTTAAAATTCGCATTATCTCATTTATTCTCATTGAAAGCGTGGAGTAATAAATTTCCACTAGCCCATTTGCCATGTCCCTCTGGCTCTCGATTATGTCCAAAACCTCCGTAACGTGACTATAGAGCTCTTCCAAATATCTCATGATATCCTTATTGAAGTAATTGCTTCCATCAAGCTGAAGTTTTCTAAAGACCTCCAAAAGCGGAAAGATTGTGCGTCTTATGAAGAGGATCCTTCTCCTTATCCCATGAACTTTGTGGAGTATTTCTTTGTCTCCGTTTCTTAGAATCCTGCTCTCTACATCCTCCATCTGTGTGCTGATTTTCTCAAGGATAGGAATGTAGTTCTCTATGATGGCATCCAAGATGGCAAAAACCAAATAATCGGCACCTTTTTCTCTGAAGGGTCCCTCACCACGTCTTATGCTCTCCCTTATGGGATTGAAAACATCTCCCGGACGCTCTTGAAGGGTTATCACAAAGTTCTCCTTGAGAAACAGGGCAACCCTCTCCTTTTTGAGTCCCCCTTTTATCTCGTAAACCTGATGAAGGAGAAGGAAGATGTAGTCCTCCAAAAGATTCACTCTTGCCCTGCTCTTCGCCCTTAAAATTGCCTTAATTGATGAATCATGAAAGCCAAAAATTTCTTTTAGTTCTTCTAGATATGCAATGCCATCAATGTTAATCCAGACCACATTATAGTCTTTAAATTCTAAAGCTTCTTCCAAGCTCTCAACCCGTCTTTCCTTAAAATCCTCTTTTGAGTATGCAAATAGGGTAATCTTAGGTTTTTCCTCCATTCTAGACACCTACTCTCCAAAGGTGAGGACTATACCTGCATGGAGTTTGTGGAACTTTTCATCATAGGCTCTTAAAAACTCTGCTTCCGCTTGTAAGCCTGTGCAATGCCCTGTGTAAACTTCTTCAACTCCAAGTTTTTTTAGTTCTTCAACTGTTTTAGTTATTCTCTCTTTGTTGGCTTCTATGAGGTGAAATCCTCCAATAATAGCTCTAATCTTGTCTTCTCCTGTAATCTTTATCGCGTGCTTTACTATGCTCACAATTCCAGCATGAGAACAACCGCTAACAATAACCAATCCCTCTTGAGTTTTTATCGCTAAGCTCATATCGTCTAAAAGCTCATCTTTAACTAACTTGCCCTCTTTTAGAGTATATACTTCCAGATTAGTTTTTTCAAACTCTTCTCTCTTTTCAATTTCGCCTGTTGAGTAAGCTCCTTCAATTATTTGGATCGGCTCACCTGTCAAGAAAAGCTCTGCATATTGCGTAATCTCTTCTCTCTTGAAAGGAACTCCAACGTCTCTCAAGTAGGGTTTTGTTATGAAATGCCTCCTGAAAATCGTTGGATGAGCAATTACTTGGATTCTCTTGCCAATAGCCTTAAGCATCTCCAATAATCCGCCCGTATGATCATAGTGACAATGTGATAAAAATATGTAATCTATATCGCTTGGCTTTAGATCAAGAAGCTTCATATTGTGAAGTATTGGCTTCGCCTCTTGTCCTACATCAAAGAGGATTTTCTTCCCCTTGTGCTCAATTAGAAAACTAACACCATGTTGGGCATAGAAAGGACTCTCATAGCCGGAATAGTCTTCAACCAATGCATAGATTTTTGTCATGGTAAACACCAACGAAAATTAGAGTTTTAGATAATTATACTTTTCCATAAGAGTATTAAATTTAAAGAGCTAATCTTATTTTAGGTGATGACATGCAGCCAATAGAGGTTTCGAGGATTGTCATGAGGGAAGTTTTGGATGTTCAAGAAGGTGAGGAAGTTTTAATCATAACCAATCCAGGTGAAGTTCTTGGAATTTCATTAAGCCTATTTGAAGCAGCTAAAGAGCTCAAAGCAAAACCCACGATAGTTGTTCAAGAGCCAAAGGAAAGCCTCGATTATGCGGAGAGAGTTGTTATTGAGGCTATAAAAAGCGAACCTGACATAGTTATCTCAATAAGTGAAAAGAAGCTTGGTAAAGATGCTTATGGTTTAAATATTGGGTACATTGGCAGAAACAACCAGAAATATACCCACATATTTGAAAAACTTCTTCGGGGAGATAAAAGGATACGCTCCTTCTGGAGCCCTGGAATTGACATGTATATGTATTTGAGGGCAGTTCCGATAGATTATGCAAGGCTTAGAGAAGAAGCCCAAGTTTTGAAAGAAATTCTTGATAAAGGAAAAGAAGTTCACATAACGAGCGAGAAGGGGATGGACCTAACGATCAACATAGATGGAAGGAAAGCTCTGAAGGATGATGGTGACTTTAGAAAGCCTGGAAAAGGTGGAAATTTGCCAGCAGGTGAAGTTTTTATTTCTCCCGCAATTGGAAAAAGTGAGGGAATAATAGTTTTTGATGGGACTATAAGCTTGGGTGGGATTAGCATAGTTCCAAAAGAACCAGTAAAAGTCTATGTTGAAGAGGGTTTCGTAAAGAAAATCGAAGGTGGGGAGGAGGCTAAAAAGCTCGAAGAAGCTATAAGAAAAGCAGAAAAGAAGGCTTTAGATATGGGGAAAGAAGAACTAGCAAAGAATTCATGGCATCTTGGAGAATTGGGGATAGGATTAAATCCAAGGGCAATAATGAGTGGAAAGCTTTTAGAAGATGAAAAGCTTAGGAATACAATTCACATAGCTATTGGATCAAATTATGATAATGATGCACCAGCGTTGAATCATTTTGATTGCTTGGTTATGAACCCAACAGTTGAGGTAGATGGGGAAAAGATAATGGAGAAAGGGAAGTTTTTGATTTTTTAGCTTTAACTTTTTATACTTGCTGAGGGATTTATAATGTGGTGAGAGAATGCTGAGCAGAATTGAAATTAACCCTAAGAAACTTGGTGGGAAGCCGGTTATAAAGGGAACAAGAATTCCTGTGTATCTAATATTAGATTTACTCGCTAATGGGTGGACTATTGAAGAAATTTTAGACAATTATCCTCAATTAAAGAGAGAAGATGTGTTAGAGGCAATAAAGTATGCTTCAATGATACTAAAGGAGGAAGAGTACGTTGAAGTTCTCAGCTGATGAGAATGTCCCACTGAAAGCTGTTAAAGCTTTGCGAGAGGAAAATTTTGACATCACATCAATCACAGAAATAAAACCGGGCATTACCGATGAAGAAGTTTCAAAAATTGCTCTTTTAGAAAACAGAATTCTAATTACATTTGATAAGGATTTTGGAAAAATTCTATTTGTTGAGGGATTAAGTGTTTCGGGGTTAGTTCTACTTAGGTTTCCTCCCAAGAATGTGGAATATATAACTCGAGTGCTGAAAAATGTTTTATCAAAGGAAATTAAGTTTTATGGGAGATTGGTGATAGTGTTTGAAGATAAGCTTAGGATATCCTTCCTACCGGAAAGAGAGGGTATTGAAAAATAACTAAAGAGGTGATAAAATGGAAATTGGAGTCGTTGGAAAGCCAAACGTCGGAAAGTCCACATTTTTTGCCGCTGCAACTCTTGTAGATGTGCATATTGCTAATTATCCATTCACAACTATTGATGCCAACATCGGTGTTAGCTATGCAATAACTGAACATCCTTGTAAAGAACTTGGATGTGCCCCAAATCCTCAGAATTATGAGTATAAGGATGGTTTGGCCCTAATACCGATAAAGATGATTGATGTTGCGGGTTTAGTGCCTGGAGCCCATGAAGGTAGAGGTTTGGGAAACAAGTTTTTAGATGACTTAAGAATGGCGAGTGCTTTAATTCACATCGTAGATGCAAGTGGAAAAACAGATGAAGAGGGAAGACCAACCGATAACTATGACCCAATAAATGACATTGAGTTTCTGGAAAAGGAGATTGATTATTGGGTTTATGGTATTTTAAGCAAAAACTGGGAAAAGTTTGCCAAGAGAGTTAAACTGCAACATTTAAGGCTTGCAAGAGCGATAGCGGAACAGTTAACTGGAATTGGGGTTAATGAAGGGGATGTACTTGAAGCGATGCATAAAGCCAACCTTAGCGAAGACCCAACAAAATGGAGTGATGAGGACTTATTTGGGTTTGTAAGTGAGCTTAGGAAGATTAACAAGCCAATAATTATAGCTGCTAACAAGGCTGACATGGTAAGCGATGAACAAATTAAAAGATTAATTGAAGAAGGTGAAAAGAGAGGCTACATAGTCATTCCCACTTCAGCTGTGGCTGAGCTAACATTAAGAAAAGCCGCAAAAGCAGGTTACATTGATTATTTACCTGGGCAGAGCGATTTTAAGGTCTTGAAGCCTTTGACCCATAAGCAAGAAAAAGCTCTTGAATTGATTAGAGAAAAAGTCCTTCAAAGATTTGGGTCTACGGGAGTTCAGGAAGTTATAAATAAAGCAGTTTTTGAACTTTTGAACTTAGTACCAGTTTATCCAGTTGAGGATGAGCATAAGCTAAGTGATAGCTTTGGAAACGTTTTGCCTCATGTTTACCTGATGCCAAAGGGGTCAACTCCAAGGGATTTGGCTTACAAAGTACACACCGATTTAGGAGACACATTTCTCTATGCGATAAATGCAAAGACTCACAGAAGAATTGGAGAAGATCATGAATTGCAGTTCAATGATATAATTAAAATTGTAGCTACAGCTAAATGATCAAATTTTTTCTTTTAACAACTCTTGATAGAGCCTCGGCTCTACATCCTCCTCCTTTAATCCTAAAAGTTTTGCAATCTCCCAAATTTTTTCCTTAGCTTTTTTAATGTTATCACTCATAACTTCAATATCAAGAAAATCCCCCAATCCTTCAACTTTGTTAAGCTCGAAGGTTACATTATCGAGTTTGTAGATATAGCGATGTTTTTTAACCCAAACTTCTTCCTTAAACCCCAGACGTTTTAAAATCTCTCTCGTTTTATCAAAATCCTCCACTCTAACCTCTATCTCATCAAATTCTTCATTTCTCTCATCCTTAATTTCTTTATAACCCAAAATACTCTCTCCTAAGTTTGCAATTCTCCTAATTCTCAAGAGATGCTTAGGAGGAAGGGAGAAATATAAATCTTCTTGAATCTCCTCTCCAATGAACTTAGCTCCAATGGACTCTATTTTCTCCCTAATTCTGTCAAACTCCACCCTGAACTTAATCTCAACCTCCATTCAAATCCCCGCTAAAAATCCAACAAGTTCCTCTCCCTTCTTAAACTCTCTAATCGGAAATACTAACACTTCCTTCAATGTTGGAATGCTCTTTATGTTCTCTTCTATGAATCTATCGAGTCTTTCTTGAGTATCTTCCCCAACTATAGCAACTATCTTATCATCACCGCTCTTTGCAACCATTAGAACGTTTGGTAACATTGAGAGGGTTTTGGTTATGTATTCTAAATAGCGCTCGAGAAAGTCCTCTATGACCGGCTTTTCAACTTTCAATACTAGAAACGCTATATGTTTAGGCTTTAGACTGCTTCCGAGAATTATTGTATATCTTTCTATAGCTCCTTTTTCTTGTAACTTCTTTATTCTAAAGTGTATAGTTGATTCGGGCTTATTTAGCCGGTCGCTGATCTCTGCAATAGTTAAGCGAGCATCTTCCTTAAGGAGCCTTATTATAGCTCTATCTAAATCATCAAGTTGCAACATTGTTTACACCTCGTAACCCCATTTTTTGTATAATTTATGGTCAATATGCAAAATATCTAAGATTTTTCCCAATATAAAGTTTATCATATCATCAAGATTTTGGGGATTGTGATAAAATGCTGGAGATGCTGGCATTATTACTCCACCTGCTTGGGAAACTTTTAACATATTTCTAATATGAATTAAGTTTAAAGGCGTCTCTCTAACGAGAAGTATCAGTTTTCTATGCTCTTTAAGCGCAACATCGGCAGCTCTAGTGATTAGATTGTCAGCGTAGCCATTTGCTATCGAACTTAAAGTTTTCATAGAACATGGTGCTATGACCATTGCGTCGAAGGGATAAGAACCAGATGCTATTGGCGCAAATAGATTATCCTCCGTATAGTCAGGCTTAAACGTCATTCCCAACTCATGCTTAATTATTGCAAGCCCAGTTTTTGAAGCTACTGTTATAACTTCTTGCTTTAATTCTTTCAAAACTTCAACTAATTTGATACCGTATATTACTCCACTGGCTCCAGTTATGGCAACTACAATTTTCATTTTCATTCACCTTTATTAAGTGCTACTTTCCCCAACTTTTTGTTACTTTGTATATCATCCAATGTATTAAAATTTTTTCATGAAGTAATGTTTCAGTTTTTGCGTTTATCCTTGTAAATCAGATTTTTCTAATAAAGCTTTCTCATCCGTTTATTAACGATTTCCTAAAGTTTTATAAACAATTGACAAAAATACTATAATTGGGTGTAAGGATGGAAAATGTAGAGCAATTTAAAAAGTTCATTGATAAAGCAGTTGAACTTTCAAAAGAGCTTGGAGCTAAAGCTTTGGTTATTGTAACTCCTTCACTTGAAGAATATTTGCCCAAAACTGATATCCCAGTTGTGGTTGTAGGTAAAGGCTTTGATGTGTCTAATGAGAAAATTAAGCGAATTCCTGTTCCATTAAGCTTAGGATTGAAAAATATATTAAACCTTGTATCTGCTTTTCTTTTAGAGCATGAGCTTATAGCAGAGGGAGATTCTTTTGTTTATGTAACTCCTGCAAGCATTGGTATTAGAACAGCAAAAAAAGGTGGAATTTTTACAAAAGCGTTTTTTTCCACAGCTCAAACAGTCTTACAGAGGCTTTTGGAAATAACTTTAGAGTTAAGTCTTGAATGGAGAGAAGGCTATCCAACGGGAACGATGTTTGTTGTAGGAGATACGAAAAATGTTTTAAAGCATTCTCATCAGATGATACCAAATCCCTTTAAAGGGCATAAGTTAAACGTTTTGGACAAGAAGGTTAAAGAGGTTATAAAGGAGTATTCTCTTTTAGATGGTGCCTTTATAGTCAGCAACACTGGAAGATTGGTGGCTGCTGGAAGATACATAGATGTTGATCCAAAGAAAATTGACGTTAAAATTCCTCCAGGATTAGGGAGTAGGCACATAGCTGCCGCTGGGATTACCAAGATAACAAAAGCAATTGCAATAACCCTTTCTGAAAGCGGTGTCATAAGAATGTTCAAAAAAGGTGAAATAATCTTAGAATACAATCCAAGGATGAAATACTAATTTTGTTTTTTCAAGAAAAATATGTAAAAAGTAAGAAATCTTCTCTCAGAATAACCATTGGTTCTCAATACATTCGTCACAAGGTGGCTTCTCAGCTGCAATTGCCCTAAACTTCTTGTAAATACACTCAGGCAAGCCAAGTGGACACCTGTCGGGTGTAAGCTCTGGTCTGACCTTTGTTGGATCTAACTTAAGCTTTATCCACGCTTCATATTCCTCGACTTTCTTCCAAGGAAGGACTTTTGCACCATAGATCACTAAGTTGTCGTAGATCTTTGCATAATCTCCTATAACTGCGTTTTCTTTTATAATGACGTTGCTTCCAATTACAACTCCCTCTCCAAGGATTGAGTCTTTAATCTCTGATTTTTCCCTAATTATGTCACTTCCGATTAATATTGATCTCTTTAGATAGGCTTTATCCTTAACAACGCTGTTTGGTCCGATGTATGTGTAAGCTTTGATTTTCACTCCATGTCCTATCTTTGCTCCTTCATCTATGTAGACTGGTCCTTGAATCTCCACATCTTCTGGAACCTCTGCTCCTTCTGCAATTGTGTAGTACCCGTTTGCTTTGGTTATTTCATCTAAGGCTATTTGATGGGCATAGAATAAATCATCTGGACTTCCCAGATCAACCCAATAAATTTCCCTTGGCATCATGTAACCATAAACTTTCCCTTCATTCACAAGTTTAGGTATTATCTCCCTCTCAAAATAAACTTCTTTCCCCTTTGGTATCTCATTTAGAATCTCCTTATCTACCATATAAATTCCAGCGTCAACTGTATTTGCTTTTGGTCTTCTGGGTTTTTCTTCGAATTCAACTATCTTTCCTTCTTCATCTAGCTGTACAACACCATATTTTTCTGGATCATAGACCTTTGTTATTGCAACTGTTACTGCTCCGCCATTTTTCTTGTGTGCTTCAATTAGCTCCTCGAAGTTGAAGTTTGTAAAGACATCTCCATAAATCACCAAGAATTGATCGCTTACGTATTCCTCAACGTTTTTAATCGCGCCTCCTGTTTCTAAGGGCATGGGATCGTTGATGAATCTTATGTCTTTTGGATAATCGCTCATTTTTTCCTCAATGAACTCCCTAATTTCTCCTCTCATATAGTGAACCGATAATATTACCTCATCGATTTCCTTAATTTTTTCCAAGTTCTCCAAAATATACTGTAGATTAGGCTTTCCAAGAACAGGAACCATGGGTTTTGGCCTTGTTGACGAAATGGGTCTCAATCTTGTTCCAAATCCTCCTGCGAGAATAACCGCTTTCATTAATACCACCGATAATAATTTAAAAATGAAGCACTTATATATTTTACGGTTATAAAATATATCACTTGAAGTTTTAAAACTGAGGCGAGTTGTTATCTTTTTAATGCAAAATCTTTCTTTTTGAGCTGATAAATTTTCCCTTTAAACATTATACAGCTTCCAGGGCAAATACTCTTCAAAGGACACTTATTACAGGCATTTTCTCCAAACTTAATCTCCTCCACATAACCCATACTCTCTAAAATTTTTATCATACCTTCAACTTCTTCATAACTAACCCCAAGCTTCTCAGCAAGCTCTTTTGGATTTGTAATTCCACTTCTTATTAACTCTAAAAGATTATCAAGTTTTGCCATTCATAAACCTCCAAATAATTAATTAAAGTAAAAAGAAACCCAAATGGTAGACCAAAATCCCAATTATGCTTGCTAATGCTAAATTGTAAACAACCGCAACTAAAGCCCACTTATTTCCCCCCTCTGCTCTTATTGCACCAATTGTGGCTATACATGGCAAGTAAAGCGTTGTCACTAAAGCTAGAGTAAAGGCTTGCAGAGGCGTCATTGCATTCCTCATAAGTATAGCTAAAGCCTGTTCACCCTCTTCAACACCATATAGAATGCCATAAGTTGCGATAACGTTTTCTTTTGCAATTATGCCAAATATTAAACTTACCGCGGCTTTCCAATCTAAACCCATCAACATTGAGAAAGGTTCTAACGCTTTTCCAAGCTTTTCTGCATAGCTTAAACCACTACCTACAGGAACTGGATAATTACTCAGATACCATATTAGTATAGCGCCAAAAAGTATCACAGTTCCAGCTTTCCTTAAAAATTCCTTGCTTCTTTCCCAAGAGTGTATTATCACTGTCTTCCATGAGGGAATCAAATAATCGGGAAGTTCTATTACAAAGGGACTCTCCTCACCTTTTATTATAAACTTTCCAATTAGCAATGCAGAGAGCAGAGCCAAGAGTATTGAAATCATGTATATACCCACTGCAATCAAAGCTTTGTGCTCTTGGAAAAATGCCCCTGCCAAAAATGTTATTACAACCATCCTCGCACTGCATGGAACTAATGGATTAATGAGCATGGTTATTATCCTATCTCTCTCATCATCTAAAGCTCGAGTAGCCATGACTGCTGGGACATTACATCCAAATGCTAAAACCATTGGAATAAAACTCTTCCCTGGTAAGCCGAATTTCCTCATTACTCTTTCCATAACTACCGCTGCTCTTGCCATATACCCAGTATCTTCTAATATTGCCATCCCTATAAAGAGTAAAAACACTAATGGGAAAAAGCTCAGCACAGCCCCTACTCCACCAATGATGCCATCAACGACTAAGCCTCTAACCATCTCATTTGCTATATAAGGTGCTATAGCCTCTCCAAGATTGCTGAACAGAGCATCTAAGTGTTCTTGCATTGGTGTTCCAAATGTAAAGACAAACTTAAACAATGCATAAAAGACAGCTGCTAAGCTTAGAAATCCATAAACTGGGTGAGTTAGTATTCTATCTACCTGATCATTCAGAGTCTCTTTAAATTCTCCTTGGTGGATAACAAATTGATGTATTAGATTGTCAATGAACTCATACTTCTGGTTTGCTATAACTATATCGAGCGAGCGCTTGTAATACTGCTCAAGCTCACTTATATGCTGTAAAATTTCGTCCATCTTGCCATGACCAAGATGATTTAAAACAAGCTTTATAACTTCTTCATCCCTTTCCAAAAGCTTTATGGCAAGCCATCTGAGATTATAGCGTTCAATTAACACAGTTCCAGTCAAAAGTTTGCTTATATGCTCGATTTCTCTTTCAATTGGTTCTTCATAAACTGGAATCACGGGATTTGTTGTTATTTTGCCATCTATCATAGCCACAATTGCTTTTTTAAGTTCATCCAAACCTTCACCGCTCTTTGCATTTGTTGGTATAACTGGCACTCCTAAAACTTTCTCCATTTTTCTTATATCAAACTTTACGCCTTTCTTCTTGGCTAAATCAATTTTATTTAAAGCTATTACAACATTTTTAACTCCCATCTCAAGGATTTCCATTGTTAAAAAGAGATTTCTCATCAGGCATGATGAATCAGCGATATCTACAACCACATCTGCATTTCCATCAAGGATGAAATTTCTCGCTATGAGTTCGTCAATAGAATGAGCTGTTAAACTATATGTACCGGGCAAATCAACGACTAAAAATTCTCTTCCTTTGTATTTCATTATGCCCTCTTTCTTTTCCACCGTAACACCGGGCCAATTCCCAACGTGTTGCCTTAAACCAGTCAAAGCATTGAAGATAGTTGTTTTACCAACGTTTGGGTTTCCAGCAAGAGCGACTATTTTGAGACCTTTTTTATTAGATATTTTTGGATCGTTTTTAACATCACAGCAACCCATTAGGCTTCCCTCCTTATAATTATTTTATCAGCAGCTCCATGACCAATGGCTAAGCGCATATTTCCAATAGCTATAATGTAAGGTCCAGGTCTACCAGCCTTAATTACCCAAATCTTTGTTCCGGGAGTTATTCCAATTCCAAGAAGCCTTTGTCTGATTCCAGGACCACCTCGAATATCTACCACAACCCCTTTTTCTCCTTCCCTCATCTGAGTTAAACGTACATACATGACCATCACCGTTAGGTTTCCCTAATTTTAATTATTTTTAATGTAGGTATCTTTAAAAACGTTTGGTAAGCCTAATGAAATTCACGGGTTCGAAGATAAAACATTTTGGTTCAGAGAACATCTCAACATTCATCGATTCAAAAAATCTCAAAATCTTCACACACGAAAACTTTATCATGTATATATCTTTACTTAAGTTTGTGATCGACATGGATTATATTCAAGCACTTATAATGGGGATATTGCAGGGAATTACCGAGTGGTTGCCAGTAAGCAGTTCTGGACAGGTTATGTTAGCTTTGATGAACGTATTCTCTATTCCTCCAGAAAAAGCTTATTCTTATGCCCTTTTAATGCATCTAGGAACTTTAATGGCTTTACTGTTTAAATTTAGGTATGAGTTTAGCAGGATTTTAATGAAATTGCTAACTTTTAGATGGGAAGAAGAGGAAACTTTTCTATTCTACTCGACACTTTTTACAGCACTTGTAGGATTTCCCATCTACAAAGCGTTCAAAGAAATAGTCAGTAGTTTAAACCTCGAGGTTGTGAATGCGTTTATTGGCGTAGCCCTGATTATCACTGGTTTAATGATTAAAAAAGCCAAAGAGACTCCGATTGGACATATGGAGATAAATAAAGGATTAAAATCGAGCAAGGAAGAGGTTAGCATAGTTGATGCAATAATAGTTGGAGTTGCTCAAGGTGTTGCAGTTCTTCCAGGGATTTCTAGATCTGGTGCAACTATCGGAGCATTACTTTTGTTAGGCGTTAAGCAAGAAAAGGCTGTAAGGTTGAGCTTTTTAATGGCTATTCCAGCAATTTCAGGTGCTTTATTTTTAGAGCTAACTGCCATAGATGAACCGGTCTCAGTATCTGCCGTTGCCGTTGTGAGCGCGTTTATTGTGAGTTTGCTAACTCTTGAAGTAATGCTAAAATTAGCGGAAAGATTAAATTTCTCAAAGTTCTGTATAGTATTTGGTAGCATAGCTTTAATTGCTTCACTATTGGGGGTGTTAGTTTGAGAGGTGTAATATTGGCAGCTGGAAAAGGAGAAAGGTTAAGACCGTTAACAGATGATAGACCTAAAGTTTTGCTTAGAGTTGCAAATAGAGCAATTATTGAGTATGTTCTCGATAATCTCTATCCATTTGTCGACGAATTCATAATTGTAGTAAAGTATCAAAAGGAGAAACTGATTGAATACTTGGGCGATGAGTATAAGGGAAAGCTCATAACTTATGTTGATCAGGTAAAAGGGGAAGGTACTGCAAAGGCTATCTATTCTGCGAAGAATTATATTGAAGACGAGCCTTTCTTAGTTGTCAATGGCGACATTTATTTTGAGAGGGAAGCTTTGAAGGGAATACTTCAAGCATCTAAGAATAATGATGCAGTTATTCTTGTGAAGGAGTTTGAGGACCTAAGCAACTTTGGAAAAATTGAAGTCTCTGGAGATTTAGTTAGAGAGATAAAAGAAAAGCCGGGAAAAGTGGGGGGGTACGCTAATTTGGGCGTTTATCTATTCAAGCCAAATGTCTTTGGGTTCATAGAGAGAACAGAGATCAGCGAGAGGGGAGAATATGAGATTACAGACACGATAAATTTGATGATAAAGTCTGGCAAGAGAGTTGCATATTTGGTCTATGATGGTTACTGGAATGATATTGGAAGACCTTGGTCTTTGTTAGAGCTAAATGAGTATATCCTCAAGACCAAATTAAAGCATGAAATCAAGGGTGTTGTTGAAGAAGGTGCAACGATAATTCCACCAGTTGAAATTGGAGAAGGCACCATAATCAGAAGTGGTTCTTACATTGTTGGACCAGTAAAAATTGGTGAGAACTCAAAAATAGGTCCCAACTGCTTTATTAGACCTTACACGAGCATAGGTAGTCACTGCCATATAGGAAATGCCGTTGAGATTAAGAATTCCATAATTATGGACCACAGCAATGCACCGCACTTAAACTATGTTGGGGATTCTATTATTGGAGAAAATACTAACTTAGGTGCTGGAACGATAACCGCTAACTTGAGGCATGATAATAGGACGATAAAAGTTGAAATTAAAGGAAAACTTGAAGATAGTGGAAGAAGGAAACTTGGGGCAATTATAGGACATAATGTTAAAACAGGGATTAATGTGACTATATACCCAGGAAGGAAAATAGGAAGCTATTCTTTTATTGGACCCGGTGCGATAATTGATAAAAATATTCCTCCAAAATCTCTGGTGATAGTAAAGCAGGAAAAGGAAGTTAGAAGCTTAGGGGATTGAAATGGATGTTGGTATTCCCATTGGACAATTAAACTTTATTTCTCGTTGGGTGCTTTTTGCAGTTGCAACATGGAAACTTTATAGGGATAGGGAGAGAGCATGGGTTTTCTTTGTTTTAGCCTTTGGAATTAGTGCAATAACCCCAGAAAGCTATATCATTAGGCACTTAGGCATAATTCTCGATCCAAAGCTTTCGGACATGATGGTGATAATCTCAGCTTTCTTAGTTGGAGGGAATACACTTTTGGGGGCTCTGCATCTGAGAAAGGACTATTTAGGGTTAAGTGAGTTAATCATGGGGAGCGTGATTATCTATTTCTCCTATTTTTGGTTGCTATTGGTTGGTAGTGAAAAGATTTCCAGCTTTACATTAAAAACCCTATTTCCCCTCTGGTTTTACAGCTTAGGGTTAATCTACGCAGCTATAGTTTTTTACAAGATTAGTCTAAGAAATGATCTGATTTTCATCCTGTTCCCAGCGGGAATGTTTCTTTTAGGCGTTCTCAACTTGACTTATCCATTTACAAGAAACCTTGAATGGTTTTTACCCTATGCATTCGGTTCAGCGGCTGTATTTAGATTTTTAATGGCTGTTGGATTAACAAAGTTTGTGCTCTTTCCAAAAATCGTTCCTAAGCCAGCTTCCAGAGAGAGTGCCAAGCCCGTGATTAATCTCTTTAAGAGTTACGAAGATTTGCTTAAAGCATTCCCATCTATAAAAAGAAGAAACGATATTTATGTTACAAGGACTAGTCCTCAAACTCTTAAACGGCTTATGAATAAAAACAACATAGTGTTCTGGATTACAAGGGCTAAGGATGGGAGAATAGACAAAGAGCTAAACATCTTTGGTTTCTCTCCAACAAAAATTGATATACTGATAGACTTAATCACGAGGGAACTGGAGGCTGGTTACGATGTGGTGGTGTTTGACGCTTTTGAATACATAGCCTTAGAAAATGGCTTCAACGCTGCTATGAAGTTTTTGCTCGATTTAAAGGATAGAGTTAATTATGCAAAGAAATCTCTCTTCATAATCTTAGATCCAAGAAGTCTCACCAAAGAACAGCTGGCTTTAATTGAAAGGGAATTTAAATGGTGGAAAGAAGAAAGCTAAAACAGAGCACCGTACTTGTAAAATATTTGACATGTGCCCTCATAGGAGACCATACATGGTCCCACTGGATTCCTTGGTGTACATGTTTTTCCAAACAATGGACAATCTGTTGGCAATGCTAAGCCTCTCAATATTGCTCCACATAAGCAACCTTTCTCTAAATCAGGCATTTTTGGAACGTTAACATCATAAAAAGTTCTTATTTCCCAGTCTTTATACTCCTCTTTAAGCTCCAATCCACTGTTGGGGATAACTCCCAAAGCTCTCCATTTTGCGTCAACAATGTCAAAGAGCTTCTTTATTGTTTTTTGCGCTTCAACATTGCCTTCATACTTGACAACTCTGGTATATTCATTTTCTATTTTGACCTCTCCTTTTCTGACAATTCTTAAGAGCATCAATAAGCCCATGAGGAAGTCAATTGGCTCGAATCCAGCAACTACTTGAGGAACCCCATATTCTTTCGTTATATACTCCCATCCTTTAACTCCGATTATTGTAGAGACATGTCCGGGGTCAATTAGCCCATCAAAAGTGGTTCCTTGCTTTATTAGGGCTTCAACTGCTGGGGGAGTTAGTCTGTGAACGGAATAAACTTTGAAGTTCTTTATATTCTTTTCAATCACTTCATTCAAAATTCCTGCTGCAGGGGCTGTTGTTGTTTCAAAGCCCGGAGAGAAGTGCACAACCAGTTTGTCAGGATTTTCTATTGCAATTTTATAGGAATCATAAACTGAATAAACCACTCTAACATCAAATCCTTCACTTCTTAAATCGGCAAAGCTTCCAACTGCTGTGGGGATTTTATACATATCTCCAAAAGTTGTTAAAATTATTTCCTCGCCCTCTTCCCTAGCTTTTTTCATTATTTCCATCATTCTAGCAATATCTTCTGCTGGTGTAATACAAACTGGACATCCAGGACCAGCTAAAACTTTGACATTCTTTGGCAATAGGGAACGAATCCCACTTCTTGTTACTGTGTCTTCATGGGTTCCACAGACGTGCATAAATCTAACTTCTCTACCTATTTTCTCGGCTTCATGATAAATCGCACGAAGTATTTTTTGAGCCAACTCTTTATCACTGTAAATTTTTAAGATATCCATCATTCACCCTCCAGCACTTTGAATACCTCTTCCCATGCTTTCAAACTTTCTAATGCTGTCTTCTCATCAAGCTTTTCTATTGCAAATCCAGTGTGAACTATAACATAATCGCCAATCTTAACGTCTTTAACGAAGTCTAATCTAGCTTCCCTTCTAACTCCTCCAAAATCCACGATTGCAACACTTTCTCTAATTTCAACAACTTTAGCCGGAATCGCTAAACACATCATTACTCACCAAACTATGCTTATGAGGAGAGGTTTTTAGATGTTTTTAAAACCAAATGTTGAAAACCTAAGAAATTGTTAAAGTATTAAAGAAAAGGGAATTCAGCGCCAAAGCTCTAATTTTTCAATAAATCTCTTGGCATATCTTAAATCTCTTTCAAGTTCTGATTTTTGGAGCAATTGTCTTTCAATAGCCCTTAGTGCATCATGGACTGCTTGGATAGCTCCCCATGTTTCCCCAGTTGCAAAGAATGTCCCCTTATCTGTTACAACCCTCATTCTCGCTTGGTATAGGTGAACTCCTCTGAACTTTTCGTTAAACCTTCTTACATGTAGGTAAATTATTCCCTCATTTCCGAGGAGATCTGAGTAGCCATCTACGAATTTTTTAATATCGCTTATTATCCTCTCCCTTGTAAAATCACTTAGTAAGTAGGAATCTCCAGCCAGCTGCAGGTAGAACTTTGTCTCTTTCTCAGTCATCTTTGAAATGGGCAACAGTAAGTCTTTAATTGTCAAAACGCCTTTAACTTTATTTTCGTTATCAACAACAATTAGTCCATCAATGTTCTTTTCTAGCATGGTTTCTACGGCTTCTTTGACAGTAGCCTCTGGTGAAATTGTTATTATTCCTCTAAGCATGACATCTCTTAATTGGGTTGAGAAAGGTGGTATCTTTTCTCCAGCAACTTCTCCAAACTGGGCTTTAAACCTTGGTTTTATGAACCTGATTATTAGATCGTGTAGAGTAACCAGTCCTTCCAACTTTCCTTCCTCATTAACTATAGGTATCCTCGAGATTGAAAAATCTCTCATCGTTGCCAATGCTTTTGCAACAGTATCGTCTGGGAGCAGTGTAATAACTTCACTCGTCATGAGATCTTTAATTGGCTTTTTACCAAATTCTCCTTCAACTAATCTTTTAAGAAGGGCTATATCACTTATTACACCACTTATGTTGGCTTTATCTCCAACAGGCAATGATCTTAAGTCCGTTTCTATCATAAGCCTAGCAGCTAAGCTTAAATCCTCCTTTGGAGCAATAACAGGGGCATGCTTATAAACATCCCTAACCTTGGCTTTTGTGGGGTCCCATTTTAAGTGGGATCTAATTAACAGATCTTGGGTAACAACACCTTTGTATGTCTTTCCATCAAACACCAAAATTAGATCCGGGTTGTCTTTTTCTATTATTCCAATGGCTTCAGAAAGTGGGGCATTGATGTCAATTTTTGCAAACTTGTCGGTCATAACTTCTTCCACAAGAATGCCGACCATTGCTGTCACCTCCTTTCAATATTATCTATGTCTTCCATTCCATTTAAACTTGTTGCTTTGCGTTTTTAAAGCCCGAATATATTTTATATACCAAATGTTAATAAAATTTGCGTCTAGGCAAGTTTTATAAAAATAATGGTACAAGCTTTAAGTGAAGCCGGGGTAGCCTAGCCCGGGAAGGCGTGGGACTCGAGATCCCATGGGCATTCGCCCACCGGGGTTCAAATCCCCGCCCCGGCGCCAATGCCGAGTATTAAAAATGAAAAAGTTGTCAGAAGAGATCCTCTAATTTAACATCAATCTTATCTGGGATAAATGGCAATACGTGTCTTGTTGTCTTTGGTGAGTAAACATCCCCTCTCTTTACAAGTTCCATGACTTCCTCTTTGCTTGGTGCCTTTCTTATGAAAACATAATCAATTTCTCCAACATCCATGTCAGCTTTTGCATCTTCTTTGAGACCATAATAGATAAGCTCTATTTCCCCTTTAACGCTCATTTCATCAAGAACTTTGCTAACTAACTTTTGTTCTTTTAATGCTCCTGGTATCTTAAATGCTTTGTCTTTTCCAACTAATGCGAAGGCTATTTCTCCCTTTTCGGCTAATTCCTCAGCGTTGGAGTCTTCAATAACCTCCACACCTTCCTTCTTTAAGCGTTCTAGGACCTTATCTAAATCGCCTTTAAAAGCAGGATACCATGTGTAGACTTTAACATCATCGCTGAAATAGTCCAAAATTACAGATGGTGCTTTTTTAGCTCCCAATTTCATTAATCCAGCCCATCTGTGGTGTCCATCAACAATTAGATACATATCTTCTCCCGGGACCTTGGCTAAAAGCATTGGTTTCCAAAAAACACCGGAACCAGTTACACTCTCAATAAAGGCTTCAAGTTCCTTTTGAACTAATTGTTCGTGGGGTTTCATCTTATCTAGTTCAATATAAACGTATTCGACCTTTTTAATTGGGATGTTGTATTTTGGAACCTTTTCCACTCCCATAATCATGCCTCCTCAAAGGATTTTCAATAAGGTAAAACATTTTAATGGAATAAAAGCTTTTTTATTGTGCTTCTGCTTCAAATATGCTAATACATGTGATGTAAAGTGTTAAATAATATAACCTCTCAAAATTTTCAGATGGGGAAGGTAAATTGGGTGAGATAGACATAATTGGTGAATACTTGGGCGGTCTGGCAAGGAATGGTGTTTTGTTGCTCTCATATAATCAATATAGCCTTGGATGGAAGATTGCAGTGACTCATGTTAAAAAGAGGCTTGAAAAAGGAGATTTCATAATTTTAGTTAACTGTGTCTTGCCAATGACAAACTTCATTAATAGGGCAAAGAGTGCTGGACTGGATATTATTAAGCATGGATTAAGTGGAAATATGGCAGTTATCAATTTATTTGATGATAATACGCTAGGTCATGATTTTATCTATGCAATTGAAGCAGATTCTTCGACATTAATCCCAAAGTTCGGCAATATTATGAAGCAGATTGATAAGAGGTATTCCTTAAAAGATAGAAGATCCATAGGCGTTACAGTGACCTTTGATGGTATATATGAAAAATTTGGTAAGAAGTTCTTCAAAGAGTACGTCGATTCAGGATTAAAGACCTTGGAGAGCTTAACACTAGAAGGTTACAATTTTTCTCTGATTAGAATTGTGAATAGAGACACTCTTCCCAAGGAATTACATTCTTGGCTTGTTACTCTCTCTGATCAGGTCATAATAACTGAGGGCATCCTGAAAGAGGACAAGCTAATTGAGAACATTGTAATCCTCAAAGATATTAAAGAGGACTTTGAACCGAAGCTATTGCAAAAGATAACCACAGCAAGCTTATTATTCAAGTGAATTTTATCCTCTTTCTATTCTCACCTTAATTTGTCATTTTTCAAAATGTTATTTTAACCTAAGCAAGCTTTATAATCCTTTTTTACAAAATATAAACTGGAAATGAAGAGAGGAATAGCAGAGCTACCATTGCATGGTGGGCATGTACCACCATGGTTAGCAGTTAGAATGAAAAGATTAGCTCGGTTAGTCTTGAAACTCTTAATTGAAGAGTATGGTACCCAAGGAGTGCTTGAAAGACTAGCTGATCCAGTGTGGTTTCAAGCATTAAATAATGTGATAGGCATGGATTGGGATTCCTCTGGAAGCACAACCGTAACAACGGGCATATTAAAAGAGGTTCTTTCAAAGGAGAGCTTTGGGCTAAGTGCAGCTGGAGGAAAGGGGGCAAAAAGCAGAGAAACCCCAGCTCAGCTGAGACAGATATGTGAGAAATATGAACTCGACAGCAATGAATATGTTAAGATTTCCCGATTAGTCGCTAAAGTTGACACCGTAGCATTACAAACAGGTTACCAGCTTTACCATCATGTCTTTTTCGTTGATGAAGGAGGAAATTGGGCAATTGTCCAGCAGGGAATGAATCCAAAGGTCAAGATGGCGAGAAGATATCACTGGTTTGATGCGGAGAACTTTACGTTAGAACCCCATAAAGGAATAAGCGGAATTAAGCTTGAATATGCTCTAAATACTATTGATAAAAACACGAAGGAATATCAAAAAACTCTGCTTGATGTGGTTCAAGAGGACCCCAGAAAGATTGAAAGAGAGCTAAAAACAATTACAGCAGTTGCAAGAGGATATAAACCGTTGGTTGTTTACAAGCCCTATGAAAAGTTGAACCTCTTTGATACAATTAGACGATACAAAAGTCTTGGACAGATAGAGCTGAACCAGAGAGCTTTAGAGCTTGCAAGAGAGTTGAGTGTTTCAAACTACGAAGAACTGCTTCTTCTCAAAGGACTGGGTCCAAGCACGTTGCGTGCCTTATCTTTAGTCTTAGAGCTTGTTTATGACGTCCATCCCTCATGGAAAGACCCTGTAACTCATCCTCCAGATCCTTTTAAGTTCACCTATGCAGTGGGTGGAAAAGATGGTGTGCCTTTCCCAATTGAAAGGGGCACTTATGATGAGCTGATTTCATTTTTGGAAAAACTTGTGGAGAAGAATCCACAAGAAAGACAGATAGTCAAAGCAGTTACAGAGATAACAAAGAATTGGAAACCGCCGAAGGAGGATAAGAAGCCTACATAGAAAGTAAGTCAGTTATCTGCCACCTTTTTCAATAGCAAACTTTGGGAGAACTTCAACCTTCTCCTCTATGAGTTCTAAAAGCTCAGCTCTTCAAAATCTCTTAAGTCCCAAATCAGCCAATTTTCCTTCAGTCCTTCTTTGTTCTTAACATTCTTGGCAACTAGCCCGTAATATTTTTCCCATCCATCTAATCTCATGACCTCACTTTTTCTCTCTAAATCCTTCAATATTCCTTTGGATTCTCTCTTGCTTAAATCTTTCCACTTAACTTCTACAAAAAGAGCCTTCTTCTCCTTTTCATTTAACGCTACCAAATCAATTTCCTCACTTTTATGCCACCACTTTCCAATCTTAACAAACCTAAAAGGCAGTCTCTTCGCTTTGTTAAACTCAACCAAAAACTGCTTTGCTATCTTTTCGAATACAAACCCCAAATACTGATTATACTCTTCTTCAAAGCCTTCAATATACCCAAACTCAAGGAGCTGAGAACGATTAGGATAAACAAAGCGGAACCAGAAGTGATAATAGTTGTCACTAAGGTAATAACGAGCATTTCTCCTCTTCTCCGGTTTTCTAATTGGGTGTTTTTCTTCGATTATGTGGAGAATTTGAAGGTTGCTCAAATATTGAGAGACAGTTGAACTTGGTAGTCCTGTAAATGAAACTATCTCTCCGAATTTAGTCTTTCCAAAGGCTATTGCTTTAAGTATTTGGAAATACCTTGCTGGTTCTCTGAGCTCTGTCTTGAGTAAAAACTCAGCCTCATCAAAAAGCGGTTTGTTTGGTTGAAAAACTTCTTCAAGATTTTCCCCGACATTGAATCTAAATTGAACTTCCTTTATATAGGCTGGAATTCCATCTGTTATGCCATAAATTTTCACAAGCTCCTCCCAGCTCTTCTCTGGGAAAAATTCTTTTAGATAAAAGAATTTTAAGGGTTCAAGCTTTATTGAGAGAGTTCTCCTTCCGTAGAGGGGACTCTTGTAATCGAGAACATGACTTTCTATGAGACTTATTGACGAACCTGTCAAAACAAGCTTGAGTTTTGAATCGATACTATCCCAAATTTTCTGAAATTTCGAAATAATTGCTCTGTTTGATTTAATCAGGTTTGGGAACTCATCAATTATGATCACTATATCTTCCTTGGAGAGGATTTCAAAGAGTTCTTCCCATGTTAACTCAGCCTTAGCTATGAGAGGGTTCTCCAGAGCATAACTTACTAGTTTTCTAAAAGTTTTTAGGTTTTCTTCCTCAAGTGTTTCTTCAGCAAAGAAATAAATATGCCTTTTATTCTTGACTGATTCTTTCACAAGAGCAGTCTTTCCAATCCTCCTCCTGCCATAAATCACTATGAGCTCTTTTCTATCATTCGAGTATACTTTCTCCAATGCTTCGAGCTCAGATTTCCGATTAATAAATTGTTCATACATAATTATGATAATCATGCGTGAACTATTTAAGGTTTTTTATCTTTGGAACTTATCTGAAATGAGGAGTAACGAAATGTGATTTTTAAAAAGTTTAGTTAGAAGTGACATTTGTCATTTTAATTAGTTTACAACACTCAAAGATGTTATCTGAGAGAAAATGCATTCCGATAAAAGTACAAATGAGTTAGGTAAATACTTTTGATCAAACTTTTCTGGCGAAAAGTTTGTTATGGTGGGCCCGCGGGGATTCGAACCCCGGACCTCCGCCGTGTCAAAAGTCTCTAAACGAGTGTTGGAGCAATTATAGAGCCCAATTTGTAGAAAGGCTCTCCACACGAGTAAGCAAACGCACAAGGAAAGACTATTTGAGCGCTTTAGATAGATTCTTTGACAAGTATACAATAAAGTCAATTAAAGATTTGAGAAGGGCTATTGAAGCAGAAAATTACAATGAGAAGATTGTAAAAGGATTGAGGAATTTCATAAACTTCTTGGTAGATGAGCTTATCATTGATGAAGGAACAGCAGCATTACTCAAAAGGCCATTGAAATTCAAGAGAAGTACACCAAGACAAGTATTTATAACTGAAACAGAGTTAAGGAAAGCATATTCTATACTGACAGAAAAATTTGGGGAAGAAGCAGAGATTCTCCTTAAGCTCTTGGTCTTTACAGGCTTAAGGCTGAGACATCTCATTAAAATGCTCAACAACTATGATCCTCAAAATCTCGTTGTCGTGAATGAAAAAGTTGCTCGTTACCCGATGATTGCATACAGTAAAGGAACAAAAAAGGCATTTTGGGCTTACATGCCGGCTGACTTTGCCAAGGAACTCAAGAGAATGGACATCACATATTATATGGCTCAAACGAGGATTAATTACAAGCGTGTTTCATCATCAACAATTAGAAAGTGGTTCTCGAACTTCATGGCTCAAAACAAAGTCCCGATGGAGGTCATTGACTTCATTCAAGGGCGCTCTCCTCGTTCAGTTTTAGAAAGACATTATTTAAACATGACGGTTTTGGCAGATGAAGCTTATTCTGGTGTTGTTGATGAGTTAAAGAAAGTTTTAGAAAAATAAAGGGGGTGGTCGAGGTTGGCGCAAAGAGTTAGTGAGAAAGGGGTTATTGTGAGGGGTATTTCTACCGATGTGGACACTGAAATGATGGCAAAGATCCTTGCAATCGTGAAGAGATCTTCAAAAGCTCAAGTTTACAGAGAAGCAGTAGCAAAACTTTTTAGAGAAGAATTTGGGAATAAACCTATACAGCAAGTAATTAAAGAGTTAGGGGTTGAAATATGAAAAGAGTAAAAGTCGAGTTACTTTGGCTTTTATTCATTGCATTTATTGTTAATTTTACAGTTATCTATGGGCGAAAAATGCCTGTTGGAGCAAATGGTGGGGATACAATAATTCACATGGCAATGATTAGGGGAATTTACCTTGGTAGGAATATGTTTCTAGATCAACACTATAATGTTCCACCAAACTGGTACTCTTTTCTTTATCATTCTTTGATAGCTCTCTTAGCAAAACTCACTCATGCCTCAATTTGGACTCTCATGATCTGGACTCCCTTATTTTTTGCATTGCTTATGGTCTTTGCATGGTATAAGCTCGGAGAAGAGTTGGATGGAAGGTACGGAGGAATTCTGTTGGGTTCATTATCTTTTTTGGCCCTTAAATCACAACTTTTTCCCAATCCTAAAGCTTTAATCCCAATTTTCTTGCCCTTCTTTTACCTAATGACCTTAAAATATCAAAAAACAAAGGGTTATAGATATGTCATTTTCTCAGGAGTTTTATTGTCAGCAATGCTTTGGACCCATTACAATGCAATATTCTCACTTATTGGAGCTTTAGGATTCTACGCTTTCCTGAAACTTCGGGAGGATAAAAATTACTTGTTAATCGCTCTAATTGGAGGAATGTTGTTTTTACCCTTTGTTTTGAACATTGTGATTCATGTTGAACCTGGAGCAACTATGGGTGTTGAGGATGTAAGGCATTATTGGGAATGGGATAATATCTGGAGCCGGCTCAGGAGTATAATTCCAGCCTACTGGCTACTTCCTCTATGGATATTGGGTTTATGGACAATATACAAACGAAAGAACAAGTTTGATGAGTTTATCCTCACAATTATTTTAGGTATCTGGATAATGAGAGTAATTCCAGAGTATTTGAGTTATTTTGGAATTAAAGTGTTTTCAACAAGATTTGTGATACCACTTCATTACACTTATTTGATTGTCTATTTCTTTGGATTAGAATATATTGTGAGTAGGATTACATTGAAAAGGATATTAACCTACTCAGTTGCATTGATGCTTGTAGTTTATGGTTCATTAAGCTTTGTAGAGTATAATTACAATTGTTTTAGCTCTAAATACACATATAAAAACTTTGAGGACCTAGCAGGTAACTATACTAGGGGCATTGTAAAAGCCTCTGAATGGATTCGTGAGAACGCTAAAAGGGATGACTACCTAATTGGGCATCCTTACACTTTAGAATGGATTGCAGGCTTCACGGGAAGGCCTGTTGTTGCTGTATCCTATGGGCATGGAAACCCATTTCTGAATATGAAACAAAGAAGAGAAGATATTAGGGAGTTTTTCACAAATCCAAGGAAAAGAGCAGAAATTATCAAAAAATATGGGATTAAATATGTTATTTTAGGCCCATTTGCTGAGAAGGAGTATAACATTACAGTTGAAGATTTTGGCGATGATTTTAGAGTTGTATTTCACCGATGGAAGTTTTATATCCTGGAGGTGGAAAAATGAGAACCCTTCCATATTTGATTTTGGGAGCGTGTATTTTACTTGGAGGAACAACACAGATACTCTTTAAGCTTGGCATGAATTCTGTTGGGACTTTAGACTCTGCTGAAAGAATTCTTTCATTAAAAACTGTTGAACTCGTGTTATCAAACAAATACATACTCTTGGGACTAGTGCTGTATGGCATATCATCAGTGCTTTGGCTCGTTGGGCTCTCAATGCTTGATGTCAGTTTGATGTATCCATTACTGAGCCTTGCTTATTTTGTCACCACTATTTTGGCGTTTTTTATTCTTAATGAACCTGTAAGAACAAGCAGGTGGATTGGAGTGATACTGATTATCATTGGAAGTATTTTAGTAGGGCTGAACAAGTGATTCGCTAAATCTTAGCTAACTTTTAGCTAAATCTTAGCTGATACGGGCTTAAATGAGTTCTTCTAACTTTTCTTAGGCTATCTTACGATAAATGGAATCAGGAACAACGTTGTGGAGATGGTAGCATGGAGTTGCTGAAAGAGGATATTGTTTCTCTTCAGGAGAAGCTCAAGCGGATCAAGAAACGCATTACTGAGCTTAGACGGGAAGAAGCAAGGCTTTTGAGGCAGATAAAGCAGTCAGGGGTGAAAAGTGCATGAAATCAAAAAGCATTGTTCAATTAGTCCTCTTTGTGTTAATAGCAGTATTCTTCGGCTATGTTGCTTGGGACAGTATAACGAAGGAAGCAGTATTTTTTGGAGCAATTGGTGGGCTCATCATGCATTGGGCCCTGACAAACAAGGGCAATAAAAACGTGATTTACTTCAAACCCTTCACAGCGGGATGGAGAGTGCTAATCTACGATATGCTGTTGTTGACATGGCTCATAACTCTTTATCAGAGTGCTGGAAACTTCAGTGCTTTTCTGAGCTCTTTGGCTGCTTTGAACGAAAAGACTGCTCTTTTGGTTGCAATTTTAGCTGGCATAATCACTGACTATGCTGTGGGAGGGTGAGAAGATGAAAAGAGTGTTAAGCGTTTTGTTAGGTTTGCTAGTGCTGTTTGGAGGTTTAGTAAATGCTTTGGTGCAGGATGATGTCAATAAATTCACTTTAGTGTATGAAACGGATAGCGATAATGATGCAAGTGGTTCGGTGACTTGGGATAGCGTAAAAAGTGCGGTAGCGTTTTCTTGGAGTGATAGTGGTGGCAATTATGTTTCCTATGCAATATACATGTACAATGAGACATTTAGTTCTACAAAGTTGAGATTTAATGTGTTCGCTTCTGGTGGGAATGGCACTTATACGGGCGTTTCGGTTGGGGTTATTGTAACAACAACAAGCGGTATTAAGTATGGGTTGCAGTATAAGTCATCAAACAAGTATGGTGGAATTCCTACTTCATTAGCTGACCAAAGTTATGACATTATAACTTTGGATAATGCATATAATGGTTGGGTTGAGTTGATAATAGATGTTGTTCAAGAGTTGCAAAATCAAGGAGTTTCAATAACAGAAAGCGATATCTTAAGCGTTCAGGCTTTTGTTTCACTTTCAGCTTATTCAAGTAGTGTTAATTTATATGTACAGGACATAAGTCCAGCTTATTATAGTGTTACTTTTAACTTAAAAGACGCTTTGACGGGTCAATCTCTTACTGGTGTAACAGTAAAGGAAGGAAACACTACTTTGGGCACGATTGATGACGGTGGGAGCTTAGAACTAACAAAGGACACTCACACACTCACTTTTGAAAAAACGGGCTATTGGAGCGTTCAAAAGACGATTGACGTTCAAAGCGATATGAGCGTTACCGTTGAAATGTACCCTGACACCGCTGCTTTCAAGTTCTTTAATTTTCCAAGTAACATTCAAATCTATGAGAACAGCATCTACGAGCTAACGTTCACATTAAGCCCGATTGATACAAGTGCAACTTATAACACTTACTTAAGCTTAAGCGGGCTTTCTGATGTTTTAGAAGTGAGGAAAGATGGACAACTGATTTCTCCAGAGGGAGGAAAATACTATTTGGGAGATATTGGTGGAGATACTCAAGTTAGCATTAAGTTCAAAGCAACAACAGTTGGAACTAAGGCATTCTCGATAACTTTGACTTCAAATGATGCCATAATGAGTAAAACATACACCACAAGCAAACAAGTACCTTATGAGGTTGTTCCTCTACCATTCAGCATTCAGCTTCCGGACTGGACGGTTGGTGAAAATTCCCTTAGAATTGCAGAGAATAGCGGCCAAAACATGGTATTAACTCTTAGTCTCAAAGATTCTGAAGGAAACGAAGTCTGGAGTGATTCCTATAGCTTTGGACCTTATGAGTCTCATGAATTCACAGTCAACATTCCAAAAGAGGGTGTTTACACTCTTGAGATTCAGTTTTCTGGAACTACAGCAGTTTTTGACATAAATGTTAATCCTCCAATTCAATTACTCACAGAGAGCATTACAGTTGGAAAAGGCGATGTTGGAGCAATTCAACTGCTTGTTAAGAATCCTTCAAGCCTTACAAAATACTATGAGGTAGTTTTGACTGGAGGATTCATTGAGGGAAACATTACCAAGGCAATTGCTATTGCTCCAGCAAGTGAGAAAACTGTTGAGATTGCTTTCCAAGTCCCAAAAGATGTGCAATTTGATGCTTATGATCTCCAGATTGAGATCTTAGAAGGAAATGAAGTCCTGTTTAAGGGACTTGTCCATGTCATGATTGACAATTCTGGCTTCAGTCTGCCAATAGGCTCTGGAGGCTCAACACTTCCATTGGCTCTTGGTGCCTTGATCCTAATTGGTGGAGCCATTTATGTTCTGAGAAGGAGGTGAGTTCATGAACCCTCTTTTTCAATTCTTTAGTTTTTTCAAGCCAAAGAGAAGAAGAGCACTTGCACCACTAGCAGTATTAGCAATAATAGCAATTGTCTCAATTGCCTCTGCAGCAGTTACGTACTATGTTACTAAAGAGGACTCTAAAACGTCTATGACAAGTTACAGTGCATCACGTTATGCAAATCAAACAACTATCACAACTGATGAGGATTTGCTTGAAAGTAAGCAAATTGTCCAAGAGGCAAATCAACAGGCTTATCAAAAGATTGCAGAGTTGAATGCAAAGTTGAGAAGCGATCTAACTACTTATGACATTACAGAAACCGGAGCAACTGGAGATTTATGGGCAAGAGTCTTTGGTCCTGAGAAGATTTATGGATTTTCAGCATTTCCAGTGCAGATTAAAGTTTTCACAAAAGAAAGCCCAATTCCATTTTCAGTCGTTCATATAAGATCCGTTAAGGTTTATCTGAAAGATGAAGATGGCAACATTCTTTGGACAAGAACATGGGACTATGGAACCGGATCAGAAGGCTTGAATGGGGAATCAATAGTTTATTCAACAATCTTGAAAGTTCCAGATCCATTTATTTACCAAGTTGAAAGTGCCATCAACACAGGAGCAATCTCAAAGAACTTAATCGAGAGTATTTTCAATGCAAGCACAAAGGCTTGGGAAATACATGTTGATGTTGATGCTTATAGAGAAATGTATCAGAGCACTCCAGTCTCAAGCGTCAATGATTGTCAGGCTCAAGGAGGCAAGTGGGATTCTCAAACAAATACTTGTTATGTCTTTGTCAAAAATGTTGAGATCAATTATCATGTTGAAACCACCAGTGCATGGAGACATGTAACGAGGGCAAAGGATGTTGCCCTCCTAGATGAGGGCATGTATGCAAGTTTACCAATTAAATTCCTTCAGACAAATGAAGCTAGTAAATGGGCTCTTTATCAAGAGAAATTTGCTGGAGCCCTCTCGAACTTCATAATCCTTACTTATGCGACTCCAGTACATATAATGGGCTCAACAGCTGATTATAAATTCTTCATTGCTCCAAATCCCGGATACTTTGATCCTTTGAACGTTACATTTAGTGATGATTTCAGATTTGCGTCAGTAAGAGTTTACAAGGATGGACATTGGGAATTGGCTGACAGTATAAGAGGAGATTTGGGAACGTTATCTGATGACTCAAGTGTTGAAAAGGTCCTTAATGTTAGATATACAACTGGAGATGATGTTCTAACTTACAGGAGCTTTGGACTTGTGTTGTTCACCATAACCCGGGATGATGGGCAACAAATTAAAGTTTGGCTTGTTGCAGAGCCTGATGTTTCAGTTTTGCAAAATACAAGAGTTGTTTTAGATGATAATCAAGTTGAAATGCTTGCTCAAGTTGCAAGCGATAACCAGATTTCTGAGGATGAAAGAGAGAAGATAATTCAAACTGCGAACACTCTCATTAATGGACTTAGAGAGAAAATTGATCAGGCTGAGCAGTTAAAGACTAAAGCACAAAATATGGGCAATTCTCAAGCAAAAGATTATGCAGAAAAGGCAATTTGGACTTATAATGAGGCAATTAAGGCTTTAGAGAAAGCTAAGGATACAGATGATTCTCAAATGTTTCTTAATTGGTTAAATGTAGCAAAGAAGTTTGAGCAAGCCGGTGATTTTTACACTAATGCAGCTGATAAAGCTCTCTATAATGAAATCGAGCAAGCCAAGTTAGATGCTAAAGCCGCAGAGGATCTTGTGAATCTTGCTAATGAGTATAAGCCAGGATTTAATTTAGGTTCCCTTCTAAGCGGAGATCTTCCGTTGGGACTTTCTGAAATGGACATTGTAGTGATAGTCATTGGCTTCATCGTTGCCTGGTTTGGAAGACAAATGTTTGGCAGCCTTGGAGCCCTTGCAGGCTTAATCGTCATCATTGGATGGTTTGCAGGAAAAGGAATTGGAATGGGTATTGATTGGCTTGTTGATAAGTTGAAATTCTGGTAAAGGAGGTGAAAAAATGGGTGAAAACAATATTTGGGGTTTGAAGTTTGGACAATGGCTGCTTAAAACGGGTCTTGCAAGCGTATTCCTTGGACTTTTATTTTGGTACGCATCAAACAAAAATGTGACAGTTGCAGAGACAATAAATGCTCTTGCAAGTATCCCACTTGCATTTGTAATATTAATAGAGGTCTTTGATAAGGTTGCAGATAAAAATGACTACTACAACAAGCTTGTTGCAACATTTGGCGCTAAGAAAAGCCGTGCAACTGCAATTTTAACAAGCATTATCTTTGCAGCCTTAGGCATGATGGCTATAATTTGGGCTCTTGTTGGATCTATAACCGTAAATGCTGGAGTCGTTGGAGCTGCAAACTTATTCGTTGCAGGATTAATCAGCCTCTACATCTTTGCTCCAGAGACTGGAGATGATGAGCTTCTCTTGTGGACTTGGCTTGGTGCCACAATTGCGACAAAGGGAGCATACTTGACACTACTTCCAAGGATGTTCGGAATTTAAAGGTGAGAGCAATGCTCGGCAGAATTGCAGTAGCCCTCTTGGTCTACATTCTTTGCATTTTCCATTGGCAAGATACAGTAACTTCAGTAGGCCAGCTTTTAGGCTTGGGTGGATTTTGGGCTTTATTCATTCCATCAGCTCTTATAGGACTGTCAGTTTACAGGATTGCAGATTTGGACAATTGGGGGATTTGGGATGCTGCAGCAATGCTCACAATTGGAAGTTTTGCCATGTTAGCGATAACAAACAATCCAGAAGCAACAATATTTGAACTGATAAAAGGCGTTGTTAGCTTTTCAGTTGCAGCAATTCTTGCAGCCTTAACACTAAAGAGAGGTGGTTCAAGTGGTTGATGCAAATTCTATCATCAACGGACTTCAGAATTTAGCCCAAACTCATCCATTTCTTGTACTTGGAATAGTCTTTCTTATCCTCAGTTTTGCTAGTGGGAGCAGAGCCCTCAAGCTGTTATTTGGAGTACTGGCAGCATTTGCGTTTATGAAGGAGTTTTCGTTGTTTGAGGCTTTTGTGAATCTCCTCAAGTCAATTCCCTCCCTCTTGAAAGATATTGCAAATGCATTTGGAGGTGGTTGAAAATGAGAAAGAAGGAAAGGCAATTAATAACGTTTGGTTTAGTTATTTTGTTTGTAGGCATTGCATATTGGGCTTACAGCGGCGGAGACTTTGGCTTCATAGACCTAAGCGATTGGCTAAACAGTGAAGCCCCATACAATGGATCAACAACTAATGAAACATATGAGCTTGGAATTAACTTACAAGCAAGCGCTTTAGAAACAGGAGATGTTCAAATTACCTTTAGCCTGCTAAATGAGGAATACTTCAATATTTCAAGCGTAAAGCTCTATTATGCCTTAAACGTTGCTGATCCTGCTAACGCTACTTACACTGCACTTTCCCTAACAGCTGAAAATGGCACATATAAGAGTACAATCGATTCAAGCTTTGGAGACACTGTCTATTACTACATTGAAGTCCAATACATTGAGAATAACGAGACTAAGGTTTGGAGGTATCCAAGCACTGGCTATGAGAGCATAACTGTTAACGATACTACCGCTCCAACGGTCTCAAATGTAACTGTTTCATATGATAGCACAACCGGTAACGCCACATTTAGCATTACAGCAAGCGATAACGATGCAATTGACTATGTGATGCTATTCTACGCCATAACAGCCGACGGTAATGCTACAACCTTCCAAAACGTTACCTTGAGCACTTCACCATACGAAGTTACCTTAACCATTGACAGCAACGTTACAGATACCACATATTACTACGTTGACTTCTACGTAGAAGCATTTGACTTGAGTGGCAACAGCGTAAGACTTCCAGTAAACGGTACATTTGAGTTCTACGCCAACGAGACCGTAAGCTTAGTATTCCCACAAAGCGGTTAAGGGGCTGATTGAATGAAGCCCCACTCTAACCCTTCTTTTTTCAAGGTTATTTCAAGGATTTTTCTCTTTGTCTTCATCATCTCACTAATCTACTACTATCATGCCACATTTGCAGAGAACGAGCTTCAAAAAAGACTCTATGAGTTGGGTTATCCCAAAGAAGGCTTCATTGTTTATAATAGTACGTTAAGGTTTGCAGATGGTCACATTGTACGTTTTGAAGGAAATTATGTTGAAACTTATCCAATCACGGCAGAGGAAGCCCTAAACAGGCTAAACAACTATCTCGCAGAGTATAACCTGAAGCTCAAGAAGTACAAAATGAAAATTGAGCCTGAAATCAAAAGCATGAGCGAGAAAGAAGAAAATGGCAAGCTGTATTGGGTTTTTGAGCTGTACATCAAGAAAGGCTCCTCGAAATTCTTTGCTGGTTTGGCTTACGTTGAGCGTAAAGAGGGCTTGATTAAGATAAAAGGGCTTTTGGATTGAGGTGGGAAAAATGGGTATTTTGAAGAATGCAGCCAAAATTTTCGTAGTTGTTACAATAGCTTATTTCCTACTTGCAAAATTCCTTGTAATAGGCTTCATTGGGGATATCATAGACCTTACGGTTGCAGTGGTAATTGGAGGAGCTTCTGCAGTAGTTTACATCATTCTAGTCATTCTAGCGGGAATTGCAAGATTGTTTCGGAGGTGATGACAAATGAAAAAGATTTTGGGCTTATTATTGCTTGTCGGCTTAATAGCAGCTTCAGCTGGTTGCATAAGTTTTGGTGATGGTGGAGCTATCATTTTAAGCTTTGGAAATGAAACCTACACTTTCACTCTTCCCGAAAACCAAACCAACACAACTACGACCACAACACCAGCTCCAGAGGAGCCGCAAGAATATGTGTATGAAAAGACCGTTGAAGTTGGGCAAAAACTAACCATTTTGGAGCTTAATTTTGAAATTGCACCAGATTATGACGCCACAGAAGGCAAATTCTTCTTTGTAACCACAAATGGCGTGTATTGGGAGCCGATGAATATCACAATTGACAATGTGAGCATTCTTGGCGAGGGATATTGGGCAGGAACAACCACGTATGTTGCCAAGATTACAATAACCTCCCCAACACCCCTCACTATCGAGGTGACTACAAAATGAAGCGCTTTTTCCTAATATTCATTATAATATTAATAGGAACATTAGGCCTCGTATCCGCAACATACTCCTGGACTGGAAGGCTGAGTGTTGGAGATAAACTCTACGTTAATGAATTAATAATTCAAATTGACAAAAATAAGGCCAATAACAAAACAGCGGCAATAGTCTATCAAGGAAACCAACTATTGGGTTTAGTCTATGCTGGAGATTCTGAGACTTTTGAAGGGCTTGAGATAAGGATTGATGAGTTCAACAATTATGTCCTAGTGAGTATTTCCAGCCAAGAACCTTTCACAATAAGCTTCAACGCAACCGAAGACTATTCTGCAGAGTTGAAAAAGCTTAAAGAAGAGAATACAAAGCTAAAGCAGGAAAATGAGCAACTGAAAAAGCAAGTTGAGAGTCTAACAAATGAGAACAAGCAGTTGAAGAGAAGAGTTTCTGATTTGGAAAAGCAGCTCAAAGAAGCCAAAGCCCAAGATGTTTCTAAGCTTCAAGCCAAGATAGCCAATTTAACCAAAGAGAATAGACTTCTTAAGGAAAAACTTGCTAATCAAACGAATTTAGTCAATCAATACAAAGCAAAAGCCCAATTCTTAGAACAGCAAAACAACGAGTATAAAACTTTAATTGCAAAGCTCTTAGAAGAGCAAGCGCAAAAATCAGAGAAAAGCTACATTGAACAGGCTAAAAAAGAAAGACTAATCGGTTCTATCATTATTAAGGCTCTTATAGTTGGAGGCTTGCTTGTTGGAGGAATAGGATTCTTGCTTTACAGAGTTAAGAAAGGTTGGGAATATGCTGGACTGTAATTCCCTAATCGTAAAAGGAAGAATAGGGAGGATTAAGGAAAACAAAGGTTGCTGAGTTCATCTTTTACGACGAAATATAGTTTTTTGTTTTGAATAAAGAAAAACGTGAAAGAAAAAGGAGGGTTGGGTTAAATGGCAATATCAACACGAGTATCAGCACAAGAAGAAATCGAAATACCTTACTTCAATCCAAGCAGTGGACCATATCTTGGAAGAGCAATGAGCACAAACAAGAAAGAAAAGCTTTACTTACCGCTTAAAATTGGAGACGCAAATCACATTTTCCTACTTGGGAAAACAGGCTATGGCAAAACATCATTTATGAAGGCAATGGCTGAAGCATTGTGGATTTATTATCATGAAGTATTCGGAAAAGAAGTCATGATAATAATCTTCGAGAGAAAGTATGACTATTCAAAATATCAAAAGCTCAAACAGTTTTGGATTAAGAGAATACAAGAGCTTGGAAAAGCAGAGGCAAGTAGAAGACATCCCTTTCTTGCCAAATACTTTGAGATACAAGAAAAACATCCACAACTCAAACACATGCTAGGCTTTCCTGGAGACTTTGCGATGGGGCTCCCAAACTACATCCTCATAGACACTTACATTTCAAAAAGACCATATCCCGTAGACATCTTCACATGGCATGGACTAAGACCAAGAAGCTTCCCAACAAGAAGAATAGTATTTAGACCAACAAGAAGCATCTACGCAATAAAACTCGATAACGGACCAGATGCCGAGGTTGTTGAAGGCCACATCCAATACAAGCACTTAACCTTTGATATGCTCACTCAAAAGTTTGACATTCCAAAAGGAACAGCTTACGGCAGACTAATTCGCAAGTATTGGAAAGTTTATGGTGTCCATGACCCAAAGAATCTTTTAAGCATGATTTATTCACAAGAACAAGTAAGAGAAAGCACATGGGAATCCATCCGCTCAATCATGGAAGAAATTGCCGCTGATCCTCTTTATGTCAAAGACAACCAAAAGGACTTTACAACCTTTTTGACAACCGACAGAATTAATATCATAGACTTTTCAGACAATTCTAATCTTGATTTGGACGAGCAAAGGCTTATCATGTATCTATTATGGCAACGATTAAAAGCTATTGCAGGAAAAAAGAGAGTAGACATTTGGATTTTCTTTGATGAGATTCAGGATTTGATAGGCACGGCTGGTGAGGCCTCAAAGCACAACCTCGCATGGAGAGCAATGGAAGAACTTTACAGAAAGGGTAGAAGTCTAAGCATCAACGTTGTTGCAGGAACCCAATACCTCTACAGGCTTCCTATGTCTCTAATAATGGGTGCGGCTCATATAGCTGTAATTGGAGCCCTTGCGAGCCCGAAAGACTTGGACATTCTGAGAGTTGCAATTATGGATGGTGAAAAGCTGAGAATACCTGTCGAGCATGACAGCTTTGAGGAATTCATAAAACGTAGAAAGAAGAAAGGAAGAGGCTGGTTTTCTTTTGATAGAGAATTCACCGTTAAAATGTATTTTCGCCCAAATCAAAGCTTTTGAGGTGATAAAAATGAGGATATTTGATAGATTTAGGAGAAAGAAAAAGAAGAAAGAACCTGGAGTTATTATGAGTGATGAAGAAGCTGCAAGCTATTTCATAAGCCTTAAAGAGTTTGACTTAGAAGAAGAAATTGAAAAAAGAGTAGAAGAGAGAGTTAAACAAATGCGCATTTTAGCCCAAAGAATGAGCCAAATCAAGCCAACATATCAAAAGCTCCTCATAGCAGTGACTCCTGATGAGGGCTCAATCATCTTAGGACACCCTGTAAGCTACATGATAAACTATGATGAGTACTGGATCTATTACCAAGAAAGACCTCCGAGTTGGTTAGATTCCCTCTGGTGGAGCTTGGTAAGATTCTTCGGAAGACAACCACCACACAAAATCCTAAAAGCCCACAAGAAAATAACCAAATTTAACAACGAAGCCATAACAGTTTACTGCCAATCGATAAGCGAGTATAGAGGAACAGGAATACAAGAAGCTATTCCAGTAGTAGTTCATCCAGCAATCAAAGCAGGATGGGAAGCTTATGAAGCAGTAAAAGCTGAGCGTGATAAATACAAAGAAAAGTACTTCACACTCTTAAGAGAAGCAAAAAGGGAAGTTGAGCTCGCATTACATATTAATCCAAGAGTCAAGGTCTATTGGAAGGAGAAAGAACAAAAAGGCAAGAACATCCAAAAAGAGCATTTTGGAGGCACAGAACTCACATTCGACAATGAAAACCCAATTAGGAGAGAGCTTAAAGAAATCGTGGGAGAGGGTTAAAGATGGAACTTACAGAACAGAACAATTCCACAAATCCAGAGGACCTATTAAAGCAAATCGCAAGCCAAGAGTTTAAAGAAGTTACAGAACCAGTTGAAGAAGAACCCAAAGAGGAGAAAAAAGAGAAAAGAAAAAGCACATGGGGCTTGAAGAAAAAGAAAGAGCTTAATGAGGAAATCTTGAAAGAAATTCAGAAGAAGTTAGCTCTTGCATGGGAGCTAATGGGGACTGAGTATGGAAGAAAGCTCATCGAAGATGTTGCAGTGGAGATAAAGAAATTGTGTATCATCAATGAGTTGCCCTGACCTTTTTGTTATTTTCATCATTTGAGTTGCAGGATTAAAGATACAATTCCAACAATAGCTGCAATGATAGCACCAGCCGAGCCTAGCAGGAGTAGTAAATCATAACATGACATACAGCTTTTCATTTTGCTAATTTCCTTCATATCAAGAACTTTAACACGAACACCACCACCCCCAAGGGATATCCATCGCTCATCTCCTATCCGCCCATGTTTTCCAGAAATAGCTCCGGGGTTTTGTTTCTTCCATTGGGGGTTGCCCCTGACCTCAATTATTTCGATGAGATTAAGCTTTGCTGTTATTCTATATTGGCTAGGTTCCATAAGTCTAAAATCGAACTTTATTTCCTTAAATTCGTGGGATTCAAGTTTGAATGGTTCAGAAAAACGACTATTGAACGTAGGATACCCTCTACCGGGTTGATGCTTGATCATTTCGCTCCAAACATCTACTATAAGATATTCATCTTCCTTTGTAGGGTATGGAGCATCAGCATGATTCTTAATACGAATTGTGACAGGCACTTTCTCTCCAACACGACATATCCGTGGCATTTTAATGTGAATTGAAAGAGCCTGAAACGAGTTCGTCTTCCCCACTCATAGTCACCTTATAGACATGATCAGATGGGCAATTCAAAGACTTTGAGGCTATCTATGGAAAAGACTTCCTTTTCATCTTTTAAATCTCCGCACTTCACGATTATCCTCATACCGACTTTTCCCGATGATGCTTTAATGCCTCCCTTCAAAATTTTTGATGTATTAGCGGGTAAATCAAAAATCTTATAGGGCTCGACTCCAAGAGGATCTCTTCCATATCGATTCATGTCTTTTTCATAGCTACTCCAGTCATATAGTGGTTTTGTCTCGACGTCTGTCTGCATAATTGCATAACACTCTCTTAACTCTATTCCTCCTTTATTAGCAACTTCCACTAAAATAGTAAATGAATAGGTCTCATCTGGCTGTTTGTGAACATCCTTTGTCCTCCAAACATTAATTATTTTTAATTTTGGCCTTTTCTTAATCCAGATGTATACGTTGAAAAGTACTAGGGAGGTAGAGGCAGTAGCAGCAATTATGGATGCTATATATGTAGGCTCCATCAGATCACCTCCCGATAGACAATTTCACATCAAAATTATTACATTCATCATAATAAAGTTTGTGTAATGATTAACTAAAGAAAGTTTAAACTATTCAATGTCAGTTTTTCAACTAACTATTTGTCAATAAGTCAATTACTCGTAGGACAAAATATATTTGAGAGTTAAACATCTTTCTAATATAATAAAACCAAAGGCTCCTATTCTTGTAATCAACCGTTACTTAAAATAGCAAAAATTCTAGGAGGTGTTAATTTTTGCCAAGAAAAAAAGGTAAAGGTTCTGGCTTTGAGAAAAGAGTAACAAGCAGATATAAGAAAGGTAGGTATAATGTTAAACAGAATGTGATAGGAAAACGAAATGGTAGGAAATATGAGATTGATGCAATAATAGAAAGAGGGAAAGAAAGATACCCAACAGAGATGAATGGCGGGAGACAAATTTTAACAACCTCTCAAGTGTTAGCAACCTACAAAAAGCTTAGCTACAGAAAAGGCACACCAACACTCATGGAAGAGAGATATAGTCCAGCTGCGGATCTTATTTTATATGCATTCTTTGGCACCATGATATCCATTGTTTGGAATTATGTTCAAAACTACTCCAGTTGGACAATTGGCTTTGTTAATTGGCATATTTATTTTAGGAGCATTTCTTCTTGGAGTAACACTTTTCATCGTTGAGGAGTACCTAAAAACAATGCTATAATCCATTTAAAATCATAATAGTAGTTTTGTACAATCTTTCCATTGAAAAGAAGAGAGCTTAGGAAAAAAGCAAAAGAAAACATCAACCAAAATACTTGAAGAACTAAAGACCAGAGAAATAACTGATGACATCAATAGAGAACACCTAACCTTTTGGACATTCCCAAGAAAGCATGTTGAGGATTATTTTGTGATTCTTGGTTACATGCTAGTGGAGTTGTTGTTCAAGAAAAATCTTATTAACTTAAAAGGTATAGTATAGTACTAAAGAATATTCGTGATTTACTCCTTCCAAGCTTAGTACTTGGAAGAATACTGGTGGGTGATTTAAATGCCAAGGGTATTTCTAGCCCCATATAGATTTGAGGTTGTGAAATTGCCCTCGAAATATAATGGAAATTTCTTGAAGTTCTTGGAAACGAAAAAAAGAAAACATTATGTCGATAACAATGATCAAACAGAATTTATTTTGGAGTCAGTTAATGTAGAGGGCAACAAAGCTTGGGGTTATATGCAATATGGGAGGTTTGGATCAAAAAGACCAGTAGTCGATGTCAAAACTCAAACAAAAACAAAGGACATAGAAGAATACGAATCACCCTTGGATAACTATTTTTATCTCATTGAATACAATCAAAGAACTAAGATCGGATTTATGGTTATTCAGAGGATAGGAAATATTGGTGTTAGATCTGCCTTTTCCAATGCTCTAGAACAGTGGGATGGGCATTTAAAAATTGATCCTGTAATACTGAAGCTGAATAAACTTTTGGAAAGTCCAATTATGGAAATCAAAATTCGTGTTCCAAAGAAACCTAGGGATATAGATTCAAGATTAGACAAATTCAAGATAACAAATGAGAAGGAACTTTATGTTGAGATTTCAATCAAAGCTAGGAGAAACAAAGTTATAAAGCTAAAAGATGACATTTTGGCGGCAATAAGAAATTATGACCTGAGTAATATCGGATACATCTATGATAAAGATGAAGAAAAGAGTATTGTTGTGAAGGTTGGAGACAGCAGACGCACTATAAATCTAACAAGAGGAAAAGTTCGCACATGGGTCGAGGTCAAAAATATAAACAAAATAAAAGAAGAGGCAGAGGAAATTTTAAAAGAGATTAAAAAGGAACCAATAAAATAATAACTGGTGGTCAGAGTGTATGGTCTGATGGATATCAGGGAGATAGTGAAAGATTATTTTAGACATATGCGTAGTGACCTAAGGACATTCCCTTTGATTATCACTCTTATCGTTGTCCCCCTGGTCCTAGCATCTCTCTTTTATTTCCTAATGTATCCGAGCGCAAATAAATTCTATAGCCATATAATAACAGTGTCCAGTATTTTGATTCCATTATTGCTTAACCTTTTGATGATAGTGTATTATAGTCTAGAGAAAACCAAAGAAACTGAGAAAGACAAAATAGGATTCCTAGAACATATAAATTCCACAATCTCTATGACAATATTAGTGTCTGTATTTGTATTATTTTTAGCTATAATTTTTGCTGGAAGAGAGAATACTCCTCTTTGGGCTAGATGTGCATTATTCTATCTCATTGGATTTCTTATAATCAACGTGATTATCACCCTAGTGAGGATATACAGACTTATAAGATATGAAATTTATGATGTCAAAAAATATTCAGGTTGATTATAATAATATTCCAAAGAGAGAAACAAGAATGAAGAAGAAGGTCGAACTAACAGAGAAGTATGATATTAGAAGTATTATGCCGAGCTATAAGAACTCTCATTTCACAAGAAATTTTTGATTAAGTATAAAAATTTAGCACGACATAAACTTGTTATCAAATCAGAGGGGAGCAAATGACAGAGAAAGATAAAAATTAACTTTTATTATCTCATGGTGAGAAATATGGAAACAATGTCAACATTGGAACAGTTATTGTACACAACTGTAAGAGTTAGGGCAATAATAGAAGAGGATGTTGAAAATATTGGAACTTCATTTATTTTTAATTACAATGTTGAAGACAAGAATTATTTGTTTCTCGTAACTAATAAACATGTAGTCTCAAATGCCAGAGTTGGAGTTCTGACTTTTATAAAAGGAGAAGATGGAAAACCCAAACTTGGAGAAGCCCACTCAGTAACTATTACAAATTTTAATGAGTTTTGGATATTTGATAGAGAATACGATGTTGCAATAGCACCTCTTGCACCTGTAATAAATTACTTGCAGGAAAACAAAACTATGATATTCCTTAAAGCAATACCACGAACATTTGTTCCAGATAAAACCCAATTAAAGTCTCTTGATGCAATTGAAGAGGTTGTATTTGTTGGATATCCTGGTGGATTTTATGATGAAAGACATTTCTTACCAATAACCCGAAAAGGGATAACCGCTACACCTCCTTACATCGATTTTAATGGACAGAAAGCGTTTTTAATAGATGCCTCTGTTTTTCCAGGGTCTAGTGGAAGTCCTGTGTTTTTGTATAACCGTGGAGGATATTTTGATAAAACTAAGAAATCATTTATTATCGGTGCAGAGAGGCTCTTGTTTTTAGGAATTCTTTCCGCAGTGTATTATATTCCAGATACTGGAGAAATTATATACGCTCCTCTCTTAAAAAAGCCAAGGGTGCAAGTACGGCAATTACTGGATCTTGGAATAGTATATAAGGCTGAGATAATAGTCAGACTAATTGAGGAGTTTTTAAAAAAGCGTGGTGAAATTTAAGTTATCATAACCAAACTGATGACAGAACTACTAACAACAAGGATTTATGAAAATATTTAAAATTAGTAAATTTGGATAATCAAATTACTATTATAAAGAGAAATAATTGTGGCAAAAATTTAAAAGCAGTTAAGAATACTATCTAACAGAGAAAAAAGAAGAGGGAACAAGAATGACAACAGAAAGTATGATAACTTCAACTTATTCTCTTTATGATCTTTTGTCAGATAAATACTCTGATGAGCTATTTGTAGGTATATTAGACTCTATAAAACCGACTTTTTCTGCACTTCCGTACATAAAAAGAAAACACCAATCATACAAATTCAGGGCACTAATGAGGATAAAACAAATCTTAGCAGAAAAACAAGAAAAAATCCTTCCAAAACTTTTAGAGGTTTTGCCTGTGGAGGCAAGAAAAGAGGCATATCTCCAAGCCAAGTATAACATTCTTAAAATCCTAAATGAGGAACTAAAAGATGTAATGGAAGAGCTCGATGAGCTCATGAATATAATCAATAAACATGAACTAGAGCGTTCATTAAGAATAGACATTAAAAAACAAATAAGCATCTTAGAATTAATAAGAGACAATATTTCTGAAGAAATACTAACGAAAGAGCTCGATGATGAAACCATCGACGCATATTTAACTATAGATCAAGCAATTTCATTGTTAATACACCTATACATGAAAATCCTAGAAAAAGGAGTAGAATCCTTAGATTTGTCCCTCTATACTCTAATCCTGAACCTAAGACTCATGGCTATACTTCACAAGAAAGATAAAAAACACTTAGAACTGCTCAAAGAGGATATAATAGAGATAGCGCCAGAACTAACTCCAAAATCAAGTCCTGAAGAAATTGCTAAGTTATTACAAATGGTGTACTAGGATGCTCAATTTTGTTGATACGAATGTAGTAGTAGCACTACTCTTAGAAACTGATCCCCATCATAAAGACAGTGTTGGGTTTTTTAAAGAAATTAAAATCGATATTCCAGAATCCACATACAGAGAAATTAGAAGAACGTTTATGACTAAATATAACACGGCATTACGAGTCCTACTGAAAGCTATAAGCAAAGCTAAAAAAGAAAACCCTTCAACTGAGGATGAGATGATAGCTCTTGTTGAAAAATTTACCTTAGAGATTGGTGCAAAGGTTGATCCATACTTAATGAATTTTTATGAATATCTGCTTAAGAAAGCAAAAGAACAGAACTTGCTACACTCAAAAAACATTATCAACATAACGAGATACTTCGATGATCATTTAGTAGAACTTTTATCAAAAATACAAGGATTTGGAAAACCAAACATAATTAAATTAAGCGAAGAAGATTTAGAACTTTCTAAAGAAATTTATCAGCTTGTTGGAGATAAATTTAAAGATTTCAACGATGCAGAAATATTCTGTCAAGTAGTCTCAATCCTTATTAAAAGAAAAGAAGAAGGAAAGCTCTACACTTTTGACCAAAATTTTGCAAAAGCCGGAAGTGAAGCCATCAAAATCCTAAATCGAAAGGGATATGATGTAAATTTAGATGTAATATACTTCCCTTCTATTCTCTCTCAAAAATATCAAAGTTAGGAGAAACGTTCCCTTTCATATTTGGCTTCCTATTTCTTCAATTCTCCAAGAATTGTTGAGAGTAATGCACCTATTAACTCTCCAATAGCTACTCCAATAAGATATTTTATCAATAGCTCAATAGCGGAATTCACGGCCCATTCTGAATTAAATATCCCTCCTAAATATGCTAAAAGAATTCCAGACATCAACATTATTGCACTTATTTTTTGTTGAGCTTCTTCTACTTTATTCATCGCATCTAAAAAACCCACAACAAATCCAACAAATCCTGGAAACGAGCTCATATTATCCCCTCTATTTCTCCCAATGCTCAAGCAATTGGTCATAGAGGGGCTTCATAACCTTAAATGGCCCTTCTAAGCTTAGAGTTGTCTTCCCATAAAGCTCAATAATACCCTTTTTCTTCAAAAGTCCCTTTTCCTTAAACTTAATTCCTTGAAGATCCTCTAACTTCCAAGAAACCAAGTCAATCCTCCTCAAAAGCCCTCTCTTGTTAAACAAAATAAAACGCTTATTCGTCAAAACAACCTTCCAACGCTTACCTGCATAATCAATGAACCTATCGCTAACAAAACGAACCTCCTCACCAGGCATAAGATAATCATACAGCTCAGCCACTGTCATCACCACTTAAGATATGAATTTGTTATATAAATAAATTTGCATAACTATTATTCAGAATAGGCGATAAAGTTTTATTCACAAGAATAAATTTCAGCTCTGGTGATGAAATCATGAAGTTGTTTAAGGTTCATGTGTCGAATTATGATGAAGAGGAGGACAGCAAAGCATTTGCAACATTTATAGTGCTGGCAAGAGATGAAGGAAAGGCCGAGCTATTAGTCAAAGAATACATCAAAAAAGAAGAGTTGCTAAAAGGAGATTTGGAGATATTAGACGTTGAAGAAGTGCCGATAGATGAGGAGCAAGTACTAGGAATCATTCTTGATTAAGAAGCTTTATATAATTAATGATTTGCCCTAGTCTTCTTCTAAAGCTTTTAAAACTTTTTCGATATTTTCGTTAAGTTTTTCCAACTCACTAATAGCGCTGTCTACTCCCTCAAAGATTGTTAGTCCAAAAGCCATAGCATTAAACCAGGCATTGTATAGTACCAACTCAGTGTATACTATATCAAGAAGCCCATTTGTTTTTGAGGATAACTCAAAGAATAGAGTAGATCTTCTATTAACATTACTTCATAAACTCTAACAAGAAATGGTGAAACAAGAACGGCTTCTTTAGCCTTACCGATTTTTACGCGATACAAATGGAGGATATTCTCTCCTATTCGTCTTTGATTTAGTTGGAGTTCATTTTTTAGAGCATTAATCAGTTTCTTTTGAGTCTCTCTCTTTGAATGCCATACTTGAAGATATATTCCAATTAAGGCAGAAATAGCACCAGCTAATAATGTAAGGAAAAAGGTAAGTAAAATACTAATCATGAACTCTCCCTCCTAAGGACTTTCTCTATTTTTAGACCTTTTACAGAGTCACTGAATGACTTTTAAGGAGACATTGTTCGAATTGTCTCTATCCATCTTTCTAGATGTCCTACATATCTTTTTGCAATTGTTTTACTTTTTTCTGAGGCTTTTATTATATCGACAACTTTTTCTAATATTTTAAGCTCTTCTTGAATATCCACTTTACATTCCCTGTTTCTTTCTTTTAAAAACTCCAACTTTAGTTGATCTTTTAGCTCATTAATTTTATTCCCTAGTTCTTTGTATCTTTTTTTATCATCATCTGATAATTGAGAGATTCTAAACCCATTGGGAGTCATTCCCTTTTTTCTAAGCTCTGAATACTCCTTGTCAAGTTGGAATAATGCTCTTATAATATCTAAAACATCTTTTGTTTTGTTGTATCCTAACTGTGCTCCATATTTTACTAGGATAGGTACTGCAGCTTCTATGGTAAACTCTCGTTTCAAAAAGGGAATATATATTTTGATATATTCCCTACTCACCCAACTTCGGGAGTATCTAACATCCCCTCCAGACACTCCATGAGATATTCCATATGGTTGAAGAAGTATATCAAAGAAATTTGCATACATTAAAATCACTTTCTCTTTATATTTCTTAATTAGACTTACAAATTCATAGTATGCTTGAAGATACTCTTCTGAAATAGATTTTTTATCGAAATCTGTTATCCACAAGCCGAGTATATTTCCAGGAAACTCTTTAATATATTCACTTACTTTCATTTCATCAAGTTGTAAGAGAACATCTTCTTCCAAAATACTTAAAATAGGGAAAATTTCTTTATTGCCAGCAAGTTTACTAGTATATTTTGCCAGTTGTATATTGGTTTCCATCCACGGATCATCAAACTCTTCAATAGGGAAATAAGGGGGGATAATCCATCTTGGTTGGAGATTATTATCTTTTGAGAAATATTGGAGTATCAATGTCTGCTTTGACGGAAGGAAAATAGTATTTTGAAAGGTTATTACATTCCGTACAAATACTTTAGCAAAATCCTCAGTAAACGTTTCTGGATATATATCCTCTTCTGCAGGTAGACCATATCTTTCTTTTAATTGTTGTATAGATATTCTCTCTTCCTCTTCATTAAACTCTTGGCGAAATCTATATGTGGAGGGATCAATAGCAAAGGGTTTTTTTATTTTTGTTAAAAATTGAGATAAACTCTTAAACTTCAATAATGCTGTTGAAGCTTCTATCAATATACCAGAATAATATTCTTTTCCTTGAATTAGTGCATTTTTATCTTTATCATTATACTTAATTAGAGTTATATCAACCATGAAACATCACCAGGTTTTAATACTATTTCGGCATGTTTCTTATTGACTGCAATAAGACCCACTCCATAGTATTCAAAAATTGTGAAATCTAACTTGTTTACGATATCTTGTGGAAGAGCAACATAAGATTCGTCAAAAAAATACGAATTTAGATATGCTTGAAATAATGCTTTTTCCCAATCTCGCATTTTGACTTCAACTGCTGCTTTTTTTGTATCATTTATAAAAAGCAAATCTACTCTCTTTCCAGTTTTTAGTGTCCTAAAGATAGGAGCTTCTTTTTCCACATTATGATACCCCAATTCTAAGAACAAATTGATAATTGGCCTGTATAATCGCTTCTCTCTCATGATATATAATTGTTGCAGAAATTTTATAAATATTTTTATAAATCCACCTCAATAGAAAAAAATTGAGGGGAAAAAGATGAGAATAGGAAACCTCGAATTAATGATTTTATTGTTATATAGTAGCAAGGACAATAAGATAACTGGTCGGTTACGGTTAGCTAAATTATTATTCATAGCTAGCAGAGAAATTTCTTCTCCTAATATAGAGATTGAATCTTCAGAGTTTATTCCCTATAAACAAGGTCCATATCCCTTAGATTTTAATGATATTATTGAGGTAGCCCAAGATAATAGATTACTCGAAGTAGAGGGCAATCAGTTTACCTTAACACCAGAAGGAATTAAGATTGTTGAAGAATTGTTCCTATCCAATGAAGAAGGTAGGGAGCTAGTTAACCAAGTGAAACAGATAGTGGAGAGATTTAAAGAGGCCTCAGATGATGCAATTCTTGCATATGTTTATCTAAAATATCCTGGATTTGCTACAAAATCTGAAATAAAGAGACTGGTATTCCTAAGAATTAGAGAAGGACTACAGTCATTTATTAGAATGGCAAGAATGGTGGGTATAACTGAAGAAGAAATCAATCAATCGCTTGAAAATGCCAGAATGCGTACTCTACAAAAATTATATGGGTGAGTATACTTGACCCTCAGAATATTAATAGACACAAATGTAATAATATCGGCCTTATTTTTTAATAGGAAGCCTCTAGAACTTCTTGAAAAATGCATCCAGAGTAAATTGGGGATATATCCAATTAAAATAGAATATATAATTCCCCAATATGTTCGAGATGAAGTACATGAGGTTATATCTGAGAAATTTCAGGGGAATTATACAAATGAAAAAAGAATATTACTAGCTAGCATTTTTGAAAGTGCGGAAAATATAACCTATGAGGAACTTAAAGAACATCTCTCTGAAGCTATAGAAATGGTTGGGTCTATTGATGAAAAGGATGTTCCCGTAGTCGCAGCAGTATTAGCTTCAAAACCTGATTACCTAATAACAGGCAACAAGAAACACTTCTCAAAACTAGAAGATGGAAACAATATAAAAATAGCATCTCCTACTGAATTTTTAGATGAGGTTGAAGAAATATCCAAAAGGTTTGAAATGGATATTTACATTTAGCTTGATATTAAACACAAGATTCTTATCGCTTTTAAGCATTATTAACAATCAACCTCACTAAGCGACAAAAAGTAACTATCTTATACATATTTTTGTATAACTTATCTCGCAACCCATCAATATAAAAACTAGTAATAAATTAGTTCCCTAGGTCGGTGTGGCAATGAATGAAGGAGAAAATACTTCTAATGAGACCAAAGATTTTGAGAGTATCATTTGCGAAAGAATAAAAGAAAATGAAGAATTCTTGAATAAAAATGCAAAAGATGTTTACGAAGAAGTAATCAAACCTCCTCCTATTAATTGTTGTAATTTTTCATTTGCTCTGTTCTCTAACATTGAATTGTCAATTAAACTTATAAAGTCCTCTTTTTCTTTAGGAATTTGTAAGAATACTATGATGGATTTTCTAAGATATTCAACAATCTTATCCAGTATCTCCTTTGCCTTACGTGGTTCTTCAATACATGAAGGAGACCCATGAACAAAACTACTTCTTATTTCGTAACCATCTTTGATAATGTTATAAACTTTTATCGGCTGTTTATCAAAAAACTTCATGACCTTGGCAACTCTTTGTGCAAGTCTATGAGACAGCTCTTGTCTTTCTTCAGCCTTTAAATATAATGCCTCAAGTCCCATTATAGCATAAGCAATTTTGTTTTCTATAGTCTCTGGTTTAGAAATAGCATCTTGATATCTCAATATCGCAATTCCTATTGGATGTGATGACAATGGTCTTCCAGTTTTCTCTTCAACTGGCAACTTGTCTTTTATCTCTTTCACAAAATTTGGGAGAGATTCTTTGTCATCCTCGGTAAGAGAGTACTTGTATGTGATAGTCCAATGAGGTGGATAAGAAACACTACTACGTCCTAAAATTGAGTTAGGTTCCCATTTAATCTGTTTTACTCCTACTGATCCTAGTTTATATAGGCGAAGAGACAGCAGTATCTTTTCAAGTTCTGGATAAATAGGAGGTTTAAACTTTATTCGTTTATGTATTTCAAGAATTGCGGAGGGAGTTACAAATAATCTAGATACAATCGATAGTGGAGAGACTTCGTATTCTATATCTTTTGGTCTAGGTCTTCTTATGAGTATACCTTTCTCTAGTTCTATCTGATCTGTTCCCATATGTACTCCACTTAGCCATACTGTAATATTCCATTCAACAGGATTACCCTCTAACTCATTTACAAAAGTAACAATTAAGCTAGTGATTGCCTTAGAATCCAAGTTATCAGTTAAAAATTCATATACTATTTTGTAAACAAACTGAAAAAGCCAAGATTCTGCTTGATCCTCACTAACTCCATATATCTCTGATATTGCTGTTACACACTTCCTAAATTGAGGAGCATTTTTTAATGAATCAACTAATTTATAAATATCCCAAGAATCCCATTCTTCCTTTGTAACAACTTTATGAGACCATGAGAATCTCTTTTTTTCATATTCAAACTCTTTGACCTCATATCTTATATAGTCTCTTTTTTCCTTTCGAATTTTTTCTTCTTTTTTCCAAGTATCACATGTGCTAGTGACTAGATCTACTAGGTCCTGAAGGAAGATTGCTAACTTCACATATTTCCCTCCTCAACTCATTAATCACCTTCTTTCAATCTCAAATTTCTCAAACTTGCAGCTCATAGATGGTTCTTAATAACTATACGACTCAAGTATCTACATTCTAATAACAATCTCTCTTCTGCGTCCTTTTCTCCTAATGCTGCCTTCAAGGATTAAAACTCGCGCACCTAATCTCTGGAGCTTTCTCATGTAATTATCGAGATCCACGTTAGCTCCAACATCAAGGACTACTGCAATAACTTCATCAAAATAGTCCACATAGTCCATAACTTGTCCTACAAGACGCTGAAGCTTACTTCTGCTTTCAGCAATTTTAAGCTCAATGCCAACTTCGTTGCTAATAGCAATGTCAATCTTCTGATCTCCTACAGGTACTTGCCTCCTCACATTACTCCCCAAGCGAGCTCTTAAGAACTGGTACAGCTGCTTTTCAAAATCCTCCTCATCTCTAACAGTTTCTGGTCTAAAATCAGCGAGAATGTCAAAGATATCAATCTCCCTTTCAACTTCTTCTTCAAATTCATATTCTTCCTCTTCAAGAGCTTCCTCTTCCAAAGGTTCTTCAACAGAGATGGTTTCTATCTCTTCAGCTTCCTCTCCAAATATTTCAATTTTGTATCTGTTCAACTCTTCTTGTTTCCTCTTTTTGAATTCCTCAAGTTTTGCAAAAGCAGAATCTGCCCATCTTTCTAAACTTTCAATGATATTCTTGTAACGCAGTTTATAACGTCTTCCAATGTCTTTAACATCATCTAAATCAAGGTGCGAAGCCATTACATCAACAAGTTCTTCCTTGTTGCGAATCTTATATCTCTTCTTTTCTCCATTCACAGTTACAACACGATAAGTAGGAATGCTCTTGGCAGCGCATATACTTTCTAACTGCTTCATCTTAAGTTGAGCCAAGATTTCTTTCTTAGCTTCAAACTCACGCCTTCTATATTCAGAATTGACCGAATCTTCTATCTTCTTAATTTCCATTCTAATTTCGAGGGCTTTCTTTTGATATTTTGCCTCTTTTGCAACTCTATCAGCAGCTTTCTTTGCGGCCTCCCCAACCTTCTTAAGAGTATCGAAGAGTCCCATCATAAACCCTCCAAGGTTAATATTTAACAAAGAATTATTACAACAAATAAACGTTAATTACGTAATATTTGTTACTTTAATGTATAAGAAGATTTCGCTATTCCAGCTGAAAAAGCCTAAAATTCGGGATATTATATCACAAAGATTTTATACAACAGTCGCTCATTAAAAAATGTTAGGATTCATAACAATAAATAAGAAGAACTTTAATGCTAAAATCAGCTTTGGGGGCGGGCGGGCCATGCAAGAAAAAGAACAGGAACGGATAGTTGAACCTCTAGCAAAATTTCATGTGAAAGTTACCCGTGCAGGTCAATTCACGTTTCCATATTATACTAGAGTATATTACAATTTGGGCATTGGAGATTTCGTTGAGTTAATTGTAAGGACTAAAGATAACACATTACGTGGCTTTTTTATTGCAAGGCTTGGAGACAAAGCAGTAGTAACAATTCCTGCCGAGATTAGGGCAAAATTAGATATTCATCAAGGTAATGTTGTTGAAATCATCTTAGTCAGATATTATCGTCTTTCAGACATCCTCGGAGACAGGTTAAAGGTTCTTGAAGAGCTTGCTCTCAAAGGCTATAAAATCATCACACCTAAGGAGGGTGTTGCATGAGTGAGAAAGAAAAATATGTTCCTATTGATGTGTTACTTCCCGCTGATATCTCTGATTGGTTGGAAGAAACAGCAAAAAAGAAGGGGTTAGACCCAAGTGAATTTCTTTCAGCAATAATAAAAGAGGGTCTGGACAATATTGAAAAATATGAGAAAGCTATAAAGCTCTTTACAGAGGCAATGAAGCTTGAGGAACAATTATTTAAGAAATATGATGAAATTATGGAACTTTTTGACTTAAAATCTTATGCAGAACTCTATGACTTGAAAATGAAGCTTCTTGTATTCATGTCAGCGTTAACCCCACCAGAGGAAATGAAGAAAATCTTCAAACAAAAACAAAATGAGGGGGAGAAATGACTAACGGGCAAATAATAGAGCCTCTAGCAAAATTCCATTCAAGCATAAATATTAAAGGACAGTTAGTTGTTCCTGCTAAGGATAGGGAGATTTTTGGCTTAAATAAGGGAGATTATCTTGAGATTATTGTCAGATCATTTAAAGTCGTTGATGGAAAGCTGAAGATACTAAAAAGGGCTTACGTTGTTGTAAGACTCAGCTCCAAGGGTTTAATCACAATTCCTGAAGAAGTGAGGAAAGAGCTAAACATTTCTCCTGGCGATACTGTTGAAATATTAATCGTAGGTTATCATAAGTTTGAGGAGTTAGTTAGCGAGAGAGGTAAGCAGTTATTGGACAATTTCACCCATGTTTTTGATCACTCTATTCTCACAACAAAAATAAATAATGATAACGTCATAAACCTCTATAGGAGGCATTACGATGACCACTAACGCACCCATAGTAAAAACAAGAAAAGAATTCTGGAGTCTGATGGAAAGGCATGTTTCAAAGACATATTATCACCTAATTGAAGAGGTTAGGCTACCCTATGAGCACAATTACCTAAAGTCCTACCTGATTGAGGTTAATTCCCTTGATCCTCGAGAAATTCCAATGTACATACGCCAGATCAAACTAAGACAAACCGAGCTTTTTGCTGAGGTAATCCCAACTGACGATCCTCGTCTGTATAATGTAATACTCATGGCAAGAACAAGACGAAAAGATAAAATCTCAATTAAAAAGGCAGTATTTTACCTTGAGATATCCCCTCAATCTCCACGCTTTTGGGTATTCCACACCATCGAAAAGAGCCAGATAACTGACTACTTATTAAAATACCTAATCCTAAAACCTGGCTCAAGGCTAGATAGTCCCTGGTTTTCAACACCCCTCCTTTTAGACTTTAGCGAAAAACTCGGAGAGCTAAGAGGATTAGGAATCCAATACAAGTACTCAGAAGTGTTTGGAAATGGGTTTGAAGAAGAGACTAACGAAGACAAAGACAGAGATTTTGAGGAACTCCCCGAAGGTGTCATCTCGCCTGAAGATATTCCTTTCACAGAGGGAATATTCGCCACCGAGTTCACAATGAGAATTTGGGGAGAAGTCAGCGGGAGAATCCTGAAGAAATTCATAGAAGACGAAGACCTCCAGAAACTCTCCTCAATTTCCAGCATTGGAATAAAACGCAAAGAAGACCGTGGAGACTTCATAATCGAAGATATAACCTTTTGGGGTAAATTCCTCAGCAGGGGTACTTCATTCTTGGAACACATCAAAACAATTCAAGAGATAGAAAGCAGGTATTTTAGAGTCCTGTCCAAAAAAATAGAAACCGAACTACTCTCCGCTGAAAAGAGCAACTTTGGATATCGCCCCAAAGGCTCACCCTTCATAATAACTCTGAAAAACACCGAACTAACAGACAATCCCAAGTTCTTTGACTCATTCGTGAACAAGATATTCTCTGGAAAACCACCATTTAGAATCTTCGGAATTAAGAGCAAAGTAGCAAAAGACGAATACGTCATATACGGAACTGACCTACACAACGGCGACCCAATAGAGCTTGAAGTAACGCCTGAATGGATTACACTCCATTTACGCTCTATCCCAAATAAGAACGTATGCGGAAACACCATCCTAAGATTCTTTACTAACATCCAAAGATATTATGATCCACAAGCAAAACTGGAGAGTGAGGAAAATGGCCCAATCTTCTAAAGATATCTCCACAAGTACATACCTGACTAATGTCGCCCTAAGACTAGCGAAACGGAAAGATAGCCCACTGCGAAAGTACAATTATGAGATTGACATCATAGATTTAACCGATGATATCATTAATCCTGACGTTGTTTTAACGTCATTTGATTATGGCCACAGCATTCTATTTGAGTGCAAATCCCAATCCCTCAAAGAGAAACAGCTAAAGAATTATTGGGATTTCATTCAGAATCCACAAATATTTCTACGTGCATTTACCCTCGTCGATTATGGTCGGATGGACGACTATTACATTGATGTACCCATACTCACATTGTACTCTCAAATTTGTAATGATTCCCGACTTAAAAAGTACCCCCTTCCAGTTCTAGAACTGGATCAATCTACAAGCAAAATCTGTCTCGTATGTAACGACTTCCAGCCTGGACACATGTATCAAATCATGCACAAAATCTTCAACTGCATGGACGTACCTGAACAAATTCTTAAACTCCATACAGCCCACTACATAGATCCCAATGACGACTGCAGAGCCTTCGTAAAACGCCTTCTTGGGGAAGCCATCCTCACATTTCTGCTAAGTCAAGTGCCATCAGAAGTCAAAACAAAGCCCGCAGAGTCCAATGAAAAGGACATTAAACCCATCGAACTTGAGCCCGAGGAACTTGCCAAAATAATGTACGGCGACTTGTGGGGCTTAATTTCCCCACAAAAGCAAAAACAAATCCGAAACAAGATTTTGAGAGTGTTCAAAAGACTAACCCACAGAGACAACAAGTACCTAAAAGGCATCGCAGAATTCCAAAAAGGAAAATTGATAATCAAAGCTGATGTCTCAACCCATGAAGCCATAAGAAAATTAGGGACACGTCTTGAAGCCTCTCTCGACTTCGTGATCAACGTAGTATGCAAAGGCAGAGAAACCACAATCGAAGAATTCATGAAGAGGTGAACTAATTATGAAAGATAAAGTCGAAATCCCAATTACTGTTGAATACTTCGGCGAAGACCCGCTATGGAAACATATAAGCTCAAAAGGGGAGCATAAAGAGGTAGAACTCGCAGAGGGTATAAAACTCCGATACGATAGAACCGAGTTTAAACTGGCTTTAGGACATCCGCAAGTGGACTGGTTCTCATTAATAATCATCCCCTTTATAGTCGGATATGTCGGGCACAGAACGTACCCATATATCGACAAGGCAATTGACAAATTAGTAGCCCTTATCAAGCAAGGATATATAAAAGCGGTTAAAATAGGCGCGAGGAAGATATCCCCAATGCACTATTCAGAAGAAGAGCTCAAGCAGATAATCAAAGAAGCTATTGACGAATATATCAGAGGTGAGTAAATGAAAGAAGCCAAAGAACCACTGGCAAAGTTTCATGCACAGGTGTTATATAATGGTAGGATAAGTATCCCCGAAAATACTAGATTAAGATATGGTATTGAGAAGGGGGACTATGTAGAAATTATAATCAGGAAAGTAGGACTTAATAATGGACCAATCCTTGGAAGGGGGCATTTTGTTGCTAGGGTCTCAAATAAGGGGTTAATCACAATCCCCAAAGGATTAAGATCCGAACTAAACATCAAGGAAAAGGATGTTGTTGAGATAGTTTTAATAGATTATTTTAAAATCACAGCTCTCCTCGGTAACAAATCCAAACGCCTCTCCAAAATCATCAAGAAGGGCTATGAGATTTTGGATGAAGAGTCTGAAAAAGAGCTTCTTATTTGGCATTAGGGCTCCCTTTTCTTTTTCGTAGTTATGTTCTATTTACAGAACAATAAATCCCATTAATTTAACAAAACATTTATATATTCTTGCAACTTAGTTGTAAATAGCAACTGAGTTGTTAGAGGTGTTAATTATGAATACAAACATACTCGCATACTATCAAGCACGAGTTATGAATGATGGGTATAGAATAACAATACCTTACACAACAAGAGAAAAGTACAACATAAGAGAGGGTGATTATGTAACTGTCAAGATAAAGAAACAACAAGAGGCAATTTTCACAGCAAAAGTATCATCCAAGGGGCTTATAGCAATCCCACAAAAAATCGTGAAAAAACTTGCCATTCTCCCAAATGACGTAATAGATGTCTCTCTTCTCGAATGTTACCACCCCCCAACGGTGATCCTAAATGAGTGAAAATATCTCTCAAATTATTTCACTCCTTGAAAAGTATGGTATAACTGAGGAGGATTGGAACGGTTTGTATGCTACTCTTCTTCAGCTTGGCATAAAAGACAAAGCCGAAATCACAAGAGCAATTTACAACTACCTCATAGCAAAATACCCACAACACGTTGCTTTGGGTGTTCTAACAATCATCAGAGTCAAATACTTCAACGAACTCTTCGACAAAGCCTACTTCTTCAACGGTTATCACCTGAGCAAAACTGCACTCCTCGTTTTTGACGAGCTCACAAAGCCAAAACAAGAGAAAAAGATTCCCCCAAGCGAAATCCAGCCAATTGAGCCAGACCCAAGCACGATAGCATACTGGCTCAAGGAGGTGAAAACATGACAGAAACACTTGAAAAAGTTAGAGAAGCCGCAAGCATGCTCAGAGACAAACTCATTGTCGAAATGCTCAAGCTCATCAAACAAATGGACGACGAAGGCTTAGACAAAATCAACCCACAAGCACTAAGCCCAATGCTAAGAGCATGGATCAAAGGTCACTACGGCATAGTCCCAAACACCATCACAAAGGACCTACTCAAAACATACATCGAAGTACTTGAAAATTATGGGATGTTCGTTCGGGATACGAACATTGACGAACAAACCGTTCGTGGTGAATTAACAGAGAAAAATAACGAACATCAAGTGTTCGGAGCGTTCGTATATCGTTCTTTGAAAAAGCAACTTGGTGACGAGAAATTTGAAACATTGCTAAAGAGCATCAAAGAAACATATGGCTTGCCTAGGCCTGTACATGCAAATACATTGTTGGTAATGTTAGACATCATGGAAAACGACAGGATTGAGGTAATTCCAATCAGCCTTATTGAAAAGAGGCTCAAAGAGGATGCAGGTTTCACTAAGAGTATGATAGATAGAATGAGATGGGATTTCTTTGGAAATGGAAATGTTGCAAAGGCTCTTCAGGCTGTTCTGTTTGATGCTGTTGGTATTGTGAATGGGGAGAAGGCGTTCAAGTTGAAGGATTCTGTTGTTAAGTTCATTAAGGCTAAGGTTCTTGAGCTTTTAGGCTATGAGCAGGAAGCTGAGGAAATGCTTGATTACACGAACAATGCTAAGGAATTCCTGAGGAACTTCAGGAAGGATGGGGAGGCAGTTTACCTTGAAAAGATCAAGGACATTGTTCTTGGCGAGAAGGTTGATTACTTCTATATTGACTACTTGGACTTGGCAAAGTATGATCCTAGGTTGGCAAGGCGTCTCTTTGACGAGCCGGAGTTTGTTCTTGGAGCTTTTGAGAATGCAGTAATGGAGCTTCAGGAAGAGTTGTTCGAGGAAATTTCGTCAGAGAATCCAGAGTTGTTTGATGAGGAGTTCAAGCCGGTGTTCCTTGAGGTTCATGTTGGTAATTTCCCACATGTTATTAGACCTCGTGATGTTAGGACTGATTTTGCTGAGAAGTTCGTGGCTGTTGAGGGGATTATTACGTCAGCTTCGAAGGTTGTTCCGTTCTTTGAGATTGCTACATATGTGTGCAAGCATTGTAGTAAGGAGATTGGTTTGTTCAATAGGCCAACAAGAATACCTGCTAAACCACCAAGCAAGTGTCCTGATTGTGATGCCAAGGGTTCGTTTGAGCTTGATGTTAGAAAGTCAAAGAAGGTTGAGATTCAGCATTTTATTGTTAGAGATGCTCCTGAGATGCTGAATGTTGGTGAGAATGCTAAGGAGCTTGAAGCATATTTGCTCGGTAAAATGGCTGGTGCTGTTGATGTTGGTGATAAGGTAATCTTGTATGGTATTCTTAGAGTAAAAGAAAGGCTCAGTAAAAAGATTGCTGAGACTGATTACGTTCTTGAAGTCATTCATGTGGAACAGTTGAACAGGGGTATTCAGCTTGAATTGAGCAAGAAGGACGTTCAAGAGGTTCTTAAGCTCGGTGAGATGTTTGGTGAGGACTTGCCAGATGCCGTTGCACGTTCTATTGCTCCGTGGATCAGGGGTTATGAGGAAGTCAAGAAGGCGTTGGCGTTGGCTGTTGTTTCTGCTGAGGGTTTGTGGGATAAGAGGACGACGATTCATGTTTTGTTGGCTGGTGATCCTGGTGTGGGTAAGTCAAGGTTGGCGTTGGATTTGGAGAATGTTGCCCCAAAGTTTCTTTTAGCTGAGGGTGGCGGTTCCTCAAGAGCTGGCTTAACAGCAAGCTTTGAAAAAGATGAATTGACGGGCAAGTTCACTGTTCGTGGTGGCTTGTTAGTCCTTGGTAGTGATGGAATTGTACTTGTCGATGAGTTCAGCAATTTGAAGAGAGAGGATATCAATGCGTTGAAGACGTGTATGGAGCATGGTTTTGTTGCTCCTGCAAAGGCTGGAATTTCAAATGTCAAGTTGAGAGCTACTGCAACTATTGTTGGGACTGCAAATCCAAAAGCTGGCAAAATTGATAGGACAAGGCTTTTGATTGACCAGTTGGATATCCCATTCCCTGTGCTAACGAGATTTGACTTGATTTTTGCGTTCTTTGATGAGCCAGATGAAGAGAAGGACGAGGAGATTGGTTGGAGCATTCTAAGTGAGGTTAAGCGCAAGAAGGGTGAACCTCCAAAGAGGATTATACCTGCGGAGCTTTTGAAGAAGTTGTTTGCCTATGCAAGGTTTAATGTATTTCCAGAGGTTACTGAAGAGGCTCAACGGCTCATGGTTTCTGAGTTTGTTAAGTTGAGAAAGAAGACAAGCACAAATGGAAATTCTGTCAGCAGACGCATTATGGACGCTCTTGTTAGGCTTAGTTATGCGCATGCGAAGCTTAGACTTGCTGACAAGGTTGAGAAGGTTGATGTTGAGGAGGCTGTGAGGCTGATTTGGAAGAGTTTGGAGTATGTAGCCTATGATCCTGAGACTGGTGAGATTGATGTAAGCATTCTCCAAGTTGGAGTTCCTTCCAGAGAAAGGGAGAAGTTCGAGCTGTTTATTAGAGTCATGGAAAATCTTGCAAGGAAATACGGGAATATCCGAATTGACATTATCAAGAATGTTCTGAATGAAAAGGGGCTAAGTGACGATGAGATTGAAAGATTCTTGGAACGTGGTGAGAAATTGGGCTATTTGAGACAATTAGGGGATTTTGTCGAATGGTCATAACGCGCATCTCTCGTTTGGAGGTGAAGGTATGAGTAAGTGGGTCGTGGATTGGGAGATTCCGGAGCTTGGTGAAGGTGGTCTTGAGGTAATTGAAGCCAGAGATGGAGACGAAGCCTTGAAGAAGTTCTTAGAGCGGTTCATGAGGGAAGAGCTACCCAAATACAAGGGCAAAGAGGGAAAATTAAAGGTTCATGCTATGCCTGTCTGGAAGGCGAGGAAACAAGGCTTGTTATGGGAAGCCGTGGGGTGAGAGCATGACATATCGCATTTGGATTGCGGATCGTAATAATACTGCGAATGTCTTCTATGAAGACTACGAGAGCTACGAGGAAGCGGAAGAGAAGGCGAATAGGTATGCCGCGAGCGGGAGCT